>Ga0308171_1000004_pt1 | contig 1280446 bp, 1139 predicted proteins | sample PhyGR1_FD_202135 | JGI IMG/M metagenome (GOLD analysis project Ga0308171, IMG submission 202135) | Phyllosphere microbial communities from UC Gill Tract Community Farm, Albany, California, United States - DLSLSG.R1 | ecosystem: Host-associated > Plants > Phyllosphere > Unclassified | place...
ACCGTCGTCTGGCGAGCATGCGCCACGCGCACGGCATCTGGCATCTGTTCGTGGTTGCCGGCAGCGCCTGCCATACCGTCGCGGTAGCCGGTTTGCTCGCCTGACCTCCTGCCATTCATGGCTTCGACACTCCGCTGGCCGTTTTCTCGCACATTCAATAGCGGAAAGATCAAGGAGCGGAAGGTGAAGGCGCGGTTGCTCAAGGATTGAGGGATTCCAGGCGCATCAGTCGGTGTTGGAGCGCGTGATGCCTTCATCGTGGCGCCCCGAAGGGGGTGGCCCGCCTCGGTGCAATGCCGGGTGCTCGATGCCAGCATCAGCGGGTTCACAAGCACTTTGTGTGAGCAGCCATCCTCGATCCACTTTGGCCGCAATGCCCCCTGCTCGATTGGCGAAGGAGTTTTGCACGAAGACCAAGGTCATTCCCTCTTGAGTCGACCGGGCTGGCTACAGATACCGACTGAAAGTTGTCGGCGGCGAGGGGAATCGCTTTGCACGAGGAAGGTCAATGACCGGTTCCGGCAGCCGCTGACATGCGCTTTGGAACGGCGAACGACCGTACCCAGCCTGTAGCGGTAGTACAAAATCCGTCGATCCTAAATATTTTCAGTCATATATCCCTGACCTGATGCGGTAGCGGTTTGCTGCAAAGCGAGCTGTCTCGCATTGATTTCATCGCTCTTCCATCCATCTAGCGCCCCTGGCTTTCGAGCCCGGGGCGCTTTTCTTTATGTCAGGAGTTTCTATGTCTATCCAATGTCACCACTGCCATTCTCTGAATGTGCGTGTCAAGGGTATCGCCAAGGAGCTGGGCCAACGTGTTGGTTCTGCCGCTGGTACAGCCACGGGTATTGCAGGTGCCATGCAAGGTGCCACCACTGGCGCATCCGTCGGGTTTGTGGCTGGCCCCGTCGGTGGTGTTCTCGGTTCCTTGCTCGGCGCCATCATCGGTGGTGTGCTCGGCGGTACCGTGGGTCACGAAGTCGGCGGCCGCATCGGCGAGCAGATCGACGAGACCTATCTGGTCAACTACGAATGCCAAAGCTGCGGCAATTCGTTCAAGGCTTGATGCAAGGAGATCACCATGTCCCATCTCGTCGAAACCATGGCCTACGCAGGTCAGGCCCCCTGGCACCAACTGGGCAATAACCTGCCTCGCAAGCAATCCCTCGATGTCTGGGCGCAGGCCGCAGGCATGCAGTGGCAGATCCTCGAAACACCTGTGCGCTATCTGGCGGCTGACAACTCGGAAGCGTCTTCTTCCATGTATGCCGAGCCCATGGAGTTCCCCGACCAGAAGGTGCTCTACCGCAGTGACACCAAGGCACCCCTGTCAGTTGTCAGCAACCGCTACCAGGTGGTGCAACCCCGCGATGTGCTGGAGTTTTACCGGGATCTCACAGAGGTCGCGGGTTATGAGCTCGAGACAGCCGGGGTGCTCAAAGCGGGCCGCAAGTTCTGGGCTTTGGCCCGGACAGGTAAGTCAGCTGCCCTCAAGGGCGATGACGTCGTCAACGGTTACCTGCTCTTGGCGACTTCCTGTGACGGCACCCTGGCCACGGTCGCCATGCCCACCACCGTGCGGGTAGTTTGCAACAACACCCTGGCGATTGCCTTGCAGGGAGCGACCAATGCCGTGAAGGTCTCCCACTCCACCCGCTTTGATGCCCAGGCCGTCAAACGTCAATTGGGTATTGCCGTGGGCCAGTGGGATTCCTTCATGTACCAGATGCGCACCCTGGCAGAACGCAAGGTCAAGAGCCACGAGGCCATGAACTTCTTCCTGAAGGTGCTGTGCGCATCAGACAAACCCGGTATCGGCGGAGCAGGGCAGTCCACGGGTTTGACCAATGAGCGGGCCTTGCAGAAGGCGCAGATGCTCTTTGACGGCCACGGGCGCGGCGCCACCCTGTCCGCAGCCCAGGGCACGGCCTGGGGTTTGCTCTGTTCCATCACCGAGTACGTGGACCACGAACGCCGGGCCCGCAGCCAGGACAATCGCCTAGACAGTGCCTGGTTCGGAGTGGGGGCTGCCGTCAAGCAGCGTGCATTGGAGCACGCCTTGCAACTGGTGGCCTGAATCCACGGGCTTGCGGCGCGCCTTTTGCCCTTCGGCCCTAGGCCTTCTCCCTCTGTCCCTTCCTTTCTCATTCAAAGCCTCTCGACGTCATAGGCCCTCACCACTGCGGTGAGGGCTTTGTGCTTTCGAGATTTTGTGGGCAGGGGACTGGAGAAGGAAGGCAATCGCCTGCATTGGTCTTTCCTTGTCTGTTTCTTTGTCTATTTCTTCACCCATTTCATTGGAGGCACCATGTCGACACCTGTTTTTAAACCTGTATCAGCCTCACAGGCCAGACGCCCCGCACTGCGCCTCGTTTCCACCCGGGACATGCCGCGCGAGACCTGGCTGGACGTGCGCCGCCAAGGCATCGGCAGCTCCGATGCTGCAGCTTCCGTGGGATTGAACCCTTATCATTCCCAACTGGAGTTGTGGATGCACAAGACAGGCAAGGGCCACCTCCTGCCGACCGTGGATCCCAACGACGAGACCAGCCCCATGTACTGGGGCACCTTGCTCGAACCCATTGTCGCCGCCCACTACACCAAGCGCACCGGCAACAAGGTGCGCCGGGTCAATGCAGTACTGGGCCACCCCCGGGTTCCCTGGATGCTCGCCAACATCGACCGGGAAGTGGTGGGAGCTTCTGATGTCCAGATCTTGGAATGCAAGACTGCAGGCATCAACGGTGCCAAGCTCTGGAGAGATGGCGTTCCGGAATACATCCAGCTGCAGGTCATGCACCAACTCGCCGTGACAGGCAAGCAGGCCGCCGATGTGGCCGTCCTGATCTGCGGGCAGGAGTTGCAAATCCACCGAATCGAGCGGGACGAGACCATGATCACCCAATTGATGGCCTTGGAGGCGCAGTTCTGGGAACGAGTTGAGACTGGACAGGCGCCAGACGCAGATGCGTCGGACAGCACGGCAGTTGCGCTGCGCAGCCTGTACTCGCAGGACAGTGGCGACACCGTCGATCTGTCCGAGGACGAGAGTGCTTGCCATGCATTTGCCAAGCTGCTTCATGTTCGCAAGCTCCTGCAGGACTGGGAGGTCCAGGAAGCACTGCTGAAACACCAGATCCAGCAGCGCATGGGGGCAGCGTCGTACGCGAACTTCCCCGGCGGCTCGGTGAGCTGGAAGCGCTCCCAGGACGGCAAGGCCTTCAACACCGCTGCATTCGAGAAAGACCATCCGGATCTGGCCAAGGCCTACACGAGCGCCAAAGCCGGATCGCGGCGATTCCTACTGCAGGAGTCGGGCTGAGCTTGCATTTCAGTTCTATGCCCCTCAATCACTGATCACCAATATCCGATCGCCAATCAACGGTCGGCAATTCAACCCATCCGCCCCTTGCTTCTTCTCTGGAGCAAGGGGCTTTTGCATTTCTGGAGAACCACCATGATCAAAGGACTGATGATTACGCCCCCTGTAGTGGGGCGCATCTCCATTGGCAAGGTCATCGAGCGCAATGGCAAGCGATTGCCGCAGAAAGATGACGAATTCACCATCACCACCCAGGTCCAAATCCGCAGGGGCTGGGTACTGCATCCGATGGATGGCATTCTGCGCGCAGAGATCACCGACCGGGCATTGATGACAACAGGCGTGGAGGTGACGGAGTTGCATGCCCTGCCTCCTGAGTTCGATGGTGCAACGCAACAGCCGAAGCAGACTTTGCAGGACAAGCTTGCCAGGCGGGCCAGGGCAGCCAATGCATCTCAGGCCACGAAGGGCGATAGCGAGCAAGGCACCAACTCGGCGCAGAAGACGATGACGGAGGTTGTCAGCCCGACCGATGGCAAAGCTCCAGCCAACGCCCATTCTGCCAAACCCAAGCTGCGCAGCATCCCCATCCGTGTGCTCTTCAACGACCCGGCGCTGAACCTTCGGGCCAACTACACCTTGTTCGACCGGGCCACGGCGCGGCCCCTCTGTGTGGGAGATGGACAGACCTGCAAACGCATGACAGGCAAGGGCGTTGAGGCACACCCTTGCGAAGGCCCGGACCTGTGTGCGCTCGCCATTGAAGGCGGGTGCAAACCGTTTGGCCGATTCCACATGCGCATTGACCATCCGGACAACCAGGCGGATGCCCTGAGCACCTTTGTGCTGCGTACCACCGGGATCAACTCCCTGCGCACCTTGATGACCCGCATGCAGTACCTGCAGGCGGCCAGTGGTGGATTGCTGGCATATCTCCCACTGGAGCTGCGCTTGCGCGCCAAATCCACGGCCATGTCGCACCGCACCCCGATCTACTACGTGGACCTGGGTATCCGAAATGGAATGCCGCTTGACGCAGCCATCAGCCAGGCAGCACAGGCTGCGGAATATGCGCAGAAGTTCGGCCACAACCAGGAAGCGCTGGAGCAAGCTGCCAGAGAAGGCTATTCGCTGGGTCTGTTTGAGGAACTGGAGCAGGAGGCGACAGAGATCGTGCAGGAGTTCTATCCGCAGGCAGCAGAACCCACGGGGCAGGGGATGCATATGCAGGAGATGCACCAACCCGAGAGAGGACGAGGCAAGCAGCATGGCTGACTCTGCAGATAAGGGGCTCGTCCACCGTTACATGCATGGCATCCGGTTTGATGGACCGTGGGAACACAGGATAGTCAGCCTATCGGGGCGCAGGCGCTGGAGCTACATGTTTCCGGATACAGATCGCGCCAGAGTATCGGATCCGGAAGGGCTGGAATGGTGCCTGAGGCGCAGTGCAGCGGTGATGACGCAACGGCCTATTCGCAGCATTGCTGTCTCTCTGCCATTGAGCACACCCATAGATGACGACCATGGCGGGAAAGCGCTGTTTCCGCACTGTGAGATTTGGAGCGCCACGAGCATCGGAACCGAGTCGATGAACTGTCTAGGAGCTGTTCTGACGCATGGTGGTTGTGCATTGCTCAAGCTGGTATTGCAGCGCAGGCACTACGGCCAGTTGGAGGACACCGTCTGCTGGGTCTGGGTGGTGGGTGTGGAGATGACTGTGTTGCCTGAAACCGTAGAGGGAAGCAAGCCTCGGTCAAGCCATGCCATCAGGGCAGGACTGGTCGTCAGTCATGCGTGGAGCGCGCCATGGGGTGGCGGGTTTGGCGCTCGTGTTTCGTGGGATGCGCTCGGTGAGTGCGTTCTTTGCTCTGTGGACGGAGTGCGTTTGCAAGGCCGATGTGCGGAGGTTGTGACCATCGTGCCCAAGCATTCGCAACATGCGACGTGAGAAAAGAAAAGGATGAACCCGGCTAGCGCCGGGTTCATCCTTTCTGATTCTCTTTTTTTTTTGCGGCTATGGCATTCCTGGAGCTACGAGTGCGTCTCCGGCGGCTTGATCAAGGTCCAAGCCTCCACATCCAGCGCTTGCGCGATGCGCTCGATATTAGCCAGCGAGACATTCCAACGCGATCGCTCCACGGCTGATACGTACGTCCTGTCTAACTCGCATTCGAGCGCCAGGCGCTCCTGCGACCAGCCTTTCTCTACACGTTTGAGGCGCACCCAGTACGCAAACACATCGCGCAGGTTGTCGGGATCAGGAAGATGAGTAGGGGGAATGGGTTTGGCAGACACCCTCCCAGCATCCGTTTCTGATACATTTACATCTACGGAGTTTGCTTCACATATTGATGCAAGAAGGAACCCAATCTGACATCAGCGGGGCATCTCCCCGTGCCGAATACCAAGAAAAGGAGTGCGCGCATGCGCTTGGAGCGTCTGTTGCCCTGGGTGTTGATGCCCAACATCGCCATGGCAGGTGGGGGAGGGGGAGGCATCGTCCTAGGTCTGATCATCTTTTTGCCGATCCTGGTATGGGGCTTCATCAGGCTCTGGAAGTTCTGGTTCCAGATGATCTTTGGAGGCCAGGGTCGTGCGCAGCCGCACCAAGGCGGCTCTTACCCTATCGTCCAGCCCATGGTGCAAGCTACGAAGGACTGTCCTTACTGCGCAGAACCTATTCTGGTCAAAGCCAGGAAGTGCAAGCACTGCGGCTCTGATTTGAGTTGATCATGGGTTGGGGCATCGATCTGACGGGACGATCAGCAACAGCCTTTGGTATTTCATCTGTGAGTTGCTAGATCCCAGCTTTATTGCCAGTCTCACCACTGACGCAAATCCATTGAACCACCCCTGACAGGTCGCTGAACGGATGCACGGCTTGTTCCAGTCTTGGCCTTGGTGCGTTCTGATTTGATGAGTTTGCTTCACTTTCAGCGCTGTAGCAGCCAGACTGCTGCTGGTTATGCCTTTCTATGGCGTCACCAATAACGACAAGAGGAAGAGTCACACATGCAAGAGAAATACAACGTTGTACTGAGCGGACGACACCCTGCGGCAGATGCCCACCAGGTGGCGCAAAAGCTTGCGTCCCTCTTCAAGTGCACGCCTGAGCAGGCCGGACGCCTGCTGTCGCAAGCATCCTGTGTGGTCAAGAAGGATGTGACTGCGGAGGTTGCTGACAAGTACAAGCGGGCCATTGAGAGCACCGGCGCCCAATGCATCATCCAGTTATCTCCTCAGGAAGCACCGTTGGATTTTGATGAAGTACCTGTTCTCTCGGCTGTTTCTGTATCTCCATCGCCGTCCGTCTATGTTGGTGAAGTTGGAATGCAAGTCCCTTCCGGAGTTGCTGCGGACACCATACAAGTACTTGCAACGGTATCCGCCCCTGCATCTGCTCCTGTTTCACCTCCAGACGTCACTCCTGCGCCGGCAGTGCATCTACGATCTGCTCCAGCTTCATCATTGCCCCGCCAAGAGGCCATCCAGATCTTTGTTGGCAAGAGCCATGGCTACTTCGAGCGCAAGTGGAAGGAGGCGGCGCAGCGCAAGCACCAACTGTCCTGGAACTGGGCTGCCTTTCTGGTGGGTTTTGGCTGGATGGGGTACCGCAAGATGTACCTCTACTCCTGGATTTTCATCGGCGTAGTGGTTGCTGAACTGATTGCAGAACTTGTCATTGGCGTTCCCAGCTCCATTACGAGCAGCATCAATGTTGGCATTGCGATCGGCTTTGGCCTCAAGGGCAATGCCTGGTACCAGCAGCATGTGAATCAACTGGTGGACCAGATCCTGGCATCCCATGCACCCGAGCAGGCCCGCATCGAACTGGCCCAGCAGGGTGGCACCAACATCGGTGCTGCAGTCGGCTTTGTGGCCGCGCTGCTTGTCTTGCTCGCAATGATCGGCGTCATCGCGGAAGGTTGACCCCTTTGATCCAGCAAACCGTCCTGGTGGATCGCATCAACCGGTGCGACTTCCATGGTTCCCCGATTCCGATTTTCCGCGTTGCGTTAGTTCGCCGGGCTCCTTTGACCACCAATATTCATCTCTGACTTCCCTATGAAACTGACAACATGCAGCGCGCTGCTCATGGCGGTAGCCCTGGTGGGGTGCACCGACCGTGCACGAAATCGCGTCTCTTCTTTGGTCGAGCAGGCCCAATCGATCTTTGGCTCCAAAGACGCGGCAGAACAAGCGCCAGCCACGCCGGACTTGCTCACCCAACTGATCTCCTGGGATGCCATCGGTATGAATTTGGCGTATGTGAATCAAAGGGCAGGGCCTGCCGTTCGGTCCGAAGACCACCAGCATCACTACATGGTCCAAGGCTGTCAACTGGTGCTGCGGAGCGAACAACAGAACAAAACCATACGCTCGGTCCAGGTGGCACTCTCGCCGGGGTGTAATGTGGATGTTGGTGGATTGTTGGGCATGCCGCAGCGGCAAACACTCGATACTCTGACCTTTGGGGCGTTTGAAGAAGCCATGGGCTCAGGGCAGTACCTGGCGGACTGTCTTCGGGACTGCGGTAATGCTTATATTCCCAATGTCTACCTGGTCGCGCAAGGGAGCAGGGCATCGCAGTTCAGACAGGTAATGCTCACTGCAGAACTGGCAAAGGATCCGGCCATTGAGGCGGCAGGGCAGTGGGCTGACGCCATGGTGGCGAAGGAATCCGAAGACTGGGTGGTGAGAGATCTGGGATTCAACTGCCAGTCCCAGAAGTACCGTGATGCGGCGGCGCAGGCGTTGCGCACTGTCAAACCCCAGTTCTTCAGCTTTGGGGACGAGTTGAAGTTCCCCACGTGTCCAACGGCGGAGGCGGCAGCGAATAGTGAGTCGCAGGCAGGGGCATTGACTGTTCCCACCGGCATGCTCATGGTCCCGCAGCCCGCAGGCCCGTGCGACATGGACTACGACAAGCGGCTACGCGCTGCAGGTCTCAAAGCGAACGAGGTTTCCATCCATGGACCCGAGGACGAAGACTTCAAGGGCTATGGATGTGCCTACCGCATCGTGCCTGCGCCAGGCAATGCGGTACCGCCCGGCTCGACGGTGACCTATCGAAGTGCGTGGGAGGCCGGATGAGTCTCAGGCATGCCAGCCATCCCTTTCAGACGCCTCTCTAAGGCTTCGCTCCATGGGCCGCGACAGCGGCCACATTCACCTCTCACATACCTATGAAAAATCTCTCCTTCGTTGTGGCTTGCTCTGCCATCGCTCTTTCTGCTTGCAGCAAGAGCCCCGTTGACATCGTCAAGTCCAGTTATATCGATGGTGCTCGCACCACGACAGTTGCCAACGGTCTGAGCAAGCGGCCACTGTGCAAAAGTATCCATTGGGATAGTTTCAAGGACGAAAAGGGACGCGTGGTGGTGCAGTACAAATGCACCATCATCGATGGTGGAGACTTTCAGAAAGAAATGAGAGAGGACTATCTGCAGCGCATCACGAAGGCTGCAGAGCAATCTGTCGTCAGCGCTGTGAGAGATCGCGAAAGCGCGGCGAAGCGAATTGAAGAAGATTTTCCGTATGAAAGAAATCTGATCGAACGCGCGCAGCGAGCAATTGAGCGGATCCAGGCGCTACCTGAGCAGCGATCTTTGCAACGGGACCAAATTATGGGCCTTCGGTTCGAAATCGAAGAATATGAACGCGGCTTAGAGAGGAGTCGGCGCGAAGCTAAACGAAGGCTACAAAGCGCTGAAGAGGACATCCTAACCGCTCAAAAACGGAATGATCCAGAGCTTCTGAGAAAAGATGCGATGGCACGGCATCCCATCTACCAAGGCACGTCAGAAATCTTTCAGTGGATAGTTAATGCCGATGGGCAGCCAGTGATCACATATGGTGAGATACAGGCTAAAGACGCCAAGGCACAAGTGCAAACGCTGATGAAGTACAACCAGCCGCATCGCATGCTCAGCCTTGCATCGCAAGCGCAGGAGAGCAGAATCTTGGACTACCTGCAGGGGATTGGCATGGCGTCTTTTCTGGGTGTGCTCGGGCGTTGAATCCGACGTGTTTGAAGCACATGCAAATTCAGCGGGAAAAATTATTGTGAAAACTCACCCCTAAAGGGGTGGTGTGAAGAGGAGGCGTCTAGAAACCATTTCATCCACACTTCAGTCGCGATGCCAGATTCAGGCTGATTGCAGCCATCAACTCAACAAGTTCGATGGCTGGTGGCGCCCAGAGCAGTCTTTGGAGCGATTCGTCCTTGTGGGTCTGCATTACACCTTAAAGCCGCCGCTAAAAGAGACACAGGCCAAGGTTCGCTTCAAAAGCGATGAAGTGGCGCTTTCGACCCATAGCGGACATTCAGGATTGCCATAAGCGGAAGTTCAATGTCCTTCGAACGTCCGCTACCCTTGCAGTTTGAGCCAAACTCTAAGCCGAGGCTTTAGTGGCGACAGGCGGTAATCAATCAATGTCAGCGATGCATAGAAGCCACCATACTCCACGGGCACTCTGCCAAGCCGCGTAGGACGCAGATATGGTTGCCTCCTCAGTGGCTTGACACCACCGAGCGTCGTCAAGGCGGAAAACGTGAATGTCATCGAACGGACGCGGGAAGGCGGCGTCTAGGGCAGCAGCAACTACCGCTCTAATGTGTTCTTGAGAGGTTCCGGTTGTGCTGCGATGACAGCCCCCGGCAACCGCCACAGATACGAGTGAACCTTCAAACTCGAATCTATTGAGGGTGCTGTATTTTATGGGCTCAGCTGTGATCGCCCCAAGTTCCCCCGCTCGGGCTTGAAATGCAGGTAAGGCAAACAGACTGGCGAGCGGACTAGCAGTGTCAAACGCCGGAGCTATGGACGGCTTCGGTTTGAGGAAGAACGAGACGATATCTCCACACTGACTGAGCAAGTGCAGCAACTCAATCAACTCAGGCTTGGTGACCTCATAATTCTCAGTTGTGGTCATTTATAGGATCCGATACGGCGAAAGCTGGCCTGTTCATTTTCAAGTCCCGAATAGCTGGTTGCCATATGGTAGCTTTTGCGAACTGCAGGACGCCAGCTGTCCGTTCGGTCACTGGTGCCGATTTCCAAAGTATGTCCCCAACGTCGCCAAAGGCGCACGGTTTCTGTCATAGATCTCGAACCAAACATTGAAGCCCGCAAGCCTTAAAAGACTGTGAAGCTCGCGCGCGAACTCGCAAACCATCTCTTCATCGCCTGCAATCGCCCCATTGAAAAGAAATTGACTATGGTGGTCACCGTACGCTTGAAATGACGCGTCTGCAATTTCCATTCGAATGCTTTCAGCACCGTCGAAATTAGATACCTTGAGCCAAACTTCCGCATCACGAAAGCGCTGCAGGGTGGCCGCGAACTCCTTCATCCGGCCGCTGCAGTCAATGAGCCCATACACGTTATTGAGTTCTGGAATTTCCATGTCGATTCACCCGGCGAGTGTTTGCGGATGGCTGCATGGGCGTCCGTTAACGAACGACCGCATTTGGCCGTTAGCCGTTAGCCGTTAGCCGTTAGCCGTTAGCTGTTAGCTGTTAGCTGTTAGCCGCCATCCTACCTTCGAATTGACCAGCCGCAATAGCGGTCCCCCTGCAACCCAAAGCTGTCGGTGGGCCGTGCCTAACGTCCGATGTGGGGAGCGTCCGGGTTGTGGGTCGTGCCTTTGACCGAGGGGTTAGCCGTCGCGCTTGCCTGAAGCACAGCCTTGAAATATATTAGTTCGGGATCGGCTTCGTCGAGATTTTCGATAATGCCGCTGGGAACAAAGCCTGCGCGAGCAAACAAACGTTGCGCGCGCAAGTTGGAGGCGTTGGTACTTGTAAAGAGCTTGGGTGTAGTACAAAGCTGCTCAGCCTGCATAAGCAGGAATTCACCAACGCCTTGGCGTTGACGAGATTCGGCAACGCAAACAAGAGGGATGAAGCCATTGCTGAAGAAGGTGTACTGCAGGATGACAAAGCCGACTGGCTCATTGAGTGACAATGCGACGTAGCAAGATTGTTGTTGGACCCAAAGAAGAAGTTCGTGCGCCCGAGCTAGGTGAGCCTGAGCATACGTATCGCAGACGAGCAGCCCGGGAAGGTCGGACTCGCACGCTTGGCGAAGCATCAAATTGTCTCGGGAAAACATGGACGGCTATCACCAGTGTTAGACAGTGGCCGAAAACGACTCATGGTATGAAACGATACCGGACGGCACCGAACCATTGAAGGTAACGGCTTGGAAGTACTCTACAGGTACATCCGGTAGCACAAGCGTTTGCTCCGCTTTAAAGCCAAAGCGTGAGTAATAGTTCGGATCGCCAAGGACGACGCATCCCGCTGCGCCCATCCTGCGAAGTTCGGTCAGCGCCTGCCCCATAAGCTGAGAGCCCACACTGTGTCCTTGGCGTTTCGGTGCGACCGAAATGGGTCCAAGGCCGTACCAACCCTCCGCACCACCCGAGATGGCGACAGGCGACACCGCGACATGCCCGATGACCGTGCCATCTTCATCCGCAACAAGCGACACAGCCAGCTGACCGGAATCACGCAGCGCCCTGACAATCAACTGCTCCGTATGGCTGGAGTGAGCCACACTCTGGAATGCCGCGACAGTTACGACCTCGATCGCTCCGGCATCGGATGGGCTTTCCTTGCGAATTTTCATGATGTTTAGTCCAAGATCTAACGTAGTGCGGGCCGAAGCATCTGCAAGATAAGCTGGGGGTGCAGGATATTTATAAAGGTATAAATCCTCCACGAAAAACCGGCACCTTTCTCACCGAGCAAACTGCCTGAGACGAAGGTCCGCTTCTGGCCGATCTGCGACCGTCGCAGGCCGACCCAGAGGGGACAGGCATAACCAATCTAAAATTAGGCAAAGGTACACGAAACGGCATATCGGTAGGAGCCTACTATGAACAATGAAAAATTGGCTTTTTCGGGAGACTTCACCGCATGAAAGCTGCGCAACTCGTCGCTTTAGTGATTGTCGTTGGCGCGCTTTTTCTTGTAATGAACGGTTTTTTTTCCGCGTGGGCTTTGCTTGAGCTGGCCTGGTCGGCGACTCTTAGCTTTGTAAATCTCTTTTGATGTAGGCCTGCAATAATGCATTCCACCTAATGCGCAACGGAGCCGCTATCACGGCCTTGGGCATAGTGGCCTGGCGTTTCGCCCGCTCAGCTGGTACGTGGAGCGTCTGCTTTCATGTGCCGAGACCGACTGTTACTGACCGTTTGCAGCCTGATGTTGATTTCTTTGACATCTAGTGTAGGCGGGGGAAACTAACATGGGGGCCCAAATGGTGGGAATAGTTTTTCCACCCTTTGGGTGAGCTTACTTAGCAACAGGCGGGGCAACTTATCTCACCTGTTTGCCTTCGGGATGCATATCATTGTGAACTGACCCCCAGAGGCTGGACAGGTGAATGTTAAAGGCTCAAGACCTGGGTTCGCCGAACGCTTACGCAGCGGCCGTACGGACGTCAGGTGCTATAGACATCCGTGCGGCGGTGGCTCCAGGCAGGGAGCGACTCGCGGACGCTGGCAATGCGCCCCAGGTCGATGTCTGCGCAGAGATGCCCGGTGGTATCAGGCATGCAGGCCATCACAATGCCCCAGGGGTCGATCACCATGCTACGCCCCAGGCATGGCAGCGCAGGGCCGGGTCCGTCGATCTGGGCGGCGGCGATAACGTAGCACTGGTTTTCTACCGCGCGTGCACGCAGCAGCAGCTCCCAATGGTCGTGGCCGGTGCGTACGTTGAAGGCGGCTGGCACCACGATGACATGGGCGCCTTGCGCACGCAGGCTGCGAAATAGCTCTGGAAAGCGCAGGTCGTAGCAAATGCTCATGCCGGCACGCATGCCCAGTATGTCCACCAGGGTCAGTGCGTCACCGTGCACAAAGTCGTCTGACTCCTTGTACTGCTGGCCGCCTACCACCGCATCGTACAGATGCAGCTTGCGGTAGGTGGCCAGAAACCGGCCGTCGGGGCCAAAGGTCAACCCGGTGTTGCCCAGCTTGTTTTGTGCGGTAACTTTCTCGTGTACTGAGCCCACATGCAGATAAATGCCGTGGCGGCTGGCTAGCTGCGCCAGTCGCGGCAACAGGGCACCATCCAGCGGCAAGGCGTGGCGGGCGATGGTGGCTGCATCGCCCCGGATGTCGGTGTACTCCGGGCTCACGACCAGTTGCGCGCCATCCTGGGCGGCTGTAGCTACGCCTTGCTCCAAGGCATCGATATTGGCCTCCCAGTCGGTGCCGCTGTTCATCTGCAATACAGCGATTCGAATACGCATGAAAGTCTCCCCGAGGTTATGGTTTTAGACATGTACGGCAGACCAGCGCGCCGATTTCTGCCAGCAGCAACTCTCCTTGGCCGCCATAGATGCTGGTGCTGGTGACCGTGTCCTGAAAACCAGTAGCCATTACGGCCAGGATCAGCGAGCGCTCGCCGTATGTAAAAACAACAGCATCGTTGCGGAGATCGGGCAATTGCCCGGTCTTGTTACTGGCCTGCACGCCTGCAGGCAACGCCGCGCAGAGCAGGGGCTGGTGCCGCTCGGTAGCCATCAGATCCAGCGCAAAGCTCTGCATGGCGGTGCTGAGCGAATCTGCGCGTTGCAAGCGGGCCATCAGCAGACACAGATCGCGGGCGCAGGTGGTGTTGTCGCGGCCAGCTTTTTGCGCTTCGCTGTCCATCATCTTTCGGCACAGCGCGCTGTGCCCTAGGCCTGCGACCTGCAGATACTGGTTAATAGCTCCAAAGCCCAGCAAGTCGATGAGCTGGTTGGTGGCGGTGTTGTCGCTCACCACCATCATCAGCCTGCACAGCTCGGAGAGTGTGAGCTGCGCCACGCTGGGCAGGCCGTGCAGCACACCGGTACCGCCCACGCGGTTAGCGGGCGTGATGGCGATACGTTCGTGCAACTGGTGGCAGCCTGCATCGACTTGCTCGAGCAATGCCAACAGGATGGCAAGCTTGATGGTGCTGGCCGAGGGCTTGGTCTGGCCAGCGCCAATGCTGAGCAGTTCGTTTCCGCAGGGCTCCATCAGGCACAGCGACAGGCCGACACCATCGGCCTTGAGCCGCTGGCGGGCGAGGGCAAGTATCTGGCCCTCGAGATGGGCGTTGGTGGGCTCCATGGGCATCCTTACACAATCACGTAGAGCACGGTTGAGAGCACGAGGATGTTCACGATCATCACCGCCCAGCCGTTATAGAGCATGTACTTAAGCTGGTTCGAGCGTGCCAGGCCCATCTGGCCGAACATATCGGAGCTGGGGAAGGGGCCGAACCAGTCGATCTGCGAGCTGCCCAGAATCACTACCGTCGTGGCAGCTGGGCCCACGCCTGCGGCTGCGAGCAAGGGGCCGAAGATCTTGGCGGTGAAAGTCATCTGCGCCACGGCTGCGCCGGGGATATGGCCGATCACATTGAACAGCAAGATGATCACGCACAGCGCCGCGCCGCTCACTCCCAGCAGGTAGGGCTGAACCGTATCGAGCAGGGCGTGATAGGCGTTAAGTTTGTCGACCAGTACCAGCACCGGGTTGAACAGCCAGAACAGGAAGAAAATCCAGATCAGTTTGCCTGCGCCGGCATACATGGCTTGCAGAATCTGATTGGGACGCATGCCACTGGCCAGGCCGGTTACAGCGCCTAGCGCCACCATCACCACGATTGCAAATGCAAAGCCCGCCTTGGCCAGTACACCGACAATCGCCAGGCTGACGATGGTGATGCAAAAGCCCCAAGCGGCGCGCACGGCCGACGGTTCGGCCTTCTTGTTCATGTCAAAAGCGGCTTGCCCCAGGCTGGCTTCTTCGTACTGGAAATCGGCTTCGCTCATCTTCTGGATGCGCCCGGCCATGAACCATCCTGCCAGCAGCGTTGCCGCTGCCATAGGCAGCCCTGCCACAAGCAGGTACTCGCCATAGCTGAGGCCGGTGAGGCCAGTCACGGTCACCACATTGGGGGTAAAGGGGCCAAGCACCAGGCCTGCAGAGCCTGCGGTTTGGAACAGGGCGGCCACGGTAGGGCGCGAGAGGCGCACGGCCGCTGCGATGGGAATCACCACCGCTGCAATGATGGCGTTACCGCCAGCTAAAGTGCCCAGGGCACCGCAGATCAACACGGATGTGACCATGATGCCCAGGCGCACGCGCAGTTGGTTGGACAGGCCGATCTTGCGCACGATGCCGCGCACCATCTGCTCAGCAGCACCGGTGCGCGCTGCCACCTCGCCCACACCCGCGCCCAGAACGATGATGAGGCCTACTACTGCAATGAACGAGCCCAGCGACTCGGCCAGCAGCTTGCCCATGCCTATCGGCGTGGTTCCTGTCATGATGGCGCCGAGCACGATGGCGCCTATCGTTGAAAGCACAATGTCCACACCCAGTAAGGCGATGATGGCGAACACCACCACTGGTGTCAGCCCCCAAAGACTGGTTTGCCCCGGTATGGTGAAGTGTGTGGTGATGGCGATAGCCAGCCCAAGCAGGAAGACGGCGATGGCCGCGTAGCGTTTGCCTGGTGAGGCATCAATGGTGGCAGACATGGTGGTTGTTTCTCCTTGTAATCTATCGATGGCCCGTGGAATCGGGTCTTATGGGGTTGGTATGCCGCCCGGCACTTCAGGCTGGTGGCTGGCGTCTCAGCACCTGGCCTGGCCTGGTGCTTGGCGTTTGGGCAGGGTCGGGAGGGGGAAAGACGATCTGGCCGTTGACTGCCACCATTTCAATGCCTTCGGAAGGCAGCGTCGGCTCATCCCAGGTGGCACGGTCGATGATGGTGTCGGGGTCGAACACCACGAGGTCCGCCCAATAGCCCGGGCGTATCTGGCCGCGCTTGACTAATCCGTAGACGGAAGCTGGCAGGCTGGTGATCTTGCGCACTGCTTGCTCGACGCTGAGGAGGCGATCCTCGCGCACATAGCGCCCAAGGATGCGGGTGAAGGTGCCCCACAGACGCGGGTGTGGGTTGGAGTCGTTGGGCAAACCGTCCGAGCCCACCATGCAGCAAGGGTGCTGGAAGATGCGCTGAACCTCCTGCTCGTCCATCGCAAAGTAGATGGCGCCGGCGGGCAGCAGACGGCGGGCGGCCTCCTCTTTGTCGCAACCCCATTGCACGGCAATATCGGCCAGGTACATGCCATTGCACTCGGGGTGCGGTGTGCTCCAGGTGATCTTGATGCGCTCTATCAGATGGGCGCGCTCAGGAATCAGGATGGTGGAGCTGCCCGAGTAGGGGTAGATGTCCATGGACACCTGCGTGCCTTGCGCGCGCGCGGCATCGATATTGGCAGTTGTGCGCTCGCTCTTGCCCCAGTTGGCGTTCATCATGCATTTGTGGTGTGAGATCACCATGGCGCAGCCGCTGTTGCGACTGACGCTGAGTACCTCTTCCACCGCCTGTTCGACCTCATTGCCTTCGTTGCGGATGTGGCTGGTGTGCAGTGCTTCGAATTCCTTGGCTACGCGGGCCAGTGCTTCCAACTCGGCTTGCGATGCGTAGCAGCCGGGCTCGTAGGCCAGCCCGGTGCTGAAGCCCACCGCGCCTACTGCCAGCGACTGGCGCAACAGCGCTTGCATGGCCTGCAGCTCTTGCTGCGTGGGCTCGGCCGCGGGGTCTCGCATGATGGCAAGCCGCAGGTTGGCGTGGCCTACCAGGGCGGCTACATTGATCTGCGGCTGCAATGACTCGAGTGTGGCGAGGTAGCGTTCCATATCGGCATAAAGCGGAATGTCGCCCAGCAGCGCCAGCGATGCGGCTGTGTTGTGGGGCAGTGGAGCGGGAGATGCGCTAACGCCACAGTTGCCCACCACCACCGTGGTTACTCCCTGGGTGGTCTTCCAGGGCAGGCCGGGCTTCTGGATGAACATCAGGTCATCATGGCCATGCACATCGATGAAGCCTGGTGCCACCAGCTTGTTGCGGGCATCAATACGTCGCACGGCTGTGTGCTGATGCAGCTCTCCGATCGCCACAATGCGGCCGTCCAGTACGCCAACGTCGGCGCGATAACGCCGATCACCGCTACCATCGACCACCCAGCCGCCTTCGATGATCAGATCCAGCTTGGCACTGCTTGGCGCGCCGACGGGCTGCGCAGCATCGGCCAGCTTGCAGGGGGGCGTTGTCTCGTTGTTTGCAATATTCACGTTCATGGGAGGCGATTATCAAATCGCAGCATTCATTACAATAATTTTTTAAAGTAATTGATCTATCTGGTTTTGAAATGAATCGACTGCCCAAGCACATCACCCTCAAGCATCTCCATGCCTTTGCCATGGTGGCGCAGGAGAGCAGCTTTACCCAGGCGGCAGCTCGCTTGTTCCAGACCCAGTCCTCGGTCACCACCTTGGTTCACCAGTTGGAGACGGCGCTCGGCACCCGGTTGTTCGAGCGCAGCAGCCGCAAGGTGGGGTTGAGCACGGTGGGGCGCGATCTGCTGCCCCGGGTGATGCGCCTGTTGACTGATTTCGACGGAGTGCTGGAAGACGTGCTGCGCTATGGCGGCCAGTCGTTTGGCAAGGTGCGTATTTCGGCAGCACCGTCGGCGATTACCGAGCTGGTGGCGCCTGCTGCAGCGGAGTTCACCCGCCTCTATCCAGCGGTGAGGCTGTACCTTCGCGACGACAACTCTGGCCGCATTCAGCGCCAGGTGCTGGCCAGTGAGGTGGATTTCGGCATCACCAGCCGCTGGGCCGATTCGCAGGGGCTGCAATTTGATCCTCTCGTAGACGATGCGTTTGGCGTGCTTTATCGCTTTGATGATCCGCAAATAGTTCCTTGCGCTGAAGGCTATGTGCGCTGGGAGAGCCTGGCCGCTTGCAAGTCGGTGGGGGTGGTGGATGAAACCGGCATCCTGGCCCTGCTGCGAGCGCGCACCGACTTGCCGGCCAATGCATCCACTCCGTTCTATGAGGCCTCAAGCACGACTTCCCAGGCTGCGTTGGTGGCACAGGGCATGGGGATCGCCTTCATGCCTGCCTTGGCTGCCCACCGGGTGCTGGAGCCACGCCTGCGCTTTGCCTTGCTCAAGTCGCCAACGGTGGTTCGCAATATTTGCACGGTCAGACGCAATGACGTGCCATTGACCGAAATCGCAAAAATTTTCGAAGCCATGGTGCGTACAACTACCGCAGCGCTGGCCCTGCCGCCTGGTTGCATGCCGCGTAGCACTAGCTGAAAGCTGAGGGGTGTGTGAGGGTGTCGCTCGGGTTTGCCGCGATGGCCGACGCTGGGTGCAGTGGGCGCTGTTGCATAACTCGAATTGAGGCCGAGTCTCCCCCACACCAGACGGAGTGATGCCACGCGCACAGTCTGGGGCGTACCCAGGCTGGTGAACCTGTTGAGGATCGATGCCCGAATCTGCAGCTCAGTCACCTGCCGCTCGAAGTCCCGAGCCATCACGCGTTCGCCCAATCTCTTGAAGCATCCCATCTTGGTCTCTACAAGGCTGCGGCGGTGATAGCCGCTCCATTTCTTCCAGATGGAGCGGCCTAGCCTGCGCGTCGCCCTCAAGATTTCGTTTCTCGCCCGCGCCCCTGCCTTGTCATCTGCCCAGGGCTTGGCATTCTTGCGTGTGGGGATGATCGCCGCGGCCTGACGACTGGCGATGGCCTCGTGGCAAGCCTTGCTGTCATAGGCACCATCGGCGCTCACCGAATGCAGCGGCTCGTCCTCAGGAATCTGCGCCAGCAACTCGTGCAGCATCGGTGCATCGCCAATGGCGTTGTCCGTGATCTCGATGGTACGGATCTCCAAGGTCTTAGCATCGATGCCCAGGTGCACCTTGCGCCACTGCCGGCGATAGTCGGCCCCGTGCTTCTTCGTGTTCCCCTCGCCTTCGCCCAGCATTTTCACGCCGGTGCAGTCGATCAGCAGGTGCAGCCCCGCGCTGCTGCGGCGCGCTGCGATGGCCACACTCAGCGTCTTCTGGCGCCGCGACAGGGTGCTGTAGTCGGGCACGCCCCAGTCCAGCCGGGCCAGCTTGATCAGGCTCTCGGCCAGGCCCATTGCTTGACGAAGGCCCAGCCCAAACATGCACTTCAATGTCAGGCAGAACTGGACCGCAGCGTCGCTGAACACAGCAGGGCGACCTGGCCGACCACTGGCAGGAGCTTGCCATTGGAGGTCGGCATCGAGCCAGACCATCAACGATCCTCTGCGCTTGAGCGCCTCGTTGTACTCACTCCAATTCGTCGTGCGGTACTTTGCCCGTGGTGGCTTGCTCATCCCCCGAGCCTCCCCAAGTTCACGCCTCGAACTCGGCCCAGCGAGGGAGTTTGGCAACAACGCCTGCATTGCCCACAAAGGCAGGAGCAGATACAAGGGGTAAGGGCAGATACAAGGCCGCAAGCACTCGGTCAGTTGCCACACCGTCGGTGTCGGTGTCTGTGTGGTTGTGCATAGCTGAAGGCTTTTGGTGTCATAGCCAGAATTGACATTGACTTCAAGTGCGCTTCAATTTTTAGACTGCAGGCCATTTCCTGTTCTTCTTGATCTGGCGGATATGCAAGCACAACCCCATCACACCTCCTGGCGCAACATCGCACTGGCCATCTTTGCCGCGCTGAACGCCGCTTTTCAGATTGGCAAGGCCATCATCGCGCTGCCGCTCCTGCAGGGCGCGCCGTTGTATCTGAGCCTGCGGGAGACCGGGCTCGTCATCTCCTCCCTGGCGATTGTGGGCGCCTTGCTGGCCATGCCGCTGGGCTTGCTGGTTTCGCGCTTCGACGCGCGCAAGGTGCTGTGCGCCGGTGTGGCGGTGCTGGCATTGACCAACTTTGCCGGGGGCTTTACCACGGGGCTTGGGCTGTTGCTCGCCTCGCGCGTCGTAGAAGGCATTGCAGTCGTGGTGCTGCTGATCTGCGCATCAAGCGTGGTGGGGCGCCAGGCAGCGCCCCGCGAGCGCGACCTGGCCATGGCGCTATCGAGCACGGCGGTGCCCAGCGGCATTGCCCTCATGATGCTGGGCGCCACCGTGGCGGCGTCGCTGGGTTACCCCGTGTCCTGGCAGCTGCTGTGGCAGCTCAATGGCTGGCTGGCCGTGACCAGTGGCGTGGTGCTGTGGCTGTGCCTGCCTGCCATGCCTGCCATGCCTGCCATGCCTGCCATGCCTGCCATGCCGGCGCTGGCGTCAACGGCTCCAGGCAGCGGCGCATGGAACGCCATCCGCAGTTTGGCCCAGGCGCAGGGGGCGCAGCTCATCGCCCTCTGTTTTGCGACGTACGCGATGATCTATTTCGCGTTCTCGGGCTTTCTGCCCCTGCTGCTGCGCGATCTGCTGGGCCTGTCGGCACGGCAGGCGGGTTATGTGAGCGCGGCCATCGTGGCGGTCAATGTGCTGGGCAATATCAGTGCCGGTGCGCTGATGCGGCGTGGCGTGGCGCCGCGCTGGGTGGTGGGGGCGGGCTTCACCATCGGTGCGGTTTGCATTTCGCTGCTGTTTTGGGTGCCACTGCCCATGCAGGCGTCCGTGGCCGTTGCCATGCTGATGACCGGGTGCATGGGCTTCATCCCCGGAGCCTTGACAGCAGGCGCGCCCAAGGCCGCGCCCAGCGCGGCGCTGGTGCCGCCCACCATCGGCTTCATGCTGCAGGGTAGCTATGTGGGACAGCTGCTCGGGCCGCTGGCGGCCGGCGTGCTGGCCCAGGCTGGAGGTTGGACGACGGTGGCCTGGATGCTGCTGGCTCTGGCCGCCTGCGGCGTGTGGCTGGCCCGCAAACTGTGAGGAGGGCTGCGCGCAGCGGGAGCAAGCAGCACGCCTGTCCACGATCTGAGCGCAGTCTGAACACCGTCTGGCGCGAGCTGCTGCGTTGTCTTCGTCGTCAATGGCGACAGCGATTACAGCGATTGCCTTCAACAGGCGCCTTGCGGTGCATCCCGATCCACGTCCAGCCCATGCGGTGAGTGCTCTGCAGCGCATCCCTGGCAGCTTTCGTCCTGCGCTGGCACCAAGCGGTCGCCCAGCCAGACCCGGGGGCCGGCGCCTTTTTCTGCAATGCAGTCGGCGTGGTTGAAGACATTGCACACCTTCATCGACAGGCAGCCGCAGCCAATGCAGTTATCCAGGCTTCTGCGCAGGTGCATCAGCTCCTGAATGCGTTCATCGACGCGGTTGACCCAGGTTTTCGAGATGCTGCTCCACTCATCGCCCGTAGGCGCATGGTGCTTGGGCAGTCCGTCAAGCTGCGCAGCAATTTCTTCAAGCCGAAAGCCCAGGCGCTGGGCAAACACGATGTAGGCCACCCGCCGCAGGCTGGAGCGCCGGTAGCGGCGGTGGCCCGCGCCGCTGCGCACGGATTCGATCAGGCCCAGTGATTCGTAGTACCGCAATGCGGAGGCGTTGACCCCGCTGCGCTGCGCAATCATGCCGATGGGCAGCAGTTCATCATCCCCAGGATTCATGGTGGTAATCCATTTTTCAATTGACTTAAAGTTAACTTTAACTTGAAAAATGCGATCGAGCAACGGGCAAAAGCAGGGTTTGTCTCTGTGGGGTCATTGCGGCCACGCTCGTGCTTTGCCTTTATGCCTGCCAAGGCTCTGGTCTGGCGGGCCCACGGATAGGGCTCCTGAATCGCATATGCGTTCAGGAGCCTGCCGTCCATTCATGGAATTGAACAATGACATCAGCAATCAGCGCGCACTGGTTTGTGCGTACCGGCCTGGCAACTGCGGCCAGCATGGCGCTTGTCGGTTTGGCCGCCTGCAAGCAAGCCAGCGGGGGGAGTGAATCCGCAGCCGCAGGCGAGCCGCCGCCAGCGCAGGTCAGCACGGCACAGGTGCAATTGCACCCGGTGCAGCAGTGGGACAGCTTCAATGGCCGCATTGCCGCCAAGGAGAGTGTGGACATCCGCCCCCGTGTGGGCGGCTACATCGACAGCGTGAGCTTCAGCGAAGGGCAGGCCGTGCGCAAGGGGCAGGTGCTGTTCACCATTGATGCAAGGCCCTACAAGGCAACGCTGGCGAGCGCCCAGGCCCAGCTGCAGCGTGCCAAGGCGGCGCAGGCCCTGGCCAGAACGCAGGACCGGCGCGCCCGCGACCTGCTGGCAGACCTCGCCATCTCCGCCGAAGAAGCCGACAACCGCGCAGGCACCCTGGCGCAGACATCGGCAGAAGTGTTGGCGGCCGAGGCCGCCATGGCCGCCGCGCAGCTGGATCTGGGCTTTACCGAGGTGCGCTCGCCCATCAGCGGTGTGGCGGGGCGCGCTGTGCTGACGGCGGGCAACCTGGCCCAGGCCAACCAGAGCGTGCTGTCCACCGTGGTGTCGCAAAACCCCGTGTATGTGTACTTTGATGCCGACGAGCAAAGCCTGCTGCGCAGCAGGCAGCAAAAGGCAACGAATGGGAGCGAAGGAGCAGGAGCCGCGCAGGTGCGCATCGGCCTGGCCAACGAAGACGGTTTTCCGCACACCGGCCAGGTGGGCTTCACCGACAACCGGCTCGATCCGCAGACGGGCACGCTCACCGTGCGCGCCACGCTCACCAACGACCAGGGCCTGTTCACGCCCGGCATGTTTGCCCGCGTGCAGATGCAGGGGCGAAGCGATTTTCAGGCCGTGTTGATTGACGACAAGGCGGTGCTGACCGATCAGGACCGCAAGTACGCCTATGTGGTAGGTGAGGGCGGCCGCGCAGAGCGGCGCGAGCTGAAGCTGGGCCGCATGTTCGAGGGCAGGCGGATTGTGGAGTCGGGTCTGCAGGCGGGCGACCAGCTGGTGGTGGCGGGCATGCAGCGTATCTACTACCCAGGCATGCCGCTGGCCCCCAAGCCACAGGCCGAGGCGGGCCAGCCCGTAGCGGCTATTTCAGAAGAAAATCCGGCCGCAGCGCCCGTCCAATAAGCGGAGGCTGCTATGGATTTTTCAAAATTCTTTATTGACAGGCCGATCTTTGCCATCGTGCTGTCGGTGATCATGTTCGCCGTTGGTCTGATCGCCATTCCGCAACTGCCATCGGGCGAATACCCCGAAGTGGTGCCCCCGAGCGTGGTGGTGCGCGCCACCTACCCGGGCGCCAACCCCAAGGAGATTGCCGAATCGGTAGCCGTGCCGCTGGAAGAGGCCATCAATGGCGTTGAAGGGCTGATGTACATGAAATCGGTCGCCGCGTCGGATGGCAGCCTGCAGGTCGTCTCCACCTTCCGCCCCGGCACCGACCCCGACGCTGCCGCCGTGCGCGTACAGAACCGCGTAAGCCAGGCGCAAAGCCGTCTGCCCGAGGAAGTGCGGCAGTACGGCATCACCACGCAAAAACAATCGGCAACGCCGCTGATGTACGTGGGCCTTGCGTCGAACGACGGCAAGCTCGACACGCTCTACCTGCGCAACTACGTCACCTTGAAGGTCAAGGACGAGCTTGCGCGCCTGCCCGGCATTGGCGATGTGGGCGTGTACGGCTCGGGCGACTATGCCATGCGCATCTGGCTTGACCCGGACAAGGTGGCGGCCCGGCAGCTGACGGCCAACCAGGTGATTGCCGCCATCCGCGAGCAGAACGTGCAGGTCTCCGCAGGCCAGTTGGGCGCCGAGCCCAGCACCAAGGGCACGGAGAAATTGCTGTCGATCAATGTGCAAGGGCGCCTCAAGACCGAGCAGGAGTTTGGCGACATTGTTCTGAAAACCGGCGCCGACGGCCAGATCGTTCGCCTTGCCGATGTGGCCCGTATTGAGCTGGGCGCTAGCGACTACACCCTGCGCGCCGCGCTGGACAACCAGAATATGGCGGCCATCGGCATCTTTCTGACGCCCGGCGCCAATGCGCTAGGCGTGGCCGACGACGTGTACAAGACGCTCGACCGCCTCTCGGCCACCCTGCCGCAGGGCGCATCGTTCGAATACCTGTGGGACCCGACGGTGTTCGTGCGCGACTCCATCCAGGCGGTGCAGCGCACCCTGATCGAGGCGGTGATTCTGGTGGTGCTGGTCGTCATCGTCTTTTTGCAGACTTGGCGCGCCTCCATCATCCCGCTGCTGGCCGTGCCCGTGTCCATCGTCGGCACCTTCGCCTGGCTCTACCTGCTGGGTTACTCCATCAACACCCTGACCCTGTTCGGACTGGTACTGGCCATCGGTATTGTGGTGGACGACGCCATCGTGGTGGTGGAGAACGTGGAGCGCTTCATCGAAAAAGGCCACAGCCCGCGTGAGGCTGCGCACCTGGCGATGAAGGAAGTGTCCGGCCCCATCATCGCCATTGCACTGGTGCTATGCGCAGTGTTCGTGCCCATGGCGTTTCTCGACGGCATCACCGGCCAGTTCTACAAGCAGTTTGCGGTAACGATTGCGATCTCCACCGTCATCTCGGCGATCAATTCCCTGACGCTCTCGCCAGCGCTGGCTGCCAAGCTGCTGCAAGGCCACGGCGCGCGCAAGGATTGGCTGGCACGCGGCATGGATGCGGGCCTGGGCTGGTTCTTCCAGCGGTTCAACCGCATGTTCAACCGCAGCGCAAGCGGCTATGAAAACGTTGTGGGGAGCTCGTTCAAGATGCGCGGGGTGGTATTTGTGGTGTACGTGGCGCTGCTGGGCGGCACGGCCTGGCTGTTCAACACCGTGCCCGGTGGCTTCATCCCCATGCAAGACAAGCTCTACCTCTTTGCCGGCGCCAAGCTGCCTGAGGGCGCATCGCTCAGCCGCACCGACGAGGTGACGCGGGAGCTCACCAAACATGCGCTTTCGGTGGAGGGCGTGCATTCCGTGCCTGCGTTCGCTGGCCTCAACGCCTTGCAGGGCACCAACACACCCAACCTGACGAGCGCTTACGTCATCCTCAAACCCTTTGGCGAGCGCCAGCGCAGCGCCGCCGACATCAGCGCAGAGCTAAACGGCAAGCTCTCGGGCATGGAGGGCGGCTTTGGCTACGCGCTCATGCCTCCGCCCATCCAGGGGTTGGGCAATGGCTCGGGCTACTCGCTGTTTCTGGAAGACCGGGCAGGCCTGGGTTATGCTGCGCTGCAGCAGGCGCTGGGCGCCTTCCAGGCCGAAATCGCCAAGACGCCGGGCATGCATTACCCGGTGAGCGCCTACCAGTCGAACATTCCGCAGCTGGAGGTGAAGGTGGACCGCACCAAGGCCAAGGCACAAGGTGTGGCGCTGAACGACCTGTTCCAGACGCTGCAGGCCTACCTGGGCTCGGTGTATGTCAATGACTTCAACGCCTTTGGCCGCGTGTACCGCGTCATGCTGCAGGCCGATGCCGACTACCGCCAGACTGCAGAAGACATTGGCAAGCTACAAACCCGCAACAGCCGGGGCGATATGGTGCCGTTCGCCTCCCTGGTGAGCGTGGAGCCCAGCTATGGGCCTGACCCGGTGCTGCGCTACAACGGCTTTCCGGCAGCCGACCTGATTGGCGACGCCGACCCGCATGTGCTCTCGTCCGCCGAAACGCTGGTCAAGTTGCGCGAAATTGCCGATCGGGTGCTGCCCCCGGGCATCGAACTGGCCTGGACGGAAATGAGCTATCAGCAGGTGGAGCAAAGCCATGCGGCAGCCATCGTCTTCGCGCTGGCCGTGATGCTCGTGTTCCTGGTGCTGGCGGCGCTATATGAAAGCTGGACGATGCCGCTCGCCGTCATCCTGATCGTTCCCGTGTGTATCTGCGCGGCGCTATTTGGCGTGTGGCTCTCGGGCGGAGACAACAACGTCTTCGTGCAGGTGGGGCTGGTGGTGTTGATGGGCCTGGCCTGCAAGAACGCGATCCTGATCGTCGAATTTGCCCGCGAGCTGGAAATGCAGGGCGCCAGCATCTGGGACGCCGCGCGCGAGGCCTGCCGCCTGCGCCTGCGCCCCATCGTGATGACCTCGATTGCCTTCATCGCCGGGGCCGTGCCGCTGCTTGTTGGCCACGGCGCAGGCGCCGAGGTGCGCGCCGCCACCGGCATCACCGTGTTCTCGGGCATGTTGGGCGTCACCATCTTCGGCCTGTTCCTTACGCCCGTGTTCTACGTCACGCTGCGCAAGCTCAGCGGCACGCAACTGCGGCAGCATCCGCAAACCCCTTCTTCCGCTATTCCTCCCTCGGAGCATGTCCATGGTTAAACCCCTTCTGTTGAGCAGCATGACCCTGGCATGCAGCATGGCGCTGTCCGGCTGCGCCGTGGGGCCAGATTTCAAAAGCGCAGTACCGGCCGTGCAGACCCCCGCGCAGTTTGCCCGCCAGGATGCGAGGGCGGATGCACCGCCACTGCCTTCTGTTGACGTGCGCGATGCCGCCTTCTGGCGCGAATTTGGCGACGACACCCTCACAACTCTGGTGCGCCAAGCACTGGGCGGCAACCACGACCTGGGTGCAGCCCTGGCGCGCCTGCAGGCCGCCGATGCGGTGCTGAACGAGGCGCAGATGGATCGCTACCCCACCGTCACCATGAATGCGGGCGCCACCCAGCAAAAGCAAAGCCAGGATCAACTCAACCCTGGCCAGCCGCGCTCCACCCGCAGCTACAACGCAGGCATTGCCGCGCAGTGGGAGGTAGACCTGTTTGGCCGCGTGCGCCGCGCCGTGGAAGCGCAGCAGGCGCAGAGGCTGGCCACGCACGCCGACCTGGCTGCGCTGCAGGTAGTGATTGCCGCGCAGGTGGCCGACAGCTACGCGCAGTTGCGCGGAACCCAGTTGCGGCTGCAGATTGCCCAGGCCAACGCCCGCAACCAGCGCGACACCCTGCAACTGGTAGAGCGGCGCCTACAGGCAGGTATGGCGACAGACCTGGACGCCAGCCGCGCCCGCGCCTTGCTGCTGGGCTCCGAGGCCCGCATTCCCAACCTGCAGGCGCAGGCTGCCGTGCTGCAGCACCGCCTGGCCGTGCTGGCGGGCCTGCCGCCGGGTGATTTGATCGACATGCTGGGTAGCGCCCAGGAGCTGCCCCGCCTACCCGCAGTCCCCCAGGCAGACACGCCCGGCGAGCTACTGCGCCGCCGCCCCGACATTGCGGCTGCCGAGGCACGCCTGCACGCCGCCACCGCGCGCGTGGGCGTGGCCACGGCAGACCTGTTTCCGCGCCTGTCCATCGGCGGTCTCCTGGGCAGCTTTGCGCTCGGCGGCAACGACCTCTTCAAAGGCAGCACGACCACCAGCAGCGTCTTTCTGGGCGTGGACTGGTCGTTTCTGGACGTGGGCCGTGTGCGCGCCCGCATTGCGGCCAGCGAGGCGGGCGCCGCCGAATCCCTGGCGCAGTACCAGCAGAGTGTGCTGCAGGCCCTGGAAGAAACCGAAAACGCCCTGGTACGCGCCAACCGCAGCCGCGAAGAGCTGCAGGTATTGACCTCCGCCACGCAGCAGCGCGACAAGGCATCCAAACTCGCACAGCGCATGTACCAGGGCGGCACCATCGGCCTGTACGAAGTGCTCGACGCCCAACGCGAGCAACTCGCCGCCCAGGACGCCAGCTCACAAAGCCAGGTAGAAGCCCTGCGCAACAGCATTGCGGTCTACAAGGCGCTGGCGGGAGGGTGGTTGGCTGGGGGCGAGATGCGCGGGGTAGGGTATAGCGAAGGCTAAACGGCGCTTGTGCATGAAACTAAAAGCCGCCCGAGTGAATGACTCTAGGAGGCTTTTTGAATTGATTGGGTTTCGCTGGGAAGGTGGTTGCTTGTTGAAATCTTCTGCTCAACGTCTTGTGTGAGGGGCGTAATCAGTCAGAGATTGCTGATCGTCGCGCCCGTTTGATCGGCCTCTCTAGGCTGGTTGCGGCCGTTCGGCACTAGTGATGCTACTGACTGCTGACGTCAAAAGCTGTCATTGCCCCAAGGCTTTCGAGTAAGTCTGCTCTACACCTCAAAGCAGACACAGAAGTCTGTTCATGCCGAGTGGCTGCTCTGGCATTTATTGAAATGGTGCTATCGACCCAAAGCAGCCGATCGATATTTGAGGCGCCGGAGCTGACCTTGCAACTCGCCTGTAAGATGCGGTGCACTACTTCATTAGTGCAAGCCTGCAGGATTTTCCTTGAAAATAGCGTTGGTGCAGCGATACTTGCCGTCTCAATAATTGGAGTTCATATGCTTCCCGACACGCCTCTGCTCCTGGCTTTTGTTGGTGCCAGCCTGGTGTTGGCCATCACCCCCGGACCCGCCGTCGTCTACATCGTGGCCCGTACTTTGGCGCAAGGTCGCGCAAGCGGTCTTGCATCCGTACTAGGCGTCGCGCTTGGCAATCTCTCCAATGCATTGGGAGCTGCGCTCGGGCTGGCCGCCTTGTTCGCTGTGTCATCGACCGCTTTCACCGCAGTGAAATGGGCCGGCGCAGCTTACCTCGTGTATCTCGGCATACGGATGTGGAGGACGGCATCGCCAGTCACCGACGCAACGCCGCAGACGCTGGCGCAGCCCTTGCGGCGTGTCTTTCGAGATGGCTTCATGGTCGCGCTGCTTAACCCAAAAACCACCTTGTTCTTCGCCGCCTTCCTGCCGCAGTTTATGGACGCTCACGGAAACCCGCTAATGCAGACCGTTGCGCTTGGTGGTGTTTTCGTTGCCATCGCTTGCTGCACCGACGTCATCTACGTGCTAACGGCAAGTCTCGTCGCACCGCGTCTGAGACGGGCTGTATGGAGCGGCCGCTGGGGTAGCCGGCTCGCGGGAACATCATTTATCGGTTTGGGCGTGCTCACGGCCATGGGCACACGCCCCGCGCGCTGACGCTCGCTCTTATCCGCATCGACGGCGGCTATTGGCCGTCACGAGTCTCACTCGACGCGCTGGCCAGGGTACATCTGCTCCCACAAAAGCATGAGGTCAGCACTAACCTCGTCACTGGTCTCGAAGTCGAGGTCGGTTAGGCTCTCGTAATCGTCTGGACTGAACCGGCGATTCAGGATGGCGTCGGCAAGTTGGATCTTGAATTCGTCTTCGTTCAGTGGCCCGCTCGGCGATGCAAGCACTTTTCGCAGGTCGCAGGCTACCGGTAGGTCTCGCATCGCATAAAACCAGCGGGTACTCAACAAGGAGCGAAAGGAGTGACTGGGTTCCATGGGCGAAGGTCTAGTTGTGGCCGAAAGCAACATGTTAGCTCCACCAGCCAGTCATCATGCGACTCCCTCCATTAAGGATCATCCTAGGTGGTGGAATTTCTGCACGTTCAGATCTCCGTCTGTTCAGCAATCTCAAGGGCATCGGCACTAACAAACCGAGTCTCTGGAGAAGTCAAAAGGAGCATGTAGACGCTATTACAGCTATTTCGGCTGGCGATACTTCAGTGCGTCAACAAATGCTGTAAAGGCTGGTGAAGGCTGGCGTCGGTTGGGGTAGTAAAGATGGTACCCCTCGAAAGTCGGACACCATTCGGCCAGTACCTCTAAGAGCCGTCCATCCGCCAGGTAAGGAGCAATCAGCTGCTCGGGCACGTAGGCCAACCCAATGCCATCGACCGCAGCATTGAGCACATGCATGATGCTGTTGAAGACGAGTTGCCCGTCCACCTTGACAGTGAATGCTTGTCCATCCTTCTCGAACTCCCAAGCGTAGATCGCGCCGGAGGGCCGGTGCCGGATATTGACGCAAGGGTGCTGGGTCAGGTCATGCGGTATTTGTGGAGGCGAATTCCGCTCGAAATAGGCAGGTGACCCCACCACCGCCAGACGCCAATCCGGACCGATGCGAACGGCGATCATGTCCTTGCTGATTGACTCGCCCATGCGGATGCCGGCATCGAAGCGTTCCTCGACGACATTGGTAAAACCGTAATCCACATACAGTTCCAGCGTGATCTCGGGATAGTTCTTCAGGAACTCCGCCAGCATGGGCCGCAAGCACAATTCGATCTGATCGTCGGTGCAGGTAACGCGGATGGTTCCACGGGGCGTGTCCCGCAGTTCACCCAGGGCCTCCACTTCTGCGGCTATCTGGTCGAACAGTGGAGCAATGGCCAGTAGCAGACGCTCTCCGGCTTCAGTGGGAGCCACATTTCGCGTCGTGCGGGCTAGCAGCCTCACGCCCAGCCGCTCTTCCAGCGTTCGTATCGTATGGCTCAAGGCAGAAGGCGTAATACGCAGCTTCGCGGCAGCCTTGGTAAAGCTCTGGTCTCGTGCGACAGCTACGAAGGCTTGTAGATCATTCACTTTGTTGGTTGCCATTGCTGAAATTCTCTCATAACTACATCAAGATTACACCCCCTAATCAGAACCTCATGGGCACGTCAAGATCGGGCAACTGATTTTCAAGGTGCATCGACCATGACTACAACACGCGATTTCAACGACACAACCCTAGAAACTCCGGCTGCGCAGTCTTCTGGCCGCCGTAACTTGCTGAAGATGACCGGCTCCGGGATCAGCGTTCTGGGAATTGGAATCATTGCGTCGAGTACCGCTGTTGCGCAGCCGCAATTCAAGCTCAGCGAGAAGTGGGATAAAACCTTCGCCAAGAGCGACAAGGTGAACCACCGGAAGATCGCATTCAAGACCCGCTACGGCATCACTCTGGTCGGTGACCTGTACGAACCGAAGAACACCAGCGGCAAGTTGGCGGCCATTGTCGTCTGCGGCCCATTCGGTGCCGTGAAGGAGCAATCGTCGGGTCTGTACGCGCAAACTATGGCCGAGCGCGGCTTTGTCACGCTTGCCTTCGATCCTTCCTTCACCGGCGAAAGTGGCGGTGAGCCCCGCAATGTCGCTTCGCCTGACATCAACACCGAGGACGTGAGCGCAGCAGTTGATAGCTTAGGCGTGCAGCCATCAGTTGATCGCGAGCGGATTGGTGTCATTGGTATTTGTGGCTGGGGTGGGATGGTTCTGAATGCAGTCGCCATTGACAAGAGGGTAAAGGCCGTCGTTGCCAGCACCATGTACGACATGACGCGAGTCATGTCCAAGGGCTACAACGACAGCGTGACCCCTAAGCAGCGTGCGCAGACGCTCGAACAACTGAGCCAGCAACGCTGGAAGGACGCGGAAGCCGGTAAGCCCGCTTACCAGTCTGCCTACAACGAATTGAATGGCGGGGAAGCACCGTTCTTGGTCGAATACGCTGGTTACTACCGGACACCGCGTGGGTACCACCCACGGGCAGTTAACTCCGGTAATGCCTGGACGATCACAACGCCGTGGTCGTTCATGAACATGCCGATACTGTCCTACATCAAGGAGATTTCTCCACGGCCAATCCTTTTCGTCCATGGTGAAAAAGCGCATTCACTCTACTTCAGCGAAACTGCCTATGCGGCAGCGGCGGAACCCAAAGAGCTGCTAATCATTCCGGGCGCTGTCCACGTGGACCTGTATGACCAAATAGACAAGATCCCGTTCGACAAGCTGACAGCCTTTTTCACGCGCCATCTGGCTTCGCGCGCCGCCTGAAGGATTGATGCAGCACCGGCGCGTGCAGCGTGCCGTTCGGTCCCGGCCTGGATCTGTATGGCGCTACCTCACGGCATGAGCCGAAGCCAGTCTGGATTCAGCCAGGGATCGGTCGCGCTGCTTTCCGAATGTGCTGATTTCGCGCTTTCTGTCCAAGCAGATGCGATGGCAAATTTTCTTCAGCGTCGAACACGGCGAAGATGTCATGACACTCAATATCTCTAAGTCCGCTAAGGGGGCAGGAATCGAAACTCGCGAGCAACCCGCCTACTGGAGTGGCGTCTTTGCGATGACCTTGTGCGTCTTCGCGCTGATCGCCTCCGAATTCATGCCCGTGAGCCTGTTGTCGCCGATCGCCACGGACTTGAAGGTCAGTGAAGGCTGGGTCGGTTACGGCATCGCCATCTCCGGTGCGTTTGCCGTGCTCACTAGCCTGTCGATCTCGTCATTAGCCGGTTCGATGAACCGCAAGAACTTGCTGCTGCTGTTGACCGGGCTCATGTGCATCTCGGGCTTGATTGTCGGATTGGCGCCGAACTATGTGATTTATATGATCGGCCGGGCGTTGATCGGTGTGGTGATTGGTGGTTTTTGGTCTATGTCGGTTGCGGTAGCCATGCGGCTTGTACCTGCACACAGCGTTCCCAAGGCGATGGCGATTTTCAACGGCGGCAATGCGTTGGCGACCGTAGTGGCGGCTCCGCTCGGTAGCTACCTGGGTGGAATCATGGGCTGGCGCGGAGCCTTCCTCTGCCTTGTTCCCGTGGGGTTGATCGCCTTGGCATGGCAATGGCTCAGCTTGCCGAACATGCAAACAGAGCAGCGCAAGGCAGGCTCTGGGTATGTCTTTCGACTGTTCAAAAGTCGCTTGGTGACGCTCGGCATGCTCGGCGTCGGAGCCTTCTTCATGGGTCAGTTTGCGCTGTATACCTATCTACGCCCATTTCTGGAAACCGTCACTCGCGTCGATGTCACTAGGTTATCGCTGGTTCTTCTCGTGATCGGCATCGCGGGATTCGTTGGCACCACCTTGATCGGTACCTTCCTCAAGATGGGCATGTACCGCACGCTGGCGGTGATCCCAGTGCTGATGGCTTGCATCGCGCTGGCCTTGATCGCCTTTGGTGGCAGTGTCGCGGCAGCGTTCGTACTGCTGGGACTGTGGGGCTTGGTGGCTACGGCCGCACCGGTGGGTTGGTGGTCATGGCTAGCCAAATCACTGCCCGACGATGCCGAATCCGGCGGTGGGCTGATGGTTGCGGTGGTTCAACTGTCCATTGCTCTGGGCTCGACCACCGGAGGCATGCTGTTCGACACGGTTGGCTACCGGAGCACATTCGCGCTGAGTGCGATTATCTTGTTGATCGCCGCAGGGCTGACCTGGCTGACGTTCCTGACCAGCCGCAGTGGGAGCACTGACCACAATGAGATAGCGCAGACTGGCGCTGTGACCCAATGAACCTCGATACCCACCGCAGACAACTGCTGCGCCTGCTGCCCGGGCTGCTCATTCCCGGCCTGGTCGCGGCCCAAACCAAGGATTCACACATGTGGATGATTATTGGTGAACGTCGCTTCTCCATCACGCTGGCCGACACCGAGGCCGCCCGCGAATTTGCGGCGATGCTGCCGCTGTCCATAGACATGGGGGACCTCAACGGCAACGAGAAGCACGCAGAGCTGCCGAAATCCTTGCCTGCGAACCCCCAACGTCCCGGCACGATCAGTAGTGGCGATCTCATGCTGTACGGCTCAAGCACATTGGTTGTCTTTTATCTGACCTTTAACTCGTCGTATTCGTATACAAGCCTTGGCCGCATCGATGACCCGGCGCAATTGGCCACGATCCTTAGCCAGGAAAGCCGTCTGATCCAATTTTCTAAAAACTGAATTGAGATTTTCTCGGAGTGCGCACTATGCCCATCAGCGCTTATGGTGCCCATGCAGGCGACCGACCTCAATAACCCCTCAAAATCACCCGGCGTTGAATCGACCAGCAGCTCCTAGATAGTTTTCAGTTTCACGTAATTGCGTTTATCTATTTTTTTTTTGGGGGGGGGATGACTGCTGTGCAGCAAAATCAGCTTTCAATATATTTGATTTAAAGAGGGCAATCTCTGCACAGCCGACATTGATCGTCAAGGCACGAACGGCAGCAATGGGTCGATAGCACCTATTCATGCACAGCGATAGCGGACATCTAGCAGTCACTTGGATGGCCCTGGTGGCCAGCGTCTGCTGCTACCCCGAAAGCCGTCACAGCTTCGGTTTGAACATTAGCGCGCGGATGACCGCTATGCGGTGGTGAGCGAACCCGCGCGATGAGACCATGGGTGGCAGCAACCGCTGCGAAGCCGGCATTGATCGAACCCCAAGTATCCGTAGAACAGATAGTGTCTACGCCGACGGCGTCCTGGCATCTCGCTCCTCACTGGCAAGCCGCTTCTCCAGCGCCGCCTTTTGCTGGAGCGTGAGCGACGATCTGCGCAACGTCTGCGTCAATCCTGGCACTGCCAGCCGCACGATGGGATCTTTCTTCGCGAAATACTTGGCGATCTCCTTGGCGCCTACCAGGAAATCCGCATCATTCCTCTTGAAAACACCCACCGCACAGTGCTTCATACGCACCTTGTACTCCAGCGTGTTCGCGTTGAAATAAATTCCCGCACCCTGGGTAACGGTGTTCTTCCAGTGTTCACCCAAATGCTTGGCTATCGTCACATCCTGGCGAACGACAGAGCCATCAAAGAACAAAAGCGTGTGAATGTGGATGCCCTTGTCAGCTCCGTGCTCAAACTTGGCTGCGTAGCCAATAAAACTGTCCTTGAAGCTATTGGCTGTGTAAGCATGGAATAAATCCCAATCATTCAATACTCTGAGCTCTGGTTCCCAGTCATCGGTATAAATCTCTCCGTAGGAGAGGTCGAGTCGAATGACCATCAGCTTGGAGTAAATCTTGTTCAAGTCGTTAATGTACTCAAACAGAGAGTGCGCCAGTTGTTGCTCCTGGCGAACATGGTTCTTATAGATTTTTTGAAAAGCAGATGATTTCACCCATTGATCTAGGCTCTCAAGGAAGTGAGCCTGATCGATGTAGTTGTCTGGGTGTTGATCATCATTAAACAACGCATTGAGTTGCCCTTCATGGTTGCAAGGGTCAATGCCAACAAAACAATGGCCTGCCAGCCAAAGCCAAGGATCCCTGCTCTTGATCAGCTTGCGCAGGACTGGCGCGTAGGCATAAGGCGACATCAGGCCACACACTTGAGCAAGTTGCTTTTGAAGGCTCTTGCTGGTGAGAGCCTTTTTCCACTTCATGCTCTTCAATTCATGGTGAATCACTTTCATGCAAGTTCTCACCAGAGTGAGTGCTGAAAGATGAGTCTGCGAGTCTTGCATTTGGATCATTCTGAATAGTGTGCGGCTTGTATTGTTCGCGATGATTGGTTGATATGTAGTTATTGGTTTATTGAAAAGCGCTTTGTCACTCTAAGGGGGTGTATATTGATAGGTGCCTATGCTGGCTGTTGATTAATATATCTTTTAAATATATTAATATCAATAATATATACTCTCTGTTTGGCTTGTATTAAATAGAGTGATAAATGACCAGTTTTCTGTCGGTTTGATTGTGTTTGTTGTGTAAGTTGCTTGAATAAGTTAAATCGCTAAATGGGAGAGCGTTGGAAGATGCCAATAGTGTCTGAGCTAAGGAGGCCTCGGCTCTTGGTAAATTCCCTAGAGTAATTTACGCTTTCCAAGTTAGACAAGGAATTGTTGGTGTTGCTCAATTGGAATTCCTTGTTGCTGCCAAAAAATAACTGGATATATCCATGAGTCAGAAGGTACTGCAATACCAGGCTGACAGATTCAGGGTCACGGGGGCGAGGGCCTGATTGCTGAATTTCACGACGGGTGAAAGTTCTCGGGGAACCGAACCCAGTGAGAGGGCTCTTGCTACGCATCCATACCAGAATCTTCTCGGCATGTTTTTCGATGTTCTTTTCCTCGGGGGACTTCGCAAACAGGCTATAAAACTCCCGCAAGTACCATTCGACGATAGCAATAGCCCGCTGCACAGAGTCTTCCGAAATGGTTTGTGCATCGCCTTGTGCCATTTCGAAAATGGCGGCCATGCGCGCTGCGTGTTCCGCTGCTTTGGAGGCAAAGTCCTTGATGGGTGACAGGCGACCGAATTGCGGATCGATGCGGGACTCGATGTGGTTGAAGAAAGCCACCCAGCAGTGCGCTGCCTGTGGCTCAAAAGTCAGAACACGCCGGGCCTCGCCATTGTGATGGCGCTCAACGGCTTTCAGCAGAAGCTGGTGAACTTGGGATTGGAAAGTCAAAATGCCCGATGGCAGCGAATCGCTGTTGTCACTTCCGTCGACAAACCGCTGACCTGCCGTGGATTTGGGGAAGGCGACGAGGGTGCGAGCAAGATAGCCGACCTCGCGTGCGTAGTTGCCTCCCTTGCCGCAGAGGAATTCCAACATATGGGGCTGCACAGCAAGGCCCGTGCTCAGGCGCGCGCCTTCGACCCATTGGCTATCGGCCTGATCCTTGCGGTCCATGTCGAGTGTTTGGCCATCCCAGGCTCTGTTAAACATGGGAAGGTTGCTCATGGTGCGGCCTTTGATCAAATCAGCCGCTTCGTTCGAATGGAGAACTGCAGTGCAGGGGTTGAGGCTCAGCTCCGAGTACAGTGCCGCCTGGGTGATGTCGGACAACATGAAGCGCATACGGGCGGGGAGCAGGGGAGCAGCTCGCGTGAGCTGGCTCAACTCTTCTTCCGTGGCGGTGTTGTCACGGCCGGCCTTAGCATTTTTTTCCAGCCGCTGTGTCAAGCCTCGGACTTTTGCGTGTCGGATTTTTTCATCCAATTTGAAATTGGCCGAACCCTCGGTGTACTGCTGCCGCATGGTTTTTTCCAGGCGCCGGATGGGCTCGAAAAAGAATCCGTCCGCAGCAGTCTTGCGCTCTCCCGAGTCGGCGAGAGTGAGGAAGTACAGGGAGATTGGCGTGACCCCGGGAAGGCCAGGGCGCTTCACATCAGCCAAGCCCTGGCATGCCGTTGCCATAGTGCAAAGCGCAGAGGCTGCGATCAAGGGAGTAGAGGCTTTGGTCAGGCGCCGCACATCGTTCACAGCGTCCAAAATGAGTGGCGGCAATTGATGCGCGGGGTAGCTGTCAGTGACGGGAAGTGAGTTATTCAACATCGCCAGCCCCTTACTGCTTTGCCGACTGGGCATTCAGCCAGGCGTCGATGTCATGCAGACGCCAGCCCTTGGCGCCACGGAGTTGAGTGCCTCCGTAAAGAGGGAAGGGCTTGGGGAAGGTCGGGTCGTACTGCGAGCTTGCCTTGTTGATGCGGCCGTAGATGGTGGAGCGGCTCAGGCCCGTGATACGGATGACGTCCTTCAAGCGGCATGCCGCATTGGGTGCAAATTCGGGGCGATTGGGGGATTGCATACGAAACCTTTCTCGTTAAATTGATTAAGGCTTCATGCTGCTGGGGCCCCAAATGCCAGTCGACTGCACTCTTTGCTTGTTCTCCTTGTGGCTGAGAGCGCGTCATCGATAAGTGATTGACCCTACGTGATTTTTTGCTGGGTTTGTGCAAGGACGAAAACAGGCAAAGATTAGGCGGTTTTTTGTGGCGATCCCCCTGGGCTACTGGCTACTTTGGCTACGTCGCCACGCAAAAGCGGCTACAACCGATCCCCAAAACGCGGTTTTTTGGCATAAGAGGAGCTGCGCCAAACAAGCAATCTGGCTGTCAGTTGGGAGGTGTTGATGCGGCTTAGAGCACGCCTATCAATGACTTGAACTAAGCCATTGAGGAGAAGACGTTCTGGGAGGGATGCCTTCCTGGCTTTACCTGCGACCGCCTCGCCGAGACGGCGTCAGGCGAATGATGGTGGAGATGGACTTGGCGTCAGTCTCTGTAATCAATTGGCCAAGTTTGCCAGCGACTGGAGATCCCTTGATCTGTAGCTTGACAAGCCAGCTCTCATAATCGCTGCTAGTCTTGAACTGCCTAACGTGGGAAAGATCTTCCTGCAGTTGTTTGACAAGGTGATCCAAGGCGACAGGCAGCCCATCTTTATAAGCCTTGCGCATTTTTGTCCTCTGACCATCCTGAGGTGGGTGTATCAGCTTGATTGCGACATCACGCAGTTTCGAACTTTTCCAGTCAGTTGAATTTTTGGCCTCAAGCTGTGTATGCAGCCACGTCTTAACCTCATCCGAATGCAAGGGAGGATTCTCCTGCCGTCTCTCTTCAATCCAGATTTGCAATTCATTGAAAACTTGAAGCAATTGACCTAACTGAGGAGATATGTGATCTCCTGTGACTGGTATTTGTGCGGGTGTTTTTTGGGGTGCTGGTTGACTCAGTAGATCACGGAGCCTGGCTTCATCGGCTGGTTGCAAACGTAGGTTGCCAAGTCGAACAAGAATTCCGGCATGATTTCGAAATTTTTCAATGGTAAGGTCATCCGATCGAGCACCCTGGCTGTCGATAACGGTAAAGCAAGGGAATAAAACAGGCGGTGCGAGAGGTTTGCCAAACGATTCGGTTTGCCACTGATCTAAGCCATGTGCTTTTCGCCTTTGATGAGCTGTCTGTATATCCCAAGTTTTTTTGCCGAATCCCCCTAAATGAATAATATCGAAGACTTTGATCTGGATACTTTCATCATCTCGCAATTTTGTGTAGTCATTGCGACTTAACTGGATGCACTCCACATCTTCAACCGGGTAGATCTTTGTTTTTGGCAGCAATGGGCTGGAGAGTTCGTTTCCGTTGGAAAGCGCAGAAAAGCACACGAGTCCTATTCGCCAGTTGGGTTCAATGGCTACCACAGGATCGATGCCGTTTTGGAGGGCAATATCCAAGAATTGAGCTGTTGAATTTTCTAGCTCTTGAGCAAGAACTTCTAGTTTAGTGAATTGATTCGCAAGGCTCATGAAATGAAGATCAAAGGCGCACGCGGAACTGTTGAAGGCAGTTTGCGACCGGTCGCATCTGCAGGTGCATTCATCATGCCATGACCTGTGCTTGACTGTTGCCAGCTTTCAAGGCATAGAAGATGAGCCCGGAGCTAGTTCATGAAGGGTTAAGGTGATCGTGTCGCTTCTTCTTGCCTGTGAACACGATGCTACAACCAAGCGAGTTGTCGTAGGTCAACGATCATTGGAATCTGGGACTAGAAACGTTACTTGTTCAGGTGTTGTATTTTTGCAAATCTTTGCGCAAAGGCTTGTCTGGTTTAGGGGCCGGTAGACCGGGGAACAAACCGGGGAACATAGGCCTGTAAAAAAGGGGGGGAATCTAGGTTTTATGCTGCATTTAGAGGTGGATTCAATTGACGCCAGCCCACCATACAAGCCAAAAAGGCGCTCACTGGTTTTTCAGTGGGCGCTTTTTTTATGCAAAGCAGAGTCCGCTATTTTGGGGTGTCTGTTGTTCGCAGGGCACGGTGGGCTTGAGCGCATTCGTGACGAAAAAGCCTGTAAAGGCCGTGTAAACATGGCATAGTTGCGCTTTGTCGCCAGCGGCATCCCATGGTTGATGGATCGGTGGGCCCTCCTGTTTGCCATTGACGCGTGCATCCGCTTTGTCATTGGTGCCAGCGGCGCGTTCATTGCGCCTCACCTGCCATCGGCATGGTGGTCCCAGCCCGCTTTTTTTGATGATGCGTAGGGCGACGGATCCCGGAAAGCGTATAGCGTGTGCTGCAGTCGATCCACGCAATCGGGCTGAGCCAAGGTTCAGCAGGTCCGTGGTGTTGTAAAAACTACGCCAATCGAGGACGACCGCCATGGGGCGAACGATAAGCATTTATGAAATACACCATTGGACACTACCTGGAGGTGGCAGGCGGCGCAGAGGGGCGCAGGGATAATTTTCTGCTGATACGCCTGGTGGCAGCAACCCTCGTCATCTACGGGCATGGCTTTGCCCTTGCGGCATTGGGCAGCGCTCAGCGCGATTTTTTTACCCAGTACCTGAACTACCGCTATTCAGGCGATGTCGCGGTAGCGGTATTTTTTCTGATCAGCGGTTTTCTGGTCGCCGGCAGCTTGGACAGAAGCAAGTCCATCGTGCGGTTCGCCCTGGCGCGTGCTGTTCGCTTGTTTCCTGGCTTATGGGTCTGCGTACTTGTCTGTGCGCTCGTGCTGGGCCCCCTTGTCACCGTGCAATCGCAGGCCGATTATTGGTCATCTCCGCTGACGTGGACGTATGTGTGGTCCAACGCATCCCTGGCGGAAATACAGTGGCTGCTCCCCGGAGTTTTTGAGGGGAACCGTTACAGCCCCGCTGTCAATGGCTCGCTTTGGACTTTGCCCATTGAAGGGACTATGTACCTCTATATGGGGGTGCTGGGGGTCTTGGGTATTTTTTCCTGGCGCTGGCTGACGAGCGCGTTGATTGCGGGATTTGCTATCTGGACCTACCAGTCCGCACAGCTCCAATCTGTTCCCTTGCAGGAAGCCGCCCGGCTGGCCTTGTTTTTTGCTTGTGGCGCGCTGTTCTACATTCACAAAACTCGTATTCCACTGCACCTCTCCATCGTGGCGCTATTGGCACTGGTGGCCTGGGTATGCCGGCACACGGTTCACTATGAGTGGGTTTTTTCCGTCGCGCTTGTCTATTTCATATTCTGGCTGGCATATGTTCCACGCCTGCCTTCACCGCCCTGGATGTTGGATATCTCCTATGGCACCTACTTGTATGGCTGGCCGATACAGCAGTTGATCGCCAAGTTCTACCCTGCCGCTACGCCGCTGCAGATGACGGCGGTGGCCATCCCCCTGACCTGGATAGTGGCACTGGTGTCGTGGAAGCTTGTCGAGGAGCCCGCATTGGCGCTGTTCAAGACATGGAGCAAGAAGGAGTTCTCGCTGGGATTCAGGCGCAAATCGATCTCTAGTGTTTCTTGAAACGGACGCGGCAACGCGGATACTAAAAACCGCGGGAGGAACTGCACCTCTGAAGGTGGACACCAGTTCAAGCCATGGGGTTTTTTCCAAGGCGAAATAAGATGAGAGCGCCAAACTGGGAACACGCAAGCCGAGGTTCCTATGGTTTGGCAGGTTTGGGGGCATCGTTCAACTGTCTAAAGGGCTACAAGACAGCATTCACAACGACAACCTCATCCGTTTGAAGCTCAAACTAAAAGGCCTGGGTCCGATAGAGTACCGAACCCAGGCCTCGAGCCTTTAAGATTCAACTGTCCAACTTCTTGGAGGCAGTTGAAAAGTGGGGTCTGAGAGCGCTGTCGCTTATTCCACTTGTGCTGCCACGCTTTCGATGGCCAGGCGCAGTTGGTCTGGGCTTACCACAGCTGCTGCAGCTTCTTCACTCGACTCGGATTTCAGGAAAATCCCTGTGCCGGTGTCTGTGCGGTTTGCCAAACGGCGCATGGCGGCAATCGACGTAGCCTGGCCAAGGCTATTGAGCAAATTGCCTTCTCCGTCATTCACGCTATAGATGAATTGGTAGCCGCGCAGAACTTTACCTGCCGAGTTCACCTTGACACAGAGTACGGTTCCGGCGGCATTACCGGTGACTTGGTGTTCGCAGCCAAAGCTGCCATCTGAGCTGGCCATGAGGCCATTGCCATACTGCGTCGCTGGTTGCGCCTTTTCGAGCCTGAAAAAGTCTGCCGTTGGCGTCAGTGAATTGAGGGGACTGAACAGCCATATGCCTTTGAGGCCTTGGGGATCATTGCCGTAGGCAAAGTTAAAACGCGAAATCTCTTTCTCTGCCTCGCCAGGAAGCGTTATGTAGCCTTTGGTACCCGAGACAAAGCGCATCGACACAGTGCCTGCACTGCCATCTTCCTTGCCGGACAGCTCGCCGCTACCGAGATAACGACCGCCACGGTATTTGTTGAGGGGTGCTGCGTAATTGTCATTGGCCAAGGTGCCGCTGGTCATATAGAACGTAGCGTTACCACTGGCATCGTATGCATACATTTGCATGACCAAGGTATTGTCCTGCACATCAATCGCCAAGCCACGGCCTGGCTTGCCATTGACTTCGCTGGTCACAATCCAGGTGCCTGTCTGAGGCGCAAACGCCTGTGCCAAACCGGTGCCGAGCAAGGCGCCAACCAATGCAATTTTCTTGAAAATCATCATATCCCCGTTGTTAATCTTTACATTCTATCAACCTATCCTTACATATTGCTTGCCTGAATGTCAGGGACTGTCTTGAGGCACCCGTGGAGGCTTACTCGCAGGCTGGGCTGGGTAAAGGATCAGTGCAGAACGCTTGGTATCCGGGGAGGATGCGCAGCGGCGATACAGCAAGGCCCATGCAGCCAATAGCATGCTGAGTCCGGCCAGGCTCCATTGGTTCAGCGTCGGAACGCTGGTGGGTGCAGCAGGTGGAGCGATATAAGGTACCCCAACGAGCTGGCCACTGAAGAACGCGCTCAAGCCGGGGCCATTGGTGGAGCAGGCTGCATTGCCGCAGGTGGTGGACATGCCAAACGCCAGCTCGACGGTACCCGGTGTATTGGAGAGGGGTGCCGACGGTTCAATGTCGAGGTAGGTCACATTGGTCAAGTCGCTCTGGTTGCTGGAGGCGACAAAGATAAGCTCCGGCAGGGCGTTGATGCAGTGGGGCGTGACACATTTGCTGCGAAAGTCTGAGGCGCCTCCGACACTGCCTGCCGTGGTGCTCAGCTGCACGTTGCTGTAGGTGTCGCTGTCGGCGTCATAGACAAAAGAGCCGGTGGCCGTGCCGCCATCGTCAAAGGTCACGTCCTTCAAGGTCCACTGCAGCGGCGCGGCTTGGGCGGCGGCAGTGAACGCCAGAGAACTGAGCGCCAGCGCGGCGGATGCCAAAAGTTTGTTCATGGTGTCTCCCTCGGTGTAAAAGGAGACGAAGTTAACAACATGTAACTTTAATAGCAATCCATATATTTGCTGGTTTTCAGAAAATTCTTTGTTTCGTTGTCTAAATCTCAGTTTATTGAGAAAAGGCCATTCGCTAGCTGTCATCCCTCCCCAAGCACCTCTGTGCTTGTGCTTGTGGAGTAGCAGGTGCCCCCTCCGAAAATAAATGGATATGCAGCTAATTGTTGTCATGATTCATTTGATAAATAAATCAAGCCGCCTGAAGGCGGCCTTGGATCGGCTCAGCCTGTACGGCGGCGCAGGCGCTGCCTGCCCAGCAGTGCAAGCAGCGCTCCCAGGCCGATGGTGGCCCAGGGCACCAGCGCTGGCACAGCCTGTGGCGTGAGGGGCGGTGGTGGTGGAGGGGGCGGCACGACCACCGCTTGCACGGTAAAGCTGCCCACGCTCGATTGAACGCCTGGCTGGTCGCTGAGGTGGGCAATGACCTCGTAGTGGCCGGGCGCCAGGCCAGCCGGCCAAGTCAGTGAATATGCGCCACCACTGCCGATGACGGTGGTGGTCTGGCTGGTGCTAAATGGTGCTAAATCCATCAGGGCCGGAGAGTTGCAAGGTGATGGTGGTGCCCGGAGGCAAGGGCGTGGATGCGCTGCCGCCTGGTGCCGCCGACGTTGCGATGCCGCTCAGGTCCTGCGTCTGCGCGGTGGTGATGCGCGGTGCCTGCACGGCCAGCGTCACGGCCAGGGTTTGCAGAATGCAGGCAGGCTCGGTGGCGCCGCCCACGACCCATATTGGATCTCTTCAGCCAGGAGCTCCTTGCAAAACACCTTGGTTTTGTCTAAACATCGACTTCGGGAGTTCTCCGTGACTGCGCCCTGCTGCGGAAGAAATTCTGTAGCGCCGCTTGCCATGAGGCGCACAAAAAAGGGAGCTAGGCTCCCTTTTGGACGCGGTGGTCTGGATGGCCGGTGCCTAGCCCTGGTGCCGCTTGCGTGCAAAGAGCGCGCCTGCAGCTGCCAGCAGCATGCCCATCAAAGCCAGTGCCCATGCGCTCAAAGTAGGCACACGCTTGGCATCGCCGACATCGATAGGCAGGTCGTCGTCGTTGACTTGCACGCTGGCCTGGCTGTCGGGCCCGAGCATATAACCGGGCCCGGCCAACAGCTGTAACAACGCGCTGACGCTGCCATCGCCTATGACGGTATTGGGCGTTGCGGTGATCGTGCAGTTGCTCTGCGTCGCCCCTGCTGCGACGAGCACGGGAGAGGTGCAACTGCTGGTGTAGCGGCTGCTGCCGGGTGGCGGGCTGAGGCTGATGCTGCTACCGCCGGCGGGTGCGGGCTCGCTCAGATTGATGATGCAGGTAGAGACCTGGCCTGCAGCGTCCACCAAGCTGCTGGGTGTGCAGCTGAGGTTGACCACGGGCGTAATGGGGATGTCAACGTCGTCGTTGCGGATGCGGACCTCGGCCGCTGACGGGGTGCCCAGCACATAGTCATCTGTTGCGGCAGGTGTGGCCAACGCCAGCGCTGCGGTCACATCGCCATCACCGGGCGTGGTGTTGGGCGTGGCGGTGATCGAGCAACTGGCCGTTGTCTGCCCGGCTGCTACCACGATGGAGCTGCCGCAGCTGCTGGTGTAGCGTGGGTTGGCTGCTGGTGGGGTCAGGGCAATGGCCATGCCGCCCGCCGGCGCAGCCTGGTCCAAGGTGACTGTGCAGTTGGAGATATTGCCCGCCGCATCGACCAGCGCATCGGGGGTGCAGACCAGGGTCGCGGTCAGCTTGGGCAGGCAGGCGGCGGCATCGCCACTGGTGGCGCCTGCGGTGCTCTGGCTGGGTCCTACGGTGCCTGCAGGGATGCTCATGATGCGTGTGCCCAGGCCATAAAAGGCCAGCTTGTCAGTTGCATTGGGCAGCCGTGCTGCTGCACCATACGGGCTGTTGAACGGGGCTGGTGATACAGCTGCCAACGTCTCAACGGCACCGGAAGACAGGTTGAATCGGTAACTCACCGATGTTCCCGTGATCACATTCCCCGTCGTTGCGATGCCATAGGCCCATTGCCCGCTGGCGTCAATCGCAAAGTCGCCCGATTGCGCGCCGGGAATATTGCTGGCCAGGTTCAAGGTGCCCACATAGAGCGGCGGGGTCTGCGTCACATCGATCTTGAAGACGCGGTTGAGTGCGCCGCCGGTCTGGAAGTTCGCCAGGTACATGATGCCGGTGACCGGGTCAATATCGGCGGCGTTGAAATTGGGCCCCAGGCGCAGGTCAATCGCACCGCTGACCAAGGTGCTGGGATCGGTGGGGTCGGTCTGGTAGGTTCCCAGTCCGCTCACGATGCCCAGGTTGTCCACGCCATTGCGGCCATAGCGCAGCATCTCGTAATAACGAGTATGGCTGCGCCATCCACCGCCCGCTGCACTGCCCCAACCCGCTGCCGGGCTGGTATCCCAGTTGTTGTCCCCGTCGACGGCGCGCATCGTATAGATATAGCCATCCTTGCCCATGCCGCCGGCGACGGAGGCGCCCGCCGGCAATGGCGGATTGGGCGGCGTCAGTCCAATTTCGCGCGCGGACACGGTGGGCGCTGCGGCACCACTCCAGATGGGAGCAATGGCAACCGCGCCGGTGGCGGGGGCGGTCGCCAGATCCAGGATCGCCGTGGGCGGTGTTCCAGTGGCGGCCGGGCCGGTGTAGCGGGTCAGATAGAACGATTGCCCGCTTGCATCGCAGCGCGGAAGCGGAGCGCCCGATGCTGCCATGGCCACCGGGGCCAGAGAGGCCGCAGCTATTGTGACTAATCCAGTTTTGAGTATTTTTATTTTGTTATTTAACAACATGGACAATCTCCTTTTTCAAGGATTACATCGTAAACAGTCTTTCTGTGAATGCCGGTGGCGTATTGTCAATGAATGTTTAAAAACCCTTGCTGGTGATTTTTATTAATATTAAAGTAATCTATTCTGATAGTTGTCTGGTAAATCTATGAAAGGTGTTGGCGGTATATCTATTGATTTACATGCCTGCGATGCTATGTTTTTTATGGTTTTAAATGTCAAATGCAATCTATGAATAATGAAAATTTGTTCAAAACTATTGAATTTATTTGCAATTGTTTAAATTAGGAGCATCGTGCCCCGGAAAAATGCTTACCGTTGCATGAAAATAAACACTGAAAATCACTAGATGCTTACATGGTCATAAACCCTGGGCAGAAATGAAACGACCCGATGGGCCAGGTGGGGTCCATCGGGTTGGATGCTCTAGATCGGCTGAGTGGCGGGCTCAGGACTTGACCAGGGGGCACTTGCCCTCGGACAGCGGCCGGAAGGCCTGTTCGCCCGGGATGGTGGCGATGATCTTGTAGTAGTCCCAGGGTGCCTTGGATTCCTCAGGCTTTTTGACCTGCACCAGGTACATGTCATGCACCATGCGGCCGTCCTCGCGGATCTTGCCGTCGTCGCTGAAAAAGTCCTTGATTGGCATCTTCTTCATCGCGGTCATCACTGCGGCGGTCTCGTCGGTGCCGGCCGCTTCGACTGCCTTGAGGTAGTGCATCACTGCCGAGTAGGTGCCGGCCTGGGCCATGGTCGGCATCTTGTTCATGACCTTGAAGTACTTTTGCGACCAGGCGCGGCTCTCGGGCGTGCGGTCCCAGTAGAAGGCGGTCGTCGCATACATGCCTTGGGCGGTCTTCAGGCCCAGCGCATGCACGTCCGAGATGAACATCAGCGCAGCGGCCACCTTTTGCTTGTCGGTGATGCCGAACTGGCGGGCGCTCTTGATGGAGTTGATGGTGTCGTTCACGCCATTGGCCAGCGCAATCACATCGGACTTGGAGGCCTGCGCCGTCAGCATGTAGGACGAGAAATCGGGCGCATTGAGCGGGTGCTTGACCGTGCCGATCACCTTGCCGCCGTTCTTGTCGACGGCGGCCGTGATGTCGTTCGACAGCGCCTGGCCAAAGGCATAGTCCACCGCCACGATGTACCAGCTCTTGGCGCCGCCTTCGGTTACCGCTTTGACGGTGCTGTTGGCCGTGGCATAGGTGTCGTAGGTGTAGTGCACGATGTTGGCCGCGCAGTTCTCGCCGGTGATCGAGCTCGAGCCCGCCTCGGTGTTGATCAGCACCTTGTTCTTTTCCTTGGCCACGGTGGCGACTGCGTTGTGCACGGCGGTGTTGCCCAGGCCGATGACCATGTCCACGTTCTCGCGGTCAAACCATTCGCGGGCGCGGGTGGCGCCAATGTCGGCCTTGTTCTGATGGTCCACCGACAGCAGCTCGATGGGCTTGCCCAGCACCGCGCCGCCAAAATCCTTGATCGCCATCGTGGCCGCCGCGACCGTGCCCTTGCCGCCAATATCGGCGTAGGCGCTGGAGGTATCGCTGATCACGCCAATGCGCACGGCGTTGTCGGATATGCCCTGCGCCCATGCGCCAGAGGCCAGGCCAACAGATGCAAGCAAGGTCGTCAAACAAGTAGTTCTGAACTTCATGGAAATGGTCTCCTGGTATTTTTATCGTTGGCCACGGCCAGGTGGGTTTGCCCCGCAGTCAAAGGGTTCAGGGCAAGGGGTTGGGCCTGGTGGGCACGGCGTAGCGGGTCGCACAAAGAGGGGGCAAAGGGGTTGGCGCAAAGCCAGGTGGGGCAGGGCGGAGGTGTCAGGTCATGCGGCGCTCCTTGGTGGGTGGTGTCTCGTTGGCATGCTGGCCCTGCAGCTCGGCCAGGATCATCGCCTTGAGCTTAAACTTCTCGATCTTTTGCGTCAGCGTGCGCGGGAACTGCTCGACCACGCGGATATGGCGCGGGCGCATGAACTTGGGCATCTTGCGCTCGCACCAGTCGTGCAGCGCCTGGCGGTCGATCAGCTGCTGCTCGCGCGCCACGACATAGACGACGACATCGTCCTCATCGCCCTCGTGCGCGGGGATCGCAAAGGCGGCCGTCATTTCGACGGCCGGGTACTGGTTGACCATGTCCTCGATATGGAAGGATGAGATGTTCTCGCCCCGCACCCGGATGCGGTCACCCATGCGGTCGACAAAGCTCAGGCTGCCATCGGCATGGCGCAGCGCCGAGTCGCCGGTGTGGAACCAGAGATTGCGAAAGGCCTTGGCGGTGGCCTGGGGCTTGCCCAGGTATTCGACCAGCAGGTAATAGGGAAGCTTGGACCGAAAAGCCAGCTGCCCGGCCACGCCCACGGCGCATTCACCATCGCGCTCGTCCAGCACCGCTGCCTCTACAAAGAGGCTCGGATGGCCCAGGTAGCCCTTGCCCACCTGGCCGGCCTGCGCCGGGCCCAGCAGCTCCAGGCCCAGGGCGGCCGCCTGCGCGCGGATGGCCTCGCGCGTCTGCCCGCGCCGGTAGGCGGGCGGGGATTCGCAGCTGGCGTCTGTCTCTTCGATGATGGTGAAGCAGGACATGCCCGACTCCGTCTGGCCAAAGCCGGCGGTCACAAAGTCAAAGCCAAAGCGGCGCGCAATCTCCGCATGGCGCTGGGGCAGTGGCTGCATGTAGACCTTGTTGAGGCTGTTGTGGTGGTCGGTGGCCGCTGGCGGCGCCTTGGCCAGCCAGGAGATCATCGTGTCCACCAGCACCGCGCTGGTGGCGCCACTGAGCGCAATGCGGCGCCAGAAGTCATTGGGGCTGAAGCGGTCCCAGCAGGCCAGGCCACTGCCGGCCCACACCGCCCGCACCACATTGAACACCGCGCCGCCCACGTGGTACATCGGCAGGTCGTTGTAGACCACGTCGTGGCCGTTGAGCATCTGGCGGAACAAATAGGTGTACTGGTTCATCCAGCGGTGGCTTTGCACCACGCCTTTCGATGGCCCGGTCGTGCCCGAGGTGTAGATGATGTTGCACAGGTCGTCATAGGCCAGGGCCACATCCGGTTTGGCAGCGGGCTGCAGCAGCGCGGCCCAGTCCGTCTCCAACTGCGGGCCGCGGTAGACCACGCCGACTGTCACCGCATCATGGCTGCCGGCGGGCGGCTCGTAGACCACCACATGGGCCAAGGGCGCGACCTGGCTGAGCTCTTCGCTAATGGCATTGAGGGCCGGCACCAGCGCGCGTTCGGCCAGCAGCATCACCGGCTGGGTGTCGCCAATCTGGTAGGCCAGCAGGCGCTCGGTCAGCCCAAAGTTGATCGGTGCAAAGATGGCGCCGGCCTTCCAGATGCCAAACATCGCCAAGGCACTGATGAGCTGGTTGCGCATGAACACCGACACCGGCATGCCCCGGCCGATGCCGGCAGCGGCCAGGTTGCCGGCGATGGCATCGGTGATGCGGTCAAACTCGGCATAGCTCAGGCGCACATCGTCTTCGCCATACAGGTAGAAGAGCTGCTCGCCCTTGGTACGCGCCCAGTGCGCCAGGCGCTCGGTGACCAGTTCGCCATCGCGCTGCAAGAGTTCCAAAAGCGCCTGGTTATCCAGCGCCGCAACGGGGTGGGCTTGCGCGTTCATGCGGCGCTCGCTTTCTGCGGGTCCTTCAACAGGCGCCGCAGCACCTTGCCGGTACCCGTCGTCGGCAGCGCCTCCCGAAACTCGATCTCGCGCGGTGCCTTGTAGACCGACATCTGCTCGCGGCACCAGTCGATCAGCTGCTGCGCGCTCACCGCCGGCGCGCCCTTGCGGGCAATCACCACCGCCTTGACAGCCTGGCCTTTGCTTGGGTCATCGATGCCGATCACTGCCACCTGCGCGACCGAGGGGTGCTTGATCATGATGGACTCGACCTCCTCGGGGAAGACGCTGTATCCCGAGACCTTGATCATTTCCTTGAAGCGGCCGGCAAAGGTCAGGTAGCCATCGCTGTCGATCTTGGCCATGTCGCCCGTGTGCACCCAACCGTCCTTCAAGGTGCTGGCCGTCGCCTCGGGCTTGTTCCAGTAGCCCTTGAAGTTGCCCGGGCTGCGCAACACCAGCTCACCGACCTGGCCGGCGGGCAGGTCCTGGCCGGTGCCTGCATCGATCACGCGGCATTCCACCCCTGCGATGGGAATGCCGTGCGCGCCCCATTTGATGGCATCGACGGGCATCGAGGTGTCCCAGGTGTGGGTTTCGGACATGCCATAGGTCACCTCGAACAGCTGGCAGTTGGGCGCAAAGCCTCGCCACTGCTCGGCCAGCGCCTGGTTGATGGTGATGCCAAAGCTGGTGCTGGGGTTGATGCGCAGCGCGCTGAGGTCGTAGCTATGCGCAGCCTCGACCTGCATCACCGCCGCGTTCATGCTCGCCACGCTGTACCACCAGGTCACCCGGTAGCGCGCCAGCGCCTGCAGCACCTGCACGGGGTCAAAGCGGTACAGCAGCACGCAGCTGATGCCGGTGTAGAGCGTGACATTGAGGCCGATCAGCATGCCCGCAATGTGGTTCAGCGGCGCGACGGCCAGCATGGTGTCGTCATCGCGGATCGGGTTGTTGTCGGCCGCGGCATGCGCCTTGAACAGGGCGTTGCGGTAGCTCAGCATCGCGCCCTTGGGCAGGCCGGTCGTTCCCGAGGTATAGGTCATCAGCGCCACATCGTCCATGTCCAGCGGGCCCACATCGGGCGCGGGCAGGGGCTCGCGCAGGCAGTCCACAAAGTCGGTCGTGCCATCGACATGGCGCTTGGGCGTGTTGATCTCCGCGGGCACGTAGATCGTTGGCTGGGCCGGCAGCAGATCGGCGTAGTGGGTGAGGAACACATGTTCAATCGCCGTCTTGGGGCGCGCCGCCTGCACGATCTCGTAGAGCACATCGGCCGCGACGATCACCTTGGCGCCCAAGTCGGAGAGCTGGTACTCCAGCTCATGGCCCTTGAACAGCGGGCTGCAGGGGCCCACCACCGCCCCTAGCTTCTGGATGCCGACATGCGCAATCACATACTGCGGACAGTTCTGCATGAACAGGGCCACCCGGTCCCCCTTGACCACACCGCGCTGCTGCAGCTGGTGCGCAAAGGTGTCGCTCATCTGGTCCAGCTGCGCCCAGCTGATGGCGGCTCCGTACCAGATAAAGGCGGGCTTGTCGGGCTGGGTGCGCGCGTGCTGGCGCAGGTACTCATGCAAGGGCTTTTCTTGTTGCCGGTAAGCGATAGGGGCCATGGTGTCTCCTACGGTCCTGGTGTTTTTGGGGATCTCGGTCGCAGTGTTTGGGTGAGGCGGGGGCGGGTTGGCTACCAGGGCGATACACCCGATGCCGCCCGCCCCGGGCTGGCCGCTGGCAGGCTGGCGAGCATGCTGGCCAGCCAGTTGCGGGTCTGCGCCGGGTCGATCACATCGTCGATCTCGTTGTAGCTGGCGACATTCAGCGCCTTGCCCTGGGCATAGATCTCATCGGTCTTGGCCTGGAAATAGGCGGCCTTCTCGGCGGCGTCCTCCAGTGCTTCCAACTCGCGCCGGTAGGCCAGGCGTACCGAGCCTTCAATGCCCATGGGCCCCAGCTCGCCGGTGGGCCAGGCCACGGTGGCCACCGGCACAAACAGGTTGCCGCCCAGCATGGCCTGCGCGCCCAGCCCATAGGCCTTGCGCAGCACAATGGCCAGCACGGGTACCTTGATATGGCTGGCCGTCACAAAGATGCGGGCAAAGTGCCGCACGGCTGCAGCCTTCTCGCTCTCTGGCCCCACCATAAAGCCCGGCGTATCGCACAGCGACACGACCGGCAACCCGTAGTTGTCGCACAGCTCCAGAAAGCGCGATATTTTGTCTGCGCTGTTGGCATCGAGCGCGCCGCCCAGGTGGCTGCCATCGTTGGCCAGCACGCCCACGGCCTGGCCTTCCAGCCGGGCAAAGCCGGTGACGACGCTGCGGCCAAAGTGCTCGCGCAATTCCAGAAAACTGCCGCTGTCAAACAAGGTCTGCACCACCGTGCGGATGTCGTAGCCCTTGACCCGGTTCTCGGGCACCAGCGCGCGCAGCAGGCGCTGGTCGGCACATGCGCCTGGTGGCAGCTTGCCCTGCACAAAGCCCAGGTAGGTCTGGGCCAGCGTCACCGCCTCGGTCTCGTCGCGTGCCAGCAGGTCGATCACGCCGTTGCGGGTCTGCACGCTCACTGGCCCAACGTCATCGGCCGCCACCACGCCCAAGCCGCCGCCCTCGATCATCGCCGGCCCCGCCATGCCGATGCTGGCATCCTGCGTCGCGATGATCACATCGCAGCAGCCCAGCAGGGCGGCATTGCCGGCAAAGCAGCGGCCCGAGACCACGCCAATGGTGGGGACCTTGCCCGACAGCCGCGCCATGTGCGTGAAGGTCGTGAACTCCAGCCCCGACACGCCCACATAGTCGGTGTCGCCGGGCCTCCCGCCGCCGCCTTCGGCAAACAGCACAAAGGGCAGGCCCAGGCGTTCGCTGGTGTGCACGATGCGGTCCATCTTGCGGTGGGCCATAAAGCCCTGGGTGCCGGCAAAAACCGTGTAGTCATAGGCCATCACCGCGCAGCGCGCCTGCTCGGGTCCAAACTGCTGGCCGTTGATACGGCCCAGGCCGGTGATGGTGCCGTCGGCGGGGCTGACGCGAATCAGCTCTTCCTCGCTGCGACGGCCGCGTTGCATGGCCAAGGTCAGGCCGCCGTATTCCACAAAGCTGCCGGCATCGAGCAATTGGTCGAGGTTCTCGCGTGCGGTGTTCTTGCCGTGGCGCCGGCGCTTGGCCACCGCTTCAGGGCGGGCCGCATCCATCAGGCCCTGCTGGCGCTGCAGCACCTTGGCCAGGTCGGGGCGTATCGCATCGAGGTCGGCCTGTTGCTGCTCTGCGGCCATCGCATTGGCCGATGCATCGGGCAGCACCCAGCCGAGCAGGGTGCCCGCCGCCACCACCTCGCCCAGCAGCGCCGCGCGCGCCACAAAGCGGCCGCCTTGGGCCAGGTCCACGCTGTGCTCGAGCTTCATCGCCTCCAGCACTGCCACCGAGGCACCCCTGGCCTGCACGGTATCGGCATCCCGCTCTAGCGCAATCAGCCGCCCGCGCATCGCAGCGCGCACCGCATGGGCGCCTTCTGGCAAAGCGGGCTCGTCGTTGGTGCCGGTCTGCGCGGCGTTCTCGCTGGTGCGCTGCGGATCAGGCTGGCGCTGTGCTGCCAGCACCGTGGCAGCCGCATGCAACGCCGGGCCTTGGCGTTCCACATAGGTGGTATCGATCTCGCCGCGTAGCACCTGCGCATCGCGCAGCAGCGCACGCAGGTAGTCCAGGTTGGTCTCCAGGCCCTGGATATGGAACTCGGCCAGCGCCCGGTCGGCCTTGGCGCAGAGCACCTCAAACTGGCTGGGACCGCTGACGATCACCTTGGCCAGCAAAGAGTCATAGTTGCCCGAGGTCTCGTAGCCGGTATAGCCAAAGCTGTCCACGCGCACGCCCGGGCCGGTGGGCGGTTCAAAGCGCGCCAGGGTGCCGCCCGTGGGCAGGGCCTGGGCATCGGGCTGCATGCTTTCCATGTTCACACGCGCCTGCAGCGCAAACTGGCAGGGCAGCGGCCGTGCCTGGTCCAGGCCCAGGTCTTGCAGGCTGGCGCCATCGGCCAGCGCAAACTGCAGCGCCACCAGGTCCAGGCCGGTGATGGCCTCGGTGATGGTGTGCTCCACCTGCAGGCGCGGATTGCATTCGATAAAGATGTACTGGCCGCTGCGGCTGTCGACCAGGAACTCCACCGTGCCCAGGCCCTGGTAGTGCAGCGCTGCGCCCAGGCGGCAGGCATGCTGCAGCAGCTGCGCGCGCAGCGCGGGGCTGATAAAGGGGCTGGGTGCAATCTCCAGCAGCTTCTGGTGGCGGCGCTGTAAAGTGCAATCGCGCTCAAACAGGTGCTGCACCGCGCCGCTGCCGTCGCCCACGATCTGCACCTCGATATGGCGGGCGCCGCCGATGAGCTGCTCCACATAAAGATCGCTGCGGCCAAAGGCGCTGAGCGCTTCGGAGCTGCAGCGGTCAAAGGCTGCGCCCAGGTCTTCCACGGCCATCACCGCGCGCATGCCCCGCCCGCCGCCGCCTGCCAGCGCCTTGAGCATCACCGGCCCGCCCAGCTGCTGCATGAAGGCCTGGGCCTGCGCCAGGCTGGTGGCGCTGTGCGTGCCTTGCGCCACCGGCACCTGTTCGCGCTCTGCCAGCGCGCGCGCCTGGGCCTTGTCGCCAAAGGTCTCCAGCGCCTGGACCGAGGGGCCGATAAAGCGCAGGCCCGCTGCCCTGCAGGCTTGCGCAAAGGCCGCGTTCTCGCTCAAAAATCCATAGCCGGGGTGGATGGCATCGCAGCCTTCCTGGCGGGCAATCTCAATCAGATGCGCGCCATTCAAATAGGCGGCTGCGCCCTGGGCGCCCAATGCGCGGGCATGGTCGGCCGCGCGCCGGTGCAGGCTGGCTGCATCGTCGCTGGCATAGACTGCAACGCTTGCAATGCCCCGGTCTGCGGCCGTGCGCGCAATGCGCACCGCAATCTCCCCCCGGTTGGCGATCAATACCTTGTGCATGGAACTCCTTTGTCTCTTCAATCGCGGTGCGCCGCGCAAGGGGCCCGCAGGCTGCGGGCCCGCGCGCTCAGATGGTCTGGCTGACAAACTTGCTGCTGAGGTAGAAGGCCAGCGCATCGGCGCCGCCTTCGCTGGCATAGCCCGAATCCTTGACGCCGCCAAACGGCTGCTCGGGGTAGCCCAGCGCGATCGAGTTGATGCCGACCAGGCCGCTTTCGATCTCGTTCTTGAACCACTCGCCGCGTGTAGCCGAGCCGGTGAACACATAGGCGGCCAGGCCCCAGGGCAGGCGGTTGGCCTCTTGCAGTGCCTGGGCATCGCTGTCAAAGCGGGCAAAGGCGGCAATCGGGCCAAAGGGCTCTTCGTTGAAGATGCGCGCATCCTGCGGCACATCGGCCAGCACGGTGGGCGCAAAAAAGTAGCCCTTGCCGTCCGGCGCCTTGCCGCCCGTCACCACACGGGCGCCCTTGGCCACCGCGTCATCCACCAGCGCCTGCATGGCGGCCACACGGCGCGGGTTGGCCAGCGGGCCCATGCGAGTGGCCTTGTCCAGGCCATTGCCCATCACATAGCCTTCGGCAATGCGCTGGAAACCGGCAATGGCCTCGTCATACAAGGGTGCCTGCACCAGAAAGCGCGACGGCGAGATGCAGGCCTGGCCGGCGTTCCAGAACTTCTGCACACCCAGGAGCTTGAGGCTGCGCGGCAGGTCGGCGTCGTCGCAAATGATGGCGGGCGCATGGCCGCCCAGCTCCATCGACACACGCTTCATCGCTGCGCCCGCTTGCGCGCTCAGCAGTTTGCCCACCGAGGTGGAGCCGGTGAACGAGATCTTGCGCACCACGGGCGAGGCAATCAGGTGCTCGGAGATATCGCCCGGCACGCCATAGACCAGGCCCAGCACGCCTGCGGGCAGGCCGGCCTGCTCCAGCACCTGGACAAAGCGGGCGAGGGCCACCGGCGTCTCTTCCGAGCCCTTGACGATGATCGAGCAGCCGGCAGCCAGCGCGGCGGCAATCTTGCGCACGGCCTGGTTGATCGGGAAGTTCCAGGGCGTGAACGCTGCCACCGGGCCCACCGGCTCATGCTGCACATACTGGCGCAGCTCGGGCGAGCGCGGCGGGATCATGCTGCCATAGCAGCGGCGCGTCTCTTCGGCAAACCATTCCAGCACCTCGCTGGCGCCTGACAGCTCAATGCGCGCCTCGGTCAGGCGCTTGCCTTGCTCATGCACCAGCATCAGCGCCATCTCTTCGGCATGCTCGCGCACCAGCGCGGCGGCTTTGCGCAGATAGGTCGAGCGCTCCATCACCGAGGTTGTGCGCCAGGCGGCAAAGCCGGTCTGGGCGGCGGCCAGCGCGGCATCCAGGTCGGCGCGGCTGGCCTTGGCCACGCGGCCAATCGTGCTTTCATCGGCGGGGTTGGTGATGTCCAGCCACTCCTGGCTGCTGCTGTCGCGCCACTGGCCGTCGATCAGCAATTGGACTTGGTAGTTCATGCGGTGCTCCTTATTCTTTCTGGCTTCAGCTTTGCAAAATGGCGCGGCCGGTGACCTTGCCTGCACGCAGCTCGTCCAGCACGGTCTGCACATCGCCCAGCGGGCGGCTGGTGAGCGGCAGGGACGGCAGTACCCCTTGCTGGGCCAGCGCCACCAACTCGCGCAGCTCGGCCAGCGACCCCACATAGGAGCCGCCGATGGAGATGGCGCGCATGGGGATCAGCGGCAGCTGGATGCTGGCGCTGCCGCCAAACAGGCCCACGATCAGGATCTTGCCGCCCTTGCCGACGACGGCATTGGCAAACTCGAACGTGCGCGTGGAGCCGACAAAATCGAGCACAGCCGACACGCCTTCGGCGCTGGAGCGCGCGAGGGTCTTGGCGGCCTCGGCTTCTGCCGGGTCCACCACGCGGCTGGCGCCGGCACCCAGCGCGGCCTGGCGCTTGGCCGGGTCGATATCGACCACGATGGGTCCCAGGCCATGCAGGGCCTTGGCCAGCGCCACCGCAGCCAGCCCCACACCGCCCGCGCCGATGATGACCAGTGGTGCCTGCTCGGTCGCTGGCGCCACTTTTTTCAGGGCCGAGTAGGCCGTCAGCCCCGAGCAGGCCAGGGTGGCGGCAAAGGCGGCATCAATGCCGGCATGGTCGATCAGGTAGCGCGGATGGGGCACGCGCACATGGGTGCTGAAGCCGCCATCCCGCGTGGTGCCCAGGCTCTCGGGGCGGGCACACATGTGTTCATCACCCCGGGCGCACAGCGCGCACTGGCCGCAGCCAATCCAGGGGAAGACGATCACCGAGCGGCCCAGCGCGCCTTGGGCATCGGGCCCGTTGGCGGCCACGGTGCCGACGATTTCATGGCCCAGGGTGCGCGGCGGCTTGAGCACTTTTTCCAGGCCGAAGTGGCGGCCGTCGCCCAGGTCAAAAAAGCCCTCGGCCATGTGCAGATCGCTGTGGCAGACGCCGCAGGCGCTGATGCGCACCAGCACCTCGCTGCCTTGGGGCGAGGCAATGGCGCGGCGCGCCAGTTGCAGCGGTTGGCCAAAATCGACGACCTGGTAACTCAGCTGTTCGCCAGGGCTGGCGGTTGCGTTCGACATGCGCTTGTCTCCTGTAATCAAAGGGCTCTGTGGCTGCAGGCGCGGCGCGTCGGCAAGGGCCTGGCGCGAGCTCAGCGTTGGAAAAGTCCAAAGATACTGATCAGTATCGTTTGGTACTATTGGGGATTTCACGCATGGATGCTGCTTGGCATCTTGTGCAAAACCGCCCGCCTTTCCACTATGCTGGGGCCATGCGTACAGCGTGCCGGCGCGCGTCACCACCGCAGCCCCCACGCCCACCAGGAGATATTCAGCAGTGCAGCTTCAACCCACCGACACCAACGCAGGCGATGCCAAAAACCAGATCCAGGAATACAAGGACACCTTGATCATCAATGCCGCCGCCGAGCTGTTCTACAAACGCGGCTTCAAGAGCGCGACGCTCGACGAGATAGCGGCCTCGATCGGCGTGACCAAGCCCTTTATCTACAAGCGCTTCAAGTCCAAGCACGAGCTGCTCGAGCGCCTGTTTGACAAGGTGTTTGCTGGCCTTTACGAGGCGGTGAGCCAGTGCGAGCAATTGGAGGACAAGGACCCGGTGCGGCGCTTCGAGTTTTTTATCGACACCTACACGCGCCGCAAGATCGAACTGAGCACCTTCTCGGTCATCCTGCTTGAAGAGGAAAAAAGCCTGAGCCCGGAAAAAATCAGCGATATCCGCAGCAAGTACCACGGTTTTGATGCGCTGGTGACGCGGCTCATCGTCAACGGCGTGGAGGCCGGTGTTTTCCAGGTCGGCAACCCCAAGGTGACCGCCTTTGCGATCAGCGGCATGGTGCAGTGGACGCACCGCTGGTACCAGCCCAATGGCAAGCTGTCCATCGAGGCGCTGTGCCAGGAGATGACGCAGATGGCGCTGCGCCTGGTCGGCTGGACGGGGCAGTATGTGCTGCCGATGCCGCCTATTGCGCAGCGCTGATCTACCCGCGCCACTGGCGCGCCAGGCAGCCGCCAATGTCCTGCGTAAAGACGGTCTTTACATTTGAATATAATTGAGATTCATTCTCAACTATTCACTGTGGCACCAGGGCGCGGACATCGCATGGCATCTCCCGGATACTCGGCTTCGCCCATCGAAGCGCTCTACAAGAACCACCATGCCTGGCTGCAGTCCTGGCTGCGGCGCCGTCTGGGCAATGCAGGCGATGCGGCAGACCTGGCCCATGACACCTTTTTGCGGCTGATGCTCTCGCCCCGCCACCTGGGCGCTGCTGACGAGCCGCGCGCCTTCCTGACCCATGTGGCCAAGGGCCTGGTCGTCGATCTGTGGCGCCGGCGCGAGATCGAGCGCGCCTACCTGGAGACCTTGCAGGCCTTGCCCGAGCCGCATGCGCCATCGCCCGAGACCCAGCTGCAGGTCATCGAAGCCTTGGTGCAGATCGACCGGCTGCTGGCAGGCCTGGCGCCCAAGACGCGCCAGGTTTTTTTGCTGGCGCAGCTCGAAGGCCTGAGCCTGCAGCAGATCTCCGACCAGGTCGCGATGCCGGTGATCACCGTGCGCCGCCATATCCACAAGGCCTTGCTGCTGTGCCTGGAGGCCGCGTGATGGCCGGTGTTGCCGCACAAAATACCTTGCTGAGCGAAGCGGCCGACTGGCTCATCGTGCTGCGCTATGAAACGCCCACGGCCAAGGAGCAGGCGCGTTTTGAGCAATGGCGCCGCCAAAGCCCCGCGCATGAGGCCGCCTGGCACAAGGCCGAAGCCATGCTGGGCATGTTTGCCCAAGTGCCAGCCGAGGTCTGCCAGCAAACCTTGCACGCCGTGCAACGGCCCGACCGGCGCAAAAGCCTGGCCTGGCTGGGTGGCTTGCTGGTGGCGGCCCCGGCCGGCTGGCTGGCCTGGCGCGAGCTGTCCTGGCGGGACTGGATGGCCGACCAGGCCACCGCCGTGGGGCAATCGCGCTCCATGCTGCTGCCCGATGGCTCCACCTTGACGCTCAACACCGCCAGCGCGGTGGCGATCCATTTCAACGCGAAGGAGCGCCTGGTGCGGCTGCTCGGAGGCGAGATTTTGGTGACCACGCAGGCCGACCCTTCGCCTAGCTACCGCCCCTTTGTCGTGGAGACACGGCAAGGCACCGTGCGGGCGCTGGGCACACGCTTTAGCGTGCGCCGTGTGGATGCGGGCACCAGCCGCGTGGCGGTCTTTAGCCACGCCGTCGCCATCACCAACCAGCAGGGCGCCACCCAAGTGCTGCAAGAAGGGCACACCGCCGATTTCAGCAGCAGCGCCATCGGCCCGCAGACCGATGTGCAAGCCAGCGCCGCGCTGTGGGAGCAGGGCATGCTGCTGGCCAAGAACATGCTGTTGGCCGATGTCGTGGCCGAGATCGCCCGCTACCGTGCGGGCCCGCTGCACTGTGATCCTGCGGTTGCCCAGCTGCGGCTATCGGGCGCCTTGTCGCTCAAAGATACGGACGCCAGCCTGGCGCTGCTGGCGCAGTCGCTGCCGGTGCGGATCGAGCGGTTGGCGCATGGGGTGGTGAGGGTGGTGAGGCGTTAATCGGGGTGCTGGGTGCGCCATCCATCGCTTTGAATCGGCGCACCCACCAGGGCCCCCAAACGTCGGTATCGCTTATCTGCAACCGGCGATTTGTGCTGGTCTTTGTGTGCTTGCGAAGGCATCAGCGCTGTTTGATGGGGTCCTGAATCACGGGATTTTGCAGCGGCTCATAACCATTGCCCTTACCGCTGAGCCAGCTCAGCTCGGTTTTCCCCGCCTGCCTTAAATAGGCCTGTGCTTCCAGGAAAAGTGGTGCGCCTGAATCCTTGGTCGTCAATGGTCGTGATCGACCGGCTTTTTCCGCGTTGAGAAAGTGCGCCCTATGGGGCTCATCGGTATAGCTGCGCGCAAAGAAACTTTCTTCGCCTTCAGAGAATTGGAAGATGTAATACTCATAATGGTATTCATGGAATCCAGCTTCGTCCGCATCGCTGGCATCCAGGTGATAAGTACAAATGACGTGCATCTGAAAATGATTCAATCCAGGGAGAAAAAGTGGCACACCAAACGCGTATTCCAAAGCTGGCATCCATTCTCGCAGTATCTGCACTGGGTCTGTCCCTATCTCCCAGCTGGGCAGCACGCAGTTTTACGCCACAGGCCGGCACCTGGGTCATCAGCGATGAAGTAGATGGCAAACCAGGCCGAGGTTTTGCCATTGATGTGCAGGGCAATACTTTCTTTATGCAGGTATTTGGCTACGAGAAAAATGGCGATGCTACTTTCTACGCTGCCACGGGACAGATGGAGGGCGACACCGTCACAGCCCCGCTGCTGCGCTACCAAGGAGGCCGCAGTTTTGGCAGCGAGCCGCGCGATGCGCAAGAAGACAAAAGCATTGGCGATGTGAAGCTCAGCTTTCGCAATGGCTTGCAGGGAACCATGCAGCTGCCTGGCGAACCAGCAAAGGACATCGAGCGCTTTATTTTTACCGCGCCAGATGCCGCCTATTACCAGACTGAGCAGTGGAAGACTTCTTCAAGGATGGCGCGTTGGTTTGGATTGAATGCGCAGGGCCAGGTCGAGAAAAGCTGGTTTGCGATGCTCAAGACCAGTCCCACCGAACCCATGCGTCTGACGCTATCCGATGGCCAAACGAGCGAGACGCTGGAGTGCAGCCTCACTACGCCAAGCGACAGCATCCGCTGCGTTGCTGCAAATGCTGCAGATGCTGGGCAAGCACCCGTGGTGAAAGAGGCGCAGTTCCGCCTCTTGGGCGCTCAAGTTGCTGGCGCCGTCAGCCTGCAAGCCGAAGGTGCTGCGCCATTGCAGTTATTGGGCATCAATACGCGCGCGGATTATCCATACAGCGGGGGTGTCATCGTCGGCTGCTGCGCCAATGGGCTTGAATCGTTTATGCCAGGCACTTTTGGCTATGCGCAGCGGCCTGCCTACCAGCCCAGCAATGGCACCTGGGTGATGGACGATGAGCTGACGGGCAAGCCTGGGCGTGGCGTGAGCCTGGATGTGCAGGGCGGAAAAATGGTCATGCAGGTATTTGCTTACCGGGCCGATGGACAGCCGACTTTCGCTATGGGGGTGGGCGACTTCGCACCCGATCCAGAATTGAGAGATGTCAGCAGCGCCCGATTTAGCTTGCAACAGTACCGGGGTGGCCGCAGCGTAGGCGGTGCCGCGTCCAGTGGCGAGCTGGTACGGGACGAAGGCGAGGTCATGGTACAGGTTTCCGGCCGCACGGGTGGGTATGGCATGCCGGCTGGCAGCTTGGCAGAGGCGATGGTGCAATTCCCGGGAGAGTCCGCCAAACGGATGCGCCGCTTGCCTCTGCAGCCCTGGCAGACACTGGAAGACCAGTTGTTTGGTGAGTGGTATTTTCCGGGCTTGTCGTATGCCGGAAGGCCTTTGACCGTCACCCTCAATCGCAGAGAGGGTGAGTTTGTGACCAATGACGATGGCTCCGTGCGGTGCCAGTTCAACACGCAGATGCTGCGAGGCGAATGCCAGTGGCCCACTGCCACGGGTACATCGGGTTCCTCGGGTCCGATCGAGCTGCAAGATGCGTTTGCCCTTTCCAACTCTTACGTCCGTCTGCGTGACCGCTATGGCAATCTAGTGGGCCTGGGCCAGGTGCCGCTTAATTAGCGCCGTGCGGCTTCAAGAGACAAAAAGGCTGCGTCGTTGAAACCACCGAAACGCAAATTCCGCTGGTGGCGATAAACCATTCGTGAACATCTAAAAGGGCCGCGGCCGATGTCAGTAAACCTGGCATGGCCTGCTCCCGCGAGAGCAGGCCGCCCGCTGCAATTTCAAAGACGATGCCGCCTTTGAATTGCCCGCTGCACCAGTAGGCGCTGTGGTTGCCTTCATCGGTCTCCAGCAGCACTTCGTAATGTGGGATCGAAATGTGCAGAGCGACGGTGTTGTCCACCAGACTTTTCACGACGATTTCCAGCGATGCGGCGTGGCGACGGTTGTCAAAAACATCGGTCTCGCCAACTGGGAGTCGAATGTCCGGAAATACCTTTCGCGCTACCACCCTCATCGCAGATCCAAGCACTCGCTGAAATCGGCCATTCTACGGAGGCTCGGTATTGGCCTATGCGGCCGCCGCCCCAAACCGCACCACCGTGCGCCCACTCGTCGCCCCCTCCAGCTGCCGCGCCGCATGCCCCAGCAGGTCGTCCAGCCCGATAAAGTGCACATCGGATTGCAGCGCGGCAAAGTCCGGCTTCCAGTCGCCCGCCAGTTTGTCCCACAGCCTGCGCCGTTGCGGCCAAGGGGCGTTGGCGACGATGCCAAACATCTGGGCGCGGCGCATGATAAAGGGCAGTACGCTGCCGTCAAAGCTGTTGCCCGAGGCATTGCCCACACTGGCCAGCAGGCCGCCATCGGCCAGAGACCGCAGCATCCATGACAGCACCGCGCCGCCCACGTTGTCGATGCCGGCAGCGAACTGCGGCTTTTCGATGGGGCGCTTGGAATCCACCACCTGGCTGATGTCGATCACTTGGCTGGCGCCCAGCGCGCACAGCGCCGCTTCGTGGCTGAGGTTGCGGGTGAGCGCGGCGGTGCGGTAGCCGGCCCGGTGCAGCATATGGATGGCCAGCCGTCCCACGGCGCCGCCGGCGCCGGAGATGGCGACCAGGCCGCTGTCGGGCTGGAGGCCCAGCTCTTCAAAGCGCTCCAGCGCCATTGCGGCAGTAAAGCCGGGCACGCCGAGGATGGCGACCTGCTCAGCGCTCAGGCCTGCGGGCAGCGCTTGCAGGTGCTCGGCGGGGGCCTGCACCAGCTCCGCAAAACCACCATCGACATCCATGCCGCGCCCGAAACCATGGCTGAGCACCATGTCCCCGGGCCGGAACTGGTCGCTGCGCGATTCAAGCACTTCGCCCACCACCTCGATCCCCGCCACCCGGGGAAACTGCGTGATGATCCTGGCGGCCCCATGCAGCGACAAACAGTCCTTGTAGTTGACGCCCGCATAGTGGGCCTGGACCAGCACTTCGCCGGGCGCAAGTTCGCCGCGCTGCAGGGTCTCTATCTGGGAGTGGATGGCTTGGTCCGCGCTGCGCGTGACCATGGCCTGGTAGCGGTTCATGCAGTTCTCCTGAAGAGTCGCTAACACAACCCTTGATACGTCGTTGCCGAACCTTGTCGTACTACTGTACTGCCTGCGGCTCGACGCCTAGTCTCAATCGCAAACCTTCGGTTTGCGGGGTCGTGTTAGCGACTCTAATGAGGTATACGGTCAGACCACGCCTTGCGCGCGCAGCTGTGCCAGTTCATCGGCCGAGATGCCGAAGGCGGCATAGACCTCGGCGTTGTGCTCGCCCAGTGCCGGGCCGCTTCGGGGCACCGGCATGTCGCGGCCGATGATGCGCGGAACAATGCAGGGCGCAGGCAGGCTGCCATGGTCGGCATCGGCCAGGCGGATGATGGCCTCGCGCGCCTGAAAATGCGGGTCCGCCTCGATATCGGCGATGTCATAGACCTTGCTGAACGGAATCTCGCAGGCCTCCAGCTTCTGGCTGATCTGCACAAAGCCATGCTCGGCAAACCAGCCGCTGACGATGGCATCGAGCGCATGCACATGGGCCACGCGCTGGGGCAGGCTGCCAAAGCGCGGGTCGTCTGCCAGCTGGGGCTTGTCCATGGCCTTGCACAGCCGCAGCCAGACGGCCTGCGATGACGCCACCATCGAGAAGAACACGCCATCGGCACTGCGGTACAGGTTGGACGGCGCCGTGTAGGTGGCCAGATTGCCTTCGCCGCGCCGGGCCAGGCCCAGCTGTTCATGCTCGACGGGCAGCGGGTCCAGAATGCGGAACAGCGCCTCGGTGGCTGACAGGTCCACCTCCACGCCCAGCGCCTCGGGGTCGGCACGCAGGCGGGCCATTTCTGCGGCGATCGAGAACGCGCAAAAGATGCCGGCGACCGAATCGCCGATCGGGTAGTTGCTGTGCATCGGCGCGCCACCTGCAGGGGCGGTCAGGTTGGTGAAGCCGCTCATCGCCTCAAACACCCGCGCAAAGCCGGCGCGGGCGCTGTAGGGCCCCGTCTGGCCAAAGCCGGTCAGGCGCACCACGATAAGGCGCGGATTGGCGCGGTGCAGGGTGGCAATATCCAGGCCCCAGCGGTCCAGGCTGCCGGTGCGAAAGTTCTCCACCAGCACATCGAACTGCGCCAGCATGGCCAGCAGCAGCTCGCGCCCCTGCGGCTTGCGCACATCCAGCGTGATGCCGCGCTTGCCCCGGTTCGCCACCTTCCACCACAGCGGCGATCCATCCTTGATGGGCTGCATGTGGCGCAGCGCATCGTTGCCATCGGGCAGCTCCAGCTTGACGACATCGGCGCCATGGTCGGCGCACATGGTCGCGCCACTGGGCGCAGCCAGCACCGTGGCCATGTCCAGAATGCGTACGCCGGCCAGCGAGCCCGGGTTGGTCTTGGTCTTGTGGTGGGTCATGAAAACTCTTCGTGCAGTAAGCGCAATAGCCGCTTTGTCCCACAGCGGATGGGCAGCTGCAATAGCATGTTTCGCTTAGCGAAACACTCGGCTCAAACGATTGACCTGGAAAGGCCGCCGCCCAATCATGACCACACGAACCACCGCCAAACCTGCCGTGCACACCATCCCTCTGCCCGGGCTTGTCAGCCCCCATGACCTCACGCAAGACCGCCAGTTCTCGATGAACCTGGCGCGCGGTCTGGAGGTGCTGCGCGCGTTCACACCGGCCAGCCCGGTGCTGGGCAACCGGGAGATTGCCGACCGCACCGGCCTGCCCAAGCCCACCGTTTCAAGGCTGACCTACACGCTCACCTTGCTGGGCTATCTGAGCCGCGACGGCCAGCTGCAAAAGTACCGGCTAGGCCCGGGCGTGCTGTCGCTGGGCCACCCGCTGCTGGCCAGCATGGCCGTGCGCCAGGCGGCCAAACCGCTGATGGAGTCGCTGGCCCGCAGCACCGGCTGCACCGTCAACATGGGGGTGCGCGACCGCGACCAGGTGGTCTATATCGACTCAGTGCGGGCCGATTCCACCAACCAGCACCTGCCCGATATCGGCTCCACCCGCCCGCTGCTGTCCAGCGCCATCGGCCGGGCGCTGATCCTGGCCTGCCCGGCGGCCGAGCAGCGCGCCATCGTCAATTACCTCAAGGTCAAGGACCGCGCCGAGTACGAGGCCCAACTGCCCCACTGGCAGGCCGATGTAGTGCGCTTCCAAGAAGAGGGCTACTGCCACTCCAAGGGCGACTGGCGCAAGGAGATCCATGCGATTGCCGTGCCGGTGCGCACCCACCTGGGCGGCTTGCCCGTCGCGCTGAACTGCACCTTGTCCACCCACAGGGCGTCCAGGAACCTGCTTAGCCGCGAGGTGGCACCGCTGCTGAAAGATGCCGTTTTTCAACTGGAGCTGGCGCTGGGCATGCGCTAGGGCCCAGCGCCCCAGTCTTGCCGCCTGCGCCGGTCCACCACCCCCCAAGAAAGAAGCGTGATGATCCGAGACCCCCAGACATTTGAAGCCATGCTGGCCGAACTGCGTGTTTTTTTGCGCACCGAATGCCAGCCGATCGAGGAACAGGTCGATGCGCAGGACCTGATCCCTGAGCCGGTGGTGCAGCGCATGCGCGAGCTGGGCCTGTTTGGCCACAGCATTCCCGAAGCCTATGGCGGTGCGGGCCTGACGACCGAGGAGCTGGCGCTGGTCAATATCGAGGTCTCGCAGGTTGCGACCGCTTTCCGGGCGCGCTTTGGCGGCAACACCGGCATTGCGTCGGAGTCGCTGGTGGTCGATGGCACCGAAGCGCAGAAACGCCAATACCTGCCGCTGCTGGCCAGCGGCGAAGTGACCGGCTGCTTTGCGCTGACCGAGCCCGAAGCTGGCTCGGACGCCACCGCGCTGCGGACCACCGCTGTGCGCGATGGTGCGCATTTTGTGATCAGCGGGCGCAAGTGCTTTATCACCAATGCGCCGATTGCCAACCTGTTCACCGTGTTTGCCCGGTCCGAGCCCGGCAGCAAGGGCGCCAACGGCATCAGCGCCTTTCTGATCGAGCGCGGCACGCCCGGGCTGTCCACACCACCTGCGATGCGCAAGATGGGCCAGCATGGCTCGCCCGTCGGTGAGGTGGTGCTGGACCAGGTGCGCGTGCATGAAAGCGCCATCGTTGGTGGTCTGGAGGGCAAGGGCTTTCGCACAGCGATGCGCGCCCTCAACAAGCAGCGCATCAACCTGGCCGGTCTCTGCGTGGGCCCCGCCATCCGCCTGGTGCAGGAGATGGCCCTGCAAGCGCAGCGCCGCCAGCAGTTTGGCCAGCCGATCAGCGAGTTCCAGTTGGTGCAGCAGCTGATTGCCGAAAGCAATACCGAGGTACATGCCGCCCGCGCACTGGTGCTGGAGACCGCCCGCAAGCGCGACGATGGCCAGGACGTGACCATGGAAGCCTCCATGTGCAAGCTCTTTGCCTCCGAGACCTGCGGCCGTGTGGCCGACCGGGCCGTGCAGATCTTTGGCGGCAGCGGCTATGTGGCCGGCAATGTGGCCGAGCGCTTCTACCGCGATGTGCGCCTGTTCCGGCTCTATGAAGGCACGAGCCAGGTCCACATCACCAATATCGCCAAACGCACGATGGCAGCGCTGACCCCATAGCAAACCGCCACCAACGCGCGCCGAGACAAGAACAAGCGCAGACAGACCACAGCGGAATCCACCCTTCTCAGGAGACACAGCCATGCAGACCATCCCATCCCTCGCCCCTGCGGCGCGCGCCTTGCTGGCGTGCAGTCTGGCCGTCACTGCGCTTGCGCAGGCGCAGCCCCAGGCAGAAGGCTATCCCAGCAAGCCGGTCAAGGTCATCGTGCCGTTCTCGGCGGGCGGGGTGGTCGATTCGGTTGCGCGCATCATCAGCGACAAGCTCTCAACCCAGTATGGCAAGCCCTTTATCGTCGAGAACAAGACGGGCGCGGGCGGGTCGATTGGCACCGACTATGTCGCCAAATCGGCGCCTGATGGCTACACCCTGCTGGCGGTCAGCCCCAGCCATGCGGTGGCACCCGCGCTGCAAAAGAGCATCAGCTGGAGCCCCGTGCGCGACTTCAAGGCGATTGCCGGCTTTGGCTATGTGCCCAATATCATCGTCGTGCACCCCAGCCTGCCGGCCAAGACCATGGCCGAGTTCGTCGCGCTGGCCAAGAAGAGCGATCCGCCTTTGACCTATGCCACTGCCGGCCTGGGCACCTCCAACCACCTGTCGGGCGAGCTGCTGGCGCAAGAGGCCCATATCGCGCTCGCGCATGTGCCCTACAAAGGCCAGTCCGAGGCCTTGAACGACCTGCTCTCCGGCCGCGTCAACATGATGCCGCTGACCTCGGCACTCGCGATCCCGCATGTCAAAAGCGGCAAGCTGCGCGCGCTGGCTGTTACCACCGCCAAGCGCTCCAGCGCATCGCCCGATCTGCCGACCGTGGCCGAGGCGGCGCAGCTGCCCCACTACAACGTGGGCACCTGGTTTGGCTTGGTGGCGCCAGCCAAGACGCCGGCGCCTGTGCTGCACAAGCTGTCGGCCGATATTGCGCAGATCCTCGCGCAGCCCGATGTCAAGACTAAGCTCGAATCGCTGGGCATGGAGCTGGCGCTGCAGAACGCTGAGCAGTTCGATAGCTTTATCGCGCAGGAGAGCGAGAAATGGGGCCAGGTCATCAAGCAGGCCGGCATTGAGCCCAACTGAACATGCCGCAGTTTCAAACACCTCTTTGCCAGCGCCTGGGCATCCAGCATCCCATCTTTGGCTTCTCGCATGAGCCCGATGTCGTGGTCGCCATTGCCCAGGCCGGCGGCTTTCCCGTGCTGGGGCTGGCGCGTGATGCGCCGCAGGATATTCCGGCCATCGTGCGCGATGTGGAGCAGCGTCTGGCGGGTCTGCCCTATGGCATTGACCTGATGCTGCCCGCCCATGTGCCAGAGCAGGCCGATCCGCAAAGCCTGCAGGCAGCGCTGCCACCCGCGCATGTGGCCTTTGTGGCCGGGCTGCGCGAGCGTTTTGCCATCCAGCCGCCCAGCCAGCCCAGCTTTTTTACCGCCCATGCGCGCTCGGAGGCACTGTTTCAGGCGCAGATCGATGCGGTGCTGAACTCCCAGGCTTGCGCGGTGGCAACGGCCATCGGCCTGCGCGCCGAGCTGATTGCCGAGGCCAAGCGCAGAGGCAAGCTGACGTTCTCGCTGATCGGATCGCTGCGCCATGCGCGCAAGGCGCTGGACATGGGCGTGGATGTGCTCGTCGCCCAGGGCTACGACGCGGGGGGCCACACCGGCACCGTGGGCACCATGTCGCTGCTGCCGCAGGTAGTGGAGCTGGCCCAGAACACGCCCGTGCTGGCCGCTGGCGGCATCGCCACCGGTGCGCAGGTGCTGGGCAGCATCTGCAGCGGCGCGCAGGGCGCCTGGCTGGGCACCTTGTGGATGGCCGCGCAAGAGAACCACACGCCCGCTGCGTTGCTGGACCGGCTGATCGCCAGCAGCAGCGAAGACACCGTCATCTCGCGCGCCCACAGCGGCAAGCCTTGCCGCGTGGTGCGCAGTGCCTGGATCGATGCCTGGGACGAGGCCGATGCCCCCGCGCCGCTCGGAATGCCCCAGCAGCAGGCGCTGACCGGTGATGTGTTCGCCTCCATCCACGAGCACAACAATGCCCAGCTGATCTACGAAGGAGCCGGGCAGAGTGTGTTTGGCATCAAGGCGCCCACGACGGTCGCCGCGCAGATGACCCTGCTGGTGGCCGAGATGAACCAGGCCTGGGGGCGGGTGAGCGGGTTTGTGCAGTAGCTGAAAGTAGCTGACCCAGTCAGGGCGACCCGGTTGTTTGGACCGGGTTAGGTTGGTGCATAAGCCTGGCGTATCAAGCAGGCGTATCAAGCAGCAGCCAGCCGCTCCTTGGCCAGCTGGGTGCCCGCTGCCAGTGCCTTGAGCTTGCCCCAGGCCACATCGCGCGACATCGGTGCCAGGCCGCAGTTGGTGCAGGGGAAGAGGCGGTCTGCGGGCACAAACTCCAGCGCGCGGGCAATGGTGTCGGCCACTTCCTCGGGCGTCTCGATGGTGTCGCTCGCCACATCGATCACCCCCACCATGACATCCTTGCCGGCCAGCAGCTTCATCAGGTCGGGCGGCACATGGGAGTGGATGCACTCCAGGCTCACCTGGTCGATGCTGCTGCGCGCGAGCGCCGGGAACACCGTCTCGTACTGGCGCCATTCGTCGCCCAGCGTGCTCTTCCAGTCGGTATTGGCCTTGATGCCGTAGCCGTAGCAGATGTGCACGGCGGTGGTGCAGCTGAGGCCCTGCGCTGCGCGCTCGAGCGCCTGCACGCCCCAGTCCGCTGCGTCCTTCATGTAGACGTTAAAGGCCGGTTCATCGAACTGGATGATGTCCACGCCATCGGCCTGCAGGGCCAGCGCTTCCTGGTTCAGCAGCTCGGCAAAGGCCATGGCCATCTTTACCTTGTCGCCATAGAAGCGGTCCGCCACGGTGTCCACAATCGTCATCGGGCCGGGCAGGGTGAACTTGAGCTTTTTCTTCGTGTGGGCGCGCGTCAGCTGCGCTTCAAACGCATGCACACGGCCCTTGAGGCGCAGGGCGGCTACCACCTGCGGCACCATCGCGTCGTAGCGGTTGTCGCGGATGCCCATCTTCACCTTGTTGTCGAAGTCGATGCCTTCGACCTGCTCCAGAAAGCCATGCACAAAGTGCTGGCGCGCCTGCTCGCCGTCGCCCACGATGTCCAGACCGGCGTCCTCCTGGGCCTTGATCCACAGCAAGGTCGCATCGGCCTTGGCTTGGCGCAGTGCATCGCCTTCTGCCATCCACTGGGGCCAGAGCTTGTTGGTTTCGGCCAGCCAGGCGGGTTTGGGCAGACTGCCGGCAATGGAGGTTTCAAACATCAGAGATTTCCTTTTTCAAATATGGGGGGGCAGGTTGGCGTGCAAGGCATTGTGCGCACGCCGCTGCACAAGGGGGTTGCGTAGGTGACATGCGCGCAAGCAGCAATGCCAGTCTGGAAGTGGTCAGACGCTGGCCTGGGCCGCCCAGGCCTGCAGAACACCCTGGTAGGGCTTGATGAAGTGCTCCTCGGCAAACCGGCCTTGTTGGACGGCCAGCTGGCTGCGCTCTTCGCGGTCATAGACGATCTGCGTCAGCGAGTAGTCCTCGTGCTTCAGGCTCGGCTGGTAACGCGCGCCGGCGGCGGCATTGGCGTTGTAGATCTCCGGGCGGTAGATCTTCTGGAAGGTCTCCATCGTGCTGATGGTGGCAATCAGCTCCAGGCTGCTGTAGTCGCCCAGCAGGTCGCCATCAAAGTAAAAGGCCAGCGGCGCAACGCTGTTGGCGGGCATGAAAAAGCGCACCTGCATCCCCATCTTGGCAAAGTACTGGTCGGTCGACGACAGCTCGTTTTGCTGGTACTCGATGCCCAGCACCGGGTGCTGGTTGCCGCTGCGCTGGTAGACCTTGCTGGTCGATGCGCTGATGCAGATCACCGGCGGCTTGCTGAAGTTGGCTCGGTAGGTGCTGGAGCCCGCAAAAGCCTTGAACAGCTTGCCATGCAGCTCGCCAAAATGCGCCGGGGTGCTGAAGCCCGCCCGGTCCAGGTTGTGCGCTGGCAGCAGCACGCTGAAGTCATAGTCGCGCACATAGGACGAGAAGTTGTTGCCCACAATGCCGGCACTGCGCTGGCCCGTCTGCTTGTCGAGGATATGCGTCTGCAGCATCTCGATCAGTGGAAAGGCCTCCTGGTTGCGCTGCGCGCCCAGTTGCATCGCTACCGTGACGATGTCCAGCTCCACCGCATAGCGGTCAGCGCTGGGGTTGTCCCAATGGGCCAGCTCGTTGAAGCGGTTGTCGATCATCCGCAAGGTGTTGCGCAGGTTCTGCTGCCGGCTCTGGCCCCGGGCCAGGTTGGCAAAGTTGGTGGTGATGCGTGTGCTGTCGGAGGGCTGGTAGTGCTCGTCAAAGCGCAGGCGCTGGAGGGTGAAGCTGATGTCGCTGCTCATGGGGGTCCGATCATTGAATGCAGGGGACCTGAGCTGTCTTGGGCACAGCGCGCCGCTCAGGTCCATGGGCAGGATGTTAGAGCGGGTTATTCATGAAGTAAAATGGTTTTATCTCATAAATCCATGAATGTGGTTCATCTGAATGTTGGAACGTATCCACCTCAGCATCGTCCGGCAGGTCGAAAAGCAGGGCTCGCTCACCGCCGCTGCCAGCGTGCTCCATCTCAGCCAATCGGCGCTGAGCCACAGTATGAAAAAGCTGGAGCACCAGCTGGGCACGGATGTCTGGCTGCGCGAAGGCCGCAGCCTGCGGCTGACGCAGGCCGGCCAGTACCTGCTGGCGGTGGCCAACCGCGTGCTGCCGCAGCTGGACCTGGCCGAAGAGCGCCTGGGCCAGTTTGCCCAGGGCGAGCGCGGCGCGCTGCGCATTGGCATGGAATGCCACCCCTGCTACCAGTGGCTGCTCAAGGTCGTCTCGCCCTACCTGGCTGCCTGGCCCGATGTCGAGGTGGATGTGAAGCAAAAATTCCAGTTCGGCGGCATTGGCGCGTTGTTTGGCTATGAGATCGACCTGCTGGTCACGCCCGATCCGCTGTTCAAACCCGGGCTGCAGTTTGAGCCGGTGTTTGACTACGAGCAGGTGCTGGTCGTGCCCCGGGGCCATGCGCTGGCATCTGCCGCCTATGTGAAGCCCCAGCAGCTCGCGCAAGAGGTGCTGATCAGCTACCCGGTCGATATCGAGCGGCTCGACATCTACAACCAGTTCCTGCTGCCCGCCGGCATCACGCCCCGGCGCCACAAGGCCATCGAGACCACCGACATCATGGTGCAGATGGTCGCCAGCGGCCGGGGTGTAGCCGCGCTGCCGCGCTGGTTGGTGGAGGAGTACGCCGCCAAGATGGACGTGGTGCCGGTGCGGCTGGGCCCGCGCGGCATTGCCAAGCAGATCTTTCTGGGGGCGCGCGAATCGGACACCGCCATCGACTATGTGCGCGCCTTTATCGCGCTGGCGCGCCAGCCTGGTGCTGCCACACCGGCCGCCACACTCGCCACGACACCTCTCCAGGCTTAGTCCTGGCCTGCCGTTCGCGCAAAACGCACGCTGATGCGCAGGCCCGGGCCAAAGGGTGGCGTACAGCGCTGCTGGGCATCGGCCAGTTGCAGGTGGGCGCCCGTTGCGCGTGCCACCTCCTGCACAATCGCCAGCCCCAGGCCGGTGCCAGGCGTGTCGTTGGTCAGGCGGTAAAAACGCTCCAGCACCCGATCGCGGCTTTGCGCGGGTATGCCCGGGCCATTGTCTTGCACCCACAGCAGCAGGCTGTCGGCGCTGGCCTCCAGGCCCAAGGTCACCTGGCCTTGCGGCGGCGTGTAGCGGATCGCGTTGTCCACCAGGTTGGCAATCAGCTCGGGCAGCAGACGGCTGCTGGTGTACAGCGAAAACGCATATGCATCGGCTGAGGGCTTGGCAGCATCTGCTGCTGCAACAGCAGGCGCTTCGCTTTCCTCCCAGCCCAGGTCGATCTGCTTGAGGTCGGCCGCTGGCGCCAAGGCTTCCAGGCACTGCAGGCACAGTGCGCGCAGGTCCAGCCACTGCGGCGCTTGGGCGGCATGCGCGGCGCTGCCAGCCTCGGCCTGCGCCAGGGTGAGCAGCTGGTTGGCGACATTCAGCAATTGCTGGTTGCTGCGCTGCAGCCGCTGCAACACGGCCAGGCGCTGCGCGACCGAGAGGGCGGCCAGCTCGGCAGGGGTCTGGCCCAGCGCCTGCTCCAAGGTATGGGCCTGGATGGCCAGCGGCGTGCGCAGCTGGTGCGCCGCATCCGAGATGAACTGGCGCTGGCGCGCCACCTGGGCGCGGATGGTGCGGGCAAACTGGTTGACGGTATCGGTCAGCGGCCGCAGCTCCTGGTGGATCTGGCGCGAGTCGAGGTGAAAATCCAGATCCCGGGCCGGGCGCTCGGCCAGCTGGCGCGCCATGCGCAGCAGCGCGCGCAGCTCCAGGGTCAAGGCGGTGGCGCTCACCAGCACGGCCACGGCCAGTGCCCAGAGCAGGTATTCCATCGTCGGCCACCACAAGGTCTGCACCATGTTGTCGCGGCTGTGCGTGGTTTTGCCAACCAGGATGGTGATCTCGCGCGCGCCCGCCACGTCGTACATAGCCCGGCGCGTGATGACGGCGCGGATCGGCTGGCCTTGCCAGACGGCGTCATACCACTGGGCGTTGTCGCTGCCGCTCAGCTGCAGCTTTGGCGGCTGCGGAAAATTCTGCTGGCCCGCCAGCAACTGGCCTTGCGCATCCATCACGCTCAGGTAGATATGGTCGCGCGCGGGCGACATGAACAGGCTGAGCGCCGACGGCGGCACGCTGGCGTGCACATCGCCGTCTTCCCAGATCAGGCGGTCAGCCAGGATCTTGGCCGAGGACAGCAGGTCATGGTCCTGCACATAGTCGGCCGCATCCTCGGCATGCTCATGGGCAAACCAGCCGCACAGGCCCACCAGCACCGCCAGCGGCAGCAGCAGCCACAGGGCCAGGCGTGCGCGCAGGCTGTGCAGCATTCAGTCCCCGCCGGCCAGTTTTTGCTTGAGCAGGTAGCCCACGCCGCGCAAGGTCATGATGGTGGTGTCGCTGGCCTGCAGCTTCTTGCGCAGGCGGTGCACATACAGGTCCACCGCATCGGCACTGGCCTCTTCGTCCATGCCGTAGATCACATCCATCAGCCGCTGCTTGGGCAGGGCGCTGCCGTTTTGCAGCATCAGCGCTTCGAGCACGCTGCGCTCGCGCGGGGGCAGGGCCAGCTCTTCGCCCGCTACGCTGAACAGGCGCGTGCGCAAGTCCAGCTGCAGGTTGCCGCAGCGCACCTGGTTCTCGCGCCCGGGTATCTGGCGCCGCGCAATGGCCTGCATGCGCGCGAGCAACTCGCGCACCTCCACCGGTTTGACCAGGTAGTCATCTGCGCCAATCTCCAGGCACAGCACCTTCTGGTCGAGCGAATCGCTGGCCGTCAGCACAATCACCGGCAGGCTGTCCCCCCGCTCACGCAGGCGGCGCAGCAAGGCCTTGCCGCTCAGCTGGGGCAGGTTCAGGTCCAGCAGCAGCAGGTCGTAGTGCGATTGGCTCAGCAGCTGGTCGGCCGCATCGCCACGCTCCACATGGTCCACCACAAAAGCATGCTGGCGCAGCAGTTCGGCCAGGGACTGGGCCAGTTCCAGGTTGTCTTCGACCAGAAGGATCTTCATCGGAGGAGGTGGGACGCCGGGCGCCCGCAAATAGATCAGGGATAACCACTAAAAATGCTGCAGTGCAGCGAAAGCGCACTGAAAGGGTGCAGTTTCTAGACTCTGTTCCTATCCGGTGCATTATGCGGTCGCCCAGGGCGATGCTGCTGAAGGTGCCAGGACCATAAACTCAAGGAGACACTGCATGACCACGTTCCACGCTACCCGCCGCCATGCCCTGGCAGCCATCGCCGCTGCTGCTGTCTGCTGCATGGCCAGCACGGCTGCCCAGGCGGCAGACGACACCGTCACCATCATGGTGGGCGGTATCAACAAGATCATCTACCTGCCCGCCAAGCTGGCCGAGTCGCTGGGCTACTTCAAGGAAGAGGGCCTGAAGGTCGAGCTGCAATCGCAGCCTGCCGGCGTGGATGCAGAAAACCAGCTGATCGCCGGTGCCGTGCAAGGCGTGGTGGGTTTTTACGACCACACCATCGACCTGCAGGCCAAGGGCAAGGAGATCCAGGCCATTGCGGTGTTCTGCAAGGTGCCCGGTGAGGTGGAACTGGTGTCCACCAAGGCGGCTGCAGGCGGCTTCAAATCGATGGCCGATGCCAAGGGCAAGACCCTGGGCGTCACTGGCCTGGGCTCGTCCACCGAGTTCCTCACCCGCTACCTGGTCGACAAGGAAGGTGTGGCCAGCAAGGACTACTCGCTGCTGCCCGTGGGCGCAGGCAACTCCTTTATCGCAGGCATGAAGCAGGACCGCATCCAGGCCGGCATGACCACCGAGCCGACCGTCTCGCAAATGCTCAAGACCGGCGACGCCAAGGTGCTGGTGGACATGCGCAGCGAAGAGGGCACCAAGGCGGCATTGGGTGGCCTCTACCCCGCCGCCAGCCTGTATGTGCGCAACGAATGGGCCGCCAGCCACAAGGACCAGGCGACCAAGCTGGCGCGCGCCTTTGGCAAGACCATGCAGTACATCAGCAGCCACAGCGCCGAAGAGATTGCCGAGAAGATGCCCAAGGACTACTACGGCAATGACAAGGAGCTGTATGTGGCGGCGTTGAAGGCTTCGCTGCCGATGTACACCAAGGACGGCAAGATGCCCGAAGGCGGCCCCGAGACCGTGCTCAAGGTTTTGTCGGCCTACAAGCCCAATGTGAAGAGCGCGCACATTGACCTGGCCAAGACCTATTCCAACGCCTACTTGAGCGCCAAGTAAAAAGCGGCGCAAGCCGCCCAGCAGCGCGGCCAGGCCGTGCTGCCCGCAATCCACACCCCCTCGGGAGACCACCATGTCCACCACCACCCAGGCGGTTGCCAGTCAGCAGCCGTCCAGCACCGTGCAGCCCAAAAATGCCGCGGCCTCTGCAACCCAGGCCGATGCGGCCATTGAATTCGACAAGGTGTCGCTGCGCTTTATCGCGCCAGATGGCACAGCGACCCTCGCGCTGCGCAACTTTTCGATGTCGGTGGCCAGGGGCGAATTCATCGCCATCGTCGGCCCCACCGGCAGCGGCAAATCCACCACCTTGAACCTGATCACCAGCCTGCTGCAGCCGACAGTGGGTGAGGTGCGCGTGATGGGCAAGAAGGTCGAGCAGATCGATCCGCGCATCGGCTTTGTGTTCCAGGCCGATGCCGTCTTCCCCTGGAAATCGGTGCGCGACAACGTGGCCGCCGGCCCCATCTTTCGCGGCACGCCGCGTGAGCAGGCGCTCAAGCTGGCCGATGAGTGGATCCACCGCGTGGGCCTGGCCAGCTTTGGCAACCACTACCCGCACCAGCTCTCGGGCGGCATGCGCAAGCGCGTGGCGCTGGCGCAGACCTTTATCAACCAGCCAGAAATCCTGCTGATGGACGAGCCCTTCTCGGCGCTGGACATGCAGACCCGCACCCTGATGCAGGACGAGCTGCTGCGCCTGTGGTCGGCGTCGGGCGGCTCGGTGGTGTTTGTGACCCATGACCTGGAGGAAGCGATTGCGCTGGCCGACCGCGTGTTTGTGCTGACGGCCCGCCCCGCCACCTTGAAGCGCGTCTACGAGATCGACCTGCCACGCCCCCGCGTGATGAGCGAGGTGCGCTACGACCCGCAGTTCATCGACCTGTCCAAGCGCATCTGGGATGACCTGCGCGAAGAAGTCCATATCCAGTAAACACAAGGCAAGGAACACACCATGTCTGAACTCACCCTGAACCCCAACGCCTCCCGCAGCCCGGCACCCGCATCGGCTGCGGCAGACCACACCCCCGCTGCCGTGAGCGACGCCGCGCTTGCGCAGGAATCCATTGCCGCGCAGGCGGCCATCAAGCGCCGCAAGGCCGTCATCATCGGGCTGCGCCTCTTGGTGCTGGTGCTGGTCCTCGGCGGCTGGGAAGTCTCGGCCCGCATGCAGTGGATCGACCCCTTCTTCTACTCGATGCCCTCGATGATCTGGAACCAGATTGTCGAATGGATGCGCGACGGCACATCGCAAGGCCCGCTGTGGCAGCAGGTGCTGGTCACGCTGGAAGAAACCGTCATCGGCTTTTTGATCGGCTCGATTGCCGGCGTGATCTGCGGCATTGTGCTGGGCCGCAACAAGCTGCTGTCCGATGTGTTCTCCCTCTACATCCAGATCGCCAACTCCATCCCCCGCGTGGTGCTGGGCTCGGTGTTTGTCATTGCACTGGGCCTGGGCATGGCCTCCAAGGTGGCGCTGGCCGTCGTGATGGTCTTCTTTGTGGTGTTTGCCAATGCCTTCCAGGGCGTGCGTGAAGCCGACAAGTACATGATCGCCAATGCCCAGATCCTGGGTGCATCGCCGCGCCAGGTCACCCTGTCGGTGGTGATTCCATCGGCTATGTCCTGGATTCTGGCCAGCCTGCATGTGAGCTTTGGCTTTGCGCTGGTCGGCGCCGTGGTGGGCGAGTTCCTTGGCGCCAAGGAAGGCATCGGCCTGCTGATCTCCACCGCGCAGGGCGCGTTCAACGCCAGTGGCGTGTTCGCCGCAATGATCGTGCTGGCGGTGGTGGCCCTGGGCGCCGACTTCTTGCTGACCCGCCTGGAAAAACGCCTGCTCAAATGGCGCCCTGCTGCCTTCTGATGCCCTGACCTTTGATCCATACGCAAGCGAGCCCCGTGCCCGCTTGCCTGTCTCCTCGCCGGTGGACCAAGCGCTCTCTCGCTTACCGGCCTTCAGCCAGCTCCGCCAACCGAGCTGGCATTTTTTTGTCTGGGCGTGGATTCGTCAGCTTGCCTCAAACCTGCGCCATCCCCCCATCGACAAACAGCTCGGTGCCGGCGATGAACTTGGCCTGTGGCGAAGACAGGAACAGCACCGCATCCGCGATTTCATCGACCTCACCGACGCGGCCGATCGGCACCTGGCTGGCCATATAGTCCAGCAGGCCTTGTTGCTGCGCGGCATCGTTGCCAGCCAGCTCGACCAGGCCAGGGGTGCGGATGGGGCCGGGGCTGACGACATTGACGCGGATGCCGCGCTCCTTCAGATCCAGGGTCCAGCTGCGGGCGAGATTGCGCACGGCGGCCTTGGAGGCGCTGTAGATGCTGAAGGCGGCGGTGCCGGTGGAGCCGACGACCGAGCCGGTCAGCACGACGGAGGCGCCATCGCGCAGCAGCGGCAAAGCCTTTTGCACGGTAAACACGAGGCCCTTCACATTCGTGCCAAAGGTGGCATCAAAGTGCTCCTCGGTGATGGCGCCCAGGGGCAGCATCGAGCCACCGCCGGCATTGGCGTAGAGCACATCGATTTGCGCATGGCTTTGCTGCACGGCGTCGTAGAGGCGGTCAATGTCGGCCAGTTGGGACATGTCGGCCCGCACACCGGTGGCGCGGGGGCCAATCGCCTGGACGGCCTTGTCCAGCTCTTGCTGGCGGCGGCCGGTGACAAACACATAGGCGCCTTCGCTGGCAAATTTCTTGGCGGTGGCCAGGCCAATACCGCTGGTGCCACCGGTGACTACGACGACCTTGTTGTCAAACTTGCGTTCCATTTTTCCTACTCCTTGAGGTGTGCGCCGAACCGTTCGTCGCAGTGATGTAATGATGCAGGTGGAACAAAGTTTTCGGTAGACGGGTAAAGTGGATATCATTGTTCCAATATTGAGACAAATCGGGGATAAGGCCCATGCGAGATATCAACGACTACGCGCTGTTTGCCGAGGTGGTGCTGCACAGCGGCTTTGCCGCAGCAGGCCGCGCGCTGGGCATGCCCAAGTCCACCTTGAGCCGGCGCATTGCGGCGTTGGAGTCGCGCTTGGGTGTGCGGCTGATCGAGCGCTCCACCCGGCGCTTTCGGGTGACCGAGGTGGGCCAGGCGTTTTACGAGCGCTGCCGCACCATCGTGCTCGATGTGCAGCAGGCCGATGCCGTCGTGTCCGATGCGCTGGGCGAACCCCATGGTGTCGTGCGCTGCAGCTGTCCCTTGGGGCTGATGGAAATCCTCTCGCCCACCCTGACCGATTTTTTGCAGACCTACCCCAAGGCGCAGTTGCAGATGGTGGCCGCCGATCGGCCCGTCAACCTGATCGATGAGCGCATCGATGTGGCCATCCGCGTGCGCACCAGCTTGACGACCGATGCCGCCCTGGTGATGCGCACCCTGGGCCATTCAAGCCGCATTCTGGTGGCTGCGCCCAGCCTGGCCCAGCAGTGCAAAAAGGGCGATCTGCAGCTGCTGGCTGAGCTGCCCACCTTGGCCAGCACCGAGCAGACCGGCCCCATCAGCTGGGAGTTCTGGGATGGCGATGGCCAGCCCAGTGCCATCAGCCACACGCCCCGCATGACTTGCGCCGATTTTGGCGCGCTGCGCTCAGCGGCCTTGGCCGGTTTGGGTATTGCGCTGTTGCCCGAGCACTTTTGCAGCAAGGAGCTCGAGCGCGGCAGCCTCGTCCATGTGTTTCCGCAATGGCGCACGGAGACCGGCATTGTGCATATCGTGTTCACCACCAGGCGGGGCTTGCCGCCGGTGGTGCGGGCGTTTATCGAGCATTTGGCGGGGCGCTTCAAAGGCGAACTGGCCGATACCGCGACGGCCAACTAGCGGCGCTGCTGCGGCCCAGCCTTTCAGCGCTTTTGTGCAGAAGGCACAAACTCCCGCAGCCGCGCACGCAGCTGCTCAGCCAAATGCTCGACCAGGGTCGACACCCGCGCCGTGCCATGGTGCTTGCTCGGGTAGACCAGGGACAGCGGGCGGGGCGCGGGTGCGTGGCTTGGCAGGATGCGGACCAGCTCGCCGCGCGCAATCGCATCCATCACCTGGTAGTGCAGAAAACGGCCAAAGCCCTGGCCGGCGATGCAGCCGGCGATATTGCCGCCAACGGTATTGCAGCGCATGCGGCCCTTTATCTTGACGCGCTCGGGCCGGCCCTTGCTGACAAACTCCCAGAGGTTGGCATCGCCCACACCGCCAAACTCGATGCAGGGCAGCGCAGCCAGATCTTGCGGCTGCTGGGGCATGCCGCAGGCGGCGACCAGGGCGGGGCTGGCGGCGATCACCTGGTGGATGTCCACAACATGGCGCGCCACCAGGCTGGAATCGGGCAGCGGCGCAATGCGCACGGCCAGGTCCAGGCCTTCTTCCACCAGATTGACCACGCGGTCCAGCAGCAAGAGCTGCACCTCCACCTGCGGGTAGCGCTGCAGGTAGCTGGCCACCAGCGGGGCCACATGCAGCTCGCCAAATTTGACGGATGCCGTCAGGCTGATGCTGCCCGAGGGCTCGGCCTGCGCCCGGCTCATCGCCTGTTCTGAATCGGCAACTGCAGCGCGGATGGCCAGCGCATGCACGCGGTAGGCCCGGCCCTCATCGGTGATGGCCAGGCGCCGCGTGTTGCGGTTGAAGAGGCGCACGCCCAGGTGCTTCTCCAGCGCAGCCAGCGTGCGCACCACACTGGGCAGGGACAGCTCCAGCGCCTCGGCGGCACGGGTCAGGCTGCCTTGCTCGGCAATTGCCAGAAAGACATCAATGGCGTGGAGGCGGTCCATGGTGGGGGTAATTGCTGCAAAAAATGGAAGAATCAAATCAATTCTCTGGCATTTATCACGTTTGAGTAAATAGATAAATTTGCTTCCGAGACGGCAACTCCAGTTTTGTCACACGCCGTCCTCGAAAGGACTATTTATGAAAACCGTCATCATTGTTTTTTCCGATCCCCAATCCGGCACGCAAGAAGCGCTGGGCCGTGTCGTGAACGCGCTGTTCCTGGCCTATGAGCTCAAGGAAAAGAACCGGGACTTTGACCTGGTGTTCCAAGGCACGGGCGTGCGCTGGCCTGCCGAGCTGGTCAAGCCAGAACACCCCGGCCATGCACTGTACGAAGCCGTGCTGGACCACATCGTTGCCTGCGGCGGCTGCGCCGATGTGTTTGGTGCGGGCGCAGGCCTGGCACCTACCGGTATCGAACTGGTGCGCGACAAGACCATCCCTGGCACCACCGGCGTGCTGGATCTGTCGCGCCACCTGGACGCGGGTCACACCTTGGTGACCTTTTAAGCCGCCTGGCTGACAGCTTTTGCGACCCTGCCGCCACCAAGGAGCCGTTATGGATGACCACATCTTTCACACTGGCGAACGCCTGGTGCAGCAGCGCACGGGCGAGCGCGGCACTGCGCTCATCAACAGCCGCAATATCAGCCCCGGCATTCCGGCGGCAGCGCGCAACTTTGTCGGCCAGCAGCGCTGGTGCGTGCTGGGCGCAGCCGATGCGGAAGGCGCCATGTGGGCTTGCATGCTGAGTGGCGAGCCCGGCTTTGTGCAGGCCAGCGATGACCTGCGCAGCCTGCAGGTGGCCAGCAGCGACCCTCAGAGCGTGCTGGCCCGCATGGCCCCCATCGCCGATCTGCAGCCCGCGCAATCCATCGCCGTGCTGCTGATCGAGCTGCAGACCCGCAGGCGCCTGCGCATCAATGGCCATGTCAGCCAGGTAACAGCGCAGGCATCGGCGCAGGCACTGGCGGTGGCGGTGGGCCAGGCCTTTCCGGTCTGCCCCCGCTATATCCAAAAGCGCGAGCTGCTGCCACTGGAGGCAGAAGCGGCAGCCGAGCACCGCACCAGTACCGCTGTCACCTCGGGCACGCTGCTGGACGAGGCCACCTCGGCCTGGATCGCGGGCGCCGACACCTTGTTCATCGCCAGCCTGGGCCCCAGCGGCGAGGCCGATGTATCGCACCGGGGAGGCCGGCCCGGCTTTGTGCAACAACAGGGCCGGGTGCTGCGCATCCCCGATTTCAACGGCAACAGCATGTTCAACACCTTGGGCAATCTGGAGCTGGAGTCGCGCTGCGGCCTGGTCTTTCCAGATTTTGAAGGCGCGCGCCAGTTGCAGCTGACCGGCCATGCGCGCGCCCATTTTGGGGTCGATGCCGACATCGACCAGACAGGAGGAACCGGGCGCTGGATCGAGTTCCAGGTGGACAGCTGGCGCAGCACGCCGCTGAACCTGCCCCAGCGCTGGCGCCTGCTGGAAGCCTCGCCCTACAACCCTTGAGAATGCCCATGGAACCCCTGACAAGCCTGGACCTGGTGGTTGCTGACAAGCAAGCCATCGCCACCGACATCGTGCGTCTGGTGCTGCGCCACGCCGCAGGCCAGATGCTGCCCGGTGCAGAACCCGGCGCGCATATCGCCCTGGATATGGACGGCCGCGTGCGGCGCTACTCCTTGCTGCACACCGGCCCGGCACTGGACCACTACAGCATCGCCGTGCTGCGCACCGCGCAGAGCCAGGGCGGATCGCAGTTCATCCACGACCAGCTGGCCGTAGGGGACCCGGTGCGTGTGCTGGAGCTGGCCCATGAATTCGCGCTGCAGCCCGATGCACCGTACACGCTTTTGATCGGCGGCGGCATCGGCATCACGCCGTTGCTCAGCATGGCCGAGCATCTGCAGCAAGCAGGGCAGCGCTTTGCCTTGCACCAGATCGTGCACGACGCCACCCGGCAGTATCCGCTGGCACCCGGCCTGCCTGGCCAGACCCATATCGGCCGCAGCAGCCTGGACCTGCCCGGCTTGCTGGCCGCGCAAGTGCCCGGCAGCCAGGTCTATGTCTGCGGTCCTGCCGGTTTGGTGGGCGCTGTGCGCGCCGCTGCAGCGCAACTGGGCTGGGCGCCCGAGCGCATCCACAGCGAGAGCTTTGGTGCGGCTGCCGATACCAGCGACGGTCCATTGCGGGTCACGCTGGTGCAGTCGGGCCAGCGCATCGATGTGGCGCCCGGCCAATCGTTGCTCGATGCCTTGCTGGCCGCAGGTGCCTGGACGGGCTATGAGTGCCGGCGCGGTGTTTGCGGCGCCTGTTTGACCGAGGTGGTCAGCGGCACCCCCATCCACCGCGACAGCATTGCGCCTGCATTGCGCGGTAATGCGATGTGTACCTGTGTCTCCTGGGCGGAAGGGCCGGAGTTGGCATTGAATCTCTAAGCACCTTCGGCAAAACTGCCTGCCGTGGTCTGAACACGGGCTCGGGAGATCCGCGTTCATTCCATGGGGCAAGGATTCTGCAGCGTATCCCTGGTGCAGCATGCGCAGGGGGCATCCATATTCTCTGCAAACTTGCTGGCGGTATTAATGCAGGCTAGGCCGATCAATGGCGCGCTGGTTCGGAGCGACCAATCGCCGGCACGGTTGTGATGGCGGTCACTTTGCGTGCGGAATTTTTAGTTGCTCGCCTATACTGATTCGATAATCAAATAGGAGAGAGAGTGCGCCTTCCCATCCGTATTCAAGCCTTACGCACGGCAGTGCTTGCAGCAGGCCTTGCTTTTTCCTATGTCTCCAGCTGGGCTGCGCGCGATTTCACGCCGCAAGCGGGTACCTGGATCATTAGTGAAGAGCTCGATGGCAAACCAGGGCGCGGCCTTGCCATTGATGTGCAGGGCAATACCTTTTTCATGCAGGTCTTTGGCTATGAGAAAAATGGTGATGCCACTTTCTACATGGCCACTGGCCAGATGGATGGCAATACCATCACTGCGCCGCTGAACCGCTACAGCGGTGGGCGCAGTTTTGGCAGTGCCGCAAGGGATGCCGTGGAGGATGGATCGCCCGGCAATGTCACTGTCAGCTTTGCCAATGGCCTGCAAGGCACGGTGCAGTTTCCCGGCGAGGAGGAGGTCGCCATACAGCGCTTTCATATGCAAAGTGCTGAATTTGAAGACCGCTATTGGGTCAAGAGACGGTCCCGCAAATTCATCGTTTCGGCGGTAGATGCCGATCGCCAGATGGCGTTTTTTGCGAATATGTCCCTGAGTGCTTCTGCCACCCCTGGTCGTGGAATGCTGATGACCTTGCGCGACATACCCGGTGATTTGCGGCAGCGAATGGATTGCGAGCGGCTGGACGGTCGGGATGTATACACCTGCAAACCCATCGATGGTGGACTCCCCACGGAGCAGGCAAATATACAGTCGCTGCGTCTGCATATTGCGGGCATCGATGTCTACGGCACGGTTGATATTCTGAGCAACGGCGTCAGTCAACAACTGCCGCTTCAGGGCATCACGGTGGCTGGTGGCGGAGAGGTGTCCATCACTGGCTGCGGCTCCTTTATCGACGCATATGTTGGCTATCCGCGCAACTGCAACCCGGTGACCAGCCCCAGCAGCGGAACCTGGGTGGTAGAGGAGGAGCTGCTTGGTAAACCGGGGCGGGGTTTTGCCATCGATGTGCAAAACGGTATGGTGCTGGCCCAGGTATTCAATTACCTGCCTGATGGTGCACCGACCTTCCATATGGGAAGCGGTCTGTACCAAGGCATCAATGCCAGTTTTCCGCTCAACCGATACGCCGGCGGCCGCGCTTTGGGCGGACCGGCAGCGAGCGGACATTTGGTGGATTCCGCAGGTGATCTGTCGATTCGCTTTTCTGAGAATGCGATACGACAAGGCTACGATGACAACCGGTTGGTGGGCATTGCCTCCATCCCCGGTGAGGCGCCCAAGCGCATTGTGCGCGCATGTCGCTGGAGCCGGATGCTGCAAGCTTGCAAGGCCTGCTGGGCCAGTGGTGGATCGGCTTCTACGGTCAAGGCCTTCCGGCATTCAAGCTCGTGAAACTGACGACCTTGGAGGGTGACTACCTGACCAGCGAAGACGGGCAGGTCGTGTGCAACCGTATCGACGCCGAGTTTCCGTCGCTGAGGTGCCTGTGGACTCGCGATGGGTGGCTGATGACCGGCTATTTGAGTAGCGAACCCAACAATCGCTTTGGTGGACAGCTCCAAGTCAAGGATCGCCACGGCCATGGAATGGGCTTGGGGAATGTTCCCTTGGATTGACACAAGCCAGCGCTGGCATTTGGCAAGCGCTGGCCTCTGCTTTGCCGTTTAAAAAGACAAGTTAGCGGCTAGCAGTTCAAATCATTGAAGCGCTTGCGTGCCTTGTACAGATCGACCTCGGCCTGGGCCAGGTCATGGGCTGCTGCTGCTTGCACAGACTTATTGAGCGCTGGCAGGCGGTTGTCCAGCCTTGCGCACTCCAGCTTGTCGGCGGGGCTGAGCTTGAAACGGTGCTGGTACACCCGGTACTCATCGGCGTTCATCCCTGACAGGGGCTGGATGGCTTCTGCGAAGGCGGCGTTACGTTCAGCACGTTGCACGTCATTGCCTTTGCGGCTCTTGCCCGTCATCTTGTCCATGCCCTGGGTAGGCGTGGCGTCGATTTCCGTAGCGCCCACACAAGGCGCATCCGAGTAGCTCACGCGCCCAGCCGTTTCGCAGCGGTACACGGACTTTTGCGCAAAGGCAGGCGCGGCGCAGCAGACCAGGGCCAGCAGTATCAGCGAGCGCTGCAGGTTGCGACCGCCTGCATTGCGAGAGGTGGACAACAAGCGCATGGAAAAACCTTCATGCAGCCATTACGCCGCCGCAAGCGTGCCACGGCAACCCGGGAAGGTCGAGCAGCCCCAGAAGGACTTGCCGGCATGGGCGCCCTGGCGTGCGGTGCGCAGCTCCATCGCGGCGCTGCAGCGCGGGCAGCTGGGTTGGGCAGGGGCAGGGCTGGCTGCAACGGGGGCGGCAGCCGAGGCCGTCGCAACGTTGGTGCGCGCGGTTGATGCAGCCGAGGTGCCGCTGGCTTGCGTAGCCTTGGGGCCATTCACCAGCGATTGCCGCGCCCGCTGCACCATCGCCAACAGCTGGGGGCCATCGACCAAGGTGATATTGCGACCCCGTGCAAAGGCCTGGGCGTCGTTGCTGAAGCGGCCGGAGGTGACCACAAAGCCGCCCGTCGCGCCCCTGGCGGCCATCACGCCATAGAGTTCACGCACAGTGGCAACGCCCACACGCTGGGCCTTCCACTGCTTGCACTGCACGAGGAATTTTTCGCTGCCCTTGAGCAGCACCAGGTCCACGCCGCCATCGGGCCCGTTGCCGCCCAGCTCGATGATGCGAAAGCCCTGCAGCCGGTAGGCCTCGCCCACCAGAAGTTCAAACTCGCGCCAGCTGATGTCGCCCAGCACAGCCACATCCTGCGCCTGCACCACGCCTTTGACGAGGGCCTGGCGCTGCTTTCGGCGCCAGGCCGACATGGCAGCGGCCACCAAGCACATCAAGGGCAGCAGGTATTGGCCGATGGACGCCAGCCCAAAGATGAGCCCCTTCTGGACCACGGCTGCCATCATGTCGGCGGGGCGGCCTGCCAGGTCAGCCGTTGGCGGCACGACCGCCAGCCGGTGCAGGAACACATAGCTCGCTCCCGCCAGTGCCACACAGATCCACCAGGGGAGCAGCGCCAAGAGGTCCAGCATGTCTTCCAATCCACTGCTTTTCTTGCGTCTTGCCATGGTCTCCCCCTGTCCTGGTTTGCTGATGGATGCCTGTCTTTGTGCGGCTGGCTGATGGCGGCGCAGTGCTGCTGGAAGCGCCACGCACAGACCGTTTGCTGCTTTGTATTACAAAATGTATCTGCGTGATCTTACGCTTTGCTGACGGGCGTATTGGGGGCATCACCAGAGCGACAGGGGCGTTGCTGGGGTGTGCATGGCTGGCCACCACAGCCGCAGGTTCTGCAGCCACCGCTGCTTGTTTTGCAGCCCGCTGCAGCCGGATTTTGCCACCGCGAAAATTTTCCCCACTATTTTTCGCTTCAGGTGATCACTTTTTGGATCTCGTTCGGTGTACAGGGCAATGGCGCTATGCAGTGCCGCTCTTTTCTTTCCAGATCACCAGGACGACGAACCATGACTCTCTCTTCCCATCGCCGCAGCCGGCACCGCGAGCGCTTTGCCCTGGCTTTGCTGCATGGCGCCATCCGTGCCACCTTGGTTGGCGGCAGTGCCGCAGGCCTGGCGCTGGCAGCACCTTGGGCCCTGGCGGCAGAGCCGGCCGCCGGCGCCAAAAGCTATGCGATTGCAGCGGGCCCGCTGTCGGATGTGCTGGCGCAGTACGCGGCAACGGCAGGAGTGCAGCTGGTGTTTGAGCAGTCCACCTTGGCGGGGCTGCGCAGCGGTGGCTTGCAAGGCAGCTATGGCGAGGCGGAGGGCTTTGCCCAGCTGCTGCGCGGCAGCGGCTTTGAGGTGGTCAAGCAAGGGGGCGCCACCTATGTGCTGCGCAAGCTGCCGGCGGCCAACCCTGCGGCAGCGGGCAGTGCGGCTGGGGCATCGGACATGACCTTGAACACGGTCACCGTGACGGCCGCGTTCCAGCGCAGTGGCACCACCGAGGGCAGTGGCAGCTATGCGGCGGCGCATTCGAGCACCAGCTCCAAGCTGAACCTGAGCCAGCGCGAAACACCGCAGACCTTGACGGTCATCACCCGCCAGCAGATGGACGACGCCGGCATGACCTCGGTCGATGATGCGCTGCGCGCAGTGAGTGGCGTGTTTGCGGTCGATGGCGGCAGCATTGGCGCCAACTACTACAGCCGGGGCTTTAGCATGCAGGCCCAGGTCGATGGCATGGCCACGCCTTCGGGCATCGACAGCGGCAACCGCTCGCCCAAGTTCGACAGCGCCTTTGTCGACCGGGTCGAGGTGCTACAAGGCGCGGCCGGCCTGATGGCCGGTGCTGGCAGCCCGGGCGGCACGGTCAACATGGTGCTCAAGCGCCCGACCGACACTTTCCAGGCCCAGGGCGAGGTGCAGCTGGGCTCCTGGAAAGAGCGGCGCCTGGTGGGCGATGTGTCGGGCCCGCTGATCGACTCGGGCGTGATCCGGGGCCGCCTGGTGGCCGTGGCCGATAACAGCGAGTCGTTTACCGACTATGTCTACCGCGACCGCTATGCGGGCTACGGCATTGTCGAGGCCGACCTGGGCCCCACGACCACCTTGAGCGCCAGCGTGCAGCTGCAAAAGGACACGAGCCGGGGCCATTTTGGCGTGCCGCTGGCGGCCGATGGCAGCGATGCCGGGCTGCCCCGCTCGTCCTTCTGGGGCGATGCCGACCACCGCTCGGTGCGCGACTACAACATCTACACCGTGGGCCTGGCCCAGCAGCTGGCCGGCGCCTGGAGCCTGAAGGCCAACTACGCCTGGCAAAAGACCAACAACGATATCGAGAACTTCAGCAGTCTCTCGGGCAACCTGAACCCTGTGACCGGCGATGGCCTCTTCATCGGCAGCCGCCAGCGCAACTACACCTCGGTGATGCACGCCAATGTGGTCGATGTCTATGCGACGGGGCCGTTTGATTTTCTGGGCCGCCGCCATGAGCTGACCTTGGGCGTCAACGGCACCAGCTACCGTGATGAGAATGCCGGCACCGGCTACTCGTCCACCACGCCGATCAATGTCTACACCTTTGATCCCGAAGGCCTGGGCCCCATCCCCGATGGCCTGCGCGCATCGACCAGCAAGACCAAGACCAGCAATATGGGTGTCTATGGCGTCGCGCGCTGGAGCCTGACCGACGCGCTCAAGCTGATCACCGGCACCCGCATCAGCAACTACGAGCGCAAGAACAGCTTGACCGGTGTTGTGGCGCCCAAGGAGAAGGGCGTGGTCACGCCCTATGCGGGGCTGGTGTATGACATCAACGCCCAGTACTCGGCCTATGCCAGCTACTCGGACATCTTCAACCCCCAGACCAACCGCAGCCAGGATGGCAATGTGCTCGACCCAGTGTTGGGCGCCAACTACGAAGTGGGTATCAAGGGCGAGCTGCTGAACAAGCGCCTCAATGTCTCGGCCGCCGTGTTCCGCCTGGCGCAGTCCAACCTGGCGGTGCTCGATTCCTCCGTGCCCAACAACCCCAGCAATGCCTGTGGCGGCGCCTGCTACACGGCAGCGGGCAAGGTCGTCAGCCAGGGCTTTGACCTGGGCGTAAACGGCCAGGTGAGCCGCGAGCTGAACCTGGCAGCGGGCTACACCTATACCAGTGCCGAGTATGTGGCCGGCCCGCAAAAGGACCAGCGCTTCCGCACCGAGCAGCCGCGCCACAGCATGCGCCTGGCCGCCAACTACCAGCTGCCGGGCACGCAGTGGTCGCTGGGTGGCAATGTGGCTGCCACCAGCAAGGCCTATAAAAACGGCGGCTCGGGTGCCAATGCCTGGACCATCGAGCAGGGCGCGCTGGTGCTGGTGGGCCTGAACGCCAAATACCGTATTACCCCCAAGACCCAGCTGAACCTGGTCGTCAGCAACCTGACCGACCGCAGCTACCGCCACCTGTATGGCCGCGAGTACGCGCCGTTTGGCGAGCCGCGCAAGTTCAGTGCTAACCTGCGCCATGATTTCTAAGCCACCCATGCGCTTGTCCACCCTCTACCCAAGCGCCTGCGCGGCGCTGCTGGCCAGCTTGCTGGCCACGGCACCGCAGGCGGGGGCCCAAACCGCCCCGCAGGGCGCTGCAGACGATGCACCTGCTACGGCCACGCCCAGCACCGCAGCCACCCCGGCCAGCCCCTATGTGATGCCGGCCACCCAGGTCTGGGACATGGCATCGGACAACGGTGAGGTCTACCGCATCTTTGTCTCCGCACCCGACAAGGGCGAGCCCCCCAAGGGCGGCTACCCGGTGCTCTATGTGCTCGATGGCAATGCCTACTTTGGCTCCTTCGCGCAGGCGCGCTGGGTGCAGGACTACCTGCCCGTGGGCAAGGCGATCATTGTGGGCGTCGGCTACCCGGGTGACAAGCCCTGGGATGTGCGCCGCATGGCCGACTACACGGCCCAGCTGCGCGAGCCGCTGTCGCCCGAGGTGCGGGCCTTTGCCAAGTACAAGAGCGGTGCGCGCGCGCCGTTTCTGGATTTTCTGACCGGCAAGCTGCGCGGCGAGATCGCCCAGCGCTACCCCGTCAACCTGGAGCGGCAGTCGCTGTTTGGCCATTCCTTTGGCGGGCTGTTTGCGCTCTACGCGCTGTACGAGCGCCCCCAGGCCTTTGAGGCGATTGTGGCCGCCAGCCCCTCGATGGAGTGGAACGGCCAGCATATTCTGGAGGAGGAGCGCGTGTTCCGCGACAAGGTGCAGGCCGGCAAGGTCGGCGCCACCAGCCGCCTGATGGTAGTCGTGGGCGACCGCGATGCCGATGGCGATCCGGAATCGGCCCGCATGCTGGCCGAGCGGCTGGAAGCGCTCTCCGGCTGGGGCCTGCGCGTGCGGCTGCAGCGCTACCCGAATGAGGTGCATGCCAGCGTGCCGGCGCAGGCGGCCAATGACACGCTGCGCTTTGCGTTTACGCTGCGCTAGGTACGCTCTGCCAAAGCTGTGCCTAATGGGATGGGCGCGGATCGGGATGAGACGCAAGGCGTCTTTTGCAGTCCATAGCAAGCTATGGACAAGAAAGACAACACAGCGGATCGCCCGAGACCGCGTTCAGACCCCGTGGTGAATTGGCATGCCTGGCGTGGCCATGCTGGTCGTCAAAATGCGGCCATAGGTCGAATCGGTGACAAACAGCTGCTTTCGCTCTGCGCCCCCAAAGGCCAGGTTGGTGGTGGAGCTGCCCTTGATGCCGCACAGCACCTGCACCGGCTCGGCCAGATGGTTCAGCACCCAGACATAGCCCAGGCCCGGGTTGGCCACCAGCACATGGCCCTGGGCATCGACGGCCAGGCCATCGGGGCCGCTGGGCCCGTACGAGGTGAAGAACTGGCTCACCTTGGCAACGCTGCCATCGGGCAGCAGGGGCACGCGCCAGACGCAGTTGCCACGCGTCACTGCCAAATACAGCACGCGGCCATCGGGTGACAGCGCCACGCCATTGGGGCTGGGCACATTGCTGAGCAGCAGATCGAGCTGGCCATGGGGCCGCAGGCGGTAGAGGCGCCCGCTCGGGTCATGCAGGCCGCTTTGGCCCTGGTCGGTAAAGTACAGGTTGCCTTCCGCATCAAAAATCAGGTCGTTCACGCCCTTGAAGCTTTCGCTGTTGCGGCGCTCCAGGTAAGGGCTTACCGCGCAGCTGGCCGTATCCAGCTGCATCAGGCCGTTCTTGTAGTCGGTGACCAAGAGCTTGCCGGGGGCCAGAAACTTCAGGCCATTGGGCTCGCCGTCGTACTCTGCGACCAGGCTCCACTGGCCCTGCGCATCAATGCGGAAAATGCGGCCCCAGGGGATATCGCTGACATAGAGGTTACCGGCCTCGTCAAACACCGGGCCTTCCAAAAAAGAATCTGTTATCGCGCCGCCCCGGTTGGCATCAGCCCAGGCGCTGCGCTCACGGCGGCGAAAGGACTCGGGCATGGCGCTGAAGGTGTCCAGGGTGCGGACTTCAGGGGATTGCAGCAAAAACATGGGGCGGCCTTTTTGGCATCAAAAACGGTAGGGGTGTGCAGGATCTTGCCAGGGTTTAGCAAGACCGAAAGCCATAAAGCTGGGCGGGGTTGTCCACCAGAATGCGGTCCATCACCGCATCGCTCACCGACCAGGCCTGCAGCAGATGGACCAGGTCGGTATCGTTGACGGTGCCCGGCCGCTCGGTGGTGTGCGGCCAGTCAGAGCCCCACACCAGACGCTCGGGCGCGGCCTGCACAAGCGCGCGGCCCAGCGGCACGGTATCGGCATAGCTGGGGCCATGCACCTGGGAGCGCATATAGGCGCCCGAGAGCTTGACCCAGCAATGGCCGCCATCGAGCAGACGGCGCAGCACGCCATAGGCCTTGGCCGATGCGCCTTCGGCCGGGTCCATGCGGCCCAGATGGTCGATCACCAAGGGCACCGGCAACTGCTGCAGCACTGGCTGCAGTGCGATGATCTGCGCGGGCTCGGCAAACACCTGGATATGCCAGCCAGCGCAGTCCGGGTGGCGTGCCAGCTTCTGCGCCAGGGTCTGCAGCATCTCGGGCGTGGTCGTGCCCCAGGACTGGGGCGAGACAAAGTTCACGCGCAGCCCGCACACGCGCCGCGCCGCCAGGCGCGCCAGCTCGGCATCGCTCACCGCCGCATCCACCACCGCCACGCCGCGTGCGCTGTTGCCCAGTTGGTCAAGCGCATCCAGGGTGCAGGCATTGTCGGTGCCATAGGTCGATGGCGTAACCACCACCGTGCGTGAGGTGCCCAGGCGCTGCTGCAGCTGCCGGTAGGCCGCCACCGGCGCATGGGGTGGCGTACGCGGCCAGTGTGCCGACGGCGCAAAGCGCTTGTCGAAGACATGCATATGGCTGTCGCAGGCCAGCGCAGGCAAGGTGCGCGTGGGTCGGTCCAGGCCAACCGAATGCGGGACAGGGGTCGTGAGATCAGGCAAGGTCATCTCGGTGGGGGCGTTTTATGGTGCGGGGCTGGCCGCTGCAGCAGCGGCGGCCAGCGGGAAGGAATCAGTCCAGTTTGATATTGCCTTTTTTCACCACCTCGCCCCATTTGGCATCTTCCTTTTTCAGAAAGGCGCTGAACTCTGCCGGTGTCGAGCCCACGGGCTGCGCGCCCAGGTCCGACAGGCGTTGCTGCACTTCAGGCTCCTTGAGCACCTCGGCAATCGCCTGGTACAGTTGCTGGGAGATAGCATCTGGCGTACCAGCGGGCAACAGCACGCCATTCCATTCATAGGCTTCGTAGCCGGGGATGACGGTCTCGGCCACCGTGGGCACCTCCGGCAGGCGCGCCGAGCGCTGGGGCGAAGACACGGCCAGCGCACGCAGTTTGCCGCCGCTCACCAGCGGGTAGGAAGCAGCCACGGTGGCGAACATGAAGTCCACCTGCCCGCCCATCACATCGGCAATCGCCGGGCCACCGCTCTTGTAGGGCACATGCACCATGTCCAGGCCCAGCTTCTGGCGGAACAGCTCGGCCGCCAGGCGCTGCACGGTGCCGCTGCCGCCCGAGGCGAAGTTGATCTTGCCCGGTTCGGCCTTGGCCTTGGCGATCAGGTCGTTCACGTTTTTCAGCGGCGACTCGGCCTTGACCACCAGCGCATTGGGGGCCAGCAGCACCAGCGACAGCGGTTGCAGCGCATTGGCTGCATAGGGCATCTTGGCAAACAGATGCGGGTTGATCGAGTAGGGTGTCGCGTCGTAGAGCATGGTGTAGCCATCGGCCTTGGCCTTGGCCACAAAGCTTGCGCCAATGGTGCCGCTGGCGCCAGCCTTGTTCTCCACGATCACGCTGGTGCCCAGCTTGCTGCCCATGCGCGTGGCCAGCACACGGGCCACCGCATCGGCCGCGCCGCCCGGGGCGTAGGGCACGACGATGGTGATGGGGCGCTCGGGGAAGGCGGCATGCGCGATGCTGGCGGCCAGCGCGCAAGCGGCGATCAGGGGTTGGATAAAGCGGGGCATGGTGTCTCCTGAAGATAGGTATAGGTATGGGGTTGGATGCAGTGTCCGGATCAATCGGCTTTGAGATCCAGCTCGCGCGCAATCTGGGTATAGGTCATCACCTCGCGCGCCACCTGGCTGCCAAAGGCCGGGCCGCAGGTCGAGTCGGCGTCCAGCCCCAGGCTGTGCAGCTTGTCCACGGTAGCGGCGTTGCCGGCAAAGTCGCGGGCGGCTTTCTCCAGCTGCTGCGCAATTGCGGCGGGCAGGCCGGCGGGCGCCATCACGCCATACCAGGCATCGGCCGAGTACTTGCCGCCACCAGCCTCGGCAAAGGTGGGCACCTCGGGCAGCAGCGACGAGCGCTTGGGCGAGGCGACAGCCAGGGCCGTGAGCTTGCCGCTCTTGATCTGCGGCAGCACCGAGCCCAAGGTGGCGAACGAGCTGTCGAGCTGACCGCCCATCAGATCAGTGACCACCGGGGCCGCGCCCTTGTAGGGCACATGGTTCAGCTGCAGGCCATTGGCGCGCGCAAACATCTCGGTCGCAAAGTGGCCGGAGCTGCCCATGCCGGCGGTGCCGGCCGTTGTGCGCCCGGGCTCCTTGCGGGCACGCGCCATGTAATCGGCCAGGCTCTTGACCGGCAGGCCCGGCTGCACCACCAGTACCGTGGGGCTGGTCGCGACCGTGCACAGCGGCTGGAAGGACTTGAGCGCATCAAACTTGACCCGGCCGCTGTAGAGGCCCGGAATCATCGTGTGGTTGGTGGCGGCAAACAGCAAGGTATAGCCATCGGCCGGTGCACTGGCCACCGCTTGCGCAGCCAGGATGGTGTTGGCGCCGGGCTTGTTGTCGACCACAAAAGGCTGGCCCAGGGTGCGGCCTGCGTAGTCGGCAAAGGCGCGTGCCACCACATCGGTGGGGCCGCCTGCGGCAAAGCCTACGATGAGCCGGACCGGCTTGGCGGGGTAGGTGGGGGCCTGCGCAAAGCAGGCAGTCCCCGTCAGCGCCAGGCCCGCGATCAACACTTGTACGGCGCGCTGTGCTGGGCGATGTTTCTTCATCATGTTCTTGTCTCCTCAATGCCAGCGGATGCCGCAGCTGCGGGCCTCGCTGGCCATGGTTATGCGGTTGCCGGCGCCTTGGCCAGCACCGCCAGCAGGTTTTCCGCCGCGCCCACGCCCATGTTCACGTAGGCGTCGCTCGTCACGCCGCCGATGTGGGGGCTGAGGACAAAGCGCGGCTCGCCTTGGAAAGGGTGGCCGGCAGCCATCGGCTCCACCGCAAAGCTGTCCAGGCCCGCAGCCATCACCTGGCCTGCGCGCACGGCGTCCAGCAAGGCAGCCTCGTCGATCAACCCGCCGCGCGCGGTGTTGACAACGATGACGCCACGCTTGCACTGCGCCAGGCTGCTGGCATTGAGCATGCCCCGGTTCTCTTCCGTCAGCGGGCAGTGCAGCGAGATCGCATCGGCCTCGCGCCAGAGGGTGTCCAGGTCCACGCTCTGCACATAGGCTGGCAGGTTCTTGGCAAAGGGGTCAAAGCCGATCACGCGCATGCCCAGCGCATCGGCCATCTTGGCAAAGCGCAGGCCGATGGCGCCCAGCCCTACCAGGCCAATGGTGCGGCCGCCCAGCTCCAGGCTCTTGTGCGTGGCCTTGTCCCAGTGGCCGGCATGCATGCGTGCATCGAGCGCCACGACGGACTTGGCGCAGGCCAGCAGCAGCGCCAAGGCCTGCTCGGCCACGGCCGCAGCATTGGCGCCCACGGCGGCCACGACCTCGATGCCACGTGCCTTGGCGGCCACCTTGTCGATGGTGTCGGTACCGCTGCCGTGCTTGGAGATGACCTTGAGCGACGGGGCCGCATCCATGACCGTTGCGCCGACCTTGCCGTAGCGCACGATGATGGCCACCGGGTCATATTGCCTCGCCAGCGCGACCAGGTCGTCTTCGGTCGGTGTCTTGCCGGCGTAGATGACTTCGTAGCCGCCAAGCAGGTTCAGTGCTTGCTGCGCCAGATCGGCGCCGGTGACGATGATGGCGGGTTTCACAGCGATTCTCCTTCCTGGAGCACGCCGGCCGCGCGCAGCGCAGCGGGCAGCCATTTCGATGCCGTGTCGCCACGGGCAATCGCGTCGATGCGGGCGGCTTCATCGGCCACTTTCTTGTCGGCCAGGGCTAGCATCGCAGGCGCCTTGGCGCACTCGATCACGACCACGCCATCGGCGTCGCCCACGACCAGGTCACCCGGGTTGACCGTGGTGCCGCCGGCCGAGATCGGGTGGTTGATGCGGCCGGGCACAAACTTGGTGGGGCCAGCGGGGTTGAAGCCGGCGCTGAACACGGGGAAGTCCAGCTCCAGGATTTCGAGCTTGTCGCGGATCGCGCCATCGACGATGACCCCTGCCAGGCCCCGCTTCTTGCAGGCGCTGAGCATCAAGGTGCCCATCAGCGCGGCCGTCTGGTCGCCCTTGCCATCGATCACCAGCACATCGCCGGGCTTGGCCAGCGCGATGGCGGCATGGATCATCAGGTTGTCGCCGGGGCGCACCTCGACCGTGAAGGCCGGGCCTGCGACCTGCATGTTTTGGTGGACGGGTGCCACCCGTGCATGCATGGTGCCGCGGCGGCCGGCCACGTCGGCCAGAATGGCGGCCTGGAAGCTGCTGGCCTTGGCAACGACGTCGGCGCTGACGCGCTCGATGTCACGGATGATGTCGGGAAGTTGGCTCATGGTGTTGGTCCGTTGGGAGGGATAAAAAAAATGGGGTGTCGGGAATGGCTGGCGCCTTATCGGCTTTGGTTACTCGGCCTTGATGTTTCCGTCTTTGATGACCTGGGCCCACTTGGCCGAATCGGCCTTTTGCAGCGCGCCCAGCTGCTGGGGTGTGCCACCCACCAGGCTGATGCCCAGCTTGTCGGCCAGTGCCACGACGGCGGGGTCTTTCAATGCCTGGTTGATGTCCTGGTTCAGGCGCTGCACAACGGCCTGGGGCGTCTTGGCCGGCGCAAACACGGCCTGCCATTGCTCGACGACAAAGTCCTTCATGCCCACTTCGCCCATCGTCGGCACATCAGGCAGCGCAGGCAGGCGCTTGGCAGAGGTAACGGCCAGCGCACGCAGCTTGCCGGCCTGCACATGGGGCAGTGCAGCGGCTACGGGCGCGAACATGAACTGCACCTGCTCGCCCAGGGTGTCCTGCAAGGCCGGGGTGTCGCCCTTGTAGGGGATGTGGATAAAGCGGGCGCCGGTCTGCTGCTGCAGCAGCTCGCCCTGCATCTGCAAGATGGTGCCGTTGCCGCCCGAGGCATAGGCCAGCTTGCCGGGCTGGGCCTTGCCGGCAGCGACCAGATCGGCCACCGTTTTGAAGGGCTGCTTGGCGCCCAAGACCAGCATGTGCGGGATGGTGCCGAGGATGGCCACGGGCTCGAAGGCCGCAATGTGGTCATAGGGTAGCTTGCCCATCAGGTGCGGCGCAATCGCCTGCGGGCCGATCGAGGTGCCCAGCAAGGTGTAGCCATCGGGCGCGGCCTTGGCGACCCAGGCCGCACCGATGGTGCCGGTGGCGCCCGCCTTGTTTTCCACAATCACGTTGGTGCCCAGCGCCGTGCCAATGCGCTGCGCCACATTGCGGCCCAGCACATCGGTGCTGCCACCGGGCGGGTAGGGCACGACCCAGGTGATGACCTTGCCGGCAGGCCAGTCGCCTTGGGCCAACGCGGGCGTGGCGCCCAGGCTGGCCAGCAGCGCTGCGCCTGCAGCGGCAAGCAGGCCGCGGCGTGCGCGCTGTAGGGAGGGGGTAGTTGCTAGGAATGTGGTCATGTCAGTCTCCGAAGTGTTTTATGAATCGGCCAGGGGGCCAAAGCCGTAGAGCGCGGCCGGGTTGTCGACCAGCACGCGCTGCAGGGTGCCGCTGCCTGCGCTGTGCTGCGCCCAGTCGGCCAGGCGGTCGATCTGGCGCGCGTCATCGGGCATGGCTTGCACACCGGCGGAGGCAGTGGCATGGGGCCAGTCACTGCCCCAAAGCACGCGCTGCGGCGCTGCGCGCAGGTAGCTGGCGGCCAGCGCATCCAGCGCCGGGTCTTCCACGCTGTGCTGGTCGCTCACGATGTAGCCGCCCGACAGCTTGATCCAGGCCTGGCCGCGCTGCAGCAGCTCCAGCAGCAGCAGGTGTGCAGCGCTGCCCGCCATGGCCGGCGTGATGCGGCCAAAGTGGTCAAACACCAAGGGCACTGGCAGCTTGCGCAGCACGGCCGCTTGGCTGACCAGCAGCGCTGGCGCCATCAACAGCTGCAGGTGCCAGCCCAGCGGGGCAATGCGCTGGGCCAGCGGCCTGAGCGCCGCCACCGTGCCCGCCACGCCCAGCGACAGGTTGAGCCGCACGCCGCGCACGCCCAGGCGGTGCAGGCGCTGCAGCTGGGCATCGCTCTCCGTGCCGTCGATCACCGCCACACCCCGGGCCTGGCTGCCCAGCGCTGCCAGGCCTTCGAGCATGCAGCGGTTGTCCGTGCCATAGGTGGAGGGGGTGACCAGCACGGCACGCGTGGTGCCGATGCGCTGCTGCAGCGCGCGGTAGTCCTGCGCCGAGGCGTCGGGTGGCAGCAGCCTGGCGCCCTCTGCGCTGGGATAACGGCTGTCATACACATGGATATGGCAGTCGCAGGCGCCGTCGGGCAGCGGGGTGGAGGGTACGGCGGTACCTGCCGAGAAACGGACGGGCACAGCCAAGCTATCGCGGTGCATGGCGCGGGCTCTGGGTGAACGGGGTGGTGTTGGGGGAGGGGGGCTGGGCGCGGGCCGGTGTGCTTGCGGCCTTAGTTCAGGCTGGCGCCTGAGTCCTTGACGATCTTGGCCCAGCGGGGCACTTCGGCATGCATCAGCTTGCCAAAATCTTGCGCGCTGCCGCCCAGGATATCGCCGCCTTCGGAGCGCAGTTTCTCGACCACATCAGGCTCGGCCAGCGCGGCATTGATGGCTTTGTTGAGCTTTTGCACGATCGCATCTGGCGTGCCTGCCGGGGCCAGGATGCCAAACCAGGTAATGGCCTCAAAGCCCTTGCTGCCGGCCTCGGCCATCGTTGGCGTGGAGGGCAACTCGCCCGAGCGCTGCTTGGAGGTCACCACCAGCGGCTGGAGCTTGTCATTGCGCACCTGGCCGATGAGGGAGGGGATCGATCCAACAAAGAGGTCGATCTGGCCGCCGGACAAATCGGTGATCGCTTGCGCAATGCCCTTGTAGGGCACATGGCGCAACTTGACGCCGGTGGCTTGCTCGACTTGGGTGACGGCCAGGTGGGCGACGGTGCCATTGCCGGCATAACCCACGGTGACGGTATCGGGCTTGGCTTTTGCAGCCTTCAACACCTCGGCGATTGAATGCAGCGGGGTGCCTGCGCCACTCACCATCAGGATTGGCGACGAGGAGACGAGCGCGACCGGGGTCAGGTTCTTGAGCGGGTCGTAGGGCAGCTTTTTGTACAGCGCCGGGTTGATGGCCAGGTTGCTGGTTTGGCCCATCACCAGTGTGTAGCCATCGGGCGCGGCCTTGGCGGCGGCGTCCACCCCCAGGTTGCCACCGGCGCCGGGGCGGTTGTCCACGACGATATTCCAGCCATTCTTCTCGGTAACCTTTTGCGCCACGGCGCGGGCAATCATGTCGGTGCCGCCGCCGGGCGGAAAGGGCACCAACAAACGGATGGGCTTGGCCGGGTAATTGCTTTGGGCGTAGGCGCCGGTGGCTGCTGCGGCGAGTACCGCTGTGCCCAGCGCCAGGCGGCACAGGCGCGCCGAGATCGAAATCGCTCGTGTCGTGATCGTCATACGTTGTCTCCGTATCGTTGTGTTGGTGTGGCCTTTTGGTCTGCTGCCAATCGGTGCGCTACTTTAAAAAAAAGTTTCAAGGGGTACAATGCCGTTTCAACCAATGAAACACATTGCACCATGGGCAACCCGTATCAGCGCAAACCCGCAGCCCGATCCAAGGCGAAACCCGGCCCCGTTGTCACGCAGCTGGTGGAGGACGACCTAGTCGGTGCCGAGGCCGTTGCAAATGCGGGGCAAGAGGAGGGCGCATCGTCGACCAGCACCGTCACTGCGGTGTTGCGTGCCATGCAATTGATCGATGCCTTTGCGTTGGGCGAATCGCATCTGCCGCTGGCCGAGCTGAGCCGGCGCTGCGGCCTGCACAAGACCACGGCGCTGCGCATTGCGCGCACCCTGGCGCAGTCGGGCTACCTGGTGCAGCGGGAAGATGGCGATTGGCGCCTGGGCCCGGCAGCGGGCTGGCTGGGCGCGCGTTACCAAGCCGGTTTTGATGTGCAAAACGTGCTGGAGCCGGCGCTGCGCGCGCTGACGGTGGCCAGCGGCGAGAGCGCCGCCTTTTATGTGCGCGAAGGCCATGTGCGCACCTGCCTGGTGCGGGTGGAAGGCCCGCAGGCCTTGCGCCACCATGCGCGCATGGGCGAGGGGCTGCCGCTGGACAAGGGCTCGCCAGGGCGGGTGATTCTGGCGTTTTCGGGCGAGCCGGGCGACTTGTACGAAGCCATCCGCCAGCGCGGTTTTCACTGGTCGATTGGCGAGCGCGAGCAGGGCGTGGCCACCATCTCCGCGCCGGTGTTTGGCAAGCACTGGCGGCTGCTGGGCTCCGTCTGCGTCTCCGGCCCCGCCTCGCGCCTGCCGCAGCAAAAGCTCGAAGAGATGTCCACGACGGTCATCGCAGCTGCCAACCAGCTGTCCTATGCGTTGGCGGGCAATACGGGGCCGTCTGCGACCCTGGTGCGGGCCAGCCACTGGCACCCCTGAGTCCTGCGCGGATGTGGCTGCGGCGTCCCTCGCGCGGCACGTCGAACGGGGGACTGCTGCAGCGGCTTAGCGCACCATGCAAGGGCGCTTGTTGTCAAAGCGCCAGCCCGGAACCAGGTACTGCATGGCAATCGCATCATCGCGGGCGCCCAGGCCGTGCTGCAGGTAGAGCTGGTGCGCGCGCTCGACGGCGTCCATGTCCAGCTCGATGCCCAGGCCGCCTTGTTGCGGCAGCTCGATATAGCCGCCCTTGATCTGCAGCGGCTGCTTGGTGAGGCCCTGGCCGTCCTGCCAGATCCAGTGCGTGTCGATGGCGGTGACCTTGCCGGGCGCGGCAGCGCCCACATGGGTGAACATGGCCAGCGACACATCGAAATGGTTGTTCGAGTGCGAGCCCCAGGTCAGGCCAAAGGCCTGGCAGAGCTGGGCCACGCGCACCGAGCCTGACAGCGTCCAGAAGTGCGGATCGGCCAGCGGAATATCGACCGATTGCAGCGACAGCGAATGGGCCATCTGGCGCCAGTCGGTGGCGACCATATTGGTCGCCGTGGGCAGTCCGGTCGCGCGGCGGAACTCGGCCATCACTTCGCGGCCGGAGAAGCCTTCTTCGGCGCCGCAAGGGTCTTCGGCATAGGCAAGGATGCCGTGCAGATCGCGGGTGATGCGCACCGCATCCTTGAGCAACCAGCCGCCATTGGGGTCCAGGGTGATGCGGGCCTTCGGAAAGCGCTCATGCAATGCGCGGATGGCTTCGACCTCGTCCTCACCGCGCAGCACGCCACCCTTGAGCTTGAAATCCTCAAAGCCATAGCGCGCATAGGCGGCCTCGGCCAGGCGCACGATGGCCTGCGGGTCCATGGCTTTTTCATGGCGCAGGCGCTTCCAGTCATCGGCCTCGTCGGGAAAGCTTTGGTAGGGCAGGTCGGTCAGTTCGCGGTCGCCCACATAGAAGAGATAGCCCAGCATCTGCACCGAGGTGCGCTGCACGCCTTCGCCCAGCAGCGCAGCGACTGGCACGCCCAGGTGCTGGCCCAGCAGATCGAGCAGTGCCGATTCTGCTGCCGTCACCGCATGGATGGTGGTGCGCAGGTCAAAGGTCTGCAGCCCACGGCCTGCGCTGTCGCGGCCCGCAAAGTTGCTGCGCATCGCGTTGAGCATGGCGTTGTAGTTGCCCACCGGCTGGCCGAGGATCAGCTCGCGCGCGTCTTCCAGGGTATTGCGAATGCTCTCGCCACCCGGCACCTCGCCCACCCCTGTGCGGCCTGCGCTGTCGGTCAGGATCAGCAGGTTGCGGGTGAAGAACGGCGCATGGGCGCCGCTCAGGTTGAGCAGCATGCTGTCATGCCCGGCCACGGGCACCACGCGGTAGCCGGTGATGCGGGGGGTGGAAGAGGGCGACGCGGATGTGGTGGCTTGCATGGTGGGCTAAGGGTCAATGTTGGAGGTTGTGCAGCGGGCGTGTTGGGCTCGGGGGGCTGTTGCTTTGAGCCGCTAACACGGCCCAGCAAACCGCAGGTTTGCGGTTGAGACGAGGCGCCAAGTCGCAGACAGTACGGTAGTACGGCAAGGCTTGGCGCGGCCGGCCAGGCAACGACGTATCAAGGGTTGTGTTAGTGGCTCTTATTGTGCGGTGATGTTGCCGGTGGTGATGACCTGCTTCCAACGCGCAAACTCCTTGCGCTGGAACTCGGTAAAGGCCTCGGGGCTGTTGCCGACAATCTCCAGCCCCATGTCGGTGAACTGCTTGCTCACAGCTGGGTCATGCAGCGCTTTGACAATGCCGTCGTGCAGCTTGGTTCGAACATCGGCGGGCAGGTTCTTCGGTGCGGCAAAGGCTTGCCAGGCATAGACGTCCATGCCATCGATGCCGGCTTCTGCCATCGTCGGCACATCGGGCAGCACGGCAGAGCGCTTGTTGCCCGTGACCGCAATGGCCTTGAGCTTGCCCGACTTGATATGGGGGAAGACGCTGTTGACGTTCTGGAAGGACATGTCCACCTGGCTGCCCAGCAAATCAGCGGTGGCCGGCGCGCCGCCCTTGTAGGGCACGTGCAGGCCCTTGGTGCCCGTCTTCTGCCAGAACAGCTCAGCAGTCAGGTGGTCCGACGATCCCGCGCCCGAGGTCGCAAAGCTGACCGTGTCGGGCTTGGCCTTGAGCATCGCGATGACATCCTGCACGTTGTTGACCTTGGGGGCGAGCTGGGGATTGACCACCAGCACATTGGCCGTTTGCACCGCCACCGTGATGTAGCTGAAGTCCCGCGTCGGGTCATAGGGCAGGCCCTTGATCAGATGGGGCGCCACCACGAGCGGCGCCAGCGACGAGACCAGCAAGGTATAGCCATCGGCCGGGGCGCGCGCCACCTGGGCGGCGCCAATGCTGCCGGTGGCGCCGGCCTTGTTTTCCACCACCACCGACTGGCCCCATTGCTGGGCCAGGTTGTTGCCAATCGCGCGGGCCACCGTGTCGGTCGCGCCGCCCGCAGGGAAGGGCACGACGATGTTGATCGGCTTGTCCGGCCAAGCCCAGGCACTGGGGCTGGCGGCCAAGGCCGCAGCGCTGGCGCAGACGAGTGCCGCTATCTTTTTCCATCCTGGTTTTGGGGTGGTGCTCATGTTTGTCTCCTGCTTTTAAGGCGTTGCTGAAATCTGGCTGAGCGATGCGTCGCTTCAAATAGTTAACGTTAACATTGCAATTTATCGTATTGTTAACGTTAACCTTGGCTGAGAAATCAGTAATTACCCGACATTGCCAGGATGGCGGGGGTGTGAATTTCTACCGAGACAGCGCTGTTTAGCCGCTGCTGCGCTGGGTAATGGAAAAGCCGATATCGACACGCTGCGCATCGACGGGCTGGTCCAGGGTGCGGGCCACAATCATGTCGGCGGCCAACTGGCCAATGCGGGTGCCATCCAGCCGCACGGTGGTGAGGGGCGGGGCGGTGTCTTTGGCAAACTCCTGGTCGCCCAGACCGACAACAGCCAGGTCCTCGGGCACGCGCAAGCCCTGGTGCTGCGCCTCGACCAAGGCACCTAATGCCAAGGTATCAGAGCTGCAGAAAACGGCGGTCACCTCGGGCCGCTGGGCCAGTATCTCCGCCAGGCCACGCCGGCCGCCACCCAGGGTGCTGGGCGCAGACGTATAGGCCACCTTCACTTCGGGCAGGCCTGCCGCTTGCGCCGCTTGTGCATAGGCCGCCACGCGCACCCGGGCACGCGCATCATCGCCGCTGACCATGCCCAGCTGCCGGTGGCCCTTGGCGATGAAATGCGCCGCCACCGCCTGGCCAATGGCACTGTGCGAAAAGCCCACCAGCATGTCGATCGCCGTGTCGCTCAGGTCCCAGGTCTCCACCACCGGAATGCGCGAGGCCTGCAGCAGCGCCCGCCCTTCTTCGGAGGCGGCCATACCGATCATCACAATGCCATCGGGCCGGCGCTGGATGATGGCGCGGATCAGGTCCGCCTCTTGCGCGGCGTCATAGCCGGTGCGGCCAATCATCAGCTGGTAGCCGTGCTGGTTGAGCGCATGGTCGAGCGACTGGATCAGCTCCTGGAACACGGGCCCCACCAAGGTCGGCAGCAAGGCCGCCACCAGCCGCGCCCGCGACAGCCGCAGGCCGCTGGCCAGCGCATTGGGCACATAGCGCATGCTGGCGATGGCATCGCGCACGCGCTGCAAGGTTTCGGGATTGAGCCGTTCGGGGTGGTTGATGGCCCGCGACACCGTCATCGCAGACACGCCCGCAGCGCGGGCTACATCTTGGATCTTGGACGGTCGGTCAGTGGGTTGCACGGGCAGGGATGATGGCGGCTGAAAGTGCCGCTATCGTAGTCCATGCTGGGTGTTGCGGGGCGGTGCAGTGGGATTGGGATGGTATTTGAGCCAGCTTTGGCGGGCGGTAGTCGCCCCCTGCCAACCATACGCACTCAGAGGTTTAATGGCCGAGGATCCATTCACTTGCACTCCAGGATCTACCTATGAAGACTGCCACCATCCCATCCATCTGCGTCGAGCCCGCTTTCATGGACGAGGTGGCGCGTGCCTTGGCGCAGAACGAAAGCCTGGCGTCTTTTGTCGAGACCGCTGTCCGCCGCGAGATCCAGCAGCGGCAAGCACAGGCGGGATTGCTGCAGCGGGGATTGGCCACCACGCGGCACAACAGTGCTGCTCCTGGCATCCCTGCACAGGTCGTGATTGCCCGCCTGGAGGCCAAGCTGGCCGCAGCCAGGCAGCGCAAATGAACCTCTCAATGTCAGACAGCTGGATCTCAACCCACCCGCCTTACCTCCAGCGCTGATACTGGCGCACGCGCAGGCCACAGCGCGACCAGCACCAGCAGCACCGCCACCAGCAGATAAGGCGCGGCCGGGTGCAGGTCATAGACCAGGGTGCCCACCAGGGGCCCCAGGATCATGCCCAGGCCATGGGCTGCGGCAACGGTACCGGCAGTGGCGCCTTGCTCATGCGCGCCCACGGCATTGGCGGCCAGTGCCATGACGGAGGGGAAGACCCAGCCCATGCCGGCGGCGCCTAAAAGGTAGCCGGCCCACAGCGCCCAGGGCGTGCTGGCCAGCAGCAGCGACGCAAAGCCCAGCGCAGACAGGGCGCAGCCGGCGCGGATCAGGCGCTGCGGGGTCCAGCCCAGTTTGCGCACGGCCAGCTGGGCGAGGATCAGGCCCACACCGACAACGGCCAGCGCTATGCCGGCGGCGCGGGCAGCGGCGCTGGCGTCCAGCTGCAGCCGGTCCAGCGCAAAAAAACCCACAACGACCTGGGCAATGGTCACGCTGAACATCGCGCAAAAGGCCACGACCATCGGGCGGCGCAGGCGCGGGTCGCTGATCTTGAGGGGGCCGGTGGCCGCGTTGGCATGCTGCTCGCTGCGCGGCAGCCAGCGCCACAGTACCAACAAGGCCAGGGCGGGCAGCACGGCGGTGATCAGCAGCGGCAGCTCCAGGCTGTGCGCGACCAACAGGCCGGTGACGCCGGGGCCCGCCACCATGCCGATGCCGCTGGCGGCGCCCAAGGTGGCCATGGCCGCCGCACGCTGCGGGCCGGGCACATGGTCGGCCACCAGCGCCGCACCGGTGGCGGGCACGGCGGCATAAAAGCCCCCGGCCATGCCGCGCAGCAGCACCAGCCCGGCAAAGGCCAGCCACACGGGCGGCTGGCTGCGCAGCGCAAACACGATAAAGCTGCACAGCAATGCATAGCAGACCACAAAGCCGCCCAGACCCCGCAGCAGGATCGGGCGCCGGCCCCAGCGGTCACTGGCCGCCCCCCAGCGCCGTGCCAGCAGTACCCAGGCCAGGCCCCCCACGGTCACCGCCATGCCGGCCTGCCAGGGCGCCAGCCCCAGCAGCCTGGCGATGGGGCCGATCAGCGCCACAAATGACATCATCGACAAGGTGCAGACACAGTTCTCGAACATCAGCGGCCGCATGCTGAAGCGGCGCACGGGCGCCGTGGACGGGGCCGCATCGGATGGGCGGGCGGGGCTCGCCGAGGTAGACGGGACGGGCATCAGACTCCTTCAATAACATGGTCTTTAAATGATAATCAATCTCATTCAATGATAAACTCGGTTCCTGTGATTTGCCCCTCTTGTGATGAACGTCATCCCGCCATGCGCGCCGTTTGCGGCGCTGCCAACGCCCTGGCGTTGTGGGGGCCAACGGGCAGCGGTGCCGCGTGCTTCTGCTGCTTTTCTTCCCTCCTTCGCGTGCAGCTGTCTGCATCTGCCTGACCACCCACCAACCCGCCATGAGCGCCACCATGACCAGTTTGCATGCCGCGACCAGCGCCCGCCGTACCTTGCAACTCCGCCGCCCAGCTGTGCCACAGCCGCAGGACGCAGCCGATACGCCCGCTGCCTGCGAGGCCGAGTCCCATGCTGGCGAGCCACTCACCATTGCGCTGCAGCCCCGGCCGCTGAACGATGCCAACCTGCAGGTGCGCAGCGTGGACAGTGCCAGCCTGCTGGCCGGCCACAAGACCGTGCAGATCGCCCATAACGGCTCCGTCTACACCTTGCAGGCCACCAAGCTGGGCAAGCTGATCCTGACGAAGTAAAGCGCTCCACACCGCTGATAAAACACAGCCCGCTGGCATGCAATGGCCAGCGGGCTGTGGTGTTTGTGGGCTCTGGCAATGGCCAGAGCCTTTGTGGTGATCAGAACGACACGGTGGCCGACAAGCGGTAGGTGCGCGGAGCGCCCGGCATCACAAAGCCATCGTTGAACATGCCGATCCAGTAGTTCTTGTTGGTCAGGTTCTCCACGCTGGCGTTAAAGCGCACGGGCGTAGCGCCGAACCTGGTGGCATAGCGGGCCATCGCGTCGATGCGGTTCCAGGATGGCACCTTCAGGCGGTTGCCCGAGTCGGCCCACTGCGAGCCGGTATGGAACAGGCGCCCGCCCACCGACAGGCCTTGCACGGGGGTGTCCCAATCGAGGCCAATGCGGGTGCGCAGCTTGGGCACGCCATAGTTCTCCAGCCCGGTGTTGGTCTGCTTGGATTGGATGTACTCGACACCGCCCAGCAGCGCCGCGCTCTCGCTCAGCTTGCCAAACGCGCTCCACTCCAGCCCGCGCAGGCGCTGCTCGCCATCGAGCACCTGGAAGTTCGCGCTGTTGGTGACGATGGAGGGCTTCTTGATCTGGAAGGCGCTGATGGTGTGCGTGGTCTGACCGGCCTGCAGTTTCACACCCACTTCGCCTTGCTTGGTCTGCATCGGCGCGAGCGTGTCGCCCTGGTTGGCAAAGCCGGTGCCCACGGTGCGGCCGGGCTCCAGGCCTTCGGTGTAGTTGGCAAACAGCGCGATGTTCTCACCCCAGGGGCGTAGCACGCCGGCAACCATTGGCGAGGTGCGGCTTTCGCTGTAGTTCGAGGCCACGCCATTGACCAGCGGCGTCTTCACCGTCTGGTGGCGCAGGCCCAGGGTCAGCAGTAGTTTTTCATCCCAAAAGCCCATGGTGTCGGCAATCGCCACCGAGCGGAATTCGTTCTCCGTCGTGTAGTCCTTGAAGGTGGGTGCTGCGGGGAAGGTGGGCTCCGTCGGCCGGTACATATTGGTCGTGTAGCAGTAGTTGCAGGCCGTGTTGACCGTGCCTTCCTTGTGCTTGAGGATGTTGAACGACAGCTGCAGGCGGTGCTGCACGCTGCCGGTGTCGAACTTGCCGATGACGCCCGCCTCGGCCGTGCGGCGCTCGGACTTGGTGTGCACGTTGTAGATCGCGCCGCGCGTGGTGCCGTCTGCGCCGGTCACAATGGCGCGCGTGCCAAACAGCAGGCCCTGGCCTTCGGCCTCCGACCCGCCCGCTGCCACATAGCCCTGCCAGTTTTTGCTGAAGTCAAACTCGGCCCGGGCCAGCAAGCCGCTGTTGTCGTACTTGCCATGCGTACCCTTGAACAGGTTCACATCCCCATCTGGCGGTGAGAGCAGGGTGCCCACACCGGGGATGGCTGCGCTGCCCAAAAAGCTGAACATGCCGGGGCTGCCGCCATCGATCTTGTTGACGCTGTTGTACAGATCCAGGTAGAGGCGGAAGTTGTCGCCCAGGTAATCGAGGCCCAGCGCGCCCAGATTGCGCTTTTGCTTTTCGTCCTCGGCGCCCATGTCGCCCGATCCGTATACGCCATTGAAGCGCAGGCCCAGGCGCTGCTCGGGCCCAAAGCGCTTGCCAACGTCGGCATGCAGCTGGTAGTACGAGTCCGACACATAGGTGGCGGTCAGGTCGGCAATCGGCTGGGCCAGCGCGCGCTTGGTCACCATATTGACCGAGCCGGCCACGCTGGCGAGCGGCGGCATGCCCGAGAGCAGCACATTGGGGCCGCGCATCACCTCGACCCGCTCGAACATCTCGATCGGCACCGAGTTGGCCGGCGCAATGCCGTAGAGGCCATTGGTCGCTATGTCCATCGCCGTCACATCGAGCCCGCGCAGGTTGAAGTTCTGCAGCAAATGGCCCTTGTTGGTGGTAAAGACCACCGCCGCATCGTTTTCCAGCACATCCTGCAGCGACAGCGCCGACCAGTCCTCGGCCAGCTCGCGTGTGTAGGCATTGACGTGCACGGGCGCCTCCATGATCGAGGTCGCCCCCAGAATGCCCAGCCGTGCCCCCTTGGCTGCCTTGCGCCCGGGCGCGAGCGCAGGGAGGTCTTCACGCTCATAGCGGTCGCGCACGGTGACCTGGGGCAGGTTGACGGGTGCGCTGGCCTCTGTGCTGGCGCCCGCCTCCTGCGCGGGTGCTGCTGATTGCGCTGGCTGGGCCTGCTGGGCCGATGCCCCAGCGCTGGCGGCAGCGGCCATCAAGGCCAGGACGATCAGGTTGGGTTGGTGTCTGAGTTGGGTTGTATGTGACATGAGAATGACGTTGCTATGACTTTAATGAACGAGAATCATTCTCAATCGTATTCATCAGATGTGATGTTTGCAACTTTTTGTTGTATTTATGGGATCACCCGCCGCTGAATTTGGTGCGAGCCCTGCGTCTGGAGACTCAGGTTCCGCTGTAAGCACGGGGCGAGGAAAGGTCCATATACTGATATGAATATCAGGAGATAAATTTGAATAAAGCCATGGGTATCCGTTCTACCGTTGTTGCTAGCGTGCTGGCGCTCGCAAGCAGCATGGGTTGGGCTGCTCGCAGTTTTACCCCCCAGGCCGGCACCTGGGCCATTACCGAAGAATTGGATGGAAAACCGGGCCGGGGCCTGGCGATTGATGTGCAAGGCAATACCTTCTTTATGCAGGTATTTGGCTATGAGACGAATGGCGACGCCACTTTCTACACGGCTACCGGGCAGATGGATGGCGACACCGTTACTGCACCGCTGATGCAGTACCAAGGGGGGCGCAGCTTTGGCAGTGATGCAAGGGATGCGGTCGCGTTGGAATCGCCGGGGAAAGTGACGGTGAGTTTTGCCAACGGGCTACAGGGGACGGTGCAGTTTCCTGGCGAGCCCGGGCGCGCGATTCAACGCTTTGAGATGAGAAGTGATGACTATGTGGCCCGCTATTGGAGCGCAGGTGAAACGCGGAGTTTTCTTGGGACGACGCTGGACTCCAATGCGCTTGCACACCGGCAAGTCCATATCAACATCGGCAAGCCGGCCCAAGATTTGCAGTGGCGGGTATGGATGCGTGGTTTTCATGGCGTTCCATGGAATACGTTCATCTGCACAAAGGCCGCAGACCAAGACATTTTCCGTTGCACCAACAGTGAACCTCAGCCCGCCGATGGCAATGAGCCCTATGTGCAGTCCATTGCGCTGCGTATTGTGAATGTGGATCTTGTTGCTGAGCTTGTCGTACTGGAACAAGGAGCAGTGCTTACTTATCCAGTCATGGGTACAGCTATAGGAGGGGGCTCCGGCTCCACCATCACTGGGTGCGCCTTCTGGCTGGATCTGTACATTGGCGATCAAATCAACTGCAACCTTTCAATCACCCCCAGCAGTGGCACTTGGTTGGTGGAGGATGAATGGACCTTCAAGCCAGGGCGTGGAATGGCCATCGATGTTCAAAATGGCATGGCCTTGGCGCAGGTATTTAACTATCTGCCAAGCGGGCGGCCGACCTTTCACATGGGAAGCGGAAGTTTCCAGAAAGCCCAGACCCAGTTAGCGCTGAATCGCTACCAAGGAGGCCGTGCACTGGGGGGACCACTCCAAAGTGCGGAACTGGCGGAGGCTGCCGGAGACTTGTCGCTGGCGTTCTTGTACGGCGGTACAAGCTCGAGGGCACTCAGTCGCGTACGCGGAACGGTAGCGCTGCCGAACGAGCCTCAAAAGCAGATGGTGCGGATGGCATTGGAGCCGGGTGCCGCAGACGCGCAAGGCTTGCTGGGGCAATGGTGGCTCAAATTCTCCACCTTGATTGCCCCGCAAGACACGGTCGCCGTGACTTTGTCGCGTGTGGAGGGTCTAGAAGCGGTGAGTGACGATGGCGCCATTCGATGCACCCGCGCTGATCCCGCCGTTCCGCGCAGGGCCACCTGTACCTGGATCCGTGATGGTGTGACTTCTACCGGTTATCTCTTTCAAGAGCCTGGCAACCGAAGTGGAACCGTGCTGCAGGTCCGCGACCGCCACGGCAACCTGATGGGTCTGGGCGCCGTCCCCTTGGAGTGATGCCAGCGATGGGGGATGGGGCAACCAGCCCTCTGCGCCCGATGCCGGGTGCACATCCCATTCTTAGGGGCGCTTCTTCCGCGTATCCGGCAAGAACGCGGTCGCCAGCCCCAGCAGCGGCAGGAACGAGGTCAGGCCATACACCCAGACGATGCCATGCACATCGGCCAGCTCTCCCAGGCCCGCGGCACCGACGCCGCCGATGCCGAACATCAATCCAAACATCAAACCCGAGACCAGGCCCACGCGGCCGGGCACGGCCTCTTGCGCATACACCACCAGTGCGGCAAAGGCGGACGACATCACCAGGCCGATGGCGATGGCGAGCACGGCGGTCCACACCAGGCCCACATAGGGCAGAGCCAGCGCAAACGGCGCCACGCCCAAAAACGAGATCCAGATAACGGCCTTGCGGCCGATGCGGTCACCGACCGGGCCGCCGGCAAAGGTGCCCGCTGCCACAGCGGCCAGGAACATGAAGAGAAACAGCTGGCTGCTTTGCACGCTCAGGTTAAAGCGCTCGATCAGGTAGAAGGTGAAGTAGTTCGTGAACGATGCGATATAGACAAACTTGGCGAACATCAAAATGCAGATCACCATGACGGCGCGGATGACGCCCACGCGGTTGAGGCCTTCACCCGCATGGTTCTTGGCCAGGCTCTGGGCCTTGGCGCTGCCGTTGTGGCGCACCCAGATGGTCAGGCGGTACAGCACAAAGATGGCGACCAGGGCGACCACCATGAACCAGGCCACCGCTGGCTGGCCATGGGGGATGACGATGGCCGCCGTCAGCAGCGGCCCAATGGCAGAGCCAGTATTGCCGCCCACCTGGAAGCTGGACTGCGCCGTGCCAAAGCGGCCGCCCGATGCCAGGCGCGCAATGCGCGAGGCCTCGGGATGGAAGGTGGCCGAGCCCACGCCCACCACGGCGGCGGCCACCAGCAGCATCTCGTAGCTCTGCGCGGTGGCCAACAGGCCAATGCCGATCAAGGTCATGCCCATGCCGGAGGGCAGCAGGTAGGGCTTGGGGTGCTTGTCGGTGTACATGCCAATCCATGGCTGCAACAGCGATGCGGTGACCTGGTAGACCAGCGCAATCACGCCAATCTGCCCAAAGCTGAGCGAAAAGCTCGCCTTGAGCATCGGAAAGATCGACGGCAGCATCGCCTGGATCATGTCGTTGAGCAGGTGGGCGAGCGCGGCGCCGCCCACAATCGGCAATAAAAAGCCGTGCTGCTGAGTATCTGCAGGTGCTGCAGCCAGTGCAGGCGAGGGGTTGAGGGTGGCGGTATCAGCGGTCATGGCGTCGGGCGGGCAAACCTGGGCAGGCAAAAAAATCAGGCAAGCGGCAAGCCTACGGGAAGATGCGCTGGCGCAATCGCGCAAGCAGGACAAGAAATATCGAATTTGTGCCAGTTGAGCGAATGACAGTCATTCGCGGGCAGGGTAGATGCGTGGCCGGCCGCCGCTTATGATGGCCATTCACTTCAACGCAAGGACGGCCCCCATGACACAGATTGCCCATCTTCGTGACGCGATAGCCGCGAGCCAGCTTTTGAACGACGTGCAAGCCGACGACGGCTTTGTGGTGGGCAGCGTGCGGTTCCATGCCGCAGGGGCCGATATCCATGTCAATGTCGACCCGGAGCTGGCCGACAACCCGGACATGGATGTCGATGCCCTTATCGCCAATACCCAGCGCTTTTTGGCGATGCCAGCCGATCAGTGGACGGCGCTGGTCCACGACATTGCGCTGGAGGTAGAAGAAGCCGTTGACGATGATGAGCTGCAAGAGCCCACCGATCTGCGCAATGACCTGCGCCTGCATTCGGTCGCCGTTTTTGCCGATGCCGTGCTGCTGTCATTTGTCGCACCCAAGCAGTTCCCGCAGTGCTGGGTGCGGGCCCAGCTGTGCGAGGAGCTGCTGCTGGAAGACATCTCCATTGACGAGAACGATGGTGTGGAGACCATCGAATTCAAGTCGCTCGATGATCTGCTGGACAACCTGAGCGCAAACAGCGACAAGTAGAGTACATTTGTGGAGTCGTCAGTAAGGACTGACTACTCGCCTGCCTCTTGATCGGCGCCGGCGCGAGCAGAGGGCGCCGGCCCAAAGTATTCCGGCACGCGCTTGACCAGCTCCTCTGCGGCCTCCCAGAACGCTTCGTCCAGCTCCTCGATGCGCTCGGAGCGTTCGCCGTCAATGGCCTTGTAGACATCATCGATGGTGTTGACCGCATCGGACCGGGCAATCGGGCCGACGAGGCGCCAGAACGCGCAGACGACGTCGCGTGTGGCGCTGGCTTTTATGTCAGCAAGAGCGGCCAGGGCCGCGTCCATTTCAGCGATCCCCCAGTTGCCCAAGAACTGCAGCAGGCCGCCGTTGTAGCCATCGGCCACCAGGCGCCACAGTGTGACCAGCGCCCGGCTGCGGCTGCCTAGTTGTTCGATCTTCCAGTCCGCCGCCTTGAGCTCTGCCAGTGCCGCTTCAAACAGCGCATCTTGCTCCAGTGTCCAGACATTGAGTGCGCCGTCAGCCGAGGTCTGACCGGCGCTGGGCCAGTTGACGCCGCGCCCGTCCGCGGTAGCCACCCATTGCGATCGCTCTTGCGCGTTCATCGCAAGCACCTTGGGCCCCACCCAGGACAGCGGAGCGGCCAGCCGGCGGCCGTCATCGAGCACCAGCAGAACGCGCTTTTCTTCAAAGATGACGTCGGTGATCGGAGATCCGGCGACGGCATGCCCGTCGTGCTTCATGCATGGCCTTTCCGGGGCGCAAACCTGCCCCCAACAGCGGATGAGTTTAAGGGAGATCCCGTTTCGACGAGGGTGCTGCCCGCGCCTTATCTTGAGCGCCCTCCTACCCGTAAAGGCCCAACTGTAAACAACATGTAAACCTGGTGGTTTCAAATCATTGTTGCGTAACAGGTAAATCAAATTTTGATATTTGTTTTAATCCAAACTTCTTTGCTTAATGCAGAAATGAATATCATTTTTCATTTATATATTTCATTATTACAAGTCGCTGATTGTAATTTTTAAAAGAGAATGTTTGGAGTGTCTCTCGTACTATATTTGCCGTAAATTTCTGCATCCACGCCACCTTGCTTGCCGCCCACCCTTGCTGCCATTGGCGCAGGTGCGCGCTGCTGGCTGGGCTGGCCACGCCAGGCCGCTTTCAAGATCCCCGTGCATTTGCAAGCGCAGAAAAATCCACGGAAACCTGGCGTCCGATATGGAAAGGGATTTGTGCGCAATATATGATTAATAGTGAGATTAAAGTCCCACATGTAATGATCGTCGATCGCGATCTACAGCAACTTCGTCTTCTGGTCACCGCACTGCGCAGCCGCTCTTACACCGTCAGCGTCATTGAGAATGAGAGCCAGGTCTACACCCGCATTCTTTTAAAGCCTCCTGATCTGGTATTGATGGATGTGCGCTTGCCCGATCGCAGTAATATCAAGGTGGCCAGATTGCTTCAAGAGAATGCATCCACCCGCTATATACCCATCCTATTTATCTCTGCGCTGTCTGATAAAGAAGACCGGCTGCTTGGGCTTCGTGCTGGGGCTGTCGACTATATATTGAAGCCCTATTATGTGGATGAGGTGCTGGAGAGGGTTCGCATTCACATTGCGCTGGCGCGTAAAAGAGCCGGATGGGAGCAGCATACAGCGGATGCGGTGAGGGCATGGAATATACCTTCGGGAATCCTGTCGGCCAATATGAGCATCAAGCAGGTAGCGACCGAATTCATAATCCATCACCTCAGTGACTCGACGCTAAAAGGCGGTGATGTGGCTGCCAGCCTGGGTTTGTCCACCCACCGCCTAAATATGGTATTTGAGGCCACCGTGGGCATGACGGTCTTTGAATATATTCGCAAAGAGCGGATGTCCAGGGCCGCAATGATGCTGGAGACCGGCTCACTGGGGGTCGCGGACATTGCGACCGAAGTCGGCTATGCCAACTCCGGCAACTTTTCCACCGAGTTCAAGAAGTTCTGGAAAAGGTCGCCCAAGCAGTACCGCATGGCATTCCAGGCGCAGGGGGCACCGGTGCCAAGCCAGCCGTCAGAAGATAAACCGGAGTAGCAACCGGGGTGCCGCACGTCTTGACGTTCAAGTGCTCAATCTGCGGATGAATCGCGAGATAAACCTATGCGAATCACCGCACTCCACCGAGCCCCTCTTCGCCGCGTGACTCCGCATACGAAAGTCTGGACAAGCACTACCGACACGACCAAAAAAATGCCAGTCAGCATGTCACTGACTGGCACCGGTTTGAAGGCCGATCAGCGCTCAGGCACTGTGCTTGCGTGCACGCCCCATGCCGAGCATGGCCAGGCCTGTGGCAAGTACCAGCAGTGCCCAGGTGGACAGCGACGGAACCGCAGTGGGCACGGGGACCGCGCGAATCGTGATCTCGTGGCTCAGCTTGCTGTCAACGCCCGAAGCGCTGACGGCAGACGATCCCACTTCCGTTGGCTTGCCCTCGACCACACAGGTGACCACAGCCCCTTCTGGGATGGTGGAGGGAGATGTCCAGCCGGTGGCAGCCGGGGCAGCGGGCGTGACGATGGTGCAAGCGCCAGGCCCTTGGGTGATGCCGGCAGGCAGGCCGGAGACGGCGCAGTTGGCCCCCGCCTGGTCTGCACTGCCCCGGTTGCTGCAGCTGTAGCTGCCTTGGTAGGGGGTGCCGACCGTTCCCGTCGACGGCAATCCGCTCAGATCGACCACGACATCCGCAGCGCCCACGACGGTGATGTCCTGGGTCGCCGTGTTGTTGCTCAGGTCGCGGTCTCCCGTCGTGCCGGTGGTGCCCGTCGTTGTCGTCGTTTTCTTCACATTGGCGGGTGTGCCGCCCACCTCACAAGTGACGACCTCGCCTTGCGCGATGGGGTTCCCTGCGGTCCAGGCTGCGCTGTCGGGGCTTACCGTGCAAGCCTGGATGCTGAGCCCATCTGGCAGCGGGCCGGTGGTGCAAGCCGTCGCAGACAATGCATCGGCATCGCCCAGGTTGCTGCAGCGCAATTGCCCTTGGTAAGGCACGCCGACCGTCGCGGTGGCCGGCAGTCCGGACAGGTCGATGGCCAGATCGGGTGCCGTGACCGTCATCGTGACCTCAGCCGTTGCGCACTTGGTCTGGTTGGGCGCTGGCAAGCAAACGTCGTAGCTAAAGGTATCGACGCCCACGAAACCAATGGCAGGCGTGTAAATAAACTTCCCAGGATTTGCCGGATCGGCCGCAATCGTTCCGCCGTTGGCCGACGTGGTCTGCGCGGTGACCGAGCTGCCCTCCGGCACATGGGGATCGTTGTCCGTCAGATCCAATGAGCCCGAGGGCGTGTTGATCCGCGTAGTACCCGAATCGTTGACCGTAGCCGGCGGATCCTCAAAAGTATTGGTGATCTTGGTGGGCACCCAGGTTTGGGGCAGCTCCGTTTCTGCAGGCAGTCCTGGCAGCTTCTCTTCGCGCACTGCGATGTTGTCCAGCTCAAAGCCGGCGCCCCAAAAGCGTATCTTCTTGATGGTGGTGGAGCCGAAAGCGGTAGTGTCCTTGAGCACATAGTTCAGATACACATAGGGCTCAGCGTTGTTCCCCTCGATAAAGGGATTGCCGTTGTATTGCGCTCTGCTGTAGGTGATGTTCTGGTCCAAGGCCTTCATCGTGAGGTTGGAGGGCGAATTCAAAAACGCCATCAGATCGTCGGTGGTCATCGCCGTCAGCACGTTGTCGTTCTCATCGAGCAACTCCACGTTGTTGCCGTTGGAGCCTGCGGACCACCAGAAGCCGACATAGCGCGCAGGGTTGGTCAAGGTCACCGTGACGCCTACCGGTGTGCCGGTTGTCCCTGCATTGAGAAAGTTGGAACCACCACTGCCCATTACCGTGCCGGTGCCTGCGCCGCCATACACATTGGCAGCGGCCACATTGGTATTGCCGCCGGCGCCCACCTGGTACGTTCCGATAGCCCAGTTGCCGGATGTTTTAGTGCCCAGGGTCTCGCCGTTGAATGTTTCGATGGTGTACGACTGCTTGTAAGCGTCGGACCAAGGCAGAGCGCCTTCGGGCACCGCTGCGTTGAGAGCCGCATTGCGGACGGGTTCAGAGATATAAAGCGTCAGCTCACTGGCCTGGGCATTCCAGGCGCTCATTCCAGCCAGGCAGGCAAGGGCCAAAGCCGCAGAAGTTTTTGTCATAGACCTTGTGAATAATTTAGAAAACAAAATCTTCGATATGAATCGCCTTTGTCTTTTTTCGGGACGATTCATTTCCCTCGCACATCAAAAGGCGAGTCGCGGTGGTTCGGGCTTTAGATCCGTGGATACGCCCAGCTGGCAGAGAGCAGGGGGCGGTTGAGGAGATCCATGGCCTGGGTTGGGCTTGCCGTCAGCGGACGCTGCTGTGCAGCGCGAGGGAGATTCGAAGCGATGGATTGTAGAACAAAAGGAACATTTACTGACAAAATTTACAATTGGGCGAAATGATGCAGAAGGTGCTGCCCAGCGGCCATCTGCCTTGCGCCACGGTTGCGCAGGGCGCAAACGCCGCCCACCGCAGGCCCCACCAACGGGGCGCCGATGCCTGGGGATTGCCTTGCATCCACACCACAAAGGCCCCCAAGCGCGCATCGAACCCTGCCGCAGATGCGTTGGGCGCTTAGAACAGGTTCTTTGGCCTGCTGCACAAAGAAATGGGCTTGGCTGGCCATATCTGGAAAGCGCTCCGAGAAATACCGCGCATAGTCATCCAGCGACCGGGGCTAGTACCCGCCTGGACTGCCCATAGCCACGGGGCAGTCCATAGATAGGCTGATTTCGGCTACCTGGCCAAGGGCAGTCCAAGCAAAAGGCCCATGCAGGCCATGAAGCAGTGGCATCCAACGCATCCTGAACGGTTCAATAGGCGGCCCTATGAGCGTCCGGGATGCACCAGCTAGCCCGAATAGGTGGGCCGATGGCATTGCATTCCTGAGGCAGGCGAATGGCAAAAAGGCGCGCGTTTCAGCCATCCGTACACCGGCAAGAGATCAAAACTCGTCACCGCTTGATACGCATACCACGCTAACAAGGGATGACGTTCTATCTATGACCTAAGCGTGCGAGCAGGGAAGTTGCAAATTCAGCTAACTGAAGCCAGATGGCAGTTATGTTTTGAGAGTATCTATCGCGATTTTTGGCTAGTTCGTGGTGTTAGTAAATGCTGGAATCAGTAAATCTTCAATTCTAAAGTCGCTCTTAATTATTACCAGATGTAGCTGATCTTGCGCGTATATGCCCACTGCGACTCAGTATGCATCAGGGCAATGAGAATTTGTGCAACAGCATAAATTTATCTCAGAATTCATTTGAGTCGATCACCTGATTAATTGTTTACAAATCCATATTGAGAATTCAATGTTGGTATTTAAGTTTTTAATCGGCTAATACTCATAGTTAATAATTATTGAGTGTTTGACGTTGGTTAAAAATAGGTTTAAATTTTTGGTCAGAGGGTTGATAAAAAACCATGAAAAGTTCTCGCCAGAATGTACGTCAAACAACCCATTGGGCTTGGGGCGCCACCACTTGCAGCCGTTGCGCACATGAGCAAAGGATGTGGTACGCAATGCTTAAAGTAACTGCGGATAGATAAAAAAGAGATTTGATGGCTGGAAAATGATATCGCCATAGCGTGTTTGCATTGATAGTGGCATACGCCCACACCGGCTTTTCTCAAGAAGTCATGCTTGATTTGTTCGAAGATCCCAGATCTGTATCTCAGTCGTGATTATATTGATAAAAACGGCAGTCGAAATATTGATCCATTTAATGGATTTCTGCAATGCCAATACGGGGAGCTCCATCGTCCCAGAAATGATGGTTTTGATCTTCAGGTGAGAAGGACTGCCGACGGTTCTTCTATTGAGTCGCTGAAACCTGCAGCCTGCGACTAATCATCAGGTGCGGGCATCGGGTGGAGTATTTATTTCGATCGCGTTTTAAAAAAGAACAAGCCGTTAGTTAAACACACATACACAGGCAGTGGCAGATAATCCCATTTTGGCACTGGCTGGCGGTAGTCAACAATACTTTGTATTTGCTGGCAGCTCTTAGCCTTTCGTGTTGATGAACCAGCAGTGTAGAGACGACCGTATAAATAGCTGCGGGTTGAAAGTATTTTCTCCTGATGGCGGCCACTGGAGCTCTCATTGTGCACCTGGCAGCCGCAACACCTATGAGGGCTGCCAAAAGGGAAGGCGCAGTCAGCCGATATTCAGGCTGCAAGCGCGTGTGTCGTGAGGTTATCTGTGCAAGTCGGCTGGGGCTCAGGTGTTGCACTTCAAATTTGAGGTAGCGAGGATAGATGCCTATGAATTCATATGGTTACTTCATTTAAAAATGCCATCTTCCATCAGGAATATTTCTTTGGGCTTTAACAGGCGTTCTATAGGCTGCGCTAAATGAGCTTTATATTTTTTGAAAATATGAGAGGATTAAATGATGAAAAATCACATTAAATTTATTATCTCACCTCTTTTTATGTCGATTGGCTTTATTTGTAATCTTCCCGCTGTGGCCGCACCAGGTGTACCAGCTGATCCGTTAGTGGTATGGAGCGAGGATTTTCAAAATTTACCAACCCCGACTCTAACGTCGGATGTCACTGATTTGCTTGGCTATACAGGCTTGAATCCTGTCAACCAGGCTTACACGGCAGACCCGCCTTGGACCAGTCCATCGAAGATGTGCAATGGAATTTTGGCTGCATACAATCAAAATCCTAACTCAACAGTAGGAATAGCTGCCTGTGCAGGTCACAAAGGCAGTTGGAACTTCTCGCAGCAGCTGAGTCAAGCTCTAGGGATTTTGAGAGGCCAAGACATAAATACAACTTCTCGCAACAATTATGCAGTGACTGCATTTACGACTGGAGATCCCGGTCCTGACTTGATAATTCTCAGAACAGAAGGTAATATCCCCTTGGTTGCGAGCAAACGATTTCTATTGACTTCAATAGATACGGCTGCACTTAACTGTCAATCAGGGCGTCCATTATTGCGCTTTTCATTTGTTGATCAGGATGGTGTAGAGGAAAATATTTCACCTGATGCTGTGGATGTCTGCGCTAATGGTTCCAGAGTGCCAGTGAGCGCACTAGGAAGTAATGTTGCTGGTACTGCAGTTGCAGGAATTATGAATTCTCCTGCAGCATTTAAATTTTCCGGAAGATCAGTTGGGTATATTATCCGTAACGCGCAGGGGTCTGGAAATGGCAATGATTTCGCATTCGATAATCCCCAAATTTTGGATGCCACTCCTCAACTTGACAAGGCATTTGATCCGCCGTCGGTAGCGATGGGTAATTCGACCAATATAGTCTTCACGATCACGAATACCAGTGATTTGCTGGCAAAGGAAGGTTGGGGTTTCACGGATACACTCTCCCCAGGTCTCACTGTTTCAGGAGTTCCGATCACTACCTGCCCCACAGCTTCGACAGATGTTTTAGCGCCAATAGGAGCTAATTCCATCTCGATTACCAGCAGCTTGTCTAATGGGATGGCATCATGCACAATAACAGTGCCCGTGATGGCCTCTACTGCTGGCATTTATCAGAATAACGAGAATAATATTAGCCTGCACGAATTTATTAACCCCCCACTTCCAAATACATCGAATCATCTAGAAGTCACGCCCGCTGCCGACATGCAAGCAAGTTCTTCGCTGCCTGCGAATGTCATTGCTGGGCAAACAGTTGCTGGCACCATTGCTTGCCTGAATGCAGGACCCAGTGCAGCGGACTCTGCAACATGTGATATTTCTGGGCTTCCAGCGGGTGCAACGACGAGCTGTACACCCGCCGTCCCCACGGCGACGCCACTCACTGTATCCGGCGCGATCTCTTGCGACGTGAGCTTTGTAGCTCCTGCTACGGGCTCTATAACAGCAACGATCACTGCGGGCAGCGCAACTGCAGATCCACTTACCTCAAATAATGCAGTCTCCTATAACGCAGTGATCACGCCCGCTGCCGATATGCAGGCAAGTTCTTTGCTGCCTACTAATGTCACTGCCGGGCAAACAGTTACTGGCACCATTGCTTGCCTGAATGCCGGACCCAGTGCAGCGGACTCTGCAACATGTGATATTTCTGGGCTTCCAGCAGGTGCAACGACGAGCTGTACACCCGCCGTCCCCACTGCGACGCCACTCACTGTATCCGGCGCGATCTCTTGCGACGTGAGCTTTGTAGTTCCTGCTACGGGCTCTATGACAGCAACGATCACTGCGGGCAGCGCAACTGCAGATCCACTTCCTGCCAACAATGCAGTCTCCTATAACGCAGTGATCACGCCCGCTGCCGATATGCAGGCAAGTTCTTTGCTGCCTGCTAATGTCACTGCCGGGCAAACAGTTGCTGGCACCATTGCTTGCCTGAATGCAGGACCCAGTGCAGCGGACTCTGCAACATGTGGAATTTCTGGACTTCCAGCGGGTGCAACGACGAGCTGTACACCAACCGTCCCCACTGCTACTCCACTACCTGCATCCAGCGCGATCTCTTGCAACGTGAGCTTTGTAGCTCCTGCTACGGGCTCTATGACAGCAACGATCACTGCAGGCAGCGCAACTCCAGATCCGGAATCAGCAAATAATGCCATTTCTTATGAGGCTTCAATTAATACACAACCTATTATAAAACGCGTGCCTGCATTGAATCATTGGATGATTTTTACACTTTCGTTCATCCTTGGTGTAGCTATTTTGGTTGGATTCAGGAAAAAAATGAAGTGTTGAATACTAAGTCTAAGCATATTGTCGCGCTAGGGAAACTCTGCAAGCTTCCAGTCGGCAAGTGAGGTGGTACATTGCCGTGGGCAAAGGCCTGCGTAAGAAGCTCGATGTAAGCACCCCGCTGGTATTGTTGAAAGAGAAATACGAGCAAACCAAACCCAGCATGTGAGCCAAAGTGGGGTACCCGTTCCGTGTGATCAAGCAGCAGTTTAGATTCAACAAGCTGCGCTACCCGGTCATCGCCAAGAACGACAACAAGCTGCAGACGATGTTGGCGCTGGCCAATCTGTGGTTGGTGCGAAGGAAGTTGAAGGGGGTGCCGGCATGGGTGCGCCTGCAGGTGCTCCACACGGGTTAAAAGCCGTCAATGCGGTTTGAAATCTGGCGATAAAGCTGCGTCATGGCAGGCAAATCGGCATCGAGCTGACAGGCCGATCTGAATGCCGTGGTTTTGCAGACCTTCCCCAGCGGTGGATCTGCTGATCCCATGGCTTGTCAGCCGCGCCCAGCAAGCATGGCCTCAGTCACCGCCTATCAGCTCGCAAACTCGGCGCTCCACTGGGCGAGCTGGCGCGCGGTAATGCCGACGCCGCCGCAGAGAATGACCACCACGGACTGGGCTTGCTGCAGCAGGGGCGACGCGCTGTGCAGCGCCGCCACCGATGCGCCGCAGGCGGGCTCGACCAGCATGCGGTGCTCCAGCAGCACCTCTTCGCAGGCGGCTACGGCGGCAGCATCTGGTACGACCACGCTCTCGATGCGGTGCTCCCGGGTCAGCGCCAATGCGCGGTCGCAGACCTGGCGTGCGCCCAGCGAGGTGGCAATGGAGGTGATGCCGGGCAGCAAGGTGGGCGCGCCGGCTTCCATCGCCTTGGCCAATGACTCAGCGCCTGCTGTCTCGGCGGCAAGGACTGGCACGGCGCCCCAGCCATTGCGCTGCAGTCCCTCCACCACACCGCATAGCAGTCCGCCGCCGCCCACCGAACAGATCACCAGGTCCGGGCGCTCGCCTTGCCGTGCCAGCTCGTCGATCATCGTAGCGTGGCCGGTCCAGAGCAAGGGGTCATCAAAGGGGTGCAAAAAGGCATCGCTGGCCGTCATCAGCTGCTGGGCATGGGCATGGGCCTCCATCCACGATGCGCCGTGCACGATGACCTCAGCCCCTTCGGAGCGGATCAGGTCCTGGGCGCGCTGCGATGTGGAGGCAGGTACCACCACGGTCACCGGGGTCTGCAGCATGCGGCCGGCATAGGCCACGGCATACCCGGCATTGCCGCCCGATGAGGATATGAAGCGCTTGGCACCGCGCGATCGGTAGATCTCACAGGCGTGGCCGATGCCACGCGTCTTGAACGAGCCGCTGGGCTGCAAGGTCTCCAGCTTCAGGCGCACGTCTTTGCCTGTGCGCAACGACAGTGCCCGCGATGCGATAACGGGGGTTTCAATATGGATGGCCATGGTGTATTTCCTTGTGTTCTGAACGGTGCCGCCTGGCTGCCTGCCGATGAAGGTGAGCCACGCGGCCGCTGCAACTCAGCTGTTGGTGGCCAGAACTTTGCAGTCGTGCCGATCCGCGAACCGGCGATAGGCGATAACGGGCAAAGCCGCCCACAACGGCCTGGGCGCAGGCTGGCCATGGAGATGCTGGTACGCGGCGTGCAGCGGGCAAGTCATGCCACCAGGCCGCAATGGTCCAGTAGCAGGCCCTCAGTGTAGGGCGCAATCAGCGCACGCTGACCAAAAGTCCCGGAGCGTGGGCGACAAGGCGGTGATGCGGCGACCTGGTGAAAAAAGGCAGCAGGCCGCACTGCTGGCTCGGGAGGGTGGGCGCGCCAGACCAGGCTACGCTGCCGCTGGCGCCTTGCCGCTACTGCGCAGACGATGTACCCGCGCTGCATACGCGCCCACAAAAGCCAACGCCACCCGAAGGTGGCGTGCAGAGGCGGCTGTGACGCGCGAAGGACAGGCGATCAGCTGATCAAACCATTCTTTAACGCGTAGTAGGTCAGATCGCTGTTGGAGTTCAGGGTCATCTTCTCCATCAAGCGGGTGCGATAGGTACTCACGGTCTTGACGCTCAGCGACAGCTGCTCGGCCACATTGCTCGCGGTCTCGCCCTGGGCGAGTTTGAGGAAGACCTGGAACTCGCGCTCGGACAGGTGCTCATGCGGCGGGGCATCGTCCTTGCGGCCCAGCTGCTGGGCCAGCAGGTTGGCAACCATCGGGGTCAGGTAGCGCTTGCCCAGCGAGATGGTGCGAATCGCCTCAACAATCTCACTCGGGTCGCACTCCTTGTTCAGGTAGCCGTTGACCCCTTGGCGGATCAGGTTGATCGCATAGTGCTCAGCCGGGTAGCCGCTCAGGATCAGGATGCCCATGTCGGGCTCCTTGGCGCGCAGCATGGTCAGCGCGTCGATACCGCTTTGGCCGGGCATGGACAGGTCCATCACCAGCACGTCCACGGATTCATTGCGCACCAGGTCAATGGCTTCACGGCCATTGGATGCTTCTCCCACGACGCGGATATCTACGAAATCCGCGAGAAATTGCTTCAGGCCGGAGCGAACGATGGCGTGGTCATCGACAAGTCCTACGTTGATCATTGGTCTTCCTTGGTAGCGGCAGCGCAGCTTTGGCTGACTGGCTCGCGGTCTTTTTTGAAACTGCGCAACCGGATCGGATAACCACAGGTGACAGCACAAGCGGCCGTGATTATCAAAAAATGCAGATAATAACTATATTATTCACTGCGAGAATATCCAGAGCCGTATCGCTAAATTATAAATTTGATACTGGGTATTGACCTGCCTCAATGGTCGGGTAAATACCTTTTTCAAAAACCTCAATGGCTAGAGCCTTAGTTTAACCATGGTTTGCAAACGCGTTGTGGGTGCGTGCAAACGGACGCTGTCAGTGTAGGACTACAAGTACTGAGACCGATTTTTCAGGGCCTTGTTCTAGCATGGAAATTTTGCTGATTCAGCCAATGTGGTATATTGCAGCGGCATTAAAAGAAAATGTCCTACAAGGATAAATTCCTTGGTTCAAAACACCGTCTGCAATAGTTTTATTGCAATAATCTTTTGTTATTGGATTTGCAATGAAAATAGTCTATATCGAAGACAATGAGGAACTGCGCGAGACGATCGGCTGCCTCATGGAAGGGCCGGGCCGCAGCATCACCTGTTGCGCCAATGCGGAAGAAGCGCTGCAGCTCGACGCGCAGGCGCCGTTTGACCTGGTGGTGACCGATGTCAGCCTGCCCGGCCAATCGGGCACTGAGCTGGCCCAGTCGTTGCTCAAGCAAGCGCCGCTGCGCTGGATCGTGCTGTGCACCGGCTACGACCTGGGCCACTACCCCGCGCAGTGGGGCCCGAACGTGCGCACCTTGCTCAAGCCTTTTGAGATTGAAGAGCTCGAAGCGCTGCTCGGCCAGATCGAGGCCCAGCGCCCCAATGCCACGCTGCAGTAAGCGCTGAACCCAGGCGCTGCAATGCCAAGAAGGACGGCTGTGCCGTCCTTCTGCTTTTGGGGGATGGACGCAGCAGGCCGCCACTTTGATCCATAAAACCTATAGCGTGCGGCCGGTCTGTGGGCCTTCACAGCACCGCCTGGCGGTTCGGCGCCAGTGGCTGGCGCGGCAGCCGGATCTCAAAGCGGGTCTGGCCTTCGGCCGATTGCACCTGGATGGCGCCACCATGCGCCTGGGCAATCTGCTGGGCAATGTAGAGCCCCAGGCCCAGTCCTTCGCTTTGTCCGGGTTGGCGCTCGCCACCCCGAAACGGCTTGAACAGATCGGGCAGCAAAGCCGCGGGAATGCTTCCCCCGTTCTCGATCACCAGCAATACCTCTGCGGGCTGGCTGCCATCCAGGCGCACGCGGATCGGCGCATCAGCCGCGCCGTGCTTTAAGGCATTGCCCAGAATATTGCTCACCACCTGGGCCAAGCGCTCGCTGTCCCAGCGGCCCTGGGTGTCGCCCTGGGCCTGGTAGTGCAACTGGCGCTCTGCGCTGCACTGGCGCGCATCTTCCACCGCGGCCTCGCACAGGCGGGCCAGGTCCATGTCGGCCAGGCTCAGGCGCAGGCCGCCGGCCTGGCGGATGCGCGTCACATCGAGCAAATCGTCCACCATGCGGGCCATGCGCTGGCTGTTGCCCAGCAGGCGCTCGGCCAGCTCTTCGTTCTTGCTCGCATCGGCCTGGCGCTTGAGCAGGCTCGCCGTCATCTTGATGGTCTGCAAGGGGTTGCGCAGGTCGTGGCTCAGCACCGCCATGAACATCTCGTTGACGCGCAGCGCCTCGGTGCGCTCTTGCAATTGCTGGGCCAGCTCCTGCTTGCGGCGGTGCAGCTCAAAGAAGATGTTCACCTTGGCGCTGAGCATGTCCGGGTCGATGGGCTTGTACAGGAAATCCACCGCGCCGCTCTCATAGCCCTGGAACTGCCAGTTCTGCTCGTGCGTGCCCGCGGTCATGAAGATCAGCGGAATATGGCGCGTGCGCTCGCTGCCCCGGATCAGCGCGGCCAGGTCAAAGCCGTTCATCTCTGGCATCTGCACATCCAAGAGGGCCAGCGCCACATCGTTGTGCTGCAGCAGCAGCTCAAGCGCCTCGCGCGCCGAATGGGCTTTGAGAAACTGCACACCCTCGCGCTGGAGCAGCGCTTCGAGGGCCACCAGGTTCTGCGGGATGTCATCAACAATCAGGCATTTGATGCCGTCTATGGTCTTCATGGCGCTACAAGTCAAAAGCTAGGGCCCATGGTGTGCGACTGCATCACCATCTGCTGGGCGGGTATTTTTAAACTAATCAATGCTGGGTTTCTTCTGGTATATCTTCTCAACCACCGCCACATCTTCAAATGCCGGCGCCTGGTTGGAAAATCGCAGCGATTCTTTCATACCCAAACCCAAAAAGCCGCGATGGCATAATGACTGCCGGAAAAGATCCAGCGCGCGGTTTTGCAAGTCGGTATCAAAGTAAATCAGTACATTGCGGCACGATATCAAATGCATCTCGGCAAATACGCTGTCGGTCGCCAGGCTGTGGTCGGCAAATACCACGTTCTTGCGCAGCTCTTTGTCCAGCACGATATGGCCGTAATGCGCGGTGTAATAATCGGCGAGCGATCGTTTGCCACCGGATTTCAAATAATTGGCGGAGAACGACTCGGCCCGCTCAATGCCAAAAATGCCTTGTTCGGCCACACGCAGCGCCTGCGAGTTGATGTCGGTCGCATAGATCAGGCTGCGCTCGAGCAGGCCTTCTTCGTGCAGCAAGATGGCCAGCGAGTACACCTCTTCGCCGGTGCTGCAGCCGGCCACCCAGATCTTGAGCGAGGGGTAGGTGCGCAACAGCGGCACCACCTCGCGGCGCAGCGCCGCAAAATAGGCTGGGTCGCGGAACATATCGCTGACCTGTACCGTCAGGTACCCCAACAGCGCGGTAAACGCCGAGGGGTCATGCATGATCCGGTCCTGCAACTGCGACAGGGTTTTGCAGCCAAAGGCGGCGAGTGCCGCCTCCAGCCCGCGTTTGATCGATCCCTGCGCATAACCGCGAAAATCATAGTGGTAACGGTAATAAATACCGTCGAGCAGCAAGCGCTGCTCAATCTCGGCAATCTCGGCCTTTTTGCGTAACGGCATGGGGCTTTATTTGGGCATCCAGACGCGCACCAGGGACAGCAGTTTCTCCACGTCCAGTGGTTTGGCGATGTAATCGTTGGCACCGGCGGCCAGGCATTTTTCCTGGTCGTCCTTCATGGCCTTGGCAGTCAGCGCAATGATGGGCAGGCGCCTCAAATGCGCGCGGCTGCGAATCTCGCGCATGGCGGTATAGCCATCCATCTCGGGCATCATGATGTCCATCAAGACCAGGTCCACCGCACTGTCCTCGCGGTCCAGCACCTCGAGCGCCTCGCGGCCATTGCGGGCAATGTCCACGGCAATGCCGGTGGGCTCCAGAATGCTGGTCAGCGCAAACACATTGCGCACATCGTCCTCCACCACCAGCACCTTGCGCCCTTCCAGCGCGGCCTCGCGGCTGCGGGCCTGGGCCAGCATCTGCTGGTGCTCGGGCGACAGGCGAGACTCCACCTGGTGCAGGAACAAGGTGACCTCATCGAGCAGGCGCTCGGGCGAGCGCGCATCCTTGATGATGATCGAGTGTGAGAAGCGGCGCAGCTGCAACTCTTCATCGCGCGACAGCGCCCGGCCGGTGTAGACGATCACCGGCGGGAAGGACACGCCGTCCTGCTCGGACATGCGCTCGAGCAGCGCAAAGCCGCTCATGTCGGGCAGGTTCAGGTCCATGATCATGCAGTCATAGGTGCCCTGGGCCAGGTACTCCAGCGCCTGGGTGGCGGTGGCGGCGCAGACCACATCGACCTCGCTGTTGCCCAGCAGGCTGTGCACGCTGTCGCGCTGGCGCTCGTCGTCTTCGACCAGCAGCACGCGGTGGATGTTCTGGGTGAACTTGGCCTCCAGCCGCTTCAAGGCCTGGGCCAGCTCCTCGCGCTGCACCGGCTTCAACGCATAGCCCAGCGCGCCGCGCACCAGCGCCTCTTGGGAGTAATCGGCCACCGAGACGATGTGCACCGGGATATGGCGCGTGCTGGGGTTGCGCTTGAGCTGGTCCAACACGCCCAGACCGGAGAAGTCGGGCAGGTTGATGTCCAGCACAATCGCATTGGGCAAAAACTGCAGCGCTGCGGCCAGGCCATCGGACGCATTGCGCGCCACCTGGCAGCTAAAGCCCATCTCGCGCGCCAGCTCTTGCAGAATGTCGGCAAAGCGCGGGTCGTCCTCCACCACCAGCAGATGGCGGCCCTGGATGATGGTGGGCAGGGCCAGCTCAGCCGCCGTAGCAGAGGCAGCCGTTGTTGCGCTGGGGGTGACAACGGCCGTGGCGGCATTGGCCGTGGCGACGGCCGTGTTGGACGGCATTGGCGCCATGGCGCGGGGCGCAGCAGCCGGTGCGATCGTCTTGACCGGTGCGCTCAGCGGCGGCTGCACAGCGCGTAGCGCATCGGCAGCCTTGGGCGGCACTGGCACCTCGGCGGCGGGCGCAGCCGCTGCCACCAGCGGCATATGAAAGCTGAACACGCTGCCTTGCCCCGGCGTGCTTTGCACGGTCACCTGGCCGCCCAGCAGCTGCGCCAGGTCACGGGCAATTGACAGACCCAGGCCCGTGCCGCCGTACTTGCGGTGGGTGCTGCCATCGGCCTGCTGGAATGCCTCAAAAATCAGCTGCTGCTGGTGCTCGGGGATGCCGATGCCCGTGTCCTGCACCGCAAAGCTCAAGGTGCCCGGCTGGCTTTGCGACAGCTGCAGGCTCACGCTGCCCCGGTCGGTGAACTTGATCGCGTTGGACAGCAGGTTTTTCAGAATCTGGCCCAGGCGCAGGCTGTCGGTCTGCGCATAGGCAGGCACACCCGGGGCAATATGGCAGCTCAGCGCCAGCCCCTTTTGCTGGGCCAGCGGGCGCAGCGGCTCGATGAGCGACTGCATCGCGGTGCCCAGGTTCACGGGCTCGAGCACCACATTGGCCTGGCCAGCTTCAATCTTGGCCAGGTCCAGAATATCGTTGATCAGCGCCAGCAAATCATTGCCGGCCGCATAGATGGTCTGTGCGTACTTGACTTGCTCGCCGGTCAGGTTGCCCAGCTTGTTGTCGCCCAGCAGCTTGGCCAGGATCAGGGTCGAGTTCAGCGGCGTGCGCAGCTCATGGCTCATATTGGCCAAAAACTCGCTCTTGTACTGGCTGGCCACTTCGAGCTCGCGCGCCTTGTCGGTCAGCGCATCCTTGGCGCGCAGCAGCTGCTCGCGCTGGTGCTCGAGCTTTTGCGTCTGCTCTTCCAGGTATACATTGGTCTGCTCGAGCTCTGACTGCTGCTGCTCCATCTGCGCCTGCGAGCGCTGCAGCGCCTGGCTTTGCTGCTCCAGCTCCTCGTTGCTGGCGCGCATCTCCTCTTGCTGCACCAGCAGCTCTTCGGCCTGCTGGCGGGTTTCTTCCAGCAGGTTCTCCAGGCGCGAGCGGTCGATGGCCGAGCGCACTGCCACCGCCAGGATGGACGATGCGCCTGCCAGCAGGTCCAGCTCCGCCTGTTGCACTGGGCGGGCAAAGCCCAGCTCGATAAAGGCATGGACCTTGCCATTCTCCACCGCAGGGGCCAGCACCAGTTCCAAAGGCTGCGACTGGCCCAGGCTCGAGGTGATCTTGAGGTGGCTCTGGTCCAGACCCCCCACCTTCAGCAGTTTGCCGCTGCGCAGCACCTGGCCGGCCAGGCCTTCTCCGGCCAGCAAGTGGGCCTGCAGTACATCGGGGGGCAGCGCGTAGCCGCCAAACAGCTGGTAGCGGTCGTCCATGCCGTGGCGGGCATAGCCAGCGCCCACGCGTGCGCCCAGGTAGCTGGCCAAAAACTCCAGCGCGCGTGCGCCCACTTCTTCGAGCCGGTGGTCGCCTTGCAGGCTCTGGTTCAGGCCTGCCAGGCCATCGGCCACCCAGGCCTGGCGCGCCTTGGTGCGGAACTCCCGCATCGACACCGCAGCGGACGCCAGCACCAGCAGCAGCATCACCACCGATCCACCCCAGGAGATGTAGGTGGAGGTGATGGCCGCCTGCTCCCAGGCGCGGCGGCGCAGATCGAGCTCGTTGTTCTGCAGCAGGTACAGGCTGCTGACCTCGTTGTTGAGGCTGTCCATCACCAGCTTGCCCTTGTCGGTGCGCACCATCGCCAGCGCCTCATCGCCCCGGCCCGCCTGCTTGAGCTCGATCGTGGTCTCCAGCTCGGCCAGCTTTTGGTGGGCCAGCGCATCAATGGCCTGCACCCGTTCCTGGCGCAGCGGCGCGCTGTTATTGCTGGCCGCCAGGCCCTTGAGCTGCGCCTCCAGTGCATCTTGCGCGCGCTGGTAGGGCTGCAGGTAGGCCGGGTCGCCGGTCAGCAAAAAGCCGCGCTGCCCCGTTTCCGCATCCTTGAGCGACGCCGAGAATTCATTGAGCTGGCGCATCGCCGCTGTCATGCGGTCAATGCTGGTGACAGCCCGGGCGCGCACATCTGCCGAGTAGACATTGACAATGGCGATAACCAGCGCAGCGATGGCTGCAGCGGCAAACCCCAGCAGCATGGGCAGCGGCAGAGGGAACAGGCTGCGCGGCTGTGAGGAAGGAGATTGGGGCATGGAGGGGGCAGAGGTGGGGTGCGGCAACAGGCGCAGAAATCAGCCACAAATTGTACTTGTACCTTTGTTAACAAATCTGTAGGCATGTTCCTACGGGCCGGCCCGGCTGGCCGTGGCACGCCAGATCCATTTTCGTCCACCCTGGGCGGCATCGCGCAGACCCTGAGGCTCACAGGTGTTACCGGTCGTTTGTGCAGCGCCGGGCGCAAAAAAGGGCCCGCACAAGGCGGGCCCAAGGGTCGTCTTCCTGAGAAGCGCTTTTCCTCCCTCCAGAGGAATGCTGATCATAAATTAAAAGTATTAAAAAACTGGTGTGATAGCTATGTATTATGTAAGTTTTTTGTAAGTCTTGGCCGGGGGCGCGCTGGGTGGGCTGCTTCGTACGGGCTCGCTTTATGCCTGGCGGCGTTCCTTTGCCTCCATGCTTTTCAATCTGCTCCAGTCGGCAACCAAAAGGCCGGCAGCCACCCGGCGGGGTTGGCTGCCGGCCTATTGAGAGATTGACTGCGCGCCGCTGCCCGGGATGCCAGGGGGCACGCAGAATGTGCCCCTGGGGTGGGTCGCGCTCAGCGGCGGTGATCCCGTGGGTTGCGCACCGTGGGCTGTGGCCTGCAGCGAGGGCCTTGCAGCGCCATCAGCCTAGCCACGCTTGCCTGCCTCTATATAGAGAGGGCCGCCTAACGCCCCACCCATGGCCATTGCGCCCAGGCTGGCAGTTCGGGCATGCGCAGGGCTCCCTCGGGCCAGTCGCTGTCCTTGTCGCTGCCCATGTCGCGGTCAGTGCCTTGATGGGCTATCGCTGTCACTGCCATGCGCACCACCGGTGTCACCGTGCCGTCCTTGCTCCAATTGGTGCCGCCATCGAGGGTTCGCAGATAGCCAGTGGCTGCGCCCGAGAAGCCGCCCCCAAAGCGATAGGCGTTGGCGGGTCCTCGGTTGTCATACAGCTCCAGCGGGCAACCGTCCTTGCTGGCAAGCACCAACGCGTATTTTTTAAACGCCTGAAGCGGGGTGCGGGCAACGCTGCCCAGCTGCACCGCCGTGTAGGTGTTGAGGCGCCCGTCATTGGGCGCGAAGACGGCAACATCGATGGTCGTGCTGGCCAGCGCCGCACCCTGGGGCAGCTCCGTGCTGTCATCGAGCTGGTAGAGCCGCAATACCGCCGCCATGGTCTGCGTGCCCCAGGCCCAAGACGCTGCACGTGGATGGGCGCGTGCTGGCATACATCTTTTAAAGCCCATTGTTGTGGTCACGACCGATGACGATGCCGCCACAGCAGATGGCCAGCGGTCACGCTCCGACCTGGGCCACCAGTTTTGCAAGGGGTGTGGCATCAACTCCGGTCGCTGCATGCCCAGCGAAAGTTCGCTGATCTGTGTCGCTACCGCCCCGGTATGGAATGCCGGGCCCATCCATTGCTGGGTATCGACGGTATGGCCTTGTTGGCGGCTGAGGGCCGTGCTGTCCATCACCACCACGGGCAGCGTCACATTCTGGGCGCTGGCAGGCGCCCCGCAGAATGCGGCGCCTAGCACGCCGGCGGCTGCGCCAGCGCAACAGGTTTTGAGGTGTTTTTTCATGCTGTTTTTAGGTGGAACCGCAGCGCCTGCCAAGCCGATGGTCACAAGGCCATGCAGGCGGGTTGGCTGCGTAGGGCGTAGCTCTGGCAATGGATAGGGCGAGGGCAGCCTGTATGGCACCGTCGGGCAGCAGTCGCCTTGCCGGTCGGCAGCGCACCATGTGGCGCCTCATGCGCGGCGGCGGCATCTGCGCAGCGCTGGCAGGCTGCGGCCATCTACTGCCCATCAGCCAGCACCAAGCACTGCCGGGCAAAAAGCGCCTGGTGCCATCCGCCGGTTGCTCAGTGGGCTTGGGCAAAAGCCGTTGGTCGCCTCCGCTTACACGCACTGCGCGCCAGCCGCCAGAGCCCTGCGCCAGCAGGGCAGCGCCACCTCATGGGCGGGTGCTGCGTCAATATGGAAAGGGCTGCTTTGCGCCTGTGCCATGCCGGGCAGCCGGCCGCTAGCGCGCAAGATGTGGGCGAGGGAGGGAGGTATTGCTTTTGCATAGTGGTTATTAATTATATGTTTGAGAAAAGCTATTTGTAAAGCGAGGTAAATGGCTGAGCCAACGCAGCACCAGCGTCCCCGCTCCCGCCCCCGTACCCAACGGTTGGCTGCTGCCAGCGCCCGCTGTGTCCTGTGCCGTTTACAGTGTTCTGCGGTGGCGGCGCAGGCCCACAGCCGCCATCAGCGTGGCCATCACGGCCATGCCCAGCGCGCCCAGCGTGGGCACTGGCGTAGGCGCTGTCGTTGGCTTGGGGGTCTGGTCAGGGTCGGGGCCTACTGTTTCGGCCTGCTGGTCCGACTGCAAATACCAGTGCTTGCCCACCTTGGCCAGGGTATAGCGGAATCCGCCAGCCACCACATAGCCGGGCGCGGGCAGGCTGAACGTGCCGTTGGAGGCACCATCGACCTGCACCACCAAAATGCCGTTAACGTTGGTTTGTGCACCAGCGCCGCTCAGGTTGGTGATGTTCAGCGTGGTATTACTGATCGTATCGCCTTGCACCACCAGCTTTGGGGTGGCCGAGCGGCTGTCACCCAGCGCCGTATTCTGCGCCACACTGCTGCGATTGCCGCTGTAGTTCTGGGCCACCGTCAGCACGCTGCTGCTGCCGCCTGCCGCCAGGGTGACCACCCCGCCGCTGTCCAGGCTCAGGACCGTGGGGCTGTAGGTGCTGGCGTCGAGCGTGTCGCCTGCGGCCACCACAAAATCGGAACTGGGGCTCAGGCCGGTGTCAGCGCCCGCACGTAGCGTGCCCGCGTTGATGCTGGTGATCCCAAAGTAGCTATTGTTGCCTGGCAGCGTTGTGGTGCCGGAACCATTGACATTGACCAACCCGACACTGTCCATGGCGGGCGAGAGTTGGTAATTGCCAGAGGCGTCTGTGTGGTTCAGGTTCAACACACTCAGATTTTGCTCAATAAATATTATTCTTTGAGCGATGATTGCCCCCGGGTTGGCCAACCTTCAATATTGAGCACAGGAGAGCAAACAATGCCAGGTGCGGACTCCACCAAAAAGACGGCGTCGCTTGCCTCTTTTGCCGTACCTTCATTGACGGTGACCGAAGCAGGGTTTTGCTGCGGCCCATTTCCGATGGAGATACTGTTACCTGAAAGCCATTTGGAACCCGTGCCACTCAGCGACAACTCGCCCGCGTCCAGGATCGCGCTTTGTTTGCAATTAATCAAACCTCCATTGCTAATCCGAATGGTCGAGACACCAACCCTATCAAAAAAACAGCTTTGGCCTCTCAAGGTTGAATGAGCACCATCGACTTCCACCAGCGCACTGGAGCCTTGGCGTTGCGAAGATTGCACCAAACTGTTGGTGGAGACGGTGCCGCCGTTGCGCATCTGAAGAGTCGCTGATCCGGCATATCCCACCATCAGAACATCTATCTGGCCGATGAGAGCGTCCATGAAGAGTTGGGCCATCCACCACCACGGTGCCCGTGCTTCCAGCTTGTTGGCCGATTGCACCGCTTTGGGTTGACAACTGTCCGCCATTTTGGATTGTCAGTGTCCCCGAGCCGCTATTGTCCACGAAGACCGTCTGAGCGCTGTAGCTGGCGCCCATATTGCCGATGGGGGTGGAGTTGCCGGTAAATTCGTTGCTCTACGCCTGGGCCAGGCCGGCGAACATGCAGGACGCGAGCAGCGCATATCTACAAGGAGGAGGTATTGCTTATTCATGATGGACTTTAAGTTTTTACGTTGTAAGAAGCTATCAAGTAGCTCATCTACAAGGCAGTGCCAGGGCGGTGCCGTGGTGGGCGCTAAGGCTGTCCCGCACTAACTACCCTGTCGCAATCCTTGTCGGTGCCGGGCCGGCTGCGCAGCCATGCTGTCGCTACGCCTTTTTGCGCGTGCGGCGCAGGCCGATGACACCTATCGCAGACACCAGGGACACCAGGCCCAGGGCGCCCAGATCGTGCACCGGTGCTGGCTCTGCGACATCGGCCGCTGCCACAACCCCCTTTAAAACCTGGGTGGCAGATCTGGGTGTCCCACGGCTGTCGCTGACCGTTACCAGCGTGCTGTAAGCCCCCGCGTTCGTTGGCATGCCACTGAGGACACCATCAGGCGACAGTTGCAATCCCATGGGCAGTGGCTGGCCCACATCCATGGCTGTCCATACGTATGGCGGCAGTCCGCCCGATGCCAGCAGTTGCAGATGGAAGGCATCACCCACCCGCAAATGGCCAAAACTCTGGTTGGTTATCGCCAATGCAGCAATCGGTGTCACCTCGACGGTGGGCGATGCAGCGCCGACGCCGATCTCATTCCTGGCTGTTGCGGTGCAGCGATAGGTTGTGCCATTGAACAAACCTGTCACGATGAGGGGGCTGGTGCTGCCGGTATTTTCCAAGGTAGCACCGCCGTCGAGGGGGGCGCAGGCCACCGTGTAGTCTTCAATGGGTCTGCCGCCATCCTGGCGCGGTGGGCTTATCGCGAAGCTTGCTTGCCCGTCGCCCGCTGTTGGCGTGATGCCCGGTGCAGCAGGGGCCAGTGCGCCATATACCCAGGTGGGGGGCACACTCACCTGCTGGCGTGTTCGAAATTGAAAATCGGGATACCCATAGTGGACGTTAAGCAAGGCTCTGGTAGGAAAGGTATCCGGTGTGCAGTTGTTGCAGACGCGCGTGTCCTGGTAATACAGCTTTGGGTTTATCTGAGTCGATACGCCGTAGTAGTGCCTGTCTCCGGCGCCCTGGAAAATGTTCAACTGGTATTGGACTCCCTGGCTGAGCCACAGGGGATGCGACAGGTCCTGGTAAGAATAGGTCGCGGCAGGCCCATTGATCTGCATTTGCGCAAGCTTGCTTTGGCTGCTGACGTCAAACAATGTGACATAGCGCGTGGTGCCATTGGGTTCGCGTTTGCCGAGGCTGACTAGCAAAATGTCTTCTTTGGGTGTAAAGCGAAATCCCACTTGAGAGCCGACCCCTCCCCCTGCTGTGCCACTGGCCACCTGCAGCGTGGCTGAGTTGTTGACGGGGCTGTCATAGTCAAAAACATCGACGAGCGAGCTGGTATCAACCGCTGCTGGGTTGCCGCTGAACTGGTAGACCAGGCTTTGCGCAGACGCTGCCAGGGAAGCGAGTCTGACCCAGACCACCGTGTTCGGCGTGCCTGCGCCGCTTTCCACCCAATGCGCCAAGGGGTTGCCGCCTGCTGCATCAGTAGCAAAACGAAGGTCGGCGGCGCCTGGAGCCATGGCGCTGGTGTCGATTACCATCCTGAGCTGGTAGCCAGACAACGCGGTGCCGCTGTGCTCCGTTACTACGATGGACTGGGCTTGGCTCCAGCCTGTTGGCTGTGCATGGACTTGCGCAGCACCTAGCGCAAGGACCGACAACCAGAGCAAGATACCGCCAAGCCTAGCTGTCGCGTGCACCGTGGGTCGACGGTGTACGACTTCAACGTGCCATGCTGGACTGTGCTGCGGGAAGGAGCTAATGAAGTGGAGTACCCGTTGCACGTTCCAACGTGAGATCTTGCGCAACATCAATACGCTCCTTTTGTACTATCTTCTGATGTAGTAAACGCACCGTGATCCGGGTATCGTAAGTGGCCGCACACATTTCTTTGTTTCGCAGCACGAGCGATAAATGGTGATTTCATTAAATGAGTAATAAAGATCATTGTTTTAGGAAATACAGGAGGATCGTGGTGACTGTTCGCTGCGCTTGAGCACATTCCTGCCCCCACCTGCCGCATCGGATACGGCCTTCAGCACGCCATGTCTTATCAGCAGTTCACCAAGCACGCTTTGGAAGTCCCGCGTTTAACCGTCGGGCGTTGATCGTTGTGGTCGATGTTGTGACTGCTTGCACGTAAGGCAGTAGCTTGTCCCAGAGTGCTGTGCGTCTGCAGCGGTGTGCGATACGAGTTCAGTTTTATCGGCATGCCTGGGTACGTAGAGGTGCCCAGAGGCGCCAGTTAACGGTAGAAACAAAGGCGGTGCAGGTGCTGAGGGCCTGGAGCGAATGTGAGGCTTTACCCACTGGCCGAGCTACAGCGCGTGCCGGTGCAGCACCACGCATGGCGGTGGCGTGCCCAAGTGGTGGTGCCAGGCTTGGCAAATTAATGCTGTTAAGCCTTTTTGCGGCTGCGACGCAGGCCCAGCAACCCCAGTGCGGATGCCAGGGATACCAAGCCCAGGATGCCCAGGGAGGGCACGGGGGTGGGCGCGGCGGGGGGGAGCACAGGATCCACGATCACCGGAGGTACGGATTCCGGCACAACGGTCAGGCGAAAGCCGGGAGTGACCAATCCGAGCTTCTCCCAGGTGCTGCCGCTGTCGGGGGTGTGCAGATAGCCGTCGGCTGCAATCGAAAAACCTCCGGCAAAGGTATAGCTGGTGTCGCTCAGGCCGTTGTAGTCCGACAGGGCCAGGGTGCCGCCGGAGGTGTTGGAGACGATCAGCGCATATTTCTTGTGAGGCTGCAGCAGCGTGCCCGCGATGCTGCCCAACTGGGCTGCGGTGTAGGTATTGGGGTTGAGGTTGGCATCATCATTGGGGACGACCACTGGCAGGCTGGCAGTGCCCAATGCTGCGCCTGTGGGCAGTTCAGTCGTGTCGTCCAGCAGGTACAACTGCACGATGGCTTGCACGGAAGGGTCGCCATTGGACAGCCCCAGCGTGATTTCTGAGATATACACGGGCTCCGCCCCGGTGGTAAAGGCCGGGCCACGCCACTCGGTGGCGCTGACGTCGTACGTGGAGTAGTAATCCCATCCGGTGCTGTCGACCACCACGATGGGGGTGGGGGGGGTTTGTGCCGAGGCCAGGGGACTCCAGGCAGCGGTGCAGGCCAACAAGGCGATAGCGGCGAGTTGTCGGCGAGGGAGGAGAGGCATTTTCATATTTCTACTCTTCAGTGAATGGGTGGGTTGCTTTCTTGCATTCAAAGGTGGTATGCAATAAAGCACGTTCCAATAGCATAAAACAACTATAAATTTGTGATTCATAACAAATGTCTAAATAGACATCAGTGGCCACAGGTGTGGCGGAGGGCTTTAGCCACTCAATGCGAATGAGATGTATGAATGGTGATGACCTCCTAACAGGGCGTTGGCATACGCCTTCTGAGAGTTCACAGAATGTGTGCAAGAAATGTATGCAAGATTGATCTAACACATAGCCTAGCACAGTCAATTCATATGAACTATAAAAACTAACCTATCAATAGGTTTTTGCCATATCCTTGGGGCTGCCTGGTCCAGGGCTTATAGCTGCCAGCAATGGCGTTATTGCGGAGGCGTTTTGCACTGCAGCAGCGCACATGCAGCGCCGCTGCGCATAGGGGCGCTGCCAGAGGGGCCAACTGGGCGTGGCTGCACGGCGAGCGGCCGTGAAAAATGGTCATGCCGCGCGACTAAGCCCGCATCTGTGTGAGCCTCTCTATGTCATTGTTATGACAAAAGAAAAGGCATGTAAAAGCGGGAACGCTGGCTGGCAGTCGCATAGGTGAGACAGGGTGGCGCATGTCTGCAGCCGCTGCAGCGGCTTGGCACTGCCCCGGTCGAGTGGGGGGACGGAGCCAAGGCTATCGCCGTGCAGGGCCGATGCCAATTGCCTTGTGCCGGGCTGCACAGACGGCGCCGATGGTGGCGGTGGGCCATCACCCCATCTGTTGTCCATCTCTAGCCGAATGAACCGTTGCCCCGGCTGATCCCGTGGCGCGGTCGCGCCCCGCGCCCTGTCCATTGCGGCAAATAAGGGGCAGCGCCGGCCGGGCGCCGCCCCGGGTGCCGATTTAGACGGCGGACTTGCGGCTGCGGCGCAGGCCCACCCAGCCCACCATGGAGACCAGCGAGACCAGGCCCACGGCGCCCAGCGTGGGCACCGGGGTGGGGGCAGCCGGGGGCACCACAATCGGGTCGTCGACGGGCACCACGGTCAGTTTGATCGCAGGGGTGACCTGGTTGTTCTGGGTCCAGGTGGTCCCGCTGTCCAGCGTCTCCACATAGCCCGCAGCTGATGTCGAAAAACCGCCCGCATACGTATAAGCATTGCTAGGCCCGTCGTTATCGGACAAACCGACATAGCCGCCGGACGGGCTTGACAAAATCAAGGCGTATTTTTTGCCTGCCAGCAGCGTGGTGCTGGGGATGCTGCCCAACTGTGCCGCGGTATAGGTGTTGGCGTTGAGGTTGGCGCCGTCATTGGGCGTCACGATGGGCAACGTGGCGGTGGCCAGCGCGGCGCCGGTGGGCAATTCGCTGCTGTCATCGAGCTGGAATAGTCGCAGTTGGGCTGTGGTTGTCGGGTCCCCACTCGACAAACCGAAGGTGATCTCCGTGATCCGGGTTGGAACCGCACCGGTGGTAAAGGTCGGGCCACGCCATTCGTTCGCGCCCACGGTGTAGGCCGAGTAGAAATCAAAGCCTGTGCTGTCGATGACCACCACCGGTGGCTGGCTCTGTGCGGATGCCAACGGCCCCCAGGATGCGGCATAGGCCAAGAGCCCGATGGCTGCATAGCGGCGTAAAACATGGCGGCGGATCGTTGGCATGGAGCTTCCTTTGTAAAAAGTTAAAAAACTATCCGAGGACGAAAACAGCTTTGCTATTGCAATGCGCAGGGGGCACTAAACGCGTTGGTTATTGAATGGATGCGTTGACATTAATTAATGATTAATGACCAATGTAATTTTCAATGCCAATTCTGTGAAAAAAAGAAATTAATGAATGTTTGCAATTCCATAGCGATGTTTGGTTTTTCGTTTATGAGGCGTGCGCTGATCAGCCGCGGAGTTTGAACGCTGCAGCTGGCTCGGACTTGCCGGATTGGCGCTCGCAGCAAGCCACCCAGGCCTAGGCGCTGGGTCAAGCAACAGCGCACCCCGCGCAGCTATCGGCATGGATTGAGGGGCATGCCGCCCGCCGATGTTTGGCGGTGGTTGGCGGGCGAGTGGGTGCGTGCGTTAACGCCCAATTGGCAATGCTGCCAATGGCTGGCGCAACCCGTGCACAGCCACGCCCGGCCGTTGCAGTCAGGCGACAGCAGCAGGTGTTAGCAGTGACCCGCCAAGCCGCAGGGGTTTAGGTGCTGCGCACTAGCAGCGTCATTCGTGACGGGCGTCAGCCCGGCGCATCCAGGCAGCCCATAAGTGCTCTGGGCCAGTGCTGTGCATTACGGTGCGGTGGGCGCGTTGCACTGCCAATTGCCGCCCATGCTTTGGCAGCGGATGCCATTGGGTCCCACCAGGTGCTGGGGGCCTGAGCGGGTGAGAAAGTGGCCCTGGTTGTCAGTACAGCCGCTGGCATTGCAGCTGATGATAAAGACCGGCTGCTGGGGGGCAGATGGCGTTGTTTCCGCACTGGCGGGCGGAGAGGAGAGCGGGCGCCGGGGCTTTTGGTCTCCATCGGGGCGCTCATCAGAATCACTGTCACGGTCGCTGCTGCTGCCGATGTCGCTGGCACGGACATTGGCGGTGGGTTTAGATGTATTGGCGGTGGCGGTCGCTGGTGGGTGCTCGCTGCGTGCGGCCTGGGGCACGGCTACCGCAGTGCCCGCCGCTGCCCATGCCGGTGCCAGGCCCAGCAGCACCATTGCCAAAGTCATCGAACCACGCATTCTGTTTTCCTCTATCCCAACGTAGGGCCCATCTTTTGCTACCGACAAGCCCCGCGACTCAGCGCTGACCTGCTTTCTGTCCTTTGTCCGACGCGCGCGCGCCAGGCCAATGGATAGATTGTGAGCTATGAACCCACCTGACCCCAAACCTACCAAGCCCACCAATCCCAACACCCGCGCTGGGCGATTCGCCAACAAGCGTTTTGCCATCATCGGCGGGATTGTTTTGGTGTTTCTGCTGATCGCGATCTTTGTGCCCCATTGACGGCACGACCGCACCCCAACACCTTGAACCGGGCAGCCCATAGGGCTGCCCGTGTTGTTTGCGGCGTTTGGGGCGGGGCACGCAGCGGTGGTGCTCATATATAGGCGCATCTCGATCTGTGCCGGTTTGAGGGCGCGGCCGATTTGCAGCGCTGCCTGCTGCGTTGGCAATGTTGACCGATGGGAGGGCGTGCGCGATACCTTCCCTCTGCGCTTGGCCGCCTTGGATGAGGCGTGTTGGCACGCGGCGTGGGTGCAGGCCCTGCAGACTAGGGTGAGCGTGAGGACCAAGACGATGGCGACAAGGATTCGCAGCTGCGATGGAGCACGGCGCGACGCCGCAGCTTACTGCCGTTTTACGATGGGGATGTGGTAGATGTTGCCATCGTAGGAGCTGGCCAGAAATTGGGCGTTGTCGCTGTCAAAGCACAGCGATGAGATGCCCGCAGAGGTCGGGCGCACGGAGGGCTGCCATTGCCTTGTAGCAGGGTCATAGACGGCCACGTAGCCATGGTAGGAGCCCGTGGCAATCCATTGGCCATCAGGGCTGGCGGCAACACATTTGATGGAATGCCGGTGAGGGCTGTCCAAGTCGGTGGATGCAAAATTCTCCCAGATACGCAGCTTGCGATCCCGGCTGACGCTGACAAAGCGCTCGTTGGGCAAGGCGGCACAACCGTTGGCAATCCGGCTGTGGGCATCGCGTTTGGTGAACAGCTCGCGCAAGGTCGCAATCGACCACCAGGCGGCGCTGCCATCTGCGCACACGGAAAACAGCATATGGCTGGAGGCGGCGATCGATTTGACGGCGTTGTCATGCAGCTGCAGCGTTGCGACATGGTGTACAGCCCCATCTTGCGCAAGGGCAAACACCAGGCCTTCACCCGTGTAGCTGCCAATGACCATATGGTCAATGCCGTTACGCAGGAATGCAGCGCCGCAGTTCAAGGGTGATCGGTGTTGGTAAAGGGGCTCGCCCGTCGTGGCATCGAACAGCGTCCCTGTTTGGCCGCCAGTACATATCTTGTTGCCGATGGGAGTGAGGAAGTTGCACAGGCTGCGCAGGTCACGGAGGGCTTGGCCATTGGTTTTGAGAATTCCGGCGTCCCCTATCGATACCACGCCAGAGAAGTGGTGCAGGGCTGCGTTGATGCCGTCTGTGGCGCAGACCTTGTCGAGATTCCATTCGCCCGTTGGGATATGGAAGACCGCATAGGAGGAGCCAAAGGTGGCAAACACCAAGGTGTTCTCGTCTAAGAAGGCGCAGGACCTTGGCCATACCTCCGGTGGAATGGTGGATTGCGCGATGGGTGTGAGGGCGCTGGATGCCACCTTCCAGACACGCAGCAGCCGGTCGTAGCTCAAGCTCACCAGCAATTGCTCGCTGTCCTGGTAAACCAATCGCTTGATGCCAGCCTGGTGCGCAGCTGTTGCCTGGCGATGGCCGCCGTCGATGGTCAAAATCATGCCGGCATCATTGCCAGCATAGACGGTGCCATTGTTGGCGATGGCAATGGTGTCGGTCTCTACGCCGCCGAGGTCGATGTCCTGGAGCAGGTCCCCTGTTGCCAATGACCATTGTTTGAGCGTGCCGTCGTCGCTGGACGATAGCAGCGTCTGGCCGTTGGCGGACCAGGCGATAGAGATCACATCGGCCCTATGGCCTTTGAAGCATTGCCTGAGACAGCCTTTGAAGTCGTATACCCTGACGTGGTGGTCACGTGAGGCAGTGGCAATAAGCGCCTCGGCCGGGTGGAACTGGGCCATTTCTACATCGTCCCCATGGTCGGACAGCACGGAGATGAGCTTCATGCTGGGCACGGACCACAACCTGGCCGTGTGGTCGCTGGAGGCACTGATTAAATAGTTTCCGTCGCTGCTGAAGGACAGCTGGTTGGCCAAGTGGTCATGCCAGGTACGGGCCAGTGCGATTTTTTGGTGGGCATCCCACAAGATCACCTGGTTGTCGTATCCGGCGCTTGCAATGTAGCGACCGCCATGGGTGGCAACGCCGCTGATGGGCGATAGATGGGCAATCATGGGATTTCCTTCCGGACGGGCGGGACGTCTATTGAATGGCGTGAATGTTTGACCTTGGTTTCTAGGTAGTGGCGATTATCGGCATCGACAAACACCCCGGTAGGGATGCGTGACTCCACGGTAATGCCGGCCATGGTGAGCTGTTTTTGTTTGTCGGGGTTATTGCTGAGCAAGCGGATGGTTTGGATGCCCAGCGCTTCGAGCATGTCAGCGGCGACCTGGTAACTGCGCTCGTCATCTTTATGGCCCAAGGCCCGATTGGCGGCATAGGTATCCAAGCCTTGATCTTGTAATAGGTAGGCTTCGAGTTTTCGATAAAGGCCAATGCCTCGGCCTTCTTGGCGTAAATACAAGAGCAGGCCACCTTCCCTATGCAGGTGTTGCAGTGCTTCCTGGAGCTGGGGGCCGCAGTCGCAGCGTGCGGAGGCCAGCGCGTCGCCCGTGATGCACTCTGAATGCAGGCGCACCAGCGGCGCTTTGGTGTCTGAGCCCTCAAACCGTACCGCGAAGTGCTCGCCGTGATCGCTCAGGTTGCCAAAGCTGATGATTTCGGATCTGGCCTTGTGTCCATTTCCCAGAATGATGGGCACCCGCACAATGCTGCGAACCCGGGGGGTGGCTAAGGCATTTTCTCTGTCTTTTGAAGCGCCGTTTATGCACTGATATGAGTCCATGGTGAATCCCCGTTGGCATCGTATTTGTATACAAGATTAAAGTGAATTTTTAACCGCCGAGGAAGAAAGATACTACGTGCTTATGCCTTAGTCACGGCTTCAGTTGTTTCTGCGGAGAGACAATATTGATAATTTGCTTTTTATTTTATTTTTAAATTATTTAATTGAAGTTATTAATGTTTTTAATTTTATGCGATAAGGCCAAATCTGCGAGTGACGGGTTTTCGTTGATTACTGGAAATTTTGAAGTATCTAGCGGGTTATAGGGTTCTGGCGGATATATTGGGGAGATTTTTGGGCTTGGTGGTGTTACATCCCCAGGCTGGGTTGTTTGCAAGCGTTGCTGCAATGGCTGGCGCTAACGCTGGGGCCGCGATGCATGCCGGCGCCACCCGCCGCCTGGTCCACCGCAGGCAGGGCGACGCGTGGCGGTTGTGGCGCAGCCTTGCCCATGCGGTGCGGCAGCTGCTCACCCATCCAAGACGGCGTGCAGGAGCTTCTGAGGTGGGCGAGCCCACGTGCGCAGGGGCTTACGGGAGGAGATACGCCCCGCAGAAATGGGCGCTTTTTCCAGTCCTGCAAAACCGGTGCGGCCCGTCCTACGGCTATCGGACGGCGATGACTACCCGGCTGGACCGCGCCGCTGTTTAGCATTGAACCCAAGGCCGAGACATGGCGGTAGTGCTCTCACCGGCACCCCGCATCGGCCCCTTTGCAATCCCGCTTTCCAACACAGGAGAACCCTATGAATACGATCAACACAGCATCGAGCGTGATCTCTTCGGACAAGGTGCAAGGCACCAAGGTGTACAACCCCAATGGCGACAAGCTGGGCTCGGTGGAAAGCCTGCTGCTGGACAAGCTCACGGGCAAAGTCCGCTATGCGGTGATGGAGTTTGGCGGCTTTTTGGGCATGGGCACCGATGTGTACCCGCTCCCTTGGGAAACGCTGAAGTACGACACCGGCCTGGGCGGTTATGTCGTGTCGCTCACCAAGGAGCAGCTGGAAGGCGCGCCGCGCTATGCGCGTGAGACGACGCAGGACTATAACGACGAGTACGGCCGCAAGGTGAACGAATACTACGGCGTCCCTTGGATCTAACGTGGCGGGGCTAATACAGGCCCTGATACTTCGTTGCGCAACCTTGCCGTACTTGCAGTACTGTCTGCGGTTGCGCGCCTCGTCGGGGACGCCTAGTCTCAGAACCTGTCTTAGCCCCTTGAATGGGTCGGCTGTTGATTTAAGCCTCCAAGAAAGCAGCCCGCTGGTTCAGCGGGCTGCTTTTTTACTGGCTAATCGTTGGGGTTGTTCTATCAGCACTTCGAATGCATATGCGCATAGTTGGTGACGCCTGATTCGGGGCTGTCTTAGTCTCATTTTCGGTTTGCTGGTGCGTGTTACCGGCTCATCGACCTCGTGCTGTATCCAGCGCTTGGTTTATTTTTTCCGCTTACAGAACCACAGGCAGCCTCACAGTGAATGTGGTGCCGGAATCTGAACAAGATAGCACTGTCAGGCTTCCCTGGTGGGCTGCGACGATCTGCTTGCAGATGCTCAGGCCCAGCCCCATGCTGGTGGCGGCAGACTTGGGGCCCTGGAAGTAGGGATCGAACATCTGGGCCATCACGTCGTCCGGCACCAGAGGTCCTTGGTTGTTGACCAGAATGACGATGTCTTGTCCTTCCACGCTGCCTGTGATCCGTATCGGCAAGTCCGGTGCACCGTAGGCAACAGCGTTTCCTAGCAGGTTGGACAGGAGTTGTTGAATGCGTGGGGTGTCGACACGTACCGCCACTGGTAGCTGAAGCGATGCAATGATGTCATGGCGGGGATGCGCTTCTACGAACTCATTGATCACTGTTTGTAAAGCCGCCGAGAGGCTTTCCGTGGGTTCAGTGGCAATGGATATTTCGTGGCCGGCCCGGCCTTTGGCGTAATCGACCAGATCATCTATGAGCTTGCTCATGCGGCGAGCGCTGGTAGCGATGCGCTCTCCGAGCTTCGCCGCTTTGGGCTCGTCGCCCCGTGAGAGCATCTTTGCGCCCATCGTGATCGCCTGCAAAGGGTTGCGTAGATCGTGGGCGACAACGGCCAGGAACACCTCGCGGGCGTTGCCCGTCTCTTTAAAGCTCTGAATCTCGTTGCTCAGCTGCTGGGATATCAGCTGGTCTTGAAGAAGCTTGCCGAGAATACCGGCGCACGCGGTAAAAATCGCTCGGTTTTTCTCGCTCGTGATGGGCCTGGGCTCTGCGTCCAAGGCAAACAAATTGCCGAAATAGCTGCCATCTGTGAGCAGAATCGGTTCGCTGATGTAGGCGCGAAATCCGTAGAGCTTGGGCGTTCTATGGTCGCGAAAAACAGGGTGGTCCAGGGCATCATCAAATGCAATCCCGAGCTGGGATTGCATGACGTCCTTGCACAGGGTGCTGTCCACATCCAGTTCATCACCGGCCTTCATGCCGAGCCCCATGTCGTCCACCACAGCGCATGCACGCCACATGTTGGAGCGAACCCAGGCCATGCCGACCAGACCCATGCCAGTCTGGGCTTTCACGATTTCAAGAATGTAGTGTGCGGCCCTGGAATTCGTCGCAGTGAGGACGCTCTGGTCGATGTCAGCTGGGGTGTTGATGGCGTCTCTCCTGCCTGTGCGCGGCAGTATAGCAAAAGGCCTGGGCCCGCGAGAGCCCGATATCGAATGACCGCAATGGGGTGAATTCACTGTCGCGAGCTGCCATCGCAGCCATGGCGGCTCCTCTGTTCAGGTCTTGGCGATCTTTTCAAGGGCCTGGCAATGTTGCGATGCACTGCGCTCACTGATGCTGCCGATGCCATCGGTCTTCCAGGGCGCCAATTTGCCAGATCCATGACACGAAGGAAGGGGTAGCGCAGATGTTCTCAGACCCCCTCGACAAAGCAGCCCGCTGGTTATTCAGCAGGCTTTGTGGTTGTGCGCTTAGAAATCGTACTTGGCGGTCAGCGTGAACTTGCGCGGCGCGCCGTAGTAGATCTGGCTGCCGGCAAAGTCGAAGTAGGTTTTGTCGAACAGGTTGTTGATGTTGAGCTGCAGCGACAGCTGGCGCGAGATGTCGTAGCTGGCCATCAGGCTGGCGACGGTGATGGAGCCCTGGTCGCGGCGTGCCTCCACGTCCGTCGAAGTGGTGGTGGTCGCATAGGTGGCGTCGCGCCAGGTCAGGCCCCCGCCGACCTTGAGGGCGCTCCAGTTGCCCGGCAGGCGGTAGCTGGTGTAGAGGTGTGCCATGTTGTTGGGGCGCTGCGACTGCAGGCGCGCGTCATCGGCCGCGCGGGCATCGGCCCGGGCAAAGCCGGCGATCAGCTGCCAGCCCCGGGCCAGCTCGCCGGAGACCTCGGCCTCAAAGCCCTTGCTGGTGACACCTTTCTCGCCCCGGTAGGCGGGGTTGCCGGTGCCGCCAATCATGTTGTCGCCGTCTTGCACGGCAACATTGTCCTGGGCGATGCGGAACACGGCCAGGGACGCATTGACCTTGCCATCGAGAAACGCGGCCTTGATGCCGGCCTCGTAGGCTTTGCCAGTCACAGGGTCCAGGTAGCGGCCCTGCGTGTCCTGGTAGTTTTGCGGCTGGAAGATATCGGTATAGCTGGCGTAGACGGTGTAGGTGGTGTTCAGGTCATACAGCAGGCCGGCGTAGGGCGTGAAGACCTTGTGCTTGCGCGTTTCCGTCAGGCTCTGGCTTTCCCAGCGGGTTTCGCGCCCGCCTACGATGAGCTTGAGGTCATCGGCCAGCGACAGGCGCAGCGCGCCATAGACCGCGGTCTGGCGCGTGCGGTCATCGCCCAGCGGGCGGAAGGCGCCCCATACCGGCTCGGGGTAGGAGCCATCCCAGTCAAAGATATTGCCCACGGGGGTGGCGGTGTAGGCATGGTTGCCGTAGGCGTAGTTGGACTGGCTGCCGGTCAAGCCCAGCACCGCCTCATGCTTGCGGCCGAGCAGATCAAAAGGCCCGGTGGCCTGCAGGCTGCCGCTGTTTTGCGCAAAGCTCTGGCGCGAGTAATTGGGGTAAGGGCCCAGGCCCAGGCCGGTGTTCCTGTCGGGTTCGTTCAGCAGGTAAAAGAGCTTGGAGGTGTAGTCGGCATCGAGGCGGCTGGCGTTGGCCTTGATGGACCAGCCATTGTCAAAGCGGTGCTCGAGCCCGGCGTAGGTGGTGCGGCTGGTGGTGTTCCACTCGGTCCAAGCGGCGCCAATGCTGAACGAGCGCGGCCAGTGCGTGGCGCTGCCATCCTGGTAGACCATGGGCAGGCCGCCCCAGGTGACGCCGGTGGGGCGCTTGGCCTGGTGCTCCAGGCCGACCCAGGCGGTGGTGTTAGGCGTCAAATCGGCCTCCGCGGTGGCGAGCAACGCGCGGTTGCGCGTGTGGTAGCGGTCCAGGTGCGAATCACGCTCATCGGCCATTGCGGCCACACGGGCGCGGATGCGGCCGTCGTCGGTCAGCGGCGTGCTCAGGTCCAGGGTGGCGCGGCGCTCGTTCCAGGAGCCCAGGCTGGCGCTGGCCGAGCCAGTGAAGGTCTTGCTGCTGGCGCGTTTGCGCACCAGGTTGACGGAAGCACCGGGGTTGCCAGCGCCGGTCATCAGGCCCGTTGCTCCACGCACCACCTCGATGCGGTCGTACAGAATCGGGTCGAGCATCGAGGCGCCAAAAAAATCATTGGCGACATACGTGGGCACGCCGTCGTACTGGTAGTTGTCGATGTAGAAGCCCCGGGCGTCCAGATCGGTGCGGTCGCTGTCCGAGCTGATCGCCGAGATGCCGGTGATATGGCGCGCGGCCTCGCCAATGCTGGTGATGCCCTGGTCCTCGATCTGCTGGCGCGTGAGCACGCTGACCGATTGCGGCGTCTCGCGCGGCGACAGCTGCAGGCCGGTGGCGGCTGCCGTGCTGCGGATGGTGTAGCTGCCGGTGCCTTCGGTGGTGGCACTGCGCTCGGCCTGGGCGGTCACGCGCAGCTCCGGCAAGGTGATGCTGGGCGCGCCTTGTGCAGCGGCAGCCGGAGCTGCGGCAGCCGCTGCTGCGGTGGGTGCCACACGGCGCACCACATAGCTGCCACTGGCATCGCGCTGGGCCTGCAGCGGCAAGCCCGCCAGCAGGCTGCCCAGCGCCTGGCCCACATCGGCGGCGCCCTGCACGCCGGGGCTGCGCAGGCCGGCAACGGTATCGGGCGCGAACGAGATCAAGGTGCCCGATTCCTGCCCCAGGCGGTTGAGCGCCGCAGCCAGCGGGCCGGCGGGGATGGAGTAGCTGCGCGCTGCGGGGGGGCTGGCCGGCTGCTGCGCCTGCGCATGCGCAGAGCTGGGTGCCAGCGCGGCAAGGCTGGTGCAGGCGGCCAGGCCCAGGCACAGCAGATGGGCGCAAAGCGCGGTGCCACGGGGCGTGGCGGGGGCAGAGAAGCGAGTGCGGTACATGCGAATAGGTCCCGAGTTTGACAAGCTGGTGGCAGCGCGCCGCCATGGTTTATGCGGCGCTTGTGCAGGGCTTGACACGCGGGCTGGGCCAATTGGCCACCTTTTTTTGGAATGCGCTGCGGGGGGGGCCTGGCAGATCAGCTTTTATCCACCGTGACCCACCAGCGCGTGCGGGTGGTAATGCGCAGCGGCAAGCTGCGGCTGAGCGCGGCCAACACGCGGTCCGTATCCAGCAGCGGGTAGCTGCCCGATATGCGCAGCGCGGCGGCCTCTGGGGTGCAGTGCAAGCGGCCGGGGCGGTAGCGGGCCAGCTCGGCGATAAAGTCGCCCAGGCGCATATCGTTGGCCACCAGCATGCCCTGGGTCCAGGCCAGGTCGGCAGCGGTGGCGGCGGCCTCGCGCCGCAATTGGTGGGCGGCGATGCGGCCTTGCTCGCCTGCAGCCAGGCGCAGGGTCTGGCTCGTATCGTTGCGCAATTGCAGCTCTACCTGGCCTTCTTGCACCTGCACCAGCGTGTCGTCCGCGTACTGGCGCACGCTAAAGCGCGTGCCAATGGCACGGGCCCAGCCCTGGCTGCTGCGCACACGCAAGGGGCGGGCCTGGCCGGTCGCAGGGTCGGGGCTGGGGTCGGCAGCGCTCTCGATCTGGATCTCCCCGGCGCGCAGCACAATCAGCCGCTCGCTGCTGCTGTAGCGCAGGTCCACGGCCGTAGCGGTATTGAGCAGCAGTCGCGTGCCATCGGCCAAAACCGTGCGCTGCTGCTCACCGGTGGCGGTTGAAAGATCGGCGCTGGCGCTGAGCCAGGCCTGTTCACCCAGCGGGCTGTGGCCCAGGGCCAGCAGGCCGCCGGCACCGGCGCCCAGCATCACCGCCAGGCGCACCGCATGGCGGCGCGACAGCGCGGGGGAGGCGAGGGTCCGCACTGCCACTGCCGTGGGCACGCCACGCAACTGGCCATCGATCTGCGCCATGCGCTGCCAGGCCTGGGCATGGAGCGGGTCGGCATCGAGCCAGCTTTGCCACTGCTGGCGCTTGCGGCGGGCAGCGGCGCTGTCGCCGGGCTCCAGATCGAGCAGCCAGCGCACGGCGGCTTGGGCAACGGCGGGGGGGATGGCAGCGGGCAGCGCGCCTGGCATGGTCTGCGCGCCCAGCGGCAGGCCGCTGGGCAGGGGATCGGGCGCGGCCATCTCAGGGCTGGTCCGCAAAATAGCAGCGCTCGGCCGCTGCGGCCAGGTGGCGGCGCACGCTGGTGCGCGATATGCCCAGCTGCTGGGCAATCTCTTCTTGCGTCAGGTCCTCCAGCCGCCACAGCAAAAAGGCCTTGCGGGCGACCACGGGCAGGCCGCCGAGCAGGCGGTCAATGGCGACCAGGGTCTCGAGCACCATCAGCTGTGCGTCGGGCGGCGGGGCCACCGGCTCGGGCAGCAGCGCAAGCGCATCGAGGTAGGCGCGCTCGATCTGGCGGCGGCGCAGGTGGTTGGACAGCAGGCGCTGCGCAATGGTGGTGAGGTAAGCGCGCGGCTCCAGCAGTGCCTGGAGTTGCGGGCGCTGGGTGCCCAGCACCCGCACAAAGGTGTTTTGCGCCAGATCGGCCGCATCCCAGGCGCAGCCAAGCTTGCGCCGCAGCCGCGCGACCAGCCAGCTGTGGTGCGCCTCGTACAGGGCCTGCACCGGATCGACAGAGGGTGAGGGCGGAATGCCGGGGCCTGGGTGCATGGTGTGGGAAGTGAGGCGATGAGAATGGTTCTTATTATATGTAAACAGTAGTCAAAATATGGATAATGCGATTCATTCGCGTTATTGCATTGCGCCATTGCTGCACCATCGCTGCGATCCCTGTCTGGCCGCTGCCGTGCTGGCGCTGGTGGGCGGCGGTTGGCTGGGCTGGTCGCACTGGCGCAGCCAGCCGCTGTTTAGCGAGCACTACGCCACCGTGCGTGGCCAAGCGCTGCAGGTGCGGCTGCCCGATGGCTCGCAGATGCTGCTCGACGCCGCATCGCAGGCGCAGGTGCAGCTGTTCCGGGGCCGGCGCGAAGTGCGCTTGCTCGAGGGCCAGGCGCTGTTCCATGCCAGTGCCGATGCGCAGCGCCCGTTTGAGGTGCGGGCGGGGCACACGCTGGTAACGGTGCTGGGCACGCGGTTTTCGGTACGCCATACCCGCGCCGTGTGCGACCCGGCCGTCGCTGCGATGCGCATGGGCGGCAGCTTTGAGCTGCGCGAGGCGACCAGCTTTGCCCAGGCGCTGCCGCTGCTGCTGCCGGTGCGGCTCAAGACCGAGGGCGGGGTGACGGAGATTGTGAAGGCGCGTTGAGGTGGGAGCGCAGGGCTAGCTTGCAAGGCCATGGGCTGGTTCCGCGGCAACAGAACAAGCGGTACCGTGGTTTTCTCAAGCATGGCCAACATGCGATCGGCACCGCCCCCCAAGGCGCCTCACTTCAGTTCGACCGTGCGGGCGTCCGGTGGGCCGCCACCCGGTGGACCCCCACCCGATGGACCGCCACCTGGCGGGCTTGCCCCATCGCATGTTGGCGATCCAGGTCGCAGGCGCTGCCAACCATTGTCTCGGCCTTCCCGCGCGGCATGCAGCGCGCGCGAAGCGTTGAAAAATTCGCCATAGGTGACGGCAAGGTGCGCTGCGCAGACATGGAAAAAGCCCACCGAGGTGGGCTTTGAGCGCGATCTACATCGCAGCTGGGGTTGCTGCAACCGTGGTCACTTGGGCTGGGTGTTGGGTTGCTTGCTGTCCTGCTGCTTCTGGCCAGGATTTTGTTGTTCCTGCTGACCAGGTTTTTTCTGGTCTTGGCCCGGTTGCTTCTGGCCCGAGTTGGGTTGTTGCTGAGACATGGTGATTCCTTCAATCAAATGGTTGACAAGGTGCTTCTGTCGCTAGCGGGAGCGCCTCTCGTTTTCAGTGTTTTGACGATGCATTGCACTGGTCATCAGTGTGGGTGGTCCAGTTCTCTCCAGACGTAGGACGGTGAGGCTCTTACATCGTGATTTGTACACCCCACATCTGTCACAACAAAAGGGGGGTGAGCGATGTTATTTCCTGCGGCGTGCTGTTTAAGGCCATTAAAAGGAGTAGCTTGTTTACAGGCGACTCAACCTGAATTGCCCTTATGAGACCGGAGGTCTATATGTTTTCACTTGTCCGTCACCAGCGAAACATGGAATTTTGGCGTGATATGCGCAACCTCTTTCTGTTGCCGCAGGACCCATTTTCCTCGTTGTCGGTGGAAGTTAAAAGCCCACAAAAACAGCAGCCAAAAGACGAGCGCGCTCGGAGCAAAAAACGCAAGTAGGCCTGCTTGTCGTTTCAGAAATCGCCATTGAGGCGGTTTTGATGTCCGAGCAATCGGCGAGCACCCTGGCGAAAACGGGGTAAATCAAAGCACCGCTAGTCGGTGCTTTGTTTTTTGCGGCAATCCCCGCCCCGGCGGGCGGGGGCACTGCCGGCAAAGACCTGAGCTGTGTCGCAGATACCGGGACGGCCCCTTCGCTTCAAACGTAAGTGTTTGCTGTTTGCGGTTTAAGGTCTTTAAAAGCGGTAGTGTGGCAATAGGCGATCCATCCTGATTAGCCACCATAGACCGGAGGTCTATATGTCTTTTATAGATAAAACCATTTTCAATATACGCGCAAGAACGCAAGTGCCTGTTGCCGACGTAGATAGCCGTGATGCCTCTGATGACGACTACATATTCCACCAGCCCTTTCGCACCATGGCTGAGCCGCCAGAGCCATTGACCAAAAAAATCTATATCACCAAAGTCGTGCGCCTTTTGCAGCAGGCGGCTGTCAATAAGCCAGCGGCCTGATCACTGAAGGAGATCACTATGTTTGTATTTCCACTGTGGGTTAAGGGGCCATTTTGGTCCAGCTTGAAAAGCTGGGCTTTTCCATGGATACCCATTCCGCTGCCGATCGAGAAAGCAGAAACGCCTCTGCATGCGCAAAATATGCAAGAGCAGGAGCAAGAACAAAAAATTAACCGAGATGCTTAAGCTTTCAGAAATGGTGTTCGCGAGCCATGAATGGCAAGCCATTTGAACCTCACCCCATAGGTTGGCCCGCTCTGACTTGATGGGGTGCTTCTTTTGCGCGAAGTATGACTTTTAGCATCGCTTGCATACATCAAAAGCCGTTGAAGGCGGGGCCAGAATGCATCCACGGTGCTGCCTGACCTACTGCTCGCTTCGGCCAATCCGCCTGCCCGCCAGCCTGCGCAGCCACACACTCCTGGGCTTTGAGCGTGCATACCGTGCGCATATCTGCAAGGTCGATGAGAACCTGCAGACCTCAAGGCGCTGCCGCCCCACAAAAAATAATCCAAATTTTTTCCCGACCGACCTGAGGGTTCTGCCCACCCGTGCGACTCCATGGGTAGTGCTGGCTATTTCCAGGCAGTTGGAGACCTTGTTTATGCGGCAGTCGCGCAGTGTTTTTGCACCCCGGGCCTTGGCCCTGTCTTTGTTCGTGGCGGAGGCCATTCCCGCTGGGGCGCAGGCCCAGGCCGATGCCCCGGCCCAGGTGGCCATTGCCGCCCAGCCTTTGGGGCAGGCGCTCCATACCTTGGCCCAGCAAACGGGGCTGCAGCTGTTGTATGCCCCGGCCGTGGTGGCGGGCAAGCAGGGGCCGGCGGTATCGGGCAGCATGGCGCCACGCCAGGCGCTGGCGCAATTGCTGGCAGGCAGTGGCTTGGTGGTGGTGCCCCAGGGGCGGGCCCTGGTGATCAAACCGGCCGAGGCGGCCGTGCCGCAGAGCGGGGCCGAGACCACGTTGGTGCCGGTGACAGTGCAGGCCGATGCGCTGCGCGAGAGCGCCTCGGGGCCCGTGGGCGGTTTGGTGGCCCGGCGCAGTGCGACGGCGACCAAGACCGATACGCCGCTGTCGGAGACGCCCATGTCGGTGACGGTGGTGCCGCGCGAGCAGATCGTGGCCCCGGGGCGCTGATTCGCTGGACCAGGCGCTAGAGTACTCGGCGGGCATCATGCCGCTGCAGGGCGGGGCGATGCGCCATATCGGCACGGGCTTTACCGTGCGCGGCTTCAATGTGACCGGGGCGGCGCCACTGTACCTGAACGGCGCGCGCTTTCCCATCAACTCGCTGAGCGGGGCGGTGGAGCCCTATGCCTATGAGCGGGTGGAGGTGCTCAAGGGCCCGGCCTCGATCCTCTATGGGCAGGCAGCGCCGGGCGGCGTCTTCAACCTGGTGAGCAAGCGCCCCACCGATGCGCCGCTGCGCGAGGTGGAGCTGGAGCTGGGCAGCTGGAACAAGAAGCAGATCGCGGCCGATGTGAGCGACCAACTGACCGAGGACGGGCGCATGCGCTACCGTCTGACCGCGCTGGCGCGCGATGCGGACGGCATGATCGACGAGATGCGCAATGACCGCCTGTCGCTGCCGGGCCTGAGCCTGGGCGCCGGTGTGCGCCATGTCGGCTGGCAAGAGATAGACCGCATGCGCATGCCCACCTACACCTTGCTGGATGCTGCTGTGCGCTACCAGTACCAGCAGTGGCAGTTGGCGTTGAATGTGAAGAACCTGGCCAACAAGACCTACCTGTCGGCCTGCACCGGCGTCTGCCTGTACGGCGATGCGCGCAATGTGACGTTGACGGCGCGGGTGAATTGGTAAATGGGAGGAGGGCAGCGGCGCGGGCATGGCGCTGCTGCAGCTGCCGACTGCTGTAGCCCCAGCCCAAAGACAAAAGGCGTGGACCCGAGGGTACCACGCCTTTTTTATCGCTGCCACCGCCCATCTGCTGCGGCATCTGCTTCAGTACACATCGCGCCGGTACCGCCCCTCGTCGATCAAGGCGTTCAGCCCTTCTTCGCCGAGCAGCTCGGTCAGCGCGTCATCCACACCGGTGGCCATGCCGTCATAGCTGCCGCAGACGTAGATGACGGCGCCCCGGGCCAGCCAGGCCTGGAGCGGCTCGGCGGCGGCACGCAAAGCATCTTGCACATAGCGGTGCGGGCCTTGGCCGGGGGCCAGGTTGCTGGCATCGCGAGCGTCGCGCGAGTAGGCGTAGTCGGCGCGTGCGATCTGGCCATGGGCCTGCCAGACGCAGACCTCGTCTTCGGCATAGGAGTCGTGCGCGCGGCGGCGTTCACCAAAGATCAGCCAGTTGTCAAACTGGCCCTGGGCGATGCGCTGGCACAGATGGCCGCGCAGGCCGGCGTAACCCGAGCCATTGCCCATAAAGATGGCGGGCCGCGCATCACCGACCAGCGGCGCAAAGCCGGGGTTGTCGACCAGGCGCAGTGCAATGCTGCTGCCCAGCGCCGCATGTGCGGTGAGCCAGCCCGAGGCCAAGCCCAGCTGCGGAGCGGCGCCTGGCTGCTCGCGCAGCGTTTGGCGTACATAGAGGCGCATGCGGCCATCGGCGGGCAACGAGGCCAGCGAGTAGCTGCGCGGGGCGAGCGGGTGGAGCTGGTCGGCCACGGCCTGGGCCGATGTGGCGGGGGCCGAGAGCGTGGGCAGCTCGCAGGCGCTCAGTGCATCGCGCAAGCTGCTGGCGCTGCCGCGCCACTGCACGGCGGCGCTGCCATCGAGCTGATGCGCCTGCAGCCAGGCATCGACCTGGGCGGGCGCCTGCTGGGCCTTGACCTCGACCAGGCCACCGGCCTGCCACTGCAGCGCTTGCTCAGGCGCAAAGCCCAGCTCCACCTGGTAGAGCGGCTGGCCGCTGCTGCCGGGGTTGAGGTGGTGGCGGCTGAGCAACTGAGCGGGTGCAAAGACGGCGTCGGGTGCGTCGGAATCGGCCACGCTGGCAGCGGTGTTGACTGCCACAGTGGCGGGTTCCGCGTTCACGCCCCAGTGCGCAGCCAGTGCCTTCAGCCAGGCTTGCCATGCGGCGTCGTCCTCGGCATCCATGGTGATGGGGGCAAACACGGGCTGGGCCCCCAGGCGCTCGAGCTGCGCGGCCAGCGCCAGGCCAAAGCCGCAGAACTGGCCGTACTGGCGGTCACCCAGCGCCAGCATGCCAAAGCGCTGGTGGGCCAGCGGCGTGCCTTGCGTTTGCTGCAACAGGCGCGCCAGGCGGCGGGCGCTGTCGGGCGGCTGGCCTTCGCCAAAGGTGCTGGCCACCCACAGCAGCTGCCTATGCGGCTGCAGCTGGACCATATCCAGGCTGGCGGCGGGCAGCAGCTGTGCGGCCAGGCCCGCGCTGCGCAGGCGCGCGACGGTGCGCACCGCCAGCTGCTGGGCATGGCCAGCCTGGCTGGCGTAGACCACGGCCATGCTGGCGCCGGTGTTGGCGCCCCTAGTTGGTCCTGCCTGCGGGCCATCGCCCGCCAGCAGCGCGCGCTGGGCCTTGGCGGCGGCGCGGGAGCTGCGGCGCCTCTCCAGGTAGAGCAGCCAGCCGGTAATCGCAAACAGCGGCATCATCAGTGCCGCGACGGTGACGATGATGCGGCCCGTCAGCCCAAAATAGGTGCCGGTGTGCAGCGGGTAGATGGCAGCCAGCGCGCGGCGGCCGGCGGGCAGATCGGCAAAGCGGTCGTCGCGCTGCACGCTGCCATCGAGGCTCAGGCTGAGCTGGTTGCGCGCGCGGTCATGCGGGGCGCCGGCGCCCCACCAGCTGAACTGCACAGGCTGGTCGGCGCGCTGGGGCAGGCGCATTTGCGCAAACTGCCAGCCGCTGGCCAGCTGTGTAAAGCTTTGCCAGGCGGGCTCAAGGCTAGCGGGCTCGATCTGCAGCGGCGGCGCCTTGCGGGCGGCTTCTTGCGCGGCCGATTGCTCGGCCCGGGCGGCTGCGCGGGAGGGCGCGCCCATCCAGCGGTCCACGGGCGCGCGCACCGCATCAAAGGCCCAGTACATGCCGGTCAGGGTCAGCATCACATAGACGACCAGCACCCAGGTGCCAGCCACCGAGTGCAGGCCCCACAAAAACGGCCGGCCCTTGCGCCGCACATTGAAGGTGAGCCAGCTGCGCCAGGACAGCGGCTTGGCTGGCCAGCGCAGGTACAAGCCCGAGAGCGACAGCAGCAGCAGGCACAGCGAGAGGCTGCCCGTTATCGGCTTGCCATCGTCGCGCGGCAGCAGCAGCCAGCGGTGCAGGCGCTCGTTCCATTCAAAGAACTCGCGGCCGCTTTGCGCCGGCAGCTGGGCGCCGGTGTAGGGGTGGAGGTAGACGCTCTGGCCCCGGCGCTCACCTTTTTCGGGCGCAAAGGCCAACTGGGCGCTGCGCCCGGGCTCGGCATACAAGGTGATGCGGTCGATACGGCGCTGCTCACCGCTGGCCCGCACTGCCGCCAGCAACTGGGGCGGTGTCAGCGCCGGGCTTGGCTGCACCGGCACGCTGGCGGTCCCCGGGTTGGCCCAGTCCAGCACCTCGTCCTGGAAGGAATAGGTGGCGCCGGTGAGGCCAATGACGATCAGCACGGTGCCCGCAGTAATGCCGATCAGCCAATGGATCTGGAACCAGATATTTTTAAAACTCCACATGCTTGTCTTTGTTGTCTTTTGATACTGTCGGACTGCTCAAGCTTAAAAATCCACGACCGCGCGCAGCACGGCCTGGCGGCGCTCACCCAGCGACACATAGACGGGGCTGCCCGAGGAGCTGACATAGTTCTTGTCGAACAGGTTCTTGATGTTGAGCTGCAGCTTGACCATGCGGCCGCTCCAGGGGCGCTCCCAGCTGACAAAGCTGTCGGCGACGGTGTAGCCGGCGTTATTGAAGCTGTTGGCGGCATCGCCTGCGCGGAGGCCCACATGGCGCAGGCCGGCGCCGACACGCCAGCGGCCACTGCTGCTGGCTGCAAAATCATAGGCGGCAAAGAGCGAGGCGGTGTGGCGCGCCACATTGGCCAGGCGGTTGTCCTGGTATTGCGGGTCGTCGGTCACCGCGGCATCGGTGTAGGCATAGGTGCCAATCAGCTGCCACTGCTTGCCCAGGCGGCCAGCGGCATCGAGCTCCAGGCCGCGCGAGCGGGCACCGCCCACGGCGCGGGCATAGCTTTGGCCGTCGATGGTCTCGTTCACCACCACATTGCGCTTGCGGATGTCGTAGAGCGCAGCGGTGGCGGTGATGCCGGCCGGCGACTCCCACTTGGTGCCCAGCTCCCAGGCCTTGGCGGTCTCGGGCGGCAGGGTGCCGATGACGCTGCCAATGCTGCTTTGCGGCTTGAAGGATTCGCTGTAGCTGCCGTAGATGGACCATTCGGTACTGGGCTGCCAGACCAGGCCAGCGCGCGGCACGAACTTGCTGCCATCCGATTCGCTGCCCACCACAAAGGGCCGGCCCTTGCCCGCGATCTGGTCGTAGTGCTGCCAGCGCCCGGCCAGCTGCAGCAGCCACTGGGGCGAGAGGCGGATCGAATCCTGCGCAAACAGCGCCTGCTGGCGGATCTTGTCGCTCTGGGCGCTTTGCGCCTCGTCGATCGTGGTGGCATTGGGCAGGTTGCCGTAAACCGGGTCGTAGACATTGAAGCCGCCGCTGTTGCTGCCCCGAATGATGTCGCGGCGGAAGATATTGCTGTCTTCGGCGTCGAACCCGGCCAGGATCTCATGCGTCATGCCGCCCGCCTGCAGCTTGCCTTCCAGGTTGATCTGGCCGACATGCTGCTGGCTCAATGCCCCGCGCGTGCCATCGGGCCGGCGCGTGAGGATGCCGGTTGTGGGGTTGAGCGACACCGGCCGGGCCTGGTAGTCGTCATAGCGGTTGCGGTTGTAGCTGTAGGCGGCGTTGAGCTTCAACTGGCTATTGAGGCTGTGCTGGGCCTGCACGGTGAAAAAATCCGAATCGCCCAAGGTGCGGTTGTAGGCCTCGTCCAGGCGCTCGCGGCGGTCGATGGCCACAGGCCGGCCGGTGCGGCTGTCGATCACGGTGCCCCGGTCAAAGGGCTGCTCGTAGTCGGTGTGCTCGTAGGACATGCGCACATAGGTGTCGCGCCCATACCAGGCCAGCGACGGGGCGATGACGGTCTGGCGGTTCTTGCCAAAGTTGCGCCAGTAGTCGACATCGCTGGTATCGGCGATGAAGCGGTAGGCCAGGCCCTGCTCGCCGATGGGGCCTGTCAGATCGAGCGAGGCACCGCCGCCGCCATAGCTCGACAGCGAGGCGCCCACCTGGCCGGCAAAGCTGAGCTGGGGCTTTTTGGTGACCATATTGATCACGCCGCCCGGGTCCATTGTGCCGTAGAGCACCGAGCTGGGGCCCTTGAGCACCTCGACCCGCTCGGTCGTGAAGGTGAGGTTGCGCGCCAGCACGGTGCGGATGCCATCGCGCAGGATGGAGCCATCGCGGTTGAAGCCAAAGCCGCGCTTGATCACCGCATCCTGCGTGCCGCCCAGGGTATTGGCCTGGGTGATGCCGCTGACGTTGTAGAGCGCCTCGTCGATGGAGCGCACCTGCTGGTCCTGCAGCACCTGGGCGGGCACCACGGCAATGGCCTGGGGCACATCGCGCAGCGCGGCATCGCTGCGGGTGGCGGTGGTGGCGCGCTTGGGCTGGTAGCCCACTTCCTGCGCTTTTTCTTGCACGATGACCTGGGGCAGCACGGCTTCAGCGGCCGGAGCGGTGGTGGCGCTGGTGGCCGTATCCGACGCGGTTTGTGCCACGGCGGGCCAGGCGGCAATCGCCAGCGCGATGCTGCTCAGGCAGGTCAGCGGGTGGAAGGGGGCGGAGCGGGCGGAGCGGGCGGTGGTGCGAGAAGGGGTCATCAGAGGGTCACAAAACAGGCGAAGCCATCGGCAAAAAAGACCCGCATCAGGTGTTGCGGGTCTTGTGTTACGAAGGCGGGTAATAGGTGGATCAGAACGCGTAGCGGCCCTGGACGTAGAAGGTGCGCGGCGCGCCCACCATGCGGCCGGGGTTGCCGTCGACATTGCGCGTGTAGTAGCGGTGGTCGGCGATATTGTTCACGCCGACCATGATTTCGCTGCCCTTGTACTGCGGCACCTTCCAGTTGACCTGGGCGTTCCACAGGCGAAAGCCCGGGATGCGGCCCACATTGGCATTGGCCGATTCGGCCTCGGTGTTGGCCAGGTCCGAGTACTGCTTGCTCTGGTGCGTGCTCGACAGGTTAAAGCCCCAGGCATTGCGCTCATAGCGCACACCCACGGTGTCGGTGTTGCGCGCGTAGAAAGGCACATCGAGCCCGGCGGTGGTGCCGGATTTCTGGATCGCCTTGGTGTAGGTGTAGTTGCCATACACCGTGGTGCCTGCCAGAGCGCTGGCCTTGTCAAAGCTGTACTCCAGCGCCAGCTCCAGGCCCTGGTGCTTGGTGGCACCAATATTGGCAAAGGTGACGGGCACGACGCCGGGCGTCTGCAGGATCTGGTTGTCAAAGCGCAGGTCAAACACCGTGGCCTCGGCGCGCCACTGCTTGTCTTGCCAGCGGGCGCCGAGCTCCTTGGTCTTGGCCACTTCGGGGCGCAGTGGGTTGGCCGCCGTTTGCGAGTTCAGCTGGATGTTCTGCACCGGGCCGAACGAGGTGGTGTAGTTGGCAAACAGCGTGAGGGCCGGGTTGACCAGGTAGGACACGCTGACCGAGGGCAGCCACTTGTTGTTGCGCGTGTCAAAGCTTTGCGCGCCACTCCGGTCATCGCGCTCGGATTGGATGTGCTCAAAGCGCACGCCCGGGGTGATGCGCCAGGCGCCGATGGCGATGCGGTCGTCGATATAGCCGGCATGGGCATCGGTGGCGTTGTCGAACGAGGTAGTAGCGCCCATCACATTGGTGGACAGGTTCAGCAGGCTGCTGTTGTCGTCACCGCGCTCGCGGATATAGCGGTAGCCCACGGTCACATCGTGGGTGCTGCTGCCCAGCGCAAAACGCTGGGTGTAGCGCGGCTCGATGCCTAAGGTCTGGTAGTTGCGCGGCTGGTAGTTGATCTGGGTCTGCGCGGCATTGATCAGGCGGCTCGAGCGCGCGCTGTCGTTGTAGTAGGCGCGGATCTCGAACTCCTGCGTGTCCGAGATGGTGTTGATATAGCCCAGGTCCAGGCCCTTGCGCTCGCCGTCCCAGCTATCGGTGGGGCGGGTGTTCTGGAAGGGGTTGGCGTTGTACTGGGCGACCGTGAGGCCCCCGGGCGTGTTGGAGCGCACATCGTAGTAAGACAGCTTGCCGTAGACCTCGGAGCTGCCCGACAGCGCGTAGCGGAACTTCAGCGCCAGATCGTTCAAACGCTCATCGCTGTCCTTGCGCCATTCGGAGCCCGTCATGCCCGAGTACAGCAGCGCCCAGCCCAGGCCGTTGTCCAGCTGCGAGCCCAGGAAAGTGCTGTAGAGCGTGTTGTTCTCTCCGCCCTTGCCAAAGCCGTTGTAGCGCAGGGTCACGTCGCCGGTGATGTCCTTGCTGGTGGGGATGGCGCGGGTGTTGAAGTTGATGATGCCGCCGACGTTTTGCGGGCCGTAGCGCACCGCGCCGCCGCTGCGCACCACATCGATGGATTCGATATTGGCCAGGCTCACCGGCGCAAACGACAGCTGGGGCTGGCCGTAGGGCGCCACGGCCAGCGGCACGCCATCGAGCAGCACGGTCGAGCGCGGCGAGTAGCGGCCGGTCAGACCGCGCACCCCGATATTGAGCGACACCGCGCTGCCGGCGGTGCCGGAGTTGTCGCTGCTTTGCACGCCGGGGATGCGGCGCATCACATCGCCAATGCTCGACGCACCGCTGTTCTCGATCACGTCCTTGTCGACGATGGTGCGAGCCCCGGCAAAGGTCTTGAGCTGGTTTTGCAGACCGCTGCCCAGCAGATCGCCCGAGACCTGGATGGTCTCCAGGGTGCTCTCTGCCACTGGCGCGTCATCGGCAGCAGGCGCGGCTGCCGTCTGGGCCAGCGCGCTGGCCGCTGGCGCCAGGCTGATCAGGACGGCTGCTGTGATCTGGCTCAGGGCCGGGCGGGGGCCCGATGGCTTGCGCGAAGTGCGGGTGGATGCGGACATGGTGAGGGCAGCAAAAAACGAGGCGGGCACAGCACAACGGCGCCAGTCAGGGGCGCCGCAGCGTGGTTGGCCAGGGGATGAGTGTTAGGAATGAGAACGAATTGTATTTAAAAGCGTGGCGGCTCCTGCAGCTATCGCAGCGCCTGCTGCCTAAAAAGCGGTGATCCAGTGTGAATACCTACTTGTGGGGTGTGTATGTATGTTGCTTTGGGGCAACTACGCGGGGCATCTCCCTACTCGTAGCAGGGTGCCGGGCAGCGCTGGGATGGGGAAACCGCACTGCATCAAACTTGCGTTTAAGCCCGCCATCAGATGGCGGCGGCAGCTGGCTTATGCGGGCATCCAATCGGCCTGCCAGCGCGCCGCCAGGCGCTGGCTCAGCTGCAAGGGCAGGCCACCCTGGTCAAAACCGACGACGGTGATCTGCTCGGCGCAACGGGGGCGCTCGGGCACCTGGGCAAAGCGGCCATCGGTCAGCAGCCAGACATAGGCATGCACGGGGCCCTGGCGGCGGGCGCGCTGCAGCAGGCGCTCGAGCAAGGCAATGGCGCTGGCCAAAGGGCTGCCGCCGCCGCCGCCAATGGGCCGGATCCAGCCCTCGTTCCAGGCCTGGGCCTTGGCCCCTGCCTGGATCACATAGGCGCTGTCGCCGCTAAAGCCCAGCACGCAGAGCCGGTCGCGCTGGCGGTAGGCCTGGTCGGCCAAGGCCTGCAGGTAGCCCTTGGCTCGGGCGAGTTGCTGGCTGCGCAGCATGGAGGCCGAGGTATCAAGCAGCACGCAGTGCATGAGCTGCGCGCCGGCGGGCTGCTTGCGGTAGCGCAGGTGCGGGCGCGCCAAGGGGGCCTGGCCTTTGGCGGCCAGGCTGCGGGGCCAGTCAATGCGCTGGCTGGCCGTTGCCAGCAGGCGCCCGGCACGCTGCGTGCTCTGCGCGCGCCCCAGCTTGGCCTTGCCGGCCAGGCTGGGGCGCGTCAGGCTTTTTTTGCGGTAAAGGGCCGCAGGGCCTTGACGGGCTCGATACCGGTATGGCGCGGCGCGGCCATGCCGCCCCAGCCATCGGGCTGGTTGCGCTCGGCGTTGGGGCTGCTGCTGGCGGTGTCGGCATGGCCGTTTTGGGGCTTGGTCTGTGCCTGGTTTGGCTGTTGCCGCTGCGGTTGTTGATGTAGGTCTTGTTGATCGTTGGCCTGGCCACTGGGCGATGGTGGCTGCGCGGCATCGGCATTGCGGCGGTGGGCCAGCGCCAGCTCGGCCACGGCCTGCACATCGGCCAGGCTGACCTCGGCATGGCCCGCCAGCGCGGCCTGGGCGCGCGCGGCGCGCAGCATCACCAGGTCGGCGCGCACGCCTTCGGCGCCCGATTGCTGGCACAGCTGCGCCACGGCATCCAAGATGGCCTCGGGCCAGGGCACCTGGGCCAGGTGTTCGCGCGCGGCCACAATCTGCTGGCGCAGCTGGGCTTGGGCCTGTTCATAGCGGGCGCAGAACTGGGCCGGGTCCGCATCAAAGGCAATGCGGGCGCGCACAATGCGCTTGCGCGTGTCCACATCAGGCACATTGGGCAGGCGCACAAACAGGCCAAAGCGGTCGAGCAGCTGCGGGCGCAGCTGGCCTTCTTCGGGGTTCATCGTGCCGATCAGTGCAATGCGCGCGGCATGCTGGTGCGAGACGCCATCGCGCTCGATGCGGTTGGTGCCGCTGGCGCTGACATCGAGCAGCAAGTCCACCAGGCCATCGGGCAGCAGGTTGACCTCGTCCACATACAGGATGCCCTGGTGCGCCTGGGCCAACAGGCCGGGGCGGAACTGCACCGCAGAGGACTGCAGGGCAGCTTCCAGATCGAGTGAGCCTTGCAGTTGCTCCTCGGTGGTGCCCAGCGGCAGATTGACAAAATGGCCGCTGGGCAGCAGCGCAGCCAGCGCGCGGGCACTGGTGGATTTGGCGGTGCCGCGCGGGCCTTCCACCAGCACGCCGCCCAGCTGCGGATCGACGGCCAAGAGCAGCAAAGCCTGCTGCAGCGCAGCCTGGCCCTCAATGGCGCTGAAGGGAAAGTGCAGATCGTTGGCGGTGCTCATCGCATCTCCAGCAGGTGTTCGGTCTCGAGCAAATGGGTCTCCAGCAATTGGGGGTAGTCGCCAGGCGCTTGCCACAGGCCGCGCTGTATGGCTTCGAGCAGGCGCTCACACATGCCGTGGAAGGCCTGCGGATTGTGCTGCTGCATAAAGGCGCGCGTGGTGTCATCGGCGACAAAGGCATCGGTCACGCGGGCGTATTGGTCGTCGCGCACCACACGGGCCGTGGCATCAAAGGCAAAGAGGTAGTCCACGGTCGCGGCAATCTCGAAAGCGCCCTTGTAGCCATGGCGCTGCACGCCCTCGATCCACTTGGGGTTGGTGGCGCGCGCGCGCACCACGCGGCTGATCTCTTCTTGCAGGCTGCGCATGCGCGGCGAATCAGGGTTGCTGTGGTCGCCAAAGTACAGGGCCGGTTGCTGGCCGCTGTAGTGGCGCACGGCAGCGGCCATGCCGCCCTGGAACTGGTAGTAGTCGCCCGAGTCGAGCACATCGTGCTCGCGGTTGTCCTGGTTGTGCAGCACCAGCTGCATCTCTGAGAGGCGCCGCACAAAGGTCTCGGGCACCTGGCTGCCATCGTCGTGCTGGCCGTAGGCATAGGCGCCCCAGTTGCGGTAGGCGGTGGCCAGGTCTTCGTCGCTTTGCCACTGGCCGCTGTCGATCAGGCCCTGCAGGCCGGCGCCATAGCTGCCGGGCTTGGCGCCAAACACGCGCAGGCCCGCCTGGTGGCGCGCCTCCTTGGCATTCATCCCTTGCTGTTGCAGCTGCGCGGCCTCGGCCAGCACGCGGGCGCGGATCGGGTTTTGCGCCGCGTCCTCGTCCTCCAAGGCCGCCACCTTTTGCACCGCGGCATCAAACAAACGGATCACATTGCTGAACGCATCCCGGAAAAAGCCCGAGACGCGCAAGGTCACATCGACCCGGGGCCGCCCCAGCACATGCAGCGGCAGCACCTCAAAATCGCTGACGCGCCAGCTGCCATCGGCCCAGGTGGGGCGCACGCCCATCAGCGCAAAGGCCTGCGAGATATCGTCGCCACCAGTGCGCATCGTCGCCGTGCCCCACACAGACAGGCCAATGGTGACGGGGTACTCGCCATGCTCTTGCGTGTAGCGCTCGACCAGCAACTGGGCAGATTTGAATCCCATGCCCCAGCTGGTTTGCGTGGGGATGGCCCGGGTATCGACCGAGAAGAAATTGCGGCCGGTGGGCAGCACATCGGGCCGGCCGCGCGTGGGCGCGCCGCTCGGGCCCGCCGGCACAAAGCGGCCCGCCAGGCCACGCAGCAGTTGCAGCAGCTCTTGCGGGCCACAGGCAGCCAGGCGCGGTCGCAGATCCTGCTGCACGCGGGCCAGCACGGTCTGGGTGTGGCCGGCCGCCAGGTCGGCCAGCGCTTGCGGTAGGGTAGCGCCGGGTACCAGGATTTGCAAGGCCAGCAGCTCCAGCCGCTCGCGCGTGTCGCCGTGGTGGCGCCAGGGCTGCTCATGCAGATCTTGCAGCAATGCGGGGCGCGGGCCGGTCCAGGGCTCGGCCCAGTCGGCATCGAGTGGGTCAAAGTCCAGGCCAAGATCACGGGCGATGGCGCGCACCAGGCTTTGGTTGGCGCCCTTGCCACCACCGACGGGGTGGCGCGCCAAGGCGAGCAGGGTGTCCATCTCCAGCCGGCCGGCGGGCGAGACGCCGAAGATATGCAGGCCGTCGCGGATCTGGCTTTCCTTGAGCTCACACAGGTAGGCATCGGTGCGGTTGAGCAGCTGCTGCTCTTCCTCGTCGCTGGCGGGGGCCTGCAGGCCCAGGTCCTGGTGCAGGTCGTGCTGCACGATGTGGGCAAGGATCTGCTGGCGCAGGATTTGCGCGCGCTTGTGGTCCAGGGTGGCGGCCTCGTAGTACTCGTCCACCATGCGCTCCAGATCGCGCGTGGGCCCATAGCTCTCGGCGCGGGTGAGCGGGGGCATCAGGTGGTCAATGATCACGGCCTGGGCGCGGCGCTTGGCCTGCGTGCCTTCGCCGGGGTCATTGACGATAAAGGGGTAGAGGTGAGGCAGGGGGCCCAGCACCAGATCGGGCCAGCAGTTGGCCGACAGCGCGACGCTCTTGCCGGGCAGCCATTCGAGGTTGCCGTGCTTGCCCACATGCACCATCGCATCGGCCTGCCACTGGCTGCGCAGCCAGTGGTAGAAGGCCAGGTAGTAGTGCGGCGGCACGAGATCCGGGTCATGGTAGGCAGCCAGTGCATCGAGCTGGTAGCCGCGTGCCGGCTGCACGCCGACAAAGATCTGGCCCAGGCGCAGCCCTGCCACCATAAAGCGGCCGTCGCGCAGCATCGGGTCTTGTGCGGGCGCGCCCCAGCGCGCGGTGATGGCCTGCTGATTTTCGGCGGGCAGGCTGTCAAAGTACTGCAGGTAGTCGGCCAGGCTCAGGCTTTGCCAGGCGGCGCGTGTGGCCCAGGAGTCGGGCGCATTGGTGATGCCTTGCTGCAAAAGATCCATCAGCGCCTGGCTGTCTGCGGGCATGGCATCGACGGCATAGCCGTCTGCCGCCAGCGCGCGCAGGATCTCGATGACCGACGCTGGTGTATCGAGCCCCACGCCATTGCCGATGCGGCCTTCGCTGCTGGGGTAGTTGGCCAGCACCAGCGCCAGGCGCTTGTCGGCATTGGGCTTGCGGCGCAGCTGGCACCAGCGCTGGGCGAGTTCGACCACAAAGCCCATGCGCTCGGGGTGGGCCTGGTACTGCACCACATCGGACTGGGTCAGATCGCTGCGGTGTGACAGGCCCTTGAAGCTGATCGCCCGCGTGATGATGCGGCCATCGACCTCAGGCATCGCCACATGCATCGCAATATCGCGCGGCTGCAGGCCGTGGGTGCTGTCCAGCCAGGTCTGCTCGTTGCTGCCCGACAGGATCAGCTGCAGCACGGGGATGTCGCCGGCCAGTGCATGGTCGTCGGGCGTATCGAGCGAGGCCTGCGAGAACGCGGTGGTGTTGAGGATCAGCGCCACGTCTTCGCTGGCGCACAGCGCCTGCAAGGCCGCCAGGCACCCGGCGTCCTTGAGCGACTGCAAGGCCAGCGGCAGCGGGTTCATGCCCTTGGCGAGCAGGGCCTGGCACAGGTCGGCAAACACCTGGGTGTTGCCCGACTGCAGATGCGCCTTGTAGAACAGCAGCATGACCACCGGCGCGCCGGGCTGCCACTGCAGCGGGCCGGGTTGCTGCCAGGTGGCGACCGTGGCCTCGTCGCTCGCTGGGTGGTAGACGGCCACCGCCGGCAAGGGGCGCGGGGGCAGCGCCGCATGCGGGCCGCCCAAGAGGCCATGCCAGACAAAGCGGAACAGCTCGCGCGCGTTGGCCAGGCCGCCTTCGCGCAGGTAGCGCCACAAGCTGCGGCAGTCTTGCTGCGCCACCGTGCTTTTTTGCAGCAGGTTCAGGTCTTCACTGCTGTCGCCCGAGAACATGGCCAGCGCAATCTTGTGGGCACGGCACAGCGACATGACGCGCTCGGTGCCATAGGGCCAGTAGCTCTCGCCGCCCAGGTGGTCGATGATGATGACTTTGGCATGCTGCAGCACCTCATCGGCATACAGATCGACCGATGCGGGCTGGCGCAGGTACATCAGATTGGCCAGCCGGACGCTGGGCAGTTGCTCGCCATCCATGCCGGCCCGCAGCTGCGCATAGGCTTGAGCGAGCAGGGCCAAGGTGGTGTCTGCGGCGCTCAGGATCACGATGTCGGCCGGGCTTTGCCCCAGGCTGGAGACAAAGGCCTCGTCGTCGACAAAACCACCGGGCTGGACCGCGAGCAAATGCATCAGAGCGCTCCGACTGGGCTGGCAGCGAGCTGGGCGCGGATGGCGGCCTCGTCCAGGTCATGCCCGATAAAGACCAGGTGGCTGCCGCGCTTTTCATCGGCGCGCCATGGGCGGTCAAAGTAGCTGTCAAAGCGCTTGCCCACGCCATGCACCACCAGGCGCATCGGCTTGCCGGGCAGGGCCACAAAGCCCTTGATGCGGTAGACGGTCTGCTGCGCCACGACCTCGGCCAGCTGGGCCAGCAGCGCTTCGCGTTCCACCTCGCCCAGCTGCACGACGACCGAGTCGAAATCGTCATGGTCGTGCTCGTCATGCACATGGCCGGCTTCGTGCTCGTGGTGGCCCTTGCGCGATTCGATGCTCTCTTCGGACGCGCTGGACAGGCCCAGCACCACATCCAGGTCGATGCGGCCATGGTCGGCAGCGACGATCTTGACGGCGGGCGGAATGTCTTCGCGCACCAGGGCCTCGACGGCCGCGCGGTCGGCGGCGCTGGCCTGGTCAAGCTTGCTCAGCACCACTAGGTCGGCGGAGATGAGCTGGTCTTCAAACAGCTCATGCAGCGGCGACTCGTGGTCGAGGTTGGGGTCTTGCTTGCGCTGCAGATCGACGGCGGCGGGGTTGGCGGCAAACTGGCCGGCCGCAGCGGCGGGCACATCGACCACGGTGATCACCGCATCGACCGTACAGGCGTTCTTGATCTCGGGCCAGTTGAAGGCCTGCACCAGGGGCTTGGGCAGGGCCAGGCCGCTGGTCTCGATAAGGATATGGTCGATATCGTCCCGGCGCTCGATGAGCTTGCGCATCACGGGGTAGAACTCTTCCTGCACGGTGCAGCACATGCAGCCATTGGCCAGTTCATAGAGCTGGCCGGCCTGCTCGCCGTTCTCGTCATCGCAGCCAATGCCGCAGCCGCGCAGGATCTCGCCATCGATGCCCAGCTCGCCAAACTCATTGACGATCACCGCAATGCGGCGGCCGTTGGCGTTGGACAGGATATGGCGCAGCAAGGTGGTCTTGCCGCTGCCCAGAAAGCCGGTGACGATGGTGGCTGGAATCTTCTGGCTGGTGCGCATGGGGGATGTCTCCAAATAAAAAGGGGAGGGCTGCCGGGCAAGCCTGCGGCGGGGCCGGTGGGCGCAGTGCGCGGGGCAGTCTGAAACAAAAAGGGGGGAGGCGGGGCGGGGGCAGGGGCCGGCGCTGGACGAGTGCTGGCCGCCTAGCGGCCGCATCCCGCCAACGGCCAGGCCAGGCCTGTGCGCCACAGCGCAGGGTGCAAGGGCAGCGCCAAGCGGCGGCTGGGGGCAGGTTTCTGCATGGGAACTCCAGGAAAAGCGCGTCCTAGGCAAACCAGCGGGCTTGATGCCGGTGAGAGCTGGTTCGGGGGTGGCTTGGCACAAAGGTCTGACTTGGCAGCGCAAGGCGCGGGGCGAGCCCGGGGCCTGCGGCAGCGATACAGTGGCGCGACCGTGCCGGATTGTCACCGGCTTCTTTGCGAACAAGTGCGGGCCATTCTACTGCCTTTGCCTGCGGCGATAGCGGCCCGCCATGGCTGCTTGCGTGGGTTCTTGCGGGGCATGCCAACGGCTGGCTTGAGGCACCGGGCAGGCACCCCATCCTTCACAATGGCCTCTTGTCTTTGACGGTGCAGGAGTGGATATGGGGCGAATCATGGCCGCATTGTTGATCGCCATCAGTGTGCGAAGCGCCTGCGCGGCGCCCGCTGGGCCGACTGAGCCGACTGGGCGGGCTGGAGAAATCGGTTGGTGGACGCTGACGCGTGAAGTGGACCCTGCGACTGGAAAGCAGGCCTGTGTTGCCAGGCATGTGGGTGGGGGGATGACGCTCAATGGCGCATCCTTGACGATTGCTGCAGTGCCCATGCGGGCGGTGCTTTCGAGCGGGGCTTTGGCGATCGCATTAGACGGCATTCCTCTTCCCCCGCCTTTGACCGAAGCTGCTGGCGTTACCCGGCATTTTGGGGTACTGACGCTGGAGGGGTCCGCCCTGGCCAAAGCCGTTGCATCCCAAAAGCTGCTGGTCTCAGTCGGCGCAGTCGATGCGATGCACGACATGCGCGGTGCACGCGAGGCGCTGCAGTGGATACAAGACTCCTGCCAGCGATAGCCGCCTTCGGCACTGAACCATGGGGCCCTGAGCCGCTGCACGTTTTTAGCCCGGGCGGCGCGGCCTTTGGGCGTCCACCACAGCGGGCTGCAAAGTTTTCGATGCTTTATTTCAATATTTCAAGTATCATTGAAATATGAATGAAGACCATGTCATCAAATCCCTGGCCGCACTGGCCCACCAGGTCCGCTTGCGGGTGTTTCGTGCGCTGGTGGTGGCCGGGGCTGACGGGCTCACGCCCTCGGTGTTGGCGGAGGCGCTGGGCGTTGCGGCCACGGCGCTGTCCTTTCACCTCAAGGAGCTGGTCCATGCGGGCCTGGTCACGCAGGAGCGCGTGAGCCGCAACCTGGTCTACCGCGCAGACTTTGCGCGCATGGATGGCGTTCTGCGCTATTTGACCGAGAACTGCTGCGCGGGCGCCCGCTGCGAGGTGACCGCTCCCCAGTGCTGCCCTGCCAGCGACAAAGGCTGCTGACGATGACCACCCATGTTTTGGTGCTTTGCACCCACAATTCGGCCCGCAGCGTGCTGGCCGAAGCCATGTTCAACCACTGGGCGCAGACACTGGGCATCGATGCCAAAGCCTTCAGCGCCGGCGCTGCACCCAGTGGCCGTGTCCACCCGCAGGCGCTGGCGGCGTTGCGTGCTGCAGGCGTGGACACATCGGCGCTGTCGAGCAAGAGCATGGACCGGTTTGCGCATCCCGGCGTGCCAGAGATGCGCGTGGTCATCACCGTTTGCGACAGCGCCGCTGCCCAGCCTTGTCCCTTGTGGCCGGGCGCGCCGGTGCGTGCCCATTGGAGCTACCCGGACCCCTCCGAGGCCCCCAGCGAGGAGCAAGCCCAGCGCTTTGAGCTCACCCGCCAGGCGCTGGCCTACCGCATGCTGCAGCTGTTGCAATTGCCGTTTGACAAGCTCGGCAACCAGGCGCTGCAAGCGGCAGTGCAGCGCATTGCGGAGTCTTGAACATGCCCGTGACTGAGACCAAGCCGGTGATCGGTGGGTTTGAGCGCTACCTCACGCTCTGGGTGCTGCTGTGCATCTGCGCTGGCGTGGGCCTGGGTTATGCCGTGCCGGGCCTGACCGAGGCCGTGGCTGCGATGGAGGTGGCCAAGGTGAACCTGCCGGTGGGCGTGCTCATTTGGGTGATGGTGATTCCCATGCTGCTCAAGATTGACTTTTCTGCGCTGTCGCAGCTGCGCCGCCATGCCCGTGGCATAGGGGTGACCTTGTTCATCAACTGGGGCCTCAAGCCGTTTTCGATGGCCTTGCTGGCCTGGCTGTTTTTGCGCCATGTGTTTGTGCAGTGGCTCGATCCTGCGCAGATCGACAGCTATGTCGCCGGTTTGATTTTGCTCGCCGCAGCGCCATGCACGGCGATGGTCTTTGTCTGGAGCCAGCTGTGCAAGGGGGACCCGTACTTCACGCTGTCGCAGGTGGCCTTGAATGACGCCATCATGCTGGTGGCCTTTGCGCCGATCGTGGCCTTGCTGCTGGGCATCTCCTCGATCACGGTGCCCTGGGACACCTTGCTGGTTTCGGTCGTGCTCTACATCCTGGTGCCGGTGGCGCTGGCCCAGATGCTGCGCAAATACCTGCTCAGGCGCGGCAGCCAGGCACTGGCCCGGGCGGCCGAGTTGATGGGGCCGGTGTCCATCCTGGCCTTGCTCGCCACGCTGGTGCTGCTGTTTGCGTTCCAGGGCCAGTCGATCCTGGCGCAGCCCTTGGTGATTGCGCTCTTGGCCGTGCCCATCCTGGTGCAGGTGGTGCTCAATGCCGGGCTGGCGTACTGGCTCAACAAGCGGCTGGGGGTGGCCCATTGCGTGGCCGGGCCCTCGGCGCTGATTGGCGCCAGCAACTTCTTTGAACTGGCCGTCGCCACCGCGATCAGCCTGTTTGGCCTGAACTCGGGCGCAGCACTGGCCACCGTGGTCGGTGTGCTGATCGAGGTGCCGGTGATGCTGGCCGTCGTGGCCGTTGTCAACCGATCCAAGCGCTGGTATGAAAATGCCCTGCCAGCTGCATCCACCCAAGGACACTGATGTCTGCTGATGCCATCTCCCGCCATATCGACGCCCGCAGCTTCCAGGCCCCTGGCCCGCAGCAGCTGCAGCCACGTCAGTTGTCTCCCCATGCCCCGCGCATCCTGATGCTGTATGGCTCGCTGCGTGAGCGCTCCTACAGCCGGCTCCTGACCCAGGAGGCAGCCTGGCTGCTGGAAGGCATGGGGGCCGAGGTCCGTATCTACGACCCCGACGGCTTGCCGCAGCCCGATACGGTGCCGGAAGACCACCCCAAGGTGGCGGAGCTGCGCGCGCTGGTGCGGTGGTGCGAAGGCATGGTCTGGACGTCACCGGAGCGCCACGGCGCGATGACCGGCATCATGAAGACCCAGGTGGACTGGATACCGCTGTCCGAAGGCGCTGTGCGGCCCACGCAAGGAAAGACGCTGGCGGTTATGCAGGTGAGCGGCGGCTCGCAGTCCTTCAATGCCGTGAACCAGCTGCGCATTCTGGGCCGCTGGATGCGCCTGTTGACCATTCCCAACCAAAGCTCGGTCGCCAAGGCCTACCAGGAGTTTGATGACGAGGGGCGCATGAAGCCTTCGCCTTTTTATGACCGTGTGGTGGATGTGATGGAGGAGCTGCTGAAGTTCACCCTGCTGACCAGGGATATCGCGCCCTATCTGGTGGACCGCTACAGCGAGCGCAAGGAGGAGCGCGCAAAGATGCATGCCCAGACCTTGGCGAGCCTGTGAGCGCTGCGCGGGATACGAAAGGGGCGACACAGTCCAGAGGGCCCAGATGGCCCAGAGGGGAAGGCCGCCGGCGGCAGGCGATTTGCTAGCATGGCGCAACTTGCCCCAGACCCATGACCAAAAATCGCTACCGCCTGCTCGTTATCGCCACCGTCCTCCTGTTAGTGCTGTCCATCCGCATGGATTTCAGGACCGAGCTGCTGTCCTCGCAGCATCCGCTGCGGTTTCCCATCGCGCTGGAGGGGGAGATGGTCGTGCTGCTGTGCTTGATCATCCTGGGCTGGAGCGCCGGTTTTTATGGCTGCATGCGCTTTCGCCCCTGGGCGCCCGCGCTCAACCTGGTCACCACCGCCTGCGGCCTGCTGTTTATCGTCGGCAACAACTGGCTCTCCGTCGAATCGTCCTGGGCCCAGGTGCTGGACTTTCTGGCCAATGCCTCGGGTGGTTTGACCTTGATGCTGCCTTACTTCAACGACCAGGTCCGAAAGATGTTTTGGCCGGAGCCGGATTAAGGTCCGGCCCTCCGCAGAGCACTGCCCGCGCATCAGCGCTGCAGGGGCTGGCCAAACCAGCGCTGGATAGCGGTTGCGACTGGCGCTTGCGATGCCTTACCGTCACCCACCCAGGCGACGATGCCATCCGGGCGGACCAGTAGCGATTGCAAGCCAAGTTCATCCGCCGTGCTGCGGGCGATATAGCGGAGGTGCCCCTGCCACCCTGCCGACAAGTCACGCAACGGCGCGGCGCAGCCAAAGTCCAGCAATAAGCCCTGGCCGGTCTGCAGATGGCCAGCGAGGGTCGAGCCATCGGCCAGCGCAAAGTCGGGCGCGCTGCGACCGACCAAGGGGTGGGGGGGCCCGCCAGGCCGGCGCGCATGCTGCAGCCAATGGGGGCGCAATGCGGTGGGCGCGCCACCATGTAGGGGTGCGGTGACGGCCTCCAGCAAGCCCCGGCGCCGCAGCGCCTCCAGCGAGGGGATAGTGAGGCCGCGAATGCCAAAGGGCGCTTGCTTGAGCGGGGAGTGCGGGTCGCCGGCTTGCTCGAGCACCAGCACAGAGCACTGGGCCAGCCGCAGCTCGCAGCTGAGCAGCAGGCCGACGGGGCCTGCTCCAACAATGATGACGTCGTAAGAACCTGTTCAAAGTCTCCTCGCGCCGCGACCGTGTCTTTGCGAGATGGGATGCTAGGGGGGCGCCCAGCCGCGCAACACCGCAGCAATAGCCCAGCTATTGCGAGGATTGGCAACAACGCAGACCGCCCCTGCCCGGGCGGCCCTCGCCGGGCGCCCCTTCCCGGGCAGCGCAAAGCCACTGTCCCTACGGGTTGGAGTGAAATCGGGCGATTTCTGCGCGCTGGCCCTTGCTTGCACCCCGGTGCAAGCTGCGGACCAGCCCTTCGAACTCATCCCGATTGCACTCCAACGCGGCTGCGTAGAGACTTTGAACAGGTTCTAAGGGGAGATCGTAGGCATGGACATGTCCTCTCTCGTTTGACCGTTCGGCCGGAGTGATTCTTTGTCTTGAGAACCCCTGGGACGAACCGATGGCCGCAAGCAAATGCGGTGCACGTTCGTCGTGGGGACCCATGCGCGGGCAGAGTCAGCGCTTCCGTGTGGAAGGACCTGGGCTTACCAAACCAAGTCTGCCTTTTTCGACGGGCGGATTATTGCGCTGACTGTGCAGAGGCGATTTACTGAGGGCGCTGGCCCAGCTGATGGATCCGTTTAACGGAAAGCTTTCCCGCCCGAGCAACCTGTGGATGTGCGTGCGCTGCGCACAGCTGGGCCATGGGTAGCAGTGCTTGGTCAGGGCGCTTTTGGATGGCCATCGCGACGGCCTCACCGAGAAAGAAGTCGTCATCGGCCACCAGTCTGTGCAACAGGTCCTTGTCTTCCAGGCTGAGCGAAGGAATGAGTGCGACAACGACATCGTTCCATTCCTGATCATCCAGCAGCCTGTGTATGCATGCACCCAAGGCATCCTGGTCCTGTGCAATAGGGGATAGCGCGGGATGCAGATCGGAGACTTCCTGGTCGCTGGCTTGCGCCTGTTGCAGCGCCACCAAAAAGCTTGTTGCCGAATCGAAAACGGCGCGCGTATCGCCATCGTGGCTGAGGAAAAGCACGCAGCCTGCGAGCGGCGAGCGGGTGGCCAGAAGGTGGTGGTCGCTGGTGTTCGCATCATCGAGCACATAGCAGCCCAGCTGTTGGACCAGCGGGTGGTAGGCGAATTGCGCGGTGTGTTCCAGCACTTCACGGGGTGCAAGCAGCTGTGGATGGAGCGCGAGAAAGGGCGCAGCGGCCTCGACGTAGTGCTCAAGCAGATCGCGCTCTTCTTCTGCTGCGGGCATGGCAGGATCCTTGGGTAAAGCGTTCGTCAAACCACGGCAGCCGTGAACGCATCGGGCCGCCGCGCCAGCAGCGCCGACAAGCGCTGCAGCCCCGCCTGCAAGCGCCCCCGGTCCTTGATGCTGCCCAGCGAGATGCGGATGGCATTGACCTGGGCAGTGTCTGCCGCGCCGCTGGCAAAGGCCTCTGCCGGGGTGACGGCGATGCCTTCGCGCTGGGCGGCTTGCGCGAGTTGGGCGGGGCTCCAATACCCTGGCAGTTCCAACCAGACATGCAGGCCATCGCCCGCGCCGCTGTAGCGGCCGGCCAGCAGATCGCGCGCCATGCGGTGGCGCAGGCGGGCCTCCTTGCGCACGCCCTCCATCAGCCCATAGGCCGAGCCGCCCAAAATCCATTGCGTGGCCAGTGCTGCAGACAGTGGCGAGACCATCAGCGCAAAGGAGCGCAGGGCAGTCTGGAAGCGCTCGCGCAAGGCAGGATCGCGCGCCCGCACAAAGGCCACGCGCAGGCCGGGCGTCAGGCATTTGGACAGGGTGGAGATATAGAGCACCTGCTCGGGCGCCAGGCTGGCCAGCGGCGGCGGTGGTGTCTCGGCCAGCAGCCAGTAGGGGTCATCCTCGACGATGCGGACATGGTTGCGCTGGGCAATGCGCACGAGCGCCTGGCGCCGTTCCAGCGGCATCGTGGTGGCGGTCGGGTTCTGCAGGGTGGGGTTGAGGTAGAGCAGTGCCGGCTGGTGCTGGCGGCAGGCCTGCTCCAGGCTCTCGGGCAGCATGCCATGCGGGTCGCTGGGCACGGCGATGAGCTGCCTGCCCAATTGCGTCGCCGCTGCGCGCAGGCCGGGGTAGCCCATCGGCTCGGCCAGGATCACGTCGCCCGGTTCCGTCAGCGCCAGGATGGAGGCAGCAATCGCCGCTTGCGCGCCCGGGCAGACAACGAGCTGCTCGGCATCGACCGGCCCCAACATGGGCTTGAGCCATTGGGCGCCGGCTTGGCGGTCCACGTCGCTGCCGCCACCCAGATGGTAGGTCATCAGCAGCGCAGAATCCGCCCCCATCAGCACCTGCGACAGGCCTTGCTTGAGCAGATCGTCAAAATCCAGACCCGCCGGTGGCGGCGGGGTGTTCATGCCCAGGTCGAGCACCGCCGTCAGCGCCACCTTGGGCGCTGCCACATAGGTGCCCCGCGCGCCGCGCCCTTCGAGCAGGTTGCGGCGCCGGGCCTCGTCGTAGGCGCGGGTGACGGTGGTCAGGTCCACATCCAGCAAGGCCGCCAGATGGCGCTGTGGCGGCAGACGGTCGCCGGGCTTGAGCAGGCCGTCTGCCACGGCCGCTTGCAAGGCATCGGCAATCTGCAAAAAGCGCGGCCCGCCCCGCGCGCTCAGTCGCGGCAACCAGGGGAGGGCGTCGTCTTCTTGCATGCTTGTATCTGGGGATGTATGGATGGGTTCAGGAGGCCTCTGCAAAACGCACTGCCTTGGTCTGGACGCCCACTCGGGCGATCCACTCCATACTATTGGGCGAGGGTTTTGCAGACGGTCCCTGGGACAATTTGTCCGCATGTATGGAAATTGCTTTTGCGTACTATGCACCAGAACGCAGAGCGGCCCATGCTGGTATGGCAATCGCTGGCGTTGCGGCCTCATGCCTTGCTGGGGCGCGGACAGTGCCAAGTCATTGGCTGGAAATTTGCAAAATGATCGATTGGATCCCTGTAGTCTTTGTCATCTTCAAGCTGAGCATGTTCAGCACCTGCATGTTCTTTGCCATCAAATGGCATTACGACCAGGGCAAAAAAGGCGGCAACCCCCGCGCCGTGCTGCGCGCAGGCGGCAAGGTGGCGGCGATTTTTTTGGCGGCGCTGTTGCTGCTGGGGTTGCTGACCTTCACCTTGGTCAGGACGATGGGTTTGGATTTGACGTTTTCCTGATGGGGCGCCATCCGTCCAGTCCCGCCGATCGCTGGGTCGGGGCTGGGCACCGCATGCTTTGAACAGGTTCTTAGGCGGCGCCGCTAGTTTTGCTGGCTGGCGGCCAAGGCTCGGCAGCGCTGAGCTGTTTCAGTACCGCATGCAGCGCATCGATGAATTGCTGGCCCGTTGCCGGGCATGGCTGCCGCGCAGACGTTATCGTCCAGATGTTGGAATACACCTCCGTTGTCAAAGGCCTGACGACGATGTCATCGCGGGGAATATGCCGGATACAGGAGGCATCCACAATGGCAGCGCCCAAGCCCGTCTGAACGCAACTGAGGGCAATGGCCGGCGAGCGCACCTGGATGCTCGCCGAGCTGGCATCCATCGCCAGCGCTGAGGCGCATAGGCGTCCCAGCGGGGTGTCCGGCGGGTAGCCGATCCATGCGGTGTCGCACAACGCAAGCGGATCCACCACGGCCCGGTCCGCCAGCGGGTGTTGCGGGGGCAGTACGCACAGCAGGCGCTGGCGGCCCAGCAAGCGTGATTTCAAGCCCGGGTGGTTCGACTCCACCAAAGAAACGCCCACATCGGCTTGACCCGACAGCAGGTACTCTGGCAACTCGTCATAGGTCGCCGTGCGAAAGTCGACACGCAATTGCGGGCTGTAGCGCATCAGTTGCTGCAGTGCCTGCGGAATCAAGGTGTTGGCAAACGTGGCACTGCAGGCCAGGTGCAAGGTGTCCACGCCCGCATGGCCGATGCGCTGGGCCAGGCTGTTGAGCCGGTCCAAGCCTCGGTACACGTCGCGCGCCTCTTCGTGCAGGCGCTGGGCTTCGGGCGTGGGCTGCAGCCTTCTGCCCAGCCGCTCAAACAACAAATAGCCCAGGCGGGCTTCGCAGTGCGCCAGTGCCCGGCTCAGTGCCGGCTGCGATACATGCAGGGCCAAGGCCGCGCCGCTGATGGTGCCGGTGGTCATGATGGCATGGAACACCTCCAGCTGCCGCATGTTCAGTGCGCGGGGGTGAATGGCGTGGCTGCTGGTTTCAGGCGATTGGCTTGGCATGTGGTGTTAACCCCTGGTCGATATAACTTTGTTTGTGAATGCACCGACATTTTTCAATTTGGGTGAGTTCGGCTTGTCCTTTACGCTGCAAGCAATATTCAGACCCATGAAAGAGTCAAGCCATGAACCGCCGTCTTCTGAACCGTTTTGCCCTCCTGTTGCCCCTTGTCATGCTGGCCGCGCAGTCGGATCCGGCTGCTGCCCAGGGCAACGCGAGCCAGCCGATCAGCTTTGTCGTGCCCTCTGCGGCCGGTGGATCCCCTGACGTGCTCAGCCGCATCATTACCAACCAATGGTCGCTGAACGCCCATCGTCCGGTGATTGTAGAAAACAAGCCCGGAGCGGCAGGCAATATCGGTGTGGTGCAGGTGATCAGGGGCAATGAGCTCACCGTGGGCTATGGAAATATCAACACCCTGGCGGTCAACCGCGCGCTGTTCTCCACGCTGCCTTACGACGTGGACAAGGACCTGGTTCCGGTGTCGCACCTGTTCAACCTCTACAACGTGCTGATCGTTCCGGTGGCATCGAGCGTCCAATCCGTGCAGGACTTGCTAGCCGAAGCGCGCAAGAACCCCGGCAAGCTGTCCTATGGGGCTTCGGGCGTCGGCACCACCGGCCATATGAGTGGGGAGCTGCTCAACCATCTGGAAAAGCTCGATACCGTTTTCGTTCCCTACCAGGGCGGGCCGGCCGCGTTGCAGGACCTGATGGGCGGGCGCTTGGACTATATGTTCATCAACAGCTCCGAAGCGGTGCCGCTTATCAAGTCGGGCAAGGTGCGTGCGCTGGCCGTGACCCAGCTGGGCAAGCGGATCGAGCAGCTGCCCACTGTTCCGACGATGGACGAGGCGGGCGTCAAGGGCTATGAGATCGTCTCGTGGGGGGGCGTGGTGGGCAATCGCAAGATGACGCCTGAGCAGGCCAAGGCACTGGCCGCCGATCTGGACAAGGTGTTGAAGATGCCTAACGTGCGCGAAAGTCTTCAAGGCCTGGGCGCCCAGCCGGTGGGCGGCACGCCGGAGGATTTCAAGCAATTGATTGCCCGAGAGACGAAAAAATGGACCGAGATCATCCAGTCCAGCAAGATCGCGAAGCTCAACTGATCGGCCCCGGAAAGAGAAGACGAAAGTGCTGATATTCAAGAATGCGATGCTGATCGACGGCTCTGGCGAGCAGGCTTACAGCGGCGATGTGGCGGTGGAGGGCGAGCGGATTGCCCAGGTGGGCGCGGTGCAGGCGCAGGCCGGTGATACCGTCATCGACCTGCAGGGCCTGGCCCTTGCACCGGGCTTTATCGATTCGCACACCCACGATGATGGCTACCTGCTGGTGCACCGCGATATGGTGCCCAAAGTCTCCCAGGGTATAACCACGGTGGTTACCGGCAACTGCGGCATCAGTCTGGCGCCGCTGGTGCCGCAAAACCTGCCGCAGCCCCTGGACCTGCTGGGGCCGCCCGAGTTGTTTCGCTTTGGGCGCTTTGGCGAGTGGCTGCAAGCCTTGCAGACGCAGCCAGCGGCGGTCAATGTCATCCCGCTGGTGGGCCATACCACCTTGCGCGTCAAGGTGATGGCGGACCACCAGCGTGAAGCCACCGATGACGAGTGCGCGCAGATGCGGGATTTGCTGACCGAAGCGCTGGACGAAGGGGCCTTCGGCATCTCGACCGGCACCTTCTACCCGCCTGCACGCCATGCCACAACCTGGGAACTGCTCGAAGTCTGCAGGCCACTGCGCGGCCGCCAGGCCGTGTATGCCACCCATCTGCGGGATGAGGCCGATGACATTGTCCCAGCGATGCAAGAGGCATTGGCCGTGGGGCGCGACGCAGACTGCCGGGTGGTTTTCTCCCACCACAAGCTCGCTGGCGAGCGCAACCATGGCCGCTCGGAAGAGACGCTGGCGCTGATCCGGGAGGCCAGTAGCAAGCAGCCCGTTTGTGTGGACTGCCACCCTTATCCCGCCACGTCCACGATGCTGCGGCTCGACCGGGTTCGCCTGGCAAGCCGCACCATGATCACCTGGTCCAGCGCTTGTCCAGAAGCCAAAGGACGGGATTTTGCCGACCTGCAGCAGCAATGGGGCCTGGACGATGAAGCGCTGTTGGCGCGCCTGTCACCGGCCGGCGCCATCTACTTCTTGATGGATCAGCACGATGTGGACCGCATCTTTGCGTTTCCTTTGACGATGGTGGGGTCCGATGGCCTGCCTTTTGATCCACACCCCCATCCACGCCAGTGGGGCACCTTCACACGCGTGCTGCGGCGCATGGTGCGCGAATGCGGCTTGCTGTCGCTGGAAGAGGGCATCCACCGGATGACGGGGCTGGCTGCGCAGCAGTATGGGCTGGAGCAGCGTGGGCGTTTGGAGCCCGGCTGCTTTGCCGACCTGGTGGTGTTTGACCCCCAACGGGTTTCGGACAAGGCCACGTTTGAGGAGCCAGTGCAGGCCAGCGAGGGAATCGAACAAGTCTGGGTCAATGGGCAGCAGGTGTGGGATGGCCACCAGCCTACCGGCGCGCGGCCAGGACAAGTGCTGCGCCGGGCAGAGCCCGAGCAGACAACGCAAAAGGAGTGCGGGAAATGACAACACGAAAACTTGGTTTGGCCGTGGCCCAGATGGGGCCTGTTCATTTATCGGATAGCCGGGGCTCGGTGGTTCGGCGCTTGGTGGCCATGCTGCGCGAGGCCAAGGCCCGGGGCGCCGAGATGGTCGTTTTTCCGGAGTTGGCACTGACGACGTTCTTCCCGCGCTATTGGATGGAAGAAGCGCAAGCACAAGCGCGGTTCTTCGAAGCACAGATGCCCAATGCCGATGTGCAGCCTCTGTTTGATGCCGCGCGTGAGCTGGGCGTGGGCTTCTACCTGGGCTATGCCGAACTGGCCGAAGACGGGCGACCCTACAACACCGCCGTACTGGTCAACTCCAGGGGAGAAATTGCGGGCAAGTACCGCAAGATCCACCTGCCCGGCCATGTGGAACATAAGCCAGAAGCTCCGTTCCAGCATCTGGAGAAGAAGTACTTCGATGTCGGCAACCTGGGGTTCAGGGTGTTCGATTCAGGCGCTGTCAAATACGGCATGTGCCTGTGCAACGACCGCCGCTGGCCGGAAACCTACCGCGTGATGGCCTTGCAAAGTGCCGAGGTGGTCATGCTGGGCTACAACACGCCGTCGCTCAATATCCATTGGAATGAGCCGGTGCATCTGCGCACGACCACCCACCTGATCTCATTGCAGGCCAATGCCTACCAAAATGGAATCTGGGTGGCGGCAGCGGCGAAATGCGGTTCCGAAGATGGCCACCACATGATTGGCAGCTCCGTCATTGTTGCGCCCACCGGAGAGATCGTGGCGCGCACGCTGACCGAGGACGATGAGGTCATCTGCGTCAGCGCCGATCTGTCGCTGGGTGAACATTTCCGCCAGCATGTCTTCAATTTCGCCAAGCACCGCAGGCCTGAGCACTACCGCTTGATTGTGGACCGGGTGGGCGCGGGCGATCCGCTGCCCTGAAGGGATCTCACATGTTGCGGATGCCTGGATTGGTGGACTGCACCAAGCCAGGCTGCGCTTTCCCAGGACCCAGCTGCCCCTGCCCATAAGCCCGAGGAATATGCGTCATCAGCGAATGGCTGAAACCGCCATCGACCACCAGATCCGCGCCATGGACATAGCTGGCCCGGGGGCTGGCGAGGAAGACCACCGCCTGGGCGAGTTCTTCGCTCTGGCCGATGCGGCGCAGGGGGACGACCTGCTCGCGGCGGGCGCGGTCGTCCGGGTTGCGGTAGAAGCGCTCGCTCAGCGGGGTCACAAACAGGCCGGGGCTGACGGTGTTGCAGCGGATGCCTGCGGGGCCCCATTCCAGGCACATCTGGTTAGTCAGCATGCGGATGGCGGCCTTGCTCATGCTGTAGCCGCCGCTCAGCGGTTGGGCGTTCTGGGCCGAGATCGAAGCGATATTGACAATGGCGCGCGGCAGGCTGGCGTCGGAATGGCGGTAGAAGGCCTGGCCCATGCGCAGGTAGCCGCCCAGGTTGATCTGCAGTTGGCGCTCCCAGATGCCAGGGTCCAGCTCGGCCAGCGGCGCGGCGCTGGTGATGGCGGCGTTGTTGACCAGCACGCTGGGCCCGGCGCCCCAGTGCTGTTGCAGTGTTTGAAACGCAGCCTCTACCGCAGCGGGTGATGAGACATCGGCGCTCAGCGGCAGCAGACGCTGGCCATCGGGATGGGTGGCGGCGAGCTGCGCCAGCGCATCGCTGTCGTGGTCGAGCACCGCCACGCGGCAGCCGCTCGCCAGCAGTGCTTGCACAATGCCGGCGCCCAGTCCCTTGGCGCCGCCGGTGACGACGCAGATGCGTTGGTCCAATTGCAGCCAGTCCATGCTTGAAGCCCTTTTCTGGTCTGCGATCAGGCCGCCAAGGGCACCAGCTTGTGCGTGCTGGCATTGAAGTTCACCACGGGGCTGGCGCTGTTGCAGGAGGACTTGCGGATCTTGCCGACCACCAGCTTGTGCGTGCCCAGGGTGTGGGTGCAGACAATGTCGCATTCCATGCTGGCCAGCGCGTCGCTCAGCACGGGCAGCTGGTGTTCGCTGCTGTGCCAGCGGCCTTCCTTGAAGCGGGCCTCGCCTTGGGGCTGACTCAGAAAGCTGGCGATGATCTGGCTGTGTTCCTCACCCAGCACATTGGCGACAAACTTGCCCGTTTGCAGCAAGGTATCACCCATCGACGAGGCGCTGTGGGCAAAAAAGCCGACCATCGGGGGCTCGGCCGAGATGGAGGTGAGGCTGGAGACGATCATGCCGGCGACGTCCTTGCCCTGGCCGGTGGTCACGGCGCTGATGCCGGCGGGCAGGGCGCGCATCGCGGCCTTGAAGTCGGCCACCGAGACGACCTGGTCTTCCGCGGCCAAGGTGATATGGGCACGCACCTGGCCTTGGGTATTGACCCAGCCGTGCTGCTGCGCATAGGCCAGCATGGCGGCAAAGCCCGTGTCCCATTCGCTGTCTGCGGCCTGGCAGGCCAGAAAGCGCAGCACCTGGGGAAACAGCCAGACATGGCTGTCGCCGTCGCGCGTGCCAATACGGGTCAGGGCCTGCGCGAGCTGGGGCTCGGGCTGGGGCTCGATCAGCACGTCGAGTGCCCGAAAATTGTGGGCATCCATCAGGCTGATGGAGCCGCAGTTGCTGAGGTGAACGCGCATGGCCCTGTCTCCTTTACGCCAGCGCTACGGCCTGGCCCACTTCTTTTTTCACGGCGGGAATGATCTTGTCGCCCCACAGCTCGATCTGCTTGAGCATGGTCTTCTGGTCGAAATCGCCCAGCTGGGTTTGCAGCGCAATGTGCTTGGGCTTGAGGATGCTGATCTCTTCGAGCAGCTTGTCGATCACTTCGTTGACCGAGCCGACGGGCAGGTTCTTGCGCAGCTGCTCGAAGGTCGGGTCGGTCTCGGTCGGCACTTCTTTGACCATGTAGCCGTCTTCGGACTGAGCGCGGCGGAACTTGAGGCTCTCGGAGATGCGGCGCTGAAAGCGGGCGCAGTCCAGGTAGGCATTGATTTCGGATTCGTTGTCCGAGGCATAGCCGCAGCGCAGAAAGCCGAACTTCACGTCACTGTCCAGGTCCTTGCCTTCGGCCGAGGCAATGTTTTCCAGCTTGGTGCGTAGGCCGGCAATCGCTTCGTTGCCGTTGAGCAGCGCGGTGACAAACAGGTTGTGGCCTTCGCGCACGCCACGGCCCAGGGTAACGGGGTTGCCCGAGGTGACCCAGAGCGGGGGCATCGGGTCTTGCACGCAGCGCACAGCGATGGAGCTGGGGGGGATATTCAGGAATTCGCCCTGGTATTCGAATATTTTCTGGGTCAGGGCCTTGGGAATAATGTCGAGAAACTCATTGAAGATCGCGCCGGAATTGGCGATCTCGACGCCAAAGCGTTCAAACTCAAACTGCTGGTAGCCCGAGCCCACGCCCAGCTCGAGTCGCCCATTGGACACGGTGTCGACAAAGCCGACCTCGGCTAGGAAGCGGGCGGGGTGGTAGAGTGGCAAAATGCACACCGCCGTGCCCAGGCGAATGGTTTTGGTTTTGGCCGCGGCATGGGCCACGGTCATTAATGGCGATGGCGACAGCGAGTAATTGTTGAAATGGTGTTCGGCATACCAGGCGGTATTGAAACCCGCTTGCTCTGCCACCACGGTTTGTTCGATGGAGTTGTTGATAACGTCCTGAGAGCGCTGGTGGTAGCCGCGCTGCTGCGCCAGAATGAATACGCCAAATTCCATGATGTCTCCTTGATGATGGGCAATATGGAATCATTCTAGGGGTGGGGTCAGGAGATCTGTATGCGTGAAAATCGAGATTCAGTACTGCGCAAACTGGAGGAATCATGGACCGTCTGAGAGCGATGGAGCTGTTCCTGTCGGTGTCGCAGACCCGCAGTTTTTCAGAGACGGCGCGGCTGTTTGGCATCTCGGCTACCGCCGTGTCGAGAATGATCACCGAGTTTGAAGACGGGCTGCAGGTCAAGCTGCTGCTGCGCTCCACGCGCCAGGTGTCGCTGACCGAATCAGGTCAGGAGTATGCGGCCCAGTTGGAGGGCATTCTCTGGACCATCAACCAGGCGCACACCAGCATCACCGCCATCAGCTCTGCCCCGCAGGGGCGCCTGCGCGTGCACGCACGCACCATGTTCGGCCAGCGCGTGTTGCCCGGCCTCATCGCGCGCTTTCGCCAGGCCCACCCCGAGATCCTGGTGGAGCTGCTGCTGTCCGAGACCAAGGTGGACCTGGTCAAGAACAATATCGATATTGATTTCCGAATATCGCCGCCGGTGGAAGCGGGCGTCAAGCGGCGCATGCTGTTTCACAGCCAGCGTTATTTGGTGGCGTCACCCGCTTATGCCGAGAAAATGCCTGCTATCCATCAACCCGCTGATTTATTGCAGGCCCAATGTCTGGCCTATTATTTGCCAGGCAAAGACCATATCTGGCATTTCAAGAATGATGCAGGGGTTGAAGATATTCGATTTTCTCCGCGTCATTTGACCAACAATGGCATTGCTTTATTGGAGTTGGCAAAATTGGGCGAGGGTATTGCGCTGCTCGATGATTACACGGTTTACCCCGATCTGGCGGCGGGCAATCTGGTGCGGCTGTTGCCAGATTATGTGGTGAGCAATACCACGTTCGAAGAAGGCATGTTTGCGACGATTGTCGATTCGGCGATTATCCCGGCCAAGGTCAAGCTATTTCTGGATTTTGTCGCCAGCCAGGTGGCGGGGGAGGCGCAGCGCTTTGCGCTGCCCAAGTGACTAGTCGGTAATAAGGATGCGCGCCTTGGGCTTGGCCAGCCCCCGGTAGCCCAGGCCGGTGATGCGCACAATGGCACCATCGAGCGGGCCGCTGGCGCGCAGGCGGCCGCTGTCCGAGATGCTGGTCACATACAAGTCTGCCAGATCCGGCCCGCCAAAGCAGAGCGCACTGGGGTGGGCCATGGGCAGGCGGATCAACTGGCTCAGCGCCCCTTGGGCATCGTAGCGGGCGAGCTGGCCGGTGCGTACCAAGGCGGTCCAGAGGCCTCCCTCGCTGTCCCAGCAGCAGCCGTCGGGCGCAGATTGCTGGGGCTGGGTGCTGACGAACAGCTGCTGGTCCTGCGCCTGGCCGCTGCTGATATCAAAGGAATAAATGCTTTGCGCGGCGCTGTCGGCAATAAAGAGGCGGCCGCTTCTGGGGTGGATCAGCGGGCCATTGGCGGTTGTAAGGGCCGGGCCTATGCGCTGCAACTGCCCATCCCGCTCCAACACATAGATGCCGCCCCTGGGTGCTTCGCCTGCTTCCAGGTGCAGGTGCATGCTGCCGACCAGAAAGCGGCCATCGGGCAGCGCGCAGCCATCGTTCAAGCGCAGATGGGGCAGGTGCTCATCCAGCTCGGCGAGGGTCTGCAACTGGCGGCCGGCAGGGTCATACAGGCCCAGCGCCTCCTTCATTGCGATGACGATCCTGCCGTCCGCATTCAGCGCGAATGAGCCCGTGGGCGCAGGCAGCAGGTGCTGCTCCGTTTGGCCACTGGCCGGGTCGATGCGCAGCAGCAGGCCGCGCCGGCAGTCCATGGCCCAGAGCTGGCCGGTGCTGGCATCCCAGTGGGGGCATTCACCCAGGGCCAGGCGTTGCGGGATCAGGGGCTGGATATGCATGGGGGGCTTGAGGTTGGGGCTCCTGAGGTGGAGCCGAGCTGCACGTAGGTTGCTGTCCATCATAGGGTTGCCCCAGGGCGCCACTACCCCGGGGAACGCAGAACAGATTCAACCAATCGGGGGGAAATCATTTGCAGGGTTCCTTCCTAGAATCAAACACAGATTCGAAACAGGCGCTCGCCATGAGCGGCCAAGATCCAAGGAGACAACATGCAAGTGATAGCGCCTATTGCGCAGGCTGCGCGCTGCGCCGCCATCCATCCCCTGGCCACCGCGGTAGCAATCCACACCCGGGGAGGGCGCCATGTCTGAGCCCTCCGTTTTGCTGGAAGTCGCCGATGGCGTGGCCCTGGTCACGCTCAACCGCCCACCGGTCAATGCCCTCAACCGGGCGATGCGGCGCGAGCTGGTGGCGATTTTTGATGCGATCTCCGAACGCGACGATGTGCGCTGCGCGGTGCTGACCGGTTCCGGCTCGGTGTTCTGCGCCGGCGCCGATCTGAAGGACCGGCCCAATGCCGAGGTGGCCGGTGACTTTCTGGAGCACAACCGCGTCACCCGCGAAACCGGCAATGCGATCAAGGAATGCGCCAAGCCGGTGATTGCGGCGGTGAACGGCACGGCTCTGGGCGCAGGCATGGGCCTGGCTGCGGCCTGCGACATTCTCTATGCCTCGTCGAACGCGAGCTTTGGCATGCCCGAGATCAATGTGGGCCTGGCGGGCGGGGCTTCGATGCTCAAGACCTTGCTGGGACGCTCGACGATGCGCCGCATGTTTTTTACCGGCCAGCGCCTGACGGCCCAGGAGATGCTGCAGCGCAATGTGGTCGAAGAAGTGCTGGCGCCCGAAGCGCTGCTGCCCAAGGCCATGGAGATGGCGCGCGAGATTGCGTCCAAGGCACCGCTGGCGGTGATCTATGCCAAGCGCGCCGCCAACATGGTGGACCTGATGCCCCAGCGCGATGCCTACCGTTTTGAGCAGGAGTTCACGATGGCGCTGGCCAAGACCGAAGATGCCAAGGAAGCGCGCATGGCCTTCCTGGAAAAGCGCGCCCCTGTTTTCAAAGGACGCTGAGCATGCTGCAGACAACCCGCCTGCAGCCCGGTGCAGGTCTTGATCCGTTTTTCAATGCGCGCGCGATCGCCATCATTGGTGCCTCTGACGACCCCACCAAGATTGGTGGGCGGCCGCTGCATCTGCTCCAAAAGCATGGTTATGCCGGCGCGGTGTTCCCCATCAACCCCAAGGGCGGCAGCATCCAGTCGCTGCCCGCTTACACCAGCGTGCGCGATGTGCCGCAGGTGCCCGAGCTGGCCATCATCGCGGTGCCGGCAGCGATGGCGCCCGCTGCGCTGCGCGACTGCGCAGACAAGGGCGTGCAGGCGGCGATTGTGCTGTCGTCCGGATTCATAGAAGCGGGAGAGGAGGGCGCAGCGCTGCAGCGGCAGCTGAGCCAGATTGCGCGGGAGCGCCAGATCCGCGTGCTGGGGCCCAACTGCCTGGGCGCGGTGGGCATCGAGGCGCGGGTGATTGGCTCGTTCTCGGTGGCGCTGGAAGACAAGCTGCCGGCCGCCGGCCAGGTGGGCATCGTCTCGCAGTCGGGCAACCTGGGCAGCTTCACGATGCAATCGGTGGTGCGCCGGGGCTTGGGCATCAGCCGCTTCATGGCGACCGGCAACGAGGCCGATGTGGACATTGCCGACGGCATTGCCGCGCTGGCCGGCGACCGCCAGACCCGCATCATCCTGTGCTGCATGGAAACCTGCCGTGATGGCAGCAAGCTGCTGCAGGCGCTGGACGCGGCGCGCGCCGCCGGCAAGGTGGTGGTGGTGCTCAAGATTGGCGCGACCGAGCAAGGCCAGGCGGCCGCCGCCTCGCACACCGGCGCGCTGACGGGGTCCAACGCCGTGATCGAAGCGGCGCTGACCCGCGCGGGGGCGCTGACGGTGCAGTCGATCGAAGACATGGTGGAGCTGACGGCCGCGCTGTCGGTGCTGCCCCAGGCGCTGCTGCCGCGCAACCGGGGTGTGACCCTGGTGGCAGCATCGGGCGGCTTTGGCGTGATGATGGCCGATGCGATGGTGCAGGCCGGCCTGGACCTGCCCGAGCTGTCGGATGCGACGCGTGCCCGTATCCAGGAAGCGGTGCCGGTGGCCGGCACCCGCAACCCGGTCGATGCGACGGCGCAGATGTCCAGCCGGCCCGATATCTTGTACAAGCTGCTGACGGCCTTGCTGGAAGACGCATCGCGCAGCACCCTGGTGCTGCTGCTGTCGTTGTCCTTGCACAACCCGCGTTTGAGCGGCGTGTACCAGGAGGCACTGGCGCAGATCCGGCGCGACTACCCCGAGCGCCTGATCGTGCTGATTGGCCAGGGCCCGGCCGAGGTGACCGAGCGCATTGCCAACGCGGGCATTGCGATCTTCCCGACCATTGATGCGGCAGCCCGTGGCCTGGCAGGACTGGTGCGCCTGGGCCAGACGCTGGGCCAGCCGCCAGCTGCGCCCGCTGCCGCGCAGCACTGGGAGGCGCTGGATGCCCAGGTCTTCCGCAACGAGTTCCATGCCAAGGCCTTTTTGGCGCGGGCCGGTGTGCCGGTGACGCAGGAGCAGGTGGTGCAGTCCGCCGATGCGGCGGTGGCAGCGGCTGAGCAGATCGGTTTTCCGGTGGTGTTCAAGATCGTCTCGCCCGACATTGCCCACAAGACCGAGGTCGGCGGCGTGGAGCTCAACATCCGCAGCGCCGCGCAGGCCCGCACGGCCTATGCACAGCTGCTGGCCCGGGTCGCAGAGCGCGCAGCGCAGGCGCAGATCGATGGCGTGCTGGTCGCCCCGATGGTGGGTGGCGGTGTGGAGATGATCACCGGCGTTTCACACGACGCGGCCTTTGGCCCGGTGGTGATGGTGGGCATGGGCGGCATCTATGCCGAGGTGCTCAAGGACGTGGCGGTGCAGGTGGCGCCGGTGACGCAGGCCGAGGCGCTGCAGATGATTGCGTCGCTCAAGCTCTACCCGCTGCTGCAAGGGGTGCGCGGCCAGCCCGCTGCCGATGTGCAGGCCATGGCCGCCACGGTGGCGCGCCTGTCGGAGCTGGCGCTGGCCTATGCCGGCGAGATCGCCGAGATCGACCTGAACCCGGTGCTGGTCCAGCCTGCCGGCGAGGGCGTGATTGCGGTCGATGCGCTGATGGTGGCGGCCCCGCCGCAGGCCTGATGCGCAGCGCCATGCAGACTTTGATCGGAACTATGCGATGAAACAGGAAGAGAATTTCGCCCGCCCCGATGCCGCATCGGGCCCGGGTGCCTACCGGCAGTATGCGCGTGACTGGCTGCACAGCCATTTGCCCGCCCACATGCGCGCCGACAGCGTGGACTACCGCACGCCCAGCCTGGACGAGTGCCGCGATTGGGAAGCGCGCATGTACCAGGCGGGCCTGGCCGGCATGACCTGGCCGACCGCGTACGGCGGCCATGGCCTGAGCCTGCGCGAGCACCTGGCGGTGAACAAGGAAGTGGGCGCGCTGGCCATGCCCGAGAGCGTCAGCTCAATTGGCAAGGAGCTGGCCGGCCCCATCATCATGGCCGTGGGCACCGAGGCGCAAAAGCAGGCCTTTTTGCCCGCCATTTTGGAGATGCGCGAGTACTGGTGCCAGGGCTTTTCCGAGCCCGAGGCCGGGTCGGACCTCGCGCGGCTGCGCACCAAGGCCACGCCCGATGGCGATGACTGGCTCATCCAGGGCCAGAAGATCTGGACCAGCGGCGCGGCCAAGGCCCATTACTGCCTGCTGCTGACCCGCACCGGTACGGTGGCCGACAAGCACCGGGGCCTGCTGATGTTTGCGGTACCGATGGACACGCCCGGCATCCGCGTGGTGCCGATCCGCTCCATCGACAACAAGCAGTCCTTTGCCGAGGTGTTTTTTGACCAAGTGCGCGTGCCCGATTCGGCCCGCCTGGGCGCTGCCGATGAAGGCTGGAGCGCGGCGATTCGGGTGCTGTCGATCGAGCGCGCCACCAACCGCATGTACCGCGCCTGGCGCTTTGAGTGCGAGCTGCGCCAGCTGGTGCGGGCCTACCAGTCCGAGCCCGCGCTGCGCGCTCGCTTGCAAGAGCCCGGCCTGCGCCAGGCCATTGGCCAGGTGGTCAGCCAGATCGACGGGCTCAAGGGCCTGGTCGAGCGCAGTGTGGAGCAGCTGCAGGCCGGTGAGCCCATTGGTGCGCGCGGCTCGCTCACCAAGCTGTACTGGTCTGAATGCCACCAGGCCTTTGCGTCGCTGGCGCTGGCGATGGTGGCCGATATCCACCCTGGCCACAGCGCGCTGGCGCAGCGCGCCAAGGCCCATTTCACGCAGGCCTATCTGTTCTCGCGCGCCGAGAGCATCTACGCCGGAACCACCGAAGTGCAGCTGGATGTCATTGCCCAGCGCATTCAACAGCTGACCAAGGACTAAAGGGATGACGATGCAAACTGAAGAGCTGCACCCCGAGGAGTTTGGGCAGGCGGCGCAGGCGGTCATCGCGGCGCTGCAAGGGCAAGGCCCGGCCGAGGCGGCCACCGCCATGGCCGATGCCGGCCTGTTTGGCATCTGCGCCGATGAAGCGCAGGGCGGCCTGGGCCTGCCGCTGGCATTTGCGATGCCGGTGGTGCGGGTGGCAGGGCAGATGCAACTGTCCTACCCCCTGCCCGAGCAGATTGCCGCCAGCAAGGCGCTGCAAGGCACGGATGTGGGCGGCGAGCTGCTGCGCGGCGAGAAATCGCTGTGCGTGGTGATGGCCGCGCAGGCCGCTGGCGATTGGAGTGGGGTGGCGCGCAATGGCCTGCAGGCCGACTATGCGCTGGTGCAGACCGATGCCGGTTTTGCGCTCTACGACAAGGCGCACTTGCGCTGCCAGGCCGAAGAAATGCTGGACCCGGAGGTGCCCCAGCTGTGGGTATCGGCCGCCGGTGCCACGCCGCTCTTGAGCCTGGACGCGCAGCAGTCGCAGGATTTTTGCGCCGATACCAAGCTGCTCTGGGCCGAGTATCTGAACGGGCTTTGCGCCGGCGCGCTGGAGCGCACTGCTGATTACCTGCAGGCGCGCGTGCAGTTTGGCCGGCCGCTGTCGGCCAAGCAGGCGGTGCGCCACCACCTGGCGCGCATGCGCCTGCTGCTGGAGGCATCGAGCGCCCAGGCCTGGCGCGCGCTGCGCCCCGATGAGTGGGGCAATCCCCGCCAGGCGGACAGCGCCTTGGCCGCTGCACTGAGCCAGGGCGCCTGGGTGCTGGAAAAGGCCATCCACCTGCATGGCGGCATGGGCTTTACCTGGGAGCTGGGGCTGCACCGCAGCCTGCGTGAGCTCAAGAAGCTCGACGCCTGCCTGGGGGCGGGGGCTGTGATGCGCGCCGTGGGCGCTGACTTTATCGACCGTTGTGAGGTGACGCAATGACAGGCGCAATAGCAAGAGATATGGAAGGCCGCGTGGCCCTGGTCACCGGCGCAGGTGCCGGCATTGGCCGCGCCACAGCGCTGCAACTGGCCGCGCGCGGCGCCGTGGTGGCGGTCAATGACCTGAAGGAGGCGCTGGTCGAAGAGACGGTGGCTGCCATCACCGCCCAGGGCGGCCAGGCCTTTGGCGTGGTGAAGAACGTGGCCACGCGCGAAGAGATGACCGCCGCCGTGGACGAGGCCTATGCCCGCCACCAGCGGCTCGATATTTTGGTCAACAACGCCGCCTGGGTGCGCTACCAATCGGTGAGCGAGATCATGCCCGAGACGGTGGACCGCATGCTGGACATCGGCTTCAAGGCGGTGCTCTGGGGCATCCAGGCCGCCGCTGCCCGCATGGATGCCGAGCGCGGTGGCAGCATCATCAATGTGGCCTCGGTCGCGGCGCTGCGCTCGGCCGGCAGCTCGATGGTGTATTCGGGCATCAAGGCTGGTGTGCTGGGTATTACCCGCGCTGCGGCGGCGGAGCTGGGCGAGCGCCATATCCGCATCAATGCGGTCTGCCCGTCTGCCGTACCGACCGAGGGCACCCAGCGCAACCGCAATGCCGAGCGCGATGCCGGCCGCGTGGCCAAGACACCGATGGGGCGCCTGGGCACGGTGGACGATATTGCCGGCACCATCTGCTTTTTGGCCAGCGATGCCTCGCAGTTCACCACCGCGCAGGCGCTGGTGGTGGATGGCGGCATTACCTTCACCAACATCTGAAGCCTATGCCCGCTGTCTTGATCACTGGTGCTGCCTCCGGCATTGGCCGCGCTGCCGCGCTGCAGTTTGCGCAGCAGGGCTGGGACTGCCTGCTGGCCGACATCAGCCCCGCGATTGCCGAGCTGCCCCAGCAGTGCCTGGCGCAAGGCGCGGCCAGTGCGCAGGCCTTTGCGCTGGATCTGACCGATGCGCAGGCGCTGGTCCAGCTGGGCCGCCAACTGGCTGCGCTGCCAGCACTCGATGCGCTGGTCAACAACGCCGGTATCTCGGACAGCAGCGGCCGGCCGCTGGCCGAGCAGGCGCCCGCGCAGTGGCAGCGCCTGCTACGGCTGAACCTGCAGGCACCGCAGGCCTTGTTCGAGACCTGTCTGCCCCGTTTGAAGGCCGATGCGCGCATTGTCAATGTGTCCTCCGGCGCGGGGCACAAGGCCATTCCCTGGCGCGGGCTCTACAGCCCCAGCAAGGCCGGTCTGATCGCCTGGTCGCAAAGCCTGGCGCGGCGCTACCCGCAGCTGAGCGTGACCACCTTGTGCCCCGGCTTTGTGCGCACCGAGCTGGTGCAGGGCCTGATGGATGCCGGGCGCCTGGCGTTGGCCGATGCTGTTGCCAAGATCCCGCTGGGCCGCTTGGCCGAGCCCGAAGAAATGGCCGCAGCGCTGGTGTTTTTGGCGCAGCCCCAGGCCCGGGTGCTGTCGGGCCAGGTCCTGTCGGTCGATGGCGGATCGGGCATTTACGGCGGCAGCAGCCGCTGCGCGCTGAGCACCGCCGTGCCCGCACCGTTGCAGACCCCGCTGCATCTGCAGCTGCAAGCGGGCAGCGATGCCGCAGGTGATAGCGCCTGTGATGGCGCCTGGTTGCAAGCGCTGCAGGCAGCGGACGGCGCGCAGGTAGCGGCAACGGCCGCCCCATGCCAAGGCCTGGTCAGCACCCAGGCGCTGGCCCCTGCTGGTGGTGATCTTGTGGAAGCCGTGCTGAGCGCCGCCCAGCAGTTTGCAGCCACCCATGCGCGCGATGCCAGCCTGGTGCTCCTGCTGCCCGCGACTGCCCCCGAAGGCGTGCCCGCCTGGCAGCACCAGACGGCGCTGGCTGCCGCACGCATGCTGGTGGCGACACTGGCCTGCGAATGGGCCACGCAAGGCTTGCGCATCAATGCACTGCTGCTGTCGTCCCCGCAGGCCCGTGGCCCAGCGGTGGCGCAGCTGCTGCCGCTGGTCCGTTTTCTGGCCGGGGCACAGGCGCAGTTTGTCACCGGACAGTGCCCCAATATCTCGGGCTCCGAGGAGAGCGCCCATGGCTGAACTGGACACCGCCGCCGTCGAGGCGCTGTACCGCCAGGAGCGCGGCTACTGGCGGCCCTGGAATGCCCAGCTGCTGGCGCGCCGCCCGGCGTTTTTGCAGGCCTATGCCCACTATGCCGGCTACCCGGCGCGCAGCGGGGCCTTAAGCGAGCGCATGGTGGAACTGGTCTATGTGGCACTCGACGCCTCCGCCAGCCATTTGTTTGCCAGCGGCCTGAAGCTGCACATGCAAAAGGCGCTGGCCTGCGGCGCCAGTGATGACGACCTGCTCGATGTGCTGACCTTGGTTTGCCTGCAAGGCGCAGGCGCGACAGCGGCAGCGCTAGGGGAGGTGGCCCAGGTGTATGGTCTGCCACCCAAGGCGGAGGCCACGGTGGACGGCCAGCAGCCAGACCTGTGGGCGCGGCTGCAGGCCATCGACCCGGCCTACTTTGGCCATCTGCAGGCGCTAGCCAGCACGGCCGAAAGCGGCAAGGGCCTGAGCGCCGGCGAGCGCTGCCTGATCACGGTTGCGCTGCATGCCTGCTTTACAGCGATGCAGCCCGAGGCCTTGCGCGCAGCCTTGCAGCAGGCCCAGGGCCTGGGCGTGGCGCGCGAAGCGGTGGTGCAGGTCATCCAGATGGGCGCGCACCTGGCGGTGCATGGCACGGCGCTGGGCATCACGGTGCTGGCTGAGCTCGACGCCGCATGACATCGAACGACAAGGAGACAAACATGAACCAGCTGCGTACCGAACGCCGCACCCTGCTGATGGCGGCCATGGCCGCCGCACTGCCTGCAGCCCTTCCTCTGGCACGGGCAGCCACGCCCTGGCCCAGCAAGCCGGTGCGCCTGGTGGTGACCAGCTCGCCCGGATCGGGCGGCGATGTGTTTGCCCGCTTGCTGGCGCCCGGCCTGCAGGCAGCGCTGGGCCAGCCCTTCTATGTGGAAAACAAGGTGGGCGCCAACGGCATCATCGCCAATGACTTTGTCGTCAAAAGCAGCGATGCGCACACGGTGCTGTTTGCGCCGTCATCAGCCATCGTGATCAACCCCTTTATCCAGCCCAAGCTGCCCTATGACACGCAACGCGATCTGCTGCCCGTCGGCCAGATCGGGCTGTCCGGTATTTTTCTGGTCGCCAACCCGGAGACCGGCATTGCATCCTTGCCCGATCTGGTGCGCTATGCCAAGGCCAACCCGGGCAAGCTGTCCTGCGGCTCCTGGGGCAATGGCTCGTCGGGCCATCTGGCGCTGGAGGGCCTCAAGGCCCATTACGGCATCGACATCCACCATGTGCCCTACAAGGCGCTGTCCACCGAGCTGTCCGACATCATCGGCAACAACATTGCCATGGGCTTTATGGATATCGCGTCACCCGTGCCGCATATCCGCAACGGCAAGCTGCTGGCAGTCGGCGTGACGGGCACGCAGCGCGCGCCGGCCACACCGCAGGTGCCCACCTTTACCGAGCAGGGCTTCAAGTTTGATGCCGACGGCTGGTATGGCGTGTTTTTGCCCGCCGGCAGCTCCAACCCCCAGATGGTGGAGCGCCTGAACCACGCCCTGGCGCAGGTGGCGCAAAGCGCCGATATCCGCAAAAAGTTTGAAGACCAGAACATGGCCCTGCCTGCCGTCAAACCGGCGGCAGAGTTTGCCCGCTCCATCCAGTCCGATATGAAGATCTGGGGTGGGCTGGCCAAGCTGGCCGATCTGAAGATGTCGTAACGAGCGCGCTGGCGGCTGCACCGGGCGCTACAAGCCCGGGCCGCTGCTCACAGCAAACCCAAGAACCAGGTGGTCGCCGCAAGGCCGGCCACCGGCAATCCACAGGAGACAAAAATGACCGATTCATGCGCAAGCTTCAACCGCCGGCAGATGCTGCTGGGCCTGCTGGCCGCAGCGGGCACCGGCACGGCCTGGGCCAATACGGCCTGGCCCAACAAGGCGATCCGGATGATCGTGCCGGGGCCAGCGGGCTCGGGCGGCGACATCTTTGCGCGCCTGCTGCTGCCTCCGCTGCAGTCGACGCTCAAGGAAAGCCTCTATGTCGAGAACAAGGCCGGTGCCAACGGCATCATCGGCAATGACCATGTGGCCAAGGCCCAGGCCGATGGCTATACCTTGCTGTTCTCGCCGTCGTCGTCGATTGCGATCAACCCCATCATCCAGCCCAAGATGCCCTATGACGCGATGCGCGACCTGGCACCGGTGGCGCAGGTGGGGGCTGCGGGCATTTTGCTGGTGGCCAACCCAGCCACTGGCCTCAAGACGCTGGCCGACATGGTGCAGTACGCCAAGGCCAACCCGGGCCGCCTGGCCTATGGTTCCTGGGGCAGCGGCTCGACGGGCCACCTGGTGATGGAGGGCATCAAGGCCCACTACGGCCTGGACATGCCCCATGTGCCCTACAAGGGCACTGCCGTGGAGCTGGGCGATCTGCTGGCCAACACGATTGGCGTGGGCTTTATGGACATTGCCTCGCCCATTCCCCATATCCGCAGCGGCAAGCTGCGTGCGCTGGGCGCCACCGGATCGGCGCGCGGCCCGGCGCTACAGGATGTGCCCACACTGACCGAGCAGGGCTACAGCTTTGATGCCGATGGCTGGTACGGCGTGTTTGCGCCCGCCAAGACGGACCCCAAGATCATCGACCGCATCAATGCCGATCTGGGCCAGGTGCTGGGCAGCGCCGAGATGAAGGCCAAGTTTGCCGAGCAGAACATGCTGATCCCTGCGCACAAGTCGGCCGCCGAGTTCAGCCAGGTCGTCAAGAACGACATGGCGCTGTGGCAGCAGCTGGCCAAGGTGGCCAAGCTCAAGGTCGATTGAGCGACGCCCCGGGGCAGGCAGCGGGGCTGAAGGCTCTTCAGCCCTGCCCCGGGACCCTCTGTGCCGTATTGGCACAGCCAACTCTTGCGATGGTATGGCGATTGCCCGGCAGACAGGCTGGGCAAGGGATCCTCTGCAAGACCCTCGCTAAGCGGGATGGGCGCGGATCGGGATGAGGCGCAAGGCGTCTTTCGCAGTCAATAGCCGTAGCTATTGACAAGGAAGACAACGCAGCGAACCGCCCGAGCCCGCATTCAGACCACGGCAGGGAGTCTTGCAGAGTATCCCTAAGGAGGTCTTATGTCGATCAGGATTTTTTGGCGCGCTACCGCGCTGGGGCTGGGCCTGGCTTGCTGCGCGGCCACTGCACCGGCCGCTGAGGTTCAGGCCGCTTTCCCCAACAAGCGCGTGACCATCGTGGTGCCTTATTCTGCCGGCGGGCTGACCGATACGCTGGCCCGGTCGCTGGCGGCGAAGCTGGCGACGCTCTGGGGCCGGCCGGTGGTGGTGGAGAACCGCGATGGCGCAGGCACCATCATCGGCACGAGCGCCGTGGCCCGTACGCCAGCCGATGGCTACACGCTGCTGTTCACCAGCTATGCCTACACCTCCAACCCGGTGCTGCGCCGGCAGCTGCCCTATGGGCCCGACGCTTTCCGGCCTGTGGGCCTGCTGGGCTCCAGCCACAATGTGCTGCTGGTCACCAACCGCTTGCGTGGCCAGTCGCTGCAAAACCTGATCGACCGCGCCAAGGCCGAGCCGGGCAGCTTCAAGCTGGCCTCGTCCGGACCAGGGTCGAGCCCGCACCTGGCGGCCGAGCTGTTTGCGACCAAGGCGGGCATCCGCTTTACCCATGTACCCTACAAGGGCCAGGGGCCGTCGATGACCGATCTGATGGCGGGCGTCGTCGATGGCATGTTTGACGGCATGTCGTCGTACGCGCTGGTCAAGTCGGGCAAGGTGGCAGCCGTGGCCATCGCTGCCGAGCAGCGCCACCCCGGCGCGCCTGAGATCCCGACCTTCAAGGAGCTGGGCATGGATTTTGTCAGTGGCAGCTGGTTTGGCATGCTGGCGCCGGCTGCAACGCCCGATGCGGTGGTGCGGCAGATCAATGCCGACCTGCACCGCGCCCTTGAAGACCCTGCCGTGCGCGCCCAGATTGCCAAGACCGGCTTGCTGGTGTCGCTGTCCACGCCCGAGGCCTTTGGCCAGTTTCTGCAGGCCGAAACCCGCAAGCTGCAGGCGCTCCTCCAGAGCGGCGTGCGCATTGATCTGGATTGAGCCGGGGCGGGTGGGGGGCCTGACGCATAATGGGCTTTTTGCCACCTGTCTGGATTGCCCATGCCCTACGCCCGCCATACCCTCGCTGCCGGATTGCTCGCGGCAGCGTCTTTGCTGAGCGCACCGGCCTGGGCCATCAACAAATGCGTCGATGCCCAGGGCCGCACCAGCTTTCAGGATGAGCCCTGCGCAGCCGGGCAGAAGGCCGAGGCGATCACCGTGACGCCCTCCAGCCAGGGCATCAACCCGCGCGAGCATGACCGCCCGGTGACCAGCCGTCCAACGGATAACCCACCGCCGTCCGTACCAGCAGCTGCACCCGCCGATGCGCCAGAACCCCGCCCGGCCGATTGCCCCGACCCGGAGCGCATGAAGAGCATGCAGATCGAGGCCGAATCGATTGCGCTGCCGCTGCCGATCCGCAAGCAAAAGCGGGCGTCGTTTGAAGCGCTGAAAGAGCGCTGCGGCGGCTAAAGATCCCCTCTCAGCAAAACGCCCGCGATTGCGGGCGTTTTTGTTTACACCGCCATCGGCGCCGTCAACGGCGCATGGTGCTGGTAGCCTTCCAGCCAGAAGTCCGAAGGCTCCACCTTCTCCAGCCACTCCGGCTCGTATTGGCCGGTCACCGCATAGTCGGGGATGCGGTCCGACAGCACCAGCTGGGGCGACTCAAAGGGCTCGCGCTTGAGCTGCTCTTGCAGCATGTCCAGGTGGTTCTCGTAGATGTGGGCATCACCGATGAAATAGGTAAACCAGCGCGGGGTGTAGCCACTCAGGCGCCCCATCAGGTGCAGCAGCGCGGCGCCTTCGGTGAGGTTGAAGGGGGTGCCCAGGCCCACATCATTGCTGCGGATGTACAGGCACAGCGAGATCTCCCGCTTGCTCTGGTCAACCAGGAACTGGTAGAGCAGGTGGCAGGGCGGCAGGGCCATTTCTTCGAGCTGGGCCCAGTTCCAGCCGTGGAAGAGAATGCGGCGGCTGCCCGGGTCGGTCATGATGGTGTCCAGGCACTGGCGCAGCTGGTCGATGGCCTTGTAGAGCACGATCTGGCGCTTGCCGTCTTCGGCCACTTCCCCGATCTGGGTGTAGCCCTTGGCCAGCGCGTCGGCCACCTGGGCGGCGCCTTGGGGCTGAGCCTGGTCGATCAGCTTGTAGGCCGGCCATTGGCGCCATTGCACGCCGTAGACGGGGCCCAGGTCGTCGGCCTCCAGGCGGTAGGGGTTGGCCAGCCAGGCCTGGTTTTCATTGGCGTTCTGGTCCCAGACCTTGCAGCCCAACGCGCGGAAATCGGCAGCGCTGCGCGCCGCACGCAGAAAACCCACCATCTCGCCGATGGCCGATTTGAAGGCCAGCTTCTTCGTGGTGACAGCCGGAAAGCCTTGCTGCAGATCAAACTTGAGCATGGCGCCGGGCATGCTGAGCGTGCGGATGCCTGTGCGGTTGGACTGCCAGGAGCCTTGGTCCAGAATGCTCTGGACGAGTTGGAGGTATTGCTTCATGTTCTTCTGGCCTGATCGAGAGTGGGGCCTGGCCGCCCCTGGAGCGCCGAGGCGCTGCCTGGCCCGGTGCGATATGGGCGCACTGCGAGGGCGGGGCTGGGGGCAAGGCCCAAAGGGCCTACTGTACGATGCCTGCGTTTTTTGCGTAGGCCGTAAGGATAAGCCCACGTGGGTGATGGCGGCGGCCGCCCTTGCGGCCCAAAAATTGGTGTAGGGTGTCGGCTTTGGCGCCCGGGCCCACCGGGGCCGGCGGTGCATGGCCGTGGCAAGCACAGGTGGGCAGCGGGACATCGACAGTTTGCCTGGCGCAGGAGAGGGCGCGGCAAACGCACCAAGGACACCTGACTATGTGGATGATGACGAAAAAATGGGGCCTGGCCCTGGGCGCCGCTGCGGCGCTGGCACTGGCGGGTTGCCAGACCACGCCCGCTGGCGGCAACCCCAGCGGCCAGCAGGCCTGGAACCAGCTGCAGGCCCAGGTGGGCCAGTACCCGCAGGATGCCGCTTTCTTGCAGCAAGGCGTGATGGCTGCGCGCATGCAGCACCTGCTGGGCGAGCACCGCGCCGCCTTCATGCAGAACCTGCAGGTGAGCGGGCCGCTGAGCAAACAGGGCTCCGTTTACTACATCACCGGCAACCGCCAGCACGATGGTGGCCACAATGCCGCCGCCGTGGCGCTGGATGCCAAGAGCAACACCATGCGCATCTGGTGGCTGCAGGACGGCCAGCCGCGTGTGGTGCAGGACCCGGGCGCAGCGTTTTCCTGGCCCAAGGATGTGAACCAGATGATCAGCAACGCGGTGGGCACGCCGGCGTCGTGATGCTTCCATAAACAAAACAGGGCGGCACCTCTGCGAGGGCCGCCCTGTTTTGTTTTGGCGCTGGGTTTTAGGAGCTGCTAACACGACCCAGCAAACCGAAGGTTTGCGGTTGAGACGAGGCGTCAAGCTGCAGGCAGTACAGTAGTACGACAAGGCTTGGCGCGGCCGGCGAGGCAACGACGTATCAAGGGTTGTGCTAGTGGCTCTAAGCGCGTGTGATCATGGCATGCGGGTTCATAATGTTCTGCGGGTCCAGCGCAGCCTTCACCGCCCGCATCATCGACAGGGCCACCGGCGACTGGTACTGCGGCAAGGTGTCTACCTTGAGCGTGCCAATGCCGTGCTCGGCCGAGATGGAGCCGCCAAAGGCGGCCACTGCGTCATAGACGATGTGGTTGACCTCGTGCTCGCGCTCGTCGAGAAATTGCTTGGCGTCTCCGCCCTCGGGTGCCTGCACATTGAAGTGCAGATTGCCGTCGCCCAGGTGGCCGAAATTGACCAGGCGCATGCCCGGCACCTTGTCGTTCAGCACCTGGGTGGCATGCTCGACAAACTCCGGGATGCGCGAGATGGGCACGGAGATGTCGTGCTTGATGTTGAGGCCTTCCTCGACCTGGGCGAGCGGAATGCTCTCGCGGATATGCCAGAGGTTGTGGGCCTGGCCCAGGTTCTCGGCGACCACGGCATCGAGCACGATCTCTTGCTCGAATGCCGCTTCCATCAAGGCTTCAAAGCGGCTGCGGGCATGCTCTTCCGATTCGCTGTCGGAGTTCTCCAGCACCACGGCATAGGGGAAGGCGGGGTTGTCGATAAAGGGCACGCGCAGCTGGGGCATGTGCTTGTCGACCAGGGTGAGCGCAAAGCGGTTCATCACCTCAAAGCCGGTCAGACCCGCGCCCAGGTACTGGTGCGCCAGCGCCAGCAGGCGCACGGCAGCATCGAACGACGGCAGCGCCGCCCAGGCGGTGAGCTGGCTCGCGGGCAAGGGGTAGATCTTCATCGTCGCTGCCGTGATCACGCCCAGGGTGCCTTCGCTGCCGATGAAGAGGTTGCGCAGGTCGTAGCCGGTGTTGTCCTTGCGCAGGCCCTTGAGGCCGTTCCAGATCTCGCCCTGGGCGTTGACCACTTCGAGGCCCAGGCACAGCTCGCGCGTATTGCCATAGCGCACCACCTGGGTGCCGCCGGCATTGGTGCCCAGGTTGCCGCCAATGGTGCAGCTGCCTTCGGCCGCCAGCGATAGCGGGAACAGATAGCCCTGGCTCTCGCAGCGCTCCTGCAGGGTCTGCAGGATGCAGCCGGCCTCGACGGTGACGGTCAGGTTGTCCTTGTCGATCGCGCGGATCGCCTGCATGCGCCCCAGGTTCAGCACCACCTGCTGGCCCGAGGTATCAGGCGTGGAGCCCACGACCAGGCCGGTGTTGCCGCCCTGGGGCACGATGGAGGTGCCGTTGGCCGCGCAGGCCTTGACGACGGCGGCCACTTGCTCGGTCGTGGCGGGGCGCACCACCGCCAGCGCCTTGCCGTGGACGCGGCGGCGCCAGTCCTGCTCATAGGCCGTCAGGTCGCCCTCGGTAAGCACATGGGCATCGCCCACAATCTGGCGCAAGCTCGCAATCAGGTCGGTCATCGGAAGTCTCAGCAAATAAAAAGAAATCGGTTCTAGGAAGCGGCTGCGGGCTGGGCGGCCGGGGATGCGGCGCGCAGGCGGCCCCGGATATGCAGCACGCAGGCGGCAAACAGCAGCAGGCACAGTGCGATCTCGGCCAGCGCGCACCAGCGGCTGGGCGGCGCATCACCCCAGGCGCGCACCACGCCCTCAATAAAATACAGCCACACCAGAAGGCTCAGCCAGCGGTAGGTATACATGCGGCGCTTGAGCAGGCCGGCGAGCGGAATGCACAGCGGCAAGGCCTTGAGCACCAGCCAGGAGCCGCCCGGCCGCAGCGGGGCCAGCCACAGCTCCCAGGCCAGGCACAACAGCACTAGGCCCAGCAGGGCCGCCACGGCCAGCCAGCGCGAAAACTGCGCCGCTGCCCTGGCCGGGGCAGGCGTTACCAAATCAGGCAGATTTGCGGCGGGTTCAGGGGTCGATGCAGGCATGGAAATGGCATCATATCGGTATGTACGTCAGTGATGAGAAAAACGCAGCATCTTTGCAGGTGCAACCGCGCCAGGGATGGGCTTTGTGGTGGCAGCAATTTGCTGCGTTTCCCTGGCGCAATACCGTCAATACCTTGCGCACGCGCTTTGGCGAGGACCGCCTGGGCCTGACGGCCAGCAGCCTGACCTTTACCACCATGCTGGCACTGGTGCCATTCTTCACGGTGGCGTTGGCGCTGCTCACCGCTTTCCCGATGTTTGCCACGGTCGAGGCGCAACTGCAGCGCTGGCTGATCGAGAGCCTGATCCCCAGCACCATCGCCAGCCAGGTGCTGGGCTACATCACGCAGTTTGCCTCCAAGGCCAGCCGCCTGGGCCTGGCGGGCCTGAGCTTTTTGCTGGTGACGGCGCTGGCGCTGATATTGACGATGGACCGCACGCTCAACAACATCTGGCGCGTGCGCCAGCTGCGGCCACTGGGCCAGCGGGTGCTGATCTACTGGGCGGCCATGTCGCTGGGCCCGCTGGTGCTGGCCTCCAGCCTGGTGCTGACCTCGTCGGTGGTGGCCGCTTCGCGCAGCGCGATGGGCGAGCTGCCCTACCTCATTCGCCTGGCCTTTGATTCGCTGGAGTTTGTGCTGCTGGCATCGGGTGTGACCGCCATGTACCGCTATGTGCCCAACACCCATGTGCGCTGGCGCGATGCACTGGCCGGCGGGCTGTTTGTGGCCGTGGGCATCGAGGTGGCCAAGAAGGTGCTGACCCTGTACCTCGTGCATGTGCCGACCTATTCGACGATCTACGGCACCTTTGCCACCTTGCCGATCTTGCTGATCTGGATCTATGTGGCCTGGGTGATTGTGCTGCTGGGCGCCGTGGTGGCCGCCTACCTGCCCAGCCTGCTGGCCGGCGTGGCGCGGCTGCCGCTGGCGCAGAGCTGGGATTTTCAGCTGGCGCTCGAATGCCTACGCGCGCTCAACCTGATGCGCTACCAGCCCGAGAAGGGCCTCTACCTGCACCAGCTTGCCACCCGAATGCAGGTGGAGGATGTGCAGCTGCACCGCGCGCTCGATGTGCTGTGCCAGCTCGACTGGGTGGGCGCCGTCGTCGATGTGGATGAGCGCCGGACCAGCACGGGAGCCACCGAGAGCCAGCATGACATGCGCTATGTGCTGCTGATCGAGCCCGCGCAGACCCTGGCTGCGCCGCTGGTCAGTGCACTGATGCTGGACCGCAACGAGGCCACCGAGCCCTTGTGGTGGCACAGCGGTCTCGACCAGATCGCGCTCATTGCACTGCTGGAGCGCCGCCAGTGGCTGCCGGAGGAGGTGCCTGCGCAAGAGGTGGAAGCAGTAGCGCAGGAGTTGGAGCCTGTGCTGGGTGATGAGACCCAAGCCCTGCAGCCCAAGGCTTGAGGGCAGTTTGATCGCTGAGAGGGGCTGCCCATCAGCGGCCTACCTGATGGCGATGCGCAGAGATCGCTGAAGCCGCTCAGTGGGCGGCGAAGCTTGCCTCATTGAAGGCCAGGCGCTGGCGCGCCAGCGCCACCATGTCGGCGGGGTAGCTGCTGTAGGCGGTCAGGGTGCTGTCGTCCAGCTCGTACAGCACCACCAGGGCGGCGACTTCCCAGGCCCAGCGCGGGTGGTGCTCGCCCATGCCAATGAGCCGGCCAATGGCGGCCAGCGCAGGGTGCAGCTGGCTGCTGTAGTTCTCGTCCAGATAGGCTTGCAAGGGCTCGGTGCCCAGCTCGGACTGCTCGAAGAAGGCGGTCAGATCGGCATAGGGCTTGGGACAGAAGACCTGGGCGGAGGCTTCGTCCTTTTCGCAGGCGACGGCGCTCAGGTAGTCGAGCAGGCAGTCACAGCGGTTGCCCAACAGACGCTCGACAATGCCGGGAATCAGCTCCTGGCGCTCGAGCAATACCGGCAGCGCCAGCAATTGCACGGCGGCCGGGTAGCTGTTGGAGGCGGGGTTGATGGGTTGGCGCGCTTGCGCCGGTGCTGCGGCATCGCTGCGCATGAAGACCGCATACTCATTGCACCAGTGCAGCACATGCTCGAACAGGCTTTCCATCGCGCGAGGCGGCAGCCCCCGGCTGTAGGCCAGATCCAACAGCGCCAGCGATTGCAGCGCCGCGCGGCACCAGCCAGCCCGGGCAGCGCGTTGGCTGTCGGCGTCCAGATCCTGCACATCCAGACCATAGTAGCCATGGCTGGAGAATTCATGCAGGCTTGACAACTGGTCCGCCCAGGTCTCTGCCCATCGCTCCAGGTCCATGTCCACGCGTGGCCGCAGCAGATGCCAGGGTTGCGCCTGGCAGTGTTGCAGCAAACAGGGAAGGGCCTTGTATTGCATAAGTCGTATGTATCGGGTCTGCAGCTTTTCGGATGCAGCTGTCTGGGCCTCCATCGGCCTGGCAGATAGGCTAACGCATTTGATGCCCGCATTGCGGCATTTTTTGCGGTGGCTTACGCCTTCTTACGCCAGATACATACTTGATATTCTGCTATAAAAACAAAAGCAATATCGCAATTGCAAAGCTGATAGCGGGACGGATCGCTGCGGCAGGCCCTCAGGCGGGAAGCTGCGGCGCTGCGGCCTGTGCCTGCAGAAAATGGTGGATCGCAAACAGGGTCGCGTCGGGTGACTCGGTCATCTGGTTGTGGCCGCTGGGCACCATCTGGACCTGCACCTGCTTGCCAGCGGCTCTGGCGGCGTCCACCAGGCTGCGCGCGGCGCGGGCAGGCGTCATCTGGTCTTGCTCGCCCAGCACAAACAGCACCGGGCAGGCGAGGGCGGCCATCGCAGCCTGGCCATTGCGGTAGCTATCGCAGGCCACAAAGCCGGTGTGCAGCAGGTTGGTGTCGCCATTGCTGGCCTGCACGCGGCGGGCCAGCGCCATGCCTGCGCCAAATACCCAGCTGCCCGCGCCTGAGGGTGGGGCCAGGGTTGCGCGCGAGAAGGTCTGCACCATGGCAATCGCCTGGTCGGTAGCGCTGAGCGCTTGCTCGAGCAGAGCGGGGGCGACCTTCATCGGGTCGGCCGTGCCGACCAGCACCAGGTGGCTGATACGCGCGCCCAGGCCTGCGGCCGCTTCCATCGCTATCAGGCTGCCCCAGCTGTGGCCGATAAGGGCCGCCTGCTGCAGGCCTGCGGCATCGAGCAGCTGCGCGATGGTCTCGGCCGCTTCTTCCACCGTGCGCGGCGCGGCGCCGGCACTTTTGCAGTGGCCGGGCAGATCGATGGCCAGCACGTTCCAGCCATGGTTGGCCAGGTAGCGGCTTTGCAGCGCCCAGACGCTGTGGTCGCACAGCACGCCGTGGATAAAGATGGCAGTGGGCTGGTTCGCATCCAGCGCCTTGCCGCCGGTGTAGGCATACAGGTCGGCACCTTGTACTTGGATTTGCATGTCTGTGCTCCGATGGTGTGGCTGAGGCTAGATGTCGGCAATCAGGCGTTTGCCCAGGCTCACGGTCTGGTCGTTGGCATAGCCCAGGCTTTCGTAGAAGGCGATGACCGCTTCGTTGCCGGCGCGCACCTGCAAGTTGAGCTTGGGGCAGCCCAGCGCCGTGAGCTCGGCTTCGGCCCGCTGCATCAGCTGGCGCGCATGGCCCTGGCGCTGGTGCCGGGGGTGCACGGCCAGGTAGTTGATCCAGCCGCGGTGGCCGTCGTAGCCGACCATGATGCTGGCGATCACCGCGCCTTGTTCATCGACACCGACCCAGAACAACTCGGGCGAGACGCTCTGCTTGCGCGCAATGTCCTTGTGCGGGTCGTTCCAGGGGCGGGTCAGGCCGCAGTCGTTCCACAGCTGAACGACGGCAGGCGCATCTTGCAGTGCAAAGACACGGATTTCCATCATGCGGCCTTCTCTGCGGCCTTGAGCGCGCGCTTCAAGTCATCGATCAGGTCGTCGGCGTCTTCTAGGCCGATGGACAGGCGGATCGTGCCCTGGCTGATGCCCGCTTGCGCCAGGGCGTCGTCGTGCATGCGGAAATGCGTGGTGCTGGCCGGGTGGATGACCAGCGAGCGGCAGTCGCCGACATTGGCCAGGTGGCTGAAGACCTTGAGCGTCTCGATGAACTTCTTGCCCTGGTTGCGGTTGCCGGCAATGTCAAAGCTGAACACCGAACCTGCGCCGCGCGGCAGCAGCTTTTGCGCCAGCGCGTAGGAGCTGTGGCTCTCCAGCATCGGGTGGCCCACGCGGCTGACCATCGGGTGGCTGGCGAGAAACTGAACCACTTTTTCGGTGTTGCGCATATGGCGCTCCATGCGCAGCGGCAAGGTCTCGATGCCTTGCAAGATCAGCCAGGCGCTGTGCGGGCTCATGCAGGCGCCAAAGTCGCGCAGGCCTTCGCGCCGCGCGCGCAGCAAGAAGGCGCCGGTGGTCGATTCCTCGCTGAACACCATGTTGTGAAAGCCGTCATAGGGCTCGGTCAGCTCGGGAAAGCGGCCGGACTTTTCCCAGTCAAAGCTGCCGCCATCGACCACGATGCCGCCAATGACGGTGCCGTGGCCGGAGAGGAACTTGGTGGCCGAGTGGTAGACGATGTCGGCGCCATGCGCAAAGGGCTTGATGAGCCAGGGCGAGGTCAAGGTGGAGTCGACCAGCAAAGGCACGCCGGCCTCATGGGCGATGGCCGAGACGGTGGGGATATCCAGCACATCTAGGCCGGGGTTGCCGACGGTCTCGCCAAAAAACAGCTTGGTGTTGGGCCGCACCGCAGCGCGCCAGCCGTCGATATCGCCGGGTTGGACAAAGGTGGTCTCAATGCCAAAGCGGGCCAGGGTGTAGTGCAGCAGGTTCTGGCTGCCGCCATAGAGCGCGGTGCTGGCAACAATATGGCTGCCCGCGCCCATCAAGGTCGCAATCGACAGGTGCAGCGCGGCCTGGCCGCTGGCCACAGCGATCGCGCCCACACCGCCTTCGAGTGCCGAGACACGCTGCTCCAGCACCGCATTGGTGGGGTTGCTGATGCGGCTGTAGACATGGCCGGGCCGCTCCAGATTGAAGAGGCTGGCTGCGTGGTCGCTCGACTCGAAGACGAAGGAGGTGGTCAGGTGGATGGGGACGGCGCGAGCCCCGGTGGCCGGGTCCGGCTGGGCGCCAGCGTGCAGACTCAGGGTGTCAAAGCCGGGGTCGGTGTAACCGGGCATGGCGTATCTCCGCGATGTTGTCGTTCTGGACGGGCATTGTCGGCTATATTTAGCAGACCTGGGCGGGCAGGCCTGTCGCCGATGCGTGTGCACGCAGGTGGGCCCCGCCAGCATCGGAGAACGGTACAAGGAGACACCCATGAAAGTCAGCGATATCCTCCGCCTCAAAGGCAACACTCTCTACACGGCCAGCGTCAACGACCCTCTGGGCGACGCGATCCAGACCATGGCGGAGAAGGACATTGGCTCACTGGTGGTGATGGAGCACGGCGATGTGGTGGGCATGTTGACGTTCCGCGAGGTGATCGTGGCCATCGTCAACAATGGCGGCACTGCAGGCAATATCCTTGTGCGCAGCGTGATGGACGATGCACCGCTTACCTGCACGATGGAAACCGACATGGACGAGGTGCGCCGCATGATGCTGGACCGCCATGCCCGCTACATGCCGGTGATGGACAAGAAGATGCTGATGGGCGTGATCAGCTTCTACGACGTGGCCAAGGCCGTCGTCGACAGCCAGAATTTCGAGAACAAGATGCTCAAGGCCTATATCCGCGATTGGCCGGTGGAAGGCGAGACGGATTCTTGATGGGGGACCGGCGCAGCTTGGCGGCTGAGCCGGCGACTTCCACAACCGCTACTGCAGCGGCCCGCGAGGCCGCTTTTTTGCGCCTTTGCTTTGGAACAGATGCTGGGTATTGGTCAGAAACGGATGATGCGCCCGGGGATGCGGCCGACCGTGTTATCGGTGGAGGCTGGGTTCTCAGCCTGAGCATCTGTTTGCGCTGGCAGGCCCACATACTGGGCGCGGGGGCGGATCAATTGGCCGCTGTCGCGCTGCTCCAGCGCATGGGCCAGCCAGCCTGCCGTGCGGCCCAGTGCAAACAGCACAAAGGCAGCGCCCGCGGGCAGCCCCAGGCCGCGCTGGATGGCGACCAGCGCATAGTCCAGGCTGGGGTGCAGGCCGGTTTGGCGGTGCACTGTTGCCAGCAAGGCATTGCGGTGCGCATCGGCCGGCAGCAGGCTGATGAGGCGCTGGCTGCGCGGGTCGCCTGCCGGGTAGAGCGGGTGGCCAAAGCCTGCGCAGTAATGCGGGCTGCCATGGGTGCGGGTGTCGGCCAGCAGCTGGGTGAGCGATGGGTGCAGTGCATCGCCAGCCCGTGGCGCCGCATGCCAGTCGCCCCAGTGCTGGTCGATCACCGCCGTCATCCCCCCGTGCAGTGGGCCGGTCAGCGCGGCGAGACCTGCGCCCAGACTGGCATGCAGGCTGGCGCCGGTTGATGCGACCACCCGGGCTGCAAAGCTGGAGGCATTGAGCTCATGGTCGGCGCACAGCACCAGCGCCTGGCGCAGGGTGCTTTCGCCGGCGGCATCCACACGCCAGAGTGCAGCGAGCTGCTGGTGGACCAGCCGTTCGGCCTGGGGCGGCGCAGCACCAGGAGGTGGCGGCAGCCCCGTCAGCACCCACAGCATCTGCTGGAGCAGCGGCCGGGGCCAGCCGGGGCTGGCCAGCGTGGGCTCGCTGGTGGGCAGGCTGTGCCAGGCGCTGAGCGCCTGGTCGGGTGACCGGGGTTGTGGCACGGGCGATGCTGCGGACGCCTTGGTCGGGGCCATGCGGGCGCTGCTGGACTGCGCCGCGATGGGCTGGCCCCGCAGCAGCTCGGCGGTGTCTTCCAGGCTGGCGTGCTGCGCCCATTGCAGGGCATCGCGCCCCCGGTAGTACAGCTGGCCTTGGGCCACCTGGGTGATGGCCGAGCGCAGCACGGGTGTGCCCCAGTCGAGGGTGGAGCGGGCGAGCTGCGCGGGGTTGCGCACGGTGTGCCGCTGGCGCGCGAGGCGCTGCACATCGATGCGGGCATAGACATGGCCGCGCAGGCCCGGTTGGCGGTGCGCCTGTAGCAGGCCCCGGCTGACATAGGCGTAGAGGCTGGCGCGCTGCACACCCAGCATCGCGGCGGCCTGCTGGCTGCTGAGCCAGGGGCTGTCGTCTTCTGAAGGTGGGGTGGGAGAGGGACGTGAAGCAACCATGGGCCATGCTACTGCAAGGCGAGTTGAATGGTATGTGTATCGGCCCAATCAAGATTGACCCCGGGGTGCGGCAGGTATGCAATGGCGGCCATGTGCCAACCAGGAGAACGTCTTGCCAACCACTAACAACCATAGCCCCACCAGCCACCACCTGGCGCAGCAACCGCTGCATGCGGCCATACAGGCCAGCGTGCACATGCTCTGGCAGCAAGCGGGCCTGCCAGCGCAGGCTTTGGAGCAGGGCGCTTTGGCGCTCAGCGGCGATGGCGCTGCCTACCCCTCGAGTTTTTGCCTGGATGTGGCAGCGCCTGCGGCCGTGGCGGCCAGCGGCCTGGCCAGTGCCTTGTTGTACCAGCGCCGCCAGCAGCGGGCCATGCCCCAGGTCCAGGTGGATGTGGGCCATGTGCTGGCCGAGTGCAGTGGCTATTTCACCTTGGACGGCGAGCAGCCCAACCTGTGGGCGCCCATCTCGGGCCTCTATGCCTGCGGCGCCGATGTGGGCGAGCCGGGCTGGCTGCGCATCCATGCCAATTTTGACCACCACCGCGATGGCGTGTTGCGGCTCCTGGGCCTGCCCACGGGCGCTGCCACCACGCGGCAGCAGGTGGCGGACGCGCTCCAAGGCTGGACGGCGCAGGCAGCGGAGGAGCGCGCCGCAGCGCTGGGCCTCGTGGTGGCAGCTGCGCGCAGCCCTGAGGCCTGGCAGGCCCATCCCCAAAGTGCGGCGGTGGCCGCGCAGCCCTTGCTGTCGATCACGCAGTTGGACAGCGACCAGCCCGCCGCGCCCCGCGATGGGCCCGCGCCTGCCCAGCACCGGCCGCTTGCTGGCCTGCGCGTGCTGGACCTGACCCGCATTCTGGCGGGGCCCGTGGCAGCCCGCAGCCTGGCGGCGCAAGGGGCCGATGTGCTGATGCTCAATGGGCCGGGTCTGCCCAATATCGAGGCCATTGCCGATATGAGCCGGGGCAAGCGCTCGGCCTTGCTGGATCTGAAAACCCCGGCAGGCCAGCAAAAGATGGCCGCGTTGCTGGATCAGGCCCATGTGCTGCTGCAAGGCTACCGGCCGGGCGCGCTGGATGCGCTGGGGCTGGATCCGCAGTCTGCCGCCCGGCAGCGGCCGGGCATCGTCTATGCCAGCCTGTCGGCCTATGGCCGCAGCGGCCCCTGGGCCGACCGGCGCGGCTTTGATTCGCTGGTGCAGACCGTCTGCGGCATCAACTGGGCCGAGGGCCAGGCTTTTGGCGGCGCGAGGCTGCGCGCCTTGCCGCTGCAGATTCTCGATTACAGCGCAGGCTTTTTGCTGGCCTTTGGCATCCAGGCTGCGCTCTACCGCCAGGCAACGCAGGGCGGCAGCTGGCATGTGCAGGTGTCGCTGGCGCGCGTCGCACAGTGGCTGCAGTCCATGGGCCAGCGGCCGGTAGCCGCTGCGGCGGCTACGGCACGCAGCGGCGCGCCGCCCGACGCCTATCTGGAAGAGATGGACACTGGCTTTGGCCGCCTGCGTGCGGTGCGCCACAGTGCGGTGCTGCAGGGCCTGCCAGGCGGCTGGCCCCATGCCGGCCAGCCGCCTGGCGGTGACCCGCCCCGCTGGTGAGCCCTGTGGGGCTGCGTGGGGCACCGGCATCAGTGATAATGGCGGGCTATGAGCGGCAATACCTTCGGCACCTTATTTACTGTTACCAACTTTGGCGAATCCCATGGCCCGGCGATTGGCTGCGTGATTGACGGCTGCCCACCGGGCATGGCGTTGAGCGAGGCAGATATCCAGCAGGACCTGGACCGCCGCCGCCCCGGCACCAGCAAGTTTGTCACCCAGCGCAATGAGCCCGACAGCGTGGAGATCCTCTCGGGCGTCTACGAGGGCAAGACGACGGGCACGCCGATTGCGCTGCTGATCCGCAATACCGACCAGCGCAGCAAGGACTACTCCAATATTGCGCAGAGCTTTCGCCCCGGCCATGCCGACTATGCCTACTGGCACAAGTACGGCATCCGCGACCCGCGTGGTGGTGGCCGCTCCTCGGCCCGCCTGACCGCGCCCACCGTGGCCGCTGGCGCCGTGGCCAAAAAGTGGCTCAAAGAGAAGTTCGGTACCGAATTCCGCGCCTGCATGCTGCAGGTGGGCGAGGTGGCCCTGCCTTTTGAGGACTGGTCGCATGTGCCTAACAACCCGTTTTTTGCGCCGGTGGCCGATGTGACCCGCTATGAAGACTATATGGATGCGCTGCGCAAGGCGGGCGACTCCTGCGGCGCGCTGATCCGCGTGCAGGCCAGCGGCGTGCCGGTGGGCCTGGGCGAGCCGCTGTATGACAAGCTCGACGCCGACATCGCCTACGCGATGATGGGCCTCAACGCCGTCAAGGCGGTCGAGATTGGTGCCGGTTTTGACAGCGTGGCCCAGCGCGGCACTACGCATGGCGACTCGCTCAGCCCCCAGGGCTTTCGCAGCAACAATGCCGGCGGCATTCTGGGCGGCATCAGCACCGGCCAGGACATCGAGATCCGCATCGCCATCAAGCCCACCAGCTCGATCATCAGCCCGCGCGAGTCCATCGATACCGAGGGCAAGAGTACCGAGGTCATCACCAAGGGCCGGCATGACCCCTGCGTGGGCATCCGCGCCGCACCGATTGCCGAGGCCTTGCTGGCCATGGTGCTGATGGACCATGCGCTGCGCCACCGCGCCCAGAACAGCGATGTGGTGCAGGCGGTGGGGCCGATTGCCGCCGAGGCGCCGCAAGACTGACAAGGCGCAGCCCGGGCCGGCTCCGTGGCTGGTCTCCAAAGAAAAATGCGAACCCAGGGTTCGCATTTTTTTGTGCCTCAGTCCTTTTTACGGGCGCTGTCTTTCCTGGGCTCGGGCGGCGGGGTCGTTACCTCGTCGACGATGGACTTGAACTGGTCAATATCCTCGAAGCTTCGGTAGACGCTGGCATAGCGGATGTAGGCCACCTTGTCGAGCTTTTGCAGCTCGGCCATGACCAGCTCGCCGATCAAATGCGTCTGTACCTCACGCGCACCCAAGGTGCGCAGCTTGTCCTCGACATGCTCAAGCGCCAGGTCCACCTTGTCGATGGGGACCGGGCGCTTGCGCAGCGCCAGGCTGAACGAGCCGCGCAGCTTGCTGCGGTCGTAGTCGATGCGCCGGCCGTCCTTTTTGACGATGACCGGCAGGCTGACCTCAGGCCGCTCATAGGTGGTAAAGCGCTTTTCGCAGTTGCCGCACTGGCGCCTGCGCCGTACAAAGCCGCCGTCTTCTGCAACACGGGTCTCCACCACCTGGGTATCGGGATGGCTGCAGAAGGGGCATTTCATAGGCGCGGGCGCAGGTCAGATCAGCGGTAGACGGGGAAGCGTGCGGTCAGGGCGTTGACCTTTGCGCGCACGGCAGCAATGTTGGCCCCGTCCCGTGGGTTGTCCAGCACGTCGGCGATCAGGTTGGCCGTGAGGCGCGCTTCTTCGTCCTTGAAACCACGGGTGGTCATCGCGGGCGTACCGATACGGATACCGCTGGTGACCATCGGCTTTTCCGGGTCGTTGGGGATGGAGTTCTTGTTGATCGTCATGTGGGCAGCGCCCAGCACGGCTTCGGCTTCCTTGCCGGTGATGCCCTTGGCGCGCAGGTCCACCAGCATCACGTGGCTTTGGGTGCCGCCAGAGATGATGCGCAGGCCGCGCTGGGTCAGGGTCTCGGCCACGATGCGGGCGTTGGTCTTGACCTGCTGGGCATACTGCTTGAACTCAGGCGTCAGCGCCTCCTTGAAGGCCACGGCCTTGGCTGCGATCACGTGCATCAGCGGGCCGCCTTGCAGGCCGGGGAACACGGCCGAGTTGATGGCCTTCTCGTGCTCAGCCTTCATCAGGATGACGCCACCGCGCGGGCCGCGCAGGCTCTTGTGGGTGGTCGTGGTCACCACGTCGGCGTGGGGCACGGGGTTGGGGTATTCGCCAGCGGCGATCAGACCGGCATAGTGGGCCATGTCGACCATGAAGATCGCGCCCACATCCTTGGCCACCTTGGCAAAGCGGGCAAAGTCGATTTCCAGCGAGTAAGCGGATGCGCCAGCGATGATCAGCTTGGGCTTGGTCTCGTGCGCCTTCTTTTCCATGGCGTCGTAGTCCAGCTCTTCCTTTTCGTTCAGGCCGTAGGAGACGACGTTGAACCACTTGCCGGAGATGTTCAGTGGCATGCCATGGGTCAGGTGACCGCCTTCGGCCAGGCTCATGCCCATGATGGTGTCGCCGGGCTTGAGGAAAGCCAGGAAAACCGCTTCATTGGCCGATGCGCCGCAATGGGGTTGCACATTGGCAGCATCTGCGCCAAACAGTTGCTTGACGCGGTCGATGGCCAGCTGCTCGGCGATATCGACAAATTCGCAGCCGCCGTAGTAGCGCTTGCCGGGGTAGCCTTCGGCGTACTTGTTGGTCAGCTGGGTGCCTTGGGCCCACATCACGGCAGGGGAGGCATAGTTTTCGCTGGCGATCAGCTCGATGTGCTGCTCTTGGCGCTGGTTTTCGGCCTGGATGGCCGCAAAGAGTTCTGCGTCGGTCTGTTCGACAAGGATGTTACGTTGGTACATGGCGGTCGTTGGAGTCAGAAGTGAGCCCTGCCTGCCAACAGTGAGGTTGGCGAAAACAGGGGCTGCCCAGGCGCACGGCTAACACGTGGCGGGTGCGGGGGGCGATGCGCTCGCCCTGGCACTGCACGGTACGCTCCCCGGTGGTTGCTGCAGGCCGGGCCTGCATTCCACGTCAACAATCCGGTCATACAGATGTCTATCGCCAGTCGCGTACCCGGCTAGTGTAGCCGAGGCTGCACAGGCCTGGGGCAATGGGTTTATCGCCACGTCTGGATAAAAACCGGTTCAGGGAAGCTGTGCCAAGGCCAGAAAAAACAAAAGCACCCCGCAGGGTGCTTGTGCTAACAGGGCGACGAGCCGGAGGGGCAGATCAGGAACCCATGGCCACGGCGGTGGCCTCGGCCTTGGCCGCTGCTGGCAGCGCGGCTTGCTTGTCGGCCAGGGCCACGGTTTCAGAAGCGTTGCCTGCAGCTGCGCTGTTGCTGGCGGCCTTGGCCTTGTCGGCCACGGTACCGGCTGCGGCGGGCGTATCCGCCTGGGCCGACAGCGAAGGCTTGGCAGCGGGGGCCACCGGTGCCTTGGGCGTGTTGCTGCGGCCTTCGGCCACTTGCTTGATGCGGAAGTGCTCGGCCATCACCTTGGCGGCGTAGCCCCCGTCGGTCGGCAGGTTGGCTGCGCCCACATAGTATTTGAGGCCGCCTTCGAGCGAGCCGGCGCGCTCGATGCACTCCTGCAGCACCTTGACGCCCACGCGCAGATTGGTCACCGGGTCAAAGGCTGCAAAGTGGCCGCCGAAGTGCTCGTACTTGTCGGTGTGAATCTTGGTCATCACCTGCATCAGGCCTTGCGCACCCACCGAGCTTTGGGCAAAGGGGTTGAAGCTTGACTCCACGGCCATGATCGCCAGGATCAAGGTGGGATCCAGCTTGGTTTCCTTGCCCACGAGGTAGGCTTCGGAGACGAGCACGGCCAGTGGCTCAGGCGCCACGCGGTATTTCTTGGCCAGCCAATAGGCCACATTGGCCTGGTTGCGGGGCAATTGCTGGGGGTTGCTGGCGGTGGCACGGTCCACGGCCGCCACCATGGCGGCATCGTCGCCATTGGATGCGTCCGCATCGGCACCTGCCAGGTCAACGGCTGGCGCATGCGTGCGGGCCTGCAGCCAGCTGCGCAATTGCGCCTCGCCGGCGTGGCGCAGGTCATCACGCGACACCAGGGTGAGGGCGCAAAACGCCACTACCAGACCAATCAAAGCAAAACTGTTGTGTGCCATGGTCATCAGACCACGGCTGATGGTGGCGCTCAATGAGCGCGCACCGGCATCCACTTGCGCGGGAGCCGTCATAGGGATTTTTCCTTTCTAAGTCCTGCCACCTCCAACAAAGAGCCCGGCGGATAGTGCACCGGGCTGGGGTCTGGCAGGGTGGAGCCGCACTGTCCTGTGCGGTCTCCGGCAGGCTGTCTGCGTTGCAGACGGCCCTTGTCGTTTCAAGCACGCTCTTGCGTGTCAGGGGCTACGATCAAAACACCGTGAGGGGTGTTGACTAAAAAATCAGCAATCAATGCAATGGGCTGAATTCTAGAAGCTTGCTTAATACTCAGTCAACACTATTGAATTGAAAAATGAGAAAAAAAAGTAATAAAAAAACGTGTATAGCGGTTCACCGCAGGGCCGTATCCGGGCTGGGGCGGCAGCCATCCCTGCACCTAGGATGGCAGGCAGAAAAAGCACCGGATCGGGGGCCTGTTGGGGACCCCGTTTTATGGGTTCAATAGCTTATATTTAATCTTTTAAATACATTGATTGATATAAAGGATGCAGCAAAAAGTCAATCTTTATCAAATGCTGCGCGGCTGTTGTGCTCTGTTTTTGGTGTAGCGAGTCGCTCCATTTGCGTTTTTTCAGCCTAGGAGGGAGCCCGGGTGCCGCCTGCCAATAGCTGCAAGGAACCGTTGCGGGCCGCGCAAAACACTGGCCTGATTTGGGCGGGCAGGTCTTGGTCATCATGCGGTCATCTGCGCACGCACAAATTTCACATCAAAAGGCCAAAAAACTGTATAAAAACCAGGATAAAACAGCCAATAACCCATGGCTACATCAGGTTTTTGGCATTTATACCTGGGTGAAAAATAGATGGACGCAAAAAAGCAGGGCCTGGCGTGTGTTTTTACGGCTCCGCGCTGCGGTTTGGCATGCCGCAGTGTGAAAAGCACGGCGGTGTTCAGGGCGGGCGGACGGGCGGATGCCCGATCCGGCTGTTGGATCCGTGCATCGCGGCAGCGCCCCCTGCTGCTCTCGACCCTGGCCGTGGTGCTACCACAGGGCGCGCCGCCATAGAAACTGCGTCTGTCCTCTATATATATAGAGAGGCACACCGTTTCCTGGGGCAGTCTGCAAGACTTGAACGATTGTGAACGAGCTACCGATGCCGCTTTTGTGTGCTAAGCCAGCGCCGCTACAGCGGCTTATTTGTGCACAATGGATCTTGGGCCTGCCATGGCTGCCATGGGGTGGGCCGTACTGACTCAGAGTGAGGATCATCGCCGTGAGCGAAACGCAAGAAACAAACAAGAAAAAGGTCGTCGCGATGCGCTGGTTGCGCCGGCTGGGATGGTGCCTGCTGGCGCTGCTGCTGCTGTGGGCGCTGTCGTGGCTGCTGCTGCCCTGGCTGCTGCGCACCCAGGGCGAGAAGCTGGGCACGGAAAAACTTGGGCGGGCGGTGCATATCGGGGCGGTGGAGTTTAAGCCCTGGTCGCTGGAGCTGACCGTGCGCGACCTGCAGATCGCCGGGCCCCAGGCGGACAGCGCGGCAATGCTGGCGGTCGAGCGCATCTATGTGGATGCCGATATCCAGTCGGTGTTCAGGCTCGCACCGGTGCTCGATGCCATCCAGGTGGACAAGCCGGTGCTGCGCATCGCGCAGACCGCCCCCGGAAAATTTGATTTTGACGACATACTGCAAAAGCTGCGCAGCCCTGAGCCCAAAGCCGATGACGGCAAGACGGCGCACTTTGCGCTCTACAACATCGAGCTCAAAGACGGGCAGGTGGCCTTGCGCGATGACACGGTGGGCCAGACCCATGAACTCCAGGGTCTGCAGCTGGGCATTCCCTTTCTGAGCAACCTCGAATCCAAGCGCGAGATCAAGGTGCTGCCCCAGCTGGCCTTTGTGCTCAATGGCAGCCAGTTTGCCAGCCATGCCGAGGCCACGCCTTTTGCCGATGACCGCAAGGCCGAGGCCAAGTTTGCGATCAAGGACCTCGACCTCCAGCCCTATCTGGCCTATATCCCCGCGTCCTTGCCCGTCAAGCTGGTGGCCGGCGTGCTCAATGCCGACCTGGCTCTGGCCTTTGAACAACGTGAAAAGACACAGGTGCGCCTGAGCGGCGAGGTGCATGCCAGCGCTGTGCAGCTGCACGACGCGGCCAACGGCGAATTGCTGGGCTGGGAGCGGCTCGATGTGCAACTGGCCGATGTGCAGCCCTTGCTGGGGCAGGTGCATATCGCCCAGCTGGCGCTCGATGGGGCGCAGCTGTCGCTCAAGCGGGGCAAGAATGGCCAGCTGAGCCTGCTCGATGCCCAGGGCCAGGCACTGCCGCGCCGGGCTGAGGATGCCCCGCAGGCCGCCAAGTCCACAGAAACCGCTGCCGCCGCAGACAAGGCAGAGCCTGCAACCTCCGTGGCCAGTGCAGATGGTGCAAGCCCCGAAGCGAAGGCTGACAAGGCCGACAACGCGGACTCTCAGGCAGTCGCTGCAGAAGCTGGCGCATCCGCAGGCAAAGCCAGCAGCGGCCAACCTGCCTGGTCGGTGCGGGTCGATGCGCTCAAGCTCAGCCGCCTCAAGGGAGTCTGGGTCGATGAAAGCGTGCCACTGCCCGCGCGCGTGCAGCTCGATGACTTCAGCATGGAGGCGCAGCAGATTGCCTGGCCCTTCAAGCAGCCTTTCAGTTTTGAGGGTTCGTCGGGGCTCTCGGGTGCGCAGGGCGTGCCGTCTACCGGCCGCCTGGTGTTCTCGGGCAAGGCGACCGACCAGATGGCCGAGGTGGATGTGACCACCACGGGCCTGCCGCTGCAGTTGGGGGCTTCTTATTTGACCGGCGTGATTGAGCCGGGCCTGCTGGGCACGATAGACAGCGAGATGCACCTGAGCCGCCTGGGCGCGGCGCTGAAGCTGACGCTGGCGCAGATGCGCGTATCGGACGTGGCCCTGCAGTGCAACAGCAAGGCCAACTGCGCGCCCCATGGCCCGGCCATCGGCCTCAAGGGCAAGAACAACCTGCTGGAGCTGCGCCAGCTGCTAGTCAAGGATGCCGTGCTGGACACCGAAGCCCAGCAGGTCAAGCTCGGCTCGGTGCAACTGGTTGAGCCGGTGCTGGGCGTCTCGCGCGCCAAGGACGGCCGCATGATGTTTGAAGACTGGCTCGTGGCATCGCAGGCCCGCCAGAGCGAGGCCAAGGCGCCCGCAAAGCCTGCTACTTCTAGCAAGGCCGCAGCCAGCAAACCCTGGGATGTGCAGCTGGATGTGATCGCCATCAAGGGCGCCCAACTCGCCTTCCAGGATGAATCGACCGCACGCAAGGTCGCCTTTCGCCTGACCGGCTGGGATCTGGAGCTGCGCGACTATGCGCCGCTGGCGGCCAAGTCCAAGCCCTCGCCGCTCAAGCTCTCGGGCCGGATTGGCAGCGGCCGCGCCGAGCCCGGCCGCATCGCCTATGACGGCAGCCTGGGTCTGGCGCCAGTGTCGGCCGTGGGGCGTCTGAATGTGAGCCAGCTGCCCGTTCACGCCTTTGAGCCCTATGCGGCGGCTCTGTTGCCGGTGCGCCTCGTGCGCGCGGATGCCAACTTCCGGGGCACGGTGGACTTCAGCCAATCGGACAAGGGGCCGGTGCTGCATATCAAGGGCGATGCTGGGCTGGATGATGTGCGCGTGCGCCCCCTGGTGGCCGCCGCAGCGCTGGTCAGCGGTGATGATGCCAGTGATGACGATGGCAATGGCGCCAGCGAGACCGGCCGCAAAGCGGCTGCACCTGTTGCCAACCGGGGTACAGGTACCTTGGGCATTGGGTTGATGGGGGCGGGCGATGACCTGCTGAACTGGAAGCTGCTGAGCCTGCGCGCCCTGGCCGTGGACATGGTGCCGGGCCAGCGCATGAAGGTGCAGGTCGGAGAGACGGCCTTGACCGACTTTTATGCGCGCCTCGTGGTGCAGGAGAACGGCAAGCTCAATCTGCAGGACCTGGGCGGCAGCAGTGCTGCGGGCGCTGGCAATGCGGCGGCGCCATCCGAAGGCGTGGTGGTCGAGGCCTCGGGCGGCGCGGCAGTCAGCCCACCGGCCTCGCCTGCCAGCCCCGAGCCAGCCACCGGCCCGATCATCGACATGGGGCCGATCACGCTGGCCGGCGGTACCGTCAAGTTCAGCGACCAGTTTGTGCGGCCCAACTACTCGGCCGACCTGTCCGAGCTGGCCGGGCGCATGGGCGCGTTTTCGTCCGAGCCGACGGCCGGCCAGTTGCAGCTGGCCGAGCTAGAGCTGCGCGGCAAGGCAGAAGGCACCGCGTCGCTGGAGATCACCGGCAAGCTCAACCCGCTGGTCAAGCCGCTGGCGCTCAATATCCATGGCAAGGTGCGCGATCTGGAGCTGTCTCCGCTGACGCCCTACAGCATCAAGTACGCCGGCCATGGCATCGAGCGCGGCAAGATGAGCGTGGACGTGCAGTACGACGTGACGCCCGAGGGCATGCTGACGGCCAGCAACAAGCTGGTGCTCAACCAGTTGACCTTTGGCGATGCGGTGCAGGGCGCGCCAGCGAGCCTGCCGGTCAAGCTGGCTGTGGCCTTGCTGGCCGACCGCAATGGCGTGATCGACCTGGACCTGCCCATCAGCGGCTCGCTCAATGATCCGCAGTTCCGCCTGGCGCCGATCATCTTCAAGGTGATTGGCAACCTGATCATGAAGGCGGTGACCTCGCCCTTTGCGCTGCTCTCGGGCGCCTTTGGTGGCGGCAGCGAAGCCAGCCATGTGCCCTTTGCCCCTGGCAGTGCGGTGCTGGATGCGGACAGCAAGCAAAGCCTGGATAAGGTGGCCAAGGCGCTGGAAGACCGCCCGGCGCTGCAGCTGACCGTTGCCGGCCAGGCCGATCTGGAGCGTGAGAAGGACGGCTGGCGCAAGGCCCGCATCGATGACCTGGTGCTGGCGCAAAAGCGCCGCAGCGCTGTGCGCGCCGGTGGCAAGCCTGAAGACGTGCAGGCCGTGAGCGCTGCCGAGTACCCCGCCTTGCTCAAGGAGGTGTACAAACGTGCCGATATCCAGAAGCCGCGCAACCTGGTGGGCATGGCCAGCGACATCCCGGTGGCCGAGATGGAAACCCTGCTGCTGACCAGCATCAGCGTGCCCGACAATGCGATGCGCGAGCTGGCGCTGGCCCGGGGCGTGACGGTGCGTGACTACCTGGCCAGCAAGGGCGTCAAGTTGGAGCGCCTCTTCCTGGGCAATGCCAAGACCGAGGGCTTTGGTGAGGACAAGGACTGGACGCCGCATGCCGAGCTCAGTCTGGCGCCGCGCTGAGCGCTGACACGCCATTGAACAAGGGCTTGGCCGCAGGGCGCCAGCCCTTTGTTTTTGGCCATGCTGCGGCCGAATTACCTGATAGCGATGCCCGTGTGCTTGGAGTCCTTGCCAAACCGGGTCAAAATAGCACCCTGGATGCAGGCTAGGCAGTTTCGCAGAGACTCCCTTGGGCCGGCTTCCCTCTTTTTTATGTGCCAATGGCTGCATTGCGCTGCGATGCAGGCCGTATTTACGACTGAACTGACTCCATGTTCCCCTTTATCTCGCGCAACAAGACGCCCGAAACCCCTGAGCCCGCACCCGCACCCACCAAGGCGGCCGCTGCCCCCCATCCCCTCGATGGCGTCACCGGTGGTGCTTTCTCGGCTGCCACCTCGGGCGAGCGTGCAGCCAAGGTGCGCGAATGGCTGGCGACCAACCCGGGTGCCGAGCAGCTGCAGGAAGTGTTCAAGGAGCTGTCTGCCCGCGACAAGGGCGCTGCCAAGGCTATCCGTGAGCGCATGGAAGAGATGCGCCGCGCCAAGGGCCAGGAGGCCATCGCCGCGGAATGGGCCGAGAAGGCCGAGAAGCTGCTGGGCGCCTCCAAGCTGAACATTGCCGATGCCCTGGCCTGGCAGCGTGACGCCGCCAAGGCTGGCGCGCCGCTGTCGCGCGAGCCGCTGGCCGCGCTCAAGATCCAGCTGGCCGACCGCATCAAGACGATTGAAGACCTGCAGCACCGCGTGCAGGTGCAGCGCGAGGCCGCCGTGCTGCTGGCCCAGCGCGTCGAAGTGCTCTCCACCAAGTCCTACAAGGATGCCCAGGCTGCCCAGGCGGCACTGGCCACCGATGTGCAGCACTGGCAGGACCAAGCTGCCGTGCTCGAAGGCGATGCCAGCTGGGGCAGCGTCGAAGCGCGCTACCCGAGCATGCTCGACGCCTCCAAGTCGCAGCTGCTGCTGGTCTGGGATGCGTTCCAGTCCGCCCTCAAGCAAACCCTGGCTGCCGCTGAAGATGCGCAAGCGCCGCTGCCCACGGTGCCGGTCTGGGCCGACGAGATCCGCGCCGGGCGCGGCCTGCCCACCGAAGTGGAGCAAGCTGCCGCCCGTGCCGCTGCTGCCAAGCCCGCTGCCGACCCGCAGGAAGCCAAACGCGCCAAGCATGCGGTGCAAGAAGCGCTGAAAGCCTTGCAGGCCCATACGGCCGAAGGCCATGGCAAGGGCGCATCCAGCGCGGCGCAGCAGCTGCGCGCTGCCCTCAAGCAGCACGGCAAGCTGATCGACCAGGACCTGGAATCGCAGGTCAACACCGCGCTGATCGCCGCCGGTGAACTCGAAGGCTGGCAGCGCTGGAGCGCCGACAAGGTGCGCGAGGAGCTGCTGGCCAAGGCCCAGGGCTTGCTCGCCCGCCCCGAAGGCCAGGAGCTGGGCGGCCGCAAGCTGCAAGAGGCGCTGCGCCAGCTGCGCGAGGACTGGAAGAAGGCCGACCAAAGCGGCCCCACCAACCATGCGCTGTGGAAGAAGTTTGATGAGGCCTGCAACGCTGCTTACAAGCATGTCGAGGTCTGGCTGTCCAAGGTGCGCGAAGAGGGCGCCAAGCACCGCGCCGAGCGCGAGGCCCTGATTGCCGAGCTCAAGGGCTGGGTCGAGGCGCACAAGCCATCGACCGATTGGAAGCGCATTCAGCGCGACCTGTTCCAGTTTGGTGACCGCTGGCGCGCCAGTGGCCATGTGGGCGAAAAGGCCTATGCCGAGCTGCAAGAGGCCTGGAAGACCGCGCTGCACGAGGCCTCTGCGCCTTTGCATGCAGCCCAGAAGCAGAGCATTGCGCGCCGCGAAGCCATGGTGGCCCAGGCCGTGGAGCTGGCCGCTGCGCCCAACCTGAACATTGACGCCGTGCGTGAGCTGCAGCGCCAGTGGCAGACCGAAGCCCAGTCCGTGCCGATGGACCGCCGCCATGAGCAAAAGCTCTGGGATGCGTTCCGCAAGCCACTCGATGAAGCCTTTGCCCGCAAGACCCAGCAGCGCGAACGTGTGCAGCACCAGCTGAGCGCCCGCGACCAGGCCGTGCTCGACGCCTCCAAGGCGCTCGAAGCGGCCAACCACAGTGGCGATGCTGCCCAGATCCAGGCCGCGCTCGATGGTTTGCAGCAAGCGCTGCAGGCCCAGCAAGCCCCAGTGGCGGCCGAGCCTGTTGCCGCTGCACCAAAGGCAGCGGCGCCAGAAGCGGTTGCAGCAAATGCGGCTGCTGTAGATGCGGCAGCACCAGTGGATGCGGAGCAGCCAGCAGAACCTGCAGCCCAGGAGGGTGCCGATGCAGAGGCCGCTGCTGCTCCGGCACCAGCGCCAACACCTGTGGCCCCCAAGCCCGTGATTGCCCAGCGCAGCGGCGATGACCGCCCCGGTATGCGCCGTGATGCGCCCGCAGCCGCTGGCCGCCCCGGCAAGCCTGGTGGCGATCGCCGTGACAGCCGCGATGGCCGCGACAGCCGTGGCCCGCGCAGCGACCGTGGCCAGGAGCGCCGTGGTGGAGATGACCGCTTTGGCCGGGGTGAGCGCATGGACCGAGCGCCGCGCGAAGACCGGGGCCCCCGTCTGGGCGATGCCGCCTTCCGCGCCCAACGCGATGCGGTGGAGCATGCCCAGGCTGCGCTGCGCAAGCTCGCCACCCAGGCCCATGGCCAGGCGCTGACGCAGATGATGGATGCATGGAGCAAGCGCGATGCCGCGCTGCTGCCCCAGGCCCAGGATCTGGGACGCCTTGCCAGCGGCTCGCGCAACAGCTGGAGCCAGGCCATTGCCGCGCCTGCTGCCGGTGATGGCCGCGAAGCCATGCTGCGCCTGGAGATTGCAGCGGAAGTGCCCACCCCTGCCGAGCACATCAATGCCCGCCGTGCACTGCAATTGCAGCTGCTGACGCGCCGCAATGATCCTTCGCCGCAAGAGACCTGGCAGCAGGATGTTGCCAAGGTACTGGCCACCAGCAGCGACGAGGCCTCGGCCCGCCGCCTGCAAAATGCCTTGAAGGCTTTGCTGAAGAAGTAAGCCTTCTACAGCGCCCTCCCCCACAACGCCCTGTGCTTGAACGCCAGGGCGTTTTTCATGGGCCAGGTGCTGGGCTTACCTGGTGGAGAGGGGGGTGAAGGGCGGGTCCTGTGGTGGCTGCGGGCTGGCAGCTTGCGTGCAAGCAGACAACAAAAAAGCCATTGCACATGGGTGCAATGGCTTGATGTTTGGTGCCCAGGAGAGGACTCGAACCTCCACGATGTTACTCGCTAGTACCTGAAACTAGTGCGTCTACCAATTCCGCCACCTGGGCTTTCAGGATGGAGCAATTATAGGAGGGTGTTGGTGGCGGTTTTAGAAAAACTGCAAAATTTTTCTCAAAAAAGATAGCGTGAGACTGCGGGTGGCTGTACGCTGCCGCAAAGCATGCCCGGCCCAAAGCAAAAAAGCTGCTGCACATCGTGTGTGCAGCAGCTTTTGCTGTTTGGTGCCCAGGAGAGGACTCGAACCTCCACGGAGTTACCCGCTAGTACCTGAAACTAGTGCGTCTACCAATTCCGCCACCTGGGCTTTCAGGGAAGCCGCAATTATAGGGGTGATTTTTGACTGCTTCGGGGCAAATTCGGAAAATTTTTCAGAGCGCCGGGTGGGGGTGCCATTTCGCTCAGCGGCTGCCCCAGTTCCAAGGTGCTGCAAGCGGTTGCAGTGGCTGGTGCCGGCCAGGTTTGGCAAGTGATGCAAGCTGGCATGGCGCCCAAGAGAATACGGCATCACTGTACAGAGGAGTGTGGCGAGGGGGGGGTCTGCCACCTCTGCAGCTGATGGTGTGGTGCCTGCCGAGCGCAGGCTATATCGGGAGCGCAAAGATGCGGTTTGCGCCGTCGATGCCCATCGCAGACAAAGAAAAAGCCGCTGCACGAAAGTGCAACGGCTTATGTCTGGTGCCCAGGAGAGGACTCGAACCTCCACGATGTTACTCGCTAGTACCTGAAACTAGTGCGTCTACCAATTCCGCCACCTGGGCTGATGATGCAGGGCAGTGCCCCTTATCGACTTTCCTAAAAAACCACTGTTGAACCAGCCCGTTAAGACTGATTTTTCACCGTTTTCACAAAACAAGTTGTACTTGTCGTTAAACTTGGTGCCCAGGAGAGGACTCGAACCTCCACGGAGTTACCCGCTAGTACCTGAAACTAGTGCGTCTACCAATTCCGCCACCTGGGCATTTCAGGAAAGAATCAGATTGTATATCAAAAAAACGGCTTCCAAAACAGGAGCAGATAATTTGTCAGAAGAAATTGAAGGTGTAGTCCAAGGCCACCGTGAAGGCCACGGCTTTGTGATCCGGGATGACAACGAAAGCGACATCTACATTCCGGCCAATGAAATGCGCGCCGTACTGCACCGTGATCGGGTCCGCGCCCGCATCGTGCGCACCGACCGCCGCGGCCGCCCCGAGGGCCGCATTGTTGAAATCATCGAGCGCTCCGCGCAGCCCATCATTGGCCGGCTGCTGCAGGAAAGCGGCGTCTGGCTGGTAGCGCCCGAGGACAAGCGCTATGGCCAGGATGTGCTGATCCCCAATGGGGCGATTGGCGCGGCCAAGACCGGCCAGGTTGTCGTGGTGGAGTTGACCGAGCCCCCAGCCTTGTTTGGCCAGCCGGTGGGCCGCGTTGTCGAGGTGCTGGGCGAGATCGACGACCCCGGCATGGAAATCGAGATTGCGGTGCGCAAATATGGCGTGCCCCATGAGTTCTCGGACGAGTGCCTGGCGCTGGCCAAGAAGCTGCCGGACAAGGTGCGCCTGGCCGACCGCAAGGCCCGCATCGACCTCACCGATATCCCGCTGGTCACCATCGATGGTGAAGATGCGCGTGATTTTGACGATGCGGTGTACTGCGAGCCCGCCAAGATTGGCCGCACCAAGGGCTGGCGCCTGCTGGTGGCGATTGCCGATGTGAGCCACTATGTGCAGAACGGCAATGCCATCGACGTTGATGCCTACGACCGTGCCACCAGCGTCTACTTTCCGCGCCGCGTGATCCCCATGTTGCCGGAAAAGCTCTCCAACGGCCTGTGTTCGCTCAATCCCAACGTGGACCGCCTGTGCATGGTGGCCGATATGCTGGTCACCGCCGATGGTGAGCTGCAGGCCTACCAGTTCTACCCTGCGGTGATGCACAGCCATGCGCGCTTTACCTATACCGAGGTGGCGGCCATTCTGGCCAACACCCGGGGCCAGGAAGCGATCAAGCGCAAGGAGCGTGTGGCTGACCTGCTCAACCTGCACGATGTGTACAAGGCTTTGCTGTCGGCGCGTGGCCGTCGCGGCGCGGTGGATTTCGAGACCACCGAGACGCAGATCATCTGTGACGAGAACGGCCGCATCGAGAAAATCGTGCCCCGCACCCGCACCGAGGCCCACCGCCTGATTGAAGAGGCGATGCTGGCAGCCAATGTCTGCGCGGCAGATTTCATCCAGCAAAGCGGCCAGCCCGGGCTCTTCCGGGTGCACGAAGGCCCGACGCCCGAGAAGCAGGACATCCTGCGCGGCTACCTCAAGGCCATGGGGGTGGGCTTGTCGATCAGCGACGACCCGAGTCCGGCTGAGTTCCAGGCCATTGCCCAGGCCACCAAGGACCGGCCCGATGCCCAGCAGATCCACACCATGCTGCTGCGCTCGATGCAGCAGGCGATCTACACGCCGATCAACAGCGGCCACTTTGGCCTGGGCTACGAGGCGTATACCCACTTCACCAGCCCGATCCGCCGTTACCCTGATTTGCTGGTGCACCGCGTTATCAAGGCCGCCCTGCTGGGCAAGCGCTACCAGCTGCCGCTGCTGCCCACGCCGGGAGAGGCCGAGGCCAAGCTGGCCAAGCGCCTGGCTAGCCGGGTGGCTGCACCCAAGCAAAAGCTGCAGGCCGAGCGTGTGCAACGCGTATCGCGCGAAGTGCAGGCCTGGGAAGCGGCGGGCCTGCATTGCAGTGCCAATGAGCGCCGTGCCGATGAGGCCAGCCGCGATGTCGAAGCCTGGCTCAAGTGCAAGTACATGCGCGAGCACCTGGGCGAGGAGTACAGCGGCATGGTCTCGGCCGTCACCTCGTTTGGCCTGTTCGTGACCTTGGACCAGCTCTATGTCGAGGGCCTGATCCACATCACCGAGCTGGGCGGCGATTACTTCCGCTTTGACGAGATGCGCCAGGAGCTGCGCGGCGAGCGCACCGGCATCCGCTACGCGATTGGCACCCGCCTGCAGATCCAGGTCAGCCGCGTGGATCTGGATGCGCGCAAGATCGACTTCCGCCTGGTGCGCGAGGGTGAGGATGCAGCCCGCGCACCGGCCTCCAACGGCCGTGCGGCCAAGGTGGCGTCGTCGCCGTCCAGCCGCCAGCGCGAGGGGCGCGATGAGGCCTATGACGCCCAGCGCGCCAGCCTCAAGCGCAAGGCCAAGGGTGCTGCGCATGCTGCCGGCAAGCCGCGTGGCAATGACCGGGGCGCCGGCGCGAGCAAACAACCGGGACAGAAGACACCGCGCAAACGCCGCTGATTGGCTGTGAATTCACTATGATCGAAGCTAGGCCATCCCCGGGATGGCCTGGCTTTTTTCGTTCACAGAGCTGAGAACTATCGAAGGAGTACGGATGACCGAGAAGACGCGCAAGATTGCAGTGGTGACCGGTGCGGGCACCGGGATTGGCCGCGCAGCGGCGCTGGCCTTGATGAAGGACGGCTGGTCGGTGGTGCTGGCCGGCCGCCGCGCGCAGCCTTTGCAGGAAGTGGCCAGCCATGTGGCAGACGCCGGCCAGGCCCTGGTGGTGCCCACCGATGTGGCCGACCCGGTGGCGGTCAAGGCCTTGTTCGATGCGGCCGTGGCCCAGTTTGGCCGCGTGGACATGCTGTTCAACAACGCCGGGCGCGGCGCGCCTGCGGTGCCGATCGATGAGCTGCCGGTCGAGACCTGGCAGGATGTTGTCAATGTCAACCTCAACGGCATGTTCTATTGCTTGCAGCAGGCTTTTCGCGTGATGCGTCAGCAGTCGCCAATGGGCGGGCGCATCATCAACAACGGCTCCATCTCGGCCCATGCGCCCCGGCCCATGTCGATTGCCTATACCGCCACCAAGCATGCGGTGATGGGCCTGACCAAGACCGCCGCGCTCGATGGCCGCAAGTGGAACATCGCTGTCGGCCAGATCGATGTGGGCAATGCCGGCACCGAGCTGGCGATGCGCATGACCCAGGGCGTCATGCAGGCGCATGGCGAGATTGCGCCCGAGCCACTGATGGATGTGGATGTTGTGGGCCAGTCGGTGCTCTATATGGCCAATCTGCCGCTGGAATGCAATGTGCTGTTCCACACGGTGATGGCCACCAAGATGCCGTTTGTGGGGCGCGGCTAAGTCCGAGTCTGGTTGTCAGCCTGGCCGTTGCAGGCTGCGCGCCAGGCGCGATGCCGTCAGCATGCGTGCCGGCGGCCAGATATCGGCCGCATGGCCATGCAGCCAGACGGCATGGAGCAGCGGCTGCCAGGCCTCCGCCCAGCTGCTGCCGGGCGGCAACGCTGCCAGGTGCGCGCCGATGCAGCCGGCCAGCACATCGCCGGTGCCGCCAATCGACAGGCGGGCATTGCCGCTGTGGTTGATGGCATAGCGCTCATCTGGCGCGGCAATGACCGAGCCGCTTCCCTTGAGCACTACCAGGCACTGCCATTGCTGCGCCGCCTGGCGCGCGGCGCCTATGCGGTCGCGCTGGATCTGCGCAGTGCTGCTGCCCAAGAGGCGCGCCAGCTCCAGTGGGTGGGGGGTGAGCACCGTGGGCCCAGTCGCACTGGCTTGGGCTGCCCGCTGCAGCAGCGCTGTTTGTACAGCGGCTTGGGCGGCGATGGCGTTGAGCGCATCGGCATCGAGCACCAGGCTGCCTGCATGCGGCAAGGCCTGAGGAATCACATCGCTGACCAGGCTGCCACCGCCGCAACCACAGACCAGGCTGCCGCGCAGTGCGCGCATGGCCTCCAGCGATCGGAGCATGATGTCGGCCACGATGCCGCCAGGCCTGGGCGATGTGCAGCTGCTGCCCAGCAGATGTAGCATGACCCGGCCGGCCCCGGCATGCAGCGCCGCGCTGGCGGCCAGCATGGCGGCGCCTTCCATGCCCTGGCCATCGTGGCTGGCGCTTTGGCCGCCGATGACACCGACATCGCCAAACAGGCCTTTGTGGCTGTTGTGGGTGGGCAGAGGGTTTTGGGCGCGGATGACCAACTGGCCGGTGCCTGAGGAGGTATCCATATCGGCGGCAGGAATCCGGTCACAGCGCCAGACCGGGTTGTGGGCCGACAGCGGTGCCAGCCAGACCTCGCCGGCCCAGTCGCGCCCCTGCAGGGTAAAAAGCCCGGGCTTGAGGGCCAGCATGCTGAGCGTGAAGCGGCGGCCTCTGGGGGCTTGTGGCACCAGGGGTTCTAGCCATGGCAGCCAGGCGCCGGTATCGGCCAGCAGGCCCGAGGGCGTGTCGATGCACAGCACATCGCGATCGGTTTCCAGCAGCTGCTGCAGCCAGGCCAGCGCGGGGCCTTCGGTGGGGGCGCTGCGGCCGGCGCTCAGGCCAATGCCCCAGACTGCATCGATGGCCAGGTCGAAATGGGCGGGCGGTTGCGCGCTGATCGCCAGGCCTGCGGCCTGGGCGCGTTGCAGCGCATGGGCGGCATCGGCGGGCAGGGCCTTGCCGGCGCTGGGCTGCAGGCTGATATGCACGGTCTTGCCGGCGGCTCGCAGATGGATGGCGGCTTCGAGGCCATCGCCGCCGTTGTTGCCGGCGCCGCAGGCCACCCAGATATGCCGGGCATGCGGCGCAATCGCCAGGGCCAGGCGGGCTGTGGCTTCGCCAGCGCGGGCCATCAGGCGGTAGTGGGGCAGCGTGGCCGCCAGCGATTGCTCGCGCGCGCGAACCTGGTCGCTGGAGAGCAGGGCGGGATAGGGCAGAGTGGCAGAAGCGGGCATGGCACCATCGTAGCGCAGGCCCTGGCCTGGGTGGCTGGTACAGCTGGTTAGCGCAGGCGGTGAAGATCCAGCGCTTCGGGGGCGGTGCTGGTGCTCTGGCCCATGACCAGCTGGCGCACATGGTGGGCGCAGCCCATCGACAGCCCCCAGCCATAGCCGCCGTGGGCGGTGTTGAGCCAGACGCCCGGGATGCCGGAGGCGCCCACAACCGGCAGGCCATCGGGCACCGTCAGGCGCGCGCCGCGCCACATCTGCAGGATCGATTGGCTCGGCTGGATGCAGCCGGGGAACCACTCGAGCAGCACGCTGATCAGGGCGTGGCGGGCGTCATCGCTGCGCTCGGGGCTGTCGGCGTAGCCCAGCTCGGCGCCGCCGCTGATGCGCAGGCGCGAGCCCTGGCGCGTCAGGATCATGTTGTTTTCCAGATCGATGATTGCGCGGCGCGGGGCCAGCGACTCTTCGCTGATCTGGATGCTCGCGCTATAGCTATAGATAGGCGCGCTGGGCAGCTGCACATGGTGCGGGCGCAGCAGCTGGTTGGTGTGGGCGCCGGCGCAGAGCACCACCGCATCGAAATCCTGCGTGCCGGCGGTCAGCTGCACGCGCACGCCCTGGCCTGCACTCTGGATGCCGCTGACGGGCTGCTGGGTATGGAGCTGCAGGCCATGCGCTTGCAGCGCCTGCAGCAGCCCCTGCGAAAACAAGCGCCCATTGCCCGACCAAGCTTCCGGCAGGTGCAGGGCGCCGGCGATCTGGATCTCGGTGGCCAGGCCCGGCTCGATGGCGCGGGTTTGGGCTTCGTCGCAGCGCTGGTAGTCAATATGCGCGGCCGACAGGCGCCGGGTCAGTTCATACAGCGCAGCGGCGCTGGGCTCCTTGCGCAGCGGCAGCAGCAGGCCCTGGCTGAACTGGCCGTTGATCTCCAGCATTTCCTGCACATGCTGCATGCGCTGCATGGCCAGCAGCTCCAGCGACTGCAGCGCAGGCAGGGTTTCGCGGTCGCGCAGCTTTTTGGCAATGCCTTGCTGGCGGCGCGCCCAGCGGCGGGGAGAGGAGAGCACGCTGCCCTGGACCTGCAGCTCGGCAAACGCCGGGCGCGACATGCCCAGCTGCAAGGCTTGCTGGAAGGCGGTGGCACCCCAGGGATTGATCGCGCAAGGCCACATCAGCCCTGAGGGGGCAAAGGTGGCCTCCTCGCCAGCTGCGCGGTGCTGCTCGAAGATACTGACCTCGTTGCCGGCCTCCATCAGCTCGAAGGCCGTTGCTATACCTGCAATGCCTGCTCCAACGATCGCAATCTTCATAACAACAAAAACAGGGGGCCGTTCATAGGATGGGGCGCGGCCGGTGCAAGCATTTGCAAAAGCCGTGCGTTCGAGTGCCAGATTGTGCCTAGTTTTTTGCGCTTGCCGTGGTAAGGCGCGCCACTGTGGTTCAAAAAACGCAAGCAATCGTCAAGGTGGGGGTTGGTGCAACTTCTTCGCGACCCATGCCGGACTATGTTAGAATCCTAGGGTTTTGCCGAGTGTGGCTTGCCGCATCGGTTCAAAACGAAATCGCAAACCTGCCTACCTAAGGTGTTGCGGCATGCGGTGCACAGGCACGGCTGCCGTGATAGTGGGGCAGAATTTTAGACCTAACCTTCGGAGAAGATATATGTCCGTTACGATGCGCGAGATGCTGGAAGCCGGCGTCCACTTTGGCCACCAAACCCGTTTCTGGAACCCCAAGATGGGCCAGTACATTTTCGGTAGCCGCAACAAGATTCACATCATCAACCTGGAAAAGACCCTGCCTCTGTTCCAGGACGCACAAAAGTTCATCAAGCAGCTGTCGGCCAACCGTGGCACCATCTTGATGGTGGGCACCAAGCGCCAAGCGCGCGAAATCCTGGCCACCGAAGCACAACGTGCTGGCGTGCCTTACGTCGACCAACGCTGGTTGGGTGGCATGCTGACCAACTTCAAGACCGTCAAGACCTCGATCAAGCGTCTGAAGGACATGAAGGCCCAGCAAGAAGCAGGTCTGGAATCGATGAGCAAGAAAGAGCAACTGATGTTTGCTCGTGAGCTGGAAAAGCTGGAAAAGGACATCGGCGGCATTCAAGACATGAACGCACTGCCAGATGCCATTTTTGTGATCGATGTGGGCTACCACAAGATTGCCATCGCTGAAGCCAAGAAGCTGGGCATTCCTCTGATCGGCGTGGTTGACACCAACCACAACCCAGAAGGTATCGACTACGTGATCCCTGGTAACGATGACTCGGCCAAGGCTGTGGAGCTGTATGCTCGCGGTATCGCCGACGCGATCCTGGAAGGCCGAGCCAACGCCGTGAACGACGTGGTCAAGGCTGCTGCCGGCGAAGAAGGCGACGAGTTTGTGGAAGTGGAAAACACCGCTGCTTAATCCACAGGGCTGCCCATTGGGCCGCGAATGAAAAGCGGGGCTCCAGATTAGCCCCGTTTTTTTTACCTACGTTTCCACAATCACCCCAACTGAACTGAATACGGAGAGAGAAAAATGGCAATTACCGCAAGCATGGTGGCAGAACTGCGCGCAAAGACCGACGCGCCCATGATGGAATGCAAGAAGGCTCTGACCGAGGCTGATGGCGACATGGCCAAGGCCGAAGAGCTGCTGCGCGTCAAGCTGGGCACCAAGGCCGGCAAGGCAGCATCGCGTATTGCCGCTGAAGGCGTGATCGCCGCTGTGGTTGAAGGCAACAACGGCGCGATCATCGAAGTCAACAGCGAAACCGACTTCGTCTCCAAGAACGACAGCTTCATCGCCCTGGCCAATGCCGCGGCCAAGCTGGTCTCCGAAAAGAACCCTGCCGACGTGGCAGCCCTGAGCGCACTGGCTTACGAGCAAGACGGCTTTGGCCCCACCCTGGAAGACGTGCGCAAGGGCCTGGTCGGCAAGATCGGCGAGAACATGTCGTTCCGCCGCTTCAAGCGCTTCGAAGGCAGCAACCTGGCGCTGTACCTGCACGGCACCCGCATCGGTGTGGTGGTCGAGTTCGAAGGCGACGCGCAAGCGGCCAAGGACGTGGCCATGCACGTGGCTGCGATGAAGCCCGTGGCGCTGACCAGCGCTGACGTGCCTGCCGAGCTGATCGAGAAGGAACGCACCGTCGCTGCCGCCAAGGCGGAAGAGTCGGGCAAGCCCGCTGACATCGCCGCCAAGATGGTGGACGGCGCTGTGCAGAAGTACCTCAAGGAAGTCTCGCTGTTCAACCAGGTCTTCGTGAAGGCCGCTGACGGCAAGCAAACCGTCGAGCAAATGCTCAAGGCCGCCAACACCTCGATCAAGAGCTTCACGCTCTACGTGGTGGGTGAGGGCATTGAGAAGAAGGTGGATGACTTCGCTGCCGAGGTCGCCGCGCAGGTTGCGGCCGCCAAGGGCCAGTAATCATCCTGACAAAGGGGCTACGGCCCCTTTGTTTCACCTATCGTTTTTTCACCCATCCCCCACACCTGGAGCTCTCCACCATGTCCCAAAGCCCTGCCCACAAGCGCATTCTTCTCAAACTCTCCGGTGAAGCTCTGATGGGGGATGATGCTTTTGGCATCAACCGCGCAACCATTGTGCGGATGGTCGAGGAGATTGCCGAGGTGACTCGGCTGGGCGTTCAGGTCGCTGTCGTGATCGGTGGCGGCAATATCTTCCGCGGCGTGGCCGGCGGCTCGGTCGGTATGGACCGTGCCACTGCCGATTACATGGGCATGCTAGCGACGGTGATGAATGCACTGGCGCTGGCCGATGCGATGGACAAGCAGGGGCTGACAGCCCGCGTGATGTCGGCCATCGGTATCGAGCAGGTGGTCGAGCCCTATGTGCGCCCCAAGGCGCTGCAGTATCTCGAAGAGGGCAAGGTTGTGGTGTTTGCCGCAGGCACGGGCAACCCCTTCTTCACCACCGATACCGCAGCGGCGCTGCGCGGTGCTGAAATTGGCGCAGAATTGGTGCTCAAGGCCACCAAGGTCGACGGTGTCTACACGGCCGATCCGATGAAGGATCCCAATGCCACGCTCTACACCAAGCTGAGTTTTGATGAGGCGATGAGCCGCAACCTGGGCATCATGGATGCGACGGCCTTCGCCCTGTGCCGTGATCAGAAACTGCCCATCCGTGTATTCTCCATCGTCAAGAGTGGCGCGCTCAAGCGCGTGGTGATGGGTGAAGATGAGGGCACGCTGGTCTACGCCTGATGGGCGGCTGGCGTGTGCAAGTGCAGAATGTGGTAGTTAGGAGTTGACAATGACAGTCGCTGAAATCAAGAAGAATCTCGAAGGCAAGATGGACCAATCGATTGCCGCGTTCAAAAACAACCTGACCAAGATCCGCACCGGCCGCGCCAATCCCGCGCTGCTGGACACCATCCAGGTTGACTACTACGGCTCGATGATGCCGCTGTCGCAAGTGGCTAACGTGGCCTTGATCGACAGCCGCACTATCAGCGTGACGCCTTGGGAAAAGGCCATGGCGGCCAAGGTCGAAAAGGCCATCCGCGAAAGCGACCTGGGCCTGAACCCGGCCTCGATGGGCGACCTGATCCGCGTGCCGATGCCGCCGATGAGCGAAGAGCGCCGCAAGGAAATGACCAAGCTGGTCAAGGCCGAAGGCGAGAACGCCAAGATCGCCATCCGCAACCTGCGCCGCGATGCCAATGAAGGCGTCAAGAAGCTGGTCAAGGACAAGGAAGCATCGGAAGACGACCAAAAGCGCTCGGAAGCCGAGGTGCAGAAGATCACCGACAAGCACATCCAGCTGATCGACCAGCTGGTGGTCGAGAAAGAAAAAGACATCATGGCGGTCTGATCCAGGTCTGGATCTGTTTTTCCGCGCATGACTGCTGCTGCAATACCGCACCACATTGCCATCGTGATGGATGGCAATGGCCGGTGGGCCAAACGCCGTTTTCTGCCACGCCTGGCCGGCCACAAGCAAGGGGTGGACTCGCTGCGCCGCTGCGCCAAGGCCTGTGCCGAGCGCGGCGTCAAGGTGCTCACCGTGTTTGCCTTTTCTTCCGAGAACTGGAGCCGGCCGACCGATGAGGTCGATGGCCTGATGAACCTGCTGGCCGGCGCACTGGCCAAGGAGGTGCCATCGCTGGCCCGTGATGGCATCCGTTTGTTCTTTGTCGGTGACCGCGCTTCCTTGTCTGCCAAGGTGCAGGCGGGCCTGGCGCAAGCCGAGCAGGCCACGGCCCACAACGACCGCATGGTGCTCAATGTCTGCTTCAACTATGGCGGCCGCTGGGATATTGCCCAGGCGGCGGCCAAGCTGGCCGCTGCGGGCCAGGCCATCACCGAAGTGGCCCTCAACGATGCCATGGCGCTGGCCCATGTGCCGGACCCCGATCTGCTGATCCGAACCGGTGGCGAGATGCGCATCAGCAATTTTCTGCTGTGGCAATCGGCCTATTCGGAGCTGTATTTCAGTGACAAGTGGTGGCCTGATTTTGACGAGCAGGCTCTGGACGAGGCGATGGCCGAATTCCAGCGGCGCGAGCGCCGCTTTGGCAAGACGTCCGAGCAACTGGTCCAGTCCCCCTCGTAGTGCACCTGCCCGCTGATGCCTGCTACTGTAGGCATCAGTTTTGTTTTTTCAGGAGATCCATTTGCTCAAACAACGCATCATCACGGCCATTGTTCTCCTGCTGATTCTGGTGCCCGCCATCGCTGCGGCCAATCCGGTTCCCTTTGCTGCGTTGATGCTGTTGGCCGTGGTCGCCGCGGCCTGGGAGTGGGGGCGCCTCAATGGCCTGCAAGGCATGGCCGCGTACGGCCTGGGGGCTGTCGCGTTGCTGCTGTGCGGCGCTGCCTGGGCCATGGGCTGGACGCAGGCGGCGCTGCCCGCTGTGTGGCTGGTGGCTGGTGCCGCCTGGGTGCTGCTGGCCGCCTTCTTGCTCAAGGGTGGCGTGCCTGGCTGGGCGCCCATTCCGCGTGCGCTGCGCCTGGTCGTGGGTGTGCTGGCGCTGTGGGTGGCCTGGCTGGCCATTGCACAGGCCAAGTGGATGGGTGTGAATTTTCTGCTGTCGGTCTTTGCCCTGGTGTGGATGGCCGACATTGGCGCTTATTTTGCAGGCCGCCAGTTCGGTCTGCGTTTTACCAAGAACAAGCTCGCGCCGGCCATCAGCCCGGGCAAAAGCTGGGAAGGCGTATGGGGCGGCGCGCTGGGCGTGCTGCTGATGGCCTTGGTGTGGAGCTGGGCAGATCGCCATTTTGGCGCGCAGGTGCCTAGCTTCTACAGCCGGCTCTGGGATTTTTCGCCCTGGCTGATGGTGCTGTCCTGCGTGTTTCTGGCTGGCATGAGCGTGGCCGGTGACCTGGTAGAGTCCCTCGTCAAGCGCAGCGCCGGCATGAAGGACAGCAGCCATCTGCTGCCCGGCCATGGTGGCGTGCTCGACCGCATCGATGCCATCTTGCCGACCGTGCCGCTTGCGCTGATGCTGCTGCAATTTTTGGATAAGTGAACCTCGCGATGACCATGCAAGTTACCGTGCTCGGATCGACGGGCTCGATTGGAACCAACACGCTCGATGTGGTGGCGCGCCACCCCGACCTCTACCGCATTTTCGCGCTGAGCGCGCATTCGCGCGTGGACCTGATGCTCGCGCAGTGCCTGCAGTTCCAGCCGCGCTATGCGGTGATGACCGGCGCTGCGGCTGCTGCCCAGTTGCGCGCAGGCCTGCAAGCGGCAGGCAGCCGCGTGGAAGTGCTCGAAGGCGAGGCGGCGCTGGAGATGGTGGCTTCCCACAGTGATGTACATGCGGTGATGGCGGCCATTGTGGGCGCCGCTGGCCTGCGCCCGGCGATGGCAGCGGCCAAGGCCGGCAAGCGCTTGATGCTGGCCAACAAGGAAGCGCTGGTCGTCGGTGGCCAGCTCTTCATGGATGCGGTCGCTGACGGCGGCGCGACCTTGCTGCCGATCGACAGCGAGCATTCGGCCATCTTCCAGTGCCTGCCCGAAGACCCCGCGGTCTGGCCCCAGCGCGTGGACCACATCATCCTCACGGCCTCGGGCGGGCCCTTCCGCACCCGTGAGCCAGCGAGCTTGCGCGATGTGACGCCGCAGCAGGCCGGCAACCATCCCAACTTTGCGATGGGCCGCAAGATCTCGATCGACTCGGCCACGATGATGAACAAGGCGCTGGAGGTGATCGAGGCGCGCTGGCTGTTCAACCTGCAGCCCGAGCAGATCAAGGTGGTGATCCATCCGCAGCAGATCGTGCATTCGATGGTGCAGTTGCGCGATGCCTCGGTGCTGGCCCAGCTGGGCACGCCCGATATGCGCGTGCCGATTGCCTGTGGCCTGGCCTGGCCCGAGCGCGTGGCCAGTGGCGCCGCGCCACTGGATTTCGCCAAGCTCTCGGCACTGACCTTTGAAGAGGCCGATGCAACACGCTTTCCCGGCCTGCACCTGTCCTGGCAGGCGCTGCGTGCGCCCCATGGCACGACCACGGTGCTCAATGCCGCCAACGAAGTGGCGGTCGCCGCTTTTCTGGATGGCCGCATGCGCTTTGACCAGATCTACCAGGTCAATGCGAAGGCACTCGAAGGCGTGCAGCCGCAGGCGCCGGACAGCATCGATGCGCTGCTGGCGCTTGATGCCGAGGTGCGCGCCTATGCCGAAGGCCTTATTTCGGAGCTGGCCGTTTGACAGGGCTATTGTCCGGCTCAGTAGAATCGCGTTTTTCATAGCAAGGGCTTGAGCAATGTTGACCGTTGTTGCATTTGTCGTTGCGCTGGCCGTTTTGATTGCCGTGCACGAATATGGCCACTACCGCGTGGCCGTGGCTTGCGGCGTGAAAGTGCTGCGTTTCTCGCTGGGGTTTGGCCGCCCCCTGCTGCGTTGGAAGAAAAAAGGCGCAGACACCGAATTCGTCATCAGCGCCATTCCGCTGGGCGGCTATGTGCGCATGCTCGATGAGCGTGAGGCGCCGGTTGCCGCGCATGAGCGCCATCTGGCCTTCAATGTGCAGCCGCTGCGCTCGCGTGCGGCCATCGTGGCCGCAGGCCCGCTGGCCAATCTGCTGCTGGCCGTGCTGCTCTACGCCTGTGTGAACTGGGTGGGCGTGCGCGAGCCCGCGGCCATTGTCGGCACGCCACCGGCTGCCAGCATGCTGGCCCAGGCGGGCATGCAAGGCGGTGAAGAAATTGTGTCCATGGGTTTCCCCGATGCGGAACCGGAAGCGGTGCGTTCGCTTGACGACCTGCGCTGGTTTGTGGCGCAGGCTGCACTGGGCGGCAAGGATGTGGTGCTGAGCGCCCGCCCCGGTGCCGGCGCGGCAGAGCGCAGCTACCGCTTGCCGCTGTCGAGCATCGATGCCCGCGAGGCCGATGCCAAGCTGGTCGAAAAAATTGGGTTGACCCACCCCTGGACTGATGCCGTGCTCGGCGACTTTGAGGCCGGCAGTGCAGCGGCCCAGTCGGCGCTGCGCAAGGGCGACAAGGTGCTGTCCATCGATGGCCAGCGCGTGGGCGATGGCGGCGAGCTGCGCCGCATGATTCGCGCATCGGGCGATCAGGGCGTGCCTGCCTTGCAGGACTGGCTGGTGTCGCGCAATGGCGCGCAGCTGCATGTGCCGGTGCAGCTCGCGCAAAGTGAGGACAAGGGCAGCAAGATCGGCCGCCTGGGCGCCTTCATTGGCGCGCCGCCTGCGATGGTGGATGTGCGCTATGGCCCCTGGGAAGGCCTTGCCCGGGGTGCGCAAAAGACCTGGGAAGTCTCGGCGCTGACGGTCAAGATGATGGCCAAGATGGTCATCGGCCAGGCCTCGCTGCAGAACATCAGCGGGCCGCTGACGATTGCCGAATACGCGGGCAAATCTGCCGAGGTCGGCCTCACCCAATACCTGGCCTTTTTGGCCCTGATCAGCGTCAGTCTGGGCGTGCTCAATCTGCTGCCGCTGCCGGTGCTCGATGGCGGTCACCTGATGTATTATCTTTGGGAGGCTGTCACTGGCAAGCCACCCACCCTGCAATGGATGGAGCGCTTGCAAAAAGGCGGTATAGCCGTTTTGCTGCTCATGATGTGCATTGCGTTCTTTAACGATTTGTCTCGGCTCTTGGGCTGACTTTCTTGCCCCTGCTGCATAATGAGCGGCTCTGGTTGCTATCACAAATGACATATTCCATCCCTTCTTCGCTTCTTCGCAAGACCACGGCTGCAGCTGCGTTGATGCTGCTTGCCAAGCTGTCGTGGGCTTTGGACCCATTCACTATCCAGGACATTCGTGTGGAAGGCCTGCAGCGCGTAGAGCCGGGCACCATCTTCGCGTCCATGCCTTTGCATGTGGGCGATGACTACAACGATGAAAAGGGATCGGCAGCCATTCGCTCCTTGTTTGCGCTGGGCCTGTTCAAGGACGTGCGCCTGGAAGCCAATGGCAATGTGCTGGTCGTGGTGGTGGAAGAGCGCCCCACCATTGCCAACGTCGACTTCCTGGGCACCAAGGAGTTCGACAAGGACGCGATGAAAAAGGCCATGCGAGATGTGGGCCTGACCGAAGGCCGTCCTTACGACAAGGCGCTGACCGACCGCGCCGAGCAAGAGCTCAAGCGCCAGTACATCAACAAGAGCCTGTATGCGGCCGAGGTGGTGACCACGGTCACGCCTATCGAGCGCAACCGCGTGAACCTGACCTTCACCGTCACCGAAGGTGATGCGGCCAAGATCAAGGAAATCCACATCAGCGGGAACAAGGACTTCAAGGAATCGACCTTGACCGACCTGTTCGACCAGGACACCGGCGGCTGGCTCAGCTGGTACACCAAGAGCGACCGCTACTCCAGCTCCAAGTTCAATGCCGACCTGGAGACGCTGAAGTCCTACTACCTCTCGCGTGGCTACCTGGAGTTCCGCATCGAGTCGACCGAAGTGTCGATCTCGCCGGACAAGGAGCGCATCTCGATCAACCTGCAGATCCATGAAGGCCCCAAGTACGTGGTCTCGGGCGTCAAGCTCGAGGGCAACTACCTGGAGCGCGAGGACGAGTTCAAGTCGCTGATCTCGATCAAGCCCGGTGAGCCCTACAACGCCGACCGCGTGACCGAGACCACCAAGCGCTTTACCGACCACTTCGGCAGCTTTGGCTATGCGTTCTCGCGCGTGGAAGCGGTGCCCGAGATCGACCGCGAGAACAACCGCGTCGAGCTGGTGCTCAAGGCCGAGCCATCGCGCCGCGCCTATGTGCGCCGCGTGAACGTCGCTGGCAACAACCGCACGCGTGATGAGGTGGTGCGCCGCGAAGTGCGCCAGTACGAAGCGTCCTGGTACGACTCAGACAAGATCAAGCTCTCACGCGACCGCGTGGACCGCCTGGGCTTCTTCAACGATGTCGCGATCGACACCCAAGAGGTGCCCGGCGCGCCCGACCAGGTGGACGTCAACGTCACCGTGCAGGAAAAGCCCACCGGCTCGCTGCAGCTGGGTGCCGGTTACTCCAGCGCTGAAAAGGTCTCGCTGACCTTCGGTATCAAGCAGGAAAACGTCTTTGGCTCGGGCAACTACCTGGGTATCGACGTCAACACCAGCAAGTACCACCGCACCCTGGTGGTGAGCACGACCGACCCGTACTTCACGCCGGACGGTATCTCGCGTACCTACGACATGTACTACCGTACCGACCGCCCTTATGACGAGCAGGGCGGCAACTACCAGATCGTGACCACCGGTGCCAGCGTGCGCTTTGGTATTCCGTTCAGCGAACTCGACACCATCTATGTCGGCGGCGGCTTGGAAAACACCCGCATCAAGCTGGGTACCAACATGCCGGCGGCCTACCTGGATTACGCCACCCGCTACGGCGACACGAGCCTGAACTTCCCGCTGACCCTGGGTTGGTCGCGTGACAGCCGTGACAGCGCACTGGCGCCCAATTCGGGCCGCTTCCAGAAGCTGAACTCGGAATGGTCGCTGTTTGGTGATGCCCGCTATCTGAAGGGCAACTACCAGATCCAGCAGTACCTGCCACTGAACAAGCGCTACACCATTGCGCTGAACGGCGAGGCCGGCTGGGGCAAGGGCATGGGCGGCAAGGTCTTCCCCGTGTTCAAGAACTACTTCTCCGGTGGTCTGGGCTCGGTGCGCGGCTTTGAGCAAAACACCCTCGGTCCCCGTGACGTGACCGGCGCGACGCTGGGCGGCTCCAAGAAGGTCACCCTGAACGCCGAGTTCATTGGCCCCATGCCCGGCACCGGCAATGACCGCACCTTCCGCTGGTTTGCCTTTGTGGATGCGGGCAATGTCTGGGGTGACGAGCAGGATTTGAAACTGAATGAAATGCGTGCGTCTGCAGGTATCGGGTTGAGCTGGATTTCCCCACTGGGACCGCTGCGTTTGGCGTATGCTCAGCCATTTCGCAAATTCACAGGCGATAAAATCCAGAAATTGCAATTCCAAATCGGAACATCTTTCTAATGAAAACCGTATCTCGTTCTTTCCCATTGCTGGTATTGGCAGCAGCGCTGTCCTTTGGCGCTGCAGCGCAGGCCCAAGAGTTCAAGGCAGGTTTCGTCAATACAGATCGCATCTTCCGCGAAGCCAACGCCGCCAAGGCTGCGCAAACCAAGCTGGAGGCCGAGTTCTCCAAGCGTGAAAAAGACCTGCTGGACCAGGGCAATGCCCTGAAGACCGCTGGCGAAAAGTTCGAGCGTGACGCGCCAACGCTGTCCGAGAGCCAGCGCGTGACGCGCCAGCGCCAGCTGGTGGACCAGGACCGTGAATTCCAGCGCAAGCGCCGCGAATTCCAGGAAGACCTCAGCGCCCGCAAGAGCGAAGAGCTGTCCCAGGTGCTCGAGCGTGCCAACAAGGTCGTCAAGCAAGTGGCCGAGCAGGAAAAGTACGATGTGGTGCTGCAAGAAGCGGTCTACATCAACCCCAAGTTCGACATCACCGAAAAGGTTCTGAAGGCCCTGAACGCTTCTGCCCCTGCCAAGTAAGACAGAGGTACGCGTGAGCCTGCAGCTAGTTCAGATCATTGAGGTCCTGGGAGGGGCGCTTCGGCAAGGAGATCCAGCGATGGAGATCCAGGCGATTGCCTCGCTCGAAGATGCCGGTCCGCAGGACTTCAGTTTTCTCAGCAACCCCAAGCTGCAGGCCCAGATGCTGGCCTCCAAGGCCGGCTGCATCGCCGTCAGTGCGCAGATGCAGGAGCAGGCGCGCCAGCGTGGCGGCGCCTTCCTGGTGGTGGACAACCCCTACCTCTACTTTGCGCGGCTGACGCAGCTGTGGCGCAAGCACCATGCGATACGCCCGGTGCCCTCCGGTATCCACCCCTCTGCGGTGGTGGAAGAGGGTGCCATCGTGCACCCTTCTGCGTCCATTGGGCCGCTGTGCCATGTGGCCAGCGGGGCCGTCATCGGTGCCGATTCGGTGCTGACCTCGCGCGTGACCGTCGGGGCCGACTGCGTGCTGGGCGAGCGTGTGCTGGTGCAGCCCGGTGCGGTCATCGGCGGCGACGGCTTTGGCTTTGCCAATGAGGGCGGGCGCTGGATCAAGATTGAGCAATTGGGTGGTGTGCAGATCGGCGATGATGTCGAGATCGGCTCCAACAGCTGCATCGATCGCGGAGCGCTGCGCGACACGATCATTGCCAATGGCGTGAAGATCGACAACCAGGTGCAGATCGGCCATAACGTCGAGATTGGTGAGCATTCGGCCATGGCCGGCTGCGTCGGCATCGCCGGAAGCGCCAAAATCGGACGCCATTGCACGATTGGAGGGGCTGGAATGATTCTGGGCCACCTGGAAATCGCCGACAATGTACATATTTCGGCGGCCACCGTGGTCAGTCGCTCGATCAGGCAGCCAGGTCAGTACACCGGCTTCTTCCCTATCGACGACAATGGCAGCTGGGAAAAGAACGCCGCTACCCTAAAACATCTCCATGCGTTGAGGGACCGAATCAAGGCCTTGGAGCAAACTCAGAAAAACGGCTAAGCCGAGTTCACAATGATGGATATTCAAGCAATTCTCAAGCAGCTGCCTCACCGCTACCCCTTCTTGCTGGTGGATCGCGTGCAAGAGCTTGAGCGCAACACCCGCATCAAGGCGATCAAGAACGTCACCTTCAATGAGCCGTTCTTTACCGGTCACTTCCCGGGCCGCCCTGTGATGCCTGGTGTGCTGATCCTGGAAGCCTTGGCGCAGGCCGCTGGCCTGCTGGCCTTTGATGCCATGGGCCAGGTGCCCGATGAAAACAATATCTACTACTTCGTCGGTATCGACTCGGCGCGCTTCAAGCGCCCGGTGGTGCCGGGAGACCAGCTGGTGCTGGAGATCACCATTGACCGCGTGCGCGGCGGTATCTGGAAGTTCAATGCCGTGGCCAGCGTGGAAGGCGAAGTCGCTGCAGAAGCACAGCTGATGTGCACCATGCGCCACGTGGAATAACGGTAGATGACGGCGGTCAGTCCCATCCACCCCACGGCGATCGTTGACCCTGCGGCCCAGTTGCACCCCACGGTGTCAGTTGGGCCGTACGCAGTTATTGGCCCCCAGGTTTGCATTGGCGCCCACACCAAGCTGGGGGCGCACTGCGTGATCGAGGGTATTACCACGATCGGTGAATCCAATGTGATCCATTCGCATGCTGCTCTGGGCGGCGTGCCGCAGGACAAGAAATACGCGGGCGAGCCGACTCGGCTGGAGATCGGTGACCGCAACACCATTCGCGAGTTCTGCACCTTCAACACCGGCACCGCCCAGGATGGCGGCGTGACTCGTGTCGGCGACGACAACTGGATCATGGCCTATGTGCATATTGCCCATGACTGCCAGGTCGGCAACCAGACCATCCTGGCCAACAATGCCACCTTGGCCGGTCACGTGCATGTGGCCGACTGGGCCATCATTGGCGGTCTGTCGGGCGTGCACCAGTTCACCAAGGTGGGCGCCCATGTGATGGCCGGTTTTGCCAGCCATATCAGCCAGGATGTGCCGCCGTTCTGCATGGTCGACGGCCACCCGCTGGCGGTGCGCGGTCTCAACCTGGAAGGCCTGCGCCGGCGCGGTTTCAGTGCCGAGCGCCTGGCGGTCATCAAGCAGGCCTACCGGCTGCTGTACCGCAGCGGCCTGACCTTGCAGGCGGCGGTTGAGGCGCTGGACAACCTGCAGGGCAGCTGTGAGGCAGAAGCCCAGGCCGATGTGCAGCTGATGCTCGACTTTCTGCAGCAATCCAAGCGCGGCATTGTGCGCTGATGGCTGCGCCTGCCGTCATGGATCCACAGCAAGAGATGTTCTTGGCCATGGTGGCCGGCGAGACCTCGGGCGACCTGCTGGCCGGCTTGGTACTGCAGGGGCTGGCCGAGGATTTTCCCGGCCTGCGCTCTGCCGGTATTGGCGGGCCGCGCATGGCCCAGGCTGGGTTTGAGGCCTGGTGGCCCAGCGAGCGCCTGGCCGTGCATGGCTACAGCGCCGAGCTGGTACGGCGCATCTGGGGTATTTTGCGCATCCGCAAGCAACTGGTGCAGCGTTTGACGGCGCAGCCGCCCCGGCTATTCGTCGGTGTCGATGCGCCCGATTTCAACCTCGGTGTCGAAGAGCGCCTGCGCGCCCAGGGCATCAAGACCGTGCATTTTGTCTGCCCCTCGATCTGGGCCTGGCGCCCTGAGCGGGTCGAGAAGATCCGCCGCTCGGCCGACCATGTGCTGTGCATTTTCCCGTTTGAGCCAGCGTTGCTCGCCCAGCACGGCATTGCTGGCACCTATGTGGGCCATCCGCTGGCCAATGTGATCCCGCTGCAACCCAACCGTGCAGCGGCACGCCAGCAGCTGGGCTTGCCGCTGGAGGGTGAAGTGCTGGCCGTACTGCCGGGCAGCCGCGCCTCGGAAGTGAGCTACATCGCCAAGCCATTTTTTCTGGCCGCCGCGCGCCTTTTGCAGGCGCGACCTTCGCTTACAATCGTCGTCCCTGCCGTTCCGGCTTTGCGCGCACGCATTGATGCGCTGGCTGCTGAATGCGGGATATTGGAGCGCATCCGGGTGCTGGGTGGCCAGTCGCACCTGGCGCTGGAGGCCTGTGACTGCACCTTGATCGCCAGCGGTACCGCCACCTTGGAGGCGGCGCTGTTCAAGCGGCCCATGGTCATCAGCTACCACATGCATGCCATCAGCTGGCGCTTGATGCGCCGCAAGCAGCTGCAGCCCTGGGTGGGCCTGCCCAATATCCTGTGTCAAGACTTTGTCGTGCCCGAGCTTTTGCAAGAGGCGGCGACGCCCGAGGCCTTGGCCGAGGCAGTGGCGCAATGGTTGGACGCGCCACGCCTTGATCCAGCACGCCTGGCCCAGTTGGAGCAGCGTTTTCATGACCTGCACCTGGAACTGCGCAGGGATACCCCAAAGCTTGCTGCCGATGCCATCCAAAAAATTCTCTCTGCCTGACCAGGCCTCCTTGCCTTGGCATCCGCCGGGCTTGGTTGCGGGTGTGGATGAGGCAGGTCGGGGACCCTTGGCGGGTCCGGTGGTGGCGGCAGCGGTCATTCTGGATGAGCGCTCGCCCATTGCCGGGCTGGCCGATTCCAAGAAGCTCACGGCGCGCGCACGCGAGCGCCTCTACGACGAGATCTGCGGCAAGGCGCTGTGCTGCTCGATTGCGCAGGCCTCCGTTGAAGAAGTCGATGGCCTCAATATCCTGCAAGCCACGATGCTGGCCATGCAGCGCGCGGTCAACGGCCTGCGTCTCAAGCCCGTGCGCGTGCTGGTCGATGGCAACCGCATTCCGCGCCTGGAGGTGCCTGCCGAGGCCATCGTCAAAGGCGATGCGCTGGTGCAAGCCATCTCGGCGGCATCGATTCTGGCCAAGGTGCACCGGGACCGCTGGTGCCAGGATATCGACCGGCTCTACCCGCAGTACGGCTTTGCCGCGCACAAGGGCTACGGCACCGCGGTGCACCTGGCGGCGCTGCAGAGCTTTGGCGCCTGCCCGGAGCACCGGCGCTCGTTCTCTCCGGTGGCCCAGGCGCTGGCCTTGGTCAAGACGGGTGCCTAAATCTCCGCCCTCGCTGTTTGCAGGCGCCAAGCCTGCGCAAAGGAATCATCTGTGTCCCCTGCTGCGCATCCTCCCGTTTTTATCCAGTCGCGTGACAATGCCTTGGTCAAGGATTTGCGCCGTTTGATGGAAGAGGGCGCGGCCTACCGCAAGCAGGGGCGCTACTGGATCGAGGGCGACCACCTCTGCCGCGCAGCGCTGACGCGTGGCGTCAAGCCGGCAGTGGCCGTGTTCTCCGAGAAATTCTGGCAGTCGCCCGAGAACGTCTATGCGCATGCGGCCGCCCGCAATATCGTCATCGACACGGCCTTGTTGGCCAGCCTCAGCCCACTGCCGTCGCCTGCGCCTTTTGGCTTTTTGATGGACTTGCCGCTGCAGCAGGCGGGCATCCAGCCCGGTGTGGCCGCCGTGGTGCTTGACCGTGTGCAGGATGCCGGCAATGTGGGCTCCATCTTGCGCAGTGCTTCGGCCTTTGGTTTTGGCCAGGTGATTGCGCTCAAGGGATCGGCTGCGCTGTGGAGTGGCAAGGTGCTGCGCGCCGGCATGGGTGCGCATTTTGCGTTGCACCTGGTCGAGAATGCATCGCAGGACGATGTGCTGGCCTTGCAGCAGCCGCTGCTGGTCACCAGCTCGCACCAGGGAGATTGGCTGCACCGTGCTGCCTTGCCCTGGCCTTGCAGCTGGGTCATGGGGCATGAGGGGCAGGGTGTGTCTGAGGCCTTGCAGGCGGCGGCCCAGCAGCACATCCGCATCACCCAACCCGGGGGTGAGGAATCACTGAACGTGGGCGCGGCCGCGGCCATTTGCCTGCATGCCAGCGCAGCGGCACGTGCGGATTGATGCGGCGATAGGGTGGTGCTGAGGCGCAGGTAATTTAGTGATAACGAGTATGCGCTTTGCGTATTTTCTCCGTTACTACTACGCTCTGTGTTACTGCAATGCTGCGCAGAGTGTGTAATTTTTAGCGATTTGACCCTCAAATCATCCCCTGCCTCCACTCAGATTGCAGCTTGCACGCTACAATGGGTGGCTTTCAAGTAATCACGTCGCCCGGCTGCACTCAAAGCAATCTCTCATAAGCACAGTCTTCGCGGTGATCCTCCGGGACACCTCAGACTCCGGGCGACCCGTAACCATCCGGAGAACCCAGTGTTTTTGTCTCAACAGAGCGCGTTTCCTCCCGCCATCCTGGCGCTCGCAGACGGCACGGTCTTTATTGGCAACTCAATCGGTGCGCAAGGCACCACGACCGGCGAAGTGGTGTTCAACACCGCGATGACCGGTTACCAGGAAATCCTCACCGACCCCAGCTATTGCCAGCAGATCGTGACACTCACGTATCCGCACATCGGCAACTACGGGATCAATGCGGAAGATATTGAGTCCGACAAAGTCTTTGCTGCTGGCCTGATCATCAAGAATCTGCCCCTGCTGGCCAGCAATTTCCGAAGCACGGAAACCTTGTCGGAATACCTGGTCCGCAGCAAGACGGTCTCCATCGCCAACATCGATACCCGCAAGCTCACACGCCTGCTGCGCGACAAGGGTGCGCAAAACGGCGCCATCGTTGGCCTGGCCGCTGGCGAGCAGGTCTCGCAAGCGCGCATCGACGAAGCCATCGCCGCCGCCCAGGCTGCGCCCAGCATGAAGGGCCTGGACCTGGCCAAGGTGGTCAGCGTCTCGCAGTCCTACGAATGGGTGCAGACCGAATGGCAACTGGCGCGCGCCGATGGCACGCCCGGCTACGGCAAGCTGCAGGACCATGCCTTCCACGTGGTCGCCTTTGACTACGGCGTCAAGAAGAACATTCTGCGCATGCTGGCCGAGCGCGGCTGCCGCGTGACGGTGGTGCCAGCGCAGACGCCTGCGGCCGAAGTGCTCAAGTACCAGCCCGATGGCGTGTTCCTGTCCAACGGCCCTGGCGACCCGGAGCCCTGCGACTACGCGATCGAGGCTGCGCGCACCATCATGGACAGTGGCGTGCCGACCTTTGGCATCTGCCTGGGCCACCAGATCATGGCGCTGGCCTGCGGTGCCAAGACTTTCAAGATGCAAAACAGCCACCACGGTGCCAACCATCCGGTCAAGGATCTGGACTCGGGCCGTGTCTGCATCACCAGCCAGAACCATGGCTTTGCCGTGGACCTGGAGACGCTGCCGGCCAACACCCGTGCCACGCATGTGAGCCTGTTCGATGGCACCTTGCAAGGCATGGAGCGCACCGACCGCCCGGCCTTCTGCTTCCAGGGCCACCCCGAAGCTTCGCCAGGCCCGCATGACGTGTCGTACCTGTTCGACCGTTTTGTGAACCTGATGCGCGAGCACAAGAAGGCCTGATGCCAGGCGCCTGATGCCCACGCCCGAACCTGCGCACGATGAACCCAAGGAATATGCTGCCGTGAAACTGTTTTCTTTTCCTGTCGCCACCTTAGAGAAAGCGATCAGCAAGCGCATCATGACCTTGCCTGCCGAGCACAAGGAATGGTTCATGGCGCGCTGGCAGCAAAAGCCCTACAAGAAATCGTTCCTCGACAACAAGGCCTTGCCGCTGGTGACCATCGTGTCCAAGTGCAAGACCATGACGGACGAGGAATTCGACCAGGTGATGGCCGAGTGGGACGCCAAGTTCTACGAAGCCGAGGCGCAGGTTCTGCGCCCCATGGTGCAAGGGGATGGTCTGCTGCAGCTGATGCAAAAGAGCCTGCCCGAGGCCCGTGTCCTGGCCATTTTGAACAAATTAGATACCGACCGCGTATAAACCCAGCGCTGGGCGGCTGCCCACCAGGACAGCCAGCCAGCGCGCGCGACTGCAAGGCGAGCCTCATGTCTAAACGCACCGATCTCAAAAGCATTCTCATCATTGGCGCTGGCCCGATCATCATCGGCCAGGCCTGCGAATTCGACTACTCCGGCGTGCAAGCCTGCAAGGCGCTGCGCGAGGAGGGCTACAAGGTCATCCTGATCAACAGCAACCCTGCGACGATCATGACCGACCCGGCCACAGCCGATGTCACCTATATCGAGCCCATCACCTGGCAGACGGTCGAGAAGATCATCGCCAAGGAGCGCCCCGACGCCATCCTGCCGACCATGGGTGGCCAGACCGCGCTGAACTGCGCGCTGGACCTGTGGAAGAACGGCGTGCTCGACAAGTACAAGGTCGAGCTGATCGGCGCCAAGCCCGAGGCCATCGACAAGGCCGAAGACCGTCTCAAGTTCAAGGACGCGATGACCAAGATCGGGCTGGGTTCGGCCCGCTCGGGCATTGCGCACAGCATGGAAGAGGCCTGGGACGTGCAGCGCCAGGTGGGCTTCCCCACCGTGATCCGCCCCAGCTTCACCTTGGGCGGCACCGGCGGCGGCATTGCCTACAACCCCGAAGAGTTCGAAGTCATCTGCAAGCGCGGTCTGGAGGCGTCGCCCACCAACGAGCTACTGATCGAAGAGTCGCTGTTGGGTTGGAAAGAGTACGAGATGGAAGTGGTGCGCGACACCGCCGACAACTGCATCATCGTCTGCTCAATCGAGAACCTGGACCCGATGGGCGTGCACACCGGTGACTCGATCACCGTGGCCCCTGCCCAGACCCTGACCGACAAGGAATACCAGATCCTGCGCAATGCCTCGCTGGCCGTGCTGCGCGAGATCGGTGTGGACACCGGTGGCTCCAATGTGCAGTTCTCGATCAACCCCAAGGACGGCCGCATGGTCGTCATCGAGATGAACCCCCGTGTCTCGCGTTCGTCGGCACTGGCCTCCAAGGCTACGGGTTTCCCGATTGCCAAGATCGCGGCCAAGCTGGCCGTGGGCTTCACCTTGGATGAGCTCAAGAACGACATCACCGGCGGCAAGACCCCCGCGTCGTTCGAGCCGACCATCGACTACGTGGTCACCAAGATCCCGCGTTTTGCCTTCGAGAAATTCCCGACGGCCGACAACCGCCTGACCACGCAGATGAAGTCCGTGGGTGAAGTGATGGCCATGGGCCGCACCTTCCAGGAGTCCTTCCAGAAAGCGCTGCGCGGCCTGGAAGTGGGCGTGGACGGCATGAACGAAAAGACCCAGGACCGCGAGATCCTGGAAAAGGAGCTGGGCGAGCCCGGTCCCGACCGTATCTGGTATGTGGGCGATGCCTTTGCCGCCGGCTGGTCGCTCGATGAAGTGCACAACATCACCAAGATCGACAAGTGGTTCCTGGTGCAGATCGAAGAGATCGTCAAGCTCGAGCTGGCACTGGACAAGCACACCGAAGCACAGGGCGACGACAAGGCGCTGGCCGCACTGTCGGCCGATGATCTGCGCAGCCTCAAGCAAAAGGGCTTCTCCGACCGCCGTCTGGCCAAGCTGCTGCACACCAGCGACAAGGCCGTGCGCGAAGCGCGCCATGCGCTGAATGTGCGCCCCGTCTTCAAGCGGGTGGACACCTGCGCGGCCGAGTTCTCGACCAACACGGCCTATATGTACTCGACCTACGACGAAGAGTGCGAAGCCCAGCCCAGCGACAAGAAAAAGATCATGGTGCTCGGTGGCGGCCCCAACCGCATCGGTCAGGGTATCGAGTTCGACTACTGCTGCGTGCACGCGGCGCTCGCGATGCGCGAAGATGGTTATGAAACCATCATGGTCAACTGCAACCCCGAGACCGTCTCGACCGACTACGACACCTCGGACCGCCTCTACTTCGAGCCCGTGACCCTGGAAGACGTGCTGGAGATCGTGGCCGTTGAAAAGCCCGTGGGCGTGATCGTGCAGTACGGGGGCCAGACGCCGCTGAAGCTGGCCCTGGCGCTGGAAGAGGCCGGTGTGCCCATCGTCGGCACCACGCCGGACATGATCGACGCGGCCGAAGACCGCGAGCGTTTCCAGCAGATGCTGCAGACGCTGAACCTGCGCCAACCGCCCAACGCCACCGCGCGTACCGAGGCGCAGGCGATGGAACACGCCCGCGAACTGGGCTACCCGCTGGTGGTGCGTCCCAGCTATGTGCTGGGCGGCCGCGCGATGGAGATCGTGCACGAAGAGCGTGACCTGGAGCGCTACATGCGTGAAGCGGTCAAGGTCTCCAACGACTCGCCCGTGCTGCTGGACCACTTCCTGTCCAACGCCATCGAGTGCGATGTGGACTGCGTGCGTGACCGCACCGGCAAGGTGTTCATCGGCGGCGTGATGGAGCACATCGAGCAAGCGGGCGTGCATTCCGGTGACTCGGCCTGCTCGCTGCCGCCTTACTACCTGAGCAAGGCGACGGTCGATGAGATCAAGCGCCAGACCGCGGCCATGGCCGAAGGCCTGAACGTGGTGGGCCTGATGAATGTGCAGTTCGCGATCCAGGAGCGCGATGGTAAGGACATCATCTATGTGCTGGAAGTGAATCCTCGCGCTTCGCGTACCGTGCCTTTTGTCTCCAAGGCCACCGGCATCCAGCTGGCCAAGGTGGCCGCACGCTGCATGGTAGGCGACACGCTCGAAGAGCAGGGCGTCATCCAGGAAGTGACGCCACCGTACTTCAGCGTCAAGGAAGCCGTGTTCCCGTTTGTCAAGTTCCCCGGTGTGGACACCATCCTCGGCCCCGAGATGAAGTCCACTGGTGAGGTGATGGGCGTGGGCAAGACCTTTGGCGAAGCCTATGTCAAGAGCCAGCTGGGTGCAGGCACCAAGCTGCCCCGCTCGGGCAAGGTGTTCCTGACCGTGAAGAATGCCGACAAGCCACGCGCCGTGCAGATTGCCAAGGAGCTGGCGAGCATGGGCTTCCAGCTCTGCGCCACCCGTGGCACTGCGGCTGCGATTGCCGATGCCGGTATCGAGGTGCAAACGGTCAACAAGGTGACAGAGGGCCGCCCCCACATCGTGGACATGATCAAGAACAATGAAATTGCGATGGTCATCAACACTGTGGAAGAGCGCCGCAACGCCATTGCCGACTCGCGTGCGATCCGTACCAGCGCTTTGCTCGCCCGCGTGACCACCTTCACGACCATCTTTGGTGCCGAGGCCGCTGTCGAAGGCCTGCGCAACATGGATGACCTGGAGGTGTACTCGGTGCAGGAGCTGCACGCCAGCTTGCAGCACTGATCGCATCGCCGTTGGCCGATTTTTGTTGCAAGGCTCAAAAATCGGCATAATAGAGACTGCCTCGCAACCGCCGCGCTCCCCAGCGCGGCGGTTTGCTTTTGAACCCCCGCCGCATAGCAGGCGGATGATGTCTATCAGATGCCAGCCACAGCGCTGGCATCGCGACTGTTTGTGGAGACCGAGATGGCCACTATCCCCATTACCAAGCGCGGTGCAGAAAAGCTCAAAGAAGAGCTGCAACGCCTCAAGGCCGTGGATCGTCCCGGCGTCATCGCGGCCATTGCGGAAGCTCGCTCGCATGGCGATCTGAGCGAAAACGCCGAATACGATGCGGCCAAAGACCGCCAAGGCTTTATCGAAGGCCGTATCCAGGAAGTGGAGGCCAAGCTGTCGGCCGCCCAGATCATCGACCCCTCGCAGCTCGATGCGGGCGGCAAGGTGGTGTTTGGCGCGACCGTGGACCTGGCCGATGAGGACAGCGGCGATCCGGTGACCTACCAGATCGTCGGCGAGGACGAGGCCGACCTCAAGCAAGGCCTGATCAATGTCTCCAGCCCCATTGCCCGCGCGCTGATCGGCAAGGAAGAGGGCGACACCGCCGTCGTGCAGGCCCCCGGTGGCGAGCGCCGCTACGAAGTCGTGGCCGTGCGCTACCTCTAAAGCCACCGGCCACTTCGCACCGAGCCCGCGATGAAGCACCGCCTGCCCGTTTTCGCAGCCGCCCTGTGGTGGGGCAGCCTGTCGGCCATTGGCTTCATGGCCGTGCCCATGCTGTTTGCCAACCTGCCACAGGCATCGATGGCGGGCTTTATGGCTGCCAAGCTGTTTGCAGCGCAGACCTGGGTGTCGCTGGCCTGCGGCCTGGTGCTGCTGGTGCTGGCCAAGGACAAGGCCAGCAACACCATCGAGCCCTGGGCGCGTGCGGCACTGGGCTTTGTGCTGGCCGGCATGCTGATGGCGCTGGTCGTGCAGTACGGCATCTCGCCCAAGATCGTGCAGCGCGAGAACCTCAAGTTCTGGCACGGCCTGGGCACCTTGCTGTATGCGCTGCAGTGGCTGTGCGCGGCCCTCGTGCTGTGGCGGGCATCCGCACCCGCATCGCGGCCTTGATCTGGCCCAAGGCAATCGCCCGCCGCCGCGCTACACTGGGCGGGCCATGCAATCTCCCATCGTTTCCATCGACGCCAATGACTGGCGCAACACACCGGGCCGTCCGGAATGGACGGCCGCCGTTGAATCGGGCAAGGTGCTTTATTTCCCCCAACTCGCATTTGCGCTCTCCGAGCAGGAAAAGACGCTGCTGCGCCCCGATGTGCGCGACCCCAAGTCGCGCAACATCAGCCTGAATGTGGATGGCAGCATCAAGGGCGTGGCCGGTGATGCCGCAACGCAGGCCGCCGTGGCGGCCATGGTCACGCGTTTTCGCGCGCAGGCCACCGCGCTGATTGCCGGTCTGTTCCCCGACTACATGCCGCTGGTGCGCATGGCGCCAACGAGCTACCGGCCCTCGCAGGTCGAGACCCGTGCCCAGTCCTGGCGTGCCGACGACAAGCGCATGCATGTCGACGCCTTTCCCTCGCGGCCCAACTACGGCGAGCGCATCCTGCGCGTGTTCAGCAATGTCAATCCCGATGGCCAGCCCCGGGTCTGGCGCGTGGGTGAGCCTTTCGAGGATGTGGCGCGCAAGTTTTTGCCACGCGCCAAGCCTTATGTGCCTTGGCAGGCCAAGGTCTTGGCGATGCTGCATGTGACCAAGTCGCTTCGCAGCGAGTATGACCACCTGATGCTGCAGCTGCACGATGGCATGAAGGGCGACATGGACTACCAGCGCAATGCGCCGCAGGAGACCGTGCCCTTTGCCGCCGGCTCCAGCTGGGTCTGCTTTTCGGACCAGGCGGTGCATGCGGTGATGTCGGGCCAGTACATGCTGGAGCAGACCTTCTTCCTGCCCCCGGGCAAGGAATACAACCCCGACGCAAGCCCGCTGGCGATCTTGACGCGCATGCAAGGCCATGCGCTGGTGGCGGCAGACCAGCGCTAGACCAGCTGCGCCAAAGCCCACTGCGGGCCACAAAAAAGGCGTTGATCGCAGGGATCAACGCCTTTGGTTTTTATGCGCAGTGCGGCTCAGCCCCAGGCCTTTTCAATCCAGCGGGCCGGCTGGATATGGTGGAAGCGCTTGTTGCGCAGGCCTTGCAGCGCGTCGGGCGGGTTGACCTCGCCGTGGAAGATGACGATGCGCGCATCGGCAGGCGGCACCGGCTCCTTCCAGTAGTTGCTCGGCCAGGTGGGGATGCAGTAGTACTTGAAGCTCGGGCACCAGGCAGCCGGCCAGTAATCGAGCTTGCCCTGCTGGTGCAGAAAGTGTGATAGGTACTCCTGCTCGTTGCGGTACTGGGCGCGCAGCTGCTCGGTGTTGGCACGGAAGTTGGCCAGCACATCGGCGTGGGCGCCCAAGGTGAAGCGGTAGACCGAGGAGTTGCCGACAATGCGCTCACCAAAGCGCCAAAAACGCGGGTAGTCATGGATGATGCGAAATTCACCCGGCAGGGTGAAGAACTCATCGATGCTGCCGACGATCACCACATCCAGATCCAGGAACAGCGCCTGGCCTTGCAGACCATACAGATCCTGCTCGAAGGTGGTGAGCTTTTTCCAGGCGCCATCCCGCTGGCCGGGGGCCAGATGGATGTTCAGGTCTGGAATCGGGTGGCATTCCACTTCGCTGCGAATCCCTTGCGTGTCATCGGTCAGGCAGACAAAGCGAAAATCGCCACTCAGATGGCGGCGAACCATGGCGTACAGCCGATTGACATAGTCGGGGCCATATTTGGTACCCCATTTCATGCAAAGGATGTGGCGATCGGTCACACTAGCTGCCCTGCTGCTTTTTGATCGACTTTTGCTTGGGCTTGGCGCGCTTGACCTGGCCGCCGGCCGTCAGGCGCTGGTTACCCAGGATGCGGATCTGCTTGACTTCGGGCTTTTGCCAGACGTTCTTGCTGAACTTGAGCACCTTGACTTCGCGCGGACCGGCCTTGCGGTCTTCGTCGAGTTGCTTTTCCTTCTCGGGCATCGGGCGCCACAGGACCAGCAGCTTGCCGATGTGCTGGATAGGCGCTGCATTGAGCGAGTCGGTCAGCTTCAGGAAGATGGCCTCGCGGTTGGCGCGGTCATCGGAGAAAACACGGATTTTGATCAGGCCATGGGCATTCAGGGCCAGGTCGACCTCTTTTTCGACGGCTTCGGTCAAGCCGTCACCGCCAATCAGAACCACGGGGTCGAGGTGGTGGGCTTCGGCGCGGTGCTCGCGACGTTGGGCGGGAGTGAGTTGTATTTGGGGCATAGCCCGTATTATCGGGGCTCCGGGGAGAAAACATGAAAGTAAGTACTAAAACCAAGAAGGTCAACAAGACTTGGCTCAATCAGCACATCAACGACCCCTATGTGCGGGCCGCGCAAAAAGACGGCTACCGCGCCCGCGCGGTCTACAAGCTCAAGGAAATCGATGAGCATTTCAAGCTGATCCGGCCGGGCGATGTGGTGGTCGATCTGGGCTCCACGCCTGGCGCCTGGAGCCAGTATGTGCGCCGCCGCCTCTCGCCCGATGGCGCGGCGGTGGGCGAGCTCAACGGCGCAATCATCGGCCTGGACATGCTGCCGATGGAGCCCATCGAGGGCGTGGACTTCATCCTGGGCGATTTTCGCGAGCAGGAGGTGCTGGACCAGCTGGAGCAGACGCTGGCCAAGCGCCGCGTTGATGTGGTGATCTCGGACATGGCGCCCAACCTCTCAGGGGTGGAGAACGTGGATGCTGCCCGTATCGCGCATCTGATCGAGCTGGCGGTGGACTTCACCTGCCAGCACATGAAGCCCGAGGGCACCTTGGTGGTCAAGCTGTTCCATGGCAGTGGTTACTCGCAGCTGGTGGACTTGTTCAAGCAGACCTTCCAGGTGGTCAAGCCCTACAAACCCAAGGCTTCGCGCGATAAATCGTCCGAGACCTATTTGGTTGGTATTCGCCTCAAACCCGAAGCGCAGCGTTGAGCACCCCTTGCCAATGCCTGCTTTGCCTGGCGCATGCTCCAAGCTTGCTGAAACACTGAGACAATGGCCTTTACTGAGCAATCCTGCGTGCCACCAAGGGGAAAGCGCAAGCATTGGCCCTTGAAAGTCCTAAAATAGTGCATATCTGACATAACAGATTCTGTGTCTTTCCCGATTTCCTACTACTGGAGCCCCCTTGAACAATCAGTGGTTTTCTAAGATCGCCGTATGGCTTGTCATTGCCATGGTGCTGTTCACCGTGTTCAAGCAATTGGACAACCGTGCAGGCGCCAGCGCGAACAAGATCCCGTATTCCGAGTTTTTGCAAGACGTCCGCAATGGCCGCATCAAGACTGCGACCTTGCAGGAAAGCCCTGCCGGCACGGTGATCACGGCGACCACCGGTGACGATCGCAAGCTCCAGACCACCGCGACCTACATGGACCGTGGCCTGATTGGCGACCTGATCAACAACAACGTCAAGTTTGACGTGAAGGAGCGCGAAGAAGGCTCGCTGCTGATGAGCCTGCTGATCAGCTGGGGCCCGATGCTGCTGCTGATCGGCGTCTGGGTCTACTTCATGCGCCAGATGCAAGGCGGCGGCAAGGGCGGTGCGTTCAGCTTTGGCAAGTCCAAGGCGCGCATGCTCGACGAAAACAACAACAGCGTCACCTTTGCCGATGTGGCCGGTTGCGACGAGGCCAAGGAAGAAGTCAAGGAAGTTGTCGACTTCCTCAAAGACCCCAACAAGTTCCAAAAGCTCGGCGGCCGCATTCCCCGTGGTCTGCTGCTGGTCGGCCCTCCCGGTACCGGTAAGACCTTGCTGGCCAAGTCCATTGCCGGCGAAGCCAAGGTGCCGTTCTTCTCGATCTCGGGCTCCGACTTCGTCGAAATGTTTGTCGGCGTGGGCGCGGCCCGCGTGCGCGACATGTTCGAGAACGCCAAGAAGAATGCGCCTTGCATCATCTTCATCGACGAAATCGATGCCGTCGGCCGCCAGCGTGGCGCCGGCATGGGCGGTGGCAATGACGAGCGCGAGCAGACCCTGAACCAGATGCTGGTCGAGATGGATGGTTTCGAGACCAATATGGGCGTGATCGTGGTGGCTGCCACCAACCGCCCCGACATTCTCGATGCCGCCTTGCTGCGCCCTGGCCGTTTTGACCGCCAGGTCTACGTGACCCTGCCCGATGTGCGTGGCCGCGAGCAGATCCTGAATGTGCACATGCGCAAGATCCCGGTGGGCCAGGATGTGAACCCCAACATCATCGCCCGTGGCACGCCCGGCATGTCCGGTGCCGATCTGGCCAACCTCTGCAACGAAGCTGCGTTGATGGCCGCGCGCCGCAATGCGCGCACCGTGGAGATGCAGGACTTCGAAAAGGCCAAGGACAAGATCTTCATGGGCCCCGAGCGCAAGTCTGCGGTGATGGACCCCGAAGAGCTGAAGAACACCGCCTACCATGAAGCCGGCCACGCGCTGATCGGCAAGCTGCTGCCCAAGTGCGACCCGGTGCACAAGGTCACCATCGTGCCGCGCGGCCGCGCGCTGGGTGTGACCTTCACGCTGCCCGAGAAGGACCGCTACGGTTACGACAAGGAATGGGCATTGAGCCGTATCGCCATGCTGTTTGGCGGCCGGATTGCCGAAGAAGTGTTCATGAACCAGATGACGACTGGCGCATCGGACGACTTCAACAAGGCGACCCAGCTGGCGCGCGACATGGTGACCCGCTACGGCATGACCGATGCGCTGGGCCCGATGGTCTATGCCGAGCAGGAAGGCGAGCCTTTCCTGGGCCGCTCGATGAGCAAGCCCAGCAACATCAGCGAAGAGACCATGCAGAAGGTGGACGCCGAGGTTCGCCGCATCATCGATGAGCAGTATGGTCTGGCACGCCGCCTGATCGAAGAGCACAGCGACAAGATGCATGCGATGGCCAAGGCCATGCTGGAGTGGGAAACCATCGATTCCGAGCAGCTGGACGACATCATGGCGGGCAAGGCACCGCGCCCGCCCAAGGACTGGACGCCACGCAACCCACCGTCGAGCAGCAATGACGGCGGCGCAGGCGGCAGCCCCACCGTGGTGACGGAGCCGGCACACAATCCGGTCTGATCACGACAGACCCTGGCGAAAAGCGCTCTGCCCGAGCGCTTTTCTTATTTTTAAAGGACACCTCTGATGCGCCACTGGCAAACCACCCGCTTTCGTATTGACCTGACCGCGCCGCAAGTGATGGGCATCGTCAACGTCACGCCGGACTCGTTCTCGGACGGAGGCAGCCACGAAGGCGTCTCGGCCGCGATGATCCATGCGGAAAAGCTGCTGGCCGATGGCGCGCATATCCTGGACATTGGCGGTGAGTCCACCCGCCCGGGCAGCCCTGCGGTGCCGCTGGACGAAGAGCTGCGCCGGGTGCTGCCGGTGGTCAAGGCGGCCGAGGCCTTGCAGGTGCCGATCTCGGTCGATACCTACAAGCCCGAGGTGATGCAGGCGGTGCTGGATCTGGGCGCGGACATCATCAACGACATCTGGGCGCTGCGCCAGCCCGGCGCGCAGGCCGTGGTGGCGGCCCACCCGCAATGCGGCGTCTGCCTGATGCACATGCATGCCGATCCGCAGACCATGCACCAAGAGCACATGGCCACCCAGAGCGATGTGGCGGCCGAGGTGCTGGACTTTTTGCAGGCCCATACCCGCAGCCTTGAGGCGCTGGGTGTGCAGGCCGAGCGCATCGTCTGGGATGCGGGCACCGGCTTTGGCAAAAGCCCGGGCCAGAACTTTGCGCTGCTGCAGCAGCAGCCCCGGCTGGCGGCAGCTGGCTACCCGATGCTGGCGGGCTGGTCGCGCAAGGGATCGCTGGGCAAGGTCACAGGGCGGGTGGTGGCCGAGCGCATGCCCGCCAGCATTGCGGCGGCCCTGCTGTCGGTAGAGCATGGCGCTGCCATTGTGCGCGTGCACGATGTGCGCGAGACCTGCGATGCGCTGGCCGTGCTGCAGGCGATGCGCGCCCCGCAATCTTTGGATACGCAGGGCTGACGCGGTTTGCGCCTGGCATCGTTGGTCAGGCGCTACACTGCTATTGCGCCATAAACCACCGATGGCGCCTTTTCACTTTCTCTCAGGCCCCCAACAAGCAAGAACACTATGGCACGACAGTATTTTGGAACCGATGGCATCCGTGGCACGGTAGGCAAGCCACCGATCACCCCTGACTTTGTGCTTCGCCTGGGCCATGCCGTGGGCCGGGTGCTGCGCCGTGAGCAGGAGCGCCCGACGGTGCTGATCGGCAAGGACACGCGCATCTCGGGTTATATGCTCGAAAGCGCACTGGAGTCGGGCCTCAATTCGGCCGGTGTCGATGTGGTGCTGCTGGGCCCCTTGCCGACCCCTGGCGTGGCCTACCTCACACGCGCCCAGCGCGCCAGTCTGGGCGTGGTCATCAGCGCCAGCCACAACCCTTTTGACGACAACGGCATCAAGTTCTTCAGCGCCGAGGGCGCCAAGCTGCCCGACAGCTGGGAAGAGTCGGTGGAAGCGGCGTTGATGGAGGGCTTTGACTGGGTGCCGTCCGCAGCACTGGGCAAGGCCCGCCGCCTCGACGATGCCGCAGGCCGCTATATCGAATTTTGCAAGAGCACCTTTGACCACCGGCTGACCTTGCGCGGACTCAAGATCGTGGTCGATGCGGCCCACGGCGCGGCCTACCATATTGCGCCCAAGGTCTTCCATGAGCTGGGCGCCGAGGTCATCACCATTGGCTGCAATCCCGACGGCCTCAACATCAACCAGGATGTGGGGGCTACCCACCCCGATGCGCTGGTGCGCTCGGTGCGCTCCAACGGCGCCGATCTGGGCGTGGCGCTCGATGGTGATGCCGATCGGCTGCAGCTGGTCGATGCCAAGGGACGGCTCTACAACGGCGATGAGCTGCTCTACCTGATGGCCATGGACCGGCTGCGCCGGGGCAAGAAGCTGCCCGGCGTCGTGGGCACCTTGATGACCAACCTGGCTGTTGAGGCGGCCTTGCAAAAGCAGGGCGTGGAGCTGGTGCGCGCCAAGGTCGGTGACCGCTATGTGCTCGAAGAGCTGCAGCGCCGCAATTGGGTGCTGGGCGGTGAGGGCTCGGGCCACCTGCTGGCGCTGGACAAGCACACCACGGGTGACGGCCTGGTGAGTGCCCTGCAGGTGCTGCAGGCCTGCGTGAGCCGCAACCAGAGCGTGGCCGAGCAGCTCGACGGCGTGGATCTGTGCCCCCAGGTGCTGCTCAATGTGCGCCTGCAGCCCGGGCAGGACTGGCGCAACAACCACCAGCTGTTTGAGTTGGAGCGCAGCATCACCGACGACTTTGCCGGCCAGGGCCGGGTGCTGATCCGGCCCAGCGGCACCGAGCCGCTGCTGCGCGTGATGGTCGAGGCCTTTGATGCGGCCCAGGCCAGCCGCTGCGCCGAGCAGCTGGCCGAAGTGGCCCGCCAATCCTGACGAGCGGCTGCGTGCGCGCAGCCCATTGAGGGTGCTGTGGTAGGCACACAGCGTCATGCAACTGTCATGTTTTGCACATGGCACTGTCATCTGCGCGCAGGACACTGAAGGCGCTCTGTATCAGCCCGTCGAGCAGCCGGGGCCGCACGGCGGTCTGGCACCATGCAAGGGCGGCAGGGCGCTACAGGAGCTCTGCCATGCACAACAAACACAGCTTTTTCAGCGCATCCGAGACCGCCATTGTCACGCCCTCGGCGCCGAAACCGCAGGCCAGCCTGCCTGCAACCGCCGCGGCGGCCAACCCGCTGGACATCGAGGTCTCCTGGGCCTGCCACCTCGACGAGGTGCGCGAAGCCCAGCGTCTGCGCCACCAGATTTTTGCCGGCGAGATGGGCGCGCAGCTGCAAACCAGCCTGGAAGGCCATGATGTCGACGGCTTTGATGACTACTGCGAGCACCTGCTGGTGCGCCAGGGCCAGAGCAAGCAGGTGATCGGCACCTACCGCCTGCTGACCCCCGCGCAGGCCCTGCGCGCCGGCCGCACCTATTCTGACGGAGAGTTTGACCTGAGCGCCATTGATGCATTGCGCCCGCGCATGGTGGAACTCGGCCGCAGCTGCGTGCATCCGGACTACCGCCAGGGCGGGGTGATCATGGCGCTGTGGGGCGCGCTGGCCAGCTTCATGCTGCGTAACAAGCTCGATGTGATGATGGGCTGCGCGAGCATCCCCATGTGGCACAACGGCATTGTCAGTGGCGATGCCGCTGCCAGCATCTGGCGCCAGCTGCTGGCCAAGGGCCAGATCTCCCAGGAATACAGCGTCGTGCCGCACCTGCCGCTGCCGCTGGGGCAACTCAATGACCAGGTCGATGTCGAGCCGCCTGCGCTCATCAAGGGCTATCTGCGGGTCGGCACCGAGGTGATCGGCGCGCCGGCCTGGGATCCGGACTTCAACACCGCTGATCTGCCGATGCTGATGCAGCTCGACCGCCTGCCTGAGCGCTACCGCAAGCACTTTCTGGGTTGATGGCGCAAGCCGCTTGCTAGCGCTGCGCATCCCCTTCTGAAGGATGCCGGACGCAAGTGACGGTTCACCTCTCGGATCCATTCCAAGGCGGCAACGTAGGCATACAGAATGGATGCATATAGGCCTAGTGGAAAGTCCTCATAATCAAAATACTGCTTGTGCTGCAAGCAGTGTTTTTTGCTATCCAAAGGACCTATGGTGAGCTCTCTCTCGCAATCCCCACAACCGCCGATTACCTTGCTGGTGTTCAACCCCATGGCCGAGCCGCTGCTCGACCAGATCCGCGCGCATGCTGACGTGGTGTATGCACCCACCCCCGAGCTGCGCGCCAGCGCGGTGGCCTCGCACGGCGCCCAGGCACAGGCCGTGTTGACCATTGGCTCGATTGGCCTCACGGCCGAGGAAATCGCCCAGATGCCGCAGCTGCGCCTGGCCTGCACCTTGGGTGCCGGCTATGAAGGCTTGGCGCTCGATGCACTGCGCGCACGCGGCATTGTGCTGGCGACCGGGGCGGGCACCAACGACACCAGCGTGGCCGACCACAGCTTTGGCCTGATTCTGGCGTCGATGCGCAACTTCCGCACCCTGGACCAGCAGGCCCGCGCCGGTGTCGACCGCTACAGCCTGGCCCATCCGCCCAGCGTGTCGGGCAAGAAGCTGGGCATTCTGGGCCTGGGCCATATCGGCCTGAAGATTGCCAGGCGTGCTGAAGGCTTTGACATGCCGGTGGGCTACCACAACCGCCAGCCCAAGGCAGGGGTGGGCCACCGCTATTTCGATTCGCTGCATGCGCTGGCCAGCTGGGCCGACATCCTGGTCTGCGCCACGCCGGGCGGACCGGGCACCAAGCACCTGGTCAATGCAGAGATTCTGCAGGCGCTGGGCCCCCAGGGTTACCTGATCAATATCGCGCGGGGCTCGGTGGTCGATACGCTGGCGCTGGCGGCCGCCTTGAAGGACGGCACCATTGCCGGTGCCGGCATTGATGTCTATGAGAGTGAGCCGCATCGCCCCGAGCCGCTGATCGACCTGCCCAACATCCTCATCACGCCCCATGTGGCGGGCTGGTCGCCAGAGGCCACCCAGGCGAGCCTGACGCAGTTCATCGGCAACCTGACGGGTGTGTTCTCGGGCAAGGGCGCCGTCGCGCCCGTGAATCTGGGCGCTTAAGGCTCGGCAGAAAAAACACCCATGCGGTCACCGGCCTGGGTGTGCCGCGCCTTATTTGGCGGTGATGCCCAGCGCCTGCTTGAACTGGAAGGGGTAGGGCGTCTTCTGCCAGGCCAGCACCTCCTCGCCCAGCAGGTAGGCCGATTGCGGAAACTGCTCGGCCCAGCCGGGGGCTACCTTGAGCGACCACTTTTCGGTCTTGTCGCGCAGGCAGATCTGGTCGAGCGCCGGGTCGCGGCGCGCATGGCACAGCAGGGTCGCGAGGCGCAGGCACAGCAGCTCCAGCGCAAAATCGCGGTCCTGCAAGAAGGCATCGACCTTGCGCAGCTTGCCTCTCTGCGCCAGCACCAGGGCTGCCAGGTGGGACAGCTCGGTTTGCGTAAAGCCGGGCACATCGCTGTGGCCCAGCACATAGGCGCCGTGGTGGTGGTGGTCGGTGTGGGAGATGAGGCAGCCGATCTCATGGAGCTGGCTGGCCCAGTCGAGCATCGGCGACTGCAGCTCGGCCGGCGCGGTCGAACCCGCATAGCGGCGTGCCTGCTCGTACAAGGTGGCGGCAGTGCGCTGCACGCGGCCCGCTTGGGTGCGATCGACCTGGTAGCGCTCCTTGAGCGCGGCGATAGTGCGGTGGCGGATATCGCTGAACTCCTCGTGCTGCACCATGTCGCGCAGCAGGCCCTGGCGCAGCGCGCCGCTGGCAATGCGCAGCTCCCTGATCTGCAGCAGATCAAACACCGCGCAAAGCACGGTCACGCCGCCGCCAATCACCGCCCGGCGCTCTTCCTTGAGGCCTTCGAGCCGCAGCTCGCTGGCATTGCCGGCGGCCAGCAATTGGTCGCAGAGCCAGTGCAGTTGCTCGCGCGTGACCACGTCGGGCTGGCCGCCGTGCAGCGCCAGCACATCGGCAATCGCGTTGGCCGTGCCCGAGGTGCCATAGGCGCAGTCCCAGCTGCCGGGCACAAAATGGTGGGCTGCTTCTTCCATCACCGCCTGGGCGGCGATCTGCGCGGTTTTCAGCGCCGATTTGCTGAACTCACCCTGGGGGAAATAGCGCAGCGACCAGGCCACGCTGCCCACGGGGAAGGAGGCCACGCGCTGCGAGCTGTAGCGCTGGCCCAGGATCAGCTCGGTGGAGCGGCCGCCGATATCGACCACCAGGCGGCGCTCGTCCGATGGGGGCAGCGAGTGGGCCGCGCCCTGGTAGATCAGGCGCGCTTCTTCCGGCCCGGAGATGATGCTGATCGGGTAACCCAGAATCTGGTTGGCGCGCTGGATGAAGACATCGCTGTTGCGCGCTTCGCGCAAGGTCTGGGTGGCTACGGCGCGCACATGGGCGGCAGGAAAGCCCTGCAGGCGCTCGGCAAAGCGCGCCAGGCAATCCCAGCCGCGCTGCATGGCCTCGGCCGTCAGCAGACCTTGCTCATCGAGACCGGCGCCCTGGCGGACCATCTCCTTGAAATATTGCACGCGTTCAATATGGCCCGCGGCATAGCGGCCAACTTCCAGGCGGAAACTATTGGATCCCAGATCCACCGCGGCAAGCAAGGTGCCATCAAGCATAAGTGTCGTCATCTATCGGTTCTGCAGTCTAGGCAGGCAGCATAGCACCTGAGCACCCTGTGCAAAGCTCCCTGCCGTGGGCTGTGCGCGGTCTTAGACTGTCCGCGTTCTTCCGCTTGGCGAGGGCTTTGCACAGGATCCCTCGTCTCCTGTGTACGTCCGCTATACAGCGGCATGCTGACAAAACTTAAAAGTAAGTCTTTCCCGTGAATCTAATATGACAATCTTATGCGCTGTTGTTGTGTGACATCGATCCCCTTCAGAGGCAAATGGGGTGAAAAATGTCATGCCAGTGTCATATACATTTTTTACAGTTCACTCCATTGCGTTTCATCACCAACAGGAGTTTTCATGAAAGTGTCCGCGATTCGAGTGCTGGTTGCTGGTCTGGTTGCCGCCGGTGCGTTTGCCCAGGTGCAGGCCGAAGAGGCTACGGGTGCCGGTGCAAGCTTCCCAGCTCCACTGTATTCCAAGTGGGCTGCCGACTACAACAAGGCCACTGGCGTCAAGATCAACTACCAATCGGTGGGTTCGAGCGCTGGCATCAAGCAAATCGATGCCAAGACCGTGGACTTCGGTGCCTCCGACATGCCTTTGAAGGATGAAGAGCTGGCACAAAAGGGTCTGGTGCAGTTCCCCACCGTGATCGGCGGCATTGTGCCCGTGGTCAACATCAAGGGCATCACCCCCGGTCAACTCAAGCTCAACGGCCAAGTGCTGGGCGACATCTACCTGGGCAAGATCACCAAGTGGAATGACCCAGCGATCACCAAGCTGAACCCCGGCGTGGCGCTGCCAGATGCCACCATCGCTCCGGTGCGCCGCGCTGACGGCTCGGGCACGACCTTCGGCTTCACCAACTACCTCTCCAAGGTCAATACCGAGTGGAAGGAAAAAGTGGGTGAGGGCGCTGCCGTGAACTGGCCTACCGGTGCCGGTGGCAAGGGCAACGAAGGCGTGGCCGCCTATGTGGGCCGCCTGCCCAACTCCATTGGCTACGTGGAATACGCCTACGTCAAGCAAAACAAGATGGTCTTCGCCCAGCTGCAAAACGCCGATGGCAACTTTGTCAGCCCGGAAAGCGCCAACTTCAAGGCCGCTGCTGCCGGTGCCGACTGGAACAAGAGCTTCTACCAGATCCTGAACAACCAGCCTGGCAAGGATGCATGGCCTATCACCTCGGCCACCTTCATCCTGATGCGCAAGCTGCAGGAAAAGCCAGCCCAGGGCACCACCTCGCTGAAGTTCTTCGAGTGGGCTTACACCTCTGGTGATGGCACTGCTGACGGCCTGGACTATGTGCCCATGCCAGCCAGCGTCAAGGACATCATCTACAAGTCCTGGGGCGAGATCAAGGACGGCAGCGGCAAGGCTGTGTTCGCCAAGTAAGTCGAAAATGATGGGTCGCTCGGGTAGCGGCCCTTTTCCACACTGAATGGAATCAAACGTGTCGACATCCTTTCCTGTTCAAAACAAAACGGTTGCCGCCGGCAAAGCGCAGATGCAATCCAGCCAACCGCCAACGCGCAAGCCTTGGCTCTCCAACTCCGTCGCTGACGGCTTTTTTGCGTTCCTCGCCCGTGGCGCTGCGGTGCTGACGCTGGCCCTGCTGTTGGCCATCATGGGCTCGCTGATCGTCGGCGCCTGGCCTGCCATCCGTGAATACGGCATCGGATTTTTCTTCAACAGCGAATGGGATCCCGTCCAGAACCGCTACGGCGGTCTGGTGATGATCTATGGCACCTTGGCCACCTCGTTCATCGCGATGCTGATCGCCGTGCCCGTGAGCTTTGGCATTGCGCTGTTCCTCACCGAACTCTCCCCCGTCTGGCTCAAGCGCCCGCTGGGTACCGCCGTGGAACTGCTCGCTGCCGTGCCTTCCATCGTCTACGGTATGTGGGGCTTGATGGTGTTTGGCCCCTTGCTGGCCACCTATGTGCAGCAGCCGCTGCAGACCCTGTTCCAAGGCGTTCCTTATATGGAAGCCTTCTTCTCCGGCCCACCCGTGGGTATCGGTATTTTCTCGGCCGGCGTGATCCTGGCCATCATGGTCATCCCCTTCATCGCATCGGTGATGCGTGATGTGTTCGAAGTCACCCCCGCTCTTCTCAAGGAATCGGCGTACGGCCTGGGCTCGACCACCTGGGAAGTGATGTGGAAAGTCGTGCTGCCCTACACCAAGACCGGCGTGTTCGGTGGCGTGATGCTGGGCCTGGGCCGCGCACTGGGCGAGACCATGGCCGTCACCTTCGTGATCGGTAACATGAACCAGCTCAACTCGCTGTCCATCTTTGAAGCAGCCAACAGCATCACCTCGGCGCTGGCCAATGAGTTCGCAGAAGCCGGCGAAGGTCTGCACCAGGCATCGCTGATCTACCTGGGTCTGGCCTTGTTTTTCATCACGTTCATCGTCCTGGCCTGCTCCAAATTTATGCTGAGCCGCCTGCAAAAGAATGAAGGAGCCCGTTCATGACCACCGGAGAAAGCTTGATCCAGGCATCCGATCTGGCCAGCCAGCGCGCTGCCAAGTACCGAGCACGCAACCGCGTCAACCAGGTCGCGATTGCCCTGTCCCTCGCAGCCATGGCCTTTGGCGTGTTCTGGCTGATCTGGATTCTGTGGGAAACCCTGCGCCTGGGCGTGGGCGGTCTGAGTGTGGCCCTGGTCACCCAGATGACCCCGGCTCCCAATGAAATTGGCGGTATCGCCAACGCCATCTGGGGCTCGCTGGTGATGGTGACCCTGGCCACCTTCGTGGGCACGCCCATCGGTGTGATGGCCGGTATCTACCTGGCCGAGTACAACAAGACCGGCTGGCTCGCATCGGTGACCCGCTTTGTCAACGACATTCTGCTGTCGGCTCCGTCGATCGTGATCGGTCTGTTCGTCTACTCGATGATCGTGATCCGCTTCAAGAGCTTCTCGGGCTATGCCGGTGTGGTTGCGCTGGCGCTGATCGTGATTCCGGTGGTCATCCGTACCACCGAGAACATGCTGATCCTGGTGCCTTCGAGCCTGCGTGAAGCGGCCTACGCACTGGGCACGCCCAAGTGGAAGGTGATCAGCATGGTGACCTTGCGTGCCGCCCGTGCCGGTGTCATCACCGGTGTGCTGCTGGCCGTGGCCCGTATCGCTGGCGAAACCGCTCCGCTGCTGTTCACCGCACTGAACAACCAGTTCTGGAACACCGACTTGTCCAAGCCGATGGCGAGCCTGCCGGTCACCATCTTCAAGTTTGCGATGAGCCCTTATGAAAACTGGCAGCAACTGGCCTGGGCAGGTGTCTTCCTGATCACGCTGGCCGTGCTGGGTCTGAACATTCTTGCGCGCAGCATGGCGCGCCAAAAATAAGTATTCACAGGTGAACCCTATGTTGACAAAAACCAATGCGGCTAACGCCAGTGCACTGAACTCCAAGATCTCGGTGCGCGACCTGAACTTCTACTACGGCAAGTTCCACGCGCTCAAGAACATCAACCTGGAAATACCGGAAAACAAGGTCACGGCCTTCATCGGTCCCTCGGGCTGCGGCAAGTCCACCTTGCTGCGCACCTTCAACCGCATGTACGAGCTCTATCCCGAGCAGCGCGCCGAAGGCCATATTGGTCTGGATGGTGAAAACCTGCTGACCAGCAAGCAGGATGTGGCCCTGATCCGCGCCAAGGTTGGCATGGTCTTCCAAAAGCCCACGCCGTTCCCGATGTCCATCTACGACAACATCGCCTTTGGTGTGAAGCTGTTCGAGGACCTGAGCAAGAGCGACATGGAAGAGCGCGTGGAATGGGCGCTGCGCAAGGCCGCGCTGTGGACCGAAGTCAAGGACAAGCTGGGCCAAAGCGGCTCGGGCCTGTCCGGTGGTCAGCAGCAGCGCCTGTGCATTGCCCGCGGTATCGCGATCAAGCCCGAAGTGCTGCTGCTCGACGAGCCTTGCTCGGCGCTGGACCCCATCTCCACGGCCAAGATCGAAGAGCTGATCGCTGAGCTGAAAGACGACTACACCGTGGTGATCGTGACCCACAACATGCAGCAGGCCGCGCGCTGCAGCGATTTCACCGCCTACATGTACCTGGGCAGCCTGATGGAGTTCGGTGCCACTGAGCAGATGTTCTTCAAGCCCCAGCGCAAAGAGACCGAAGACTACATTACCGGTCGTTTCGGCTAAGCCGGCGCGGTCACGCCCTCCACTACAACGAAAAGAGCCTGATATGACGGAAAAACATCTCTCATCACAGTTCGACAGCGAGCTCAACAGCATCTCCTCCCGGGTGATGGAGTTGGGCGGCCTGGTCGAATCCCAGATCCAGCAGGCCATCTACGCGCTGTCGCAGTTCAGCACCGAGGCCGTCGCCAGGGTCGAAGAGCAGGAAAAGCGCGTCAACCAGCTGGAAGTGGACATCGACTACGAACTCTCGACCATCATTGCGCGCCGCCAGCCCACGGCCCGTGATCTGCGCCTGCTGATCGCGTTCTCCAAGGCCACGGCGAACCTGGAGCGCATGGGTGACGAGGCGCACAAGATGGCCCGCATGGTCGGCTCCATCATCGACAGCGGCGCCGCCCGCTCGCTGCCCACGTCGGACCTGCGTGTGGCTGCCGAGCTCGCCTCGGGCCTGCTGCGCAAGACCTTGGACGCCTTTGCCCGCCTGGACACCACGGCGGCCGTGTCGATCCTCAAGGAAGACGACCTGATCGATGCCGAGTTCGACGGTTTTGTGCGCAAGCTCATCACCTACATGATGGAAGATCCGCGCAAGATCTCCCCGAGCCTGGACCTGCTGTTCCTGGCCAAGGCGATCGAGCGCATCGGTGACCACTCGAAAAACGTTGCCGAGCTCATCATTTACCTGGTCAAGGGTATCGATGTGCGCCACACCACCATGCAAGAAATCGAATCGAGTGTTTTGTAGAGTCTGAGTTATGAAAAAACTGCCACGCGTACTCATTGTCGAAGACGAGCCCGCGATTGCCGAGCTGATCGCGGTGAACCTGCGACACAACGGCTGCCTGCCGATCTGGGCAGAGGATGGTGATGCCGCACAGCGCGAATTGGACGCGGTGCTGCCCGATGTGATCTTGCTGGACTGGATGCTGCCGGGCCAAAGCGGCCTGTCGCTTGCGCGCAAATGGCGTGCGGATGCCCGCGTCAAGGGCATTCCCATCATCATGCTGACCGCCCGCGGCGACGAGCCTGACAAGATCGCCGGGCTCGATGCCGGTGCCGATGACTACATCACCAAGCCTTTTTCCACGCAGGAATTGCTGGCCCGCATCCGTGCGGTGCTGCGCCGGCGCATTCCCGAGCAGGTCAACGACAGTGTGACGATTGGCGAGCTGGTGCTGGACGCGGCCACGCACCGTGTCACGTTCCAGGGTGAGCTGCTCAAGCTCGGCCCCACCGAGTTCAAGCTGCTGCACTTTTTGATGAAGCATGCCGAGCGTGTGCACTCGCGCTCGCAGCTGCTCGACAAGGTCTGGGGCGACCATGTGTTCATCGAGGAGCGCACCGTGGACGTCCATGTCAAGCGTCTGCGCGAGGCCTTGGGCGCTGCCAATGTGATGGTGGAGACCGTGCGTGGGGCCGGCTACCGCATCACCGGCCAGCCCCAGGCGCTGCAGCGCGCTTAGCTTGCAGCCTGCCTGTGATGCGGGGATACTTCCGCATTCGGGCAGCTTGCTCTTTTTTGTAGGCTGCGCTGGTCGCAGCTTTTTTTGTTTTTGAGCGTTAGGCCTGCATGCTGTTTCGCATTGTCAGTTTTTTGTTTTTTCAGGCCCTGGGCGCGGCCCTGGGCTGGTGGCTGGGGCAGTTGCCCGGCGCACTGTTGGCGGCCATCTTAGGCGCCTGGTGCTGGTTTGTGGTGGATGTGTGGCGCGGCAACAAGGTGGTGGGCTGGCTGCGGCATGGCGACGCGGACAGCGCCCCGCAGCTGATGGGCATGTGGGGCGAGGCGGCCGACCGGGCGCGGCGCCTGGTGCGCCAGCTGCAAAAGAACGAGGCGCAGTCCGATGACCGGCTGCACCAGGTGCTGACGGCCATCCAGGCCTCGCCCAATGGCGTGGTGCTGCTCGACGAGCACAGCCATATCGAGTGGTGCAACCAGACCGCGTGCGACCACTTCGGCTTCAACCTCGAGCGCGACCATATGCAGGTCATCACCAACCTGGTGCGCGCGCCGGAGTTCATCGGCTATTTCAACGCCAACAACTTCAGCAAGGATGTGGTGATGGTCAGCCCGGTAATGCGCGCGGCCAGCCCGATGCGCATGTCGGTGCAGATGTTCCCCTATGGCGGCAACCGCAAGCTGCTGCTCTCGCGCGATGTCACCTCGCTGGAGCTGGCCGATGCGATGCGGCGCGACTTTGTGGCCAACGTCTCGCACGAGATCCGCACGCCGCTGACGGTGCTGACCGGCTTCATTGAAACGCTGCAGACCCTGCCGCTGAGCGCAGAGGAGCGCACCCAGTACTTGGCGCTGATGTCCAACCAGGCCCACCGCATGCAGGGGCTGGTGGTCGATCTGCTGACCTTGTCGCGCCTGGAGGGCAACCCGCCGCCCAGCCTCAACGAATGGGTCAGTGTGGGCAGCCTGCTCAAGCGCTGCGAAGAAGATGCGCATGGCCTGGCACGCATGATCGCCAAGGATGGCGACAAGCCCTTGCAGCTGTTCTTTCCGCAAGAAGATGCCGATGCCGGCCACTACGAGCTCGCCGGTGCCGGCAATGAGCTGCAAAGCGCGCTGTCCAACCTGGTCAACAACGCCGTGCGCTACACGCCGGCGGGCGGCGAAATCCGTGTGCAGTTCACGCGCCAGCCCGATGGCTCGGGGCGGGTCAGTGTGACCGACACCGGCCCGGGCATTGCGCCCGAGCATATCCCGCGCCTGACCGAACGTTTCTACCGCCTCGACCGCAGCCGCTCGCGCGATACCGGCGGCACGGGCCTGGGCCTGGCCATCGTCAAGCATGTGCTGCAGCGCCACGGCGCGCAGCTGCAGATTCGCAGCACGATCGGCAAGGGGTCGGAGTTCAGCGTGGTGTTTCCACCATCGCGCGTGCGCAAGCAGCTGACCGAGGAGCTCGTTTAGGCGCTTTGCCGCACCGCGTTTTTGGTGACGCGCTGCAGCAAGACCAAAAAGCAGGCCGCTGCCAGTACCAGCGCATAGGCCGCACACATCCAAAAAGCGATGGGGGAGTCCATCGCCGGGCGGCCGGCGATGCCGTGGTAGGCCAGCTGAAATCCACCCCACAGGCCTACGCCCCAGAGCAGGCTGCAGTACACCAGCAAGGGCATCACGGTGATGCGGTAGCTGCGCAGCACAAAGATGGACACGGTCTGGCTGGCATCGGCCAGGTGGTAGAGGCTGACCCAGCCCAGCAGGCCCAGCGCGATGGCCGCGACCTCGGGCGTTGCGGTGTAGATGGGCACAATCCAGCCTTTGGCGAGCCAGACCAGCAGCGCCAGTGTGGTGGCCAAGCCCATCGCGGCAAACAGGCCCAGAAACACCACCTGGCGCGCCCGCGCCTCATCGCCCGCACCCCGCCAATAGCTGGCGCGCGCGCTGGTCGCAATGGCGAGTGACAGCGGCACCATGTACATCAGCGCCGTGACATTGGCCGCAATCTGGTGCGCGGCCGACGAAGCCGTGCCCATGCGTGCCACGTAGAGCGCCATCAGCGTGAACGAGGTGATCTCGACCAGGATCGACAGGCTGGCCGGCACGCCCAGCTGCGCAAACTGCGCCAAGGTGGGCCAGTGCGGGCGCTCCAGTGGGCGCCAGATATCGGCAGGCGCATAGACGGACTGGCTGCGCAGCAGCCACCAGCCCAGGCCGCAGAGCAGGAAATTGACCAAGAACGTGGCCCAGGCGCAGCCCAGCACGCCCATCGGTGCCAGGCCCAGGCCGCCAAAGGTGAACCAGATGGACAGCGGCAGCTTGACGAGCAGGGACATGGCCTGCAGCCAGGTGACCATCTTGGGTTTGCCCAGCGACTGGCTCAAGGTGCTGAAAATGCGGAACAGCAGCGCAGCCGGCAGGCTCCAGCCGATGATGGCCAGGTAGCTTTTGACCAGCGACTGCAACTCCTGCGGCACCTCGGTCCAGCGCAGGATGGGCGCGGGATTGAACAGCACGGCCCAGCCCAGCAAGGTGGCGGCCAGGCAGATGTAGAGAGACTGGCGCAGCGATGCGCCAATGTCGCCGTGGCGGCGCGCGCCGTGCATCTCCGACCAGATCGGCATCAGTGCCTGCAAAAGGCCCATCAAAGAGACATAGACCGTCACAAAGATGGCCGAGCCCACCGACAGCGCGGCCAAAGACGCCTCGGCATGGCGGCCGGCAACGATGGTGTCGACCACGCCAAAGCCCATCACGGCGATCTGGCCGACAAACACCGTGCCCGCATGTTTGGCCAGCACCCGCATATCGCGGCCTGCCAGCAGGCGCGTCAACATCTCCCGCATACGCGCCTTCAACCCGGTTGACGACGGTAGATGACGATCTCCGCGTTCTTGTCGGTCGGGCGGGCAACGGCCGCCAGCCGCGTCCACTCAGGGCCCAGCACCTCGTTGCTCGGGGTGCGCTGTGATTCGAGCGGCATGGCCAGCCAGTTGCACGATGCGCTGGTGGGGTCGGTCAAGGTCTTGAGCTGCCAGCCGCCCTGGGCCTGCATGGCCACAATCTGCGAGCGGCTCAGGCCCCAGGCGGCCACGCAGCCGGCCGATGCGGGGGCGGGAAGCACCTTGCCCAGCGCCTGCACCTGGGCGGTGTAGCTGCGGCCATAGTCCAGCATCGGCATCCAGATGCTCATCAGCAAGATCCAGCTGAGCACGGTGCCGCCCGCAGGCAGCACCAGGCTGCGCCAGATCTCGGGCCGGTTGCGGCGCGCGCGCCAGAAGGCCAGTGCGCACCAGGCCAAGGTCGCCAGCACGGCAATGACAAACTGCGGCAGCGAGAACTGCGCGACAAAATCAGGGGCAATGCGGGCCACATTGGCCGCTGGCTTGGCTGGGGTGCCGGTGTAGACCGCCAGCCAGATCACCCAGATGGTGATGGCCGCAGCGCTGAAAAAAAGCAGGGTGAACCAGTCGATCAGCGCCGCCATGGCGCGGCGGAAGGTGGGCAGCGCAAAAGCGGCCAACGCGGCAAACGCGGGCAGGCCCAGCAGCAACGCGCGATCGGACGGGGTGGTGATGACGGTGTTGACCAGCGCCAGGGCGCCCAGCAGGATGGGCAGCCACAGATGGCGGTGCACAAAGCGCCAGTCGGCCACCTGGCGGCGCCAGATCCACAGCGACCACAGCGCCAGCGGCCAGGCCGGCCACACATACCAGACCACCAGCTCAAACAGCGGGCGCAACTGGCGGAAATGCTCGGCCGGCAGGATGCGCCATTGCCACTGGTGCAGGTAGACGGCTAGCAGCAAGGCGGCCACGCCCAAAATGGCAAAGACGCCTGCGGCCTGCAGGCTGCGCGCGCGCAGCTTGGCATCGACGGGGGTGAGCGCCAGGATCAAGGCCACGCCCAGACCCAGGCAGACCGCATAGGTGGGCGCGCCGCTCAGCGCCAGCATCACCAAGCCTACCGCGCCTATGCACAGCGGCGTGCCAAAGCGGATGGGAATACAGGCAGCCGCATAGAACACAAAGCACACGCCCGACAGCTGCACCACGTAGCTGCTGGCCTCGTGCGAGGGCTGGGCCAGGCCCAGGCAGGCAATCAGCGCCAGCAGGCCGCCATCGGCCATCGCGCGCGCATAGTCAATCTCGTTGGCTTCGCCGCCAAAGGCAAAGGCCACGGGGCCCGCTCCAGGGCTGCGCGCCAGGTAGTACACGGCATACCAGGTGGCCATCAAGGCCAGCCAGAGCAGGGCGGCAAATGGCAGGCGGCTGGCCAGCTCAGGCGAGATGAAGTCGCCAAAGGCCTGGATGGCCCAGGCGCCCAGCCAGTAGGGGATCAGACCCTCGGTGTCCGGGCTCAGGCCCAGAATCTCCGGCGCCAGCCAGGGGGTCCGGCCTTCTGCCAGCGCCAAGGCGTAGCCATAGCTGGTGATGTCCAAGGTCTTCCAGGGTGCGCGGGCGATAAAGCCGGGCACCACATAGGCCAGGCACAGCAGCAGCAGGAGTGCACGCGGCAGAGGGCGTACAGCGGCTTGGGAGACGATGGCTGGGGTCGGAAAATTCACACGGGCTTACCAAAGGGAGCAAGGCTCAGCAGCTTATCAGGCCCTGCACCAGAAATGTAGGAGAACCGCGCATTGTCTGCGGGTCCGCCAAGCGGGTCAATAAAAAAAGGCAGTACGGTGTCGCACTGCCTTTGGATTGCACAGACAAAAAGGGCGCCAGGCCTTGCGGCCCGCAGCCCTTTTGCCAAGCAAATTACTTCTTGCCGAAACGGTTGCGGAAACGCTCCACACGGCCGCCCATGTTGTCCACCGACTTTTGGGTGCCGGTGTAGAAAGGGTGCGACTCAGACGAGGTATCCAGCTTGAACAGCGGGTATTCCTTGCCTTCGAAGGTGTCGGTTTCCTTGGTGTTCACGCACGAGCGGGTCACAAACTTGAAGCCGTTGGACAGGTCCACGAACAACACTTCGCGGTAGTCTGGGTGAATGCCTTCTTTCATGATTCTTCCTTAGGTCAAGTGCGGGAGCCGTGCCAAGCCGGATGCAACCTTTGCATCCCAGTAAACTGGGCGTACTTTCCGCAATAAAAGCCCTCCATTATTGCATAGGATGGGTTTGTTTTCAGCAAAACCTGGGGTTTCAGTCGGCTGATGTCCATTTGCGGGATACGCGACGCCATGGCAAAGCCTTGATGGGAAGGCCTTTAGCCCGGCTTGCGCCCCGCATGCAGCCAGACGGGCGCCATCGGGAAATCCAGCCGTCCCAGCGCCTGGGCCTCCTGGCCTGGTGTGATCGAGCCTGCCCGTGCAACCGGGCCGTGGTGTGACCTGGACGGTAGCGGGCGCGCACAGGCCAGCGCAGGCATGAAAAAACCCTCCGTGTTGAGCGGAGGGTTGGCAGGCCGGTGGGCGCAGGGCGGGGTTTAGCCGCCGCGGCGCATCATGTCGAAGAACTCGACATTGCTCTTGGTCTGCTTCATGTTCTTGATCATCAGTTCCATGGACTCGATCTCGTCCATGTTGTACATGAACTGGCGCAGGATGCGGGTCTTTTGCAGGATCTCGGGAGCGAGCAGCATCTCTTCGCGGCGCGTGCCGCTCTTGTTGAGCTCGATGGCCGGGAAGACGCGCTTTTCATACAGACGGCGGCTCAGGTGCAGCTCGCTGTTGCCCGTGCCCTTGAATTCTTCAAAGATCACTTCGTCCATGCGGCTGCCGGTGTCGACCAGTGCGGTGGCGATGATGGTGAGCGAGCCACCTTCTTCGACATTGCGGGCCGCGCCAAAGAAGCGCTTGGGGCGCTGCAGCGCATTGGCGTCCACACCACCGGAGAGCACCTTGCCCGACGAAGGCACTACGTTGTTGTAGGCGCGGGCCAGGCGGGTGATGGAGTCGAGCATGATGACGACATCCTGGCCCATTTCCACCAGGCGCTTGGCGCGCTCGATGACCATCTCGGCCACGTGCACGTGGCGGGCGGCGGGCTCGTCAAAGGTCGATGCAATGATCTCGCCCTTGACCGAGCGCTGCATTTCCGTCACTTCTTCCGGACGCTCGTCGATCAGCAGCACCATCATGTGCACATCGGGGTAGTTGGCGGTGATGGCGTGTGCAATGCTTTGCATCATCATCGTCTTGCCGCTCTTGGGGGCCGCGACGATCAGTGCGCGCTGGCCACGGCCAATCGGCGCGATGATGTCGATCAGGCGGCCGGTGATGTTTTCCTCGGCCTTGATGTCGCGCTCCAGACGCATCTGTTCCTTGGGGAACAGCGGCGTCAGATTCTCGAACATCATCTTGTGCTTGTTTTGCTCGGGAGGCAGGCCGTTGACCTTGTCGAGCTTGGTCAAGGCAAAGTAACGCTCGCCATCCTTGGGGGTGCGCACTTCGCCTTCGATCATGTCGCCGGTGTGCAGATTGAAGCGGCGCACCTGGCTGGGGGAGATGTAGATATCGTCGGTGCTGGCGGTAAAGCTGGTGTCGAGGCTTCGCAGAAAGCCAAATCCGTCGGGCAGGATTTCCAGAACGCCATCGGCAAAAACCTGTTCACCGGCCTTGGCTCGCTTCTTGATGATCGCAAACATCAACTCCTGTTTGCGCATGCGGCCAGTATTTTCAATTTCAAGCTCTTCTGCCAGCTTGAGGACTTCAGACACATGCAGTGCCTTGAGCTCATTTAAGTGCATGGATAGACTCCAGAACGGAGTAACTGTTAGAGGTAGGGGGGATGCAGAGCCGGTGCAATAAGCGGGAGACCGCGAAGCCGGAGACCATGCTTGATCTATTCTTGGTCGGAATACGATCGGTGATCTAAATGTCGATTATAGACAGGTTGCTGCAGGATCATCCTGCCTGAATTATCAACTATATGTATCAGGCGGGACAGAGAGCGGCTAGGATTTTTGATTTTTTTATAAAAATACAGAAAAATCAAATGCTTGAAAAATGCAAAAAGCACGGCCAAAACCGTGCTTTGTAGGCGATGGCCGCCAGATCTGGCCAGCCATGCCGGGATGCAGACGCGCTGGCTGCGCATCCAGCGGTTCGATTTAGGCCAGTTGCTCGTCCAGGAAGGCCGTCAATTGGGCCTTGTTCAGTGCGCCCACCTTGGTGGCAGCCAGTTCGCCGTTCTTGAACAGCATCAGCGTGGGGATGCCACGGATGCCGAACTTGGCCGAGATGGCGCGGTTTTCATCGACATTGACCTTGGCAATCTGCAGCTTGTCCTTGTAGCTGACCGACACTTCTTCCAGCACGGGAGCGATCTGCTTGCAAGGGCCGCACCATTCGGCCCAGAAGTCCACCAGAACATTGGTGTTGGGTTGCAGAACATCGCCTTCAAAGCTGGCTTCGTTGGTGTGCTTGATCAGGGATTCCGACATGGCAGGTTCCTCGTTAAATTTTGGGTTTTTTGGCGCCAGGGGTTGCGCCATGGACAAAAGTTGAGGCCATTGTGACAGAAAGCAAGGCCGGGTGCAGGCAGCGCGCGCCGCATCTGACGCGTTGTGGGGGCGCCAGATGTCAAGCACAATGCACTCTCAGAGGGACGAGAGGGTCCAGGCATGCACAGCTGCTATGCCGGAGTTTGAAACTATCAATCGCTGCTGCCGCTTGCAAGCGACGGCGGCAAGAGGAGAGGCCATTGGCACTGCTGAACAGGGACAGCGCGTCTGTCTATGACACACCACCGCACGGCGACTTTGTGCGCTATGTGGACCAGCTCATCGCCCGGCAGAACTCCGGTGCCGCCCATACGATGGGCAGCATGCAGCGCCCGGCGCGGCCAGGCCACGGCCAGGCGCCATTGCCATCGGCTGCATCCAGCCACGCGAGCAGCAACCCGATCGCCGACCAGGCCCAGGAGCTGCTCGACCGCATCCGCCAGATGGACCAGACGCGCAAGGGCAGGCGCCAGGGCGCGGCGCAGACGCTGACCACCACAACGCGCAGCAGTTCAGGCGCATCTACCACATCGATTTTTACCTCTGCCGGCAGTGGTACGGCCAGCAAGAAGTCATTCAGCGGCTTCAAGCTCATCGGGGTGCTGATTGCCGCGATCCTGGGCATCATGTTTCCGCCGCTGGGCATCGTGATGCTGATTGCGGCCTTCAAAAAGGGCTGGTCCCAGAAAGACTAAGCGGCATCCCAGGGCCCGCCAGAATGCGGTCACGGTCTGGGGCGGCGGGTTGCTTGGCGGCTGTGGCTGCAAATCCTTGCATTTGTATGCATACGGTAAATGGCTGTAGGCCGGTGCACCAACTGCGCTGGCGGGCGTTGTGTATATGCTAGCCTTCGCTGCATTGATAGCTGAACCACCACCATGATTGTTGACCTGAAGATTCTCGACCCCCGCATGCAAGCGCAGCTGCCCCAGTACGCCACCCCTGGTAGCGCCGGCCTGGACTTGCGCGCCTGCCTCGATGCCCCCCTGACCCTGGAGCCCAACGCCTGGCAACTGGTGCCCACCGGCCTGGCCATCCATCTGCGCGACCCTGGTTACGCGGCGATGATCCTGCCGCGATCGGGCCTGGGCCACAAGCATGGCATCGTGCTGGGCAACCTGGTTGGCCTGATCGACAGCGACTACCAAGGCCAGCTGATGGTCAGCGCCTGGAATCGCAGCAGCCAGCCCTTTGTGCTGGAGCCGATGGAGCGCCTCGCGCAAATGGTGATCGTGCCCGTGGTGCAGGCGAGCTTTCAGGTAGTGGAAGATTTTGGCGATGTGTCCGAGCGTGGCGCCGGGGGCTATGGCTCCACCGGCACCAAATAGGCCGCCCCACCGTATTGAGACTGGCAGGGCCACGATGGCCTTGACCGCAACGTCATTTTTGTGATCTGAAAGGAGAGCGCAATGTCCCCATCGAATTCAAGCTCGCGCAGCTTGCTGCAGCGCGCCAGCAAGCTGGGCCTGGCCCTGGCGGCCACCTCGGTGCTCGCCGCCTGCGTCCAGGCACCGCCCCGTTATGACAACCGCTACCCGCAAGGCCCGGCGCCCCTGCAACAGGGCAGCTACCCGCAGCAGGGCGGCTATCCGCAGCAAGCGCCTTACGGCATGGAATATGGCACCGTAGGCAATATTGAAGAGCTGCGCTCGCAGTCGCGCAGCACCTCCGGCGTAGGCGCCATCTTGGGTGCCGTGGTTGGCGGCGTGCTGGGCAACCATGTGGGCGGCGGCTTTGGCCGCATGGCCGCCACCGCAGCGGGTGTGGCCGGTGGTGCAGCGGCCGGCAATGCGCTGGAGCAGTCGTCGAGCAGCGGCCGCAGCACCGTCAGCGGCTACCGCATCCATATCAACTTGCAAAACGGCGGCCAGCGCATTTTTGATGTGCCCAACCCCGGCGATCTGCGCCCGGGCGACCGCGTGCAGATCAACCAGGGCCAGATCTCGCGCTATTGATCGGCGCAGCGCCTGCCAGGCTTGGGTGAACCCCGATGGGCAGGCGGCTGGCGCTGGGACACAATGGCGCCGCGTGTCTCAAAAAGCGTGTACACCGCAACGGTGTGCACGCTTTTTTTGCGTGATCTTCCCTCCCGATAGTTGACCCCACCAAGGTGCCCCCATGTTCCAGAAGACAACCAACACTCTTGCCGCCATGGCCGTCAGTGCGACGGCGCTTGCGGCCCTGTCGCTGCCTGCCCAGGCGGGCCCCCGGCTCGATGCCATCATGCAGGCCAAGGTGCTGCGCGTGGGCACCCCGGGCGACTACCGCCCCTTTGCGATGAAGGCCGATGGCAAATACGCCGGCCATGACATCGAGGTGGTCGAGGCCATGGCCAAGGAGCTGGGGGTCAAGGTCGAATATGTGGACACCAGCTGGCCCAAGCTGATGCAGGACCTGCAGGACAACAAGTTCGATGTGGCCGTGGGCGGCATCACGCGCAATGTGGCGCGCCTGAGCAAGGTGCAGATGCTGCCGGGCTACGCGCCGTTTGGCAAGGTGGCCCTGGTGCGTGCGGCTGACAAGGACAAATTCACCACGCCCGAAAGCCTGAACCAGGCCAGCGTGCGCGTGATCAAGAACCCTGGCGGCACCAACGAAGCCTATGTGCTGCAGAACCTGAAGAACGCCCAGGTCAGCACGCATGACAAGAACGCCGAGATTCCGGGCCTGATCGCCGAGGGCAAGGGCGATGCGATGATCACCGAGACCTATGAGGCGCTGCACTACAGCAAGGCCGACCCGCGCCTCTACGCCGCCTACCTGGACAAGCCGCTGACCCCCGTCAACCAACTGGGCTTTATGCTGCCGGTGGACGATGCCGACTACCAGCGCCTGATGCAGTTCACCTGGGATGTGCTGGCACTGCGCGGCGTGCTGCAGCAAGAGGCGCAGAAGTGGCTGAAGTAATCAGCTAGGTGACCTCCACGCTAGCCGACAAGGCACCATAGGGCAGGGCCTGGCCGCTGTTGGTATGAAACCGAGTGGGCCAAGGCCCACTGATTCTTTGGCGGTAGGGTTGGGCCTATTCCAGCGGCTCGTCTTCGGGCGTGCACTGGCGCTTCAAGCTCTGCGCCTCATAGTCCAGCGTCTGCTTCATCGCGCCGCCCAGCAGTGCTGCATCGATGTGCAGATGAAAGTTGTCACCGGTATTGGTTTGCTTGGCCTGGGCGGTCAGCATCTTGCCGCAGGTCACCGTCCAGCTCTTGTTGTTCTTGTCCAAGAGCTTGCTGTCCTTGATGCGGCACTGGCTGAAATGCTTGGACAGGATCAGATCGGGATAGAGAAAGCCGTCCTTGTCCACCAGTTCCGGGCCGATGCAGCGGTCCTTGGTACGCGGGGCCTTGGCGGGTTTGTTACCGATGGCCGATTTGGTCTCGGTCACGGAAAAAGCGCCCGGCTGGGCGGCTTGGGCGGACAGGGTGGCCAGCAGCGCGGCACAGAGGCCGGCGCTGGCGATCCAGGTCAATGTTGTGTTCATGCTTGAACTCCTGAGCGGCGGCCCATCCACACGGGGCCGTGATCGCTTGGTTATAGCAGGCGCGCATGCGGCCTGCTGTAAAGCTGTGCGAAGCAAGGGTAACGTTGCGCATCCCTGACGCGCAGCGTTAGGCAATAGCCAGTGGCCATGATGGGCAGCGATTTGCAGCGATCGGCAGCGCGCCGCTCACTCGTCCTGCTTCAGTCCCTGCATCACCACGGCGGCAATCTCCTCGATGGACTTGTGCGTGGTCGACAGCCACTGGATGCCGGCGCGGCGCATCATCGACTCGGCCTCGGCCACTTCCATGCGGCAGTTTTGCAGGCTGGCGTAGCGTGAGTCGGGGCGGCGCTCATTGCGGATCTGGGACAGGCGCTCGGGTGCAATGGTCAGGCCAAAGATCTTCTTTTTATAGGGCAGCAGGGCCGGGGGCAGCTGCTGGCGGTCAAAATCCTCGGGGATCAGCGGGTAGTTGGCGACCTTGAGGCCAAACTGCATTGCCAGGTACAGGCTGGTAGGGGTCTTGCCGCTGCGGCTGACCCCGACCAAAATCACATCGGCACCGGCCAGGTCATGGTTGGTTTGGCCATCATCGTGCGCCAGGCTGAAATTGATCGCCTCCATGCGGTCGAAGTATTCCTTGCTCTCGCTGATGTCGGTAAAGCGGCCGATGCGGTGGTGCGACTTGGCGCCCAGCTCGTCTTCGAGCGGCTGCACAAAGGTGGCAAACATGTCCATCACCAGGCCTTTGCAGTGCTCATGCACTACTTTGACGGTCTCCGGTTCGACCAAGGTGGTGAACACAATGGGCTTTTTGCCCTCTTTCTCGGCTGTGTGGTTGATCTGGTGCACGGCCTGGTGGGCCTTGTCGACCGTGTCCACAAAGGGCAGGCGCACCGCACGGGTGGTGATGTCGAACTGCTTCATGATGGCGCGGCCAAAGGTCTCGGCTGTCACGCCGGTGCCATCAGAGATAAAGAAAATGGTGCGTTGGTGCATGGTGGTACATCGGCGGTAACGGGCGAATTCTGGCGCAGGCTGCGCACAGCTGCGTGCGGGGTTTGTCATTGTTGACCACGGTGTTCAGCAAGTCGCAAGCAAAATGGCAGCAGCACGCCTACAATGACGCCCATTATTCACATTTCCCGCATGTACTCCGGCCTACCAGTACAAATACAAAGCCAGATGTCCGAGCCCGCAGCGGCCCGGCAGGAGTCTATGCGTGCGTGCCATTGCCCCCACTGCGGCCATGGGCGCCCGAGCCAGTTTTTAACTTCCGGAGCTTCACCATGTCCAACCTCTACAGCGCGACCGCCCTGGTCGTACCGTTTGAGAACCTGAGAATGACCGACGTCGAGGTCGTAGGCGGCAAGAACGCCTCGCTCGGCGAAATGATCTCGCAACTGCCGCAAGGCGTGCGCGTGCCGACCGGCTTTGCCACGACGGCCCATGCGTTTCGCGAGTTCCTGGCCCACGAAGGCCTGGCTGACAAGATCAGCGCCAAGCTCGCGGCGCTGGATGTGGACGATGTGCGCGCGCTGGCTCAGGTCGGCGCCGAGATCCGTGCCATGGTCGAGGCCCAGCCTTTCCCGCTCGATTTGCAACAAGCCATTGCCGATGCCTTTGTAACCTTGCAAGCGGGCAATACCGAGGCCTCCTTTGCCGTGCGCTCGTCGGCCACCGCAGAAGACCTGCCCGACGCTTCGTTCGCTGGCCAGCAAGAAACCTTCCTGAACGTGGTGGGCATCGACGATGTGCTGCACAAGATGAAGGAGGTGTTTGCCTCGCTCTACAACGACCGCGCCATTTCCTACCGCGTGCACAAGGGCTTTGCCCACGACGTGGTGGCGCTGTCGGCCGGTGTGCAGCGCATGGTGCGCTCGGATAAAGGCGCTGCTGGCGTGATGTTCACCATCGACACCGAGTCGGGCTTTGACCAGGTGGTCTTCATCACCTCCAGCTACGGCCTGGGCGAGACCGTGGTGCAAGGCGCCGTGAACCCGGACGAGTTCTATGTGCACAAGCCCATGCTCGAAGCGGGCAAGCAGGCCCTGATCCGCCGCAACCTGGGCTCCAAGCTGGTGCAGATGGTATTTGCCACGCCCGAAGAAAAGGCGGCATCGGGCAAGCTGGTGGCCACCACCGATGTGAGCCCCGAGCTGCGCAACCGCTATTCGCTCACCGATGCCGAAGTGCAAGAGCTGGCGCAGTACGCGCTGGTGATCGAGAAGCACTATGGCCGCCCGATGGATATCGAGTGGGGCAAGGACGGCACCGACGGCAAGCTCTACATCCTGCAGGCACGCCCTGAGACGGTGAAGAGCCAGTCCAAGGGCCAGGCCGAGCAGCGCTACAAGCTCAAGGGCAGCGGCACCGTGCTGGCCGAAGGGCGCGCGATTGGCCAGAAGATCGGCACCGGCCGCGTGCGCCTGGTCTCCGACATCTCGCAGATGGACCAGGTTGAAGCCGGCGATGTGCTGGTGACCGACATGACCGACCCGAATTGGGAGCCGGTGATGAAAAAGGCCGCGGCCATCGTCACCAACCGCGGTGGCCGTACCTGCCACGCCGCGATCATTGCGCGCGAGCTGGGCATCCCTGCCGTCGTGGGCTGCGGCAATGCCACCGAGCTACTCAAGAACGGCACCCTGGTGACGGTGAGCTGCGCAGAAGGCGACACCGGCCGCATCTATGACGGTCTGCTGGAAACCGAGATCACCGAGGTCAAGCGCGGCGAGATGCCACCCATCAAGACCAAGATCATGATGAACGTGGGCAACCCCCAGCTGGCCTTTGATTTTGCCCAACTGCCCAACGATGGCGTGGGTCTGGCACGTCTGGAATTCATCATCAACAACAACATCGGCGTGCACCCCAAGGCCATCCTGGACTACCCCGCCGTCGATGCCGATCTGAAGAAGGCCGTCGAATCCGTCGCCCGGGGCCATGCCTCGCCGCGCGCTTTCTACGTCGACAAGATCACCGAAGGTGTGGCCACGATTGCGGCGGCTTTCTACCCCAAGCCCGTCATCGTGCGCATGTCGGACTTCAAGTCCAACGAGTACCGCAAGCTGATCGGCGGCAGCCGCTACGAGCCCGATGAAGAAAACCCGATGCTGGGCTTCCGGGGTGCGGCGCGCTACATCTCCAAGGATTTTGGCGAAGCCTTCAAGATGGAGTGCGAAGCGCTCAAGCGCGTGCGTAACGACATGGGCCTGACCAATGTCAAGATCATGATCCCCTTCGTGCGCACCCTGGACCAGGCCAAGCGCGTGACCGAGCTGCTGGCGGCCAATGGCTTGAAGCGCGGCGAGAACGGCCTGGAAGTCATCATGATGTGCGAAGTGCCCTCGAACGCCATCCTGGCCGATGAGTTCCTGGAGTACTTCGACGGCTTCTCGATTGGCTCGAACGACCTGACCCAGCTGACGCTGGGCCTGGACCGTGACTCCGGTCTGGAGCTGCTGGCTGCCGACTTTGACGAGCGCGACCCTGCCGTCAAGAAGATGCTCGAATGCGCCATCACGGCCTGCCTGGCCCAGAACAAGTACGTCGGTATCTGCGGCCAGGGCCCTTCGGACCATCCGGACTTTGCGCAGTGGCTGGCGGACAAGGGCATTGCCTCGATCTCGCTGAACCCCGACAGTGTGATCGACACCTGGCAGCGCCTGGCCGCCAAGTAAGCGGCACTCCCCTGCCACCGCTGTGGTGGCAGGCACCCCACCAGGCGCCAAAATCAAAAAGCCAGTCAGGACCTCTGACTGGCTTTTTTGCGTTCTAAGACTGCTGCAGCCGGCCAGGCCGGCTAAAGGCTAAAGGCTCAGGCGCTCAGCTTGGCAGCAAGTGCAGCAACCTTGGCGCCCTGGGCAAAGGCCAGTTCCAGCTCGGGGGCGGAGGGCTGGCGCGAGCCATCGGCACCGGCCAGGGTGGCTGCGCCGTAGGGCGAGCCGCCCTTGGCCTGCGACAGGTCAAACTGCGAAGGCAGGCCAAAACCGGCGGGCACGATCACCATGCCGTGGTGGGCCAGGGTGTTCCAGAACGAGGTCACGGTGGTTTCCTGGCCGCCCAAGGTGCCCGTCGACGTGAACACGCTGCCGACCTTGCCCGACAGCGCGCCCTTGGCCCACAGGCCCCCAGTCTGGTCGAGGAAGCTGCGCATCTGGCCGCTCATATTGCCAAAACGGGTGGGGGTGCCAAAGATGATGGCGTCGTACTCTGCGAGCTCGGCTGGCGTGGCCACAGCGGCTGCCTGGTCCACCTTGCCGCCAGCGGCCTGGAAAGCCTCTTGCGGCATGGTCTCGGGTACGCGCTTGATGACCACCTCGGTGCCGGCGACACTGCGTGCGCCTTCGGCGATCTTGCCGGCCATGGTCTCGATGTGACCGTACATGGAATGGTAGAGAACCAGAACTTTAGCCATGGTGAATATTTCCTTTGTCGATGAAGAGGGACCGCTACAGCGGTGGGAGCGTCTCCAGAACCGGTATGCGATCCGTTCTTGGCGCCTGGATCTACTGTAGGGCGTCTGCGCCTGTTTGGGGTGCCCCGGGTTTGAACGCAGCGTTGCATGGATTTGAACAATCGCCGCCAGCCGGCATGGCGCGCCAGAGCCTTCCTGGGCTGGTGCGATCACCAGGCGCTGCGCGCCAAGAGCAGCTGGCACAGCGCCTGCACCTTGGGTGAGGCATGGCGCGTGCGCGGGTAGACCACGGAGAGCGCGCGGCTGCGGCCTTCCAGCGCGGGCAGCAGCCGCTCCAGCTGGCCATCGGCCAGCGCATCGCGCACCGCAAACCCCATCACCTGGGCCACGCCCAGGCCGGCAATCGCGCCTTCGATCAACGGGTCACCACTGTCGAACCTGATCGCGTGGGGCGCGGGCCAGTCGATGGTGCTGCCGTCGGGGTGGCGAAACTGCCAGGGAACGGCAAAACCCCGGTAGTGGTTGTAGACCGACAGGCAGCGGTGCGTGGCCAGCTCTTGCAGGTTTTGCGGCCGGCCGTGGCGGGCGGTATAGGCCGGTGAGGCGACCGTCACCCAGTGCAGCGGCGGCAGCGGCCGGCCGATCATCCGGCTGTCGAGCAAGGGGCCGATGCGCACCGCAGCGTCAAAACCCTCGTCCACCATGTCCACCAGGCGGTCGGTGAAGCTGGCCTCGATCTGCAGGCCCGGGTGCTGCTGCAGCAGCTGGCCCAGCAAGGGTGTCAGCACCATGCGGCCGAGCACCGAAGGCGCCGTCATGCGCAGCACACCGGTGGGCTCGCAGCGCCGGTCCAGCAGCTGCTGCTTGGCATCGTCCAGCCCGGCGATCAGCGCGGCACTGCGGTCGACCAGCAGGCAGCCATCGGGGGTCAGCGACACATTGCGGGTATTGCGGTGCAGCAGGCGCGTGCCCAGGTCGGCCTCCAGCTGCGCAATGGCGCGGGAGATGCGCGACTGCGTGGTGCCCAGGCTGTGCGCGGCCTGGGTAAAGCTCTTGTGCTCGGCCACCTTGATCAGCATCTGTACCGCGTTCAAATCCATGGATGGCTCCGGCAAAGGTATTGATTCATTTTTGCATAAGTAAAAGATATTTTTGCTATTTATCTTCGTTATTGATTTAAATACCATGGCGCCATGACCGGTCATCACCCGCCTGCAGGCACCCAGTGCTGCAGGTTTTCTGCGCGCAGACCGCGCCGCATGCTTTTTCCCTTGTCGGAGTGATGACGTGACCCTTGAAGAACCCCTGCGCCAGCCTGCTTTGCTGCGCCATCCGCGCGCCGCGCTGGCCTTGCTGTCGTTTGCGCAACTGCTGATTGCGCTCGACGCGACGATTGTCTTTGTCGCGCTGGATGCCATGGGCCAGCAGTTGCAGCTCGATGCCCGCCACCTGCAATGGGTCATCAGCGGCTACAGCGTGGCCTTTGGCGGCGGCCTGCTGCTGGGCGGGCGCTGCGCTGATCTGCTGGGCCAGCGCCGCATGTATGTGGCAGCGATGGCGCTGTTTGGCCTGGCCTCCTTGGCTGGCGGCTTTGCGCATCTGCCCTGGCAGTTGGTGGCGGCGCGTGCCGGGCAGGGGGTGGCAGCGGCGCTGCTGTTCCCGGCCACCTTGTCGATGATCAATACCTTGTATGCCGCAGGCGCTGCGCGCAACCGTGCGCTGGCCGTGTGGAGCATGGCCAGTGCCGGCGGCCTGGCGGCTGGCGCCTTGCTGGGCGGCTTGCTCACCCAGACCCTGGGCTGGCACTGGGTGCTGTGGGTGCTGGTGCCGATTGCCTGGCCCTGCGCGCTCGCCGCTGGCCGCTACCTGCCTGCGATGCCAGCAGTGCCGGCTGCACAGCGCCGCTTTGACCTGCTGGGCTGCATCAGCGTGACCGTCGGTACCAGCGCCTGGGTGGCGCTGCTGGTGCAGGGCCCGCAATGGGGCTGGGCTGACGGGCGCACACTGGGCCTGCTGCTGCTGGCGCTGGCCGCGCTCGGTCTATTCTGGCGCACCGAAGCGCGGGTGGCTGCGCCCCTGATGCCGCTGGCCATGCTGCGGGTGGGCAGCTTGCAGACCAGCATGCTGCTGGCCATGCTGTTCATGAGCAGCTACGGCGTGCAGTATTACTTTCTGGGTCTGTATTTTCAGCAGGTGCTGGGCTGGAGCCCGCTGCAGGCCGGCCTGGCCTTTGTGCTGCCGACGGCGGTGTGCACCTGGGGCATACGCCTGGCCGAGCGCGGCCTGGCGCAGCAGGGCACCCGCAGCGTGCTGCTGCGGGGCTGGGCCGCCGGTGTGCTGGGCATGGTCTGGATAGCTGCGGTGCTGCCGCTGGCCGGCAACTATGCCGGGCTGGTACCCGGCTTTGTGGTGATGAGCCTGGGCCAGGGTGCGAGCTGGACCGGCATGTGGGTGCTCGTGGGCCAGGGTATTGCGCCGGCGCGCCAAGGCGTGGCGTCCGGTGTGGCTGCCACCGCGCAGCAGGTGGGCGCGGCGCTGGGCCTGGCCTTGCTGGTGATGCTGGCGGCCGCGCCGCTGGCTGGGCTGGAAGGGGCTGGCGCTGAGACCATCCGCCAGGCCAATGCCCGGGGCCTGCAGCATGCGCTCTGGGGTGCCGCGGGCCTGGCCTTGCTGGCCTGGCTGGTATGTCTGCGCATGGCCAAGCCGCAGACCCAGTCCCGCAGTGCATCCCAGGAGGATGGCGAAGCAGCGGCTTGCGCCTGAGCCAGCTGCGCTGCGTCAGGCGGCGGCCTTACAGCGGCTGCACCAGGTAGACGCAGCGCTGGCCGCCGTCGAGCAGGTATTCGCTGCGCTCCAACGTAGCCAAGCCTGCGACCACCTCCTGGAACAGCGCCTGCTCCGAACGGCAAAAGCCCCGGCAGCTCTGTGCCGCAGCGCAGATGGGGCAGTGGTGCTCCACCAGCAGCCAGCCTTGCGGGTGGGGCTCGACATGGGCCATATAGCCCTCTTGCGTGCGGACCTCGGCCAGCTGCGCCAGGCGCTCGGGCAGTCCGGGGGCGGTGCAGGCCTGGCGGTAGCGGCTGCGTGATTGCGCTTCGCGCTCGCTGATCAGGCCGTCCATGCCCTGCTGGCCAAAGAGCTTTTCGATGGCGCCAATGAGCTGCACCGTGAGTTGCGCATGGGCATCGGGAAAGTAACGCTGGCCCGCAGCCGTCAAGGTCCACAGCTGGCGCGGCCGGCCCGCGCCCGCCGGTTTTTGCAGATCGGCCTGCACGAGGCCCTGGTCAGCCAGCTTGTTGATCTGCTGGCGAGCGGCCTCGGCCGTCATCTGCAGCGTGCGCGCCAAGTCGGTGGTGCTGGCCGGGGCCTGGCGCTTCAGGGCTTCTAGCATGCGCATGGTGGACGAGGGGTCGATGGGGAGCGATGGCATTTATTTATACAAGTCATAGCTTGTTTTATTGCTGAGAGCGGGGAATTATCAAAGACAATACTTGCATTATTTCACAACCAGGAATGGCATGGCATCCTCAACTTCATCACCCCTCACCACAGGCGCCGCGCCCGTGCCCGAAGCGCCTGCCGGCTGGGCCCAGCTGCTGGGCCGGCCCCATGGCCTCAAGGCGCTGGCGCTGACCGGCGCAGTCGCCATGCATGCGATCAATGTGCATATCGTCACCACCATCCTGCCCTCGGTGGTGCAGGAGATTGGCGGCCTGGCCTGGTATGCCTGGAGCACCACCTTGTTTGTGGTGGCCTCGATCATTGGCGCGGCACTGGCGGTGCGCATGCTGGCCCGCTGGGGCGCACGCGGCGCCATGCTGGCAGGCCTGCTGGTGTTTGGCCTGGGCAGCTTGCTGTGTGCAACGGCGCCATCCATGCCGATGCTGCTGCTGGGCCGCGCGGTGCAGGGCCTGGGGGGCGGCGCGGTGGGGGCGCTGAGCTATACCTTGATCCGGCTGGTGTTTCCGCCCGCGCTGTGGCCGCGCGCGATTGGGCTGATCTCGGCCATGTGGGGTGTGGCGACGCTCAGCGGCCCAGCCGTGGGCGGCCTGTTTGCCCAGGCCGGCCAATGGCGCCTGGCCTTTGGCGCCTTGTTGCCCTTGCTGGTGCTGCAAATGCTGCTGGTGCAGCGCCAACTGGCCCCGCAGCGCCTGCTGCGCAGCACACCCGCGCAGGACGGCCGCATTGCCGGGCTGCAGATTGTGCTGCTGGCGCTGTCGGTGCTGTTGGTGGCGGCGGCCAGTGTGGTGACTGCACCGCTCTGGCAATGGCTGCTGGGCGCGGCAGGCTTGCTGGCCGGTGCGGCCGCGATCTGGCATGAGCGCCGCGCCAGCCGCCGCCTGCTGCCCCAGGGCAGCACGGCGCTCAGCCAGCCGCTGGGCATGCTGTACGCCGCCGTCGCCCTGCTGCTGGTGGGCACGATGACCGAGGTGTTTGTGCCCTATCTGCTGCAGCACTTGCATGGCTTGCAACCGTTGACGGCGGGCTATGTGACGGCTTTGCTCGCCGGCGGCTGGTCGGTGGCGTCGGTGTTGTTCTCGGGCAAAAGTGGCCGGGCCGGCAGGGCACTGATGCTGATCGGCCCGGTGCTGTGCACGCTGGCCCTGGTGGCCTTGGCGCTGGCCATGCCCTGGCAGGGGATGGCGGCGCTGGTGGTCTGTGGCCTGGCGCTGGCTGTGCTCGGTCTGGGGGTGGGCATGGCCTGGCCCCATGTGCTCAATGCCATCATGCACAGCGCCAGTGCCCAGGAGGCCGACAGCGCCGCATCGGGCATCACGACGGTGCAGCTCTATGGCATGGCGGTCGGTGCGGCGCTGGTGGGCCTGGTGGCCAATGCGCTGGGGTTGACCGCGCTGGGCGACCCGGCAGCGCTGGGCCGCTCGGCGCTCTGGTTGTTTGCCGTGTTTGCGCTGTTCCCTGCATTAGCGGCCTGGTCGCTGCGGCGATTTTTGCGCCGTGCTGCAGCGCTCTGAGGCATAAAAAAACAGCGGAGCCACCTGCGTGGTCTCCGCTGTTGTGGCGCTGCAGGAGCGGCTGTTTAGCCCAGCAGCAGCGCATCATCGGCGAGTTTTTCGCCGCGCACCTTCTCGAACATCTGCAGCAGATCGGGCACGTCCATCTTGGCGCGTTCCTCGCCGCTGACATCGAGCACCACCTGGCCCTGGTGCAGCATCACGGTGCGGTCGCCCACATCAAGCGCCTGGCGCATGCTGTGGGTGACCATCATCGTGGTCAGTTGGCCTTCTTCGACGATGCGGGCGGTGAGTTTGAGCACAAAGTCGGCGGTGCGCGGATCGAGCGCAGCGGTGTGCTCGTCGAGCAGCAAAATGCGCGAAGGCTGGAGCGCTGCCATCAGCAGGCTTACGGCCTGGCGCTGGCCTCCCGAGAGCAGGCCGATGCGGTCGGTCAAACGGTTTTCCAGGCCCAGGCCCAGGGTGGCGAGCTTTTCGCGGTAGAGCGCACGGTTGGCTTGCTTGACGGCCTTGGACAGGCCGCGAAAGTTGCCGCGCTCATGCGCCAGGGCCATGTTCTCTTCGATCGACAGGTCTTCGCAGGTGCCGGCCATCGGGTCCTGGAACACGCGGGCCACTTTGTGCGCGCGGTCCCAGACGGGCTTGCGCGTCATGTCTTCGCCGTCAATGACGATGCTGCCCGAGTCGACCATCAGGTCGCCGGAGATGGCGTTCAAAAAGGTCGATTTGCCCGCGCCGTTGGAGCCGATGACGGTGACGAACTGGCCGGCGGGAATATCCAGCGCCATGCCGCGCAGCGCGCGGGTTTCGATCGGGGTGCCGGGGTTGAAGGTGATCTTGAGGTCTTTTGCGCTCAGCATGTCTCTCTCCTTGTCAGTGCTTTTTCGCAAAACGACGTTTGAGCTGGGGGATGACCAGCGCGATCGTGACCAGCAAGGCGGTGACCAGGTTCAGATCCTGGGCCTTGAGGCCGATGAAGTCGCTGTTGAGCGCCAGCGCAATGAAGAAGCGGTAGACGATGGCGCCGAGGACCACGGCCAAGGTGGCCCAAATCAGCTTGCGCGAAGGCAGGATGGACTCGCCCACGATCACTGCTGCCAGACCGATCACGATGGTGCCGATGCCCATCGAGCTGTCGGCGCCGCCCTGGGTCTGCGCAAACAGCGCGCCGGCCAGGCCGACCAGGCCGTTGGAGACCGCCATGCCCAGCAAGATCATGCCGCCGGTGTTGACGCCTTGCGCGCGGGCCATGCGGGCATTGGTGCCGGTGGCACGAATGGCCAGGCCCCGCTCAGTCAGGAAGAACCAGTCCATCGCCAGCTTGGCGAGCACCACAATCGCGCACATCAGCAGCGGACGGAACACATAGTCTTCAATGCCGGCCGGTTGCAGCTGGTTGAAGAGCGTGGGGTCGTTGATCAGCGGCACATTGGGGCCACCCATGATGCGCAGGTTGATGGAGTACAGCGCGATCATCATCAAGATGGAGGCGAGCAGGTCCATGATCTTGAGCTTGACGTTGAGCCAGCCGGTGATCAGGCCAGCGACCGCACCAGCCAAGGTGGCACCGATGGTGGCCAGAAAGGGGCTGTAGCCGCCGGTGATCATCACCGCGCAGACGGCGGCGCCCAAGGGAAAGCTGCCATCGACCGTCAGGTCAGGAAAGCGCAGCAGGCGAAAGGAGATGAACACACCGAGCGCGACCAGCGCAAAGATCAGGCCGATCTCGATGGCTCCCAAAAATGAAAATAAGGTCATGGAGTTTTCTTATCAGAGCTAGTCCGGATAACAAACAAGCCCCGCTTCTGGCGGGGCTGCGTCTTGTCACCCCCTGCGCTGTGCGGGTTGCACAGCCACAGGTGAGGCGGCATCCATCACTGAATGACTTTGGCAGCCGACTTGACCAGCTCGTCGGACAGCTTGATGCCTTGCTTTTCGGCGGCACCGGGGTTCACATGCAGCTCCATCTTGCTCGAGACTTCGGTCTTGATGTCGCCGGGCTTTTCACCCTTGAGGATGCGGGCCACCATGCGGCCGGTCTGCTCGCCCAGATCGCGGTAGTTGATACCCAGGGCTGCCACGGCGCCACGGGCGACGGAATCGGTGTCCGAGGCGACCAGCGGCAGCTTGGAGTCCTGGCCGACCTTGACCAGCGCTTCATAGGACGACACCACGTTGTTGTCGGTGTTGGTGTAGATCACATCGGCCTTGCCCACCAGCGAGCGCGCTGCGCTGGAGACATCGACGGAGCGGGGCGCTGCGGCTTCGACCAAAGTCATGCCCATCTTGGGCAGCAGCTCCTTGAGTTCCTTGACCACCACGGCAGAGTTGGCCTCACCGGGGTTGTAGACCATGCCCACGCGCTTGGCGTTGGGCACCACTTTCTTGAGCAGTTCCATCTGCTTGTCCAGCGCCAGCAGGTCGGAGACACCGGTCACGTTGTTCTTCGATGGCTCCCAGCTGGGCACCAGCTTGGCGGCCACGGGGTCGGTCACCGCGGAGAACACCACGGGCACGGTCTTGGTGGCAGCCACCACGGCTTGTGCCGAAGGCGTTGCGATGGCCACGATGGCATCGGGCTTGTCACCGACAAACTTGCGGGCGATCTGCGCGGCGGTGCCAGGATTGCCCTGGGCGCTTTGGTACTGCCACTTGAGGTTCTTGCCTTCTTCAAAGCCCTCGGCCTTGAGTGCCGCCTTGACGCCGTCGCGCACTGCGTCCAGCGCAGGGTGCTCCACGATGGCCGTCACAGCTACAGATTTCTGGTCTGCTGCCTGTGCAGGCGCGATGGCCGCGATTGCCAGTGCCACTGCGCCCAAGGGGGCCCAAGCCAATTTCTTCATGCGTATATCTCCGCCAGGTTTGTTGAATAGCCTGCGGTAGTGCCCCAGAGCCACTACCGCTTCATCTGCCCCAGTAACAACAGGTGGCAAACAGGTAGCAGCAGTCTACACTCCAGCACCCATGGGATGACACATTTGTGATCTATGGGATTGCCCTAGTTGCAGCCCTGCCTGAGAAGCTGTGCTGGCTTGCGCAAGTGGCCACATGATCGCAGTAATATTTCTCAATATAGTCTTTTTGATCAATAAAAATGTGTTTGGCTGAGAAATATGCAGCGCTGTGGCAATAAAACTGTGCGTGGAATTTGGCCTGCCGCAAAGCCAGCATGCGGCGATTTCGCGCACTGCGGGTAATCACCGAGGCGCAGATTCCTGATCGGGGCCGGCCCACTGCAAGGCGGCCTTGAGCAGGTTCTGGCGCGTCGCCAGCTGCTCGAGCGACGTGCGCATCTCCGGCTCGAGCTCACTGCGGCGGCTCAAGATCGAAAAGGATTTGGGGCCGGGTCCGGCCACCATCGCCCATTGGTAGTAAGGGTCGAGCGCCACGACGTAGTAGCTGACACCAAAGGGCCCGAAGCGGCTGATGCTGAAATGCACGGGTATCGGCAACTGGTAGTGGCTGCTCAGCGCCGCGCCCTTGGCATCGACCGGCGCCATGTAATCCTGCCGGCGGTCCCAGCGGTTGGACAGGGGGTCGTACGAGGTCGCGATCACTCGCACGCCACCGTCGTAGCGCTGCAGAAACTCATAGCGCTCCCGGGTGCGCAGCGCGTCCTGCGGCTCCTCGACCTTGGCGACCTTGTACCACAGGCCCATGAAGCGCTCCAGATCGAGGTTGGCAGCCGATACCAGGGGGGCAGGGGCAGGGGCCACCGCCGCAGCATGCGATGGCGCGGCAGCCTTGGGTGCCGCAGCGGGAGGGGGGCGCTTGGCGCGTTTGCTGGATGCAGCGGGCGCCGCATCCGCCGCGGGGGCGGCCATGCTGCCACCGGCCCAGAGCACGCCGGCCAGCAGTGCGCTTACCAGCTGGAGCCAAGGATGGGTCCGAGCATTGCCCGCCGGCACCCGGCCCTGGCAGGGGCTGGGTTGAACTGAAAGGCGTGGGAAGCGTGACCAGACAAACATAGGACCATTGTCTGCACGCCCGTCAGGGCGCGCTTGTCGGCCAAGTTCGGCAATCGATCGCGGGCCGGCCCGTGTTTGCCCTGCCATGGAAACCCGCAAGAAGGAGTGCTAACGGCGGTGTTTACATGCCCGTGTAGTTGGGGCCGCCGCCGCCTTCGGGCGTGACCCAGACAATGTTCTGGGTCGGGTCCTTGATGTCGCAGGTCTTGCAGTGCACGCAGTTTTGCGCATTGATCTGCAGGCGCTGGGCGTTGCCGCCCTGGCTTTCATCTGCCACGAACTCATAGACCCCTGCCGGGCAGTAGCGCTGCTCGGGGCCGGCGTACTGGGCCAGGTTGATCTGCACCGGCACGCTGGCATCTTTCAAGGTCAGGTGGGCGGGCTGGTCCTCGGCGTGGTTGGTGCCGCTGATGAAGACGCTCGAGAGCCGGTCAAAGGTCAGCTTGCCATCGGGTTTGGGGTAGACGATGGGCTTGCATTCCGACGCGGGCTTGAGGTAGGCGTGGTCGGGCTTGTCGCGGTGCAGGGTCCAGGGCATGTTGCCACGCAGCACAAACTGCTCGAGGCCATTCATGATGGAGGCGGTGACCAGGCCCTTCTTGAACCAGCTCTTGAAGTTGCGGCTCTTGTTGAGCTCGTCGTACAGCCAGCTCTTTTCAAAAGCGGCAGGGTAGGCGCTCAGCTCATCGCCCTGGCGGCCCGCGGCAATCGCCTCAAAGGCCGCTTCTGCGGCCAGCATGCCGGTCTTGATCGCGGCGTGGCTGCCCTTGATGCGGCTGACGTTCAGGAAACCGGCATCGCAGCCCACCAGCGCGCCACCGGGGAACACGGTCTTGGGCAGGCTCATCAGGCCGCCGGCGGTGATGGCGCGCGCGCCATAGCCAATGCGCTTGGCCGGCTTGATGCCCTTGGACTCGTCGCCTTCGAGGTAGTAGCGGATGTTGGGATGGGTCTTCCAGCGCTGCATCTCCTCGAACGGAGACAGGTAGGGGTTCGAATAATCCAGACCGGTGATGAAGCCCAAGGTGACCTTGTTGTCGTCCAGGTGGTAGAGGAAGGCGCCACCATAGGTGTCGTTGTTCATCGGCCAGCCGGCGGTGTGCATCACAAAGCCGGGCTGGTGGCGCTGGGGATCGATCTCCCACAATTCCTTGACGCCCAGGCCATAGGTCTGCGGGTCCTTGCCTTCGTCGAGCTTGAACTTGGCGATCAGTTGCTTGCCCAGGTTGCCGCGCGAGCCTTCGGCAAAGATGGTGTATTTGCCATGCAGCTCCATGCCCAGCTGGAACTCGCCGGTGGGCTCGCCGTTCTTGCCGACGCCCATGTTGCCGGTGGCCACGCCCTTGACCGAGCCGTCGTCGTTATAGACCACTTCAGCGGCGGCAAAGCCGGGGAAAATCTCGACGCCCAGGGCCTCGGCCTGCTCGGCCAGCCATTTGACGACAAAGCCCAGCTGGACGATGTAGTTGCCTTCGTTGTGAAAGCAAGGGGGCAGCAGCCAGTTGGGGGTGCGCAGACCGGATTTTTCGCTGAGGAAAATCATCGCGTCTTCGGTCACCGGCTGGGTCAAAGGCGCGCCCTTGGCTTTCCAGTCGGGGATCAGCTCGGTCAGCGCGCGCGGATCCATGATGGCGCCCGACAAGGTGTGCGCGCCAGGCTCCGAACCTTTTTCCAGCACGACGACGGAGACATCGCTGCCTTTTTCCGCTGCCAGCTGCTTCAAACGGATGGCTGTGGCCAGGCCGCCTGGGCCGCCGCCGACGATGACAACGTCGTACTCCATCGACTCGCGGGGACCATATTGGGCCAGTATTTCTTCGTTGGTCATCGGGGCTCCGTACAAATTCTTTTCAAGCGGGTGGCAGGCATGCGGCAGATCTGAGCCTGGGTTGCATGCAGTGCCATGGATTTTATGAGGATGTTGCAGTGCGGTAACCGCCCTGATCCTAGGGTTAGCCCTAGATTTGGGCGCTTCTCCGCTCTGATTTCTGAGACAGGGGCTTTGTGCCTGTGAAAGTCGGTGACAAGGCTGGGGCGTGGACGCCTGCCACCTCACCGTAAGATGACAGTCTATGAAAATCTTGCTGCCTGACCACAAACGCTGGGTTCATGACTCGGTGATGGACGTTCGCTGGGGGGATATGGACAGTCTGGGCCATGTCAACAACACCGTGTATTTTCGCTACATGGAAAGCGCGCGCGTGGAGTGGCTGCGCTCTTCGCGCGACACGCCCCATGGCGAGGGGCAGGGCCCGGTGGTCGTCAACTGCTTTTGCAACTACCTGCGGCAGATCGAGTACCCGGCCCAGCTCGTCGTCAAGATGTATGTCAGCGATGCGGCGCGCACCGCCTTTGAGACCTGGTACCACATCGAAAGGCAGGATGCGCCCGGCGAGGTCTACGCCAGCGGCGGCGCCACCGTGCTGTGGGTGGATTTTGCGCGCCAGAAGGCGGTGGATCTGCCCGGCTGGATGCGCGGCATGGTGGAAGGCTGATAACACCGGATTTTGCTGCGTTTCGCTGGTTTGCTATGCAATATATAGCAAATCAAGACCTGTGGCAGTTTTGAGGTTGGCCGGTACCTGGCGTCATGCGATGCATCGCGCGCAGACATGAAAAAGCCCGGTGAAAGCCTTCCCTGGCGGGAAGTCTTGCACCGGGCTGAACACCTCAGGGCGAATCCGCGCGGGTCAGCGCAGATCAGTGGCGCGGCAGCGCGTAGGCGATCACATAGTCGCCCCGGTCGGGCGAGTTGCGTGCGCCACCGGCCGAGACCAGCACAAACTGCTGGCCCGTCACCGGCGACTGGTAGCTGATGGGCGTGCCCTGGCTGCCCACGGGCAGGCGGGCTTTCCACACTTCCTGGCCGGTGCCGGTTTCATACGCGCGCAGGTAGTAATCCTGCGTGGCAGCGATAAAGACCAGGCCGCCTTGCGTGGCCATGGTGCCACCGATGGTGGGCATGCCAATGGGGATGGGCAGGCCCATCTTGATGCCAAAGGGCCCCGTGTCCTTGACGGTGCCCACCGGCACTTGCCAGGCGATCTGCTGGGTCTTGAGGTCCACGGCGGTCAGCGTGCCAAAAGGCGGCTTCTGGCAAGGGATCTCCAGCGGCGACATGAAGCGCACCTTGGCGTTGATCGCGTAGGGCGTGCCATCGAGCGGCACCGGCTTGGTGATCGCAGCGGCCTCGTTGCCGTCGGACTTGGCGCCGGCGTCGGCCGGGTCGGCCTTGATCAGCTGCACTTCCAGGCCCACGCGCATGTCATTGATGAACAGGTAGTTGTTGGTCGGGTCGACCGAGATGCCCCCCCAGTTCATGCCGCCCAGCGAGCCGGGCAGGTTCAGCGAGGCATCGGTGCCCGGTGGCGTGAACAGGCCGGTGTAGCGCTTGGACTTGAACTTCAGGCGGCATAGCAGCTGGTCAAACGGGGTCGCACCCCACATGTCGGATTCGCGCATGTCATCGGCACCGATATTGGGCATGCCCACCGAGAAGGGCTGCGTGGGCGAGTAGGTCTCGCCGTCGATCTTGCCAGCGGGCACGCGGCGCTCTTCAACGGCGGTCAGGGGTTGGCCGGTCGCGCGGTCCAGCACAAAGATCTGGCCGGCCTTGGTGCCGAACACCAGCGCGGGCGTGGTCTTGCCGCCAGCACCGGGGAAGTCCACAAACGAGGGCTGCATCGGCACATCGAAGTCCCAGAGGTCATCGTGCACGGTCTGGTAGACCCATTTTTCCTTGCCGGTGCTGGCATCGACGGCCAGCATCGATGCGCCGTACTTGCGGTCCAGCGCGGTGTGCTTCACACCCCAGAGGTCGACTGCTGCGCTGCCCACGGGCATGAACACGGTGTTGGACTGCGGGTCGTAGGACATCGGTGCCCAGACATTGGGGGTCGAGCGCACATAGGTCTTGCCGTCGGCAGGGGCGGCCTGGTCCTCGGGGTTGCCCGGGTCAAAGGCCCAGCGCAGCGCGCCCGTCACCACGTCAAAGCCACGCACCACGCCACCAGGCATGTCGGTGCTGACGTTGTCGGCCACGCGGCCACCAATCACGATGGTGGTGCCCGCCAGGGTCGGGGCGGAGGTGGGGTAGTACTCGCCCTTGTCGGCGCCCTTGCCCATGCCGTTGCGCAAGTCCACGCGGCCATGGGTGCCAAAGTCTTCGCAGAAGGCGCCGGTGTCGGCGTCAAGCGCGATCAGCTCGGGCGCGACGCTGTTCATCAGAATGCGGCGCTGGCAAGCGGCGCCGGGCGCCACACTCACGGCCTGCACTGGCGTTGCGCCGGCCATGCTGGGCTGGCCGAGCGGCTGGGCCGCATCAAAATAGGCCAGGCCACGGCAGCGCATCCACTTTTTCTGCTTGGCATTGATCTCGGTCTTCCATAGCTCTTTGCCGGTGGTGGCGTCCAGCGCAATCACATTGTTGTGCGGGGTGCAGACAAAGACCTGGTTGCCAATCTGCAGCGGGGTCAGCTGGTCTTCAGCGCCGCCGCCGCCAGGGCTCACCGGCACATCGCCGGTCTGGTAGCGCCAGGCCTCTTGCAGATCCTTGACATTGCTGCGCGTGATCTGGTCCAGCGCCGCAAAGCGGGTGCCCCCTGGCGTGCTGCCATAGTGCGCCCAGTCGGCAGCTGCCTGGCCCTTGGCCACCGGTTGGAGCACGGTCGCATCCGATTTGGCCGACACCGAGGCGTGGGGCAGGAACATGCCGCCCACGGTAGCGAGGCAGGTCAGCAGCAGCAGGCCTGCGACCACGGTGGAGCCAGACTTGCCGGGCGCCTGGCCGCGCGCGCGGCGCAGCAACGGGAAGGACAGTGCCACCAGAATGCCGATACCGGCGAGCAGCAGCAGGCGCGAGACCAGGGGCCAGAAATCCAGGCCCACATCGGCCAGCGCCCAGACGGCGGTGGCCAGCAAGGTCAGCGCATAGAGCCAGGCGCCGCCGGGGCGCGCAGCGGCAATCAGCAGGCCCGAGAGGATCAGTGCAATACCGCTGATCAAAAAGTACCAACTACCCTGCAGTGCCACCAACTGGTAGCCATAGATAGCAAAGAACAGGCCTGAGGCCAGCAGGCAAAGGCCCAGGAAAAGCAGCCAGGCCTTGGAAGCCAGGCTGGGTCGCTTGTTATGTTTATCCATTGTCACTATTAGGTTATGCGAATCGCCGCATCGCCGTGGGTAGGCGGATGGCGGGCCTGGGCCGCAAAGCCTCGCAGGCCCATCGCATGGGCTGGAGAGAGGCGCGGCTTGATCTATGTCATGTCCGCGACAGCGCATTATCGGCGCGGAGCAAAGCCGGGGAGGGCGGTAGGTGCAATTTTTGCCGGCGAGCTAAGTCCCAGCACTTGCAAGCAAACACCAGTGCAGCGTGGTGTGACCCAGCGACCGGTATCCGGTCGGCCCGATTAGGCTCAAGAAGCGTCGGCCTTGGGCAGCGGCGCCTGCCAGCGCGCGATAAACCAGAAATAAAAGCCCGCTGCTGCAAAGATGGCCGCCATCACGCCCAGCAGCAGCTGCATGTCGGGGTTGTGGGCATAGGGCCCCCAGATGACCCGGCCCAGCAGCACAGCCACGACCACGGCCGAAATCACCGCGCAACGCCGGTTGCGTGCCAGCACCCGTTTCTCGGCCTGCGCAATGAACAGCTCGGCGTGCTCGCCGCTAAAGCCCGCCGCGTCGAGTTTGGCCAACAAATCTTCGCGCGACTTGCCTTTGAGGATGTCGCGTGCCAGCAGAAAACGAAGAAATTTGTTGGATGCGGAATCGGCCATGGTGTGAGGAGAAAACAGCAGGAAGGAGCGTAGAGCGCGCGCAGGCGCAGGCCGCCCATTGTGCCTGCCTTGGCGAGGCCCTGGATATAGCGGGCTTGAACCTAGGGTAAACCATATATTTCGTCAATAGATATGTAATTTATGACTAAATGACTAGCTAAAAGGAATAATATGACGCTTTAATATATTCATTTTGACAATGCTTGGTTGTAACATTTGTCCATCATCCACCCTGATCAGAGAGCCTGACATGAGCGACAAATCCAGCAAAAAGACCGCCCAAACCTCCTCCTCCAGCGCCGCCAAGGCCGGTGCCGGCGACAAGAAAGTCACGATTTTGGGTGCCGGCAAAATCGGCTTTGCGATGGCCGTGCTGCTGCAGGCCGCCGGCGGCTACCAGCTGCGCATTGCCGACCAGTCCAAGGCGCAGCTCAAGGCCGCTGCGGCGCTGGGCCTGGAGACCGTGCATATCGGCAAGGGTGGTGACCTGTTGCCTGCGGTGCAGGGTCAGTTTGCCGTGCTCAATGCGCTGCCTTTCCACATGGCCACCGAGGTGGCCGGCATCGCTGCCGCCCATGGCGTGCATTACTTCGATTTGACCGAGGATGTGCAGTCCACCCACGCAATCCGCAAAATCGCCGCCAAGGCCGGCAGCGTGCTGATGCCCCAGTGCGGCCTGGCTCCCGGCTTTATCGGCATTGTCGGCAACGACGTGGCCAAGCATTTCGACACCTTGCACGACCTCAAGATGCGCGTGGGTGCGCTGCCGCGCTACCCGCAGGGCAGCCTGCGCTACAACCTGACCTGGAGCACCGAAGGCCTGATCAACGAGTACATCAACCCCTGCGAAGCGCTGGTGGATGGCCAGCCGCTGACGGTGCATGCGCTCGAAGGTCTGGAGACCTTTGCGCTGGACGGCATCGAGTACGAGGCCTTCAACACCAGCGGCGGTCTGGGCACCTTGACAGAGACCTGGGCGGGCAAGGCGCGCAATGTGGACTACAAGTCCATCCGCTACCCCGGCCACTGCGCCATCTTGAAGATCTTGCTCAACGAGCTCAAGCTGCGTGACAAGCGCGAGCTGCTCAACGAGATCTTCGACAACGCCATTGCCGCCACGCGCCAGGATGTGATCGTGGTCTTTGCCAGCGCCACCGGCTACAAGGGTGAGCGCCTGATGCAGGAGTCCTACTCGGCCCGAATCGTGGGCACCACCGTCGCTGGCCATGCACTCACTGCCATCCAGCTGACCACCGCTGCTGGCATCTGCTGCGCGCTGGACCTGGTGGCCAGCGGTGTGCTGCCGCAAAAGGGCTTTATCGCGCAAGAGTCGATCGAGCTGGCGGACTTCATGGCCAACCGCTTTGGCCAGTACTACCGCGTGCAGGATCTGAATGCATCGCTGGCAGCCTGAGCACTGAGGGCAGGGCCGCGCCCCTCGCAGCTCGCCCGGCGAGCGGCTGCCAACTCCTGCGCAAAGGCCTGGCGACAGGCCCGGCGACCGGGCGCTCTCCGGTGTGGGGTGCATACATCTATCCGCTAAAAAATGGCTGCTTTCGTCGCTGCAAGGGGACGAAAGCAGCTATTATTTTTGTAGTTTCAGAAAGTATGTGCTGTGACTAAATGCTAGTCATCGCCCACTTCTGTACTGCGCGATAGATGACTTGTATCAAGCAATGTCTCTGCGGTGATCGATAGCGATTGCTTTGTTGCGCAAGCCAAGATAGATTGCGTCGGCTCCTCACACAAGTTGTGACGTTAGTGACCAAATAAATCGAATGGCACGGTTGCTGAAAGCGCCGCATGGTTTGTCATGCGGCTGCGTGCAGCGTTTTGCTCTTTGTGGGGCTTTTCAGTACACATGCGGCCTGCAGTACCCTGGGGAATGGGAATGCCTGGCTCAGATACCAAGGAATCGTCATATGGCAGATCACAACTCCAACGAAACGCTTGCCAGTCCGTCCCGGCGCAAAGTGCTGGCCCGCATGGGCCTGGCGGCAGGCTCGGGAATGGTCTTGTCGCTGCCGCATATCGCCAGCGCGGCAGCGACGCCGCTCAAGTGCGCCGGCGCCTATACCGACACGCTGTTCCACACCCGCAATCTGACGCAGTTTGCGCGTGAAGCCAATGGCCTGAGCCAGGGTGGTCTGCAGATCGAGGTGGTCTCCAATGCCAAGCTGATGCCGATGAACCAGGTCATGCCTGCGCTCAGCAAGGGTGATCTGGCGATCGGCGAGATCTTCATGTCGAACTTCAGCGACCAGTACCCCGCCTTTGCCATCGACTCGCTGCCCTTTATCGTGCGCAGCTTTGACGATGCCAAGCGCCTGTGGGCGGCCACGCGCGAGCCGATCGAGGCGCTGCTGAAAAAGCAAGGCATTCGCCTGCTCTACACCGCACCTTGGCCGGGTCAGGGCCTGTTCTCGCGCACGGCGGTGAACAAGCTCGACGACGTCAAGGGCCAGAAATTCCGCGTCAACAACGTCGCCTCCAAGTACATTGCCGAGGTCGCCGGTGCGACCCCGGTCGACACCCCGGCCAATGACCTGGCCAAGGCTATCCAGGCGGGCAAGGTTGATGTGATGCTGACATCGAGCACCACCGGCGTGGACAGCCAGTCCTGGAACGCGATGGGCATCTTCATCGACATGCGCGCCTGGATTCCGAAGAACCTGATCCTGATGAGCGAGAAGAGCTGGTCGGGCCTGACCGACGGCGCCAAGACGGCGCTGGACACTGCCGCCAAGCAGGCCGAGGCGCGCGGCTGGCAGTTGGCCAAGGATGCCGACGATGCCGCGCAGAAGGTGCTGGTCGAGCATGGCACCAAGATCAGCCAGCCGTCCTACGAGCTGCGCCGTGCGCTGGACTTGATGGGCGAGAAGTTCGCCCGCGAGTGGTCGTCCAAGGCCGGTGTCGATGGTGCTGCCGCCTTGCTGAACTACTACTTCCCCAAGAAGTAAACCCTTGGCATGTGCCTGCGGGCCTGCATGCCTGCCCCGGTGCACCAGAGATCAAAAAACCGCCGATGCGCCTGTCAAGGGCAGCGGCGGTTTTTGCATGCTGGCGCTGCGATTTACTTGGCGTAGATATGCGCAATCTCGGTGGCGAACTTCTGCATGAGCTGCGGGCGGCGCAGCTTGAGCGTAGGCGTCATCAAGCCGTTGTCGATGGTCCAGGGTTCGGTGACCAGGTAGACGGCGCGCGGCACCGCATACTTGGCAAGGCCCTGGCACTGCGCGGCGATGCGCTCCAGCGCGATCTTGCGCACGGCGCTGGCCTGCAGGCTGACGCTGTTGTCCGGGTCCAGACCCAGGCTGGTGGCCAGCTGCTTCCATTCTTCGCGGTTGACGACGGTGACGCAGGCGATAAAGGGCTGGTGCTCACCGACGACAAAGCTTTGCTCGAACAGCGGATCGGCGCAGAGCGCCTGCTCGATATCCGAGGGCGGCACCTTCTCGCCGGTGGCGGTGACGATGATCTCCTTGATGCGGCCCACGATGCGCACTTCGCCACCTACCAGCTCGGCCTGGTCGCCGGTGCGCAGCCAGCCGTCGTCAGTAAAGGCCTGGCGCGTGTCTTCCGGGCGGCCCCAGTAACCCATCATGATATTGGGGCCGCGTGCCTGCAGTTCCTTGTTCTCGCCAATGCGCACTTCCATGCCATCGAGGGGCTTGCCCACCGTGGATGGGTCGTTGTGCTGCAGCGAGTTGGCGGTCAGCACCGGCGAAGTCTCGGTCATGCCAAAGCCCTGCAGCACATTCAGGCCCAGGCCCAGAAAGCTGTGCGACACCACCGAGGGAATGGCCGCGCCGCCGGTCACGGCAATGCGCAGCCGGCCGCCAAACAAATCCAAAATGGGCTGGGCCACTTTTTTCTGCAGCAGCGACCAGGGCAGCCAGCGCGCCCAGCCGCCTTGCGGTGCATCGGTATTGGCCAGGCCATGGGCCTGGCAGTGGCGCGCCCAGCCTTTGGAGACGGCTGCGGCAAAGAGCGCGCGCTTGAGGGCCGACCTGGTGAGCTTTTCCTGGATCTTGGCGTAGATGCGCTCGTAGATGCGGGGCACGGACACCAGGATGGTGGGGCGGATGCTGAGCATGTCCTCGGCCAGCAGCGCGACCGAGCGGGCATAGACCACCGTGCTGGCGACTGCCATCGGCAGGTAGTAGCCGCAGCTGCGCTCAAAGGTGTGCGATACCGGCAGAAAGGACAGAAAGACATCGTCCTGCGTTGGCACGACACGGCCGAGCACCGCCTTGACGTCGCTCAGCACATTGTGGTGGCTCAGCATCACGCCCTTGGGCTTGCCGGTGGTGCCGCTGGTGTAGACGATGGCGGCCATATCCTGCGCTTCTGGCGCCTGGTGGGTCTGTGATGGGGTGCTGTTGCCATCGGCCTCGGCCAGCCAGTCCTGCAGACGGACCAGGCGCGGCAGACCTTCGCTGCTGGCCAATACCGGGATCGCTGCTTGCTGCGGGTCATCGATCACCACGCAGCGCAGCGCGGGCAGCGGCGTGCCAGTCGCCACGATCTGCTCCCAGGTCTCCAGGCGGTTGATGAGCAGCAGCGAGGCGGCCGCATCGGCCAGGATAAAGGCGATATTGCCGGGGTTGTCATTGGCATGCAGCGGCACGGTGGCGCAGGCCTGGGCCATGCCGGCCTGGTCGATACAGATGGCGTGCACGCTGTGCGTCAGCAAGGTGGCAATGCGTGCGCCTCGCGCCAGCTGCAGGCCTTGCAGCGCCTGGCCCCAGCGTGCGACCTGGGCCTGCATATCGGCCCAGCTGAACGATTGCCAGGCATCCGTTGCGCTATCAAACCAGCGGTAGGCTTCGCGCTCAGGGCTGTGGTTGCAGCGGTAGGCAAACAGCGCGGGCAGGGTGGTCAGGGCGCTAAGCTCAGGGGCCAGCGGCGCTGGAAGTTGGGCGTTCATATCTCTGTCGTTCTCCTCGGGTGTCATCATCGCATTGGCGCGCCGTGGTTTGGGCCATTTGCGGGCCGGATGGCCTGCGGGCTTGCTGCGATTTGCAACGAGGCGATTGTCTGCAGCGCGCGGCGGCAGACGCTGAAATTTGGATGCGTATGCGATTTTTATACCTCAGGGGTATCAATATTTGATACTTCTATCGCGTGCAGAGCTTGGAATGCGCTCGTACAGGCACGGTGCAGCGGTCGCCGTTCAGCGGCTGCTGGATGGCGCTGCCCGCTGGCCTTCGCTGCTGGCAGATGCGGCATCCGGCGCCTGCTGTGACTGGTCTGCAGCGCCGGTACTGCCCGCAGAATCGGCTTGGGGCACGCCACCGAGCAGGTAGTGCAGGCACAGGGCCAGCAGTGCTGCGCCAGCGGCCCACCAGCAGGGGTACCAGCGCGCGGCGTCGCTGTAGCCGTCGGGGTTGCTATCCCGGCGGGCGTTGGCGCCTTCGCGTGGATCGCAGGCCAGGTCAAAGCGCGGGTCATGGGCGGGCCCAGGCTGCGGCTGCTCGGGCAGGCTGGGGTCGGCCCGGGCCAGCTCGGCATCGTCGATCAGTGGCGCGCGCTCCCATTCCTCCAGCGCGCGGCGTGCGGCGGCCCAGTCGGCATCGTCCACCAGCAGACGCACCAGGCTGCCGGCGGGCAGCTCGCCGATCGCGCCTTGCAAATGCTCGCCACTGACAAAGCTGGTGATGCCGTGCTGGCGCAGCACGTCTTGCAGAACATGGGCTTGTACGGCACTGGCCGGTTCATAAACAGTGCGCATCTTGGGTCTCCTGTTGCGGCTAGGGATCCTCTGCAAAATCCTCGCCCAATGGGATGGACGCGGATCGCCCGAGTCCGCGTCTACACCACGGCAGGGAGTTTTGCAGAGGGTCTCTTGGTCATGCAAATACTATAGCGTCTGTTGCTTTGTGGCTATGGCGGCATGACCTGCATCAAGCAAAAGTAGGCCGATCGGCAACCGGCCTGGTGGGCTGCGCGCTTTCCCTAGTCAGGGTGGGCAAAGCGGGTGGTATGTTGGTGCCTGGGGCGGTTTTTTTGGCCGCATTCAGAACCCGTTTTTGGAACAGGAGACTTTGGATGATGCACCCTGCTTGGCGTTTTCGTCTCTCCCCCCTCTGGCTGGCCGCTGGCCTGGCTGCTGGCAGTGGCATGGCCCAGGCCGCTTGCCTCGATGACGCCCAGGTCGCGCAGTGGCTGCAGGCCTATGAGGCCAAGCAGCCCGTGCCTTCGGCCGCCGCGATGACCGAGGCCGATGGCAAATGCAGCCGCAACAAGCTCAACGCCGCCTGGCTGGCCCAGGGCAAAAAGCCCATTGGCTACAAGGCGGGGCTGACCAGCGCGGCGATGCAAAAGCGCTTTCAAACCGACAAGCCGGTATGGGGTGTGCTCTACGAGGGCGCGCTGCTGCCCAACCGCAGCACCGTGCCTGCCGCCTTTGGCGCACGCCCGATGTTTGAGGCGGATATGCTGGTGCGCGTCTCCAGCAGTGCCATCAACCGCGCGACTACGCCGCTGCAGGTGCTTAACAACATCGACCGCATCGTCCCCTTTATCGAGTTGCCCGACCTGGTCGTGGAGAACCCCGCACAGCTCGATGGCGCGGCCGTCGAGGCGATGAATGTAGGCGCGCGCATGGGCGTGATGGGCAACGCCATGCCCGTGCCACAGTTCCGCGCCGAGCGCTATGCGCTGTTGAATGCACTGCAGAGCATGCAGGTCGATATCACCGACCAGAGCGGCGCGCGGCTGGGTGGCGGGCGCGGCGGCGACCTGATGGGCCAGCCGCTCAATGCCGTGGTCTGGCTCGCGCAAGCCCTGCAGGCCGAAGGCCAGCGCCTCAAGGTGGGCGACTGGATCAGCCTGGGTTCGTACTCGGCCTTGATGCCGCCCCAACCCGGGCAGCAGATCCGCGTGGATTACAAGGGCTTGGTCGGGGCGCAGCCGGTAGAGTTGCGCTTTGAGTAACCAAGCTCGGCATCAGGCCTATGCGAAGGAAGGCTCTGCCAAGTTGGCAGGGCCTTTTTTCCTCGGGATGCTCTGCAAAACCCTCGCCAAGCGGGATGGACGCGGATCGGGATGAGCAGCAAGGCGTCTTTTGCAGTCAATAGCGAGCTATTGACAAGGAGGACAACGTAGCGGATCGCCCGAGCCCGCGTTCAGACCACGGCAGGGAGTTTTGCAGAGGGTCCCTAGGTGACCGACATGCCCCGTTGTGAATGGGCAATGGCTGATAATCAGCCGGCCCTGTTCCCCAATTGCGCCCATGCCGGCTGGCTGGGCAACGATGTATGTCTGACGCCTCACCCCGCTCCAAAGCCCATCTCCCCGCCGAATTGTCCATGCCTGCCGATGTGATCGCCGAGCTGACTCCCATGATGCGCAGCGTGGTTGAGCGCATGGCCCGCGCCCAGCACACCCCCATGTGGGAGATGACGGTGCAAGAGGCGCGCCAAGCCTACGGCATTGGCGCCGGGGTGCTGGAGATTGCCAAGCCCGCACTCGCACGCGTTGAGGACTTGCACATCCCGGCGCGCGATGGTTTTCAGATCCCGGCGCGGCTCTACGCCGCCAGCTGGGACCCGCTGCAGCCGATGTTACTCTTTACCCATGGCGGGGGCTTTACGATCGGCAGCGTGGACACGCATGACACGCTGTGCCGCGAGCTGGCCCACCTGGCTGGCTGCATGGTCGTCTCGGTGGACTACCGCCTGGCGCCCGAGCACCGCTTTCCGACTGCCAGCAATGATGCCTGGGATGCCTTGCAGTGGCTGGCGGCCGAAGGCATGGCGCTGGGGGCCGATACCGGCCGCCTGGCCGTGGGTGGCGACAGCGCAGGCGGCACCTTGGCAGCAGTCAATGCGATTCTCGCGCGCGATGCCGGTATCGACCTGGCCTTGCAGCTGCTGATCTACCCCGGTTGCGCGGCGCACCAAGATACGCCCTCGCATGCGCGCTACAGCCAGGGGCCCATTCTGACCAAGCCGATGATCAGCTGGATGTTCAGCAACTACCTGCGCACGCTGACCGACCGCGACGACTGGCGCTTTGCGCCCTTGCTGGCGCCGGATCTGCGCGGCCTCGCGCCTGCCAGCATCCATCTGGCGCAATGCGATTCACTGGTCGATGAGGGCGTGATGTATGCCGAGCGCCTGCGTGCTGCCGGTGTCGACGTGGACCTGCACACCTATGCCGGCGTGGCGCATGAATTTGTCAAGATGGGCCGCGCGCTCAAGGAAGCGCGGGCCTGCCATGCGCAGATGGCCCAGGCGCTGCGTGCGGCCTTTGACTGAGGGCGGCCCTGCTGCCGAACCGCCTCTAGATTGACCATATTGTGAGTACAGAAAAGACCATGAGCACCTCTTCCCAGACCCTGTTTGACACCCCCGCCCGCAGCCTGGCCGATTTCCGCTGCCGCAGCCGCCAGCGCGTGCGCTGGTCCGAGGTCGATCTGCAGAAAGTGGTCTTCAACGCCCATTACCTGAGCTATGTGGATATTGCCATGTCCGAATACTGGCGCCAGCTGGCCGTGCCTTACGAGGAGGGCATGCAGCGCCTGGGCGGCGAGCTGTTCCTGCGCGCCTCGCAGCTGGAGTTCCATGCCTCGGCACGCCTGGACGATGTGATCGACATCGGCCTGCGCGTGGCCAAGCTGGGCAATACCTCGGTGCAGTACGAGGCGGCGATCTACTGCGCTGGCACTTTGCTGGCCACGGCCACCATGGTCTATGTGTTTGCCGACAGCGCCCAGCAGCCCCAGCCGCTGCCCGAGGCCTACCGCCGCATGGTGCAGCGCTTTGAAGCGGGCGAAGAGATGGTGGAACTGAAGACCGGCAGCTGGAATGTACTGGGCCAGGAGGCGATGCGCCTGCGCATGCAGGTCTTTGTGCGCGAGCAGGGCATTCCTGCCGAGATCGAGGCCGATGCCTTTGATGTGAGTGCGCTGCATGCGGTCGCGCTCAACGGCCTGGGCATGTGCGTGGCCACCGGCCGCATGCTGCCCAGCGCGCAGGAAAAAAACCGGGCCGATGCGATGCGCATTGGCCGCATGGCCGTCGCCAAGCCGCTGCGCGGTGGCAGTCTGGGCCGCCAGGTGCTCGATGCCTTGGTCGATGCCGCTGCGCGCCAGGGCAAGCGGCAGGTGGAGCTGCATGCGCAGCGCACAGCGGAGAACTTCTACCGCCGCGCTGGCTTCAGCGTTGTGGGCGAGCCCTATGAGGAAGCAGGCATTGCCCATATCTCGATGCAAAAAACGCTGCGCTGATCAATGGCGGGCCGCTTGTCTTGCCAATGGGGCTATGCAGCGGTTTGATAACTTGACCAATAAAAAGCCGGGTCTGGTTTCCCAGACCCGGCAAGTGTGATGGTCAAGATGCGCTTGAGTAGTTGTTCCGTCATGCTTGCAGGGGCTGCTTGAACGGCTCCTGCTTGCAAAGTCCCGCAATTTTAGCAAATTGCAGCGCAAATGCCATAAAAATTCTGTAACGGCTGCCGGGGGGCCTTTTTTGACTGAGAAATTGTCGTATTTGTGATGAAGCAGACAGTTACCACTGTCGTGGAACATCACAAATAGGCGATCAGATGTCTTCCTTGAGCGTATAGGGCAGGCTCAGTAGCTGCAAGGCCGCGCCGGTGCTGCTGCCCAGGTGCAACGGCTCGCTGGCGGCCGTAATCTGCATCGAGACCAGGGCCTCAAAGCCCGATGCGCTGGCAGCGGCCTGCACCACGGTGCCCACTGGCTGGCTGTCGTCGCTGGCGGCAAAGACCTCCTGGCCCGGCTGGGGCTGCGCGGCCGAGGCGAGCCGGTACATGCGGCGCTTGAGCGTGCCGCGGAACTGGCTGCGTGCGACGACCTCCTGGCCGGGGTAGCAGCCTTTTTTGAAGCTCACGCCATCGACCGATTCAAAGTTCAGCATCTGGGGCACAAAGGCATCGACCACCGGCGTGGTGATCAGCGGCACGCCCGCCTGCACCATCGACAGCTGCCAAGCCTGCGGCGCAATGGCCGGGCTGCCTGAGATTTGCGTGGGCAGGGCGCTGGCGGCGGGGGCGGCGAGCAGTGCGCGACTCTCGCCTTCGGCGGCATAGAGGCGCACCATCGACGCATCGCCCAGCGCCAGCACCTGCCAGGGCGCCAGGCTGCGGGCCTCGGCGGGCACAGCATCACCGGCCAGGCCCAGCAGTTGCACGGCCTCGGTGGCGTCGCTCAGCTTGCACTTGGCGCGCAGCACAAACATCGACAGACGCTTGAGCGTGGCGGGCAGCACATCGCGGCTGGTGATGAGCCAGAACTCGTCTGCGCTGCGTTTGATCACGATAAAGCTGGCCTGCATGCGGCCCTTGGCCGACAGAAAAGCCGCCAGCCTGGCCTGGCCCACGGGCAGCAACTGCACATCATGGCTGAGCTGGCCCTGCAAGAAGCTGGCGGCATCGGCGCCCTCGGCGCGGATCACGCCCAAATGCTGGAGCGAAAGGTGTCCCTGTAATGCTTGAGTCATGGGGTGAATTATGATGCTCGCTCCATTGCACGGAGGCGGTAGGGTTGTGAAGCGTTTATTCAAGTTGATTGTTGTGCTGGCACTGGCCGCTGCCGGTGCGGGCTATGTCTGGCTGAACCAGCCACTGGTCCTGGGCAAAGGCGGCGCCACCGTGGAGCTGGAGATTGAGCCGGGCACCTCGCCGCGTGCCGTCGCCCAGGCGGTGCGGGCCGTGGGCATCGAGGTGAACCCCGATCTGCTGTACTGGTGGTTCCGCCTCTCGGGCCAGGACCGCAAGATCCGCGCGGGCAACTACGAGATACCCGCCGGCACGTCGCCGCGCAGCCTGCTGGCGCGCCTGATGCGCGGTGAAGACAGCCAGCGCGTGCTGACCATTGTCGAAGGCTGGAACCTGCGCCAGATGCGTGCGGCCATGGCCAGGGAAGAGCACCTGCGCCACGACACGGCAGCGATGACGCCCGAAGAGATCATGGCAGCGCTGGGCCGGCCCGATATGCCGGCCGAAGGCCGGTTTTTCCCCGACACCTATGCATTTTCCAAGGGCAGCAGCGACCTGGCCTTGATGCGCCGCGCGATGCTGGCGATGGACAAGCGGCTCGAAGCGGTCTGGTCGCTCAACCCCTCGGACAGCCCGCTCAAGAGCCCGCAGGATTTGCTGACGCTGGCCAGCATTGTTGAGAAGGAAACCGGTAAGGCAGAGGACCGGGCGATGGTGGCGGGGGTTTTCATCAACCGCCTGCGCATCGGCATGCTGCTGCAGACGGACCCGACCGTCATCTACGGCCTGGGTGAAAAATTCGATGGCAATCTGCGCAAGCGCGACCTGCAGACCGATACGCCCTGGAACACCTATACCCGCGCTGGCTTGCCACCCACACCGATCGCCATGCCCGGCAAGGCCTCGCTGATGGCCGCCATCCAGCCTGAGAACACCAAGGCGCTGTACTTTGTCGCCAAGGGCGATGGCAGCAGCCATTTCAGCCAGAGCCTGGACGAGCACAACCGTGCGGTAAACACCTATATCCGCGGCAAGTAGTCGCGGGCACTGGCGAAAGCCGGACTGTTGAGCAAAGCCAGCCATAGCGCTGGCTTTTTCGTTTCAGCGCGGGCAGGGGGGCCGGCGTGTTATGGGCTGCCGCTGCCCAACGCCTCGGTGTAGAACGCGTAGCGCCCCCGGCCCTGCTGCTTGGCCTGGTAGAGCGCCCTGTCGGCCTTGCGCAGCAGGCCGTCCGGGTCTTGCGTGTCAGAGGGCTGGGTCAACAGGGCAATACCCACGGACACGCCGATGCTGACGCGCTGGCCTTCGATCACATAGTCGGCGCTGAGCTTGTCGATCACCCGCTGGGCCAGGCTGGCAGCGGCTTGCGCCGAGGAGGCGTTTTGCACGATGCAAAATTCGTCACCGCCCATGCGCACCACCAGGTCGGTGTCGCGCAGCAGCTCACGCAAGCGCTCGGCCACCGCGCACAACAGCGCGTCGCCAGTGGCGTGGCCGAGGGTGTCATTGACCTGTTTGAAGCGGTCCAGGTCCAGATACAGCAAGGCGCCTGCGGTGCCGCCCGGCGAGCAGATCGGCTTTTGCAGCAGACTGCGGTTGGGCAGGCCGGTGAGCGGGTCATGCAGCGCCAGGTAGGCGACCTCGGCCTGCGCACGCTTGCGGTCATCCACATCTTCGAGCACGCCCAGCCATTCGCTGATGCGCTGCTGCTCGTCCACAATGGCGGCGCCCCGGGCGCGCATCCAGCGCCAGGCGCCGTCCTGGGTGCGCAGGCGCAACTCCACATCCAAGGTGTGGCGGGGGTCCGTCAACAGCGGCACCGCCTGGTTTTGCAGCTGCGCGGCGTCCTCGGGGTGCACATGGCGCAGCCAGCCCAGCTGCAGCGCCTGCGCATCGGGCGTGCCACCCAGGGCCTGCCAACCGACGATGGACAGCGCGCGGCCTTTGGCATCGAGGCTCCACTGCACCGACGCACCGGCATGGGCCAGGGTGCGCGCGCGCTGCTCGCTGGCGGCCAGCGCAGCGGCTGCCTGCTTTTGCGCAGCCAAGGTCGACTCGATGCGCGCGCGTGCGCGGCTGAGGCTCTGGCGCAGGATCTCGTACTCCTGCACCACCAGCACCTGGCCGCCACCGGTGGCCGCGGCATAGGAGGCGCCGGTGCGCGTGCTGATGGTCAGCTGGCGGATGGGGCGCAGCAACTGGCGTGAGACCCAGGCGCACAGCAGGCCCGCAATGGCCAGCGCAAAAAGGCTGGCCAGCACGATATGGGTGACCGGTGTTTGCCAGCGGGCGTTGAAGGCTTCCAGTGGCTCACCGGCCACCACCACCCAGCCGGGCGTCTTGGGCAGCTGGTAGAAGCTGAAGATCACCTGGCCGCCATCGGCACGCAGGGCCTCGAAGCTGCCCCGGTTGGCACCCACGGCCTGCAGCCTGGCCCAGTCGGGCACGGTGGTGCCGATAAAGCGCTCGGCCTGGGCCGAGCGCGCCAGTATCCGGCCCTCGCCATCGGTGATGGCTATCAGCACACTGTCGCTGGCCTGGCTGGGCGCGATGCTCACCATCTCAGCCGGTGGTGTGGTCAGCACCAGCACCTGGGGCGATGCAGCGCCCAGGCGCACGGCCATCGCCACTGCGGCCTGGCCGTCCTGGAAAAAAAGCTGTGAAAAAGCCGGCGCACTGCTGCGCAGCGCCTCCTGGGCCAGTGCCAGCTGCACGGGCAGCAACGCAGGCGCTGCCGTCGAGGCCATGTCCGCTTGGGTCTGGCCGGGGCGCAGCAGCACCAGGCTGCTGGGCGCGGCCATGCCGGTCAGCCGCAGCCAGCGGTCCAGCGTGCGGGGCGATGAGAAGTCGCCGTCCGCCGCAAAGGACTGCAGCATGCCGGCGCGGTTGAGCAGATCAGACTCGGCCGCCTGGCCCAGGTTGCTGGTGATGTCCAGCATGCGGTTGAGGCTGCTGTCTCGGTAGGACTGGGCCACATGCTGCACCGTGTAGATGCCCGCGGCCAAGATGGGCAGCGCTGCTGCCAGCATCAGCAGCACCAGGTAGGTGCTCAGCGAGCGCGCACCGGCCACCATGGGCTCCAAGGCAGGGCCATTGGTGTCCATTCCTTCAGCGGGCAAAAGGGTCTGGGCAGATGATGCGGGCATGGGTGGGGCTGGACCCTTTCCCACGGCGCTGGGCCGGAGGCGGACACGGGTGCAGCTGGGGGCTGGAAAGAGGCCGACTGGATTATCGGGGGTGGTCCGGGGCTTTTTCAGCGACAGCGAGTGACTCTGACAATTGTTATAGGAGTGGTTTGCCTCTGCCTCAGCAGCCTCACGAGGGCGATGCCGGGTCTGTCACTTATTCACAACGGTCCAAGCCAAGTCAAGCCCAGTTGGAGGCCAGCATGGCCAAGCCCGCCAGGGTCAGCAGGCCCAGCACCACGCGCTTGAAGGCCACATCGCTGATGCGTTCATACAGGCGCGCTCCCCACAGCGAGGGCAGCACCATGGCCGGCAGCGCCACCGCCAGCTGCGGTAGCATGCGCTGGCTCACCAGCCCGGTGGCCACATAGCTGGCAAAGGTGACGGCCAGCATCGTGAGGTTGAAGTTCTGGATCACCTGGCGCTGGGTGTCGCGCGCCATGCCGGTGATCTGGCACCACAGGGTGGGCACCACGCCCGAAAAACCACCCAGCGCCGCCATGGCCCCACCGGCTAGCCCCGCCAGCCCATTGGCCAGCGCACGCCCAGGGCCTCGGCTGAGCCGCCCCGATGCGATGCCGCCCAGCCGGTGGGAGAAGGCCATCAGCGGGCAGAAGATGACCAACAGCGCGCCCAGCACGGTCTTGAACAGCTGGGCATCGAGCATGGGCAATAGCTTCAATCCCAGCGGCAGGCCGCACAGCCCACCCAGCACAAACGGCCACAGCATGCGCCCGTCAAAGCCGCGCCGCACCTTGAGCGCCTGGATGATCTGCCCGCACAGGCCGCCAAACACCGCCAGCACCGCCGCGAGCGCGGGCTCCAGGGTCCAGGCCCACAGGGCCATGGCCGTCATGCTGTAGCCAAAGCCCGAGAGGCCCTGCACAAAGCCGGCGAGCGCTGCGCCCATGGCGATGACGAGGATGCTGTCCATGCCGAGAAGTCTCCGCGCTCGGGTGCAGTCCCGGGCTGATTTTTGCTGATGGAGGAAGAGGCGTAAAAAAGCGACCCGGTGGGTCGCTTCGGAAGAAGCCCGAGGGCTATCTTAAGACTTAAGCCGAGGTGCCGTAGCTGTCCAGCGGCACGCAGCTGCAAAACAGGTTGCGGTCGCCATAGACGTTGTCGACGCGGCCCACGGGGCTCCAGTACTTGGCGCGGCGCAGCGCAGGCACGGGGTAGGCGGCGGCTTCACGGCTGTAGCTGTGGCTCCATTCGCTCGCCAGCAAGGTCTCGGCGGTGTGGGGCGCGTTCTTGAGCAGGTTGTCATCCTGCGCGGCACGGCCCGCTTCAATGTCGGCGATCTCGCCACGGATGGCGATCATCGCTGCGATGAAACGGTCCAGCTCGTACAGGCTCTCGCTCTCGGTGGGCTCGACCATCAAGGTGTTGGGCACCGGGAACGACAGGGTCGGCGCGTGGAAGCCGTAGTCGATCAGGCGCTTGGCGACGTCCTCGGCCATCACGCCGCAGCTGTCCTTGAAGTGGCGCAGATCCAGAATGCATTCATGGGCCACATGGCCGTGCTCACCGGCGTACAGCGTTGGGAAGTGGGCTTCGAGGCGCTTGCTGATGTAGTTGGCGTTCAGAATCGCCGTCTCGGTGGCGCGCTTGAGGCCGGGCTCGCCCATCATGCGGATGTACATCCAGCTGATCGGCAGCACGGCGGCATTGCCCAGCGGCGCGGCGCTCACGGCCCCCACCTTGCCGGGCACGCCCGCCGTGGCATGGCCGGGCAGGAAGGGCACCAGGTCTTCGACCACGCAGACGGGGCCGACGCCGGGGCCGCCACCGCCGTGGGGGATGCAGAAGGTCTTGTGCAGGTTCAGGTGGCTGACATCGCCGCCGAACTCGCCCGGTGCGGCCAGGCCGACCTGGGCGTTCATGTTGGCGCCATCCACATAGACGCGGCCGCCATGGCTGTGCACCAGCTGGCACAGCTCCTTCACCTGGGTCTCGAACACGCCGTGCGTGCTGGGGTAGGTGATCATGATGCAGGCCAGGTTGGCGCTGTGCTTTTCGCAGGCCAGTTGCAGGTCTGCCATGTCCACATTGCCGTTCTCATCGCACTTGGTGACCACCACCTGCAGGCCCACCATCTGCGCGCTGGCCGGGTTGGTGCCGTGGGCGCTGCTGGGGATCAGGCAGATATTGCGGTGCGCCTGGCCCTTGGAGGCGTGGTAGGCCTTGATGGCCAGCAGGCCGGCATACTCGCCTTGCGATCCGGCATTGGGCTGCAGGCTGATGCCGGCGTAGCCGGTGGCCTGGCACAGCCATTCGCGCAGCTGGGCATCGAGCAGCGCATAGCCTTGCAGTTGCTCGGCCGGTGCAAACGGGTGCATGTTGGCAAACTCGGGCCAGGTGATGGGGATCATCTCGCTGGTCGCGTTGAGCTTCATCGTGCAGCTGCCCAGCGGAATCATGCTGCGGTCGAGCGCCAGGTCCTTGTCCGACAGGCTGCGGATGTAGCGCAGCATCGCGGTCTCGGAGTGGTGGGTGTTGAAGACCGGGTGGGTCAGGTAGGCGCTCGTGCGCTGCAGGCCTTCGGGGATCAGCGAGGTGCTGCCTTCGTCCATCGCCTCGATATTGGGCAGGGCCTGGCCGGGCTGGGCGAAGATGCTCCAGATCAGTTCCACATCGGCGCGGCTGGAGGTTTCATCCAGGCTGATGCACAGGTACTCGCCCCAGGCCTTGCGCAGGTTGGCGCCCTGGGCCAGCGCGCGCGCCAGGATGGCGTCGGTGGCGTCCTTGGTGTGCAGCGACAGGGTGTCGAAAGCGCTGTCATGGTGCCGGGCGCTGAAGCCCAGCGCCGCCAGGCCACGGCTCAAGATGGCGGTGAGGCGTGCCACGCGCTGGGCAATGCGCTTGAGGCCGGCCGGGCCGTGGTAGACCGCGTACATGCTGGCGATCACCGCCGGCAGCACCTGGGCGGTGCAGATGTTGGAGGTGGCTTTTTCGCGGCGGATGTGCTGCTCGCGCGTTTGCAGCGCCAGGCGGTAGGCCGGGTTGCCATGCACATCGACGCTGACGCCGACCAGGCGGCCTGGCAGCGAGCGCTTGTAGTCGTCGCGGCAGGCCATGAAGGCGGCGTGCGGGCCGCCGGCGCCCATGGGCATGCCAAAGCGCTGGCTGTTGCCCACGACGATGTCGGCACCCCATTCACCGGGCGGGGTGATCAGCGTCAGCGCCAGCAGGTCGGTAGCCACAATCGCGGCAGCCTGCTTGGCGTGGATGGCATCAACGTCGGCCTTCCAGTCGACGATCCAGCCGCTCGAGGCCGGGTACTGGATGACGGCGGCAAACAGCTCACCGGCCAGCGCAGATTCCCATTCGTCCTTGCTGTTGGCCACCAGCACCTCCAGGCCCAGCGGCTGGGCGCGCGTCTGGATGACCTCGATGGTCTGGGGATGCAGATCGCCTGCCAGCACGATGCGGTTGCTCTTGGACTTGACCGAGCGCTTGGCCAGGGTCATGGCCTCGGCAGCGGCCGTGGCTTCGTCGAGCATCGAGGCGTTGGCGATGGGCATGCCGGTCAGGTCGCAGACCATGGTCTGGAAGTTGACCAGTGCTTCCATGCGGCCTTGCGAGATTTCGGCCTGGTAGGGCGTGTAGGCGGTGTACCAGGCGGGGTTCTCCAGGATGTTGCGCAAAATCACGCCGGGCGTGAAGGTGCCGTAGTAGCCCTGACCGATAAAGCTCTTGAGCACCTGGTTCTTGCTGGCCAGGGCCTTGAGCTCGGCCAGCGCATCCGCTTCGGTCACGGGCTCGGGCAGGTCCATGGGCTTGCTGCGCACGATGGAGGCGGGCAGCACCTTGTCGATCAGCGCATCGAGCGAGGGCAGGCCCAGTGCTGCCAGCATGCTGGCCTCGTCGGCGCTGCCGGGGCCAATGTGGCGGGCGATGAATTCACTGGCGTTTTCCAGCGCGGCGAGGGGCTCTTTGGAGGGCATCAGCATGGTCCGAAGCGGTGTAGTGGGAGAGGGTGATGGCTGGCGCCGTATCAAAGAGCGCTGGCAGCGAGGAAAAAAGTGGGTCAGCCCGAGGGCTGGCCTGCTGGTGGCCTGCAAAATGTTCAGTGGCAGACCAGCAGCAGGGCCAGGTCGTCAGGCGTTGGCGGCGAAGTCGTTGTAGGCGGTCTCGTCGAGCAGCGCGTCGAGCTGGGACACATCGCTCAGCTTGACCTTGAAGAACCAGCCGCTGTTGAGCGGGTCGGAGTTGGCAAGCGAAGGGTCATTGCGCAGTGCTTCGTTGACTTCGACGATCTCACCGGTCACGGGCATGAAGACGTCGGCAGCGGCCTTGACGGACTCGACCACACCGGCCACATCGCCCTGGTTGAACGAGGCGCCGACTTCCGGCAGGTCGACAAACACCACATCGCCCAGCGCGTCTTGCGCATGGACGGTGATGCCGACGATGGCGGCGTTGGTGTCGGCGCTGTTGATCCATTCGTGGTCGCGGGAGAACTTGATCGTCATAGGAATACTCCAGTTTTGTAGGCGTGAATTGTGCTCGGGCGGGTGCAGAAAGCCGCACCCAGCAGCTACTTTAGCCGCGGAAATAGCGGGGAGGGACAAAAGGCATGGCTGCCACCTCGACCGGGACGGGTTTGCCGCGCACCATTGCATGCAGCTGGGTGCCGATGGCCGCCAAAGCGGGCTCCACATAGGCCATCGCAATGGGCTTGTCGATGGTCGGGGCCAGCAGGCCGCTGGTGGTCACACCCACGACCTGGCCAGCCAGGCTGCGAATCTCGACCTGCTCGCGCACGGGGATGCGTTCTTGCGCGACCAGGCCGACGCGCTTGCGCGTCAAGGTGGCCGGGTTGTCGATCTGGGCGAGCACCTTGTCAGCACCGGGAAAGCCGCCTGCGCGGGCACCGCCCGTGCGGCGCACTTTCTGGATCGCCCAGTTGAGGCCGGCTTCGGGTGGGGTGGTGGTGGCATCGAGGTCGCTGCCGTAGAGGCACAGGCCCGCTTCCAGGCGCAGCGAGTTGCGCGCGCCCAGGCCAATGGGCTGCACCTCGGGCTGGGCCAGCAGCTTGCGCGCCAGCGCCTCGGCCTCATGGCCGGCCACCGAAATCTCGAAACCGTCCTCGCCGGTGTAGCCGCTGCGGGTGATAAAGCAGGCAATGCCGTCCACGTCGAAGTCGCCACCGGTCATGAACACCAGTTGCTCGACGCCGGGCGCCAGACGGGCGAGGGCCGTGGCCGCCTGGGGGCCTTGCAGCGCCAGCAGGCCCTGGTCGGGCAGTGGCAGCACCTGGCAGCGCTGGCCGATGCGTTCGCGGATCAGCGCCATATCTGCCACCTTGCAGGCGCCGTTGACGATGACGAACAGCTCTTGCTCCGAGACACGAAAGAACATCAGGTCATCGACAATGCCGCCTTCGTCATTGAGCAGCAGGCCGTAGCGCTGCTTGCCAATGGCCAGGTCGATCACATCGACAGGCACCAGGGTCTCGAAGGCAGCGGCCGCGTCGGGGCCGATCAGGCGCAGCTGGCCCATGTGCGAGACATCAAACAGGCCCGCTGCCGCGCGGGTGTGCTTGTGCTCGGCGATCAGGCCTTGCGGGTACTGCACGGGCATGGAATAGCCGGCAAAGGGCACCATGCGGGCACCCAGCTCGATATGCAGGGCGTTCAAAGGGGTGGACAGCAGGGCGGATGCGTTGGCGGACATGGACTCTCCAGGGCAAATAACAGGGCATGCAGCCGTTGCCGGTTGCACGCTGTTTGCCCTGCTGTCCGCTTTACCTGAGAGATTCACCCGCCGCTTTGAGGCCTGGGGGCTTGCTCCTTCGGTGGATGGCGTCCAGGCGCCATCTCTCTCCAGCTGGGAACGCCGGCAGGCTCATGCTGCGCGGCGGGCGCCAGTCCTTTTGCCTGAGCGTTCAGCAGCTGCATCTGCAGTAGCCTGCGCCTTCGGCGGCCGCGCTGCGCGTTGGGAACCAACGGGGGCGACTCTCTCCTGACTGCCGCGATTCTAGCGGGAACTGACCGCCCGTGCCTGTAAAAGGCTGCGCCAACCCACAAAAAAGCCACCGGCAGGCGGTGGCTCAGCGTTGGCAGCAAGCCCGATCAGCGGTAGACCAGATCGCGCAGCCCCAGCGATATGCCCGGCACATAGGTGATCACCATCAGGCACAGCAAGATCACCGCGACAAAGGGCAGCAGGTGTTTGATGATCTGGTCCAGCGATATGCGGGCTACGGTGCAGGCGGCAAACAGGTTGACGCCAAAGGGCGGCGTGATCATGCCCAGCGCCAGGTTGACGACCATGATGAGGCCGAAATGCACCGGATCAATGCCAAAGTGCATGGCCACGGGCGCCAGAATCGGCGCCAGCACGATGATGGCCGCGCTGGTCTCGATGAACATGCCGATGATGAACAGCGCCGCGTTCACGCCCAGCAGGAACATGGCCGGGCTTTGCAGCACTTCTTCGAGCCAGTGGCCAATCGCATCGGGCACGCCTGCACGGGTGATCAAAAAGGCGAACAGGCCGGCATTGGCGATGATGAACATGATGATCGACGAGGAGATGGCCGATTTGCGAAGAATCGCGTACAGGTCCCGGATCTTGATCTCGCGGTAGATCAGCACGCCCACGACCAATGCATAAAACACGGCCACAGCCGACGCCTCGGTAGGGGTAAAGACGCCGCCATAGATGCCGCCCAGGATGATCACCGGCATCAACAGCGCCCAGCCTGCTTGCAACAAGGCCTTGCCAAAGCCCAGCCGGCCTTCGCCATCGGTCTTGCCCCAGCCCTTATATTTGCAGTAGGCCCAGACAAAGAACATCAATGCGGCGCTGATCAGCAGGCCCGGGCCAAAGCCGGCGATGAACAGCTCACCAATGGACACCTCGGCGCTCACGCCATAGAGAATCATCGGAATGGAGGGCGGGATGATCACGCCCAGCTCGGCGCTGGTGGCCTGCAGTGCGGCCGCATAACTCTTGGGGTAGCCGTGCTTGATCAGCGCCGGGATCAGGATCGCGCCAATCGCAAAGGTGGTCGCGACCGAGGAGCCCGAGACCGCTGCAAAGATCATGCAGGTGAGCACGCAGGTCATCGGCAGGCCACCCTGGACGCCGCCGACAATGCTCTTGGCAAACTCCACCAACCTGCGCGAGATGCCGCCGGTCTCCATCAGGTTGCCGGCCAGAATAAAGAACGGGATGGCGGCCAGCGGAAATTTGTTGATCGCGCCAAACATCTCCTTGACCGAGATGAGCATATTGGCATTGCTGGCCTGGATGCCCAGCACGGAGGCCAGGCCGATCGACACGGCGACGGAGACAGTGAGCGCAAAGCACAGCACCATCGTGGAAAGCATCACGGCGGTCATTGCGCGTTCTCCAGTTCGGTATTTTGGGGTTCAAGCAGGTTGCCGATGACGCCGAGCACGGCAAACAGCGCGCCGACGGGCACAGCCAGGTAGGCCCAGAACATGGACAGCGATTCGAGCCCGGCCATGGTCTGCACGCCGCCTCGGCGGGCATAGTCCCAGCCCCACCAGATCAGCACGGCCAGCAGCGCCAGCGTGGCGATGCAGACAAAACCACTCAGAAGGCGGCGCATTGCCGGCGGTGCCCAGCGCTTTAAAACGTCCACACTGACCATCGCGCCTTGGCGGAAGGCCATCGGGATCGCGAGAAACACCATCCAGATCAGGCTGAAGCGGATCAGCACCTCGGTCCATTCGGCGGGCTCTTCGAGCACAAAGCGGGTGATGATCTGGAACATGCCCAGCGTGGATGCGATGGCCAGCATCAGGCAGGCGCCAGCCATGGCGATGCCCGATGTCCAGCGCTCGAAAGCAAGAAAAGCGTTTTTCATGGTGACCGGGGTGGGCAGGCGCATCAAGAGCCGCCTGGCGCCACCGTCCTTGCGCGAGTTGACACAGCAACTGCTGGCGCCTGGCCGGCGTCAGCAGCGATGGGGTACCAAAGGAGGAGCTGCGCCGGAAAGGTGCAAGCACCTTTCCTGGCGCAGGGCTTATTGGAAGTTGCGGATGCGGTCGAGGTTGGCCTTGCCGAACTGCTTTTCGAAGTCGGCATTGGTCTTGGTCAAGGTGGCGACAAACTTGGCTTTGTCGACGTTTTCGACCACCTGCATGCCCTTGGCGCGCAGCTCGGCCACGCCATTGGTGTCGTCCTGGTCCACACGGGCACGGTTGGCCTTGGTGGCAGCCTGGGCGGCCTGCACAAAAGCGGTCTTGTCGTCTGCGCTGAGCTTGTCGTAGGCGGCCTTGTTCATCACCAGGATGCAGGGCGAGTAGACGTGGCCGGTCAGGCTCAGGTGCTTTTGCACCTGGTCAAACTTGGCCGAGGTGATGACGGGCAGCGGGTTCTCCTGGCCATCAACCGTGCCCTGCTGCAGCGCGGTGAACACCTCGGGGAAGGCCATCGGCGTGGTGATGATGCCCAGCGCCTTGTAGGCCTGGATGTGGACCGGGTTCTCCATCGTGCGCATCTTCAGGCCCTTGGTGTCATCGGGGCTGTTGATGGCGCGCTTGGAGTTAGTCATGTGGCGGAAACCGTTCTCCGCCCAGGCCAGGGCCTTGAAACCCTTGCTGTCGAATTTGGCCAGCAGCTCGTTGCCGATGGGGCCATCGAGCACCGCGCGTGCATGGGCCTTGTCGCGGAACAGGAAGGGCACATCGAGAATCTTAGTCTCCGGCACAAAGTTGGGGACCGGACCGCTGGAGCTGAAGGCCAGCTCCTGGGTGCCCAGCTGCACCGCTTCGATCGACTCGCGCTCGCCACCCAGCGCGCCGTTGTAGAAAGTCTGGATTTTGTATCGGCCGCCAGTGCGCTGCTCCACCTCTTTGGCAAAGGTGTCGATGGCCACGCCCTGGTGCGAGTTCTGGGCCACCGAGATGCTGATGCGCATGGTTGTCTGCGCCAAAACAGGGCCTGCGGCCATCAGACCCATTGCTAACCCCATACCCCAGGCCAATTTGTTCATCTGCATGACGTGTCTCCCCGGCTGTGCCGAATGGTTTTGTAGGCGCCTGCGGATGCCCGCATGCGCTTTGCATTGTGGGCAAGACGGGGCCATTCGGTATTGGGGTTTTTATGATGTCGGGCAGGCGGGCTTTTCTGTTTTCTGCAGCTTTCTATCTAAGTATTTGATAAATAAATAATGTTGATGAGTAAGGCTGCAAGCAAATGTCGCCGCCTCTGTCACCGTGTGGACAGAGTGCTGGGTCTCCATCCCATCTCCCGCCACCCTGCCAGGGCATTGCGTTTGGCAGATGGGCACCCGTCAGTTTGGGTGCGGACTCAAGGGTTGAGCGCCTGCAGGCGCTCGGCGGTGCCCACATCCACCCAGCGCCCGTCATAGCGGCTGGCGCTGCAGCGGCCCGCCTGCATCGCAGCGCGCAGCTGCTGCACCAGCGGCATCCTGGTGCCCTGCGGATTGCCCGCAGGGATATCGCAGTAGGGCGCGCTGAACAGGGTTTTTTTCAGCAGCGCGACCGAGCAGTAGGTCAGGCGCGGGCGCGGGTCGTCAGCGGCAGGGTTCTGGGCCCGGCCCTCGGCCGTCAGCACAAAGTCGCCCTTGGGGTGGTGGGACGCATTGGGCACCAGCCAGAGGTGGGCCAGGTCATCGCTGTGCGCAAAGCGCTGGCGCAGGGCCTCGTCAAACGGAAAGCCGGGGATAAACACATCGCCCGAGACCAGCCAGAAGGCATCGTCGAGCAGCGGCAGCGCGCGGCTGATGCCGCCGCTGGTCTCGATGCCGCCACCAAAATCCAGGTCCTCGCGGGAGTAGGCAATCTGCAGCTGCGCGCTGCCCAACTGGGCAAGGGCGGGCGCGGCGGGCCAGGCATCTGCCACCTGCTGGCCCAGCCAGCCGGTGTTGATCACCAGGCGCTGCACGCCGGCGCGGGCGAGCTGCTCCATGCTGTACTGCATCAGCGGTTTGCCTTGTACCGGGAGCAGGGGCTTGGGCGTATGGTCGGTCAGCGGGCGCATGCGCTCGCCACGGCCTGCGGCCAGCACCATGGCCTGGGCGCGAAAATCAAGAGGAAATGACATGGGTGATGGAGGCAAAGGGGTCGGGCGTCCAAGTGGAGAGAACCGTGCTCAACCTTTCCAGGTGAAGGGAAACTTCAGCTGTTTGAAAAAGCCATTGGGCACATAGTCGCCGAGCACGCCGTAATCTGTGGGCCAGACTTTATCGCTCTTGACGGCGGTGCCAAACATATAGTCCAGAAAGGCGAAATGGGCGGCGTAGTTCTTGTCCAGCGCCTCGGCATCCTGGCTGTGGTGCCAGTGGTGGAAGTTGGGCGTGACGATGATATAGCGCAGCGGGCCCAGCCGCACACTGACATTGGCGTGGTTGAACACCGCCTGGAAGCCGACGATGATGATGTAGGCATCGATCACTTCCTTGCTGAAGCCCAGCACATAGATGGGCGCGAGCACCAGGGTGCGGGTGATCAGCAGCTCCAGAATGTGCTGGCGCGAGCCGGCCAGCCAGTCCATGCTCTTGACGCTGTGGTGCACCGCGTGGATGCGCCAGAGCAAGGGCACCTCATGGTAGGCGCGGTGCGTCCAGTACTGCACCAGATCAGCGACGAGAATGATCAAAAACAGCGCAACCCAGAAGTTCAGATTGGCGACCCAGCCCCGGATGCCGTCATGGGCGGCCCAGCCAAAGAACTGGTGCACCATCAGGTTGGTGGCCAGCAGCACAAAGCCGACCACCATGTGGTTGACCAGAAAGTGGTGAAAGTCGGTTTGCCACTCGGGGCGGAAGACCGGTTGGTTCTTGCGCAGCGCAAACAGCTTTTCGATAAAGATGAAGATCAGCGCGCTGCCCAGCAGGTCGAGAATGAACCAGTCCAGGCCGATATAGGGTGTGTTGGTGGCAAAGCTGCCTACGGGCACCTTGTGGCCGCCCAAGAGCGCTGACAGCACCACCAGGCCAAAGGCCGAGGCGGCCAGCCAGCGCACCCGGCCCAGCACGATCAGTGCGACCGACAGGCCCCCGGCAATCACCATGCTCCAAAACAGCAGCTGGCGCATCACATCGACGTTGTAGCTGCGGCGCAGCTCAGGTGTGGTGAGGTACTGCGGAAAGTGAAAGGCCAGCACACCCAAAAAGCACAGGGCCGCCAAGATCAGCGCAATGACGCCGGCCACCATGCCCTGGCCCGCGCGCAAGGCGCCATGGCTTTCAGACAGTTCGTTGAGTCGCTTAAACATAGGTGCTTATTGACCGGTCGTATGCGCTGATCTCCAAACTCTTAGGCGCATCCAGGGCGGTCTGTTGTCGTTGTTCCAGGGCGCCACTATGCCATGGCGCAGGCGCCGGGCGCGCAGGGAAACGGGCGCACAAATGCAATAGTTTTGTTACATAAGACGCGAGCGAGGGAGTCTCTGCATCACCGCTTGCCAAGCGGCATGGATGCGGATCGGGATGAGCCGCAAGGCGTGGTTTGACGGCGCGCCGCAGCTATTGCCGAGGACGACAACGCAGCGGATCGCCCGAGAAGGCGTTTAGGCCACGGCAGGCAGTGGAGCGGAGGGTCCGTGAGGGCCCCGCAATGCAACAACCCCCATGGCAGCGGTAACTGCCTGGGGGCTGGTGGAGAGAGGGGCTGCCGGTAAGCAGGCTCTGCCAGAAAGAGACTTCGGTAAAAGTGTTTCGATGCAGAAAGTATGCAGGCCGGTAAGGCAAAAAATATTTTGTTTTTCTGGGTTGCTCAGCTTAATATAGAAAAATATTCTAAATTTATGACCGGTGCAGAAAATCATGCTTCTCGATACGTTGGACCGCAAAATTCTTCGCCAGCTGCAACTCAACAGCCGCGCCAGCCTGCAAGACATTGGCCAGGCGGTGGGCTTGAGCGCCTCTCCCTGCTGGGGACGCATCAAGAAGATGGAAGAGGCCGGCGTGATCCAGGGCTATTCGGTGCGCTTGTCGCCCCAGGCGCTGGGCCTGGGCGATACGGTGCTGGTAATGGTCACCCTCGACAGCCACAGCGACAACACTTTGGAAAAGTTTGGCGAGCTGCTGGCCACCATCCCCGAGGTGGTGGAGGCGCACCTGGTTTCAGGCGAGTACGACTACCTGCTGCGCGTGGTCGTCAAGGACACCCGCGACTATGAGCGCCTGCTGCGCGAGAAGCTCTACAAGATCAAGGGCATACGCCACAGCCAGTCGAGCTTTGTGCTGCGCACGCTCAAGCACGCGGATTTGCCGCTGGGGGTGTAGCGAGCCTCCTGCATCGCAAACCCGGTGCGCATAAAAAAGCCAACTTGCAGGAGTTGGCTTTTTGCTGGGCAGGTAGCGGGGTGCTTGCGCCGGCCTATAGGGAAGGGGGAGGGCAGCAAACCGGAACTCGAGGGACTTGCTTACTTGGTCAGGATCAGCTTGCCCAGCTTGGTGGTCTGCAAACGGTAGATGGCGCCGTTGTGCACGATGGATACCGCTTTGGCGCCTTGGAGCAGCTCACTGCTCTCCAGCGCGGCCGATTGCGTGGCATGGCCTTGGGACGCGCTGGCACTCTTGCTGGCAGCGGCAAGCGGGGTGGCGGGTAGGGCGATGGTTTGCATGGCAGTGCTCACAGGGATAAAACTGAAGCAAATGATAACGATTCGTATTCGTGAAGTCCAGTGTTTATTTGACATTTGCCATGGTAAAAGGCAAAAAGCCACGGTCGCGGCGTTGGCGACCGTGGCGGGGGCGGGCTTGTGCGGCCTCAAGGCGCGGATGGAGGCGCGAATCCCGGCGCGAATCCGGGCGCTTGTCGAGGCACCTATCAGGGTGCCGCCAGGCATGAAGATGCGTCAACAGGCGCTCAGGTTGGCTGCACACCCGCATCGGCCAGCAGCTTTTTCCAGATCGGTAGCTCACGCTGCCAGTCGTCCTGAAAGCGCGCCGGGCTGTCATCGGTCAAGGGCACAAAGCCGGCCACCAGTACGCGGGCATTGACCTCGCGCGTTTGCAGTGCCTTGCGCACCTGGGCGCCCAACTGTTCGACCACGGGCGCCGGTGTGCCGCCAGTGGCCGCAATGCCCAGCCAGCCGGAGATCGTGAACGCGTCTTCCTTGTGGCCTTGCTCGGCAAAGGTGGGCACATCGGGCAGCGCGGGCACGCGGTTGGGGCCGGTGAAGCTGATGGCGCGCAGCTTGCCGCTGTCGATATGCTGCTTGAGCGAGAGGATGCTGCCGATGCCCATCATCAGCTGGCCGCCCACGAGGTCTTGCACCATCGGCGCCTCGCCCTTGTAGGCGATGTGGCTCATGTCGGCGCCCGTCATGTTGCTCAGACTCGCCAGCACCAGATGGCCTTGCGAGCCAATGCCATAGCTGCCGTAGGAGAGTTTGCCCTTGTTGGCGCTGATGTAGGCGATGAGCTCTTGCAGATTGCGCACGGGCAGCTGGCTGTTGGTCACCAGCACAATCGGCGCCCAGCAGATGCGCACCACCGGCACCATGTCCTTTTGCGGGTCGTAGGAGATCTTTTTGAACATGAACTGGTTCGACAGCATCGTGCTGGTCGTCCCCAGGGTCAGCGTATGGCCATCGGCCGCTGCCTTGGCCACGGCATCACAGGCGAGCAGGCCCGCCGCGCCGGGGCGGTTGTCGACGATGGCCGGTTGGCCCAATTGCTGGCCCAGCCGGTCGCTGACGCTGCGCGCCAGCACATCGGTGGCGCCACCTGGGGCAAACGGCACGATCACGCGCAGGGGTTTGGTCGGGAAGCTGGCCTTGTCGCTGGCTGCGCGCGCGACCGTGGCGAGCGGCAGGCCACTGGCAGCGGCTGCGCTGGCCAGCGCCAGGCGCAGCATCTGGCGCCGGCGCAAAGGTTTTGGGAATAGGGATGGCTGGGTGCGGGACGTCTGCATCAATCGGTGTCTCCTCAATCTAGTGATAGTTGGGGGAGGCGCTGGTGATGGTCGGTTTGCCCGCCGCTGCTTCGGCCAGTACAGGTCGCCACGGCGCTTGTCCTGCGGTCCAGTTTAGGCAGGGCAAGCGGGCTGCTGGCGTCGCTTGGGCGTCACTGCGGGTAAACCTGATCCGGTCTGCATCCGCCATGAAAAAAGGGCTCCTGCTGGAGCCCTTGCCGGGAGGGTGGGCAGTTTACTCGCCCACCTGGTCGGTGATAAAGCCGATTTTCTTCAAGTTGCTGCGCTGGGCAGCGGCCATGGCCTGGGCCACTTTCTCGTACTTCACATCACGGGCACCGCGGATGTGCAGCTCGGGCTGGGGCTCCTTGCGGGCCTCGGCCTGCATATTGGATTCCAGCTCGGCGTCGGTCACGGCCTTGCCGTTCCAGTTGTACGTGCCATCGGGCAGGATGGCCAGCTGGATGGTGTCGGGCTTGGCGTCTTCCGGCGTGTTGACGGCACGCGGCAGGTCGATGTTGACCGAGTGCTTCATCACCGGCACGGTGATGATGAAGATGATGAGCAGCACCAACATGACGTCGACCAAGGGCGTCATGTTGATCTCGTTCATGACCTCATCGGCATCGTCTTGCGTTCCAAAAGCCATGATCAGGCACCTTTCTTCAGCGGCGTGACCACGGCGCCGGGCTTGCTGGAGTCCACATTCAGGCGGGTGCCGGTCACGAAGAAGGCATGCAGGTCATGGGCAAAGCTGTTGAGGCGGTTGAGCACCGACTTGTTGCCACGCACCAGTGCGTTGTAGCCCAGCACGGCAGGGATGGCCACAGCCAGACCCAGTGCGGTCATGATCAGCGCTTCACCGATTGGGCCGGCGACCTTGTCGATCGAGGACTGGCCCGACATGCCGATGGCCACCAGCGCGTGGTAGATGCCCCAGACGGTGCCGAACAGGCCGATGAAGGGGGCGGTGGAGCCCACCGATGCGAGCACGGCCAGACCCGATTGGGCGCGCGCGGTGAACTCGTCGATGCCATTGCGCAGGCAGCGCGTGATCCAGTCGCTGACGTCCAGCGAGTCATGCAGGTGCTCGGCCGTCTTGCGGTGGTGGGCGGTGGCTTCGCGGCCTTCGATGGCCAACTGGCGGAACGGGTTGTCGCCTTGTTCGCCCAGCTTGCTCAGGCCGGCTGCGAAGTCAGCGCTGTGCCAGAAGTCCTGGGCATTGCGGGCGTACTTCTTGAAACGCATGATATCGAGCGCCTTGATGACGATCACGATCCAGGAAGCGAGAGACATGGCCACCAGAATGACGGCGACCGTCTTGGTCACGAAATCTCCCTGAGCCCAGACGTGGGCGATGCCGAATTGCGAGTCCATAACTGATCCTATTTCCGTTCGATTTAATTGAGTTCCCACTTGATGGGCACGTTGACCCACATGGGCCGGGGAGTTCCGTTGGAGGTGCCTGCCTTGAAGCGCCATTTGCGCACCGTGTCCATGGCGGCCTGGTCCAGGCGGTCATAGCCGCTGGACTGCTTGAGCTGCAGCTCCTGGGGCTTGCCTTCTTCGTCGATGTAGGCGCGCACGATGGTGGTCCCGGTCTCGCCCATACGGCGGCTGATGGCCGGGTACTGCGGAGCGGGGTTGTTCAGGTAGGCGGCATTGCTCGATGGCAGCTGGATCACCGGTGGCGGTGGAGGCGCTGGCGGAGCGGGCGGAGCCGGTGGAGGAGACGGCGGAGCGGGCGGCGGCGCCTCGATGGGCGGTGCCGGTGGCTGGGCCTCGGTGGTGCCGGTCACTGCATTGGGCGCAGGCGTCGGATCCTTGATCGCCTGGGGCTTGGGCGCAGGTTTGGGGACGGGCTTGGACGTGGGCTTTGGCGGCGGCTTCGGTGCGGGCGGCGGCGGCTTGGGGGTCGGAGGAGGGGGCGGCGCAACCACCGGCATCGGCTCGGGCGCAATCAGCTGCACCATGACCGGTTCGGGCTTGGGCATCTCGATGGCTGCACTTTTGAGCAGGCCCGCCTGTAAGGCCCAAAGACCTGCGACGTGCGCTGCCAGCACCGAACCCGTAACCACGATATTGCGCCCCATTTTTTTGGAGGGGCTGTAAGGGTCTGGTGAGAGCATAAGGGCAATAAAAAATGCTGCAGCCTGAAGCCGCAGCACGGCATATCAATGCGTTGGTGGCTTATTTCTGAAAGACCCACCAGAGAGAGGCAGCGACCAGAATCAGGCTACCGAGGACAGCGGCGAAGAGTTCCATGCTTTGCTTTCCATGATGGTGGTGGCAAGCTGGACCGGGTGCACTGCGGCTTCATTGCGCAAGGCGGCAACCGGACGGGACGCGCTGCATTGCTCGACCACATCGCGGGCGCAACCTTCGCAGCAGCCGCATTGCAGTCCAACACCCAGTTCGAACTGGATCTCATCGAACGACATCCCCGCATGCGCGTGGCGAGCAATCTCTTTGTCCGAGACTCGGCGGCAAACACAAACGATCATGGTCAGATAAGCAGCGTGGTGGCTGGCTAGTGAATAACTGATGGGGATTATAAATAAGAATTTGTCGCATTCGCAATAAACTCCTGAGCGCAATAGGGGTGCTGTGGCCCATAGGTAGGCGATAGCCTGTGTATCTGGACCAGATTGTGAGTATTTATTGTTATGAATCAATAGTCTGTGCCATCCGCTGTTGGAAGCATGCTTACACAAAAAATAGCGGGCCTTGGCGGCTTCACACAGATCTGCCAGGCCGCGACAGCGGGCGAAGAGCGGTTGAATGCTGCATGAGGAGGGCGAATGCGGGCACAATAGGCTCCTATCGCTGCCCGAGGAAATGTCCCTTTGCGCGCTTTGCACGGCCCTTGCCATCCATCCATAAAGGCCACGGCGCCATGGCGCAGCGCTTGGGAGGTCACTGCCTGTGAAGAACAGGCGTAAAAAAACCAGCATGGCGGATGCTGGTTTCTGGTCTGCAGCGCAAAGGACTGCGCTGAGGAAAGTCGGCAGGACTTACTTGACGTGCTTGCCGATCAGGCCAGCCATCTCGAACATCGACACCTGGGGCTTGCCAAACACCTTCTTGAGCTTGTCATCGGCGTTGATCATGCGCTTGTTGGCGGCGTCTTGCAGGTTGTGGGCCTTGATGTAGACCCACAGCTTGCTGATGATTTCCGTGCGTGGCAGCGGAGCGGTGCCCACAACGGCGCCCAGTTCTGGGCTTGGGGTCAGCGGCTTCATGAAGGCTGCGTTGGGGGTGCGCTTCTTTGCAGGCGCTGCGGTCTTAGATGCGGTTGCCATGTTTTGGTTTCCTTGTGTCAATATCTCTATCGCCAGCCAGAGTTTCCCTCCGCTGGTTACGGCCATGCTAACGGCAAAAAAACCGCTTTCCAAGGGAGCGGCGCATTTTTTTGCCTCGAAATGTTGCTTGTTTTAGCTTTGCTAACCTTTGTTGATGGATCAAAGCTATCAACGAGCAGCTTAGGGCGTTGATTCTTGTCAGATTGGGGCCTGTTCCCCTCGGAGCATGGTACTGGCTCCCAAGGCGGTGTCAATCGGGGTCGCGTTGCAAAACTGTCTTCCCTCTGCCACGCTGTGGCACCGGCAAGGTCGTCAGCGCCAGGCTGGAGACGGCAATGGCAAAGGCCAGCATCTGCAAGCCGCTCAGGGTTTCGCCCAGAAACACCACGCCCACCAGTGCAGTCGACAGCGGCAGCATCACCGTGAACACCGCGCTTTGCGAGGCAGGAACGACCTGCAGCCCGGTCATCCACAGCCAGACAGTGACCATGCAGGCGGCCAACGCATAGCCGACCAGCAGCAGCCAGGTGGCGCCACCCACCTGGGCAAACTCAAAATGCCAGGCCAGGTACAGGCCAAAAGGCAGGGTCAGCACAAAGCCCCAGAGGTTGATGAGCGCCGCAATGCGCTTGGGGCTCAAGCTGTTGGTGAGCTTTTTGCCGATGACCGCATAGCAGGCCTCACAGAACACGGCGCCCACCAACAGCCATTGCCCCAGCCAGTGCTTGCTCGGGTCCGCCTCGGTGACAGCGCCTGCAGCCGCGCCCGCGTGTGCGCTAGCGCCAGGCTTGGCAAAGGCCAGCAGCGCAATGCCCAGCACGGCCAGGCTGATGGCGACCATCACCCGCCCGCTGATGCGCTCCTTAAGCACCAGCCAACTCAGCAGCGCAATGGCCGCCGGGATCGTCGCCATCGTGACACTGGCGGTGACGGCACTGGTCATCGACACGCCAGTGATCATGCACAGCGTAAAGAGGAAGTTGCCAAAAAAGGATTCGAGAAACAGCAGCCCCTTGGCCTTGGCGGGCAATGGCGCCTCATGGGCTGGGCGTTTGAGCCAGCCGAGCATGGCCACCCCGCCAATGCCAAAACGCAGCCAGGCCAGCAGCAAGACCGGAAAGGTAGCGGCTAGTGGCTTGGAGAGCGCGACATAGGCGCCCACCAGCGACATGCTGAGTGCCAGGTAGAAATAAGCCAAGGGCTTGCTATGGATGCGCATGGGTGCAAAGACTAAAAGGGGAGCGGGGCGATCGGGGCAGGCGGCGCCAGGCGCAAGCAAGCTGTCATATCCGCTTTGCACAATCGGCTATGCGCATCATGCCGCAATTGGCCAGCCTCTGGCAGGCAGCGCTGCTGCAGCCTGGACAGCAGTGGTTCTGAAAACGGATTCTCATATTGTGAAATATGCTGATATTGCAGTGCGTCAATATTTCTCAATACGAGAAATCGCATTTCTCAATGCGAAATAGTATTAATAGTATGTTGATTTTTAATGATTAAAAATTAGTCTTATATAAGACATAAGACAAAAATATGCGGCGAGGCAGGCGTACAGTTAAGGCCATGGACAGACGGTATCTGTCCACCGGTTTTCGATCCGTTAGTTCAACCCACTTGACCACAGGAGTCCCCCATGTCTCAGAAACTGAACCAGCAACTCAGCCGCGAACAGCAAATTGCCGCACTTGAATTGGATTGGGCGCAGAACCCCCGCTGGAAGGGCGTCAAGCGCGGCTACTCGGCTGCTGACGTGGTGCGTCTGCGCGGCAGCGTGCAGCCGGAGTACACCTTGGCCCAGCGCGGCGCCCAGGTGTTGTGGGACAAGATCAATGGCGGGGCCAAGAAGGGCTATGTGAATGCCTTCGGCGCCATCACCGCAGGCCAGGCGATGCAGCAGGCCAAGGCGGGGCTGGAAGCGGTGTACCTCTCGGGCTGGCAGGTGGCAGCGGACGGCAACACCTCGGAGACCATGTACCCCGACCAGTCGCTCTATGCCTACGACTCGGTGCCCACCATGGTGCGCCGTATCAACAACACCTTCAAGCGCGCTGACGAGATCCAGTGGGCCAAGGGCGTGAATCCGGGCGACAAGGAGTTCATCGACTACTTCCTGCCGATCGTGGCCGATGCCGAAGCGGGCTTTGGCGGCGTGCTCAATGCCTTTGAGCTGATGAAGAACATGATTGCCTCGGGCGCTGCCGGCGTGCACTTTGAAGACCAGCTCGCTGCCGTCAAGAAGTGCGGCCACATGGGCGGCAAGGTGCTGGTGCCCACGCATGAAGCCTGCGAGAAGCTGATTGCCGCGCGTTTTGCCGCCGACGTGATGGGTGTGCCCACCATCGTGCTGGCCCGCACCGATGCCGAAGCGGCCAACCTGATCACCAGCGACCACGACGCCAACGACAAGCCCTTCCTGGTGGGCGAGCGCACGCAAGAAGGCTTCTACCGCGTCAAGAACGGTCTGGAGCAGGCGATCAGCCGTGGCGTGGCCTACGCGCCCTACGCCGATCTGGTGTGGTGCGAAACCGGTACGCCGGACCTGGGCTTTGCCCGCGAGTTCGCCCAGGCCGTGCATGCTGCCAGCCCTGGCAAGCTGCTGAGCTACAACTGCTCGCCATCGTTCAACTGGAAGAAGAACCTCGACGACGCGACGATTGCCAAGTTCCAGGACGAGCTGGCAGCGCTGGGCTACAAGTACCAGTTCATCACCTTGGCTGGCATCCACAGCAACTGGTACAACACCTTCAAGTTCGCCCACGCCTATGCCCGTGGCGAAGGCATGAAGCACTATGTGGAGATGATCCAGGAGCCCGAATTCGCTGCCCGCGAGCAAGGCTACACCTTTGTCTCGCACCAGCAGGAAGTGGGCGCAGGCTACTTCGACGATGTGACCACGGTGATCCAGGGCGGCTCGTCCAGCGTCAAGGCGCTGACCGGCTCGACCGAAGAAGAGCAGTTCCACTGATCTGCGACGCCTGCATGCGTTGCAGGCGTGACGGCCTGCAGGCGCAGCAGATGCAGCAAGGCGGCACCATCGGTGCCGCCTTTTCTTTGGCTTTTCATCCCAGAGCTGAGGCGCCGCGCAGCAGCACTGCCAGATAATCGCTGCTTGCGCATTTGCACCGCTTATCGATCACTGCCATGTCCACTACTGCCGCTGCCAACTCTGCTACGCCCGCCGCCCCCGCCGCTCCCAAGATCTCCATCATCCACTGGCCTGCCAAGACCCTGGTCAACCCCGTCATCGGCAAGCCCAGCCGCCCGATCAGCGGCGATACCGAGTACCAGACCATGAATGTGTTCGAGGGCCTGGGCGGCAAGGTGAGCTCGGGCACCTGGCAGTCCAGTGCGGGCCACTTCAGCTCCAACGTGCAGGGCTATATCGAGTTTTGCGTCATTGTCGAAGGCGACTGCCGCCTCGTCGACCCCGATGGCACCGTGCATCGTTTTGGCGTGGGCGACCATTTCATCATGCCCGAGGGCTGGACCGGCCACTGGGAGGTGGACAGCTTTGTGAAGAAGGTCTACTTGGTGGCCGAGGCCTGAGAGCGTTCCTCTCCCGCCGCATTCAGACGATAAAAAACCGCTGTGGCCTGGGCAGGCACACAGCGGTTTTTGCTGAATGGAAGGATTCCGCTGGGGGAATTACTTCTTGTCGTTGCCCAGCTGGGGCAGCGCGTGGCTGCCGCTGGCGGTCAGCAGGCCGGTCTGGGTGTAGATGGCCAGCTTGTCGCGGGTGTCCATCAGGTCCAGGTTGCGCATGGTCAGCTGGCCAATGCGGTCGGCGGGGCTGAATGGCGCGTCTTCCACCTTTTCCATCGACAGGCGCTCGGGCTTGTAGGTCAGGTTGGCCGATTCGGTGTTCAAGAGCGAGTAGTCATTGCCACGGCGCAGTTCCAGCGTCACGGTGCCGGTGATGGCACGGGCCACCCAGCGCTGGGCGGTTTCGCGCAGCATGATGGCCTGTGGGTCAAACCAGCGGCCTTGGTAGAGCAGACGGCCCAGGCGCAGACCGTTGATGCGGTACTGCTCGATGGTGTCTTCGTTGTGGATGCCGGTGACCAGGCGCTCGTAGGCGATGTGCAGCAGCGCCATGCCGGGGGCTTCGTAGATGCCGCGGCTCTTGGCTTCGATGATGCGGTTCTCGATCTGGTCGCTCATGCCCAGGCCGTGGCGGCCGCCGATGCGGTTGGCTTCCAGGAAGAAGGCGACCGGGTCTTCGATGCGCTGGCCGTTCAGGGCCACAGGGCGGCCTTCTTCAAAGGTGACGGAGACTTCCTCGGCCTTGACGTCGACCTCGGGCTTCCAGAACGCCACGCCCATGATGGGGTTGACGATGCGGATGCCGCTGTTCAAGAACTCCAGGTCCTTGGCTTCGTGGGTGGCCCCCAGCATGTTGGAGTCGGTCGAGTAGGCCTTCTCCGCGCTCATCTTGTAGCCAAAACCTTCCTTAGTCATGAAGGCGGACATCTCGGCGCGGCCGCCCAGCTCGTCGATGAAGGTCTGGTCCAGCCAGGGCTTGTAGATCTTCAGCGCAGGGTTGGTCAAGAGGCCGTAGCGGTAGAAACGCTCGATGTCATTGCCCTTGAAGGTCGAGCCATCGCCCCAGATGTTGACGTCGTCTTCCTTCATCGCGGCCACCAGCATGGTGCCGGTCACGGCGCGGCCCAGCGGCGTGGTGTTGAAGTAGGTGATACCGCCAGTGGAGATGTGGAAGGCGCCGGCCTGAATGGCGGCGATACCTTCGTTGGCCAACTGGCTGCGGCAGTCGATCAGGCGGGCCTTCTCGGCACCGTACTCCATGGCCTTGCGCGGGATCTCGTCGTAATCGGACTCATCGGGCTGGCCCAGGTTGGCCGTATAGGCGTAGGGCAGGGCGCCCTTGTTCTTCATCCAGCGCAGCGCTGCGCTGGTATCGAGGCCGCCGGAGAAGGCGATGCCGACCTTCTGGCCGACGGGAACATGTTGCAGGATGGTTTCCATGGTGTGGCTTTTCTCTAAAAACAGGCGCTGCTGCGATGCTGTCTGAGGATTCAGTGATGCGCCAGACAAGCGGCGTGCAGCGGGAGGCGTGCGCCAGCTGGCCCGGCGCAGGCCCCAAAAATCAGGCGTAGTGGCAGATGTAGTGGTAGGCCTCGGCCACGCGGATATCGAACTTGCTGTTGGCCGGAACGCTGAACTTGTCGCCAGGGCCGGACTTTTTCCATTCGTCGCTGCCGTCGAGCTTGTACTCGCAGGCGCCGGCAACGCATTCCATGATCTCGGCAGCGGCCGTGCCAAAGGTCAAGGTGGCTGCAAGCACCACACCGACCGATTGCTTGGTGCCGTCGGCCAGCTGGTAGCTGTGGCTGACGCACTTGCCATCAAAATAAACATTGGCCTTGGTGGTGAGGCGTACGCCGTCGATGCTCTCAGTGATCATGGAAGACAACAGGTAAAAGGAGGAAAACCGCCATTGTAGGCGAGGCCTTTGCCCGTCTCTGAAACATGGTGGGGCAGTTGAGCGGCAGGGCAGGCATAAAAAAGCAGCAGTGCGTCTGCACTGCTGCTGGCTGTCATGCCAGGATGCGTGGCATGGGGAGGCGCTTGGCGCTCCGATTTAACGCCAGTGGCCGCGGTGGCCGCCCCAGTAACCGCCCACGCCAATCTGCACCGAAGGCTGCAGCATGACGGGCGGCGGCGCATAGTACACAGGCGCCGGCGCGACATAGACCGGGGGCGGCGCCATATAGACGGGCTGTTGGTAGACCGGCTGGCTGCTGACGACAACGCCGGGCTCAGGTGCCGCGGGGGCATAGTCCTGTGGAGGAGAGTTGTCGTAGGCCGAAGCGGCAGGCTGCACGCTCAGCGGCAGCCATTCGCCCGGTGCCGTGGCCGTGCGCGTGCTGTAGCGGCGGCCGGCGTATTCATACTCCACGTTATAGCCATCGGGCTGGTTTTGCGTGGTGTACTGGTTGGCGCATTGCCGCACCGTCTGGTAGCTGGGGGTGCCGCCTTCGAGCTGGTTGCCGATGGCCGAGCCGGCAATGACACCGGCGCCGGTGGCTGCTGCGCGGCCAAACCCATGGCCAATGCCGTTGCCCAGCAAGCCACCGACAACGGCGCCAGTAATGGCGCCCACGCCGGAGGTGCGCTGGCCGGCATACACCTGCTGGTCATTGCAGACGGTTTGTGGCGTGTTGACCTGGCGGTAGGCCGGTGTGACCGACAGTACCCGGCCATAGGGCTGCTCGCCCGCAGGCAAGGGCGGCTGCGCGCCGGGGGCCTGCTGCGGCAAAAAGGGATCGGAAGAGGGTGAGTAATTTTGGGCCCAGACCGAGGGGCTTGCTGCCGCCAAGGTGGACAGCGCAGCCAGCACGATCAGGCGGGCTGAGAGCAGATGTGGCATGAATGCCTCCAAAAAAGCGATAAGTTGCTGGGTGCTCAACGCGCCAGTACCGAGTCTGGGCGACACGCTTTACACCGCCTGCACAAATATCTAAGACTGTGTGGGCGACATAAAGTTCAGCATGCCCCCATGCTGCCCCGGGCGTGTATCTGCACCATGTCGCAGCGTAAAGCGCCGGTCAACACCGCCCAGCCATATCCGCAGAGGGCCCTCAGGCGATCTTGCTGCTCCAAACCGCCTCATCAAAGCCCACGGTGACGGAGCCATCGGCCCATTCGACAACCGGGCGCTTGATCACGCTGGGGTTCGCAATCATCAGCGCACTGGCGCTGTCGGCGTCTGTCACGGCTTGTTGTACCGTGGGGTCCAGCTTGCGCCAGGTGGTGCCTTGGCGGTTGACCAGCTTTTCCCAGCTGGCCTTGGCGATCCAGTCGGGCAGATGGCTGGCGGGCACACCCGCTTTCTTGAAATCATGGAATTGGTGGTCGACGCCCTGCGCCTCCAGCCAGGTACGGGCTTTTTTGACAGTGCTGCAGTTGGGGATGCCGTAGACGGCGATGGTGTGGTTACTCATGGGCAGCAATGATGACACAGCCGCAATTACGCGACAATCTGGCCCCATGCAAACCCGTTTCGATACCTTGGAGCAGTGGCTCGCCCACTGCGAGCAGATTCATCCCAAAACCATTGACATGGGGCTGACCCGCGTCAAGGCCGTGGCCGAGCGCCTGGCGTTGCGCTTTGCCTGCCCGGTGATCACGGTGGCGGGCACCAATGGCAAGGGCTCGACCTGCGCCATGCTGGAGGCCGTGGCGCTGGAAGCCGGCTACCGCCCTGGGGTGTTCACCTCGCCCCACCTGGTGCATTTTGAAGAGCGCTGCCGCGTGCATGGCGAGATTGTCTCTGCCGCCGATCTGTTGCCGCATTTCGAAGCGGTGGAAGCGGCCCGCCTGCAGGCGCCCGAGGTCTCGCTCAGCTATTTCGAGTTCACGACGCTGGCGATCCTGCGCCTGTTGAGCCAGGCCAGGCTGGATGTGGCGATCCTGGAAGTGGGGCTGGGTGGCCGGCTCGATGCCACCAACATCATCGACACGGACTGCGCGGTCATCACCAGCATCGACCTGGACCATATGGACCTGCTGGGTCCGGACCGTGAATCGATCGGCCGGGAAAAGGCCGGCATCATGCGCCCGGGCAAACCGGCTGTTGTCAGCGACCCGGTGCCGCCGCAAAGCGTGATCGACCACGCGCAGAGCATTGGCGCGGATCTGTGGCGCTTTGGCCGCGATTTCAACTACGAGGGCGACAAGCAGCAGTGGAGTTGGGCGGGGCGCGGCCGGCGCTATGCTGGCATGGCCTACCCGGCGCTGCGCGGTGCCAACCAGCTGGTCAATGCGTCTGGCGTGCTGGCCGCCTACGAGGCCCTGCGCCAGGTGCTGCCCGTCACGGCCCAGGCCGTGCGCAATGGGCTGGCGATGGTGGAGCTGCCCGGGCGCTTTCAGATCGTGCCCGGCCAGCCTGCGGTGGTGCTGGATGTCGCGCACAACCCCCATGCGATTGCCGCGCTGACGGCCAATCTGGATGCGATGGGCTACTTTCCAACCACCCATGCGGTCTTTGGAGCGATGCACGACAAGGACCTGACGCCGATGCTGCGCAAGCTGGGCCCCTTGGTGGACCGCTGGTATTTCTGCGACCTGCCCACGGACCGGGCCGAGAAGGCGGTGGACCTGCAGTCCAAATGGAATGCCGTGCACCTGCTGTCCGAGCAGCGGCGCGAAGTGGCTACAGCTTGTTACCCGGACCCGATGTCCGCATTCCAGGCGGCCGTCGAAGCGGCAGGGCCCGCTGATAGAATCGTCGCTTTCGGCTCGTTCTTTACGGTGGGCGGGGTGTTGAAGCACGGTGTGCCACGGCTCGATGCCAAGCACCTGAACTAAAAGCAGCCCCCCGATGGGGCCGCTCCAAGCGACCTGTTTTCAAGCTCCACCTCCAATCGTCCATGGCAATTTTCAATCTTCGATGGCCCGGTAAAAAGCAACAGGAAGCGGAGAGCCCGCGCGTGATTCGCGCGCCGCGCAGCAATCCCGCCGAGAGCGTGGATGCCATGCGCCGCCGCGCGCGCCACCGCCTGATCGGTGCCACCGTGCTGGTGCTGGCGGCCATCATCGGTTTTCCGATGCTGTTCGACACCCAGCCGCGCCCGGTGCCTGTCAATGCCTCGATTGAAATACCGGACCGCGAACGCGTGGCCGCCCTGGCCGTGCCGCCCGCGTCGAACGCCGCAGCGCCGCACGGCAGCCGTTCGGGCAATGACAATGGCCTGGATGCGGGCGAAGAGATTGTCGGCGCAAGAAGCAATGCAGCCAGTCCGGCCGCCACGGCACCGGTCGCCGCTGGCGCCAGCGCTGCTGCCTCAGCTGCAGCAGCAACTGCTGCCGCCAGCAAACCCGCCGACAAGCCAACGGCCAAGCCCGAACCCGCTGCGAAACCAGAACCCAAGCCCGAGTCCAAGCCGGCCCCCAAACCTGAACCCAAGCCTGAGGCCAAACCCGAGCCCAAACCGGAAGCCAAGCCCAAGGAAGAGCCCAAGCCCAAGCCGGCAGAACCGGCCAAGCCCAAGCGCGATGACGAGGCCGAGCGCGTGCGCGCGATGATGGAAGGCCGCACCGCCAGTGCGCCAGCAGCAGCACCAGCCGCTGCCCCCGCCGCCAAGCCGGCGGCCGCTGCCAGCCGCTATGCGATCCAGGTGGGTGCGTTTGCCGAGGAGAGCAAGGCGGCCGAGGTGCGTGCCAAGTTGCAGATGGCCGGTGTGCCCGCCTATACGCAGTCGGTCAAGACGGCCTCGGGCAACCGCATCCGTGTGCGGGTGGGGCCTTTCAACAGCAAGGAAGAGGCCGACAGTGCCGCAGCCAAGGTGCGCGCCCAGGGCCTGCCCGCTGCGCTGCTGCCGATGTAGGACTGACGCCGCAGCCATGTGCCTGAAGTTGTGACACCTATCTACCGCGCCTTGTCATCGCCATGCCCCCCTTGCCGGGCGCGGGCCTTGGCAGGCGCTCCCTGGCCCCTGCGGGCGGAGCTTTGACATGTCGGCGCTGGATTGGGTGTTTGTCGTGATCCTGGTGGGATCGGTGCTGATCGGCGCCTTGCGCGGTCTGGTGTTCGAGGTGCTGTCGCTGATCAGCTGGGTGCTGGCCTTTTTTGCGGCCCGCCTGTGGGGCGCTGAGGTCGGCATGTGGTTGCCGATGCAGGAGATGGACGAGGGTGTGCGGATCGCCGCAGGCCTTGTGATCGTCTTTGTTGTCGCCATCTTTGCCTTGGGTCTGGTGATTCGCATCATCGGCAAACTGGTTCAGATTGTGGGTTTGCGGCCTTTTGACCGCACGCTGGGCGCGCTTTTTGGCGCCTTGCGTGGGGTGTTACTACTTGTGTTGATCGCTCTGGTTTTTATGCTGACATCGATGCGGGAATCGCAAATCTGGAACACTTCAGTCTTCGCACCGCATCTGGTGTCGGCAGTGTCAGTGTTGCGGCCATGGATGCCGCAAGAAATGGGAAGACATTGGTCTTCGCTGGTGGACCAGCTCACCGAGGCTGGTTCACGCATCGCGGCAGAGCCGCGTTAACGTTTTTGGAACGCTCAATATGTGTGGAATCGTCGGAGTCGTCAGTAGCACGCCGGTCAATCAATTGATCTATGACGCGCTGTTGCTGCTGCAACACCGTGGACAGGATGCGGCAGGCATTGCAACCCAACAGGGTCGCAAGTTCTTCATGCACAAGGCCAAAGGCATGGTCAAGGATGTGTTCCGTACCCGCAATATGCGGGCTTTGCCGGGCAATGTCGGCCTGGGCCAGGTGCGCTACCCCACGGCAGGCAATGCCTACAGTGAAGAGGAAGCCCAGCCTTTCTACGTCAATGCGCCTTTTGGCATCGTGCTGGTGCACAACGGCAACCTGACCAATGCCGTGCAGCTGCGCAAGGAGCTGTTCTCCACCGACCACCGCCACACCAACACCGAGAGCGACTCGGAAGTGCTGCTCAACGTGTTCGCCCATGAGCTGGAACGCGCCACGCACGGTATCCCGCTGCAAAAGCAGGATGTCTTCAATGCGATCCGTGCGGTGCACAAGCGCGTGCAGGGCTCCTACGCGGTCATCGCACTGATCGCCGGCCACGGTGTGGTGGCATTCCGCGATCCAAACGGCATCCGTCCGCTGTGCATTGGCCGTGGTGCCGATGGTACGGTGATGGTGGCCAGCGAATCGGTGGCGCTCGAAGGCACGCTGCAGCAGCTCGAGCGCGATATTGCACCGGGCGAAGCGGTGTTCATCGGCGACGACGGCTCGCTCACGTTTGAGCAATGCGCCGAAAGCCCCAGCCTGCACCCCTGCATTTTTGAGTTTGTCTACCTGGCCCGCCCGGACTCGGTGCTCGATGGCATGTCGGTCTACCAGGCGCGCCTGAACCTGGGTGAATCGCTGGCCACGCGCGTGATCTCGATGGTGCCGCCCAACGAAATCGATGCGGTGATTCCGATCCCCGAATCGAGCCGCCCCAGCGCGATGCAACTGGCCCAGCTGCTGGGCAAGCCCTACCGCGAAGGCTTCGTCAAGAACCGCTATGTGGGCCGTACCTTCATCATGCCGGGCCAAGGCGCGCGCAAGAAATCGGTGCGCCAGAAGCTCAATGCCATCGGTAGCGAGTTTCAGGGCCGCAATGTGCTGCTGGTCGATGACTCCATCGTGCGCGGCACCACGTCCAAGGAGATCGTGCAGATGGCGCGCGACGCCGGCGCCAACAAGGTCTACCTGGCCAGCGCTGCGCCACCGGTGCGTTTCCCCAACGTCTACGGCATCGACATGCCCACCGCCAAGGAGCTGGTGGCCCATGACCGCAGCCTCGAAGAGATTCGCCAGTACATCGGCTGCGACGCGCTGATCTACCAGGACGTCGATGGCATGAAAAACGCCGTGGGCAAATTGAACACCGGTGTGCATGGCTTTGAGGCCTCGTGCTTTGACGGTGTCTATGTCACCGGCATCACGCCCGAAGGCATCTCGCAGGTCAACGAAGGCCGTGTGTCCACTGAAGAGGATGATCTCGATACCTCGCGTCTGTCGCTGCGCAACGCAGATGTGACGGATGCGGCTTGATGGCGGTCTGCGTACTGCTTGGGAAGAAGAATGACTGATAAGAAATTGCCGCCGGGCCTGCATCCCGATACCTTGGCGGTGCGTGAGGCGGTGGAGCGCAGCCAATGGGGCGAGCACAGCGAAGCCCTGTACCTGGCCAGCAGCTTTGTGCAACCCAATGCCGAGACGGCCGCGCGCCGCTTTGCCGCGCTGGAGGAGGGCTATACCTACACCCGCACCGGCAACCCGACGGTGACCAGCTTTGAGCGCCGCCTGGCCGCGATGGAAGGCACCGAGTGCGCCATCGCCACCTCGACGGGCATGTCTGCCATTTTGCTGGTGGCACTGACCGTGCTGAAGACTGGCGACCATGTGATCTGCTCGCAGTCCATGTTCGGCTCGACGATCAAGCTGCTGGGCACCGAGATGGCGCGCTTTGGCGTGGAAACCAGCTTTGTGTCGCAAACGGATGTGGAGGCCTGGAAGGCCGCCATCCGGCCCAACACGCGCATGCTGTTTGCCGAGACGCCGACCAATCCGCTCACCGACCTGTGCGACATTGCCGCGCTGGCCGAGCTGGCCCATGCGCATGGCGCCTTGCTGGCCGTCGACAACAGCTTTGCCACGCCGGTGCTGCAGCAGCCAGCCAAGCTGGGCGCTGATCTGGTCGTGCATTCGGGCACCAAGTTCCTCGATGGCCAGGGCCGCGTGATGGCCGGCGCCGTCTGCGGCACCGTCGCGCTGGTCGACAAGGTCATGGGCACCTTCTTGCGCAGTGGGGGTCTGAACCTCTCGCCGTTCAACGCCTGGGTGGTGATGAAGGGCATGGAGACCCTGTCCTTGCGCGTCAAGGCCGAAAGCGCCGCCGCGCTGGAGCTGGCACGCTGGCTGGAAGGGCACCCTAAGGTGGCCCGGGTCTACTACCCTGGCCTGGAAAGCCACCCCCAGCATGCGCTGGCGATGCGCCAGCAAAATGGAATGGGCGGCGCTGTGCTGGCCTTCGATGTGGTGGGCCAGGGCGCTGAACAACTGCGCGCCAATGCCTTCCATGTGGTTGACAGCACCTTGCTGTGCTCGATCACGGCCAACCTGGGGGATGTGAAGACCACGATCACCCACCCGGCCAGCACCTCGCATGGCCGCCTGACCGAAGAGCAGCGCCAGTCCGCTGGCGTGGGCCAGGGCCTGATCCGCATTTCCGTCGGTCTGGAACACCTGGATGATTTGAAAGCCGACCTGTTGCGCGGCCTGGATACCCTGACATGAGCACCAAAGTACGTACCCGTTTTGCCCCGTCGCCTACCGGCTTTATCCATCTGGGCAATATCCGCTCGGCCCTCTACCCCTGGGCCTTTGCACGCGCCAACCAGGGCGATTTCATCCTGCGCATTGAAGACACCGATCTGGAGCGCTCCAACCAGGCCTCCGTTGATGTGATTCTGGAAGGCATGGCCTGGCTGCAACTGGACCCCAACGAGGGCCCGTTCTACCAGATGCAGCGCATGGACCGCTACAAGGAAGTGCTGGCCACCCTGCAAGAAAAGGGCGCCGTCTACCCCTGCTACATGAGCATGGAAGAGCTGGACGCGCTGCGTGAAAAGCAGATGGCCAACAAGGAAAAGCCGCGCTACGACGGCACCTGGCGCCCTGAAGAGGGCAAGGTGCTGCCGCCGGTGCCCGAAGGCGTCAAGCCCGTGCTGCGCTTCAAGACACCGCTGACGGGCGTCGTGGCCTGGGAAGACAAGTGCAAGGGCCGCATCGAGTTCCAGAACTCCGAGCTCGATGACCTGGTCATCGCCCGTCCCGATGGCACGCCGACCTACAACTTCTGCGTCTGCGTCGATGACATGGACATGGCGATTACCCACGTGATCCGTGGTGACGACCATGTCAACAACACGCCGCGCCAGATCCACATCTTTGAAGCGCTGGGCGCCGATGTGCCCGTGTTTGCCCACCTGCCCACCGTGCTCAATGAGCAGGGCGAGAAGATGAGCAAGCGCAATGGCGCCAAGGCCGTCACCCAGTACCGTGACGAAGGCTACCTGCCCGATGCGATGGTGAACTACCTCGCGCGCCTGGGCTGGAGCCACGGCGATGACGAGATTTTCTCGCGCCAGCAGTTCCTCGATTGGTTCAACCTGGACCACCTGGGCCGCAGCGCGGGCCAGTTTGACGAGGCCAAGCTGCGCTGGGTCAATGCCCAGCACATGAAGCTGACGCCCGATGATGAGCTCGCTGCCATGCTGACCCCGTTCATGAAGAACCTGGGTCTGGACAGCATCACCGTGGGTGATGGCCGCCTGCCGCGCATCTGCGCGCTGTTCAAGGACCGCTGCGATACCTTGGCGGACCTGGCGCAATGGGCCCGCGTCTTCTACCAGGACGTGCAGCCCAGCGCGGAAGACCTGAGCACCCATGTGACGCCCGAGATCATCCCGGTGATCGACGAGTTGCTGCAGGTGCTGCAAGAGGGCGATTGGAGCAAGGAGGCGATCAGCGCCGGCTTCAAGCAGGTGCTCAAGACGCACGGTATCAAGATGCCGCAACTGGCCATGCCGGTGCGTGTTTTGGCCGTCGGCACAGCCCATACGCCATCGGTGGACGCGGTGCTTGCATTACTCGGTCGTGAAAAAATTATCGAAAGACTGCAAAAGCGCTGAAATACACCCTATAATTCGAGTCTTCGGTGAGCAGCAACAAGTAAATTGTAAAACTTGCCGATACGGGGGTATAGCTCAGCTGGGAGAGCGCTTGCATGGCATGCAAGAGGTCATCGGTTCGATCCCGTTTACCTCCACCAAAGATTATCGGAAACGAGAAATCGGTTCTTAGGTTTTGACCCTATCGTCTAGAGGCCTAGGACATCACCCTTTCACGGTGAGTACCGGGGTTCGAATCCCCGTAGGGTCGCCAAGTTTGAAGCGCTTGATGCTATATAATAGCTAGCAAAGCTTCCTGCCAGGAGTGGTAGTTCAGTTGGTTAGAATACCGGCCTGTCACGCCGGGGGTCGCGGGTTCGAGTCCCGTCCACTCCGCCAGTTTGGTCAGTCGCTCGATGAGAAGCGCCTTTGATTAAGAGGGCGCTTTTTTAATCGATGGCCGCAAGGCAGGTCCAGGTTTTGACCCTATCGTCTAGAGGCCTAGGACATCACCCTTTCACGGTGAGTACCGGGGTTCGAATCCCCGTAGGGTCGCCAAGTTTGAAGCGCTTGATGCTATACAATAGCTAGCAAAGCTTCCTGCCAGGAGTGGTAGTTCAGTTGGTTAGAATACCGGCCTGTCACGCCGGGGGTCGCGGGTTCGAGTCCCGTCCACTCCGCCACAGTTTTAAAATTTGTTGAGATCGTTTCAGGACGCGAAGGCATCGCGAAGCTGTACTCAGGTACAGCGAGTGATGGCGACAAAGTCATGGAGCGATATCAGCAAATTGGGGGGTATAGCTCAGCTGGGAGAGCGCTTGCATGGCATGCAAGAGGTCATCGGTTCGATCCCGTTTACCTCCACCAATTAAACTTGTCTGAGGCATTGCACCAGCAATGCAGCGCAGGCAACGTTCTAGGATTGACCCTATCGTCTAGAGGCCTAGGACATCACCCTTTCACGGTGAGTACCGGGGTTCGAATCCCCGTAGGGTCGCCAAGTTTGAAGCGCTTGATGCTATACAATAGCTAGCAAAGCTTCCTGCCAGGAGTGGTAGTTCAGTTGGTTAGAATACCGGCCTGTCACGCCGGGGGTCGCGGGTTCGAGTCCCGTCCACTCCGCCACAGTTTTAAAATTTGTTGAGATCGTTTCAGGACGCGAAGGCATCGCGAAGCTGTACTCAGGTACAGCGAGTGATGGCGACAAAGTCATGGAGCGATATCAGCAAATTGGGGGGTATAGCTCAGCTGGGAGAGCGCTTGCATGGCATGCAAGAGGTCATCGGTTCGATCCCGTTTACCTCCACCAATTAAACTTGTCTGAGGCATTGCACCAGCAATGCAGCGCAGGCAACGTTCTAGGATTGACCCTATCGTCTAGAGGCCTAGGACATCACCCTTTCACGGTGAGTACCGGGGTTCGAATCCCCGTAGGGTCGCCAAGTTTGAAGCGCTTGATGCTATATAATAGCTAGCAAAGCTTCCTGCCAGGAGTGGTAGTTCAGTTGGTTAGAATACCGGCCTGTCACGCCGGGGGTCGCGGGTTCGAGTCCCGTCCACTCCGCCAGATTCCAAAAGCCTTCTTGTCATGCGGCAAGAAGGCTTTTTTCATGGCGGCGGCCTGTGCGCAGCGCCCAAGAAAAAGCCGATCAGCGGGTTGCGTCGCAGATCGGCTTTTTGCATGCCAAGGCCCGCAGGCCGGTGGGATTACTTGGGTGCCAGGCGAATGGCGCCATCGAGGCGAATCACTTCGCCATTGAGCATGTCGTTCTCGACAATGTGCTTGACCAGCTTGGCATAGTCCTCAGGGGTGCCCAGGCGGCTGGGGAAGGGCACGCCGGCGGCCAACGCATCCTGCACCTCCTGGGGCATGCCAAACAGCATGGGGGTGCCGAAAATGCCGGGCGCAATCGTCATGTTGCGGATGCCGCTGCGCGCCAGATCGCGGGCGATGGGCAAGGTCATGCCGACGACACCGCCTTTGGAGGCGGCATAGGCGGCCTGGCCAATCTGGCCGTCATAGGCGGCCACGCTGGCCGTCGAGATCAACACGCCGCGCTCGCCCGTGAGTTCCGGCTCATTCTGGGCCATGGCTTCGGCACAGAGGCGAATCATGTTGAAGCTGCCAATCAGGTTGACCGTGATGGTCTTGCTGAACAGCTCGAGCGAATGGGCACCTTTTTTGCCCACGGTCTTTTCGGCCGGTGCAATGCCTGCGCAGTTGACCAGGCCAAACAGCTTGCCCAGCGATACCGCCTTGGCAACCACCGCCTGGGCTTGCTCTGCATTGGACACATCGCATTGCACAAAGGCGCCGCCCAGCTCCTGGGCCAGGGACTGGCCTTTTTCTGCCTGCATGTCGGCGATGACGACCGTGGCACCCTCGCGGGTCAGCATGCGGGCCGTGCCTTCGCCCAGGCCCGAAGCGCCGCCTGTGACGATAAATACCTTGTTGGCGATGTGCATCGCTATGTCTCCTGGTTGTTGGATCGCTGCATCTTAGCCCAGAGCGGGGCGGCGAGCGGTCACAAAAAAAGCCCGCGAACGGGCTTTTCGTGACAGTGTGCGGGGCTTACTGGAAGCCGGCGCGGTCCAGCATCTGCTGCACCTTTGGCATGTTGCTGCCCACGGCGCTGATCGGGATGGTCTCGCTCTTGAACGGCTTGTTCTGGGTCATCGTCTTGAGTGCGGGGTTGTCGGTCTGCACATTCTTGGCAGCAGGCCACTCGTTGTTGCCGTTGGCAAAGTAGGTCTGCGCTTCCGGGCTGGCCAGGTACTCCAGGAACTTGACGGCATTGTCCTTGTTCTTGCTGTACTTGGCGACGGCACCACCGGCGATGTTCAGGTGCGTGCCCCAGCTGCTCTGGTTGGGAAACACCACGCTCACCTTGTTGGTGATCGCGACATCGTCAGGGTTGCTCGAACGCATCAGGCGGGCAAAGTAGTAGCTGTTGGTGATGGCGATATCGCATTCACCGGCGGCCACGGCCTTGATCTGGTCGGTGTCGCCACCCTTGGGTGGGCGTGCCAGGTTGTCCTTGACGCCCTGCAACCATTGCTGGGCCTTGGCCTCGCCGATGTGCTCGGTCACCGCGCCAAACAAGCTCAGGTTGTAGGGGTGCGAGCCCGAGCGGATGCAGATCTTGCCCTTGTTCTTGGGATCGGCCAGCTTTTCGTAGCTGTCGACATCTTCCAGCTTGACCTTGTCCTTGTTGTAGGCGATCACGCGGGCACGGGTCGAGAGGCCGAACCAGGTGATGCCGCCGTCCGCTTCGGGCTGGGCGCGCAGGTTGGCGGGGATCACTTCCTCCAGTTTGGCCGAGCGGATCGGCAGGAACAGGTTGTCCTTCTCGCCGCGGTACAGGCGCGCGGCGTCCACCATCAGCACCACATCGGCAGGGGAGGCGGCGCCTTCTGCCTTGAGGCGGGCCACAATGCCTGCGTCGTCCGAGTCCACACGGTTGATCTTGATGCCGGTCGCTTTTGTGAAGTTGTTATAGAGCGCCTCATCAGTGGCGTAGTGGCGGGCAGAGTACAGGTTGACCACTTCCTGGGCATGTGCTGCGGCACCTGCCGTGATGGCGCAAGCCAGTGCAAGGAGTTTGAAAGAATGCATAGGGCAAAACGTCTCTGTAAAGTTGGAGCAGCGATCTTAATTGAAACAAGAATTGTTTCTATTTAAACCATTGCGTTGCTTGTGCTTATTCAGATCGTCTTAAGTGCGGCCCTGTGGATGGCGCGCCAGCTCAGGCACAAAGCGGGCGGACAAAAAAAGCCCAGCAAGGCCGGGCTTTAAAAGGATCCCAGAAACCAGGTTTCGAAAAGATCCAAGGAGACAACTGGGTGTGTTGAAATTTTCAACACCATGGGTAAATTATAGGGTTTACCCTTGAGTCTGTCCAGCGCGCTGGCGAATATTTGACCAAACTGTAGGTCTTGGGCAACGGCAGTGCGCTAAAGAGGCTCGCTAGTTAGCGCTTGCGGGCCGTGGCGGCGCTGACGGTGCCAGCAGCCTTGACGGCATTGTTGGTGATGGTGTTGAAGTTGGTTTCAGCCACTTCACCGGCTTGCTTGACCGCCTTTTGCACGGAGTCATACGCATTGTTGGCAGCAGCAACAGCGGTCTTCATCACGGCCACAGCGCTTTCGGAGCCAGCCGGTGCGTTCTTGGCAGCGGTGTCGACAAATTCGTTGAACTTGGACTGGGCTTCGACGGCCTTGTTCTCGAAGGCCTTGCTGAATTCCAGGCTGGTAGCAGCAGCGATTTCGTACAGGTGACGGCTGTAGGCAGCGGTCTTTTCGGCCATGGGTTGCAGCAGGCCGCTTTGAACGCTCAGCAGGTCTTGGGCGTTCTTGGCATCCAGTACAGCCGAGGTGTTGGCCGACACGTCGGACAATGCAGCGCGGGTCGCGGCCACATTCAGTTCCACCAGCTTTTCCACGCCTTCGAAGGCCTTGTTGGTCAGGCCCATCAGGGTTTCCAGATTCGCTTTGTGTGCAGCCAGGATTTGGTCAGGGGTCAATGCCATGTTCATACTCCGTCTCGTTAGAAGTGTTGAAGGTACAAATTCGGGCACGTGCTGTGCGCCGGGGGTTTGTGCATTGCTGTGAATTTGCTGCACTGCACAATGACTCTATTGTTGGTCATCTGCGCGCCTTTTGCAAGCCTTTTTTGTGCAGTGCAGCAAAAAAATCTTTTGGTTTGATTTCAATCATTTACCATTTGTTTAATTGGTTGATAGGGTAACGAATTAATCGTTTGGCAATCAGCTGAAATCGGCTTGCTCTGACGTTGTAATTGCCCCATGTGTCAGCACGATGGCAATGCCTTTGATGGCCTGCCATCGCCTGTCTCCGACGTGCAGCGACGCCCGGCACCAGCACTTCTACAATGCCTGCGAACTTTGTGACCAGGATGGCCAAGATGTCTTCTATGCAGCAGCACGCCGAGCGCCCCCAGCCCCAGCCCCGATCGGCCTATGCGCAGTTTGTGCGTGTGACCACCCGCTGGGCCGACAACGATGCCTATGGGCATGTCAACAATGTCGTGTACTACAGCTGGTTCGACACCGCCGTGAACCGCTTGCTGATCGAAAAAGGCGTGCTCGATATCGAAGCGAGCAGCAGCATTGGCCTGGTGGTGGAGACCCAATGCCACTATTTTGCGCCGGTGTCCTATCCGCAGGACGTGGACGTGGGCGTGCGCGTGGCGCATCTGGGCAAGAGCAGCGTGCGCTATGAACTGGCAATTTTTGTCGCCGGCCAGGCGCAAAGCGCTGCATGCGGGCATTTTGTTCACGTGTATGTGGACCGCAGCAGCCGCCGCCCGGTGGCGCTGCCCGATGCCACACGCCAGGCACTGGAGAGCTTGGAGCTGCAGTAAATAAGAGGCTTGCCCTGCCTGGCAGCAAGGCAGCGGGCAATCGCCTACACTTGCCGCTGTTGCGACCTTATGAAATAGGCGCTGGGTTGTGGATATGAGACATGGCGTCTGCCGCCAGCAGCCAAATAGGCTGCTGCATGGGTTGGCGCGCAACCCTGTGCTGCCAACCATGATTATCCAAAGCCTGCTGGACACCGACCTGTACAAGTTCACCATGATGCAGGTGGTGCTGCACCAGTTCCCCGGGGCCCAGGTGGAATACAAGTTTCGCTGCCGCAACCCCGGTGTGCAACTGGCGCCGTATGTGGACGAGATTCGCGCCGAAATCCAGCACCTGTGCAGCCTGCGTTTTGCCGATGACGAATTGGCTTATCTGCAATCGCTGCGTTTTATCAAAAGCGACTTCATCGATTTTCTGCGGCTCTACCAACTCAAGGAAAAATACATCACGGTGCTGCCGCTGCCCAGTGGCGAGATCGACATCACGATCACCGGCCCCTGGCTGCATACCGTGTTGTTCGAGATCCCGGTGCTGGCCATCGTCAACGAGGTCTACTTTCGCAATACCCAGCCAGAGCCCGACTGGGCTGAAGGACGCCGGCGCCTGGCAGGCAAGATCGAGGCCATGCGCGGGCCGGGGCTGGAGGCGCTCAAGATTGCCGACTACGGCACGCGCCGGCGCTTTAGCCATCGCTGGCAGCGCGAGGTGCTGGGCAGCCTGGTGGGGGGGCTGGGCGTGGCGACCCATCCGGCAATGCCCGGTGAGCGCCTTGGCCAATTGGCTGGCACCAGCAACACCTTGTTTGCCAAACAGCTGGGCCTGACCCCGCTGGGCACCATGGCCCATGAATACCTGCAGGCCTGCCAGGCGCTGGGCCCGCGCCTGCGCGAGAGCCAGATCTATGGCTTTGACATGTGGGCCAAGGAGTACCGGGGCGACCTGGGCATTGCGCTGTCCGACGTCTATGGCATGGATGCCTTTCTGCGCGACTTTGACCTGTACTTCTGCAAGCTCTTTGATGGCGCGCGCCATGACAGCGGCGACCCTTTCAGCTGGGGCGAGCGCCTGATCGCGCACTACAAGCTGCACAAGGTCGATCCGCTGACCAAGATCCTGATCTTTAGCGATGCGCTGACGATACCGCGCACCATTGCGTTGTTCGAGCGCTTTGAGGGCCGCTGCCAACTGGCCTTCGGCGTGGGCACCAACCTGACCAATGACCTGGGCTACGAGCCGCTGCAGATCGTCATCAAGATGACGCGCTGCAATGGCCAGCCGGTCGCCAAGATCTCGGACACGCCGGGCAAGAGCATGTGCGACGACGAAAAATACCTGGCCTACCTGCGCCAGGTGTTCAACCTGCCCCCCAGCCAGCACATCCCCCCGCAAGGCGTGGCCCCCGCCCCCGCACGTGCGGGTTAATCGGGATGGCTGCCGCCTGCCGCAGCCTGCATTGGGGCTTGGCCGCTGACTAAAATCACCGGGCTGCGTGCGCCTGCCGGACGGTGTTGGGCTGCCATGCATGAATAAGCACAAACACAAGGAGCAGGTTATGGGGCAGCAGTATGGGGTCTGGGGCAGGGCGGCGGTGGGCGCTGCGGTGCTGGCGCCCGGGTGGGCCGGGGCGGCCACCATCAACGGGGCCGAACTCTCTGTTTTCTGGGGCATTCCCTTTGCCGGAATTTTGCTGTCGATTGCGCTGATGCCGCTGTTTCTGCCCAGCTTCTGGCACCACCATTTTGGCAAGGTGGCCGCTTTTTGGGCGCTGGCCTTTTTGCTGCCCTTCGCAGCGGTCTTTGGCCCGGGGCTGGCCGTTGGCAACCTGGCCCATGCACTGGTGGCTGAATACATTCCCTTTGTGATCTTGCTGACGGCCTTGTTCACCGTCTCGGGTGGTATCTATATCCGCGGCAATCTGCATGGCTCGCCGGGTTTGAACACGGCCATCCTGGCCATTGGCGCAGTGCTGGCCAGCTTCATGGGCACGACCGGCGCGTCCATGCTGCTGATCCGCCCGCTGATCCGGGCCAACGATGCCCGCCGCAGCTGCGCGCATGTGGTGGTGTTTTTCATCTTCATCGTCTCCAATGCCGGTGGCTCGCTCACACCGCTGGGTGATCCGCCGCTGTTCCTGGGCTTTTTGAAGGGCGTGGATTTTTTCTGGACCGTGCGCCATATCTTTGCCGAGACCCTGTTCCTCGTCGGCGCGCTGCTGGTCATCTTCTACCTGCTGGACCGCTATATGCTGCGCTTTGATGCGCAAAAGCCCCGCAGCGATCCGACGCCCGACACCCACAGCCTGGGCTTTGAAGGCAAGATCAATTTTGTGCTGCTGGGCGCTGTCGTGGCCCTGGTGCTGCTGAGCGGCTTTTGGAAGTCCGACCTGCAGTGGGACATTGCCGGCGTGGCCGTGGGCTTGCCGTCCGTCGTGCGTGATCTGGGCCTGATTGCGGTGGCCGTGCTGTCCTACAAACTCACGCCCGCGTCGGCCCATGCGGCCAACCAGTTCGACTGGGGCCCGATGCAGGAAGTGGCCAAGCTGTTCGCCGGCATTTTTCTCACCATCATCCCCGTCATCGCGATGCTGCAGGCGGGCGCCAACGGTCCCTTTGGCGCGGTGGTGCGTGCGGTAACCCGGCCCGATGGCTCGCCCGACCCGGCGATGTACTTCTGGGCTGCGGGCCTGCTCAGCAGCTTTTTGGACAATGCGCCCACCTACCTGGTGTTCTTCAACACCGCCGGGGGTGATCCCCAGGTGCTGATGACCTCGATGGCGACCACCTTGGCCGCGATTTCGGCGGGTGCCGTCTTCATGGGCGCGAACACCTATATCGGCAATGCACCCAATATGATGGTCAAGGCCATTGCCGAAAGCCGTGGAGTGCGCATGCCCAGCTTTTTTGGCTACATGGCCTGGTCGTGCGCCATCCTGGTGCCGCTGTTTGTCGTGATGACTTTTATCTGGTTCCGCTGAACCCCCGAGGAAACTGCCGATGTCCCGCCCGAAAATTCTGATTGCCCGCGCCATTTCGCCCGAAGTGGTCACCGTGCTCGAGCAGCACTTCGATGTCCGCTCCAACCAGGACGACATCGCCTGGTCGCCCGCCGAGCTGGCCGAGCGCCTGCAGGGCATGGATGGCGTGCTGACCACCGGCTCGCAGCGCATCGATGCGGCCTTGCTGGCCGCCTGCCCGCAGCTGCAGATCTGCGCCAACATGGCCGTGGGTTACAACAACTTTGATGTGGCCGCGATGACGGCAGCCGGCGTGCAGGGCACGAATGCGCCCGACGTGTTGACCGAGACCACGGCCGATTTCGGCTTTGCGTTGCTGATGGCCACGGCCCGCCGCATCACCGAGAGCGAGCATTTTCTGCGTGCCGGCCATTGGAAGGACTGGCGCTATGACCTGTTTGCCGGCGCCGAAGTGCATGGCAGCACCCTGGGCATTCTGGGCATGGGCCGCATCGGCCAGGCCATTGCCCGGCGCGGCGCGCATGGCTTTGGCATGCAGGTGGTCTACCACAACCGCTCGCGCCTGTCTGCCGAGCTGGAGGCCGATTGCAAGGCCCGCTATGTGAGCAAGCAAGAGCTGCTCAGCACTGCTGACCACCTGGTGCTGGTGCTGCCCTACACCCCCGAGGCCCACCACACGGTTGGCGCAGCCGAGATCGCCAGCATGAAGCCTAGCGCCACGCTGATCAACATCGCGCGCGGCGGCATTGTGGATGATGTGGCGCTTGCCAAGGCGCTGGCGAGCAAGACCATTGCCGCCGCCGGCCTGGATGTGTTCGAAGGCGAGCCTGCGGTGCATCCCGATCTGCTGGCGCTGTCCAACGTGGTGCTGACGCCGCACATCGCCAGCTCCACGATGGGCACGCGCCGGGCCATGGCCCAGCTGGCGGCTGACAACCTGATCGCCTACCTGGGCGGCCAGGCGCCGGTCACACCCGTCAACCGCCTGGAGCACAGCCGCCGCAGCGCCGCCTGAACGCAAAATATTTCAATAAACATGGCTGTTTGTGCCCACCAGACGGGTGCAAGCAGCTATTATTTTTGCAGTCTTCTCAAACACGGGGAACGGTTGTGAATCTGGATCTGGATCGGTCGCTGCTCAGCCTGGTGCTGCTGGCCTTGGTACTGCTGGCGGTGCTGGCCAACCTGCTGGTGCTGCTGTTGCGCCGGCCCAAAGCCGATCTGGGGGAGGCCTGGCTGCAGCAGCAGGAGCGCCAGGCCCGCGACCAGCAGCAGACCGTGCAGGCGCTGGCGCGCAGCGAAGGCGCGCTCAGCCACCTGTCGCAGCACCTGAGCCTGCAGTTGCGCGAGTTGAACCAGGGCAGCCAAGATGTGATGGGCGAGTTCCGCGAATCGCTGGAAGCGCGCATGGCGCAAAGCCTGGCTGAATCGCGCCTTGGGCGCCAGGAGCTGGCCCAGGCGCTGGCCGGGTTCGAAACCCAGCTCGCCCAGCGCCTGGCCCACCTCGATGCGGCCATCAACCAGCGCCTGTCGGTGCTCGATACCTCGCTCACCCAGCGCGTCGATGCGCTCACCCGCGCCAACCACCAAAGCCTGGCCACCCTCAAGACCGATGTGCAGTCGCACCTGGCGGGCATGCAGGACGGGGTGGGGCGCCAGCTGGCGCAGCTGCTGCAGGCCAACCAGCAGCAGGCCGAGCAGCTGCGCGGCACGCTCAACGAGCGCCTGGCCAGCATCCAGAGCGACAACGCCAGCAAGCTCGAAGAGATGCGCAAAACGGTGGATGAAAAGCTGCATGCCACCTTGGAGCAGCGCCTGGGTGAATCCTTCAAGCTGGTGAGCGACCGGCTCGAACAGGTTCACAAGGGCCTGGGCGAGATGCAGACGCTGGCGGGCAGCGTGGGTGACCTCAAGCGCGTGATGACGAATGTGAAATCGCGCGGTACCTGGGGCGAGCTGCAGCTGGGCATGATCATCGACAACGTGCTGACGGCCCAGCAGTACGCCAGGAACGTCAAGACCGTGCCGGGCAGCGACGAGATGGTAGAGTTCGCCATCCGCCTGCCGGGCCACAGCGATGACAAACCGGTGTGGTTGCCGATCGATTCCAAGTACCCGGTCGAGCACTACCAGCGCCTGATGGATGCGCAAGAAAGCCTGGACAAGGCGGCGATCCAGTCGGCCAGCATCGGCTTTGAAAATTCGATCCGGCTGGAGGCCAAGAAGATCTACAGCAAGTATGTCTCGCCACCCAACACCACCGATTTTGCGGTGCTCTACCTGCCCACCGAGGGGTTGTTTGCCGAGGTGATGCGCCGGCCGGGTCTGGTCGAAGCCTTGCAGAACGACTGCCGGGTCATGGTCTCGGGCCCAGCCAACCTGGCAGCGATGCTCAGCAGCCTGCAGATGGGCTTCAAGACCTTGGCCATCGAAAAGCGCAGCTCCGAGGTGTGGGCGGTGCTCGGGCAGGTCAAGACCGAGTTCAACAAGTTTGGCGATGTGGTGGAGGCCACGCGCAGGTCGCTGGACCAGGCGGCCAAGAAATTCGAGCAGGTCGATGTGCGCACGCGCGCCATCCAAAAACGGCTCTCGCATGTGCATGAGACACCCGTCGCTGGCGAGCTGGGCCCGTTGACCACCGATACGGACGAAGGCGACAGCGCAGCGGCCCTGACTTAGCCGACAATGCAGGCCAAGCAAGTGCCAGTTGCCCACGGTGCTGAAGGGAACGCGTGAATCGCGAGTTGATACGGCTGATCATCGGCCAGTTTTTTGTCCATACCTGTATGACAGGTACGCGCTTGGCAGCCCCGCTGCTGGCCCTGCGCGATGGCCATACCCCCGGCGCGTTGGGGTTCTTGCTCAGTCTGTTTGCGCTGACCCAGGTGTTCCTGGCGCTGCCGGCGGGCCGCTACGCAGACCGGCATGGCTTCATGAAGCCGATGCTGGCCGCCATTGCGCTGGCCTTTGCCGGCACTGCCATTGGTGTCGCTTTTCCCCGTTTTGAAGTCCTGTGCGTCGCGGCGCTGCTCACGGGGGCGGGCTGCGGCATCTCCATCATTGCGCTGCAGCGCCATGCGGGCCGCGTCGCCCATGAGGCCAGTGAGCTGCGCCAGATCTTCAGCTGGCTGTCGCTGGGCCCGGCGATTGCCAATTTTCTGGGGCCGATGGTCACCGGGCTGATCATTGACCACTCGACCGGCCAGGCCGGCAACAACCTGTCCTACCGCATCGCTTTTGCGGTGCTGGCGCTGTTCTCGGTGGTGGCCTGGTGGTGTGTGCGCAGCGCCCAGGAGATGGAGCCCGCGCCCGCCAAAAGCGATGGCCAGCCCCACCATGCCTGGGACCTGCTGCGCGAGCAGTCCTTCCGCCGCTTGCTGATTGTCAACTGGTTGGTCGCCTCTTGCTGGGATGTACACACCTTTGTCGTGCCGCTGCTGGGCCATGACCGGGGTCTGTCGGCCTCCGAGATCGGTGCCGTGCTGGGCGTGTTTGCGTTGGCGGCCTTTGTGATCCGGGTGCTGCTGCCCGCCATCTCGCGCCACCTGCGCGAGATGACCGTGGTGATGGCCGCGATGGTGCTCACGGCTGCGATTTTTGCGATCTACCCGCTGATGCCCAATGCCTGGGCGATGGCTTTTTGTTCGGCCTTGCTGGGCATCGGCCTGGGCAGTGTGCAGCCGATGGCCATGAGCATGCTCCACCAGATCACCCCCGAGGAGCGCCACGGCGAGGCCGTGGGCCTGCGGCTGATGCTGATCAATGGCTCGAGCGTCTGCATGCCGCTGATGTTTGGCGCCGCAGGGGCGGCCATTGGGGTGGGCGGGGTTTTCTGGGTAATGGGCGGCTTGGTGGGCGCGGGCTCGCGCATGGCCTGGGTGCTGGGCAAAACGCCCTTGCCCAACTTCCGGGTGCTCGACAGCAGCCACAGCGCAGAACCGGCCAGCCATGCGGTGGGTGAGAAACAGGCCCAGCCGCCCCGCGAGCCCTGATCTTGGCGCACGACTCGCCTCTGGTGGCCGCCCAAGCGGCTAAACTGCAAGGCTTGTATGGGGGGATCAAAGCATGATGGATGGATTGGTATCCGGGCGCATACTGGGTCAGCCGGTCGAGCGCAGCAGTAAAACCGGCAAGCCGTATGCACTGGCCAAGGTGCGTGCCAATGCGGGCGCGGGCGATGGCGAGATGCTGATTGTCAACGTCATCGCTTTTGACGATGCGCCGGTCGCAGCGCTTTTGGGCCTGGGCGACGGCGACAGCATCTGCCTGTCGGGCAGTCTGACCCCCAAGGTCTGGGTCGACCGCGATGGCGTGACCCGCCCCAGCGTGGACATGGTCGCCCACCAGGTGCTGACCGCCTACGGCGTGGCCCGCAAGCGCGGCGTGGCCGGTGATGCGGACTTTGACCCTGCCGCCTGAACCCATCAGGGGTGTGGGCGGGCACGTACAATCTGGCGCAGCATGACTCCATCTTCTCCCGCATCTTCTCCAGCTGCTTCGCGCGGCCTGTTTATCAGCTTTGAAGGCATTGACGGCGCCGGTAAATCCTCGCATATCCAGGGCTTGCACGATGCCTTCCTGGCCGCAGGCCGCCACGTGGTGAGCACGCGCGAGCCCGGTGGCACGCCGCTGGCCGAAAAGCTGCGCGCGCTGTTCCTGCAAGAACCCATGGATGCCTTGACCGAGGCTTTGCTGGTGTTTGCGGGCCGGCGCGACCACCTGCAGCAGGTGATCGAGCCGGCGCTGGCCCGGGGCGATGTGGTGCTGTGTGACCGTTTTACCGATGCCACTTTTGCCTACCAGGGCGCCGGGCGCGGCTTTGACCTGCAGGTGCTGCAGGTGCTCGAGCGCATGGTGCAGGCCCGGCCCGAGCTGGGTGAGGGCGCGCTGCGCCAGCCTGACCTGACCATCTGGTTTGATCTGCCCACCGAGGTGGCCGCCGAGCGCCTGGCCGGTGCACGTGCCCCCGACCGTTTTGAGGCCGAACCCCAGCAGTTTTTTGCCCGCGTGGCCGCCGGTTATGCCGAGCGCGCGCTGGCGCAGCCCGCGCGGTTTGCGCGCATCGATTCGCACCAGCCCAAGCCGGCGGTGTGGCAGGCGGTGCGCCAGGCCGTAGCAGCCCAGGGTTGGCTGCCGGCCAGCAAAGTGGAGGGCTGATATGGCCACCGCCAAGAACACTGCAGCAGCCGAGCCCGTAGCCGCAGCACCGGCGCCCACCGCGCCCTGGATTGCCCAGCAACGCGAGCAGCTGCTGGCCCAGCGCGGCCATGCCTGGCTGCTGCAAGGCCCCTCGGGCCTGGGCCAGTTCTCGCTGGCCATGGGCCTGGTGCGGGCCTGGTTGTGCGATGCACCGACGCCCCAGGGCGCCTGCGGCCACTGCGCCAGCTGCCATGCGATCGATGTGCATGCCCACACGGACCTGTGTGTGCTGATGCCCGAGACCGAGATGCTGGCGCTGGGCTGGCCGCTGCCCGAAAAGGCCCAGGCGGACATTGACGACAAAAAGCGCAAGCCCAGCCAGGAAATCCGCGTCGATGCGATGCGCGATGCGGTGGAGTTCACGCAGCGCACCTCGGGCCGGGGCAAAGGCAAGGCGGTGCTGGTGTTTCCGGCGGAAAAAATGAATGCGGTCACTGCCAATGCGCTGCTCAAAACGCTGGAGGAGCCACCGGGCGATGCCCGCTTTGTGCTGGCGACCGAAGCCGCGCACCAGCTGCTGCCCACGATCCGCAGCCGCTGCCTGGCGCACACCATGCAGTGGCCCGATACCGCATCGGCCCGCAGCTGGCTGGTGGCGCAGGACGTGCCGGCAGACCAGGTCGACGCGCTGCTGCAGGCCGCAGGCGGTCGCCCCGACGATGCGCTGGATCAGATGCATGCCGGCCGCTCGCCCCAGGTCTGGAGGAAGTTGCCCAAGGATTTGGCCAATGGCCAGCCCGGTGCCTTGTCCAGCCTGTCGGCGCCCGAGGTGGTCGATGCGTTGCAAAAGCTCTGCCATGATTTGCTGATGCTGCGTGTGGGGGCCGCGCCACGGTTTTTTGACGCGGCCGATTTGCCTGCGCCCCCGGCGCTGGCGGTGCTGGCGCGCTGGAGCAAGGCTTTGACGCAGTCGATGCGCACGGCGGCGCACCCCTTCAACCAGGGGCTGATGCTCGAAGCACTGGTCGCGCAGGCGGCCAGCGTGCTGCAGTCGCGGCGCTAAGCGGGGTCCATCTGCCGGTGTAACAGGCCGCTGATGTGGCCTGTGTTTGCGCTGGCATCTGGAAATAGGCAGCAAAATTTGGTTATCCTTGGAATCTATGAACAGTCCTACCCCTGTACCGGGCACGGCCAGCGCTCGCCCAAGCGTGCTGCAATTGGCCATCAAGGAAAAGGCCGCGCTCTATGCCGCCTACATCCCCTTGTTCAAGGAAGGGGGCATCTTTGTCCCCACGCCCAAGGACTATGCACTGGGCGACGATGTCTACCTGCTGCTGACCTTGCCCCAGGATCCGCAGCGCTACCCCATTGCCGGCAAAGTCGGCTGGGTGACTCCGGCAGGCGCCGGTGGCAACCGCACCCAGGGCATTGGCGTGCGCTTTCCCAAAGATCCCAAGACGGATGAGCTGCGTTACAAGATTGAACAGATCTTGGGCACGGCCTTGCAGGCTGACCGCGCCACGCAGACCATCTAAGAACCTGTTCAAAGTCTCTACGCAGCCGCGTTGGAGCGCAATCGGGATGAGTTCGAAGGGATGGAACGCAGCTTGCACCGGGGTGCAAGCAAGGGCCAGCGCGCAGAAATCGTCCGATTTCACTCCAACCCGTAGGGACAGTGGCTTTGCGCTGCCCGGGAAGGGGCGCCCGGCGAGGGCCGCCCGGGCAGGGGCGGTCTGCGTTGTTGCCAATCCTCGCAATAGCTGGGCTATTGCTGCGGTGTTGCGCGGCTGGGCGCCCCCCTAGCATCCCATCTCGCAAAGACACTGTCGCGGCGCGAGGAGACATTGAACAGGTTCTAAGCACTGGATTCGACCCTGTCCCACCCCGATTTCTTAGCCGGGCTGACAGGGTTTTACGGTGGTCGCGACCGTCGGAGCAGCCGGAGCGGGGACAATGGCAGCAGTTCTTTGTATTTGGACTGCGGCGCTTTGAGCGTCTGCAGCGTTGACGATTGATGTTCACCGACTCCCACTGCCACCTCAACTTTCCCGAGCTTGTTCAGGACCTGCCTGCCATCCGCGCCAAGATGGACGAGGCGCGGGTGACCCGCGCGCTGTGCATCAGCTGCACGATGGAGGAGTTTCCCGACGTGCATGCGCTGGCGATGCGCTATGACAACTTCTGGTGCAGCGTGGGTGTGCACCCCGATACCGAAGGGCTGACCGAGCCCAGCGTGCAGGACCTGGTCGAGCGCGCGGCGCTGCCGCGCGTCGTGGCCATTGGCGAGACAGGCCTGGACTACTACGGCATGGAAGACCGCAAGGGCGGCCGCACGGTGGCTGATCTAGAGTGGCAGCGCGAGCGCTTTCGCACGCATATTCGCGCGGCCCAGCAGGTACGCAAGCCGCTGGTGATCCACACCCGCAGCGCATCGGATGACACCTTGCGTCTGCTGCGCGAAGAGGGCGAGACCGGTGGCGCCCATGCCGCAGGCGGCGTGTTCCACTGCTTTACCGAGAGCATGGAAGTCGCCCGCGCGGCGCTGGACCTGGGTTTTTACATCTCGTTCTCGGGCATCATCACTTTCAAAAAGGCGCAGGATCTGCGCGATGTCGCGGCCTTTGTGCCCGAGGACCGGCTGCTGATCGAGACCGACAGCCCTTATCTGGCGCCGGTGCCGTTTCGGGGCAAGACCAATACGCCCGCCTATGTGCCGCATGTGGCCGCGCAGATTGCGCAGGTGCGCGGCACCAGCGTGGAAGCGGTGGCCGAGGCCACCAACCGCAATTTCGATCGACTCTTCAGCGGAGTGCTGTCATGAAGCTGCCTGCTACACCTGGTTCTTTGTCTGTGCTTCGAGCGGCCTGCGCGGCGGCCCTGTGGCTGGCCTGCGCGGCCGCGCAAGCGGGCTCGTATGACGATTTCTTCACCCGCATCATCCGCGATGACGCCAAGGGCATCGAGGCGCTGGTGCAGCGCGGCTTTGACCCCAACACCGTGAGCGAGAAGGGCGAAACGGGCCTGACGCAGGCCTTCAAGCTCGACTCCTACCGCGCGGCCAAGGGCATGATTGCGCTGCCAACCACCAATGTGAACCTGGCCAATGCCAAGGGCGAGACACCGCTGATGATGGCTGCCATCAAGGGCCAGGTCGATCTGGCCAAGGCCTTGATTGCCCGGGGCGCCGATGTGAACCGCGAGGGCTGGACGCCGCTGCACTATGCCGTCTCGGCCCCGAGCGAAGATGGCTCCGACCTGCAGATGGTGGCGCTGCTGCTGGAGCACCACGCCTATATCGATGCCGCATCGCCCAATGGCACCACGCCGTTGATGATGGCCGCCCAGTACGGCACACGCAGCGCCGTGCAACTGCTGATCAAGGAAGGCGCCGACCCCAAGCTGAAAAACCAGCAGGGACTGACGGCGAGTGACTTTGCCACCCGCGCCGACCGCTCGGAAGTGGTGACCTGGCTGAGCCAGGCCGGCGCCGCAGCGCCAGGCGCGGGTGCCAGCGCAGGGACAGGCGCAGGTGCAGGTGCAGCCGCTGCAGGCAGCACGGCCGCGCCCAAGCCGCAGCCCGGCGCCTATGTGCCGCAAAAGCCCGCATTCCCGCAGGAAGGCCGGCGCAAGATCCAGAGCAACTGGTAAGGCTGCGGGCGGCGCTGCCCCCGTTGCCCATGTCGTGTTTGCACCCGCTGTGGGCAGGGGCTTGACATTCACACCATGGCAATCTTTAGAGTTCCTGCCATGGATAGAAAGACTCCCGCCATGACTGCCCAAACCACCCCATCCGCCACCCCGCTGCTGCAACTGCCGATCGAGGGCATGACCTGCGCCTCCTGCGTCGGCCGGGTCGAGCGCGCCTTGCAGGCCGTGCCCGGCGTGCAAAGCGCCCATGTCAACCTGGCCACCGAGCAGGCCAGCCTGCAACTGGGCGACCAGGCCCCCGCCGCCCAGGTGCTGGAGCAGGCGCTGGCAGCGGTCCACAAAGCCGGCTACAGCGTGCCTGTGCATGCGCTGGAGCTGGAAGTCGAAGGCATGACCTGCGCCTCTTGCGTGGGCCGCGTGGAGCGCGCGTTAAAAGCCGTGCCCGGCGTGCAGACCGCCGCCGTGAACCTGGCTACCGAACGGGCCACGGTGCAGCTGACGGCGGGCGTGCATGCCGAGCAGCTGATGGCTGCTATTGCCAAGGCCGGCTATACCGCCCGCACTGTGCCGCAGGTGGGTGAGGCCAGCGAGGCGGCCGATGCCCATGATGCGCAGAGCCAGCGCCAGCAGCAAGCGCAAAACGGGCTGCTGCGTGACCTGTGGCTGGCGGCCTTGCTGGCCGCGCCGGTCTTTGTGCTGGAGATGGGCGGCCACATGCTGCCGGGCTTTCACCACTGGGTGGGCCAATGGCTGCCCCAGCAGAGCAACTGGCTGCTGCAGTGGGTGTTGACCAGCCTGGTGCTGGCCGGGCCGGGCCGGCGCTTTTACCGCCTGGGCCTGCCTGCGCTGGCGCGGGCCGCGCCCGATATGAACTCGCTGGTGGCAGTGGGCACCTTGTCGGCCTATCTCTATTCGCTGGTGGCCACCTTTGCGCCTGGCGTACTGCCAGCGGGCACCGTGCATGTCTATTTCGAGGCCGCGGCGGTGATCGTAGTGCTGATTTTGCTGGGCCGCTGGATGGAGGCACGCGCCAAGGGCAATACCTCGGCGGCGATCAAGCGCCTGGTGCAGCTGCAGGCCAAGACGGCCTGGGTGCTGCGCGATGGCGATTGGCAATCACTGGCCATTGATGCGGTGCAGCCCGGCGATACCGTGCAGGTGCGCCCCGGCGAGCGCATCCCGGTCGACGGCCGGGTGACAGATGGCGAGAGCTATGTCGACGAATCGATGATCAGCGGTGAACCCGTGCCGGTGCACAAGACCAGCGGCGCCCTGGTGGTGGGCGGCACCATCAACCAAAAGGGCGCCTTGACCCTGAAGGCCACCGAAGTGGGCGGCAACACGGTGCTGGCGCAGATCATCCGCATGGTGGAGCAGGCCCAGGGCGGCAAGCTGCCGATCCAGGCCGTTGTGGACCAGGTGACCATGTGGTTTGTGCCCGCCGTGATGGCCGCTGCCGTGCTGACCTTTGTGCTCTGGCTGTTGCTGGGCCCATCGCCCGCGCTGAGCCTGGCCCTTGTCAATGCGGTGGCTGTGCTCATCATTGCCTGCCCTTGCGCGATGGGCCTGGCGACGCCCACCTCGATCATGGTGGCCACCGGCCGCGCCGCCCAGCTGGGGGTGTTGTTCCGCAAGGGCGAGGCGCTGCAGCTGCTCAAGGACGCCCAGGTGGTGGCCGTGGACAAGACCGGCACCTTGACCGAGGGCCGGCCCGCGCTGACCGACCTGGTGCTGGCCCCCGGCTTTGAACGCGCGGCCGTGCTGGCGGCGGTGGCCGCCGTTGAGAGCCAGTCGGAGCACCCGATTGCGCAGGCCATTGTGCAGGCTGCCCAGGCCGAAGGCCTGCAGTTGCTGCCGCTGTCCGGCTTTGAATCGGTCACCGGTTTTGGCGTGCGTGCCCAAGTGGGCGCTGCGCGGGTCGAAGTAGGTGCAGACCGCATGATGCGGCAATTGGGCGCTGATGTGGCGGTGTTTGCTGACGAGGCTGCCCGTCTGGGCGCCGAAGGCAAGACGCCGCTGTATGCCGCCATCGATGGCCAGCTGGCCGCCATGATCGCCGTGGCCGACCCGATCAAGCCCACCACACGCGCTGCGATTGAGGGCCTGCATGCGATGGGCCTCAAGGTAGCGATGATCACCGGCGACAACCGCCGCACCGGCGAAGCGATTGCCCAGCAGCTGGGCATTGACGAGGTGGTGGCCGAGGTGCTGCCCGATGGCAAGGTGGCGGCCGTCAAGCGGCTGCGGGCTGCGCATGGTGCGCTGGCCTATGTGGGCGATGGCATCAACGATGCGCCTGCCTTGGCCGAGGCCGATGTCGGCATTGCCGTGGGCTCGGGCACCGATATCGCCATCGAGTCGGCCGACGTGGTGCTGATGGGCGGCGACCTGCGCGGCGTCGTGACTGCCATCGGGCTCTCGCGCGCCGCCATGCGCAATATCCACCAGAACCTGTTCTGGGCCTTTGCCTACAACGTGGCGCTGATCCCGGTCGCCGCGGGCCTGCTGTACCCGGTCAATGGCACCCTGCTGTCGCCGGTGTTTGCGGCAGGGGCGATGGCGCTGTCGAGCGTGTTTGTGCTGGCCAATGCCTTGCGGCTGCGCCGTTTTAGCGTCTAGATAAGGCTGCTAGACATGAAAAAACCCCGCAGACACCAAGCCTGCGGGGTTTTTGTCTAAGCGTTGAAGCTTAGACCTGGTCGGCCGACAGACCAGCCGTTTGGCTGAAGCCACCGTCCACATAGGTGATCTCGGCGGTCACGCCCGAGGCCAGATCGCTCAGCAGGAAGGCGGCGACATTGCCCACGTCTTCGATGGTCACATTGCGGCGCAGCGGTGAGGCGTCGGCCACGCGGCCGAGCAGCTTGCCAAAGTCCTTGATGCCCGAGGCAGCCAGGGTCTTGATCGGGCCGGCAGAGATGCCGTTGGCGCGGATCGCGCGGCCGTCTTCGGTGCGGCCCACGGCCTCGGCCAGGTAGCGCACGGAGGCTTCGAGCGAGGCCTTGGCCAGGCCCATGGTGTTGTAGTTGGGGATGGAGCGCAGGGCGCCCAGGTAGGACAGGGTCAGCAGGGACGACTTGTCGTTGAGGTAGGGCAGGGCGGCCTTGGCCAGCGCAGGGAAGCTGTAGGCGCTGATGTCATGCGCAATGCGGAAGCCTTCGCGCGAGAGGCCATCCAGGAAGTTGCCGGCAATCGCCTCGCGCGGCGCAAAGCCGATGGAGTGCACAAAACCATCGAACTTGCCCCAGGTCGCAGCCAGGTCGGCAAACATTTTCTCGATCTGGGCGTCATCGGCCACATCGCAGTCGAACACCAGCTTGGAGTCGAACTCGGCGGCAAACTCGCTGATACGGTCCTTGAAGCGTTCGCCCACATAGCTGAAAGCCAGCTCGGCGCCTTGCTGGTGGCAGGCCTTGGCAATGCCATAAGCGATAGAGCGGTTGGACAGCACGCCCGTGATCAGCAGTTTCTTGCCGGTCAGAAAACCCATTGTTCTTCTCCTGATAAGTGCCACGCCATAAGGGCATGGCCAAAAAAGACTTGGGCACCGGCGCAAAGCGTTTCTCGGGGGTAAACGCTTGCACAGGTGGCCAGCTAGGGCAGAATTGTCGCATGCGATTCTGCCTTCCGCTGATTTTGTGTGCTGCCGCGGCAGCGCCTGCCTGGGCCAGCCATGCCTACGCCCTCTGGGGCGAGCCGCGCTACGCGGCGGATTTCAAGCATTTTGCCTATGCCAACCCCGAGGCGCCCAAGGGCGGTGAGCTGCGCCTGGTCAGTGCGCTGCGCTACTCGACGTTTGACAAATACAACCCCTTTACGATCAAAGGCTCGCCCCCGGCCTACCTGAGCGACATGCTGTTTGACAGCCTGCTGATCGCCAGCCTGGACGAGACGACAACCGGCTACGGCCTGTTGGCCGAGGACATCGATGTGGCCGCCGATGGCATGTCCGCGACATTCAAGATGCGCAAGGCGGCGCGCTTTCACAATGGCAAACCGGTGCTGGCCCAGGATGTCAAGCACAGCTACGAGGCGCTGATCAGCCAGTACGCCACGCCCGGCTACAAGACCTTGCTGGCCGATGTGGAGGGCTGCGATGTCATCGACGACCGCACGGTGCGCTTTCGCTTCAAGAAGCCCAACCGCGACCTGCCGCTGACCGTGGGCAGCCTGCCGGTCTTCAGCCGCGACTGGGGCCTGGGCGCCGATGGCAAGCCCAAGCGCTTTGACCAGATCGTGACCGATATGCCCATTGGCAGCGGCCCCTACAAGATCGGCCCGGTGGTGTTTGGCCGCGACATCACCTACGTGCGCGACCCCGACTACTGGGCCAAGGACCTGCCCGTGCGCGTGGGCAGCGCCAATTTTGACCGGGTCACGGTCAAGATCTACAAGGACAACACCGCCAAGCTGGAGGCGCTCAAGGCCGGCGAGTTCGATGTGATGCGCTTTTTCAGCGCCGGCGACTGGGCGCGCCGCCTCTATGGCAAGCGTTTTGACCGGGGTGAGCTGCGCAAGGGGGACTTCGCCAACAAGCTGCCCTCGGGCTTCCAGAGCTACTTTTTGAACCTGCGCCGCCCAGTGCTGCAGGATGTGCGGGTGCGCGAGGCCCTGGGCCTGGCGTTTGACTACGAGTGGATGCAGCGCCAGCTGTTCTACGGAGCCTACGAGCGCGTGCATGGCCTGTTTGGCAACACCATGTGCGAGACGCATGGCAGCCCCAGCGACGCCGAGCTGGCCCTGCTCAAGCCCTTTGAGAAAGACCTGCCCGCCGGTACCTTGGGGCCGCTGCAGGATCCCCCCCGCACCGACCAGGGCAGCAGCCTGCGCGACAACCTGCGCAAGGCGCAGGCGCTGTTGGCCGATGCCGGCTGGAAGGTGGACAGGAATGGCGTGCTGCGCAATGCCAAGGGCCAGGCGCTGGAGCTGGAGTTTCTCGACAGCAACGAGGGCGGCATTCGCACCGTGTCCACCTGGATGCGCAACCTGGAGAAGCTGGGCATCAAGCTCCGGCTGCGGGTGGCCGATTACGCGCTCTACCAGCAGCGGGTCGACAAGTTCGACTATGACCTGATATCGGTCAATGTGCCGGGCACCAATATCCCGGGCCAGGAATACGCCGAGCTGTTTGGCAGCGCGGCGGCGGAGCAGGAGGGCTCGGGCAATTTCATTGGCTTGAAGAGCCCAGCGGTCGACGCGATGATTGCCCAGATGGCCAGCGCCAAGAGCGAGCAGGAGCTGCTGCCCGCCTGCCATGCGCTCGAGCGCATCATTGTGGCGGGCCACTACCTGATTCCGCAGTGGTATGCCGCCAGCCACCGCGTGGTGTATGACGCCTGGCGATTGGTGGAGCCCCCGCAGGTGCCCGCCTATGTGCCGGGCGAGACCTGGGTGATGTACTACTGGTGGGCGCGCATGCCGCCGCTCACAGCCGCAACCGCCAAGCCATGAGCTGCTCTGATGCCGGGCCCAGCCGTTATATGATCCCTCTGACCGCCCCAGCGCGCCTGCCGCGCTGCCCCGGCATTTTCTGCCACAGTGCCACGGCGTTTGCCCGCCCGTGCTGACATTGGAGCCCACCCCGCATGTTTGCCTATATCCTCAAACGTCTGCTGCTGATGATTCCCACGCTGTTCGGGGTCTTGCTGCTGACCTTTGTGGTGATCCAGTTCGTGCCGGGGGGCCCGGTCGAGCAGTACCTGGCAGAGGCCAAGGCCGGCAACCGGGGCGCGGAGGGCGCGGGCATGGGCTACCGGGGCGCGCAGGGCATTGACCCCAAGCGGCTCGACGAGATCAAGGCCTTGTACGGCTTTGACAAGCCGCCCATCGAGCGCTTTGTGCAGATGCTGGGCCAGTTCGCCCGCTTTGATCTGGGCAACAGCTTTTTCCAGAACAAAAGCGTCTGGCAGCTGATCAAGGACAAGCTGCCCGTCTCCATCAGTCTGGGGCTGTGGACCTTTTTCATCAGCTACCTGATTGCGGTGCCGCTGGGCATTGCCAAGGCGGTGCGCGCGGGCAGTCGGTTTGACATGGTCACCACGGTGATCGTGCTGGTGGGCTATGCGATACCCGGCTTTGTGCTGGGGGTGGCGCTCTTGGTGATCTTTGGCGGGCAGCTGCAGTGGTTTCCGCTGCGCGGGCTCACCTCATCGGGCTGGGAAGAGATGGGCTGGGCCGCCAAGCTGGTCGACTACCTCTGGCACATCACCTTGCCAGTCACCGCCATGGTGGCCGGCAGCTTTGCGGTGACGGCCATGCTCACGAAAAACGCCTTTCTTGAAGAGATCCGCAAGCAGTATGTGGTGACGGCCAAGGCCAAGGGTCTGAGCGAGCGCCAGGTGCTGTGGCGCCATGTGTTTCGCAATGCCTTGCTGCCCATCGTCACCGGCTTTCCGGCGGCCTTCATTGGCGCCTTCTTTACCGGGGCCTTGTTGATCGAGACCTTGTTCTCGCTCGATGGCCTGGGCCTCTTGAGCTATGAGAGCGTGATCCGGCGCGACTACCCGGTCGTGCTGGGCACCTTGTACCTGTTTACCTTGATCGGTTTGCTCACCAAGCTGGTGAGCGACCTGTGCTATGTCTGGGTGGATCCCCGTGTCAAGTTTGACTGAGTCGCGTATGCCCGCATTGGCCAGCCCAGCACCTGCGGCATGGCGCCGCGCCTCAGGCCTTGCGGCGCAGCTGCAGGCGCCGCAGCAGCACGGCCACGACGACGATGTTGAGCAGCAGCACCAGCGCGCCTTGCCAATGGCGGTGCGCCAGCAGGTGCTGCACTTCGAGCGGTATGTACAGCCCCGAGGACAGCGCGCCCAGCCATTCGCCCCAGGCCTTGTCCTGCCACAGGCCCCAGGCCTCCAGCCAGCGCACAGCGATATAGGTCCCGCCCAGCAGCACCAGCGTATGGATGGGGGTGGCATTGATCTTGTCCACCCAGCCAATCAGCACGGCCGGGTAGCGCGCCTCGGGCGAGAGGCCAACGTGGCCGATCAGCTCCAGCGCGAGGCGGTGCAGATCGTGGTGCAGCAGGCTGAGCAGTCCCAACAGGCCCAGCAGCGCGGCAAAGCCTTTGAGCGCTTCAAAAATGGCAATGCTTTTGAGCGCGGTGTGCAAGGCGGAGGGCGTGTGGGTGGCAGGCATGGCGCAGAGCATGGCCGATGGCGCGCCGTTTGGCTGTCGGCCAATGGCGACAGCGCAGCACCCCGTGCCCTCGCCGCCACCGTTGCCAACGTCGGCCCCAGGCCGCCCTATTCAGTGACAGGAGGGGGACGGTGCCCACACCGTCTCTGCAGACCATAACGATGACCGAGCCTGTTTCCCCACTTCCCCCCGGCCGCTCGCCTGCGGCCCGCGCCTGGCGCCGCTTCAAGTCCAACAAACTGGGCTTTTACAGCCTGCTGCTCTTTGTGGTGCTGGTGGTGCTCAGCCTGTTTGCCGAGCTGATCAGCAACGACAAGCCGCTCGTTGTGCGCTATGAGGGGCAGACCTATTTCCCGCTCGCCAAGGACTACCCGGAGACCAGCTTTGGTGGCGACTTCCACACCGCCACCGATTTTCTCGACCCCTTCATCCAGCAGCAGCTGCGCAAGGATGGCAACTGGGCGATCTTTCCGCTCAACCGCTATGGCCCCAACACCATCAACTACTTTGCCAAGTCGCCCACGCCTTCGGCACCCTCGGCGGACAACTGGCTGGGCACCGATGACCGGGGGCGTGACCTGCTGGCCCAGCTGATCTACGGCTTTCGCGTCAGCGTGCTGTTTGGCCTGGCGCTGACGGCCGTCGGCACGCTGATCGGCATTCTCACCGGTGCGATACAGGGCTTTTTTGGCGGCAAGGTGGACCTGGTGTTTCAGCGCTTTACCGAGATCTGGAGCGCCATGCCGATCCTGTACCTGCTGATCATCTTCAGCGCGGTGCTGGCGCCCAGTGCCGGCTTGCTGTTGGTGCTGCTGAGCCTGTTTGGCTGGATGGCGCTGTCCGACTATGTGCGGGTGGAGTTTTTGCGCAACCGCCAGATGGACTATGTGAAATCGGCGCGGGCGCTGGGCGTGCCGAGCTGGAAAATCATGTGGCGCCATATCCTGCCCAACAGCATGACGCCAGTGGTCACCTTTTTGCCGTTCCAGATGAGTGCCGCGATCCTGACCCTGACATCGCTGGATTTTCTGGGCCTGGGCGTGCCCCCGGGCACCCCCAGCCTGGGCGAGCTGTTGAACCAGGGCAAGAACAGCATCGATGCCTGGTGGATTTCGCTGTCGACCTTTGCGGTGCTGGTGACCACCTTGCTGCTGCTCACCTTCATGGGCGATGCATTGCGCGATGCGCTGGACCCGCGCAAGCAGCTGAATTCGCCGCGCGCTGGCGCAGCGCCTGCTGCGCTTTCGGCTCAGCCAGCGCCGTCAGCCAGCGCAGATGCCAAGGAGACCCGCCATGCGTGAGCAAGCACAATCCCCGGTGGCCGTGCCCGCGCCGCTGCTCCAGGTCAACCACCTCCATGTGGGCTTTGGCGGCCAGGATGTGGTCAAGGACCTGAGCTTTTGCATACAGGCCGGCGAGAAGCTGGCGCTGGTCGGCGAATCAGGTTCTGGCAAGACAATCACCGCGCTGTCGCTGCTGCGCCTGGTGGGCGAGGCCCAGTTGCGCGGCGAAGCGCTGATGGGCGGGCGCAACCTGCTGCAGATCTCCGAGCGAGAGATGCAGGCGGTGCGTGGTGATGAGATTGCGGTGATCTTTCAGGAGCCGATGACGGCGCTGAACCCGCTGATGACCATGGGCGCGCAGATTGCCGAGGTGCTGCAGCTCAAGCAAGGCCTGGACGACAAGGCCGCCTGGGAGCAGGCGGTGCAGCTGCTCGCCACAACCGGCATCCCCGAGCCGCAGCGGCGCGCCGGCAGCTACCCGCACCAGCTCAGCGGCGGCCAACGCCAGCGCGCGATGATTGCGATGGCGCTGGCCTGCCGGCCCAAGCTGCTGATTGCCGATGAGCCCACCACGGCGCTCGATGTGAGCCTGCGCGGCCAGATCCTGGAGCTGCTGAGCGACTTGCAGCGCCAGACCGGCATGGCGGTGCTGATGATCACCCATGACCTGCCGCTGGTGCGCCATTTTGCCGACCGGGTCGCGGTGATGGAAAAAGGCCGGCTGGTGGAGCAGGGGGCTGTGGCCGAGGTGTTTGCCGCGCCCCAGCATGCCTACACCCAAAAGCTGCTGGCCAGCACGCCCCAGCGCCAGGTGGTGGCCCGCCAGCCTGAGGCACCCACGGTGCTGCAGACGCGCGATTTGCAGGTGGCCTATGCCACGCCGCTGCCGGGCATAGCGGGCTGGTTCCGCAAGGGCCGGTTCGACGCGGTGCGCGGCGCCAGCCTGGCGCTGGGCCGGGGTCAGACCTTGGGGGTGATTGGCGAGTCGGGCTCGGGCAAATCCACCTTGGCCCAGGCGATCCTGGGCCTGCTGCCCAGCCAGGGCGAGCTGCGCATTGGCCAAGAGACCTGGCAGTTGCCAGCCCAGCGCAACAGCGCGGCCAACCAGCAGCTGCGCCGCAAGGTGCAGGTGGTGTTCCAGGATCCGTTCTCGTCGCTGTCGCCGCGCATGACGGTGCAGGAGATGGTGGGCGAAGGCCTGCAGCTGGCGCAGCCCCAGCTGGCTCCAGCGGATCTACAGCAGCAGGTGCTGGCGCTGCTGCAGGAAGTGGGCATGACCGAGGCCCAGTTCCCGGGCCTGCTCGAGCGCTATCCGCATGAGTTCTCCGGCGGCCAGCGCCAGCGCCTGGCCATTGCCCGCGCGCTGATCGTGGACCCCGAGATCCTGGTGCTGGACGAGCCCACCAGCGCGCTCGATGTCACCATCCAGCAGCAGGTGCTGGCCTTGCTGCAGCGCCTGCAGCGCGAGCGCGGCCTGAGCTATGTGCTGATCACGCACGATGTGGCGCTGATCCGGGCCATGGCCCATGAGGTGCTGGTGATGAAGGATGGCGAGGTGGTGGAGAGCGGCGAGGTCATGCAGGTGCTCGATGCGCCGCGCCAGGCCTACACGCAGCGCCTGATGGCCGCCAGCCTGGAGCTGGGCTGAGCGGGCAGCGCCCGGCAACGACTTTATGAGCGGAATAGGGCCGCTGGCAGTGCGCAAGCTGCCTGCGGCATCAACGGGAAATCCATGACAGAACTGCTGCAAGTGACCGGTTTGGGCAAGCGCTTTGGCGGCGTGCAGGCCGTGGCCGATGTGAGCTTTGCCTTGCGCCGGGGCGAAGTGCTGGCGCTCATTGGCCCCAATGGCGCGGGCAAGACAACCACCTTCAACATGCTGGGCGGGCAGCTGGTGCCCGATGCCGGCAGCATGCTGCTTCAGGGCACGGCCCTGGGCGGCAAGCGGCCCCGCGAGATATGGCGCCTGGGCGTAGGGCGCACCTTCCAGATTGCCGAGACCTTTGCCTCGCTGACGGTGGCCGAGAACGTGCAGATGGCCTTGCTGTCGGCCGCTGGCCGCGTCTTTGGCCTGTGGCAAAAAGCCGCCCGCTTTCAGCGTGATGAGGCGCTGGCCTTGCTGGCGCTGGTGGGCATGCAGGACCAGGCTGACCGTGCTTGCAGCGCGCTGGCCTATGGCGATGTGAAGCGGGTGGAGCTGGCCATCGCCATGGCCCACAAGCCTGTGCTGCTGCTGATGGATGAGCCCACTGCCGGCATGGCCCAGGCTGAACGCCTGCAGCTGATGGCGCTCACGCGGCAACTGGCCCGTGAGCGCGACATGGCCGTGCTGTTTACCGAGCACAGCATGGATGTGGTGTTTGCCTATGCCGACCGCATCATTGTGCTGGCGCGGGGCCGGCTCATTGCCGAGGGCGCGCCGGAGGCCGTGCGGCGCAACCCCGAGGTGCAGGCGGTCTACCTGGGCAAGGGCAGCACCTATGACAGCCAGGAACCAAGTCAGGAGCCTGCCGTATGAGCGCGCCGATACCCGATATGCACGCCGAGATGCTGCTGCAGGTGAGCGCGCTCAACGCCTGGTATGGCGAAGCCCATATTCTGTTTGATGTGGGGCTGGAGGTGCGGCGCGGTGAGGTGGTGGCCTTGATGGGGCGCAACGGCGCGGGCAAGTCCACCACGCTCAAGGCCATCATGGGCCTGGTGGAGCGGCGCAAAGGCACCGTGCAGTTCATGGGCCAGAACATTGCGCAGGCAGACCCCTGGCGCATTGCACGCCTGGGCCTGGGCTATGTGCCCGAAGAGCGGCGCATCTTCAGCGACCTGACGGTACTCGAAAACCTGGAGGTGGGCCGCCAGCCCGCCCGCCGCTGGGCCGATGGCAGCCTGGCCAGCGAGTGGACGGTGGATGAGCTGCTCGCCTTTTTCCCGAACCTGGCGGCCATGCCGCAGCGCGCTGGCGGGCAGATGAGTGGCGGCGAGCAGCAGATGCTCACCGTCGCCCGCACCCTCATGGGCAATCCCTATCTGGTACTGCTCGATGAGCCCTCTGAAGGGGTGGCGCCTGTCATCGTCGAGCAGATGGCGCAGATGATTGTGCAACTCAAGCAGCGCGGCGTGAGTATTTTGCTGTGCGAGCAAAACCTGCACTTTGCGCGCCTGGTGAGCGACCGGGCCTATGTGCTGGAGAAGGGCGCGATCGCGTTTGCTGGCAGCATGCAGGCACTGGTCGACGAAGAGCGGGCTGGCGCCAAGCGGATCGGCGTCTAAGGCGCCATTAGACAAAGCAAAGCCTGCACGCATCGCGCGCAGGCTCGGGTGTCCCTCCGGAAATAAAAGGGACTGCGGCTTACCAGTGGCCGGTAGGGTTGATGCCGTCCTGCATCACCCAGTGGATGCGTGAGGTCTCCACGCCCATCAGTGCAGCCTGGTGGACCAGCATATCGGTGGTCTTGCCATCGAGCACGGGCTGGCGCGAGAGCAGCTTGAACGAGTCGGTGGTGTCGCCCATCAGCATGGCCCAGCGGTAATCGGGGTCAATGGCGACGACATGGTAGCCCTCGTGGAAGGGGCCCATGAACGAGGCCTTCATGGCGCCAAAGTTGGGCGCGCCGACAAAGCGGGCAATGCCATGGCCCTCGACCCAGCGGTGGGTGCCGGCATGAAAGCCCCGGGTCGTGATGCCCAGGCTGCCATCGCTCAGCAGCTCATATTCGACGCGTGAGCGCGTCAGCGGCTTGCCGATGCCGCGCTCGATGCGGGCGATCTCATACCAGTCGCCGACAAAGCGTTCTGCATCAAAGTCGGCGACGGGCTCAATCAGGTCGACCGGCACGACTTTGCGGGATTTGTTGCTGGTCCACCAGTAAACGGCCAAGGCGGCCACACCGGCTGCCATGGGGAGCCAGAGAGAGCGCTGTTGCGGTCGTTGTTGATGATCGAGCTCTTGCATAAGAAATTATTCCTTGTTTTGTTTTATGAATCCTAACCAGATAGGCGTAATTTACAAGCTGCCAGCGTGGACCAAATGTAAGCAAAGCGCCTGATTTGCGCTGTCGCCTTGCGGCTTGCATGCCTAATTTCGCACCAAGGCACGGGAATTAGCAGGTATTTTTATCTGCTCGCTTGGCATCTGTGGCCTAATGTCGGTTTTGTTTATCGCGAGGTCCCAGGATGGGCAACAAAATCGTTACGGAAGCTGACCGCAAGTTCACCCCTCAACCGGCCCTGCCTAACGGCAAGAGCCTGCCTACTGCTGGCCGCGGCCAACAGGTCAGCCGTGCCCGTGGCACTGCTACCCGTTCCAAGAAGAACCCAGGCAAGCGTACGCACAAGGGCGGTTAATACCGCCTACCGGTTTGCCCCGTCCGCATGCCGCGCTTGCCACGATCAGGCGCGGCATGCGGATGGTGCTTTTTCGGTAAGGATGAGCCCGCATCAGCGGGCTTTTTTGCGTCTGTCTGAAAGATCCGTCAGCGATGCAAGCGGCGGCGCAGCTCCAGCACCTCTTCCATCAGGTCGACGGTCAGTGCGGCCAGTTGGGGGTCGGCATCATAGGTGTGCTCCAGCAGCGCCACACGGCGCGCGCGCACGATGCAGGTGGCCGCAAAGCGCCAGCTGGTGACGGCATCGGGGTTGCGTGTGCCGGTGCTGGGGGTGAGCACGCCATCGACGACACGGGCCTGCACCCAGTCCAGGTTGCGCTGGCAGGCCTGCGCCAGGCTGGCCGCATCAAGGCTGTCGTCATCAATGATCTGCAAGCTGCTGGTGTGTACTGTCGTGTAGTGGGGCATGGTCACACTCCTTGGCGAGGCTGGTATTGGGGGAAGGCCTTGGCAAAGGCGGCGTAGGCAGCGCGCTCTTGCTCGGTCGTGGCCGGTGGTATGTGCAGTTGCAGCTCCAGGTACAGATCGCCAGGCGTGGCAGCGGGCAGGCCTTTGCCCTTGATGCGCAGCTTGCGCCCGGCCGACCAGCCTGCAGGAATAGTCACTTCCAAGGTGCCGGCCGGCGTTTTGACCTCCGCGCTGCCGCCCAAAGCCGCTTCCCAGGGGCTGACGGGCATTGGCATATAAACATCCTTGCCTTCGGCACGCCAGCGCTTGTCGGGGCGAAAGTGCACTTCGAGCAAGAGATCGCCCGCTGGCCCGCCCTGGTAACCGGGCCCGCCCTGGCCGGCCAGGCGAATCATCTGGCCCTCGCGCACCCCGGCAGGAATCTTCACCTGCAGCTGGCGCTCCTGGCTGCGTACTTCGCCATCCTCGGTCACGTCCTGGCCATGCAAGGTCAGCATGCGTTCGCTGCCCTGGTAGCTGTCGGTCAGGTCCAGCTCGATGCTGGCGTGCTGGTCCTCGCCCCGGATCGCCGCACGTGGCCCGCCGCCGGCATGGCCACCGCGCTGGGCGCGCGCCGCGTCGCCAAACATCTGGCGAAAGAAATCGCTGTAATCGGCATCGCCCCCCATGCTCTGGCGGCGAAACTGGAAATCGCCGCTGTCAAAGCCTTCGGCGCTGCGGAAGGGTTTGCCCGCGCCTGACGCAAAGCCGCGCGGGGCGTCGAGCATGGCGTCGTATTCGGCACGCTTTTGCGTGTCCGACAGCACCGCATTGGCCTCGTTGACCTCGGCCATGCGCTGGGCGGCGTCTTTTTCCTTGCTCAGATCCGGGTGGTATTTGCGGGCGAGCTTGCGAAATGCCTTTTTGATCTCGTCTGCGCCGGCCTTTTTGTCCACGCCCAGAACGTCGTAGTAGTTTTTGGAATCCATGCCTGCTCCCGAAGATATGGCAGTTTGCTGTTGTACAGGCAACTGCCCAATGGATGATGACTTCCTAGAACTTAGTTGCTTTTGGGTCTGATTCAAGTCAGAGAAGCGCGTATTCTCAAAGGCACCGGAGCCCTGGGATACCGCAATGGTGGTACAAATACGCCTTTGTGTGCGGGATGGGCTGTGTATGACCGAGGCTGCGAGTGCGCCCTGGCTGGTGGTGTGTTTGTGCGCGCAGTGGTGCGGTACCTGTGGCCAGTACCAGCCTGCTTTTGATGCGCTGGCCAAGGAGTGGCCGGACATGGCCTTTGTCTGGCTCGATGTCGAGGACGAGGAAGAGGCGCTGGGCGAGCTCGATATCACTACCTTCCCCACCGTACTGCTGGGGCGCGGCACCGAAGCCATGTTCCTGGGCCCCGTTCTGCCCCAGTCCGGCGTGCTGCAGCGCATGCTGGAGCGTTTTTCGCAAGGCGACGCGCAGGCCTTGCCCGATGGCGATGAAGCCCATGCACTGTTGCGGCGCACTGCGGCCATCGTGCAGGCGCGCAATGCGCAGACTTAGTCGTTCGCACGCCTAAAAGCCACTGCGCATCATTGCATCGATACTGGTTTGCCCCTATAATTGATGTCTACACGACCAACTGGGCGGTGCCAACCGCCCATTTTTTTTGGTCGCATGTTTTTCAGCTCGATGCTGCGGAATGTGTAACATTCCGTGGTTCTCGGGTTTTTTGTATTTGCGGGATAAATAGCACACGTGAGCTTGCAAGAAACCACCCTACAAACGGTGAGCGGCCTGGGCTACGACTTGGTGGAGATCGAACGCTCTGCCAGCGGCCTTTTGCGCATCACCATCGACCTGCCTTGGAATGCGGATGACGTCCGTCCGGAAGGCGTGCCAGAGCAGTTTGTGACGGTGGAGGATTGTGAGAAGGTCACCCGCCAGCTGCAGTTTGCGCTGGAAGTCGATGGCGTGGAATACAAGCGCCTGGAAGTGTCCTCGCCCGGTATTGACCGTCCATTGCGCCATGAGCAGGATTTCATCCGCTTTGCCGGCGCGGTGGTGGACCTGACGCTGAAGGAATCCATCGGTGCAGCTGCCGAAGGCACAACCATCAGCGCCAATCGCAAGAAGTTTCGGGGCACGCTCGAGCGTACCGAGGCAGGTGGCTGGCAGATCGTCTGGAGCGATGCGCCGCCTGTCAAGCCCGGTGCCCGTGTGAGCAAGAAGCGCCCACCCGCACCGCTGCAAAGCCTGGGTTTTACGCTCGATGAGTTGCGTGAAGCGCGTCTGGCACCCATCGTGAGCTTCAAGGGCAGGGCGGCAGCAGGTGCTGCCGACGAACCCCAGGCCTGAAGTGGCCCCGCACATGGTGGCGCTGATGATGCCGCCTTCTGGTTAAAGATTGAAATAGGAGAGTCGTCGCATGAATCGCGAATTGTTGATGCTGGTGGATGCCATCGCGCGCGAAAAGAACGTAGAGCGCGATGTGGTGTTCGGCGCTGTGGAATCTGCCCTGGCCCAGGCTACGAAGAAGCTGTATCCCGGCGAAGTGGATGTGCGTGTGGCTATCGATCTCGATACCGGCGACTACGACACCTTCCGCCGCTGGCTGGTGGTGCCCGATGATGCGGGCCTGCAAAACCCGGATGCCGAAGAAATGCTGATGGATGCCGTTGACCGCAAGGCAGACGCGCAGGTGGGCGACTACATTGAAGAGCAGATCGAATCCGTGCCTATCGGCCGTATCGGCGCCATGGCGGCCAAGCAGGTGATCCTGCAAAAGATCCGTGACGCCGAGCGCGAGATGCTGCTCAACGACTTCATGGCACGCGGCGACAAGATCTTCAACGGCACCGTCAAGCGCATGGACAAGGGCGACATCATTGTCGAGTCCGGCCGCGTGGAAGGCCGCTTGAAGCGCGGTGAAATGATTCCGAAGGAAAATCTGCGCAATGGTGACCGCGTTCGCGCGATGATCATGGACGTGGACCTGACCCTGCGCGGCGCGCCGATCCTGCTCTCGCGCTCCGCGCCCGAGTTCATGGTCGAGCTGTTCCGCAACGAAGTCCCTGAAATCGAGCAAGGCCTGCTGGAGATCAAGAGCTGCGCCCGTGACCCTGGCAGCCGCGCCAAGATTGCCGTGCTTAGCCACGACAAGCGCATTGACCCGATCGGCACCTGCGTCGGTGTGCGCGGCAGCCGCGTGAACGTGGTGACCAATGAGCTCGCTGGCGAGCGCGTGGACATCGTGCTGTGGTCTGAGGACCCCGCCCAGTTCGTGATCGGTGCGCTGGCGCCGGCCAATGTGTCCTCGATCGTCGTGGACGAAGAAAAGCATGCCATGGATGTGGTGGTGGACGAGGAAAACCTCGCGATCGCCATTGGCCGTGGTGGTCAGAATGTGCGTCTTGCCTCCGATCTGACGGGGTGGAAGATCAACATCATGGACGCGGCCGAATCGGCCCAGAAGCAGGAAGAAGAAACCAGCACTTCCCGCAAGCTGTTCATGGAAAAGCTGGATGTGGATGAAGAAATCGCTGACATCCTGATCGAAGAAGGTTTCTCCAGCCTGGAAGAAGTGGCCTATGTGCCGCTGCAGGAAATGCTGGAAATCGAGAGCTTCGACGAAGAGACCGTCAATGAGCTTCGCACGCGCGCCAAAGATGCGCTGCTGACGATGGAAATCGTCCACGAAGAGAGTGTTGCCCGTGTTTCCCAAGCGTTGCGTGATCTGGAAGGGATGACGCCTGAGTTGGTAGCCCAGCTGGAAGCTGGTGGAATCCACACGCGTGACGACCTGGCCGATTTGGCCATTGATGAATTGACCGAGCTGACCGGACAGTCTGCCGATGACGCAAAAGCCTTGATCATGAAGGCTCGCGAACATTGGTTTGATGGACAGGAATAAGGTCAGGAGGCACGGAACAAGATATGTCGAGTAATACTGTCGCCGAGTTCGCTGTTGAACTCAAGAAATCACCGGATACATTGCTGGAACAACTGCAAGCCGCAGGCGTGTCCAAGCACGATGCATCCGATGCACTGACTGAAACGGACAAACAAGCGCTGTTGTCCCATCTGCAGGCCGCCCACGGCGCTGCAGACCGCAAGAAGATCACATTGACCAAGAAATCTACCAGCGAGATCAAACAAGCCGACGCCACGGGCCGGGCACGCACCATCCAGGTGGAAGTGCGCAAAAAACGCACCTTCGTCAAGCGTGACGAAGTGGCTGAGGCCGATTCCGACGAAGCACTCAAGCACGCCGAAGCCAAGCAAAAGGAAGCCGAACACAAGGCTGACCTGGTCAAGCGCGAAGAGGAAGCCCGTCGCGAAGCCGACCTGATCGGCAAGCAAGAAGCTGATCTGGTGCAGCAGCGTGCCGAGCGCGCTGAGCGCGAAGAGCGCGAGCGCAAGGAGCGTGAGGCTGAAGAGCGCGCCGCTGCCTACGTGGCCAAGACGCAAGAGCGCAAGGCCCAGGAAGCTGCCGAGCAGGAAGAAGCTGCGCGCCGCCACGCCCAGGAGCTGGCCGCCCGCAACGAAGCCCAGGCTGAGGCCAAGAAAAAGGCCGAAGACGAATCCAAGGCTCGTGAGGCGGAGGAAACCGCGCGCGCTGTCGATCTGGACGAGCGCCGCCGCAAGGCCCTGGCCGAGGCCGAAGCCATTCGCGCCATGATGAACGCGCCCAAGAAGGTGCTGGTGGCCAAGAAGCCTTCGGAAGAGAAGAAGGAAGTCAAGGCCGCTGATGCCAAGAAGGGCACCTTGCACAAGCCTGCCACGACCGGCACTGGCGCGGCCAAGCCTGCCGCTGGTGCAGCGCCTGGCAACAAGGAAGTCAAGTCGGCCAAGCTGTCCTCGAGCTGGAGCAACCAGAACGACAGCAACGGCAAGAAGAAAGAACTCAAGACCCGTGGTGATTCCTCGGGTGGTGTGGCCGGTCGCGGCAACAACTGGCGCTCGGGCCCCCGTGGCGGCCGTCGCGGCAATGACCGCAACGACCACCGTGGCGCGCAATCGGCTGCGCCGGTGGAGGCACGCGTGCTCGACGTCTATGTGCCCGAGACCATCACCGTGTCCGAGCTGGCCCACAAGATGGCCATCAAGGCGTCCGAAGTGATCAAGTCGCTGATGAAGATGGGCCAGATGGTCACCATCAACCAGCCGCTGGACCAGGACACCGCGATGATCGTCGTGGAAGAAATGGGCCACAAGGCACATATTGCCGCACTGGACGATCCGGAAGCGTTCACCGCCGAAGAAGAATCCCAGGCCGAATCCGAAGCGCTGCCACGCGCGCCGGTCGTGACCGTGATGGGCCACGTCGACCACGGCAAGACCTCGCTGCTGGACTACATCCGCCGCAGCAAGGTCGCTGCGGGCGAAGCCGGCGGCATTACGCAGCACATCGGTGCCTACCACGTGGAAACCCCACGCGGCATGATCACCTTCCTGGACACCCCTGGTCACGAGGCCTTCACGGCCATGCGTGCCCGCGGTGCACAGTCGACCGACATCGTGATTCTGGTGGCCGCTGCCGACGACGGCGTGATGCCCCAGACCAAGGAAGCGATCAAGCACGCCAAGGCCGCTGGTGTTCCTATCGTGGTGGCCATCACCAAGGCCGACAAGCCCGATGCCAACCCCGAACGCGTCAAGCAGGAGCTGGTGGTCGAGCAGGTGGTGCCCGAAGAATACGGTGGTGACTCGCCTTTCGTGGCCGTGTCGTCCAAGACCGGCCAAGGCATTGACGAGCTGCTCGAGCAAGTGCTGCTGCAGGCCGAAGTGCTGGAACTCAAGGCGCCGGTGCAAGCCAATGCCAAGGGTCTGGTGATCGAAGCCCAGCTGGACAAGGGCCGCGGCCCGGTGGCCACAGTGCTGGTGCAGTCCGGTACCTTGAAGGTGGGCGATATCGTGCTGGCCGGTCAAACCTATGGCCGCGTGCGTGCCATGGTCGACGAAGACGGCAAGGTCGCCAAGGAAGCCGGTCCATCGCTGCCCGTGGAAATCCAGGGTCTGTCGGATGTGCCGCAGGCTGGTGACGACTTCATGGTGCTGCCCGATGAGCGCCGCGCCCGTGAAATCGCGACCTACCGCGCTGGCAAGTTCCGCAACACCAAGCTGGCCAAGCAACAAGCGGCCAAGCTGGAGAACATGTTCGCCGAAATGGGTGCGGGCAACGTGCAGTCGCTGCCGATCATCATCAAGGCCGACACCCAGGGTTCGCAAGAAGCACTGGCTGCCTCCTTGCTCAAGCTGTCGACCGACGAGGTCAAGGTGCAGATGGTCTACACCGGCGTGGGCGGTATCAGCGAGTCGGATGTGAATCTGGCGCTGGCCTCCAAGGCGATCGTGATCGGTTTCAACGTGCGTGCCGATGCGCAAGCGCGCAAGACCGCCGAGAGCAACGATGTCGATATCCGCTACTACAACATCATTTACGACGCTGTCGATGAGTTGAAGGCGGCCATGTCCGGCATGCTCGCTCCCGAGCAACGCGAAGAGATCATCGGTATGGCCGAGATCCGCACCGTGTTCGTGGCCTCCAAGATCGGTACGGTGGCTGGTTCGTACATCACCCAGGGTCACGTTACCCGCAATGCACACTTCCGTCTGCTGCGCGACAACGTGGTCATCTACACCGGTGAGATCGACTCACTGCGCCGCCTCAAGGACGACGTCAAGGAAGTCAAGGAAGGCTTCGAGTGCGGTATCAAGCTCAAGAACTACAACGACATCAAAGAAGGTGATATGTTGGAAGTCTTTGAGATCAAGGAAATCGCTCGTACGCTGTAATTTCCGATGGCAACTCGCAAGAAAACTGCTGCGCCCAATCGCAGCTTCAAAGTCTCCGACCAGATCCAGCGCGATCTGTCGGAGCTGATCGCCCGTGAGTTGAAGGACCCACGTGTGGGCATGGTGACGCTGCAAGCCGTTGAGGTGACGCCTGACTATGCCCACGCCAAGGTCTATTTCAGCTTGCTGATCGGTGACCCCGACCAGACCCAGGACGCACTGAACCAGGCAGCTGGCTTCTTGCGCAATGGACTGTTCAAGCGCCTGCATATCCACACCGTGCCGACCTTGCACTTCATCTACGACCGCACCACCGAGCGTGCCGCCGACATGAATGCCTTGATCGCCAAGGCCGTGGCATCGCGCGGACCCGAGGAAGGCTGATCGCATGCATGCCTCTCGCACACGGGTGCAGCGGCGCCCTGTGCACGGGGTGTTTCTGCTCGATAAACCCATTGGCTTGTCCAGCAACGACGCTTTGCAAAAAGTGAAGTGGCTGCTGCGCGCCGAAAAAGCGGGCCATACCGGCACGCTAGACCCATTGGCTACGGGTGTGCTGCCGCTGTGTTTTGGCGCGGCCACCAAGTTCAGCCAATTGCAGCTCGATGCCCCCAAGACCTATGAGGCCTTGGTGCACCTGGGTGCTACCACCACCACCGGCGACGCCGAGGGCGAGGTGCTGCAGACCTGGGAGGTGGATGGGGAGGCGCTGACGCCCGAGACCCTGGACGCCGTGGCAGCCCGGTTTACCGGCCCCATCAGCCAGGTGCCACCCATGTACAGCGCGCTCAAGCGCGATGGCAAGGCACTCTACGAATACGCCCGCGCCGGCATCACGCTCGAGCGTGAGCCGCGTGCTGTCACCATCTTGCATCTGACGCTGTCGCGTGTGCAAGAAGAGCAGGACTTTGTCGCGCTCAAGATGACGGTGCGCTGCAGCAAGGGCACCTATGTGCGTACGCTGGCCGAGGATATTGGCCAGGCGCTGGGCTATGGCGCGCATTTGCGCAGCCTGCGCCGCATAGAAACCGGTGGGATCGACCTGTCCCGCTGTATCAGCCTGCAAACCCTGGAAGCGACGCCCGATGCGGAGCGCCTGCACACCGTGTTGCCTGTCGACACGTTGCTGGCAGCGCACACCCGTGTCACGCTCGATGGTGATAATGCAGGCAGATTTTTGTCCGGCTTGCGCCGGCGGGGTGAATGGGCCGATGCCGATGCAGTGGCCGTTTATGGAGAAGAGCCTCCTGCGCTTTTGGGTGTGGCACACATCCGGGCGCGCGAGCTCATTCCCGACCGCCTCCTAAGCCCCGTCGAGATTCAACAAATTTTGGAAGGAACGCCGCGCCCACAAGCCAGCGGCATTTTGGAAACATCATGAGCAAACAAATCCGCAATATTGCGATCATCGCCCACGTTGACCATGGCAAGACGACCATGGTGGACCAGCTGCTGCGCCAGTCTGGTACCTTCGCCGAACACGAAAAAGTCGTGGACACCGTGATGGACAACCACGCCATCGAGCGTGAGCGCGGCATTACCATCCTGGCCAAGAACTGCGCCGTGTCCTGGAACGACACCCACATCAACATCCTCGACACCCCCGGTCACGCGGACTTCGGCGGTGAAGTGGAGCGCGCGCTGTCCATGGTGGACGGTGTGGTGCTGCTGATCGATGCGCAAGAAGGCCCCATGCCCCAAACGCGTTTTGTGACCAAGAAGGCCCTGGCCCTGGGTTTGAAGCCCATCGTCGTGGTCAACAAGGTCGACAAGCCCGGTGCCAACCCCGACAAGGTCGTCAACGCTGCGTTCGACCTGTTCGACAAGCTGGGCGCGACCGATGAACAGCTGGACTTCCCCGTGGTCTACGCCTCGGGCATCAACGGCTGGTCGTCCAAGGAAGAAGGCGAGCCAGGCGCGCAATGGGGCCCCGACATGTCGGCCCTGTTCGAAACCATTCTGGAACACGTGCCATCGGTGCAGGGCGACGCGACTGCACCGCTGCAGATGCAAGTCTCGGCGCTGGACTACTCCACGTTCGTGGGCCGTATCGGCGTGGGCCGTATCACCCAGGGCACGCTCAAGCCAGGCCAGCAGGTGGCCGTGATGGCCGGCCTGGATGGCAAGAGCTATACCGGCAAGATCAACCAGGTCCACACCTTCCAAGGTATTGACCGCGTGCAAGCGACCGAAGCCGGTCCTTCCGAGATCGTGCTGATCAGCGGTATCGAAAACATCGGTATCGGTGAGACCGTGACCGACCCGACCAACCCCCAGCCGCTGCCGATGCTCAAGATCGACGAGCCGACGCTGACGATGAACTTCTGCGTGAACACCTCGCCTCTGGCAGGTCGTGAAGGCAAGTACGTGACCAGCCGCCAGATCTGGGACCGCCTGCAAAAGGAACTGCGCTCCAACGTGGCCCTGCGCGTCAAGGAAACCGACGAAGACGGTATCTTTGAAGTGGCTGGCCGTGGTGAACTGCACCTGACCATTCTGCTCGAAGAAATGCGCCGCGAAGGCTACGAGCTGGCCGTGTCCAAGCCACGCGTCGTGATGCAAATGATCGACGGCGTGCGCCATGAGCCTATCGAGCTGGTGACGGCTGACATCGAAGAAGGCCACCAAGGCGGCGTGATGCAAGCGCTGGGCGAGCGCAAGGGCGAGCTGGTGAACATGGAACCCGATGGCCGCGGTCGCGTCCGTCTGGAATACCGCATTCCAGCCCGTGGCCTGATCGGCTTCACCAACGAATTCCTGAACCTGACCCGCGGTTCCGGCCTGATCGCCAACATCTTCGACAGCTACGAGCCGCACAAGGGCGAAATCGGCGGCCGCAAGAACGGTGTGCTGATCTCGATGGACGACGGTGAAATCTTCACCTACGCGCTGGGCAAGCTCGACGACCGTGGCCGCATGTTTGTGAAGCCCAACGACCCCGTGTACGAAGGCATGATCGTCGGTATCCACAGCCGTGACAACGACCTGGTGGTGAACGCCACGCGTACCAAGCAGCTGACCAACTTCCGCGTGAGCGGCAAGGAAGACGCAATCAAGATCACGCCTCCAATCGAGCTGTCGCTGGAATACGGCGTGGAGTTCATCGAAGAAGACGAGCTGCTGGAAATCACCCCCACCAGCCTGCGCGTGCGCAAGCGCCACCTGAAGGAACACGACCGCAAGCGCGCATCGCGCGAAAACGCATAATCTGCGCTGCGGCGTGATCCAACACCAGCAAAGGCCGCATCTGCGGCCTTTTTTGCGTTCTGGGGGAGTCAGCCCATGGGCTGGAGCTTGAGCAGCAGCTCCTTCAAACGCTGGGCCGTGGCCACTGGTTGGCGCTGGTTCAGCGCCAGCGCAATGCCGATCTGGGGCAGGTACTGGGTGTCGGTCAGCTCGCGGAAGATGACGCCTGGTGTGGCCGCTTTGGCGACCACGGCCGGCACCAGCGCCACGCCCAGGCCGGCGCCCACCAGGCTCACCAAGGTCTGGGCCTGCACGGCATGCTGCTTGATCTGCGGCATAAAGCCGGCGTTCTGGCAGGCCAGCACCACCAGCGCATGCAGGCCCGGCACTTCGCTGGGGCGGTAGTTCACAAAGGGCTGGTCGGCCAGGTCGATCAGCTGCAGGCTGTCCTTGATCTGCAGCGGGTTGCCAGCGGGCAGGGCGGCAATCAGGCGGTCAGGCTCGACGGGGGTGATGGACAGCTCGGTGGCCTGCGTGACGGGATAGCGCAGCAGACCGGCATCAAAATCACCGCTGGCCACCTGGGCGCAGATCTCGCGCGTCGTGGATTCGGTCAGCACCAGGTCGATCGCCGGGTAGGCGGCCCGAAACGCCTGCACCAGCTTGGGGATCAGCGAGAACGTGGCCGAGCCGATAAAGCCGATATGCAGGCGCCCGAGCTCGCCACTGGCGGTGGCCTGCGACACGGCCTGTACCTGCCGGGCATGGTAGAGCGCTAGCTTGGCGCTCTCCAGCGCAGCCCGGCCTGCATCCGACAGCACCGTGCCGCGCCGGTCACGCTCGAACAGCTGTACCCCTAGGTCGTCTTCGAGCTTGCGGATCGACTGCGACAGCGGCGGCTGCGACATATGCAGCTGCTCAGCGGCCTGGCGGTAGTTCAGGGTTTGCGCCAGGGTGACAAAGTGGCGCAGTTGGCGCAAGTCCATTGATATCTCCTGTGTATCAGTACCTGTCAATTGCGACATAGACACAGTTGTGAAACATATCAAATAATGCCATTCATCGCTATCACCACAACGACGGAGACAAGCCTTGAGTGCATTGACAGGCCTGCGGGTGCTGGACCTATCCAGCGTGATTTTCGGGCCGCTGGCCAGCCAGGTGCTGGCCGATTACGGCGCCGAGGTGATCAAGATCGAGCCGCCTGGCGGCGACTCCACACGCTACACCGGGCCGGCGGCCGAAGCCGGCATGTCCGCGCTGTTCATGGGTTCGAACCGCAGCAAGAAGAGCGTGGTGCTGGACCTGAAGGCGCCCGAGGCCCAGGCGGCGCTGCATGCGCTGCTCAAGACTGCCGATGTCTTCATGCACAGCATGCGGCCGCAAAAGCTCGCCAAGCTGGGGCTCGACCCAGTGCGGCTGCGCGCCCAGTACCCGCGCCTGGTCTATGTGGGCCTGCATGGCTTTGGTGAGGACGGCCCCTATGCCGGCCTGCCAGCCTACGACGATGTGATCCAGGGCATGAGCGGCCTGGCCGACCTGATGGAGCGCCAGACCGGCGAGGCCCGCTACCTGCCCACGATTGCGGCTGACAAGACCTGTGGCCTGGTCGCAGCGCATGCGGTGATGGCGGCCTTGTTCCAGCGCGAGCGCACGGGAGAGGGCAGCTTTGTCGAGGTGCCGATGTACGAGACCATGGTGGGCTTCAACCTGGTCGAGCATTTCTACGGCATGCATTTTGAGCCCGCGCTCAGCGGCGCTGGCTACCCGCGCGTGATGGCGCCCTGGCGCAAGCCCTACAAGACCTTGGACGGCCATGTCTGCATGATGCCCTACACCGATGGCCATTGGCGCCGCTTTTTTGCTGCCGTGGGCCAGCCCGCGCTGGCGCAGGACGAGCGCTTTGCCACCCAGGCCCAGCGCACCCGCCATATCGCGATCCTGCTGGAGACCATGAGCAGCTATGTCGCGCAAAAAGACACCGCCTACTGGCTGCAAACCTGCGAGGAGCTGGAGATTCCTGCGGCGCCTGTCGCGCGCATGGACGACCTGCCGCGCGACCCGCACCTCAAGGCCACGGGCTTTTTTGTCGAGCAGCACGACCCCGCCATGGGCACCGTGCGTTTTCCGCGCTCTTCCGTGCGCATCGATGGCGCGCAGGCGCCCATCGGCATGCCGCCGCGCCTGGGTGAGCACACCGAGCAGCTGCTGCGCGAAGTGGGTTGGGACGATGCCCGCATTGCGGCGTTGCAGCCCTCCATCGCTGAATGAACCTCTGAGAGTAACAAGGCCATGACCGCCCAAAACTGGATTTCTTCAACCGACAACCGCGCCGCCGCACTGGCAGGCACTGCCCGCATGGGCCAGGGCTTTGTCTGGCAGGACCTGCAGGTCGGCCAGCAGCTGCGCACCTTCCGCCGCACGGTGACGGAGACCGACCTGGTTAACTTCATCAATACCACCGGCATGCTCGAGGCCATCTTTATCGAAGACGGCTACGACGGCGGCGCGATCCGCGGCCGGCCGGTGCCCGGTGCGCTCACCTATACCTTGATCGAAGGCTTCATCCTGCAAAGCATGATCCAGGGCACGGGCCTGGCGATGCTGGAGTTGCACCAGAAGATCCTGGGCCCGGTAGTGGTGGGTGACACGATCGAGGCGCTGGTGGAGGTGACCGATATCAAGCCGACCAGCAAGGGCGGCCGGGCGGTGGTGACCTCGCGCATCGAGGTCTATAACCAGCGCCAGGAGCAGGTGATGGTCTATACCGCCGTGCGCCTGCTCGCTGGGCGCTAGGCGATCACAGCAACCCGCGTGAGATGAAAAAACACATACAGGAGACAAAGATGCAATATGGTTTGGTACGTCGTTCCGCCTTGCTGGCCCTGGCGCTGGTTGCTGTTGGTGGGGCTGCGCAGGCGCAGGACCCCTGGCCCAGCCGGCCGATCACCCTGGTCGTGCCGTTCCCGCCGGGCGGGCCCACCGATATGGTGGCGCGCGTGCTGGCCCAGCAGGTGGGCCAGCAGCTGGGGCAGACTGTCATCGTCGACAACCGGCCCGGTGCCAACGGCAATATCGGCAATGCGCTGGTGGCCAAGGCGGCGGCCGATGGCTACACGGTGCTCTACAACACCTCGTCGATTGCGCTCAGCCCCTCGCTGTACAAAAAGCTCAGCTATGACGTGGCCAAGGACCTGCGCCCTGTCGCATTGACGGCCGTGGTGCCGCTGGGCCTGGTGGTCAACCCCAAGGTGCCCGCCAACACCGTGCAAGAGCTGGTGAAGTACGCGCAGGACAACAAGGGCAAGCTCTCCTACGGCTCGGCCGGCAACGGCAATGTCACGCACCTGGCCGCCTTTCAGGTGGTGCAGCACTATGGCATCGACGCCAGCCATGTGCCCTACAAAGGCAGCGCCCCGGCCGATGTGGACCTGGTAGCGGGCCAGATCGAGTTCATGACCGACACCATCAACTCGGTCGCGCCCTTCATCAAGGACGGCAAGCTCAAGCTGCTGGCAGTCAGCACGGCCCAGCGCATTCCGAATTTTCCCAACGTTCCCACCTTGGCTGAGAGCGGCATGACCGGCTTTGAGGCCGGTGCCTGGCAGGGCGTGATGGTGCCGGCCAGGACGCCCGATGCTGTGGTGCAGCGCCTCAATGCCGAAATCTTGAAGGCGCTCAAGGACCCCGGCGTGCTGGAAAAACTGCGCCTGCAGGGCACCGAGCCGCTGGGCTCCACGCCGCAGGCCTATGGCGACTATATCCAGAGCGAGATCAAGCGCTGGGCCGGCGTGGTCAAGAGCACGGGCGTGTCCCTGGATTGAACGAAAGCGAAGAACATGACGATTTTGAACGGACTGGCGCTGACGCGCATTCCGCCCGAAGGCGAAGCGCTGCGCGCCCAGGTGCGGGCCTTTTTGCAAGAGGCGGTCAAAGACATTCCTGCCCATATCCGCGCCAAATCCTGGAGCGGGTATGACCCGGCCTTCAGCCGCAAGCTGGGCGAGAAGGGCTGGCTGGGCATGACCTTTCCCACCGCCTATGGCGGCCACGCGCAGGGTGCGTTTGCGCGCTATGTGGTGGTCGAGGAGCTGCTCAATTTTGGCGCCCCGGTCGGCTCGCACTGGATTGCCGAGCGCCAGAGCGCGCCCTTGATCCTGAAATACGGCACCGAGGCGCAAAAGCAGCGCTATGTGCCGCAGGTGGCGCGCGGCGAGAGCTTTTTCTGCATCGGCATGAGTGAGCCCAATGCTGGCTCGGACCTGGCCAGCGTGCGCACGCGCGCCACGCCCAACGATGCGGGTTGGCTGCTGAACGGCCAGAAGATCTGGACCACCAACGCTCAGCACTGCCAGTACATGATTGCGCTGGTGCGCACCTCGGGCGAAGCAGCGGACCGCCAGAAAGGCCTGTCGCAACTGATCGTCGATTTGAGCCTGCCGGGCGTGACGGTGCGGCCCATCGAGGACATGTCGGGCGACCGCCATTTCTGCGAGGTCTTCTTTGACAATGTGCAGCTCGCACCCGATGCGCTGGTGGGCGCCGAAGGCCAGGGCTGGGAGCAGGTGACGGCCGAGCTGGCCTTTGAGCGCAGTGGGCCCGAGCGCCTGTTCTCGTCGGTGGTGCTGCTGGACCAGTGGCTGGCCTTTTTGCGCACGCAAGCGGCGCCGCGCGCCGAATCCCTGAAGCTGGCAGGCCAGATCCTGACGCGCCTGGCGCCGCTGCGTGCGCTGTCGGTGGCGGTGCAGGAAAAGCTGGTGCAGGGCCAGAGCCCCATCGTCGAGGCCGCCTTGGTCAAGGACCAGGGCACGGTGCTGGAGCAGTTCATACCGGCTGCGATTGCCGATGACCTGATGGCGCTGGAGGGCGAAGCCGTGCCGCACGAGCTGCTGCTGACCCTGAACTACCTCACCCTGGTATCGCCGTGCTACACGCTGCGCGGCGGCACCCGCAGCATTTTGCGCGGCATGATCGCGCGCGGCCTGGGCCTGCGTTGAGCGCAAGGAGAAGATGATGGACCATTTGATTACCGAGGCCCTGCGCGACCTGCTGACCGGGCAATGCACGCCCGCTGTGGTGCGCGCGATCGAGAGCGAAGTGGCTGCCGGCCAGAGCCCTGCCGCTGCGGCGCTGTGGCAGCAGATTGAAGACACCGGCTTTGCCGACCTGCTGCTGAGCGAAGAGGCTGGCGGCGCCGGCCTGGCCTTGCGCGATGCCTTTGGTGTCTGGGATTTGCTGGGCCAACACGCGATGCCGCTGCCGCTGGCAGACACCATGCTGGCGCGGGCCTGGCTGGCAGCTGCCGGTGTGGCGCTGCCGCAGGGCGCCATCGCCTTGACGCCAAAGCTGGCGGCAGCCGAAGGTGGCCTGCGGGCCAGCGGTGTGCGCGGCGCCCGCGTAGCGTCCTGGGTGCTGGGCCAGCAGGGCGCTGATCTGTGGCTGCTGCCGGTGGCCACCGCGCAGGTCAGTGCCAGCATTTTTGTGCTCGATGCGGATCTGCACTGGCCCGAAGCCGCGCTGGCCTCGGCCACACGGGTGCCGGCCGCAGCGTCGTTGCTGGTCGCCCAGGCCGGGCTGGTGTCGGCCTTGCTGGCGGGCAGCCTGCTGACGGTGTTTGAGAGCACCTTGAACTTTGCCAACGAGCGCCAGCAGTTTGGCCGCCCGATTGGCAAGTTCCAGGCGATCCAGCATGAGCTGGCGGTGATGGCCGAGCATGTGAGCGCCGCGCGCATGGCCGCGCAGATCGCCTGCGAGGCCGATGGCGTCGCGGCAGACCCGCTCAAGGTGGCCGTGGGCAAGGCGCGCACCAGCGAGGCTGCGGTGGAGGTGGCATCGCTCGCGCATTCGATCCACGGCGCGATCGGCTTTACCACCGAGTTTGATCTGCAGCTCTACACCCGCCGCCTGCACCTGTGGCGCCAGACGGCTGGCAGCGAAAGCTATTGGCAGCTGCAGGCCGGCCAGGCGCTGCTGGCTGCTGGCGGCATGGCCCTGGATGTGATCCGCGAGATCACGGACAGCCGCGCCGCCGTAGCCTGATTTGGCACCTGATTGACCGCAGCCCGCGCCGTTTTTCGGCTATGGTGGCGGTTGTTTTTAGAAGAATCAGGAGTCATGCTTATGTCGGTCTACACCGAAGATGTGCAAAGCGAAGTGCGTGGTCAGCTGGGCTTGATCACGCTCAACCGGCCCAAGGCGCTGAACGCCTTGTCGCTGGCCATGGTGCGCGAACTGCGCGATGTGCTGCTGCGCTGGCAGCAGGACGAGAAGGTGCTGGCCGTAGCGATCCGGGGCAGCAACAAGGAGGGCGCCTTTGGCGCCTTCTGCGCTGGCGGCGATATCCGCTTTTTGCATGCGGCCGGCATGGCAGGCAATCCCGAACTGGAGGATTTCTTCAGTGAGGAATATGCGCTCAACCACCTGATCCACCATTTCGGCAAGCCCTATATCGCCTTTATGGATGGGATCGTGATGGGCGGCGGCATGGGCATCAGCCAGGGCGCAAGCCTGCGCATCGTCACCGAGCGCACCAAGATGGCCATGCCCGAGACCGCCATAGGCCTGTTCCCCGATGTGGGCGGCGGCTACTTTCTCTCGCGCTGCCCCGGCCATGTGGGCGAGTACCTGGGCCTGACGGGACAGATGATTGGCGCGGCCGATGCGCTGGCCTACCAGCTGGCCGATGGCTACCTGGAGAGTGCGCAGCAGCAGGCGCTGTGGGACGGGCTGGCCAGCGGCAGCTTTGCCAACGGCCAGGCCGTAGAAGCCTTTGTCAAAGCCGCTTTGGCGTCCGCACCAGAACGTGCTAACAACCCCGATGCCGAGATCGCGCAGTACTTTGGCCTGGCTGATGTGCCGGCCATCATCGCTGCGCTGGAGGCGGGCAGCAGCGACTTTGCCCGCACCACCGCCGAGACCCTGCGCAAGCGCTCGCCGCTGATGCTGTTTGTCGTGCTTGAGCAGATCCGCCGTGCACGCGGCATGGGCCTGGCCGAAGACCTGCGCATGGAGCGCGACCTGGTGCGCCACTGCTTCTATTTGCGCCCCGACCGCAAGAGCGAAACGCTCGAAGGCATCCGCGCGCTGGCGGTCGATAAGGACCACCATCCCCGCTGGAGCCCCGCCCGCATTGAAGTGGTGGACCTGCAGGAAGTGGCGCAGATGTTTGCCAGCCCTTGGCCGGCTGAGGCGCACCCGCTGCTGGCGCTGAACTAAGAGCCGCTACCACAACCCTTGATACGTCGTTGCCGCGCCGGCCGCGCCAAGCCTTGTCGTACGTCTGTACTGCCTGCGGCTTGACGCCTAGTCGGGGACGCCTAGTCTCAACCGCAAACCTTCGGTTTGCTGGGTCGTGTTAGCAGCTCTAAGCCATCAGGGCTTGCGAGCCATACGAGGGCCTGCGTGAATACGTAGGCCCTTGCCGACTGTCAAAGGCCCTGGCGAATCGGTGTGCTATACCTTGGCATGTGATCCTCAGGTATCCATGAAAGGCAAGACCATGACGCATGCAGACTCCCAGGCCTCCTCAATCCGCGTGGAGGCCAACATCGGCGAAGGCTTTTGGCGCAAGGGCCCGCAAGACAGCCTGCCACCACCGGACATGATGGGCGCCTATATGCGCAACCGGCCGGTGCTGGGCGCGCCGGTCGTGGGGCGCAAGGCCTGGATCATCGGCAGCGGCATTGCCGGCCTGGCAGCCGCCTTCTACATGATCCGCGACGGCGGCATGGCGGGCGAAGACATCACCATCCTGGATACGCTCGATGTGACTGGCGGCTCGCTCGATGGCGCGGGCAATGCCGAGCAAGGCTATATCGTGCGCGGCGGCCGCGAGATGAACTGGAACTACGACAACTTCTGGGACCTGTTCCAGGATGTGCCGGCGCTCGAGCTGCCCGAGGGCTACAGCGTGCTCGACGAGTACCGCTTCGTCAACGACAACGACCCGAACTGGTCCAAGGCCCGGCTGATGCACCAGCAGGGCAAGATCCGCGATTTCTCGACGCTGGGTCTGACCAAGGCGCACCAGTGGGAGATCGTCAAGCTGCTGCTCAAGCGCAAGGAGGAACTCGACGACATCAGCATCGAGTCCTATTTCAGCGCCAGTTTTCTGGAGACCAATTTCTGGTACCTGTGGCGCTCGATGTTCGCGTTCGAGAACTGGCAAAGCCTGCTGGAGATGAAGCTCTACATGCACCGCTTCCTGGACGCCATCGATGGCCTCACCGACATGTCGGCGCTGGTGTTTCCCAAGTACAACCAGTACGACAGCTTTGTCGTGCCGCTGACGCGCATGCTCAAGGACAAGGGCGTCAAGGTGCAGTTCAACACCCGTGCCTATGACCTGGACATGCGCGAGGAAGCGGGCAGCCGCACGGTGACCGGGATCCGTTGCAAATCGGCGGGCCAGGAGGTTCAGATTGACGTCGGCCCCCATGATGTGGTGTTTGCGCTGACCGGCTCGATGACCGAAGGCACGGCCTATGGCGACCTGGACACCGCGCCGGTGCTGGCGCGCGGCAATGAGGAGCCGGGTGAGGACAGCGACTGGACCTTGTGGAAGCGCCTGGCGGCCAAGTCGCCGGTCTTTGGCCGGCCCGAGAAGTTCTACGGCGATGTCAAGGGCTCGATGTGGGAGTCGGCCACCTTGACCTGCAAAGCCTCGCCGCTGATCGACAAGCTCAAGGAGCTGTCGGTCAACGATCCGTACTCGGGCAAGACGGTGACCGGAGGCATCATCACCTTCACCGATTCGAACTGGGTGATGAGCTTTACCTGCAACCGCCAGCCGCATTTTCCCGACCAGCCCGGCGATGTGCTGGTGCTGTGGGTGTATGCGCTGCTGATGGACAAAAAGGGCAACCATGTCGCCAAGACCATGCCCGAATGCACGGGACGCGAGATTCTGGCCGAGCTGTGCTACCACCTGGGCATTGCCGACCAGATCGATGCGGTGGCGGCCAACACCAAGGTGCGCCTGGCCTTGATGCCTTACATCACGGCGCAATTCATGCCCCGCGCCGCCGGCGACCGGCCCCATGTGGTGCCCGAGGGCTGCACCAACCTGGCCTTGGTCGGCCAGTTTGTCGAGACCAGCAATGACATCATCTTCACGATGGAAAGCTCGGTGCGCACCGCGCGCATCGGTGTCTACACCTTGCTGGGCCTGCCCAAGCAGGTGCCTGACATCAGTCCTACGCAGTACGACATCCGCAACATCATCAAGGGCGCGCGGGCGCTGAACGGCAACCAGCCCTTTGTCGGCGAGCGTTTGCTGCACCGGGTGCTGGGCAAAACCTATTTCGCCCACATCCTGCCGCCGCTGCCCGAGAACGAGGAGACCTTGCGCGAGCGCGCGGAATCGGAGCTGGCGCAACTGCTGGGCAAGGGCGGCCAGGCTTTGAGCAAGGTCTCCACCTGGCTGGAGCGCTACAGCAGCAATCTGCGCGACAAGTCCAAATAAGCAGCGCGCTGGACAGAGCGCCCCAACGCAAAGAGGTGGCCGTAAGGCCACCTCTTGTTGTTTGCACTAAAGCTGAAGGGCGTTAGCCGATCAAGGCTTGGCCAGCTTCCATACACCACCGCCCATGCCATCGCCACGCTTGTCGCCTGCTTGGCTGTCTTTGGCAAAATAGTACAGCGGCCAGCCCTTGTAGGCCCATTGCTGGGTGTTGTCGGTGCGGGTGATGATGCTGAAGTCACCAATCGGCTTGGCACCGGCAGCCACGCCCAGTGGCGGCCAGTTGGTGGCGCACTGCTGGTAGCAGGTGGATGCACCGCTGCCAGCGGTGTCCTTGGTGAAGGTGTAGAGCGTGCGGCCATCGGGGCCGACGAGCACGCCATCTGCGGATCGCACTGGCGTGCTCGTGTCCGCCGCTTTGTGGTGCATGGAGCCACAGGCGGTCAAAAGAACGGCGGACAGCGGAATGGCCAGTACAGCAAGCTTGGAGAACATAGACGGCACCCAGGTTGGTTGATGGTGTCCTCAATATAGGTGGGGGCGCTGGCCCGCCATGTCGGACAGATGCCCATCCTCGAACACACCGCGCTCAGCTGCCGGCCCGCTGTGTCGGGTCTTATCGCATGCGCTTGCTGGCAGCCATGCCTTGGGCGGCGACCAGCAGCCCACTACCCAGCACCACAAAACCCAGCGCAATCGTGGCCGCATAGGCCGCCACACCCCCGAAACCACCGACGTGGGCCGGGTTCAGGAAGGGGTAGGGGTACCAGCCCGTCAGCTGGCCGCGCAGCAAGGTGTAGAGGAGGTAAAGCGCCGGCAGGACCAGCGCCTTGGCCAGAGCCTTGCGTGCCAGCGGCGCGGCCGGCGGGGCGAGCAGCCAGTCGAGCACCACGGCGACTGGCATCAGGTAGTGCAGCACCGCGTTGATCCAGGCCTGCATCAGGCCGACATCCAGGTTGCGCAGCAGCAAGGCAAACACCAGGCCGACAATGGCCATGTTGAGCGCAGAGAAAAAACGCAACTGGCTGAGCCAGGGGCGCTCAGCACGCGCCGGTGTGCAGGCACCGAGCACCAGCACCAGCGCCGCCAACAGATTGGACAGCACCGTGAAATAGCTGAAGAAGTTGGCAAAACGCAGGCCGTGCGCGGCATGCAGGGACAACTGTTGGCCGATGGCTGCGAGCACCAGGGCGGCCAGGCCAAAGCGTGCAAGCCGCAGCAGTGTGTGCATGGCGGGGTCTCCAGTCAGGATGGAGCCGCTATCTTAGAACCTGTTCAAAGTCTCTACGCTGGCGCCCAGGTGCAACCGCCATTGGGCCATCTGGTCTATCAACGGTTATGCACCTTCATCGCGCGCTCTACCTCGCGCTTGCCTTCGCGGTCCTTGATCACATCGCGCTTGTCGTGCTCGGCCTTGCCCTTGGCCAGTGCAATATCGCATTTGGCCAGGCCGTTTTTCCAGTGCAGGTTGATGGGGACGAGGGTGTAGCCCTTTTGCTCGACCTTGCCGATCAGGCGCTTGATCTCGTCTTTCTTCATCAAGAGCTTCTTGATGCGTGCGGCATCGGGGCTGACATGGGTGGAGGCGGTCTTGAGCGGGTTGATCTGGCAGCCCATCAGAAAGAGCTCGCCATTCTTGACCAGCACATAACCATCGGTGAGCTGGGCCTTGCCCTCGCGCAGCGCCTTGACCTCCCAGCCGTGCAGCACCATGCCCGCTTCGAAGCGTTCCTCAAAGAAATAGTTGAATGCAGCCTTCTTGTTATCGGCTATGCGGCTGTTGGTGTTGTTCGTCTTCGACATAATTGCAATATTAGAGGCAAAACGGCTTTCCCAAGTCCATAGGGCTGCTGGGGGCTGCGCTTTTTGTTCTGGTCTATGATTTTATGAATGTTTCGGGCGGCAGCCGGTTTGCTGCTGCGGCCCTCTCTCCTGTCTGCATGAAAACTGTCAACAAGTCCGTCCTGATCTGGTACAGCCCCCAGGAGATGTTCGATCTCGTGGCCGATGTGCCGCGCTATCCCGATTTTCTGCCCTGGTGTGACCATGCGCGCGTGCTCGAGCAGCACGCCGATGGCGTGACCGCCGAGGTCGGCATTGCGCTGGCGGGTATCAAAAAATCCTTTGTCACCCGCAACACCTATGAGCCGGGCAAGCGGCTGCAGATGGCCCTGGTCAAGGGGCCGTTCTCGCAGCTGCAAGGCGACTGGCGCTTTGAGCCGGTGGGCGATGGCAGCCAGCGCGCCTGCAAGGTGTCGCTGAGCCTGAGCTATGGCTTTGACAGCATGGCGCTCGCCGCCGTGGTCGGACCCATTTTTGACAAGATCGCCGCCACGATGATGGATGCCTTTATCCAGCGGGCCGAGAAGATCTATGGCTGATACCGCAGCGGGCGCCGCGCTGATGCAGATTGAGGTGGTCTGGGCCCAGAACGGCCAGCCCCAGACGGTGCAACTGCAGCTGGCCGCCGGTGCCAGCCTGGCCCAGGCCCTGGCAGCGGCTGGCCAGCAAACCGGCCAGGTGTTTGCCGATGCGCAGGATGCGGGCATCTGGGGCCGGGTGCGGCCCCGCAGCCAGCTGCTGGCCGATGGGGATCGGGTGGAGCTGTACGAAGCCCTCAAGGTCGACCCCAAGAAAGCGCGCCGTGAGCGCTTTGCCAAGCAGGGCGCCCGTGGCGCCGGCCTGTTTGCCCGGCGCAGGCCGCAGTCCAAGGCCGGTTACGGCGCTTAAAGAAAAGGTTCACCGCCATTGCGCAGCCATCGCCGCATGGAAAAAAGCCAAGCATCTGCTTGGCTTTTTGGTGTGGGGCACGGGCGATCAGCAGTTGTTGAAGATCACCTCATCGGTGCGCTTGATCTCGGCGGCGCGCTGCTCGGCGCTCTGGAACACCATCTCGCCCTTTTCATTGGGTGCGCGCACGGCCTTGCCGGTGTCATACATCGCCTTGGCCTGCTGGGCGCGCTTGCAGTTGTCGGCCTTGGCTGCCGCTTGCTTGGCTTTTTCTGCGGCTTCGGCATCGGTCTTGGCTTTGGCGTCAGCGGCCTTTTTGGCTTCGAGCTCCTTGTCCTTGCCAGTGGCAGCCTTGGCAGCGGCGGCACCGCCAGCCGGGGCGGCCCCAGCAGCGGGGGCGGGTGCTGCTGCGCCATCGCCAGACTCGCCCTCCTGGGGCGCGGGTGCGACCTCGCGCAGCGCAGGGCCTGTGCCCGAGGACTGCACGCCCTTGAGCGAGCCATAGCCCTTGGGGCGCTTGAGGATGTTCTTCTCCGGCACCTCCAATCCCGGTGGGCGGTCGCTGAAGACCTTGCGGCCGTCTTTGTCGACCCACTGCCATTGGGCCATGGCGGGCGCGCCAATGCCAATGGCTACCGAGAGGAGAAGGAGCTTGATGAGTTTCATAGAAGGCGAGTGTAGCTTGCCGATTGTCAACGCCAGACGAAGTTGTTGGTTGCAGATAACAGGCTTGCGCCGAAGGGATGTAATACGGCTGCCCTGCAAGCTGTTTACAAAAGACGGTAGAATCTTTCTTTTGGAGCCTTCACAATGCGCCTGATCGGAAAAGCGCTCACCTTCGACGATGTGTTGCTGGTGCCCGCATACTCCCAAGTCCTGCCCAAGGACGTCTCTCTCGCCACCCAGTTCTCCCGCAATATCCGCCTGAACCTGCCCCTGGTGTCTGCCGCCATGGACACGGTCACGGAAGCCAGACTGGCGATTGCCATCGCTCAGGAGGGCGGTATTGGTGTGATCCATAAGAACATGACCGCCGAGCAGCAAGCTGCCGAGGTCTCCAAGGTCAAGCGCCATGAATCGGGCGTCGTGCACGACCCGGTGGTGATCACGCCTGAGCACACGGTGCTGCAGATCATGCAGCTGTCCGAGGAGCGGGGCATCTCCGGCTTCCCGGTCTGCGACGGCGGCAAGGTGGTTGGCATTGTGACCAGCCGCGATCTGCGCTTTGAGACCCGCTACGACGTCAAGGCGCGCGACATCATGACGCCGCGCGACAAGCTGGTGACCGTCAATGAAAAAGACGACACCACGCCCGCCGCTGCCAAGGCTTTGCTCAACAAGCACAAGCTCGAGCGCATTCTGGTGGTGAACGATGCCTTTGAACTCAAGGGCCTGATCACCGTCAAGGACATCACCAAGCAAACCACCTTCCCCAATGCCGCACGTGACCGCGCTGGCCGTCTGCGCGTGGCGGCGGCCGTTGGCGTGGGCGCTGGCACCGAAGAGCGTGTGGACCTGCTGGTCAAGGCCGGTGTGGACGCCCTCGTGGTGGACACCGCCCACGGCCACAGCCGTGGCGTGATCGAGCGCGTGCGCTGGGTCAAGCAAAACTACCCCCAGGTAGATGTGATCGGCGGCAACATCGCCACCGGCGCAGCGGCGCTGGCGCTGGTCGAGGCAGGCGCTGATGCGGTCAAGGTCGGTATCGGCCCAGGCTCCATCTGCACCACGCGTATTGTGGCCGGTGTGGGCGTGCCCCAGATCATGGCTGTCGACAGCGTGGCCCAGGCGCTTCAAGGCACCGGCGTGCCTTTGATCGCTGACGGCGGTATCCGCTTCTCGGGCGATATCTCCAAGGCCCTGGCCGCTGGCGCATCGACCATCATGATGGGCGGCATGTTTGCCGGCACCGAAGAAGCACCCGGCGAAGTGATCCTCTACCAAGGCCGCTCATACAAGAGCTACCGCGGCATGGGCTCGATCGGCGCGATGCAGCAAGGCTCGGCCGACCGCTACTTCCAGGAATCGAGCACCGGCAACCCCAATGCCGACAAGCTGGTGCCCGAAGGCATCGAAGGCCGCGTGCCATACAAGGGTTCGATGGTTGCCATCGTCTACCAAATGGCCGGCGGCGTGCGCGCATCGATGGGCTACTGCGGTTGCGCATCGATTGCCGAGATGAACGAGAAGGCCGAGTTTGTGGAAATCACCGCAGCCGGTATCCGTGAGTCGCATGTGCACGATGTGCAGATCACCAAGGAAGCTCCAAACTACCGCGCTGACTGATGGTCCCGAGAATGGCTGCCGCTGGCAGCCATTTTTTTGAACTCCTTCCAAGGAATGCCGATGAAGCTTGCCGAAGCCCTGTTGCTCAGAGCCGACCACAAGAAAAAGCTGCTCTCCCTGCGTGAGCGCATTGCCCGCAATGCCATCGTGCAAGAAGGCGAGCAGCCCAAGGAGCGAGTCGAAGACCTGCTCGCTGAGGCCACCTCGACCTTGCTCGCGCAGCAGCAGCTGGTGCGCGCCATCAACACCGCCAACGAGACGGCCCGCTTGGCTGATGGCCGCCCGCTGGCCGATATCCTGGCCCAGCGCGATACCCTGGTCGCCCAGCATTCGCTGCTGGTCGCCACCATCGCCGCCACGCACAAGGATGTGGACCGCTACAGCCAGCGCGAGATCAAATGGCTGCCGCAGATCAATGTGGCCAGCTTGCAAAAGCAGGCCGATGATCTGTCGCGCCGCATCCGCGAGACCAATGTGGTGCTGCAATCGGCCAACTGGCAGATCGATGTGGCGGCATAGCCGTTCACTGACCCCATAAAGGATCACCATCTAGTTTTTAGAGCGCCACGGGCGAGTGCAAAGACCCCGGCTGGGAGCCAGGGGGTTGAAAATATTCTGGGTCCCATCTGGATGCGCGGAGGGCAGCGCAAACGTGCTCAATACACGGCTTATCCATCAGCCCGGAACCACGTACCCTGTACCTTTGACAGCGTATACCTCACCACCTTGCACTGACGCGGCGCTCCTCCTTTCGAGGCGAGAACACAACCCTTGATGCGTTGTTGCTTGCCTTTTCGTACTTCAGTACTGCCTGCGGCTGCGCGCCTAGCCTCAACCGCAAACCTTTGGTTTGCTGGGCTGTGTTCTCACCTCTTGTGCCCAGCTATTGGCATAAAACTGGTCTGAATGCTAGAATCTGGTCTGAATTGATGTTCAGGACAGATTTTTTGTCACCCACTTCCATGCACAGCGTCGGTATCTACGAAGCGAAAACCCGTTTCTCTGCCTTGGTCGAGTTGGTCGAGCAGGGCGAGGAAGTGCGCATCACGCGCCACGGCAAGGAAGTGGTGCGCATGCTGCCGATGCGGCGCAAGCCGGTGATCACCGACGAGCAGATTGCCCGGGAGCTGGCGCAGATCGAGGCGTTGCAGGCCAGTATTGCGCCGGCGTCTGATGCGGATGCAGTCCCCCAGCTGCGCCGCAGCGGCAGGAGCGCCGCATGAGCGCCGCCTTCAGCGCCTTTGTGCTCGATGCCTCGGTCACCGCCGCCTGGCTGCTGCCCGAAGCGGCGAGTAGCCATACCCAGCGCCTCTACGCCCGCATTCGCCGCCATGAGGTGGATCCGCAAGCGCCCAACCTGTGGTTCTGGGAATGCAGCAACCTGATTGCCACCGGGGCCAACAGCGGCCGTGTCCCGCTGGGCAGTGTCGAAGGTCTCTGGGGCGTGCTCGATGCGATACGCCACCGGGTGGAACTCCATGACCTGGCCCCCGCCCAGCACAAGGCCGTGCTGGATGTGGCCTTAGCCACCGGCCTGCCGGTCTACGATGCCGCCTACCTGTGGCTGGCGCAGTCGCTGCGCTTGCCGCTGGCCAGTTTTGATGCCGCGCAAGTGGCAGCAGCCCGCCAATGCGGCATCACCGTGCTGGCGGCCGACGATTTTTGACCCATCCACCCCGTTTTTCCACCATCCAAACCCAACGATCCTGCTATGCAACACGACAAGATCCTCATCCTTGACTTTGGCTCCCAAGTCACCCAACTGATCGCCCGCCGCGTGCGCGAAGCCCATGTCTACTGTGAAGTGCATCCCTGCGATGTGAGCAGCGACTGGGTGCGCGAGTTTGCCGCAGACGGCAAGCTCAAGGGCGTGATCCTGTCCGGCAGCCATGCCAGCGTCTACGAAGTGGACGACCGCGCACCGGATGCCGTGTTCGAGCTGGGCATTCCCGTGCTGGGCATCTGCTACGGCATGCAGACCATGGCCACCCAGCTGGGCGGCAAGGTCGAAGGCTCCAACAGCCGCGAGTTTGGCTACGCTGAAGTACGCGCCCATGGCCACACCGAGCTGCTCAAGGGCATCGAGGACTTCGTCACCCCCGAAGGCCACGGCATGCTCAAGGTCTGGATGAGCCACGGCGACAAGGTCACCGCGCTGCCGCCAGGCTTCAAGGTCATGGCCTCGACGCCATCCTGCCCGATCGCCGGCATGGCCGACGAGGCCCGCCGCTACTACGCGGTGCAGTTCCACCCCGAGGTAACGCACACCGTGCAAGGCCAGGCCTTGCTCAACCGCTTTGTGCTCGACATCTGCGCCACCCAGGCCGACTGGATCATGGGTGACTACATCGAAGAAGCTGTGGCTAAGATCCGCGAGCAAGTCGGTGACGAAGAGGTGATTCTGGGCCTGTCCGGCGGTGTCGATTCGTCCGTCGCTGCCGCGCTGATCCACCGCGCCATTGGCGACCAGCTGACCTGCGTGTTTGTCGACCACGGCCTGCTGCGCCTCAACGAAGGCGACATGGTCATGGAGATGTTCGAAGGCAAGCTCCACGCCAAGGTCATCCGTGTGGATGCGTCTGACCTGTTCCTGGGCAAGCTCGCTGGCGTGAGCGAGCCAGAAGCCAAGCGCAAGATCATCGGCGGCCTGTTTGTCGACGTCTTCAAGGCCGAGGCCGCCAAGCTCAAAGCAGGCGACGGCGGCCACAAGGGCGCGACCTTCCTGGCCCAGGGCACCATCTACCCCGACGTGATCGAATCGGGCGGCGCCAAGAGCAAGAAGGCCGTCACCATCAAGAGCCACCACAACGTGGGCGGCCTGCCAGAGCAGCTGGGCTTGAAGCTGCTCGAGCCGCTGCGCGACCTGTTCAAGGACGAAGTGCGAGAGCTGGGCGTAGCCCTGGGCCTGCCGCGCGGCATGGTCTACCGCCACCCCTTCCCCGGCCCAGGCCTGGGGGTGCGCATCCTGGGCGAAGTGAAAAAGGAATACGCCGATCTGCTGCGCCGCGCCGACGCCATCTTTATCGAAGAGCTGAACAACTGGGTGGACGATGCCACCGGCAAGACCTGGTACGACCTGACCAGCCAGGCCTTCACTGTCTTCCTGCCCGTCAAGAGCGTGGGCGTCATGGGCGACGGCCGCACCTACGACTACGTCGTGGCGCTGCGCGCGGTGCAGACCAGCGACTTCATGACGGCGGACTGGGCTGAGCTGCCTTATGGCCTGCTCAAGCGGGTGTCGAACCGGATCATCAATGAAGTGCGCGGGATCAATCGCGTTACGTATGATGTGTCTAGCAAGCCGCCTGCGACGATTGAGTGGGAGTGAATTTAAGTCCTTCGAGGACTATCGTCAGCTATCGATAAATCTGTCATAACGTGTTGATTTAAAAGGAAATACGTCACGGCAGCTATCGGTGGCTATCGCCGGCCAGCAAAAACGGTTGACGGTAGCGCTGACGGTAAGAATTGATGCGCAATTAAGACACTCTCGTTCACTATTGAGACTTTTACCGTCTTTGACGGTAAAAGCCTTCTCAGGAAAGCTTGTTTCATGCGGCTTTCCGGGCATCAGCGGGTCTCCTGGTCCCTGACGGTAAAAGCCGTCAAAAAAACAGGAGAAAACCTCGATGCTGACCGACACAGCGCTGCGCAATCTGAAGCCTAAGTCCTTGACTTATAAGGTTTCTGACCGGGATGGGATGTACGTGACGGTATCTCCCGCAAATACCGTCACCTTCCGCTACGACTACCGTCTCAACGGACGCCGCGAGACATTGACCATCGGCCGCTACGGGCAAGGTGGTATTTCGCTGGCAATGGCGCGCGAACTGCTCCTGGAGGCGCGCAAAGCCGTTCTCCAGGGCATCTCGCCCGCGCTGGAAAAGCAACGCGACAAGCGCCGGGTTCGCGCCATCAAGACCTTCGGCGCGGCGATGGAGACGTTCCTCGCCCATACGAGGTGGGCCGACAGCACCCGCGCCGCGCGCATGCACATCATCGACCGGGACATCCTGCCGGTCTTCCAGAATCGCCTGCTGACCGAAATCCAGGCCGAAGACCTCCGGATCTTGTGCAACAAGGTCAAGGAACGCGGGGCGCCGGCCACGGCGGTTCAGATCCGCGACATCGTGAAGCAGGTCTATGTCTACGCCATCGCCCACGGTGAAAAGGTGGTCAACCCCGCCGACAGCGTGGGACCGTCCTCGATCGCCACCTTCGTGCCGAAGGACCGCGCCCTGTCGCCGCTGGAAATCCGGCTCATGCAGCAGCAGTTGGAATCGGTGGCGACCTACCCGACCATCAAGCTGGCGCTGCGCTTGATCCTGCTGACGCTGGTGCGCAAGAGCGAACTGATCCAGGCCACCTGGGATGAGATCAATTTCGAGAACGCGACATGGACGATTCCGAAGCAGCGGATGAAGGGGCGCAATCCGCATGTGGTCTATCTGTCGCGCCAGGCGCTCGACATCTTCGTCGCGCTGCACGCCTGCGCAGCAGGCTCAAGGTTCGTCTTTCCCTCTCGCTACGATCCGGATCGGTGCATGTCCAATGCGACCTTGAATCGGATCACGATGCTCGTCGTGGAAGGCGCGAAAGCCAATGGTCTGCCGCTGCAATCGTTCACTGTCCACGACCTGCGCCGCACCGGCTCGACGCTGCTCAACGAAATCGGCTTCAACCGCGACTGGATCGAGAAGTGCCTGGCGCACGAGGAGGGGCGTTCCTCGCGTGCGGTTTACAACAAGGCCGAGTACGCAGAGCAGCGGCGCCACATGCTGCAGGAGTGGGCGCACTTGGTCGATGCCTGGGGCGGTGGACAGACTTACGTGCCGAAGCTGATGCCGGAGAACGTGGTCGTACCGACGTTGAGCGCGATTGCGTAGGAGGGCCGCATCATGGCTTGCTTTGAGTCGGTCTTTGCCGGGTCGCGTCAGGTTTATTTTTTCGTCGAAGAGATCACTGTGAGTGATCGAAAACGAGGAAATCTGAACTTCACGCTGCTCGCGCCGGGCGACGCGTGGTCCGTTCCTGTTGAACAATGGTTGTCACTTGACAACCAATCCGACTATCTTCATACTGGGGACCATTGATGGCTCGCCCCTCTCATTCCAAGAAAGAGGTCGAGGAGGCTCTCAGGCATGCCGAAGGGCAGGGCTGGCGCGTCGAAGTCGGTGGGAGCCATGCCTGGGGGCGGATTTACTGCCCGTACAACGATGAGGAATGCCGCTGCGGCGAGTTCTGCATCACCAGTGTTTGGAGCACGCCGAAGAACCCCGGCAACCACGCTCGCGCCTTGCGGCGCGTCGTGGACAACTGCACCACGCACCGCCGGCAGCACGAGGCTGACGACGGTGCCCAGGAGTAGCGCGATGGAATACACGTTCACCTTGAAATACCAGCTTGCGGACGAGGACCGCGATACGGATGCGCTGGTCGAGCGTCTGGGCGAAGCCGGTTGCGACGATGCCCTGGTCGGCATCGGGCAGCCGGGGCGGCTGGCGCTGGAGTTCACCCGCGAGGCGGCTGATGCGGATGAAGCGGTGCGCAGCGCGCTGGCCGATGTGCGCCGTGCTGCGCCGTCGGCCCGGCTGATCGAGGTGGCGCCTGATCTGGTCGGGCTGACCGATGTGGCCGACATCGTGGGCGTGTCGCGGCAGAACATGCGCAAGCTGATGCTGGCCCATCCGGGCAGCTTTCCGGCGCCGGTGCACGAAGGCAGTGCGTCGATCTGGCACTTGGCGGACGTGCTGGCCTGGTTGCAGGCCAAGGGCAGCTATGTGCTGGCCAAGGACGTGTTTGACGTCGCAAGGGTGGCCTTGCAGGTCAACGTGGTGAAGGAGGGGCGGCGTCTGCCGCTCTCGGCATCCAAAGCGCTGGAGGCCTTGGTTGGATGAAAGCTGTTGCCTGGCCTCATGCCTCGCTCGAACCCGCCCGGACAGGGCGGGTTTTTCTTTGGTGAACATCCGGCTTGGAAATGCTTGTGCGAGGTGTCTGCTTTCGTTCTTCGACCCAGGCCTCGACTTCGGCCAGATCCCACACCACGCAACGCGGGGTCAGGTTGAAGCGGCGCGGGAACTCGCCGCGGCGCTCCATTTCGTAGATCGTTGTTTCGGCCAGGGGGACGATCTGCCGCAACTCGTGGCGGCGGATGGTGCGCCGGAAGGGAAGGGCGCTGCGTCTTGGAAATTGCGGTAGAGCCTCGTAGGCTTCCGTGCCCGGCAAAGGAAGGGGCTGGTCGGTGTCGATGCTGACAGTGTTGGATGCTTGCGCTAGCTGTTTCACCTCGGACTCCACGTATTCGCTGCATGGAGACATGGTGAAGTTCAACATCTATCGGGACAACTTGTTGGAGCGCAGAGCAGCGAACTCGATGCGTCTCTGAGCTTGAGAAGGAGCCTGCGTGTGAGGCGGACATCTACCTGATTGCGGGGATTGTCGAAAATCTTGCGCTGGCTGTGCAGCAATTCACCAAGTGCTGCCATAGCAATTGCAGCTTTGACCAATCGTAGGTGTCGTCTCGCCCCGCACGCTTCTTGAAGTCGGCGACGTATCCGTCCTTGTCGATGAGTTCACCTTGATATTGCTGGATCTGGGGCACGTAGGAAGTCCACCTGACAGTTGGCGGATTGGTGGAGCCTCCAGCAAGATCGAGAAAGCACTCTATAGCGCTCGCGCGGCCATTCACGTCCTCAATATTTTCACCAGTCGGTCCAAGCGTCCTGAACTTTCGTAGTTGTTCAAGCTCAGGTAGGCAGGTCACGACCACTGATGCCGGCAAGCCGAGCGCCTGAAGCTCTGCCAACGCCTTGCGACCTGCGCTGTCATTGTCCAGTACCAGCAGCATGTTGCCGGTGTAGCGGATCCGGCTCAACCCTTTGCAGAAGACGACCAGGTTGCCGACTCCGGGGAATGGATTTCCCGTGGACATGTCGATGAAATCAAAGAAGTCTGCGATGTCCGGATGGGTCTTCTGAAGGGCTTGCTGAAGCACAAATGCATCTGAGGAGCCCTCGGTTACTACCATCCATCGGCTGCCTGGTGGAGCAACCTCGAAAGAACTCGCGTCAACATACTCACCATCACGGACATCCGCGAAATTCCAGCAGACACGTAGATCGGAGTATTCCTCCATGTCGGCCAATACGCGCAAGACCAGGTAGGGATCGAGAAGGCGCTCGGAGGCGATGAACCGGGGGTCCACCGACGATGGCACATTTGACCCTGGGGCCTGTGCATAGGCAATGCGCAAAGCCTCCTCGAAATCAATATAAGCGTCACCGCCGTACCGCCAGTCGAAGGTCCGAAGCGCGTGTTTGAAGGCATCGAGCGACGGGCTTTGCACATCATCGTCATCACCGAACCAATCAGCCAACCGGGATTCCAGTGAGGCTGTGGTGTACCCGAGCATGTCGAGTCTTGCACGGACGCGACCTAGCGGTCGGCCAAGGCACGCCTGCGACTCCACGACAGGAGTGTCGTCCTCGGCAACATAGTGGTAGTCGTTGACGCCTTCGTCTCCCGTCTGAAATAGGTCGAGGTGGTTGATGAAGAACTCGTTCTTGCCCCAATCAATGTCGATACGTCCAACGCTGAGGGAAATCATGGAACCCATGGTCGCTCCCTAGAAAAGATCTTCTTCGGATGCTTGCTGCGAAGCAGAGTCATCGGTCGATTGCACCGAGGCTGTGGCCTTGTAGACGGATTCGCGGAGCGCCTGCACACGTGGCAGCAGATCAAACATAGCCAGCCCAAGCTGGGGTGACAACAGTTCGACGACCAACCGGCAGTTGGCGTCGTCTCGCAGAGTCCCGGACTGGAATAACAACCAGTAGCAGGATTCTCCCAATGCCTGTCTTGACGGCAAGCTGGCTGATCGGGCCTGTGCTGCGTCAATGTAGGCGTCGACAACAGCTTCCGCGTCAAACCATAAATCTGCAGCAGCTTCGTCATTGGCTGTGGGACTGCTCTGGGCCAGCGCTTTCATGTGCGCAAAGGCCGTGGCTTCGTCGGCCTTCTGGTGGACATTTTTATGGGCGGGCATCATTTCTCCTCCGTGCGCGCTGCAATCGCATGTGGACACCAGATTACCGTACCGACAGATCACTAACCGCGGCGCTCGTGCTTTGTTCAGTTGTAAATGCAGGGCGTCCCCGGCCACCTGGCAGTTGGCCGGTCGCGCTATCGTGCTGCGCATCGAGCCTCGCTGCGCGAATCTCGCCCCCTGCGGGCTTCCACCGTTCCCTCCCTCCGGTCGGCTGACGCCTCCGGCCCGGCTTCCAGCTTCGGGCCTGCGCGCTTCGCTTGCCAATACTGGGTGTGGCTGGGGGTAGGGTGCGGCGGTTTGCTCTTCGCTTCATCGTGCCACGGCGTGCTCGCCGTGCAAGGGCGGCGCGTGCCCTGCACGCTGGCGTGCCTGCGGCAGTCTTAGACCCTTGACTGCTTGCGCTGCGCCGTGCCCCGGAAGGGCTGGGCAATTCCGCCCGGCAACCTTTCAGGAGTTCACCATGAACTGTGCATTCATCACCGACGAGCAGCGTGCGCTGCTGCTGGCCAATGGCCGCGAATCCTTGGAGAACCCGGACTTCGATCCGGTGCCCGTGGTCAAGCTGTTCACGCCCGATGCCGGCGCGGCCTGGCTGCTGTGCGAAATTGATCCCGATGACCACGACCATGCCTACGGTCTTTGCGATCTGGGCCTGGGGATGCCGGAAATCGGCTGGGTGAGTCTGGGGGAGATTGCAGCGGTGCGCGGTCGGCTGGGCCTGCCGGTCGAGCGGGATCTGTATTTCCGGGCCGAGAAGCGGTTGAGCGCCTATGCGCGCGATGCGCGGCTGGCGGGACGGATCGTTGTCTGATTCCGCCTGGGGCGTCATGCCCCTCTTGGCCCTTGGCCCTGGATGTTCACCAGGGCTTCCATGGCCGCCTGGCTGTTGGCGGCAACGCGCCGAGCAGGTGCATCGGCGGCAACTGCTGAGGTGCCTCGCTGCGGGGAAAGCGCCGGCGTACTTCGCATTCCAGTTCGTGCGCGAAGCCACGGGCATCCTTCTCGCCGCGCAGCGCGCGTTGTCTCCACGCCCTGGCTTGGGCGAGCAGGTCGTCGTCTTGCAGTTCTCGTATGTCCATGTGTGGCTTCATTGTGCCGATGCCATGGGCAGTTGTAGTCCACAGGGATTTCATTGAAGTCATGTGGGCGTCCCCGGCCCCCTGGGAGATGGCAGGGCGCGCTGTCGTGCGCGTAGCGCATCGAGCCGCCTGCGGCGTCTCGCCCCTAGCGGGCTTCCATCGTTCCCGCGCTCCGCGCGGCTGACGCCTCCGGCCCGGATTTCCATATCCGGACCTGCGCGCTTGCGCTTGCCGTGCGGGTTCGGCACATCGAGGTGGTCGTTGCCATGTCCAGCCGTCTTCCCTGAGTCCATCACCTTGTCCGCGACTGTAGCCCGCGGTTGGGGGCCGTCAAGGCGCGCCAGGCCGTGTCCTCGCTTCGCTGCGGGCCGCACCCACCTGGCGCTGGTTTCCTTGACGGCCCCCAACCGCGCGCTCCCTTTCGTCGCGGGCGATGAACTCAGGAAAGACGGTGGCAACAGGGCCAACCGGGTTCTTCGTGCCGACCGCACCGAACAGCCACGAGGCTGGGCTCCGAATCTTGGAATCCGGTGTGCGGTTTTCTTCAACAGCCAAGTCAGGAGAAAGACATGCTCGCATCCCGTTTCGCAAACCATTCCCCCGCGCTGCGCAGCGACACCCCGCTGTCCGATGACCAGATTCGCCGGGTGGCCCCATCCATCTTCGCGGACGCCCCGCATGACAGCCGCTCCGAGCGGTACGCCTATATCCCCACGGCGGCGGTGTTGACCGAGCTTCGCAAGGAAGGGTTCCAGCCCTTCATGGTGTGCCAGACCCGCGTGCGCGATGAAGGCAAGCGCGAGCACACGAAACACATGCTGCGCCTGCGCCATGCCAGCCAGATCAACGGCGCGGAAGCCAATGAAATCGTCCTCTTGAACTCCCACGACGGCACGAGCAGCTATCAGATGCTGGCCGGAATGCTTCGTTTCGTGTGCAGCAATGGCCTTGTCTGTGGCGACACAGTGGCCGATGTGCGCGTGCCTCACAAAGGCGATGTGGCGGGCCAAGTCATTGAGGGCGCCTACGAGGTGCTGCACAGCTTCGAGCAGGTGAAGGAATCCCGCGACCTGATGCGCGGCATCACCTTGGACGATGGCGAATCGGAAGTGTTCGCCCGCGCCGCGCTGGCCCTCAAGTACGACGACCCCGACAAGCCCGCGCCGATCACCGAGAGCCAGATTCTGATGCCGCGCCGGTTTGAAGACCGCCGCCCGGATTTGTGGTCGGTCTTCAACCGCACCCAAGAAAACCTCACCAAAGGCGGATTGCATGGCCGCTCTGCCAATGGCCGCAGGCAGCAGACCCGGCCCGTGCAGGGCATTGATTCCGACATTCGCCTGAACCGCGCCCTGTGGCTACTGGCCGATGGCATGCGCCAGCTCAAGGCGTAACCGTTCCCCCGCCGGAGGGGCGGTTCCCCTCCATTTCCTTGTTTGTTTCACTTGATTGGAGATTTACCATGAACGCCGTTACCACTACCGAAGCCCGCGCCGTCAGCACCGGCGCCAACGTGCTGCAAGCCGCCGACCCGAGCAAGCACATGATTCTGGTGCCGCTGTCGCGGCTGGTGCTGCGCCCCACGGGCCGCAACGTGCGCAAGACCGTACCGCGTATGTCGGTACCTCAGTTGGCCGCATCTATCCAGCGCGTGGGCCTGCTGCAAAACCTGATCGTGATTGCATCCGCCGATGGCGAGCATTACGAAGTGGTGGCCGGTGGCCGCAGGCTGGCCGCGTTGAAGCTGCTGGCGAAGAAACACCGCATCGCCAAGGATTGGGATGTGCCTTGCCTGCAGGTGGCCGATGGCACGGCCCGCACCGCCAGCCTGACCGAGAACGTGCAGCGCGAAGCGATGCACCCGGCAGACCAGTTTGAAGCCTTTGCGGCGCTGGTGGCTGAAGGCCGGCCCATCGAGGACATTGCGGCGGATTTCTCTGTCACGCCGCTGGTGGTGCAGCGCCGCTTGAAGCTCGCCAATGTATCGCCGCGTCTGATGGCTGACTACCGCGCCGATGCCGTCACGCTCGACCAACTCATGGCGCTGGCCGTGACTGACGACCATGCTTCACAAGACGCCGCGTTCTACGATGCGCCGCAGTGGCAGCGCAGTCCGTCCGCGTTGCGTGACCGTTTGACGGAACGCGAGATTGACGCCTACCGGCATCCGCTGGTGCGCTTCGTCGGGCTGGACACCTACGAAGCCGCAGGCGGCGGTATTCGCCGTGACCTGTTCGCGGAAGGCGATGCGGGCGTGTACCTCAACGACGCCGCATTGCTGGAAAGGCTGGCGCAAGACCGGCTGGCAGGCATTGCCGCCGAGGTGAAGGCCGAAGGCTGGGCATGGGTGGATGCCGCGCCCGCCGCCAGGTATGCCGACCTGCAAACCTTCCAGCGTGCCCCGAGGGAGCGCCGCGAACCGAGCAAGCGCGAAGCGCAGCGCATCGAGAAGCTGCAAGCCAAGATGCAGGAAGTAGCCGAAGCGGTGGATGCCGCGATGGAAGCCGAGGACGAAGACAAGGCCGACGCGCTGCAAGAAGAAGGCGAACGGCTGGGCGATCAGTTACAGACGCTGGAAGACGGTTTGCAGGGGTACGGCGACAACGTGAAGGCCGCAGCCGGTGCCATCGTGACCATCGACCGCAACGGCGAAGCCGTGATTCATCGCGGGCTGCTGCGCGAGGCCGAGGCCAAGGCGCTGCGCACGCTGGAAAAGCTGCGCCAAGGGTTCGGCAGCGTGGAAGGAGAAGACGAGAACGACGACGAAGGCGAGAGCGACGAAGCGCCCAAGGCCGCTATCTCTGATCGGCTGGCCCAACGCCTGAGCGCCCACCGCACCGCCGCGCTGCAAATCGAAGTGGCCCGGCATCCGCAAGTGGCACTGGCTGCACTGGTGCATGGCATGGTGCAGACCATCCTGCAGGATCGCCACTACGGACACGACCTGCCGCTGGGCGTGCGCCTGACAGTGCAAGACCGGCTCGAAGGCATGGCCCCGGACTGGCCGGAATCGTCCGCCGCCGTGGCGCTGCGCGAGATGAAACAGGTAGCAAGTCTTGCCTTGCCCGAGGACAGCGCCGAACTGTTTGCCGTGCTGCTGGCGATGGAGCAAGGCGAACTGGTCAAGCTGCTGGCCGTGTGTGTGGCGTTCACGGTGGACGTGGTGACGCCGCGTGCGACGGTGCACCAGCCGGGCGCGGAACTGGCGCAGGCCGTGGGCCTCGACATGGCCGCATGGTGGAAGCCGAGCGCGGAAGGCTACTTCAAGCACGTTCCGAAGGTCGTGATTCTGGATGCCGTGGGCGAGTTCGCGCCCGAGAGCGTCAATCGGCTGGGCAAGCTCAAGAAGGCCGACATTGCTAGCGAGGCCGAGCGACTGGCGAACGGAACGGGCTGGATGCCTGCCATCTTCAAGGCGGTAGGCATGCAGGCGGATGCTCCCGAGGATGGGCCGCAGGATACGGCGCAGGACGGCGCGGAAGAAGCCGCCACCGTGGCGGATGAACCCGCCGAGGCATTGACCGCTTGACCCTCACCGCAGCACAGCGCCCGGAGCCATCCGGGCGCTGGCTTGCAAGGAGCCAGACCATGCCCGCCGACAACCCCACCCCGAGCTGCCCGCGTATGGCGGCAATCTACGCATCCGGCACGGTACGCGCCCGCCATTGGCACGGCGCGGGCGATGTGCGCGGCTACCGTCCGCCTTCGGGCTGGACGGCCCGCGCCGATCTCACGGACATTCATCCCATCACGGGCCGCGCCTTGGCGCGTGCCGCGTGGTGGATCATCGAGAAGAAGGAATAACCGCGAGCAGCATCGCGCCCAGGCCGATCCGCCCAGGGCGCGGGGGACGCAAAATCCGGGCGCGGCAGTGGCCGCGCCCGGTGTTGAAGCCGAACCGCCAGAATGCAGCCGCCTTCGCTGGCACTCGGGCGGCTGCATAAAGGCATCGCTGTACTGCGCGATGCCTTTGGACACTGGCCCGCAAGGCCAGTGCCCAACTCCCACGCTCGTCAGCGTGTGCTCATTCTCGCGATCACCGCAGCCAGGATTGATATGCCTTGCTGGATCTGTTCGATCGTCAGGCTGGCGTATCCCAGGATCAGCCCGGCCGACCGGGGACGTTCATCCAACGCTGACGGCGCGAACAGCGGCCCCACCGGATAGATGCCCACACCCTCGCGGCGGGCTGCTGCCACCAGCGCGGGCTCCTGCTGCGCGCTGAGGAAGGGGAGCCACAGCACCACATGCAGGCCAGCCGCCGTGCCGTCGATCCGCACATCCTTGGGAAGATGTTGCGCGATTACCAGTAGCAGGGCTGCGCGGCGCCGTTCGTTTTCGCGGCGCATCCGTCGCACGTGGCGCTCGTAGGCGCCGCTGTCGATCAACGCCGCCAGCACCTGCTGCTCCAGCAGGGGGGCATGCCGGTCGGTCAGGCGCTTGGCCTGCCGGAACACCGGCACCAAGGCGTGCGGCAGCAGCATGTAGCCCAGCCGAAGCTGGGGGGACAGCACCTTGGAGAACGTGCCGACATAGATCACGCGGCTCTCCGTGTCGACGGACTGCAGCGCGTCGATCGGCCGCTGGCCATAGCGGAACTCACCGTCGTAGTCGTCCTCGATGATCCAGGCGTCATGACGCGCCGCCCACTGCAGCAGTGCTTGGCGGCGGCCAATCGGCAGCACGCCCCCAAGCGGGAATTGGTGCGAGGGCGTCACATAGGCCAAGCGGGCACGGTCATTCTCGGGCAAACGGCTCGTATCAAGGCCATGGCCATCGGCCGGTGTCGCCAGCAGGTGCGCGCCCGTGGCCTCGAAACAGTGCCGCGCCATCAGGTAGCCCGGGTTCTCGAAGACAAAGGCATCCCCCGCATCCAGCAGCAGCCGCGCGCACAGGTCGATCGCCTGCTGCGACCCATGCACCACCAGGATTTGCTCCGCATCGCAGGCGATCCCCCTGGCGCGGCGCAGATAGCCTTGCAGCGCGCGCCGCAGCACCGGGTCGCCTTCGGGCGGCGCGTAGTACAGGCTGTGCTGCTGGCGCAGCAGCGCGGCCTGGTAGGCCCGCCGCCAAGCCAGACTCGGAAAATCCCGCGAGGCGACGGCGCCATACAGGAAATCAAAGCGGGCCCGCTCGGCATGGGGCAAGGCCGGGGCGCCGATGTCCGCTACCCGGCGCCCGAACCCGGACAAGGAAGGCTTAGCTTGGGCCTGCCGCCGTGCCTGTCGTTTGGGCGCTTCGCCGCCGGACACGCCTGCCGCCAACGGGCTGGCGACCCGGGCTGCGCGGCCGGTGGAGGTCGCCAGGAAACCCTCGGCCGACAACTGCTCATATGCGGCGGTGACGGTGGTTCGCGAGACGCCCAACTCGGCGGCCAGCGCCCGCGTGGACATCACCCGTGCGCCGGGCAACAGCGTGCCATCGGCGATCTGGCTGCGCAGCAGGTCGTAGATACGGCGCCCCGCGCCAGTCGCGCCCGGATGATGGCGACCTTCTTCGTCAAACTGGCCCATTGAAAATATTAAAAACTGGATCTTCTAATTATGCCGGTTTGACATGAAAGTAAAGCTCTTTCATACCGTCTCAAGGACTTCCCCACGATGTACCTTCCCGCCCACTTTGCCGAAACCCGGCCTGAGGAACTGGCCCGCATCATCCGCGAGCACCCGCTGGGAGTGCTAGTCACGCACGACGCCGAGGGACTGGACGCCAACCACCTCCCTTTCGAGTTCGATCCCGAGGCGGGAACGCATGGGGTGCTCACGGCGCATGTGGCCCGCGCCAATCCGGTGTGGCAGCGCTGTGTTTCGGGCAGCCCGGTGATGGTCGTGTTTCGCGGGGGCGAGGGCTATATCTCGCCCAATTGGTATCCCAGCAAGCACGAGGCGCATCGCCAGGTGCCGACCTGGAACTATGAGGTGGTACACGCGCACGGCCTGCTGACGGTGCGCGACGACGAGCGCTTCGTGCGCGGTGTGGTCGGGCGGCTGACGCGTCGGCACGAAGCCGGCGAACCACGGCCCTGGAAGATGTCGGACTCCACGCCTGAGTTCATCGACGGCATGCTGCGCAACATCGTGGGCATCGAGGTCGCCATCACCTCGCTGGTGTGCAAACGCAAGCTCAGCCAGAACAAGGAGGAGCGCGATCGGCTGGGGGCCGCCGACGCGTTGCAGGCGGCTGGAAACACCGAACTGGCGCAGTCCATGCGCGCGCCCGGATAAGCATCACCCTGGACAATGAACCTCATGCAGACGATCTATACATCGACCTTCACCTTCGCCATGGGCGAAGTGGGCGAAGAATTCCATGCCCTGGACAAAACCATCGCCGATGTCGCGAAATCCATTCCAGGCTACCTTGGCGAAGAAGCTTGGGAAAACCCCTCGACGGGTTTGATCTCCAACGTCTACTACTGGGGCAGCATGGAGGCCCTGCAGGCGCTCATGAGCCATCCAGCACACCTTGAAGCCAAGCGGCGACAGGCCGAATGGCTCAAGGGCTATCACGTGGTGATCGCGCAGGTGGCGGGCTCCTATGGTGATGGCGGCATTGCCCATCCTCTCGCGAACTTTCAGCAGCCTTTGCGCAGCAGGGATGCCGATGCCGTTCTGAACCCCTGAAATCTCCACGTGCCTATGTCATTCCTTGCTTTCCTTCTGGCTGCAGTTCTTCTGGCCATTACCCCCGGTCCCGGCATCGCCTATGTCGTCGCCCGCACGGCGGCAGGCGGTCGATCTGAAGGGCTGGCCTCATGTCTGGGCACCGGCTTGGGCGGAATGCTGCATGTGCTCGCTGCCGCATTCGGTCTGTCCGTGCTCATTGCCCAATCGGCGATGGCGTTCACCCTGCTCAAGTACCTGGGCGCTGCCTATTTGGTGTATCTAGGCATCCGCTTGTGGCTGCGCCGGGAGCCGGCGGCCGCGGTGGGGACAGTGGCGCCCCAAGGTGCGCGCCGCGCACTGGTCGAGGGCATCATGGTCGAGGCATTGAACGTCAAGACCGCGCTGTTCTTTCTGGCCTTTCTGCCGCAGTTCGTCGATCCGGGCGCGGCCTTGGTGCCGCAGCTGGTGCTGCTGGGCAGCATCTGCGTGGCCCTCAATACCTTGGTCGACGTGGTGGCGGTCTTTATCGCCCATCGCCTGCTCAGCTCGGGTGCGGCGCGTGCGGCCCGCGCCCGTGTGATGACCCGCATATCGGGGGCCACGATGATGGGGCTGGGTGCATTTCTGGCACTGGCACGGCGCGAAGCGTAGGGGCATAGACTTGGGCCTCGCTGCTGGCCTACTGTCTTTCTGTAAGTCAATGGAGGTCAACCTGGGCGTGTCGGCGCACAGCGCCGCCGGGCTATTGGGCTGCGCCCCGCGCCGACTACGCCGTCACGGCCATTCGGCGACTATCCCTCACGCCTTCGCGCCTGCGGCGCTGCGCGCCTCGCTTGCCTCCGGGGGATCGGCGCAAGGCCCATCCCCGCCGCGCGATGCTTGGCGCCCCTTCAATATTGCCGAACCGGCTGCACCGGATCGGCTAGACCTGCGCCCCAACCACAATGAGCCGGGCTCGGTGAATACGCCGTGGCTGGCTGCGGCAGGTTGTGCGAATGCGTGCCGTCCTTGACGCTGGCGGTTCTCGTCCATCGCGTCAAGACGATGGTTTGCAGACACGATGCCTGCCCTCGCTGGAATCTCTATGCCGCGCCTCAACCCGTGGTGCCGCAGAGTGCGGCAGGGGCGTTCTCACCCGTCGTTGGGTGGTTGACCTGGCCCGCGTCAGCGGGCGAGCCGGAGCGGCCTTCATGCGGGGATGCCGAATCGGCCCCATCTCCTTTCGGAGCGGTTCGGCCCAAGGCGTCCTTGTCTCGTTGTGAATCCTGGCGGTGGCGCGGCTGCGCCTCGGGCTTCATGGCTGCAACCGTCCGGCGAAAACAATTTCCCCTCTGCTGCGCAGATTCCTCGCGGGACAAATTCTTTTCGCCTCCCGGCTCTCCACTGCGTTGCGACCGCAAGCGGTGCAGCCCGCCCGTCCCCCGCCGGCCGGATCACAACAAGGACGCGATGGGCGCGAACCTTGTTCAACCGAAAGAGGAACTCATCATGGCCAACATCGGCACCTTCACCGCAGACAAAGACGGCTTCACCGGCACGCTTCGCACCCTGACGCTCAACGTCAAGGTCAAGCTGGTTCCCAACGACAAGGGGGACAGCGAGAAAGCCCCGGACTTCCGCGTTCAGGCCGCCAGCCACGACATCGGCGCGGCGTGGAAGAAGACCAGCGAGGCCGGACGGAATTACGTCTCCGTGACCCTCGACGACCCTTCGTTCCCGGCCACGGTCTACGCCCGACTGATCGAAGGCGAGGACGGCACGCACGACCTGATCTGGTCGCGCAGCAAGCCGCAGGCAGCGTGACCGCCGCAGCGCCCCGCCCATCGCGGCGGGGCGCTGTGCTGCTGATCGCAGGGCAGACACCAGAGCGGGAACTGGCCCATGCCGGGCGGCGCTTGTCATGGCTACGGCCAAGGCTGCGACTGCAAAAGTACCATGGCGTGTCGGCGCAAGGCGCCGCCGGGCTATTGGGCTGCGCCCCGTGCCGACTTCGCTGTCACGGCCATCCGGCTGCTATCCCTCACGCAACTTCGCACCTGCGGCGCTGCGCGCTTCGCTTGCCTCCAGGGGAAAGCCTTGCGGCTATCCCCGCCGCGCAGGGCTTGGCGCCCCTTGAGCACCGCCGACCCGGCTGCGCCGGATCGGCCGGCAAGCTGGCTGCAGTTACGCTTCGGCGCTTGTCTTGAGCACCGCCTCCAGCTCTTGCCGCACCTGCGCCAGAAGCTGGTCGGCTTGTTTCGGGCTCTTGCCTGTGTAGGCCAGCGCCAGCAACGTGACAGGATGCACCTGCATGACCTCGCACAACTCGGCCAGCTTGTTCAGGGTCGGGCTTTTGAGGTCGCGTTCCAGCGAACTCATGTACGTGCGGCTGGATACGTCGGAAAATGCTTCCTGGCTCAGTCCGCGTGCCTTGCGGACGGTTTTTAATGCTGTTGCCAGCGAGTGCTTTGCCGCCACCTCAGGTTTCTCCCTAAAACCCAAGATGACATTCGATTGCGCCCTATAGGACTACAATCTATAGGGCTCATTTGTGCTTTTGCAGAAATCAGTAAATCCGCTTTCGTGGATAAGGGTAGGGGAGTACACCCACAAACGTGCCTTTACCGGCATGTGCTGAAGCGGTTTTGTGCCTCTGTGTTTTGGCGGATTCGTGTAGCCACGAAGGGAGTGTGACCATGACCCCACTTATCACCGACGAGGAGCGCGCGCAGTTGCTGGCCCATGGCCAGAACCGTGCTGCTGGTCAGAGCATCGACCCGCTGCCTGTGGTGCGGCTGTTCACGCCGGATGCGCACGCCACTTGGCTGCTGGCCTGGCTCGATCCCGCCGATGGTGACACCGCGACCGGCTTGGTTGACTTGGGACTGGGCATGCCCGAACTGGGTGAAATCAAGCTGTCCGACCTGGCCTCTATCGTCGGCCCGAACAAACAGCCCGTGATGCGGGATCGATATTTCCAGGCGGTGCGCCCACTGTCGGAGTATCTGCGGCTGGCCCAGGAAAACGGCTCCATCCTGGATTGAACCGTTCTCGGCCTTGCGTAGTCGGGCGCATTGAGGCTATTTGCGTCTGAGTCCAGACCTGTACGGTCTTAATCCGCACTGTTGCAGCAAAGCGGGCAATCCTGACGCAAACGGCCATGACGGCTCGCGCGGATTGCGGCAGGGTGGTCATCGCAGGAGGCGATTCACCTCATGCGCCACCGCCGCATTCAGACGGTCAACGCAATGTACCGGTTTCATTTCGTCTTGACACGAAATTTACGATATATCCAAATTCTTAACAATTGGATTTGATGCGGTAGCGCTTGCCTTGGATGGCCGGTGATGCCTCTCCTGCGCAACAAGGGAGATTGCGTCATGGCGGATCGAAGCACCGAGCATTGGTATCCCACGGCCGCGTACCTCTACGTGCTGCACCTGGACGGCCCCGCGCTGGCCTGGGAGTACCTGCGCCGCCATCCCGACTACCGGATCGATTGGCTGCATCACCGCCGTCGGCCCGAGGTGGCCCAGCGCTGGGGTCTGCGCCTGTTCGAGGATCCCGCCCTGGATGCGCGCGACGCGCACCCGGCCTGGTTTCCTGACCATGAGGCCCTGGTGTTGCTGTACCCGGATGCCGATCCGCCGTCCGATGCCCTGGTCTTCGGGTTCTGGCATCTGCCCGGGCGCAAGCACCTGATCCACGACGGCTGCCGCCTGGTCCTGGTGGCCCACTGGCCCGGCTGCTGCCTGCGCTTTGCGCTGGCGCCTGGCCTGGAGGACGGCATGGCTTGCGTCTACGCCGTGCGGGCCTGCAGGACGCCTTGCACGCGCTACCGCGCGTTCGCGGCCGAGCTGGACAAGCTCGACCGGCTGACTGCCGCCGAGGTGGAGCCACCGACCACCCGTCCCCGGCCGGTGGCCACCGCGTTGCTGGAACTGCACACCCTGCAGGCGCTCGACGCCACCCTGGCGGGCGCGTCCTTGCGCGAGGTGGCCGAGGGCTTGTTCGGCGCTGAGGCCGTGGCGGCCGACTGGTATGCCGACGGCAGCCTGCGCTCGCGCGTGCGGCGCCTGGTGCGAAGGGGCCAGATGCTGATGGACGGCGGCTACCGCCGCATGGCACAGCTCGAATGAGCAGGGGAGGGTCGTTTTGCCCTGGCTGCAAAACGACCCTCTGCGAAACAGCCGCGTTTTCTGAGACTGCCTCCATCCGGCTGCGTGGTGTGGCCGGAGCTTTGAAAGCTATGGAGGTTCTCACCATGCGTCCTGCTCCCTTGCGGCATGCCGCCGCTCCGATCATTCCCACTGCGCAGCCGCAGCGATACCTGACCAACGACGAAGCTGCCGACTATCTGCGCCTGTCGCCGCGCACGCTGGAAAAGCAGCGCGTGCTGGGTGGCGGCCCCAAGTTCCGCAAGTTCGGGCGGCGCGTCATGTACGCCGTCACCGACCTCGATACCTGGGCCGAAGACCGCAGCTACGAGACCACGTCCGATCCCGAATACGCCGAGTTCCATGCGGCGGACAGCCGTGCGCGCTGATCGGCGGCGCGCGGGTGGCCTTCGCCATGTCCAAACCCTCGCAGGAGCGCGAACAGCTCGACCTGTTCCGCGCCCTGCCGGGCGACATGGCGCCGCGCGACAGCCAGGACTTGATGGCCTTTCCGTTCTTCTCGCTGGCGAAGTCGCGGCGCGTGGCGCCCATCGACTTCCAGGCCAGCGGCGTGACGATCCGGGTAGAGGGTACACAGGAGCACGGCATCGCCACGATCTGGGATGCCGATATCCTGATCTGGGCGGCCTCGCAGATTGTGGAAGCGCGCGACGCGGGTTTGCGCCCGTCGCGGCTCATGCAGGCCACGCCCTACGAGATCCTGCGCTTTATCGGGCGCGGCACTTCGCTGCGCGACTACCAGCGTCTCAAAGCTGCGCTGGATCGCTTGCAATCGACCACGGTTGCCACGTCCATCCGCGAGACGACCGGGCGGCGCCTGCATCGGTTTTCGTGGATCAACGAGTGGAGGGAGCTGGCCGATGCCAGCGGCACGCCGCTGGGCATCGAGCTGATCCTGCCGGACTGGTTCTATGTGGGCGTGCTGGATGCGGCACTGGTGCTGACCATCGACCCGGCGTATTTCCGGCTTACGGGTGGTATCGAGCGCTGGCTGTACCGGCTGGTGCGCAAGCACGGCGGGCGGCAGGAATCGGGCTGGTGGTTCGACTTCCGGGCGTTGCACCGCAAGTCGGGCAGCACTGCCAAGCCCTACGACTTCGCCTGCGACCTGCGCGCGCTGGTGGCGCGGCAGTCGTTGCCGGGCTATCGGCTAGGCATCGAGCGTATGCCGGGCAGCGGGGCCGAGCTGCTGACGTTCCGGCCCGTGCCGCTCACGGCACGGGGATAACCGCGCCAAATCCTGTGGACGGGCTCGTGCTATCAGGCGTGCGGGGTCTCGTGCTATCGGGCGTGCAACCCTCGTGCTATCAGGCGTGCCAATGGGCCGCCAGGCCAATGCTGGCGCGGGTTTCGGCCCCCTATAACGTATTAACTTTAAATACCATAACTAGTAAGAGCGCCGCGCCTCGGTGGACAACCGCCTTGCGGCCACAAACGCAGCAGCAACAGCCGGGCTTTCCAGCGGGGAGGGCCTGTCCATGATCGTCGCTCTGCTCAACCAGAAAGGCGGCGTCGGCAAGACCACGCTTGCCACCCATATCGCCGGCGAGCTGGCGATGCGCGGTCAGCACGTCGTTATGCTCGATGCCGACCCGCAGGGTTCATCTCTGGATTGGACGCAGCGCCGCAGCCAGCAAGGCTTGCCACGGCTGTTCAGCGCCGTGGGCCTCGCACGCGAAACGCTGCATCAGGAAGCGCCAGAACTCGCCAGGCGGGCCGATCACGTCGTCATCGATGGGCCGCCCAGGATCGCCGCACTGGCGCGCTCCGCGCTGCTGGCGGCTGAGCGGGTGCTGATCCCGGTGCAGCCCAGCCCCTACGACCTGTGGGCCAGCGCCGAGATGGTGGCGTTGATCCGAGAGGCGCAGGTGTTCCGGCCTGCGCTGCGCGCGGCCTTCGTCATCAACCGGCGCGTCAGTACCACGGTGATCGGGCGCGAAGCACGCGGCGCGCTGGCCGAGCAGCCGCTTCCTGCACTGCGCTCGGAAGTGCGCCAGCGCATCGTGTTCGCCGACAGCGTGGCCGCTGGCCGGCTTGCACGCGAGACGGCGCCCGACAGCGCCGCCGCGCGAGAAATCACCGCCCTGGTGGACGAACTGCTGCGGTGGACGCCATGACAGCGAAGGCGCCAGCCACCAGCAAACGCACGGCCAAGCGCGTCGGCATCGGCGCACGCCCGCCTGCGAATCCCCACGCCGAGGCGTGGATTCGGCAAGGCGACGCCAATGCGCTGGGCAAGGGCGACCTCTACACCGCGCGGCTGACCCTCGACATCACGCCCGCCATGCGGGCGCGCATCAAGGTGTCGGCCTTCACGCAAGGCGTCACGGTGGCCGATCTGCTGCGCGCGCTGCTGGAGAAGGAGTTTCCAGAACATCGCAGGGAGAACACACCATGACTGCATCCGCTTCGCTTGCCTCCACGCCTGCCGCCGTCGCGGCCACGGCTGCGCTCGTAGCACCTTCCGGCCAGCCTGCCAGCGCGCCGCTGACGCGGGTGGCGCTAGCCTACATCGAGGCCCGTTTCAAGCTCTATCTGCGCTTTGGCGAACCCGCGCGCACGCTTCAGCTCGACCGCTGGCGGCGTAGCGCAGTGTTCCTGCCAGATGCCATGTTCTGCCGCATCCGCTGGCAAGCCAACGACTACGGCACCGTGCGCTGGCAGCTCATGGTCATGCAAGCCTGCACACCGCTGGACGCGGCGCAGCGCATCCCCGGCGTGCAGCCGGGCGCGCGCCTGCTGCTGCATACCGAAGGGGAAAACCAGGTACGCGCCGTGCTGGAGCGCATCGACGCCATCGAGGCGCTGGGCATCGCGCCTGTCGCCGTCTCGCCCGCGTACTGGCGCACGCTCGGCAACCGGCTCGCTGCACGCCTGCCACTGCCCGAATACACCGCCGAGCGGCATGCCGCCTGGCTGACCGGGAGGGTGCTGCCATGACCGCCGTTTTCACGACGGTCAACAGCACAGAAGCGGCGCCGCGTCCTCTCTCGTGCCTGCGCGCTCGCCTCGTGCTGGCGGGCCTGTCCGCCTGTGGCCTCGCTGCGCTGGTCTGGGCGTCCTTCGTGCATCCGCTACCGCGCCTGATCTACAACCCGTCCGACAGTGTTCCGGTCGGCTGGTATCGCGTCGATCCGCTCGACCATCGCGCAGGCTCGTTGCCACGTCCGTTGTCCATGGGCAGCATCGTCCTGGCCACGCTGCCGCCAGAAGCCGCCGCGCTGGCTGCGCAGCGCGGCTACCTGCCAGCACGCGTGCCGTTGCTCAAGCGTGTGGGCGCGATTGCGCCGCAGCATGTATGCGTTTTCGATGCGCTGGTGTGGATCGACGGCGTGCCGGTGGCCGCCGTTCGTCCTGCCGACCGGCTGGGCCGTCCGCTGCCGTTCTGGCCGCAGTGCCGGCAGCTTCGGCCCGGCGAACTGTTTCTGCTCAGTTCGACCAATCCGGCGTCGTTCGACAGCCGGTATTTCGGGCCGGTCAGCACATCCGCCGTGATCGGCATCGCGCGCCCGATCTGGCTGGAGGCCCGCCCATGATGGCCGCCGACTCGCTGCACGTTGCCGTGCATCTTGTCGTGCCATCGGGCGTGTCGTTCTGCTGGGCGTCGCCGTGTCGTCGCGCGTGCAGTGCGGGTGCATTCGCACCGCACTTCGCGCTGCCTTCGGCGCAGCCGCCCAACGTGCAGGCGTCTTGCCTCGAACGCTGCCGGCCTGTGGCCGTCGCCGCGTTCGTCGGCGCGCTGGCTGCTCGTGCAGCAGCGCCGCCGGGCCGCCGCTGCCCGGAGCGTCAGCGAGGGGCAAAGGCGGAAGGCAAGACAAAAGGGGGCGGCACCTGTCGGCCCGCAAAGCCAGTCTGCACGTGGGGGTGGCGCGGCACGCAGCGGCTTCGCCGCCGTGCCGCTTGGGGCGCGAGGCCCGCGCCAAGACAGAGTTGCCCGCGTGCTTCGCACGCCGGGGCACGCCGCAGCTTTCAGAGGACACGACCATGAGCGACCGCCGCGACGACGATTTCCGGGTGCGCCCGAGTGCCCCGAAGAACCGGGGCAAAGGCCAGGGGCAGAGCTTCGTTTCCAAGGTGCTAAAGCAGGCAGGCAAGGCCAGCAGCGGCAAGTCCACGGTGCGCCGTCCGGCATCGGCGCGTGGCACCGGCCAGCGGCCCGGCTCGCGCCTGGGGCGTGGCCACACGGCGGCGCGCTTTGCGGGCGCAAAGCTGACGCCAATGTCGCGGCGCGTGACCATCAAGACGCTACTGATCAACCAGCGCCAGGCCAGCCCGCAGTCGCTCGCCAAGCACCTGCGTTACATCGAGCGCGATGGCGTGGGCCGCGACGGCGAGCCTGGCCAAGCCTATGGGCCGCAGACTGACGTGGCCGACCTCGACGCCTTCAAGGAACGCTGCGCCGACGACCGGCACCATTTCCGCTTCATCCTCTCGCCCGAGGATGGCGCCGAGCTGGAAGACTTGCGCACCTATACGCGACACCTCATAGGCCGCATGGAAGCCGACTTGGGCACGCGGTTGGAATGGGTCGCCGTCAACCACTGGAACACCGACAACCCGCATGCGCACATCGTCGTGCGCGGGCGCGACGATACCGGCAAAGACCTCATCATCGCGGGCGACTACATCGCCGATGGCTTCCGCCATCGCGCCGCCGAACTGGCGACCGAATGGCTGGGGCCACGCACCGAGCTGGAGATCCGGCAGACCTTGCGGCGCGAGGTGGATCAGGAGCGGTGGACGAGCCTGGATCGCACCTTGAAGCGTGAGGCCGACGAGGATGGCCTGGTGCATGTCGAACGGCTCAACGAACCGCGGTTGCAACGCCAGCGCCTGCTGCTGATTGGCCGCCTGCAACGCTTGCAGCGCCTGGGCCTGGCCGATGAGATGCAGCCGGGCACTTGGGCCGTCCATGCTGACGCGGAGAAAACCTTGCGTGCTCTCGGCGAGCGTGGCGACATCATCCGCACCATGCAGCGGGCCATGCGCGGCGAGCCGCGCGAGCTGGCGGTATTCGAGCCTGGCGACGATAGCCGAACCATCCTCGGCCGCGTGGCCGGCAAGGGGCTGGCCGACGAGCTGCGCGACCGGGGCTATCTGGTCATCGACGGGGTGGACGGCAAGGCCCACTACGTCGCGCTCAACGCCCGCGATGAGCTGGCGAACTACCCCACCGGCGCCGTGGTGGAGGTGAAGGGGGCGGCCGACGTGCGCACGGCCGACAGGAACATCGCTGCGCTGGTGAACGATGGGCTGTACCGCACCGATCATCACCTCGCCATTGCGCAGGGTCAGGCCGTGCCCGACCGCGATCCGCAGGAAGTCGTCGCGGCTCACGTCCGCCGCCTTGAAGCCCTGCGGCGTGCCGGCATCGTGGAGCGCGTGGCCGAAGGGTTATGGAAGGTGCCGGGCGACCTGCCCGAGCAGGGCCGGCGCTACGACGCGCAACGCCTTGGCGGCGTCACCGTGGAGCTGAAATCGCACTTACCCATCGAGCAGCAGGCCCGCGTGATCGGTGCGACCTGGCTGGATCAGCAGTTGATCGGCGGCAGCAAGGGACTGGGCGATCTGGGCTTTGGCCGCGAGGTCAAGGAGGCGCTGCAAAAGCGGGCCGACTTCCTGGCCGAACAGGGATTAGCCGAGAAGCGCGGTCAGCGTGTGATCCTGGCTCGCAACCTGCTGGGCACGCTGCGCAACCGGGAACTGGCGCAGGTCGCGAAGGATATTGCCGCTGATACCGGCCTGGAGCACCGGCCCGCGGCCGACGGCCAGCGCGTGACCGGCATCTACCGGCGCAGCCTTATGCTCGCCAGCGGACGCTACGCGATGCTCGATGACGGCATAGGGTTCAGCCTGGTGCCATGGAAACCTGTGATCGAACACCGCCTGGGCCAGCAACTCGCTACCACGGTGCGCGGCAATGAGGTGTCTTGGGAAATCGGGCGGCAGCGCTTCAGCTCAATTTCGTAGTCGAGCTTCGACTTTCATCGTGTCCAGCGATCGGTTCGCTGGACAGCACCGTTACTCAGTCAGACCGCGTGCAAGAGCAGCCTCCGTAATAACCGGGATGGTTCACTTTTCGAGAGGAGTTACGTCTCCAATGCTCGCTTTCCAAAGTTTCACCAGCCAGTGATCATGGAGGCACTAACCGAACTAGAGAGTGGCACGCGCTGCGGGCCACTTCCTCAAGCAAAAAAGGAGACAACATCATGGGCTATCCCTTGCCTAGGGATTTCTGCGTTCATTTCGACGATCTTCACATCGTTGCGCGAGGTCTAACTCGACCTGAGTGCGTGCTAGCGCTCTCCGATGGGAGTCTGATCGCCGCGCATGGCGGAGGTGGCTATTCTGTAATTTCGCACAAAGGTGACGTGAGCAACGTGTGCATACGATCCGGCACGTCTCGCATCTTTGTACCGAATGGAATCGCCTTGGCCCAGGACGGCCGGGTGCTTTTCGCGGATCTCGGCGCAGACCAAGGCGGCATCTTTTCGATTGACGGAAATGGTACGTTCGAGGGCGTCATCGAAACTCTCGACGGAGAGCCACTTCCACCAAGTAATTTCATCACCACGGATGTCGACGGTCGGCTATGGTTTACCGTGAGTACCCGGCTTCAACCGCGCACGCTCGCCTGGAGTCATCAGGTCGCCGACGGCTTCATCGCAGTGGCGGATGAGCACGGCGTTCGCATCGTTGCGGATGGTATTGGGTACACGAATGAGATCGTGTTTTCACCGGATGGCAAATGGGTTTATGTCAATGAGACCTACAACCAGAAGACCAGCCGCTATCCGCTGCTACCAGGCGCGCGCCTCGGTCAGAAGGAGGTTGTTGCGCAATATGAAGGTGCCGACTTTCCCGATGGTCTGACGTTCGACGAGCATGGTGGCCTGTGGATCACGTGCATCGGTAGCAATCGACTGCTGGTGCTGAGGCCCGACGATGGAGTGCTCCAGACGGTGCTTGCCGACACCGATCCAGAATATTCGGACGTGCTTGCGAAAAAGCTGCTATCCAATAGTCTTCGGCAGGTTGACATGAGCACAGCGGGTCGCTCGAGGCTCGGAAATATCTCCAGCCTCGCCTTCGGCGGGCCGGATCGGAAGGTCGCCTATCTTGGTTGTCTCCTGGATGACTGCATTCGGTCGTTTGACAGCCCTCTGGCAGGGCTCGCGCCGGTGCATTGGAACCGGAGTGTCGCGGCTGCCACGCGCTAGCGCTGCCCCACCTCACAGCAGAGACGCTAGCTCAGGAGACAATCATGACCCCAAAGAATAGTCCTCAAGTCACGAACAACAGCCGATGGACGCGAGTCGGTGTGCTGATCTTCATCAGCTATCTAATCGCGTTCGCAGACCGCTCCAACATCGGTGTCGCAGCCCCCCAGATGGCGCATGATCTGGGCCTAGACATCAAAATTGTCGGTACTCTGCTTTCAGCTTTTTTCTGGGGATACGTCCTCACGCAACTACCTGGTGGTTGGCTTGCCCAAAAGCTCGGTCCCACACGTGTGGTGGCAGCAGCCTTGATCGTAACTGGCGTGACCGCTTGCCTGACGGGGATCGTCACTGACCTGGCCGCCTTACTCATTGTCCGGGTGATCATGGGCATTGCGGAGGGATTTATCTGGCCATCTTTCGCGGTGTTGTTCGTCAAGTGGTTCCCAGGCAGCGAACGCGCGCGCGCCGTGAGCGTGGCGCAGTTTGCGTTGCCTATCTCCTCTGTGGTAATGGCACCACTCGCGGGCTGGATGATCGACGCCTTCACATGGAAGAACATGTTCATCCTGCAAGGACTTCCGGCGATCTTGATGGGCGTGCTGGTCGTACGCTATCTGTCGGATGATCCAGAGACTGATCCACGCATCAGCGAAACTGAGCGCGCGTTCATCTTGCAGCATCGGGATCAGGGAACAAGCGACAACGGAACGTTTCTGGACGTTGTCACGCGCCCGGCTGTCTGGCTGTTGGGGCTGGCCTCGCTCTGTTGGATCATGGTGATTTTCAGCTTCGGCCTTTGGATGCCAAGTCTGATTAAGCACTACCTCCCCCAAGGCTACGCGATGACTGGCTTTCTGACCGCCATTCCGTTTGTCTTCGGGGCTATCTCGATGTATTTCAATGCCAGGCTCTCGGATAGAGCGACGTCCTCCCGCGGCTGGTTCGTCGCCATTCCTGTCTCTGTCGCTGGCGTCGCACTTTTCGCGCAGCACTTTGGCCCCGACAGCCTAGTGTGGACGATCATAGCCTTCTCGATCGCCGGCGCTGGTCTGTACTCCGGCGCGGGCACATGGTGGAGTTGGGCGATCAGTATGTTCCCGAGAAACCAAGCGGGGCCAGCCATTGGATTGATGAATATTTTCGCCAGCTTCGGGGGAATCGTTGGCCCTATGGCAGTCGGCTACGCTGCGAAAGGTGGCAACCCGGCCACCAGTTTCTATCTGCTTGGGTACGCGCTCTTCCTGAGCGCCCTCATCATGGTCTCGCTCATCGCGCTAAACCGAAATCGCGTGAACCAAGCGAGCTCCGATATGGTCATTTACCACTAAGTTCCTTGTACTCAGAAACATTCTGGGGCCATTGAATCTGAGCACCCGGCCGTTGAGCCCCACCATCAAATTTTAAGAGGGGGCGACCCTAAAACGATCAATTGCTTGCATTTACACATGCCTTTATCGTTTCGCCTACCCCCCACCTTCGGGAGGCGAAGGTGGCATTCACAATAGGAGACTTCTTTCATGATTCGACGCTTCCTAGGAGCAATATTGCTGCTCGCAGCGACCAGTTTTTCAATTGCGCAGGATTTTCCCTCCAAAGCGATTCGCCTCGTCTCTCCCTTCCCTCCAGGCGGAGGCACTGACCTAATCGCACGTACTATCGCCTCAAAGCTGAGTGAGACGAAGAGTTGGAGTGTGATTGTCGATAACCGTGCGGGTGCTAATGGACTCATCGGATTGACGGAAGTGAGCCGCACCAAGCCGACCGGCTACGATTTAGTGGTCGGCCAAACTGACAATCTGATTCTCGGTCCGGTGCTGCAGAAGGTCTCGTTTGATCCTGTCAATGGCTTCACGCCCATCGGCTACATCGGCGGGTCGCCGGTTGTATTCCTCGTCGCCGCCAACGGCAAGTACCAAAGCTTTCCGGATGTTGTTGCAGCGGCGAAGGCAAACCCGGGCGCGATCACGCTGGGGACTTCGGGCTCTGGCAGCGCAGCGCACATAACAGGGGAACTGATGCGCAAACGCGCAGGTATTCAACTGCAGCATGTTCCGTATAAGGGGTCGGCCCCTGCACTGACCGATCTCTTGGGTGGCCAGATTGATGTCGCCGGCTCTTCCATCGCTTCCGCAAGCGCAATGATCCGTGGCGGCAAGCTAAAAGCCATCGCAGTCAGCGGCGCGGCACGTAGTCCATCCCTCCCCGATGTTCCGACACTCGCTGAATTGGGCGTGAAGAACGTTGTTGTGGATATCTGGTACGGCCTATTCGGACCGGCTGATCTTCCCTCCGAAATCGTCAAGCAACTCAACGTCGAGGTCAATACCATCGTGCAGCGGACTGACGTGAAGAAGATCCTAAGCGAGCAAGGTCTTGAGCCGAAGCAGGGCACTGATGATGACTTTTCGCGCTTCGTGCGCCGCGAATATTCGACTTGGAAAGGCATCATCGCCGAGACTGGCATGAAGCTCGACTGAGTCCTGATCCGGACTCTCACTTGGCTACTTTCGCCCGCCGATGTGCTGTATCGGCCCAACAGGAAAAACGCATGACAAATTACACCCCAACCATTGCGGATCGCCGTGTCGAGGTCATCGAAGTAGGAACTCGCGACGGCCTCCAGATCGAAAAGACCATCATCCCTGCAGCGCGGAAGATCGACCTGATCAACCGCATGATCGATGCCGGAATGCGCAACATCGAGGTTACGTCCTTCGTTTCACCGAAAGCCGTGCCGCAATTGGCCGATGCTGAAGAAGTACTCGCAGGTATAGCGCGTCGCCCGGACACGAACCTCATGGCGCTCGTGCCAAATCAACGTGCTGCTGAGCGCGCAGTCCGCACCCCTTTGGATGGTGGGGTACTTCTGTGTTCCGCTTCGAACACTCATAACAGGAAGAACCTAAACCGCACCATCCTCGAATCCCTTGACAGAATGGACGAGGTCGCTGCGACGCTAAAGTCCGGTGGCAAGAAGCTCTACGGTGCTATCGCCACCACATTTGGCTGTCCGTTCGAGGGCGAAGTCGCTTTCTCCGACGTCCTGGCGATCGGACGTAAGTACTTTGAGCTGGGAGCCGACCACATTACGCTCAGCGACACAACCGGCATGGCGACTCCGACCAATATCCGAGAGATCGTGACCGCAATGCGAAAGGAACTGCCAGGCGCAACCTTTGGTCTGCACTTGCACAACACGCGCGGCATCGGGCTGGCGAATGTACTGGCAGGACTCGATCTCGGTATTCGACGCTTCGACTCGTCTGTCGGCGGACTGGGCGGCTGCCCATTCGCAGCAGGCGCAACGGGAAACATTTGCACGGAAGATCTGCTGTTCCTCCTTGAGGAGTGCGGCTATGACACCGGTGTGGATCTGGAGAAAGCCATCGGGGTGGCGCACACGATGGAAGCATATCTTGGGAAAGCCCTGGTCGGCCAAGTCATGCGTGCCGGCCCCCGACTTCGCCTGCATGAGGCCAGCGCCGTTTCCACTGCGGCAGGTTGAGCACGACTATGCCCGCTAACACATTGCGTCCCCCTCTGGACGGCATTCGGGTCGTTGACTTGACTCGCATCCTCTCAGGCCCCTTCTGTACCATGATGCTTGGCGACATGGGGGCCGATGTCGTGAAAATCGAAGGGCCAAATGATGGCGACCCCATTCGGGGCATTGGTGAACAGCGAGACGGATTGAGCTGGTACTTTGCGTCGTTCAACCGCAACAAGCGATCGATCACGCTTGATCTTCGCAGCGACGAGGGGCTGGCCATCCTAGAACAGTTGCTCAGCAAGGCAGATGTACTGGTTGAAAACTATAAGCCTGGAGTGCTGGCGCGCATGGGCTTCACTGCGGCCAAGCTAGACGAAATAAACCCACGGCTGATTGTCGCAAGCATCAACGGCTACGGGTCTACCGGCCCCTATGCCGACCGGCCTGCATTCGACTTCGTTACTCAGGCAATGAGCGGATTCATGAGCGTTAATGGGGATCCAGATGGATCGCCCATGCGTAGCGGGCCGCCCGTCACTGACCTCGTCGCAGGGTTATATGCGGCCTTTGGCATCGTCAACGCATTACGCGCACGCGACCTGAACGGACTGGGTCAACGGGTCGAGGCTTCAATGATGGGAGGCATCATGAGTATGTTTGCCTATCTCGCAGCGGATCACCTCGCCACTGGAAAGGTTCCTTTACGCCAAGGCAACGACCATCCCATTTCTTCGCCATACGGCATATTTTCAGCTGCGGATGGTGACTTGGCCGTTGCACCCAGCACGGAGGCCGTGCTACGCAAGTTCCTAGCCGCTCTCGATTTGTCCCAACTACTTGACCAACCCGAGTTCTCGACAAACGCGCTTCGCGTGAAGAACCGTCGCGCCATTCATGCGCTGATCGATAAAAGACTCGGCCAAAACTCCCAGGCACATTGGCTTCAGGCGCTCAACGAGGCAGGCGTTCCGTGTGGAATCGTGCAGGATTTGCACCAAGCTCTCAACGATCCACAAACCAAACAGCAGGAATGGGTGATAGACGTCGAACATCCCGGTCACGGTATGGTGCGTATGCTGGGCTTCGCCACAAAGTTGTCGGCCACCCCGGCGACAGTGCGGAGACCGGCGCCCGAACACGGCGCCCATTCCACCGAAGTGCTGGCGGAATGGGGGGTTCGTGTTCCTGCACGCGTAAACGCCGACGAGCAACAGAGGTCGTCGGAAGCTGTCTGACCCGCCTAACTCATTGAGAGACTTCAATGCTGCGCTTCTCCGCCAATCTTTCCACCCTATATCAAGATCGCCCGTTACTGGAGCGCTTGCCCGCCGCCAAGGCTGCGGGCTTTGATGCTGTCGAAGTCTGGTTTCCTTACGAGGTACAAGCTGATCGCTTCGCCGACGCACTGGCGACCTACCAGCTAACCTGCGTTGGCATCAACACGCCTGCCGGTGACGTGGCCGCTGGCGACTGGGGTTTAGCCACGGATCCCAAGCAAGCGGCCGATTTCGATGCAAGCGTCGAGTTGGCGATGCGCTATGCGTGGATCATCGGCTGCCCCAATGTTCACGTTATGGCTGGCCAACCCGGCGACCATATTAGCGAAACGGTAGCTTGGACGACCTATCGAAGCAGCCTGAGACGCGCAATCGATATCGCGGAAACTCACGGGCGCAAGCCTATGATCGAACCACTGAACGCACTGGATCGACCGCGCTATCTCTTGCAACGCCAAGATCAGGCGATCTCCCTCATTGAAGAGTTCGGGCGCGACCGGCTGGCACTAATGCTCGATCTGTTTCATCTTCAACGGGGGGAGGGAAATCTCATTGAGCGGATGCGGCGCAGCCTTCCCTACGCTGCGCACGTACAGTTTGCTGACGTACCCGGCCGCCACGAGCCAGGCACCGGCGAGATTCAGTTCGAAAATGTCTTTGCTGAACTGGAGGCTACCGGTTGGTTAGGCTGGATCGGCGCAGAATACTTACCGGTAGCGGGAACCGATGAAGGCTTGGGATGGATGCGCCGATTTGCCCGCTGACTGCTTGAAGGATGAGGTAACTTATGGCGCGAAAACTCGACTCCGCCTCCGCTCGCGTCTTCGTCGCCATTGCCGAGGAAGGAAGCATCGGCCGGGCTGCAGCACGCGAGAACATCGTCCCGTCGGCGGTAAGCAAGCGCCTGGGGGAGCTTGAGCAAATGCTAGGGGTGACTCTCGTCGAACGGGGCCAGCATGGCGTGACCTTGACCCCTGCGGGCGAGGCGCTCGCTCATCATTCCCGCATGGTGCTCCAAGCCATTGAACGAGCCCATGACGAACTGTCGGAATACGTGCATGGCGTTCGCGGGCATTTACGGGTACGAGCCAGCGCTTCTTCCCTCGGCGCTGGTCTGCCCTCTAAAATTCGCAGCTTCTTGCACACGCATCCGGGTGTGAAGATAGACCTTGAGGAACTCGAGACTCCGCTGATTTTTCGTGAAGTTCTTGAAGGTCGTGCTGATCTTGGCATCGGCCCTGACATTTTCCGTCCGTCTGAACTCGAATGCCTGCCTTACGCAGGGTACGACCTCTGCGTGGTTACTCCACGCTCCCATCCTCTGGCATCGCGCAAAAACGTGAGCTATATCGAAACACTCAGCTACGATCAAGTGGAGCAAAACCGCGGCAGCGTGCTGACCCAGTTGCTTGACCAAGCTGCCAGCCGTAGTGGCGCTGTGAAGCTGACCCGCATTCGAGTACGAGGCTTCGAAGTAGTCTGCAGCATGATCGCGGCCGACATGGGTGTCGGCGTGGTGCCGTCCTTCCTTAATGGTCGCCACCGGCAGTTACGGTTCGTTCCGCTCTCGGATGACTGGGCCAAGCAGACCATCGTGATGGTCGCCCGTGAGTTCAAGACCCTGCCGGCCGCGGCACAGGCCTTTGTAGAGCACCTGCGTCACGCACCTCGGTTCGACGAGCCTCCATCCTCCGACCACGAGACCGCTTAATCTCCGCCCAGCCGATTCCAACATGTCTACCATGAACACTCATCATATTTTTCTCGGCTGCATCGCAGATGACTTCACTGGAGCCACGGACCTTGCCAATAACCTGGTCCGCGCCGGCATGCGAGTCCAGCAGATCATCGGCGTACCAGATCGGCCTCTGGAGGCGAGCGTCGATGCTGTGGTAATAGCCCTGAAGTCGCGTACGAATCCTGCGAGCGAAGCTATCGAGCAGTCTCTGGATGCCCTCCGGTGGCTCGAGTCTCATGGCGCTCGACAGATCTATTTCAAGTACTGCTCGACGTTCGATAGCACAGCGGCCGGTAACATCGGTCCTGTTATTGATGCGCTGATGGAAGCGATGGGCGAGACCTTCACTGTCGCAACCCCGGCATTCCCGGAGAATGGCCGCACGGTGTTCAATGGGCATCTCTTTGTAGGGCAGCAACTCCTGAGCGATAGCAGCATGCGCTCGCATCCGCTGACGCCGATGACGGACGCGAATCTAGTGCGCGTGCTGCAGGCGCAATCCGCGCAACTGGTGGGACTGATCGATCACACTGTGATTGCCGAGGGAGAGGAAGCGATTCGACAAGCCGTCGCGAAGCAGAGAGAAAGCGGGATTGGCATTGCCATCGTGGATGCCATCTCAAACGATGAACTTATGACTTTAGGACGCGCCGTAGGAGCCTTGCGCCTGGTGACCGCTGGCTCAGGCGTTGCGATCGGTTTGCCACAGAACTTTGGTTTCAACCCATCGAAGAACGCCGGTCAATTGCCATCGAAGAGCGGACTTCGCGCGATCGTCTCTGGCAGCTGCTCGGCGGCAACTAACCGCCAGGTGGCGGACTACTTGAATTCGGGTGGTGCAGGCATTCCGGTGGACGCGCTGCGCGTCGCACAGGGGCACGACGTGGTTAGCGAAGTGTTGGAATGGGCGCGACCTCGAATCAACAAGGAGCGTGTTTTGGCCTACGCCACCGCGAATTCCGAGACCGTGCGTGCCGTGCAGCAGGTGCTTGGTGTCGACCAAGCGGGAGCCCTTGTCGAGAGAACGTTGGCGTCAATCGCGAAGGGCTTCGTCGAGTTGGGCGTTAGGCAGCTGCTGGTGGCCGGTGGAGAAACATCAGGTGCGTGCATACAGGAACTGCGAGTGCGGGAGATGCGTATCGGCCCGCAGATTGATCCGGGCGTGCCATGGTGTTTTGCGCGGGGAAAGGCTACCGACGGCACTGAGGTGGAGCTTCATGTGGCATTGAAATCAGGGAATTTCGGGACAGACGATTTTTTCACGAAGGCCTTTGAGGTTCTTTCATGAAGGAAGCTGACGCACGAGAGGCTATTTGCAAGGTTGGAAAGAGTCTGTTTGACCGAGGCTATGTCCACGGTACCTCTGGGAATATCAGCGTCCGGCTAGATGACGGCTTTCTCATTACTCCCACAGACGCTTGCCTTGGATTCCTGCAACCCGAACGACTCTCACTAACGGATTCAGCAGGACGCCACGTCGCTGGAGACCGGCCGAGCAAAACTTTATTCCTGCATCAGAAGATCTACTCAGCGGCACTCCGGTTCGACGCGACGATTCGTTGCGTCATCCATACTCACAGCACTTATTGCGTGCAATTGAGCTTTGCGACCAATGGCGCCGAGATGCTTCCGGCACTGACCCCATATTTCGTCATGAAGGTAGGGCATGTCCCGATGATCCCCTACTTTCGTCCTGGCGATCCCTGCGCGGCAGAGTGGGTTGCCGAGGAAATCGAGCGCCGTGGCGATTCCGGAATGCCCGTACGTGCCGTCATGCTCCCCCGCTTAGGGCCGAACGTTTGGGGGGCGTCACCGTTTCATGCAATGGCACTCCTCGAAGAACTCGAGGAGACGGCGCGGCTGGCTTGCGGGCTTGCATCAATGGGAACTGTGGTCATGCCGTTAGACGCCGCGCAGCTAGCCGATCTAAAGAGCGTATTTGGCAGTCATTGGTAGGGCGCATCTCAAGTTCGGCAGATCAGGTCGCAACCCCGAAAGCTTGGTTTGAGCGCGAGCATGACGGCGTCGGCTTCATGGGCGGCGCTACCAGCCCCACAATTAGCGACGGCCCCGCACGGTCCTGCGTGGTGAGGCAGTTTCAACCTGCCGCGGCAGAGGCCCCGTGTAAGTTGCGCGAGGTCGGATCAATTCAGCACATTCGCGCTGTTCCAGCGCATGTGCGATCCAACCCACCGTGCGACCCAAAGCAAAAATTCCGAAGGCGGTTCCTGGCGCGAGTTCGAGATGTCGTCGGAGCGCAACCAACGCTACGTCGAGTGTTGGCTCCAAGCCGGTCAGGTCGCGCGCGCAGTCCACGATCCGCCGCCACATTGCGTTGCGGGGAAGCAAATGAGTCAGGAGTGCATGCGCGCGGACATCGCCGTGTGGATAGAGTGGATGTCCAAAGCCCGGTAGCGCTTCCCCGCGAGCAAGACGCAGCCGTATCTGCGGACGTGGATCGCGGAGGCCCCCCAGCTCATCGAAGAGCGCCTCGACCCGCGCGGTAATGCCGCCGTGTTCGACCCCAGCAAGCGCAGCCAATCCGGCAATGATCGAGAGTCGCACGGTAGCCCGCGCAGAGCTGACGCAGCGCACTGTAAAACTGGATGCATTCAACTCGTGATCTGCGGACAATATTAAGGCCATTCGCATGAGCTTGGCGCCGTCAGCATCCAGCTTCCAGGCTTGCGCGCATTGCTGGTGTATTGGCGACGCCGACGGTTGGTGCCCGAGCATGCTCGCTGCGACGAGGCGCAGCAAGGCGCCACAGCCTTGCGCCATGACTGCAGGCGACTGCTCCCAGGCCCCTGCGTCGAGACCCTCGCTCGCAATCGTGAAAAGTGGAAGCAAACGCTGCTCAGTGGGGTGCGCTGCGTGATGCACTTGAACGGCTCGCCAAAGTGGGCCCGGCTTCGGTGCTTCTGGCCCAAATGCTTGCCCTACGTCACAAAGCCATAGCGACGCCGCCACCTCTTCGAGTGTTGCCTCTGCCGCGAGCTCAACAGCTGGAATACCTCGGTAGTAGAGGTGCCCCTGAGATATGAGTGTGATCCCCGATTCCAGCACAGGTGTGCCCCAGTGCAGGGCTGCGCGAGCCACTTCCTTTGGCTTGCGGCCGCGCTTGCGCTCACCTGCCAAGCGCTCTATGTCGGAAAGGAGGTATCTGCTTTTGCGATCAGAGGGGAGTTCGGGTGCATGCGCACGTAAGAGACCGCGGCTGACGTACGCGTACAGGGTCGCACGCGTGACTCCTAAGCGAACTGAGGCCTCGGTGGCATCCAAGTAGGCTGGATTGGTGTTCATGTTCATGGTGGATAAAGACGAAAAACTTCTATGTTGATGATATTAATCAATATTGACAACAAGTGTGCCTGGGGAGGATGATGCCCCAACCTAGGAACTAGGCCATCAATCATTTAGGAAACAGCAATGGACCGCGACGAAGCCGAGAAGAAGCAGAATCCTGTAAGCCAGAGAGAAGGTCATATCCAAGAAGGCTTTGGCTTGGAAGGTACTGGAATGCTGAGGGAGATATGGGCGGCACTGGGGCAGCCTGCTGATCTGTTGACTCGCTTGCGCGCAGGCGGTGAAGGTGATTTGCCGTCGGTCTATGCCGTGACGGACTTGGCCACAGCCAGCGTCGGCGCAGCCGCATTGTCAATGGCGTCGCTGATCGCTCGCCGTCATGGTCACGTTCCGACGGTGCAGGTCGACCGCGTGCTTGCCTCCCGTTGGTTCAAGCAATCCATCCAGCCTATTGGCTGGTCGCTTCCCCCCACATGGGATGCCATCGCGGGCGACTACGAGGCGCGCGATGGTTGGATCAAACTGCACACCAATGCGCCTCTGCATCGTCTGGCAGCCTTACGCGCGCTCGCTTTAGATCCGTCTGACGGCAGCATTCGCCGTGAGAAGGTAGCTGCAGCGGTGAAGAGCATGAACGCGCGCGACCTCGAGTCGGCGATCATTGCTCAAGGCGGATGCGCTGCAGAGATGCGTAGCGCGCAAGAATGGGCAATCCACCCACAAGGACGAGCCGTGGCTCTTGAGCCGTTGCTGGCGGTTCAAGAATCGGAAATCGGGGCGGCGCCGGCAGATTGGCCCCTCGATATGGAGCAACCGTTGCGTGGCATACGAGTGCTGGATCTAACTCGCATCCTCGCTGGCCCAGTGGCAACTCGTTTTTTGGCTGGCTATGGCGCTCACGTTCTCCGGATCGATCCTATCGATTGGGACGAACCCGTTGTCGCACCCGAGGTTACGCTGGGAAAGAAGCGTGCGCGCCTGGATCTGCGCAGCCGCGATGGTCTTGCAACCTTTGAACGCCTGCTTTCAGAAGCCGACGTGTTGGTGCATGGCTATCGTGGTGACGCGCTTGAGAAGCTTGGATTAGGGGGGCGCAGAAGGCGTGAGTTGAATCCATCACTGGTCGACGTCAGTCTGGATGCATACGGCTGGACCGGCCCCTGGTGCGTTCGTCGCGGCTTCGACAGCCTTGTTCAGATGAGTTCAGGCATCGCCGAGGCGGGCATGCGAATCCAGGGCAAATCCGAGCCAACGCCGTTGCCAGTCCAGGCCCTAGACCACGCCACAGGGTATCTGCTGGCCGCTGCGGTGCTAACCGGGCTCGCTCGTCGGATCGATCATGGCCGCGGCAGCAGCACAAGAGCGTCGTTGGCGCGCACGGCTGCAATGTTCACGCAAAACAGTGCTCCACGCCTTCGTGAGAACGTCCCTTTGCGCGATGAGCAGACGCGCGACTACGCCCATGAGATAGAGCAAACGCCATGGGGGTCAGCACGACGCCTACTGCCGCCCTATACGGTTGCAGGAGCGCCAGTGCGCTGGGCATTGCCTGCTGGGAACTTGGGGGACAGCGCGCCCGCTTGGTAGCTTCCGTTAATTGGCGCTTCTTGAGGGGGAGGATCATGAACCTGTTTAGCAAGCATTTTGATTTCTTCTCCCTGAACGTCTTCATCTCAGTTGCGGAAGAACGAAGCCTCGCCCGCGCGGCAGAGCGAAATCATATTGCACTGTCTGCGGTGAGTAAGCGTATCTCAGACCTAGAGCAGTCGCTCAACGTCACCCTGCTGCGGCGTCACAACAAGGGGGTGGATCTGACCGCCTCTGGTGAGGCGCTTCTAAGGCACGCGCGTGGGCTTAAACGCAATCTGTATGCGATGGAGTCCGAACTGATGGCGCACGCCAAGGGAGCACGAGGGCACATTCGGATCTATGCCAACATCTCGGCAATATCGGAGTTCCTCCCCCAAGACCTCGCCGACTTCTCCAAGGCCCACCCTCACGTGAAGTTCGACCTGCAGGAACGAATCAGCCCTGCGATCGTTCGGGCCGTCCTGGACAATGAAACGGACATCGGCATCTTCGGCGGGAACATTTCGGCTGCGGGCCTGGAGCTTCACACCTACCGTACAGATCATCTCTGTGTTGCGCTGCCGCCAGGCCATCGACTCGAGAATGCGCGCCAACTCAAGTTTGCAGACCTGATCGAGGAGGACTGGGTTGGAATGCGCGAAGGAAGCTCAATCGACAGCTTGTGCGTCGCAGAGGCTTCTAGGCTGAACGTACCGTTTCATCCCAAAGTCCGTGTTGCGGGATTGGATGCGGTCCTGAGAATGGTGCAAGCAGCATTGGGCATCAGCATCATTCCAAAAGAAATGGCTAGCGATGTCCTCCAGGCAGGGATGGTTCATTTGATTGAGTTGCAGGATCCATGGGCCGTGCGAACTCTGCAGATCGGAGTCCGGGATATGCAGCAGTTGACCGAGGGGTCTCGATTGCTTGTCGAGCACTTAATCTCCAGTAGCAAGCGCGAAGTCAGGCACTAGGCCAGGCGGTCTGGCAGTTGCCCAAACTCAGAATACGTCTTAGTCCCAAAGCAGTCCCGAAAGGTGCCCCCAACCAGTGTCTATTCTTATCCCACTGCACAAGTTGATCAACCCGTCAGTGCCCTAAAGTCCGGACTATGTTCTCAGGAATGAGGGGAAAGTCGCGACTCAAGATTCGGGTCTTGCTGTGGCTGAGAGGGATTCAAGCAACCAGCTCCGGAACACCCTCAAGGCGCGTGACGTGGGGCGCGAGGTAGGACTGACCAAGTAGTAGCCACCCGCAAGAACATGCACATGGTCGAAAGGTGCGATGAGCGCGCCCGACGAAAGGTAGTGCTCGACCAGCACTTTGACACCCAAGGCCACACCTGCACCCTGGACGGCAGCCTCGAACGCCATGGCGGAGTTCTCGAACTTGTGTCCCTTGTGGCCGTCGATATGTCCCATGCCGGCACCATGAAGCCAATCGCTCCAGCCCGAGGGGCGGGACAGCGAGTGGAGCAACTTCAACGTGGAAAGATTGGCTTGACGACCCGGTAGGCGTTCAAGCAATGCTGGGCTCATGACCGGGATGAGTTCGATCGGTGTCAGAAAATCGGCTTGTACGCCTCGTTCTTCAACGATGCCGGAGTAGATCGCCGCGTCGACGTCTTGGTGGTCGAAGTTCACGCGTGCCGATGATGCAGACAGGTGCACATCGATGTCGCGGTGCAACGCCTGAAACTCCGACAGCATGCGGATCAACCAGCACTGCGAGAATGTGCTGTAGGCTTGGATTGACAACACCTCCTGCCTGCGGCGACGACTGGCTTGTGTGGTTGCGATTGCCAGGTCGTCCAGAGCTCGACTGACTGCTGGATATAGGCGTGCGCCAGCCGCTGTCAACTCAATGGTCTGTGCGTGCCGCAAAAAGAGCTCTTGGCCAAGGTACTGCTCCAACACGCGAACCTGCCGGCTGATAGCCGCTTGGGTCACGCTAAGTTCGTCGCCCGCAGCAGTGAAGCTCAGGAGCCGTGCAGCGGCCTCAAAAGATCGCAGCGGATTCAGCGGCGCGAGGACGCGTTTCACGCGTCATTCCGCTTTGGCGCCGGACTTCGCGACGACATCTTCCCACTTTGCGAGATCCGCCTTCAGGAAGCGTGCGAAATCAGCAGGTGCCCGCTGCCGGACATCGAGGCCTAGTCCACGCATCTGCTCGAGCAACTCCGGCTTCTTCAGTGCAGCGTTAAGCGCCTTCTCAAGTTTCTCGACGACATCGAGTGGCATTTTGGCGGGCCCTGCGAGTCCGTACCAGGTCACTGCCTCATAACCCGGGATCCCCTTCTCTGCTACGGTGGGCAAATCACTCATGAGGCCAGCACGCTTGCTGCCAGTTGTCGCTAGGAAACGCAGTCGCCTGTCCTGCCGCTGTGGCTGCAGCGTCGTGACGCTGCTGATCAGAACCTGCACGTTACCGGCCAGAAGATCGGTTACAGCGGGCGGTGTTCCCTTGTAAGGAATCATCACCATCTTCGTGCCCGCCATGGCGTTGAGCATTTCGGTTGCTAAGCGCGTGGGACTTGAACTCGACGCGAAGTTGAGCTTCTCGGGATTAGCCTTGGTGTAGGCAATGAGTTCCTCGACCGATCGCACTGGAACACTGCTGTTGACTGCCACCACGTTCGCTGCTTCTCCGATCATTCCAATAGGTGTGAAGTCCTTGTCGGGCCGCAGTTTGAAGCTGTTATACATTGCTGGATTTATGGTCATACCGCTCTGAGCGAGCAACAGCGTGTAGCCGTCCGGGGTGGAACGCGCAACGGTGTCCATCGCGATATTGGCGTCGGCGCCCGGCTTGTTGTCCACGACCACGGGTTGCCCCAGAGTGACGTTCAAATCGTGCGCGATCAGGCGCGCCAGAATGTCCGATGGTCCACCTGCAACAAAGCCAACGATCAGACGGATGGGGCGGTTCGGGTACTCGCGGGACTGCGCAGTAACCGTACCGGGCAGCATTGCCGCTAGGCTCCCCAGAAGTAGAAGCGCCTGTCGAATGCGCGCGAAATTGCGAACCATATTTATATCTCCAATGCCTTTTCAGATAATTCATTCCATTCGAGCGCCCTGCGCACCTCCTAAGATGCGCAGCTACCCTTCAAAACCGTAGAGTCGGCTCGGGTTATCGACCAGCACAGCGTTGCGTTGAGCTTCATCGGGAATCCAATCCGCGAGTTGATCCAGCAGATCCCCATCATTGGGCATGGTCCTGCCGAGCATATTCACGTGCGGCCAATCGGAACCCCACACAAGCCGATTAGGAGCGTGCGCTACAAGCGCACGGGCAATAGGTGTGACTTCCCGGTAGGGCGGCTCAGTGCCTGTGCAACGCATAGGGCCGGACAGCTTCACCCAGACACGGCCAGTCTCCAGCATCTTCAGCAGAACCTTGAACGCAGGCTGGTTGATTCCGTCAGCAACTGGTATGGACGCGAAGTGATCCAGCACGAGGATGTTCGGTAGCGCCAGCAGACGCGGTGCGAAATCCACGAAGTCGCTTGAGTGCGGATAGAACTGAATGTGCCATCCCAAATCGGCGACCTTGTGTGCAACGCTCTTCGAAAACGTTGGCATGACGCCACCATGCGCAGGGCTGGCGAAGCGGGCTCCCCGCACACCGAGCGAATCCAACATGGTCAAGTCGTGGCAGGAAACGTCTTCAGGTAGGAGCGCCACACCCCGGAGCCTGCGGCTGTGCGCTCTCAGGGTGTCCGCCATGAACCGGAAGTCCGGCCCGTAGCCGCCGCCACTTACGAACACTCCTCGCTCCAGGCCTACTGCAGCCTGGAGTTCAAAGTAGTCTTCCGGTGACGACCGCTCGGCGATGTACTTGCTCTTCGGATGGAAGGCGTAGCGGTCTGTCGGTCCGAACGCATGGAAATGCGAATCGATTGCTCCCACTGGAAGCTTGAATTTCGGGCGCCGAGGGTTGCGATCGGGGGCTGGTGTGAGATATGGCACGGGAGTCATCTCTGCATTCGGATGGAGAATATCGCGATCCTAGAGGTTCAGTTTAAAAATAAAAAGCGATATAAATTTATAATTTCCCACAACTTTTGTTTATGAAATTCAGGCGATGAAATGATCACCATCAAGCAGATGGAAGCTATCTACTGGGTCGATAAGCTCGGTAGTTTCGAAGCCGCCGGACGCAAGCTTTGCACTTCGCAGGCAGCTATTTCAAAGCGTGTTCAGGAGGTCGAGGAAGCGTTCAGCTTGCAACTGTTCGACCGGTCCAGGCGACGCGCGCGCCTGACGGACAAGGGGCAGGAAGTCCTCGCGAGGAGCACAGAGATCTTGCGAATGCATACCGCTCTTGTCGAATCGATGGCGCTAGACCGACCAGTAGCCGGGAGACTTCAACTTGGAGTCACGGAGCTTGTTGCTCTGACTTGGTTACCTGGTTTCATTTCCAAGCTGAGAAGGTCGCATCCGCATGTCACTGTGCTTCCACGCGTGGATTCCAGTGACCACTTGAAGCGCCAGTTGGCGGCCGCACTGGTCGACATGATTGTGGTCCCAGGTGTTGCCGCGTCTAGGAGTACCGATGGCTTCATTCAGAAGTACGTAGGTGAATCGAAGCAAATTTGGATGGTGCATCCAACATTGCTCAAAGCCAGCAAGGCCGTTCCCCTGTCTACGTTGGCTGGTATGACGGTCTTAACGCTGAATGAGCAGACCTACATTGGCGACCTGATCCTGCAATGGATGGCTAACCATGGCGTAGTCGCTAAGGAGCACCTTTCAAGCAACAGCAACTCGGCTCTGAGTGGCATGGTTATGGCAGGGTTGGGCATCGCGAATCTGCCCCTCCATTTCCTACCGCTATCACGCAACAGGCACCTGAGCGTGATCGACACGCTGCCCTCGCTTCCGGCTGTGGCCTACCGCGTGATGTATAGGGACGATGGCCCTACGGCTTTTCACGAAAAGATCGCCCGCGTGGTCGCGGAATGCTGCGATTTCTCCGCTCGGGTCTGACAGCAGCATTAGGAATGCCAACGATGGGCCGCACGAATCGTGCGGAGCCATCCCTCTAGGCGTGGCGCGGCGGCTGCAACGTTCTCCGCTGAAAAACCCTGGTCAGAAAATATCGCATTCCACAGATTGAGCAGAAATTTAATAATTTCCGCATGGCGATTGTGATGATCGGAGGATATTCCTCCAAGCAGATGTTCAATCGAACTTTGTGGATTTCGTGAATGTATTCGGGTGCCGTCATGTGCGGGCCACACGTTGCGGATGATTAGTAATTGGCAAGTTGCAGGCAATTAAATCGTTTGCTTATTGCCTCAAAAAAAGCGTTGCTGTTTCTGTTGGTTGAAAATTCTGATCGACAAACTGCCGGGCGAGTTTCATTGTTTTCGTCTTTTTAGGCATTGTGGCGACCAATTTAAATTGTCGTATCACCTTGCAGGTGCCTCGTCTTTTTCGTTATTTTATTTCTATAGAGATATGACTATTGAGGAAGTCCTAAAGGCATTTATCCTTATTCAACTTTGACACCCATCGCCTTGAAGAATCCTTCATGCCGCTGAATGCGCCGATAGAAAACTGCAGAGCGGCACAGTTCATCCTGAGTGGCTTGCATTCCTGGATTTAGCCATGCCCATGCTGCCGGCGACCACTCGGGTGCTGGCTGCGGAGAGAAGTTCATAACGCGCTTTAGGCGCATGGCGTAAACGCGGCATTCGTTAGAAGAGCGTTGGTAGTCCCGCGAGAGGCGGTGGAATCTAGGCAGCCACTGAAGCTTCTTTGCCGGATGTCAAGAAGAATTCCATGCGCTGTGAGTACCACGTTATAGGCGATTCCCATTCCATGCGGACACTCTAGCTTTCCGACATCAAGAAATAGGGAGGCGTAATAAAAAATTAAAATCGAGAAGTTTCGGACTGCGCATATCCGATTCTCTAGGCACCTAGACGACCCCAACAAATTGTTGAGGGTAGGCCGCAAAAATGTTGCTTTCGCGATTCATGCAGGCACGCCAAAATTTCATTTCCGTGCTCATCTTTGTTTTAGATGACATGTGTCACCAACGGAATTATGAATCGCAAAGAATTTTCTTCTCATCCCGTTCTGAGTCCCATCGCAAAACGGCCGCCGATTGCGGCAGTTCAGCCTGAGCTCAATCCGCTGGATGCTGCCAAGCAACACAAGGCCAATTTGCGAAAATATCTTTCGTTGGCTGATTTCGAAGTGGCTGCCAAAAAATATCTGCCGTACCCGCTGTATGCCTATGTTTCCGGCGGCGTCGAAGACAATCGCTCATGCGAAGAAAATAATAGGGCCTTTCAGCTCCACGAGTTCCAGCCTCGGGTGCTGAAAGATGTCTCTGGGCGCAGCACTGCCACCAGTCTGTTCGGGCGGGAATATGCTGCGCCGTTCGGAATCGGACCCATGGGGATCGCGGCGCTCATCGCGTATGACGGCGACCGTGTGATGGCCAGCGCGGCCGCTCAGGCTGGCCTGCCTATGGTGCTCAGCGGTGCGTCGCTCACGCCCATGGAGGCTGTGGCCGAAGCCGGACGTAGCAACGCCTGGTTCCAAGCCTACCTGCCTGGCAACGTCGAACTAATCCGGGGCATGGCCGCACGCGCCCAGAAGGCGGGTTATGAAACGCTTGTGCTGACTGTGGACACCGCCGCGCGGGCCAATCGCGAAGGCAATATCCGCGCCGGCTTCTCGACACCGCTGCGGCCCAGTGCCAAGTTGGCCTACCAGGGCCTTATTCATCCCCGCTGGCTTGTCGGTAACTTGCTGCGAACCCTGGTGCGCCAGGGCATCCCGTGCTTCGAGAACACTGAGAAAGGCAGGGGCGTGCCCGTGATTTCCTCGCAGGCTGCTCGGCAGTTCAATCGCGATTCGCTCAATTGGGAACACGTCAAGGCCATGCGTGCAGCTTGGCCCGGAAATCTGGTGATCAAAGGGGTCCTGCACCCTGGCGACGCACGCACGGCAGCTCAGCTTGGAGTGGACGGCATCGTCGTGTCCAACCACGGGGGGCGGCAGCTTGACGGCTCCGTCGCGCCGTTGAAGGTTCTGACCGCCGTGGCCGAAGGCGCCGGCGCCATGAAGGTGATCTACGACGGCGGCGTCCGTCGTGGCGGCGACGTGCTCAAAGCACTGGCCTTGGGAGCCGACTTTGTTTTCGTCGCCCGGCCTTTCATGTACGCAGCCGCTGTTGGCGGGGAGGCTGGCGTTGGCCACTGCATAGGTCTCCTCAAGGAGGAGGTGCGGCGAAACATGGCATCGCTCGGCGTATGCGACATCGACTCGGTCGACGCTTCGATCCTTCACGCGGGCTAAAGCCCGGCCTTCTTTGAACTCAGTTGATCAATCCCTGGAGAACCGCATGCATCTAGATCGCCGCCATTTCCTGTCCACCTTTGCAGCCGCCGGTGCCTGCTCCTTTGCCGGCCGTGCCGTGGCGGCGCGTTATCCCGACCATCCAGTCCGGATCATCGCGCCCTATGCGGCAGGCGGCACGACCGATTTCATCACCCGTCTTTTCGCCCAGAACTTGCAGGTGGAACTGGGCCAGAGCTTCATCGTCGACAACCGGCCCGGCGCGGGCGGCAATATCGGCAGCAACATGGTCGTGAAGGCCGCACCAGACGGATACACGCTGCTGGCGGGTTCGCTGTCGACCTTCGCTCTCAATGCCGCCGTCTACCGGAACATCGGCCACGACCCGTTGACTGACCTAGTTCCTGCCGCTATGACTACCCTGGTCCCCGGTGCTATCGTGGTTTCGCCATCGCTGGGGGTGCGGGATCTCAAGGGCTTGGTTGCCTTGCTGAAGGCCAGTCCGGGCAAGTTCAACTACGGGTCGGCGGGTAATGGAACGTCCAGCCACATTGCACTCGCGCTGTTCCTCGAGCAGACGGGCACGCAGGCCACGCATGTGCCCTACAAGGGGGTTTCGCCGGCCGTTGTTGACTTGCTTGCAGGCAACATCGGCATCCTCTTTACTTCGCCCACCACCGTGCTGGAGCACATCAGGTCGGGCAAGGTCGTGGCTTTGGCCTCTGTGTCACCCAACCGGCTGAAGGCATTGCCCAATGTACCCACGGTGGCCGAGGCGGGCTTCTCTAAGTTCGATGCCTATTCATGGAACTGCCTGTTCGTGCCTAAAGGCACACCCAGTTCCGTGACCGACACGCTCTGCGCGGCGGTGAACAAGATCATGACCAAGCACGAGGTGATCGTGAAGCTGGAGGAGCAGGGGATGCTACCTGTAGCAGAGCAGACACCTGAGAGCACCCGGTCTTTCACCCAGGCGGAGTTCCGTCGCTGGGTGCCCTTCGTCAAGAAGATGCACATCGCGGTCGACTGACCGGCTTCCCGTTCTTGGCGTTTGCAAATGCCGCGTCGCCAGCACCACGCAGATGGCACAGCTGAGCTCCTTTTTTCGCTTCACTACTTTTGGGCAAGACATGAACGCGCTCGTCACCTCTTATATATCGTTGGAAGCGGCCGGCCGCTCTCCGCTCGACTGGCCTGAAGCGATCGCCTCCGGCCGTCGCGAACTGGCACCCGATGGAACCCTGCGTGTTGGGGTTTATCGGGGCAGTCCATCCTCCTATCTTCAGGGTGCCGAGGGCGAACTCGACCGAGGTGTAGGCTTCCTGCTGGGACGGTCCGTCGCCGACGCGCTGGGGGTCGTTTTTCGGCCGATCGTGTTCCCCAAAAATGCCGACTTGTTGGCGGCTGTGGAGGCCGCTGAGGTCGACTTGGTCTTCACCAACGCCACGTCTGCGCGCGCCCGCTTCATCGAATTCACCGATGCATTGGTGGACGTTGAAAAGAGCATCCTGGTGCCGGGCAGCTCGCCGCACGTTGAACTGGCCGCCTTGGAAGGGCTACCCCTGCGTATTGGCATCAACGTTGGCAGTTCCACGGGCGCCGAACTCAACCCGAAATACCCCTCGGCCGAGTTAGTTCCAATTGCGACCCTGGCCGAAGCGGCCCGCTTGCTAAGCGCAGGGCAACTCGATGGATTTGCAACGAACAAGGCCATTTTGTTTGAACTGGCCGATCAGGTGCCCGGAGCGCGGGTTCTGCCTGGCGCGTGGGGACACGAGCACTTCGCCCTTGGCACGCCGCGAGGACGCATGGCTGGTCGGGAATTCCTGCGCCGTTTTGCCAGGCTCGCCGAAAACAACGGGCGATTGCGCGAAGCAATTGCTGTATCGCGCTTGCGCGGTACTGCAACGCCACAGACATGACTCTCCACTCTCTTGAATATCCAACCATGATCATCGACGTACACGGCCACTACACCACCGCGCCCGCGGCCCTGGGCGCCTGGCGCGACCTGCAGGTCGCCGGGCTCAAGGACCCGGCCAAGGCGCCCCAGGCGTCTCAGCTCAAGATCAGCGACGACGAGATCCGCGAGACCATCGAGAGCAACCAGCTCAGGCTGATGAAGGAGCGCGGCTCGGACCTGACCATCTTCAGCCCGCGCGCCTCGTTCATGGCCCACCACATCGGCGGCTTCCAGACCTCGGCCACCTGGGCCGCGATCTGCAACGAGCTGTGCTACCGCGTGAGCGAGCTGTTCCCCGACCACTTCATCCCCGCCGCGATGCTGCCGCAGTCGCCGGGCGTCGATCCCAAGACCTGCATCCCCGAGCTGGTGAAGTGCGTGGAGCAGTACGGCAACGTGGGCATTAACCTCAACCCCGATCCCTCGGGCGGCCACTGGACCTCGCCGCCGCTGTCCGACAAGAGCTGGTACCCGATCTACGAGAAGATGGTGGAGTACGACATCCCCGCGATGGTCCACGTCTCCACCAGCTGCAATGCCTGCTTCCACACCACGGGCAGCCATTACCTGAACGCCGACACCACGGCCTTCATGCAGTGCCTGACCAGCGACCTGTTCAAGGACTTCCCGACGCTGAAGTTCCTGATCCCACACGGCGGCGGCGCCGTGCCCTACCACTGGGGGCGTTTCCGCGGCCTGGCGCAGGAACTGAAGAAGCCGCTGCTCGAAGAGCACCTGCTGAACAACATCTTCTTCGACACCTGCGTCTACCACCAGCCGGGCATCAACCTGCTGACCGAGGTGATCCCCACCAAGAACATCCTGTTCGCCAGCGAGATGATCGGCGCCGTGCGCGGCATCGATCCGCAGACCGGCCACTACTACGACGACACCAAGCGCTACATCGAAGCCACGCAGAATCTGACGGCCGACGAGAAGCACATGGTCTACGAAGGCAACGCGCGCCGCGTGTTCACGCGCCTGGACACGGCGCTGAAGGCCAAGGGCCTGTGATCTGAAATCATCAAAAAAGAGAGCTGCTGGTGCTCATTGCAGGCTGACCTCAGGCATAAAACCATTTGAGATCGGCTGACAGAAATCGCAAGAAGCTCACTTTTTAAGAGCAACACCACTGGAGATTTCCCATGTACGAACTCGGAGTCGTTTACCGCAACATCCAGCGCGCCGACCGCGCCGCCGCCGACGGCCTGGCCGCGCTCGGCTCGGCCACGGTGCACGAGGCCATGGGCCGCGTCGGCCTGCTCAAGCCCTACATGCGCCCCATCTACCCCGGCCAGCAGGTCTCGGGCACGGCGGTGACCGTACTGCTGCAGCCCGGCGACAACTGGATGATGCACGTGGCGGCCGAGCAGATCCAGCCCGGCGACATCGTGGTCGCCGCCGTCACCAGCGAGTGCACTGACGGCTACTTCGGCGACCTGCTGGCCACCAGCTTCCAGGCCCGCGGCGCGCGCGGGCTCATCATCGACGCCGGCGTGCGCGACGTGCGCGTGCTGCAAGAGATGGACTTCCCGGTGTGGAGCCGCGCCATCTCGTCCAAGGGCACCATCAAGGCCACGCTGGGCTCGGTGAACATTCCGGTGGTGTGCGCGGGCATGTGGGTCACCCCCGGCGACGTGATCGTGGCCGATGACGACGGCGTGGTCTGCGTGCCCGCCGCCAAGGCCGCCGAGGTGCTGGCCGCCGCGCAAAAGCGCGAGAGCTTCGAGGGCGAGAAGCGCGCCAAGCTGGCCTCGGGCATCCTGGGCCTGGACATGTACAAGATGCGCGAGCCGCTCGAAAAGGCCGGCCTGCGCTACATCGGCTGAGATTTGGTCGGAATCCACCACTCAACGCTTTAGTGCTGGGCATGGACGACAAGAGCCCGTGCCAAGCGTGGTAGCGCAAACAACCGATGCTGCCGATGGAGCTAGGCTACGTCGAAGGCGTCACCCATGGCCACCGCCGTCACGGAGCGACCACGCTTTCTGCGGCTTTGAACCTGCTCACTGTAGATGTACTGGCCAGTTGCGAGCCTCGCCACCGGCCATCGAGAGTCTCTGTTTTTCCTGCGCGAAATTGACAGGGTCGTGCTGGAAGACCCGGATGCACATCGCGTGGAGGATAGCTACGCGAGCCACAAGCCTCCGAAGGTGCGTGCATGGCTAGCGCAGTGCCCACGCCGGCACATGCACTTTGTACCGTTCAAAAGCGTCAAAGCCCATCAAGAAGATCGACAACTTCGTCAGCCAATACAACGAAAACTGCAAGCGTGTTCGCCACGGGCAGCGTGGCCCATCCAATCCTCGAAAATTCGCCCAGATCTGCGGGTGAACTATTGCAGCAGGTCACTAAAAATGACGTAGGGCTACGGCGTTCTCCGCCGAAGAACCCTGATTGTCAAATGACGCATTCCAAAGATTGAGCGCGACTTTGATAATTCACTCATACCGATTGCGACGGTCGGAGGATATCCCTTCAGGCTGTTTCTCAATGGAAATTTGTGCTCATCATGAATCCATTCAGACGTCATCTTGGACTGGCCGCATGCTTGCGGATGATTAATGTCGACACGGATCTGATTATCCCGAAGCAATACCTGAAAAACGTTACTCGAAAGGGTCTCGGGGAAGGTCTGTTCCGCGAACTGAAGTATCTCGACGATGGCACCCTAGATCCTGGCTTCATTCTGAATAGGACTGAGTTTGCGCAGACGTCGATATTAATAGCCGGTGATAACTTCGGTTGCGGCTCGTCGAGAGAGCATGCTCAATGGGCTCTGCTCGATTCGGGTATCTCGTGCATCATTTCCAGTTCGTTTGCTGACATCTTCTACTCGAACTGCATCAACAACGGAATATTGCCAGCTCGCGTGTCCTCAACAGACCTTGATCTGCTGTTGTCACTCTCGGACGACAGGGTACCCCTTGAGCTGTCTGTTGACCTCGACATACGCCGCATCGGATTGCCTGATGGTAACGAGGTTCCCTTTGGCATTGGCGACGGAGACCGCCAGATATTAATGGAGGGGCGCGATGCCATTGCGCGGACGCTTGCTCTGGCTACTGACATCTCCGAATTCCGAGAAACTCGGTCTGCAGTTCAACCCTGGCTTTAACAACGTAACTCACCAACACTATGAAATCTTTCAAAATCCTGGTCATTCCCGGAGATGGCATTGGCCCCGAAGTAACGCGCGAGGCAGTGAAGATTGTCTCCTGGATCAGCAATGCCGGCTTGCTGAAATTTGAACTCGAGAGCGATCTCGCTGGAGGTGCCGCAATCGACGCGTTCGGCGTGCCGGTGAGGCCCGAAACCATAGCACGAGCGCGAGAGTCCGACGCAGTGCTCTTCGGGTCGGTCGGTGGGCCGAAGTGGGACGGTAAGGTTCCTTTCGAGAATCGGCCAGAACTCGGTGTGCTGACGTTCCGTCGCGAACTGGAACTCTTTGCAAATCTGCGTCCAGCCAAGTGCTTCCCCGCTCTGGCGGGGTCGTCAACTCTGCGCCAGGAGGTCATAGAGGGCTTGGACATGATGATCGTGCGTGAGTTGACGGGCGGCGTCTACTTCAACGATCCCAAGTTCATCGAAAGTCTGCCGGACGGCCAAGTTGCCGCGACGGATACGCAACGTTATACGACGTCCGAGATTCAGCGAATCGGGCGGGTGGCGTTTGAGCTCGCCCGGACTCGGCGCAACAAGGTCACTTCCGTGGAAAAGCGGAATGTAATGAAGTCCGGTGTTCTTTGGCACCAGGTGATGACGCAGCTTCAGGCGGAGGAGTATCCCGACGTCGAGTTGGAACACCATCTTGCCGACGCATGCGGTATGCAGTTGGTGCGAGCGCCCAAACAATACGACGTGTTGGTCATGGACAACCTCTTTGGTGACCTTCTTTCGGACGTCGCGGCAATGCTGACCGGCTCCATTGGCATGCTGCCTTCGGCGGCGCTGGGTGCACCGGATGCGGTGACTGGCAAACGGAATGCACTGTACGAGCCTATTCATGGCTCAGCACCTGATATCGCAGGCAAGGACCTTGCGAATCCGATTGCTGCTATCGGATCACTATCGATGGCTTTGCGCCACTCCTTCGAGCGGGCGGACATTGCTGACCGGCTCGACATCGCCGTCGGAAACGTTCTTGCATCAGGTATCCGCACGGGAGACATTCGGTCGACGGCCTCCGAGGTCGTAGGAACAGTTGGAATGGGCGACGCCGTTCTACGCGCATTCCAGAAGGAATGCGAGTCGCTTTAAGCCATTCAAGGGGCCGATCAATGAATTCCTCTCTTACTTTGTATGACAAGCTTTGGGCCTCTCATGTGGTCAAGGCGCTTCCGAATGGCTCCAGCCTACTATTTGTTGATCGGCATCTGGTTCACGAGGTGACATCTCCACAGGCCTTCGAAGGTCTCAGATCCGCGCACCGCGTCGTGTCATCTCCGGAACGCACACTCGCGGTCGTTGATCACAACGTGCCCACTACCCGCCGTGATGTTGGGATCAAGGACGCTGAGAGCGCTGGGCAAATCAAGTTGCTCAGGAAGAATACCGAGGAGTTCGGCGTCGAGTATTTCGACGAGACTGACAAACGGCAAGGCATAGTTCACGTCATTGGCCCGGAGCAGGGCTTTACCTTACCAGGGGCGTTGCTTGTCTGTGGGGACAGCCATACAGCTACGCACGGTGCATTCGGGGCGCTGGCGATTGGTATAGGCACGAGCGAGGTCGAACACGTGCTCGCCACACAGACATTAGTTCAGAAGAAGGCGCTCAACATGCGCGTCTGCGTGAACGGCATATTGGCCAAACACGTCACGGCGAAGGATCTGATTCTCTCCATCATTGGCCGAATCGGCACAAGTGGCGCGACGGGGTATGTCATTGAGTATGCGGGTGAGGCTGTCCGCGCAATGGACATGGAAGCCCGAATGACACTTTGCAATATGTCTATCGAAGCCGGCGCGCGGGCAGGGCTCATCGCTCCTGATGAGACCACCTTTGCCTATTTGTATGGCCGACCGAAGGCGCCTCAAGGCGCGCGCTGGGAAGCTGCACTCGCTAACTGGAGAACACTCGCAACCGATGTTGGCGCGGCATTCGATCGTGAAGTGCAAATTGATGCACACGCGATAGCTCCCGTTGTAACTTGGGGTACGTCACCAGAGGACGTTGTCGAGATCGATGGCTGCATACCCGATCCGGAGGAACTGGGCACGGAGGAGTTGGCTGAGAGCAAGCGACGTGCACTGGAGTACATGGGCCTGCACGCAGGGCAGCGTATGACGGATATTCCGGTTGATCGCGTTTTCATCGGCTCTTGCACGAATGGTCGCATCAGTGACCTGCGTGCAGCAGCACACATGGTGCGTGGACGTCGTGTGGCCTCTGGGCTGCATGCAATGGTGGTACCGGGTTCAATGCAGGTCAAACGGGAGGCTGAGGCCGAGGGGCTCGACAAAGTCTTTGAATCGGCCGGCTTCGAATGGCGCGAACCAGGTTGCTCAATGTGCCTCGCTATGAATGAAGACAGGCTTGAACCTGGCCAGCGCTGCGCTTCCACGTCCAACAGAAACTTTGTAGGCAGGCAGGGATACAAGGGACGAACTCATCTCATGTCGCCTCAGATGGCTGCCGCAGCTGCCATTGCGGGGCATCTTGTCGACATTCGTACTTGGAACTAGCCAGGCCGCAAATTTTCCAACAATATATTTAAGGAGACAATTTTGAAACGACGTCATATTCTCGGATGCGGCTTTGCCTTACTCTCCGCCGCGACCACACTGTTTGCTGTTGAGAAGTTCCCTCAAAGGAACATAACTCTGGTTGTGCCGGGATCACCCGGTGGAACGACGGATTTCTCTGGTCGTCTTATCGCAGATGCCTTGGGTCGTGCGATCGGACAGCCTGTCGTGGTCGACAATAAGGCCGGGGCTAATGGAAATATCGCCAACATCTCAGTCGCACGTGCAAAACCGGATGGATACACACTGCTGGTTGCTTACAGTGGGTATCAAGCGGGGAGTCCTCATTTGTTCAAGAAACTGGGGTGGGATCCGATCAAGGATTTCGCGCCAGTAGCCATGTTGACGCGGGCGCCCCAACTCATCGCAGTGCGCCCGGGCTTGCCGGTTAACAGCCTTCAGGAACTGATTCAGTACGCGAAGTCGAATCCAGGCAAGCTGAACTACGGCTCGGCTGGAAGTGGTTCCATTCAGCACATTGCTGGGGAGTTGCTCGGGCAGATGACCGGGATCTCCATGACCCATATTCCCTACAAAGGTGCTGCCCCTGCAGTGCAAGACATGCTCGGTGGCTCCGTGGATTTGGTCATTACCGCTCCCGCGACTCTTATTAGCCAGATCCAGGCAGGCAGGCTGAAAGGGCTGGCGGTAGCGAGTTCCAAGCGTCTCGCATCGCTGCCTAACGTGCCAACTGCGGCGGAAGCCGGATTGAGTGGCTATGAACTGGACTCCTGGTTTGCACTGTACGCTCCTGCGGGAACACCGCCCGAAATCATTCGCCAGCTCAATGGCGAGGTGAACAAGATCCTGCAAATGCCGGAAATTCGCCGACGGGCTGAGGAAGCTGGCACGACCGTAGACATCATGACACCGCAACGCCTAGCCGAGTTCACTCACAGCGAACTCGAACGCTGGGGGAAGGTGATCAAGGATGCCGGCATCAGTGCCGAATGATTCTTCCAATCAGCCACTTCAATCTTTTCTAATCCATCGGAATGAAATCTTCTCGCACTCATCCTCGGTACCGAGGTGTCTTCCCCGTTGTGCCCACCACCTTTCATGAGGACGGCACGTTGGACCTGGCCAGCCAGAGGCGCTGCCTTGACTTCATGATCGACTCCGGCGTGGACGGCCTGTGCCTGCTAGCCAACTTCTCCGAGCAGTTTCTCGTTTCTGATGAGGAACGCGAAATTCTCACGCGCACCTGCTTGGAGCATGTGGCCGGCCGCGTACCGGTTATCGTCACTACCACTCACACCAGCACCAAGGTCTGCGCCGAGCGCAGCCGCCGCGCGCAAGACATGGGCGCAGCCATGGTGATGATCATGCCTCCCTATCACGGCGCCACCTTCCGCTTCGGCGAGGCAGCCATCCAGTCGTTCTACCAGGGTGTGTGCGACGCGATTGACATCCCCATCATGATCCAGGACGCACCGGCCGCCGGCACACCACTGCCGCCCGCCTTCCTGGCGAAGATGGCTAAGGAGATTGAGCAGGTCTGCTACTTCAAGATGGAAACCGCCGGCGCGGCCAACAAGCTGCGCGAGCTGATCGCGCTGGGCGGCGAGGCCATCGAAGGCCCTTGGGACGGCGAGGAAGCCATCACGCTGCTGGCAGACCTGGAAGCGGGCGCGACCGGCGCCATGACCGGCGGCGGCTTTGCCGACGGTATCCGCCCCATCATCGAGGCTCACCGCGTGGGCGATAAGGACAAGGCCTTCGAGCTGTACCAGCGCTGGCTGCCGCTGATCAACCACGAGAACCGCCAGGCCGGCTTCCTGGCCGCCAAGGCGCTGATGAAGGAGGGCTGCGTGATCGCCTGCGACTCGCCGCGCGCGCCCTGGCCCGCGCTGCGTCCCGAAACGCGTGCCGAGTTGATCGATATCGCGCGCCGACTCGATCCGCTTGTGTTGCGCTGGGGCCGCTAAAAGAAGTACGAGAAATGACCAAACACCACAACCTGATCAACGGTGCCTGGACGCCCGGCCAGTCCTACGCCCCCAACCTCAACCCCAGCGACCTGTCCGACGTGGTCGGCGAGTACGCCCAGGGCGATGCCTCCGACGTGGAGGCAGCCGTGGCAGCCGCCACCGCGGCCTTTCCGGACTGGTCCACCTCGGGCATCCAAGCGCGCAGCGATGCGCTGGACAGGATCGGCACCGAGATCCTGGCCCACAAGGAAGAACTGGGCGAGCTGCTGGCCCGCGAGGAAGGCAAGGTGCGCGCCGAGGCCATAGGCGAAGTGGCGCGCGCCGGCCAGATCTTCAAGTTCTTTGCCGGCGAATGCTTGCGCCTTGCCGGCGAGGTGCTGCCTTCGGTGCGCCCGGGCATTGGAGTGGAAATCACGCGAGAGCCGGTCGGCGTGGTGGGCCTGATCACGCCGTGGAACTTTCCCATCGCCATTCCCGCCTGGAAGATCGCACCGGCCCTGGCCTTCGGCAACTGCGTGGTCCTGAAGCCCGCCGACCTGGTGCCGGGCTGCGCCTGGGCGCTGGCCGAGATCATCAGCCGCTCGGGCATCCCGGCCGGCGTCTTCAACCTGGTTATGGGCCGCGGCCGCGTCATCGGCGAGGCCCTGGTCAAGCACCCCGGCGTGGCCGCCATCAGCTTCACCGGCTCGGTGGGTGTGGGCAGGGGCATTGCCGCGGCCTGCGTGGAGTCGGGCAAGAAGGTACAGCTGGAGATGGGCGGCAAGAACCCGCAGGTGGTGCTGGACGATGCCGATCTGCAGCAGGCGGTGGAGCTGTCGGCGCAAAGCTGCTTCTACTCCACGGGCCAGCGCTGCACGGCATCGAGCCGCATCATCGTCACCGACAAGATCTATCCGGCCTTTGTCGAGGCGCTGAAGGCCCGTGTCGAGGCGATCAAGGTGGGGGCGGCTCTGGCCGCGGGCACGGACATGGGGCCGGTGGTGAGCCAGGCGCAGCTCGAACAGGACCTGAGCTACGTCGCGATCGGCAAGGCCGAAGGGGCGCAACTGCTCACGGGCGGCTCGCGCATCGCCTGCCATACGGGCAGCGGGCATGAGGGCTTCTTCATGGCGCCCGCGCTGTTTGCCGACACCACGCCCGCGATGCGCATCAACCGCGAGGAGATCTTCGGCCCCGTGGCCAGCGTGATCCGCGTCAAGGACTACGACGAAGCCCTGCACGTCGCCAACGACACCGAGTTCGGCCTGTCCGCCGGCATCGCCACCACCAGCCTCAAGTACGCCACCCACTTCAAGCGCCACAGCCAGGCCGGCATGGTGATGGTGAACCTGCCCACCGCCGGCGTGGACTACCACGTGCCCTTTGGCGGGCGCAAGGGCAGCAGCTACGGCCCGCGTGAGCAGGGCCGCTATGCCCAGGAGTTCTACACCAGTGTGAAGACTGCCTATGTATGTGCGGTGTAGCAGCGAGCAGTGCCATGATGGCTTCACGGCCCAGCCCAACCTGTCGGCCATGGCGGCAACGCTCGCGGGCACCGACCGCGATCCTGGCCTATCGCAGCACGCACTGCACCAGGCCTCCACCTACTTCGAAGGCGTGCGCCGCTTCTATGCGCCGTTCGAGAGCGACATCCGCTCCGGCGCCGCCGACGTCTACCGCCACGAGATGCCCGTCGGCCAGTACACCAATCTGCGAGAGCAGGCCTGTGCCATAGGCCTGGAGCACCGCTGGACCGATTGCTCGCACGCCTATGCCAACGTGAGCTGGCTGTTCGGCGACATCGTCAAGGTCATGCCGACCTCCAAGGTAGTGGGCGACATGGCCCTGATGATGGTGGCCAGTGACTTCTCGCCCGAACAAGTGGCGGACCCGGCGCATGAGGTGACCTTCCCCGAGTCGGTGGTTTCGCTGTGCAAGGGCGAACTGGGCTTTCCGCCGGATGGCTTCCCGATAGCGCTGTCGCCCAAGGTGCTGAAGGCGGAGCAGCCCGAACCCTACCGTCCTAGCGACCACCGCCCGCCGGTGGACCTCGAAGCCGCCCGCATCCAGACAGCGCAGGCAGGTGGACTGCCTCTGGAGGAACTGGACGACCGGCAGTTGGCCTGCGCGCTGATGTATCCCAAGGTGGCGGCCGACTTCCACCGTCACCTGCAGCAGCACGGCGACGTCTTGGTACTGCCCACACCCACCTTCTTCTACGGCATGAAGTCGGGCGACGAGGTGGCGCTGGAGATTGAACAGGGCAAGACGCTGCTCGTGAGCCTGCAGACCATCCACGAGGAAGAAGCCGTCGCCAAAGTGCAGTTCGAGATGAACGGTCAGTCGCGCATGACCAGCGTGGCCAGGGCGGGGTCAGCCACAGCGGCGCAGCGCGAGACCGCGGAGCTTGGCAACCCGCTGCACGTGGGAGCACCCATGCTTGGGGCCATCATGACTGTGGCCGTCACCGCCGGTCAGCATGTGCAGGCTGGCGCCACGCTCTTGTCGCTGGAGGCGATGAAGATGGAGACGCACATGACGGCCGAACGCGACTGGGTGGTCGAGCGGGCGCTGGCCAGGCCGGGGGACCGGGTGCAGGCCAAGGATTTGTTGGTGGTGTGGCAGTCATGAATACCGTAGCAGGGAGGGGCCGCCATGGAGCTCAGACATTTGCGCTGCTTTCTTGCCGTGGCGGAAGAACTTCACTTCGGCCGCGCAGCAGAAAAACTGCATATCGATCAGTCCCCTCTATCCCGCACCATCAAGGAGCTGGAGGACGAACTGGGAGCCAAGCTGTTTACCCGCACTACGCGCAGCACCCATTTGACCCACGGTGGCAGGGCGTTTTTGGAACGGGTACCACGCATCTTTGCCGCTTTGGAGCAGGCCCGCGATGGGGTCAAGTCCGCCGCCAACGGCTTTCATGGGCAATTGCGCATTGCCTTGTCCGACGGCATTACGCCGTTGCGGCTGGCTGCCTTGCTGGCCCGAAGCCGCGAGGAGGAGCCTGAGGTAGAAATCCGCCTGTTTGAAGTGCCCCTGGATCAGCAGCTCAGAGGCTTGCATGACGATCTGTACGACGCAGGCTTGTCGATGGCGGATGAGGTGGGCGATGGCATCGTGGCCACGCCCGCATGGGAAGACGAATTGATGGTGGCGCTGTCTTTGCGCCACCCCTTGCTGGCGCACCGGCGAATTCCGCTTGAGGCCGTGTTGCAGCATAGGCTTGTGCTGGGCGACCCGGCAGCATGCCAGGGACATACCCGCCAGATAGACCGCATTCTGCAAAAGCGGGATGAGGAGTTGCAGATCCTCCAGCGTGTTGCCACCTTCGACGTGATGCTGGCCCTGGTGTCCGCCGGGCTGGCGGTGGGTTTGGTAGGCGCCGCGCACATCGCATCCAGTAAAGAGCCTGGAGTCAAAGCCCGGCAGCTCGCGGGCACGCCGCCCATGCTGACGACCTATCTGCTGCGTCGAGATGTGGAGCCGTCCCCGGTGCTGGCCCGGTTCATCCAACGTGTCGTCACCATTGATTCGGATGGCGGCGACAACGTAGCCGATTCATGAATCCGAATATGAAAAAGAGGTTCGCCATGAACAAGATCGTGCTCCCCTTCATTGCCGTTGTGCTGGCCGCCTGCGGCCCCGCCAAGCCCACTGAGACAGTGGATGAGTTGGTGGCAAAACCTGAGCGCATCAAAGAAATCCAGCGCCTGTGCAAGGAAGATCGTGCGAAGGTCGGCGACGAACTCTGCCTGCGCGCGGCCGCGGCTGCGGAGCGGCGCTTTTTCGGCGACCGGCCGGAGCAGAAGAAGGCCCAGTAACCCATACCCCAAGCGCCCTTGCGTCGCGCTATCGCGACAGGTTGCGCACTGTTACCTCGCTACGCCGCAACGCCTTCGTGCCTGCGGCATTTTTATTGTCTTTTCCTCAGTAAGAAATATGGCTTTTTAAGTCTCAATCACGGTGGTTTCTGTCTTTGACCGATACCCCCTGCGGCATTGATCCTGATACGAGCGGCACGTTGTTGTGCCGCATTCGGAGGCAGGGCAATGCAAGGGACGAACGTGTTGTTCGGTCAGATCGCCGTGGTATTCGGCATCGTGATCGCCGGAGTGTGGAGCGCCACGCAGTGGACAGCAGCGGCCTTGGGCTACCAGCTACGCCTGGGCTCGCCGTGGTTCGATCTCCTGGGCACGCCGGTCTATTACCCTTGGCGGCTGTTTGAGTGGTGGTTCTTCTTCGACGCCTACGCGCCGCATGTCTTCGACATTGGCGGGGCCATCGCGGGGGGCAGCGGTCTGGTGGCCGTAGTTGTCGCCATCGGCATGTCGATCTGGCGCTCGCGCCAATCCAAGCTGGTCACGACCTACGGCTCTGCGCGCTGGGCGAATGCCGATGACGTTCGCAAGGCCGGACTGATCCAGCCTGCCGGTGTGCTCCTTGGTCTGCTGGGCGGCCAATACCTGCGCCACGAAGGCCCGGAACACGTGCTGACCTTCGCGCCCACGCGCTCGGGCAAGGGTGTGGGCCTGGTGGTTCCGACGCTGCTGTCCTGGCCCGCGTCTGCCGTCATACACGACATCAAGGGCGAGAACTGGAGCATCACTGCTGGCTGGCGCTCGCGCTTCTCGCACTGCCTGCTGTTCAACCCGACCGATGCGAAGTCGGCGGCTTACAACCCGCTGCTGGAAGTCCGGCGCGGCGACCATGAGGTGCGCGACGTGCAGAACATCGCGGACATCCTGGTCGATCCAGAAGGCGCGCTGGAGAAGCGCAACCACTGGGAGAAGACCAGCCACGCGCTGCTGGTGGGCGCCATCCTGCATGTGCTCTACGCAGGCGAAGAAAAGACGCTGCGCGGTGTCGCCAACTTCCTGTCCGATCCTGCCAGCCCGTTCGAGCTGACCTTGCACCGGATGATGACCACGCCGCATCTCGGCGATGGCTCGCATCCCGTGGTGGCATCCGCCGCACGCGAAGTCCTCAACAAGAGCGACAACGAGCGTTCCGGCGTGCTGTCCACCGCCATGTCGTTCCTCGGCCTGTACCGTGACCCCACAGTGGCCGAAGTCACCTCGCGCTGCGACTGGCGCATCGCCGACCTGATCGCGGCCGAGCATCCCGTGTCGCTGTACCTGGTGGTGCCACCTTCGGACATCTCGCGAACGAAGCCGCTGATCCGGCTCATCTTGAATCAGATCGGCCGACGCCTCACCGAATCACTCGACGGCTCCGACGGCATCACCCGCCGCCACAAGCTGCTGCTGATGCTCGACGAGTTCCCGGCGTTGGGGCGCCTGGACTTCTTCGAGACGGCGCTGGCCTTCATGGCGGGCTACGGTATCCGCAGCTTCCTCATCGCGCAGTCGCTCAACCAGATCGACAAGGCGTATGGGCAGAACCATTCGATTCTGGACAACTGCCATGTACGCGTGACGTTCGCCACCAACGACGAACGCACGGCCAAGCGCATTTCCGAGACGCTGGGCACGGCCACCGAGCTGAAATCCCAGCGCAACTACGCGGGCCATCGGCTCGCGCCGTGGCTGGGCCACCTGATGGTGTCGCGCCAGGAAACAGCCCGGCCGCTGCTCACGCCGGGCGAGGTGATGCAGCTTCCGCTCGACGAAGCCGTAGTGATGGTGTCTAGCATGGCGCCGATCAAGGCCAAGAAGCTGCGCTACTACGCGGACGCCAATTTCAAACGTCGCGTGCTGCCGCCGCCGACGCTGGCGGATGGGCAGTACGCCGACGCGCCACCGTTGCGGCCCGACGACTGGAGTGGGCTGGCAATTCCGTCCGTGCCCGTTGCGCCGGCCGCGGCATCCGCTGATGGCCTGGAGAACTTGGGTTCGGTCGACGACGGCGGCCCGCGCCGCCAGCCCGAACTCTCGGAAACCGTCGCCTACGACCCCGAGCTGGCCGCGCCCGTGGCCGACCTCGGCCTGCTCGATGACGACGACCTGCCGCTTTCCCTTCCTCGCCAGCTCGATCCAAGCATGCAGCGCACCGCCCGGCTGGCAGCCCTCGACCCCAACGACGGAATCGAGCTATGAGCCACTACCGCCTCAACCTATTCATCCAGCCGGAGCACGCCAAGCGGCTCGATGAGCTGGCCGCCAAGAAAGGCGTGTCCAAGTCGTCCATCGTCGCGGCGGCGCTCGCATCGTGGCTGTCGCCCGATGCGGGCGACCAGCGCGAGGCCGCCATTGCCAAGCGGCTGGATCGCCTCTCGCGCCAGGCCGAGCGCATGGAGCGCGACCAGAACATCCAGATCGAAACGCTGGCACTGTTCATCCGCTACTACCTGACCGTCAGCACACCGGTTCCCGAGGCGCATCAAGACGCGGCCCGCGCCCAGGGCAAGGCGCGCTTCGAGCAGTTCGTCGAGCAGCTCGGCCGCCATCTTCTGCGCGGCCGCAGCCTAGTGCGCGACGTGGTGGAAGAACTGCATCCCGACCCGGTGCGGATGGAGGACGCTTCGACTGCGGCCGAAGCGCAGGAGCGTGCGTCATGAGCGCCGTGCCGCAATCCATGACCGCCACTTCGCTCGACCGGCGCATCCAGATGCTGCGCACAGCGATGGGGCCGCTGATCGCTGCCGCGCTCGAAGACCCGGACGTGGTGGAAATCATGCTCAATCCGGATCGCACCTTGTGGATCGACCGGCTTTCGTCGGGGTGCTCGCCGATGGGCGTGGAACTGTCCGAGGCCGATGGCGAACGGATCATCCGCCTAGTCGCAGCCCACGTCGGCGCGGAAGTCCATCGCGGTCAGCCGCTACTGTCCGCCGAGCTGCCCGAGACCGGCGAGCGCTTCGAGGGCATCCTGCCGCCAGCAGCGCCGGGCCCTGCCTTCGCGCTGCGCAAGCGCGCCGTGGGCGTGATCCCGCTGTCGCGCTACATCGAGGACGGGATGATGACCGCCGAACAGGCGGGCCTGCTGGTGCGCGCCGTGCGCGAGCGCCAGAACATCCTGATTGCCGGCGGGACGAGTACCGGCAAGACCACCTTGGCGAATGCACTGCTGGCCGAGATCGCCGCCACGGGCGACCGCGTGCTGGTGCTCGAAGACACGGTGGAGCTGCAGTGCGCAGCGCGCGACCACGTTCCGCTGCGCACGCGCCAGGGTGTCGTGTCCATGACCGAGCTGGTGCGCTCGTCCATGCGCCTTCGGCCGGATCGCGTGGTCGTCGGCGAGGTGCGCGGCGCCGAGGCGCTAGATCTCATCAAGGTGTGGGGCACGGGCCACCCCGGCGGCATCGCCACGATCCACGCCGGCTCCGCGCTGGGTGCGCTGCTGCGCCTGGAGCAACTGATTCTCGAAGTGGCGGTGAACCCGCCCCGTGCGCTGATCGCCGAGGCGGTCAACGTGGTGATCCACATCGCCGGTCGCGGGCGTAAGCGCCACATCGAGAGCATCGCCCGCGTCGTCGGCTTCGACGGCGTGGGCTACCAACTGGCGGACGCGATGGAAACACTGTTTCCCGAGCTGCCGCCCGTTTCCGATGCCGCACCCGTTGCGGCGACTTTCCCGCCCCCTAACCAACCTGGAGAACTGCCATGACGCAGATGATCGTTCCTGCTTTCCGTTTTTCTGCAAATCCGGCTTCGCGCCTTGCACGGCTGCGCAGCTTGGCCCGCCCCGCGGCGCAAGGGCTGCTGCTGGCCGCGCTGCTGCTGTTCCTGGCCGGAACCGCGCAGGCCGCAGGTTCCTCGATGCCGTGGGAAGCGCCGCTGCAATCCATTCTCGAATCCATCCAGGGGCCGGTGGCCCGGATCGTCGCCGTCATCATCATCATCGCCACGGGCCTGGCACTGGCCTTCGGCGATACCTCGGGCGGTTTCCGCAAGCTGATCCAGATCGTGTTCGGCTTGTCTATCGCGTTCGCGGCTTCGAGCTTCTTCCTATCCTTCTTCAGCTTCTCGGGTGGGGCCGTCGTATGAACGCGGCCCACGATGGAGTGCAAGGCTTTGCGCCTGGCTTCGAGGTGCCTTTGCATCGCTCGCTGACCGAGCCGATTCTGATGGGCGGTGCGCCGCGCACCGTGGCGATTACCAACGGCACCCTGGCCGCCGCCGTCGGGCTGGGCCTGCAATTGTGGATTCCGGGCGTGGTGCTCTGGATCGTCGGCCATGCGCTGGCGGTCTGGGGCGCGCGCGTCGATCCGCAGTTCATGGCTGTGTTCGCGCGGCACATCAAGCACCGGCCGCTGCTGGACGTGTGAGGTGATGCCATGCTGAACCTTACGGAATACCGCCAGCGTCCGGCCTTGCTGGCTGACTGGCTGCCCTGGGCCGGACTCGTCGCGCCGGGTGTCCTCTTGAACAAGGACGGCAGTTTCCAACGCACGGCGCGCTTTCGGGGGCCAGACCTCGACAGCGCCACGCAGGGCGAGCTGATCGCCACATCGGCGCGGCTGAACAACGCGCTGCGGCGCTTGGGTTCGGGCTGGGCTCTGTTTGTGGAAGCCGAGCGCCGGCCGGCGGCGGACTATCCTCACTCTGAGTTTCCCGAACCGTTGTCCTGGCTGGTGGACGAGGAACGACGAGCCACCTTCGAGGACTCGGGCAACCACTTCGAGAGCGGCTACCACCTGTCCATCGTGTATCTGCCGCCCGAGGAATCCCGCGCCCGCGCGGCGGGGCTGCTGTACGAGAACCGGCCGACCGAGGGCGTGGACTGGCGCGAACGCCTAACGGCCTTCGTGGCAGAAACGGAGCGCATCTTCGACCTGCTCGATGGCGTGATGCCGGAGATCGCGTGGTTGGATGACAGCCAGACGCTGACCTACCTGCATTCGACCATCTCCACGCGGCGCTATCGACTGGCGGTGCCCGAAGTGCCGTTTCACATCGATGCGCTGCTGGCCGATTCCGCGCTCATTGGTGGGCTGGCTCCGATGCTGGGCGAGCAGCACCTGCGCGTGACGACGGTGCGAGGTTTTCCGACCTCGACCTGGCCGGGGATTCTGGACGACCTCAACCGCCTCGGATTTGCGTATCGCTGGAGTACGCGCTTTCTCTGCTTGGACAAATCCGAGGCGGAACGGGAATTGGGGCGCCTGCGCCGCCAGTGGTTCGCCAAGCGCAAGAACGTCATCGCGCTGCTGCGTGAAACCATTTTCCAGCAGGAAACCCCGCTGGTCGATACCGACGCGAGCAACAAGGCGACCGACGCCGACGCGGCCTTGCAGGAACTGGGCAGCGACCAGGTGGCCTTTGGCTATGTCACCACCACGGTGACGGTCCTCGATGCCGATCCGGCCGTCGCCGACGAGAAGCTGCGCATGGTGGAGCGGGTGATTCAGGGCCGCGGCTTCGTGACCATTCCTGAAACCCTGAACGCGGTCGATGCGTGGCTGTCTTCGATTCCAGGGCACGCCTACGCGAACGTGCGCCAGCCCATCGTCTCGACGCTGAACCTGGCGCACATGATGCCGGTTTCTGCCGTGTGGGCTGGGCCGGAGAAGAACGTGCATCTGGACGGTCCGCCGCTGATCGTCACGCGCACCGAAGGCGCCACGCCGTTCCGGCTGGTCACGCATATCGGCGACGTGGGCCACACGCTGGTGGCTGGCCCTACGGGCATGGGCAAGTCTGTCTTGCTCGCCACGCTGGCGATGCAGTTCCGGCGTTATCCCGGTTCGCGCATCTTCGCCTTCGACATGGGGCGCTCGATGCGCGCCACGATCCTGGGCTTGGGCGGCGAGCACTACGACCTTGGGACGGACGGCGAGATTGCCTTCCAGCCCTTGGCGCGCATCGACCGTGAAGGCTACCGCACCTGGGCGGCCGAATGGATCGAAGGCCGGCTGCGGCACGAAGGCGTGGCGGTAGGCCCCGACGAGAAAGCGTCTATCTGGTCGGCGCTGGGGAGCCTTGCCGGTGCGCCTGTAGAGCAGCGCACGATGACAGGCCTGTCGGTGCTGCTGCAATCGAACGCGCTGCGCCAGGCGCTCGCGCCCTATGTGCTGGGCGGCGCGCACGGCAAGCTGCTGGATGCGGATGAGGATCGCCTGGGCTCTGGCTCCGTGCAGTGCTTCGAGATGGAGGAGCTGATGCACAGCAAGGCCGCCGTCATGGCCGTGCTGCATTGCCTCTTTGCCCGGTTTGACGAACGCTTTGACGGTGCGCCGACGCTGCTGATCCTCGATGAAGCGTGGCTGTTCCTCGATGCCCCGGTGTTCGCGGCGCGCATCCGCCAGTGGCTCAAGACGCTGCGCAAGAAGAACGTCAGCGTCATCTTCGCCACGCAGTCGCTCGCGGACATCAAGGATTCGAGCATCGCGCCCGCGATCATCGAAAGCTGCGCCAGCCGCATCTTCCTGCCGAACCCGCAGGCGACCGAGCCGCAGATCAAGACGATCTACCAGGGCTTCGGGCTCAACAACCGGCAGATCGAGATCGTCGCCACGGCAGTTCCGAAGCGCGACTACTACTACCAATCCCGTCTCGGTAACCGCCTGTTCGATCTCGACCTGGGGGCCGCGACGCTGGCCTTCGCGGGCGCTTCCACGCCGCAGGACCAGCGCGACATGGATGCGGTGCTCTCGGCTGCCGTCACTTCCGCATCTTCTGCTTCCTTCCCATTCGCAGCCCTCTGGCTGCGCCATCGCGGCCTGCATTGGGCCGCCGACCTGCTGTCTTCGTTCCCGTCCACCCACCTCCAGGAGAACCCTTCATGAAAACCCGCATCCTCCCCGCCGCCTTGGCCGCCGTGTTGTCGCTCTCGCTGCTGGCACCTGCGCCCGCCATGGCCTGGCGCATCGTGTTCGACCCATCCAACTTCGTGCAGAACACGCTGACCGCGATCCGCACCCTGGAGCAGATCAACAACCAGATCAAGCAACTCCAGAACGAGGCGCAGATGCTCATCAATCAGGCGCGCAACTTGGCCAGCTTGCCGTTTAGCGTGGTGAGCCGTCTGCGGGCCAACCTGGCGCTGACGCAGCGGCTGATCGACCAGGCCAAGGGCTTGGCCTACGACGTGGCGAACCTGGACAAGGAGTTCAAGCGGCTGTATCCCGAGCAATACGCTGCCACGGTGAGCGGCGACCAGATGTACCGCGATACGCAGGAACGCTGGAAGAACACGCTGAGCGGCCTACAGACCACGATGCAGATGCAGGCTCAGGCATCGCAGAACCTGAGTGACGACGAAGGCGTGCTGGCTGATCTGGTGGGCAAGAGCCAGTCGGCGGTCGGTGCGCTGCAGGCGATGCAGGCCATGAACCAGTTGCTGGCCCTGCAAGCCAAGCAGTCGATCCAGACGCAGCGGCTGCAGATCACGCAGGACCGGGCGACCTCGCTGGAGCTGGCGCGGCAGGCGGCAGCAGCCGAACGGGGGCGCGAGGTGACGCGGCGCTTCCTGGGGACGGGCACGCCGTACACGCCGCAGACCGTCAATTTCTACGGCAACTGACGGGGACAGCCATGAACGACGTAGCGGTCATTGACCGCTTCCTTGACACGTTCTCGCGCTATATCGACTCGGGCTTTGGGCTGCTGCAGGGCGAAGTGGCGTTTCTCACGGCCACGCTGATCGTCATCGACATGACGCTGGCCGGACTGTTCTGGGCCATGGCCCATGCCAGCGGCCAGGGTGAGGACGTGATCGCCAAGCTACTGCGCAAGGTGCTGTACGTCGGTGCCTTCGCCTACATCATCGGCAACTTCAACACCCTGGCCGGCATCCTGTTCCGCTCTTTTGCCGGGCTGGGCCTGACGGCCAGCGGTTCGTCCCTGAGCATGGGCAGCTTCCTGCAGCCGGGTCGGTTGGCCAAGACCGGCATCGACGCGGCGGCACCCATCCTGGAGCAGATCAAGCAGATGGCGGGGTTTCCGGAGGTGTTCGTCAATATCACCTCCATCGTGGTGCTGTTCCTGGCGTGGGGCATCGTCATCCTGTGCTTTTTCGTGCTGGCGGTGCAGCTCTTCGTGACGCTGATCGAGTTCAAGCTGACGACGCTGGCGGGTTTTGTGCTGGTGCCGTTTGCCCTCTGGAACAAGACGGCGTTCCTGGCCGAGAAGGTGCTGGGCAACGTGGTGTCCTCGGGCATCAAAGTACTGGTGCTCGCGGTCATCGTAGGGATCGGCACCGGGCTGTTCGCCGAGTTCAAGATTCCCGCCGGGGCCGAGCCTTCCATCGACCAGGCGCTGGTCATCATGCTGGCTTCACTATCCATGCTGGCCCTTGGCATCTTCGGGCCGGGCATTGCGACGGGGCTGGTGTCGGGCGGGCCGCAGCTTGGCGCGGGGGCGATGGCAGGGGCAACGCTGGGCGCAACTGGTGCCGCCGTTGGCGTCGGCGCCGCTGCGGCAGGCGTCGGCAGCGCAGTGGCAGCCGGGGCGCGCATGGCCCCAGGCGCGGCACGGCTCGCGGCCAGTGGGGCACGCAGCGCCAAGGCCGCTTTCGATGAAGGCTCCGCCGCTGCAGGCGGTGGCCTCAAGGGCGCAGCCACCGGCATGGGCCATGCGGCCAAGACTGGCGTGCAGGCCGCGGGGCAGAAGGTGGCCGATGGCGCGCGCGCGATGAAAGAGCGCATGGCAGCCGCCTTCCGGCCCGACGACGCGCCGGCATCCGGTGCTGCGCCCGCCGGAGTTGATGCCGCCACATCGCCCCCATCCACCGAACAGCCCGCCTGGGCCAAGCGCCTGCATCGCAGGCAGCAGCTCACCCATGCGGCAACCACGGCCGCCCACACGCTGCGCGGTGGCGACGGCGGCAGTTCCAGCCAGGGGCCAAGTCTGCGTGATTCCGATTCATAAGGAGAAAAGACCATGCGATTCAAACGACCGCAGGTGCGCTATGGCGACACGCCGCAGCCCGCTACCCCATACCAATCGGCCGCCCAAGTGTGGGACGAGCGCATCGGCTCGGCCCGTGTGCAGGCCAGGAACTGGCGCTTCATGGCCTTCGGCTGCCTCACGTTGGCCGTGCTTATGGCTGGTGGCCTGGTCTGGCGCTCGGCGCAGTCCATCGTGACGCCTTACGTCATCGAGGTGGACAACGCAGGCCAGGTGCGGGCCGTCGGCGAAGCCGCCACACCGTACCAGCCCAGCGATGCCCAGGTGGCCTACCACCTGGGCCGCTTCATCGGCCTGGTGCGTGGCTTGTCCATCGACCCCATCGTGGTGCGGCAGAACTGGCTCGATGCCTATGACTACACGACCGATAAGGGCGCCGTGGTGCTCAACGAGTACGCGCGCGTGAACGACCCGTTCTCGCGCATCGGCAAGGAGTCGGTGACGGTACAGATCAGCAGCGTCACCCGTGCCAGCGACCAATCTTTCAACGTGCGCTGGACGGAGACACGCTTTGTGAACGGCGCATTGGATCGCACCGAGCGCTGGAACGCGGTGGTGTCCACCGTGCTGCAAACCCCGCGCACCGAGCAGCGTGTGCGCAAGAACCCGCTGGGTATCTACGTCACTGGACTGTCGTGGAGCCGTGAACTGGAAGCGAATGAAGGAGCCAAGCCATGAATGCACATTTCTGTAAATCCGCCTTGCCGGTGATGCTGCTGGCATCCACTGTCCTGTTCACGGGCTGCGCCACGCAGGGCAAGCCGCCACCGTCCATCTCGCTCGATGAGCCGGTGCAGGCGCAAGCGTTGCCCGAAACACCGAAGCCCGTGGAGGTGGTCGGCGTGCCCGAGCCATTGGCCTTGCCGGGGCGACTGATGCCGTTGCCCGGCACGGGGGACGCCAAACTTGCGCAAGAGCCTGCGGACGAGAAGGTGCGGGTGTCGCGCGCCAATGCCGAGGCGCGCATTGCACCCACACGCGAGGGCTATGTGAATGCGATCCAGGTGTGGCCCTTCACCGATGGTGCGCTGTACCAGATCTATGCGGCCGTGGGCCGCGTGACGGTGGTTGCCTTGCAACCCGGCGAGGAACTGGTGACGGTAGCTGCGGGCGACACGGTGCGCTGGATCGTCGGAGATACATCGAGCGGCAGCGGCGATGCGCTGCGCGTGAATGTGATGGTCAAGCCGATTCGCTCAGGATTGAAGACGAATCTGGTCATTACGACCAGCCGCCGCACCTATCTGCTGGAGCTGACCTCGACCGAGAAGACGTGGATGGCCTCGGTGTCCTGGGAGTACCCCAAGGACAAGATGCTGGCCTTGCAGCGCCAGGCGCAGGCGGCCAGCGCTGCCGCGCCGGTCGATGCCGGCTTGTCGCTGGAGAAGATCCGCTTCCGCTACGCGGTCAGCGGCAGCAACCCGCCGTGGAAGCCGCTGCGCGCCTTTGACGATGGCGAGAAGGTCTATATCCAGTTCCCGCCGGGCATTGCCCAGGGAGAGCTGCCGCCGCTGTTTGTCATCGGTGCGCAGGGGGATGGGCAGTTGGTGAACTACCGCTTCCGGTCACCGTACTACATCGTGGATCGGCTCTTCGGCGCAGCCGAATTGCGCCTGGGCGGCGACAAGGGCGACGTGGTGCGGATCGAGCGCACGGATGGCACGCGGAGGAATTGACCATGCATGAAGACCATTCCCCCGGCCTTGCGTCGCCAGCGGGCAAGGCCGCGCCCGAGGCGATGGCGTTGCGCGCGCAGCCGCGCCCAGTCACGCGCCTGAATCGGCGCACGCTGGCCATCCTCACCGGGGGCCTGTCGGTCGCCGTGCTCGGGGCCACGATCTGGTCGTTGCAGCCGCATCGACGCAATACGGGCGAACAGACCGAGCTTTACAACGTGGATCGTATCTCGAAATCTGAAGGCCTGGATGGATTGCCTTCGGACTACTCGAAGCTGCCGAAGGTGCCCGAGCTGGGGCCTCCGCTGCCGGGCGACCTCGGCCCGGCTATCGTGGCCTCGCAGCAGCCAGTGACGCCGTCCTATGCGCCGCAGAGCCATGACCCGGAAGACGCGCGGCGCAAGGAAGCCGAAGCGGCGGCGGGTTCGTCGGTGTTTTTCCGCTCGGGGAATCCGGGCAAGGCTGCGGCGGCGCCAGCCACGTCGCAAGTTGCAGCGGCTGGCTCGGCATCCGAATTGGCGGGTTTTGATCCGCTGGCGGCCGGGCCTGCCTCGACGGCGGCCCAGTCCATCGACCCCGCCACCGTGCAGAACCGGCAGGAGCAGAAAGAGGCGTTCCTGAAAGGCGGCTCTACGGAAACCCGCAATTCCGGCCAACTGACCCTGCCGGCCTCGCCATACCAGGTCATGGCCGGAACGGTGATTTCGGCGGCGCTGGTCACGGGCATCAAGTCCGACCTGCCGGGCGACGTGATCGCCACGGTGACGGAGCCGGTCTACGACACGGCGAGCGGGCGCTTCCTGCTGATTCCGCAGGGCTCGCGCATTCTGGGCAGGTACAACAGCCAGGTGAGCTACGGGCAGAGCAGGGTGCAGATGGTGTGGAACCGCATCATCCTGCCCGATACGTCTTCGCTGGCGCTCGACAACCTGGTGGGCACCGATCCCGCCGGATATGCCGGCCTGGAAGACGGGGTAGATCGACACTGGGGCCGTATCCTGGCCGGGGCGGCGCTGACCACGTTGCTGGGCGTGGGCGCCGAGTTGGCCGCACCGGAGAACCGGCAGGACGGCAATCGCATCGTCATCGCCGGGCGCGACAGCGCGCAGGACAGCATCAATCAGGTAGGGCAGGAGATGACCCGGCGCAACATGAACGTCCAGCCGACGCTGACGGCTCGGCCAGGGTTGCCCGTTCGCGTGATCGTGGCCAGAGACTTTGTGCTCAAGCCTTACCAGCCCTTGTTCTATCAGCGTGGAGGTATGCGATGAGCACAACCAGAAAATTGCGGCTCGGCCCTCTGCCTTCGAGCAGCAGCACCAAGCTGACCTTCGCCTGCTCGGCCAGCCTGAAGGCAGATCTTGATCGCTATGCAGCCCTGCATGCACAGACCTACGGGGACGCGGTCGACGTCGTGACGCTGATCCCGCACATGCTCGAAGCTTTCATGGCCGGAGATCGAGGATTCAGGAAGGGCGCCACTCCAAGATCCGCGCGACAGATGCCTGCTACGTGACCGCAGCCAACCCTCCACCTACGAAAGCGCGGCCATCGACCGCGCTTTCGCTCTATTGGAGTCCATATGTGAATGCCCAGAAAGAAAAAATGCTTGACGTCAAGCATTTGTCGCCAGATTTGCACCGGGATGTCAGGCTTCGAGTCAGCCAAATAGGCCGTGTAGCTCTCTGGATATTCGACCAGTGCGTTAGTATGTAACCATAAGTACCTGGGGCACACGGAAGTGCGATAAGGAGGAGCAACCGGTGTATCTAGCTCAGTTGAATATCTCGAACTTCAGAAAGCTGCAAGAAGCGGAGCTGAGTTTCCAACCTGGGTTGAATATCCTGGTCGGTGCAAACAATGTCGGCAAAACCGCGGTTGTCGATGCGCTGCGCGCCTTGCTGGCAGGCCACGACGAACCGTACCCGCGACTCGATATTGACGATCTCCACCATCCGAAGGGTGGCAAGCCAACTGGGGACATCGTTTTCCGGTACATCTTCCGGGGACTCGACGAGGACGATGAAGCCGATTTTCTCGCGGCGTTGAAACCCGACGCGACAGGCAAGCTGGAAGCACACATCACGATCCGCTACACCGAAGCGGACAAGACGGGTCGACTACGTGCCAAGCGTTGGTGTGGGGATCACGAGGACGTGGGCCTCACCATCGACATGATGGAGAACTTGCGTGGGGTTTATCTGCCGCCTTTGCGCGACGCCTCTCAGAGCCTAAAGCCAAGCCGCACGAGTCAACTGGCCAGGTTGTTCCAGCTTCTCGCCGATGACGCAGGACGCGACGGGATCAATACTGCGTTGAAGGCGCTTGACGACGAACTGAAGAAGCATCAGCCCGTCGTCAACACCCATGCGGCGATCAAGACTCGGCATGGCAGCATGCTCGGGCCGCAGCTGGCTCAAGCGCTAGAGATGGGCCTGAGCGGAAGCGACTTCCAGCGCCTGGCGTCTCGCCTGTCACTGCTCGTGGACGCCTTCGAGATTGAACAGAACGGGCTGGGCTTCAACAATCTGATCTTCATGGCTGTCGTGCTGAGCGAACTCGCCAAGAACCCAGAAGCGAACTACCGCGGACTGATCGTTGAAGAGCCCGAAGCGCATCTGCATCCGCAGCTCCAGGCTGTACTTCTCAGCTATCTGGAGACGATCAAGGCCGTCCAGGGGGAAAAACCGGTACAGCTTTTCGTGACCAGCCATTCACCCAACTTCGCCAGCATCGCCGATCTCAAGAGCTTGACTTGCCTTGTGGACACTGGGGCAACGGTAGAAACTTTCTTCCCGCGAACGATTGTGTTCGAGAAAGGCAAGCGCGAAAAGCTGGAGCGCTATCTAGACGTCACTCGCGCCGAGCTGTTCTTTGCGCGCCGAGTGATTTTCGTCGAAGGTGCTGCGGAGTTGATGCTCGTGAACGTGCTGGCCGAGAAAGGCGGCTTCAATTTGCGCGAGCACGGCGTTAGCCTGATCAGCGTCGAAGGTTTGAACTTTGACTCCTTCCTTCCGCTGTTCGGCGAGAAAGCGCTGAAGATCCCCGTGGCCGTAGTCACCGATGCTGATCCCGTAGATGAGCCCCCAGATGGCAGTGAGCCACAGGCCTTGTATCCGGAAATTGGTGATGTGGTCAAAGTTTCGGACAACACCGCAAAGATGAAGGGACGCGAGGATGCCTTGGTCAAGATTTTTCATGGGCTGAAGACCCTTGAATACGACTTGGCGCTGCACGCCGACAACCGCAACGCGATGCTGAAGGCCCTCAAGGAGCTTCACCCGAAGATCGGCGAGACGGTTGAAGCGGACGTCAACGCGGTTGTAGGTGATGCGGCGAAAGCGCGTGCTCTGTTCTGCGGCATGTTCGAGCGCAAACAGAACAACGTACAGAAGGGGCGCTTCGGTCAGGCGCTGGCGCAAGTATTGTCGGATGGCGCGGCCTGCAAAGTACCTGATTACATCCGGGATGCCGTTGTTCACGCGTGCCAAATCGCGCCCGCGCAGCCATGACAGAGTTATCCGCCGAGCAGCTGGCGATCATCGACGCGCCTCTTGAGCCGATGTCTGTCGTCGCATGCGCGGGCAGCGGGAAGACGCGCACCGCAGTGCGCCGCCTAGCAGAAATCCGCAAGCGACTCGGCGATCACCGTGGTCGGGTCGCATTGCTGTCATTCTCCAATGTGGCCGTAGACACTTTTCGTCAGAGCTACCAATCGCTAGTTCAGGATCTGTCCCCGAGCATTGGCCGCGATAGGGTGGAGATCGATACGCTGGATGGCTTCATCACCAGCAACGTGCTTCGCCCACATGGTCATCGGACGATGGGTTGTGACCGGACACCATTCCTAATTGCTGGAACCGAGACATTCCTCCGGAATCAGAATTTACAGTTTTGGGTGCAGTCGCCGGGCATGAAGGCCTTTCCCGTGCAGCCCATCGACATACGAAAGGTAGTGGTGAACCTCCAGGCTGGAAGTGCGCTGTTTCACTACCAGCAGCACAACGCCTTACTGCCGATCAACAATGGATCGACGATTGCCAAACGCTTAGCGGAGGTGGGGGCGTACACCCATAACCTTGGACGATATTGGTGTTATCGCGCCCTGTCGGCTCAGCCAAGCGTACTGCGGGCGCTGGTTCGGCGCTATCCGCATATATTGATCGATGAAGCCCAAGACATCGGTACGCTCCACCAGGCAATCCTTGAGCAGCTCATCAAGGCTGGTGCCCAGATCTCGTTGATTGGCGATCCGAACCAGGGTATCTATGAGTTTGCCGGTGCCAACGGAGAATTCCTGACACAGTACGGACAACGTCCAGGGGTGCACGGCTATGGGCTGACCCGGAACTATCGGTCTGTTCCTGCGATCCTGGCGCTGGCCAACAAGCTCTCGATCCGCACCGACATCGCAGACCGAAACGCACCTGACACGCCGCATGGCGCGTACTTCATCGCTTACAAAAATGCCGAACGCGAACAACTCATTACTGCGTTTCATGCGGCGGTCGTATCAGCCAGTTTGAACATGGAACGGTCGGCGGTGCTGTGTCGAGGCCGCGATCTCGCAGACAAATTGGCTGGGAATGCTGCCCCTGCAGGCCAGGGAATCGTGAAGGTCTTTGCGCAGGCCGCAATCCTCAGGGACAAGCGGCAAGACTACCTGGGCGCATTCAAGGCGGTCGCGGCGGGCGTTGTTGGCCTGCTCGCTGACCCGCCGCAAGGGTTGGCGGCGCGGATCACACAGCCGGCGCATTACCCGGAAATGATGCCCCTGCGCCGCCTCATTTGGGGCTTCACGCGGAACCCAGACACTGGCTTGCCAGCCGCCAGATTGATCGCAGATACGGAGTGGCAACCGCAGTTGTTGGCGAAGATCAAGACGCTACTGACCATTCTCGAGGAGAAATTGGGTCTGAAAGCGGCCGACAACCTGGGGAACAAACTGGCGAAAAAAGCTTTGCCCAATGCTCCATTGATGGCCGACGAAGATCTTGCGGCAAAAAAGGAGGCGCGTGTTCGCGTCGATACCGTGCACCAGGCAAAGGGCGAAAGTCTGGACGCAGTGCTCTATCTTGCAACCAAGGAACATGTTTCCGCGCTACTCGCTGGTGTGGATTCCGAGGTCGGTCGTATCGGCTACGTCGCTGCCACGCGTGCCAAGGATCTCCTGTGGCTGGGTGTGCCCGCCAATGCGCTTGCGGAACTGCGGCCTGCTTTACTCGCTTGTGGATTTAAGGAGGCGGGCGCCGCAGTCGCCGAGCCAGTCTGAGCTATGAACAACCTCGCAGACAGCTACCTGGGCTTCAGTGATCTCGCCAAGGCCCAAGTCGAAGGGGCTGATTACCGACTTCAGGTGCGTCCGATGGCAGGTTCGTCCATCGCCGTGATAGCACCGCATGGAGGCCACATCGAGCAGTACACGTCGGAATTTGCACGCGGTATAGCTGGAATGAACTTCAACCTTTACCTATTTGAGGGCATCCGGCGTGCTGGCAACTATGCCGCACTCCATCTGACGAGCAACCGGTTTGATGAGCCCCGATGCCTGGAGTTGCTATCCAACTGCGATCATGTGGTCGCGATTCACGGATGCACTGGAGCTACACAACAGGCGCTGTTGGGTGGACTCGATGAGCCTTTGAAGGCTGCGATAGGGCGGGCCATTGCCGAACTGGGGATCGACACGCGGTTGCGAGGACACCCATTCCCGGCTACCGATCCGAAGAACATCTGTAATCGTGGCCGCCGCGGAGTAGGGGTGCAAATTGAAATGACGAGGGCACTGCGGCTGCAAGGACCGCGCGATGCGCTTGCAACTGCCATCCGCTCCGTGTTGCTGGCGCTCCCATGTGGCTTACCTGGAGGAGGACGAGGCGAATGATTCTGACCGACAATGAAACCAAGGTCGATTTGCTCAACAACGAAGCGATTTCTAAGACCATCATCGAACTGCTGAGCGAAAACCCAGATCATCCGGTCACGATTGGCGTCCACGGTGATTGGGGTGCCGGGAAGTCCAGTGTTTTGGAGATGATCGAGGCGGGCTTCGAGGGCAAGAATGACGTGCTGTGCCTCAAGTTCAACGGTTGGCGCTTTCAAGGCTTCGAGGATGCCAAGATCGCATTGATCGAGGGAATCGTCACTGGCCTGGTCGAGAAGCGTCCTGCAATGACTAAGGCTGCTGGAGCACTAAAGGATGTCTTCAATCGTATCGATTGGTTGAAGGTCGCGAAGCGCGCAGGAGGCTTGGCGGTCACCGCATTCACTGGCATCCCGACACCAGATCAAATCAGCGCTGTCGTAGGGACGCTCGAAGGGATATTCGCCGACCCCGGCAAGTTGGCGACGAAAGAGAACCTCACGTCTGCAATTGAAGGCGTGAAGTCGATCTTGAAGCCTGCGGAAACCAAGAATGTTCCGGAGGAAGTTGAGGCGTTTCGCAAGGCGTTTGACAAGCTCCTGAAGGATGCTGGCATCAAACAGCTCATTGTGCTGATTGATGACCTTGACCGCTGCTTGCCGGATACGGCTATAGACACACTCGAAGCGATCCGACTGTTTGTGTTTACCGCGCGCACGGCATTTGTCGTTGCCGCGGATGAAGCAATGATCGAGTATGCGGTGCGTAAGCACTTCCCCGATCTACCTGAGACCACGGGGCCGCGCGATTACGCTCGAAGCTATCTGGAGAAGTTGATCCAGGTGCCATTCCGGATTCCGGCTCTGGGGGAAACGGAAACGCGCATGTACGTGACACTGTTGTTGACGGGCGCTGAGATGGGCGAAGGGGATGCTGACTACACAAAGCTCATTGCCGCAGCGCGGGAACGGCTCAAACGGCCTTGGGAAAACGCCGGTCTCGATGCTGCGGCCGTAAAGGCCGCACTTGGGGTAAAGGCAGAGAAGGCCAACAACGCGCTCGCGCTCAGCGAGCAGATCGGCCCGATCCTGGCGAGCGGTACCAAGGGCAATCCTCGCCAGATCAAGCGCTTCCTGAATACGTTGCTACTGCGGGAGCGCACGGCGAACGCGCGCGGATTCGGTGCTGACATCACTTTGCCCGTGCTGGCGAAACTGATGCTCGCCGAGCGGTTCATTCCCCGCCTCTTCGAGCAGATTGCTTTCGTCTCGGCAGTGCATCCGAAGGGGATTTGTGACGACTTGGAGCACCTTGAGAAAGGACTTGCTTCCGAAGGTACAAACGTCAAGGGCGCCGGCAAGGTGGCGACGAATGTGCGCAAAGCATCCAAGACGACGGAAACCGCTGCTTCAGAACCGGAGAGCGCCGTCCTATCGGAATGGACGTCGTCGGAAACGGTTCGCGATTGGGCTCAGGTGCAGCCCTTGCTCTCTGGCATCGATCTACGTCCATACCTTTTCGTGACGAAGGACAAGAAGGATTACTTCGGCCCAGTGTCCATATTGGGGCACTTGGCCACTGTGGTGGAGAAACTGTTCGGCGGAAAGATGACCGTTCAGGGTTATGAGGCTGAGCTGAGGCAATTGGCTCAGCCGGAAGCGGACAAGGTGTTCGACGCTGTGCGCACCAAGATCATGGGCACCGGGGCTCTTGAGACTCTGCCTGCAGGCGTTAATGGTCTCGTTGTGTTAGTAAAGGCGCAACCGGAGCTGCAGAGCAAGCTGCTGGACTTTCTTGAGGCTCTGCCAAGCAGCAAGTGCGGCCCATGGGCGGTCAGTGGCTGGCAGGGTGTCGTTAAGGACGCGGACTGTGTCGGTCGACTTACGACATTGCTTGGGGAATGGACCAAAGTAACAAACAACCCAACCCTCAAGGCCGCCGCCGAGCTGGCACTGAGGGACACGAAGGGAGCGCGCTGATGGGAACCTCAACGGCATATGGCGGTCCAGGCGGCGGTACGCCGCTGGTACCGACGTGGTTGGGAGATACGGACGGCGGTGGAGCGCCGCCAGCGTCATCTTCGCCTGGCGATGGCACGAACGGCGATGGCGCCGCACCGCCTGCCGCGCCTAATCGACCAGCCATTCCCGCTGCAGCGGATCCCCAGCGCTTTTCTGGCGCGCGAAACAGCTTCACTCGATTTGCTGGCTCAGGGGGAACTGACCGGGCCAGTCTCGGTCGCGCCGTATCGCGATACGTATCAACGTCCTCCGGGGGCGCGCGGCAAGCGGCTCAACGAATGGGCGCATCGCGGGCATCCGGCGCAAGATTATTTGGCTTCTTGGCGGACGCGCAGGCTCGTGGCGTACGGGAAGCGTTGCGCGAATTCAATCTAGAGGCGCTTGCGGGTCGTCCGATCACAGAAATTTTTGTGGGATTGGCCGACGTCATCTGCCCTGGAGCTGGCACCGTTGATGAGGGTATCGCACGGGAAGCCTACATCGAGACGATCATTGAGCTGACCACTGAAGGGTTGACCGATCTTTCGACCTTCACGTCGGACCAGATGCAAACTGTGTTTGAGCTGTATGTGACGCATGCGATCGAGGCACGTATCTGCAACGACATCGGCACGAAGGCAGTGACCATGCCGACTGACGTACAGGCCGCGCATCGGGTGGAAGTACAACTGCGCGATTTCATTCGAGGCGGTGTGAGCGATGCACTCACTCGGGCACGTGCCGAATCTCCGAGTCTGCCCCCTGAACGCATCCAGTCGTTCGTAGACGCGGTGTATGAGTCCGCTTTCGCGATCCTGCAGTCTCTCGGGCAAGCGGAGGCGGACCAATGAAAAGACAACTTTTGGCGGGGCGCTTCGGCCCTGACGACCAAGCGGATATCCCAACTGGTCCAGATGAACAGCGCACCTTGCTCCAGATGGTCGCCGGCGAGAAGTCATTGGACCACGGCATTGGTGGCGCGCTGACGAGCTTGAAGAAGCTGGGTGTCTACCCTTCTGAGATTGGTATTGATCTGTTGGTGGTCGCTGCGCATGTCCATGCAGCGGATACCCGCATTTCTCGCGCGGAACAGTCTCAGGATTCGTGGACGCGGGAGATCCGTCTGGTCATTCCGGTTAGTGACCCGGTGCGCTGGACTGGCGCGGCCTCAACGCTGACGAAGACTCTGAACTTCTTAACCGGCGATCGCTGGACGATTGGGTTTCGGGCGCGGCCGCCGAGATTTGCGATCATCTCCGAAGAAGCGCCACCCACGTTGATTGCGCCACCATTTGACTCCGTGAGCCTGTTTTCGGGGGGACTGGACAGTTTGATTGGTGCTATCGATCTGTTGGAGGCAGGAGCGACGCCATTGCTGGTCAGTCACTTTGGGGAAGGCGCGACCAGTGATGCTCAAGGCAAGCTCTTTGCAGCTCTAAAGAAGCACTATGGCAAGTCCCTATTCGAACGCTTGCGTGTGGGAATGACTTTCCTCGATGGATTGGTCGAGGACGTCGGATCAGAGAACAGCACGCGGGGGCGCTCATTCTTGTTTTTTGCGCTCGGCGTGTTCGCAGGGACCGGCCTGGGTAAGGCCTTCACCCTGCGAGTGCCTGAGAATGGATTGATCGCGTTGAACGTTCCCCTCGATCCATTGCGACTTGGTTCGAACAGCACGCGGACCACGCATCCCTACTACATGGCGCGCTGGAACGAACTGCTGGTGGAGTTGGGCATCAACGGACGCATCGAGAATCCGTGTTGGGATAAGACGAAGGGGGAGATGGCGGCAAATTGCGGCAACCAGACGCTGCTGACCGAAATCGCGCCGGATTCTCTGTCGTGCTCATCCCCGACAAAGGGGCGATGGCAGGGCCTCGGCATAGAGCATTGCGGGTACTGTTTGCCGTGCCTGATTCGGCGTGCCGCGTTGGATAGCGCTTGGGGTGAGGGAGTGGACAAGACAACCTATACGGTGCCGGACCTTCGTGCCAAGGCGCTGGACACGCGAGAATCTATAGGAAAGCAGGTGCGATCCTTTCAGTATGCGATCGAACGCCTGCGTGGCCCGCCGCAACTCGCCAACCTTTTGATCCACAAGCCTGGCTCGCTTGCCGACGAGGTCGCGCATCTCGACCGGCTCGCAGATGTATATCGCCGTGGCCTTGACGAGGTCGCACGCCTGATCGACGGCGTCGAAACAAGGCCAAGCTGATGCAGGGACCGAACATGACGACAACGGAAGGCCTCGTAGACTTTCATTGTCACCTGGACTTGTATCCAGATCATCAGGTCGCCGTTCAAGAAGCGGAGGATGCGGGTGTATTTACGCTGGCAGTGACGACGACCCCAAGAGCGTGGCCTCGTAATCACGAACTGGCTCGAAGAACGCGTCACGTACGTGCCGCGCTCGGACTGCATCCGCAGTTGGTTGCGGATCGGGCAGGCGAGATTGATCTGTGGGATCAACACCTATCAGAGACACGATATGTAGGAGAAGTGGGCCTTGATGCGGGGCCACGTTTCTACAAATCCATAGATCTCCAGAAGCGAGTTTTTCAACATGTCCTGGAGCGATGTGCAGAAGCAGGGGACAAGATCGTAACGGTCCATAGCATCCGTGCTGCCAAGATCGTGCTCGATCACATTGAGTCCCATCTACCTCCGACCCGAGGCAAGGTTGTGCTCCATTGGTTCACGGGGACGAAAGCAGAGGCAAAGCGTGCACTTGAGCTAGGGTGCTACTTCTCGATCAACGCTGCGATGCTAGATAACCCGCGACACTTGGCCATGGTCGCAGCCATCCCGCTCGACAGGTTGCTGACGGAGACGGATGGACCGTTTACCAAGACCGGGTCGAGGCCGTCGAAGCCTGCTGATGTTGCGGCAGTCGTTGAAATGCTGGGCAGTTTGCACAATGTTCTGCCGACTACGATAGCGGCGACTGTTCGGAGCAACCTGCGCAGCTTGCTAGAACAACCTTCGAGCGACCGCTAGAGAGTAGGATTCCTTCATTCGATCAACCTTCTTATATTGATAGACCAACGACGAGGATTGCGACTATGCCGCTCTCAGAAAAAGAGATAGCTGACTTGAAGACGCTGATCAAAGATCGAGTAGATAACTACCCTGACCTAAAAGGCATGGTTGCGGCGGGAACCCTGTCCTACAAGGCCGGCTGGTATGAGGCGAAGAGCAAGGAAGCATATGACGCCATCATTCAATATGCCACCTCGATTCGAGTGAGCAAGGATGGGAAGGCGCAAATCAAGGTGGCGCGCGAGAGCAAGAAGCTGAAGGCACTTGCAGAGAAGCTCTGACCGGCGTCGGTTGCTCCGAGCTATGCGCTGACTGGTAAGAGCTTTTTCGGTATGCTGTGACCTGATTGATGATGGTGCTGCAAGAGTCGCTGCCCAGCAAATCGCTCCATCTCGCGCGCTAGCGAAAGATGCGCCCTCTGACGGTAAGAGCGACGGTAAAGCCCAATGTCGATCACCGCAAATCCCTTTAACCACGCGGACTTGCGAGTCTCATTGATGATCGAGTGGGAGTGAGCTGGCTGTAGAAAATAGCCAGATTTAGTTCACAAGACTTTCCATTCCGAGCCCGCTGTACAGCGGGCTTTTTGCTTTTTGTTTTCAGCCGTAAATGAGATTTCAAAGAGGTCGTGAGGTGTGCATCAGGCGAGAAGTTTTTATTTTATGGACATAGAAGTGTGATGCATCACTTGGTAAATGGATCTATAGGCTAAGCGGCATTCCTTGACTGCCTTAACGCATCGGTGAGGGCCTCCATCGAGTCGACTATTTTTGAATTTTAGTTGATTGCAAAGTGTGTTTTTTGTGATATCGTGTTTCATTTGAAAGTTGTGTGGTCAGAATCTTAAGGACTGAAGATGAAGTTGAGATCCATTTCGGTGTTTGTTGCGGGTTTGACTGCGGCAGTTGCCTCTTTTGCTGTTCAGCCACAGAACGGTTTCTGGGCCATCGATGGAGAATTGACTGGCCAGCCGGGCAGAGGTTTTCAGATAGATGTGCAGGGCGAAACATTGGTTTTTTCCTATTATGGATACCGACCTGACGGCAGCGCTACCTTCTACTTATCCAGTGGCGCATACAACGTTGCTGAAGGAAAGTACACAGGGCAGCTTTATGAATACAAAGACGGCACACCGCTCGGTCAACCTTTTCGCAATGGCACAGAGTCCGGTAGCCCCGGGCCGATTTCCTTGAATTTCATCAGTTCCAACAAGGGATACATGACGCTCCCCGGCGAAGGCCAGAGAGCAATTTCTCGCTTCACTTTCAGTGATCCATCCGCCAAATTCAATGGGAAGCAGTGGGATGGCAACATTTATGGGCGAGGCGCTTTTTATAGTGACAAGACGACGTTTGACTTCGTACTAAACAACGGAAATCTCACCTTGACACAGGACTCGTTTTTCTCAGGAAAGTGTTTGTACACCGGAGTGTATGCAGTCAAAGGTGAAGAAATTGAGTCAAATGGAAGTTACCGCTGCTCGGATTTCTCGGAGGGCTCTTACATTGCTGAGCATCTCAAGATAAATGCAGACGGCACCTATACGGGGGTCTTCCGCAATACCACGGCGGATGGGAAGTCGGCGTATACGATGTTCCACACCGCAAGATAATAAGCGCGGTCGATTTATCTTAAGCTAGCCTCGTGAGGTGGGGCTGGCAGCGAAATTTGCTAAATGGATGGATTCGTGCGACTGCATGGTTGCAGGCCGTAGTGCGCAGGAGTTACGGCTGTGTAAGGCAGGCGCTATGGATGCTCATGCGCATCCCCAACCACTCCCGAGGCGACACCCCCACCTTCCCCGCAAACGCCCGCGACAAGGCGGAAGGATTCGCATACCCCAGCTCCTCCGCCATCACCTTGATCGAGCGCCTCTCGCGCAGCCCGTTCTGGGCAAGTGCCACACGCCAACCTGTCAAATAATCGGCAGGCGTTTGCCCCACCAGATCGCGAAAGGTGTTGGCAAAGGCGGTTCGCGACATGCCCGCTTGCGCTGCCATGCGCTCCAAGGTCCAGGCGTCGCCTGGGGCTTCGTGCATGGCGACCAGGGCGCGGGCCAAGCGTGGGTCGGACATGCCATTGACCAGGCCAGGGCGGATGCCGGCGTCCTGCGGGTGGTCCAGCAGCCAGCGCAGCAGCTGGATCACGACGACTTCAAACAGACGATCGACCAGCAGGCGCTGGCCGCAGCGCAACTGGCCGGTTTCGGACAGTAGCAGTTGCAGCGCCATGTCCATGCCGGGCGCCTGGGCCAGCGGCAAAGCTATTAAAGGCGGCAGTGAGCGGGCGAGCGGGTTGGCCAACCCGCCTTCAAACACGAGGCGCGCGCAGCTGAAGTCGGCACCTTCTTCCGGCGGGTTGTGGAAGCGATGCGTGAACGGGGCAGGGTAGAGCAGCACGGTGGGCTCGTCAAAGCGCAGCGATTGCGGCACATCGCGGGCACCGGGGTGGCTCACTTCCAGCTCGCCACGGCGCAGCACATGCAGGTAACCAAAGCCCTCACCGGCATCAAAGTGGGTCAGGCCGCACAACGCGCCGGAGTGGTGCAGCTGCGCCTTGACGCGAAAGCGCTCCAGGATGCTGGAGAGGCGGTCGATAGGGGCTGGGGGCTGCATGATGTACGAATTGGTGTTATTTGTGAATTAATTAGTCCAAATTATACATTTGGGGCACGCATACTGGCTCTGCTTTTCAACCCCTTCAGGAGTCTTTCATGTCCCGCGTTTCTACCGACAACACCCCCGCCGCTAGCCAAGCCGTGATGGCCCAGATCCACAGCGCCTTTGGTGCCACGCCCAATATGTTCAAGGCGGTCGCCAACTCTCCCGCCGCGTTGCACAGCATGTGGGCCGCCTTTGGCGCGCTGGGCAAGGGCAGCATTGGTGCGAAGCTTGGCGAGCAACTGGCGGTTGCCATTGCCAACTACAACCGCTGCGAATACTGCCTGGCCGCCCACACGGTGCTGGGCCAAAAGGCCGGTGCCAGCCTGGCCGATATGTCGGCCGCCCAGGTTGGCCATTCGGGTGATGCCAAAACCGCAGCTGCGTTGGCGTTTGCGTTGAAGGTGGTGGCGCAGCGTGCGCAGATCAGCGATGCCGACATTGCCAGCCTGCACCAGGTCGGTTTTGGCGACGAGCAGGTGGTTGAGATCATCGCGCATGTGGCTTTGAACCTGTTTACCAACTACATCAATGTTGCCTTGGATGTGCCAGTGGATTTTCCGAAGGTTGCGCTGAAGTGAGCTCTGCACCTGCGCTCCCCATCGACCTGTTGCTGCCCAAGAGGTACTGAATGAAGATCGCTGTGTTTGACACCTATGTGCTGCGGCCCGACGGGCGCAGAATGCATTTCGATATCCTCGTGCGTGACCAGGAGCCCGATAAGGGGATCGATGCCGTGTTGGCGCATGGCCGCCGCTATCTGGCCGCCAAGCAGCTGCCAGCTGAATCGTTGAGAGCGCAGGCATGCCGCTTTTGCCATGTCCAAGCGGCTGCGCCATCGGTGGAGCAAGAGATCGCTCGCAGCGGCTTTGCCATCATTGAACTGCAGCACTGCGATTGATCTGCCGGCAGGCTCGCACCTACGCACCAGAGAAAGCATTGGCATGAAAGCACACAGTCAGTTCACCACCTCGACCCGGCATGACCAGCATGGCCGCTGGCCACAGGCCGAGTCCGTCGATGACTTTCGCCACAACCTGGCCATCGTCCAGGCCCGCATCGCGGCGGCCTGCCAGCGGGTGGAGCGCGACCCGGCGGCAGTGCGCCTGTTGCCTGTGAGCAAGACCAAGCCCGAGTCCAGCCTGCGCCTGGCCTATGCCGCCGGCTGCCGCATGCTGGGCGAGAACAAGCCGCAGGAGGCCTATGGCAAGTGGGAGGCAATGCAGGATTTGCCCGATCTGCAGTGGTCGGTCATCGGCCACCTGCAAACCAACAAGGCCAAGCTGGTGGCGCGTTTTGCAACCGAGTTTCAGGCGCTGGACAGCCTGCGTGTGGCCGAGGCGCTCGAGCGGCGTCTGCAAGTGGAAGGGCGCAGCTTGGATGTCTTTGTGCAAATCAACACCTCGGGCGAGGCGAGCAAGTATGGGCTGCCGCCTGAGGAAGCTGCTGCATTCGTCAAGGCGCTGCCCGCTTTCTCTGCGCTGCGTGTGCGCGGGCTGATGACCTTGGCGCTGTTTTCTGCCGAGGCCGCGCAGGTGCGCCAGTGCTTTGTGCGCCTGCGTGGCTTGCGCGATCAGCTGCGACAGGACGCGCCGGCCGGTATCTGCCTGGATGGGCTGTCGATGGGCATGTCGGGGGACTACGAGATGGCGGTGGAGGAGGGTGCTACCGTCGTGCGTGTGGGGCAGGCGATTTTTGGTGCGCGGGCCATGCCGGACAGCTATTACTGGCCGGTGGCTGGCGAGTGCGCTGCCACTTGATGCCAAGTGACTTCTGTCCGGTGATGGCTGGGATTTCTGCGCGGCGAGGCGGCCTTTCAGCGGGGTCAGCGTTGAAGTTCCCTCCGGATAACCCGATGCAGCCAAGATCGGCAGGGTGCCCACGCTGATGTCGAGCATGGGGTAGCGCGGAAATGCTTATTCGTTGAATTTTCAGCGATATCGATAGCTTTTCGCTTTTTTGTAGGCCAGGTGCTGGTACTCAAGGGTGAAATACATGCTTGGCTACATAAATATCACTATTTTTGGGGATGGTAAAAATAGTAAATACCCACTAAATTACGCGCACGTCAACTTGCAACAAAATGATGCGCACGCAACATTTTGCTATGTGACGATTCTTTAACCGCAAGGTCTCCCATGCGCATACCCAATGTATTACGCGATGCATCTGCAGCGAAACGCAGTGTTCCTCCTATGTCGCAGAGGGGCCTGCAAAGAGGTGCTTCATGGCTTTTCGGTCTTGCTGCTTTGCTGGGTGTTGCATCGGTCAACGCACAGAGCTGCGCAGTAGGTGAGACGCCTGCGGCCTTCGGATTCACAGGCGCAGAGCAGACCGTCACAGTGCCTGCCGGTGTCTTTAGCCTCACGGCCTACCTCAGCGGAGCGCAGGGTGGTTCAGGCCGCAGCGGAGCGGGGACCATTGGCGGTAGCCCCAATTCGCCCGGCGGCAGTGGCGGACTTGGCGGGCGTGTGCGAGGCACTGTGGCTGTTACTCCTGGTGCCACCTTGTCCGTCTGGGTCGGTGGGCAGGGATCGCAGGCCGTCAACCCTGGCGGCATTGGCCAGGGGGCTGATGGTATTGGCGGTGGGGCGACAGACCTTCGCATAGGCGGTAATGGCATCGGCAACCGGGTTGCAATAGCAGGCGGAGGCGGTGGTGGCGGCAATGCGGGCTGGAGCACCGCCAATGTCATTGCCGGTGGCAATGGCGGTGTAGGTGGAGGTGGAACTGGCGGCGCAGGTGCCACAGTACCTGGTGGCCCTGGCCCCTTTGGCGGCGGGGGCGGCACGGTAGGCACCGGTGGTACTGGCGGTGGAGGGTGTGGTACCTTCCCCGCTACGCCCGGCAACGCCAGCAATGGCGATGGCGGTGACTCGTTCAACTTTTCTGGTTCGTTCAGCGGCGCCGGGTTTGGCGGCGGTGGCGGTGGCGGTGCCACTGTAGGTGCAGGCGGTGGCGGCGCCGGTGTAGGTACCACAGCTTGCCAGCAAAACTGGAATGGTGGTGGCGGCGGCGGTGCCGGTGGCTCCTCAGGGGCTACCGGTATGTCGGCAGTCACTATTAACAATGGCGTGCAGGCCGGAAATGGCGCAGCACTTCTTTGTTTTGCGCCAAGTACATTCTCTGTGGGCGGAGCTGCTTCAGGGCAGACTGCCAGCGTCACATTGCAGCTCAATGCAACCAATCCTGCTAGTTCCCAGCAAGTCGTGGTGGCGCAAGCCGCTAGCAGCTACAACTTTGCTACGCAGCTTCCACAAGGTGCCAACTGGAGTATCAGTGTTTCAAGTGCGCCTTCGGGGCAACTGTGCAGCGTGGCCAATGCATCCGGTACTGCCATCAGCAGCAATGTGGTCAACGCCAATCTGAGCTGTGTGACCGTAGCCGTCGGCGTCAATCCGGCTACCTTGCCCAACGGCGCGTTCAATGGCGCGTACTCGCAGACCCTGACGGCAACGAGCCCTAATGGTGGCACTGGTCCCTACACCTTCTCGGTAACGGGAGGCACAATGCCCACTGGGCTGACGCTCTCTCCTGCAGGCGTACTGTCCGGAACAGCGACAGCGGCAGGTTCGTTTAACTTCACGGTGCAAGCGACGTCCAGCAACGGCTTCAGTGGTTCACGGGCTTATACCGTGACCATCGCACAAGGCAGTCAGGCCATCAGCGGTTTTGCGGCAATCCCCGGCAGCCCTGTCTATGCCCCAGGCGGCACATTTACCGTCACGGCCACTGGCGGTGGCTCTGGCAACCCAGTGGTATACAGCTCGACGACCCCAAGTGTATGCACCGTCGCAGGCAGCACCGTCACTATGGCTGCCAGCGGCGTTTGTGCGCTTCAGGCCAACCAAGCGGGTAATGCCAACTACAGCGTGGCCAGCCAGGCCTCATTGAATATCACCATCGGCAAAGCCGCGCAAACCATATCTGTCTTCAATGCCACCCCTGCCAGTCCGGCATATAGCGCCGGTGGTTCGTTCTCGGTGGCTGCCACTGGCGGCGCCTCCGGTTTGCCAGTGGTCTTCAGCGTGGCAGCGTCCAGCAGTGCAGTGTGTTCCATCAGTGGCAACACCGTCTCCATCTTGGGTAGTGGGGTCTGTGCTTTGTTGGCCAACCAGGCCGGCAATACCAATTACAACGCTGCCACTGAGGAAACTTTGAATGTCACCATCACCAAAGCTGCACAAGTGATTTCCGCGATCGATGTGACTCCCGCTGCTCCGGCCTACAGTGAGAACGGCACCTTCTCGGTGGCGGCTACCGGTGGAGCCTCGGGCCTGCCGGTGACGTTCAGTGTTGCGCCGGCCAGTGCTGCGATCTGCTCGTCAGGCGGGGCCAATGGCTCGGTCATCACCATGGTTGCTGCGGGGGTCTGCACGGTCCAGGCGGACCAGGCTGGCAATGACAACTACCTGGCCGCCCCGCAAATACAGCGGAATGTGACCGTTAGCAAGGGTGCGCAGGTGATTAGTTTTAGCTCCAACGTCCCTGCGACACCCAAGGTCGGTAGTTCCTACACGGTGACAGCCACCGGCGGTCAATCCGGCAATGCGGTGACTTTTGCGATTGACGCTGCAAGTGCTTCTGTCTGTAGCGTGACTGCGGCCGTGGTGGAGTTCAACGGCGTGGGCAACTGCGTGATCAATGCCAACCAGCTGGGCAATGCCAATTTTGATGCGGCTGAGCAGGTGCAGCAGACCATTGCAGTCGGCCAAGGGGGCTCGTCGATCACGGTCTCGTCCAGCCTCAATCCCTCGCAGCCTGGTCAGAACGTGACCTTTGGCGTAGCGGTAGCCTTTGATGCTGCCAAGCGTGCTGCGCTGCAGACCAAGGCTGCGCCTGTGCCCACGGGCAGCTTGGAAGTGTTTGACGGCACCACTTCGCTGGGCGTTGCCCCCTTGGTGGATGGCGCAGCCAGCCTGACCACGAACAAGCTGTATGCGTTGGGGGCACATGAGATTGTGGCGCGGTACAGCGGTGATGCAAATTACCCGGCAGAGGACAGCCAGGTCTTTGTGCAAACGGTCGTCGCGCCTACACCGGTGCCTAGCGTCAGCACATGGGGCATCTTGCTGGCCTCCGGCCTGCTGGCGGCGATGGGCATGGTCGGTGTGGCAGGCAAGGGCCGCCGTCGCGTATAGCGGCTCGGGCTGTCGCCCTCACAAGCCGCCTTCGGGCGGCTTTTTGCTGGGAAACGGGGGTGTGGGTTCATCACGGCACCAAAGCGATGGCGTACACATGTAAGCGGCGGTTCGCATGCAGCGCGGTTGCGTGTCGCATCTGCAAAGGCGAGTCCCGTGCTTGGGCGCAGAAGGCGGGCATGATCTGCCGCAAGGCGTGGTCAGCACTCGAAGTCTGCAGACGCTGGCCCCCATCCGTTTTATTTTGTATGATGAATGAATCTATACCACCACCGATTCCCATGTCCTTATCGTCACAGCCCGGCAGCAGTCTGCACCACCAGGTGATGGACAGCCTGGGGCGGCTGATTGCCAGTCCCGAGTACGGACCTGGCGCCACCTTGCCCAATGAGGAGGAGCTGTGCGAGCGGCTGGGGGTGAGCCGTACTGCGGTGCGCGAGGCGATCAAGGCGCTCAGCGCCAAGGGCATGCTGGAGGCGCGGCCCCGCACCGGTACGCGCGTGCGGCCGCAGGAGCAGTGGAGCCTGTTTGATGCCGATGTGCTGGGTTGGCTCTGCAGCCAGGGGGTGGACCAGGAGCTGGGCCGGCACCTGATGGTCATGCGCGGCATTCTGGAGCCGGCCGCTGCCTCGCTGGCAGCGCGCATGCACAGCGATGCGCAGTTGCTGGCGCTGCAGCAGGCCTTTGCGGCGATGGAGGCCGCAACGTCCATTGATGAATGGGTGGTCGCCGACCTGGCCTACCACCAGAGCATCTTGCAGGCCACGGGCAACCCCTTGCTGATCTCGCTGGGCGGCATTGTGGCCTCGGCGCTGGAGTCCTTGCTCACCGTCAATGCCCAGCAGGCCGGGCAGTTCAATGATGGTCTGCTGATGCACGGCAAGGTGCTGGCGGCGATTGAGCGGCGCAGTGCCGATGATGCGCAGCTGTGGATGCGGGCACTGCTGGCCGACACGATTGCCCGTTGGGGCGCACCCGCCTGAAAGCCTGTACATCCAGGTTTCGCGCGGCTGTCGCGCAAAGCGCAAGGGTGGCGTATTTCCTAGGGTTTGCTCTGATTCAATCATCATACAAATAAACCGATGATGGCGACTTCTGAAATTCTCAAGGTCGCCATTCCATGTCTCGTTCCCTGTTTGATCTGTCGGGCCGTACGGCGCTGATTACCGGCTCCTCGCGCGGCATTGGGCTGGCGCTGGCCCAGGGCCTGGCGGAATCGGGGGCAACGGTGGTGGTCAACAGCCGCCAGCAGGCAGCAGTGGATGCGGCTGTGGCGCAGTTGCAGGGCATGGGCCTCAAAGCCCAAGGGGCGGCCTTTGATGTGGCCGACCAGGCGGCGGTAGAAGCGGCCTTTGCTGCGTTCGATGCCCAAGGCCTCGCGATCGATATCGTTGTCAACAATGCCGGCATCCAGCACCGCGAGCCTCTGCTCGATGTGTCGCTGGAGGACTGGAGCCGGGTCATCAACACCAACCTGACGGCGGCCTTTGTGGTGGGCCGCACCGCAGCGCGCCGCATGATCGAACGCGGGACGGGCGGCAAGATCATCAATATCGGCTCGCTGACCAGCGAGGCGGCCCGTGCCACGGTGGCGCCGTACACGGTGGCCAAGGGCGGCATCAAGATGCTCTCCAAGGCGATGGCCGCTGAGTGGGCCATGCATGGTATCCAGGCCAACTCGATCGGCCCGGGCTACATCCTCACCGACATGAACGAGGCGCTGGTCAACAACGTCGCGTTTGATGCCTGGGTCAAGGCCAGCAACCCCACGCAGCGCTGGGGCCGGCCCGATGAGCTGGTGGGCACGGCCATCTACCTGGCCTCGGGTGCATCCAACTACGTCAACGGCCAGATCATCTATGTGGATGGCGGCTGGCTGGCGGTGCTGTAAGCGGGCGCGGCACCATGGCTACCCTGATTACCGACGTCAAAGTCATCGCGACGGCGCCCGAGGGCATCAACCTGCTGGTCGTCAGGATCGAGACCAACCAGCCCGGCCTCTTCGGCCTGGGTTGCGCCACCTTTGCCTACCGCCATCTGGCAGTGCAGTGCCTGGTCGAGCAGTACCTGCGCCCGCTCCTCATCGGCCGCGATGCGAGCCAGATTGAAGAGCTGTGGCAGTTGATGCACCAGAACGCTTACTGGCGCAACGGCCCCATCGAGAACAATGCGATCTCGGGCGTGGACATGGCGCTGTGGGACCTCAAAGGCAAGCAGGCCGGCATGCCGCTGTACCAACTGCTGGGCGGCAAGCTGCGCGAGGGCGTGCCCATCTACCGCCATGCAGATGGGCGGGATCTGGAAGAGCTCTGCGACAACATCCAGAAGTACCGCGAGCAGGGCATCACCCATATCCGCTGCCAAAGCGGCGGCTATGGCGGTGGCGGTTTTGGCGCGGCGCCCGGCACGGCGCCCCGGGGCGCCGCTGACGGCATCTATCTGGATGCGCGCAAGTACATGCGCGAGACGCTCAAGATGTTTGACGCCATCCGCAGCCGCATCGGCTTTGAGGTGGAGCTGTGCCATGACGTGCACGAGCGCTTGAAACCCGCCGATGCCATCCGCTTTGCGCAGGCGCTGGAGCCCTATGAGCTGTTCTTTCTGGAAGACGCGATTGCGCTGGAGGAGGGCGACTGGCTGCGCCAGCTGCGCGACAAGACCAATGTGCCGCTGGCTCAGGGCGAGCTGTTCAACCACCCCTTTGAATGGCGCGGCATTATCGCCGAGCGGCTGATTGACTTTATCCGCGTGCACCTGAGCCAGGTGGGCGGCATCACACCGGCGCGCAAGCTGCAGCTGTTTGCCGAGCAGTACGGCGTGCGCACAGCCTGGCATGGCCCGGGCGATATGTCGCCGCTGGCGCATGCGGCCAATATCCATATCGACCTGGCCTCGCGCAATTTTGGCGTGCAAGAGTGGTCGGGCACCGAGCCGCCCAATTTTGTGATCCAGGCGCTCAAGGGCCCGCGCGATGCGCTGCTGGCCGTGTTCCCCGGTTTGCCCACATTCCGCAATGGCTATGTCTACGCCAATGACCTGCCCGGCCTGGGTGTGGACATTGACGAGCGCGAAGCGGCCAAGTACCCCTGCAGCAGCGAAGTGACCACCTGGACGCAGACGCGCCTGGCCGATGGGAGCCTGCAGACCCCCTGATTCTCAGCATGCCGGGCCAGCAGCGCCGGCTTTTTTCGATTGACAACAAAGACGGAGACAGACAGATGACCACTCACTTCCAACTGCGCCGCATCGTGCTGGCCACCCTGGCGGCATCGGCAATGGGCGCTGGCGCCGCTTATGCCGAAGTCAAGGCCCGCGTCGGCCATGCGATGCCCGAGAGCCACCCGCAAGCCATCGCGATGAACAAGTTCGCCGAGCTCGCATCCACCTACACCAATGGCAATGTCAAGGTGCAGGCCTACCACAGCGCGGTGCTGGGCAGCGACGAGAAGCAACTGCAGGCCGTGCAGGCTGGCACGCAGGATCTGTACATCGGCACCCTGGCGCCGCTGTCCTCGCGGATCAAGGAAGTGCAGGTCTGGGATCTGCCCTTCATGTTCCGCAACTCGGCCGAAGTCTATGCGGTGCTCGATGGCGCCTCGTCCAAGAAGATTTTCGAGAAGATCGCACCGGCCAACCTGGTGGGCCTGACCTGGACCGGCATGGGCTTTCGCAACCTGTCCAACAGCAAGCACCGCGTGGCCAAGCCCGAGGATGTGAGCGGCCTCAAGATCCGCGTGATGACCAACCCGGTGGCCCTCGATACCTGGAAGACCCTGGGCGCCAATGCCACCCCGATGGCCTTTGCCGAGGTGTTCCCGGCGCTGGAGATCAAGGCGCTCGACGGCCAGGAGAACCCGCTGCAGCACATGTGGGCCAACAAGATGCAGGAAGTGCAGAAGTTCATCACCATCACCAACCACGTCTACACGCCGTCGGCCCTGGTCGCATCGAAGAAGTTCTGGGATGGCCTCTCGCCCGCCGACAAGGCCGGTGTGCAAAAGGCCGCGACCGAAGCGGGCCTGCTGCAGCGCAAGCTGCTCGATGAAGGCGACAGCCAGGCCATCGACAACTTCAAGAAGGCCGGTGTGACGGTGGACACCATGCCCGCTGCCGAGCTGGCACGCATGCAGGACAAGATCAAGCCCGTGCTGGCCAAGTTCTCGCCGCAGATCGGCGATGAGTTCGTCAAGGGCTTCTTTGCCGAAATCGAGCAGGCGCGCAAGGCCCAGTAAGGCCCAGGAAGGGTATGGGCCCAGGCCGGCATAGGCTGGGTCCGCTCCCTGCATTTCTTTTCAAGGTTCTGGCAGCGCCTCATGGCGCGGCGCTGCCGGCATAGACATACAAGCATTCAGGTGGCGGCACGGCACAAGGCCGCGCTGCCGGGAAAGGTGTTGCCATGGGCAAGGTACTCAAAATGCTCGCCGACGGGCTGACGCGCGCGCTGGAAATCGCCATGGTGCTGTGCATGCTCGTCATGCTGGTGATGGTGTTCGGCAATGTGATGCTGCGGCTGTTTTTCAATACCGGCATTGATCTGTCCGAAGAGGTGCCGCGCTTTGCCTTTGTGTGGCTGACCTTTCTGGGCGCCATCGTGGGCATGCGCAAGCGCGCCCATCTGGGGGTGGACCTGATGGTGCAGATGATGCCGCTGGCCGGCCGCCGCGTGTGCTGGGGCCTGAGCCAGGCCATCATGCTGCTGTGCTGCGTCTATATCGTCTACGGCACCTGGCTGCAGCACGACATCATCGCGGGCAATGCCTCTCCGGTGGCCCAACTGAGCATGCTCTGGGTCTACGGTGTGAGCTATTTCACCGGGGCGGCCATTGGCTTCATCTGCCTGTCGAACCTGGTGCGTCTGGTGCTGGGCAAGGTGGCGGACGATGAGCTGATCGATGTGCAGGAAGAGGGCATGGAAGAGGCACGCGAGGCCGAGCACGCCATGCAGGAGCAGACCCCATCGCAGGCCCGGTCCCAAGGAGGTCGCGCATGACCATCTTCATTTTTATCTCGTCGCTGCTGGGCCTGATGGCGCTGGGCATGCCCATTGCGTTTGCGCTGATCGGCTGCGGTCTGGCGCTGATGTACTACATGGGCTTTACCGATCCGCAGATCGTGGTGCAGAACATGTGGGATGGCGCCAACAGCTTCCCACTGCTGGCCGTGCCGTTTTTCATGCTCGCGGGCGAATTCATGAACGCCGGCGGCATGACGCGCCGCATCATCCACATGGCCATGGCCTGGATTGGCCATATCCGGGGCGGGCTGGGCTATGTGGCCGTGGGCGCTGCGGTCATCATGGCCTCGCTCTCGGGCTCGGCCGTGGCCGATACGGCGGCACTGGCCGCCGTGCTGGTGCCGATGATGCGCAAGGCCGGCTATGAGGTCAACCGCTCCTGCGGCTTGATCGCCTGCGGCGGCATCATCGCGCCGGTGATTCCGCCATCGATCGCAATGATTCTGTATGGCGTGACCGGTGGCGTGTCCATCACCAAGCTGTTCATCGCCGGCATTGTGCCGGGCCTGTTGATGGGTGCCGCGATCTTGCTGGCTTGGCGCTGGTGCATTGGCCGTGACCCGATCGTCACCGAGCCCAAGCGCAGCACGGCTGAACGCCTGGCCGCCACACGCCAATCGCTGTGGGCGCTGGTGCTGCCGGTGGTCATCATCGGTGGTCTGAAGTTCGGCTGGTTCACCCCGACCGAGGCCGCCGTCATGGCTGCGATGTACTCGCTGCTGGTGGGCATGTTCGTCTACCGCGAGATCAAGCTGAACCAGCTGTTTGGCCTGATCTACCGCGCAGCTGAGACCACGGCCATCATCATGTTCCTGGTGTCGGCCGCCGGTGTATCGGCCTGGCTGATCACCACCGCGAACATTCCGCAGCAGCTGGCCGCGCTGGTCGAGCCGCTGATGGACAACAAGATGCTGCTTACCTTTGCGCTGATGGTGCTGGTACTGCTGGTGGGCACGGCGCTGGATTTCACGCCCACGGTGCTGATCATGACGCCCGTGCTGATGCCGGTGCTCAAGCAGGCGGGCATCGACCCGGTCTACTTCGGCGTGCTGTTCATCATGAACAACGCCATCGGCCTGGTCACCCCTCCGGTGGGCACCGTGCTCAATGTCGTCTGCGGGGTCGCCAAGATACCGATGAGCGGCGCCATCAAGGGGGTGATTCCGTTCATGGTGGCCCAGACGATTGTGATGTTCCTGCTGGTGGTGTTCCCGCAGATCGTCATGTGGCCGCTGGAGATGATGAGCCGCTAAGCCTCAACCCCCTACACCCAACCCTTTCCATTGAAGAGCCCCCGGGCGCTTGTCAACGCAGACGCGAACGCAAGTGCCGGGGCGGGCTTTGCCCAAAATTCCAGGAGACGACCATGAAATTGATTCTACGCCGCAGCCTCGTTGCAGGCCTGGCCTGCGCCACCTTGGTGGTGCTGGGCCTGGCGCCCGCGCAAGCCCAGGAGGGCAAGCGCGCACGCCTGGGCCATTCCTTTGCCGATTCGCACCCCCGCGCCATCGCAATGAAGCAGTTTGCCGCCGATGTCGCCAAGTCCACCGATGGCAAGGTGCAGATCGATGTGTACAGCAGCGCCACCTTGGGCAGCGAAGACAAGATGCTGATTGCAGTGCAAAGCGGCACGCAGGACCTGTACATGGGCGCGCTCTCGCCCATCGCCGCGCGCAAGAAGGCGCTGCAGATTTTTGATTTTCCGTTTCTGTTTGCCAGCGATGCCGAGGCCGCCCATGTGCTCGATGGCCCCGTGGGCCGCCAGATGTTGGGCGACATTGCCGATATGAAGATGCGTGGCCTCGTCTGGGCGGGCGGCGCCTTCCGCAATATGTCCAACAGCAAGCGGCCGCTGGCGACGCTGGCGGACATGAAGGGTTTGCGCGTGCGCGTGATGCAAAGCCCGATGGCGCTGGCCAGCTTCAATGCCATGGGCATGAACGCCGTGCCGATGGCCTTCTCCGAGGTCTATCCCGCGCTGGAGATCAAGGCGCTCGATGGCTATGAGCACCCGGTGGTCGACATGTATGCCAACAAGATGTACGAGGTGCAGAAGTACCTGACCATCACCAACCATGTATACACGCCCGTCGCACTGATCGCGTCCGAGAAATGGTGGTCGGGCCTGACGCCCGCGCAGCAGCAGGCCGTCGAAAAGGCCCGCACCCTGCAGCGCAGCGAAGAGCTGCGCCAGGCTGGCGAGGTGGTCGCCCAGCTCCAATCGCATGGCATGCAGGTGGGCGAGATGCCCGCTGCCGAGCTGGAAAAGATCCGCGCTGCGGTGCAGCCGGTGATCGACAAGAACCAGGCGACCGTCGGCCAGGAGTTTGCCCAGTCGTTCTATGCAGCGCTGGCCATCTACCGCAATACCAAACGCTGATCCTTCAGTGCGCCATCACACACCAACCTAGGAATTTCTGATATGGAAGCGCTCGTTATCCACGCACCCGGCGATCTGCGGGTGCAATCCGTCCCCGCGCCTGCGCCTGGGCCTGGCCAGATGCTGGTGCGGGTGCGCTGCGGCGGCATCTGCGGCTCTGACCTGCATTACTACCAGCACGGCGGCTTTGGCACGGTGCGCATCAAGGAGCCGATGGTGCTGGGCCATGAGGTCTCGGGCGTCATCGAATCGGTAGGCGCTGATGTGCAAGGCTTTTCTGCCGGCCAGCGCATCGCAGTCAGCCCCAGCTGGCCCTGCGGCCAGTGCCGCTTTTGCCAGATGGGCCTGCAAAACCACTGCCTGGACATGCGTTACTACGGCAGCGCGATGCGCACGCCCCATGTGCAAGGGGCGTTTCGCCAGCAGATCGTCATCGAGGCGCACCAGGCCCATCTGCTGGCCGCGCAGGTGAGCGATGCCGAAGGGGCCATGGCCGAGCCGCTGGCAGTTGCGCTGCATGGCGTGCAGCGGGCCGGCCCGCTGCTGGGCCGTAAGGTGCTGGTGACGGGATGTGGGCCGATTGGGGCGCTGGCCATCATCGCCGCGCGCCGCGCAGGCGCCGCGCACATTGTGGCTACCGACATGAGCGCGCACCCGCTGGCCAAGGCCTTGCAGGTGGGCGCCGATGAGGTCGTGCATGTGGGCGAGTCGCCCGAGGGTCTGGCGCGTTACGCGGCCGACAAGGGCCAGTTCGATGTGCTGTTCGAGGCCAGCGGCAACCCGCATGCCTTGCGCGGCGCCTTTGATGTGCTGCGCCCGCGCGCCACCGTCGTGCAGCTGGGCCTGGCCGGTGCCGAGATGACCCTGCCGATCAACACGCTGGTGGCCAAGGAATTCGACTGGCGCGGCTCGTTCCGCTTCCATGAGGAGTTTGCCACTGCGGTGGCCCTGCTCAACAAGGGCCTGGTCGATGTGAAGCCGCTGATCTCCGCCACCTTGTCCTACCGCGATTCGGCCCGCGCCTTTGCGCTGGCGGCCGACCGCTCGCAGGCGATGAAGGTGCTGCTGGACTTTGAGTGAGCCTGCGCACCAGCCCCAGCCACCACTGCTGATTCCCACCCTCATTTTTCTCAGTTCTTCCCATGAAAATCGTCAAGCTCACCACCTTTATCGTGCCACCGCGCTGGTGCTTTCTCAAGATCGAAACCGACGAGGGCATCGTTGGCTGGGGCGAGCCGGTGGTCGAAGGCCGCGCCCACACCGTGGCTGCAGCGGTTGAGGAACTCTCCGACTACCTGGTGGGCCGCGACCCGCGCAACGTGCAGGACCTGTGGAATGTAATGTACCGCGCCGGCTTCTACCGGGGCGGGCCGGTGATGATGAGTGCCATCGCAGGCGTCGACCAGGCGCTGTGGGACATCAAGGGCAAGGCGCTGGGTGTGCCAGTGCATGAGCTCTTGGGCGGCAAGGTGCGCGACCGTATCCGCGTCTACTCCTGGATTGGCGGCGACCGCCCGGCTGACACGGCCGCGCAAGCGCAAGCCGCCGTGGCGCGGGGCTTTACCGCCGTCAAGATGAATGGCACCGAGGAGATGCAGTACATCGACAGCCACGCCAAGGTGGAGCAGGCTGTGGCCAATGTGGCGATGATCCGCGAGTCGGTGGGCAAGCACATCGGCATTGGCGTGGACTTCCACGGCCGGGTGCACAAGCCCATGGCCAAGGTACTGATGCGCGAGCTGCGCGACTTCAACCTGATGTTCATCGAAGAGCCCGTGCTCAGCGAGCACCTGGAGGTGATCCCCGAACTCGCCGCCATTGGCGCCGCTCCGATTGCACTGGGCGAGCGCCTCTATTCGCGCTGGGATTTCAAGCGCGTGTTTGCGCAGGGCGGTGTCGACATCATCCAGCCCGATCCGTCGCATGCCGGTGGCATCACCGAGACCTGCAAGATCGCCGCAATGGCCGAGGCCTACGATGTGGCCGTTGCGCTGCATTGCCCGCTGGGCCCGATTGCGCTGGCGGCCAACCTGCAGATCGATGCGGTCTGCTACAACGCCTTCATCCAGGAGCAAAGCCTGGGCATCCACTACAACCAGGGCAATGACCTGCTCGACTACGTGCACAACCGCGATGCCTTTGACTACCAAGACGGCTATGTGGCGATGCCCGGCGGCCCGGGCCTGGGCATCGAGGTGAACGAGGCCTATGTGGCCGAGCGCGCCAAAGAGGGCCACCGTTGGCGCAACCCGGTATGGCGCCATGCCGACGGGAGTGTGGCGGAGTGGTGAGGCGGCGTCCCTCTAGGACTTGTCGCCGGTAGTCCGTTTCGAGCCAACTTGAACACCTGCACCCAGCAGCGATGCGGGGCGCAGGTGTTTTTCTGTTGTCACTACCCTGTCTTGCCGAAATTGTGGTGAGAAAGAAACATTTTGAATCCATAGCCCTTTACTAATACTGCTTTTTTCAAAGTCAACATAAACAAAGAAGGCATAAGGACTTGCACCGCTGGAAGGTGCCCTGCGGCCTATCTCGAGGAAAGCGGAATGATCGGCGTCGATGCAGTCTTTACCTTGTGTACACAAGTATCTGCTAACACCACTGGTCGCCATTTCTGAGCCATATTTTTCGATAGCAATAATCTTCCTGCACCTCCAAGGGTGGCATCATTCGCTATTTATGTGTCTAAATGTTGGATTCTTTGGTTGCGAGCGAGTTCATAGGCGACAGCAATCGCAAGATAAAATGCCAGGCTGGCGCGTCGTGCGCGTATCCATCATCCAAACATACATCAGCAAGTGGAGCAGGCGTGAGGGTTGAGTTTTCCGTTCTAGCCAGTTCGGCCGTCGCGCGCGGGCTGCGCACGCCAACCCAATGGCAAGACTGGGCGGCTCAGCCGTGGGCGCCGGTGGGGGCGCTGGAGCTGGATGTCTCTCATATCCCCGCGATGGCCCGGCGCAGGCTGGGTCCACTGGCCAAAATGGCTGTTGTGGTCGCCGACGATGTGCTGGCGCAGGCCGCGCTCGCTGACATTCCCATGGTCTGGGTGTCCCGCTATGGCGACAGTGAGAAATCACTCCAACTGCTGCGCGACCAGGTCGGCGGGCAGGCCCTTTCTCCTACGGCATTTGCGCTGTCCGTACACAACGGCATAGCTGCGCAGTATTCGATCTTGCGGGGCATGGTCTCCAATGCCATCTGCGTGGCCGCATCCGCCGCAGGTCCTGAGGCTGGCATCGTCGAAGCCATCGGTCTGCTGCACGACGGTGCCCCTGCGGTGGTGCTGGTCTGTTATGACGAGGGCTTGCCCGGCGAGTACGCAACTTTGAGCGGCGCTGCGGCTGCAGCGGAGTTTGCCTGGGCGGTTGTGGTCACTCTGGCAGCACCTGATCTGCCAGGGTACGCACTGACCGCAACAGCTTGCGGCAGCGGTGTCGGCGCTGGCGGCGCAGACCTGCCCTATGGGCTGCAGGTACTGCGTTTTTTGCTGGATCCAGTGCACACCCATTGGATGAGCCCACCAGCGGCTGTGGGTAGGCCGGGCTGGAGATGGGAGCGCCTGCATGGCTGAGCGCTTCAACCGCTACTGGCGTGTCTTCGCGACAGGCTTTTGTTTTGCCGTCTTTGGCCTGGGCGGCTTGGTGATCCGTCTGCTGGTCTACCCACTGCTGCTGGTCTGCAACCGGGATCCGCAAAAACGCAAGAATGCTGCCCAGGCACTGATACACCATAGTTTTCGCTGGTTTGTAGGCTTGATGAACTTTGTGGGTGTGATCTCTTATGAGACGCGCCATCTGGAGCGCCTCAACCGCCAAGGCCTGTTGATTCTGGCCAACCACCCCTCGCTGATCGATGTGGTGTTTCTGATCTCCTTCATCCCGAAGGCGGACTGCATTGTCAAGGCATCGCTGCTGCGCAATCCCTTCACGCGGGGGCCCATCCAGGCCGCAGGCTTTATCTGCAATGGCGGTGGCGCCCAGCTGGTTGAGGACTGCACGCGCTCGCTGGAATCGGGAAGCAATCTGATCATCTTCCCAGAGGGTACGCGCACGCCGCTGCAGGGCGCGCCCAAGCTGCAGCGTGGCGCGGCCCATGTGGCGGTCAAGGGCGTTATCGATATCACCCCGGTGCACATTCACACCAGCTTGCCAATGCTGTCCAAGGGCGTCCCTTGGTGGCGCGTGCCTGCGCGCAAGCCGCATTTCACGTTTGAAGTGCGGGACGATATTGTCATTCAGGAATTTCGCACAGTGGCAGGCAATGAGTCCCTGGCTGCACGCCAGGTGACCGATTACCTGTCCGATTATTTATTCAGAGGACCCTCACGTGCTTCAGCTTGAACAGGAAATCAAGGAACTCATCATTTCGTCGCTGGCACTGGAAGACATGGCACCGCAGGACATCGATTCGGCAGCGCCATTGTTTGTGGACGGCCTGGGCCTGGACTCGATCGACGCGCTGGAGCTGGGCCTGGCACTGCAGAAGAAATATGGCTTGAGCATGTCAGCCGACTCGGAGCAGACCCGCCAGCACTTCAGCAGTGTCAACGCCCTGGCCGCTTTTGTCGCTGGTCACCAGGCACAGTAAGCGGCCCTGGCTCCTTTTCATCTATTGACCTCATTGGGTACCGCTTTGAAAAAGCAAGAAATTTATGAACATATCGTCCGTATCCTGGACGAGAACTTCGGCATCGAAGCCGCGCGCATCACGCCAGAGGCCAAGCTCTATGACGACCTGGACATCGACAGCATCGACGCGGTCGACCTGATCGTGCAACTCAAGCCCCTGGTGGGCAAGCGCCTGAATGCGGAAGCCTTCAAGTCGGTGCGCACCGTGCAGGATGTGGTCGATGCGCTCTATCTGCTGGTCAACGAGGACCAGCAGGCGGCCTGAGCGCCATGGGCATGCGCAGCTCGCTGAAATGGGCCCTGGTTGTACTGACCGTGCTCTATCCGCTGGTGGTCTACGTCACCATCGGGCGGGTTGCGCCCCAGTGGCTGGCACTACTGATCGTGGTGTTGGCAGTGGTGCGTGTGCTCATTGCCCAGGAGCAGATCTGGTGGCTGGCGGCCGCAGGCGCTGCTGTGCTGGGCCTGGCTGCCTGGCTGGGTAACGATCCACTGATGGTCAAGCTCTACCCGGTCTGGGTCAATGTGGTGATGCTGGCGGTATTTGGCTACAGCCTCGTGCACCCACCCACAGTGGTCGAGCGCCTGGCGCGGCTGCAGGAGCCCGCATTGCCGGCATCCGGCGTGCGCTACACGCGCAAGGTCACGCTGGTGTGGTGCCTGTTCTTTGTGCTCAATGGTGCGGCCGCCGCCATTAGCGCGCTCTGGGGCAGCGATGCCGTTTGGGCTTTCTACAACGGACTGCTCGCTTATGTCCTGATGGGATGTCTGATGGGCGGGGAGTGGCTGGTGCGGCGCCGTGTGCGGCAACCGGCCAGTGCAGAGTGATGGACAGGCGCATCGCCCTGCAAGCTTGCAGGCCGGCAGCGCCCGGGATGTGAACGCCATGGGACAAGGGGATACGCAGTTGAAGCAAGGTGTGGCATTGGCCGACGTGGCCGTGACGATGGCAGAGCAGGGCGCCCAGCGCCCAGTGGCCATGCGGGTCACCCCGAGCGATGCCGAGGCCGTGGCGGGCAGCGAATGGCTGCAGATGGTGCGCCGCTGGTATGCCGCCTTTGCAGAGCTGCCCGGCCAGGAGATCGGTTTTTATTTTGACGATGCGCTGGACTTTTCAGCCGCACTATGGGGGGCTTGGCATGCAGGCAAGACGCCGGTGCTGCTGAGCGATCTGCAGCCGGTGACCACCAATGCCCTGCTGCCCAGCCTGGCCGGTACCGCAGGGCAGCTGCCCGGCGCCGTGGTGCCCGTGGCCGATGCCGCTGGCGATACGCCTTTGCGGGCCTTGGATAGGCAGGCCACGCGCCTGGTGCTGTTTACTTCGGGCTCGACCGGCAAGCCCGAGCGCATTGTCAAGCAGCTGGCGCAGCTGGATGCCGAAGTCCATGCGTTGGAGGCCGCCTTTGGCGCGGAGCTGGGCGGTGGGCCGCTACAGGTGCTGGCCACGGTGTCGCACCAGCATATATATGGGCTGTTGTTCCGGGTGCTGTGGCCGCTGTCGGCGGGCCGCATGCTCGGCACGGCCTTCGCGCACTACCCCGAAGACCTGCTCGTGCAGTTCCGCCAGGCACCTGCCTGCCTGCTAGTGTCCAGCGCTGCGATGCTGGGCCGGCTGCCGCAGCAGCTGCCGTGGGGCGATGCGCCATCGCGTTTGCGCGCCATTTTTTCCTCCGGCGGGCCCTTGGCTGCAGAGGCCTCGGCACACAGCCTGGCAGTGCTGGGGCATTCCCCAACCGAGGTGTTTGGCAGCTCGGAGACCGGTGGTATTGCCTGGCGCCGCCGCACCGATTCAGGCGAGGTATGGAAAACCTTGCCGGGTGTGGCCGTCGCGCTGGATGCGGTCAGCGGTGTGCTCAAGGTACGCTCACCGCACCTGCCCGATCCTGCACGGTGGTGGGAGACCGCAGACCGGGCCGAGGGCAGCAGCGACGGTGCAAGCTTTGTGCTGCGGGGCCGGGTAGACCGGATCGTGAAAATTGCGGAGAAGCGCATTTCCCTGACTGCGCTGGAGCAGGCCCTGCAGGCCAGTGGCTGGGTGCATGCGGCCCGCGCCGTGCTGATCGAGCGCCGCGACTTGCCGACCCGCGTGGGCATGGTGCTGGCGCTGACGGACGCGGGCTGGCAGCAGCTGCTCGCCCATGGCCGCCAGGCCATGGCACAGGCCTTGCGAGCCTTGCTTGCTGATCGGGTAGAGCGGGTGGCGCTGCCACGCAGCTGGCGCTATGTCGAGCGCATGCCGATGAATGCACAGAGCAAGGTGACCCAGCAAAGCTTGCTGGCGCTGTTTGATCCGATGATGCCAACGCCGCATTGGACGCGCCGCAGCGCCAGCGAGGCCTGCGCACGCCTCCAGGTTGTGGCGGGCTTGCGCGTGCTGGATGGGCACTTTCCCCAGGCCTTGCTGGTTCCAGGGGTAGCGCAGCTGCACTGGGCGGTGACTTTGGCGCAGCAGGCCTTTGGCCTGCCATCGGCCTATGGCCGGGGTGAGGTTATCAAGTTCCAGCAGCCGATCTTGCCGGGCGATACCGTCGAGATCGAGCTCCAGTGGCTGGAGGCCAAGGGCGCGATCCAGTTCGCGATCCGCTCGGCGCGTGGCATGCACGCCAGCGGGCGGCTGCTCCAGGGCGTTTGAACCATGCAGCACGCCATCATTACCATCATCCCCGTCTACAACCATCCCGACACCATGGCGGACATGCTGCGTGGCGTGCTGGCCAGTGGGCAGGACTGCATCATGGTCGATGATGGTTCGGATGCGCGCTGCGCCGCTGTGCTGGATGCGCTGGCGGCTGAACATGCGCCGCGGGTGGAGCTGCTGCGCCTGGCGCAGAACCAGGGCAAGGGCGCGGCCATGATCGCTGGCATGCGCCGCGCGCAGCAGCGCGGCTTCACGCATGTGGTGCAGATTGATGCCGATGGCCAGCATGCCACCGCCGACATCGCCGGCTTCGTGGCCCTGTCACGCCAGCACCCGTTGACCATGGTTTGCGGTGCGCCGGTCTACGACCACAGCGTGCCCAAGGCACGGCTGTATGGCCGCTATGCCACCCATGTCTGGGTCTGGATCAACACCTTGTCGCTCGACATTCGCGACTCCATGTGCGGCTTCCGGGTCTATCCGCTGGCGGCAACTCTGCGCGCCTGGGACAGCGCCCATATCGGACGGCGCATGGAGTTCGACACCGAGATTCTCGTGCGTATGCACTGGCAGGGCGTACCCTTTATCACACAGTTCACCCGCGTGACCTACCCGCAAGATGGCCTGTCCCATTTCCGGATGCTGCAGGACAACCTGCTCATCTCCAAGATGCATGCGAAGCTGTTTGCGGGCATGGTGCTGCGCAGCCCGGTGCTGCTGCTGCGCAAGCTGACGCGGCCGAGGGCGGCCTGATGGCGGGGGCATTCAACAAGGCCTCGCAGGGGGCAGCGCAGGCACGATCCACCCACTGGGCCCAGATTGGGGAGAGCAGCTTTGTCGCAGGCATGTGGCTGCTCTACCAGATCCACCGGTGGTTGGGGCGCTGGCCGTTTCTGCTGTGCCTCTACCCAGTGGTCAGCTACTACTGGCTCAGCCGGCCTTTGGCGCGGCGCGCATCGCTGGACTACCTGCAGCGCATGCAGCTAGCCCATGGCCTGTGGCCGCTGCCGCCGGGCAAGCGCGAGAGCCTGCGCCACTTCCGCGTGTTTGCGCAGGCCATCCTGGACAAGATGCTGGCCATCTCGGGCCGTTACCCCGCCTCTCGGGTGCAAGTCGAGGGGCAGCAGGCTGTCAATGATCTGATCGCACGTGGCCAGGGGGCGGTGTTCATCACCGCCCACATGGGCTGCATCGAGCTGAGCCAGGTGCTGGCCGAGCAGCGCGCGGGCCTGCGGCTGAATGTGCTAGTACACACCCGCCATGCGCAGCAATTCAACCGCATGCTGGCGCGCCTGTCACCGGGCAGCCAGGTGCGCTTCTTGCAGGTGACGGAATTCAACGCGGCCACGGCGATGATGCTGGCTGAACGCGTCAGCGCCGGGGAGTTCATCGCGATTGCCGGTGACCGGGTGCCTGTGCACAAAAGCAAGACCACCGACGCACCATTTTTAGGGGCGCCTGCGGCGTTTCCGACGGGCCCGTATGTGATTGCGGCACTGCTCAAGTGTCCCTTGCTGCTAATGACCTGCACCCACGCGGGTGACGGCTATGCGCTGCAGATCGAGACCTTGGCCCAGCAGGTGGTGCTGCCCCGCGCTGGCCGCGAGCAGGCCCTGGCCCAGTATGCCGCCCGCTATGCGGCAGCGCTGGAGGCGCGGCTGCGCAGTGCGCCCTGGGACTGGTTCAATTTCTTTCCCTTCTGGGCGCAGGCCGACGCGCCGCAGTCCGTCACCCCTTTGGCACAGGCCCAGAAAAGTAGCTCCCCATGACACAGAACGTTCCACCCACGCTGATCCTCTTTGATGGCAGCCCGCTGCAGATCGAACAGATCACCGCCATCGCCCAGGGCCAGGCGCAAGTGCAGCTCTCGCCCGACCCCCTGTTTCGCAGCCGCATACAGCGCGGCGCAGATTTTCTTGACCGGCTGCTGCGCGAAGATGGTGTGGTCTATGGCGTCACCACCGGCTATGGCGACTCCTGCACGGTTGAGATTCCGTCAGCGCTGATTGCCGATCTGCCGCACCACCTCTATGCCTACCACGGCTGCGGCATGGGCCGTTTTCTGACCGATGTGGAAACGCGCGCCGTGCTGGCCTGCCGCCTGGCTTCTTTGTGCCGGGGCATGTCGGGCGTCAGCTGGGCACTGCTGCAGCAGCTCGAGCACCTGATTCAGCACGATATCCTGCCGCGCATTCCTGCCGAAGGCTCGGTGGGCGCCAGTGGCGATCTCACCCCGCTGTCCTATGTGGCAGCGGTGCTCTGCGGTGAGCGAGAGGTACTGTTCCAGGGCCAGATCGTGCCCGCCGCACAGGCCTTGCGGGAGACCGGCGCGACCCCATTACGCCTGCGTCCCAAGGAGGGCCTGGCACTGATGAATGGAACGGCCGTGATGACGGCACTGGGCTGCCTGGCCTGGCAGCGCGCGGACTATGTTTCACGCCTGGCCTGCCGCATCACCGCGGCCAATGTGGTCGCCATTGCCGGCAACGCCCACCATTTCGATGAGACGCTATTTGCTGCCAAACCGCATGCGGGCCAGCAGCGTGCGGCAGCGCGCATCCGTGGTGATCTGGTGGCCCAGGCGCAACTGCGCAACTCCCACCGCCTGCAGGACCGCTACTCGCTGCGTTGCGCGCCGCATGTGATCGGCGTGCTCGAAGATGCGTTGCCCTTTTTTCGCCAGCTGATCGAGGGTGAGCTCAACTCCGCCAACGACAACCCGCTGATCGAGCCCGATGAAGAGCTGGTGCTGCATGGCGGCCATTTCTATGGCGGCCATATTGCGCTGGCCATGGATACCTTGAAAAACACGGTAGCCAATATTGCCGATCTGCTGGACCGGCAGCTCGCGCTGCTGGTGGACACGCGCTACAGCCAGGGCCTGCCATCGAACCTGTCGGCCTCGCAGGGTGCGACGCAGCCGATCAACCATGGTCTCAAGGCGCTGCAGATCAGCGTCTCGGCCTGGACGGCCGAAGCCCTCAAGCAGACCATGCCGGCGTCGGTGTTCTCACGCTCGACCGAGTGCCACAACCAGGACAAGGTGAGCATGGGCACGATTGCCGCGCGTGATGCGCTGCGGGTGCTGGAGCTGACCGAGCAGGTGCTGGCCGCGATGCTGATTGCTGCGCGCCAGGCGGTGCCCTTGCGTGAGCGCATCCAGCCCGATGTGCCGGTGGGCCCCGCCATGCGTGCATGGATTGCCGACCTGGCCGACCGCGTGGCGCTGGTCGAGGAAGACCGTGCGCTGGACCGCGATCTGCACCAGCTGCTGAGCGGCATCCTTGGCCAAACCTGGAGCCTGTATGCCGACTGACAAGGAAATGGCCTCGCGCGAACGCCTGTCCTGCGAGATCGAGATCATGCCCGCGTTCTATGACATCGACGTGATGGAGATCGTCTACCACGGCAACTATGTGCGCTTTCTGGACCTGGCTCGCAGCGCCTTGCTGGCTCAGTTTGACTACGACTACCCGCGCATGCGCGATTCGGGCTTTGGCTGGCCGGTGGTGGATATGCGCCTCAAATACGTGCGTCCGGCCGCCTTTGGCCAGCGTCTTAAGATCAAGGCCAGCATCACGGAGTGGGAGAACCGCTTGCGCATCGACTACCTGATTCGCGACGCGCAGACCGGCGAAAAGCTCAATTCGGCCTACACGATCCAGGTGGCGGTCGACATGCAAACGCGCGAAATGCGCTTTGTCTGCCCGCCTGTGCTGTGGGAGCGACTGGGGGTGGCGCCATGAGGACCTGGATCCTATGCATGGCACTGGCCTCAGGCCTGGCGCCGGCCTTTGCCCAAACGCCCGCTGCGGCCCAGAGCGAATCGGCAGGCCAGGACCTGTTGGCGCAGGTGCGCGAGCAGATCAAGGATGCGCCCGTGGTGCGTGGCCAGTTCACGCAGGAAAAGACGGTCAAGGGCTTTAAGCAGCCTCTGCGTTCCTCGGGCGACTTTGTGGTGGCCAAGGACCAGGGCATCGTCTGGCAGGTGCGCAAGCCCTTTGCGTCAAGCCTGGTGGTCAAGCCCGAGAGCCTGCAGTCGCGCCGCGCCGACGGCAGCCTGAGCATGCAGATGCGTGCCCAAGACGAGCCGGTGCTGCGCACGGTGAATGCGATGCTGTTTGCGGTCATGTCTGCCGATCTGGTGCAACTGCGCCAGCTCTTCGAGATTTCCGGCAAGGCCCAGACCTCTGGTTGGCAATTGCGCCTGGTTCCCCGTGATCCCATGCTGTCGCAGTGGCTCGCGTCCATAGAGTTGCAAGGCGGGCAGTTTGTAGGTGAAGTGCATCTGCAGGAGGCTCGAGGGGATAGCAGCCTGATTCGTATCCAGGGGGCGGAGGCCGCATCGCAGCTCAGCGATGCCGAAGCTATGCAGCTGCGCTGATGACGGGGCGCTCATTCATGACTTCGTCCCCATCTTCTGCAGCCCTCAGCGCAAACCTTGATCGGCCTGCGGGCTTGCTGTGGCGCATCGCTGCGATGTTGTGGCTATTGCTTGTGCTCGCCGTAGGCGCGCACCAATGGCATTTTTGGAAACAGGGCCGCATCGATACCGACGTGCTGGCGCTGTTGCCGCTCAATGAGCGGGCCCCTGATGTTTCGCAAGCCACGCAGCAGCTGGCTGAGCGGATCCAGCGCCAAATTGTGGTGCTTTTGGGCACGGACGAGTGGGCGCAGAGCCGGGTAGCTGCGCAGACTTTTCGTGCGGCGCTCGCCGCCCCATCGGATGCACATCTAAAGGAAGAGGCGATTGCCAGGGAGTCTTCGCTCCAGTCAGCGTTGGCCTTCTACCAACCTTGGCGTGCAAGCTTGCTGACGCCTGCTCAGTACGAGGAGCTCCAAGGCACCGATGACCAGGCTCTGGTTGAGCGCGCACTGCAGGACCTGTACCAGCCCGCCACGCAAGCCCGGCTGAGCGACTGGGTGAACGACCCGCTCGGCCTGTGGACCCAGTGGTGGTCGGCGCGCGCCGCGCAAAGCCAGGCCCGGCCGCGCGATGGCGAGCTGTGGGTAGCGGCCCAGGGCAAACAATGGGTGGTCTTGCAGTACACGCTCGAAGGCTCTGCCTTCAATCTCTCAGGCGAGCCCGTGATCGGCTCGGCGATGGACGCAGCGCTGGCCCAGGTGCGCCAGCATGCGCCCGGTGCGCAAATGATCATGGCCGGCGTGCCGCTGCATGCCGAGGCCGCAGCCGTGCAGGCCAATGGCGAAATCAATGTGATTGGATGGGGCTCGTTGGCGGGCGTGCTGTTGCTGGCCTGGATCGCCTTTCGATCTGTGCGTCCAGTGCTGCTGGTGGGCCTGTCGCTGCTGATTGGCTGTGCAGTGGCGCTGAGCGTGACGGATCTGGTGTTTGGCAAGGTGCACTTGTTGACCCTGGTATTTGGTGCCAGCTTGGTGGGCGTGGCTGAGGACTACGGCATCCATTACTTTGCATCGCGCCAGGGCGCACCTGGCCGCAAGCCGCATGCGCTGATGCGCGGTTTGCTGCCTGCGCTCTGGCTGGCGCTGGGCACCAGCGCCATTGCCTATGTGGCACTGGGCATGGCAGCCTTTCCAGGCCTGCGACAAATGGCCTTGTTTTCGGTAGTTGGGCTTGCCGCAGCGATGTTGACGGTCATTTGCTGGTTTCCCTGGCTGGACAGGGGGCAGGTGGCGAGCAACGCAGCGGCGCAGTGGATTGGCAAGACCTTGTTGTGGTGGCCGCGCTGGCGCTCGGCACTGCCCTGGTCGTTGGTGCTGTGTGCGCTGGCCCTGCTGTGGATCACGCAGGGCCACCTGCTGCATCTGCGCGATGATGTGCGCCAACTGCAGAACAGCTCACCCCGGCTGGTGCAGCAGCAAATGCAGGCCAGTCAGATGCTGGGCCTGCCCAGCCCGGCGCAGTTCTACCTGGTCAAAGCGGCAAGCCCTGAAGCCTTGCTGCAGCAGGAGGAAGCGCTCAAGGCGCGACTGGATGCGCTGGTGGCGCGCAAAGAAATGGCAGGCTACAGCGCCGTCTCGGACTGGGTTCCATCGCAGCAGATGCAGCAGCGCAACGCACAGCTGGTGCAGCACGCCAACGAGGTGGTGCTCGCTGGCGTGAATGCGCAGCTGGGCGAGTCATTCGAGGCTGCGGGTGCCAGCGGCCAGCCCGGCCCGCTGACCGTGCAGGCATGGTTGGCGCAGCCGATATCGGCCGCTGCGCGCCCGTTGTGGCTGGGCGAGCACGATGGCGCTTACCGCAGCATGGTCATGTTGCGGGGTGTGCGCGGCCAGGACGCGCTGCCGGCTTTGGAAGCGGCAGCGCAGGGGCTGGCCACAGTGACCTGGGTGGACAAGCCTGCGGAGATTTCTGAATTGCTGCAGCGCTATCGCCTCTCGATGACGGAGCTGCTGGTGGTGGGCCATCTCCTGGTGCTGGCTGCCCTGTGGCTGCGCTTTGGCCGCAGCGCCTGGCGCGCCTGGTTGCCGACCGTGCTGGCCAGCCTGGCTGTGGTCATCACCATGGCGCTGATGGGCGAGCCCTGGCAGCTGTTCAATGTGCTGGCGTTGATGCTGCTGCTGGGCGTGGGCATTGACTACGGCATTTACTTGCAGGAGCACGAGGACGATCCGCAGGCATGGCTGGCGGTGATCATCGGCGCCGGAAGCACCTGGCTGTCGTTTGGCTTGCTGGGCCTGTCGCAGACGCCGGCGCTGCGCGCCTTTGGCGTCACCTTGATGCTGGGCTTGCCGATGGTGCTGTTGCTGGCGCCGCTGTTCCGCGCGGCGCCAGCGCCGCTGCCTGCCGCTGAGAAAGGGTAAACGGCCTATGGGCAAGATCGAACAAACTGACATTGTGATCATCGGTGCAGGTCCTTCGGGGGCAGTGGCCGCAGGTCTGCTGCGCAAGCAGGGCCGCCAGGTGCTGGTGATCGAGAAAGAGACTTTTCCGCGTTTTTCCATCGGCGAAAGCCTGCTGCCCCAGAGCATGCAGTACATCGAGGAAGCGGGCATGCTGCAGGACGTGGTCGAGGCCGGCTTTCAGTACAAGAATGGCGCGGCCTTTGCGAAGGGCGCATTGTCGAGCGATTTTGACTTTCGCGACAAATTCTCGCCGGGCTGGGGCACTACCTACCAGGTGCCGCGTGCCCGCTTTGACAAGCTGCTGGCGGATGCCGCTGAAAAGGCTGGTGCGGAGATCCGCTATCGCCATGCGGTCACAGCGGTGGATGTGCGCGGGCAGAGGCCCCTGGTGCAGGTGCGTGGCCAAGATGGCGAGGATTACACGATCAGCGCGCGCTATTTGCTCGATGCCAGTGGTTTTGCTCGCGTCCTACCACGCCTGCTGAATCTGGAGCGAGCGTCTGATTTTCCGGTGCGCGGGGCCTTGTTCACCCACATCGAGGACCGCATTGAACGGGGCGAGATGGACCGGCACAAGATCCTCATCACCGTGCATCCCGAGCACCACGGGGTCTGGTTCTGGACCATTCCGTTTTCCGACGGCCGTAGCTCTCAAGGTGTAGTTGCTACGCCGGAGTACTTGGCACGCTACCCCGGTACGGAGGTCGAGCGCCTGCGCGCCATCATTGCCCAGACGCCGTCACTGGCCCATCTGCTGCGCAATGCCGTCTGGGATACGCCAGGGCGCTCTTTGACGGGCTATGCGGCCAATGTCACATCTCTCTGGGGCAAGAACTATGCATTGCTGGGCAATGCGGGCGAGTTTCTCGATCCGGTGTTCTCCAGTGGCGTGACCATCGCGATGAAGTCGGCCAGCCTGGCTGCCCATTGCATTGGCCGCGCCTGCCAGGGAGAGGCAGTGGACTGGCAGGCAGACTATGCGCTGCCGTTGCAGGCCGGTGTCAACACCTTCCGCGCTTTTGTGGCCGGCTGGTATGAGGGGGGCTTTCAGGACGTGATCTTCCATGACCAGCACGCGCCGGAGATTCGCCGCATGATCTCCTCCATCCTTGCGGGCTATGCCTGGGACAGCAGCAATCCCTATGTGGCCGAACCCCAGCGCCGCCTGGATGTATTGCGCCAGCTTTGCCAGCCGCCCGGGCTGGAGGTGGTGGCATGAAGGCGCTCACGATGCTGGGCATGGCTGTGCTGCTGGGTGGTTGCGCATTGCAACCTGCGCCACTGCGGGAACCCTCGGCCCAATTCGCCCATGCCCCGCCCCGGCTGGCGCTGGCGCCTGCGGCCTTGGGTTGCTCGGCCGCTGTGCAGCAGCGGCTGACGGTGCAGCCCCCGGGCCAGGCCGCCAAAGAACTGGATGCCTTGCTGCAAGTGGATGCGGGCAGCATGAAGCTGGCCATCCTGAACCTGGGCCAGATGGTGGGCACGCTGGAATGGGATGGTGCGCAGCTCCAGCCCCAGCTGTCGCGCTGGTGGCCTGCAGTGCTGGAGCCCGAACAGGTGCTCAGCGATGTGCAGCTGGCGTTTTGGCCGCCGCAGGCGATCTCGGCCGCGCTGCCCGAGGGCTGGACCTTGGCCGTGTCTGTAGCCGGGCGGGTGTTGCAGTACCAGGGCAGCGAGCGGGTGAGGGTACGTTCTGCCGGTGCGAATGCCCTGGAGCTGGTGTACCAGCAGGGCGCCTGGTCGCTGCGTATCGACAGCCCGGGCGGTGCCGATTTGTGCAGCAATGCGGCGGAGGCACCATGACGGCTGCCACGGTCTATCTGAATGCGAGCTCAGCGATCAGCGCGGTCGGTGGCACGCCGGAGGCATTGCGCGCCAACCTGTTTGCCCCGGCCTTGCCGCCGACCTTGACGGCCACCGAGGCCTATTCACCCGGGCGGACGCTGATGCTGGGATGTCTGCCGGCGGATGTCGTGCTGCCGGCGCTGGACTTTGCGCCGCCGCAGCAGCGATCGCGCAACAACGCATTGGCTTGGGCGGCCATGCTGCCGCTGCGCCCACGCATCGAAGCGCTGCTGGCGCGCTGTGGTCCGCAGCGGGTGGCACTGATCGTGGGCACCAGCACCGGTGGGCTGGACGAGGGCGCGCTGGCCGCAGACTGTTACCGCCGCACAGGGTCTTTTCCCCCTGATTTTGACTATGCGGTGCAGGAGTTGGGCGATGTGGCTGCTTTTTTGGCCGCAGCGCTGGGCATTGCCGGCCCAGCCCATGTGATCTCGACAGCATGTTCCTCCGGTGCCAAGGCCCTGGCCAGTGGTGCGCGGCTGTTGCGTGCCGGCATGGTGGATGCCGTGATCGCCGGCGGTGTTGATGCGCTCAGCCCGTTCACGGTGGCGGGCTTCAGTGCGCTGGAAGCGGTGTCTGCGCAGCGCTGCAATCCGCTGTCGCTGCACCGGCAAGGCATCAACCTGGGCGAGGCCGCTGCTTTCTTTGTGATGACGCGTGACGCAGGTCCGGTGCGGCTGGCTGGCTGGGGTGAGAGCCAGGATGCCCACCATATGTCTGCGCCTGACCCGAGCGGGCGCGGGGCGCTGTCGGCCATGCAGCAGGCGCTGCAGCGTGCCGGCATGCAGCCAGGCGCGCTCGACTACATCAATCTGCATGGCACGGCCACGCCACACAACGACGTGATGGAGAGCCTGGCGGTGCATGCGCTGCTGGGCGAGGGCTGCGCGGTCAGCTCCACCAAGCCGCTCAGCGGCCACAGCCTGGCAGCCGCAGGGGCGCTGGAGGCGGCCTTGTGCTGGCATATGCTGCATGACAATCCGCAGGGCTGTTTGCCCGCGCATTGGTGGGATGCCAAGCCCGACCCGGCCTTGCCGGCGCTGCAGGTGGTGGGGCCGCACACAGCCCTGGGCCGCGCGCCGCAGGCTGTGCTGAGCAATTCCTTTGCCTTTGGCGGCAGCAATTGCGCGCTGCTGCTGGCGGCGGCCTGACCCATGGATAAACCACGAGCAATGACTGAGATGCTGCCTATCGAGAACTATGTGCCCCATCGCGGCGCCATGCTGCTGATTGACCGCCTGCTGGCGGCCGACGCAGACGGCGCGACCGCCGAGCTACAGGTGCCGCGCGACGGCCTGTTCCTGCAGCACGAAGGCATGCCTGCCTGGGTAGGGCTGGAGTACATGGCACAGACGGTGGCGGCCTGGGCTGGGTGGCGTGCGGTGCAGGCTGGTCAGCCTGTGAAACTGGGCTTTTTGCTCGGCACGCGCAAGTTCGAATCTAAGGCACTTTTCTTTGCGCCAGGCACCCGGCTGCAGGTGCAGGTGCAGTGTGAACTTATTGCGGAAAATGGACTGGGCATGTTTGCATGCAGCATCCAATTGGACAATCAGGTGTGCGCCACAGCCCGCATTTCTGTCTATGAACCTGAAGACGGCAGCGCTTATGTGCAGGCGCTGCAAACGACTGAGAATTGAATGACAACCCAATCCCTCTCCAAAGGCACCGTGTTGGTGACTGGCTCCAGCCGAGGCATAGGCCGGGCTATTGCACTGCGACTGGCACGCGATGGCTTTGACCTGGTGGTGCATTGCCGCAGTGGCCTGGCGCAGGCCCAAGAGGTGCAGCGTGACATCGAAGCGCTGGGGCGCACCGCGCGCCTGCTGCAGTTCGACGTGGCCGACCGCAGCGCGGCCAGTGCCGCGCTAGATGCAGATATGGCCGAGCACGGTGCCTACTACGGCGTGGTCTGCAATGCAGGCATCGCGCGCGACGGTGCCTTTCCAGCAATGACCGGCGAGGACTGGGATGCCGTGGTGCATACCAATCTGGATGCCTTCTACAACGTGCTGCACCCGGTCGTCATGCCCATGGTGCGCCGGCGTGCGGCAGGGCGCATCGTCACCTTGGCATCGGTGTCGGCGCTGATGGGCAACCGTGGGCAAACCAATTACAGCGCCTCCAAGGCGGGGGTGATTGCTGCCACCAAGTCGCTGGCCATTGAGCTGGCCAAGCGCGAAATCACCGTCAATTGCGTGGCACCCGGTCTGATCGATACCGAGATGGTCAGCGAAGAAGTGCTGGAGCACGCGATGGACATGATCCCCATGCGTCGCATGGGCGCAGTGGACGAGGTTGCCGGTGTGGTGGCCTTTTTGATGGGGCCGGATGCGTCCTATGTGACCCGGCAAGTCATATCAGTCAACGGAGGCATGTTGGGATGAGCAACGACAGCAACAGCGCCAAGCGTCGTGTCGTGGTCACGGGCATCGGGGCCCTGAGCCCCCTGGGCCATGATTGGCAGACAGTACGCCAACAACTGCACAGTGGACGCAATGTGATCCGCAAGATGCACGAATGGCAGGACATCGAAGGCCTGAACACGCAGCTGGGCTGTACTGTGCCCGACTTTGCGCTGCCCGCGCACTACAACCGCAAGACCATGCGCAGCATGGGCCGCGTGGCGCTGATGGCCACCCGCGCAAGCGAGCTGGCATTGGAGAGCGCCGGGCTGTTGGGCCACCCGCTGCTCAAGAGCGGAGGCATGGGCGTAGCCTACGGTTCATCGGCGGGCACGCCGGCGGCCATTGGTGATTTTGGTCGCATGATCATGGACCGCACCACCGAGGGCATCAACGCCAATACCTACATCAAGATGATGTCGCACACGGCAGCGGTCAACATCGGCGTGTTCTTTGGCTTGACAGGCCGGGTGATCACCACCTCCAGCGCCTGCACCTCCGCCAGCCAGGGCATTGGCTATGCGTTCGAGGCGATCCAGAGCGGCAAACAGGTGGCTATGCTGGCCGGTGGCGCCGAAGAGCTCGATGCCACGCAAGCGGCGGTGTTTGACACCCTGTTTGCCACCAGCGTAAAGAACGATACGCCCGGGCTGACGCCACGCCCCTTTGATGCCGGGCGCGATGGCCTGGTCCTGGGCGAGGGCGCCTGCACCTTTGTGCTGGAGGAGTTGACACATGCAACGGCGCGGGGCGCGGCCATCCTTGCCGAGCTGGTCGGCTTTGGCACCAACTGCGATGGCACGCATGTGACCCATCCCAACAAGGCCACGATGGCGCAGGCCATGCGCCTGGCACTGCAGGATGCCGGCCTGTCGCCTGCGGACATCGGCTATGTGAATGCGCATGGTACGGCCACCGAACAGGGCGATATCGCTGAGTCGGCGGCGACCTTCGATGTATTTGGTGACCGGGTGCCGGTGAGCACGCTCAAGGGCTTCATGGGCCATACGTTGGGCGCCTGCGGCTCGCTGGAGGCCTGGTTGAGTCTGGAGATGATGCGCGAGGGCCTGTTTGCGCAGAACGCCAATCTTGACCAGGTGGACGAGCGCTGCGCCGCACTCGACTACATCACTGGCCAGCCGCGGCCCATCGATGCCGATGTGGTGATGAGCAACAACTTTGCCTTTGGTGGCATCAATACCTCGCTGATCTTCAAGCGTTGGGCAATCTGATACGGTGCCCAACACTGATTCAAGTGGATAGCAACTTCAGGAAGCGAGGAAACGCATGAACTCATTCAAGACTGCGAGCTGGATTCTGGCTTTGGCACTGTGCTCCGGCACGGCAATGGCCCGCCAGGCGGATTTGGTCGACCATGACAAGATTCTGCTGCTGAGCGATGGCGCGCCGCTGACGGAGCAGATGGTGCGCGCCAGAATCCTCAACGCGGCAAACAACATTGGCTGGCAACCCCTCAAGGATGAGCCCGGTCGCATGGAGCTGATGTATGACAAGGCCGGCAAGCACCAGGTCTACATCGAGGTGAACTACGACGCGGCAGGTTTTGACATCAACTACCTGCGCAGCAACAACCTGGCCTACGAGGAGCGCGATGGCCAGCGTAAGATCCACCCCAACTACAACCGCTGGATCAAGAACCTGAACAAGCAGATCAGCGCGCCGGTGACGGTGGTGCCCGCTGCGCCAGGAGCAGCGCAATGAAAACAAGTCTTTATGCCATGGCAATGCTGCTGGCCTGCGGCAGCCTCAGCGCAGCGCATGCGCGCGATACGCGCCTGCTGATACCGCTGGAAGAGGTCATTCAGATGGGCCTGGCTGACGGCAAGCTCGATGGCAGCGTCAAGTTCTACCTGTCCGGTGCCCACACGCCTGCAGTGCAGGCGCGCCTGGGAGAGGATGTCTCCAACAAGAAGACCAATGGCGTTGGCAAGGACGACCTGACCGCCTGCCGCTGGGTGGCGCTATCAGCGCTGATCGCCTTCCAGGAATCGGCCAAACAAAAGGGTGCCAATGCGGTGGTGGACCTGCATAGCTTCTACAAACGCAAGAGCTTCAAGGACCCAGTCAACTTTGAATGCCATGCCGGCAATGTTGTCGCCGGTGTGGCCCTCAAGGGCAGCTACGCCAAGACGCGCTGAAGCGACATAGCCCGCATGCCCCATCGGCTGCTGCTGGTTTCGCAGGCTGCATTGGAGGAAGCTGTGCAAGCCAGCGTCCCCAAGCAGTGGCTGAGTGCGTCGGAGCAGGCACGCCTGGCACAGATGGCAGCACCGGCGCGGCGCGCCGAGTTCATCGCCTGCCGCTATGCGCTGCGGCTGCTGCTGGCAGGCTCCGAGTGCCGGATTGCTGACTGGAAGCTGGAGGCGCCGGTGGGGCAGCAGCCGCGCCTGCTCGCCGACCAAGGTGCAGACCTGCATCTGTCACTCTCGCACAGCCATGGTTGGATCGCCTGCGCTGTGGCGCCTGAGCCGGTCGGCGTCGACTTGGAGCTGATGGTCCGCAGGCCAGCCAGCGCCATTGCTGACCTGGCCCAGCTCGCATGCACACCGGACCAGCGCAAGGAGCTGGCGCAGATCGCCGACCTTGCACAGTGCCAGCAGCGCTTTGTGCAGCTATGGAGTCTGAAGGAGGCCTGGTTCAAGCAGCGCGGCACGGGGGTGGACTTTGCCATGCTGCCGCGCCTGGCCTGCCTGCCGGCCCCCACTGCTGCCGTGCAGGGCGCTGTGGACGGCAGTGCCCACGCCTGGGCATGGGCGACAGCGACGCCCGCCGGCCAAGCGGCGATGGTGTCGGTATGCACCGGCAGCCCCGTCGCGCACTGGGCGCTGCATGCGCAGTCCAATCTGCCGCTGCCTGCAGCCCAGCGCTTTTGCCTGGGCCTGGTAGCTGAGTCAGAGGTTTAAGCGATACCGCCATTGGCGCGCAGTACCTGCCCGTTGATCCAGCCCGACTCCTTGCTCGCCAAAAAGGCGACCACGGCCGCGATGTCCTCGGGCTCGCCCAGGCGCTCCAGCGGCGGCATCTTGGCAAAGTGCTCAATTTGCGCCTCGCTCTTGCCGGCAAAGAACAGCTCGGTGGCGACCGGGCCGGGGGCTACCGCGTTGACGGTGATCTGGCGGCCGCGCAGCTCCTTGGCGAACACGCGGGTAAAGGCCTCGACTGCGGCCTTGCTGCCGTTGTAGATCGCGTAGCCGGGCAGGTTCAGCGCCAGCGCGGTGGTCGAGAGGTTGATGATGCGCCCGCCTGTGTTGAGGCGCGTGGCCGCTTCGCGCAGCGTGTTGAACACGCCCTGGGTGTTGATCGCAAAGGTCTTGGCAAACAGCGCATCGCTGGTCTCGGCCAGGGTGCTGGTGGCGAGCACGCCGGCGTTGTTGACGAGCACATCAATCTGGCCCAGCTGCTTCTCGACGGCGCTGAACATCGCCTGTACCTGGTCAGCCTGCGAGATATCGGCGCGGATGGCCATCGCTTGGCCACCTTCTTGCACCAGCGCCTGGGCCAGTGCTTCGCCCTCTTGCGCGTTGTTGGCGTAGTTGATGGCGATGGCATGGCCGTCGTGGGCCAGGCGCCGGGCAATGGTGGCACCGATGCCGCGCGATGCGCCGGTGATCAGGGCAATGGATGTGGGCTTGGTCATGTCTGCTTTCATATCGTTGATCGAATGGCTGGATTTTTCACTATTCCATTCAAAAGATCATTGCACTGATTTGAATTTTATAATTCGGTTTACTTTAATAATCTACGCCGCTTTGGGTTGGCGTTGCTGCGATGGACCGCTTTCAGGAAATGCAGGTATTTGTGCGGGTGGCCGACCGCAGCAGCTTTGCGCAGGCCTCGGATGATTTGCAGATTCCGCGTGCCACGGTGACCAACCTGGTCCAGCGGCTGGAAGCGCGGGTGGGCGCGCGCCTGCTGGACCGCACCACGCGCCAGGTGCGGCTGACGGCCGAAGGAGAGGACTACTACCGCCGCTGCACCCGGCTGCTGGCCGATCTGCAGGAGGCCGAGAGCGCCTTTCGCCATGCGCCGCCGCAGGGCTTGCTGCGGGTCAACCTGCAGGGAACCTTGGCGCGCTTTTTTGTGATGCCGCATCTGGGGGCGTTTGCGGACCAGTACCCGGAGGTGCAACTGCACATGGCCGAAGACGACCGGCTGGTGGACCTGGTACGCGAAGGGGTGGACTGCGTGCTGCGGGCCGGCAGCCTGCAAAGCTCATCGCTCATCGGGCGCCAGGTGGCGTCGCTGCGCCAGGTGACGGTCGTCAGCCGTGCCTATGCCCAGCGCCATGGCCTGCCGCAGTCGCTCGATGACCTGGCGCAGCATGCCGCTGTGGCCTATGTCTCCAGCGCCACGGGCCGGCCGGTGGCGCTGGAGTTTTGCGTGGGCAAGCAGGTGGTCGAGCGCCGCTTGAGACCTAGCATCACCGTCAACGGCGCCGATCTGTACACCGGCGCTGCGCTGGCAGGCTTGGGGATGGTGCAGGTGCCGCGCTACCGCATTGCGCAGGCGCTGCAAGAGGGCGAGTTGCTGGAGGTGCTGCCCGATCTGCCACCGCCGCCGATGCCCGTCTCGGTGCTGCACCCCTACAGCCGCCAGCCGTCGGCGCGGCTGCGGGTGTTTATTGACTGGCTCGCAGAGCGATTTGTGGATGTAACTTAGTGGCGCATTGGCTGGTGTCGAAAGGCAAGGCAGCCCAGCCATCTGGCCGGGCACTTGCGTGAGCGCAGGCGGACAGCGGACAAAAAACAGGCCCACAGCCTGGTGGGCGGTGGGCCTGGGTTCAGCCAGCAGCAGCTGGCATCTCCGGTCGCTTAGCGGTTCGACCGGGTCGCAATACCGGCTACCACATGGGCTGGCGCTTCGGTGTAGCGCTTGAACTCCATCGTGTAGGTGGCGCGGCCCTGCGTCATCGAGCGCAGCTGCGTGGCATAGCCAAACATCTCGGACAAGGGGACCTCGGCCTTGATGCTCTTGCCGCCACCGGCGATGTCATCCATGCCCTGGACCATGCCCCGGCGCGATGACAGGTCGCCCATCACCGTGCCGGCATAGTCCTCGGGCGTTTCGACCTCGACGGCCATCATCGGCTCCAGGATGACCGGGTTGGCCTTCTTCATGCCTTCCTTGAAGCCGAAGATGGCCGCCATCTTGAAGGCCTGCTCGGACGAGTCCACATCGTGGTACGAACCAAAAGTGAGGCGCACACGCACATCCACCACCGGGTAGCCGGCCAGCACGCCGGTTGCCAGCGCCTCGCGCACGCCTTTCTCAACGGCGGGGATGTACTCGCGCGGCACCACACCGCCCTTGATCTCGTCGACAAACGCAAAGCCTTCGCCGGACGCCATCGGCTCCAGGGTGAAGACCACATGGCCATACTGGCCCTTGCCGCCCGACTGGCGCACAAACTTGCCGTCCACATCCTTGACCGTGTTGCGGATGGTCTCGCGGTAGGCCACCTGGGGCTTGCCCACATTGGCCTCCACATTGAACTCCCGCTTCATGCGGTCGACGATGATCTCCAGGTGCAGCTCGCCCATGCCGGCGATGATGGTCTGGCCCGATTCCTCATCGGTGCGCACGCGGAACGACGGATCCTCGGCGGCCAGGCGCGACAGCGCAATGCCCATCTTTTCCTGGTCGGCCTTGGTCTTGGGCTCGATCGCTTGCGCGATGACGGGCTCAGGAAAGGACATGCGCTCCAGGATGATGGGCGCGCTCGGGTCGCTCAAGGTCTCTCCGGTCGTCACCTCTTTGAGGCCCACACAGGCGGCAATATCGCCGGCGCGGATCTCATCGATTTCCTGGCGCTCATTGGCATGCATCTGCACGATGCGGCCAATGCGCTCCTTGCGGCCCCGGATCGGGTTGTAGACCAGGTCGCCCTTGCTGAGCACGCCCGAGTAGACGCGCACAAAGGTCAGCTGGCCCACAAAGGGATCGGTCATCAGCTTGAAGGCGAGGGCAGAGAACTTCTCGCCATCGTCGGCGCGGCGCGTGAGCACCGTGCTGTCGTTCTCGTCTTCGCTGTGGCCGGTCACCGCAGGCACATCCAGCGGCGACGGCATGAGCTCGACCACGGCGTCCAGCAGGCGCTGCACACCCTTGTTCTTGAAGGCCGAGCCACACAGCATGGGCTGGATCTCGGTGGCAATCGTGCGCAGGCGCAAGCCGGCAATGATGTCAGCCTCGGGCAGATCACCATCGCTCAGGTACTTGTCGGTCAGCGCTTCGCTCGCTTCGGCAGCGGCTTCCACCATCTTGGTGCGCCACTCCTGCGCCGTCGCCTGCAGCTCGGCGGGAATCTCCCGGTACTCGAACTTCATGCCCTGCGAGGCCTCGTCCCAGATGATGGCCTTCATCTTGATCAGGTCGATCACGCCCGAGAACTCGGCCTCGGCACCAATCGGAATCACGATGGGCACAGGGTTGGCTTTGAGGCGGTCCACCATCATCTGGCGCACGCGGAAGAAGTCCGCACCAATGCGGTCCATCTTGTTGACAAAGGCCAGGCGCGGCACCTTGTACTTGTTGGCCTGGCGCCAGACGGTTTCGGACTGCGGCTGCACCCCGCCCACCGAGTCATAGACCATGACGGCGCCGTCGAGCACGCGCATGGAGCGCTCGACCTCGATCGTGAAGTCCACGTGACCGGGGGTGTCGATGATGTTGATGCGGTGGGCCGCAAAGTTGCGTTCCATGCCCGACCAGAAGGCCGTTGTTGCGGCCGAGGTGATCGTGATGCCGCGCTCTTGCTCCTGGGCCATCCAGTCCATCGTGGCGGCGCCATCATGCACCTCGCCCAGCTTGTGGCTCACCCCGGTATAGAACAGGATGCGCTCGGTCGTCGTGGTTTTTCCGGCATCGATGTGCGCAGAGATGCCGATGTTGCGATAGCGTTCTATGGGGGTATGGCGGGCCATGTTGACCTCCTTGGGTCGGTTTTTTCAGCTGGATTCAGCTGCGTGTTACAGCCCTGTGCGCTCCCACTTTGCGACATCCGGCGCCTTCAAGGCAGCACCGGCACAGGGCCAGAAAAGAGTGATGGTAATAGTACGAAGACAATCGTACTGTCATCATGGGTATTGCCCGATTGGGGACAATACTGGCTATCGTGCTGCCAGTGCTGCAGACCCAGGCAGAATGGCGCCCTTTGGCAATGACCCGGCTGTTGCAGCCGATGCGCGCCTCCTTGGCGCATGGACCCCGGATGATCCCTCACCACCCTGAAGCTGCGCAGATCCATTTGGAAAACGTGCTTACCGCCCTGGGCAACCCCACGCGCCTGGCGGTAGTGCGTGTGCTGGCCGATGGCCAGGAGCGCAGCTGCACGGCGCTTTTGCGCGACCAGACCAAATCGACGATGACGCACCACTGGCGCGTGCTGCGCAGCAGCGGCGTGATCTGGCAGCGCCCTGCCGGGCGCGAGAACCTGCTGTCGCTGCGGCGCGAGGACCTCGATGCCCGCTTTCCCGGCCTGCTCGACGCGATACTCTCGGCCACGCGCAGCGATGCGCTGACCGATGCCAGCACGGCCTGGGGTGAGCGCAGCTAGGCCAGCGGCCATTGCTAGTACAAGCCTGGTTTTTAGATTTTTGATGGATGGAGAAGCGCAGCATGCAAGACGCCAAGGCGCTGGTACTTTTTTCGGGTGGACAGGATTCCACCGTCTGCCTGGCTTGGGCCTTGAGCCGTTATGCCCAGGTCGAAACGATTGGCTTTGACTACGGCCAGAACCACCGGGTGGAGCTGGAGTGCCGCAGCACCGTGCTGGCTCACCTGCGCGCGCAGTTCCCGCAGTGGGCGGCAAAGCTGGGGGAGGACCACCTGCTGAACATCGATGTGCTCGGCCAGATCAGCGACACCGCGCTGACCAGCGATGCCGTGCTGGCCTACCAGGCCGATGGCCTGCCCAATACCTTTGTACCGGCGCGCAACCTGGTGTTTTTGACCCTCGCCTCTGCGGTGGCCTACCGCCGCCAGTGCACGGTGCTGGTCGGCGGCATGTGCGAGACCGATTTCTCCGGCTACCCCGACTGCCGCGACAACACGATGAAGGCCATGCAGGTGGCGCTGAGCCTGGGCCTGGGCCGGCAGCTGGTGGTGGAGACGCCCCTGATGTGGATTGACAAGGCTGCGACCTGGCAACTGGCGCAGGACCTGGGCGGAGACGCCTTGACCGCGCTGGTGCAGGAAGACACCCATACCTGCTACCAGGGTGACCGCAGCGAGCGCCATGACTGGGGCTATGGCTGTGGCGAATGCCCGGCCTGTGCGTTGCGCGCGCAGGGCTTTGCGCGTTGGAAGCAAGCGGTGTAAACAACAGCGCCGGTATCAGCGCGGCGCCACCAGCGGCGCCTTGCGGTTGGCCATCGCCCGCTCAAACAGCGCCATAAAGCGGGGCGCCACCTTGGCGATATGGTAGGCCTTGCCGGTCTCCAGCGCAGCCTGGGCATAGCGCTGGCGCCGGGCCGGGTCTTTGCGCAGCTGCCGTATCGCCTGGATCCAGTCGTCGTCGTTGTCGGGCAGCAAAAGGCCGTTGACGTTATGGGCAATCAGCTCGGGCGCAAAGCCCCAGTTGGAGCCAATCACGCAGCCCCCGCGCGCCAGGATCTCCATTAGGCCCCAGTTGGCCACGCCGTAGCGCAGCGGGTAGAGGAAGAGATCGACCTCGGCCAGCAGCGCCGAGAACTGCGCATAGGGCAGGTGGCCGGGGAACTCGATCACATCGGCGGCGGGGTAGACCTTGAGCAGGTGGTCGCGAAAGCTCTCGACCTTGCCGCCATAGCGCCGCTCCACCCATTGCTGCTCATAGCCATAGGTGGAGGCCTTGGCATCCCCTATGGCGATAAAGCGCGTGTTGTGGCCATCGCCTTCGCGCACCATGCGGTCCACCAGCCTGATATAGGTCTCAAAACCCTTGGCGCTCGAGAGATCACGCGCCGAGAACGCGATCGTAAAGGGCTTGCCGCCGCCGCCCGATTTGGATGCTTCATCGCTGGCCGTGCTGAAATTGCGCAGCGGCGGCTGGATATCAAAGCCCTCGAACTGCACCGCAATCCGGTCCTGCAATAGCGGCGGGAACATCGAGCGCGCATAGGCGCTGGGCACGATGGTCAGGTCGCTGCACAGCACCTGGTGAAAGCTCAGCATTTCGGTGTTGCGGTCGCCCAGGCGCTGGGCCTGGTCGGGCGGGTAGGCGGCATCCCAGCCATGGGCCAGGTAGCTGGGGAACTCGATATAGCTGATGATGGCGGCTTGCAGCTCGCCATAGAGCCAATTGGGCGCGCCCCAGAGCGAATGGGCGACGACCACATCGATCTTGCGGCCCTGGGCGGTTTCAAAGTCTTCCAGCGCCTTGAGCACGCCCCGGCAGATGCGCGCCGAGCGCTCGACCTTGTCCGAGTAGTAGTAGCTCTGGGGGCCGACGATCAGGCCGTCGGGCTGGAACGACAGCAGGTGGTCGCAGTGCTTTTCGTGGTTGGCCTTGTGGCCGGGCGTGGTCATGAACCAGGCATCTGCGATGCCCTGGGCACGCAGGTGGCTGCACAGCAGGCTGTACTGGCTCGGGTAGACCGCACCTACAAAAACGATCAGAGGTTTGTCTGTCATGGTCGGCAAAAGGTCGGGGTCAAGGGTCACAGGGGCAGGTGGTCATTGGCATGCGTAGCGGCCGGTGCCAAGGGCACGAGCGGCTCGCCGTCCGAGATCTGGTATTTGCGCATCTTCTCCCACAGCACCTTGCGGCTGATGCCCATCTGCTGGGCGGTGTTCTGGCGCTTCCAGCTGTTGGCATGCAGCGCTTCGATGATGCGGTTGCGTTCTTCCTGGTCCCAGTTGCCGCGCTCGGCCAGCAGCGGTCCGGCCGCAGCGGTCTCCAGCGGAAAGGTCGCCGCCGACAGGCTCTGGGCCTGCTGCAAGAGGCGATCGGTGGCGCCGCCGGCATGCCAGTCCTGGGTCTGGCGGGCGGCTACGCCAATGCGCTCGGCGAGGTTGCGCAGCTCGCGCACATTGCCGGGGAAGTACATCTGCGCAATCGCGTCGAGAATGAACATCGGCGGCCCGCCCAGGCGCTCCATCATCTCCTCGCCCACTACCTTGCGCAAGATGCTGTTGAAGATGGCCAGCTTGTCGGCCTCGCCCCGCTCTTCGAGGCTGGGCATCTGCAGCTCGATCACCGCCAGGCGAAAGAACAGATCGGCGCGGAAGCGCCCGGCATGCACGAGCTCGCGCAGCGATTTGTTGGTGGCCGCCACCAGGCGGAAATCCAGCGCCACCGGAGACGTGGCGCCCAGCCGGGTGACCGTGCGCTCTTCGAGCACGCGCAGCAGCTTGACCTGCTGGTAGAGCGGCAGGTCGGCGATTTCATCAAGAAACAGAGTGCCGCCATTGGCCTGCTCAAAAAAGCCCTTGTGCGCCGTCACCGCACCGGTGAACGAGCCCTTGGCATGGCCAAAGAACAGCGACTCAAAGAGGCCGTCGGGGATCGCGCCGCAGTTGACCACGACAAAGGGCCCCTGGCCGTAGTGCGTGTTGCGCTCATGCAGGCGTTCGGCCACGCGTTCCTTGCCGGTGCCCGTCTCGCCAAAGATCAGCACGCTGTGCTCGCAGTCGGCAAAGGTGTCCACATCGCGCAGCAGGGCCAGCATGCACTCGGCCTCGGCGATGATGTCGTCGCCCCGCGGCTGCTTGTGCTTGGTGCTTTGCAGGCGCCGCACAATGCGCACCAGCATCGCGCGCAGCTCGGCGCCGGTAAAGTCAAAGGGCAGCACATGGGAGTACTCGGTGGCATAGGTGCCCGGCCCTTCGCCACGCGGCTTGGCGCTGACCCACAGCACCGGCATGCCGCCAAAATTGCCCTCGATCCCCTGGCGCGTGAAGCGCGCACCTTCCAGCACCGACACACTCACCACCGCAATGGCGTTGCCCCCTTGCGCCACCACGGGCGACAGGTTCAGGCCATCGGCGCGCACCACGTCCACATCCAAGTTGACCATGCAGCGCTCCACGCGCTCTGCAATGTCCGCTTGGCCTTCCCAGACGTAGATGACCAAATCGTTCTGATTCACGTTCTATTCCCTCGGTTCTTCATGTCGCTGCGCTCACTCCTGTCTTCATTGCACGATCTGGGCGGTATCGCATTGGATGCCCAGCAAATCCACGCTGGCGCGGCCCAGCTCGATGCCCAGGCCCTGCAGCAGCAGGTCCAGTGCGCTGCCAATGGTGTTGAGCAGAGGTGCAAGCAGGGCGCTGACCACCGTGACCACCACATTGAGCAGCGCATTGAGGCCGCCGAGCAAGCCGCCCAGCAGCCCGCCAAGCAGGCCGCCCAGCACGCCGTAGTACTCGGCGTTTTGCACATCCCCCACCAGTGCCGGCACCTGCTTCAACAAATTGCTGACTGTTGTGCCAAGCCGCAGCCCATTGGGGCCGCTGGAGCGCTCCACGTCCACCTGCATGCCGACCAGGCATTCGTCCACATTGCTGCTGTTGTAGGGGCAGGCCTGGGCATTGGGCGGCGATGTGTAGCTGGCGCCTTGCAGCAGCGACGTAGACAGCTTGCTTTGCACGCGCAGACCGCCCAGCAGGTTGAGCAGGTTCAGGTCCACCAGCTCGGTCTTTTGGCAGATGCCATTGGCATTCAACTGGCCGATGCAGACATCACCAATCGCCGAGCGCACGGAGATATTGGCCCGCCGGTCATTGCGGGCTGGTGTGCACTGGATGGCTTCGAGCGTGCCGGTGCTGCGCACCAGATCGACTTGAATGGGGATGTGCACGCGGATACCCAGCAGGTTGCCCAGCAGTGCGGTCAGCAGGCCGGGCGTGCTGACATTCTTTTGCTCACCAATGTTGACGGTCAGTCGCACCTGGGCGCTGCGCGCCTTGGTCTGGCCATTGGCCGGGCCGATGGCATTGCGTGGTGGCTCCACCACGGTGAGGTTGGCGTCCAGAATGCCCGGCAGCCCCAGGCCCAGCGCCACGCTGTTGGTGCCGTTGGCAGCGACCAGGTGGGTGCGCACCAGGTCACCCAGGCCAATAGCTGCATCGAGCCCCGCGCCGATGGGCGAGGCAGCGCCCCCTGCGGAGATGACGGCCAGCAGGCCCTTGTCACCGCCCAGCGGCAGCTTGATGTTGGCGAGCTGAAAGGCCGCCAGGTAGGCGCGCAGATCGACCAGCGCAGCAATGTCGACGCCGGCATTGAGCAGGCTGTCGCTGCCGGCATTGATTGCCGCGTCGATCAGGTCGATCACCGAGGCATTCACATTGGCCAGGTCATTGGGGGTGAGCAACGCCAGGTCGTTGACGCCAATGGGCAGGCCCAGCACCTTGAGCAGACCCGAAGGCGTGATCTTGGCATTGGCGATGCCGTCCTTGTCGAGGATGGTGAGCCGCTGGATATCCAGCCCCACCAGCGCGGTGATGCGGCCCAGCAGGCCATTGTTGTTGAAGCGCAGCAGCTGCGAGCCGATCGAGAACGCGGCCACCGGCTCGCTGTCCTTGGCGGCGGTCGCAGCCGCTGCCACCAGGCGCGAGCCCACAAAGGGCAGCAGCTGCAGCACCTCGCCTTGCAGCTGCACGCGCACCGCGTTCATCGGGCTGCTGCCCAGGCCAAAGCGCAGCGCATCGGCCTTGCTGCTGTCCCAGTGGCCGCAGTCGATGCGGCGCTGCTCATTGTCCAGCGACACGCGTAGCTGGGTGGTCACGCTTTGGTTGGCTGCCGCCTGGCCGAGCCCGCAGGTGGCCGAGTTGCCATAGGTGATGGCATTGACCGCTTCGAGCGCGGCCACATCGGCGATGCGCTGCAGATCGCGTTTGGCGTAGTACATATAGCCAATCTGCACAGTGGCCAGCAAGGTGACCAGCACCGCGGCGAGCAGCGCAAACTGCAGCAGCACGGCGCCGCGCTGGGCCAAGGGCAGGGCGCGTTGGCGGGATAGGGGGCTACAGGCGGACATGGTGCAGATCCTCCTTACAGCAGCGATGCAAAGTGCACCACGCTTTTTTCATAGAGCTGCCGGGGCTCGGTGACCCACACGCTCTGCGTGCCAAACAATGGCGCGAGCTGGTAGCGCAGCTCAAAGGTGGCGCTGCCGGTGCCCGTGCTGGGGCAGGCCGCTTGCCACTGGATGGGGCTGACCGTGAGCTGGTCGGCCACGGTACCGGGTACGTCACTGCGCTCCAGGCTGGAGCGCACCGATTGCAGCACCCGCAGCTGGATGGTGGCGCGGTTGGCTGCGGCCTGCGTGGGGTGGCAGGGGTCGCTAACCCCCGCTGCCAGCACACCCAAAATGGCGCGCGCGCCATCTCCTGCTGCCCGCGTGAGCGACTGCTGCGCCTGGAACGCCCGCCAGTACACCGTCAGGCCCAGCAGCATGACGATCATGAAGACCGCAATCAAGGCAAACTCGATGGCCGCGACGCCACGCTGCGGTCCCGGTGCGCCTGCGCAGCGGCTGGTGCAGGGCTGCTTCATAGCATCCTCCTGTCAACCAACAAGCTGGCCTGGGCCTGCAGGCTGGCCGGCAGTATGAGACCCAGCCCCGGGATCGCCGGCGCAATCGCGCCCTGGCGGTAGTTGGCAATGCGGTAGCTGACCAGCACCAGGCAAGGGTTCTCGATATTGCAGTCGAGCGCGGGATTGAGCGCAGTGTCCTGGTTGCAGGCAGTGTCTGCCAGGTGGCAAAGGGTGAAGTCGATATCGCCCTCGGCGGGCCGCAGCTCGGCGGGCAGCCAGCTGAGCGCATTGGCCGTGGTGCGGCGCGCCTGCAAGCTGCGGAAGGCCCAGGTGGGCGGGTTGCTGCCGATGATCGTAGAGCTGGGGTAGCGCAGTGCCGCCCGGGCGCCTTCTTCGACCGCGTACTGCATCGACTGGCGCACCAGAAAGGTGAGGCCATAGCAGACGATGCCATAGAGCAGCAGGAAAAACACCGGGAAGATGATCGCCCACTCCAGCGCATACACGCCGCGCTGCTGGCGCGAACGCCTGCAGTGGTGCATGAGCGGAGTGGGGTGCGGGCGCATGGCGGGCTCCTGGGCGGTAAGTGTTACTGCTTCACATCCATGCCGGTCTCAAAGCGCTCGGGGATCTTGGTCTCAAAGCTCTTGAGGTAGCGCTGGTAGCTGCGGCTGGCTTGCTCGCCATCAATGGCGCGGGGGTGTACCCCGGGCGATGCGGTCTGCATGGCCAGCAGGCGCTCGGTGGCGTTGCCGATGATGATCGGGCGGCTGCGCCAGATGACGGGGTTCTCCAGCGAAGGATTGCTGTTCTCCGTGGCCAGCGGGATATAGGGCTGCGTGGCGGGCGAGGCGCGCTCGGGGATATCCACGACAGGCGCTTGCCGTGTCATCTCCAGGCTGGGCACCTCGGCTTCGACCGATGCCACGGCGCGGCTGGATTCGGCACGCACGGTGGTGACCGAGAACCCCGCACAAGCAGCAAGGCCCAGCAGCACGGAACGCCAGGTGGGGAGAGAAAGAGACTGAGACATGGGTTACTCCTGGTGGTGCTAAGGCGCGATGGGGCCTGCCGGGGTATTGGTGATGTGCGGGCTGTCGTTGCCAGCGGCTGTGCTGCGCAAGGCCGTGGGCACGGCAGGCCCAGGGCCGGCAGCAGGCCCTGCAGATGGCGTTGCAGCCGGCGCCGCGATTGGCTCTGTAGCCACAGCTGGACGCGGGCTGGCCGCAAGTGCTGCGCCGTCCACCAAGGGCGCCGCCGCAGCCGGTACTGGCGCTGGCAGCTCGCCCCCGTTGCGCCGGCGCATGGCGGTCTGCACGGTCTGCAGTTGGGCCTGCAAGGTCTGCATCGAGTTCGCGTCGATCAGCGCGGGCACATTCTTGGCGGCGGGCTGGCTCAGGCGCTGCAGCAGTTGCGAGGCCTGTGCCTTCTGGTCGCTGGCCATCAGGTAGAGGGCCAGGTTGAGCTGCACCCGGGCATTGCCCGGGGCCAGCTGCGCCGCCTGCAACACTGGCAGATGGGCGGCCTCGGTCTGGCCGTCCAGCATATGGGCGTAGGCCAGGTCGCTCAGCACATCGGCATCGATGGGGTTGATCTGGCGCGCCATCTCCAGCTGCGCAATAGCGTTGGGGTACTGGGCCTGGCTGGCATACAGCAGGCCCAGGCCGCGCCGCGCGCGGGCCACGGTGCTGCTGTCGGGGTCGGCCAGCAGCGCCTGGTAGCCTTGCTCGGCCGATGCGCCCTGGCCGGTATTGCGCAGTGCATCGGCGCGCATCAGCCGGATCTGCGGCTGGCTGCCGTACTGGCGCTCAAAGGCCTGCGTATGCGCCAGCGACGCATACCACTGGTTGGCCTGCTGCATCTGGCGAATCAGGTTCAGATAAGTCTGCTGCGGGTCGATCTGGGTCAGCTGCGCGGCTTTTTCCATTTGCTGCTGGGCTTGCGCTGCCGTGCTTTGTTCGGCGGCGCCATAGCCTTGCGGGCCTTTGGAGGCGCAGCCGGTCAGCAGCGCAGCGGCCAAGGCCAGCAGCGGCATCGAACTTGTTCGGGTGTTGCTGAGGTGATGGCGCATAGTTATTTCCCTCCTATCGCCGACAGTGAGCGGATCACCGCGGTAAAGCCAGGCCCTGCGGTAATCACGATCAAGGCGGGCAGCAAGGTCAGCACCATCACGCCGGTCATCTTGACCGTGATCGTGCCGATCTTTTCCTTGAAATTGGCCTGGCGCTTCTCGCGCAGGCGTAGGCTGAACTCGCGCAGCGGCTCTTGCACTGCGCCGCCATGCCGGTCCACCTGCACCAGCAGGTTGACCACGGCACTCATGTCGTCGTCCGCGCCCAGCATCGCCAGGCGCTGCAGCGACTGCTCACGCGTGCGGCCCGAGCTGTAGAGCCGATTGGCCAGGCCCAGCTCGGCGCTCAGCACGCGCAGCACACTGCCAAACTCAGAGGCCAGAATATGCAGGCTCTGGTCAATGCTCAGGCCCACGCCCTGCAGCAGGCGCAGCAGGTCAACAAACAGGGGTAGTTCTTCGACGACTTGCTTGCGGCGTGTCGTTGCCTTGGAGCGCAAAATCCACTTGGGCAGCATCAGGCCCAGGCTGAAAGCTACAAAGCCTTGGAACACGGCGGTGGTGCCCTGTGGCTCGAAAATTAGCAGCGCCAACACAGGTAGGGCCAGGCACAGCAAGATGCGGCTGGTGACAAATGTGAAGGCGCCACGTGCCATCTCGATGCCTGCCTGCTCCATGAGCTTGCGGTCCTCGTCCGCAAACAAGGCCTTTGCCAGTCCGGTGTCCAACCAGGCAGGCGGCTTGAGACGATCGATCATCTGCTGGGCCGCTTCTTGCTCACTTTGCGATGCGGAGCTTGGCAGCGCTTGCAGCCCGGGTATGGGGAAGGGTTGAATCACCGCAGCTGTCGCCTCGCGCTGCCGCAGCAACTGCGCGACGCGCAACTCGGTGCGTTCGCTGCGGTGCTGGCGCAGCAGCAGCCTGCCTGCGAGCATCAGCAGCCCCAGCGCAGCCAGCACCAGGCTGGCAATCCACAGTTGATCGCTGGTCATCGGCAATCCTCCGTGCAGCAAACAGGCTCTGGAGGAGGCGAATAACGGCGGTCGTTCAGGAATGTGGGTCGAGACATCAGTCGGACTCCCTATTTCAGGCGTGCCAGCCGGTACAGCAGAAAGGAGCCAAATACTTCCAGGCCTGCTGCGATAAAGATCATTTTTTGGCCGGTACTGTCTTGCCACAGCCGCAGGAAGTAGCCCTGGTTGAGCAGCATGATCAAGCTGCCCACGATGATGGGCAGCAAGGCCAGGATCCAGGCTGAAAGACGCACCTCGGTCGAGAGGGAATGGAGCTCGCGCTCGGCCGATTGGCGGTCGCGGATATAGGCGGACACACGTTCGAGCACCTGGTCCACACGGCCGCCGTAGCGCGTGCTCATGCGGAAGACGGCAGCGAGCAGCCCGAACTCGGCCAGCTTCCAGGTGCGCTCCAGCTGGGTCATTGCCTGGCCCAGGTCGGGCGAGACGCTGAGGGACGCATTGACATGCTGCAAGGCGCTGCCCAGCGGCTCGGGCACATTGCCGCTGGCAAACTGGAAGGCGGCGTGGGGCGAGTTGCCGATAGAGATCAGCCGCACCATATTGTCCAGAAAGCCCGGCAGCAGCGAGAGCATCTTGGCGCGGCGCTTGCTCACCCGGTGCCAGATGCCAAACCAGGTCAGCAGCGCATAGACGGCCAGCACCATCAGGCCCAGAAGTGCGCCGGCCTGCATCGCAATCAGCATGGCCAGCACGACGCCCACTGCAGCAATCATGGCCAGACCCCGTGGCGTAATGCCCCAGGCGCCATAGCCCAGATGGTCATACAACCATTGCCGCGCCGAGGCCGAGGGCGTGAGCGCAGCAGGCAAGGCTGCAGAAGCTCTGGGGTCGGCTGCCATGCCGGGCATCGGTGCGGCGGCTGAGGGGGCCAGCAGATCGCGCTGGATATCGCGGCTGCGCTGTATATGGCCGGTAATCGATTGCCGGGCTTGCTGCTGGCGCGCACGGGAGAACAGCCACAGCGCCAGGGCCAGCAGCGCGCAGGCGAGGGCGGCGATGACCAAAACGACTGGGTGGATGTTCATCGCTGTCCTCCGCCGCTGCCGGCCTGCTGCTGGCCCCGCCACCAGGCCAGCAATTTGGGCGAATGCGGCGAGATGCCCATGGAGATCCAGTGGTCCTGCTCCTGGCCGTCAGGGCCGGTCTGGGCCTCGTAGCGGTAGAGCTCCTGGGTGGAGATCATGTTGTCCGTCATGCCGGTCACCTCGGTCAGCGACAGCAGGCGGCGCCGGCCATTGGAGAGGCGGCCGATCTGCACGATAAAGTCCACCGCATTGGCAATCTGGCGGCGCAGGCTCACCTCGCTGCCCTGAAACCCCGCAAAGCCGGCCAGCATCTCGGCGCGGTAGAGGCATTCGCGCGGCGAGCTGGCATGGATGGTGCCCATCGAGCCATCGTGGCCGGTGTTCATCGCCTGGAGCAGCTCCAGCACTTCGCCGCTGCGCACTTCGCCCACGATGATGCGGTCGGGCCGCATGCGCAGGCTGTTGACCAGCAGGTCGCGGATGCTCACATGGCCCGAGCCATCAAAGCTGCCCGGGCGGCTTTCCAGCCGCACCACATGGCTGTGGTTCAGGGCCAGCTCGGCGGTGTCCTCGATGGTCACAATGCGCTCGTTGCTCGGGATAAAGCTGGCCAGGGCGTTGAGCAGGGAGGTCTTGCCCGAGCTGGTGCCGCCGCTTACCAGGATGTTGCAGCGTGCCTTGACGGCCATCTCGAGAATGCGGCAGATGTCTTCGCTGAAGCTGCCCAGCTCGACCAGATCTTTGGGCGTGAGCGGGTCCTTGCGGAACTTGCGGATCGAGACCGTGGGGCCGTCGATGGCCAGCGGGCCGATGATCACATTGATACGGCCGCCATCGGGCAGGCGGGCATCGACCATGGGGCTGGATTCGTCCAGGCGCCGCCCCAGCGGCGCCAGAATGCGCCGCACGATGCGCAGCACATGCTCGTCGTCCTTGAAGTGCGAGGCCTCGCGCTCGAGCATGCCGCCGCGCGAGACATAGATGTCGCGGTAGCCATTGATGAGGATGTCCTCGACGCGCGCATCTTCCAGGAGCGGCTGCAGCGGGCCCAGGCCGGTGAGCTCACGGCTAAGCGCCTCGGCCACCTGGCGGGCTTCCTGCTCATTGACGGGCACCGCGTGCAGGCGGATAAAACTGTCGAGCTCGAGCTTCACAAACTGCGCAATCGCCGCCTGGGACCAGCGGCCAAACTCCGCCCCCAGCTCCTCGATGCGGCTGAGCAGGTGCTCATAGGCATGGTTCTTGAGATCGGCAAGCAGCTGGGCATGCTGCAGGTTCTCGCTGGCAGCGGCGGCGGAGGTGGTGTAGTCCGTGGTCGTCATGGTGGTTTTCAGTGTCCGCGCAGGCGCTGGAGAAGGTGTTGCAAGGGTCCGACCGCGCCGCTGCGGTGGCCCACACGCTGTGGATGGTGCGCGGCCAGTAGCTGGTCGGCGAGCTGGCCGACCGCCTTCACATAGGGCTCGCTGCGGCGCTGCGCCTGCAGCAGCAGGCCCCGGTTGACCTCCTGCATCAGTGGCCGGCGGCGCTCGGGAATGCTGCCAAGCAAGGGCAGTTGCAACTGCGCCGCCATGTGGCTGGCCGCCAGCTCCAGCCGGCTGTCATGGCGGTTCACGATCAGCTCGACGCGCTCGGGCGCAATGCCGATGGCCTGCAGTTGCTGTAGGAGCTCGGCAGTCCAGACCACGCTGGCCACGCTCTGGTCGCAGACCAGCCAGATCTGGCTGGCCTGGGGCAGCACCTCGGCCATCACCGGCAGGGGCGTGTCGGCGCCAAGGTCCAGCACCAGGTGCTCAAAATACTGGCCCAGGCGCTGGACCAGCGCGTCGATCTCTCCGGCCGCTGGCAGCGCAGCATGGCGGGGCATGGTCAGCAGCCGCAGACCGCTGGGGTGGCGCGACAGCGCACTGGCCGCCATGCGCTTGTCCAGGCGCCGCTGCTGGCTGAGCGCATCGGCCAGGCTGAACTCGCCCGGGGTGTTGAGGTAGATGGCGCAATCTCCGCCCGAGGCGCCCATGTCCAGCAGCAAGGCATGCAAGCTCTGCCCATCGGCGGTGTGGCTGGCTGGCACGGCAGCCTTGCCGCTGCGCGCAGGGCTCAGGCCCTCTTGCAGACGCCAGGCCAGGTGCGATGCCAGCAGGCTGCAACCCAAGCCAGCGCGGGCCGAGAGCAGCGCGGTGATAGGCGCGGCATCGGCACGGCGCTGGTCCACGGCAGCGGGGCGGGCCAGCAATTGGCTCACCACGCGCTGGGCCGGGTCCAGCGGTGCATCCAGATCCAGAAAATCCTGCACGCCGGCGCGCAACGCTGCCAGCAGGCATGGGGCGTCTTGCGCATGGCCAATCGCCAGGCGCGGGATATGCGGAAAGGCCTGCTGCAGCTGGGCCACCAGCGCAGTGGCGGCATCGACATTGGCGCTGTCAAACTGCACCAGCACCGCCTGGGGCTGCAGCTGCTGCACTTGCTCGGCCACCGTATACAGGCTGGGGGCGACATGGGGCTGGGCGCCGCCCAGCAGCCGCTGCATCCAGACCAGCGCCAGCGCGCCCTGTGGCGCGGGCGCCTGGACCAGCAGCAGCGGCACGGTGGCCGGGCTGTCGCCTGCGGGGTTGGCGGTGGCAGGCACTGGGGTCAGCGAAGGTGGTACGGCGCGCAGGGCCGGGCGCTCGCTGGCATCGGCCGGCGCAGGCCGGGCCTGCCCGGGCCTGGGGGTAAGTAGGTCGGCCAGCGAGGGGCTCTCGGGCGCGGAGCCTGCGCTGTGGGGGGCGAGCGAGTCCTTGTTCATGGCATCAGTACGAAAAGCCGGGCAAGGGAGAGTCGGCATAGGGCGCGCCTACCGCATAAGGTGCCCAGACGCGGCCCGCATTGGGCAGCTCCTGCTGCGCGCCGGGCAGCAGTGCCTCCAGGTTGGTGCCGGCCGGCAGCGGCTGCACCAGGCGGGGCGTGACGATGATCACCAGCTCGGTCTCTTCCTGCGAGTAGTTGAGGTTCTTGAAAAAGGTGCCCAGGATGGGCAGGTCACCGAGCAGCGGCACCTTGTTGACATTGGACAGGGTCGATCGGCTGACCAGCCCGCCAATGACAAAGCTCTCGCCATCGGCCAGCTCGACAAAGGTGTCGGCACGGCGGGTGCGCAGCGCGGGCACCGAGATGTCATTGATCGTCACGCCCTGGGTGTAGTCCAAGTCGCTGGCCTCGGGCGCCACCTTGAGGGCGATGCGCTCGTTGGACAGAATGGTCGGCGTCAGCTGCAGCTTGACGCCAAACTCCTTGTACTGGATGGAGATATTGTTGCTGCCGCCGCTGGGCACGGGGATCGGGATCTCGCCACCGGCCAGAAAGCTTGCGGTCTGGCCGCTGTGGGCCACCAAGGTAGGTTTGGCGAGCACGCGCGCCAGGCCATTGCCTTCGAGAAAACCCAGCTGCGCAGTAATGCCCCGGCCGCTGAAGGCCCGGCCAAAGCCGAGCACCAGGTTCATCGCACTGGCAATGGCTGTCGTGCCATTGTCGCTACCACCGCTACCGCCGCTGCCGCTGGAAGAGCCACTGCTGCTGCCATTGCTGCCCGGGGTGTAGACGCCGAACTGGAAGCCATGGTCATTGGCCCCGCCGCTGTTGAGCTGCACGCCCGCGCGCCGCATGGCCGATTTCTTGAACTCCACCACCTGCACATCCACCTGCACGGTATTGCTGCGCACATCCACCTGGGCGCGGTCGGTCAAGGGCGTGCCTTTGGGCGCAGTGGCCGCCAGTTCTGCCGAGGCGCGCGCGTGCTCAGGGAGGGACTGGAGGCGGCGCTCCAGCAACAGGCGCGGGCCACTGACCACAACGCTCCAGGTCTGCGGTTCGCCCTGGCTGGGCCAGACCATCAAGGTGGTGCTGCCAGCGGCCTTGGGGGTCAGCAGCAGCTCGGCCGGGCGGGCAGGGCGCGGGGCGGCAGCCTTGCCAGCGGCGGGCTTGCCGGTCTGGGGCAATTCGCCCAGCACCTGCACATCCAGCACGGCTGGGTCGCCAATGGCGATGCGTGCAATGGCAATACCGGGTTTGAACAGCTGCTGCTGGCCTTGCACCAGCGCCAAGGGTTGCACGCTCAGGGCAGCGGGGGCCACAGGCTGGGCCTGCACGGCCAAGGCGCTGGCCAGCAGGGGCAGCCAGGCGGCGGATGCGAGTGCGGTGGTTCTCATAGTCTGTTCCCTCGTCTGTCTCGTTCTGGTTTCGGGCCTTGCGGGCCCGTGTGCGCCTGTGTGGCGCGGTCAACCGGGGCTGACAACCCCGGCTGCCATCAATAACGTACGGTCTGCACGCTCGCGCCCTGGTAAACCTCCAGCGAGCGTGGTGGCGCAATGGGTGCAGCGGGCGCGGGCGCCTTGGCCTGCGTGATGGTGGGGGGGCGGCGCGCCGGTTTGCTGTCGGCGCCGGTTGCCAGGTCCTTGAAGCGCAGGCCGGCAAAGGAGCGGTCCATGCCCTGCAGCTCCTCGCCCTTGGCCAGCTTGCCTGCTACCGGCTGCAGCACCGTGGGCAGCGCGGCGAACAGGGCCGGGTCGGGCACGCGGCTGTCATCAGGGTGGCGCAGCGCCAGGCTCAGCTGGCCGTATTTCTCGGCCAGGGTCAGGCGCTCCACATCCTGCAGCGGTACGGCCAGCACGGCGGTCGCGGCACTGCGAGCCGCCTGGGCATCTTGCGTATTGCGCCTGGCCGCATTGGCGCTGCTGCCGGTCTTGGCGGCCTCTTGCTCTTCCTGCTGGCGCTGGGCCTGGGTGAGCGGGGGGTTCTCGACACTGGCTGCGCCATAGGCCAGCACCCGGGTGCGTGCCAGCAGCAGCCGGGTCTGGCTGTCCACCTCGGCCGCGTCGGTTTTGCCATCCAGCGTAAAAAACACATCGACAAAATCGCCGGGCCGCACATGGTGGCCGGCGGCCATGGCCTCGCGGATACCGACCGACACCGCGCGTTGGCCGGGCTCGACCTGCAAGGCCAGGCCGCTGATCAGTTGCTGCTCAAAGAGCGGTGCATCGGCCACCAACGCCATCGTGGTGGTGCGGCCCAGCAGAGCATCGGTGTTGGAGAAGCTGGAGGCCACGGCGACTGGCAACTGCGCGATCTTGAGGTCGTCTGCCACCAGGCGCTGGCCTGCCGCTATGGGCTTGGCAGCCACCACAACGGCAAAGGTGGGCGCCGCTTGGCTGGCAGCACCGCTGCTTGGCGCCGTGGTCGGTGCCACCGGCCGATTGGCTGTCTGGCGGCCCAGCAGCAAGGCGCCCAGGCCCAGGGCCAAGGCCAGGACCAGCAGCAGGCCGGCCAGTATCTTGGTGAGGTTCATGGTTGAGGGCTCCTAGAGGTTGAACGCGGCATATGCTTTGCTGTCGCGGCAGCGTGTGCGGCCCAGGGGGCGACAGCAAAACACATGGAAGGTGGAGGTGAATAGAGGTGCATGTCAGCAGTCCTTCAACCCTGGAAAGGCACGGAGTTGCGCATCATCAGCACGATCGCCACCAGCGCCATATAACCGGCATAGGGAATGCTGCGCTGTGGGCCACGAGGCCGGTCATTGGCAGGCGCATCTGCACCGGCTGCCAGTACGGGCTGCAGCAGGGGCAGCCTGGCCAGCAGCAGCGCGCCTTGAGGGCTGCGTAACAGAATGCGGCACCCCAGCACCACCATGCTGTGCAGACCGGCAAGCAGGCTTGCACCCAGCCAGATGGCCAGCAGATAGGGGGACAGCCCAAACCACAGGCCAGCGACCGCCGCAAACTTGACATCTCCGGCGCCCATCCAGCGGATGGCGTACAGGGGTAGCAGCGCGACAAAGGCCACCGCCATACCTGCCAGGCCTTGCCAGGCCAGCATGTCGAACGGCTGTGCACCTCCGAACAGTGCTGCCAAGCCTGTGGCCAGGCCCAGCAGCACCATCCAGTTGCGCACCTTGCGGCTGCGCAGATCCATGACTGCTATGGCGACGAGCCACAGCAGCAGGATCCAGGTGAAGGCAGTGGTAGCCACGTTGAGCGTTCAGTGAGCTTAGGTGCCGGGGGTCGTCAGTGCGTTGCTGATCTTGGTAAAGACCACTTGCAGCTTGGTACCGATATCGGTCAATGCCACCAGCAGACCGACGGCAATCAGCCCCGCAATCAACCCATACTCAATGGCGGTCGCGCCTTCTTCATCGTTCCAGAAGTTCTTGATGCTGTTGGTCATGATGCTCTCCATTTACATAGCCCAGCTGAAAAACAGTGGCAGGCGTGGGCAAGCGCCTGTCGCTGTGGAAACCCGTACCTCTTACCAGCGCAGTGCGCGCGCTGCACCCGGGCCTTGCGGCTGGCTGAGCAGCTGCGTGTCCCATCGGTGGTCCAGGCGCAGCGGCAGGTGCTGTGCAGTCAAAACAGGGGCAGAGGTATACGTTGTTCCAGGCCGGGCAGGGGCTGCGCGGCTGCCAGCCAGCGGCGCGGGGCCAGGGCCGGCAAAGGGGCGCTGCGCAGCGGCAGGCGCGGGGGCATTCGCAGAGCGCTGGGCAAAGAGCTGGTCGAGCCAGTGCTCGGGCAAGTCGCGGGGCAGCAACTGGCCGGTGGTGCGGGTCAGGCGCAGTTCATTGATGCGCTGGTCATACATGGCGTCGGCGGCGTCCAGCATCAGGCGCTGTACGTCGAGCTGGGCATCGAGCACCTGCGAGAGGTTACCCCGGCCCACTTCCAGGAGGCGCCGGTAGCCCTCAAAGGCGGCGCTGGCTTCGCGCACGGCATCGCGCAGCTGGGCCTCGCGGGCGCGGCCTGCCTGCCAGCGGCCCCAGGCGGAGGACGCAGCCTCATGCACCTGGCGGCGCACGGCCTCTTGCTGGGCCTGCTGGGCCTGCAGCTCGCTGATGGCCTTGAGGATGCGGTCACGCAGCTCAAAGCCATTGCCAAAGTTCCAGTTCAGCTCCACGCCGTAGCGGGTGCCTTCGGTGTAGAGCACGCTCTTGGGATCGCGCGTGTGCGAGACGACGGCGGCCACCGTGGGCCAGCGCTGGGCCTTGCTGCGCTCCACCTCGGCCTGGGCGCGCTCGATCAGGTGGCCGATCTCGCGCAGCTCGGCGCTTTGGTCCTCGGCGGCCAGCAGCGCCGCTTGCTCATTGGTCGGCACCCAGAAGCTGGGCACCTGGGGCTCGGGCAGCCAGGACAGGCTGGGGATGTAGTTGAAGTAACGGGTAAAGCGGGCCTGCGCATCGATGCGCTGGGCCTCCAGCGCATTTTGCTGGGCCAGCGCGCTGGCGCGGCGCGATGCGGCCTGGCGCAGGTCATTGCGGCCCACGGCGCCCAGCTCGGCGCGGCGCTCTTCGACCCGGGCGAGCTGGCCGATGATCTCGGCCGACTCGGCAGCAATGCGGGCCTTGGTCTGGAAGCGGTGCAGCTCGAGCAAGGCCGACAGCGCATCGAGCAGCACATTCTGGCGCGTGGTGTAGAGGGCGCTGCCTTGCGCCGCTTCCATGGCCTGGGCCGAATCGATGCCGGCGCTGATGGCGCCGCCATCGAGCAGGTTCATGCGCACCTCGGCGTTCACTGCCGTGTACGAGCTGCGCCTCCCGCCTTGGGGCAGGGCCGCATTGCCGGCCGAGGTGCCCAGTTTGAAGCTGGGCCAGCGCGCGCCCTCAGCCGTGTGGGTGTCGTAGCCGGCTGATTCCACGGCGGCGCGCGCCTTGCGCACATCGGGGTGGTCGCTCAGCATCGTGTAGAGCGCTGCCAGCAGCTGCTGCTGGGACGCGTTGCCCGCGAGTGTGCCGGGCATCAGCTTGGGTGCCAGCTGCAAGGCGGCGGCAGGTGCCGTGCTGGCGGGAATGACAGGGGCGGCCGGCGTCGGAGCAGCCAGTTCTGCGCTTGCGGCGGGCGCGGTGCTGCTGGCAAGCGCAGGCGCGCTATCGCGGCTTTCTGGCGCAGCTTCGGCCATCTGCACGCGCAGCGGCATCTCCAGCACCGGCGTGGCATCGGACTGGCTTGCCTCCTGCACCGGCACGGTGCCATCGGAGAAGCCCTGCGCCTGCAGATCGCTGCTCGCCCAGGCCATGGTGAGCGCGCAGACAATCCCCCAGACCGAGGCGCCCTGCGGCTCGGCGCGCCCGGCGCAAGCCAGGCGCGGCTGGGCCGCCAGGCAGCGTGCAGGCAGGCTGGCCGCCTGGCCAAGCGGCATGCTGCTAAGGGGTGCGGGGGCAAAGAGGCGCATCGCTCAAGGCTCCCGGAAAGCTTCGCTCTGGATATGCAGCACGGGGCGCAGCAAATACCAGATAAAGGGTTCACGGCCCAGCAGCAGATCGAGCTCGGCCTGCATGCCAGTGGTGATGCGGTTGTCCTTGCGGCCGACCCAGGGCTGGGCCAGGCTGGCCTGGATGCGGAAATACGACGGCGCATCGGGCACGTTCGGGTCGTGGTCGGCGTCGGCCGATACCAGGGTGACCTTGCCGGGCACAAAGCCATAGCGCAGGTAGTCATAGGCGCTGACCTTGGCCTTGGTTTCCTGGCCAGCGCGCACATAGCCCCGGTCGGCCGGGTTCAGGCGCGCTTCCACGATGACCTCATCCTTGTCGGGCACGACTTCCAAGATCGCTTCGCCGGGCTTGACCACCCAGCCGGCGCCCGAGCTGCGCAGCCCTTTGACGACGCCGTCGGTCGGGGCCAGCACGACGGTACGGCTGCGCTGGTTGCGCGCGCGGGACAGGTCTTCGCTCAGGCTGAGCAGCTCGCGCTCGGTCTGGGCCAGCTCTTCGGAGGCACGGCGGCGGAACGCGCCCTGGGTTTCCAGAATCTTGGCCTGCGCCTGCTCGACCTTGGCGCGGTTGCTGACCAGGCTTTGCACGGCGGCGGCCAGGTCGGTGCGCACCAAGGTGAGGGCGCGCTGCTTGTCGAGCACTTCGAGCTGGCCAATCAGCTGCTCGGCCGCCAGCTGCTGGGCAATGCCGGCCTCTTGCTCATGCAGCGCCAGGCTGCTGCGCAGGCCGTCGATGCGGGCCTGGCTTTGCGCCACATCGCCCCGGGCCTGCAGCAGCATGGCCTGGCTCGAGGCCAGGCTGCCCTGGTATTCCAACGCCCGTGAGGAGAAGGCGCCCAGCTCGGCGCGAACAATCTTGCTCTCGAGCTCGCGCGGGAAATCCGTTGCCTTGAGCGCCAGGCCCTGGCTCTCTGCCGTGAGGCGCGTGCGGCTGGCTTGCGCGGTGGCGCTGCGGGCCGTCAACTGCTCCAGGTTCAGGCTGCTGCCGCCCAGGTCAATTTCGAGCAGCGGCTCGCCCTTGTGGACTTCCTGGCCTTCCTTGACATGGACGGTGGTGACGATGCCGCCTTCCAGATGCTGGACTGTCTGCACGCGGTCGGAGGGAATCACCTGGCCGCTGGCGACCACGACGTTCTCGACCGGGTAGAACAGGCCCACCAGCACCAGCACGCCCAAGGCGGCCAGCACGATGCGGCGCTGGTTGCGGCCGGGCTGGGGCGTGTCGGGAACCGGTGGCCGCTCCAGGTTTTGCAGCACCTGGGGCAGGTCGTGAAGGGAGCGGGCCGTCATGATGCCAACTCCTGGGCCTGCGCCGGGCCGGGTGCGGCCGATGGCTTGGCGGCAGCCGCGCTGCGCGATGCGGTGGCCTCGTTGGCAGCGGCCGCTGGCTTGCTGCTGACGCCAAAGAGCAGCGGCAGCATCTGCTCGGGCTGGCCCTGGTCCACCTGGCCGTCACCGCGCACATGGTAGATATGCTGGGCGAGCGAGGCTACGCGCAGCGAATGGGTGACGATGATGACCGTGTGCTTGGTCGCAATCTGGCGCAGGGTTTGCAGCAGCGCGGTTTCACTCTCGAAATCCAGGTCGTTGCTGGGCTCATCGAGAATCAGCACCGAGGGGTTGCGCAGGAAGAGCTGGGCCAGGCCGAGCTTGCGCAACTCGCCGGCTGACAGGCCCGCGCCGCCTTCGCCCAGGACAGTCTGGTAGCCCTGGGGCAGGCGGCTGATAAAGCTGTGCGCGCCCGACAGCTGGCAGGCCGCCAGAATCTGGCCGTCATCGGCATCGGGGCTGACCATGCGCAAGATATCGACAATGGGGCCGCTGAACCAGTAGGTTTGCTGTGCCAGGCAGCCGACCCAGCGGCCCAGGTCATTGCGCGGGAACTGCGCCATGTCGTACTCGTCGATCGAGATCGTGCCTTGCGTGGGCTGGTACAGGCCGGCGAGCAGCTTGGCCAGGGTGGATTTGCCCGCGCCATTGCGGCCCAGAATCGCATGGATGCCGCCGGGGCCGATCTGCAGCGACACCTGGTCCAGCGCCAAGTGGCCTGAAGGGTACTGGAAGCTGGCCTGCTCCAAGCGAAACACGCCGCGCGGGCGGGGCAGCGCAATGCGCTGGCTCTCGGGCTCCAGCGGCTCTTCCAGTGCTTTTTGCAGGCGGGCCGTGGCTTCGTTGGCACGGGCCAGCGAGCGCCAGTTGCTGGCCAGCTGGGCAATCGGGCCCAGGGCCTTGCCCGACAGCAGATTCACCGCCATCAGGCTGCCGATGCTCATCCACTGCGCATTGATGGCCAGCGCGCCCACGGTGATGACGGCGACCGAGAACAAGGTCAGCAGCACATGGCTGGTTTCCTTGGCGTTTTCCATCTCGCCGTTTTTGTCAAAGCTCTCGGCCAGCCATCGGTCATAGCCCGATTGCCAGGCCTGCTGGGCCGCTGCGTCATAGCCCAGCACCTTGAGGGTGCCGCGCGCATTGCAGATCTCGGCCGTGCCCCGGTCGAGCTGGCGCGCCTGCTCGACTTCTTCGACCCGGCCACTGCGCACCTCATCGGCCCACCACCAGGCCAGCACGCCCAGCACGACCATGGCCACCACGATCACCGGCAGCACGGGCCAGGCGATGATGCCGATCACGATCAGCGCGAGCAGAGCCATTGGCAGATCCAGCACCGAGGAGGCCACGCCGCCCGAGATGCACGAGCGCATCGAGCCGACATCGCGAAACAGCTGCAACCACTGCGTGGCCGAGCGCTGCTCCAAAGTGAGCAGCGGATGGGCCAGCATGGAGCGCATCAGGTTTTGGGAGACTTCGCGGTCGATCGTGGCGCCCGCTTCCCGCAGCGCACGGGCGCGCTTGCGGCGCAGGTACAGCTCCAGCGCCAGCATGCACAGTACGCCGGCCACCATGGCGGTGAGCGTAGCGGTGCCGCCGCGCGAGATGACACGGTTATAGACCTGCAGCAGGAAGATCGAGGGCAGCAGCCCGAGCAAGCTGATGGGCAGTGACAGCCAGACGGCCTGGTGCAAATGGCCTTTGGCATGGGCGAACGAGGTCGCCATGGCAGCAGCGAACGGGCTGGCCGTCGCCGCTTCGGCCTCCTGGGCCTGCGCCGTGGCTTCGGTGCGTGACACCAAGGCGCGGGGTAGCAGGTACTCGATCATGTTGGTCTCTCCCAATTCCTCTCAGCGATCCACTGTTGCGCTGCACAAATACACTATTTATTTATTGGTTTTTCTTATTAACTCGGAAACTCGACTGCGGTTTAGTCCGCCATTTCTTGTAATTTACTTTGATTTTTATCAAACATAGCGCGGAACGGCGATGGTAAGAAATTGTATTTTTTTATGACAAATGTCTCCCGCCCAGATACTAAATATAGGGGTTATATAAATATTGGCGGAGCGGGAGTCTTAAAGCTTTTTTCTATGTGAATGTTCAACAAATTGAGGGTATTTGCTAATCAAAAATTAATTAATTGCGGAACAGCAATATGGTGAATCCACTGGTAAATACGCCAGTTGTTGGCCTGCAAAGGGTCTGCACCGGTAAATGGCTCAATAAAAGCGGCTTGCTCTCGCGCATCGGGCGCCATAAACATGGCCGCTTCGGGGTGGAGGTATTGCGGCAGCTGGGCTTGCAAGGTTTTGCGCAGCGCAGCCAGCCAACTGCAGCTTTGAAGGTGGCTGCGGGCCTGGACCAAGCCCGGTTGCAGGGCCAGCTCGGCCACCGCCACCACAGACCAATCGGGCTGCGCCGAGGAGGCGCCCCCATGGGCCAGCAGGTGCCACTGCAGCCAGTGCCGGGTCAGCGCTTCGAGCGCAGCCATCTCAGGCGTGGCCATGCTGGTGGTACTGGCGCTGCTGCCTAGGGCGGCGCCGGGTGGGGCGGATGGTGCATCGCTGGGCGCTGCGACCGCAGTGGATGCGCAGCCCAACGCACCCATGCAATCGGCATAGGCGGCCAGCGCCACCAGGCGCCAGGCGGGCGCCAATGCTGACGGTTTGGGCGTGGGCAGCGGTGGCTGCAAGTCGCTGTGCGCAGTCACGACCTTGCCGGGGGCCAGGCGCTGGGCCAGTTGGGCCATGACCGGCAGCACGCTGTCCAGCGGTTCGGTCTGCTGGCTTTGTGCATAGCGGGCCAGTACCAGCAGGCACAGCGCGTGGTGCAAGCGCTGCGTCCCATCTGCCTGGTGGCGTTGGATCTGCTGGCACAGCTGCTGCGCGGCACGGCCCAGCAGCTGGGACAGGCCGCGCTGCTGGGGGGGCGCCTCGCCCGTCTGCTGCTGGTAGCGCTGCTGCACCAGCAGCAGCGCATAGATGCGCGCGCAAAAGGCCTCCAGGCGTTCGTTGCTCCAGGGGCCGTGTGCTGGCTCGGGCACGGCCAGCGCCTGCAGCGTGGCGATGCTGGCCTCGCTCTGGAGCAAGGTGGCGCCGGTGGTCGGCAACGGGGGCGTGTCAGCGCGCGGCAGCTGCGTCAGACGGCCTTCGCTGTTGACAAACAGGCCTTGCAGATGCAGCAGCCAGTGCGCACGGGGCAGGCGGCCCGGCTGCTCGCCCATGCCAGGCAGCCATGCGCTCGGTGCCGGGGCTGTTGCCGACCAACGCTGGGGCGGCACCAGTTGCACCTGCTCGAGGCTCTCGTCGGCCAGCGCCCAGGCCGAGACCGCAGGGCGCTGGTTGGCCGGTGCGGCGCTGCCTTGCAGCGCACTGATGCGCGATGGCCAGTCAATGCGCAGCTCCAGGCAGTCGAGGTTGCGGCTCCAGGCCCATTGCCGCACCTGGGTGGTGCCGGCGCGCCAGGCCGCCTCCAGCGTGGCGCGGCGCACATAAAAGGTCGCCACAGGCTCTCCTGGTGTTGCCACGCTCAGCAGCAAGATGCAGTCGCCAAACGGCTCGGGCAGGGGGCTGGTGCGGGTCTTCAAATAGTCCAGGCCCAGGCCCAGTTGCTGGACCAGGCTGGCCTGTTTGTTCCAGCGGTGGGGTGCTTGGTGCGCCAACACATGTCCTCCAGGGGCTGAGACAAGGCAAGGGGGCAGGGCGATGCAGGACGCCATGCCAGGCCGGGGCAGAGGGCACTCAGCGGTATTCGAACTCCACCCGCCGGTTGCGCTGGTGGGCCTCTTCGCTGCTGCCGGTATCGGCCAGGCGTTCCTTGCCATAGCTCACGGCCTCGACACGGGCGGGGTCGACCCCCAGGGTCTGCAAGCTGCTGCGCACCGACTCGGCCCGTTTTTGGCCCAGCGCCAGGTTGTATTCGATGCCGCCGCGCGCATCGGTGTGGCCCTGCAAGGTCAGCGACTGGCCAGGGTGGCTGCGCATCCAGCGTGCATGGCTCTCCAGCACGGGGCGGTCAGCCGGGCGCACGGTATAGGAGTCAAAGTCGAAATACACGGTATGGGCCGTATCGGCCGGCCCTTTTTTGCCCGGCTGTGCGGTGGCAACGACTGGTGCCACGCCCGATTGGGCGGGCTCGGCCGAAGGCTTGGACAGCGCGTAATGGTGCTCTTCGCGTTTGGAGGTGGTGGAGCTGCTGCCGCAGGCCGCAAGGCCCAGGGCCAGCACAGCGGCGGCAGAAAGAGGGAGAAGTTTGAACATGGCAATCCTTGATGGGGCCCCGCGCTTGCCTGGAAACCAGGCAAGCGCTGCAGACCCATGGGGATGGAAGCGGGTCACTGATCAGCGCAGGGCGCGCTGTGCATCAGGCCAGTTGGTGGTGCAGCAGGTCCTGCGGCAGCACGCTGTGTGCATCGCCGCTGGCCACACTGCTGATGGCGGTGGCCACCGGCTGCAGCGCGCTGCCGGCCGTGCTGGCCACGAAGTGTGGGGCTGCCGTGCCGCCCAGCAAGCCACCGAGCACGCCGCTGCCGCCCAGCAGACCGCCTACGAGGCCGTGCTCACTGGTGATGCCCGAGAGCAGGCCGGTGTTGCCGCCGAGCAGGCCACCGACCACGCCGCTGTCACCCAGCAAGCCGCTGACCAGGCCCGTGTTGCCGGTCAGGCCGCCCAGCAGCCCCCCCGTTGCGCCGGTGCTACCCAGCACGCTGCCCAGTACGCCCTGGTCACCGAGCAGGCCGTCGACCACACCGCCCAGGCCCGCTGCTGCGCCGCCCGAGGTGGCGCCACCCAGCCCGGCCAGGACATCGTGTACGGCCGAGACCACCGGCTCCAGTGCCTGGCCCGTCTCCTGCGTCAGGCCATTGACCGCCGAGGTCACAACGCCCAAGGGGCCGCTGCTGGTGCTGGTCAGGTTTTCGACCACACTGGTCACCGGTGCCAATACGCCGCTTTGCGGATCCAGCAAGGTATCGACCACCGCGTTGACCGGCGCTGCGACGGTGCCGCCGACCAGATCACCGACCAGGTTCTGCGCCGTGGTCACAACACCGCTGCCATCGGCGCCGCCGGAGCCATTGCCCTGCAATCCGCCCAGCAGACCACCGTCACCAGTCAGGCCACCGAGCAGTCCGCCTTCGCCGGTGATGCCGCCCAACAGGCCGCCATTGCCGCCGACCACGCCACCCAGCAGACCACCGTCGCCGGTCAGACCGCCGAGCAGACCGCCTTCGCCGGTGATGCCGCCCAACAGGCCGCCATTGCCACCGACGACACCACCCAGCAGGCCACCGTCACCGGTCAGGCCGCCGAGCAGGCCGCCTTCTCCCGTCAATCCGCCCAGCAAGCCGCCGACCGCACCACTGGAGGTGCCGCCGCTCAGGCCCGCAATGACATCGTGTACGGCAGAGACGACCGGCTCCAGCGCCTGGCCAGGCACTTGGGTGAGCCCATTGGCCACCGAGGTCACGACACCCAAGGGGCCGCTGCCGCTCTGGGTCAGGCCTTCGACAATGCTGGTCACCGGTGCAAGGACGCCACCTTGTGGATCCAGCAGGGTATCGACCACCGCGTTGACCGGCGCTGCGACGGTGCCGCCAACCAGGTCACCGACCAGGTTCTGTGCCGTAGTGACTACACCGCTGCCATCGGCACCGCCGGCGCCATTGCCCAGCAATCCGCCGAGCAGACCACCGTCACCGGTCAGGCCACCAAGCAGGCCGCCTTCACCGGTCAGACCATCCAGCAGGCCGCCGTTGCCGCCAATGACACCGCCCAGCAGGCCACCGTCACCGTTCGAGCCGCCGAGCAGGCCGCCTTCTCCAGTCAGGCCGCCGAGCAAGCCGCCGACTGCGCCACCAGAGGCGCCGCCGCTCAGACCTGCGACGGCATCGTGCACGGCAGAGACGACCGGCTCCAGCGCCTGGCCAGGCAACTGGGTCAGGCCATGGGCCACCGAGGTGGCGGCGCCCAGCGGCCCGCTGCCGGTATGGGTGAGACTTTCTACCACGCTTGTCACAGGGGCCAATGCGCCGCTTTGTGGGTTGAGGAGGGTATCGACCACGGTATTGACCGACGCTGCGGCCGTGCCGCCGACCAGATCGCCGACCAGGTTTTGTGCCGTAGTGATTACGCCACTGCCATCGGCGCCGCCGGAGCCGGAGCCCAGCAATCCACCCAGCAGACCACCGTCACCGGTCAAGCCACCGAGCAGCCCACCTTCACCAGTGAGGCCGCCGAGCAGGCCACCGTTTCCGCCGACAACGCCGCCCAGCAGACCACCGTCGCCGGTCAGGCCCCCCAGAAGGCCGCCTTCACCGGTCAGGCCGCCCAGCAAGCCGCCATTGCCGCCGGTGAGGCCTCCCAGCACACCGCCGACCACGGTGCCAATCAGGCCACCGCCCAGTCCGCCGCCGGCACCACCGTCGCCGATGCTGCCCAAGCCGGCAATCAGCTCGTTCAAGGCACCAATGACCGGTTGCAGCCCTTGGCCTTCGACCTGGGTCAGGCCACTGACCAGCTCGGTCAATACACCCAGCGGGCCGCCTTCGACCGAGGTCAGACCTTCGAGCACCGAGGTCACCGTGGCGAGGGTGCCCGTACCGGGGTTGAGCAGGCTGTCGAGCAACTGGCCGACGGGTTCGGCCACGGTGCCGCCCAGCAGGTTGTCGACGACATCCTGCGCCGTAGTCACCAGGCCGCCATCGGTGGCGCCGCCACCCGGGACCAGGCCGCCCAGCACACCGCCGACGATGCTGCCGATCAGGCCACCGCCCAGGCCTCCACCCAAGCCGCCTTCACCGATGCTGCCCAGCCCGGCAATCAGCTCGTTCAAGGTGCCGATCACAGGCTGCAGGGCTTGGCCTTCCACCTGGGTCAAGCCGCTGACCAACTCGGTCAGCACACCGAGCGGACCGCCGTCGACCGAGGTCAAGCCTTCCAGCACGGAGGTGACCGTGGCGAGCGTGCCGCTGCCCGGGTTGAGCAGGCTGTCGAGCAACTGGCCCACCGGCTCAGCCACCGTGCCGCCCAGCAAGCCATCTACGACATCCTGCACCGTGGTGACCAGCCCGCCATCGGTGGCGCCGCCGCCAGGCACCAGGCCGCCCAGCACACCGCCGACGATGCTGCCAATGATGCCGCCGCCCAGGCCGCCTTCACCCACATTGCCCAGGCCGGCAATCAGCTCGTTCAAGGTGCCGATGACGGGCTGCAGCGCCTGGCCTTCGACCTGGGTCAGGCCACTGACCAGCTCGGTCAATACACCCAGCGGGCCGCCGTCTACCGAGGTCAGGCCTTCGAGCACCGAGGTGACGGTGGCGAGGGTGCCGTTGCCGGGATTGAGCAGGCTGTCGAGCAATTGACCCACAGGCTCTGCCACGGTGCCGCCCAGCAGGCCATCGACAACCTCTTGGACCGTCGTGACCAGGCCGCCGTCGGTGGAACCACCGCCCAGCAAGCCGCCCAGCAGACCACCCACGCCCGCAAGCAGCTCACCGAGCGGGCTGTTCTCACCGAGCAGACCGCCCAACACCTGGTTCACCAGACCGGGAATGCCTTCGGTCGATGTGGGATCGCCCAGACCTGCGATCAGCTGGTTGAGCGTGGAAACCAGCGGCTCCAGCCCTTGGTCCTGGATATTGACCAGGCCATCAACCAGCTCGGTCAGCACACCCAGAGGGCCACCATTGGTGTTCGTCAACTGCTCCAGCACGCTGGTCACCACCGCGAGGGTTCCCGTCGATGGGTTGATCAGCGAATTGACCAGATCCGTGACGGGCGCCACCAAGGTGCCACCGCCCAGTGCGCCCAGTACGTCCTCGACCGAGGTGATCAGGCCATGGCCGTCCGTAGGATCGGTGGGGTTGGTCGGATCCGTAGGATTGGTCGGGTTGGTTGGATTCGTTGGATCCGTCGGGTTGGTTGGATTGGTCGGGTTCGTGGGATCCGTTGGGTTAGTCGGATTGGTAGGGTTGGTAGGGTCCGTGGGGTTCGTAGGATTGGTTGGATTGGTGGGATCCGTAGGGTTGGTCGGGTTCGTCGGATTGGTGGGATCCGTGGGGTTGGTCGGGTTGGTAGGATTCGTCGGATTGGTAGGGTCCGTCGGATTCGTAGGGTTGGTGGGGTTGGTCGGATTGGTGGGATCCGTGGGGTTGGTTGGATTGGTCGGGTTCGTAGGATCCGTCGGGTTCGTCGGATTGGTGGGGTTCGTAGGGTTGGTCGGATTCGTGGGATCCGTAGGATTGGTCGGATTCGTTGGGTTAGTCGGGTTCGTTGGATTGGTGGGGTTGGTCGGATTCGTTGGGTTCGTAGGGTTTGTGGGGTTCGTTGGATTGGTAGGGTTGGTCGGATCCGTGGGATTGGTCGGATTCGTTGGGTTGGTGGGATCGGTGGGGTTGGTGGGGTTGGTCGGATCCGTGGGATTGGTGGGGTTCGTTGGATTGGTGGGGTTGATGGGCGGCGTGCGGTCGTCGTCATCGTCGCCGCTGTCCAGCGCCGCAGCAATCAGCGCGCCGCCACCAATGCCCACCAGGCCGGCGAGCAGAAAATCGCCCAAGGTAGAGCCACCGGCTTCGGCCGTTTCCTGGGTCACCACCAGGCCCAAGGCGTCGGTGTCGTCCCCGGCAGGGGCCACATCGACCTTGCCCGAGGCGAGATCCAGCGCCATCGCGCCTGTGCCGTCGGCGCCTGCCTGGTAGCCCAGCGTGGCCTCGGTGCCGCCCGCAAACGTGCCCACCAGCTTCTGGCCACCGGCACCGCTGAACTGCGCCTGCGCGCTCCCATCGGCTGGCACGATGATCTTGTCACCCACTTGCAAGGCCGTGCCTGCGGGGGCCGCCATCGTCTGGCCATCCCGCACAATCTGCACGCCGGCGCTGGCCTGGGACAGGGTGGCAGGCGTGCCTTTGGCCGATGCGGCCATCGCTGCGCCGCTGCCGGTTTGGGACGCCATGCCGTGGGTGGCCAGTGCGGCAGCTGCGGTATTCGAGGGGAGGGCGGTGGAGGTGGAGGTGGTCATTTTCTCTGTCCTGTAGAAAATTGAAATATCAAACGCAAGGGCTCCGATTTGCCTCGCGAGGCTTATCTGGGCGGAGACTGTGCAACTTGCGTGCCATGGATTTGTTTTTTATCTGCGTTCTTTTGGTATTTCATAAGTCATTGAAATTCATGGATAAATATATTTATTTGCAGATGAATCGCAGTTTAAAAACTATGGCCCGATCAGGCGTTTAAGCAATGTCCAATGTTGTTCCCTCCGGCGTTACGTAACGTTCTGCCGTTACGCTGGAGCATTTCCGTCAATATTTGCTGCGTCGCTGTTAAATAGGATTTAAATCATGATCCTCTGGTATCCATAAAAATTTACATAATGAATCAGGTGCCGGGCTCGCATACTATTTCTGCTGTCTCTTGCCGCATGAGTGTTTCTCCTGGTCACTGCTGCGCCGGCTTAAAGAAGCTGTTCAAAGAATCTCGTTGTATTTCCCCTGTTTCCATGACTTTTAAAAAGCCATCTATGCGCATCGCGTCTCGTCACTTCTCTCCCCCTCTCTGGTTAAGGCAGGCACGGTTGCCAAAGTTGGTGGCTGCGCTGTGCGCAGGCGGTACGGCCGTATTGCTGGCACTGCCCGCCCATGCCGCACGGGAGGTGGATGCCGTAGCCCAGCTGCTGGAGCAGGGCCAGACCGCGCAGGCGGCGGCGCAGGCCGACCAGTTTTTGCAGCTCAATCCCCAGGACGCCGAGATGCGCTTTTTGCGCGGCGTGATTGCCACCGAGCAAAAGCAGCAGACGCAGGCCATCCAGATCTTTTCGGCGCTGGCACGCGACTACCCGGCCATGCCCGAGCCCTACAACAACCTGGCCGTGCTGTATGCCGCCCAGGGGCAGGACCGCAAGGCTGTCGATGCGCTGGAGCAGGCCATCCGTGCCCAGCCCGGCTATGCCACCGCCTATGAAAACCTGGGTGATCTGTATGCCCGCATGGCCAGCCAGTCCTACGGCAAGGCCTTGGAGCTGGACAGCGCCCGCCAGGGCGTTGCGCCCAAGCAGGCGCTGATCGCGCAGATTGCGCCGGGCGGGACTGGGGCGGCTGTGCCAGTGACAGCGGTGGCAGCAGCCGCGCCGCAGTCTGCCGCTGCTGCTGCGCCCCCCCCGGGCCTGACGCCGGTGCCACCAGCAGCCCTGGTGCGCGCCCCCGAACCTGTGGTGGCCGAGCGCATATCGTCGGCAACCCCGCTGCAGCTGGCCGCGGCAGAGGCGGCACGGTCATCGGCCAAGTCATCGGACAGGCCAGCAGCCAGTGCCGCCGCCAAAGCAGGCCCGGCGCCGGATGCCGTGCCTGCCAGCACGGCCTCGCAGACGCCAGATAACTCCCCCGCAGCGGTGGAGGCTGCCGTGCAGGCCTGGGCCCAGGCCTGGGCGCAGCAAGATATGGATACCTATCTAGGCGCCTACAGCCCCGCCTTCAAACCCGCCGACGGCAGCAGCCTGGCGGCATGGAAGCAGTCACGCCGCCAGCGCATTGTGGGCAAGCGCGAGATCAGCGTGGCGCTCAGCGATGTGCAGGTGGCCGTTGACGGCCCACGCGCCACGGCCCGCTTTGTGCAGGCCTATGCGGCAGGCGCGCTCAAGAGCAACTCCCGCAAGACCTTGGTGCTGCAGCCCGAGCAAGGCCAGTGGCGCATTGTGAGTGAGACGGTGGGGCGTTGATCGAGCCCGCTGAACACAGCCAAGGCGCCTGCCCTTTTGGAGCAGGCGCCTTGGTTTTGAAGGTGCAAAGGGCGGTTGTGCCAGGCGCTGCGGCTGGCCGGGTATCTATGGCGCTAATGAGCGTGCCTGCGACAGGTTGGCAAAGCTCACCGCCGCGCTGATGGTGATCAGCAGCTGGCTGGCCACGCGGCAGTCGGTAACGGGCGCCTGCAGTGCGCCGCTGCTCCAGCGCTGGCGGCCGGCTTGCGTATGGGGCAGCTTGGGCCAGACCATGCGTTGGTAGCAGGTCCTGAACAGCGACTGCATGCCCGAGAAAAACTGGCTGCGCTGGGCATGGCTGGCAAACAGCGGTTGGCCATGCTGCAAAGAGCATTCCATCAGCGCGGCAGACACCCAGGGCTCGGGGTGCAGCTTGCTGTGTTCCTCGTCCTGCGCCAGGGCCTGCAGCTGCTGCCAGGCGGCATGCAGCCATGGGCTGTCGCCGTCTGCAGCGGGGCTGCCAGTGGCAGCTTGCAGGTCCGAGGGCTGCTGCCCACTCTTTTGCAGGCTCTGCAAGGCCAACTGGGCCCAGGGGGCGGTGGCACCTGCGCCGCGTACGGCCTTGCCATGGAGCTGCTGGGACAGCAGGCCGATCAGGTCGCGCAGCGGTGTGGCGCAGCCGGCGCCCGGGTAGAGGTGGACATACTGCACCAGCACGATCAGGCTCATGGCCTTGAGCAGGTCGCTGCCGCATTCATGCAGGCTCCAGCGCTGCATCTGCTCGGCCTGGTAGGCGATGGCACGGTGCACGGTCATCGACGAGCTTGGCGTTGGCGCGCTTTGGCGCTGGGTGAGCAGCAACGCATAGGTGATGCCCAGGTGGTCGACCAAGGTGCTGGCTTCGGGCCAGCTGCCGTCTTCGCTTTGGCTGCGGGCCAGCAACTCCTGCGTGGCCTGGTAGATGGCCGAGGCCGCGCTGCCGTGGCTGCTGCGGGGTGACAAGGGGTCGTGGCGGGGCAGGGTGCGCATCTCTCCGAGCGGGCTGATGTGCAGGCCTTCGAGCAGCAGTTGCCAGCGGCCCAGGGTGCTGGCGGGCACTGGATCGCTCAGCAACTGCAGGCGGGCGAGTGCGCGCGTCATGCGGTGGCTGAGCAGCGCGATCATCTCGGCGCGCTCCTGCGCGCTGTCGGCCAGGCTCCAGGACTGGCGCAGATCGGCCAGCGCATCCTGCGGGTCATCGCCGGGCAGCGGCAGCACGGCGGTCGCCCAGTCAATGCGCAGTTCCACGCCGGTGGCATTGAACGCCCAGGCCCATTGCCGCATGCGCGCTGCGCCCTCCGTCCAGGCCTCGGCAACGCTGGGCTGCTGGATGCTGAAGCTGGTGATGGGCAGGTTCTGCGCGGTGATGGTGAAGAACATCAGGCAGCCGTCATAGGGCTTGGGCAGATCCACCGCCTGCTGCGCCACAAAGCGCGCTGCCAGGCTCAGCTGGTGGGCCAGGCCGGGTGCGCAATGCACCTCGATGCACAGATGGCGCTCCTGCGCTTCATCAAACAGCGTCTCGCAGACCTCTGGGCTGAGCAAGGGGGCGTTGTGGGTCATGTGCAGGTCTCCGGTCTGGGGGCTGGCCTCAAGGGCAAATGCCCAGGCCTTTTCTTCATGAGTGCAACTCCTGTGCCAACGCGGAAACCGGCAGCTGTTACCTCTGTGAAATTTATTAGATCATTGTTTTAAATGAGTATTTTTATTTTTCGTACGCCATAGGTGCGGCGTAAATGGCAGTTTTTGCTCCAGTTGTTACGGAGGTGTTACGTAACGTTCGTGCTTTGTGGGGGGAGCGTTTCGCCGCCCGGCAGCCAGCCCTTGGCGCAGGCAGGGTCTGTATAATCGGCCGGTTTTTGGCGCGCGCCAGGCGGGGCTTTTTCTGCCAACGGATGTGTGTACAGATACGCAAGATTTCTGGCTGTTTTCTGCGGCTTTTGGTCCACTGCAACGAGAAAATCCCCCATGCAAAGTGCTTTCCCAGCGCGCTCTACCCTGCGATCCCTGGTGCCCGTCCTTTTTCGCCAGCGCTGGGCGGCGGTCTGCGTAGGTGTGCTGATGGGGGGCGCAGCGCTGCAGGCGCAAGCCGCGCCCACGTCGCCTGCATCGCCCGCTGTGGCGGAAGTGAGCCAGTTGCTGCAGCAGGGCAAGGCAGCGCAAGCGGCCAAAGAGGCCGATGCCTACCTGCGCAAGCAGCCCGGCGATGTGGAAATGCGCTTTTTGCGCGGCGTGATCGCGACCGAGCAAAAGCAGCATGCACAGGCGATCAAGATCTTCCAGGAGCTGACCCGCGATTTCCCCGGCATGCCCGAGCCCTACAACAACCTGGCCGTGCTGTATGCCGCTGATGGCCAGGACCGCAAGGCCGCGCAGGCGCTGGAGCAATCGATGCGCACCAACCCCAGTTACACGACGGCGCATGAAAACCTGGGCGACCTCTACGCCCGCATGGCCAGCGATGCCTATGCCAAGGCGCTGCAGCTCGAAGGCGCGCCCAAGCAGACGGCCCCCCAGCTGGCGCTGATCACGCAGATTGTCCCGGCCTCGCTCGCCAACGGAAAGAACGCGCTGGTGCAGGCCCGAGCCGATGTGCCGCCCAAACCGGTGGCGCCCCCGCCACCGCCGCCAGCACCTGCGCCTGCGCCGGTGTCAGCGCCCGCACCAGCACCAGACCCGGTTGCAGCGCCCAAACCGCCTGCGCCTAGCCCTGCACCGGCTGTTGTAGCCCAAGCGGCATCCACGCCGGCGCCGGCTCCCGCCAAGGCGGCAGCGGCGCCCGCTCCAACGCCTGCACCTGCACCTGCACCCACGCCGGTCCCGGCGCCCAAGGCGGCTCCGGCACCTGCGCCCACGCCAGCAGCCGCTCCGGCGCCTGTGCCTGCTGAGCCTGCCAAGGCTGTGGCAGCCAAGGCTGTGGCAGCCAGCGCCGCCGCCCCAGCCGCCAAACCGGCAGCACCTGTGGCCGAGACCAAGCCCAAGCCTGCGCGCGATACCGCCAAGCTCGATGTGGAGCGAGCCGTCAACAGCTGGGCCACGGCTTGGGAGAAGAAGGACATGCCCGGCTACCTGGCCGCTTACAGCGACCATTTCAGCCCAGCCGGTGGCGGCAGCCTCAGTGCCTGGAAGGAAGAGCGGCGCCAGCGCATTGTCGGCAAGCAAGCGATTGTGGTGAATGTGCGCAATCTGCAGGTGAGCGTCGAGGGCGAGCAGGCAACAGCCAAGTTCCGCCAGCACTATGCGGCCGGCGCGCTCAAGACCACCACCCGCAAGACCTTGGTGATGCGACTGGAAAAAGGCCATTGGCGCATCATGCGCGAGACCACGGGCGGCTGATCGCTCCGCGCTGCACAGGCTATGATCGGCGCTGGTCCGCACAGAAGTCAGTTGAAGGAATCACAGGCTATGCCTTTTTGCAAGCAGTTTTGGCGCTCGGGCGTTGGTGCAGCCGTGGTGGCCGCGGCAGGTGCGGCGCTGGCTGCTGGCTCGCCGGCCACGCCGCGCGCTGCTGCCCAGGCAAAGACGGCCGCTGCCGCCAAGGCCCGCCAGCCCGATGCCGAAGAGCGCCTGGTGCAGATCATTGCGCTGGTGCAAAACCAGCAGCTGGACCAGGCCCTCAAGGCCGCCGCCAGCCTGACGGCCGATGTGCCGCATTTTCAGGCCGCGCAGCTGGTGTATGCCGATCTGCTGCGTTTTCGCTCGGGCCAGCCAGGCGCGTTGACGCCCGCTGAGGTGGCCCAGCGCGCCATGGTGCTGCCCGTTAAACATATACCCCTGCCGCAGGCCGGCGCAGCGGTGCCGCCCACGCCCGCTGCCAACGCCCAGGGCGGGCAGACCCTGGAGCAGCTCCAGGGTCTGCAGGACGAGATCCGCCGCCGCATGCAGGGCGCCCAATCGCTGCCGGCCGCCGGTCAGGTGCCTGCGGAGTTTCTGTCGCTGTCACCCTCGGTGCGCCAGGTCATCGCCATCGATGCCAGCCAGTCGCGCCTCTACCTGCTGCGCCATGACCAAGGCCAACTGCAGCTTGTCGACAGCTTCTATGTCTCCGTCGGCAAGCTGGGGGTGGGCAAGCTCGAAGAGGGCGACCAGCGCACCCCCGAAGGCATCTACTTTATTGGCCGCCAGATTGCCGGCCAGCGCCTGCCCGAGTTCTATGGCAAGGGTGCTCTGACCCTGAACTACCCCAATGACTGGGACAAGGCCATGGGCCGCTCGGGCAGCGGCATCTGGCTGCATGGCGCGCCGCCGGACCAGTTCGCCCGCCTGCCGCAGGCCAGCGATGGCTGCGTGGTGCTGGCCAACCCCGATCTGCTTGCGCTGATGCGCACGGTGGACAAGCTGACGCCGGTGCTGATCCGCGAGAAGCTGCAGTGGGTGGCGCCAAGCGATGCCTCGCACCGCCAGAGCACTGACGCTTTCACGGCCGTGCTGCAGCAGTGGCACCAGGCCTGGATGCAGGACGACCCCCAGCGCGCCTTGCAGCTGGCCACGCCGCAATGGACGGCCTCGCCCGAAGGCCAGGCCTGGCAGACACGCATGGCCGCGCTGTTCAAGGGCCGCAGTGTGGAGCTGCAGGACATCTCCACCTACGGCTGGAAAGACGACAAAGGCGAGATTCGCGTGGCCAACCTGAAGCTCAAGAGCCGCGAACAGGCGCAGCCCTTGTCGCTGCGCCAGTACTGGCGCAAGGTGGGCAAGGACTGGCGGCTGTTCTCCGAAGATCTGCAAAACCAGGGCTGATCGCTCTTAGAACAGGTTCTTAGCCCATAGCAAAAGGCCCAAACCAAGGTTTGGGCCTTTGTGCGTTGAGAGCCGTGGCGCTGTGCCAGGCTCAGGGGCTTGTGCCGCAGCTCAGTGCTGCGAGTCCGGGTCGTCCAGCAGCTGCTGGCGCAGCTTCTGGTCTTCGGTCATCTCAAACCACATGGCGTTGAGCACCGCAAAGGCGGCGGCCAGCGGCAGGCCGAGAATCCAGGAGAAATACCACATAGTCGAATCCTTTCTGTGTGCAGCGGCGCTCAGTAAGCGTGGCCGTTGCCGTCGTTGATGTCCTTGGCATTGACCTTGCCCCAGAGGACCGAGTAGACCCAGCTGGTGTAGGCCAGGATCAGCGGCATGAAGATGAGGGTGCAGACCAGCATGATGAACAAGGTCATGTGGCTGGACGACGAATCCCAGACCGTGAGGCTAAAGCGCGGGTCCACCGACGAGGGCAGGATCATCGGGAACATCGAAGCGCCCACGGTCAGGATGATGCCGGCAATGCCCAAACCGCTGCTGATCATCGCCAGACCTTCCTTGCGGGAGCGGAGCAGCACCGCAGCGATCAGGCAGCCAAGCACGCCGAGGATCGGCGCAGCCATCGTCCAGGGGTGCTGCTGGTAGTTCTGCATCCAGGCGCCGGGCGCGTGGGCTGCGGTCTTGAACAGCGGGTTCGACGGGCCGGTGGTGTTCAGCGCCGAGGTGATGCTGTAGCCGTCAACAAACTTCCACAGCACGATGCCGGCGAGCACGAACAGCACAGCAGTCACAACCGCCGAGATGCTGCCCACGGTGCGGGCACGGGCGGCAATGGCGCCTTCAGTCTTGATGCACAGCCAGGCCGCGCCATGCATCAGCAGCATGGTGACGGAGATGAGGCCTGCGAGGATCGCGAAGGGGTTGAGCAGGCCAAAGAAGCTGCCGTCGTAGTGGATATAGAGCTCAGGCGTCAGGCGGAAGGGCACGCCCTGGAGCACATTGCCCATGGCCACGCCGCAGATCAGCGCGGGGATAAAGCTGCCGGCAAACAGCGCCCAGTCCCAGCGGCTGCGCCAGGCGGGGGACTCGTTCTTGCTGCGGTACTTGAAGGCGACCGGGCGCAGGATCAGACCGATCAGGATCACGAACATGGCCAGGTAAAAGCCCGAGAAGGACACCGCATAGAGCTGCGGCCAGGCGGCAAAGATGGCGCCACCGCCCAGCACCAGCCAGACCTGGTTGCCTTCCCAGGTGGGGCCGACGGCATTGATGATGACGCGGCGCTCCAGGTCGTTCTTGCCCAGGAAGGGCAGCAGCATGCCGGTGCCCAGGTCAAAGCCATCCATCACGGCAAAGCCGATCAGCAGCACGCCCAGCAGGACCCACCAGATGACACGCAGGGTGTCGTAGTTCAAAAGTGTATGCAAGATCATGGTGTTACTTTCCCGAATAGGTGGGTTGCGCCGTGGCGATCGAGGCATAGCTCAGCGGCTGCGGATCGCGCTGCTCGGGCTCGAGCTCGGGGCCCTTTTGGATGGCCTTGAGCATCAGCTTCATCTCGATGATCAGCAGCACCGTGTACAGCGCCACAAAGCCGAGGATCGTGATCAGCAAGGTGGTGACCCCCAGGTTGGACGCGGCCACAGCGGTGGGCAGCACGCCTTCGATGATCCAGGGCTGGCGGCCAAACTCGGCCACGAACCAGCCGCACTCGATCGCAACCCAGGGCAGCGGAATGGACCATACCGCCACCCACAGCAGCCAGCGGCGGTTTTCCAGCTGGTGGCGCGAGGCGAGGTAGAAGAATGCAGCCGTCAGCACGATGAAGAACATGCCCAGCGCGACCATGATGCGGAAGGTCCAGAACAGCGGAGCCACCTGCGGAACCGTGTCCCAGGCCGCCTTGGCGATCTGTGCGTCGCTGGCCTGGCGCGGGTCATCGACATAGCGCTTGAGCAGCAAGGCATAGCCCAGCGACTTGCCATTGGCCTCGAACTGCTCCTTGAGCTCGGGCGAGATCGTGGTCGTCGAGCCGGCATCGCGAATCTTCTCCAGCGCGTCATAGGCCTTGATACCGTCGCGGATCAGCACCTCGGCGTGCTTGACCAGGTCGTTGATGCCCTGCAGCTCGGTATCGAGCGAGCGCGTGCCGATCAAGCCCATCGCCCATGGGATATGGATCGCGTAATGGGTCTCGCGCGCTTCCTGGTCAGGAAAGCCGATGGCGGTGAAGGCGGCCGGTGCAGGCTCGGTCTCCCACATCGCTTCAATGGCAGCGAGCTTCATCTTCTGGTGCTCGCCCGACAGGTAGCCGGACTCATCACCCAGCACCACGACTGACAGTGAGCCGGCCAGGCCAAAGGCGGCGGCCACCGTCATCGAGCGCTTGGCCAGCGCCACATGGCGGCCCTTGAGCAGGTACCAGGCCGACACGCCCAGCACAAAGATGGCCGCGCAGACATAACCGGCAGAGACGGTGTGCACAAACTTGGCCTGCGCCACCGGGTTGGTGAGCACGGCGGCGAAGTCATTGACTTCCATGCGCATGGTCTGCGGGTTGAAGACGGCGCCCACGGGGTTCTGCATCCAGCCATTGGCGATCAGAATCCACAGCGCCGACAGGTTGGTGCCCAGGGCCGTGAGCCAGGTGACGATCAAGTGCTTGACCGGCGAGAGCTTGTCCCAGCCAAAGAAGAACAGACCGACAAAGGTCGCCTCCAGGAAGAAGGCCATCAGCCCTTCGATGGCCAGCGGGGCGCCAAAGATGTCGCCCACATAGTGGCTGTAGTAGCTCCAGTTCATGCCGAACTGGAACTCCATCACCAGACCGGTCGCCACGCCGATGGCGAAGTTGATGCCAAAGAGCACGCCCCAGAACTTGGTCATCTGGCGCCAGATGACACGCCGCGTCATCACATAGACCGTCTCCATGATGGCGATCAGCATGGACAGCCCCAGGGTCAGGGGAACGAAGAGAAAGTGGTACAGGGCTGTGAGTGCAAACTGCAATCTTGATAGCCCGACGATGTCGAGATCCATGAACTGGTCCTTCCGTGTTGTAAGTGCTCGATCTGGTAGAAAAACTACGTGGGTTCCAAACTGACAAATACCTGTGTTGCGTGAACCGGGCTAGCCAGGCCGCAATCGCTGCAACAGCGCTTCAAACTCCGCCGTGCCCTTGCGCGCTTGTGCCATGCTTTCTTGCAAGGGGGCGATCCAGACAATGCGGTCGGCGTGGCGCGCCTCGCGCTGCAAATGGCTGGCCATCACGATGGCGCCCTGGCCGCTGGCGGCCCGCTTTGCATGCCATTGCGCAATCGCATGCATCACCTGGGCGGCGGTCTGGCGGTCCAGGCCTTCGGTGGGTTCGTCCAGCAAGCCCAAGGGCGCTGGGTGCAGCAGCAGGCGGGCCAGCGCCAGGCGGCGCGATTCGCCCCCCGACAGGCCCGCGCCCTGGCTGCCCAGGGGCGTGTTCAGTTGCCCCGGCAGGGCGCCGATGACATCGGCCAGGCCTGCCGTTTGCAGTGCGGCCCACAGCTCGGCATCGCTGGCGTCAGGCCGGCCCAGGCGCAGGTTGGCGGCCACGCTGGCCTGGAACAGCTCCGTGCGCTGGGGCAGGCTGGCGCATGGCTTGCGCAGCACCTGGCCGGCACTGGGTGCCAGGTCGCCGGCGATCAGCGCCATCAAACTGGATTTGCCCGCGCCGCTGGGCCCTGCCAGCACCAGCCATTCGCCATCGGCCACTTGCAGATCGATCTGCTGCAGCAAGGCGCGGGCGCTGCCCGGGTGTTGCAGGCCCACGGCCTGCATGTCGACGGCCAGGCCGGCTGCCGGTGCGCGGTCGTCTGTGGCGGCGGTGTGGGCCGGCGTATCGAGCAGCGGGGCAATACGGCGCGCAGCGAGCAAGGTGCGGCCCGCCTCCATCGCACCACGGCGGATGTGGACGAGGGGCTCCAGCGCCGCGAGCAGCAGCAAGGTGGCCAGCGCGGCAATAGGTGCCCCAATCTCGCCCTTCTGCGCCAGCCAGGCCGCGCAAAGCAGCGCAGCAGCGGTGGCGCAGTGGCCCAGCATCGCCATCGCAACGGCCACCTGCGATTCCAGCCGGTTGAGGCGGATATCGGCAGCCCACTGCTGGCGCTCTGCCGCAGCAATGCGGGCCATCTGGCGCTGCAGGCTGCCGGCCATCACCAGCTCGGTCTGCGCGCCCACCGCATCAATCACCTGGGCCCGCAGTTGCTCGCCGGCAAAACTGCGGCGCAGCGCGGTCATAAAGCCCTGGCGCACACACCAGGCCACGCAGGCCAGGCCACCGGCCAGCACCATGGCGCCCACCAGCAGGCCGCTTTGCCAGTTCAAGAAGATCGTTAAAGCCAATGCAGTCACGCAGGCGCTGATGAGCAGCGATACGGCGGGGGTGAGCAGGCGCAGGTAGACGGCATCCAGCGCATCGATGTCGGCGGTGAGGCGGTGCAGCAGGCGGGCAGGGCGCTGGCGCAGAGCCAATGCGGTATCTGCGGCGGCCAAGCGCGAGAACAGCTGCACCCGCAGGGCGGCCAGCACGCGCAACGTTGCATCGTGGGTGACGACCCGGTCGCTGTAGCGCGCGCCGGTGCGCAGCATCGAGAAAAAGCGCACGCCCGCGCCGGGCGCAAACACATCAAACACCACGGCCGTGGCGGTAGAAAGACCCGCCACATAGGCCGCGGTGAGGAACCAGCCCGACAAGCCCAGCAGCGCCATGCCGGCGCACACGGTGATCGCAGCGAGCAGACTGCCCAGCAGCATGCGCCGGCGGTAGGGCGATTGCGCAAACAGCTGGACGATGGGGCGCAGCGCGTTCCAGGCCTTCATGCGATGCTCCTCATGGCGGCGGGCAGGCCAGCGGCAATGGGCGGCTGGCTGCCATCGAGCGACAGCACCCGGTCCATGCAGGCGGCCAGAAGCGGATCATGGGTGGCCACCACCAAGGTCGCGCCGCGCGCTGCCAAGGCCAGCAGGCCCTGGCGCACAAACTGGGCGGTCTCGGCATCCAGATGGGCCGTGGGCTCATCGGCCAGCACCAGGCGGCAGCCAGGCGTGGCGGCTGCGCGTGCCAGGGTCAGGCGCAAGGCCTCGCCACCCGACAGGCCCAGGCCCCCGTCGCCCACCACGGCATTGCCGCGCAAGGCCAACACGGGGCCCAGGGCCGCGCTCTGCACCGCTTGCTGCAGTGCGGCCTCGTCGATATCTCGGCCCAGGCGAATGTTGTCCACCAGGCTGGCGGCCAGCACATGGGGCTTTTGCGCCACCCAGGCCATGCCGCTGCGCAGGCCGGCGGCGTGGGCTGCATCCATGGGTCGTCCATCGATGTGGATGCTGCCTGCGCTGGGCGCTGCCAGGCCCGCGATCAGCGCCATCACCGTGGATTTGCCGCTGCCGCTTTCGCCCCACAGCGCAACGCGCTCGCCAGCGGCAATCTCGGCGCTGAAGGCCGTGACCACCAAGGGGCTGTCGGCACTGTATTGAAAGCTGAGGTCTCGGATCGTCAGCGCGGCAGCCGCTGCGGTGTTGGCGCTGGCCGCGCGGTCTTGATCGCTATCGCCACCACCCACCAGCTGTGGGCCAGGCTGCTGCAGCGCTTGCAGTGCCTGCTCGGCCGCCACACCTGAGGCCTTGTCATGCCACACGGCCGATAGCTCGCGCAGCGGCTCAAAAAATGCCGGGGCCAGCAGCAGCACAAACATGGCCTGCGCCAAGCCCAAGGTACCGCCCCAGCTGCCAAACGGGATCTGGCCCAGCAGATGGAACCCGACATACACAGCGACCAGGGCCACGCCCAGCGCGGAGAAAAGCTCCAGCACTGCAGAGGACAGAAACGCAATCTTGAGCACGGCCATGGTGTTGGCGCGCAGCTGCTCTGCCGCACCGGCCAGCTGTTGCGCAACTTGCCCGACCGCACCTAGACCGCGAATACTGGCCAGGCCCTGCAGGCGATCGAGCAAAAACTGGTTCAGGTTGCCGACATCCTGCAAATGTTTTTTGCTGGCCGCCTCGGCCCGCCAGCCCACCAGCGCCATAAAGATGGGGATCAAGGGCGCGGCCACCAGCAGCACCAGGCCCGCCACCCAGGACAGGCTGAACACACAGACGAGGATGACCAGCGGCACCACCATGACCTTGGTGCGCGCTGTCGTGTAGCGAGCCCAGTAGGGCGTGATGTGGTCGGCCTGCTCGTTGAGCACACTGGCCGCCAGCCCGGCCGATGGGCGATGCGGGTGCAGGGGCGAGTGCAGCGCCAATGCCTGCAAGGCCTGCAGCCGCAGCTGCTGCGTGTGGGCGCGCGCTGCGGCAAAAGCGCGGCGCAGGCCATAGCCATCGACCAGGGCCCGCAGCAAGCCCAAGGCCAGGAACAGGACGCAAGCCTTGGCCAATGTCGACCAAGCCGCTTGCTGGTGGATCGCCTCAATCCCCCAGGCTATCACTGCCGCCTGCGGCAACCACAGCAAGGCTGCCAGCACCTGCCACCACGCGCCCTTCGCAGAGGGGCGCGTTGCCACAGCAGGGCTGCTGGCGGAGGAGGTGGCGCGGGTGGATGGCATGGGGTAAGTTTTTAGTTTTCAGAAATTCTTGAAACTATTGTATATCCAAGATACTCATTAATTCAATTTATCGAATACCTGATAAGAACTGCCTTCGACGAAGGTGTGGCCCTTGTCTGTCAGCGCAAATGCGCAGATTGCTACTAAATTAAGAGCACTCAAGGCTCTAAAAAAATAGATCAAGCAGAAATTGCTGCAGTCCGAAGAGCCTTCAGTCCTGACTGCAGCACGGTGTTTCGGGCCCGCTTTGCCAAGAGCTTGAGCCGATTGTGTTGCCTAGAGTGTGAACAGAGCTTGCTGTAAGTCAAGAACAGCGCGGGTTCTCCCTAGGGGGTGGGCTGGGCTGAGAAAAGGCGTTGTTTGGTGGCATCGGGTGGCTGTCATAAAGCCCAGACAACGGGCTACCCGCGTTGCGTGACTGGGGTGTTCGTGCAGCAAGTCTGGGTGGAGAGTTGGCAGCCCCATCCAACCGAATGCCTTACTGAGAGCCGCATTTGAGGCTATGCCGCAGGGATGAAAGGTAGAGTAGGCGCCGACGCTGCGCTTGGATTGGAGATCAGGAAAGTTGTCGGCAGCTCGGATGAATTTCGCTAAGGCTGGATCAATGGCAACGCTGCAAGTGGGGTGGCTTGGTACCAGTCTGATTATCTATAAAGCTCTCATGGATAGTTATATAGGCAATTAAGATAATATTTGATTTCCGTGTGCACAAGACTCATTGAGTTTCGCGAGATCTGGAGATATAGTGGAGCTTTTCTGTGCTGATGATAGGTCTGGGGGAGAGTTGTTGGTGTTTCAGTATCTTAAGTATGTTAGCTGTATCGGATTTTTATCGATTCTAATATTGGGTGTAAAATCACCGGTTATTGCATGTTCGTTGACCGGGTTGCAGCATAAAGTCAAGTTTCATACCGATGAATATTCTCTCGGTATCCGTGAAGCAGTTACGCTCGCGCGTTGGTTCATTCAACAAAGAGATGCCAGACCCCATGATGAAATTGATATTGTGTCCATGTATCCGGCGGAGAATGAAAGGCTGGCAGAGATTTCTAAAATCAGAACGCACAATATCTCAAGAATCATAGATGCTATGAATGCAGACAGGATTCCTGTAGTGATCAGCTCGGGAAATGGTCAACAACCGGTGTCAGGGCCTGTTGGCTATGTGTATAACGAAGTTCTCGTCGTGATGGCTCCGTCATGCACTAGGACTGGAAACTGTTGCGGTATCAGTGTGAGATAGACCGACGAGGGCAGCGTGCCGCTAGCTCTATGCGAAGAGAAAATCTGGACCGATTTTTGATAACGGTGCAGGTCCCTTCGAGCCAGTGCGTTCTATGGACTGAAAATTTTTGGGTGTGGCTGCGCTCATTAAATGACTGTATGCTGCCATTATCTTTTGCAACTGCCATCATCCAATAGAGGCATTAAAGTGACTGTAGAGTTTTGAATTCTAAAGTCAAACATGTGCAAATCAACATCCTTGTTTTTGAAAAGATGAATGACGTTGTGTATTTCCTCTCTCGGGCTAATCACAATGATTCGGTTGGTTTTGTAATCGATATGCGTGCTGAAAATAGATGGCGTGTTATCCAGTTTTCTTTTGACCACCTCGTTGTGGACCTTCTCTAGCTCTATGGCGCTGTACTTGACATGCGCAACACGAATATTTTTTATAATAGCTTGGTCTAAATCCACATGGGAGGTCAGGCCCAGCACCAATTTTCCATCGCTGGCCAGCCACATCCCTGCATAGAGATCTCCGGCAGCTTTGAAGATGGCAGCGCATTGGTTTGCTGTTGGTGTGGTCGGTACTGGTGCGCTTGCCGCAACGTGCGCGGCAAATAGCGCCAATCCGAGGGGTCGGAGAATTTTGATCATGCAGCTTCCCCGCCTGGATTTTCATTCCTGGTATTTTCGACGGAAGTCCCTCCATCTCCTTGCTGCTCCAACTTCTGCAGCACCCAATGAATATGGCTACGCAGCGCATACAACTCATCCGCATACGACAGCGGCACGGTGATCTTCTCGACCTTGCGGCTCAGCGCCAGCAGCTCGGCCTGGATGCTCGCGCGGTCGGGCTCGGGTTGTTCCATCTCATGCTCGATGGCGCGCAGCTGGCCGTACCACTTGAAGACGCGGGAGCGCACGCGGAACTGGTAGAGGGGCGGTACGACCCGCGATAGCGGCAGCATGAAGGCCAGCAAAACACCCAGCACCAGCCACATGCGCTCGACCAGGTTGGCGAGCCAGAAGGGCAGGTAGCGCTGCAGCAGGGGGGCGGGTTCGTTGATGGCGCGCACGCCTTCGGGGGCGACAGCCAGTTCGCTGCTGCGGGTGTTGGGAAAGTCGCGTGCGCGGTTGAACCAACCCGCCTGGCTGTGGATGCCTTGCGAGGCCTGGGCGAACAGCTGCTTGATGGCGGGGTGGGTGTCATCGCGGGCCAGCAGCGAGGTGGTGGAGGCCAGCAGGTGCACGTTTTGCGGCGGCACATTGGCGGCAAGGTCGACAATGCCGCGCGGTAGGGTGACGGGGCTGAGGAACCTGAACTTGCGGCCATAGGCCTCGTTTTGCGGAAAATCCATCAGCTGCACGCCGGGGGTCTTCAGCAGCATCTGCACCATGGGCGATTCCGGCGCGGAGACCAGCACCATCGCATCGATCTTGCCATCCAGAAACGCGACGGTCGCAGGCGTCTCAGCCAGGTGCGACACACGCAGCTGGGCCAGATTCAGGCGGTTGGCCTCCAGCAATTGGTTGAACAGATTGGGCACGCCGCTGCCGGCGGTGCCGACATTGACACGCCAACCCGCCAGTTGCGTCAGATTGCTCAAGTGGGCGCGTTTGGTCAGGCGCTGCGCAGCATCGCTGCGGTAGAACAGCCAGACGGGCTCGACAAACAGCGCGCCCAGCGAGGTGAGGCTGTCGAGGTCGTCCTCGGTCAGGTCGGCGGTGCCGCCTTGCACAAAGGCCAGATCGACCTTGCCCTCGCGCAGCAGCTGCAGGTTGTCGAAGGAGCCTTCGCTGCCGACGAGGTCGACGCTGATCTTGTTCCTGGCCAGGGGGGTGCGGTACTGCTCGCCAAAGCTGGCGTAGGCGCTTTGGGCCGGGCCGGTGGCCAGCTTGACCTGCGAGGGCGGGTTGGGCTTGAGCCACCAGTAAGCCCCCACGATCAAGGCCACGGCCAGGATGACCAGCGGCCCGCCGGAGACCAGCGCATCGCGGATATTGAGCACCAGGGTAATCAGGGTTTGGCGCAGCCCGTAGGCTTTTTGGCGCATCGACGTGGAGCGGTCACCCATGGTGTGTGGCGGGCTGCCTGCGCAGCGCAGTTGGAATGGCGCCTACTGTAAATCAGCGGCGCAGGGCAGGTGCAAGGCCTTGTGGTTTTCTCCGGCATCGATTTGTAAACGATTGGCATGCAGCACCGCCTGCAAGGTGGCCTGGGCCACCGCTTCGGCGGCCATCGTGGCCAGCACCATCATGCCCAGGCTGCGCCCGGCGGCGCCAGTACCCAGGCAGAACAAGGTGTCGCCGTCGGACATGGTGTGCACCGGGTTGATGGCGCGCGCCAGCCCATCGTGGCCCACGGTGGCCAGGCGGCTGGCCTGCGCCTTGGTGATGATGGCATCGGTGGCGATCACACCAATGGTGGTGTTGGTGCCCGCCAGCAGGGGCTGGGGCGGCTCGCCGCGCAGCAGCGCGCGGCGCGTGTCGATGAGGCCCAGACCATCGCGGGTGCGCGCGCCGGCCACCACCTGGGCGGTATCTGGGTGCAGCACATCGCCCAGTGCATTGCAGGCAATGATGGCGCCCACGGTGACGCCATCGACAGTGACGGAGGCCGTTCCGATGCCGCCTTTCATCGCCCGCTGGATACCAAAGATCTTGCCTACGGCTGCCCCGGCACCCGCGCCCACATTGCCTTGCGCGGGCATGGCGCTGCTGGCGGCCTGGCAGGCGGCATAGCCGGCCTGGGCATCAGGGCGGATGCGCATATCGCCCACCAGCACATCAAACAGCACGGCCGCAGGCACCAGCGGAATGCGGCCCACGGAGATATCGAGGCCTACGCCTTGCTCTTCGAGCCAGCGCATCGCGCCGCTGGCCGCGTCCAGGCCCCAGGCGCTGCCGCCCGCCAGCATGATGGCGTGTACGCGCTCGACCAGGTTGGTGGGGTGGAGCAGGTCGGTTTCGCGCGTGCCGGGTGCGGCGCCGCGCACATCGACGCCGCCCACCGCCCCGGCCTTGGCCAGGATGGCCGTGCAGCCGGTGGGGCGTCGTGTGTCGGTGAAATGGCCCACTTCGATGCCTTGCACCATGGTGATGGAGCCGGCCGAAGCGATAGAGAGGGGGGAGGAAGACATGGCCCGATTGTGGGCCAACTGGGCTTGTGGCTGTGGAGGCAAAGACAGCGGGCTGTCAAACAGGTGTCTGACAGCCCGCAAAGAGGGATGGGCAGGAGTGCGAGCGCAAGCCGATCAGGGGCGGATGACGATCTGCGGGCTGATGACAATGGCCTCGGGCGGGCGGGGCGCCACCAGCACCGGGGCGGCATAGACGGGCTGCGGCGCGGGTGCGTAATAGGCGGCTGGGCGGTCATGGCAGCGGCGCTTTTCCTTGTATTCGCCATTGCGCTTCCACTTGCGCTCCACCTTGCAGTTGCCGTCCCAGAACTGCTCCTTGTGTTCCTTGCGGTGGTGGTGGCGGTGGCCGCCACCGTGGGCCCAGCTGGCATCGGCCAGGCAGGACAGTGCCAGCGCAGTGAGCAAAGGGGTCAACAAACGGTTCATGGCAAGGGGGGTGGAGTTGTGGTGGATGCTGGCAGCTTAGCGGAAAATTCTGTATCAAAAGATGAGCAATGGTTGCTTTGTACATCAGCTCTAGTGGCTGTTTTGATGGTGTAAATCTATGGCGATGGCAGCTACGATTTTTCCATCTGTAAGCACCCGTTGCCGCGCTGGCGCCGGGTGCTGCGCGTCATCAGGCGTTGACGGTGGTTTGCTGCTGCTCTCCCAAGCCTTCAATACCCAGGCGCATCGTCTGGCCAGCTTTCAGGTAGACAGGGTTTGGCTTGATGCCCAGGCCCACGCCGGGCGGCGTGCCGGTCGAGATGATGTCGCCCGGCTGCAGGCTCATGCACTGGCTGACGTAGGCGACGATCTGCGCGACGCTGAAGATCATCGTCTTGGTGTTGCCGTTCTGAAAACGCTTGCCATCCACATCCAACCACATCGACAGGTTTTGCGGGTCCGGCACTTCATCGCGCGTCACCAGCCAGGGGCCGATGGGGCCAAAGGTGTCAAAGCCCTTGCCCTTGTCCCAGGTGCCGCCGCGCTCGATCTGCCATTCGCGCTCGGACACATCGTTGACCACGCAGTAGCCGGCCACATGCTCCAGTGCCTGCGCTTCGGTGATGTACTTGGCGGCCTTGCCGATGACCACGCCCAGCTCGACTTCCCAGTCGGTCTTGCTGGATCCACGGGGGATTTCGACAGCATCGTTGGGGCCGCAGATGGCACTGGTCCATTTGTTGAAGATCACGGGTTCGGTCGGGATGGCGGCTCCCGATTCAGCGGCATGGTCGGCGTAGTTGAGGCCGATGCAGATGAACTTGCCCACCCTTGCCACGCAAGGGCCGACGCGCGGCTGGCCAGGCACTGCTGGCAGCGTGGCCGGGTCGATCGCGCGCAGGCGGGCCAGCGCGGCGTCGCCCAGGTGTGCACCTTCTATATCGCTGAGCACCCCCGAGAGGTCGCGCAAGGTGTTTCTGCTGTCGAGCAGGCCGGGCTTTTCCTGGCCCACCGGGCCGTAACGCAGTAATTTCATGTCATCTCCAATGGATCAAATTGCATGCAGGCGCCAGTCTAGGTGCCTGCAGCTAGGGCTGCTGTCGCGCAGCGGTAAAAGTGGGGGCTGGCGGGTTTTAGTTGGACCAGCCGCCATCAATCACATGGGCCTGGCCGGTGGTAAAGGCCGCCTCGTCCGAGGCCAGATAGGCCACCAGCGCGGCAATCTCCTCGGGCTTGCCGACGCGGCCCATGGGCTGGCGGGCCACAAAGGCGGCGCGCACCGCGTCAACCGACAGGCCATCGTGCGCTGCCTGGGTGGCGATGCGCTGGCCGAGCGATGGCGAATCGACGGTGCCCGGGCAGATGGCATTGCAGCGCACGCCCCGGGTGCAGTAATCGGCAGCGATGGACTTCGTCATGCCGATGACGGCTGCCTTCGACGCACTGTAGGCAAAGCGGTTGGGCACGCCCTTGATGCTGGAGGCGGCCGAGGACATATTGATGATGCTGCCCCGGCCGCGCTGCAGCATGCCCGGCAAAAAGGCGCGGATGCTGCGGTACATGGCTTTGACATTCAGGTCAAAGGCAAAGTCCCAGTCCTCTTCGCTGCATTCGAGCACGCTGCCGGCATGCACAAAGCCTGCGCAGTTAAAGAGGATGTCGATGGGGCCGAGCACTTCGGCCAGTGTCTGGATCTGGGCGCTGTCGCGCACATCGAGCTGGCGCGCATCGAGGCCCGAGCCTGCCAGCGGGCCGATATGCAAGTCGGTGGCAATTACGCGCGCACCTTCGGCTGCCAGGCGCTCGGCGCTGGCGCGGCCAATGCCTTGCGCCGCTGCGGTCACCAGGGCCACCTTGCCTGCCAGGCGGCCGGTGGAGACGGAAAAATGGGTCATGGAGTCAGTCCTGTGAAAGATGCCTGGGCGCGCTATGGACTAGCGCGCCAGGCGAGGGGGTAAAGCTGAGTACGCTTAGAAGTGCCCGTCCTGCGCCAGCTTGGGCGGGCTGCCAGCGGCGCTGGTTGGCGGGGTGGGTGCTGCCACCGATGCCTGCGGGCGGCGTCCATACTTGCGCGCCCACATGGCCGTGAGGATCGGCACCAGAATGGCGGTCAGCAGGCAGGCGGTGGCGGTGATGGCGGTGGCCGAATCGGCCATGGACTTGAGCTCGGGCACCATGGTGCCGATGATTTGCGGATTGGCAACAGCTGCACCAGCGGTGGACGAGGCGGCCAGCCCCGCAGTGCCATTGCCGCCGGCAATGTACTTATCCGCCAGGATCAGCGGGATGCCGGTGACGATGATGACGGCCACGCCGACAAACACACCGGTAAAGCCGCTCTTGGCGATGACACCCAGGTCAATCGAGCAGCCCAGCGCAAAGCCGAAGAACGGAATCAGCGGATGCACGCAGCGGCCAAAGAACTCGCGCAGGTTCGCATCCAGGTTGCCCAGCGCAAAGCCGATCAAAAACGGCAGCACCGCGCCGGCAAACAAGCGTGGCTCAAAAACCGCGACGCCGGTGGCGCCCAGAATCAGCATGCTGACCAGTGGGCCCGACTCGATGGAGGTCAGCACAAAGGCGCCGGCCTCCTCTTGCGTGCCGTATTGCTGCATCAGCGCGGCATACAGCCCCCCATTGGTCATGTCCATCGCGGTGACCAGCGCGAGCACCGAGAGGCCGGTGAACAGCCCCGTCTGGATGCCGCCGGCCGGTAAAAAGCGCGTGGCCACCATCGCCACCACCCAGGCGACCAGGATCTTGGTGAGCACCAAGGTGCCGGATTTTTTCAGCACCACGCCGGTGGCCTTGAGGTTGATCGTCGCCCCCATGCAAAAGAACCAGACCGCGAGGATCGGCACGGTGCCGGTCATCAGCCCGTTGGTGAACGAGCCAAAGTACTTGCCGGCATCTGCTGCAAAGGTGTGCACGCAGGCGCCCAGCAGCAGGGGAATCAGCATGAGCCCGCCGGGCACACGCTCAATGGTTTTCTGGATTTCCATGTCTCGCTCCTCACACTTTGGTGGTGGTTTGTTATCGCTTGTAGAGGTGTTGTCCGATGACTATCGTGGCAACCGGGACAGTGTTCCATAAATTTAAATTCAAAAAATAGCTGGTAAACCCTTTGTTTTTTGCTATTCATAAAAATTTACGGAACAGTGTTCTGAAAAACAAAGAATGTGTTCCAATGGTTGCCATATCTCCCGGTCAGCCCGCGTTTTGGCGGGCCGCTTTTGTACCCATTGCATTCACCAGCCATGTCCGATTCATGCTTTGCCCCAGCGCCTGTCGCTGCCCCAGCCAGCCCCCGCCACCCTTTTGATCTGCAGGGGCGGGTAGCGCTGGTGACTGGCTGCAATACCGGCATCGGTGCGGGCATTGCGGTGGCGCTGGCGCAGGCGGGGGCCGATATCGTGGCGCTCAACCGCAGTGAGGCCAGCCAGACGGCAGCGCAGGTGCAGGCGCTGGGCCGGCGTTTTATCGCGGTGCAGGCCGATCTGTCTGACACGGCGGCCATAGGCGATGCGCTGGCCCAGGTGCTGGCGGCCTGCGGGCAGGTCGATATCCTGGTGAACAATGCTGGCATCATTCGCCGTGCGGATGCGCTGGACTTCACGGAAGAGGACTGGGATGCGGTGATGAACACCAACCTCAAAAGCCTGTTCTTTCTGTCGCAGGCTGTGGCGCGCCATATGCTGGACTGCGCCGCACGGCAAGGCGCGCAGTGGCAGGGCGGCAAGATCATCCATATCGCGTCGCTGCTGTCGTTCCAGGGCGGGGTGCGTGTGCCGTCATACACAGCAGCCAAGAGCGGTGTGCTGGGTTTGACCCGGCTGATGGCCAATGAATGGGCCGGCAAGGGCATCCATGTGAATGCGATCGCGCCAGGCTATATCGAGACCAACAACACCGAGGCACTGCGCCAGGATGCAGGCCGCGCCGGTGAGATCCTGCAGCGCATCCCCGCGGGCCGCTGGGGCCAGCCGGCGGACCTGGGTGGCGCGGCGGTATTTCTGGCCTCCAGCGCGGCCGACTATGTGCATGGCCATACCTTGGCCGTCGATGGCGGCTGGCTGGCCCGATAATTGAGGCCATCCACACAGCCCAACACAGAAGGACGGACCGATGAGCGAGAGCCCCGCAGCCATGGACAAGACCGACACCGTCGCCGCGGTGGAGAAAGCCTTTGCCATTCTGGAATGCCTGGGCAACCAGCGCGATGTCAGCGTGACCGCGCTGGCCCAGCAGCTGGCGCTGTCCAAGTCCTCCGTGCACCGGCTGCTGCAAACCTTGAAGGCGCTGGGCTATGTGGCGCAGGATGGCGAGTCCGAGCTGTACCGCGCCACCTTGCGGCTGTTTGAGCTAGGCGGCAAGGCGCTGGAGAACACCGACCTGGTGCGCGAGGCCGATGAGGAGATGCGCCGCCTGGGGGCGCTGACCCGCGAGACCATCCACCTGGGCGCGCTCGATGAGGACGCGATCATCTACATCCACAAGATCGAATCGGATTTTGGGCTGCGCATGCAGTCGCGCATTGGCCGGCGCAAGCCCTTGCACAGCACTGCCATTGGCAAGGTGCTGCTGGCCTTCATGCCGGCCGAGCAGGCGCGGGCGCTGCTGTCGTCGCAGCCGCTCAAGCTGTTCACGCCCCGCACCTTGAGCTCCGTCGATGCCGTGATGGACATCCTGCCCCGCGTGCGTGCGCAGGAGGTGGCCGAGGACGACGAGGAGGCCGAGCCCGGCCTGCGCTGCATTGCGGTGCCGGTGTTTGACCGCTTTGGCCATGTGATTGCTGCGCTGTCGGTGTCTTTCCCGGTCATGCGCTGCGGCGCAGATACGCCGCATTACTACCGCACACTGCTGAAAACCGCCAGTGCGGCGATCTCGCAAAAGATGGGCTGGCATGCGCCGCACATTGCCAAAGATGCGAAAGATGCAGAAGGCGAGCCGATCAGCACAGGCGACGCGCCGCTTTAACGCGGCTCGCGCTGCCTGGGTTCAGCCGGGCACCAAGCGGGTATCAAGCTGGCATCAGGCAGATGCCAGCACAAAATCGCCAGGCGCGTAGCGCGCGCTGGTATCCATGCGCACCTGGCGCAGCGCTGCGGTTTGCTGGTGCGCGTCGTACAGCCCTTCGGCGGCATAGTTGATCAGCAGGCTGCGGCGGTGCGCGCCGCTGGGGTTGAGGCTGGCGGCATGCAGCAAGTCGACATCAAACACCAGAATATCGCCGGCCTGGCCGGCGATCTGAATCGCCTGCGATTCGTCATGCTCGCTGCGCGCAGCTTCTTCTGCGTTGGGGCGGTGGCTGGCCGGGATCAAGCGGGTGGCGCCGTTGTCCGGCCCAAAGTCATCCAAAAAGGCCAGCGCGCCCACAGTGTCGCCCGGCCGTTGGTTGGACAAGTCACGGTGCAGGCGCTGGTAGCCGCCACCGCCAATCGGCTCACGCCCTTCAACCTGCGACAGAAAAAAGCGCTCGCCAATCAGCACGCCCGCTGCGGCCAGCAGCTGCGGCAGCTGGCACACGGCCAATATCTGGGCATGGTCATCGACCAGCGCATGGCGCCAATTCCAGCCCCGGGGCACGGGCCAGTGGCTGGTGATGCCCGCATCAAAGGCCTCGCGCAAACCCGGCAACCAGGCGACTGGGATGGCCTGGCGCAGCAGCACATAGCCGTCGTGCTGGAGCTGTTCGCATGCGTCCATGGTCTGCCTTTCAAGCTGCGCGGTCGGGTGGGGAAGGGGCAGCAGGCAGTATAGCCAGTGGAGCCGGGGTGTGGCCTGGGGTGCCGGGCGCGCGCAGTGGCAGGGATGCGGCCATGCAGTCGATAAACACCCGCAGCTTCGGTGCCAGCTGTTTGCTCGATGACCAGAGCAGCCGAAAGCTGCCTTCATGGACCACCTGTGCGTCCAGCACAGTCACCAGCTGGCCGCGTGCGATGGCAGCGCGCACCATAAAGTCCGGCAGGCAGGTAATGCCCAGGCCCGCAATGGCCGCTTCCATCAGCGCCGATGTGGTGGTGCAGACCATGGACGTGGGCAAGCTCCAGGCGGCAGCGCCGGCGTCGGCGCGCAGCGGCCAGGGCTCCAACTTGCCGCTGCTGGGAAAGCGGTGCTGCAGGCAGGCATGGGTGGCCAGGTCGGCCGGCTGCTGGGGCGTGCCACGCGCTGCGAGATAGCTGGGGGCGGCCACCAGCTGCAGCGCAAAGCTGCCCAGCACCCGCGACACCAGCCGCGAATCGGCGGGCTCTCCAGTGCGCATCACCACATCAAAACCTTCCTCGATCACATCGACCAGCCGGTCGCTGAAATCCAGATCCAAGGTAATGGCCGGGTAGCGCTGCATAAAAGCCGTGAGCGCAGGCATGACCAGCGCATCGACCTGCGGCAGGCTCACCCGCAGGCGCCCGCGCGGGGACTGCCAGGTCTCGGACAGCTCCAGCTCTGCGGCCTCGACCTCGCACAGAATGCGGCGACAGCGCTCCAGGAACAGCGCGCCTTCGGCTGTCAACGTCATGCTGCGGGTGCTGCGGTGGAACAGGCGAACGCCCAGGCGCGTCTCCAGCCGGCAAATGCTTTTGCCCACGGCCGATGCAGAAACGCCCAGAGCGCGCCCGGCTGCCGAATAGCTGCGTGCATCGGCCGCTTGCGCAAAGACGGCGATACCACTCAATGCGTCCATGGTGGATGTTGCTCCTGTCGCTGGTTGATTGCGGACAATTTGTCCGATATGTTTTGAATCTCGGCATTATTGTCTTGCACAGGCAATCCTTGCACCATGGCGGCTCATTGTTTTTCACCCGCCCCAGGCCTGCCAGCCCGCTGGCCAGCGCGGGCTTGTACAGGACTTTCCGGTTGTGCCATGGCAGATTCTTCTTCGCTTTCCTCTCATCCATCCCCCCATCTTGAACCCAGCTGCCCACCCCAGCGCGGCGGCCTGCCGCTCGCATCGCTGCTGGCGCTCGCACTGGCGGGCTTTGTCACCATCCTGACGGAGGCCTTGCCCGCCGGTTTGCTGCCGCAGATCAGTGCCGGGCTGGGCGTGTCACAGGCGATGGCCGGGCAGCTGGTCAGCCTGTATGCGATCGGCTCCTTGTTGGCGGCGATACCGCTGACGGCGGCCACCCAGCGCATGCGCCGCAAGCCCTTGCTGCTGGCGGCATTGGCCGGTTTTGTGCTGGCCAACAGCATCACCACGGTGTCGGGCAGCTATGCGCTCACCTTGCTGGCGCGCTTTGTGGCCGGGGTGGCGGCAGGTCTGCTCTGGGCCTTGCTGGCCGGTTATGCCACGCGCATGGTGCCGCCACACCAAAGCGGGCGCGCCATTGCGATGGCGATGCTGGGCGCGCCGCTGGCGCTGTCGCTGGGACTGCCACTGGGCATCTGGATGGGGCAGCACCTGGGCTGGCGCCTGTGCTTTGGCAGCATGAGTGTGCTGGCGCTGCTGCTGATGGCCTGGGTGCAGCTGCGCCTGCCCGATTTTGCCGGCCAGCCCGCCGGCGAGGCTTTTGGGCTGGGCCAGGTGTTCCGCCTGCCTGGGGTGCGGCCGGTGCTGCTGGTGGTCTTGGCCTATGTGCTGGCGCACAACCTGCTCTACACCTATATCGCGCCTTTGCTGGCCCCTGCCAACCTGGGCGCACAGATCGACCGGGTGCTGCTGGTGTTTGGGCTGATGTCGGTGATGAGCATCTGGATCACCGGCCTGCTGATTGACCGCCATCTGCGTGCGCTGACGCTGGCGAGCACGGGGCTGTTTCTGCTCGGCGCCGTGTTGCTGGCGCTCGCGATGGAGCAGCCTGCGGCCGTTTATCTGGCCGTGGCCGTCTGGGGCCTGGGCTTTGGCGGGCTGCCGCCGCTGCTGCAAACGGCCTTGGCCAAGAGCGCAGGGCCGGCGGCCGATGTGGCGCAGTCGATGCTGGTGACGTCTTGGAACCTGGCGATTGCCGGGGGCGGCATGGCCGGTGGCGTATTGCTGGCCCAGTGGGGCGTGGCGGCCTTCTCGCCAGCGGTAGTCCTGCTGATGCTGCTGAGCCTGGCAGTGGTGCTGATGGCCAAGCGCCATGGCTTTGCAACGGCCTAGCCCTGACAGAGCTACGCATGGAAAAAGGCGCTGAGATGTGACCCTCAGCGCCTGGATTTTGGAACCTGAACCGGCTTAGAAGCTGGCCGTCAAGGTTGCAAAGAAACGGCGGCCGGGCAGGTAGAAATTGTTGCCCACATCGCGGTTGCCGCTGGCATGGCGGTCAAATAGGTTCTTGACGCCAGCGTTGATGCGCAGCGCCTGGTTGATGCGGTAGTTGGCAGCCAGGTCGTACAGCACATAGCTGTTCTGGATGCGCTGCTCGCCAAAGTTGGAATTGTCGGCCAGGCGCTGGGCCAGGCCCATTTGCTTGCCCACCAGCTCGGCGCCCAGGCTTAGGCCCAGGGCAGTATTGACCTGCCAGTCCAGCACCGAGGAGCCGCTCCACTTGGAGACGGTGGTCAGCGCCACGCCGGTGGTCTTGTTCTCGGCCTTGAGCATATGGGTCAGGCTGTTGTTCCAGGTGATGCTGCGGCTCAGCGGCACGCGCAGGTTGCCTTCGAGCCCGCGTGTGATGGCCGCGTCGATGTTCACATACTGGGCCCAGTAGTTGCTGCCGCCCGGCAAGTAGCCAATGCCTTGCGAATCGATCTTGTCCTTGAAATCGGTGTTGAAGAAGGTCAGGCCCGCTTGCCAGCCTTCATGCTCCCAGGCGGCGCCAAACTCCCAGTTCTGCGAGGTCTCGGGCTTGAGGTCGGAGTTGCCCCGGATGCTGCAACCGCCGCCGGTGTAGCCGGCAAAGCCGCAGCCCGCGCCTTGCGACTGGCTCACAAAGTTCTCGTTCGACTGGCGCAGGTTGGGCGCGCGGAAACCTTCGGAGTAGCCGCCACGCAAGGTCTAGGCAGCGCTGGGGTGGTAGACCAGGTAGGCGCGCGGGCTCACGTGAGAGCCATAGTCGTCATGGCGGTCACCGCGCAGGCCCAGTGTCAAGGTCAGGTTGTCGCGCAAAAAGATCTGGTCTTCGACAAACAGCGCCTGCGACTTGGCCTGCTTAAAGCTGAGGCCGACCACGCCCGCCTCATTGGCAACTGAGCCCACCGAGTTCGGGTTGTCCAGCTCCTGGCGCTGCCACTGCCCGCCCACGGTCAGCATCTGGTCAAAGCCCCATTTGAAGGGCATGGTCACCGAGCCGTCGAGGATCAGGTCTTCCGAGACCGAATGCGTGCTGTAGGTCTGGGTGGGAGTGCCGCCGGGCACGGGCACCAACTGGCCGTTTTCAATGCGCGGGGCGGTCGTCTCGTTGCTGTACTTGCTGTGGCTGAGCGAGAGCTTGGAGCTGCCAAAGCTGTACTTGCCCTGGTGGGTCAGGCTGGTGCTTTCGCGCTCCATGTTCGATGGACCACGGGTGGTGGCAGCCGCTGCAAAGCCGCCGGGGTTGCTGGTGGAGGGCGAGGGGCCGCCCAGGGTCTTCCACTCGGCGCGCTGCACATCCAGGCTCAGCTTGTGCTGGTCGTTGATGTCCCAATGCAGGCGTGCACCTAGGGACTGGCGCTTGGCGCCTTCACGCCCGCCGCCCCAGCGGAAGGCCGTGGTGCCGTCTTCCAGGCCACTGTCTGCCTGGCGGTAGGTTTGCTGGCCATTGAGCTGCAGCTTGAAGCCATGGCCCAGCGGGCCGCTGATGTTGAATCCACCGCTGTAGTCATTGCCACGGATGGATTCGGGATTGATCTCGGCACCGGCCGAGACCTGGCCGCCCCATGTGTCGCCGCCTTTTTTGGTGATGATGTTGATCACGCCACCCATTGCGTCCGAGCCGTAGAGCGAGGACATGGGGCCGCGCACCACTTCGATGCGCTCGATCGCCTCGGGCGCAATCCAGTTGAGTTCATTGCGGGAGTAGCGGTCAAAGGTCTCGCTGGAGCTGCCCACGCGCACGCCATCCACCAGGATCAGGGTGTACTGCTGGGGCAGGCCACGGATCTGGATGCTGGTGCCGCCATCGGGCGTGGTGGCTTGCGTGAGGCCCGGCACGCGGCGCAGCACCTCGTTCAAATCCGTGGCTGGCACGCGCGCTATGTCTTCTGCGGTCAGCACCGTGAGGCTGGCCGGCGCATCCTTGACGGCCGTGGCCGTCGCAGCCGCCGTCACGGTGATCGTGTTCAGCGTGGTGCCGGGCTCCGTGTTGCTTTGCGCCAATGCGGCCGATGACAGGCACAGGCCTGCGGCCAGCGCAATGGGAAGAAGGGGGAATGAAGCAGCGGGATGGGACATGACAACAAACAGATGCGGTAAGACGGCCTGCAGGCGGCGCAGCCGCGGGCATTGCCGGGCGGGCCAAGGGTATGCAGAGCGGAGCCGGCTGGCGTGGACGCGGCGCAGAGCCGATCACGCTGGCTGGGTGAGCAAATGAATTCGCAATCAGAATCATTTGCGATGCATGTGGCTGGCGTTTGCCTGTTTTTGTCAGTTTGTGACTTTACGTGCTGTTAGATTGAGGACAGGCGGCGTGTGCTTCATCTGCGGGGCTGCTGCTCGCGAAAGAAACGGAAACGCCCCCACAGCGTTGGCTGAAGGGGCGTGACGGGCAAGAAGGTGCCGACGTTACACAGAACCCTGAGACCGCACTTTGCGCGCTCCCAAGGCCGCCAGCAATCCGCCCAAGGCCAACAAAGCCCACGGAGCATCTGCGGGCACAGGGGTAGGCGCTGCCGGCTCGGGCGTGACAGGCTTGACGACGGTGATGCTGGCCGATGCCGCGCATTGAGCGGCAGCCGCGCCCCCAGACGCTGCAGAGCACTGTGTGGTTGTGGCGTCTGGCGTCGCTTGGACCGTGTTCGTCAGCGAGCCTGGCGTTGCATTGGCGTTAACGCTGGCTTGGAGGGTGAACGTCAGCTGTCCGCCAGCCCCTCCTGCTGTCGCGGCGGGTGGCAAAGCCAGATTGCTGAGGTTGAGAGGACCGGTGCCGCTGCTGGGGACAGGGCAGCTCGCCCCATTGGCTGCCGTGCAGGCCCATGCGTTCAGGGTGATATCAGCGGGTGGGGTGTCTGTCAGTTGCGCAACAGTGGCATCTTGCGAGCCTTGATTGGTCAGCACAATATCGTAGCTGAATGTGCCGCCTACGTTGACTTGGCTCGCACTGGCGGTTTTGGTGATGTCGACCGTCGTGGGATTGCACACAGCCGTGGGCTCAGCCTGCACCAGCAAACCGGTCACCCAGCCATAGTCCAGAACCTGAAAAACGATTTCGTTCAAGCCGGGTTTCCAGTCCTGCGTCAAGGTGCGCGAGACGGGTGGCGTGGAAAATGTCGAGCCCGGGCTGATGACCGGTGCGTAAGTGCTTTGGGCGACGCCGTTGACATAGATCTCTGTCGCGACATCATCCACCAGGTAGGACAACTGCACCGACAGATCCGCCGGATTGACCGCAGGGTCCAGGTTGAACTGGTACCGGTAATAGCCCCAGCGTTGGGAGGCCGCACCACTAAAGCCCATTGGCGAAACCCAATTGGCATTGGCGTAGGGCGACGTGCTCCAGGGCGATGTCCAATAGACCGTGAGGGGCCCCCAGCTGGCTTCAGGTATTGCGCTCAACGCGATCGAAGGGTTGGTTACCGGCCTGCCTGCAAACGCGAATTTCCACGATGGCTCTGCGGCGCCTTGGGCCAAAGCGCCACCGGTTGACGCGTCATGTCCAGTGCTAAAAGCGTCCGATGACGAACTGCATGACACCGTGGGCAGTGCCGCTTGTGCCTGCACGTTGAATGACGACAACAGCCCAGCAAACGCAATGAACAGTCCGGTTGCCGAGGGGAGCACAGCTGCATGGATACCCTTACCCCCGGGCATGTTTGAAGAAACGTGGAACTTCACAATATGACTTTCTGTTGGAATATCTACGCGATGCGCAACCGTATGACTAAGCGGCGCGCTTGGCGGTCGAGATTCTAGGCTTCTAGGTGCCCAGAGATCGTGTATTGAACTTTGTTGTCACTCGTCTGCTTATTGTAATGATGGTGACAAAATGTGTCCATTGTCTGTTTGGTTCCTTGATGGCTGTTGTGCTCTTAAATGAACAGCATTAAGGCCAAATACGTGGGGCGCATTCGGTGGACATAGAAGAGAAGACAGCAGACTGCCTGGGATAGTGTGTGCTCTACGTCAGACAGTTTTGCGAAAGGCCTTTAGCGACGCCGTGTTGAAATTCGATAGTTCTGTACGCGCTGTGTCGCCCTGTTGTCGCCCTGTTGTCGCCTGAGTGTCAAGCGATGTGCTGATCTCTTCGGCGCCTGGAGTGCTGGCTTTGACAGGGCCTCAAGCCGGCAACTCAATCACCGCCCTTAACCCACCCTCGCTGCGGTTATGCAGCTTCAACTCGCCCCCATGCGCCCGCACGCATGAGCGCGCAATCGCCAGCCCCAACCCAAAGCCACCCGTCTCCCCGTTGCGGGCGACCTCCAGCCGACTAAAGGGCCGAAAGGCCCGCTCCATGTCCTGCGGCGCAATGCCGGGGCCTTCGTCTTCGATTTCCATGCGCACGGTGCCGGCAGTGCCCGGGTCAGCAGCATCCGGCACGGTCATCTGGACTTGCACACGGCCATAGCGCGCGGCATTGTTGATCAGGTTGGCGAGGGCGCGCTTGAGGTGGGCCGGGCGGCAGCGGTAGCTGATGCTGGGGGGCGGCGTCCAGTCCACCTGGCGGCCCAGGCTACGCTGCTGCTCGACGACTTCGCCGACGAGCGCATCCAGGTCTACCGGCTGGGTGGTTTCGCGCATCGCGTCGTCCTGGGCAAAGTGCAGGATTTCTTCGACCATGCTGTGCATCTCGTTGATGGTGCTCACCATCGCCTGGCGCAGCTCGTCATCGTCCACCAGCTCGGCGCGGATGCGCAGCGAGGTGAGGGGGGTGCGCAGGTCGTGGCCAATGGCGGCGACCATGCGGGTGCGGTCGTTGACGACGCCGAGCAAGCGGTCCTGCATCTCGTTGAAGGCTTCGATGATTTCGCGCACGCCTTCGGGCCCGGACAGCGGCAGGTGCGCGGAGCGCTCGCCCCGGCTGATGCGCTGGGCCGCCTCGGTGAGCATGCGCAGCGGCTGCATGATGCGCCGGCCAAACAGCACCGCAATGACGATGATGGGCAGCATGCCCACGGGGATGGAAAAACTCAGCACCCGGCTCCAGTGGCTGAGCAGCATGGTGGGCAGGTGCCAGCTGCTGAGCCACTGGCCATCGGGCAGGCGCACATCGACATGCAGCATCCAGCTGCCATCTTCTTCGAACGCCGGGCTCAGCAGCGCGAGGATGTCCTGGTCCACATCGCCGGCCTGGCTGGCGGCCAACGGCGAGCGCATGCGCAGATGGATGCGCACCGGCGGGTCTGCAGCGTTGGCGCCCGCATCCAGGCCCAGGCGCTCTTGCAGCATGGCGGTGAGCTTGGCTTCCTGCTCGCTAACGGGTTGGCCGTCGTCAAAGGGGCGCGCTCGGATGCGGAACTGCGAATCGGGCAGGCTGATGCTTTGCACCAGGCGCTGGGCCGATTCAGGGCTGCTCTCCAGCGCGCGGTAGGCGGCGGTGACCCGGGTCTCGATGGTGTGGGCCGACAGCGGGTGGACCACGTCACTGTCCTGGCGCAGCCAGGTCAGCAGCAAGACGGCGACCAGGTGGGCGACGACCAGGGCCAGCAGCAACAGCGCGAGCAACTGGCCGGCCAAGGTGCGCGGCAGCAGCTTCATGGCGCCAGGCGGATGTTTCTGGCCGCCAGCAGGTAGCCGTCGCCGCGCACGGTCTTGAGCATGCGGGGCTGGCGCGGGTCCGATTCGAGCTTCTTGCGCAGGCGGCTGATCTGGGTGTCGATGCTGCGGTCAAAAAATGCGGCGCCTTCGCGCTGGGTGAGGTCCATCAATTGCTGGCGGCTGAGCACGCGGTTGGAGTTCTCCAGCAGCGCGCGCAGCAGATGGAACTCTGCGGTGGTCAGCGGCACGGGGCTGAGGCCGGGGTCCTGCAGCTCGCGCGTGGCGAGGTCAAAGGACCAGCCTTCAAAGGTGTAGCGCTTTTCTGTCAAGGCTTCTGGCGCAGCAGCCGTTTGCGCCGCATCGTCTGCCCGTCTGCGGGCACCGCGCCGCAGCACGCTGCGCACCCGGGCCACCAGCTCACGCGGGTCAAAGGGCTTGAGCACATAGTCATCAGCACCAATCTCCAGGCCCGCCACCCGGTCGGCCTGGTCGGTCATTGCGGTCAGCAAGATGACGGGGGTGCCGATGTGCTCGGCCACAAAGCCGCACAGCGACAGGCCGTCCTCGCCGGGCAGCATCACGTCCAGGATGATGAGGTCGTAGCGGTGCTCCTTGAGCAGCTGCCGCATGGCGAGGCCATCACCGGCGGTGTCGACATCGAAGTCATAGCGGCGCATGAAAGTGGCAAGAGGGTCGCGGATGCTTTGGTGGTCATCGACGATCAGGATGCTGCGTCGCACATTCATGAAAATACAGGCGTTGGCCAATGAGATTACTTCTTATTATCACCGGCCCTTCGCCAGTGGGCGCGGTGCATGGTCAATCCCGCACCCGGCCGCGCTGGGCTTTGACATTGGCACGCAGGCTTTTGCTTTGCAGGCGGCGCTGCTGCGAGCCCCAGGTGGGTTTGGTGGCGCGGCGCTTGCGCGGCTCCACCGCCACGCTGGCGACCAGCGCGTTGAGGCGCTCAAGCGCATCCCAGAGGTTTTGCTCCTGGGTGCGGTAGCTCTGCGCCTTGATGACGACCACCCCATCCTGGGTGATGCGCGAATCGGCCAGCGCGAGCAAACGGGTCTGCACGGGCTCGGGCAGGCGCGAGGCGCGCACATCAAAGCGCAGGTGGATGGCGCAGCTGACCTTGTTGACGTTCTGCCCACCGGGCCCCTGGGCGCGGATGGCCGTCCACTGCACATCGGCTTCGTGCAAGGTGAGGGCGGAGGACAGGGGCGTGGTCATGGCGGGGACAGCGGTAAAAAGGATCAAAAGCGCAAAGCAAAGAGCGGGCTGGGGTTTCACAGCGCTGTCGTGCGGCGCTGGCATAACGGGCATTGACACCGTATTTTGCGGCAGCTGCGTGCTATGGCTCAACAATTCGCTGGGCCAACTCTTGTATAAGACTTAAAAAGCAGCGACAATCCTTGGTGTTGAATTCCGTATTGTGATATTGCATTGCAACATTTGACGGACAGGCTTCCCAACGACTGGCGAGCGGTCCATCATGACGGAGTTTACGCGGGCGCGCCCTGGGCCGTGGAGACCGGCCAGGGCGCGACGCACATCAGAACTTTTGCCACTTGAAAGACCAGATGACTACCCAGCAACCCACCATCATCTACACCCTGACCGACGAAGCGCCTCGTCTGGCGACCGCAGCGTTCTTGCCAGTTGTTCGCAGCTTTGCGAGCGCCGCTGGCATCAATGTGGCCGAGAGTGATATTTCGCTGGCAGCCCGCATTCTGGGTGAATTCCCTGAGTTTCTGACCGAAGCACAGCGCGTGCCCAACAACCTGGCCGACCTGGGCAAGCTGACCTTGACGCCAGATGCCAACATCATCAAGCTGCCCAATATTTCCGCATCGGTGGGCCAGCTGCAAGAAGCGATCAAGGAACTGCAAGACCACGGCTACAAGCTGCCTGACTACCCAGACAGCCCTGCCAACGACGCAGAAAAAGACATCAAGGCGCGCTATAGCAAGTGCATCGGCTCGGCAGTGAATCCCGTGCTGCGCGAAGGCAACTCCGACCGCCGCGCACCGCTGGCCGTGAAGAACTACGCCAAGAAGCACCCCCACTCGATGGGCGAGTGGAAGCAGTGGTCGCAAACCCATGTCTCGCACATGGAAGAGGGCGACTTCTACCACGGCGAAAAGTCCATGACCCTGGACAAGGCCCGCGAAGTCAAGATGGTGCTGGAGACCAAGTCCGGCAAGACCGTGGTGCTCAAGGACAAGGTCAAGCTGCAGGACGCCGAAGTGGTCGACTCGATGTTCATGAGCAAGAAGGCCCTGCTGGCTTTCTACGAAAAGGAAATCGAAGACTGCAAGCAGTCGGGCATTTTGTTCTCGCTGCACGTCAAGGCCACGATGATGAAGGTGTCCCACCCCATCGTGTTTGGCCACTGCGTGCGCATTTTCTACAAGGAAGCGTTCGAGAAGCACGGCAAGCTGTTCGATCAGCTGGGCGTGAACGTCAACAACGGCATGGCCAATCTGTACGAAAAGATTGAAACCCTGCCTGCCTCGCAACGCGAAGAAATCATCCGCGACCTGCACAAGTGCCAGGAAGGCCGCCCAGCGCTGGCGATGGTGGACTCTGCCAAGGGCATCACCAACTTCCATTCGCCCAACGACGTGATCGTGGACGCATCGATGCCTGCGATGATCCGCGCCGGCGGCAAGATGTGGGGCGCCGATGGCAAGCCTTACGACTGCAAGGCCGTGATGCCTGAGTCGACCTTTGCCCGCATCTACCAGGAAGTGATCAACTTCTGCAAGTGGCACGGCAACTTCGACCCCAAGACCATGGGCACCGTGCCCAACGTGGGCCTGATGGCGCAAAAGGCCGAGGAATACGGCTCGCACGACAAGACCTTCGAGATCAGCGAAGACGGCGTGGCCAACATCGTGGACATCGCCACCGGCGAAGTGCTGATGAGCCAGAACGTGGAGCAGGGCGACATCTGGCGCATGTGCCAGGTCAAGGATGCCCCAATCCGCGACTGGGTCAAGCTGGCTGTCACCCGCGCCCGCAACTCCGGTATGCCTGCCGTGTTCTGGCTGGATCCGTACCGCCCACACGAAGCCGAGCTGATCAAGAAGGTGCAAACCTACCTGAAGGACCACGACACGAACGGCCTGGACATCCACATCCTGTCGCAAGTGCGCGCGATGCGCTTCACGCTGGAGCGCGCAGCCCGTGGCCTGGACACCATCTCGGTGACCGGCAACATCCTGCGTGACTACCTGACCGACCTGTTCCCGATTCTGGAGCTGGGCACCTCGGCCAAGATGCTGTCGGTGGTGCCGCTGATGCAAGGCGGCGGTCTGTACGAAACCGGCGCTGGCGGCTCGGCCCCCAAGCATGTCGAGCAGCTGGTGGAAGAAAACCACCTGCGCTGGGATTCGCTGGGAGAGTTCCTGGCGCTGGCCGTGTCCTTCGAAGAGCTGGGCATCAAGAACAACAACGAGCGCGCCAAGCTGCTGGCCCAGACCCTGGACCAGGCCACCGGCAAGCTGCTCGACGAGAACAAGTCGCCATCGCGCCGCACCGGTGAGCTGGACAACCGTGGCTCGCAGTTCTACATCGCGCTGTACTGGGCCCAGGCCCTGGCCGCGCAAACGACCGATGCTGAACTGGCAGCCAAGTTTGCGCCCCTGGCCAAGAGCCTGGCCGAGAACGAAGCCAAGATCGTGGCCGAACTCAAGGACGTGCAAGGCAAGCCTGCCGACATCGGCGGCTACTACCAGCCTGACGCCGCCAAGCTGGACGCCGTGATGCGCCCCAGCAGCACCTTCAACGCAGCGGTGGCTGCACTGGGCTGATAAGGCCCAGGCCCGGGCTGGCTGATGCCGCCCAGGCTGTTTTTGCGCAACCGGCAGACCCGTGAGGGCTGCCGGTTTTTTTTATTTGCTGTCGGGTTGAAGGCCGGCATGTGTTGGCGCCATATACCTTCGTATATCGCCCCCATCCCAATGGCGGCGGCATCTACCCCACAGACCAGTGGCGATTGGCGCGCCAGCCTGCGAGAATTCTTTTTGTCGTCGCGAAAGACCTGCACTGTCGCACAGCGATGACGCTCCGCCCCGGTCCATGTAAGCGCCCGACGATTGCCGCCGATGCGCACCTCAGTTGTTGAAGCACGACATGGGCATCCGCAGAACTTTTGACCTGGAGAAAAGCCATGGACCCCGATCCTGAGCCTGACATGCGCTGCTGCAAGCGCCGCCTCCCTTTGCAGTGCACACCACCCCCTATCGGGCCATCGCCCTAAGTCCATCTCGCGCCTGAATGCATGAGAGGCCTTGGCGAGGCGCTGCCCCAAGGACCTTCTCATGCTGTTTTTTCACTCCCCATCCACCGCGCTTTTGCAGCGCGTCATCCGGGCCGCTGTGGCGTCTGACGCCTCTTCGGTGCTGCCCGCCTTTCTGGCATCCCAGAGCGACAAGCCATTCGCCCAGGCGCTGTCGGGCCTCTCCGGCCCGGTGGCAGCCGATGCACTGGCAATGCTGCCCACCGCTGAACGGGCACGGGTGGTCGCCCTCTTGAGCCGGGTTGCCCGTCAGCGCCTGCAGGGCCTTGACCGCCCAGCCAGGTTGACGGCTTACCGGCCCTCGGGCCGCTCCCGCGCGCTGTGCTGGCTAGGGGGCCCACGGGCCGATTTGCCCGCAGACCGGTCCGCCGCGAGCGCCCGCCGTTAGCACCTGCGCTGCGCGTTGCCACACGCGGCGCCTGCAGCCCTTTTCTTGCCAACCCGCTATCCCGCCAGCCCCTGGCACGCGCTTTTGCGCGCCAGGGCCGGGCAGGGCTGCGCCAACCAGGATGCACCATGCCATCTTCCCAATACCCGTCGCCCGGTGGATCACCACTGCCGGTCAACACCGAGCGGGCCCTCCATGGCCTCGTCTGGAGCCGGCCTGCACGCCGCCCCTTTGCAGTGCCGCCGCAGCGGCCCCGGCACTGGTCACGCTATGAGCGCCTGTCCTTGTCGATGCTGGGTCTTACCTGGGGCATCTTGGTGCTTGCCGTGGCAGCTTTGCATTTTGGCAACTACCACCGGGATACCAAGACCTCGTCCACCTCGGGCTCGCACGCGGGCTTTTACGAAAGCGCGCGTTCTCTCACATCCGATGCATCCGTGCAGGAGCCGTCGCCATGAGTATGCAGCGTAGCTCCCACCTGTTCCAACCCGCTGCCGATGCCAACGGGGACGCTGTGCCCCAGTGGCTGCGGATCCGTGCCGATGAGGCTGGCAAGCTGGCAGACATCAAGCAAAGTCTGGGGCTGGACATAGCCTACGGCCTGCAACGCAACCTGAGCCAGGATGGCGAGTTCAGCTACTTTGCGATCACGTTTTTGGGCGTGGAGCAAGGCTGCAAGAGAGCCAGTCGCGTCATTTTTGTGCTTGGCCGGGACATGCTCCTTTCTCTGGAGCCCAGCGACGCACCCCAGGCGCTGGAGATGGCGCAAGCCAGGATGCAACGCCAAGGCCATGGAGCGCGGGCATTCGAGAGTTTTGTGCTGGTCCTGCAGGCCATCAATGATGCGACCGATGCGTTGCTGGACTCGCTCAACAGCGATCTGGGGCGCGTGCTGGTGCAGACCAACGCGGTGCTGGGCAGCCTGGAGGCGCGGGACCGCGATTTTGGCGTAAGCGATGTGGTGGCAGCGCAGCTGGACCTGGGCGAGGTCGAAGAGCTGCTGTCCGATTGCCTGGAGAGCCAGCTGCAGCTGGCGCTGGCGGCCCGCCATGCGCTGGCGCGGATGCCCCTAGCTGATGCGCCTCTCCAGCCGCTGCTTAGCACCTTGATCGAAGACATCGAGGCCGTGGAGGAGCATGTGAGCTTTGTGCATGACCGGGTGCGCCTGCTCCAGACCACCAACAACATGGCGCTGAACGTCAAGCAAAACCAGATCGTCAAGGTGTTCTCCGTCGTGACGGCCGTGTTCCTGCCCGCGATGCTGATCTCTACCTACTACAGCATGAACGTTGCCCGCATGCCGATCCTTGAGTGGCAATACGGCGAGCCCTTCACCATCGCCCTGACGGCTGGGTTGGCGCTGCTGCCGCTGCTCTATGTCAAACACCGCGGCTGGCTGCGTTGAGCGCAGCGATGCCATTGCAAAGACCACATTTCTGCTTGCCGCAAGAAGCAGTGCGAAGTCTGTGACCCCCTACCTGGAGTATTTCTGATGCCGCCAACGACTGACAAAATTAGCTTTAGCTACACCACGCTCAACCGCCAACTCGAAGGCCTGGTGTGGAATGCCGACCTGAGCTTGCAAGATGCTAGCCAGGCCGCATCGCAGCGCCGCCAGGCGATCAACGAGGCACGTGCCAGCCGCCCGCGTACCGCGCAGATTGAGCGCGAAATCATGATCGCGGTGATCGTGCTGTATGCACTCATCCTGGGCAGCTTTGCCGCGCTGCATCTGTATGGGGGCTATGTGCTGGACCAGCAGGACAGGGCCAAGCAAGCCGCTGAACCCGCGCCGACCGCCAGTGAGGTGCAGCGATGAGCGAGGCACGTATCCACTGCCACGCGGCCGGTGGCCTCATAGACGCCCGCCTGGCCCAGGCCGGCTGGCTGCGCCTCAACGCCCAGCAGGGCGAGTCGCTGGCGGCTGCGCAGCGTCTGCATAGGCTCAACCTGTCCTGGGAGCGCGGCCGGGCGGCAACGCAGGAAGGCGACTTTATCGTCATCCCTGTGGAGCTGGTCCTGCTCCAGGACGAGGCGTTCCGGGAGACGGTCGTGCTTTTTGCGCTCGGCAAGGAGCGGCTCATCAGCGTGGAGCAGGGCCCGCGCCTGCATGCCCTGGACCAGGCTGGCGAGCAACTGCTCGCGTCCATGGGCGATGGCTGCGCCCTCGACCCCTGCACAGCGATGTTCTGCATGCTCGACGCACTCAACGACGCGGCCCATGCCAGCTTGCGCGATATCGCCGCGCGCCTGGACGAGCGCAGCGATGCCGTGGCCGCGGCCAGCGGCGGGTTTGACACCGCCAAGCGCCAGGCAGGGGTGGCGGATATCGCCAGCACCGCCATGGCACTGGGTGAGGCCGAGGAGCTGGTGGCCAAGGCGGTTGAGGGGCAGTTGATGCTGGCGCGTGCGGGCCGTTGGCTGCGGCGCGCGGCAGGCGATGCACACTGGGGGCCGCGCTTGCCGGTGCTGCTGTCGGACATCCACAGCCTGCGGCGCTATGCCCGGTTTCAGCATGACAAGATCCGCAACCTGCAGCAGTCACTGATGACGACCCTCGATATCAAGCAGAACCAGGTGATCAAGGTGTTCACCGTGGTCACCGCTGTTTTCACACCTCCCACCCTGGTCGCTGCGTTTTACGGGCAGAACTTTGCCTACATGCCCGAGCTGGCGCTGCCTTGGGGGGAGTGGATGGTCATGGGGCTGACAGGCCTGTTCGCGCTGGTGCCGCTGGCCTACATCAAACGCAAGGGGTGGATGCGATGACGTGGGATCAAACCTTGTCTCTATGGACGCGCCTGCATGCCGCCAGCCCCCAGGCGCTCGATGACCTGGGCAGGCGCCATGGCATCGACCTGCTGCCAACAACCGCGCAGCGCCAATGGGGTGCGGGTGCTGCGATGCGCATCCGATGCGCGCGCGTGCAAGACGGGAGGGTGCTGGTGGCCGATCTGCTGTGGCACCAGGCTGCGGATGCGCAGGCGCTCTACACGGTCGAGACAGGTTACCGCATGCTGCGCCCGGGTCAGGCGCTCGAGCGCTTCAAGGCGCAGGGCTTGCCTGCGGGCAGCGCGCATGCCGTCGCGCTGGTGCTGCTGCACCAGTTGCTGGGCCAGACCGGTCTGGTGCTGGACGGCATCGACAAGGGGCTGGCGACCTCGATGCGCTCGCTGCGGAGCTTCCAGTTGACGGTGGGCACGCCCGGCACCCGGGGTGCCCAAGACCTGACCGATGTAGACAGCCATCTGTCCATGCTCCACCGGCCGCTGTCGGTGGTTGTGCAGGCGCTCGATGACCTGGCCCAGGCAGCGATGCAGCTGCGCCGCGGTGCTTGGCAGGGATCACAGCTGCAGAGCATTCATGTGGATGCGCTGCTGGCCGAGATCGAGGGCGTACAGCGGCGGGCTCGCTGCATGCTCGATCGCCAGCGCTTCCACCGCCGTGCGGCCGAGGAAACGGTGGCAATGAGCGACCTGAATGTGACCAAGGTATTCAGTGTGCTCTGGGCGGCCTTTATTCCGGGTACGGCCCTGATCAACTGGTATGGCCAGAATTTTCGGGTGATGCCCGAGCTGTCCTGGCAGGGCTCGCTCTGGATGCAGTTGCTCGCCGTATTGGTGCTCACCGCCATCCCTGTCTGGATGGTCAAGCACTCGGGCACATTGCGATGACAGCACCAAGTCCATTGCATCGGTTGTTTTTGCGCCATTGCCTCACCCGCCGTTTGCCCTTTATCTTTCACCTGCCCCTTTTTCAGCAGCCAGGCCGCTGCGCCCGTCGCAGGATGCGACAGCGCCCTGGCCGCGCCATGACCGAGCCCGCTATGTCGCCATTGTTTTTTCCCAGGGTCGCCTTGCGCTCGGCCCCGCCCCGGCAGCCATCCGTCCGCCGGGCTTGGGCCCGTACGCTGTCCAGCGGTGCAGCCGCACTGGCCGCCGCAGCCGCAATGCCAGCCCTGGCGCAGACCAGCCTGCGCCTGTATGGCACGGTCGATGCCGCCATCGGCTGGACCCGGGTGAGCGGGGCGCCAACGCAAAAGAGCCTGCTGAGTGGCGGCCAGTCCGATTCGCTCTGGGGCCTGCAGGGCCGCGAGGCACTGGGTGGCAGCAGCTACGCCGCCTTTGCGCTGGAAGGCGGCCTGGATGCCGCCCACGGCGCGCCCGATGACCCGGCAAGGCCGTTCAACTACCAGTCCTGGGTGGGGGTGGGCAATGCGAGCCTGGGCGAGCTGCGCCTGGGGCGCCAGTACACCGTGGGCCAGGCCTTTGTCAGTGCGATCGAGGTCGGGTCCTGGAAGAGCTTTGGTGTGGGCGCCTTGTTGCGGGCCTCGGACAACTACCAGGTGTCCCAGCAGATCAGCTGGCGCAGCCCGCAGTGGGGCGGTGTACAGCTGGGCGCCAGTTACAGCTTTGATGCGGGTGACGCGCCAGCCGCAGACACGACGGGCAGCGCCACCCACAAGCTCTACAGCTTGGCACTGCGCTATGAGGACGGCCCCTGGCTGCTGGCTGCGAGCTGGGAGCAGGCCAATGCCGTCCTTTTGCACGCTGGCTTGGCGGGCCGGCACCCCAGCGCCGCGCAACTGGGTGCCAGCTACAACTTTGGCGTGGCACGCCTGGCGGCGGGCTGGAGCCGCCAGCGCAATGGCTTTGTCGGGCGCAATGGCGGCGATGGTTCGGCGGATTTGCAGGCGGCCGGGCTCAAGGGGCTGGGGCCGATCGAGTTCATCGATGGCGGCCGCCTGGACGCGCTCTATCTGGGTGTGTCCATTCCTCTGAACCACGGCGAGCTGCAAGCACAGTGGTCCCAGGCGCGGCCCAACTGGGATTGGCAGGACAGCGGTGCGCGCGCCAAAACCAGCCAGGTGATGTCGTTGGGCTATATCCACCCGCTGTCGCTGCGCACCAGTGTCTATGCCTTTGTTGCCCATGGGCGTGCCTATGCACTGGATGCGGCCGTGGATGCCAGCCAGACCACCGTGAGCCGGGTGGCTTTTGGACTGAACACCCGTTTTTGATGTGGGGGCCTTTGGTCCCACGTTGCCGTTGACGTGGTAGCCTTTTGCGATCCCTGCAACCCAGCGCCGCTTTGTGTGCGTGTTTCTGATGACGACCCCGTTCCTGCCACCCCAACTCTGGCGCCGCCCAGGCCTGCACGTCATGGCGATGCTGCTCGCGCTGGTGCTGCTGTTTCTGATCGACACGGCGACCCGTTACGAAGTGGCGGTGTCGGTGTTCTACACCGTGGTCATTGTGGCGATGGCCCATGTGCTGGCCTTGCGGGGGCTCATGGTGCTCACCGGCAGCTGCATTGCGCTGACTTGGCTGAGCTTTTTCATCACCCGCTATGGCGACCTGCGCGCAGGCCAGATCAATATGCTGATCAGCACGGTGGCCATTCTGATCACGGGCTACCTGGCCTGCAGGGCGGAATTGGCGCGCGCGGCCGCCCATGAGGCCCAGGCCAGGCTCTTGCGCATCTCGCGCATCCACAGCCTGGAGGGCTTGACCACCTCGATTGCGCATGAGCTCAACCAGCCGTTGGCAGCGATCGTGACCAGCGGCCATGCCTGCCAGCGCTGGATGGAGCAAGACCCGCCCAACCTGGACAAGGCCCGGCAGGCGCTCTTGCGCATTCTGGGCGATGCCGACCGGGCCAGCGCCATCATTGGCCGGGTGCGCAAGCTCAGCAAGGGCGAACCCGCCAGCCCCAGGCCCTTTGTCTTCAACGCCGCCGTGCGCGAAGTGCTGGCGCTGTCCCAGGCGGAGATACAGCGACTGGACATCGCGATGCGTGCCGATCTGGCCGCTGGCCTTCCCCTGGCGCTGGCCGATCCGGTGCAGGTCCAGCAGGTCATCGCCAATCTGGTGCTCAATGCGATGGAGGCCACGGCCTTGGTGGATATAGCGCGCCGCACCATCCTTGTGGAATCGCTGCAGCTGCAGGACAAGCTGGTGTTTCGGGTATCGGATGGCGGCCCGGGCCTGCCCGCTGGTGCGCAGGAGCAGGTGTTTGAACCTTTCTGGACCACCAAGCATGAGGGCATTGGCGTGGGGCTGAGCATCAGCCGCAGCATTGTCGAGAGCAATGGTGGCCATATCTGGGCGGAGCCCCATCTACAGGGTGGGGCGGTGTTTGCATTCAGCGTGCCGGTGGCGCCGCAGGAGGGCCTGGCATGACGGAAGCTGCGATGGTCTATGTGGTCGATGACGACCACTCGGTGCGCGCCGCGCTGGAGGATCTGCTCGCCTCTGTCGGCTTGCCGGTGCGCTCCTTCGCCTCTGCGGCCGAATTTTTGGCGCATCCGCCCGCTGATGCGCCCGCCTGCCTGGTGCTCGATGTGCGCATGCCCGGGCAAAGCGGCATGGAGTTCCAGCGCCAGATGCAGAGCCTGGGCCTGCTGCTGCCCGTGGTCTTCATCACCGGACACGGCGATATTGCGATGGGCGTCAAGGCCATCAAGCAGGGCGCCATCGACTTTCTGGCCAAACCTTTTCGGGACCAGGATCTGCTCGATGCCATCCACCACGGCATTGCGCAAGACCGCGCCCGGCGCCTGCAGGATGCGGACCGGGCCGAGAGCCATGGCCGCTGGCAGGCGCTCTCCGAAGGCGAGCGCGACGTGGTGCGGCTGGTGGTGCAGGGCCTGCTCAACAAGCAGATTGCGCACCAGCTGCAGCTGAGTGAGGTGACGGTGAAAGTGCGGCGTAGCAATGCGATGCGCAAGCTGCAGCTGAGCTCAGTGGCCGATCTGGTGCGCCTGACTGAAAAGCTGGGCGTCTAGCTGCTGGCCAGGGCCCCAGGGCGGTGCGGGAGAGGAGCCGAGGCTGAAGCCAGCCTTACGCCATGATGGCGGCATGGGTGTTTCTTGGATGACCGATGCTATCTAATTGATAGCTTCAAAGCCATGTGCGCGATGATAAGATATGCGTTTTTGCTTGTAAATGCTGTGCCCGCGTGTAGGCGGCCTTCGGTTGCGCTGACTGCGACGGCGGTTTGGTCTTAACATGCTGCACCTGCCTTTGCTGCATCGCCGCATTGTCTGCCTGCGGCTGGCCGTGGGCCGTTCGGCGCGGTTGGGCATTTATCGACAGAACTGAGAAAGATCAGCAGGCGGCGCGGCCCTTGGCATGCGCCCCCGGCTTGAGCAACACATTACATGCTGGTTCCTTTTTTGATTATGTTGCGCGAGGGCATCGAGGCCGCGCTGATCGTTGGCATCATTGCCAGTTTCCTGCGCCACACGGGCCGCGCCCGCCTGATGCCCGCCGTCTGGGCCGGGGTGTTTCTTGCGCTGGGCCTGTCGCTGTTTGTCGGCGCTGGGCTGCAGTGGATGGCGGCCGAGTTTCCGCAAAAGCAGCAGGAGCTGTTTGAAGGCCTGGTGGGTTTTATCGCCGTGGGCATGCTGACGGGCATGGTGTTCTGGATGCGCAAGGCCTCGCGCTCGATCAAGGGCGAGTTGCAGGCCTCGGTCGACAAGGCGCTCAGCACCTCGGGCAGTGCCAGCTGGGCGCTGATCGGCATGGTCTTTTTGGCCGTGGCACGCGAAGGGGTGGAATCGGTCTTCTTCTTGCTCGCCATCTTCCAGCAAAGCTCGGGCTGGAGCGCAGCGGCTGGCGCCTTCCTCGGCGTGGCGCTGTCGGTGCTGCTGGGCATTGGACTCTACAAAGGCGGTGTGCGCATCAATCTGCGCCAGTTCTTCCGCTACACCGGCGTCTTTATCTTGGTGGTCGCGGCTGGCCTGCTGGCTGGCGCGGTGCGCCGCCTGCATGAGGCCGGTGTCTGGAACCAGCTGCAGCAAGTCGTGTTCGACAGCAGTGGTGTTTTGCCCGAGGACAGCCCGCTGGGCGTGATTCTGGGCGGCCTGCTGGGCTATATGCATGCGCCGGTCGTCGGCGAAGTGCTGGCCTGGGCGCTGTACCTGGCCGTGACCTTGGTGATGTTTTTCTGGCCGGTCAAGGTGGCGCCTGCTGTGGCCGACGTGCCTGCCGCATCCACCCCCACCGCTGCACCGACCCCCGTGCCCGCTGCCGAGCCTGCGCCCCGGCTGGGCCCGGTGGTGCTGGGCAGTGTGGTCGTGTTCCTGCTGGGTGCTGCTGCCTTCTGGCAGGCGTCGACCGCGCCGCATGCCAGCGGCGCTGCTGCGGGTAGCGCCACCTCGGCCGATGGCGTGCCGGTGGTGACCATTGAAATCAACCAGGGCACCTGCACCCCCAATGCGGTGACGGTGCCGGCCGGCAAGGTGATCTTCCGCATCGTCAACCAATCGCAGCGCGCGCTGGAGTGGGAGATTCTGGACGGCGTGATGGTGCTCGAAGAGCGCGAGAACATTCTGCCGGGAATGACGCAGCAGCTGAGCGCGCGCCTGGTGCCTGGCAACTACGAGATGACCTGCGGGCTGCTCAATGCTGCGCGCGGCAGCCTGACGGTGACGACCTCGGACGCCTTCAAGGCCGAGGCGGCCAAGCCGCCGGTGACCGCCTTCCTGGGCGCACTGGCCGAGTACCAGGTCTATATGCTGACCGAGACGGCCAGCCTGAAAGAGATGGTCGATGCGCTGCAGCAGCGCCTGGCCCACCCGCTGGACGCCGGTGCGATGCCGCAAGACGGCTACCCCGCCGATGCACAGCAGCTGGCTGCGCTGGCGCGTGGCCAGTACCAAAAGCTGGCACCGCTGGCGGTGCAGTATGGTGATTTGAATGGCCGCATCGATGCGCGTGCCGCAGACTTTGCGCTGCGCGACAAGGACCCGGCCTTTGTGGGCCTGCAGCGCATTGCTGCTGGCCTGCAAGCGGGTGAGGCGGCAGACCAGCTGCTGCCGCTGGCCACCAGCTTGCAGACGGATGTGCAGCAACTGGCCCAGCGCCTGGGTGATGCAGCTCTGCAACCCCAGTCGATTGCCGCCGCTGCGGCCAAGGCGCTGGAGCGTGCCTCCACCTTGATTCCTGGCGAGGCGACCACGCCCGAGCAGGGCCTGGCCGTGCTGCAGTTTGTCTACGGCAGCTGGGCTGCGGCCAACAAGGCCCAGCAAGTGCTGGGCCCCGTGCTGGCCAATGCCAACCCGGGCCTGAACCAGCAGCTGCAAGACAGCCTGGCCAAGCTGCGCCAGCGCATGCAAGAGCTGGGCGTGCCCGCCGATGACAGCCAGGTGGGCGACACAGCCGGCACCGCGCTGAACCCGGTGCAGTGCCAGAACCTGGCCCAGGCGCTCTACCAGGCATCGCAAAGCATGGCCAAGGTCAATGCAGCGCTGGGCTTGCAGCCCTGAACTTTCCGCCTTCTATTTCTACAAATAACACACAGAAAGCACCACATGTCTTTGTTCAAGAACAGGAACGCGTCTCAATCCGCAGCTCCGGGCAGTACCGACCCCGCCAGGCGGCGCTGGCTGGGGGAAGCCGCTGGCGTCATGGGCGCCGGCGTGCTGGCGGGCATGCCTGCACGCCAGGCGCTGGCTGCGGAAGACGCCTCGCCCGGCAATACCCAGGTGGCCGATGCGCCGCACACCAGCGTGTCGCAGCAGCGCGTGCCGTTCTACGGCAAGCACCAGGCCGGTATCGTCACGCCCCGGCCGCTGGCCGGCATGTTGGTCAGCTTTGATGTGCTGGCCAGCAACCAGGCGGAGCTCGAGCGCCTGTTCAAAACCCTGACCGAGCGCATCCACTTTCTGACCCAGGGCGGCGCGCAACCAGTGCTCGATCCCAAGCTGCCGCCGGCTGGCTCGGGCATTTTGGGCCCGGTGGTGCAGCCCGATGCACTGACGGTGACCGTCGGCGTGGGCCACAGCCTGTTTGATAGCCGCTTTGGTCTGAAGAACCAGTGCCCCAAGCGCCTGACCCCCATGCAGCAGCACCCCAATGACGCGCTGCAGGCCGCGCTCTGCCATGGCGATCTGTCGATCCAGTTCTGCGCCAACACGCCCGATACCAATATCCATGCGCTGCGCGACATCATCAAGAACCTGCCCGATCTGCTGATGGTGCGCTGGAAGCAGGAGGGCTCGGTGCCGCCGATTCCCGCCGCCGTGGGCCAGCCCGCAGAGAGCGCGCGCAACTTCCTGGGCTTCCGTGATGGCTCGGCCAACCCCCAGTCCGATGACGACGCGATGATGCGCCGCATTGTCTGGGTGCAGCCCGAGTCGGACGAGCCCGCCTGGGCCGCTGGTGGCAGCTACCAGGCCGTGCGCATCATCCGCAATTTTGTCGAGCGCTGGGACCGCACGCCGCTGGGCGAGCAAGAGGCCATCATGGGCCGCGACAAGGACAGCGGTGCGCCGCTCGATGCGCGCAAGAAGACCGAGCACGACACGCCCGACTATGCGGCCGATCCCGAAGGCAGGAAGACGCCGATGGATGCGCATATCCGCCTGGCCAACCCACGCAACCATGGCAGCGAGGCCAACCTGATCCTGCGCCGCCCCTTCAACTACTCCAATGGCGTGACCAAGTCGGGCCAGCTGGAGATGGGCCTGCTGTTCATCTGCTACCAGGCCGATCTGGAAAAGGGCTTTGTCACCGTGCAAAAACGGCTCGATGGCGAGCCGCTCGAAGAATACATCAAGCCCATTGGCGGCGGCTTTTTCTATGTGCTGCCGGGCGTGGCCGACGCCCATGACTGGCTGGGACGCGGCCTGCTGGCCGCTGCCGCCAAGGCCTGATCTCGTTTCCTAACCAGCCACTGGTGTCTGTACTGCAAGGCCTGGGCGCGTCCATCTTCATGAAGGACGCCAGCCTGGGTCTGGCATTGGGATGCTGGAAGCCAAAAATTATCAATCTAACAGTATCTAGGAGTTCTCGTATGTCCATGCGTCGCCAATTCTTGCAAGGCCTGCTGCTGGCCGGCAGTGCCAGCGTCATTCCCCTGTCCAGCTGGGCAGCAGACGGCGTGTCTGCGCTGGAGCTGGTCAAGCCGCTGGCCGAGTACAAGCTGTACGTCAACACCAACCTGCGCGAGCTGGTCAAGGGTGTGCAGGCCTTTACCGATGCGGTCAAGGCCGGCAAGGTCGAAGAAGCCAAGAAGATGTACGCCACCGTGCGTCGCCCTTATGAGCGCATCGAGCCTATCGCCGAGCTGTTTGCCGATCTGGACAAGAGCATGGACTCGCGCGCCGATGACCATGAAAAAGCCGAGAAGGACCCGGGCTTCACCGGCTTCCACCGCATCGAGTACGGCCTGTGGGTCGAGAAGAGCACCAAGGGCCTGACCCCCTTTGCCGACAAGCTGCTGGCCGACGCCAAGGAGCTGCAAAAGCGCGTGAGCGGCCTGACCTTCCCGCCTGAGAAGGTCGTGGGCGGCGCAGCCGTGCTGATGGAAGAGGTGGCTGCCACCAAGATCTCGGGTGAAGAAGAGCGCTACAGCCACACCGACCTGGACGACTTCCAGGCCAATTTTGAAGGTGCGGACAAGATTTTTGAACTGCTGCGCCCCCTGGTCGAGAAAAAGGACAAGGCCTTTGTCGACAAGACCGCATCGAACTTCAAGACCGTGTTCGACATCCTGGCCAAGTACCGCAAGCCCGATGGCAGCTTTGAGCTGTACACCAAGCTGAATGAGGCCGACCGCAAGATCCTGGCCGGCCGCGTGAACACGCTGGCCGAAGACCTGTCCAAGCTGCGCGGCATGCTTGGCCTGAACTGATAGCGCCCTCAGCTTGCTGAACGATGGACCGCACCTGTGCAAGGGGCGGTTTTTTTAGGGCCGACGCGGTTGCTGACCAGCAGGCCCGGATTGGCCGACAATGGCGGCTGCATTTTGAACCGCTAGCGCTATGAACGACACCACCACCAGCCCCAAAGGGGGCGAGACCGACTGGGCCGCCTGGAGCCGCGAAGCCGTCGAGACCATGATGGCCCGCAATACCGAGTGGCCCCGCCAGTTTGGCCTGCACAGCGCGCCGCACTACCACTGGGATCTGCAAAGCGCCAGCCTGGTGCTGCAGGCGCCCTTGCATGAGGTGCAGGGCACCGTCTGCCTGGTGGGTACCAGCAGCGAGAGCGAAGGCAGCTTTGTGTGGAGCTGGGCCAATGCCAATATCCCCGCCCAGCATGGCCAGGCCTTGGAGGTCGTCCACGACTTTGGCCGCGAGCACCAGCTGGCCTTGCTGACCACCGCAAGCATCCCTGGCGGCCGGCCCGAGGCAACCGAGTGCCTCTGCATTGCCGCCCGGCTGCAGCGCGCCATTGGCACCTTTATCGACCAGCAAGGCGATATCACGCTGTACTTCAGCATCCTGCATCTGCAGGTGGTGCAGAACCCGGACCAGGCGCTGCAGTAAAGGTTTGCCGCCCGCAGCTTGCCGCCGGCAGCTAGCTGCCTGCCGGGCAATGCAAGCCCAGGCTGCAACCAAAGGGGTCCAGCAGCATGGCCGCTGTGGCCCCCAGGCTGGTCGTCATCGGCCCCCGGTAGAGCCGCGCGCCATGGGCCTGCAGGCGCTCGATAGCAGCGCCCAGATCAGCCACCTCCCAGTACACCGTCGTGCCGCCCACCCCGCCCGGGCATTTGCCATCGGCGGGATGAAAGCCGATCAACAGGCCCGGGCCCTGCACAAAGGCATAGTGCGCGTTCTCGTGCTGCACCTCCGTGCCCAAGAGCTGGGCATACCAGGCGGCTGCGGCATCGATATCGGCGACAAACAGCACGACGGAGTCCAGTTTTTTGAACAAGGCTATTCTTTGCTTTGAGGGGGAGGTGGTGGGCTGCGCGATTGTGGCATGGCGCAGCGGGGCGTGAGCTTCGGTGCAGTACATCCGCGGTGTTTGCTTCATACAAACACTCATTCAGCCTAAGGCAGATATTGTGTTGCATTGACCGGTTGAATTCACAACCCGTTGCAGCGGGCCGCTTCACAAAGCTGAACTACAGCAGCGCAGCGATTGCCGTCCTCGCTTTCGTCATCCGAGCCCGAATGATTCAAAATGAATCCGATCCATCAAATGCCGGGGCCAAACACCTAGGGCAGCGGTGGCGATCCAAGGTTTCATAGTAGCAACTCCGTGCGAAAAGACAGTCTCAAAAGCGTAGAGCAGTCTGAATCTGCCTTTTGTTGGAGGAGTTCGATCCATCTGCGGTCTCAATCCATTTTGACTTGTGCGGCTTTCACCGCCGCCTGCATGCGCAGCTTTTCGCTCGCCATAAAACGGGTCGCCACATCCGTCGGGGTGAGCTGGATCTCGTAGCCCTGGGCTATTAGCGCTTCGCGGGCTTCTGGGGAGGCAATGCCTTGCACAAAGCCTTGGTAGAGGCGATCTATTTCTGTCTTGGGTACACCCGCTGGGGCAATGGCGGCGATCCAGCCGTCCAGCTCGTACTGCGGCAGGCCTTGTTCGGCAATGGTGGGCACATCGGGCAGGCTGGCGCTGCGTTTGGCGCTGGTGATGCCAATGGCGCGCAGGTTCCCGGCCTTGATGTGGGCCATGGCGGGTGCGACCGCCACCACCCCCAGCTGCACCTGGCCGCTGAGCAAGTCATTCATCAGCTGGCCCATGCCCTTGTAGGGGATGTGGGGCACATCGATCTGTGCCTGCTCGACAAACATGGCAGCGCCCAAATGCAGGATGGTGCCATTGCCCGATGAGCCGTAATTGAGGGTGCCGGGATGGGCCTTGGCGTGGGCAATCAGCTCCTGCACAGTACGTGCAGGCACCTTGGGGTTGGCCACCAGCACAAAGGGCGTGGTGCCGATGATGGTGATGGGCGCGATGTCCTTGATCGAATCAAAGGGAATGTTTTTGTACAGGCTGGGGTTGACGACGTGGTTGTTGCTGACGATGCCAATGGTGTCCCCATCTTTGGACGCCCGCACAATCTGCGCCGTGCCGGTGATGCCGCCTGCGCCAGGCAGGTTCTCAATCACCAGGGTCTGGCCCAGGGCTTTGCTGATGGGCGTGCTTATGGCGCGAATGGCGCCGTCGGCCCCCGAGCCCGCCGATAGCGGCAAGATGACGCGCAGCGCTTTGTCGTGCCCTGCCGGCTTGGTTTGCGCCAGCGCGGGCAAGGCGCCACTAGTGAGGCTGGCCAGCGCCATGGCCAGTACGGTGCGGCGGGTGTATGGGCGGGTGGGGTGCATGTTTGTCTCCTGATTGCGGCTTTTCGCCTGTCTATAAAGGATTTTATGCTCTTATATTAGTAGCATTATGCAGCTGCCTGGGCGGCCTGCATGGCGCTGATCTGCGCGGCGTCGTAGCCCAGGCTGGCCAGCAACTCGGCGGTGTGCTCGCCCAGACGCGGCGGGTTTTGGCGTACGGTCAGGCGCTCGCCCGCCATGCGCAGCGGCAGCAAGGTGGTCTGTGCGGTTTGGCCGGCGCGTTCGCCGTCGGTCAGTGTTACCTCGGCCAAACCGCCGGTGGCCTGCAGGTGCGGGTCGTCCAGCAGTTGTTCTGGCTTACTGATGGGGGCGTAGGGCAGGCCGTTGTCTTCAAAGATTTTGGCGACCTGTGCGACATCCATGCGTGCCAGGCGCGCGCGCAGATCGGCGAGCAGGGCCGGGCGCTCACGTACGCGTTCGTTGTTGGTGGTGTAGCGCGGGTTGGCCAGCAGATCGGCCCAGCCAAAGGCCTGGCACATGGTGCGCCACTGGGCATCGCTCACGGCCGCCAAAAAGATCTGCTCGCCGTCTTGGACGGTGAACACGTCGTACACCGACCAGGCCGAGATACGGTTGGGCATGGGCTCGGCCGCCTCGCCCGTCACGGCGTACTGCATCATGTGCTGGCCGACGAGGAAGACGTTGTTCTCGAACAGCGCCGAGTCAATCTCTTGCCCCTTGCCGGTTTGGGCGCGCTGCATCAGCGCTGCCATGGCGCCGATCGCGCCAAACATGCCGCCCATGATGTCGTTCACGCTGGTGCCCGCGCGCAGCGGGTCGCCGGGACGGCCTGTCATGTAGGCCAGGCCCCCCATCATCTGCACGACCTCGTCCAGCGCTGTGCGGTGCTCGTACGGCCCGGGCAAAAAGCCGGTGTGGTTCACATAGATCAGGCGCTCGTTCAGCTTGGACAGCGCGGCATAATCCAGGCCGTACTTGGTCATCACGCCGGGCTTGAAGTTTTGCGCCACTACATCGGCCGTGCTGGCCAGGCGTATGGCCGCTTCCAGTCCCTGGGGCTGGCGCAGGTCCAGCGCAATGCTTTTTTTGTTGCGATTGAACATGGGGAAAAAGCCGGCGCCCGCACCCAGCAAGTAACGCGTGCGGTCACCCTCGACAGGTTCAACCTTGATGACTTCGGCCCCCAGGTCGGCTAGCACCATGCCGCAGGTGGGGCCCATGACCATGTGGGTGAATTCGACCACGCGGATACCGGCGAGTGGGAGCGATGGAGAGGGAGATGGAGTACTCATATTTTAATAGCTACTAGCGCGCATGGGGTGAGCGTCAGCGGTTGATTTGGTCTAAAACTTAAGGGCAAATGGCGGTAGAGGCCTGGGGTGCTGCAATCACCCCCGCTTGCCACAGGCTGCCGTGCAGCCGCTCGTTGGGCAGCCAGGCGTGCATGCGTTGGCGCAGCTGCAAAAGGGCGGGAACATCCAGACCCGAATCAATGCCCATGCGCTGCAGCATATAGGCCAGGTCTTCGGTGGTCACATTGCCACTGGCACCCGGTGCATGCGGGCAGCCGCCAATGCCGCCCAGGCAGGCGTCAAAGTGGGTGATGCCGGTTTGCCAGGCCGCATAGGCGTTGGCCAGACCCATGCCGCGGGTGTCGTGAAAATGGGCGGTGCGCAGCCGGTCGCCCACCAGTTTCCGGGCTTTTTCAAACAAACGGCGCACGCTGTCGGGGTCGGCATAGCCCACGGTATCGGCCAGGCTCACATGGTCGGCGCCTGCGTCCAGCAAGGCCTGCATCAGGCGCAGCACCTCGCTTTCGGCCACATCGCCTTGCAGCGTGCAGCCAAAGGCCGTACCCACGCCGCCTTCAATGTGGGCGCGGCTGCCCGCTGCGTCGCGCACTGCGCGGATGCGGGCGACTTCCGCCACGACATCGTCAGGTGTTTTGCGCAGATTGGCCAGGCTGTGCGCATGGCTGGCCGACAACGGCACGACCATGGACTGCGCACCCGCTGCCAAGGCGCGCTCGGCGCCTTTGAGGTTGGGTACCAGGACAGAGGCGAGCAAGCCGGGTTTGCTGCAGGCATGGGCGAGAACGGCTTCGGTATCGGCCAGCTGGGGCAGCAGGTGCGCGGGCACCATCGATCCCACCTCCATCTCCCGCATACCGGCGTCGTAGGCGGCGTCAATCCAGGCGCATTTGTCGGCGGTGCTGACGATGCTGGCCAGGCTTTGCAGGCCATCGCGCAGGCCAACTTCGCGAATGCTGGCGCGCCGTGTAGCAAGGGTTGAGGTGGCGGTCATCGTGTCTCCTGGCTTTTGTCGTTGGCTCTGATTTTAGATTTTCCAAAGCATCAGCAATAATCCAATGCGGAAGCGGTTTCGTTCCAAAAAGGAAAATCATGTATGACCTGAGTCTGCTGAACCTGCGGCTGTTTGTGCAGGTATGCGAGCAGCGCAGCATTGCCCGTGTGGCGCAGGCCGAGGCGCTGGTGGCATCTGCCATCAGCAAGCGCCTGGCGCAGCTTGAGCACCAGATGGGCGCGCCCTTGTTCATCCGCGAACGGCGCGGCCTGCGCCCCACGGCGGCGGGTGAGACTTTGCTAGAGCATGCGCGCACCATGCTGGCCGCCGCCAACCACATGCAGCAAGAAATGGCGGCCTATAGCAAGGGCGTACAGGGGCAGGTACGGGTATTGGTCACGGCGTCGGTGATGGCCGAATCCTTGGCCGACCATGTCGCAAGTTTTTTGCAGCAACCCGCGCACACCAGTATCCGTGTGACTTTGGAGGAGTGCGTGAGCCCGGATGTGGTGCGCGGCGTGCGCGAAGGGCGTGCGGCCATGGGGATTTGCTGGGACGCAGCCGATTTGAGCGGCCTGCAGACCCAGCCGTATAGCAGCGACCACCTGGCCATTGCGGCCCACAAAAGCCACCCCATCGCACGCATGGCGCAAAGCGCAGCGGTGCACTTCTCTGACGTACTGGACTACGAACATGTCAGCATGCCGGCGTTGAGCGCAGTGCAAATTTTGCTCACCCGCGCCGCCGCACAAGAAGGAAAGGCGCTGCGCCACCGCGTGCACGTCTCCAACTTTGATGCCGCGCTGCGCGTGGTCCAGGCCAATCTGGCGATCAGCGTGGTGCCGCGCGAAGTGGCACTGAGCTTTGCCGCCAACACGGATGTTCGGGTGATTCCGCTGGCGGACAGCTGGGCGAAGCGGCAGTTTGCGATCAGCTACCGGGACGCGGCCTTGCTGTCGTCGGCGGCCAAGGCTTTGTTGAACCATTTGGCGGCGCAGTAGCCGCAGGCCTTGCAGGGCAAGGCGACGGGCGAGACCTTCAATAGGGCGGGCAAGACCGATATTCTCCTGCGCGAGGGCGACCGCAACGTCTTCATCGCAGAGTGCAAGTTCTGAATGGGGCCGAAAGCCTTCGGTGAGGCCATTGACCAGCGGCTTGGCTACACCACGTGGCGCGATAGGAAAACCGCGATCCTCGTTTTCAATCGTGGCACTGAGACCTCAACCGTTCTCACCGGCATCGACACTGTTGCCAAGGCGCACGGCAACTTCAAACGCGCCGTGGCGTGACCGCACGAGAGCGGCTTCCGATACGTCTTTCATAGCAGCGGCGACAAGAACCGCGAGTTGGTCCTGACAGTGCTCGTGTTTCACGTGCCGACATTGCGAAAAACGGTGATGCCTTACGGAAAAGCGTATGGCAATGGCGATTGGCAGGTTTCGACGTCAGCGGCTGTTCGATGCCGCATTCTGACCGGCAGCAATCAGCCTGAAGTCGTCTATCGGAGCTGCCTTGCGGCTGTCCTCTACCGGCCGATAGCCGCCATCCTAGTTTCGAATGGACCAGGCGCATCAGCAGTCTCACGGGCCGGCGACAGGCTGGAAGCCGCCCCTGCACACCCTCGGGCTGAGCTCAAAACGCTCCGAGTTCAAACTTCAGTGAGAAAAATTCAAAACCCATGGAGAACCGACAAAAACTTGCAAGGTCGATAGAAATCACAACAAGCGCTTGACCTTAGCGGGGGTAATGGTTCTTTGCAGAGCTGATGGCACAGATTCATTTCATGTAACTACAATAGTTGCATGAAGCATAACAGCCAGTTTTCAGATGTTCTCCATGTGCTGCTGCACCTGGCCGAGGCGCAGACGCCGCTGACCTCCGAGGTCCTGGCGCAGACCATGGACACCAACCCAGTGGTGCTGCGGCGCTTGATGGCCGGCTTGCGCGAGGCGGGCATGGTCTCGTCCGGCAAGGGCCATGGGGGCGGCTGGCTGATTGCGCCCAGCTGGGGCGAGACGACGCTGCGCGATATCCACCAGGCGCTGGGCGCACCGGCGCTGGTGTCGCTTGGCTTTCGCGAGGACCACCCCGAGTGCCTGGTCGCACAGGTCGTGAACAGCTCGCTGCGCAGCGCGATGCAGGAGGCCGAGGCCTCGCTCCTGGCCCAGCTGGGCGGCATCACCCTGGCGCAGCTGTCTGCCCAGATCGGCGCTTCGCTGCGTGCGCACCGGCTGGCCAAAACATCCACCCCCCACCGTATAGAGGACCACCATGGACATGCACACTGATTTCGCCATCGTCGGCGGCAGCTATGCCGGTATGTCGGCTGCGTTGCAGCTGGCACGGGCGCGCCGCCAGGTCACCGTCGTCGATGCGGGCCTGCGCCGCAACCGTTTTGTGGACGAGGCCGGCAGCAGCTCGCACGGCTTTTTGTCGCGCGACGGCATGGCGCCTGCCCAGCTGTGGCAAGAGGCGCGTGCGCAATTGCTGCAATACTCGACCGTGCGCTGGATCGAAGCCAAGGCCCGGCAGGCCCGGGTACTGCCTAGCGGCGAGCTGACCTTGGAGGTGGGGGGCCAGTTGCTGGTGGCGCGCCGCCTGGTGCTGGCCACCGGTGTGCGCGATGAACTGCCCGCCGTGCCGGGCCTGGCCGAGCGCTGGGGCCGCAGCGTGTTCCATTGCCCGTACTGCCATGGCTATGAGGTGGGCGGCGGCGCGATTGGTGTGATTGCCGCGTCACCACTGGCCCAGCACCATGCACTGATGCTGCCCGATTGGGGCCCGACCACCTTGTTCCTCAACGGGCTCTACGAGCCGACGGAGGCGGATCTGGTCGGGTTTGCCCGGCGCGGCACCCAGATCGAGGCCACGCCGGTGCTGCGCATCGATGGCTGGGCGGATGTGGTGCTGGCCGATGGCCGGACCTTGGCTATGCAAGGCCTGTTCACGCAGCCCCGCACCACGCCCGCGAGCCCCGTGGCCCAGCAGCTCGGATGCGTGCTGGCCGATGGCCCGATGGGCCCCTATGTGCAGGTCGATGCAATGCAGCAGACCAGCGTAGCCAATGTGTTTGCCTGCGGCGATGCTGCGCGTGCAGCGGGCAGCATTGCGCTGTCGGTGGCCGATGGGGCGATGGCCGGGGTGGCGGCGCACCGCGCATCGATGCTCTGAGCCAAGGGCCGGATGCAGAAAACGCCCCTGGCGGGCGTTTCTTCCTGGGCGGCTTGCAGCTGCTCGGCGATCAGCTGGGCTTCCAGCCCTTGGGCACGCGGGGCCGCTCGATCTTGGCCAGCTCGCAGACCACATCGGCCATGCCGGAAAAATCGATACCGCCAAACGCGCTGGCACGCGCCAGGCTAAAGGACTCATGCACGGCAGCGGCCACGGGCATAGGCACACGCGCCGCGTGCGCGGCGCTGATGACCAGTGACAAATCCTTGTGCGCCAGATCGATGGTAAAGCCCGGCGAAGTATCGCCAGCCAGCACCTTGTTGGGAAAGTTCATGCGCAGCTGGCCATTGTTGGCCGAGGTACCCAAGAGCACCTGCAGGGTTTTGCTGATGTCGAGCCCAAAGCGCTGCGACAGGGCCAGCGCCTCGGCATTGACCTGGCACAAGGTGATGGCCACATAGTTGTTGACCAGCTTGGTGCGCCCGCCTGTGCCCACCGGGCCGCAGTGGTAGGTAGTGGTGCCCATCGCATCGAGCAGCGGTTTGACCTTGGCGAAATCGGCCTCGCTCGCGCCCACCATGAACAGGCTCTCGCCCCGGTCGGCATGCTCGGCCAGGCGCCCCACTGGGGCGTCGACCACGGTTATCTGGCGGCCGGCGGCCGCTTTGCTGAGCCGGTCGGTGGCGAGCGGGTCAATGGTGCTCATGTCCAGCAAGATGGTGCCGGGCAGCGCGTTGGCAAAGATGCCATCGGCACCCTGGGCGATCTGCTCGACCTCGACCGAGGACGGCAGCATGGTGATGACCACCGAGCAGCGGCGTGCAATGTCGGGCACGCTCGCGGCCTCGGCGCCCAGCGCGACCAGTGCCTCCACGGCCTGGGGGTTGAGGTCGGCCACCAACAGGCTGAAGCCTTTTTTCTGCAGATTGGCGGCCATCGAGCGGCCCATGCGCCCCAGGCCGATAAAACCGATGCTGTCTGTCATGGTGAGGGTCTCCTGCGAAAAGTTCTAAGTGGTATGGGAATGGAAAGAGGGCTCAGTACGCGATGTAGGCCGTCTTGATGCTGGTGTAGAAATCGACTGCATAGCGCCCTTGCTCGCGCGGGCCGTAGCTGGAGGCGCGCGTGCCGCCAAAGGGCACGTGGTAGTCGAGCCCGGCGGTGGGCAGGTTGACCATGGCCAGCCCGCTGCGCACATGCAGGCGGAAGTGGTTGGCAGCGCGCAACGAGGTGGTACAGATGCCGGCCGACAGGCCGTAGCGCGTGTCGTTGGCGGTGGCCAGTGCCTCGTCGTAGTCGGCGACCTTGATGACGCTGGCGACCGGGCCAAAAATCTCTTCCTGGTTGATGCGCATGGCGTTGTGGGTTGCGGTGAGCAGGGCAGGCCGCACAAAGTAGCCCGGGGTCGCCGCCTGCACTGGCGTGCCGCCTTCGACCAGCTCGGCGCCTTCGCGCCTGCCCAGGTCCAGGTAGTGCTGGATCTTGTCGAACTGCGACTGGTTGATGACCGGCCCGATCTGCGTGGTCTTGTCCAGGCTGTTGCCGACGACCATGGCACGCATGCGCGCCGTCAGCGCCTCGACAAAGCGGTCATGCACCCGCTCGGTGACGATGAGGCGGCTCGACGCCGTGCAGCGCTGGCCGGCCGAGTAGAAGGCGCCGTTGAGTGCGCATTCCACGGCCACATCCAGGTCGGCGTCATCGAGCACCACCAGCGGGTTCTTGCCACCCATCTCCAGCTGCAGCCGGATCATCTCGCCGATGGCGGTCTGCGCAATGCTCTGGCCCACATGCACGCTGCCGGTAAACGACACCGCATCGACGCCGCTCAGCAGCCCCTGCGCCGCATGCTTGCCGCTGCCGTTGACCAGGTTGGCCACGCCCGGCAGCAGGCCTTGCTCATCGAGAATGCGAAAGAGCGCATGGGCCACGCCGGGCGTGTATTCCGAGGGCTTGAGCACCACGGTGTTGCCAAAGGCCAGCGCCGGGGCAATCTTCCAGGCGGGGATGGCGATCGGAAAGTTCCAGGGCGTGATCAGGCTCACGACGCCCAGCGCATGGCGGCTGATCTGCACGCCGATGTCCGGCCGCACCGAAGGCAGGCTCTCGCCGCCATAGCGCAGGCATTCGCCAGCAAAGAACTGGAAGATCTGCGCGGCGCGCACCACCTCGCCCAGGCCTTCGGCCAAGGTTTTGCCCGCTTCGCGCGAGACAAGCAGGCCCAGGCTTTCCTTTTGCGCCATCATCTGGTTGGACACGCGCTGCAAAAAGTCCGAGCGCATCTGCGTGGTGGTGTGCTGCCAGCGTCCAAAGGCGGCGCGCGCTGCGGCCACGGCCTGCTGCATCTGCTGGGCATCGGCCGCCGCATACTCGCCCACCAGTTCGCGGGTGTCAGAGGGGTTCCAGCTTTGGATCGTGCTGGCGCCGGCCAGCCACTGGCCATTGATCAGGTTCTCGTTCATGTCTCACTCTCAAGGCAATAGGTGGCGCTGCGCGCATGGTGGGCCCGCAGCGCAGTCAGTCGGAAAGCGCGAGCCGGGCTTCAGGCCGCAGGCTTGAGTAGCGGGCAGGCACCTTCCTTGGACGGTGCATAGGCCTTGTCGCCCGGGATGGTGCTGACCACCTTGTAGTAGTCCCAGGGCTTGGTCGATTCGGCCGGCTTTTTCACCTGCATCAGGTACATGTCATGCACCATGGCGCCATCGGCTCGGATGTAGCCCTTGGCAAACATGTCATCGATGGGCAGCGACTTGAGCGCGGCCATCACCTGGTCGGGCTCGGTGCTGCCTGCCTTTTGCACTGCCTTCAGGTAAGTGGTGGTGGCCGAGTAGTCACCCGCCTGGAAGGTGGTGGGCATCTTCTTGTTCTTGTCGTAGAAGCGCTGGGAGAATGCGCGCGAGGCATCGCTCATGTCCCAGTACCAGCCCTCGGTCAGGTACATGCCGCCGGTGGTGCCTAGGCCCAGGCTGTGGATATCGGTGATGAAGGCCATCAGCGCGGCCACGTTCATCTTCTTGTCAATGCCAAACTCTTTGGCGGTTTTGATGGCGTTGATCGTGTCGCCCCCGCCATTGGCCAGGCCCATCACCTTGGCGCCCGAGCTTTGCGCCTTCATCACATAGGACGAGAAATCGGAGGTGCTGAGCGGATGGCGGATCGCGCCCACCACATTGCCGCCGGTTTGCTTGACCACATTGATCGCGGCCTGCTCCATCGAGTGGCCAAAGGCGTAGTCCGACGTGAGGAAGTACCAGTCCTTGTAGCCCTGGCCCACCAGCGCGGCGGCCGTGCCGCGTGCCTGCGCTGAGGTGGAGTAGGTGTAGCGCACCATATAGGGCTGGCAGGCCTCTTCGGTCAGCGAATCGGCACCGGCGCCGGCGCTGATGAACACCTTTTTCTTGTCCTTGGACAGGTTGCTGATTGCCAGCGACACGGCCGAGTTCGACCCTCCGATGATCAGGTCGACATTGTCGTTATCCCACCATTGGCGCGCCTTCGATGCGGCGATGTCGGCCTTGTTCTGGTGGTCGGCCGAGATGATCTCGATCTTGCGCCCCAGCACCTCGCCGCCAAAATCGGCCACGGCCATGCGGATCGCGTCCAGACCACCGGGCCCATCAAAGTCCGAGTACAGGCCCGACATGTCGGTGATGAAGGCGATCTTGACCTTGTCGGGCGCGGCCTGCGCGCCGGTGGCGAGCAGGGCGGCCGTAGCCAGTGCCGCGGCAGTCAGGGGGCCGTGTGCTTTTCTCATGGTTTGTCTCCTAGAGTTTTTAAACGAAAGGCCTGCGGTGCTCTGTGTCACCTGCTAGGCGCGGGAACTAACGCAGTACAAAGGGGTTGCTCGTGGTCGCTCCGCTATTGATCCAGACCGACTTGGTCTGCAGGTATTCGTAGATCGCGCTCTGGCCGTTTTCGCGGCCCAGGCCCGAGTCCTTGTAGCCGCCAAAGGGCGCCATAAAGCTGACGGCGCGGTAGGTGTTGATCCAGACGGTGCCCGCCTGCAGGCGCTCGGACATGCGCAGCGCGCGCCCGATATCGCTAGTCCAGACGGCAGCGGCCAGGCCAAAGCGCACATCGTTGGCAATGCGCAGCGCATCGGCCTCGTCGTCAAAGGGGATCACCGACAGCACCGGGCCAAACACCTCTTCCTGCGCAATGCGCATGCCGTTGTGCACGCCGGTGAGGATGGTAGGCTCAATGAACCAGCCCTTGCCGCATTCGGCGCGGCTGGCTTTCGCACCGCCCAGCACCACCCGGGCACCCTCGGCCTTGGCAATGGCGATATAGGACAGCACTTTCTCGTACTGGGGCAGGGTGGTGACCGGGCCGACCTGGGTCTCCAGGCTCATCGGGTCGCCCATGCGGGCGGTGGCGGCAAAAGCCACCAGGCGCTCGACAAAGGCATCGTGGATGCTGCGCTGTACCAAAAGCCGCGATCCGGCGATACAGGTTTGCCCCGTGGCGGCAAAGATGCCCGAGATAGCACCATACATGGCCTGCTCCAGATCGGCATCGGCAAACACGATGTTGGGCGATTTGCCGCCCAGCTCCATCGAGGCATGCTTGAGCTGGCCGGCGGCCGCCTGGTTGATCGCGCGGCCGGTCACATCGGAGCCGGTGAAGCTGACCTTGGCGACCAGCGGGTGCGCCACCAGCGCGCTGCCCACCTGCGCGCCATAGCCGGTGACCACGTTGAACACGCCGGGCGGAAAGCCAGCTTCATTGAACAGCTCGGCAAACTCCAGGGTCGAGGCCGAGGTGAACTCGGACGGCTTGACCACCACCGTGCAGCCGGCTGCCAGCGCCGGCGCAATCTTCCAGGCCAGCAGAAACAGCGGGGAGTTCCAGGGCGTGATGGCAGCCACTACGCCCAGCGGCTCATGGCGGGTAAAGGCGAAATAGCCTTTCTTGTCCAGCGGCAAGGTGGCCCCTTGCACCTTGTCGGCCAGGCCGGCGTAGTAGTGGAACCACTGCGGGATGTACTGAAGCTGGCCGCGCATCTCGGCGAACAGCTTGCCGTTGTCCATCACTTCGGTGCGGGCGAGCTTCTCGGCATCGCGCTCGATCAAGGTGGCGAGCTTGCGCAGCAATGCGCCGCGTTCGGTCGCGCTCAGCTGCGGCCAGGCGCCGCTGCTAAAGGCTTGGTGCGCCGCCTGCACGGCCGCATCGACATCGGCGGCGCTGCCATCGGGTATTTCAGCCCAGGCCTCGCCCGTGTAGGGGTTGAGGCTGGCAATCCATTGGCCGCTGGCGGGGGGCTGGGCCAGGCCGGCAATCTGAAGGGAGTAGCGTTTCATGGCAAAGGGCATTCGATGGCTGAGGGCAGCTCTGGGTGGTGCTGGCTAGTGCTGAAGAGAGCTGGATAGAGCTGAGAAGGGATGCCGGGCGGCATCCCTGCTATGGCTAGAACGGCTGCAGGCCCAGCGCGCTGCGAAAGCGGTTCTTGATGAAGGGGCCATCGCGCGGCGGCAGCGCGCGGGGCGGCTCATCGGCATGGATCAACGCCTGCACAAAGGTGGTGGCCTTGCGGGCGTTGATATGCGCGGCCAGCGCATCGGCTTCGTCCAAGGTGCGCAGCTGCTGCACCTGGGCAATGCCAAAGCCGCGCGCCACGGCCACCAGGTCGGTGCCCAGGCTGCTATGGCTCTTTTGCATGCCAGTCTCGCCGTAGTGGCCGTTGTCCAGCACGACGATGCTGAGGTTGGCGGGCGACTTGGCGGCAATCGTGGCCAGGCTGCCAATGCCCATCATCTGCTCGCCGTCGCCGGTGATGACCACTACCGGGCGCGTGGGCTGGGCCAGCGCAATGCCCAGGGCCACCGACGAGGCGCCGCCCATCGCACCCCAGAGGTAGTAGTTGTGGTCACGGTCACCGGCGGCAAACACATCGTAGGAGGCCGAGCCCAGGCCGGTGACGACCAGCGCCTCGGGGGTTTTGACCAGCAGGCGCGCGACAAACAGGCGGCGGTCCATGGCGGCGGAATTCTCGCGGGTCTGCATTACTTTCTCCCCCATTTCTTGCGGCCGATCACGTCCTGGCCAATCAACACGGCGATGCGGGCGCCGGCCATGAAGGCGCCATCGAGCGCCGCGCTGACGACCTCCTGCGCATCTTCGGGGCGGCGCACGCGCATCACATGGATGCCCATCAGCTCCATCGCCGCCTGCGTGGCCCGGCCCATCGGCGCTTGCCAGGGGTTGAACTCGGCGTACTCACCGCGCATTGTGACGATGGTGACAAAGGGGATGTCGGCGGCGCTGAGCAGCGAGAACATGTTGATGCAGTTGCCGACACCGCTGCTTTGCATCAGCAGCACCGCGCGCTGGCCGCCCAGCCAGGCGCCAGCGGCCACGGCCACGCCTTCTTCTTCGGTGGTCAGCGCCACATCGGTGATCTCGGGATCGGCGATCGCGCTTTTGATGACATAGGCGTGGCCGGCATCGGGCACATAGGCCACTTGCTGCACGCCGGCATCCTTGATGGCCTGAAAAATGTCTTTTTGCCAGGGAGGTGGGTTGGGATTGGCGTTCATCTGCTTTCCGTTTTGTGAACCAGTGAATGCATCATAAAATGTGATGATGTGATTTGAATAATCACCATTTTTGATATCACTATCACGCAATCTGATCGAGGCTGCAGCATGGATTTCAAGCAACTCAAGGCCTTTTTGACCGTCGCCGACACCGGCAGCGTGACCCGCGCATCGGAGCTGCTGCATGTGGTGCAGCCGGCGGTGTCGCGCCAGCTGAAGATGCTGGAGGAAGACCTGGGCTGCGCGCTGTTTGAGCGCGAGCGCCATGGCATGGTGCTGACCGAGCAGGGCCAGGAGCTGGCGAGCTACGCACGCCGCGCGTTTGGCGAGCTGGAAAAAGCGCGGCTGCAACTGGCGGGCACGCAAGACGAGGTGACGGGTCTCGTCACCATTGGCCTCTTGCCCAGCACCTGCGATGTGGTCTCCAGCGCGCTGGTCGCCGCGCTGGCCAGCCGCTACCCGGGCATCAAGCTGCGCCTGACGGTCGCCTACGCCGGCACGCTCAGGCCCTGGCTGGTGAGCGGCCAGGTCGATGTGGCCTTGCTGTATGCGGCTGAGAAACACCCCGATCTGGTGCTGGAGCCGCTCATCGAAGAGGAGTTGTGGGGCCTGGGCCCCAAGGGCTGCGGCATGGCTGGTGCCACGGCCGTGCGCATGGCCGATATGGCGGGCCGGGCGCTGGTGCTGCCCAGCAACCCGCATGGCATCCGGCTGCTGGTCGAGCATGCCTGCGCGCTGGAGAACCTGCAGCTCAACATCTGCGTGGAGACCGATGCGCTGCCGGTGCAGCGCAGCGTGGTGATCGATGGCCTGGGCTACACCATCTTGCCCCCGATTGCGGTGGTCAGCGACCTGGCAGCCGGCAGGTTGGAGGGCGCGCCGTTGACCGAGCCCGAGCTCAAGCGGGTGATTGCGCTGGCCTATGCCGCCAACCGCAGCATGACCAAGCCGGTACGCGCCACCTTGGCCGTGCTGCGCGAGATTCTGGCGGCGGCCGTTGCCTCGGGCGGCTGGCCCAGCGGCAAATGGCTGGCCGCAGCAGCAGCCAAGGCCAGCCCGCCATAAAAATGCCCGCCCATCCCTGCGGCAGGGATGGGCGGGCGGCTTTTTATGGCGGCGGCTTACTTCAGGTCAAAGCGGTCCAGCTCCATCACCTTGGTCCAGGCGGCGACAAAATCCTTGACCATTTTTTCCTTGGCTCCGGTCTGGGCATAGACTTCGGCCACGGCGCGCAGGATCGCATTGGAGCCAAAGACCAGATCGACGCGGCTGGCCGTCCAGCGCTGGGCACCGCTCTTACGGTCCACGCCGACAAAGCTGCCGTCGTCCTGGGCCTTCCATTGCGTGCCCATGTCCAGCAGGTGCACAAAGAAGTCATTGCTCAAGGTGCCGGGCTTGGCCGTCAGCACGCCTTGCGGGTTGCCAGCGGTGTTGATGTTGATGGCGCGCAGGCCGCCGACCAGTACGGTCAGCTCCGGCGCGGTCAAGGTCAGCAGCTGGGCCTTGTCGATCAGCAGTGCCTCGGCCGGCGCGGCAAAGCGGCCCTGCAGGTGGTTGCGAAAACCATCGGCCTTGGGCTCGAGGTACTGGAAGGATGCGGCATCGGTCTGCTCGGCCGTTGCATCGCTGCGGCCGGGGTGGAAGGGCACGGTGGTGGGCACACCGGCATCGGCAGCGGCCTTCTCCACACCGGCATTGCCGGCCAGCACGATCAGGTCGGCCAGCGAGATACGCTTGTCACCATCAGCGGCCTTGTTGAAGCTGCGCTGAATGCCTTCGAGCACGCCCAGTACCTTGGCCAGTTGCTCGGGTTGGTTCACTTCCCAGTCCTTTTGCGGAGCCAGGCGGATGCGGGCGCCATTGGCGCCGCCGCGCATGTCCGAGCCGCGGTAGGTCGAGGCCGAAGCCCACGCAGTGCCCACCAGCTCCTGCACGCTCAAGCCCGATGCCAGGACCTGCGCCTTGAGGCTGGCCACATCATCGGTATTGACCAGCGGATGGCTGACGGCCGGGATCGGGTCTTGCCAGACCAGCTCTTCGCGGGGCACTTCGGGGCCCAGGTAGCGGCTGCGCGGGCCCATGTCGCGGTGGGTGAGTTTGAACCAGGCGCGGGCAAAAGCTTCGGCAAAGGCCTGGGGATTTTCCAGAAAGCGGCGCGAGATCTTTTCGTAAGCCGGGTCCTGGCGCAGCGACAGATCGGTGGTCAGCATGGTGGGCTTTTTGTGGGGGCCGCCATGCGCGTCGGGGATGACGTCGGGGGCATCCTTGGCCACCCATTGGATCGCACCGGCGGGGCTTTTCTCTTGCACCCATTCGTACTTGAACAGGTTCTCGAAGAAGAAATTGCTCCACTGCGCGGGGGTCTGCGTCCAGGTCACTTCAAGGCCGGAGGTGATCGCATCGCGCCCCGAGCCCGAGCCAAAGCTGCTGGTCCAGCCCAGGCCCTGGGCTTCGATGCCATCGGCCTCGGGCTCGGCGCCCACATGGCTCGCCTCCGCAGCGCCATGGGTCTTGCCAAAGGTGTGGCCGCCAGCGATCAGCGCGACAGTCTCTTCGTCGTCCATGGCCATGCGGGCAAAGGTCTCGCGGATGTCGCGCGCCGCCGAGATCGGGTCGCCATTGCCATCGGGGCCTTCGGGGTTCACATAGATCAGGCCCATCTGCACGGCAGCGAGGGGGTTTTCCAGGTCACGCTCACCGCTGTAACGGCTGTTGGCCTTGTCGCTGGTGGCCAGCCATTCCTTCTCGGCGCCCCAGTACACATCCTGGTCAGGCATCCAGGTGTCGACGCGGCCACCGGCAAAACCAAAGGTGCGAAAGCCCATGGTCTCCAGCGCGACGTTGCCGCACAGGATCATCAGATCGCCCCAGGACAACTGGTTGCCGTATTTTTGCTTGATGGGCCACAGCAGGCGGCGCGACTTGTCGATATTGACGTTGTCCGGCCAGCTGTTGAGCGGCGCAAAGCGCTGCTGCGCACGGCCTGCGCCGCCCCGGCCATCCTGCACGCGGTAGGTGCCAGCGGCATGCCAGGCCATGCGGATGAACTGCGGGCCATAGTGGCCAAAGTCGGCCGGCCACCAGTCTTGCGAGTCGGTCATCAGCGCGCGCAGGTCGCGCTTGACGGCCTCGTAATCGAGCTTCTTGAATTCGTCGGCGTAGTTAAAGTCTGCGCCCAAAGGGTTGTTGGCCGGGTGGTGCTGGCTGAGCAGGTCCACACGCAGCTGGTTGGGCCACCAGCTTTGGCTGGTCGTCCCATTGCCTTGGGCTGCCGTTTCGCTGTTGCGTGCAGTGGCGCTGTGGAAGGGGCACTTGGATTCTGTGGTCATGGGGGGTTCTCCGGTTCAAGCTGACGGGACGCCAGATACCGCGGGGGTATCCGATGAAAGGAAATTCCGATGAATATACCGGATTCCATGTTTTTTGATTATGAACGCCTTGGTGCTGCCCCACACGCTTGCGCTGATTGAATATCCGCAACGCGGTGATTGAGAAAAATCACAGGCGCCGCGAGCGGGCGGACGGCACCCGCGCAAGACCAGGGCAGACACGCGCCATTACAGCACCGCTGCATGAATCGGTGCTGTCAGACAATGACTACAAGAATGCTTCTCTGAAGCGCAGTGTGCAGGAGCGCGCTGGCCCCTGCTGTGATCAGCTGCGCATATCCTTGACCAGGGTGCTTTTGCCAAACAGGCTTTGCACCAGGTCCACCACCAGCTCGGCGGTCTGGTTGCGCAGGTCGAGCGCCGGGTTGAGCTCGACGATGTCGATCGAGCCGAGCAGGCCGGTGTCGGCAATCATCTCCATGCACAGCTGCGCTTCGCGGTAGTTGGGGCCGCCGCGCACGGTGGTTCCTGTGCCCGGGGCAATCTCGGGGTCGAGAAAATCCACATCAAAGCTCAGGTGCAGATGGGTCTGGCTTGGGTCACAGCCGGCCAACGGCGCCAGTGCGCGCAGCATGGTCTCGCGCATGCCCAGCTCGTCGATGGCGCGCATGTCAAACACATCGATGTTGTGGGTCTTGATCAAGTGCTTTTCCTGCGCATCGACACTGCGCAGCCCGATCTGGCACAGCGACTGCGGGCCCAGCGCCGGTGCAAAACCGGCCAGGTGTGTGAGTTCGCGCGGGCCCAGGCCTGCGAGGCAGGCCACCGGAATGCCGTGGATATTGCCCGAGGGAGAAGTCTCGGGCGTGTTGAAGTCCGCATGGGCATCGAGCCAGAGCACAAACAGGCGCTTGCCGGTGTCGCGGCAGTGGCGGGCCACGGCGCTGATCGAGCCGACCGCCAGGCTGTGGTCGCCGCCCAGCATCAAGGGCATGCGGCCTGCTGCCAGCTGCCCGTGCACGGCGTCATGCACCGCCCGGTTCCAGGCGACGGCTTCGCCAAAGTTGCGCAGATTGCCATGCTCGGCATCGCGCGGCTTGCGCTGGTTGGCCGGGCCCGCCAGGTTGCCCAGGTCGCGCACCTCGCAGCCCAGCTCAGCCAAGGCGGGCCCCAGTTGCGCTACGCGCAAGGCATCCGGCCCCATCGCGGCGCCCAGGCGGCCTGCGCCGATGTCGGTGGGCACGCCGATCAGACTGAGGGCGGTGGAGGGCGAGCGAAGGAGGTCAGGCTGGGATGGCATGGCAGTGGGCTTGTTCGTGGTCGTGATGGGGGACGTCGGGCGGCAGCAGCAGCGCGAACAGGTTTTTGGGATTGCGCAATTGTGGCAGCAGGGCCAGCGGTTGCAACAGCTGGTGCTCCCGGGCCAGCGCATGCATATAGCGCAAGGCGGTGTAGTCTTCCAGCGCGAAGCCGACCGAGTCGAATACTGTTATTTCGTCCTCGTGCTGGCGGCCCGCTTGCTCGCCGCGCAGCACCTGCCACAGCTCGGTGACGGCAAAGTCCTCGGGCATATGCTGGATCTCGCCTTCGATACGGCTTTGCGGCGCAAATTCGACGAAGACCTTGGCGTCCAGCAGAATCGCCGCGTCCAGCTCGGTTTTGCCCGGGCAGTCGCCGCCCACGGCGTTCAGGTGCATGCCCGGCTCGACCATCGCGCGGCTGACGATGGTGGCATTGGTCTTGTCGGCAGTAACCGTGGTGACGATATCGGCGCCTTGCACAGCCTCGGCCGCGTTCTTGCAGCGCTGCAGTTGCAGTCCGGGCAACTGGGTTTGCAGGTTGTGGATGAGCTTGTCGGTGGCGGCAGGGTCGATATCAAACAGGCGCAGCGACTGAATGCCCAGCAGGCGGACAAAGGCCAGGGCCTGGAATTCGCTCTGTGAGCCGTTCCCAATCAGCGCCATGCTGCGGCTGCTGCGCCGTGCCAGCAGCTTGGCGGCCATCACCGAAGTGGCCGCAGTGCGCAAGGCGGTGGTCAAGGTCAACTCGCTCAGCAAAATGGGCGCGCCGGTGTCGCTGCGCATCAAGGCACCAAAGGCCATGATGGACGGAATGCCCTGCTGTGGATTTTTGGGGTGGCCATTGACATATTTGAAAGCAAAGTGGCTGGCATCGCCCACTGGCATCAATTCCATCACGCCATCGGGCGTGTGGTGGGCCAGGCGCGCGGTCTTGTCAAAGTCTTGCCAGCGCGAGAAGTCCTGCTCCAGCGCGCTGACCAGGCCGCGCAGCAGCTCGGTCAGGCCGACACGTTGCACCAGCGTGGCGGCGGCATCGGTGCTGAGAAAGTCAACTTGGCCTGGATGGGTTGTCATGATGATGGCTCCTGGTTTTGCGTTATGGCATGCCCGCTGCGCGCACCAAAAGGCGCAGCTGCAGCGGCTGTAACCAGTGTCTGTCCAAGCGGCCATAAAGCAAAGTGCAAAAAATGGTAGAAAATGACAGGATCCAGAGCAATTAGTCAGGCCGTGTTGTGCATATCGATAATATTGACCAAGCCTTGATCAGCCTGCTGCGCCAGAATGCGCGCGAGAGCGTGGCCACCTTGGCGGGCAAGCTGGGCGTGTCGCGCGGCACCGTTACCAACCGCATGGACCGCCTGGAGCGCGAGGGCCTGATCGTGGGTTACAGCGTGCGCCTGCGCCCGGATGTGCAGCCCGATGTGCTGCGCGCCTGGATGAGCATCGAGATCACCGGCAATGACACGCGGCGCGTGATGGCATCCCTGCTGGGCGAGCCCGGGGTGGCGGCGCTGCACAGCACCAACGGCCGTTGGGATCTGCTCGCCGAGCTGCAGGTGGCCAGCCTGGAGGCGCTGTCGCAGGTGCTCGAGCGCATCCGGCTGATCAAGGGCATCAGCAACAGCGAGACCAGCATCCACCTGGAGAGTTTTCGGGTGTCCTGAGTGATCTTCTGTTCAGGGCTTGTCGCTCAGCAAAAACGCCAGCGCCTGATTCAGTTGCTGCTGAGCGTCTTCAGTGATGAGCGCATCATGGGCCAGCACCAGACGCTGCATCGGCCAGGCGCAGATGCGCGCTGCCGCCGCGCTGGCCGCTGTCCGGTCCCGAATCGCAAAGCGCAGTGCACGCGGCATGGCCAGGCGGCTGCGCGTGCCATTGAGGCTGTTGAACAGGCGCGCCGACAGCGAAAAATCCTGCGGGTAGTACTGCAGCACATCGGTCACGACCAGGCTGGCGCTGGGCTGGTGCAGCCAGACGCATTCATTCAGGATGGGCAGGCCTGCAAAGGGCTGCATCTGCAGGCTGTTTTGCCAGGCTGCCGGCAATGCCTGGTCCAGGCTGTGCAGCTGGGGCAGGTCCGGGCGCTTGGCCGCCAGGCCCGGTGCCCCCCATAGCGCTGCCAGCGGGTAATGCGCCTGCCATGCACCGGCAAACAGGTGGTGCATGCGGTTGGGAGCGACGATCCAGCGCACGTCGCCCAGTGCATCCAAGGCTGCGCGCAGCGTGGGCGCGGGCGCAATGGGCGAATGCAGCCACAGTGCGCCGCCGGGCAGGCGCACCACGGTCATGCGGGTGCGCACGGGCAGGCCGTGCACGCTGATCTGTTGGGTGGCGCTCCAGAGGTTGTCAGCGATCTGTTCAAGCATGGTGGGCCTTGCTGCGATGGTGGGGAATGCCTTGGATTTTCATTGTGAATCCAGGCGCTCAGGTGCAGAAAATCTGGCAATGGTCAACAATGGCAGCCATCTTTTGAGGAATCGTACATGCACTATGACGTGGTGATTGTGGGCGGCGGTGCAGGTGGACTGGAACTGGCCGCACAACTGGGGCGCAAACTGGGTGCGCGCGAAGGGCGCGAGCGGGTCTTGCTGGTGGACAAAATGCCTTTCCACATCTGGAAGCCCACCTTGCACGAAGTGGCAGCGGGCACGCTCGATGCGCACCAGGAAGGCCTGTCCTACACCGTGCTGGCGCGCCGCAACCATTTCAGCTTTGCGATGGGCGAATGCATGGGGCTCGATGCCGCCAAGCAAAGCATTGTGCTGGCGCCGGTCATCAACGATGCGGGCAAGCAGGTGGTGCCCGAGCGCGTCATCAGCTACCAGCATTTGGTGCTGGCGATGGGCAGTGGCTCCAATTCTTTTGGCACCCCAGGTATCGAGCATGCCTATCTGCTCGAGAGCGTGCGCGATGCGCAGCGCTTCCATGCCGACTGGCTTGGCGCCTGTGCCCATGCCTCGTATGCCGAGCCGCGCTCGCTGGCGGTCGCCATTGTGGGCGCCGGTGCCACGGGTGTGGAGCTGTCGGCCGAGCTGATCGAGGCGCACCAGATGCTGCTCGAGAGCCTGTCGGACAGCCAGCGCTTCCGGCTCGATATCAGCCTGATCGAAGGCGGCGAGCGGATTCTGGGCGGGCTGCCGCCCCGTATCTCGGAGCAGGCCCGTGTGGCGCTGGAGCGCAAGGGCGTGCGGGTGATGACCGGCACGCGTGTGCAGTCGCTGGCGCAGGGCCAGGTGATCACGTCCAACGGCGAGGTGCCGGCCGATCTGATCGTCTGGGCCGCAGGCATCAAGGCCGCCGACAGCAATGCGCGCCTGGGGCTGGAAGTCAACCGTATCAACCAGTTTGTCGTCGATGACCACCTGCGCACCAGTGCCAGCCGCATCTATGCGATGGGTGACTGCGCCGCTGCCACCTGGACCGAAGGCAAGACCGTGCCGGCCCGCGCCCAGGCCGCGCACCAGCAGGGCAGCTATTTGTGCAAGCTGCTGTTTGCCGCGCTCAAGCAGCGCTCGTTCAACGAAGTGTTTGTCTACCAGGACTTTGGCTCGCTGGTCTCGCTGGGCGACAACAAGGGCGTGGGCAATCTGATGGGAGGGCTCTCGGGCAAGAACTTTTTTGTGCAGGGCCTCATTGCCAAGTGGATGTATATGTCCTTGCACCTGATGCACCACCGCGCCATTTTGGGCACCGGCAAGACGGCGGTGCTGGCGCTGGCCCGTTTGCTGCAGCAGCGCGTATCGGGCCGCATGAAGCTGCACTGAAAGAACCTTGCTCGGCAGCGCCGAGCAAGTTCTTGTGCCGGGTTCAGATATCGTCCGGTCCCAGCACGATGTCGAGCGAGCTGCCCCCGGCCAGCAGCTTTTGCACCAGCTCGGCCGATGAATCTGCGCCATATTTGCGCATCAGCCGGGTGCGGTAGATCTCGACCGTGCGGTGGCTGATGCCCAGGCCTCGGCCAATTTCCTTGCTGGTCATGCCTTCGAGCAGATGGGCGGCCACCTCGCGCTCGCGGGCCGTGAGCTCGGCGCGCACCGGGCGCAGCGCGCTCAGGTCCTCAAAGCTCCAGACGCCGCCTTCATGCGGGTCCTCGCGGTTGAAGGCGCGGCCCATCACGTGGCACCAGAACATCTCGCCATTGGCGCGCTTCATGATGCGGTTGTCCGAGTACAGGCCATGCGTGCCCATGATGGGGGCGATGCGGCGGCCCAGGCGCTCGAACTCGTCGGCGCTGGGGTAGAGGATCTGAAAGGACTGGCCCATCATCAGCTCGCGCGAGGTGCGGAACATGTCGCAGACCTGCTCATTGCAGTCGATCATGACCCGCCGGTGGGACACCACCAGGCCCACAGGCGCCATTTCGAAGGCTTGTCGGTAGTCGAGTGGTGTCACTGCCATGGCAAAAATTGTCCCCTTTACGAAATACTACGTATCCTAATACGTAGTATGCTTGATTGGCGATACAAGCCCTTCTTATCAGGAGACAAGTGTGAACAAGATCTACCCCAGTGCTGCGGACGCGCTCAAAGGCGTGGTGGCAGACAAGCAGTTAATGGCCGTGGGCGGCTTTGGCCTTTGCGGGATTCCCGAGGCCTTGATCGAAGCGCTGCGCGACAGCGGTGTCAAGGACCTGACGGTGGCATCGAACAATGCCGGTGTCGATGGTTTTGGCCTGGGCAAGCTGCTGGAGACGCGCCAGATCAAGAAGATGATTGCGTCCTATGTGGGCGAAAACAAGGAGTTCGAGCGCCAGTACCTGGCCGGCGAGCTGGAGCTGGAATTCACCCCGCAAGGCACCCTGGCCGAGAAGATGCGTGCTGGCGGCGCCGGCATCCCCGCCTTCTTCACCAAGACCGGTGTGGGCACGCAAGTGGCCGAAGGCAAGGAGCTGCGCGAGTTTGACGGCGAAACCTATGTGATGGAGCGCTCCATCGTCGCTGACGTGTCGCTGGTCAAGGCCTGGCGCGCGGACAAGAGCGGCAACCTGCAGTTCCGCCTGACGGCACGCAACTTCAACCCGGCAGCAGCCACCTGCGGCAAGGTTTGCATCGTCGAGGTCGAGGAGATTGTCGAAGTGGGCGCCTTGAAGCCCGACGAGATCCATCTGCCGGGCATCTATGTGCACCGCCTGGTGCTCAACGCCACCCCCGAGAAGCGCATCGAAAAGCGCACCATCACCGAAAAGCACTAAGGAGCCAGTCATGCCTTGGACCCAAGACCAAATGGCCGCACGTGCGGCGCAAGAGCTGGAAGACGGCTTCTATGTGAACCTCGGTATCGGCATTCCTACCTTGGTGGCCAACCACACCGGTGACAAGGAAGTGTGGCTGCAATCGGAAAACGGCATGCTGGGCATCGGCCCCTTCCCAACGGAAGAAGCCATCGACGCCGACCTGATCAATGCCGGCAAGCAGACGGTGACCACAATTGCCGGCTCGTCCATCTTCAGCTCGGACCAGTCCTTTGCGATGATCCGTGGCGGCAAGATCAACCTGTCCATCCTGGGCGCCATGCAGGTGTCCGAAAAGGGTGACCTGGCCAACTGGATGATTCCAGGCAAGATGGTCAAGGGCATGGGCGGCGCGATGGACCTGGTCGCCGGCGTCAAGCGCGTCATCGTGCTGATGGAACATGTGGCCAAGAAGAAGGACGGCACCACCGACCTGAAGATCTTGAAGGACTGCACCCTGCCATTGACTGGCGTGGGCGTGGTGGACCGCATCATTACCGACCTGGGTGTGTTTGATGTGGTGCCCGAAGGCCTGAAGGTGGTTGAGCTGGCCCCCGAAGTGAGCTTTGACGATGTGCAGTCCAAGACCGGCGTCAACCTGATCCAATAAGCGCAGCTACCCAGCCCTTGCGCGCTGGTGCTGCACAAGCGAGCCCGCCCATCGATCGATGGCGGGCTTTTTTGCGTGCGGGTGGTTGCTGTCGCTTTCCCCATTGCCGGGCCAGTGCTCAGACGACATACTGCGCAGATTCCATTCGATTCCCCCCGTCCCATGAACGCTCCCTTTGCGCCTGCCGATCTTTCCCACCCCCTGTTTATCCGCCCCGATGTGCTGCGCATGCGCGAGGACATGGCGCTGGCCTTGCGTGCTGCTGCACACTTTGGCCTGGGTGAGGGCGTGTGCAACCATTTCAGCATGGCGCTGCCCGATGGCCAGCATTTCTTGCTGAACCCGCGCGGCCTGATGTGGGGCGAGATCCAGGCGGACGATGTGGTGATGGTGGACGCGCAGGGGGCCGTGGTGGCGGGCGGCCATGTGGTCGAGCCCACGGCGATGTTCATCCATGCTGCCGTGCACCGCATTGCGCGCAAGACCTGCGTACTGCACACCCACATGCCTTATGCCACGGCCTTGACCTTGACGGCGCAGCGCGCGCTGGACACCACCTTGAGCCAGAACGCCATGCGCTTCCATGGCCGCCTGGCAGTTGACGCCCAGTACAACGGCTTTGCGCTCGACGACCGCGAAGGCGAGCGCATTGCGCAGGCCATGCAGGGCGCGGACATCAGCTTTTTGGGCAACCACGGCATCATCGTCTGCGGTGAGCGCATGGACTATGCGTTTGACGATCTGTACTACCTGGAGCGCGCCTGCCAGGCCCAGGTGCTGGCGCAATCGACCGGTGTGCCGCTGGCGCCCTGCGATCCGGCGCTGGCCGCGCGTGTGGCCGAGCAGGCCAATGGTGAGCGCCTGCAGTCCACCTTGTTCTTCGAGGCGTTGCGCCGCCAAATTCCTTAGAACCTGTTCAAAGTCTCTACGCAGCCGCGTTGGAGTGCAATCGGGATGAGTTCGAAGGGATGGAACGCAGCTTGCACCGAGGTGCAAGCAAGGGCCAGCGCGCAGAAATCGCCCGATTTCACTCCAACCCTTCGAGACAGTGGCTTTGCGCTGCCCGGGAAGGGGCGCCCGGCGAGGGCCGCCCGGGCAGGGGCGGTCTGCGTCGTTGCAAATCCTCGCAATAGCGCGGCTGGGCGCCCCCCTAGCATCCCATCCCGCAAAGACACTGTCGCGGCGCGAGGAGACATTGAACAGGTTCTTAAAGCGCCAGCAGCATGTCTCTCACCCAGTGCGCCACTTGCCAGGTGGCAATACCCGCGTATCGCTTAAAAATCCAATATACAGGAATTAATTTCTGATAAAGTGGGTGTATGACGGTTGACGAGTTGCTCTCTGCCAAGGTGCGCACCCTGCGCAAACAGCGTGGCTACACCTTGGAGGTGCTGGCGCAGCGCAGCGGTGTCAGCCGCTCGATGATTTCACTGATTGAGCGTGGGCAGACCAGCGCCACCGCCGCCGTGCTGGGCAAGCTGGCCCAGGCCTTGCAGGTGCCGCTGGCAGCGCTGTTTGCCGATGAGCGCCAGGCGCAAGCGCCCCAGCCCCTGGCGCGCGCAGCTGTCCAGCCGCGCTGGCGTGATCCTGCCACCGGCTATGAACGCCGGCAGCTGAGCCCGGTGGGGTTTCCTGCGCCGTTCGAGATGGTGGAGGTGGTGTTTCCGCCCGGCCAGCGCGTGGCCTTTGACAACGGCCTGCGCAGCCAGCCGCTGCACCAGCAGCTGTGGCTGCTGCAAGGCGAGCTGCAGCTGAGCCTGGGCACGCAAAGCTGGCATTTGCAGGCGGGAGACTGCCTGGCGATGGTGCTCAACCAAACCCTGGTATTTAGCAACCCCGGCACCGAGTCCGCCCGCTATTTGCTGGCGCTAGCGGCGCTGGGCGCCTCCCTGCCGGCCTTGCCTGTAGTTTTTCCTGGAGAGATCGATGACTGAGAGACACTGGGTGCGCTGCACCCATGACCGGCATGCGCCAGCAATTTTGGCGATTCTGAACGACGCCATTGTCAACAGCACGGCGCTGTATGACTACCAGCCGCGCAATGCGGGCCATATGCGTACCTGGTTTGATACCAAGCTGCAAGGCGGCTACCCGGTGATCGGCATCGAGGATGCCGCCGGCGAGTTGCTGGGCTTTTCCAGCTATGGTGCCTTCCGCGCCTACCCGGCCTACAAGTACACGATGGAGCATTCGGTCTATGTGCGCGCCGATCAGCGCGGCCAGGGCCTGGGTCTGCAGCTGATGGAGGCCATCATTGACGAGGCGCGCAAGCACGATGTGCATGCGCTGGTCGGCGCCATCGATGCGGCAAATGCCGGCTCGATCGCCTTGCATGAACGGCTGGGTTTCAAGTCGGTCGGCCTGATGCCCCAGGTGGGCTTTAAATTTGGGCGATGGCTGGACCTGGCCTTGTACCAATTGCTTTTGCAAACGCCGGCGAATCCGGTAGAAGGCTGAGGCCGCTGGCCGCGCGCCGCTGGCCGCGCGCCACTAGCCGTGCGCCACTCGCCGTGCACCACTAGCCGTGCACCACCCACAACAGCCCACGCTGCCATGGGATAATCACTTTTTTCGCGCAGCGCAGGCCCGGCGCTGGTCAACCGACCGCACCGGCTTGCGATGGCTGTATCGAGGCTCGATCACTCTGCGCAGTGGCCGCACAACCTCTGGGTTGTCTGCGGCACTTGCCCTGATCCTTGGACTGGCACTTCGCTGCCAGCATCTGCCTTATGTCCCATCGCCAGCCTGTTCGCATCAGCGACATCCACAAGTTTGACACCATCGTCGACGCCCGCTCCCCTGCCGAGTTCGCACTCGACCATATCCCCGGGGCGATCAACTGCCCGGTGCTTAGCAACGAAGAACGCGCCCAGATCGGCACCATCTACAAGCAAGTCAGCCCCTTTGAGGCCAAGCGCCTGGGCGCTGCCTATGTGAGCGCCAATCTGGCGCGCCACCTGCACGATACCTTCCATGACCGGCCCGCGAACTGGAAGCCGCTGGTCTATTGCTGGCGCGGTGGCCTGCGCAGCGGCTCGATGGTGACCTGGTTGCGCCTGGTGGGCTGGGATGCGCAGCAGCTGGCAGGCGGCTACAAGGGCTTTCGCGGCCATGTGATCGAGCGGCTGGAGTCACTGGTACCGCGCCTGCGCTTGCAGGTGCTGTGTGGCGCCACCGGCAGCGCCAAAACGCGGGTGCTGCATGCGCTGGCCGAGCAGGGCGCGCAGGTGATTGACCTGGAAGGCTATGCCAGCCACAAGGGCTCGCTGCTGGGCCAGCTGCCTGGTGTAGAGCAGCCGAGCCAGAAGCACTTCGAGACCTTGCTGGCCACGCAGATCGGCCAGTTCGATCTGGAGCGCCCGGTGTTTATCGAAGGCGAAAGCGCCAAGATCGGCCGCATCTCCGTGCCGATGGCGCTGGTCGAGCATATGCGCCAGGCACCCGTCATCGAAGTGCAGGCCTCAGCGCAGGCGCGCCTGGACTATCTGCTGCGCGACTATGCCTACCTGGGTGCCGATGCCGGTGTGCTGGCCACCAAGCTGGGCTATCTCAAGGATCTGCAGGGCAAGGAGGTGGTCGGCCGCTGGCAAGGCTGGGCAGCGCAAGGCGAGCTCGCGCCGCTGTTTGCCGAGTTGATGGACCTGCACTACGACCCGCATTACGAGCGCAGCCAGGCGCGCAACTTTGCCCACTGGGATTCGCGCCAAAGCCTGCAGACGGATGACCTGTCGGACGCGCGCATTGGCGAGTTGGCCGCGCAGATCAGGCAGCTGGCTGTTTAGGCCTGATTGGGCATCAGAACGTCGGCAGCCCGAATCGCTGGCCCAGCGGCGAAAACAGCAGGCACAGCGCCACCAGGTTGAGCAACACCGTCAGCCAGAACACCTGCAGAAAATCCCGCTTGCTGGATTTGTGGCGCAGCCAGCGCTGGGCCAGCAAGGCCCCCGGCCATCCGCCCAGCAAACCCAGCAGCCACAAATGCTTTTCAGGGGTGCGCCAATGCCCCTGCTGCGCGGCAGCCTTGTCCCAGGCATACCAGGCAAAGGTGACGAGCGAGGCCAACACATACCAGCCTGCAGCGCGCCAGGTGGAGCCAAAGCACAGGCCCAATCCCAGCAGCAGAATCGCCAATGTGGGGATCAGCAGCAGGGCTGCCCCGCCGGATGGGCCTGATCTGGCGGCACTGGTAGCCTGGCGCTGAGTGCGCGCAGCTGCGGCCCGTGGGCGTGCGGTATGCGAAGCGGGCGATGCCGCTGCGCCTGGTGCGCCCGCGCCCAGCACGCGGGCGCGGCTGGCCCGGGGTTTGTCGCCTGCGGGCTTGTCCAGCACATAGCTCAGCCGCTGGCGGGCTTGGGGCCGGGCGGCAGGGTTTTGGAAGGCGGAGATATGCACAAACACCTGGGGGCCGCCGCCATCGGGGGCGATAAAGCCAAAGCCGCGCTCGTCGTTCCAGGATTGTAAGGTGCCTTCAAGCAGCATAGGCCTCCAGGTGCGCTGCGGCTTCGTCCCATTGGTTCTCGCTGAAGACAGCGACGCCGGCCTGGCGCAGCAGGCTGCAGGCCAGGCCTTCGCCGGGCACGGTGCGGCCGGCAAACTGCCCGTCATAGACCTGGCTGGAGCCGCATGTAGGGCTGAACTCCTTGAGTACCGCGACGCGGATGCCATGGCGCTGCACCAGTTGCAGTGCCAATTGGGCGCCGTGCAAAAAGGCGGCAGTCACATCGTTGCCCGCGCTGTCGCGCACCTGGGCCGCATGGCGCAGCACCGCGATGCTGGTGCCACCAACGATTTCGGCTGGCAATCGGGGCGTTGGCAGGCCTGCGGCCATCTCGGGGCAGAGGCTGACCACCTGCTGCTGCGCGAGCCAGCGATCGAGCACTGTGTGTTGCGCCCTTTTGTGGCTGCCGTCATAGCGCACGGGCTGGCCCAGCAGGCAGCCACTGACCAAGACCTTGGGCGCTGCGGGCTTCAGCATGCCAGCAGCTCCACCTGCAGGGCCTGCGCGCTGGCTTCGCAGCGCAGGCTATTGCCGCCCAGCTGCAATTGCAGCCCATTGGCAAACTGCAGCTGCAGGCAGAGCGTCTCTGCCTGAAAATCGCTGGGCACTGGCAGCGTGCTGAGCCGTTGCTCGCCCAGCTGCAGCCAGCCGCTGGCCAGCAAGCCAAAGGCTTGCGCTTCATGCGCGAGCGCGGGCGGGCAGGGGTTCAGCACCAGGCGCAGACCATTGCTGTAGCGGCGCTGGGTCTCGATCCCCTGGCGCTCGCTGATCAGCGCGGCTGAGAATTCGATGCTGCAGCCTTCGGTAGTGCGGTGGATGCGGCTGATTTCGGAGTCGGCAAATTCAAACTGGCGAGGCATTCCGCGATTGTCGCAGACCCAGGGTGCGGCCTGCAGCAACTCTGCAGGGCTCATGCCGCCCCGGATGGCGCCACGCAGTCAGCCAGCCAGGGCATCGCTGATGCACTCCAGATCTGCCGCTGTGGCGGCAGCTGCGCGCGCTCTTCCACGCAGCCCAGGCGGATCACCACGAACTCCGGGTTCTGCGCGGCGCAGCCATACAGTGGCGTTGCGCAGACGGGGCAGAAGACCTGGTCGCGGCGCTGGCCGCTTTGCGCGGTCTTGGTATAGGTCTGGATCGTGCCTTGCAGCGAGAAATCGGCGATCGCGGCGCTGACAATCGCCCGCATCGGCGCGCCCGACAGCACTTGGCAGTCGCTGCAATGGCATACGCTGACCTGGGCAGGATCGATCAAGGCGGTAAAGCGAACCGCTTGGCAGTGGCATGCGCCGTGGATGAGCATTGCAGGACCTGAGGAAAGTGGGCAGGGATTGCTGCTTTGTACTGCATCGTGCCCACCCTTGCATAGGCCTACTCGCTACCCATGAGGCGATGCAGCTAGAGGCCTTGATGGCATGACTCTTGCATAACTGTCAACAAGCGAAAGCCGCAGCTGCGCCGCAGGCCTGTAGGAATATCTTTACAGTCTCTGGCGTAGTAACTATGGTTGCATATAGAAACAACCAAGGGTTCTGTGTGAAAGCTTGATGAATTGCAGAAAATCAATAAAAACAATTAGTTATGTAGTACTTGAGCCTGAGCTCATGCATAGTTTCGCAAAATTCCACGGGAAAACCCCGGTAATCTGGGGAATAACTGGTTTGGATTTTGTTACATATTTATGAATTGTCTTCAAAATAAACCGTGCTAAAGTCGCCCGCTATGTCACCGAAATGGATTTGCACCCTCATCGTCGCCGCGTCTGTCAGCGCACATGCCGCCCCCGAGAGCGAACACAAGCCATCCGATCTGGATTTGCTGCTGGGCATTGGCCAAAGCAGTCTGTCCAAGCTCGATTCGGTGCATCACCAGGTCAAGGACCAGGCCAATGTGCTGATCAGCAATGCGCTGAGCCTCATTGGCGTGCCTTACCGCCGTGGCGGTAACAGCGCAGAGACGGGTTTTGATTGCAGTGGTCTGGTACGCGCCGTGTATGCGGAGAGCTGGGGCAAGATCCTGCCGCGCCGCGCAGAAGAGCAGGCGGCTGCGACCGACAAGATTGATAAAGCGGAGCTCAAGCCCGGTGATCTGGTGTTCTTCAACACCATGCGCCGGGCTTTCAGCCATGTGGGGATCTATATGGGCGATGGCAAGTTCATCCACTCGCCCCGCACTGGCAAGACCGTTCGGGTCGAGAGCATGGATATTGCCTACTGGGAAAAGCGCTTTGACGGCGCCCGCCGGGTAGAGCTGAGCGATGAGGCGCGTACCAAGCTGATGCAGCAGGTCAACCTCGATGGTGCGGAAGCGCAGGACCTGATCGGCCGCGTGATGTCCAAGGCCAATATGCGTGTGAACTGAGCGCCTTGCCCTGTGCGTCAGGCGCTGCAAGCGAACCAAGCTTCCTTCGGGAGGCTTTTTTGTTGCCTGCGCGGTGCTGGTTGTCTGGTTTGCGCCGTGGGGTAGGGTCTCAGTCATGCGCCCCCCGCTATATATATATATATATAAAAGCGGCGCGGGGTACTGGCGTTAAAAAGGCTGCCTCCTGGCAGCCTGGGTGGGCGACTTGCTGGGCAGGCTCCAGCAAGGTCTTACTTGACCATCTGCAAGATATCGCGGAAGTCTTCGTGCTCGCAACTGCGCAGCCATTCGAAGATGACCATCTCGGTGGTGACCAACTCGGCGCCGGCGCCGGCCAGGCGGTCAAAGGCGGCATCGCGGTTGCGCTCGGTGCGGCTGCTGCAGGCGTCGGTGACCACGCAGACATCAAACTCGTCTTCGAGCAGCTCCAGCGCAGTTTGCAGCAGGCAGACATGGGCCTCGCAGCCGGCAATGATGATGCTGTTGCGCTCAGGCGCGGCTTGCTGGGGCTTTTGCAGGTGCTTGGGCAGGCTGCGGGCATTGCCGCCCTGGGGTTTGGCGGGAGGGCGCAGCCATTCGTTCAGGCCTTCCGGCACTGCACTGAAAAACATCTTGGCCAAGGTCTTGTTGCACAGGCCACGCAGCTGCGCCGCATTGGGGCCGAGCTTGCTGGGGTTTTGCTCGGTACCAAACACGGGCACCTGCAGCTGCTGGGCTACCTGGGCCAGGAGCGTGGCGTTTTTCAACACCTGCGCGCCATCAAAAATGGCGGGCATCAGTTTTTCCTGGTAGTCAACCAGCACCAGCTGGGATTCTTCAAAATCTATAAGCATGCGGCATTTTACCCGTGGCAGCGTGCAGCTGCTGGAGCGGCATGGCGCAGGCGTTGGAGGGGAGGGAGAAATGCACTGGCGCGCGGCGCAGCGCCGAGCCAGTCTGGCGCAGATTTAGTGCTTGTCCTGGTCCAGCGCAGGCGCATACACCACCGGCAGCACAATCCCCGCTTCATGCGCCACGCGCACGCAGTCGCGCAGGTGCTGCTCGCCCAGGTAGCGCAAGGTGGCGTAGCCCAGGGCAGCCGACACCGCCTGGCCGGCAATCGGCACATATTTGCTGGCCTGCTGCACCGTCAGGCGCATGCCCAGCGCCTTGGCGCCGCGCAGGATCACATCCTTGGTGATCAGCTTGCCCACCAGCACACCGCCGAGCATGTTGACGGTGTTTTGCACCTTGGCGCGTTTGGCAGGGGTCAGGCGCGCAATCTGCTCGTCGCTCAGACCAAAGTAATTGCTGATTTGCGGAATCAGCCGCGACAGCAGGGCTGCATCGACCGCCATGTCGAGCCCGGGCACCGGCGTGGCGCTGGCCAGGGCGGCCATCAAGGCTTTGCGGTGCAGCAGCTTCTGGGACTGCTCAACCGCCTCCAGCAGCGCAGGGTTGCCCGTCTGGGCGGCCAGTTGCAGTGCGGAGAGGGGGCGGGGCTTGCGTCCAAGTTTCATGGATGTTCGGGAGTGAGGTCAAAAGCGGAAAAAAACCTGCGGCAGCGGGTGGTCCCGGCTGGCGCAGGCTGCCGGGTGCTTAGCGCTTGCGCACCAGGCCGTAGATCACCAGCAAGATGATGGCGCCGACGACGGAGGCAATCCAGCCAGCGGCCTGGCCTTCCTGGTACCAGCCCATCGCCACGCCGGCGTAAGTGGCCAGCAGCGAGCCGGCAATGCCTAGGAGGATGGTCATGATCCAGCCCATCTTGTCGTCCCCAGGCTTGATGGCGCGTGCAATGAGGCCAACAATCAGGCCGATGAAAATGGTTCCAATGATGGACATGCGTAGTTCTCCGTTGAGCTGTGAACGCCAGCGCCTCGGGTTGAGGCGGCCCTGGCCAATACGCCCTGAAGCGTACCAAGGCACTTTAAGGCCGTTTGTAGGAGAAGGCTTCAAATCCCGCGGCTTTACGTCATAAACAACGGTGAACTGGCGCTGTCATGCGCATGAAAAAAGCAGCCGGCGCCGCTAAGAACTTGTTCAAAGTCTCTACGCAACCGCGTTGGAGTGCAATCGGGATGAGTTCGAAGGGCTGGTCCGCAGCTTGCACCGGGGTGCAAGCAAGGGCCAGCGCGAAGAAATCGCCCGATTTCACTCCAACCCTTAGGGACAGTGGCTTTGCGCTGCCCGGGAAGGGGCGCCCGGCTAGGGCCGCCCGGGCAGGGGCGGTCTGCGTCGTTGCAAATCCTCGCAATAGCTGGGCTATTGCTGCGGTATTGCGCGGCTGGGCGCCCCCCTCGCATCCCATCCCGCAAACACACTGTCGCGGCGCGAGGAGACATTGAACAGGTTCTAAGGGCGCGGGCTGCTTTTCGCTGGCCTGGGCCTCAACGGGCTCAGGCTGCAGAGCGGCTATGCGCTCAGGCGACGACCTTGGCGATCGATGCGCAGACGTGCTCGATGTTCTTGCTGTTGAGCGCAGCCACGCACATGCGGCCCGTGTCCGTGCCGTAGACGCCGAACTCGGAGCGCAGGCGTACCATCTGGTCCTTGCTCAGGCCCGAGTACGAGAACATGCCGATCTGGGTGGTGATGAAGCCCATGTCCTGCTTCACGCCAGCGGCCTTGAGGCCGTCGACCAGCTTCTGGCGCATTTCCTTGATACGCACGCGCATCTCGCCCAGTTCCTTTTCCCACAGCGCGCGCAGCTCGGGGTTGTTCAGCACCGCAGCCACCACGGCGCCACCGTGGGTTGGTGGGTTGGAGTAGTTGGTGCGGATGACGACCTTGAGCTGGCTCAGCACGCGGCTGGCTTCTTCCTTGTCGGTAGCGACCACGGACAGCGCACCCACGCGCTCACCGTAGAGCGAGAAGCTCTTGGAGAACGAGGTCGACACAAAAATGTTCAGGCCTGCTGCGATGAACTTGCCGATCACGGCGCCGTCTTCGGCGATGCCGTGGCCAAAGCCCTGGTAGGCCATGTCCAGGAAGGCGACCAGGTTTTTGGCCTTGACGACTTCGATGACCTTGTCCCACTGGGCGGCGCTGATGTCGTAGCCGGTGGGGTTATGGCAGCAGGCGTGCAGCACCACCACGGTGCCAGCGGCGGCCGCGTTCAGGTCGGCGATCATGCCGTCGAAATCAATGGCGCGGTTGGCTGCGTCGTAGTAGCGGTAGCTGGCCACTTCAAAACCGGCGTTCTGAAAGATCGCGCGGTGGTTTTCCCAGCTCGGGTCGGAGATCAGCACCTTGGCTTGGGGGTTGAGGCGCTTCAGGAAGTCGGCGCCGATCTTCAGGCCGCCGGTGCCGCCCACGGCTTGCACCGTGGCCACGCGGCCGGAAGCGACAACCTCGGAGTCAGCGCCGAACACCAGGGCCTTGACGGCGTTGTCATAGGCAGCGATACCGTCGATAGGCAGGTAGCCACGGGGCGTGGGCTTGTCCATCATGGCTTTCTCTGCGGCCTGCACGCACTGCAGCAGCGGCAGCTTGCCGTTGTCGTCGAAATACACACCCACGCCCAGGTTCACTTTTTGCGGGTTGGTGTCGGCGGCATACTGCTCATTGAGACCCAGGATGGGGTCGCGTGGGGCCATTTCGACGGAAGAGAAAAGAGACATGTGTAGTCCTTGGTAGGTAGAAATCTGGCTTTGTACCCCCAAATGCCAAACAAGAGGCCATCGCCTCCACCGCAATTTTGCAGTACGCTTTGGGGTTAACCCCGTATTCTAGCGACGCCCGCTCGCGCGTGGCATACCCGACCTATGCACGAAGTCACTCCAGAGGCACCCCGCGAGGGGGAATTCATCCAATATCCGGGCTCGCCCTTCACCTTGTTCCAGCCGTATCCGCCTGCGGGCGACCAGCCGGCGGCCATCGATGCGCTGGTGGAAGGCATTGATGACGGTGAGGCCTTTCAGACCTTGCTGGGTGTCACGGGCTCGGGCAAGACCTTCACGATGGCCAATGTGATCGCGCGCACCGGGCGCCCGGCCATCGTGTTTGCGCCCAACAAGACGCTGGCCGCGCAGCTGTACAGCGAGTTCCGCGAGTTCTTTCCGAAGAACGCGGTGGAGTACTTCGTCAGCTACTACGACTACTACCAGCCCGAGGCCTATGTGCCCCAGCGCGACCTGTTCATCGAAAAGGACAGCGCCATCAACGAGCACATCGAGCAGATGCGGCTGTCGGCCACCAAGAGTGTGCTCGAGCGCCGCGACACCATCGTGGTGGCCACCGTCTCGGCCATCTACGGTATCGGCTCGCCAGAGTCCTATACCAAGATGCGTTTTATCCTGCGCGTGGGCGATGAGCTGAGCCAGCGCGATGCGATTGGCCAGCTGGTGCGCATGCAGTACAAGCGCAACGATGCCGATTTCTCGCGTGGTACCTTCCGCGTGCGGGGCGACACCATCGATGTGTTTCCGTCCGAGCACAGCGAGATGGCGGTGCGCATCGAGCTGTTTGACGACGAGGTCGAGAGCCTGCAGCTGTTTGACCCGCTCACCGGCCGCGTGCGCCAGAAGGTGCCGCGTTTCACCATCTACCCCAGCAGCCACTATGTGACGCCGCGCGACCAGGTGCTGGTGGCCGTCGAGACCATCAAGGAAGAGCTGGCGCTGCGCCTCAAGCAGCTGGTGGGTGAGGGCAAGCTGGTCGAAGCCCAACGCCTGGAGCAGCGCACCCGGTTTGACCTGGAGATGCTGACCGAGGTGGGGCACTGCAAGGGCATTGAGAACTACAGCCGCCACCTCTCGGGCGCGGCGCCGGGCGACCCGCCGCCGACGATGACCGACTACATGCCCAAGGACGCGCTGATGTTTCTCGATGAGAGCCACCAGATGATCGGCCAGCTCAACGCCATGTACAACGGTGACAAGGCGCGCAAGACCACCTTGGTGGAGTATGGCTTTCGCCTGCCCAGCGCGCTGGACAACCGCCCGCTCAAGTTTGGTGAGTTCGAGCAGCGCATGCGCCAGGTGGTGTTTGTCTCGGCCACGCCGGCTGAATACGAGAAAACCCATGCGGGCAAGATCGTCGAGCAGGTGGTGCGGCCCACCGGCCTGGTCGACCCCGAAGTGGAAGTGCGGCCCGCCACCCACCAAGTGGACGATGTGCTGCAGGAAATCCATGCACGGGTGAAGGTCCATGAGCGGGTGCTGATCACCACCCTGACCAAGCGCATGGCCGAGCAACTGACCGAGTACCTGACCGACAACGGCGTGAAGGTACGCTACCTGCACTCCGATGTGGAGACGGTGGAGCGCGTCGAGATCATCCGCGACCTGCGCCTGGGCACTTTTGATGTGCTGGTGGGGATCAACCTGCTGCGCGAAGGCCTGGATATCCCCGAGGTCTCGCTGGTGGCGATTCTGGATGCGGACAAGGAAGGCTTTCTGCGCGCCGAGCGCAGCCTGATCCAGACGATTGGCCGTGCGGCGCGCAACATGAACGGCAAGGCCATCCTCTATGCCGACCGCATTACCGACTCGATGCGCAAGGCGATGGACGAGACCAGCCGCCGCCGCGAGAAGCAGATGGCCTTCAATGCGGAGCATGGCATCGTGCCGCGCAGCATTGTCAAGCAAGTGCGTGATTTGATCGATGGCGTCTACAGCACCAAGGCCAGTGACGACATGGACCGCGCCCAGCAGGTGGCGATGAGCCGCGCCCAGGTCGAGGACATGTCCGAGAAAGAGATTGCCAAGGAAATCAAGCGCCTGGAAAAGCAGATGCTGGAGGCAGCGCGCAACCTCGAATTCGAGGCCGCAGCCCAGGCCCGCGACCAATTAACCATATTGAAACAAAGGGCTTTTGGTGGGGCCTCTCCAGAGGCAGGGAATACCCGCAGCCTCTAGTGATGTCAGTTTCTGTAAGTAATCTTTGCTTACCCGAGCGAATTCAGGGGGCATTGTGCTATACTGACACAAATTACTCAACAACAAGAAAAAAGCCTATCGATGAATGGGACCTACCCTGCATGCAGGGTGGAGCGACAGGCTACGACGATGTCATTGCGGGTGGCTTGCTTGCATTGGGCGTCTATGGTTATCAAGCCTGACCTCTAAGGAACGATTATGCGTCTCACCACCAAAGGCCGATTTGCAGTGACTGCAATGATTGATCTGGCTTTGCGCCAGAACAATGGCCCGGTAACTTTGGCTGCGATCAGCCAGCGTCAGCAGATCTCGCTGTCGTATCTGGAGCAGCTGTTTGGCAAGCTGCGCCGCCACGAACTGGTGGAGTCCACCCGTGGCCCTGGTGGCGGCTACACGTTGGCCCGCAAGGCCGCTGAGATCACAGTTGCCGACATCATTGTGTCGGTAGATGAACCTATTGACGCCACGCAGTGTGGTGGCAAGGAAAACTGCATGGGTGAGGCCGGTCGCTGCATGACGCACGAGCTGTGGGCATCGCTGAACCAGCGCATGGTGGAGTTTCTCGATTCGGTCACCTTGCAAAAGCTGGTCGATGACCAACTGGCCAAGGGCATCCAGATCGAAGACAAGCCCATCGTGCGCCGCGCTATCTCGACCACGCCGGTTGTCAAGCCCATCCGTGTCACCGCACCGAACTCGGTGTTTGCACTGGGCAATGTATTTGCCAAATCCTGATTCTTGATGCGGCGCTGGTCGCCGCATCCCCCGGTGTCTTCCAGGGCGCCGGGAGGTCTTGTTACGCCCTGAACGGGGTGCGGCAAGTTCATTCGATGATTGCGTTTTGAGTTTTTGCGGGTGCTCACCAGCACGCGCCAGTAGAGCCAGATATGGACACGACCCCACATTTCCCCATTTACCTTGATTACGGCGCCACTACGCCAGTGGACCCCCGCGTGGTTGAAGCGATGATTCCCTGGTTGTCCGAGAACTACGGCAACCCTGCGTCGCGCAGCCATGCTTGGGGCTGGACGGCGGAAGAGGCGGTTGAAAAGGCCCGTGCGCAGGTCGCCGCGCTGATCAATGCCGATCCGCGTGAAATCGTCTGGACCAGTGGCGCGACCGAGTCGGACAACTTGGCGCTCAAGGGTGCTGCGCAGTTCTACAAGGGCAAGGGCAAGCACCTGATCACCGTCAAGACCGAGCACAAGGCCGTGCTGGACACGATGCGTGCGCTCGAGCGTGAAGGCTTTGAGGTCACCTACCTGGATGTCAAGGAAGACGGTCTGCTGGATCTGGATGTGTTCAAGGCCGCGATTCGCCCCGACACCATCGTGGTCAGCGTCATGTTCGTGAACAACGAAACCGGCGTGATCCAGGACATCGACACCATTGGGAACATCTGCCGCGAAAAGGGCATCATTTTCCACGTTGACGCTGCCCAGGCCACCGGCAAGGTCGAGATCGATGTGACCGCGCTGAAGGTCGACCTGATGAGCCTGGCCTCGCACAAGACCTACGGTCCCAAGGGCATTGGCGCGCTGTATGTGCGCCGCAAACCCCGTGTGCGCATCGAGGCGCAAATGCACGGCGGTGGCCATGAACGCGGCATGCGCTCGGGCACCTTGGCTACGCACCAGATCGTCGGTATGGGCGAGGCTTTCCGCATCGCCAAGGAAGACATGGCCAAGGACTACGCCCACGCTAAGGCGCTGCAGCAGCGCATGTTGGACGGCCTGATGGACATCGAGCAGGTGTTTATCAACGGTGATCTGAACCACCGCGTGCCGCACAACCTGAACATCAGCTTCAACTTCGTCGAAGGCGAATCGCTGATCATGGGCATCAAGGGTCTGGCCGTGTCCTCGGGTTCGGCCTGCACCTCGGCCAGTCTGGAGCCCAGCTATGTGCTGCGCGCGCTGGGCCGCAGCGATGAGCTGGCCCACAGCAGCCTGCGCATGACGTTTGGCCGCTTCACGACGAATGAAGACATTGACTACGCCGTGGCATCGATCCGTGAGAACGTGACCAAGCTGCGCGAGTTGAGCCCGCTGTGGGAAATGTACAAAGACGGTGTGGATCTGAGCACCATCCAGTGGGCTGCCCACTAATCCGGCGCAGCCGCTAACTGTAAAGAGGTACCAAGATGGCATATTCTGACAAAGTGATTGATCATTACGAGAACCCCCGCAACGTGGGCTCTTTTGACAAGGGTGATGAATCGGTGGGCACCGGCATGGTCGGCGCTCCTGCCTGCGGCGACGTGATGAAGCTGCAGATCAAGGTCAATGCGGACACCGGCGTGATCGAAGACGCACGCTTCAAGACCTATGGCTGCGGCTCGGCAATCGCCTCGTCGTCGCTGGTGACTGAATGGGTCAAGGGCAAGACGCTCGACGAAGCCGCTGCGCTCAAGAACGCGCAGATCGCCGAAGAGCTGGCCCTGCCACCGGTGAAGATCCACTGCTCGATCCTGGCTGAAGACGCGATCAAGGCGGCGGTCAACGACTACAAGGCCAAGCACACTGCCAAGGCGGAGGCTTAAAACGCCATGGCTGTCACGCTTTCTGAGTCGGCTGCGCGCCACATCAACCGCTACCTGTCGCGTCGCGGCCATGGGGTGGGTGTGCGCCTGGGCGTGAAGACCACCGGCTGCTCGGGTCTGGCCTACAAGCTGGAGTACGTGGACGAGGCAGCGCCCGAGGACGTGGTGTTCGAAGACCATGGCGTCAAGGTGCTGGTCGATCCCAAAAGCATGGCCTACATCGACGGCACCGAGCTGGACTTTGTGCGCGAGGGCCTCAACGAGGGCTTCAAGTTCCACAACCCCAACGAGCGTGATCGCTGCGGTTGTGGCGAGAGCTTCAGAATCTGAGGCCTCAGGTTCAGGCGCCCGGTTTGTCGTCACTGACAGGCCTGGCCTTGTTTGTCGGCATCGCTGATGCCAAAACTGCAAACCGCCTGTGCTTTTGCCAGGCGGTTTTTTCATGATGAATCTGCAATCCAACGATTTTGAACTGTTCGCCGTGCCGGTGCAGTTTGCGCAAGATGCCCAGCAATTGGCCGAGCGCTGGAAGGCCTTGCAAAAGCAAGCCCACCCGGACCGCTTTGCATCGCAAGGCGCTGCTGCTCAGCGCGTGGCCATGCAGTGGTCGGTGCGCATCAATGAGGCCTACCAGCGCTTGAAGGACCCGCTCAAGCGCGCCGCCTACCTGTGCGAGATGCATGACGCGCCCATCCGCGCCGAAGACAACACCGCCATGCCCACCGCTTTTCTGATGGAGCAGATGGAGTGGCGCGAGGCGTTGGAAGAGGCGCAGAGCCAGGCCGATGTCGATGCGCTCGATGACCAGGTCGCCAGCGCGCGCCGTGCAATGCTGCAGCGCTGCCAGCAGCTGTTGGATGTGGAGCGCGACTACGCGCAGGCGGCCCAGCAGGTGAGAGCCCTCATGTTTGTTGCGCGATTTAGTGGCGACATCGACCGCCGTCGCGAGCAACTGGGACAATAGGCTGGTGACCAAAGCAGGGCGGCCCATGAGGCCGCACAGCATGCTTTGGCGAACCCTCCGTTGAGACCGCTTCCCCCGCGCCCCGTGCGGGCCGCAGGCAAGAGAACACAAGATAGATCGCATCCATGGCATTGCTCCAAATTTCAGAACCTGGCCAATCTCCCGATCCGCACCAGCGCCGTATTGCGGTGGGCATTGATCTGGGCACCACGCACTCGCTGGTCGCTGCCGTGCGCAACGGCGTGGCCGAATGCCTGCCGGATGACGAAGGCCGGGTGCTGCTGCCATCGGTGGTGCATTACCGGGCCAATGGCAAGCGCGATATCGGCTATGCGGCGCTTGCCCATCCCGGCGTCGATGCCGCCAACACCATTGCCTCGGCCAAGCGCCTGATGGGCCGCAACCTGGCCGATATCCATGCGCCCGAGCAACTGGCCTATGCGCTTGTGCAGCCCGACGATAGCGGCATGGTGGCCATCGAGACGGTGGCCGGCCTCAAGACCCCGGTGGAGATCAGCGCCGAGATTCTGGCCACCTTGCGCTACCGCGCCGAAGACACCTTTGACAATGACCTGTACGGCGCCGTGATCACCGTGCCAGCCTACTTTGACGACGCGCAGCGCCAGGCCACCAAGGATGCGGCCCAGCTGGCCGGCATCAAGCTGCTGCGCCTGATCAACGAGCCCACGGCAGCGGCGATTGCCTATGGCCTGGACAATGCCTCCGAAGGCATCTATGCCGTCTATGACCTGGGCGGCGGCACCTTTGATATTTCCGTGCTGCGCCTGACGCGCGGCGTGTTCGAAGTCATCGCCACCGGCGGTGACTCGGCGCTGGGCGGAGACGACTATGACGCCGCACTGGGCCAGTGGGTGCTGGAGAAAACCGGCGGCGCGGTGCAGAGTGCGCAGGACAAGGCGGTATTGCGCCTGGCTGCCAAGGCCGCCAAAGAGGCGCTGACCGATGCCGACCAGGTGACGTTCTCCGCGCAACTGTCCGGCCAGAACATTGCGCTGCCGCTGAGCCGGGCCGATTTTGATGCGGCCACGCAAGCCTTGACGGCCCGCACCCTGACGGCCGTGCGCCGCGCGCTGGCCGATGCCCAGCTGGCCAAGGACGAGGTGCAAGGCGTGGTGATGGTGGGGGGCTCGACGCGCATGCCCCAGGTGCAGACGGCGGTCGGCAACTTCTTTGGCAAGCCACCGTTGACCAACCTGAACCCCGACGAGGTGGTGGCCCTGGGCGCCGCGATCCAGGCCAACCAGCTCGCCGGCAACGACAACAATGGCGACCTGCTGCTGCTCGATGTGATCCCGCTGTCGCTGGGCATCGAGACCATGGGCGGCCTGGTCGAGCGCATCGTCAGCCGCAACGAAACCATTCCGACCGCACGCGGCCAGGACTTCACGACCTACAAGGACGGCCAGACGGCCTTGGCCATCCATGTGGTGCAGGGCGAGCGCGATCTGGTGGCTGATTGCCGCAGCCTGGCGCGCTTTGAGCTGCGCGGCATCCCGCCGATGGCGGCGGGCGCTGCACGCATCCGTGTGTCCTTCACCATCGATGCCGATGGCCTGCTGAGCGTGGGCGCGCAAGAGCTGGTGAGCGGGGTGGAGGCGCATATCGATGTGAAGCCCTCGTACGGTCTCTCGGACGACCAGATTGCAAACATGCTGCGCGACAGCTTCAGCACCGCCCAGGCCGATATGCAGGCGCGTGCGCTGGTCGAAGCGCGCGTTGATGGCGACCGCCTGCTGATTGCTACCCAAAGTGCGCTCGATGCCGATGGCGACCTGCTGGCCGAGGCCGAGCGCAGCCAGGTCGATGCGCTGATGGACCAGCTGCGCCGCGCCCTGTCCAGCAGCGAGAGCGCCGCTGAGATCGAGGCCAGCACCGATGCACTGGCCAAGGGCACCGAGGCCTTTGCCGCCGAGCGCATGAACCGTGGCATTCGCCAGGCCCTGGCCGGCAAGAACGTGCAATCCATTTAACCGACTACAGCAAGAAGAATCTCATTCCCATGCCTATCATCAAAATCCTGCCCCATGCCGAATACTGTCCCCAAGGCGCCGAGATCAAGGCGCCCACCGGAACGTCGATCTGCGAGGCGCTGCTGGACAATGGCATCAACATCGAACACGCCTGCGACATGAGCCGGGCCTGCACCACCTGCCACGTGATCGTGCGCCAGGGTTTCGACTCCATGGACCCTTCCGAAGAGGAAGAAGACGATCTGCTCGACCGCGCCTGGGGCCTGGAGCCGCAGTCGCGCCTGTCCTGCCAGGCCATTTTGGCGCGCGAGGATGTGACCGTGGAGATCCCCAAGTACTCGATCAACCACGCCAAGGAAAACCACTGAGCGTGGGCTGGGCCGGGCGCGCGGGTGCGAGCGGCTTTTACAATCGGTGTTTTGAGTCGAGGAAGCTGTAGATGTCGCGCCAAATTGTTCTGGATACGGAAACCACGGGTCTGTCAGTCGTCGATGGTGACCGTGTCATTGAGCTCGGCTGCGTCGAGCTGCTCAACCGCAAGCTCACTGGCAATAACCTGCATCTGTACTTCAATGCCGACCGGGAAAGCCATGAAGACGCGCTGCGCGTGCACGGCATCACCAGCGAGTTTCTGGCCGACAAGCCGCGTTTCCACGAGAAAGCCGAAGAGATCCGGGCTTACCTCGAAGGCGCCGAGCTGATCATCCACAATGCGCCATTCGACATGGGCTTCCTGAACAAGGAGTTCGAACGGGTGGGCATGCCGCCCCTGGTCAGCATGGTGAGCGGTGTGCTGGATTCGCTCTTGATGGCGCGCGACATGTTCCCGGGCAAGCGCAACTCGCTCGACGCGCTATGCGACCGCCTGGAAGTGGACAATTCCGGCCGCGACCTGCACGGCGCTTTGCTGGACGCTGAGCTGCTCGCTGACGTCTACATCAACATGACGCGCGGGCAGGAACAGCTGCTCTCGTCTGAGAGCATGGCATCGAACAACAAGTCCAACGCGGCCATGGTGGTCAAGAAGGTGGATTTTGCACAGTTCGATCTGCCCGTGATCCTGCCGTCGGAGGCGGAGCTGGCCGCCCACGACGAGGTGCTGACGCAGCTGGACAAATCCAGTGGCGGCAAAACTATTTGGAGAAAATTGGCCTAATTTTCACAGCCAGCAAATATTTGCTGTCATAATAGAGGGCTTGACGGCGAGAGATTTTGGGTGATTAGCTCAGCGGTAGAGCACTGCCTTCACACGGCAGGGGTCACATGTTCGATCCATGTATCACCCACCAATCCATCGTCGTTGCGGTATGTCCCTTGAGGCATGCTTGGGGTGATTAGCTCAGCGGTAGAGCACTGCCTTCACACGGCAGGGGTCACATGTTCGATCCATGTATCACCCACCACAATTTAGTTTCGGTAGGCCTCTTTGGGGCGTGCCTGGGGTGATTAGCTCAGCGGTAGAGCACTGCCTTCACACGGCAGGGGTCACATGTTCGATCCATGTATCACCCACCAACCAACAAACCTCTTGAATGTTCTGTTCAAGAGGTTTTTTGTTTTTTGCGCGCTTGTGCACACGCTGCGCAGGCTACAGCGCACCGCCGTCCACCACGCCGTTCATGTATCGGGCCTGTCGCTGCCAGGTAAATCCCGCCCCGGTGCTGCACAACTCGGCCACCAAGGCCTAGGATGGCAGGTTTTGGGACTACCACCGTACCGATATGACCGCTCACACACTCGCTTTGGGTGCTGGCCTGGCCGCCTTGCTCGCTGGCAGTGGCTGGGCAGCTTCAAGCTCGCCATCCACCCCCACCCCACCATCGGCACCACAGACCTGTACCGAACAGGCTTCAGACGCCTGTTTCCAAGGCTTTGCGCTGCCGGGCCAGGCCGGGCGCATGCATTTCTATGCCTCGCAGGCGCCGCAGGCCGAAAAGGCCGACGGGTCGGCCGGGCCGCAAACGGTGCTCTTGATCATGCATGGCTTCCCGCGCGATGCCAACCGCAGCTTCAATGCCGCGCTGGACGCCGCGCGCAAGGCGGGGCGCCTGGATGAGACCCTGGTCATTGCGCCGCTCTACCAGGTGGGCAGCGACAAGGCCGAGCACTGCCGTACCAAGGGCACGCCTGCGCCGGAGCCAGGTGATGCCTTGTGGACCTGTGGCAGCTGGCTGGCCGGACAAAACTCCCAGGCCGGTGCTGGCAGGACCCCGATCAATGCCATTGCTGCGCTCGATGCCTTGGTCGCCCATATCCACCAGCGCTGGCCCAGCGTGCGCCACATCACCTTGGCGGGATTTTCTGCCGGTGGACAAATGCTCCAGCGCAGCATCGGCTTTGCCCAGCAGCCGCCTGCCGGTGTATCGCTGCGCTATGTCGTTGCGGACCCTGGCACCTGGCTGTACTTTGATCCGCTGCGCCCGCAGCCCCAGCGCGCGGGCCGCGATGTGGACTGGGCGGCCTGCAGCGATGGTGGTTGCGACTACCGCATGCAACTGCCTCAAGAGGCATCCTGCCCGGGCTACCACGACTGGAAATACGGCACGCAGGCGCTGCCGTCCAGCCTGGGGCCAGCCGCTGCGCAGGCGCGCGAGCGCTACCGCCAGGCGGATATTCACTATCTGGAAGGTGCCCTCGACAACCATGCCGGCAAGGGCACGAGCTATGGCGCGCTCGATAAATCTTGCGCTGCCATGCTGCAAGGGCCGTTTCGCCGCCAGCGGGGGGAGGGCTATGCCGCCTATGTGGCCCAGGTGCTGCAGCCAGTGCGCCCGCAGCCGCTGTCCATCGTGCCGGGCTGCGCCCATGATGTCGCCTGCGTATTGCCCTCGGATGCAGCGCGGCCGGCCTTGTTTGGCATCCTGCCTTGATGGCGCGCTGTGCGGCTCTAACGAGGCGCGCGGAGCGCTTTAGCGTGCGGGCTGGGTTGCAGGCAGCGCAGCTGGGATTGCCGCAGCAGGTGCCGTGCTGGTCAGCATGCTGCGGTCCAGCACCTCGATATCGTTCAGCGCCAAGGTGCCGGCCGCCTGCTTGAGCTTGAGCTGGCCCAGCAAGGTGTTGTAGCGGGCAAGGGCCAGGTCGCGCTTGGTCTGGTAGAGCTGGCTTTGGGCGTTGAGCACATCGATATTGATGCGCACACCCACCTGGTAGCCGGTCAGGTTGGCATCGAGCGCGAGCTGGCTCGATGCCTCGGCGGCTTCCAGTGCCTTGACCTGGCTGGCGTTGGACTGCAGGCCAAAGAAGGCGCTGCGCACGTTCTGCGCCACGGTGCGGCGGGCATTGTCCAGGTCGGCCTCTGCCTTGCTCTCCAGCGCCAGGGTTTCCTTGACCCGGTTCTGCACGGAGAAACCGGCAAACAGCGGCACATTGAGCACCACGCCCACGGTGGCCTGGTTGGCGTTGTAGCCATGGGTGGGCATGGTGATGCTGCCCTTGGGGTAGAGCTGGCGGCCAACAGTGGCCTGCAGGTCGATGGTGGGCAGGTGGCCGGTTTCGGCCTTCTTGGTGTCCAGCCGGGCGTTGGTGGTGGCCAACTGGGCGATGCGGATCTGGGGCTGCTCGCTCTGGGCCTGGTCCACCCACATCAGCACATTGTCGGGCGTGGTCGCCGGCAGCAGCACCGGTTGCTTGAGCGGCCAGGGCTGGTTGCCAGGCGTGCCCACGGCATTGTCCAGCGCCAGGCGCTTGACGGTCAGGTCATTCTCGGCGGCGATCTCTTGCGCACGCACCAGGTCATAGCGGGCCTCGGCTTCGCGCGAATCGGTGATGGTGGCCGTGCCCACATCAAAGTTGCGTTTGGCAGCGGCCAGTTGCTCCTTGACGGCAGCCTTTTGGGCCTGCACAAACACCATGCTGTCCTGCGCGGCCAGCACATCAAAGTAGGCCTGGGCCACCCGCACCAGCAAATCCTGGCTCGCGGCATCGAGCTGCAGCCGGGCGATATCGCCGCCCAATTTGCCTTGTTCCAGCGCAATGCGGTTGGCCGGGCGGTAGAGCGGCTGGCTGGCCGTGATGCCAATCTGGTGGTCGGGGCCGTTCAGGCGCAGCTCGGGGTTGTTGATGGCCGTGTGGCTGTACTGCGACTGCGCCTGCAGGCCCACCTGCGGCAGCAGCCCGGCGCGTGCCTGCTCGCCCCGGGAGATGGCCGCGTCCAGGTTGGCGCGGGCTGATTGCCACTGCGCGTCATAGCCGCTGGCCTGCTCCACCATCTGCATCAGGCTCTGGGCCTGGGCCGGCAACTGGGCCAGGCCCAGCAGCAGCGCAGCAGCTGCGGCGCGGGTTGTTCTCAGACGAGGCAGGGCAGGGGCTTGGCGCATGGTGCAGAAGGGGGGTGGTACAAGGGGAGGCGCGGCCAGGCCAGAGGCCCGATGCCGCGCCGCAAACGGCGCGGGCCGCAGGTCAGTAGCGCGGCACCGAGGGGTCGCGCTCGGCCGTCCAGAGGTCGATGCCACCGGTCAGGTTGCTGACCTGGCTGTAGCCCTGGCGCTCCAGGAACACGGCGACCTGCATGCTGCGCATGCCGTGGTGGCAGAGGCAGGCGATGGGGCGGTCTTCATCGAGCAGGTTGAGCGACGCGGGAATCTGCTGCATCGGGATATTCAGCAGCTCAAAACCTTCGGGCTTGACCGAGGCAGTCTGCAGCTCCCAGGGCTCGCGCACATCCAGCACCAGGGGGTTCTGGTCCGCATGCTGGGCCAGCCATTCGTTGAGTTGCGCGGGGCGGATTTGCTCCATACATCACTTTCTGCAGCGCAGCCGGCCCTCAGGCCGCCGCGCTGCGGGGGTCATCAGAACTTGAAGCGGGGTGCCTCGGCAAAGCCCTTGAGGCGGGCCACCACGGTGTCCCAAGGCTGGCTGATCGTCAGCTTGCCTTGCGTGCGGGTGTAGACGGTGGTGCGCATCATCGGCTCGGTGCCCACAAAAGCGATCAGACGGCCGCCTTCCTTGAGCTTGTCGAGCAGCGCCGCTGGCACTTCGTAGACCGAGCCGCTCAGCACGATCACGTCATAGCTGCCGCCGATGGCCTGGGCGTTGGAGCCATCTTCCAGCACCACATCGACATTCTTGATCTGGGCGCGGTGCAGGTTGGCACGGGCCAGCTCGACCAGCGCAGGCTCGATCTCCAGCGAGGTGACCTGCTTGGCCAGGCGCGACATCAGTGCAGCCATGTAGCCCGAGCCGGTGCCGATTTCGAGCACGTTTTCATGGGCTTGCAGCTTCAGGTCCTGCAGCACGCGTGCTTCGACGCGGGGAGGAAGCATGCAGTGGCCATTAGCTACGGCTTCTTCGCCGTCATCGCCCAGCAGTGGCAGCTGGATGTCCATGAACGCCATGTCCTGCAGGCCATCGGGAACAAATTCTTCACGGCGCAGCGTGCCGATCAGCGCCAGCACCTGTTCGTCGCCCAGGCTCCAGGGGCGAACCTGCTGCTCGACCATGTTGTAGCGTGCTGCGCGGTATTTATCATCCGTGCTGGGGGACATGTTCAGTGGCAAACTCATTGCAGACTCCGGTTGGCTTGTTGGGGGTGGGGCAAGAAAAAACCCCTTATTTTAGGCCGCTTAGGGTTCCATAGCGGGACGCCGCCACTTTTGAGAGGCCCATTTCGCAAAATCATCGAGGTAGCAGTACACCACGGGCACCACCACCAGGGTCAACAGCGACGAGGTGATCACCCCACCAATCACCGCCTGGCCCAGTGGCGCGCGCTGCTCGGCCCCTTCGCTCATCGCAAAGGCCAGCGGCACCATGCCAAACACCATGGCCAGGGTGGTCATCAAGATGGGGCGCAGCCGCACCTGGGCCGCCAGCAGCAGTGCCTGCTCACGCGGCAGGCCCGGCACCATCTGGCCGTCTTCGCCAGGCTGGGGCTGGCGGGCGCGTATCGCAAAGTCCACCAGCAAGATCGCATTCTTGGTGACCAGGCCCATCAGCAAGATGACGCCGATGATCGAGAACATCGACAAGGTGGTGCCAAACATCATCAAGGTGAGCACGACGCCAATCAAGGTCAGTGGCAGCGAGGTCATCAGCGCCAGCGGCTGCAAAAAGCTGCGGAACTGGCTGGCCAGGATCATGTAGATAAAGATCACCGCCAAGGCCAGTGCCGAGAGCGCGTAGCCAAACGACTCCTGCATGTTCTTGGTGCTGCCGGCAAATTCATAGCGGTAGCCGGGCGGGAAGGTGGTCTGCGCCAGCACCGCGCGGATATCGGCTGCCACTTCGCCGGCGCTGCGCTGGTTGGCGTTGGCATTGAAGGCGACTTCGCGGTTCATCGCGCGGCGGTTGATGCGGTTGGGGCCGGTGGTTTCGGTCAACGTGGCCAGCTGGCTCAGGCGCACCGTATGGGGCTGGCCATTGGCGCCGATCGCCGTCAGCGGCAGGTGGGCCAGCATCTGCGGGTTCTCGCGCGCCTCGGGCGCCAGGCGCACCCGCACGTCATAGGTCTGGTTGTCGCTCGCGCGCCAGTTGCCCACCGTGTCGCCTTCCACCAGGGTGCGCAATGCGGTGGCCACCTGGCCCATCGGCAGGCCCAGGTCGGACGCGGCATCGCGGTTGAACTGCAGCTGCACGATGGGCTCGCGCTCCAGCACGCTGCTGTCGAGGTCCACCAAGCCGGGGATGTGCTGCAGGCGCTCGCTCACCTGGCGCGCCAGACGCTCGAGCTCTTGCAGATCCGGGCCTTGCAGTGAAAACTCCACCTGCTTTTGGCCGCCCACCGCTTCGAGCAGGCCCACGTGCGTCACCTGGATGCCGGCGATCTGGTTGAGCTCAGCGCGCAGGCTGGCCGATATCTGCTGCACATCCTGGCTGCGTTCGCTGCGGTCCACCAGGCGCACATACATGCTCGCGTAGTTCTTGCCGTTGGCATTGCCGGTGTTGATGGTGGTCAAGGTGTAGCGCACGGCCGGGTTGCGGCGCACCACGTCCTCGACCTGGCGCGCGCGCGCCTCGGTCGCCTCCACCGACGCGCCCACTGGCACATTGAAGCGGATCTGGGTTTCGGAAAAATCAGCGCGCGGCACAAACTCGGTGCCCAGCAGTGGCAGCAGCAGCAGGCTGAGGATAAAGATCGCCAGCGCCACCAGCAGGCTGGTCAAGCGGTGGCGCAGCGCCCAGGCCAGCATGCGCTGGTAGCCGGCGCTCAGCTGCTCGGTGGCGGCCTCAAAGCCGGCCAGCGCCCGGTCGAGCGCCCGTGCAAGCCCGTTGCGCGCGGGCTTGCCACCCTTGTGCACGCTGGGGTCATGCCAGACGCTGGAGAGCATCGGGTCCAAGGTGAAGCTGACAAACATCGACAGCAGCACGGCGACCACAATGGTCAGGCCAAACTCATGGAAGAACTTGCCGATGATGCCGCCCATGAAGCCAATGGGCAGAAACACCGCGACGATCGACAAGGTGGTGGCCAGAACGGCCAGGCCAATCTCCTGCGTGCCTTCCAGCGCCGCGCGGTAGGCCGATTTGCCCATCTGCAGGTGGCGCACGATGTTCTCCCGCACGACGATGGCGTCATCGATCAGCAGGCCCACGCACAGCGACAAGGCCATCAGGGTCACCATATTGATCGTGAAACCAAAGGCATACATGAAAAAGAAGGTGCCGATGATGGAGATCGGCAAGGTCAGCCCGGTGATGACCGTCGAGCGCCAGGAGTGCAGGAACAGATACACGATCAGCACCGTGAGCACGGCCCCCTCGACCAGGGTCTGGCGCACATTGTCTACGGCAACCCGTATCGGGCGCGAGGCATCGGCAATCGGCTCCAGCCGCAGGCCCGGCGGCAGCTCGGGCGTGATCTCGGCCACCGCGCGGCGCAGGCCGTCGACCACCTCGATGGTGTTTTCCTCCTGCGATTTCTGGATCGACAGCAGCAGGGTGCGCGTGCCGTTGTACAAGGCCAGGTTCTTCAGCTCCTGCGCGCCATCCTGCACGCGCGCTACCTGGTGCAGGTAGATGGGCGCGCCATTGCGGCGGGCCACGATGATCTGGTTGAAGTCCTCGGGCCGCTTCATGCGGGAGTCAATCTGCACCAGCCGGTCCTGCTCGCGCGAGCGCACCGAGCCCAGCGGCAGATCCTGGTTTTCGCGGCGCACGACATCGGCCACTTCGCTCGCCGAGATGGACAGCGCCTCCATCTGCTGCGGATTCAGGTAGACATTGATCTCGCGCGGTGTGCCGCCCACGAGGCTCACGGCCCCCACGCCGCGCACATTCTCGAGGCGCTTCTTGAGCACCTGGTCCGCCCAGGAGGTCATCGCAATCGCGCTCGGTGGCGTGCCCCGGCTCGGATCGGGCAGCAGGGCCAGCGACCAGACGGCGGCGTCCGCCGGGTCAAAGCGGATCACGCGCGGGTCTTTGACCTCGTCGCGCAGCAAGGGGCGCACGGCAGCGATCTTCTCGCGCACATCCTCAGCCGCGCGGCGCCCGTCCACATAGATCTGGAACTCCATGATGATGACGGCCGTGCCCTCGTAGCTGCGCGAGGTAAGGGCGCTGATGCCGGCGACCGCATTGACCGCTTCCTCGATCTTTTTGGTGACTTCGCTCTCGACAATCTCCGGCGCAGCGCCGGGGTAGTCGACCGTGATGACGACCACCGGAAAATCGATATTGGGAAACTGGTCGACCTTGAGGCGCTGCAGCGAGAACAGGCCCAGCACCACCAGCGCGGCCATCATCATCGTGGCCAGCGCCGGGTTGTTCAGGCTGAGGCGGGTGAACCACATGGATCAGGACGCGGGCAATGCGGATGGGGGCGGTGCTGCAGGTGCAGGCTTAGGCGCAGGCTCTGGGGCGGCATCTGGCGCAGGGGCCAGCCGCACCGGCGTTGCTGCGCGCAGCTGGCCCACCTGGCCACCCAGAATGCGTTGGCCGGCCTGCAGGCCCTGGGTGACGGCGACCCAGGTCTTGCCATCGCGCTGGCTGCGCGCGCCCAGCACCACGGGCTGGTGCTGTACCCGCAGCGTATCGCTGCGTTCGCCCGATCCGCCGTTTGGGCTCAGCAACTGCACATAGGGCTCGGGCTTGTCGGTGCGCACGGCAGCCAGCGGCACGGCAAGCGTCTGCAGCTCGCCGGTAGCCAACTGCCCCTGCAGGTACAGCCCTTGGCGCAGCGCCGGTGCGGCAGCGCCTGCGGGCGCCGCTGGCGGCGCAATGCGCAAATACACCGTTACGCTGCGGCTGCTGGCATCGGCTTGGGGGTTGATGCGCACCACCTGTGCGCTGACGGTCTGGCCGCTGCCATCGACCTGCAACTGCGCCGTCTGGCCCAGGCGCAGCTGCAGCGAATCGGCCGCCGGCATCTGGGCCTGCAGCTCCAGCTCACGCAGGTCGACAATCTCCAGCACATTGGCGTCCGGCCCGACCTTTTCACCGTTGCTGACCCATTTGCGGGCCACCTGGCCCTGGATGGGGCTGCGCAGCACCGTGTCACTGAGGTTTTTGCGCAGCACATCGGCGGCCGAGCGGGCCGCCAGGTAGTTGGCCTGCGCAGCCTGTAACTGCGACTGCGAAGATTCAAGGGCCGTCGCCGAGATAAAGCCCTGGTTGGCCAACGCGCGGTTGTTGTCGTACTGGCGCTGCTGGATATCTTGCTGCGCGCGGGCGGCGTCGGCCTGCTGCTGGGCCTGGGCCAGGCGGGCCTGGCTCTCGGTGCTGTCCACCCGGGCGACGACCTGGCCCGCTTGCACCGGGTCCCCCTCGCGCAGTTGCAGCTGCTGGAGCTCGCCGGCAATGCGGGCCTTGATGATGGCGCTATGCACCGCCTGCACCGTGCCGCTGATGGGCAGGCTCAGCACCAGGGTCTGCGGCGCCACGGTGATCGCGTCGCTGGCGGCCAGCTGGTAGACCGCCTGCGCCTTGGCCTGCTCGGCCTGGGCGAGGGCTTGCTGGCGCTGCTGTTGGGTTTTCAAACCACGCCACAGCCCGCTGGCGAGCAGGGCGACGACCACGGCAGCGGCCAGCCAGGGCAGTGCGCGCTTCATGGGACAGCACCCTGAGGTGGGCGGCCCAGCCCATGCATCAGCGCATCGGCTTGCATCTGCAAAAAGCGTGGCACATCAAAATCCGGGTTGGGCAGGCAAAAGCCGCCGGTGCTTTTGACGCTGGCGCAAAAGATCAGCGGGGCCAGCACCAGGGTCACGCCATAGTCAAGGTCCAGCGGGGCGAGCTCACCGCGCTCCATGCCCCGGCGCAGCACGCGCTCGATCAGGCGGTTGCCAGGCAGCACCACTTCCTGGCGGTAGAAGGCCGCAATCTCGGGAAAGTTATGCGCCTCGGCCATCACCAGGTGCGGCAGGCCGCAGGCCTTGGTCGAGCCAATGCGCTGCCACCAGACCTCGTAGCAGTAGTGGACCAAGGTGGCCGTGTCATGCTGGTAGCTGTCGAGCTCCAGATCCCACTCGGCAAAGCGGCTGCTGAGCACATGGCGCACCACGGCCTGGAACAGCTCTTGTTTGCTCGGAAAATACAAAAACAGCGTGCCCTTGGAGACCCCGGCCTGCCGGGCCACTTCTTCGACCTTGGTGGCCGAATAGCCTTTGCTGACAAACAGGTCCAGCGCCGCATCCAGCAGCTCGCCGGGCCGGGCCTCTTTGCGGCGGCTGCGGCGGGGCGCAGGCGTGGCCAAAGCAGGTGGGGGAGGCGGGGAGGACACGGTGGGCAGCGCAATCAAAACAGTTAATGACCAATGGGTTAGTAATGTAGGCGGCTGCCCGCGACAAGTCAAGCAAAACGACCTGAAAGAAATAGAGCACCCATTCGCATCAGGCTGTCTTTTTCTCTGTTAAAAATGGTTCCGGCCCCCGCCTTTTCTCAGCGAGCCGGAGTCCATTTTTGCCCTTTTTGTTGCCGGAGTCATGATGTCCAGTGAAACCCAGTCCCCCGTGGAAAAAATCTATCTCGCCGGTGGTTGCTTTTGGTGCACCGAGGCCGTGTTCGGGCGGGTGCGTGGCGTCGTCAAGGTCGTCAGCGGCTATGCCAATGGCCAGATCGCCAATCCTACGTACGAGCAGGTCTGCACGGGCACGACGGGCCATGCCGAATGCGTGGAGCTGACTTTCGAGCCGCAGGTGCTGCCGCTCGATAAGGTGCTGCACATCTTCTTTGCGACGCATGACCCCACCACCTTGAACCGCCAGGGCAACGATGTGGGCCCGCAGTACCGCAGCGGCATCTACACCACCACGCCCGAACAGCTGGCCCAGGCCCAGGCATTTGTCGACAAGCTCAATGCCTCGGGTCAGATGGGCGCGCCGGTGGTCACCGAGGTGGAGCCGCTGCAGCATTTCTGGAACGCCGAGGCCTACCACCAGGACTATTTCGACAACAACCCGCGTCAACCCTATTGCACCTACGTGGTGGCGCCCAAGGTCGACAAGCTGGAAACCCGCTTTGCAGACTGGTTGAAGTAGGGCCGCTTGCCTGCCGGGCCCGCACGATGGGCATAATGCAACACAATTGCATCAAAGCCATTGCTCCCAGCCACCGATGTCCGCCCGCACTCCATCCCCCGCCACTGCCGCTTTAAGCGTGCAGTCCCTGCCGCCCGGCATGCGTGCCACGCGCGCCACCAAGGCCTTGCTGGCTCTGGTCGGCAGCCAGCCGGGCATGCAGTGGTCCGTGGCCGAGGTGCAGGCCCGTCTGCAGAAGATGGGCGTCGATGTCAACCGGGTCACCAGCTACCGCCTGCTCGACCGCCTGGCCGCTGCCGGCAAGCTGGTCAAAAGTGTGGATGCCGAGCGCCTGACGCGCTATGCGCTGCGGGCTGAAGCACAGGAGCCGCTGCAGGTGCGCTATGAATGCACCGACTGCCATTCGGTGCAAAGCCTGGAGGAGCGTGCCGGTGACGCCGCCACGGCCCAGGTCAACCAGGCGATGGCGCAGTACCTGCAGGTGCTGCAGGAGCAGGGCCTGGCGCCGGAACAGACCGAGCTGCGTCTGCAGGGACTATGCGCCGACTGCAAGCACGACCCCAAAAAATCCTGATCTCCACTCAGGCCCGCTTGCGGCCAATCAGCCCCGTCGACAGCATGGTGCCGCCAATCACGACGGCACCGCACCCCAGCATCCAGGCGGTGATGGGTTCTGCCAAAAACCAGTTGCCATAGACCAGCGCAAACACTGGCGCCAAAAAGGTGACCGCAATCGCGCGGCTCGGCCCGGCCGTCTGGATGATGTGGAAATACAGGATATAGGCCACGCTGGTGCACAGCAGCGCCAGGGCCGCGACGGCCAACCACGAGCCCCAGGACGGCGTCTGGCTGGGCCACATCGCAATCGTCGGGATCAGCAAGCACAGGCTGGCGCCGACCATGCTGCCGGTGGCAGTGGCCAGGGGCGGCACGCCCACCAGGTAACGCTTGGCAAAACTGGCTGCCACGCCGTAGCTCAGTGACGCACACAGACAGGCGGCGATCGCGGCATAGGCGCTCCAGCTGGCCGCGCCAGCGGTGGCGGGCTTGTCATGCAGCGCGAGCAGGGCCACGCCGGTAAAGCCGATCAACAGGCCGGTGACGCGCAGGCCGGTGATGCGGTCGCCCAGCCAGAGCCAGGCCACCAAGGCGCCAAACAGCGGGGCGCAGGCATTGAGCACCGAGGCCATGCCGGTGGGCATATAAACCACCGCATAGGCGAACAGCGAGAAAGGAATGGCCGAATTGATGATGCCCGAGAACAGCACCGGCTTCCAGTGCTGGCGCAGCGCGGGCCATTCGCCGCGCAGCAGCATCAGCGGCAGCAAAAACAGCGCAGCCAGGATGACACGCAAGCCGGCCGTAGGCACGGCACCAAACTGCGAAGCGCCCAGGCGCATGAACAGAAAGGACGCGCCCCAGAGCACCGCCAGCAGCACAAAGGGGGGCAGCCAGCGGCTGGCGCTCGGGGCAGCCGCGGCAAGGGCGGGGCTAGGGACAGACGCAGCAGCAGAGGATGGGGTGGGGCGCATAGGATCTCGCAAGGGCAGACAGCATGCTAGCGGGCACCGTGCTTGCCATTGGTGACATTCTTGCGGTGCATTGATGCGCGCCGTGCAAGGAGCAGTAAAAGCGCAGCGGCGGCGCGGCAAACCCGCGTCTGGCTGGGTCCCATTGTGCGTTTGGCGCTGCGGCGCCCTGGTCACCATATGGACAACTGGCCGGCCATCGCCTCGAGCGTGCCTACAATAGCTGTCTCGCAGCAAAGGCGCGGCTTCTGACAGAGGCCGTTTTTCATGCCTGTTTTGCGCCAACAACAAGGTGAGTTCTGTGCCGATTTCTTCTGCAATCTTCAAAGCCTATGACATCCGCGGCGTTGTGCCGAGCACGCTCAACGAGAGCGTGGCACTGAAGCTGGGCCGGGCCTTTGGCCAGCAGGCGATTGCCGCTGGCGAGCTGGTGGTCGCCGTGGGGCGTGATGGCCGGCTGTCAGGCGATGCGCTCAGCCGCGCGCTGATGCAAGGCCTGGTGGAAGCCGGTATCGAGGTCATCGATGTGGGCCGCGTGACCACACCCATGCTGTATTTTGCCGCCAGCACCTTGTGCCACAGCGGCATCCAGGTGACCGGCAGCCACAACCCCAAGGACTACAACGGCTTCAAGATGGTGCTGGCCGGCCGCGCGATCTATGGCGAAGAGATCCAGAAGCTGCGCCAGATCATGGAGAAGGAATGCTGGCGCTTCCAGGGCGGCGGCAAGCTGCGCCAGGCCGATGTGACGGCCGCCTATGTCGAGCGCATCGTCTCGGACATCAAGCTGGCGCGGCCCATGAAGATCGTCGTGGACAGCGGCAACGGCATTGCTGGCGCCACCGCACCTGGCATCTTCCGCGCGCTGGGCTGCGAGGTGACTGAGCTCTTCTCCGAGGTCGATGGCAACTTCCCCAACCACCATCCCGACCCCAGCAAGCCCGAGAACCTGCGCGACCTGATCGAGGCACTGCAGACCGGTGATGCGGAACTGGGCCTGGCCTTTGATGGCGATGGCGACCGCCTGGGTATCGTGACCAAGGATGGGCAGAATATTTTCCCCGACCGCCAGATGATGCTGTTCGCCCAGGATGTGCTCTCGCGCGTGCCTGGTGGCGAGATCGTCTACGACGTCAAGTGCTCGCAGCGCCTGGCGCCGGCCATTGAGGCGGCCGGCGGCAAACCGGTGATGTACAAGACCGGGCATTCGCTCATCAAGGCCCGCATGCGCGAGACCAATGCGCCTTTGGGCGGCGAGATGAGCGGCCATATCTTCTTCAAGGAGCGCTGGTACGGCTTTGACGACGGCACCTACGCCGGCTGCCGCCTGCTGGAGATCCTGAGCAAGGCCCAAAACCCTTGCGCGCTGCTGCATGCGCTGCCCAGCAGCTACAGCACGCCCGAGCTCAATGTGGAATGCCAGGAGGGCGAGCCGCACAAGCTGAGCGCCCAGCTCCAGGAGATGGCGGCCGATGTGTTCAGCGCGCCGGCCCAGATCAACACCATTGATGGCCTGCGCGTGGACTGGCCCGATGGTTTTGGCCTGATCCGAGCGAGCAACACTACGCCCGTGCTGGTGCTGCGCTTTGAAGGCCATACCCAGGCAGCCCTGCACCGCATCCAGAACGAGATGAAGGCGCTGCTGCTCAAGGTCAAGCCCGATGCCGTCATCGGCAGTGCGTCGCACTGAAGGACGACGCAGTCCATGGGTCTGAGCCTGACGCTCTACGGCTGGGGCGCACGGCTTGCCCGCCCGCTGGTGCGGCGCAAGCTGGCGCACCGCGCGGTGCAGGAGCCTGGCTACGCCCAGGGGGTGGAGCAGCGCTTTGGCAAATATGGCGACCTGCCGCGCTACCAGGCCGTGCCCGAGATGCCGCTGGTCTGGATCCATGCGGTATCGCTGGGCGAGACAAGGGCTGCTGCCATCTTGCTGCGCGAGCTGCGGCTGCAGATACCGGCCTTGCGCCTGCTGCTGACCAATGGCACGGCCACCGGCCGTGAAGAAGGGCAAAAGCTGCTGCTGCCCGGCGATATCCAGGTCTGGCAGCCCTGGGATGACCGCGCCAGTGTCAGCGCCTTTTTGCGCCATTTCCGCCCCACCATCGGCATCCTGATGGAGACGGAGATGTGGCCGGGGCTGGCCTCTGGCTGCCAGCGCGAGCGCGTGCCGCTAGTGCTGGCCAATGCCCGGCTCAATGAGAAATCGCTGCGCGGCGCCCAGCGCCTGGCTTGGCTCGCGCGCCCGGCCTACCGCAGCCTGCGCTCGGTGATCGCCCAGACCGAGGCTGATGCCAGCCGCCTGCGCGCCGCAGGCGCCGAGGTGACTGCGGTGCTGGGCAATCTGAAATTCGATGTCGAGCCCGATGCCGCGCAACTGGCCCAGGGCCAGGCCTGGCACCAGGCGGCGGGCAAACCGGTGGTGATGCTGGCCAGCAGCCGCGAGGGCGAGGAGGCCCTGTGGCTGCAGGCGCTGGCGCAGCTGCGCAGCAGCGACCCGCAAGCCGCCGCAAGCGTGCAATGGCTGCTGGTGCCGCGCCACCCGCAGCGTTTTGACGAGATTGTGCAACTGCTGCAGGGTGCCGGTTTGCAGGTATCGCGCCGCAGTCAGTGGCGGAGCGGGCCGCAGCCCGCCGATGTCTGGCTGGGCGACAGCATGGGCGAGATGCAGCTGTACTACGGTCTGGCCGATGTGGCCTTGCTGGGCGGCAGCTTTGCACCGCTGGGCGGGCAGAACCTGATCGAGGCGGCCGCTTGCGGCTGCCCGGTCGTCATGGGGCCGCATACCTTTAACTTTGCGCAGGCGGCAGACAGCAGCGTGCAAGCCGATGCCGCCATGCGCGTGGCAGGCATGGACGAGGGCCTGCAGCAGGCTGTGGCCATTGCCAGCGATACGAGCCGCCACAGCCGCATGCGCCGCGCGGCACTGCAGTTTGCCCAGGCACACCGGGGCGCAGCCAAGACCACGGCGCAGCTGGTGGCCGCGGTGCTGGAGTCGACCGAGGGCTTTGTCAATTCCAGCTTTGAGGCCTCGCTGTTCGACGAGGATTCCGTCTAAACCGTTTTCGGGCTGGCGTTCATGCCTTGGGGCGGGTGGCAAAGGCCAGCACAAAGGTCAGCGCCAGGGTCGGCAAGGCCGATCCCGCTTGCGGCGCCCAGGCGGCCAGGCCGTGGTAGAGCGCGATGCCGCCCAGCCACAGCGCCAGCGGCAGCAGCTGCACGCCGGCCTGCGGGTAAGAGAGCTGGTAGCCGCCCCATGACAGCCGGCCCAAAATCACGCCAAACAGCGGTACAAAGACAGAACTCAGGATCAGCAAGAACGGCTCGAGGCTGTGCATCGGCAGCACCATGGCGAGGCCGGTGCTGGCCACCGCCATCACAATGCCCCAGGTACGCACACGCCAGGCGGGCAGCAGGCTGTGGGCCGATACCGCGCCCGAGTAGGCATCGCCATAGGCGTTGTCCACTTCGTCGAGCAGCACCAGCGACAGCGCAACCAGACCGCCCTGGGCCAGCAGCAAGGCGGCCACCAGGTCGGTGCTGGGCAGCACCAAAGCCACCAGCACGCCCAGCGCATAGCACCAGATATTGGCAATGCCAAAACCGATCCAGGTGCCGGCCATCGCGCTGCGGCCATGGCGCCCGTAGCGGGCATAGTCGGCCACCAGCGGCAGCCAGGAAATGGGCATGGCCACCACCAGGTCGAGCGCGGGCATCACGCCCATGCCGCCAGCCCCTGGCCTGCTCCATAGCGCGGGCAGGCCTTGCTGCAGCGCCATGCCGACAAACTGCCAGCTCAGCCACAGCAGCGACAGCACCACCAGCGGCAGCGCGATGCGCGAGATCAGCTGGCGCACCAGCCGCACCATGGAGCCCGTCATCAGTGCCACCAGCAGGCCACCCCAGAGCAAGGTGGCCAGCCAGGGCCAGTACGCGGCCTGCATGCCGCCTGCCTGGCGGCCAATGGCCACCGTCGATTCGCGCATCACCACCAGCTCGAACGCACCCCAGCCCAGCAGCTGGACGATATTGAGCAGCACCGGCAGCTTGGCAAAGTGGCGGCCATAGACATGGTGGATCAGTCCGGCGCTGGACAGACCGGTGTCGCAGCCGATCTTGCCCACCCAGGCGAGCAGTCCCGCCCCCACCACCGAGCCGCCGACAATCGCCATCAGAGCCTGGGGCGTGGACAGCGCAGGCATCAGATAGGCCCCCACCTGCATCACCAGCAGGCCCACCCCTAAGCTGAACCACAGCGAGGCCAGATGCCAGCCATTGAAAACACGCTCCTCTTGAGCGACGGGATGGAGGGCGACGTTGGAGGCGGAAGAAGCGTTGGCGGTCATGGCCTGTTATTGTTTGAAGTGCTTGTAGTTAGGTTGCAGTGCAAGGCAGTCCGGACGCCTGCAAGTGCGGCTATTGTGCCCAGCCTTCATGCCCCTAAAGAGATGACTACAATCGCCAGCGAGATGACGATACAGACGGACCCTTCTACCTGGATGCGCGACGGCGTAAGCCCCAGCTGCGTGGTGCTGCCCTCGCGCGGAGAGGGGCTGCTGCTGGATTTTCTGGCCCAGCGCCTGCCGCTGGTCAGCGCTGCGCAGTGGCTCGAACGCCTGCAGGCGGGCGATGTGGTCGATGGCGCGCGCCAGAGTTTGGGCCCCACACAAGCATTTGTGCCCGGCATGCGGGTGTACTACTGGCGCAAGGTCGAGCAGGAGCTGCCCATCCCTTTTGATGCCGAGGTGCTGTATGAGGACGAGCGCCTGCTGCTGGTGGACAAGCCCCATTTCCTGCCGGTGCTGCCGACGGGAAAATATGTGCAGAACTCCTTGCTGGTGCGGCTGAAGAACGCGACCGGCAATGCCCATCTGTCACCGCTGCACCGCATCGACCGCGATACCGCCGGGCTGCTGCTGCTGTCCAAGGATGCAGCCACGCGTGGCCAGTACCAGGCCCTGTTTCGTGACCGGGCGATGGACAAGAGCTATGAGGCAGTGGCGCCCTGGCGGACGGACCTGGTGTTTCCGCGTGAGCACCGCAGCCGCATGGAAGAGAGCCAGCGTTTTTTTCTGATGCATGAGGTGCCTGGCGAGCCCAACAGCCACAGCCATATGGCGCTGCTGGAGCAGCAGGGCGCCTGGGCGCGTTATGCCTTGAAGCCCGTCAGCGGCAAGCGCCACCAGCTGCGTGTGCACATGGCGGCGCTGGGGCTGCCGATCCGCAACGATGCCTTCTACCCGGAGGTCAATGACCCGCCCGAGGGTGACTTCTCGCGGCCCTTGCAGCTGCTGGCGCGTGAGCTGCGCTTTGTCGATCCGGTCACGGGGCAGGCGCATGTGTTTCGCAGCCGGCGCCAGTTGCTGCCCCTGGCTGACTAGAAGCAACAAAGCCGCCCAGCGGCGGCTTGTGGTGAAAGCAGGGTAGTTGGTGGCCTTAGCGGCTGAAAGACCCCATGGCCTCGCCCAGTTGCACTGGCTTGGCCGCGGCCCAGTCGGCGTTGAAGGCGCTTTTGCCTTCGGGCAGCAGCAGCACGATGGTCGAGCCCAGCAAAAAGCGGCCCATCTCATCGCCTTGTTCGAGCACAATCGGCTGGGTCTGGTAGTCCCAGCTGCGCACCTTGCGGGTGCGGGGGGGATTGACCTGGCCGTGCCAGGTGGTGGACATGCTGCCGACAATGGTCGCGCCCACCAGCACCATCACGACCGGGCCAATGCGCGATTCAAACACGCAGACCACGCGCTCGTTGCGGGCAAACAGCCCGGGCACGCCCCGCGCGGTCAGCGGGTTGACGGAGAACAGGTCCCCGGGCACATAGACCATCTTTTGCAGCTTGGCGCGCAGCGGCATGTGGATGCGGTGGTAGTCGCGCGGGCTGAGGTAGATGGTGGCGAACTGGCCGTTGTTGAACTGCGCGGCCAGCTGCGCATCGCCGCCGAGCAACGCGGTGGTGCTGTAGCTGTGGCCCTTGGCCTGGAAGATCTGGTCCTGCGCAATGGCGCCGCACTGGCTGATGGCGCCATCGACCGGGCAGACCAGGTCGGCCTGGGCCATCGGCCGCACGCCTGCGCGCAGCTCGCGGGTGAAGAAATCGTTGAAGCTCTTGTACTGCGCAATATCGGGCTGCGCCGCTTCATCCATGTTGACCTGGTACTTGCCGACAAACCAGCGGATGAAGCGGGTGGTTGCGCCGCCCAGCTCTGCCGACGCCAATGAGCCGGCCAGCGCGGTCATCCATTTCTTGGGCAGCAGGTATTGGGGCAAAACAGCAATTCGATCGCGCATGGTCAGGGCCGTCACAGTAAACCGCCGATTCTATCGACACTGTGTCGTACCGATGACAAATTGCGTTGTGAAATGCAGCTTTTGTCGGCCATATGCTGACAATTTGTCGCCAAATGCTGTGGTCGTGATGCCGATGCTGCCTGCAGGGGCGACAGCACCGGTTGTGCCTGTAGTCCAGCGTCTGATTATGATGACAGACCTCCAGCCTTGATCTCGCCTTCTGTCTCGCCATGTCTCCAGCACGCCCCCCTTCGCAACCCGCAACTGCTGCGCCAGGCTCGGTCAGCCGCCGCGCGCGGCTGCAGCTGTGGTTGCGCAACTTTCTGCCATCAGCGGCGCATGTCAATGGGCTGGAGCTGGCGCGCATGGTCGTGGGCGCAATGGTGGTGCTGTGGCTCACAGGCATGGCCAGCCAGACCTGGGGTCAGCATGACCACAGCCCCTGGCTGTTTGCCGCGATGGGAGCGAGTGCCTTGCTGCTGATCGGCACGCCATCGAGCCCCATGGCGCAGCCCTGGCCGGTGATTGGCGGCTCGATGCTGTCGGCGCTGGCCGGTTGGGTGGCGGTGTTGGTGTTTCCCGATCCGCTGCTGGCAGCGGCTGTGGCGGTGGGCCTGGCCATCATGGTGATGGTGGTGCTGCGCTGCCTGCACCCGCCGGGCGCGGCGTTGGCGATGTGGATGGCGATTCAGGGCTGGCACGATGTATCGGTGCTGCTCAACCCGGTGGCGCTGAACCTGGTCGTTCTGGTGCTGCTGGCCACCGCCTACAACCGCATGACCGGCAAGCGCTACCCCGCACCCCAGCATAGCCAGAAGGCGCAGGCCGCACAACCCTCACGCGCCTCGAGCGCGCGCATCGAGGGCAGTGATCTGGACGAGGCGCTGGAGCGCTTCAATGGCGTGCTCGATGTCAGCCGCGCCGATCTGGAAGCGCTGCTGCAGGGCGCAAGCCAGGCCGCCTTCAAACGCACCTTGGGCAATATGCGCTGCGAAGATGTCATGTCCCACCCGGTGCATGCCACGCGGCCCGAGGGCAGCGTCCAGGACGCCTGGGCCCTCATGCAGCAGCATGGCGTCAAGGCCTTGCCGGTGGTCGATGCCGCGCAGCGGGTGGTGGGCATCATCACGGCCACCGATCTGCTCAACCACGCGCTGACGGCGACACCGACCGCGCTCAGCAGCAAGCTCAAGCACTGGGTGCTGCGCAAGAAAGACAGCGGCCAGCGGGTGGGCGACTTGATGACCGCCGAGGTCTCCAAGGTGGGCAGCTACGACCGCATGGTCGACCTGATTGCGATCTTCTCGCGCGCCCAGCTGCACCATGTGCCGGTAGTCAACCGGCAGGGCAAGCTGGTGGGCATCATCTCCCAGACCGATCTGGTGCGGGAGATGGCAGCTGCGCTGTCGCTGCCGCACGAAGACGCCTGAGGCGAACGCTGGGTGATGGGCATGGCCCAAAACAAAGCCCTGCGACAGCAGGGCTTTGTGCTTCAGGATGCGTAGAGCCGTCCTGGGTGTGGAGCGGGGCGCGTGGCCCCGCTACCTTCGCAGCACCAGCCAGCCAAAGGCCCCCAGCGACAGCAGTGAGTAGATCAGCCCGGGGGCCGCCGCGGTCAGCATCGGGTGCCAGTTCTGCAGATTGCCGGCAAAGCCGAACACATTGTTGAGCAGGAAGAAGCTGATGCCCGCCATCACGCCGCCAAACACATAGCCCGTGATGCCGCCCGAGCGGAAATGCAGGTAGGCAAAGGGGAGCGCCAGCACGACCATCACCAGGCAGCTGATGGGGTAGAACACCTTGCGCCACAGCTCGATCTCGTAGCGCTGCGCGCTTTGGCCATTGGCCTGCAAATGGCTCACGTAGAGGAAGAGGTCGTAGGTGCTCATCTGGTCGGGCTTGAGCACGGCCGCGGCCACCATGCTGCTGGTCACCGCAGTCGGCCAGTCCATGGTGTCCAGGTTCTTGACCTCGACCCGTGCCTGGCGCTGGTCGCCCAGGTAATAGCGTTGCTCCTGGATATGGTGCAGGTGCCAGACGCCATTGCCAAACTTGCCGCCGGCGGCCGTGAGCTGCATCTGGATGCGGCCCTGGTCGTCGAAGTTGTAGACCCGCACGCGCTGCAGATCGCCTTCGGGCGAGATGGCGCGCACATTGATCGCGGCCATGCCGTCCTCGCGCTTCTCGCGCAGCCAGGCGCCGGTGCGGCCCGTGCTCAGCTGGCCAAAGCGCTGTGCGCGCACCAGCTGGCTGGCCTGCTCACCGGCAGGCGCCACATAGTCGCCAATCGCAAAAGTGAGCACCACAAAGGCCAGGCCAATGCTCAGCAGGCTGCCCAGCGCTTGCCAGGGGCCCAGGCCACTGGTGCGCAGAATGGTGAACTCGGAAGTCTGCGCCATGCGCGCCATCACAAAGATGGTGCCGATCAGCACGGTGATGGGCAGCAGCTCGTAGATGTGGTTGGGGATGTTGAGCGCCACGCTCAACAGCGCATCCTTGAGCTCATAGGTGCCGGTGCCGATCCAGCGGAACTCATCGACCAGGTCAAAGAAAAAGAACAGTGCCAGGAAGGCGAGGGTGACAAAGCCGACGGTCACGGCGATGTCCCGGTAGATCATTTTGCGAAAGGTCTTCATGCGCGGCTCCCCTTGCGGCATACCCATTGCATCAGCGAGAACTGCTGGTTGCGGCTGAGCAGCAAGGTCCAGGCGAGCAGGGCCGTCAAGCCGTGGATCAGCACGAAGGAGAGCGGCAGCGAGGCTTTGCCCGAAGACACCCAGTTCTGGGCAAAGGTCATGAGGTTGTAATAGACGATGAAGGCAAACAGGGCGAACACCAGGCTGCTGCTGCGGCCCGCGCGCGGGTTGACGCTGGCCATGGCCAGGCCCAGCACGACAAAATTGATCGCGGCGATCGCCAGGCCCAGGCGGTAACCCAGCTCGCCCAGCAGGCGGGGCTGGTCACTGGCCATCAGCTCGCGCGTGGGGATGTTTTTCACGGCGCCCATGTCGTTGGGGTCAATCGTGGCGGCGCTGCCGATGCGGGTGCCGTATTCCTTGAAGTCGCTGACCTTCAGGCCCGGATTGTCCTTGGATTTCTCGATGCGCTGGCCGTCATTGAGCACGGCAACGCGGGCGTTTTCCTGCACTTCGAGGTGGGCGCTCTTGGCGCTGGTCACAGTGTCCTTCTTCTCTTCGTTGGTGACGATGAAGACATTGCTCGCCTCGAGGTCCGAGTTGCGGTCGCGGTCGATGAAGAACACGCGCGAGCCGTCGGACGACTCCTGGAATTCCCCAGGCGCGATGCGGTCGACATCTCCGCGCTGTTCATATTGCGCGCGAAGCTGCACAATCTGCTGGTTGGCCCAGGGCCATACCAGCAAGGCCAGCACCGCAATGACGACCATGATGGGCCAGGAAAAGCGCATCAGCGGGCGCAGAAAGCTGACCAGACTTTGACCACTGCTGAACCACACGGCCATTTCACTGTCGCGGTACATGCGCGACAAAGTCGCCACCACCGCAATGAACAGGCAGAGGCTCAAAATGGTGGGCAACTGGCCCAGCACGGTGTAGCCCATCACCAGCAACACATCGGAAGGGTTGACGCTGCCACGCGAGGCCTGGCCCAGCACTTTGATGAGCATCATCGTCATCACCACAGTCACCAGCACCACCAAGGTGGCACCAAAGCTGCGGGATAGCTCTTTACGGATCGAGGAATCGAATAACATTGGCGAGAAGGAAAGCACCGATTATGAACTTTGAACTCAAAACTCTGGATTTGGCTTCGGCCGCATTGCAGTCTGGCGACCTGCTGATCGTGTTGGTGGCTGACAAGCAGCCCAAAACCAGTGATGCATTGTCCACCCTGATTGCGCACGCGCAGAAAAATGGTGATTTTGAGGCAAAAACCGGCAAGTTGCTGGCCATGTATGCGGTGCCCGCCATCGAAGCCCGGCATTTGTTGCTGCTGGGCATTGGCGATGGCTCCCCCCAGGCCGTGCGCCAGGCGCTGGCGGCTGCTTCCGCTCCACTGACGCGTGAGGGCATCGAGCGCGCAGCTGTTGTGAGCGCCCAGCCGCTTGACGCTGCTTCGCTGCACGCATTGCTGCAATGCCTGGCAGACAGCGCCTACCTCTACCGCACCACCAAGCCATCGGCCAAGGCCGTGGCGCTCAAGTCCGTGGTGCTGGGCGCGCCCAATGCTCCTGAGCTGGAGCAGGCGTTTGAGGTGGCCAAGGCCACCGCCCAGGGCGTGGCCTTCGCCCGCGAATGGGCCAACCGCCCTGCGAACTACGCCACGCCCAAGCTGCTGGCCGATGCGGCCGAATCGCTGGCCGAAGAGCACAAGCGCATCAAGTGCAAGATCCACAAGCCCGAGGACGTGGCCAAGCTGGGCATGGGCGCCTTCATCGCCGTGGCCCAGGGCTCCAAGGAGCCGCTGCGCTTTATCGAGCTGCATTACCACGGCGCCGACAAGGACCGCCAACCGGTGGTGCTGGTGGGCAAGGGCATCACCTTTGATACCGGTGGCATCTCCATCAAGCCTGCGGGCGACATGGACGAGATGAAGTACGACATGGGGGGCGCTGCCAGCGTGCTGGGCACCTTCCGTGCGCTGGCTGAGTTGAAGCCCGAGATCAATGTGGTCGGCCTGATCCCGGCCTGCGAAAACATGCCCGATGGCGGCGCGGTCAAGCCCGGTGATGTGGTCACCAGCATGAGCGGCCAGACCATCGAAATCCTGAACACCGACGCCGAAGGCCGTCTGGTGCTCTGCGATGCGCTGACCTATGCCGAGCGCTTCTCGCCCAGCGCCGTGGTCGATATCGCCACCTTGACCGGTGCCTGCGTGATTGCGCTGGGCGCCCAGCGCACCGGCCTGTTCTCGAACAACGATGCGCTAGCCCAGGCCTTGCAAGCCGCTGGCGAGCAGGCGCAAGATACCTGCTGGCGCATGCCGCTCGATGACGAATACGCCGAAGGCCTGAAGACCAACTTTGCCGATGTGGCCAATGTCGGCGGCCGGCCGGCCGGCGCCATCACGGCCGCCAAGTTCCTGCAGCGCTTTGTCGGCAGCATGGCCTGGGCGCACTTGGATATCGCCGGCACCGCCTGGCGCAGCGGCGCCAAGAAGGGCGCCACCGGCCGCCCGGTGGGCTTGCTGCTTCAGTACCTGCTTGGCAGCGCCCAAGGCGCAGCACCTGCCGAACAAGCCAAGACGGTCAAGCCCGCCAAGGCCAGCAAGGCGGACAAGCCTGCCGCAGCGGCCAAGCCGGGCAAGGCGGCGGTCAATGTGGACGGCGCTGACAAGGCGGACGCCCAATAAGCACAGCCTGCCTTATGACGACCTCCACGACGGTAGCCTTTCACTTCAACGCGCCCAGCAAGCTGGCCTATGCCTGCAAGCTGGCGCGCAAGCTCCAGCGCATGGATATTCCGCTGGTGGTGCTCGGCGAGCCGGCCATGGTGGCCCAACTCGACGAGGCGCTGTGGTCCTTTGGTGGTGCCAGCCAGTTTCTGGCCCACTGCCGGGGGGATGCCGCGCCGCAGGTGCTTGAGCGCTCGCCCACGGTGCTGCTGAGTGAGCTGGCCGATAACCTGCCGCATACCCGCGTGCTGCTGAACCTGGGCTCGGAGATGCCCGCTGACGTTACCCGCTTTGAGCGGGTGATCGAGGTGGTCAGTGCCGACGATGAGCAGGACCGGCAGCAGGCGAGGGTGCGCTGGCGCGCCTACGCCGCCATGGGCTATGCCATCGAGCGCCGCGATCTGGTGATGAAGTCGGAGGACTGAGCCATGACCGAGTCCAGAATCCCTCCCAAGTTTGTGCCCACCTTGACCGAGGAAGCCGCACAGGACGCCGCGGACGCGCTGCCCCAGGTGGTGCCCGGCGGGGCTGCCGCGGGCGCGCCCGACAGCACACCGGCTGGCGTGGATGTGCTGCGCAGGCGCCGCGATGCGGATGTGCCGGCCTCGGGCGCCTGGGCGCAGCCCGCTGCCGATATTGCCGACCTGCCCACCTACAGCGGCTGGGCGCAGCAGGCAGATGCAGCATTGCCATTGGGCAGCAGCGCGCAAGCTGTTGCCGCCCCCAATCCGCCTGCAGCGGACAGCAACAGCCTTCCGAGCTTGGTGCAGGGCGTAGGCCCAGCGGCCGCCTTGCCGCCCGCAGGCGCTGGGGCGGTGGTGGATGACAGCGATGGCCAGGGCAACCCCGGCCTGGTGCAAAACGCGCTGGGCGGCGAGGGCATGGCCGTGTCGGATGCGACCAGCCACCTGGTCGAGTCCGCAGCCGAGACGGCGCAGGCGCTCGAAGACGCGATCACCCGCCGCGTCACCCGGCGCGTGCAGGAGACCTTGGACACGCGCCTGTCGGCTGCCGTGCTGAAGGTGGTGGAGCAGCAGACGACCTTGCTGCAATCGTCGCTGCAACTGGAGATTGACAGCACCATCCGTGAGGCAGTGGCCGATGCGGTGGCCCGCATTTTGCGCGAGAGCCAGAACCCGCCACGCTAGGAATTCTTGCGTTATCTGCTTTTTGATGACAAAAAAGACCTAGTGAAATAACCGGCGGTTGTAAAGAACTAAAATTTCGTTCTTTGCGGCTGTCTGTCGCATCGCTTACAGTACGGCTATTCACGGTTTTTCGAGCGCCCGCCTCAAGCTGCAGGGCGCTTTCTTTATTCCAATGATTGAACTACGGGGTATCACCCAAACCTACCCGGGCAAAAACGGCCCGGTCCATGCGCTGCGCGGTGTCGATCTGAGCATTGCCGCTGGTGAAGTGTTTGGCATCATCGGACGCAGTGGTGCGGGCAAGAGCTCCCTGGTGCGCAATATCAACCTGCTCAACCGCCCCACCACTGGCCAGGTGGTGGTCAATGGCAAGGAGCTGACGGCGATGGACGATGCGCAGCTGCGTGCTGCGCGCCGTGAGATCGGCATGGTGTTCCAGCACTTCAACCTGCTGTCCTCGCGCACGGTGTTTGACAATGCCGCGCTGCCGCTGGAGCTGGCAGGCATGAGCAAGGCTGCCATCAAAAAGCGCGTGGACCCGCTCCTGGACCTGGTGGGCCTGGCAGCGCTGAGTGACCGCTACCCCTCGCAGCTGTCGGGCGGCCAAAAGCAGCGCGTGGGCATTGCCCGCGCGTTGACCAGCGAGCCCAAGGTGCTGCTGAGCGACGAGGCGACCTCGGCGCTGGACCCGGAAACCACGCGCTCGGTGCTGGCCCTGCTCAAGCAGATCAACAAGGACATGGGTTTGACGGTGGTGCTGATCACGCACCAGATGCAGGTGGTCAAGCAGATCGCCGACCGCGTGGCGGTGATGGAGGCCGGCAAGGTCGTCGAGATGGGCTCGGTCATCGAGGTCTTCACCCGTCCCCAGCAACCCATCACCAAGAGCCTGATCGACGAGATCGTGCCCCAGGAGCTGCCCGCCAGCGTCATCGACCGCGTGCGCAGCCTCAATGGTGCGCTCTCCAGCGGCCAGGGCAAGCTGCTGCGCTTGTCCTATGCTGGCAACCTCGCCTACCAGCCCATCCTCTCGCGCCTGATCCGTGACTTTGGCCTGGATGTGAGCATCCTCAACGGCCAGGTCGATGAGATCCAGGACCAGACCTTCGGCTTCCTGGCGGTCTACGCCAGCGGTGATCTGGCCCAGCTCCATGCCGCTGTGGAAGCGCTTCGCGCCTCGGGCGTGATGGTGCAGGAAGTCAATACCGAGGCCTCGGCCGCTTAACACCCGCAAAGAGGTCATCGATGTTTGAGAATTTTTCTGAAATGATGCTGCAGCTGTTTGCCACATCCTTGTGGGAGACGCTGATCATGGTGGGCATCTCCGGCGTGGCCGGTGCGCTGATCGGCATTCCGCTGGGTGTGTTTCTGCGCCTGACAGACCATGGCGGCATCTTGCAAAACGGCGCTGCCAACAAGATCGTCGGCTGGCTGGTGAATGCCGTGCGCTCGACACCCTTCATCATCTTGCTGGTCGCCATCATCCCGTTCACCCGCTTTATCACCGGCTCGTCCATCGGCACGGCCGCGGCCATTGTGCCGCTGACGCTGGCCGCTGCGCCTTTTATCGCCCGCCTGGTGGAGACCTCGCTGCGTGAAGTGGACCATGGCCTCGTCGAAGCGGCCCAGGCCATGGGTGCGACCTCCTGGCAAATCGTCTGGAAGGTGCTGCTGCCCGAGGCGCTGCCCGGCATCGTCGCGGGCCTGACCATCAGCTTTGTGTCGCTGACCGGCTACTCGGCCATGGCCGGCGCCATTGGCGGCGGCGGTCTGGGCGATCTGGGTATCCGCTATGGCTACCAGCGCTTTTTGCCGGACATCATGCTGGCGGTGGTGGTCATCCTGATCATCTTTGTGCAGCTGGTGCAAAGCCTGGGTGACTGGGCGGTGCGGCGCCTGAGCCACAAATAATCCGCTGGTGCAAACGCTTGCCCGTCCAAAGCCCATGTGCCCTGCCCATGGGCTTTTTGCTTGGGGCCAGCCGCGGCTGTCACCCAAGGGCATTGCGCGCTCTGGGCGCTGCCTACAATGGCGCATTGCCCACGCCTTGGAGACTGCCATGAATGCCGCCTTGCCCACCGCCACGGCCACTGCCACCGCACATGCCCTGCCACTGCAGGCGCTGGATCCCGCGCAATGGCTGCGGGCCAAGCCCTTGCTCGATGATAACTGGATCCACGCCCACCCGGCACTGGCGCGGGCCTTGCCGGTGGTGCTGGCCCGCGATGTGGGTCAGGACTGGCACAAGGCCGGCACCTTTCGCCACCATTTGCTGGGGGTGACGCGGACCTTGCAGCTGTGGCAGCAACCGGAAGATGTCAAGCTGCTGGGCCTTCTGCACAGTGTCTACGGCAATGCCTTTGTCGACCTGGTCAAGTTCGATGCCAGCAGCGAGCGCAGCCAGCTCGCCGCGCTGGTGGGCGAGCCTGCCGAGCAGCTGGTCTACGAGTTCTGCATTCTCTCGCGCGCCCAGTTTGTGCAGAAGGTGCTCGCTGGGGCCATCGAGCCCGATGGCGCCGTGCTGCTGGACCACAAGGGCGCGCCGCGCCGGGTTGCGCCCTATACCGTAGCCGCCTTCATCATCGTCAGCATGGCCGACACCATCGAGCAGTGGTTCAGCTGGCAGGACGATATTTTCTCCAGCTTCCCGCAGGTGCCCCAGCGCCCGCAAAAGGCGCACTGGATGGCCTCGCTCTGGCCCGGCCCGATGCGCCCCAGCGGCCGCATGCTGTCGCAGATTGCCAGCCTGGGCCTGGCCTTGCAGCACCCGGCCTTGCAGGGCATGCTGCCCACGCCGCCGGTGTTTGCCAACTGCACCCAGGGTCTGAGTCCATCGGCCGATGCGGCGGCCGCGTCGCTCTACTGGTCAGTGATCCAGCAGGACCAGCCGCTCACGGACCTGGATGTGGCCACCGGCGTGCTGGAGCAGGCCGTGCAGCTCAACCCCTGGGTGGGTGAGCCGCAGATGGTGCTGGCCCAGCTCTACCTGAGCGCCGGGCGCGAGGCCGATGCGCTGGCCGCTGCCGACAGCGCGCTGCAGTGTTTCAGCCAATGGGGCAATGCCTGGGATAAGCGCGTGCAATGGGAGGCCTGGGTCGCCTGGACCCGCATCCTGCAGCAGCACGCCAGGAACGGCAACTGGCCCGAGCGCCTCGACAAGCTCAACAACGTCGCACTGCGGCCGGAGTAAAACGCGCCCCGACAGCGGCCGGCGGGTTGTAAGCAAATGGCAAAAAGTTCTTTGTTGCGTTGCAAAATCGGGCGTACAGTTCGGTATCGCATTTGAAAAGGTATCGCTCCCGTGCAAAAACGTACATTGCTGCAATCCGTGCTGGCCCTGGCTTTGGCCGCCGGTGTCTCTGGCGCCGCAGTCGCACAAGACAAGGAAATCAAGATCGGTGTGACCGCTGGCCCGCATGGCCAGATCATGGAGCAGGTCAAGAAGATCGCCGAAAAAGACGGCCTGAAGATCAAGGTCATCGAGTTCAGCGACTACATCCAGCCCAATGCCGCGCTGCAGTCCGGTGAGCTCGATGCCAACAGCTACCAGCACAAGCCCTATCTGGACGCGCAGATCAAGGACCGTGGCTACAAGTTTGTGGCCGCCGCCGACACCGTCAATTTCCCGATCGGCATCTACTCCAAGAAGATCAGGAAGATCGAGGAGTTGAAGGAAGGCGCGCGCTTTGGCCTGCCCAATGACCCGACCAATGGTGGCCGCGTATTGCTGCTGCTGCAGGCCAATGGCCTGATCAAGTTGAAAGACAGCGCCGGTCTCAAGGCCACGCCGCTGGATGTGGTCGAGAACCCCAAGAAGCTGCGCTTTGTCGAGCTGGACGCCGCCCAGCTGCCGCGCTCGCTCGATGACCTGGACGCCGCTGCGATCAACACCAATTTCGCGATCTCGGCGGGTCTGAACCCCAAGTCCGACGCCATCGTGGTTGAAAACGCCAAGAACCCCTATGTGAATATTCTGGTGATCCGCGAAGCGGACAAGAACCAGCCCTGGGTGGCCAAGCTGGTCAAGGCATACCACAGCGAGGAGATTCGCAAGTTTGTCGACACCCAGTTCAAGGGTGCGGTGATGCCTGGCTTCTAAGCGACTCTAGACACAACAAAAAGCCTCGCGGTTTAGGACTGCGAGGCTTTTGCTTTTAAACGGATCGGCTTAACCGCTTTAACTGCGCACCGGTGGCTTGGCCTTGGCGCGTTTGCTGCCGGGCACCACGGCCTGGGTCGCCTCTGCCGGCAGCGGCTCGACCTTGACGATGGCCAGCGACATATTGTCGCCCGAGCCCGAAGCGCGCATGCGGGCGCGCTCGATGAGGAACTGGCTGGCTTCGCGCGGCGAGAGCAGGCGTGTGATCGATGACAGCTCATCGGGCGAGAAGTAATGCCATATACCGTCACTGCAGGCCAAGAGCACATCGCCTTGCTTGAGCATGGGGATGCGGTGGTGGATCAAAGGCGGGTCATCGGCCGTGCCCAGGCAGTGCAGCAAGATATTCGATTGCGGGTGGTAGCGTGCTTCTTCCAGCGTGATCTGGCCCTGGTCGACCAGGGTCTGCACATAGGAATGGTCACTGGTCTGGTAGAGCAGCTGCCCGTCACGGAAATGGAAGATGCGCGAATCGCCCGAATGCACCCAGGCGCAAGCGCCGTTGGGCAAAATCAGAAAAGCCGCAATAGTGCTGTGGGGCTCTTGCTCGGCTGCAATGGCCACCAGGCGGATCAGCAAATGGGCTTCGCGCACCAGGTTGCCGAGCATTTCTTCGGCATTGTCGGTCTCTGGCGAGTAGCGCTCGAACACCTGCTTGGCTGTCAGCATCACCTGGTCCGATGCTGCACGCCCGCCGCTGCGCCCGCCCATCCCATCGGCCACCACGGCCAGCACGCAGCCCTTGGCGCGCGGGTGGGCGAGCATGATGACCTGGTCCTGCTGGTAGGGCCGGTCGCCTTTGTGGAGGCCGGTAGCGGCAGAGAGTCGGTAGCTGGTGCTCATGCGCGAGGGGGTGGTGGGCAAGTGGGGTGACGAAGGAGGAATCATAGAGCAGATTGCCCGGCGGGGCGCCAAAGCATGCGGGGTGATGCTGCCAACCGATGTTTGTATACCAACGTCTGGGGCCGTTGGGCAAGCGCAAGCCGGGGCAGGGCGTCGAACGCGCTAGACTGCGATGCCCGCGAAACCGCTCTTCACCGATGCCCCGTCCTCCCGCCCTTGCCATTGATGCCCCGCTGCGCCTGCGTCCGCAGCAGGAGCAGATGATCGCGGCCATCGAGGCGGCCTGGGCCCAGGGCCAGCGGGTGGCGATCGAGGCGCCCACGGGCACTGGCAAGACCTATGCCTATCTGATAGCGGCCTTGGACCGCCAGGAGCGCTTTGTGGTTAGCACCGCCACCCGGGCGCTGCAGGACCAGCTCGTAGACCGTGACATCCCGGCGCTGCTGGCCCACCAGGGCCTGCAGCGCAAGGTGGCCGTGCTCAAGGGGCGGGAGAACTATGTGTGCCTATTGGGCCTGGAGCAGGCGCGCAGCAAGCTGCAAGGCCAGCATGCGGGGGCGTTGGCCCAGGTCGAGCGCTGGGCGCAGAGCACGCAAGGGGGTGATCTGTCCGAGCTGGACGATATCAGCCATCTGACCAGCCTCGTGCCGCACATCACGGCCAGCCATGACGAATGCCTGGGCCAGCGCTGCAGCCACTTTGAGCGCTGCTTTTCCAACCAGGCCCGGGCCCGCGCCGCGCAGGCCGATATTCTGGTGATCAACCACCATCTGTTTTTCAGCGAGCTGCGCCACCGCCAGATGCTGGGGGTGGGACACGGCTTTGTGCCGCTGGCGCAGACCATGGTGATGGACGAGGCCCACCAGCTGCAGGCCATTGGCCTCAAAGTGCTGGCCAAGGGCCTGAATGTGGGCGATATGCGCGACTACCTCCAGACGGTGGAGCGCGAGACCAGCCTGCATGCACGCGGCTTTGCGCCCTGGCATGCCCTGCTGCAGCAGGTGCAGCAGGCCTTGGTGCAGTGGATGGGGGCCGAGCAGCGCTTGCTGGGCCCCGCCGATGCCCCCACCGATGCGGCAAGCCGCACCACAGGCCGCCAGGCGCTGGTCAACCTGCACAACCTGCTATCGGCCCTGGTCGCCGCCTTGCAAGGGGTGGCCGGCAGTGCGGCCGCAGTGGCCCAGCTGGCAGGCCAGGGCGATGTGATGCTGCAGGCCTTGCGCCAGTGGGCCCAGGGCGGCGGCCAGGACCGGGTGCGCTGGTGGGATTCCCCCGGTTATGTGCGCGCGGGCCAGGCGGGCGACCTGCAGGCCCATGGGCGCTATGCCTGGCGCCAGGGCTTTCGGGAGTCGCCCCTGTGGCTGTGGCAGGCGCTGCAGGCGCTGGGCCCCCAGGTGCAGGCCAGCAGCTGGCTGGGTCAGGGCGTGCAGCGCTGGCTGTTTACCTCGGCCACCTTGGGCGATGATGCGGCGCTGACCTGGTTTGCCCAGGGCCTGGGCTTGCGCAGTGACAGCAGCGATAACAGTGAGACTGGTGATGCGCCCTTGCTCGCCAGCCTGCGCTTGCGCAGCCATTTCGACTGGGGCCAACAGGCCCGGCTCGTGGTGCCCCAGGGCCTGCCGGGCACTGATGCACCGGCGGCCGAGCGCGCGCAGGCACTGGCCCAGTGGCTGCTGCCTCATCTGAAGGCGCTGGGCGGGCGCTGCATGGTGCTGTGCACATCAACGGCTGCCATGCAGGCCTTGGCCCAGGCCTTGCGCCAGGGCCTGCAGGGCCAGGCCATCACCGTGCTGCAGCAGGGCGAGCAGCCCAAGCGCCGCCTGCTGCAGGCCATGCGCACGGCGCCCGGCGGCAAGTCCGGCCGCGTGCTGGTGGGCACCCTGGGCCTGTGGGAGGGGGTCGATCTGCCTGGCGAGGCGCTGCAGCTCCTGGTGATCGACAAACTGCCGTTTCCGCCGCGCCATGATGTGCTGCATGCAGCGCGCGTGCAGGCGCTGCGGGCTGCGGGCCGGGATGCGTTTGAGCGCTATGTCCTGCCGCAAACGGCGATGCAGCTGCGCCAGGGCGTTGGGCGGCTGATTCGGTCTGCCAGCGACCAGGGTGTGGTGGTGATCGCCGATGAACGCCTGCACAGCCGCAGCTATGGCGCGGCCTTGCTGGCGGCGCTGCCGCCGCTGCCCAGTCTGGATGACGCAGCCTTGCCGGCGTTTTTGCAAACCTTGGCAGAAAAAGAGCTCCGGCCGTAAGAAAACGGCTGCTGCAAGTGGTGACCCGCAGCAGCCGCTTGGCTATCTAATCACGCGCCTCAGGCGCGTAGCATCACCACATCTTCCACCAGGGGCGCTCTTCCTTGCGGAAGCCATTGGCCAGCAGACGGGTGTTGGGGTAGCTCGCTTCCAGCACGCGCTTGGTGTCGGCGGCCATGTCGGCCATGTTCAGGCGCTCGTAGGACAGCATCAGGATGTAGAGCGCGTCCTCTTGTGCAGGCACTTCCTTGTAGTCGGCAATAGCGGCTTGCGCGCGGTTGACGGCGGCCACATAGGCGCCGCGCTCGTAGTAGTAGCGGGCGACGTGCACTTCGTACTGAGCCAGCGAGTTGACGATGTAGCGCATGCGCTTTTCAGCGTCGGGCGCGTACTTGGACTCGGGAAAGCGCGTGGTCAGCTCACGGAACGATTCGAACGAATCCTTGGCGGCCTTCTGGTCGCGCTCGGACAGGTCCTGCTTGGACACCCAGGAGAAAAGACCCAGGTTTTCGTTGAAGTTCACCAGGCCCTTGAGGTAGAGCGCATAGTCCACGCCTTCGCTGGCGGGGTGGAGCTTGACAAAGCGGTCCAACGTGGCAATGGCCTGGGCCTTTTCACCGCTCTTGTACTGGGAATAGGCCTTTTCCAGCTGGGCTTGCTGCGCCATCGCGGTGCCAGCGGCACGGCCTTCGAGCTTTTCATACAGCGGAATGGCCTTGTCGAACGAGCCGGACGACGCCTCGTCACGCGCTTCCGAATAAATCTTGTTCGGGCTCCAGCCGGCGGTGGGATCCACATCGGTCGATGAACAGCCTGCCAGCAACGCGGCAAGTGCTACAGAAGCGATAGCGGGAACCTTCGATTTGGGGTACGCAAACAGCATTTTTGGCTTGAAATCCATGGACGGAAAGCTGAAAAACTGCGTGGGGCGGCAAAGCCCGCCACGCAGCGGGGCAGCCCGTGCCGCGCCCTCTGATCTGGGCCATTGTAATCGGCGCGCAGCCCGCTGCCGCAGAGCCGGACTTGTCGCCTGTAGGGCTGTGTAACATTCCGCGCCGGATATGCCATGGTTTGCAGCGGCGGTGCTGCGGCTTTCCTACAATGCAGGGATATGTTCGTACACCTTCGCATCCATTCCGAGTTTTCCATCATCGACAGCACCAATCGCGTGGGCGATTTGATCAAGTTTGCTGCGGGTGATAGCCAGCCGGCGATGGCGCTCACCGATTTGAACAGCCTGTTTGGCGCCATCAAGTTTTACAAAGCCGGGCGCGGCGCAGGTGTCAAACCCCTTCTGGGCGCCGAGCTGACCTTGGAGCCTGAGGTGGCAGGCGGGCCGCTGTCGCGCATCATCGTGCTGATCCAGAGCCAGCAGGGCTACCTGAACCTGTCGGAACTGCTGGCGCGTATCTGGATGGCCGACACCATCAAAGCGCAGCCGCAGTGCACCTGGGCCTGGCTGGAGGAGCTGTCAGACGGCCTGATCCTGCTGTCGGGCGCCCAGGCCGGCCCCGTCGGCCAGGCGCTGATGCGTGGGGATGAAAAGACCGCCCGGGGCGTGGCACTGCGCCTGGCGGGGCTGTTCCCGCACCGTTTCTATATCGAGCTGCAGCGCGCTGGCCGCGCCGATGACGAAAGCCATGTGGCCGCTGCGGTCGCGCTGGCTGCCAATCTCAAACTGCCAGTCGTGGCCACGCACCCGGTGCAGTTCACCAAGCCTACCGATTTTGAATCGCACGAAGCCCGCGTCTGTATTGCCGAGGGCGAGACCCTGGGCAATAAAAAGCGCGTCAAGCGCTTTACCCGCGACCAGTACCTGAAATCTGCTGCCGAGATGGAGGCCCTGTTCGCCGATCTGCCCAGCGCGATTGCCAATACCGCCGAGATCGCCCGCCGCTGCAGCGTCACCCTGCAGCTGGGCAAGTACTTCCTGCCCGATTTCCCCACGCCCAATGGCATGCCGATTGACGCGTATTTCCGCAAGGCCTCGTTCGACGGGCTGGAGGAGCGCCTGCAGCTGCTGTTTCCCAACGCGGCCAAGCGCGAGGCCGAGCGGGCCAAGTATGTCGAGCGGCTGGAGTTCGAGCTGGGCATCATCTTGAAGATGGGTTTTCCCGGCTACTTCCTGATCGTGGCGGACTTTATCAACTGGGCCAAGAACAATGGCTGCCCGGTGGGGCCGGGCCGGGGATCGGGGGCGGGCTCGCTGGTGGCCTATGTGCTCAAGATCACCGATCTGGACCCGATCCATTACAACCTGCTGTTCGAGCGCTTTCTGAACCCAGAGCGCGTCTCGATGCCCGACTTTGACGTGGACTTTTGCCAGGCCAACCGGGACCGGGTGATCGACTATGTGAAGGACCTCTACGGCCGCAATGCGGTGAGCCAGATTGCGACTTTCGGCACGATGGCCGCGCGTGCGGCGATCCGCGACGTGGGCCGCGCGCTGGATATGAGCTATGGCTTTTGCGATGGCATCTCCAAGCTGATCCCAAACAAGCCGGGCCTGCATGTGACCTTGAAGTACCCGCCCAATCCTCCGAAGGACGGCGACAAGTACACCTATGCGATCAAGGAAGAGCCGATCCTGGCCGAGCGCATCGAGAAGGAAGAGGACGTCAAGACCCTGATCGAGATGGCCCAGAAGCTCGAAGGCATGACCCGCAACATCGGCATGCACGCAGGGGGCGTGGTGATTGCGCCGGGCAAGCTGACCGATTTTTGCCCGCTCTACCAGCAGCCGGGCAGCACCTCGGCGGTGGCCATGTATGACAAGGACGACGTCGAGGCCGTGGGCCTGGTCAAGTTCGACTTCTTGGGCCTGGCGACCTTGACGATTCTGGAGATCGCGCGCGAATTCATCATCAAGCGCCACAAGGGGCAGGAGAACTTCAAGTTCGAAGAGATTCCGCTCGACGACGCCCGCACCTACCAGCTCTTTTCGGCCGGCAAGACCGAAGCCGTGTTCCAGTTTGAATCGCGCGGCATGCAGCAGATGCTCAAGGAAGCCAAGCCCAGCCGCCTGGAAGACCTGATCGCGCTGAACGCGCTCTACCGGCCGGGCCCGATGGACCTGATCCCCAGCTTTGTGGCGCGCAAGCACGGCAAGGAAGTGGTGGAGTACCCGCATCCGCTGGTCGAGAAGGTGCTGTCCGAGACCTACGGCATCATGGTCTACCAGGAGCAGGTGATGCAGACCGCCCAGGTGCTGGGCGGCTACAGCCTGGGCGGCGCCGACTTGCTGCGCCGCGCGATGGGCAAGAAAAAGGTCGAGGAGATGGTGCAGCACCGCGCCACCTTCCGCGAAGGGGCCTCCAAGATCGGCATCGACGAGGCCAAGGCCGACGAAGTGTTCGATTTGATGGAGAAGTTTGCCGGCTACGGCTTCAACAAGTCGCACGCCGCGGCCTACTCGCTGCTGGCCTACCATACCGGCTGGCTCAAGGTGCACTACACGGCCGAGTTCTACTGCGGCAATATGACCGTGGAAATGGACAACACCGACAAGCTCAAGGTGCTGTACGAGGACGCGCTGAAAATGGGCGTGACCTTTGAGATGCCCGATGTGAACCGGGGCCACCACCGCTTCGAGCCGGTGACCGACAAGGTGATCCGCTATGGGCTGGGCGCCATCAAGGGCACTGGCCAGGCCGCCATCGAGGCCATTGTGGCTGCGCGCGAAGGTAAGGGCACAGGGCCGCAGGGCGATACCAAGGGCCCGTTCAAGAGCCTGTTCGACTTCTGCCTGCGCGTGGACCGCAGCAAGCTCAACAAGCGCACGGTCGAGGCGCTGATCAAGGGCGGTGCCTTTGACAGCATCCAGCTCAACCGCCGCGCGCTGATCGAATCGGTCGACGTAGCCTTTGAATTTGCCGCCACCACCCATGCCAACGCCAACCAGGGCGGCCTGTTTGACATGATGGGCGATGACGCCGTGGGCTCGAGCACGCAGGAGCCGCCACTGGCCGATGTGCTGCCCTGGGGCATCAAGGAGCGCCTGGTGCAGGAGAAGACCGCCATCGGTTTCTACCTCTCGGGCCATTTGTTTGACGAGGTGGAGCTGGAGGTGCGCCAGTTTGTGCGCACCCCCATCTCCCAGCTCAAGGACAGCCGCGAGCCCCAGACGGTGGCGGGCATCATCAGCGACATGCGCGTCATCAACGGCCAGCGCGGCAAGCTGGTGCTGTTCAAGATCGACGACAAGTCCGGTGTCATCGAGGGATCGCTGGATGAGGCCACCTGGAACCGCCACAAGGAGCAGCTCAAGGACGATGAATTCGTCATTCTGAGCGCCCGTATCGGGCAGGACCACTTCAGCGGCGGGCTGCGCGCTAAGGCGCAGCATGTCTGGGGCCTGGCCGATGCGCGTGCCCGTTTTGGCCGCTATCTGCTGGTCAACACCGACCGCCACCAGCCCGATGTTGCGCGGCTGATTCAGGAGTTTCCCGCTGTCGAGGAGCACACCGACGAGGGCGTGCTGCGCCACGGCCTCAAGATTCGCCTGGGCGTCGTCTGCGGCCAGGGCCAGGCGCGGGCCGGGGTGGAACTCAACCTGGGCGACGCCGCACGCTTTTTCCCCAGCGACCAGGCCATGGCGGCCTGGTCCCAGGAAGCGGGCCACGAAGCCATCAAAATCGTTTACGAAAGCATGGCCTAAGAGCAATTGTGCCCGGGCTGAAAAACGGCTGGACCAGCGGTTGCTGGTGCCGCCGTATTGAAGTTCATAAAAGCATCACCATCTTTGTCCATGTGGAAATTTAGCCTTATAGAATGATCTCAATGGCCACGAAACCTGTTGTTCCTCCCTCGCCGAATCTGCCTGCAACGCCCCAGCCTCCGGAGGACGGCGGAGGGGCGCTGGTGGTCGAGCGCATCGCCCAGCGGGTGGAGCCACCGAAGATGTACCAGGTGGTCATGCTCAACGATGATTTCACGCCGATGGAGTTTGTGATTGAGGTACTGCAGCATTTTTTTGGCAAGAGCCGCGAAGCGGCCACCCAGATCATGCTGAAGATCCACCTGGATGGGAAAGGTGTCTGCGGGGTGTACTCGCATGAAATCGCCGAAACCAAGGTGGCGCAGGTGATGGATGCCGCCAACGGAGCGGGCCACCCGCTTCAAGCCGTATCGGAGCCTGTTGAATAACGGAATCTGGTCCTCATCTAGAAGCAAGTTGAGTGTATTTGGCAAGCAATAAAGGAGTTTCAAATGATTGCTCAGGAACTGGAAGTCAGCTTGCACATGGCTTTTGTCGAAGCCAGGCAGCAGCGCCACGAATTCATCACCGTGGAGCATTTGCTGCTGGCCTTGCTGGACAACCCGAGTGCTTCCGAGGTGTTGCGCGCATGCTCTGCCAATATCGACGACCTGCGCGCGTCGCTGACCAATTTCATCAAGGACAATGCCCCGCAGGTGGCCGGTGAGGACGAGGTGGATACCCAGCCCACCCTGGGTTTCCAGCGCGTGATCCAGCGCGCCATCATGCATGTGCAAAGCACCGGCAATGGCAAGAAGGAAGTGACCGGCGCCAATGTGTTGGTGGCCATTTTTGGCGAAAAAGACTCGCATGCCGTGTACTACCTGCACCAGCAGGGCGTCACGCGCCTCGATGTGGTCAACTACATCGCCCATGGCATCAAGAAGAACGACACGCCCGAGCTGCCCAAGTCCGAGTCCAGCTCGGATGCGGAAGAGGTGGGTAGCAACAACGCCGAGCGCGCTGAAAAGGCCTCGCCGCTGGAGCAGTTCACCGTCAACCTGAACCAGCAGGCCAAGGATGGCAAGATCGATCCGCTGATCGGCCGCCAGTACGAGGTCGAGCGCACGATCCAGATCCTGTGCCGCCGCCGCAAGAACAACCCGCTCTTGGTGGGTGAGGCCGGCGTGGGCAAGACGGCGATTGCCGAGGGCCTGGCATGGCGGATCACGCAAGAAGATGTGCCCGAAGTGCTGGCCGAGGCCACCGTCTACTCGCTGGACATGGGCTCGCTGTTGGCGGGCACCAAGTACCGGGGCGATTTTGAGCAGCGCTTGAAAGGCGTGCTCAAGGCCTTGAAGGACAAGCCCCATGCGATCTTGTTCATCGACGAGATCCACACCCTGATCGGTGCCGGTGCGGCCTCGGGCGGCACGCTGGATGCGTCCAACCTGCTCAAGCCGGCGCTGTCGAGTGGCCAGCTCAAGTGCATTGGTGCGACCACCTTCACCGAGTACCGTGGCATCTTCGAAAAAGATGCAGCGCTGTCGCGCCGCTTCCAGAAGGTCGATGTGGTCGAGCCGACCGTGCCCGAAACCATCGATATTCTGAAGGGCCTGAAGTCCCGCTTCGAAGAGCACCACAACGTCAAGTACGCGGTGGCCGCTTTGCAGGCAGCCGCCGAGCTGTCGGCCAAGTTCATCAATGACCGCCATCTGCCCGACAAGGCGATTGACGTGATCGATGAGGCCGGTGCCGCGCAGCGCATTCTGGCGCCTTCGAAGCGCAAGAAAACGATCGGCAAGACCGAGATTGAAGAGATCGTCGCCAAGATCGCCCGCATTCCGCCGGCCAACGTCAGCAATGACGACCGCGGCAAGCTGCAGACCCTGGAGCGTGACCTGCGAAGCGTGGTCTTTGGCCAGGACAAGGCGCTCGAAGTGCTGTCCTCGGCCGTCAAGATGGCGCGCTCTGGCCTGGGCAAGGTCGACAAACCGATTGGTTCGTTCCTGTTCTCGGGCCCCACGGGTGTGGGCAAGACCGAAGCGGCCAAGCAGCTGGCCTACATCCTGGGCATCGACCTGATCCGCTTTGACATGTCAGAGTACATGGAGCGCCATGCGGTTTCGCGCCTGATCGGTGCGCCTCCGGGCTATGTCGGTTTCGACCAGGGCGGCCTGCTGACCGAGGCCGTGACCAAGAAGCCCCATGCGGTGCTGCTGCTCGACGAAATCGAGAAGGCGCATCCGGATATCTTCAATGTGCTGCTGCAGGTGATGGACCACGGCACCTTGACCGATAACAACGGACGCAAGGCCGACTTCCGCAATGTGATCATCATCATGACCACCAATGCGGGTGCCGAGACGATGAACAAGGCCGTCATTGGCTTTACCAACCCGCGTGCGGCGGGCGACGAGATGGGCGACATCAAGCGCCTGTTCACGCCCGAGTTCCGCAACCGGCTGGATGCCATCGTCAGCTTCAAGCCGCTCGACGAACAGGTCATTCTGCGTGTGGTCGACAAGTTCCTGCTCCAGCTCGAGCAGCAACTGGCCGAGAAGAAGGTCGAGGTCACGTTCAGCGACAAGCTGCGCAAGCACCTGGCCAAGACCGGCTTCGATCCGCTGATGGGTGCGCGGCCGATGCAGCGCCTGATCCAGGACACGATCCGCCGGTCGCTGGCCGACGAGCTGCTGTTTGGCCGCCTGACCGATGGCGGGCGCCTGAGCGTCGACTGGGACGACAGCAACGCCGACAAGCCCGAGGTGATGCTCGACATCCAGCCGCTGCCCAAGAAGGAGCGCGCCAAGCAAGAGCCGGCCGAGCCTGAAGAGGAAGTCGCCGCCGATTGAGGCCCCTGCGCCTTGAGGACAAAAACAGCCGCTCCATGCGGCTGTTTTTTTGCGCCGGGCTGTCACGGTGGCAGGCTACACTGGGCAGTCCCCTCAACAGGAGCGCGCTGCTGTGGCGTCCCTCTCTCCGTATCTGACCAAGGAAAATATCTTCGCGGTGCTGTCCGTGATCTGGCCGATTTACCTCGGGGTGGTGGGTATCTGGATTCTGATGCAGCGCCGCGCGCCGGTGGCCACCTTGGGCTGGCTGCTGTCCATGGGCTCCTTGCCCGTGGTGGGGCTGATCGTCTACTACTTCATCGGACCGCAGCGCATGAAGCGCCAGCGCATCAAACGCCTGCGCGCCCGCAACAAAAACCATGTGCGCGAGACCACGCGCCGCATCCGCGACGGCCAGCCCGAGGCCCCGGCCCAGCTGCGCGAGATGGTCAAGCTGGTCGAGGCCACCTGCGGCTTCCCGATCACCTCGGCCGAAAGCGTCGAGTTGCTCAGCGGCGGCGCGGCCACCTTTGACCGGATTCTGGAAGACGTCGCCCAGGCCCGCCACCATGTGCACCTGGAATACTATATTTTCGAGCCCGACCAGACCGGCACGCGCCTGCGCGATGCGCTGGTCGAGCGGGCCAAAGCGGGGATCAAGGTGCGCATGCTGGTCGATGCGCTGGGCTCCAAGCGCGTCAACCGCAAGTTCATCGCGCCCTTGCTGGCAGCGGGCGGCGAGTTTGCGGTCTTCCACCCCACACGCATCGGCAGGCGCTTGCGGCCGGTAATCAACTTCCGCAGCCACCGCAAGATCCTGGTGGTCGATGGTCAGATCGGCTTTACCGGCGGCGTCAATATCACCGACGAAGAAGACCGCCGCGTCAACACCAATGCCTACCACGATGTGCACCTGCGTATGGCCGGCCCCATCGTCACCTGGCTGCAGACCACCTTCTTGGAAGACTGGGCCTATGCGCTGGAGAAGTCGGCCCAGGACATGCCTGCCAACCTGGACTTGCTGCTGCCCGATATGCCCGATGGCCGCCACGCGATGCAGCTGGTGAGCTCAGGCCCGGACAACCCCACCGAGCCCATCCACCGCGCGCATGTGGCCGCCATCCAGTCGGCCACCGTGCGGGTCTGGCTGACCACGCCCTACTTTGTGCCAACCGAGCCGGCCATGTATGCGCTGACCAGCGCCGCGCTGCGCGGCGTCGATGTGCGGCTGCTGGTGCCGGAGAAATCGGACTCCATCTTTGTGACGGCCGCTGCCCGCTCGTACTATGAGGAGCTGATCAGCGCCGGCGCCAAGGTCTACGAATACAGCGCGCGCATGCTGCACTCCAAGACCTTGGTGGTCGATGACAACCTGACCATCATCGGCACGGCCAACTTTGACAACCGAAGTTTTCGCCTGAACTACGAGGTGTGTGCGATTGGCTACGGGCCGGAGCTGAACGCCCGGCTGCAGGACCAGTTCAACACCGATCTGATGCGTTCCAAGCAGGTCGCTTCGCGCCGCAAGCAGCGCTTTTTGCCCCGGCTGGGTGATTCGATCGCGCGCCTGTTCTCGCCGCTTCTGTAGTTGCGGGCCCACGTTGCTCTGCGGCAGTGACCGGAGCAGGCATACTAGCGGGCATGCAGAACTTCTCGTCCGCCTCCGCCAGCTTTTTCTGGCATGACTACGAAACCTTTGGTGCCGTGCCGCGCCGTGACCGGCCGGCGCAGTTTGCCGGCATCCGCACGGACATGGACCTCAACGAGATCGGCGAGCCGGTCATGCTGTACTGCCAGCCTGCGCTTGACTACCTGCCCAGCCCGCAGGCGAGCCTGATCACCGGCCTCACGCCCCAGCACTGCCTGGAGCAGGGCGTACCCGAGCACCAGTTTGCCGCGGCTGTAGAGGGCGAGCTGGGCCGCCCGGGCACCATTGGCGTGGGCTACAACACTATCCGTTTTGATGACGAGGTGACGCGCTACATGCTGTGGCGCAACCTGCGCGACCCCTATGCCCGCGAATGGCAAAACGGCTGCGGCCGCTGGGATCTGCTCGATGTCGTGCGCATGGTCTATGCGCTGCGCCCCGAAGGCATCGAGTGGCCCCAAAAGGATGATGGCTCGGTCAGCTTCAAGCTCGAAGACCTGGCCCGCGCCAACGGCATCCTGCATGAATCGGCGCACGATGCACTGAGCGATGTGCGCGCCACCATTGGCCTGGCGCGCCTCATCAAGCGCCTGCAGCCGCGCCTGTTTGATTTTGCGCTGGGTCTGCACAAGAAGGACCGTGTGATGCAGGAGCTGGCCCTGCCAGCCACCTCCGCCAATGGCCGGCCTTTTTTGCATGTCTCGGGCATGTACGGGGTCGAGCGCGGCTGCATTGCCGTGGTCTGGCCGCTGGCCCAGCACCCGACCAACAAGAACGAGGTCATCGCCTGGGATCTGGCCCAGGACCCCAGCTACCTCGCTGAGCTGTCGGTCGACGAGATGCGCCTGCGCATGTTCAGCGCAGCTGCTGATCTGCCCGAAGGCGTGACGCGCCTGCCGATCAAGACGGTGCACCTGAACAAATCGCCGATGGTCGTCAGCAGCCTGCGTACGCTCAGCGCCGAGCAGGCCGCCCGCTGGCAGATCGACATGGACCAGGCCTTGCGCCATGCCGCGATTGCCCGCGATCTGCCCGATATGAGCGCCACCTGGGCTGCCGTGTTTGACCGCCCACCGCTCGAGGGTGTGGATGTGGACCAGGATTTGTACAGCGGCTTTATCGGCCAGGCCGACCGCCGGCGCCTGACCCAGCTGACGACCATGCACCCGCAGGAGCTGGCCGTTGCCAAGCCCGGTTTTGACGATGAACGACTGCATGAGCTGCTGTTCCGCTACCGGGCGCGCAACTTTCCCGATTCGCTCAACCCAGAGGAGCAGCAGCGCTGGCTGGAGCTGCGCGTGGCCTTTTTGCAAGAGGGCTTGGGCGGCGCGCGCACGGCCGAGCAGATGTTTGCCGAAATCGACCAGCTGTCGGAGACGGCCGATGAGCGCGCCGAAGAGCTTTTGGGCGCACTCTACGACTGGGCCGATGCGATCATGCCCGATGCCTGAGCGGCATTGAATCAGGCTATCGCCAGCGCCAGGGCCTGCTCCAGGTTCTGGCGCGCCTGCGCCTCCAGCCGGGCCCGCATGGTCGCCGTCTGGTAAATCGCCGGGCGCTGCAAAAAGCTGCGCAGCACCGCCTGGCGGCGCAGCGCATAGTCGGCAGCGGGCACCCAGGCATATTCGGCCTGGATCTGCGCCTGGTACTGCGCAAAACGCGCGGCTGGCGCGCCCAGGATAGACAGATCTATATCGAGCATCCAGGCGCTGTCTGCCGGCAGCGGCGCTTGCGCGGGCTGGAAATGGCAGGTGGCCATGACCAGTGCATCCACCCGCTGCAAGGCATCGGGCGCGGCCCCGGCTGCCTGCATCACCGCTTGCGCCCAGTTGGCACTGCGCCGTTCATTGTCCTTGGCCTGCGGGTCATAAATCGCGTCGTGAAAGCACAGGGCCAGTGCCAGCTCTGCCGGCTGCGCTATCTGCGGGCGCAGCTGCTCGAGCCATTGCAGACATTCGGCAATATGCTGCAGGCCGTGGTAATGGCGATCCGGCCCGGCATGCGCTGCCAGCAGCTGGGGCAAGGCGTTGGGCGCAGGGGTCAGGCCCAGATCCTGCCAGGCCCGTTCCCAAGCGGCGCTGAAGATCTGGGCATCCGAGGCGCGTGCACTGCTTGCCATGACCACTCCTTGAGGCATCCTTCCCGCCATCAACCAAAGAACTGGTAGCAGACCACAATGGCGGCCACCACGCCCGAGAACTCAGCCAGCAGCGCGCAGGGCACCGCATGGCGCGCGCGCTGGATGCCGACCGCGCCAAAGTACACCGCCAGCACATAGAACGTGGTCTCGGTGCTCCCCTGGATGATGGCAGCGGCCAGCGCCGGGAAGCTGTCCACGCCATGGCTTTGCATGGTCTCGATCAGCATCGCGCGCGCGGCGCTGCCCGAGAAGGGCTTGACCAGGGCAGTAGGCAGCGCATCGACAAAGCGCGTGTCCATACCGCTCAGATCCACCAGCCAGCGGATGCCGTCGAGCGCATAGCCCAGCGCGCCCGAGGCGCGAAAGAGCCCCACGGCGCAGAGCATGGCCACCAGGTAGGGAAGCAGGCCCTTGGCGACATCAAAGCCTTCCTTGGCGCCTTCGATAAAGCTCTCGTACACGGGCACCTTGCGCAACGCGCCCACCACGACAAACAGTACCACCAGGCCAAACAAGGTGAGGTTGCCCAAGAGGGAAGACACCTGCGCCATGGCCGTGGACGTCAAGGTCGCCAAAAAGGCCATGAATCCGGCCAGCACCAGGCCGACCGGCAGCAGATAGGCCAGCACCACCGGGTGCCACAGCGGCAGGCGCTGCACGATGGCCACCGACACCAGGCCGACCAGCGTCGAGACCGAGGTGGCCAGCAAGATCGGCAGAAACACCAGGGTTGGGTCGGGCGCGCCTTGCTGCATGCGGTACATGAAGATGGTCACTGGCAGCAGGGTCAGCGACGAGGCATTGAGCACCAGAAACAGAATCTGCGCATTGCTGGCGGCCGTGGGCGAGGGGTTGATCTCTTGCAGCGCGCGCATGGCCTTAAGGCCAATGGGGGTGGCTGCGTTGTCCAGCCCCAGCGCGTTGGCAGCAAAGTTCAGCGTCATCAGGCCCAGCGCCGGGTGGCCGCGCGGCACATCGGGCATCAGCCGGGCAAACAACGGCGCAAGCCAGCGGGCCAGCATATCGACCAGGCCGGCCTTTTCCGCAATCTTCAAAAAGCCCAGCCACAGCGTGAGCGTGCCAAACAGCAGCACCATCACCTCGACCGAGAGCTTGGCCATGGCAAACAGCGCCTGCACCATGTCGCCAAAAATCTGCGCATTGCCGCCCACCAGCCACTGCGCGAACGCGGCCAAGGCCGCCACCACAAAAAAACCCAGCCACAAGCCATTGAGCATGGGACATCCTTCGTCATCCGGCGCGCCGCAGCACCGGGGCGGTGCGCCATGCCGCTGATTGTGCGCGATGCCGCAGCCTGCCCGGCGCTGGCCCATGCGGAAACTGGGCCAGGTGCTGCAAAAGCCTCTCTGGGCACCCCGCGCTTATGCGGGAAAACCACAGGCATGCGGGCTGCAGCCCGCACCCGTTTGTCAGCGCGATGCAAGGCAAAGGGAAATAATGGCTGCACAACAAAAGATGGAGACAGACTTCGATGAGCCGTTTTGCCGACTTTTACGCCCGCTCGATCCACGACCGCGATGCCTTCTGGGCCGAGCAGGCGCAGCGCATCGACTGGCATGTGCCGCCCCAGCAGATCTGTGACTACAGCAACCCGCCATTTGCGCGCTGGTTTGTCGGCGGCCAGACCAACCTCTGCCACAACGCCATCGACCGCCATGTGGCCGAGCGCGGCGACCAGGCCGCGCTGATCGCGGTATCGACCGAGACGAATACCGAGCGCAGCTACAGCTATGCCGAGTTGCACCGCGAAGTGCAGCGCATGGCCGCAGCGCTGCTGGCGCTGGGCGTCAAAAAGGGCGACCGGGTGCAGATCTACATGCCGATGATTGCCGAGGCCGCCATCGCGATGCTGGCCAGCGTGCGCATCGGTGCCATCCATTCGGTGGTGTTTGGCGGCTTTGCCTCGGGCTCGCTCGCCACCCGCATTGACGATGCCCAGCCCACGGTCATCATCAGCGCCGATGCCGGCTCGCGCGCCGGCAAAGTCGTGCCCTACAAGCCCTTGCTGGATGAGGCCATTGCGCTGGCCCGCCACAAGCCGCAAGCGGTGCTGATGGTGGACCGGGGCCTGGCTCCCATGCAGTGGGTCGCTGGCCGCGACCACCGCTGGGCCGATCTGCGTGCCCAGCACCTGGATGCCCAGGTGCCCTGCGAATGGGTGGAGGCCACCCACCCCAGCTACACGCTCTACACCAGCGGCACCACCGGCAAGCCCAAGGGCGTGCAGCGCGATACCGGAGGCTACACGGTGGCGCTGGCCGCCAGCCTGCCGGCGATCTTTGATGCAAAGCCCGGCCAGACCTTTTTTTGCACCAGCGATATCGGCTGGGTCGTGGGTCACAGCTACATCATCTATGCGCCGCTCATCGGCGGCATGGCCACCCTCATGTACGAAGGTGTGCCGCTGCGCCCGGACCCGGGCATCTGGTGGAGCCTGGTCGAGAAATACAAGGTCACGCACATGTTCTCGGCGCCCACCGCGATCCGTGTGCTCAAAAAGCAGGACCCGGAGTACCTCAGCAAGTACGACCTGAGCAGCCTGCAGGCGCTGTGGCTGGCCGGCGAGCCGCTCGATGAGCCCACAGCCAGCTGGATCAGCGGCGCCATTGGGCGCCCCATCATTGACAACTACTGGCAGACCGAGACTGGCTGGCCGATCCTCACGCTGTGCAACGGCGTCGAGCCCCAGCCATCGCGCTTTGGCAGCCCGGGCAAGGCCGTGTTTGGCTACCACATCAAGCTGATCGATGGCGAGACCGGCGCCGAGCTGGCCCTGCCGATGCAAAAGGGCGTGATTGCCATCGAAGGCCCCTTGCCCCCTGGCTGCCTGATGACGGTATGGCGCGATGACCAGCGCTTTGTCAACACCTACTGGAAGAGCATTCCAGGCCGCCTGGTCTACAGCACCTTTGATTGGGGTGTGCGTGACAAGGACGGTTACTACTTCATCCTGGGCCGCACCGATGATGTGATCAATGTCGCCGGGCACCGCCTGGGCACACGCGAGATCGAAGAGAGCATCTCCGGCCACCCCGATATTGCAGAAGTTGCCGTTGTCGGTGTGGCCGATGCCTTGAAAGGCCAGGTCGCGCTGGCCTTTGCCGTGCCGCGCAGCAATGCGGTGGCGGGCGACAGCGCCGCCTGCAGCGCGCTGGAAAAATCCGTCTGCAACCATGTCGATGCCCAGCTCGGTGCCGTCGCGCGGCCAGCGCGCGTCTACTTTGTCGCCACCTTGCCCAAGACGCGCAGCGGCAAACTGTTGCGCCGCGCGCTGCAGGCGGTGGCCGAGAAGCGCGACACGGGCGACCTATCAACGATGGAAGACCCGGCAGCGCTGCAGCAGGTGGTGGCGGCGATGGCGGCGGCTGAGCGCTAAGGCGAGTCTCCAGCAAGAGCGCCTTGCGCGCTCCTTGGAGGCTTTCTGGGCACGCATCCAATGGGGTTGTGGACGCATTGAATCAACGCGTACCCTCCAGCCCGGATTACAGCTGGCGCGCCAAGCCAGCACAGGCAGACCCTGCAAGCGCCGATCTGATGGAGGGTATTTGCCTTACATGGGATGCGCTGACCCGTCGATACAGTGAAATTTTCCAATTTGACAGGAGTTGCGCTATGGCCCAAGAAAATCCGCGTGAAAAATTGTGGGAACTGATCAAGGACATTCGCTTTGCGATGATCACGCACCAGCATGAACATGGCAGCTTGCATGCCGCGCCGATGACCACGGCCAACAAAGAGGGCATGAACGAGGATAAAAATCTGTATTTCTTGTTGGGTAGGGATTCCGATTTGTCCCGGTGCCTAAGCACCTCCAGCGCCATTAACGTGTCGTACGCCGATCCCAATAAGGACAGCTATGTTTCCGTATCGGCAACGGGGTCCATCAGTGACGATCTGGCGCTGAAAGAGCAGTTGTTCAGCCCGATGGCCAAAGCATGGTTTCCCGATGGCCCGTCCGACCCCAATTTGCAGATCCTGGTGGCGCGGGTTGATTTTGCCGAATACTGGGATGTGAAAGAAAACAAGCTAGTGCAGCTGTTCAAGATGGCCAAATCAGCGGTGACCGGTGAACGACCCGATGGCATGGGCGAGCACCGCGAGATCAAGCTGTAAATCTCGGGCCATCGGCTCCAACTGCATGCCCTGCACCATGGCCCATGGCGCAGGGCATGCCTCGTTCAGGCTGCGCTGGCGTGCTGCATGCCATAGGCCCGCTCCACCTTCGCCACCCGCACCTGGTAATGCGCATACCAGCGCTCGGCGCCCATGCGCTGGGCAACCAGGTGGTCGCTCTGGGCCTTCCAGCGGCGGATGTCGTCCTCGGTCTGCCAGTACGACACGGTAATGCCCAGGCCGTCGCTGCCCCGGGTGCTCTCAGCGCCCAAAAAGCCAGGTTGCTGCTCGGCAAGCGCCACCATTGCATCGGCCATGTGGGCATAGGGCTGGTCCTCGCTGTTGGTGCGCTGCGAGGTGAAGATGACGGCGTAGTACGGGGGCTGGGGGGTATTGGCAAAGGCGGCGCTGTGCATGGCGGTGGTCTGGGTGGGCGCGAATAACAAAAAAGCCAGCACGGAGGCTGGCTTGGCGGGTTCAGGGTGCGGGTATCACAGCCTGGAATCCCTGCATTAGCTGGCTCAGCGGATCAAGTCCTTGAGCTTATCGGGCTGGCCGTTGGCCTCGTCGGCACCTTCCATCGGCGCCTTGCGCTTGGTGATGCTCTTCCAGCCATCGGCCAGTGCCAGCTCGGCATTGAGCTTGATGAAGGCCAGCTGGTCTGCGGGCACATCTTCCTCGGCGTAGATGGCGTTGGCAGGGCACTCGGGGATGCAGACGGCGCAGTCGATGCATTCGTCCGGATCGATGGTCAGGAAGTTCGGGCCTTCGCGGAAGCAGTCAACAGGGCAGACGTCCACACAATCGGTGTATTTGCACTTGATGCAGTTTTCGGTGACGACGTGGGTCATGGAATGGTTTTCGCCAGTGATTCAGACAAATAAACAGCGGAGGATTTTACGGTTTTTGTGCACAAGCACCTAGCCGACCTCCGAATAACGTGGTTTTTAACTGCGGGACTGCTGGCTTTACTCCACCAGTACCGCAGCGGCCGTGCTGTTGGAGGCCGTGTCCACGAGGATCAAGGAGCCCAGCTCACGCGAGCGCACAAAGGCCGCTGCCGGAATCGCTTCTTGCAGGCTGATCTCCACCCGGCCAATGGCATTGGGTTCGAGCTGCTCAGCAGCCTGGCGCTCCAAGTTGTTGATATCCAGGCGGTTGAGCACCTTGCGCACCTTGGCCTTGATCCAGCGGCGGCCATGCAGCGCCCAGTACACGCGGCCGGCCAGCAGGGGTTCGTTGTCCATCCAGGCGATGGTGGCCGTGATCTCGCGCGTTGCGGGCCAGGCAGGCTGCTCGGCGGGGGTGTCAAAGTCATCGTCGGCGGCAATCGTCGCAGCCGGTGCCGGGGCCGCAATGATCCAGTCGCCGCGCGAGACATCGACCTCGCGGTCCAGCACGATGCCGGCGCTCTGGCCTGCGCCGCGTGCGATGGGCTTGCGGGTGTGGTCCAGCACTTGGGCCACGCTGGCGCGCTGGCCGCTGGGCAGAATCTGCACCGCAGTGCCGGGCGCGACATCGCCAGTGCCCACACGGCCCCAGAAAATGCGGCGGCCCTGGTGAGTGTCGGCCGAGGCGGAGAACTTCTCCACCCACTGCACCGAAAACGCCAGCGGTTGACCGGCATCAGCCGGCGTGGTCGGCAGCGTCTCGAGCAGCTCCAGCAGGCTCGGGCCCTGGTAGCCGGCCCAGTCGGGGTGCGCGGTCACCACGTTCCAGCCCTTCAGGGCCGAGACGGGAATAGTGGCTGCCACGGTGATGCCGGCCGCCTGGGCGAAGGCGGCCAGCGCATTGCGGATATTGGCAAAGGCCAGCGCCGGGTCGGCCACCGCGTCGAGCTTGTTGACCGCAAACACCAGCGAGTGCACGCGCAGCAGATGGGCCAGCAGGCTGTGGCGGCGGGTCTGGGGCAGCAGCGCGAGCTGCGGGTTTTGCCAGTCCAGCTTGGTGGCATCGACCAGCACCACGGCCGCGTCGGCGCTCGATGCCGCGGTCACCATGTTGCGGGTGTACTGCTCGTGGCCGGGCGCATCGCCAATGATGAACTTGCGCGTTTCGGTGGCGAAGTAGCGGTAGGCCACATCGATGGTGATGCCTTGCTCGCGCTCGGCGGACAGCCCATCGGTGAGCAGGGCCAGGTCGGTCTCGCCGCTGCGCTGCACGCCGGCGAGCTGGTCTTGCAGCACCGATTTGCTGTCGACCAGCAGGCGGCCGATCAACGTGGATTTGCCATCATCGACAGAGCCGCAGGTGATGAAACGCAGCGCCGATGCGGTGTGCAGGTGGTCTTGGGCAGGGGTGCGCACGGCGGTCAGGGTATCGGTAGTCATCAGAAGTATCCGTCTTTCTTGCGCTTTTCCATCGAGGCATCGCTGGTCTTGTCGTCCATGCGGGTAGCACCTCGCTCGCTCACATCGGCGGCCAGCGTCTCCAGCACGATGTCGTCGGCCGAGGCGGCATCGCTGCTCACCGGGCAGGTGCAGGTGATGTCACCGACGGTGCGAAAGCGCACGGTGCGGCTCTCGACCGTTTCGCCGTCGCGGGCGGGGGTGAGCGGCGTGATGGGCACGAGCAGGCCCTTGCGCTCGACCACATCGCGCTGGTGGGCGTAGTAGAGGCTAGGCAGCGCGATGTTTTCGCGGGCAATGTACTGCCAGACATCGAGCTCGGTCCAGTTGCTGATCGGGAACACGCGGAAATGCTCGCCCGGAGCCAGGCGGGTGTTGAACAGGGTCCAAAGTTCGGGGCGCTGGGCCTTGGGCTGCCACTGGCCAAAGCTGTCGCGGTGGCTGAAGATGCGTTCCTTGGCGCGGGCCTTTTCTTCGTCACGGCGGGCGCCGCCAATGAGCGCGTCAAAGCGGAACTCCTCGATCGCTTCGAGCAAGGTCACCGACTGGTGCACATTGCGCGATTCGCCGGGGTGGGCCAGACGCACGGTGCCGCGCGCCATCGAGTCCTCGACGCTGCGCACGATCAGATCGGCACCCAGTTCCTTGGCGCGCAGATCGCGGAAATCGGTCACTTCAGGGAAGTTGTGGCCGGTGTCGATCATCAGCAAGGGGTAGGGGATGCGGCCGGCGCCAAAGGCTTTTTCGGCGCATTTGAGCATGACCAGCGAATCCTTGCCGCCGGAAAACAACAGCGCAGGGCGCTCAAAGGCGGCGGCGACTTCGCGCAGGATAAAGATGGTTTCTTCTTCCAGCGCATCGAGGTGCTGGTTGCTCAGGTGGTTGAGCACATCGGTTTCAACACGGGCGTTCATATCGGATGGACTTTCTTGTCGGGCGGGCTGCATGCGGTCAGTGGGCGATATCAGTGCGCAATGTGCAGGCCGCATTCGCGGTTGTCTTCGCCCTTGGTGGGATCCACATAGTCGAAGTTGTTGGGCAGACCGTGTTGTTCGCAGTAGTCGTACAGATCCTTGGACGACCAATGCAGCAGGGGTGCGACCTTGATGAGGCCATCGGGGTTCAGACTGACCGGATCCATCTGGGCACGCACGGCCGTGTCGGTGGCGCGCAGCGCGGTGAACCACACGCGCGGCTGGGTCTCGCGCAGCGCGCGGGCAAAGGGCTCGAGCTTGACCTCTTCGGTAAAGGCGGCGTGGCGCGGGTCATCCAGCGCGGGCGTGGCGCCTTCGACGGCTTCACGGTGGGCGCGCGAGCGGCGTGGCAGGTAGATCTGCAGGTTCAGCCCCAGCTGGCGCGTCACCTCGTCGGCAAAGCGGTAGGTGGCCTCGGTGTTGTAGCCGTTGTCCATCCAGACCACGGGCACATCGGGCTGGACCTGGCTCACCAGGTGCAGGATCACCGCTTCAAAGGGGCGGAAATTGGTGGTCACGATGCTGGTCTGGCCCAGCGACAGCGCCCAGCGCACCAGGGCTGCGGCGTCCTTGCCCAGCTCGGCATTCACGCGGGCCAGTTCTTGCGGGGTGAGGGTGGTCGTGCTCATGCGGCAGCCTGGTCAAAATGGGGCTTGGCTTCCACGTCGCCTTGGTAGAACCCGGCAAAACGCTCGAACTGGCGCGCAGCATCGGCCACGTCCACGCCTTCCTTGAGCACCGCGCTGCTGAAGCCGGTGCGGTGCATCTGCACCAGCTGGTCGATCAGCACATCGCCCAGCGCACGGATATCGCCCTTGAAGCCACGGCGGCGGCGCAGCAGGTAGGCCTGGCTGAACGCGCGGCCATCGGTGAACGCGGGAAACTCGAGGTCAATGCGCGCCACGCCGTCAAGTGCTACCTGCAGCGCATCGGCATCGTTGGCCAGCAGCAGCACGCTGCGGTCGCCTTCGCCAGCGGGCTGGTGGTCGCCGGCGGCCAGGATCTGGAAATCGTTCGGAATGCTCATCGTTGTTCTGCTCAATGCTCAGGCTTGGGTGGTTTCTGCGGCGGTGTCAGCGGCTTCGGGCAGGCGGGCGGACTTGCCCGCTTCCTTGAAGGGATCCAGCCCCACGCGGCGCACGGTGTCGATAAAGCGCTCGCCGTTGCCACGCAGATCGCGGTAGGTGGAGAGGACTGCCTCGATCACGCCAGGCACTTCGGCGGCGCTGAACGAGGGGCCAATCACCTTGCCAGCCTGGGGCGCGCCCGACAAGGTGGCGCCGTCAGAGCCGCCCACGGTGATCTGGTACCACTCCTTGCCGTCCTTGTCGACGCCCAGGATGCCGATATGGCCGCTGTGGTGGTGGCCGCAGCTGTTGATGCAGCCGCTGATATGCAGGTCGATATCGCCAATGTCGTCGAGCTCGTCCAGGTCCTGGTAGCGCTCGGTGATGGCTGCTGCAATCGGCAGGCTGCGGGCATTGGCCAAGGCGCAGAGGTCACCGCCGGGGCAGGCGATCATGTCGGTCAGCAGGTCCACATTGGTGCTGGCCAGGCCCAGGGCCTTGGCCTTCAGCCACAGGTCATGCAACTGGCTCACATGCACCCAGGGCAGCACCACGTTCTGGTCGTGGGTCACTCGGGCTTCGCCGGCTGAGAACTGGTCCACCAGCTGGGCCAGCGCATCGAGCTGCTCGCCCGAGGCATCCCCCGGTGCCTGGCCGACGCGCTTGAACGACAGCACCACCGCGCGCAGCTGCGGGTTTTGGTGGGCGCGCACATTGCGGCTCACCCAGCGGCCAAAGGCTGGCTCACGCACGCCTTGCTCGGTCAGCTGGTGCTTGGCCTCGGTGGCGTTGACCTGCGGATAGCCCGACAGGTCCGGTGCCACAAAGCAGGCCGCCACGCGGTCAAACTCGGCCTGGGGGATGGTGTGCGGGCCGCCATCGACCTCGACGATCTGGCGGAACTCTTCTTCCACCGAGTCGATATAGACCTGGCCTTCAGCCTTGACCAGGATCTTGATGCGGGCCTTGTACTTGTTGTCACGGCGGCCGCGCTCGTTGTAGACGCGAACAATCGCCTCGATGTAGTTGAGCACCTGGTTCCAGGGCAGAAACTCGCGGATCGGAGTGCCAATGACGGGCGTGCGGCCCATGCCGCCGCCGACAAACACCTTGAAGCCGATCTCACCGGCTTCGTTCTTCGTCAGATGCAGGCCCACATCGTGCCAGCCAGTGGCGGCGCGGTCTTCTTGCGAGCCGCTGATCGCAATCTTGAACTTTCGCGGCAGGAAGGCGAACTCGGGGTGCAAGGTGGTCCATTGGCGCAGCACCTCGGCGTAAGGCCGGGGGTCGACCAGCTCGTCCACCGCCACGCCAGCGAGCGCATCGGTGGTCGTGTTGCGGATGCAGTTGCCGCTGGTCTGGATGCCGTGCAGGTTGACGCTGGCGAGCAGGTCCATCACATCGGCGGACTTGGACAGCGGAATCCAGTTGAACTGCACATTGGTGCGGGTGGTGAAATGCGCGTAGTGGGTGGGCAGGTAGGTGGTGCCCATCGCGCCCTGGGTCTTGAGCGCATCCTGGTAGAGCTGGGCGTCGGGCGCGTCGTACTCGCGGGCAATGCGGGCCAGCACGCGGATCTGCGCGGAGTTGATCTCGCCATAAGGCACTGCCACCCGCAGCATCGGTGCGTAGCGTTGCACATACCAGCCGTTTTGCAGACGCAGCGGGCGGAATTCTTCTTCACTCAGCCGGCCCGTCTCCCAGCGTTGGAGCTGGTCACGGAACTGGTCGGCTCGGGCCTGGACAAACTGGCGATCAAATGGGGTGTATTGGTACATCGTGGTGCGGAAGTTGCAGCTACCGAGCCCTGGTGTGCCCGCTGCCCCAATGGCGGCGGAGCTGGGCTGTTGCGATGTACTGTAAAAAAATTTCATATAAACTCAAACTACATTTTTCTCAGTCCTGTATGACATTGAGTTATATGAAAATGGCAAATGCTAGTGAGCAAATCGCATATGGGACGCTGTAGGGCGCCCCAAAGACAGGGCGGAGCGGAGGTGGCGTCTGCTCCGCCCCTCACTCTAAAAAGGCATAGCGGGCACCGCAGGCCACCCCATGGACAGGGCGTAGCGAAGACGGCGTTCGCATTCGCCCCTCCCGCTAAAGCGCTCGCTTATTTGCAGTAGCGGTCGCTGGCCAGCGCCAGGGCCAGCGGATTGGGCAGTGGCAAGGGCTCGGCATGCAGACGGGCGGCCAGCAGCTCGGCGCAGAGCAGCGCCCAGGTCAGACCGCGCGACCCCATCGCCGTGGCGACCCAGGGGCTGGCCAGGCCTTCAGGCAGCGTGTGCAGCGCCTGCAGGGCCTGCGTGGGCAGCAGCGGGCCCACCAGCGGCAGCCGGTCGGTCGATGCGCAGCGCAGCTGGGCCCAGTGCTGGGCGCGCGCAAAGGCCTGCGCATCAGGCCGGTGGCCTTCCGGCAGCAGGGTTTGCAGCTTGGCCCCGTTACCGGCATGCGCTGTGGCGGCATCCTCGGCCGACGGCGGCAGTGCGGATTGGCCACGCTCAAAGCTCGATCCCATGACCCAGGCCGCGTCTGCATCCTGCCCAATGCGGAAATAGGGCACCCAGCTGCCATGGCCGTTGACGGGTTGGTGGGCCGCGGGCGCCTGGCCTTCGGCATAGCGGCCCCAACTGACCTGGCCCCGGATGGTTTGCAGCGCCTGGGCGGCGGCCAGGCTTTGGCCGTTGATGCGGATGCTGGCCGATTGCGGCCCGGCGCAGAGGACGACCAGATCGGCCTGCGCCCATTGCTGGCCTTGGCCATCGCTCAGCGACCAGAGCGGCTGGCCCTCGGCGGTCTTCAGCGCGTCGAGCGCCTGTACCTGGGCATCGCCGACAAAATGGATGCCAGGGTGGTCCAGCAAGGCCTGCACCAGCGCGGCCGGCCGCAGCCAGCCGCCGCGCGGGTGCCAAAGCGCGGGGGTATCGGCCGGCAAGCCCAGCACTTCGAGCGTGGCGGCGCTGGCCTCTTCACTCCAGTCGGCCGCCGGCGCGGCCAAGGCGTCCTTCCAGGCAGGAGGCCGTTCATGGGCGCTGCGGCGGGTGGGCACGGCCGCGGGGCTGTCGCTGTGAGCAGCGGTTTCATTGGGCGGCGTGGCGAGTTGCCTGCGCTCCAGCACCCCGGTCATCTCCCAATCTTGCCCTGCTTGCAAGAGCTGCTGCAAGCATTGCAGGCTGCAGCGCTGGCCGGCGCGGGTGATGCGCGAGAGGGGGCTGTCGTCGCTGCTGGTATGGGGCGCAAAAATGCCAGCGGGCAGCGCAGAGGCACCGGCGGCCGGATGGCTGGCGGTATCGAGCACGGTGACCTGCCAGCCGCGCAGCGCCAGCTGGCGCGCGCAGGCAGCTCCGGCAATGCCGGCGCCGACAATGGCCGCGTGCCCACCGCCGCCCGCCAGCCGCGCTGGCAGGGCCTGCGCGCCCAGCGGCCACAGCGGCGCCTTGCGCGGCTCCCACTGGGGGGCAAAGGTCGCCTGCAGGTTGTCGCGCTTGGGCGGCACGCCCGGCACCTTGCGCACCGCAAAGCCGCACTGGGCCAGGTCGCGGCGCAGTTGGGCGGCAATGGTCCAGGTCGCCAGCTGGGTGCCGCGCCGGGCGCAGCGTGCCACGGCCTTCAAGCTGTGCAGGCTCCACATATCGGGGTTGCGCGCAGGGCTGAAGCCGTCCAGGTAGATGCTGTCTGCGACCAGCTCCTGCTGGCGCAGCATGGCCTGGCTGTCGCCAATCAGCAGGCTGAGCAGCACCCGGCCACCGGCCAGGCGCAGGCGGTGCACGCCCGGCAGCAGCCCCCACCACTGGGCGGCGAGTTCTTCGGCCAGCGGCAGCAGATGGGGAAACTTGCGCGCCTGCGCCAAGAGGTCGGCCGCTGCGATCGGAAAGGCCTCGGTCGAGACAAAATGCAGCAGGCCCGGGCGGGCCGGGTCTTGCTGCCAGGCATGCCAGGTGACCAGAAAATTGAGCCCAAAGCCAAAGCCGGTCTCCAGAATGCGCCATTGCGGATGGCCCGCCCAGGCCTGGGGCAGGCCGCAGCCGGCCAGAAACACCTGCTCGGCCTGGGCCAGTGCATGGGCGGCTTCGCTGTGGTAGCGGTCACCAAAGCGGGGGCTGTAGGGCGTGCCGTCGGCCATCCATTGCACGGTCTCAGTCATGGCTTGCAAAGATTATTTCTCAAAGAAGGGGGATTGTAGGGAGTTCAGTCCCAGCGCGCGGCGCAGCATTCCCTGGATGGCGGTTTTGTGACAATTTGTTGTTAAACCCGTACTATCATGGCTCCATGCCTGATCGACCGTCTGCCCGTTCTCTTGCCGCTCACTGCTTGTGGCTCGCGCTGGCCTGTGCTGCACCCGTCCACGCCCAAACGCAAGCCCACATGCCCGCCCAGGCCCAGCCTGCCGTCTATGCCGCTGCGCAGGCAGAGCAAACGCCGATGCTGGCGACCTTGAAAAACCTGGTGCATATCGAATCGGGCAGCCGCGATTATGGCGGCGTGAGCTATATCGCCCAGGTGGCGGCCGAGCGGCTGAAAGCACTGGGCGGCGAGGTGCAGATCATTCCGGCGACGGATGTGGTGCGGCTGGAAGATACGCCCGAGCAAGTCGGCCCTATGGTGCAGGCCATCTTCAAGGGCCGGGGGCAGTCGCGCATCATGATGATTGCGCATACGGACACCGTCTACCAGCGCGGCGATGTGGACAAGCAGCCGTTCCGCATTGAGGGCGATCGCGTCTACGGCCTGGGTGTCGAGGACGAAAAGCAGGGCGTGGCGCTGGTGCTGCACAGCATCGCGATGCTGCAAAAGGTGGGCTATGACAGCTTTGGCGAGATTACCGTGCTGTTCAACAGCGACGAGGAGATCAGCTCGCCGGGCTCGCGCCGGCTGATCAGCGCACTGGCGCGCGACCAGGATGCCATTTTCTCGTTCGAGAGTGGCGGCCTGCAGGGCAGCCTGCACCTGGCCACCAGCGGCATTGGTGCCATGTTTTTGGATGTGCAGGGCAAATCGTCCCACGCCGGTGCCAAGCCGGAGGCTGGGGTGAATGCGCTCTATGAGCTGTCGCACCAGCTGCTGCAGATGCGCGATCTGTCGCAACCCGACAATGGCCTGAAGCTGAACTGGACCATCGCGCAGGCGGGCACCAGCCGCAATGTGGTGCCGCCGCATGCGCAGGCGCAGGCCGATGTGCGGGCGCTGCGGGCGCAGGACTTTCAGGCGCTGCAGGATGCGGTGCAGGAAAAAATCAAGAACCGCCTGCTGGAGGGCAGCCAGGTGACGGCCCGCTTTGAGCTGCGCCGCCCGCCGATGCAGGCGAGCGACGCCGCACGCCGCATCGCCGCGCAGGCACAAACCATTTACCGCGAGGAGCTGGGCTTGCCGCTGCATGTGAACGACGTAGCACTGGGCGGCGGCACCGATGCCGCTTTTGCCGCCCTCAACACCCGGGGTGGCGTGGTCGAGGGCATGGGCGTGTGCGGCTATGGCGCGCATGACATGTATGGCGAATACATCCTGCTGGACTGCATTGCGCCGCGCCTGTACCTGGTGGCGCGCATGGTGATGGCGCTGTCGGAGCCGCCGACCGCACCCTGATCGCCGGGTTCCAAGCAGGGGTGGGGTTCAGCCCTTTTTCTGCAGCATCTTGATGACGCTGGAGAAGTCCTCCGCGCCATGGCCGGCAATGCTGTGCGCCGCATACAGCTGGCGCGCCATGCCGCCCAGCGGGGTGCTGGCCTTCACGGTCATCGCGCTTTCCTGGGCCAGGCCCAGGTCCTTGAGCATCAGGTCGGTGCCAAAGCCGCCGGTGTAGCCGCGCGTGGCGGCGCTGGCTTCCTGCACGCCGGGGAAGGGGTTGTAGACCTCCAGTGCCCAGTTGCCGCCCGAGCTGCGGCGCATGATCTCGCTGAGCACCTTGGGGTCCAGGCCATTGGCCACACCCAGCGCAATCGCCTCGCTGGTGCCCACCATCAAAATGCCCAGCAGCATGTTGTTGCAGATCTTGGCGGTCTGGCCCGCACCCACATCGCCGGCGTGGAAGATGTTCTTGCCCATTTTCTCGAGCAGCGGACGGGCGCGCTCCAGGTCGGCTGCGCTGCCGCCGACCATAAAGGTCAGCGTACCGGCAATGGCGCCGCCGGTGCCGCCGGAGACCGGCGCATCGATAAAGCCAATGCCCAGCGCCTGTGCGGCCTTGGCCACTTTCTGGCTGGTCGCTGCTGCAATGGTGGAGCTGTCAATGATCAGCGCGCCCTTGGCAATGCCTTGCAGCAGGCCTGCCTGGCTGCCGTTGCCCAGAAACAGGCCTTCGACATGCTGGCTGGCGGGCAGCATGCTGACGATGACCTCGGCGCCTTCGACCGCCTCCTGGGCGCTGGTTGCCGCGCTGCCGCCTTCTGCCACGACCTTGGCCACCGCCTCGCGGCTCAGGTCAAAAGCGCGGACCTGGTGGCCGGCCTTGGCCAGGTTGATGGCCATGGGCGCGCCCATATTGCCCAGGCCGATAAATGCGATAGTTGCCATATTTGTCTCCTTGAAGGTGTTATTGCACAGGGTTGTGGGTTGGCATGGATAGGGAAAGACAGCGTCAGAGTTTAAAGATCGCTGTCAAACACGCTGTGGCGTTTGCGGGCGGCAGGCGCTGGGTTCGCATCGCCAGCCGCCTTGGCGGTTTTAGCTTTTTTGACCGAATGGGCCTGCTTGGCCGATGGGGCGGTGGGGGCTGCCTTGGGTTTTTTCTTCGGCGTCGCCTTGGCCCGTGGGTTAAATGCCAGCGCGGCATCGATCCAGTGCTGCCAGGCTTGCCGCGTCGCATAGGCCGCGGGCCCCACCAGAAAATAACCGACCATCAAGCCCTTGGATGACAGCGGCCGCACTCCCGGCAGTTCTGCCACCTGGGTATGGGTTTCTGGCGCCAGGCGCACCAGCAGCTCGTCGTTCTCCACGCCCAGGCACATCTTGCCGTCGACCATGAACACATGGCAGCCGAACATGGTTTTCTCTTCGACCGATACGCCCACGGCTTGCTCGGCCAGCGCCAGGCGCACGGCGTCGATGAGGCGCAGGGTTTCGGGGTCCAAAGGGCGGCGTGGCATGGTGGGATGGTGTTTGGGCAGGAGGGGAGGGGCAGTGCCTGCTTAGCGGATGGCCTCAGGCGCATCCCCATCGAGCATGCGCCGGGCGATGATGACCCGCATGATCTCGTTGGTGCCTTCCAGAATCTGGTGCACCCGGGTGTCGCGCACCAGGCGCTCGAGCGGGTACTCACGAATATAGCCGTAGCCGCCGTGCAGTTGCAGCGCATCGTTGCAGACATTGAAGCCCGCGTCCGTTGCAAAGCGCTTGGCCATCGCGCAGTAGGTGGAGGCGTCGCGCGCGCCGGCATCGAGCTTGCTGGCGGCCAGGCGCACCATCTGGCGCGCGGCGACCAGCTCGGTGGCCATGTCGGCCAGCTTGAACTGCAGCGCCTGAAAGCTCGCAATTGCCTTGCCGAACTGCTTGCGCTCCTGCATATAGCGTTGCGCCTGGGTCAGGGCGCCCTGGGCCGCGCCCACGGAGCAGGTGGCGATATTGATGCGACCGCCGTCGAGCCCCTTCATCGCAATCTTGAAGCCTTCGCCCTCGCGGCCCAGCAGGTGGTGGGCGGGAATGCGCACATTGTCAAAGCTGATCGTGCGCGTGGGCTGGCTGTTCCAGCCCATTTTTTCTTCCTTCTTGCCGTAGCTGATGCCTTCCAGGTGCGCGGGCACCGCAAAGGCGCTGATACCCGAGGCACCCGATTGCGCATCGCCCGTGCGGGCCATCAGCACCAGCATGTCGGTGGCGCCGGCCCCGCTGATAAAGGCCTTGCTGCCATTGATGACGTAGTCATGGCCGACCAGATCGGCCCGGGTCTTGAGCGAGGCGGCATCCGACCCGGCGCCGGGCTCGGTCAGGCAGTAGCTGGCGAGCTTTTGGCCGCTGGCGAGCAGGGGCCCCCACTCGTCGCGAACCGCGTCGCTCGCCCAGGTGCCCAGCATCCAGGTGGCCATGTTGTGGATCGTGATGAAGGCGGTGGTGGACGGATCCACCGCGGCAAGCTCTTCGAACATCAAGGTGGCATCGAGCCGGGGCAGCGCCAGGCCGCCGGCGTTTTCGGGCGCATACAGGCCGCAAAAGCCCAGCTCACCTGCCTTGGCAATCGCCTCACGGGGAAAGACGGCTTCGGCATCCCAGTGCGCGGCATGCGGGGCGAGCTCCGCCTGGGCAAAGGCGCGCGCGGTGTCGGCAAAGGCGCGTTGGTCTTCTGATAGCTCGAAATCCATGGGCTGGTCTCCTGTCTCTTATCGTGCTGCGCCGGGCATGGGAAGCCCGGGCAGCAGCGTTTTGTTGTGAACGCGGTTGGCTATGGTTTTTGCAGCGGCTCGGGCGGCGGGCCTTCGTGCAGCCAGACCATTAACTCCTTCTTGCGCTTGCCGATTTCGGCCACCAGGCATTCGTGGTAGCGGCGTGGCCAGTCGAGCTGGGCCTCGTGCGCGGCCTGCTGCTTTTTGCAGGTGGCAGCGCGCTGGCGTATCCACTCGTTCTGGTCGCGGCGCAAGGCAGGGCGCTCGTGCGCCGACAGTATGCGCATCACATCGGCATACAGGATGTTGTTGTCGGTATCGGCTTGCTGAAAGGCCTGCACCGCGCAGGCATTGGTTTGCTCGGTGCTGCCGCCGCTCACGCAGGCCGCACCGGCCTGGGCCAGCACGGTCTGCGGGGCGAGGGCCGCCGAGGCTGCAAAAAACAGAGCCAGCAGCGCTGGGCGGGATGCGGGGGGAATAGGCATACCTGCAATCATCGCCGCAAAACAGCAGCGGCCCAGCAAAGGGCCGCAGCTGTGCTGGGCTTACTTCAGGCTGATGGTGGTGTTCACCCCATGGGCAATGGTGCTGTCGTCAAACCAGCGGGCGGTCACGGTCTTGGTCTGCGTGTAGAACATGACGACCTGCTTGCCGTAGGGGCCCAGGTCGCCGAGCTTGGAGGCGCGGCTGCCGGTGAACGAGAACAGCGGCACGGGCACAGGGATCGGCACATTGATGCCGATCTGGCCGACATCGATCTCTTCCTGGAACTTGCGCGCAGCGGCGCCACTTTGCGTGAAGATGGCGGTGCCGTTGCCATTGGGGTTGGCATTGATGAAGGCAATGGCTTCGTCGATATCGGCGGCCTCGGCAATGCAGAGCACGGGGCCAAAGATTTCCTGGTCATAGATGGCCATGCCGGGCTTGACGCCAGAGAAGACCGTTGGGCCGACAAAGTTGCCCTTTTCAAAGCCGGCGACGGCAGGCTTGCGGCCATCGAGCTCCAGCTTGGCGCCATCGGCAATGCCGCGCTCGATCAGGCTCTCCACCCGCGACAGCGCCTGGCAGGAGACGACCGGGCCCACATCGGTGCCCGCTTCGGTACCTGCAGACACCTTCAGGGTCTTGGCCTTTTCGACCAGCTCGGGGATCCACTTCTGCGCCTCGCCCACCAGCACCACCACCGACAAGGCCATGCAGCGCTGGCCAGCGGCGCCAAATGCGGCACCCGCCAGGGCGTTGAGCGACTGCTCCTTGTTGCAGTCAGGCAGCACGATGGCGTGGTTCTTCGCGCCCATCATGCATTGCACGCGCTTGCCGTTGAGCGATGCGCGGTTGTAGACATGGGTGCCGACCTTGGTCGAGCCAACAAAGCTGATCGCCTTGATATCGGGGTGGTCGCAGATGGCGTTGACCGCGTCTTCGCCGCCGTGGATGACGTTGAGCACGCCCGGGGGCACGCCGGCTTCCAGGGCCAGCTCGCACAGGCGCATGGTCACCATCGGGTCTTGCTCGGAGGGCTTGAGCACAAAGGTGTTGCCCGTGGCAATCGCCATCGGGAACATCCACAGTGGGATCATCGCCGGGAAGTTGAAGGGGGTGATGCCCGCGCACACGCCCAGAGGCTGGTTCAGGGTATAGGTGTCGACGCCATTGGCCACATTGTTGGCCAATTCCCCCAGCTGCAGCGAGCCGATGTTGGCGGCATGCTCGACCACCTCCAGGCCCCGGAAGACATCGCCTTCGGCATCGGGCAAGGTCTTGCCTTGCTCGGCCGTCAGGATGGCGGCGAGCTCCTTCATGTTCTCGCGGATCAGCTGCTGGAGCTTGAGGAAGATGCGGGCGCGCACGCCAATGGGCGTCTTCTTCCAGGTCTTGAACGCTTCCTTGGCATTGGCCACCGCGGCGTTGATTTCTTCGGGCGTGGCAAAAGGCACGCGGGCCAGCACCTGCTGGGTGGCGGGGTTGACCACATCACGCCATTGCGTGGTCTTGGATTCGACCAGCTGGCCGTTGATCAGCAGCTTGACGGTCGGCGCCAAGGTGCTGGTGGATTGCGGTGCGTTCATGGTTTGTCTCCTGGGAATCTGGGATAGAGAGAGGCGGCAGGCTGCCCGCAGGCGGCGCACCGTTATGCACATGGTAGATGTGCGCATTCGCCCAAACAAGAGGTTGGCTGCACAGGGCTGTGCGGCGCTGCACAGTCTGCGGCTTGCAGGTGGCTTGGTGCATACTGCTTCGATCGCATGCAGCAGGGAGATTTCCATGGGTTGGTTGAACAAAATCGGTCAGCTGTTGGGCGCCAAGGCGCCTGTGCAGGGCGAACGCGCCGCCTCTGCGCTTGCGCCGGACCCCGCACCCGAGCCCACGATGGACGATTGGCAGGCCTTGTGCATGGCCCTCGGCCAAGCGCTGGCCTTGGACGATAGGGATGAACTGTGGGGCGAGGTGCGGCAGGCGATCGAGCAGCCCGCGCAGTACCTCGATCGCTTTGCCGATGAATTGGTCAACCGAGGCATGGACGAGCCCGCGCATGTGACGCCCTGGCTGGCGCTGGTCGAGGGCCTGCAACGCCGCAGCCAGAACGTCGAACTGGACTGGAAGCTGAACATGGATGACACCATCTGGGCGCTGCAGCAGCTCCGGACCGTGCAGCAGCGGGGGCTGGACCTGCAGGCGCTGGCGGGCAGCCGAGCGCTGAACCACGAGGCCTTGCAGGAGGCGGGCGACTACCTGCGTCGCCAGGGTTTGGCGCTGGTCAGTATCGACATCGATAGCGACAGCTATCCGCTGTCGGTGCTGGAGGCCAGCGCGGTTGCGCCTTTGCAGGCCTTGGCCGCGCAGGTGGGCGGTAAATTGCTGCCTTTGCACAATTAGTTGCGCAGCAGAATAACCTTTTGCCCCTGGCTGGGCTGACGCTGTTTTATCCTTGCGCACCTTCGCGGTGCGTCCGGGCCTAGGCTCGCAGGCCGCACCACCTTTCTCGCTAACGCACTGCGCTTTTTTCTCATGAGCAAACAGGCCCCAGCGGAGCAATCGGGGGCTTCGCCCGGCACCGATGACCTCCAACGCAACCTCAGCAACCGCCATATCCAGTTGATCGCCATCGGTGGCGCCATCGGCACCGGGCTTTTCATGGGCTCGGGCAAGACCATCAGCCTGGCGGGGCCCTCCATCGTGCTGGTCTACGCCATCATCGGCATCATGCTGTTCTTTGTGATGCGGGCCATGGGTGAGCTGCTGCTGTCCAACCTGCACTACAAGTCCTTCATCGATTTCTCGGACGACCTGCTGGGCCCTTGGGCCGGCTTCTTCACCGGTTGGACCTACTGGTTCTGCTGGATCATCACCGGTATTGCCGATGTGATTGCCATTTCGGCCTATGCGCAGTTCTGGTGGCCTGATTTGCCGCAGTGGGCACCGGCCATTGCCTGCGTGGCCGTGCTGCTGTCGCTCAACCTGCTGACCGTCAAGCTCTTTGGCGAGGTCGAGTTCTGGTTTGCGATGATCAAGATCGTGGCCATCGTCGCGCTGGTGGGCACGGGCCTGTACATGGTCAGCACCGGCTTTAGCTCGCCGGCCGGGCGCCAGGCGAACATTGCCAACCTCTGGAACGATGGCGGGCTCTTCCCCCATGGCGCCATGGGTTTTTTTGCCGGCTTTCAGATTGCGGTGTTTGCCTTTGTCGGTATCGAGCTGGTCGGCACCACGGCCGCCGAGGCCAAGGATCCGCACCGCACCCTGCCGCGCGCTATCAACTCGATCCCTGTGCGCATCATCATCTTCTACGTCTGCGCGCTGATCGCCATCATGGCAGTCACCCCCTGGCGCGATGTGGTGCCCAGCAAGAGCCCGTTTGTCGAGCTGTTTGTGCTCGCCGGCCTGCCGGCTGCGGCCAGCGTGATCAATTTTGTCGTGCTGACCTCGGCCGCCTCGTCGGCCAACAGCGGCGTGTTCTCCACCAGCCGGATGCTTTACGGCCTGGCGCTCAAGGGCGATGCCCCGCGCTCCTTTGGCCAGCTCTCGGTCAGCAGCGTGCCCTCGCGCGGCCTGCTGTTCTCCTGCGTCTGCCTGCTGGGCGGTGCCTTTTTGATGTGGGTGGTACCCAACCTGGTGGAAGCCTTCACGCTGGTGACCACCGTCTCGGCCATCCTCTTCATGTTTGTCTGGTCGCTGATTCTGCTGTCCTACATCAGCTACCGCAAGCAGCGCCCCGCGCTGCACCAAGCCTCCCACTACCGCATGCCCGGTGGCGTGTTCATGTGCTGGGTCTGCCTTGCGTTTTTTGCCGCCGTGCTGGTGCTGCTCAGCCTGGAGCTGGACACGCGCCAGGCGCTGATCGCGACGCCGGCCTGGTTTGTGCTGCTGGGCCTGGCCTACGCCTGGCAGCGCAAGCGCGCCAAAGCCGCCTGATCGGAGCCAGGCACGGTCCCCATCTGCTGCCCCTGTTGCAAATTTGCACAATAATGCTGTGCAACATCGACAAGGGGCTGGCATGGATTGGGATCATTTGCGCTTTTTCTGGGCCTTGGTGCAGGCCGGCACCCTGGTGGGTGCGGCCAAGGCGCTGGGCGTGGAGCACACCACAGTCTCGCGCCGCATCCAGGCGTTGGAAAAGCAGCTGGGTGCGACCTTGTTCACCCGCGAGGGCAGTGGCTACAAGCTGACCGATGCCGGCCGCCAGCTGCAGCCGCGCGCCGAAGCCATGGACCAGATTGCGCGCGGCATCGCTCCCATTGCCGCGAGCCAAAGCGCCGAGACGCCCAGCGGCGTGGTGCGCATTGGCGTGACCGAAGGCTTTGGCACCCAGGTGCTGGCCAAGCACCTGGCCTTGCTGGCCCAGCGCTACCCCTTGCTGACGATCGACCTGCTGGCCGTGCCGCGCATGCTGCAGCTCTCGCGCCGCGAAGCCGATATCGTCATCTCGCTCGAGCGTCCAGTGCGCGATACCGTCGTCACCAGCCGCCTGACCGAGTACCGGCTGTACCTCTATGGCCAGCGTGAATACCTGGCGCGCCACCCGCTGATCACCTCGACCGAGGGCCTGGCCAGCCACCGCTTTGTGCACTATGTCGATGACCAGCTGTTCACCAAGGAGCTGCAGTTCCTCGACAGCCTGAGCGCGCCTCAGCGCTTTAGCTTTCGCAGCACCAGCATCCTGGCGCAGTACACCGCCGTGCGCACGGGCGCGGGCTTGGGCGTGCTGCCGGGCTTTCTGGCCGACAAGGATCCCTTGCTGCAGCGCGTGCTGCCCGAGCAGGCGCAGTTCACCCGCACCTTCTGGATGTCGATGCCGCCCGAGCTGCGCTCGGTGCCGGGTATCCAGGTGGTGTGGCGCTTTTTGCAGGCCACGGTGCAGGAGCAGCAGGACCTGCTGCTGTGCTGATCGCTGGCGCATAAAAAAAACCGGCTGCCAAGGCAGCCGGTTCGTCGCGGACCAAGGCGAGGTTTACATGTTGTTGGGCAGCACGGTGACGATCTGGGGGAAGAACCAGAGAATCACCAGGGCCAGCACCATCAGCGCAAAGTAGGGTGCGCAGACGCGTGCCAGGTAGGTGATCTGCTTGCCTGTCATGCCTTGCAGCACAAAGAGGTTGAAGCCCACCGGCGGCGTGATCTGCGCGGTCTCCACGGTGATCACCAGGAAGATGCCGAACCACAGCGGATCGATGCCCGCGGCCTGGATGATCGGCAGCACCACACCCATGGTCAGCACGATGGTGGAGATGCCATCGAGGAAGCAGCCGATCAGGATGTAGAAGATGCCCAGCACGATGATCAGCATCGCAGGCGACAGGTTGAGGCTGCCGACATACTCGGCCAGCTGGCGCGGCAGGCCGATATAGCCCATCGACAAGGTCATGAAGGCGGCACCGGCCAGGATCAGCGCGATCATGCAATACAGGCGCGTGGCACCAAACAGCGAGTCCTTGAAGTTCTTCCAGGTGAGCGCCCCTTGCGCCGCAGACAGTACGAGCGAGCCCACCACGCCAATGGCAGCCGCTTCGGTCGCCGTGGCAATACCGGTGTAGATGCTGGCAATGACCGAGGCGATCAGCAGCACCACAGGAATCAGGTGGCGCGACTCGTGGAGCTTTTGCTTGAAGCTCATCGTGCTGTCGGCCTTGGGAATCTTGTTCGGGTTGAGCAGCGCCCAGAACACGATCCAGCCGCTGAACATCAAAGCCAGCATGATGCCGGGCAACACGCCGGCCATGAAGAGCTTGGAGATCGACATCTCGGCAGCGACGCCGTAGACGATCAGGATGATCGAGGGCGGAATCAGCAGACCCAGCGTGGCAGGGCCGCCCAGCGAGCCGATGACCATGTTCTCGGGGTAGCCGCGCTTCATCAGCTCGGGCACATTCATCTTGCCCACCGTGGCGCAGGTCGCGGCCGACGAGCCCGACACCGCCGCAAAAATCGTGCAACCGATCACATTGGTGTGCAGCAGGCGGCCAGGCAGCAGGTTGACCCAGGGAGCCAGGCCCCGGAACATGCTCTCCGATAAATTCGTGCGGTAGAGAATCTCACCCATCCAGACAAACAGCGGCAGCGCCGTTAGGGTCCAACTGCTGGCCGAGCCCCAGATGGTGATCGCCATCGCATCCCCGGCGGCGCGGGCGGTAAAGAACTCCATGCCGAACCAGGCGACCCCGGCCAGGGTCAGGCCCACCCAGACGCCGCCGCCCAGCAGGATCAGCAGCACCACGATCAGCGCAATGCTGGCGGTAATTTCATTCATGGTGGGCGTCCTCCTTGGCCACAGGTTTGCGTTTGCCCATCAGCTCCAGCACCAGCTCGTCGCAAAAGGCGATAAAAAACACCAGGGTGCCCAGTGCCATGAAAATTTGGGGAATCCACAGCGGCGTCGCATCGATGCCCACGGAGATATCGTCGATCTCCCAGGATTGCCAGACCAGGCGTGCGGCGTAGAACGCCAAAAAGCCCGAGAGGATGGTCGCGATGCCCAGGGCAATCACTTCCATGGTTTTCAGGGCGCCACCTTTGAGCGCGCCCAGCAGCAGGGTCACGCGGATGTGCTCACCTTTTTTGAGGGTGCTGGCCAGGGCCATGAAGCCCGCTCCCGCCATGGCGTAACCGGCGTAGGAATCGGTGCCGGGTGCACTGAAGCCGATCAGGCGGCTGACCACGGTGAGCAGCACCATCACGAGGATGCCGATCATCGACAGCCCCGCCAGCCAGGCAGAGGCGTCATACAGTCCATTGAGTAGCTTGCGCATGCTTGTCATTCAAAGCAGTAAGGGTTGCTGACTGTGCAGCCCGCCAGGACCAGGCCGGTGGGCTGCAAAGACAAGGGGCCGTGGCTTACTTGGAGGCCTGGTAGGCGTCCAAAATGGCCTTGCCTTCGGCGCCGGCCTTGTCGGTCCATTCCTTGATCACGGTCTCACCGACCTTGGCCAGGTCTGCCTTGAGCTGGGCCGATGGCTGCTCGATGCTCATGCCGCCTTGCTTCAAGGTCGCCAGCGACTTGGCATCGACTTCCTTCGATTCCTTCCAGCCGCGCTCTTCAGCGGCAGCGGCAGCCTTGAGCACCGCGTCTTGCTCTGCCTTGCCCAGCGCGTTGAAGGCCTTCTTGCTCACGGTCACGGCGTTCTTGGGAATCCAGGCCTGCACGTTGTAGTAGTACTTGAGGTTTTCAAACAGCTTGTTGTCGGCGCCGGTGGCCGACGAGGTGATCAGGCCATCGACCACGCCAGTGGCCAGCGCCTGGGACAGCTCGGCCTCTTGCACGGTGGCCGGTTGCGCGCCAATCAGCTCGCCAATGCGGGCGGTGGTGGGCGAGTACACGCGCCACTTCATGCCCTTGAGGTCCGCTGCCGAGCTGATGGGCTTTTTGGTGTAGATGCCCTGCGGTGGCCAGGCCACCGAATACAGCAGCACCTGGCCTTGCTTGTCCAGCAGCTTTTGCAGCGCCGGCTTTTGGGCCTGGTAAAGCTTGAACGCTTCGTCGTAGTTGTTCACCAGGAAGGGCAGGCCGTCAACACCGAAGATCTGCGATTCGTTCTGGAAGCTCACCAGAAAGAATTCACCCATCTGGGCATTACCGGTTTGCACGGCGCGCTTGATTTCGGGCATTTTGAATAGCGATGCACCAAAATGGGGCGTGATCTTGAGTTTGCCGCTGGTCGCTGCGTCCACGTCCTTGACGAACTGCTCGTTGTTTTTGGAGTGGAAGTTAAATGGCGCATACGCGGTGGCGAAATCCCATTTGGTTTGGGCAGCGGCTGCGGTGGCAAATCCGATGCTGGCAACCAGGGTGGCGGTGGCACAAAAAACTCGACGCTTCATGACGGCTCCTTCTAGAGACAAATAGGGCGCAGCGGATGCTGCCCGGGATGAATACGATCAACAGCCACAGCAGAGCGTGCAGCAACTGCTATGCTGGTGAATTGTTTGCCAAAATTAACAGTTATTGCAAAGTCGCGCTATACGGGGTTTCAACAATAATTAAATTTTGTAGGTTTCAAATTTTCTTTTGTGGGATGTGTTATTAAAAATTGTTCAACGATTTTTGATTTTGAGCGAACACGCCCATGCATTTTGCTGTCATTGTTTCCTAGGGTTTATGCTAGGTTTGTCTGAAACTGGGGCCGATGCGCAGTTCCGGCGGCAGGGTATGCAACTGGTATCCAGAGCGGCAAAAGCCTGGCCGATACAGGCGAAAAAAAACCACCGTCGCGGCTTGCGCGCGGTGGTGGCTGGAGGGTATCAGTTAGGGCGCTCGCTGGGTCATCAGCCTTTGCTGGCGCCGTCCGTTGCGGGCTTGTCCGCAGCGCGATCGCTAGTGCTTGCCACCGCTGCAGCGCTGGTGCTGCCTGGCTTGGGCGCTTGCCAGCCGACGAATTGGGGGTAGATGGCGGCCACGCCCGCGCCATTGAAATCCCAGCCCTTGCACTGCCCCAGATGGCGCGGTGGCTGGTCCGATTGGGGGCGGGTAAAGGCCTGGTTCACGCTCTGGAAAGCGGCGGTCGCCATGTTGAACAACAGCTCGCGCATATGGGTGCAGCCCTCGATATGGCCGAGGTTGGCCTCGATGGCCTTGCGCCAACCCCGGGCCATGCAGCAGCCGACCATTTTCTGCATGGCAGGCAGGGCCAGCGGGCACTCGCCCAGTGGGTGCGCATCCATCGCGACTTCGATGGCAACCACTGTAAGTGTTGTATCAATGGTACAGCGAATCCACATATGGTGAATGGGCTCTCCGGCTTTGCGTTTGCGCTCGCCGGACAGCACCAGGTCATAGGCTTTCGTATCCACCAGCTCGCCTTCGACATCCCACAGGCCATCTTCGCGCGCAAAGCTGCGGTAGCGCACATCACGCAAATGTTTGGGGACTCGGTTGGGGACGGGAGACAAAGGCATGGAAAGAGGGTGTCGCGGTGGGATTGTTGTTGTGGATGACCCAGCTTGGTGCAGACCAGCGCTTGGTGGACGGCGCTGCGATGCCCACCGTGCTGATCACTATGGGGCTGTTGCTGCGGGCTGTCTGTGCAGCAGGTGACAGGCCGGCTGTGTGCTGCGCGCAGCCCCCCATTGTAAAAACAATCACGCCGCCGCTGCAGAGCAGGGGCGGCGCTGGGGGGGAGGGCGGGTGGATCGCCCCCAGGTCCGTATCAGCCGTGGCGGATGGCGACGGTCTTCAGCGTGGTGAATCCATACAGCGCCTCAAAGCCCTTCTCGCGGCCATGGCCGCTGGCCTTGGTGCCGCCAAAGGGCAGCTCCACGCCGCCGCCGGCGCCGTAGTTGTTGATGAAGACCTGACCGCTGCGCAGGCGCTTGGCCACGCGGAACTGGCGGCCGCCATCGCGCGTCCAGACGCCGGCGACCAGGCCGAACTGGGTGGCGTTGGCCATCTTGATGGCTTCTTCTTCGCTGTCGAAGGCCATGGCGCTCAGCACAGGCCCAAAGATCTCTTCCTGGGCCAGGCGGTGGTCCACCGGCACATCGCGCAGCAAGGTGGGGGCCTGGTAGTAGCCGCCTTCGGGCGCCTCGTCGATGATCTGGCCTTGGGCGACGACGGAGATGCCGTCGTTGTGCGCATCGCTCAGAAAGTCCCAGACGCGTTGCTGCTGGGTCTGGCGGATCAGCGGGCCCAGGTCCAGGTCCAGGCTGGCGGGGCCAACGCGCAGCGCTTCGAAGGCGCTGCCCAGGCGAGCGAGCAGGGTTTCGTAGATGCTGCGCTCGACCAGCAGGCGCGAGCCGGCCGAGCAGGTCTGGCCGGAGTTCTGGATGATGGCGTTGATGATGGTGGGGATGGCGGCATCCAGATCGGCATCGGCGAACACGATCTGCGGGCTCTTGCCGCCCAGCTCCAAGGTGCAGGGGCAGTGGCGCTCCGCAGCCGCTTGCTCGATCAAGGTGCCGATGCGGGGACTGCCGGTAAAGCTGATGTGGTCCACATCGGGGTTGCGCGCCAGCGCATCGCCCACCTCATGGCCAAAGCCGGTGACGATGTTGATCGCCCCGGCAGGAAAGCCCACGTCAGCGGCCAGCTGCGCCACGCGGATGAGGCTCAGGCACGCATCTTCCGAGGGCTTGACCACGCAGACATTGCCCGCTGCCAGCGCCGCGCCCACGCAGCGGCCAAAAATCTGCATCGGGTAGTTCCAGGGCACGATGTGGCCGGTCACGCCATGGGGCTCGCGCCAGGTCAGCACGCTGAAATCGTTGGGGTAGGGAATGGTCTCGCCATGCAGCTTGTCGGCCGCGCCCGCATAGAATTCGAAATAGCGGCCCAGGGCCAGCGCATCGGCCTTGGCCTGCTTGGTCGGCTTGCCGCAGTCGCGCTGCTCGATGGCGGCGAGTTCGTCGGCGTGCTCGAGCACCTTGGCCGACAGGCGCATCATCAGGCGGCTGCGCTCGGCCGGGCTGGTCTTGCGCCACACGTTGTCGTAGCACAGGCGCGCAGCTTGCACCGCGTGGTCCACGTCCTCCGCATTGCCGCGCTGGATTTCATCAAAAGGTTGGCCGTCCGAGGGGTCAATGACAGGGATGGTCTTGCCCGACAGCGAGGGCACAGAGGCGTTGGCGATGTAATGCAATTGCATGGCGTGGTTCCGTTATGGGTGCAATAGGCGGCAGAGTCTGCCAGGCGGCAGGCTCGAAACGGCCCCCACGATAGCGCAGGAATGGGGCTGCGCCTACCGGGATGAGCCCGCGGTTGTCACGGGTTTGACCGCCCCATTTGCCCAGGCGCTAGGCATTTTTTGGCCAATGGCTGGCCAATGCACCTAAAATCACGGGGTTTTGCCGCTGGCGGGCCGCTCGCGTGCTGTCGGCCCTCCATTCAATTGACCTCATAGGAATCGCATGTCCTTCGAAAAACTGACCCCTGGCTCCAAGGCCCCTGATGTCTTCAATGTTGTGATCGAAATCTCGGCCAACTCCGCTCCTGTGAAGTACGAAGTGGACAAGGATTCGGGCTGCGTGTTCGTGGACCGCTTCCTGGGTACCGCCATGCACTACCCGGTGAACTACGGCTATGTGCCCCAGACCCTGTCGGGTGACGGCGACCCCGTGGACGTGCTGGTGATGACGCCTTTCCCCCTGCCTACCGGCGTGGTGGTGCCTTGCCGCGCGATCGGCATCCTGCACATGGAAGACGAGTCCGGCGTGGACGGCAAGGTGCTGGCCGTGCCCACCCAAAAGCTGCTGCCTGCCTACGACAAGATCAACCACCTGAGCGACATCCATGACCTGGTGCTCCAGCAGATCTCGCACTTCTTCGAACACTACAAGGACCTGGAAAAGGGCAAGTGGGTGAAGGTGCTGGGCTGGAAGGGTGTGGACGAAGCCCACAAGGAAATCGTGGACGGCATCGCCAACTACAACAAGTAAGCAGACGCCGCCTGCTGGGGCCCTGCGGCACTGGCCGGGCAACGCTGACGAAAGCCGGTTTTTAACCGGCTTTTTGTTTTGGGGCGACGCGCCAGGCGCTAAGCTGGCGGGCATATAAAAGCGAAGGAGCGAGCAAGTGGCCGATATTGTCGATTGCGTGGTGATTGGTGCGGGTGTGGTGGGGCTGGCTGTCGCCCGCGAGCTGGCCTTGGCCGGGCGTGAGGTGCTGGTGCTGGAGGCGCAGGATGCCATTGGCACGGGCACCAGCTCGCGTAACAGCGAGGTGATCCACGCGGGCATCTACTATGCCCAGGGCTCGCGCAAGGCGCGCTGGTGCGTGGAGGGCAAGGCCTTGCTGTATGCCTACTGCCAGGAGCGCGGTATTGACCACCAGCGCTGCGGCAAGCTGATCGTGGCCACGTCGGAAGCGCAACGCGCCAAGCTGCAGGACATTGCCCGCCATGCCGCTGCCAACGGGGTGGATGACCTGGTGCCGCTCAGCCGCGAGGAGGCCAGGGCCATGGAGCCCGCGCTGGAATGCGTGGCCGCGCTGCATTCGCCCAGCACCGGCATTGTCGACAGCCACGGGCTGATGCTGAGCCTGCAAGGCGATCTGGAAAACGCCGGTGGCATGGTGGTGTTCAACAGCCCGCTGGCCACTGCCCGTTGCGAGGAGGGCGGCATCGTTCTGCGCACCGAAGACGGCACCGAGCTGCAGGCCAGGACCGTGGTCAATGCCGCAGGTCTGTGGGCGCCTGACTTGGCGCGCAAGTTTGCAGGCGCTGATCTGTCGCAGCTGCCAGTCGCCCACTACGCCAAAGGCAATTACTTCACGTTGGGTGGCCGCGCGCCATTCAAGCAGCTGATCTACCCCGTCCCCGAGGTGGGCGGCCTGGGTGTGCACCTGACCCTGGACCTGGGCGGCCAGGCCAAGTTTGGCCCGGATGTGCAATGGGTGGACAGCGCCGATGACCTGGTGGTGGACCCGGCACGGGGTGAGGCCTTTTATGCTGCCGTGCGCCGCTACTGGCCTGGCCTGCAAGATGGCGCGCTGGTCGCAGGTTACGCCGGTATCCGGCCCAAGATCACTGGCCCGGGCGCGCCCGATGCCGATTTTGTGCTGCAAGGGCCCGAAGTGCATGGCGCGCCGGGCCTGTTCCACTTGCTGGGCATCGAATCGCCCGGGCTGACCAGCTGCCTGGCCATTGCCAAGGCGGTCAATGAGGCGGTGGCCCAGGAAGCGGCTTGACCGCCGTCAAGGGGCAGACGCGCAGGACCTTCGATGCGCACATAAATGCGACAAAAGCCACAGTTTGACGGCGATAGTCGGAATCTTCTGACAGGCAGGGGTGCATATCGGAACCCGGGGCCGCAGCTTTCTCCGTTAACATGTAACGGAGCGAATGCCATGCAGCAGCCAGCCTTGGCTGCGCAGGGCGGATGCGGAACTTTCCTGTAGCCTGACCAAGAAAAGGATGATGAACATGCGTAAATCCAATTTGCTGAGCGATACCGTTGAGAATGCCCAGGCTGATCTGGAAAAACTGGTGAGCGATCTGCGCGGCGTGCTGTCGAGCAAGGACCTGGACGGCGTGCCCGACATCAAGCAACTGCGCCAACGCCTGGAAGACAGCGCCGGTGATGCCCGTGAGGGCGCCGTGCGCGCGGCCCAAGAAGCCGCCCGCCAGGCCAAGGAAGCTGCGCTGGCTGCTGACCGCTACGCCCATGACGAGCCATGGCGTGTTGCCGGTGCAGCGCTGGCCGTCGGCGCGTTGATCGGTTTTATCTTCTCGCGCCGCTAAGCTGAGCCCGAAGCCAGCGTGGGCCCCATGGCCGCGCTGGCAAGGCCCGCCGGGCCGACACCAAGAACAAGGGGCACGCAGGTGCCCCATATGCACGAGGAGAGTCCATGAACTGGTTGTCTGTGCTGGGCGTCGATGACATGCTGGCGCGTTTTCGCGCCTTGCTGTCGGAAAGCGCCATAGCGGCTGAAGACCGAATGGATCTGCTGGCCATTGAATGGCAGGAGCAGAAAAAGAACCTGATCTGGCTGGTCCTGATGGGTTTGGTGGTCGCGGGTCTGACCATTGTGGCCCTGACGGTGCTCTCGGGCGCCATCATCATTTCGTTCTGGGATACGCCCAACCGCATGCTGGCCACCTGGTTGGTCGCCGGTGTCTGGCTGGTGCTGTGGCTGGGTGTGCTGGCCTTTTTGTACCTGACCACGAAGAAGGCGGCCAACCCCTTCCAACTGACCAAGACCGTGCTGCGCCAGGACTGGCAAGCGGTCAAGGGCCGTCTCAAGTAATGCAGGGGACCCAAGCGATGATCAACCCAAGCAAAGACGCGGAGCTGCAACTGCTGCAGGCCACAGACCCTGAGGCCCGGGAAGTGCTGCTGCGCATCCAGAACCAGCGCGAGCGCCTGGATGGCCGCCGCCTGGCGCGTGAACAAGCCTTGGCGCTGCGCCGCGATGCCACCGGCGGCCAGCACCACCCCATGGCCTATGGCACGCTGGCCGAGCGCCTGATCAGCTTTGGCCGCGAGCATCCGCTGGTCTGCGCTGGCCTGGTCGGCGCCGGCTTGCTGCTGGGGCCGCGCAAGCTCATTCGCATGGCCACCATTGCGATGCCGATTGTGATGAAGCTGCGCCGCAACCACTGAGTGGCGTCTTGCGCGGTGCCTCCGCGCTGCGATCGCGCTGCTCGGTATCTACCGACCCCCTGAGACCGCCATGCCGCGATGCATGGCGGTTTTTTTGTGCCACATCGGCCTACGCATATTCCCGAAGATAGGGACTGCCCGCTTGCTGCCGGCGATCGCGTGGCGAAAAATGGCTTTCAAGCGCCGCTGATGTGGGTAGAATGCGCGGCGCGCTGTGTATATACGCATTGCGTGTTGCGCTTGTTTTGTGTGTGTTCTGCTGCTGCAAGCGCTGTTGCTTGTCGGCCAGCTGCACTTTGCTGCTCTTAATGCAGTAGCGGCCACAAGCGAGTGCAGCACGTTGGCACAAGACATGGTACAGAACTTGCTTCTCTCGCCCGCCCACTTGGATGGCAAGTGGATCTCACCCCTAAGGAGTTTCTTAATGACTACACGGCGTCGTATTGTTCAAACCTGCCTGGCTGCACTGCCCCTCGCGCTGGCTGGCCTGTCGGCTGCACCGGCCTGGGCGCAGACCAAGGTGAAGGTCGCGGCGGTCTACACCGTGCCGTACGAGCAGCAATGGGTCAGCCGCATCCATGAGGCACTGAAGGCCGCCGAGGCGCGGGGTGAGATCGAGTACAAGTCCAGCGAAAACGTGGCCAATGCCGACTACGAGCGCGTGATGCGCGAGTACGCCACCGGCGGCGCGCAGCTGATGTTTGGTGAGGTGTTTGGCGTGGAAGCGGCCGCGCGCAAGGTTGCCAAGGACTTTCCCAAGACCGCCTTTGTGATGGGCTCGTCGGGCAAGATCCAGGCGCCCAACTTCAGCGTGTTCGACAACTACATCCAGGAGCCTGCCTACCTGTCGGGCATGGTCGCTGGCGGCATGAGCAAGACCAACAAGATCGGCATGGTCGGCGGCTTCCCCATCCCCGAAGTCAACCGCCTGATGCACGCCTTCATGGCGGGCGCCAAGGAAACCAATCCCAAGGTGGAGTTCACCGTCAGCTTCATCAACAGCTGGTTTGATCCACCCAAGGCCAAGGAAGCGACCTTTGCGATGATCGACAAGGGCGCCGATGTGCTCTACGCCGAGCGTTTTGGCGTGAGCGATGCAGCCAAGGAAAAGGGCAAGCTGGCCATTGGCAATGTGATCAACACCCAGGCGCAGTACCCCGACACCGTGGTGGCCTCGGCCCTGTGGCACATGGAGCCGAGCGTCGAGCGCGCGATCAAGGCGGTCAGGGACGGCAGCTACAAGGCCGAGGACTACGGCCCGTACTCGATGATGAAGTACAAGGGCTCCTCGCTGGCACCGTTTGGCACCTTCGAGAAAAAGCTGCCGGCGGACCTGATCGCCAAGGTGCAGGCCAAGCAGGCCGATATCCTGTCGGGCAAGTTCGTCGTGAAGGTCGACGACTCGCAGCCCAAGTCCACGGCCAAGTAAGCCGGGCCTGGATTGCCTAGGCGCAGCGCTATAGCAGCTCGGCGCCACCAACTTCCAGCTCCGGCCCATGCCGGGGCTGTTTTTGTGCCAGCTGCCAGGCCCCGTCGCCTGCCCAGCGAACCCAGCGGCCTGTTGCCCATGTCTCCTCCAAGTTCCTCTCCTGTTGTGCTCCAGCTGCACGGCATCACCAAACGCTTTGGCCCGCTGGTAGCCAATGACGCCATTTCGCTGACCCTGCATCGGGGCGAGATCGTGGCCTTGCTGGGCGAGAACGGCGCGGGCAAATCCACCTTGATGTCGATCCTGTTTGGCCACTATGTGGCCGATGAGGGGCGCATTGAGGTGATGGGCCAGCCGCTGCCGCCGGGCCAGCCGCGCGCCTCGCTGGCTGCGGGCATCGGCATGGTGCACCAGCACTTTGCGCTGGCCGACAACCTGAGTGTGCTGGACAACATCATGGTGGGCAGCGAATCGCTGCTGCGCCTCAAGTCAGCCAAGCGCCAGGCCCGCGCCAAACTGGTCGAGGTCGCACGCCAGTTTGGCCTGGTGGTGGACCCCGATGCACGGGTGGGCAACCTGTCGGTGGGCGAGCGCCAACGGGTGGAAATCCTCAAGGCGCTGTACCGGGGCGCCAGGATCTTGATTCTGGACGAGCCCACGGCCGTGCTGACCCCGCAGGAGAGCGAGGCGCTGTTTGCGACCTTGTCCCAGATGGTGGCCCAAGGCCTGTCGATCATCTTTATCAGCCACAAGCTGGGCGAAGTGCTGCGCGTGGCCGACCGCGTGGCCGTGCTGCGCCACGGCAAGTTGGTGGCCGAGGCGCCGACCGCAGGCACCACGCAGGCGCAGCTGGCGCAGTGGATGGTGGGCGAGGCGGTGAGCCTGCCCGAGCGCCAACCTGCCGCCAAGGTGGGCGACGAAGTCTGCAGCCTGCGCAATGTGCACACCACGGCCTCGGCCAAATCCACCGCGCGCGATCGCCTGGTCGATGTGTCGCTGGTGCTCAAGGCCGGGGAGATGGTGGCGATTGCCGGTGTTTCGGGTAACGGCCAGGTGGCCTTGGCCGATATGCTCTGCGGCATGCGCCGACCGGGCCAGGGCACGGTGCAGTACCTGGGCGCGCCGATGCCGGCATCGGCCGTGGCCCTGGTCGCCCAGGGCGTGGCGCGCATCCCGGAAGACCGCCATGGCACCGGCGTGGTCGGTGACTTGCCGGTGTGGGAAAACGCCGTGTCCGAGCGGCTGCGCAGCCCCTGGTTTTCGCGCTGGGGCTGGGTGCGCCGTGCACAGGCGCGCAGCCAGGCCCAGCATGTGTCGAAGCAGTTCGATGTGCGCGGCGGCGGTCTCGATGCACCGGCCCGTTCGCTGTCGGGCGGCAATATGCAAAAGCTGATTCTGGGCCGGGCGCTGTTGGCACCCCAGGGCGCCGAGGGCATGGCGCCGCGCCTGATCGTGGCGCACCAGCCCACCTGGGGCCTCGATATTGGCGCGGTGCGCTTTGTGCACCAGCAACTGCTGGCCGCGCGCGATGCCGGCGCCGCGGTGCTGCTGATCTCGGACGACCTGGACGAGGTGCTGGCCCTCGGAGACCGCATCGGCGTGATGCACGAGGGGCATCTGTCACCCGTGCTGCCTTTTGCGGACTGGAGCCGCGAGACCATCGGTCTGGCCATGGCCGGATCTCCTATGACAGCGCCTGCGCGCCAGGGCTGAGAGACTGCAATGCGTATAGAAAAAAGAGCAACCCCCTCGACGCTGGCCATGGTGGCTGCGCCCCTGGGTGCGGTGGTGTTTACCTTGGCCATCAGCGGCTTGCTGGTGCTGTGGGCGGGCGCGCCCGTCGGTGCGACCTATGTGGCGCTGTTCAAAGGGGCCTTTGGCTCGCTGTTTGCGCTGTCTGAGACCTTGACGCGCGCCGTGCCGCTGATCCTGACCGGTCTGGCTGCAGCGGTGGCTTTCCGGGCGCGGCTGTTCAATATCGGTGCCGAAGGCCAGCTCTATGCCGGCGCAGTGGCTGCCGTGGCCGTAGGCGGCATGCATGGCGGCACGGGCTTTGAGCTGCCCATTTATCTGCTGTTTCCGCTGATGCTGCTGGCTGCCGCACTGGCTGGCGCGGCCTTGCTGCTGGGCCCGGCCTTGATGAAGACCAAGCTGGGTGTTGACGAGGTGGTGACCACCTTGCTGCTGAACTTTGTCATGCTGCTGGCCGTGTCCTACCTGCTCGATGGCCCGATGAAAGACCCGATGGCGATGGGCTGGCCGCAGAGCGTCGCGCTGCAGGGCGACCTGGAGCTGGGCAAGCTGATTGTGCAGACCCGTTTGCATAACGGCTTGCTGATGGCGGTGGGCCTGGCGGTCGCGCTGTGGCTGCTGCTGCAGCGGGCGGTGCCGGGTTTTGACATCCGCGCAGCCGGCGCCAACCCCCGCGCGGCAGCCTTTGCCGGCGTGCCGGTGACCCGCACGGTCGTACTGGTCGCGCTGCTGTCGGGCGGGCTCGCGGGCCTGGCTGGCGCCATCGAGGTGGCGGGCCGCACCAGCTACCTGACACTGGACATGTCACCCGGCTATGGCTACAGCGGCATCGTGATTGCGATGCTGGCCGGCCTGCACCCGCTGGGTGTGGTGGCCTCGGCCGTATTTGTCGCCGGCATGCTCGTGGGCGCCGACAGCATGAGCCGCGCCGTCGGCGTGCCCAATGCGATTGCCGATGTGATCGTGGCCGCCTCGCTCTTGTCGGTACTGGTGGCCAGCCTGATGACCCAATACCGCCTGCGCAGAAAGTGAGCGCTGTGATGTTGAAACCCCTAAAACAAACGCCAGTGCGAGGTGCATCATGAGCGATGTGATGGATATTTTGGCCAATGCGTCTTTTTGGGTGGCCGTGCTGCGCACCGCTACGCCGCTGCTGCTGGGCACGCTGGGGGTGCTGCTGTGCGAGCGCGCTGGCGTGCTGAACCTGGGCATCGAGGGCATCATGGTGGCCGGTGCCTTTACTGGTTGGCTGACCGTGTATGCCGGCCACGGCCTGTGGACGGGCGTGCTGGTCGCGGCACTCACCGGCGCGGTGCTGGGCAGCCTGCATGCCTGGCTGACGGTGGGCCTGGCGCTGTCGCAGCATGTCTCGGGCCTGGGCATCACGATGCTGGCGACGGCCTTGTCGTACTACGGCTACCGCGTGAGCTTTCCCAAGGTGAACACGCCACCCACGATCACGCCGTTTGAGGCGATGGACTGGCTGCCGATTCCGATTCTGGGCGACCAGACCGCCTTGACCTTGCTGGCTTTGCTGCTGGTGCCGCTCTTGGCCTGGGTGCTGTTTCGCACGCCTTTGGGTTTGGCGGTGCGCATGGTGGGCGAGAACCCGCAGGCCGCAGAAGGCCAGGGCGTGGCCGTGATGGCGGTGCGCAGCGGTGCGATCATTGCAGGCTCGGCGCTGATGGGCGTGGCGGGTGCGTTTTTGACGCTGTCGGCCTTCAACGCGTTTTTCTTCAACATGGTCAACGGCCGGGGCTGGATCTGCGTGGCGCTGGTGGTGTTTGCCTCCTGGCGGCCAGGCAAGGCTTTGCTCGGCGCGCTGCTGTTTGCGTTCTTCGACGCACTGCAGCTGCGGCTGCAGCAGTCGGGCGATGGCCTCGTGCCCTACCAGTTCTATCTGATGCTGCCATACCTGCTGTCGATCCTGGCGCTGGTGCTGGTGGCCCGCAAAGCCGCCTACCCACAGGCTTTGATGAAACCCTACCGCAAAGGTGAGCGCTGAGCCGCGCTTTGCGCTCCACGATGCAGACCCTGGTCTGCCTACAAGGATAAAAAATGCTTGATTTATTGATTCACAATGCCAGCTTGCCCGATGGCCGCAAGAACATGTCGGTGGCTGTGCAGGACGGCAAGATTGCCGAGGTGAGCGAGGGCCTGCAGGCGCCCGCTGCCGAGGTGGTGGACGCCCAGGGCCTGCTGCTGAGCCCACCCTTTGTGGACCCGCATTTCCACATGGATGCGACCCTGAGCTACGGCATGCCGCGTGTCAACGAAAGCGGCACCTTGCTCGAAGGCATTGCGCTGTGGGGCGAGCTCAAACCCCAGCTGACGCATGAGGCGCTGGTCGAGCGTGCCTTGGCCTACTGCGACTGGGCGGTGGCGCGCGGCCTCCTGGCCATCCGCAGCCATGTGGACACCAGCGATCCGAGCCTGCTGCCGGTCGAAGCGATGCTCGATGTGCAAAAGCGCGTGGCGCCCTATATCGACCTGCAGCTGGTGGCCTTTCCGCAAGACGGCGTGCTGCGCACACCGGGCGGGCTGGACAACCTCAAGCGCGCGCTGGACCTGGGCGTCGATGTCGTCGGCGGCATTCCGCACTTTGAGCGCACCATGGCCGATGGCGCCGAGAGCGTGCGCATTCTCTGCGAGCTGGCCGCCGAGCGCGGCAAGCGGGTGGACATGCACTGCGACGAGTCGGATGACCCGATGTCACGCCATGTGGAGACCCTGGCCTACCACACCCAGCGCCTGGGCCTGCAGGGCCGCGTGACCGGCTCGCACCTCACCTCCATGCACAGCATGGACAACTACTACGTCAGCAAGCTGATGGCACTGATGGCCGAGGCGCAGTTGGGCGTTGTCAGCAACCCCTTGATCAATATCACGATCCAGGGCCGCCATGACAGCTACCCCAAGCGCCGGGGCATGACGCGCGTGCCCGAGCTGATGGCCGCGGGCCTCACGGTGGCATTTGGCCATGACTGCGTGATGGACCCCTGGTACAGCCTGGGTTCGGGCGACGCGCTAGAGGTGGCCAGCATGGGCTTGCATGTGGCGCAGATGACCAGCCGCGCGGGCATGCAGCAATGCTTTGATGCCATCACCCTGAACCCCGCACGCTTGCTGGGCCTCCAAGGCTATGGCATCGAGCAAGGTGCAAATGCCGACTTTGTGCTGCTGCATGCCAAGGACCCGGCCGAGGCGCTGCGCCTGAAGGCCACGCGCCTGGGCGTATGGCGCCGTGGCCAGCGCATTGCCAGCACGCCGGCACCGGTGGCCACGTTGAATGTGCCAGGGCGCCCAGCCAGCACCACGCTGCTGAGCGCGCGCTAATCGGCAGCTTTCAGCGCTGTTGCAAGCGCTTGCGGATGGGCTCGAACTCGGGGGTCGCGCTGCGCTTGACCGGATCGGGCAGGCCTTTTTCCATCGCCTCCCAGTAGCGCCAGTGCACCTTGGCCTGGCCCAGTTCGTAGTCCATCGCATCCCAGGCATCTTCCCGAAAGCTGTAAAAGGCCCAGTGGTAGCGCTTGTCCTCGGCATAGGACAGAACATCGTCCAGGTACTGGCTGCAGCTGTCGAGCATGCGCACACAGCCAAACTCGCCCATGACGATCTGTTCGGGCGCAATCGCCAAGGAGCGTGCCCAGCCGTTGACGGCATCCAGGTACTGGGCCACGCGCTGCTGGTTCCACAGCTGGGTCTTGCCGGCAAAGGGCACATCGCCCGGGTAGCGGTAGGGCTGCTTGCGCTTCAAGTTGGGGCCGCTGGTCGCCTGGTAGGGCTCGTACATGTGAAAGCTGTAGAGCACCCTTTTGTCCTGCAGCGCCTCGGGCCAATAGACGAAGGCGTCCGCCGCGCCATACCAACCGGCATCGACCATGACGGGTGTGTACGGGTCGACCGCGCGGATCTGGGCAATCAGGTACTGGTAGAAGGCGGGTAGGTCACGCGATCCGCCCTGGGCATTGGCATACCAGGCCTGCATGTCTGGTGCACTGGCATGCTCGGCCAGGCCGCCTTGTTTTTCGGGCGCGGGCTCGTTGATCAGGTTATAGGCCGCTATGCCGGGCGTGTCCTTCAAGGCGCGCGCCAGGTCCTGCCAAAACTGGCCGGCGGCCTTCCAGTGCGCCTTGTCCTGCCAGATGCGGTCATCAAACTTACCCTGATTGTTTTGCGACCAGCGTGACAGCGGCAGGGACAGCGGCGCAATCACCACTTTGAGCCCCGCCGCATGGGCCTTGGCCACCGACGCCTTGAGCGTGGCAAGGTCCGATGCCACCAGCTGCTGGTAGTCATCCGCATTGCCCATCAAAAAATCGCGCTGCTCGGGCTTCCATTTGTCGTAGGACAGCCGCACCCAGCTGGCGCCATAGCCGCGCAAGTCCTGGTAATAGCGGGTATCCGGCGGCAAGCGGTTAAAGCTGTTGCCCCCGCGTTGTGTGGTGGTCCAGAAGGCGGCAAGGTCGGCCGCTCGCACCGATGCGGACAGCGCCAGTGCAAGGCAGAGGGCAGAAATCTTGAACATGGAAGCAGGGCGGAGGGCAAGCCGGTAGCAAAGGGGTGTGCAGATGCTATCACTGCGATTGGGGTGATTAATTTCTATTTGCAACCAGTCGGGGCGCTTTCGAGGCTGCTTTTTGGGGGCTGTGTCGTGTATCCATGCCATTGGCCCGGTAGCACACCATGAAGCACCCTGTCGCTTGGTGTCGCAGCAAGGCAGGTCCCAACCAAGGCTGCGGGCGCCAAGTCCTGCCCATGCGGGCTGGGTAGATGCCGTGCAGGCCAGGGTTTTGAAACCACATGTCTGCAGGTCCGAGGGACCCTGGCTGTATCGCCCGTTAGTGGACCGTACACCCATAAAAAAATGGCAGCTGAGGCTGCCATTTTTCAGGCCGGGGAGTTGTCCCTGGCCTGCACTTGTACGAGTGCCGTATCAGTCTGCAGTGGGCGGCACGTAGCCGACGGCTGCATCAGCGCCTTCGCCAAAGAAATGGTTTTCCATTTGGCGAGCCAGGTACTGGCGAGCGCGCTGGTCGGCCAGGTTCAGGCGGTTTTCGTTGACCAGCATGGTCTGGTGCTTGAGCCAGCCAGCCCAGGCTTCCTTGCTGACGTTTTCCCACAGACGCTTGCCCAGCTCACCAGGGTAGGGGGGAAAGTCGAGGCCCTCGGCTTCTTTGTGCAGTTTGACGCAGTTGACCATACGTGCCATGGGAGATGCTTCCTTCGTTGGGTTGACGCTGTTGCACTGGCAGGGTGCTTGCCCGATGCTGCCGCAGTCTGCGGGCGGTTGCCCAGCATGGCCTGCTTTGCCCACACTGCCAACCAGAGTTGGGGCATTGGCGAGCTTCCTGCCTTGCCAGTCCCGAAACCGGGCCTGGCAGATGCGTTTTCGCGTCTTGTTAATAAGTTTCAGTCATAAAAAACTGAATTAATAGTAGTTTGAGTTTTTATGGCCGCGTTTCAGAATGTGTTCAAGCCTAACAAGCCCTACGACTTTTGCCATTCTGAAAGTGTTCCATGCAACAACGCCGCCACTTTATCAAGTTTCCGATAGCCGCAGCCGCAGTCGCGTCTCTGATGGCGCTGGCGCCCGCTGTTTTTAGCGGCGCAGCCCATGCCCAGGCACCAGCACCGGTGACCTTGCTCAACGTGTCCTACGACCCGACCCGTGAGCTGTACAACCAGTTCAACCAGGCCTTTGCCAAGCACTGGAAGGACACGACCGGCCAGACCGTGACGATCAAGCAGTCGCATGGCGGCTCGGGCAAGCAGGCGCGGGCCATCATCGATGGCATCGAGGCCGATGTGGCCACCTTGGCCTTGGCCGGTGACATTGATGCACTGAACAAATACGGCCAGCTGGTGCCGGCCGATTGGCAAAAGCGCCTGCCGCTCAACAGCGCGCCTTACACCTCGACCATTGTGTTCCTGGTCAAAAAGGGCAATCCCAAGGGCATCAAGGACTGGGGCGATCTGATCAAGCCCGATGTCAAGGTGATCACGCCCAACCCCAAGACCAGCGGCGGCGCGCGCTGGAACTACCTGGCCGCCTGGGAGTTTGGCAAACGCAACTATGGCGGTGAGGCCGGTGCCAAGGACTACATCACCAAGCTGTTCAAGAATGTGCCGATTCTCGACACCGGCGCGCGTGGCTCGACCGTGACCTTTGTGCAGCGCGGCCAGGGCGATGTGCTGCTGGCCTGGGAAAACGAGGCCTACCTGGCATTGAAGGAGTTTGGCCCCGAGAAGTTCGAGATCGTCACCCCCTCGCTGTCGATCCTGGCCGAGCCCACGGTGACCGTCGTCGACAAGGTGGTGGACAAGCGCGGCACGCGCAAGATTGCCGATGCCTACCTGCAGTACCTGTACTCGGACGAAGGCCAGGACATTGCCGGCCGCAACTTCTACCGCCCCACCGCCGAAGCGGCCAAAGCCAAATACGCCAGCCAGTTCGCGACGCTCAAGCTCTTCACCATCGATGAGGCCTTTGGCGGCTGGACCAAGGCCGACGCTGCGCACTTTGCCGATGGCGGCAGCTTTGACCAGATCTACACCAAGAAATAAGCAAGGACGCTGAACCAGCCGCCGGGGACCCCTGGCGGCTGGGTCCACAAAGGTGAATGTTATGAATTTTCAGCAACTGCGGGCCGTGCGCGAAGCCGCCCGCAATGGCTACAACCTGACCGAGGTGGCGCATGTGCTCTACACCTCGCAGCCAGGCGTGAGCCGCCAGATCCGCGAGTTGGAAGACGAGCTGGGTGTGGACATCTTTATCCGCGCCGGCAAGCGCCTGACCGGGCTGACCCCACCGGGTGAGGCCATTTTGCCGATCGTGGACCGCCTGCTGCTGGAGTCCGAAAACCTGCGCCGCGCTGGTGCCGATTTTCATGCCAGCCGCAGCGGCCAGCTGAGCATTGCCGCCACCCACTCGCAGGCGCGCTACGCGCTGCCGCTGGTGGTGCGCGATTTTCGCGAGCAGTTTCCCGATGTGGCCCTGCACCTGCACCAGGGCTCGCCCCGGCAGGTCGCTGAGATGCTGCTGAGTGGCGCGGCCGATATCGGCGTGGCCACCGAAGCGCTCACCGGCTATGCGAGCTTGGCGACCCTGCCGGGTTACCGCTGGACCCACTCGGTGGTTGTGCCCCCAGGCCACCCCTTGCTGGCCCAGCAAGAGGCTGGAAGGCCGCTGACCTTGCAATCGCTGGTGCGCTTTCCGATCATCACCTATGAGCAGGGCTACACCGGCCGCTCGCACATTGATGAGTCGTTTTCCGCCGCCGAGGTCACGCCCAATGTGGTGCTGACCGCCATGGATGCTGACGTGATCAAGACCTATGTCGAGCTGGGCATGGGCATCGGCATCGTCGCCTCCATCGCCTTTGATGAGGAGCGCGACCGCAACCTGCGCGCCATCGACGCGGGCCATTTGTTCAAGGTCAACACCACCCGCATTGCACTGCGCAAGGGCGTGTGGCTGCGCGCCTATGCGCTGCAGTTCATCGAGAGCTTTGTGCCGACCTTGAAGCGCGAGGTGGTGCTGCAGGCCGTGTCGGCGACGGCACCGGATGACGCATCGGCGCAGGCCGCCACGCAAAAAGCTGCCTGAGCGATCTCTGGGGTATAAAAACTATCATTTCGATAATCGCACGCTATGATGCACGTTTTCAACGTGCAGATGAGGAGATAGCGGATGCGCAAAACGATGATGGTGACGGGCCTGGTGGCTGCTTTGGCCCTGGCCGGCTGCAAGACCATGGATACGGGCAACCTGGGCGGACTGATGGAGTCCGGCTCGACGGCGATGAAGGCCATGACATTGACCGACGGCGATGTCGTGGCCTTGTCCAATGAATCCTGCGCCGCGCTGGACCAGCAAAACAAGCTCGCGCCTGCGAACAACAAGTACAGCCAGCGCCTGGCCAAGGTCGTCGCCAACATGCCCCAAGAAGTGGAAGGCAAGAAGGCCGACTACAAGGTCTACCTGACCAGTGATGTGAACGCCTGGGCGATGGCCAATGGCTGCATCCGCGTCTACAGCGGCCTGATGGACCTGATGAACGACGACGAGCTGCGCGGCGTGATCGGCCATGAAATCGGCCACGTGGCGCTGGGCCACAGCAAGCGCCGCATGCAGACGGCCTATGCCACCTCGGCCGCACGCCAGATTGCCGCCAATAGCGGCAATGCCACCTTGGCATCGCTGTCGAGCTCGCAAGCGGGCGAGCTGGGTGAAAAGTTCATCCATGCGCAGTTCTCGCAGGCCAACGAGTCTGCGGCCGACAACTACTCCTTTGACCTGCTCACCAAGCAAAAGATGGAGCGCAAGGGCCTCGTCACCGCTTTCCAGAAGCTCGCCAAGCTGAGCGGCGGTGGCGGCAACTCGCTGATGGATTCGCACCCACCGTCGGACGCCCGCGCCAAGGCGATGCAGGCACGGCTGGACAGCGGCAAGTAAGCAGTCGATAGACAAGAAGGGACTGGCGCGGGGCATGCCGCCGCGCCAGTCCTTTTTTTGCGCTCGGCTCCTTTGTCGGCGCCGACCTTCTGTGCTTGGGTGACGCCGCCGCAGTGCAGGGGCTGCTATGCTGGCTGCCTCATTCAAAGAGGTGTTATGCAGTTACTGTTGTTGAGCAACTCCCGCGCGCCCGATGGCGGCTACCTGACTTTTTGCCGCGAGGCGCTGGCAGCCCAGCTGCAAGGCGTGCAAAAGGCGCTGTTTGTGCCCTTTGCCGGGGTCTCGCTCAGCTGGGACGACTACACAGCGCAGGTGCAAGCGGCCATCGCCCACACCGGCGTGCAGCTGGTGGGCGCGCACCAGACGGATGCGCTGGAGCCGTTTTTGGCCGGGGATATCCAGGCCATCATCGTCGGCGGCGGCAATACCTTCCAGCTGCTGGCCCAATGCCGCAAGCGAGGCTGGCTGGTGCGCATCGGCGACGCGGCACGTTCGGGCCGCATGTCCTACACCGGCTGGAGTGCCGGCGCCAATCTGGCGGGCCTGACGATCAACACCACCAATGACATGCCCATCGTCGACCCGCAGGGCTTTGGCGCGTTGGGCCTGGTGCCGTTTTGCATCAACCCCCACTACCACAACAGCCTGCCGCCTGGCCACCAGGGCGAGACGCGCGACCAGCGCCTGGCGGAGTTCCTGGTCGCCAACCCGGACAAGCAGGTGGTCGCTCTGCCCGAGGGCAGCTGGCTGCACGTGCGCGGTGGCCAGGCCCAGGTCGCAGGGCAGTTTGCGGCCAAGCGCTTTGCAGCGGGCAAGCCGGTGGAAGACTTGCCCGTGGGGACTGCGCTGGCGCTTTAAGGCTTGGTTAGACGCGTTCGAAGATGGCGGCAATGCCCTGGCCGCCGCCAATGCACATGGTGACGAGTGCATAGCGGCCGCCGGTGCGGTGCAGCTCATGGATCGCCTTGACGGTGATGATCGCGCCGGTGGCTCCAATCGGGTGGCCCAGCGAGATGCCCGAACCATTGGGGTTGACCTTGGCCGGGTCGGCGCCCAGGCCCTTGGTCACTGCGCAGGCTTGTGCGGCAAAGGCTTCGTTGGCTTCGATGACATCCATATGGTCCAGCTTGAGGCCGGTCTTGGCCAGCACGGCCTTGGACGCGGGCACGGGGCCAATGCCCATGATCTTGGGATCGACCCCTGCATGGGCATAGCCCACCAAACGGGCCAGCGGCTTGGCGCCGCGCGCCTTGGCGGCGGCGGCTTCCATCAGCACCACGGCGGCTGCGGCGTCATTGATACCCGAGGCGTTGGCGGCGGTGACCGTGCCGTCTTCCTTGATGAAGACGGGCTTCATCTTCTGGAAGTCCTCGATCTTGGCGCCGGCGCGGAAGTGCTCGTCCTTGTCAAAGCTGATATCGCCCTTCTTGCTTTTGAGCACCACGGGCACGATCTGGCCGGCAAAGCGGTTCTCGGCCCAGGCCTGCTCGGCACGCTGGTGGCTGCTCAGTGCCAATTGGTCCTGGTCATCGCGGCTGATGCCAAATTCCTTGGCCACGTTCTCGGCGGTCACACCCATGTGGATGTTGTGGAACGGGTCATGCAGCGCGCCGGTCATCATGTCGATCATCTTGAAATCGCCCATGCGTGCGCCCCAGCGGCTGGTGGTGCTGGCGTAGGGCGCGCGGCTCATGTTCTCGGCGCCGGCGCCAATGGCCACGTCATAGTCACCGAGCAAAATGCCCTGGCTGGCCGTCACAATTGCCTGCAGGCCCGAGCCGCAGAGGCGGTTGACGTTCATCGCCGGTGTCTCCTGCGGGCAGCCACCCTGGATGGCCGCCACGCGGCTCAGGTACATGTCCTTGGGCTCCGTGTTGACCACGTGGCCGAAGACCACATGGCCCACATCCTTGCCTTCAATGCCGGCGCGGGCCAGCGACTCCTTGACCACCAGTGCGCCCAGCTCGGTCGGTGGAACATCCTTGAGGCTGCCGCCAAAGGTGCCGATGGCAGTGCGCACGGCGCTGCAGACAAGTACTTCACGGGACATGGAAAGGTCTCCTGTTTACGTTGGAATGGGCATGCAGATGTTGCCCTGCAGCATTATTGCCAGCCAGGCGGCCCATGTGCAAACCGCAGGCGGCCAGCGCGCACCTTGGTGACAGTCCATGGCGGGCATGGACCCTGCGCTGCGCGCCGTGGTTCAAGGCTCGCGCACGTCGGCAATCACATGCTGGCCAAAGTCGGCGCGGTCCAGCCAGCCCAGCACCTTGGCACCGGCTTCTGCCGGCCTGCTGAGTTTGCCGCCCTCATGCAGGCCCTTGAAGTTGCCCACATCGGGGAAGGCGCCCGCATCGGCATTGCGCAGCTGCACCTGCATGTCAGTATCGATCACGCCGGGCGCGAGCGAGACGATCTTGGCGCCATGGGGCTTGTGCGCCTCTTCCAGCGCTACGCAGCGGGCGTAGGCATCCATGCCGGCCTTGGCCGTGCAGTAGGCGGCCTGCGATGCCATGGGGCGGCGGCCCAGGCCGGATGAAACATTGAGCACTTTTTTCGGCACAGTCCAGGCTTCGGTCGCGCCCAGAAACACGCCGGTCAGGGCCATCGGCGCCTCCAGCCCCACGCGCAGCGCATTGCGCAGGTCGGGCGTGGCCAGGTCGGACAGCGGGGCGATCTGCGGAATCACGCCGGCGTTGTTGATCAAGGTGATGCTGGCCCAGTCGCTGGCCTGGAGGCTGCGCAGCCAGTCGCCCAGGCGCTGGGCGGCGGCATCGGTATCGCCCAGGTCCTGCTCCCACTGGATGAGCTGGTCCGGCGATGGAGCGGCAGCGGCCAGCGCGCTGGAGCTGCGGCGCGCGATGCTCAGCACGGTATGGCCCTTGGCCAGAAGTTGCTGGCCCATGGCCAGGCCCATGCCGCGCGAGCCGCCGGTCAGGATGGTGAGGTGTTTGGTGGTCATAACCGGCTATCGTAACGGCAGTTGGGCCTGGGCGTTACGGCGTTTTTCCCGGTGGCCTGCACAAGCGCGGCGGCTTGGTTAGGATGGTCAGCTTTGGAATCACAAAGAAAAAGGAAGCACAGCATGAACCAATCCAAAGTAGCCATCGTGATCGCCGGTGGATCCGGCATGGGCGCAGCGGCGGCACGCCAGTTGCACCAGGCCGGTTATGCGCTGGGGATTATGTCGTCCTCGGGCAAGGGCGAGGCGCTGGCCCAGGAGCTGGGCGGTGTTGGCGTGACCGGTTCCAACCAGCATGTGGCCGACATGCAAAAGCTGGTGGATGCCGTGATGGCGCGCTACGGCCGCATCGATGTGCTGGTCAATGGCGCCGGCCACGGCCCCAAGGGTGACCTGCTGTCGATCAGCGATGAGGACTGGATCAAGGGCCTGGAGGTCTACTTTCTGAACGTGGTGCGCGCCACGCGCCTGGTTGCGCCCATCATGCAAAAGCAGGGCGGCGGCGCCATCATCAATATCTCATCGGCCTGGGCGTTTGAGCCGGCAGCGCTGTTCCCCACCTCGGCCATGGCGCGCTCCGGCCTGGCGGCCTTTACCAAGATCTTCTGCGACGAATACGGCAAGCACAACATCCGCATGAACAATGTGCTGCCCGGCTGGATTGACAGCCTGCCCAAGAAGGACGAGCGCCAGGCAGCGGTGCCACTGCAGCGCTACGGCAAGGCCGACGAGATTGGCGCGACGGTGGCCTTTTTGGCCTCCGATGGTGCGGCCTATATCACCGGCCAGAACATCCGCGTGGATGGCGGCCTGATGCGCCACGTCTAATACGACCCGGCCGTTCCAGCACGGCCTTTAGAAATCGGCCGCCAGCCGGCAGTCCAGCCATTGGCCGGTTACCGGATGGGCAAAGCCCAGCTGCTGCGCCTGCAGCAGCAGGCGTGGCGCCATCGCCTGCACTGCGGCGCTGGCATACAGGCCGTCGCCCAGCATCGCATGGCCGATGGCCTGCATATGCAGGCGCAGCTGGTGGGTGCGGCCGGTCAGCGGCTCCAGCCACAGGCGCGTGCTGCCGGCAGGGATGGCGGGCAGCGCGGCCGCTTCCTCCGCATTCATCGCCCGCCACCAGGTCTGGCTGGGCTTGCCCATCTCCCCATCCACCCGCTGCAAAGGTCGGCGCTCCCAGTCGGCGATCAGCGGCAGATCCACCAGGCTCCAGGTATGGCCATCCTGCGGCATCGCGGCATGCAGCACATGCTCAGGTGCCAGAGGCTGTGCAACTGGATTGCCGTAGACCACGGCGGTATAGCGCTTGCGCACGGCGCGGGCCGCAAAGGCATCGCCCAGCGCACGCTGCACGGCCAGGCTGCGCGCCATCACCACCAGGCCCGACGTGGGCTGGTCCAGCCGGTGCACCACCAGCGCATCGGGCCATTGCTGGCGGGCCCGGGCGCTGAGGCAATCTTGCTTGTCTTCTCCCCGGCCGGGCACGCACAACAGGCCCGATGGCTTGTTCAGCACCAGCAGGTGTTCGTCGATGTAGTCGGGGATCAGCATGGGGCGGTGTGAGACGAAAGCAGCGCCTGATTCTAAGTGCTGCAGCCTAGGTGACAGCGCGCGCTGCGCACTGCGCGCGCCTGCCTGTACTGTATGCCTCGTCATAAGCTGCAGGCATTTGCTCATGCAACCCGCTGGCAGTGCGGGTTGCTACGATGCCTTTTGCCGCGCGCACGCGCTATAAAAACAGATGCATGCCGGTGGTGGTATGTGCAGCCTTGACTGTGCGCCGCCACTGGCCATACCACAAGGAGACCCAATGCTAGGCCTGATGCAAAAGCAGCAACTGCTGACCTCCAACCTGCTGGAGTTTGCGGAGCGTTACCACCGCGATACCGAAATCGTCTCGCGCCGCGTGGAAGGTGATATCCACCGCTACACCTATGGCGACTTTGCGCAGCGCGCCCGCCAGCTGGCGCAGGCCCTGGATGGCATGGGGCTGGCCGCGGGCGCGCGCGTGGCGAGTCTGGCCTGGAATGGCTACCGCCATATGGAGCTGTACTACGGCGTGGGCGGCTCGGGCCGGGTCATCCATACCTTGAACCCCCGGCTGCACCCCGACCAGGTGGTCTGGATCGTCAACCATGCCGAGGACGAGGTGCTGTGTTTTGACAGCTGCTTCCTGCCCATCGTGCAGGCCATCCACGCGCGCTGCCCGACGGTACGCCAATGGGTGGCGCTGTGTGATGCTGACCAACTGCCTGCCGATGCCGGCATCCCCGGCCTGGTGGCCTACGAGGCCTGGATTGCGGCTGCCGACGGCGCCTACCAGTGGCCCGAGTTTGACGAAAATACCGCCTGCGGCCTGTGCTACACCAGCGGCACCACGGGCAATCCCAAGGCCGTGCTGTACTCGCACCGCAGCACCGTCTTGCATGCCTATGGCGCTTCGCTGCCCGATGTGATGGACATCTCCTCGCGCGATGTGGTGCTGCCGGTCGTGCCGATGTTCCATGTCAACGCCTGGGGCCTGCCGTTTTCCGGGCCGCTCAATGGCGCCAAGCTGGTGTTTCCCGGCCCGGCGCTCGATGGCCCCTCGGTCTACGCGCTGATGGAGGCCGAGAAGGTAACCTTTGCCGCTGGCGTGCCCACGGTCTGGCAGATGCTGCTGAGCCATGTGCAAAGCCAGGGCCTGCGCTTTAGCAGCCTGCAGCGCACCATCATTGGCGGCTCCGCCTGCCCACCGGCGATGATCAAGACCTTCCAGGAGGACTATGGCGTCACCGTGCTGCATGCCTGGGGTATGACCGAACTCAGCCCGCTGGGCACCGTCTGCACCTTGAAGCACAAGCACCTGGACCTGCCGGCCGACACCCAGGCGCAGCTGCTGGCCAAACAGGGCCGGGTCATCTTTGGCGTGGACATGAAGATCGTCGGTGACGACGGCCAGGACCAGCCCTGGGATGGCAAGACCTATGGCGACCTGCTGGTGCGCGGCCCCTGGGTGGTGGCGGACTACTACCGCAGCGAGGGCGCCTCGCCGCTGGTCACTGATACGCAGGGGCGCGATTGGTTTCCCACCGGCGATGTGGCCACCATCGATGCCGATGGCTTTATGCAGATCACTGACCGCAGCAAGGATGTGATCAAGTCCGGGGGCGAATGGATCAGCTCCATCGATATCGAGAACATTGCGATGGCCCACCCGGCCGTCGCGATGGCTGCCTGCGTGGGCATGCCCCATCCCAAGTGGGACGAACGGCCGGTGGTTTTTGTAGCGCTCAAGAAGGACGCTGCCGCGAGCGAGGAGGACTTGCTCGCCTTCTACCAGGGCAAGATGGCCAAGTGGCAGATCCCCGATGCCGTGATTTTTGTGGAGGCCATTCCGCTGGGTGCCACCGGCAAGATGCTCAAGACCCGGCTGCGTGAGCAGTTCAAGGACTATGTGCTGCCAGCCTGATGGCTGCATTTTGAATGACTCGCTGAACGACCTTTTCACCCCTACCAGGAGGCCTTTGCATGACGCGCAAGATTGGGCAATTATTGGATCTGACCGGCAAGACGGCGCTGGTGACGGGCGGCTCGCGCGGCCTGGGCCTGCAGCTGGCCCATGCGCTGGGCGAGGCTGGCGCCAAGGTGGTGGTGACCAGCCGCAAGGCCAGCGAACTGGAAGCGGCGGTGGCCGAGCTAGGAGGCGCAGGCATTGATGCGCGCTGGATTGCTGCCGACTGCGCGGTCGACAGCGAGATCGAGCGCCTGGCCATCGAGGTGCTGGGGCGCGTGGGCGATGTGGACATTCTGGTCAACAACGCCGGTGCCAGCTGGGGGGCGCCGGCCGAAGACCACCCGGCCGCCGCCTGGGACAAGGTGATGAACCTGAATGTGCGCGGCTATTTTCTGCTGTCGCAGCAGCTGGCCAAGCGCTGCATGATTGCGCGCCGGCAGGGCGCCATCATCAACCTGGCATCGATTGCCGGGCTGGGCGGCAACCCGGTGGGCATGAAGACCATCGCCTACAACACCAGCAAGGGCGCGGTCATCAACTTCACCCGCGCGCTCGCTGCCGAATGGGGGCACTACGGCATCCGCGTCAATGCCATCGCACCGGGTTTTTTCCGCACCAAGATGGCCAATGGCCTGATTGACCAGATCGGCGAGGATGCGATGACGGCCGGCGTGCCGCTGGGCCGCCTGGGCGGGGATGATGATTTGAAGGGGGCTGCGGTGCTGCTGGCCAGCGATGCGGGCAAACACATCACCGGCCAATGCCTGGCCGTTGATGGCGGCGTCAGCATTGTCACTGCGGGTTGATGCGGGGAGCCTTAACCGGTCAGGCTGGCCGGGTACTTCGATGGGCCTCCCGCAAAGGGCAGCCCCCCTGTATCAGCTGCGGTCCGTCTGCGCCAGGTAAAACCACTCGCGGTTCACGGCGGCATCGGGCTGGGGGAAGATCACGCAGCCATCGAAGGGCGCCAGAATCTGGCTGCCATCGGCGCGGGTGGCGAGCAGGTCACCCTGGCGGAACGGGTCAAAGTTCTGCCACTCCTTTTGCATGCGGTCATCGGCGCTTTGGCGCATGAACACCTGGCGCATATGGTGGGTGGTGTACTGGGCGACGGGCTCGACGGTCACATCGGCCATCTCCAGCAGGGCCAGTACGCCAGCGATACAGCGGTCGGCCACCTCGATGGCCTGGGGCTCTTCGTGCGAGCCCGACTCCACGGTGATCGCGTAGCCCCCGCGGCTGCGCATGAACTCATTGGTGCCGATGCCGTGCTCGGGGCGAAGGGCGCCGCCGCTGGCCTTCACTGCCTGTTCATACACCTCCAGCCAGCCTTGCACGATGATGGGCAGGCCCACGGCCTTGGCAAAGGCCTCTTCCTCTTGCTGGCGGGCAAAGGGCTCGAGCGTGCCGGTGTTGTTGAGCGGGCCGGTCATCGCAAAGGCCCGGCCTTCGCCGCTGTAGGAGTGCAGATCGAGCAGCGCATCATGGCTCTCGAGCAGCGGGGCCAGTGCATTGACCATGTGGTCTTCAAAGTTCTGCGGCTGGGCCTGGGGCACAAAGTTGCGGTTGAGGTTGCGGTCGCCTTCGCGCTCGTTCTTGATAAAGGCCTTGGGGTTGGCCACGGGCACCATCGTCAGGCGGCCGCGCTTGAGGCGCACCTGGCCCGATTCAAAGCGCTCGATCCAGCGGCGGATCGCATGCGTGCCACTTTGCTCATTGCCATGCACGGCGCCAAAGATCAGCAGCGACGGGCCCGGCACGGCGGACGCCCAGCCGTAGCTGCGCAGCGCAGCAGGTTGCTCGGCAGAAGGGCTGTGGTCCTGTTGCGGGATATGGAAGCGAGAGACGGTCATTGCAGTTTTCCGGTGTGATGGCCTGCCAGCCCGGGCCGCTGCGTCACAAGCCTTGCATCCCGCCAGGGACTGTCGCACCAGAGCAGGGCGCAAGGTTTATACCCACAACCGTGGGGCAGGGGGCGGCATGTGCCATTGGCCCCAGCGTCTGGGTGCCAGCAGCCATCCTACCGCATCGGGCGCTGCAGGCGGCCGATTCTGCTATCAATTTTGATACGCAAAGCAACGGTTACCTGGCCCCTGGGGTGCGCCGCACTCTGCAAAAAGCAAAAAAGACTGCCCAAGCAGCCTTTTTCAGCAAAGCGGGCATCTAGGCCCAGCGCGCTTATGCAGCGCGCGTGAACACCAGGTCCCAGACACCATGGCCCAGACGCAGACCGCGGTTTTCGAACTTGGTCAGCGGGCGGTAATCGGGCTGCGGCGCGTAGCCGTCGGCCGTGTTCTTCAGGTCCGGGTTGGCCGAGAGCACCTCGAGCATCTGCTCGGCATAGGGCTGCCAGTCGGTGGCGCAGTGGATATAGCCACCGGGCCTCAAATGGGCGACGAGCTGGGCCACAAACGGCGCCTGGATCAGGCGGCGCTTGTTGTGCTTTTTCTTGTGCCAGGGATCGGGGAAGAACACATGGATGCCGTCGAGCGAGCCCGGCTGCAGCATGTTCTCCAGCACTTCCACGGCGTCGTGCTGGAAGATGCGGATATTGGTGATGTCCTGCTCGCCGATGCGCTTGAGCAGCGCGCCCACGCCCGGCTCATGCACTTCGCAGCACAGGAAATTGTCGTCCGGGCGAACGCGGGCGATGTGCGCCGTGGCCTCGCCCATGCCAAAGCCGATTTCCAAAATCACCTTGGCCTGGCGGCCAAAGGCGGCCTCGGCATTGAAGGCCTCGCCGGTGTAAGGCAGCACATAGCGCGCGCCCAGCGTTTCAAAGGCCTTGGCCTGGCCGGTGGTGGTGCGGCCGGCGCGGCGCACGTAGGAGCGGATGGTCTTGGGATGGGCCACATCCGCAGGCGCATGGCCGGGGGCACTGCTGGCATCGCGTGCGTTGGTGATGATGGGCTCGGGCACGGGGCCAGCAGCAGGCGTCGAAGAAGATTGCATGGTCATGGAGGTGCCGCTCAGCACAGGCGGCAAGGTGGCGCTTGCCCGGCAAGGGGCGCTGGGCCGCGTCAAAAAAGGGGCTATTGTAGATTTTTCCAGTCTGCAATGACGAAACGCTGGGCAATCGCCGTGTGCGCCCACTGCCATCTGGCTGCAAAGTCGCTGCCTATAATGCCTTTTTCAAAGTGACGTCTGTCGTGATTGCAGGTCTGTGTGCGACAGGAAACACGGGGTAGGGGCTCGGGAGCGCAGCATGCGCCTGGCCGCTTTCTGCCCCATGGGTTCCGGTATGGGCCTGCCTTTGCGCCAGCATCTGGAGCAGCATGGACATTCTTTCGTCGTTGGAGCCGATCGTGCGCGACCTCATTGCGCCGGCGGCCGCGCATACCGATAGCCAGGCGGTCTACCCGCGCCAGGCGCTGCAGGCCTTGGGCAGCCAGGGCCTGCTGGGCCTGATCAGCGCGCCCGAAGTAGGCGGCATGGGCGCGGGCCTGCCCGAAGCGGTACAAGTGGTCGAGCGCATTGCCCAGGACTGCCCCTGCACGGCCATGGTGCTGACCATGCACTACTGCGGCGTGGCACTGATCGAGCCTTTTGCGGCACAAGACACCCGGCGCGCCATTGCGCAGGGCCGCCATATCACCACCCTGGCGGTGTCCGAGACCGGCTCGCGCAGCCATATCTGGGCACCCACCGGTACCGCCGCTGCGCAGGGCCAGGACGCGGTGCTGCTCAATGCCCACAAAAGCATGATCACCTCGGCGGGCGAGGCCGACTCCTATGTCTGGATCTCGCGGGCGAGCACGGGCGAGGGCAATACGCTGTGGCTGGTCGACAGCCGCCTGCCCGGGCTGCAGATCCCATCGCGCTTTGATGGCATGGGACTGCGCGGCAATGCCTCGTCTCCGATCATTGCGCGGGATGTAGCCGTGCCGCTGGCCTGCCGCTTGGGAGACGACGGCCAGGGCGAGGACGTCAAGGCCCGCTACCTGATGCCGTATTTCCCCACCTTGATCGCCACCACGTCGGTGGGCCTGATGCAAGGCGTGCTGCGCCGCGCTGTGCAGCATGTGGCCAACACCCGCTTTGCCGAAAATGGCAGCGGCCTGGCCGACCTGCCGACCATCCGGGCTTACCTCGCCAAGGCCCAGCTCAAGGCCGACCAGGCCCGCTTGCTGCGCGATGACGCCGTGCAGGCGGTGCTGGCGGGGCGCCCCGATGCCAAAACCCGGCTCTTGCAATGCAAGGCCGCTGCGGCCGAGGCGGCGCTGGAGGTGAGCGATACGGCGATGCGCGTCTGCGGCGGCGCAGCCTTCCGCAAGGACCTGGGCATTGAGCGGCTGTTCCGCGATGCCCGCGCGGCCTCCGTGATGGCCCCCACCACCGATGTGATCTATGACCTGCTGGGCAAGGCGCTGTGCGACGCCGCAGGCTGAGCCCCCGTGACCCAACCAACCGGAGAGACATCTATCCATGACCGTTTCCTACACCACCCTCAAGATGGGCGCCGTGGCCTACGCGCCCAAGGTCATCACCATCTGGGAGGGCTTCAAGGCCCATTTCATCGAGCAGGGCCTGTACTTTGACTATGTGCTGTATTCCAACTATGAGTCGCTCACCGAGGCGCTGATGGATGGCACGGTGCAACTGGCCTGGAACTCGCCGCTCGCCTTTGTGCGCGCCGAGCTGATGGCGCGGGCCGCTGGCCAGCAGGTGCGATCGATCGCGATGCGTGACACCGACATGGATGTGCAGTCGCTGCTGGTGGTACGCGCAGACAGCCCCGCCCAGGCCCTGGCGGACCTGCGCGGCCAGACGCTGGGCTTTGGCGCCATTGATTCGCCCCAGGCCACCTTGATCCCGCTGGACCACCTGCGCCAGCACGGCCTGCTGGCGGGCCAGGATTTTCAGGCGCGCCGCTTTGATGTGCTGGGCGGCAAGCATGGCGATCATATTGGTGGCGAGCGCCTGGCGGCCAAGGCCATGGTGGCGGGGGAGATTGCGGCGTCCTGGATGGTTGCCAAGAACTACCTGGCCTTTGCCGCCGAAGGGACCCTGCCTGCAGGCACCACGCGCGTGCTCGACACCTCGCAGCCTTTTGACCACTGCAATATGACCGCCGGGCCCAGTATCAGCGCTGCCGATGCGGCGCGCTTTACCGAGATCTTGCTGGCCATGTCCTGGGACGACCCGCTGATTCGCCCCTTGCTGGAGTTGGAAGGCCTCAAGGTCTGGCACCCCGGCCGCGCTTCGGGCTATGAACCCTTGTCCCGTGCAGTGCGCGATGAGCGCTTTTATGATGAGGCGGGCCGCATCCTGGCGGCGGACTACCGGTACTGAGGCCCATGGAAAAACCGCCAGCCCCCTCCAGCAGTACGGGTCCTGCAATCCCAGGCCAGGCCGACCTTGCCAGCATGCCACTGGTGGATTTGGGCCGGCTGGGCTTTGATGCCGGTGCGCACCTGCTGGTCAAGCACGGCCTGGCGGCCGTGGCCGTGGGCGAGTCGATCCGTGTCAGCGGCCAGGCGCCGGGCTGGCAAGCGCAGCTGGCGGCCTGGTGCCAGGCCCAGGGCCATGCGCTGCAAACGCCGACCGGTTGGCTGCGGCAGCCGGCCTTGCTGGTGCGGCGGGGCAGCGCGCAGGCGGGCCGCTGGCGCCATGCCGCCGTGGCCGGCCACAGCGATGCCAGCCAACCCGGCGCGGTGGCCGCACAGGCCGACCCGGCCTGGGGCCTGGCGGCGCGCGGTGCCGCGGTCGAGGCGGGCGCGCCGGCCTTTGCCTTTCGCCTGCAGGACAAGGCCGAGTTCTGGTCCGACCAGGCCGGGGACCTGTACGCGCAGGCGGTGGCTGCGCAATGGAATGCCGACACCGACATCGACTGGGACCAGGCACCTGAGCCACCTGCGGTGATCGAGGACGCCATCGTGCAGGTGATGACCTATATGGTCGAGAACGAGAATGCGGCGCTGATTGTGCCGGCGCGCTTTCTGGGTGAGCTGCACCCGCACTACCGCGAGCTGCAGGCGGCGCTGGCGATCCAGGTGGCCGATGAGGCGCGCCATATCGATGTGTTTACCCGCCGCATTCGCCGCCACGGGCGGGAGCCGGCACTATCCACCGCAGGCGGCCAGGCCTCGCTGCACAGCCTGCTTGCGGAAAAGGATTTTTCGGTCGCGGGCTTTTTGCTCTCGGTGCTGGGCGAGGGCAGCTTTGTCAACCTGCTGCAGTTCTTGCAGACCTATGCGCCCGATCCATTGACGCGCCAGATCTGCCGCCTGGCCGCCCGCGATGAGGCGCGCCATGTGGCGCTGGGCATGTCGCACCTGCTGCACCGTTTGAAGCAGGAGCCCGATTATCGCCAGCGGCTGGCCCAGGCGGTGGAGGCGCGCCATGACGCGCTGGCTGGGACATCAGGCCTGAACGAAGAGGTGTTTGATGCGTTGATCCTCGTGGGCGCGGGCGCCTTGTCGGCCGATGCGCTGGCGCTGGGCAGCCAGCGCGTGCAGCAGCTGATGCAGGACATGGCCGATGGCCGCTACACCAAGCTGGTGCGGCTGGGCTTTGAGCGTGGCCATGCGCAGGAGCTGGCCTCCTTGCACACGCGCAACTTCATGTAGCGGCCAGGTGGCGGCGTGCCCATTGCGCCGTCCAGTCGGCCAGCGCATCGGGGATGGAGCTAGCCTCGCCCGCCTCCAGCCCCAGGTGCTGGGCGGACTGGCGCAGCACGGCGATGCGCTGCTCGGCACTGTCGACCACGACGGCTGGCGCGCCGTATTGCTTGGAGAGCTTTTCGCCATCGGCCTGCAGCACCAAGGGCGTGTGCATATAGCGGGGCGCTGGCAGGCCCAGCGCGCGCTGCAGCAGCAGCTGGCGCGGGGTGTTGTCGGCCAGGTCGGCGCCGCGCACCACATCGCTGATGCCTTGCGCGGCGTCATCGACCACCACAGCCAGTTGGTAGGCCCAGAGGCCATCGGCGCGCTGGACCAGAAAATCACCCACGCTGGCGGCCACGTCCTGCTGCAGGGGGCCCAGCCAGCGGTCTTGCCACAGCAGCTGCTGGTCGCTGTGCAGCACCGGGTGATCGGCTGTCGGCAACTGGCCGTCTTCGGCCGCCAGCGCGCTGGCATGCTGCTGGTAGTGCAGGGTATGGAAGCGCCAGCTGCGACCGGTCTTGCCATGCAGGCCATCGCGGCAGGTGCCCGGGTAGGGGCGCTCGCCATGGCGCTCGTGCACATGGCCTTGCGCGGCGAGCGCGGCGTCCATATCGCGGCGCGTGCAGGCGCAGGGGTAGGCCCAGCCAGCGGCCTGCAGCTGCGCCAGGGCCTGGGCATAGAGGCCATGGCGAGCTGACTGCCACTGCGGGGGCGCATCGGGGATCAGCTGCAGCGCATGGAGCTGGCGCAGGATTTCCTGGTCCATGCCTGGCGGGCAGCGCGGTGGGTCGATATCTTCGATACGCAGCAACCAGGTGCCGCCATGGGCGCGGGCATCGAGCCAGGATGCCAGGGCCGCCACCAGCGAGCCCGCATGCAGCGGGCCGGTGGGCGAGGGGGCAAAACGGCCGGTATAAACGCGAGAGCTCATGGGAGAGCAAGTGTAATGCCGCAGGCAAGCGGGCAAAAGCATGGCTGCCCGGCGCTCCATGGGCTCAAGAAGTTGAAAAGGAAAAGCGCCCGGCAGGCCTGCCGGGCGCGCCGCGCTTATTCGCCGAGCACGGCCAGCGCGAGTTCCAGGCCGGAGACAAAGGCATCTTCCACGCGGTAGCCCAGGCACCAGTCACCGCACAGGCCGATGGCACTCTTGGCATTCCACAGGTGGCTGCGGGCCTGGCCCTTGGCATCCTTGGGCAGCGGGTTGATGGTCTTGGCGTAACCCCATTGCACCACGCGGATGTCGCTGGGGGTGGCGCGGATGCGGGTCAGCTCGGAGAAGGCCTGCAGCATCTTGGCGGCGACGCGCTGGGGCTCGTCGTTCTCATGCTTGCGCGCCCAGTCGGGGCTGGCCTGCACGGTCCAGCGCTCGACCTTGCCGCGACCGGGCTTGGACGACTCGCGCGAGAGCCAGGTGATACGGGGGTGTTCGGTGCGGGCGGCATTCCACTGCGGGCCCATATTGGTGATGCTCGGGTCCACTGCGTGGGCAAAGGTCAGCAGCAAGGTCCAGCTCGGGGCGATATAGACATCGGACAGCTGCCAATCAGCGGGCACGTCGGTTTCGCTGTCGGCCAGCAGCTCCTGGGCTTCGGGTGAGGGGATGGCCAGCACCACGCCCTCGAGGCCCGCATAGACATGCACGCCGCCGTCCACATCTTCGGTGCGCAGTTGCCACTGGCTGGGGTTGAGGGCATCGCGCTCAAAGGCCAGCGCGTATTCGTTGAGGCGCACATCGAGCGGCGCGGCCCAGGAGGCGAGCAGGCTGTCCATCGTGGGCACGCCCACCAGATGGGCTTCCATGCCGCGCTGCGTGGTCACAGCGACCTTGCCGGTGGCATCCAAGGTGCGGATGGCGTTGACGCTCCAGTGGCGGGTGACGCTGGGTGTGCTGTCCAGCGCCAACTGAAAGCGCGGGTCGCGCACCGTGAAGAACTGGGCGCCCACATCAAAGCTGCCATGCGCGCTGTGGCGGCTGGCCATGCGGCCGCCCACCTGGGGTTGTGCTTCGATCACGGTGACCTGGTGGCCCGCTTGCTGCAAGGTGCGCGCGCAGACCACGCCAGCCATGCCGGCGCCAATCACCGCATAGTGCTTGCGGCTGGCCAGAACAATGTTGGAAGAGGAGGCTGATCGTTTGGGTTTGGGGGGAATGCGAGAAGACATGAAAGACTTTCTGTACTGTTTCGGCAAACGATAAGGCGTCATGGATGGCTGCGGGTGCAGCGGCATCTGAAGAGCCACTCTACACGGTGTGCAGGCCCATTTTGCTCAGGATTTATCCCACATAGTGATTGCTCAGTAAAGAAGTGCGTGTGGCCTCGGACTGCAGCTGGTCCAGCCACCACTGCAAGGCCTTGCCCGGGTTGGTGCCGCGCCAGGCGTAGCGCAGCTTGATCTTGCGGGGCGGCCGCATCAATTCGCGCTCCACCAACTGGCCGCTGCGCAGATAGGGCATGGTCATGTTGTCGGGCAAAAAGCCGCCACCAATCCCGCGCAGCTGCGCCTGGAGCTTGGCCTGCATGGTGTCCACCGTGAGCACATCCTGACCGTTGATCACGCCAATGGTCTGGCCTTGGCCGCTGCGCGAGGAATCGGCCACGGCGATGATGCGGTGCTGGCGCAGCACCTCGTCGCTGATGGGTTGCATCTCGTCGGCCAGGCGGTGGTGGGGCGCGACGACATAGCGGAAGGTGATCTCGCCCAGGTCCAGCTGCTGCAGGCCTGCGACGTGGGAGGCATCGACGGCAATGCCAATGGCCAGGTCGGCGCGGCCCGAGCTGAGCGCTTCCAGCGTGCCGGCCAGGATGGAGTCGGTGATCTTGAGCCGCGTGGGCGGTGCAATGGTGTAGAAGGCCTCGACCAGCTCCAGCAAGGTGGTGCGCGAGACCACGCCATCGACGGCAATGCGCAGCTCAGGCTCCCAGCCGGTCGCCACGCGGCGCACCCGGTTGGCCACCGCATCGACTTCGGCCAGCAGGCGTGCGCCTTCGCGCAGCAGCTCCTGACCCGCTTCGGTGGGCCTCGCCTGGCGCGCACTGCGGTCAAACAGCAGCACATCCAGCGCATCTTCGACCTGGCGGATGCGGTAGGTCAGGGCGCTGGGCACCAGACCCAGCTGGCGCGCCGCAGCGGCAAAGCTGCCGGTGTCGGCCACCAGCTGCAGCAGGGCCAGGGTATCGGGGGTGAGGACATCGCGATCACGCAACAAGGCCATTTTGACGGTTCTTTCCTACATGCGGCATCGGGCAGATCGGTAAATCTTCGCTGCTGAGACCGGTTGGGTTCAGGCCTGAGAAGGTATTTGCGATCTCTACGCGGCGCGAGAAGATCGTTGATACGCTCTTGTATAAGACCATCAGATTTTTTGAATGATGCCATCAAAACCGTTGCCCCGCAGGCAGAAGCTACGGTTTTACAGTCATGGACATGGTGTTGAACAGCGCAATGTGCGCCGTTTGCCAGACAGGAGATCAAAAATGTTGATGGTTCGTAAATCTGCTGATCGTGGCCATGCCGACCATGGCTGGCTGCGCTCCAACCACAGTTTCTCGTTTGCCGGCTACTACGACCCCCGCTTCATGGGCTGGGGCAATCTGCGTGTGATCAATGAGGACCGCGTGGCCCCGGGCAAGGGCTTTGGTACCCATGGCCACCGCGACATGGAAATCATCAGCTACGTGCTGGAGGGCAATTTGGCGCACAAGGACAGCATGGGCCATATCGAAGGCCTGCCACCGGGCGATGTGCAGCGCATGAGCGCGGGCACCGGCGTGCAGCACAGCGAGTTCAACCATGCCAGCGGTCAGGAGACGCATTTTCTGCAGATCTGGATTGAGCCCGATCGCAAGGGCGTTGCGCCCAGCTATGCGCAAAAGACGTTTTCGGACGCGGACAAGCGCGGCCAGCTGCGCCTGGTGGTATCGCCCGATGGGGCGCAAGGCTCACTGACGATGAATGCCGATGCGCGCATGTATGCCGGTTTGTTCGATGGCGATGAGGAGGCGAGCCTGCGCCTGTCGCCCGGACGCAAGTCCTATGTCTATGTGGTGCGGGGCGAGGTGTCGGTCAACGACCAGGCGCTGCACACCGGTGATGCGGCCTATCTGGACCAGGAGACATCGCTGCGATTGGCGCAAGCGCGCGATGCCGAAGTGCTGGTGTTTGACCTGGCGGCTTGATGTTCACGGGGCGCCGCCCTTGAGGACAGCGCCCCGTGTGGGGTAGGTGTGAGTAGTGGTGGTGTTATTTCAAGGAGAAAAATATGAACGCATTGCAAAATCCTTTGGCTCTGTTGGGCCGCATTCTGATTGCCTGGTTCTTTTTCATTCCGGGCTGGGGCAAGTTGACCGGCTTTGCCGGGGCCGTGGGTTACGCCCAGTCGGCGGGCATGCCGATGCCCGAGGTGGGGGTGGCCGTGGGCCTGGCCATTGAGATCCTGGGCGGCCTGGCCCTTCTGCTGGGCCTGGGCACGCGCTATGCCGCCGCCATTTTGGCCATCTTTACCTTGGCCGCGACGGTGATTTTCCATGCCTACTGGTCGGTTCCCGCCGAGGCCGTGATGGTCACCAAGCTGCTGTTCAACAAGAACATCGCCATCGTGGGCGGGCTGCTGGCCTTCGCTGCCTTTGGGGCCGGTGCCTGGAGCCTGGACGCCAAGCGCCGCGCTGCCTGAGAGGTGGCGAGACGGGGCCTGAGCGCTTGGCCGCTCAGGACTCGGTCTTGAGCGCCGTCTTGCGCAGGCCATCATCGACGGCGCGGCGCTCGTCAAACACAAAGCAGCTGCCCTGGTAGCCGCTGCCATCGGTTTCTTCAAAGTACTTGAGGATCCCGCCTTCGAGCTGGTAGACATGCGTTAGGCCTTCTTCCTGCATCAGGATGGCGGCCTTTTCGCAGCGGATGCCGCCGGTGCAGTAGCTCACCACGGTCTTGCCTTCCAAGTCCTGGCGGTGCGCGCGCAACTGCGCGGGGAACTCGGTGAACTTGCGCAGGCGCCAGTCGATCGCGCCGACAAAAGCGCCTTCATCGACCTCATAGTCATTGCGCGTGTCCAGCGTCACCACCGGGCGGCCCTGGTCATCATGGCCTTGCTGCAGCCAGCGCTGCAGGTCGCGGGGGCTGACCGAAGGCGCCCGGCCGTTGGCAGGGCGTATCGCCGGGTGGTCCATGCGGATGATCTCGGGCTTGACCTTGACCAGCATCTTGCGAAACGGCACCGTCTGCGACCAGCTTTCCTTGGGCTGCACATCGGCAAAACGCGGGTCCCCGCGCAGCGCATCCAACCAGGCATGCACGGCCTCAGCGGGCCCGGCCAGAAAGAAGTTGATGCCTTCCTCGGCCAGCAGCACGGTACCCTTGAGCGCCAGATCGGCCGCGCGCTGGGCCAGCAGCTCGCGCTGCGCCTCACAGTCGGGCAGGCTGACAAACTTGTAGCAGGAGATGTTGAGAATCGAAGGCACGGTGGTTATCTGGCAAAGCGTCGGGTGGGAGAGAGCGGCCTGCGGCGCAGCGCAGCGCATCGCGGGCGGCTATTGTAGCCAGGGCCGCGCTGGTCCCCGGACACCCGCAGTGCCGGACCGAGGTCGCTAGATGGAATACTCGATGCCGTCATCGCTGTGCGCGCGGCGCATCGCCTGCAGAAACTCGGCATCGGTGCGGTACATGCGCAGATGCGGGTTGTCCTGCAAGAGGCCGGCGCGTTTGAGGCGGGCTTCAACGGGCAGCTTCATGCCAACGATGTGCAGCATGCCGCCGCGCTTGGCAGCCATGCGCTCGAGCCGCACAAAGGCTTCGACGCCGGTGATGTCGATCTGGTTCATCGGCTGGGCCAACAGGGCGAGCTGCCGGTAGTGCGTGTGCTGGGTCCAGACATTGGCGGCGCGCTCCTCCAGCGCGGCAGCCGATGCAAAGTCCAGCTCCGAATCCATGCGCAGGGCCAGCAGATCCGGGGCCAAGGGGGGCAGTTGCCACAGATGGCGGTCGCGCAGGCTGCCATCGGGGTGCAGGCCTACCTCAACAATGCGCGGGTGCAGGCGGTTGTAGAGAAAGTAGCAGGAGCTGAGCAAAATGCCCGACAGCACGCCCCAGTAGATGCGTGGCGCCGTCAGCAAGGTGACGCCAAAGGTGGCCACTGCAATGCTGCCTTCGATGCGTGAGATCTTGAACAGGTAGACCAGGACGCGGGGCTTGACGAGGTTGGCGACAGCCGTCATCACGATGGCAGCGAGCGCGGCCTGCGGCACATGGTAGAGCGCCGGGATGAACCACAGCACGACGGCCACGACCAGCAAGATGGAAAAGACATTGGCGTAGCCCGTCTTGGCGCCGGCCAGCAGATTGACGGCCGAGCGCGAGAACGAGGCACTGGTGGCAAAGCTGCCAAACAGGCCGGCACTCATCTTGGACAGGCCTTGCGCGACCAGCTCCTGGCTGCTGTCCCAGCGCGTGCCCGCCTGTTGGTGCTCGACCTGGGCGCTGGAGGCGGTCTCCAGCGCACTGACCAGCGAGATCACCAGCACCGGCATGACGAGCAGGCCAAACTGCGACCAGTCCAGCATGCCCGGCCAGACCAGCTGCGGCAGGCCCGTGGGCAAGTGGCCGACCACGGCGCCGCCCTTGTCGGCAAAGTCGGTGGCCCAACTGATAAGCCCGGTGCAGCCGATGACAAAAACAGCAGACGGAAAGGCGGGGCGCCACTTTTTGCCCACCACCAGGATGGCGATGCTCGCCAGCCCCAGCAGGATGGAGCGCCAGTCAAAGAGGCCCAGCGAGGGGTTGTCCCAGACCGTGGCCCAGTCGCTGCGCATGCCCAGCAAACTAGGCAGCTGCGAGGCCAGAATGAGCAGCGCAGCGGCCTGCGTGAAGCCGGCCAGCACGGGCGAGGTCACCAGGTTCAGCAGCCAGCCGGCGCGCACCAGGCCCAGGCTCAGCTGGACCAGGCCGGCCATGATGGCCATCCACGCTGCCAGAATGACCCACTGGGCCGAGCCGGGCTCGGCCATGCCGGTGAGCGAGGCGCCAATGAGCAAGGCGCTCAGCGCCGTGGGCCCGACGCCCAGCCGAGGCGAGGGGCTAAAGAGGATGGCCACGGCTGCGGGAATGATCGAGGCATAGATGCCGGTGATCAGCGGCATGCCAGCCAGATGCGCATAAGCCACGCCCTGGGGCACCAGCATCAGCCCTACCGTCATCCCCGCCATGAATTCACCGCGCAAGAGTTGTTTGGTCGGCTTGGGCCAGCGCAGGAAGGGGAAAATGCGGTAAATCAGGGAGGGCTGCATGGCAGCATTGTCGCCGCATCGACGCGCACTTGCAGCCAGGCGCTTGCGCAACGGTGACTGCAGCCGCAGCGCCCAGCCCCGCCCGTGAAGAACTGCCAAGGCCGCGTGTCTTTCCGGTATAGCTTGCTGCCGCTTGTCGCAAAGCCTTGGCAGGCGGCCTGGCTGCCGTCACAATGGATGGCACGGCCAGTGCCATGTTGGCCGGGTCTTGCCCTTTCCTGTGCCTGCCTTTGTGTCTGCTTTTGCGCCCGCTTCCCATGCACTTGATCCGTCGCTCCTCCACTGCCAAATCGATTGCTGTCTGGGCCTTGGTGCTCGCGGCCCTGGGCGCCGGCTCTGTCGTCCTCTGGCAAGGCGGGGCCTTGCAGCAGGCCTGGCGCTGGAGCCAGGGGCTGGGGCAGACACTCGATGCCTCGGGCCAGCGGGCCAGCCAGGCGGTGGAGCGCGCAGCGCAGGCCAACCGCCGACGCGCCGACGATGATGCGATCACCTCGCAGGTGAGCGATGCGCTGGCCGCCTCGCAAAGCGATGAGCTCGCTGCGCTGCAGGTGGAGACCTCGCACGCGATGGTCACCTTGCGCGGCACGGTGTCATCCAGGCCCTTGTTGGACCGGGCGGTGGCGCTGGCCAACGGTGCCATTGGCGTACAGGGCGTGTTCAGCCTGATCCAGGTGCGCCCGCAGGCGCTGGGTTGAGTGGCACGGTGGGTCCGCAGCCCCTCTCTGACCCATGGCCTTAGTCCCCTTGTGACCGGCCGCCAACCCGCTTGGCCGCATAATGCCGCCCAACACCGAAGGTGCCGGTTTTGCGCGCAGAACCGGGCACCGCTCCTCTTATTGGGCGGCCCCGTGCCTGCCTTTCTCTACCTTTGTTTGCCGCCATGCACCAGCACGACCACTCCCATGACCACGACCAGGGTCACTGCGACCACGCGCATTGCCAGCACCACCATGCCCACGGCCCCAAGCATATTTATGTGTATTCACCCTCGGGCGCTGTGCGCGATAAAAAGGCATTCCAACGTGCAGTGAAGCGCCTGGAGGCCATGGGCCACCAGGTCGAGGTGGACCAGGATGCGCTCGCATCCAGCACCCGCTTTGCCGGTGACGACGACACGCGCCTGGCGGCCATTGCCCGGGCCTGCGAGAGCGGCGCCGATGTGGCGATGATCAGCCGGGGCGGCTATGGGCTCTCGCGCCTGTTGCACCGCCTGGACTATGAACAGATCGCCAAGGCCGTGGCTTCGGGTACGCGCTTTGTCGGCCTGAGCGATTTCACGGCGTTCCAGCTGGCGCTGTATGCCAAGACCCGTGCCATGACCTGGGCCGGCCCGGCGCTGGTGGGTGATTTTGGTGCAAAAGATGGTGTCGACGACATCATGCAGGACTGCTTTGAAGACCTGCTGAGCGGCGCGGGCGAGGGCGCCGGCTGGCGGCTGACGGCTGAAAAAACCGGCACGGTGACCGGCGCCTCGGCCTCGGCCGATGTCTACATCCCCAAGGCCACGCTGTGGGGCGGCAACCTGGCGATGATCGCGTCGCTGGTAGGCTCGCCTTACCTGCCCAAGGTCAAAGGTGGCGTGCTGTTCATCGAGGATGTGGGCGAGACACCCTACAAGATCGAGCGCATGCTGACGACCCTGCTGCACGCCGGCGTGCTGGCCCAGCAAAAGGCCGTGGTGTTTGGCCAGTTCAGCGACTACCAGTTGAACGCGCATGACAAGGGCTTCAAGCTGGCCAGTGTCGTGCAGTGGCTGCGCACGCAGATCGAGGCCCCTGTCTTTACCAACCTGCCTTTTGGCCATGTGCCCACCAAGGTGCTGCTACCGGTGGGCGCCCAGGTATCGCTGAGCGTCGAAGGCCGTGACGCACTGATTTATTGGGGCCATCAATAACGCAAAGCGTGGGCTGGGCCTGGGTGCCCAGCCATCTACCATGCGCTTTGGACTGGGGCTTGTGACAAGCCAGGGTAGACCCCTGGCTGTTGGAATCTAAACAATTCGTAAGTTCGACGACGGGGCCAGACTGGCCGCGGGCGCCGGTTTGCAGTGTAATATGCATGGTCGCTATTGATACATAGGCTGGCGTTGCTCCTGGGGAGGAGGCAGCCCCTGCCGTAACAAGAAAATCCATGACAACTGTCGCCACCGTGGTATTCATCGATATCTCGGGCAGTACCGCATTGTTCGAAACCTTGGGCAATGAGCGTGCTGCGCGAGCAGTCGCGGGCATGACGGACGCTTTCAAGCAAGTCGTCGTGCAAGCGGGGGGGCGGGTGATCAAGACCCTGGGTGATGGTGTGCTGGCCATCTTCAACAGCAGTGCCTTGGCCGTGAGCGCCATGACCATGCTGATGCGCCGCCACTACGGGCAGTGGGACTCCCTGCCTGCATCGCAAAAATTCCATGTACGTGTGGGCATGAGCACCGGTGAAGTGGTGCTGATGGAGGGCGACTGCTATGGCGACTCGGTCAACATGGCCGCGCGCCTGTGTGAAAAGGCCGGTCACCGCGAGGTCTGGGCCGCCGCCTCGACGATGGAGTCCGGCGCCCGCGCCGATACTGTGTTTGTGCCGATGGGCTGGATGGATGTGCGCGGCAAGGCCGAGCAGCAAATGCTCTACCAGGTGCAGTGGATCGAGCCCGAAGCCCAGGAGGTCGTGACCGCGTACGACTCTGTCCTGCCGATGAAGCCCGAGGCCGTGGTGCAGATGCGGCTGCGGCTGGCATCGGGTGGGGTGGAGCGTTTTTTCAGCACCCAGGAGATGCCGATTTTTGTCGGCCGCTCATCGGATTCGGAATGGGTGGTGCTGGACCGGCGCGTCTCCCGCCAGCATGGCCGCATCGACTGGCGCAGCGGCAATGTGATCTACACCGATCTGAGCCGCTATGGCACCTGGGTGAGCTTTGGTGCCAACCCCGCCACTGCCGTGCGCCGCGAATCGGTGCAATTGCATGGCGTGGGTGTGATGTACTTTGGCGTGTCGCCCGAAGACCCCACGGCGCCCAGCACGGCGTTTTCGGTCACACCGGTCTAGGCACGCATGGCAGGCTCGGCATGTATGCGCCGAGCCCCTTCAATTTATGGCGTTTGCAGCGCTGCCAGTGCCGTGTTGATGCTGGCCGCATCGGTCGGGCGCACCACGCGGGCCACTTCCTGGCCATCGCGCAGCACCACCAAGGTGGGCCAGAGCTTGATGCGGTAGCTGCGGCCCAAGGGGCGGCCGGGGCCATCTTCCACTTTCAGATGCTTAATATCGGCGCGCGGGCCCAGCACCTGCTCGATCAGGCCTTGCGCGCCCAGGCAATGCGGGCACCAGGGCGTGCCAAATTCCAGGACGGTCAAGCCGGGCTGGGTGTCTATGTCGGAGCGCTGGGGCTCCTGGCTGAGGTGCTGTGCCGAGTAGGTCAAAAGGCGGCTCCAAATGTGCGGTGGTCGTGTGGACCGTTATAGCACCGGCCCGGCGTTGATTCGTCAGCACCAGTCACTTGTGCGGCGCTGGCATGTCCTGCAGCCGGGCCAATTCTTCAGGCGTATTGGCGTTGTAGAACGCCTGGGCATCGCCAAAAAGCACCAGGCAGTTTCCGTGTTGCGCCGCCCACTGCCGCAGCTTGCGCCCGCCGCCGGCGACAAATTGCCGAACACTGGCTGCCAGGCTGGCATGGATCAGGCAAAACGTGGGTTGCAGTACCGGGCGGTCGCTGCCAGTCTCTTCAGATGGTGTACAGGCCATCGCGATGGGGCAGCCCTGGGCGGCCGCAGCTTGCGCCAGTCGCTGCGCCAGGTCCAGCGGAAAATGCGGCGTGTCGCAGGCCACCGTCACCAGCCACGGCGTCTGGCAAGCTGCCAGGCCGGCGGCGAAGCCTGCCAATGGGCCCGGGAAAGCTTCGGTGTCTGGCAGGCTGAGGTCTGGCACCACTGGGTAGCCCAGCGCGCGGTAGGCCTCCAAGTGCCTGTTGGCATTGATCAGCAGTGGCCCCACCTGGGGCTGCAGCCGCTGGGCGCAGTGCCTGGCCAGCGCCTGGCCACCGAGCAGCTGCAGGCCTTTGTCAGCACCCCCCATGCGCGTGCCCTGGCCGCCTGCCAACACCAGGCCGGTGATGTGTTCGGGCGGGATGGTTGGTGCGCAAGAGGACATGGTGCAACGGAGCAGGGGGTTGAGGCCATCGGGCAGATGCGCCCATCACAGGAGGGCCGGGCCGAATCAGCCGCCGATATAACTCATCTCCACCCGCTGGCGTTGCAGGGCGATCTCGGGATGCAGGCTGCGCTGCTCGCTGTAGTTGTCGTTGCGCTGGCCCCAGACCTGGGCAAGGGCCTGGCGAATATCGCTATCGCTGGCGCCGTTGCGCAGCATGGCACGCAAGTCCCATCCCTCGCTGGCAAACAGGCACAAGAACAGCTTGCCCTCGGTCGAGAGGCGCGCGCGGTTGCAGTCCTGGCAAAAGGCGTGGGTGACACTGCTGATCAGGCCAATTTCGCCGAGGCTGGGGTCATGCTGGCCGTTGGCGCCGACATAGCCCCAGCGCACGGCAGTCTCGCCAGGCGCAGTCGCTGACAGCGGGGTGAGTGCAAAGGCGGACTGCAGGCGCTCCAGCACGGCGTCCGAGGGCAGTACCTCTTCGAGCCGCCAGCCGTTGGTGGCGCCCACATCCATGAATTCGATAAAGCGCAGGGTCACGCCGCTGCCGCGAAAGTGGCGCGCCATCGCGACGACCTCGTGGTCATTGACGCCGCGCTTGACGACCATGTTGACCTTGATGTTGCCAAAGCCCACCGCCTGCGCGGTCTCAATGCCTTGCAGCACCGTGGCGACCGGGAAGTCCATGTCGTTCATCTGGCGGAACAGCGGGTCGCTCAGGCTGTCGAGGCTGACAGTCAAGCGCTTGAGCCCGGCGTCTTTGAGGGCGCGCGCCTTGCGTGCCAGAAGGGAGCCATTGGTCGTCAAGGTCAGGTCCATTGGCGTGCCGTTGAGCGTCTCGAGCTGGGCCAGTTGGGCGATCAGGGTTTCCAGGTTCTTGCGCAGCAGCGGCTCGCCACCGGTGATGCGCAGCTTGCCGACGCCCAGCTGCGCAAACAGGCGCGCTGTGCGGGTGATTTCCTCAAAGCTGAGCAAATCGCGGTGCGGCAGGTACTGGTGGTCCTTGTCGAACACGTCCTTGGGCATGCAGTAGCTGCAGCGGAAGTTGCAGCGGTCCGTCACGCTGATGCGCAGATCCCGCAGTGGCCGATGGCGCCGGTCATGTACAGCGCCGATGTGGGGCTGCGCAGTGCCGGCCGGTGCGGGCATGGCTAGGCCTGCATCGTGCAGACGCAGGTCCACCAGGGAAATGACAGGACGATCCATTACTCCATAGTACTAGAGAGCGCCCGACGATGCGGCCTTGCGGGTATGCGCTGCATCAGCCCTTCGTGAAAAGTACCAATCCTTGTCCACCAGGGGCTGGACTTGGTGTATGGTTCGCCCCCTTGTTCTCTTTTGCGTTGCTTTTGCCATGACCTTGCCCAGCCACTCCTCTTCTTCGCCCGCCCCTATAGATGTGGCGGTCATTGGCGGCGGCCCGGCGGGCCTGATGGCGGCGCACCGCCTGGCGCAGGCCGGTTTGCAGGTGACGGTCTATGACGCGATGCCTTCGGTAGGGCGCAAGTTTTTGCTCGCCGGGCGCGGCGGCCTCAACCTGACCCACTCCGAGCCCATGGCGCCGTTCGTCGGGCGTTACGGCCGCCAGCAGGCTGTTGTCGCCTCCTGGCTGCAGTATTTTGGTGCGGCGGAAGTGCAGGCCTGGGCCCAGGATCTGGGCATCGAGACCTTTGTTGGCACCTCGGGCCGGGTGTTTCCCAAGGACATGAAGGCCGCACCCTTGCTGCGCGCCTGGCTGGTGGCTATGCGGGCCGCTGGCGTGCGTTTTGCGATGCGCCACCGCTGGCTGGGCTGGGACGCGGCAGGCGCATTGCGCTTTGCTGCCCCCGATGGCGAGACTGCCGTGCAAGCGCGCGCCACGGTGTTGGCGCTGGGCGGCGGCAGCTGGGCGCGGCTTGGCTCGGACGGCGCCTGGGTGCCGCTGCTTGAGCAGGCAGGGGTGCAAACTGCCCCGCTTGCACCGGCCAACTGCGGCTTTGATGTGCGCATGCTGCCGGCCGCCAATGGCGAGAAGGCACCCGGCTGGTCGCCGTTTTTTGCCAGCAAGTTTGCCGGCCAGCCTTTCAAATCGGTGGCCATTCGCTTTGAGGACGGCAGCGAGGCGGGTTTTGCACGCCGTGGCGAGTTTGTCGCCACCGATGCTGGCGTTGAAGGCAGCCTGGTCTATGCCGTGTCTGCGCTGCTGCGCGACGCGATCCAGGCCCAGGGCAGCGCCACCTTCTTGGTTGATCTGCTGCCTGACCACAGCGCCGAGCGCGTGCTGGCCGAAGTGCGCCACCCGCGCGGCTCGCGCAGCCTGGCCAGCCACCTCAAGAGCCGGCTGGGCTTGGAGGGCATCAAGGCTGCCTTGCTGTTTGAAGTGCTGGGCAAGGCGGGGATGCAGGATGCCGAGCTGCTGGCCCGCACCATCAAGGCAGCGCCGATCACCGTGGCCGCTACGCGCCCCATCGATGAGGCGATCAGCACTGCCGGTGGCGTGGCCTTTACCGCGCTGTCGCATGACCTGATGTGTCATGCCCGGCCAGGGCTGTTTTGCGCGGGGGAAATGCTGGACTGGGAAGCGCCGACGGGCGGCTATTTGCTGACGGCGGCCTTGTCGAGCGGCGTGCGGGCAGCGCAGGGCGCTGCGCATTTTCTCAAGGGCTGAGGCAGCCAGAGCAGCGCTGCGTCAAGGCTAGGAGTCGCTAGGACGACCCCGCAAACCGAAGGTTTGCGGTTGAGACGAGGCATCAAGCCGCAGACAGTACAGACGTACGACAAGGCTTGAGGCGGCCAGCTAGGCAACGACGTATCAAGGGTTGTGTTAACGGCGCTAAGACGCCGCTGCCAGGCCGTTCTTGAAGTGCAGCATGACGCAGGCGCGTGCAGCGCTGCTGTCGTGTGCGGCCAGCGCCCGCATCAGCGCGCGGTGCTCCTGCAGCGATTCCTCGATGCGGCCGGATTTGAACAGGGAGTTGTGGCGGTTGAGCTTCATCACCTTGCGCAGGTCGGCCACCATCTGGCTGAGCCATTTGTTGTCCAGCATCTCCAGCACGCGCATGTGAAAGCGCTCATTGGCAATAAAAAAGGCATCGCGCTCATCGACAGCGGCTTCCAGCGCCTCATGCAGGCCTTGTAGCTCGGCAATCTGTTCGGCGCTGGCGCAGCGGGCCAGCTCGGCGGAGGCATCGCTCTCGAGCAAGGCCAGCAGGTGGTAGACCTGGAGCAGGTCTTTTTGCGACACCTCAGTCACATAGGCGCCACGGCGCAGCTTCATCGTGACCAGGCCCTCGGTGGCCAGCACCTTCAAGGCCTCGCGCAAAGGCGTGCGGCTGATGCCTATTTCTTCGGCAATCTTCAACTCATCGATCCAGCTGCCAGGCGGGAGTTGGTGCGCAAAAATGCGTTGCCGCAGTAGCTCGGCAACGTCCTGGTACAGCGCGCGCGGCGCAAAAGTGGGAAGGCTCATCGGTGGCGCCATTGTACAGAAGGCGACTGAAATTCAAAATTCTGCATTCATAATTATGAATAATGTACACTTGCCTGGCGGCCGTGGGTAGGCCAATATGCACTGTCTATAACGTATCCCGAGCTTGAGACATGACTGATTCCGCGAAGCACAACACTGCATCCGAGTTTCCCAAGGCCGACCGCGCCGCCTGGGACAAGGCCGCCAGCAAATCCGCCCCCGGTGGCGATGTCGGCAGCCTCGATTGGCTGACGCCCGATGGAATCACGGTCAAGCCGCTCTACACTGCTGCCGATACCGCCGACCTGCCTTTTGCTGATACCTTGCCGGGTTTTGCGCCGTACCTGCGCGGCCCGCAGGCCACGATGTACGCAGTGCGGCCCTGGACCATTCGCCAGTACGCCGGCTTTTCGACCGCCGAAGAATCCAATGCCTTCTACCGCAAGGCGCTGGCCGCGGGCGGCCAAGGTGTGTCGGTCGCATTTGACCTGGCCACGCACCGGGGCTATGACAGTGACCACCCGCGCGTGACCGGCGACGTCGGCAAGGCCGGGGTGGCGATCGACTCGGTCGAAGACATGAAGATCCTCTTCAACAGCATTCCGTTGGACAAGGTCTCGGTCTCGATGACGATGAATGGCGCGGTGCTGCCGGTGCTGGCCGGCTATGTGGTAGCTGCCGAAGAGCAGGGCGTGGCGCAGGACCAGCTCTCGGGCACGATCCAGAACGACATTCTCAAAGAGTTCATGGTGCGCAACACCTACATCTACCCGCCCAAGCCGAGCATGCGCATCATCGGCGACATCATCGAGTACACGAGCCAGAACATGCCCAAGTTCAACTCGATCTCGATCAGCGGCTACCACATGCAGGAAGCCGGCGCCAACCAGGCGCTGGAGCTGGCCTTCACCCTGGCCGACGGCAAGGAATATGTGAAAACCGCCATCGCCAAGGGCATGGATGTGGATGCGTTTGCCGGGCGCCTGTCCTTTTTCTGGGCCGTAGGTATGAACTTCTACCTGGAAATCGCCAAGATGCGCGCCGCCCGCCTGCTGTGGTGCCGCATCATGACCGGCTTTGAAGCCAAGAACCCCAAGAGCCTGATGCTGCGCACCCACAGCCAGACCAGCGGCTGGAGCCTGACCGAGCAGGACCCCTACAACAATGTGGTGCGCACCACCATCGAGGCGATGGCCGCCGTGTTTGGTGGCACGCAATCGCTGCATACTAATGCGCTTGACGAAGCGATCGCACTGCCCACCGAGTTCAGTGCCCGCATTGCGCGCAACACCCAGCTCATCATCCAGGAAGAGACCCACATCACCCATGTGATCGACCCCTGGGCCGGCAGCTACATGATGGAAAAGCTGACCCAGGACATGGCGGACGCGGCCTGGAAGATCATCGAAGAGGTCGACGCGATGGGCGGCATGACCCAGGCGGTGGACAGCGGCTGGGCCAAGCTCAAGATCGAGGCGGCGGCGGCCGAGAAGCAGGCCCGCATCGACTCGGGCAAGGAAGTGATTGTCGGGGTCAACAAGTACAAGCTGGCCAAGGAAGACCCGGTTGACATCCTTGAGGTGGACAACGTCAAGGTGCGCGACAGCCAGATTGCGCGCCTGAACCAGATCAAGGCTACGCGCGATGCCGCTGCCGTGGGCAAGGCCCTGCAGGCGCTCAGCGCCGCTGCCGAGTCGGGCGAGGGCAACCTGCTGGACCTGGCCATCCAGGCGGTGCGGCTGCGTGCCACCGTCGGTGAAGTCTCTGACGCGCTGGAGAAGTCCTTTGGCCGCCACCGCGCCGATACGCAAAAGGTGACCGGTGTCTACGCCGCCGCCTATGACTCGGCCGAAGGTTGGGACAAGCTCAAGGACGAGATCGCAGCCTTTGCCGAAGCCCAGGGCCGCCGCCCGCGCGTGATGATTGCCAAGCTCGGCCAGGACGGGCATGACCGGGGCGCCAAGGTGGTGGCGACCGCCTTTGCCGACCTGGGCTATGACGTGGACATGGGCCCACTCTTTCAGACGCCCGAGGAATGCGCCCGTCAGGCGATTGAGAACGATGTGCATGCCGTCGGTGTCTCGACTCTGGCCGCCGGCCACAAGACCCTCGTGCCCGCGATCATCGAAGAGCTCAAGAAGCAGGGCGCGGACGACATCATTGTGTTTGTGGGCGGCGTGATCCCGGCGCAGGATTACGACTACCTCTACAACGCAGGCGTCAAAGGCGTGTACGGCCCGGGCACCCCGATCCCGGCCAGCGCCAAGGATGTGCTCGAGCAGATCAAGAAAGCGGTTGCTGTCTAAATCGGTATGGGCAAGGGCAACCAAGCGCCTTTCTGGCAAGACTATGTGAAGGCTCTTGTCATGATGTTCATCGAGCCTGCCCTTGGCATTCTGTATCTATACATGTTGTACCGGGTGCTCACTTTGCCTGCTTGGGGCCAGGTTGTCGTCGGGCTGGGCGTGTGGGTTGCACTGGGTTATGGTGGCTACTGGCTACACCAAAAGACGAAGAAAGGCTTGGAGAAAGCATGAATCTCTCCTTCGCCCCGGTTGCCGAAAGTGATTTTGAAGCGCTGTTTGCGCTGCGCATGGCCGCGATGCGCCCGAGCCTGGAGCGGCTGGGCATCTTTAACTTGGACCATGCGCGCAAGCGGTTTCAAGGCCAGTTTGCGCCGCAGTACATGCGGCATATCTGTGTGGACGAGGGCGCAGGCCCGCAGCACGCCGGGCTGCTGACGGTAGTGCCCCATGAAGATGGCCGGCTGAAATTGCAGCACCTCTATCTGCTGCCGGCCTGGCATAACCGCCGCATCGGCGACTGGGCCATGCAGCAGGTGCAAGCCCAAGCGCGGCAGGAGGGCCGGGCGGTGTGGCTGGAGGTGTTGAACCACAGCGACGCGATCCGGTTTTACGAGCGCCATGGCTTTGTGCACACGGGCGGCGATCCGATTGACCTGTTGTACCAGTGGACCCCGGCATAGAGGTAGTGGATATGGTGTTGGCGATACAAATGATGGCGGCAGGCGCCCCTGTGGCAGGGGCGCTGCGGCAGTGTTTTGACAGGGCGGCGGCATGAATACCGATGTTGCCGAGCGCGTTGCCGCCATTACGCAACGGAGCAACCCGGCGCTGCAGCGGCGCGCGATGGCCAAGGCCATCACCTTGCTGGAGTCGACCCGCGCCGACCACCGCGCGCTGGGCGATGCACTGCTGACGGCGCTGTTGCCGCATACTGGCAAGTCTTTTCGCCTGGGCATCAGCGGTGTGCCCGGCGTGGGCAAATCGACCTTTATTGAAACCCTGGGGCTGTATTTGATCGGCAAGGGCTTGCGCGTGGCCGTGCTGGCGATTGACCCGTCGTCGACGGTGTCAGGCGGCTCCATCCTGGGCGACAAGACGCGCATGGAGCAGCTGTCGATGCGCAGCGAAGCTTATATCCGGCCCAGCCCGTCGAGCGGCACGCTGGGCGGCGTGGCCGAGAAAACGCGCGAGGCGGTGCTGGTCTGCGAGGCAGCGGGCTACGACGTGGTGATGGTCGAGACCGTCGGTGTCGGCCAAAGCGAGATAGCGGTGCATGGCATGACCGACATGTTCTGCGTGCTGCAGCTGCCCAATGCCGGCGATGACCTGCAGGCCATCAAAAAAGGCGTGATGGAGCTCGCCGACCTGGTGGTCATCAACAAGGCCGACATCGACCCGAATGCCGCCACCCGTGCGCAGGCACAGATCACCTCCAGCCTGCGCCTGCTTGGCATGCATGGCGGCCATGACCATGCGGCGCGCGGCGCGCTCTGGCAGCCCCGGGTGATACAGATCAGCGCGCTGCTGGGCGATGGCGTTGAGGCGTTCTGGGACGCGGTCAGCAGCTACCGCCAGATGCAGACCCGCAATGGCTGCCTGGCACAGCGGCGCGAGAAGCAGTCGCTCGCCTGGATGTGGGAGCGCATTGACCATGGGCTCAAGCTGGCGTTTCGCAGCCACCCTACCGTGCGCGATATGCTGCCTGCTGTGCAGCAGCAAGTGGCGTCAGGCCAGTTGGCGGCGTCGACAGCGGCCAGAAACCTGCTGCAGGCGCAAAGCAGTGCAGCGATGATTCACAAAGCGGATTGAGCCGGGCAGCAAGCCCCGATCAAGACAGAGAGACAACCTAGCAAGCTTCAAGGATGGAACATGCAAGATATCTTGGAACAACTGGAGAAAAAGCGTGAACTCGCCCGCCTGGGCGGCGGGCAAAAGCGCATCGATGCGCAGCACAAAAAGGGCAAGCTCACGGCGCGTGAGCGCATCGAGCTGCTGCTTGACGACGGCACCTTCGAAGAGTGGGACATGTTTGTCGAGCACCGCTGCACCGACTTTGGCATGGAAGAGACCAAGATCCCGGGCGACGGCGTGGTCACCGGCTACGGCATGATCAATGGCCGCCTGGTCTTTGTCTTCAGCCAGGATTTCACCGTGTTCGGTGGCGCGCTGTCCGAGACCCATGCCGAGAAGATCTGCAAGGTGATGGACCAGGCGATGAAGGTGGGCGCGCCGGTCATCGGCCTCAACGATTCGGGCGGCGCCCGGATCCAGGAAGGCGTGGCGTCGCTGGGCGGCTACGCCGATGTGTTCCAGAAGAATGTGCTGGCCTCGGGCGTGGTGCCGCAGATCTCGATGATCATGGGCCCTTGCGCCGGTGGCGCGGTCTACTCGCCGGCGATGACCGACTTCATCTTCATGGTCAAGGATTCGAGCTACATGTTCGTCACCGGCCCCGAAGTGGTCAAAACGGTGACCCATGAGCAGGTCACCGCAGAAGAGCTGGGCGGCGCCGTCACCCACACCAGCAAGAGCGGTGTGGCCGACATGGCCTTTGACAACGATGTCGAGGCGCTGATGATGCTGCGCCGCCTCTACAACTACCTGCCGCTCAACAACCGCGAAAAGGCGCCGGTTCGTGCCACCACCGACCCGGTCAGCCGCGCCGATATGTCGCTCGACACCCTGGTGCCCGAGAACCCGAACAAGCCCTATGACATGAAGGAGCTGATCATCAAAACCGTGGATGACGGCGATTTCTTTGAGCTGCAGCCCGAGTACGCGAAGAACATCCTGATCGGCTTTGCCCGCATGGCCGGCCAAACGGTGGGCATTGTGGCCAACCAGCCACTGGTGCTGGCCGGTTGCCTGGATATCAAGAGCTCCATCAAGGCCGCGCGCTTTGTGCGCTTTTGCGATGCTTTCAACATCCCCGTGGTCACCTTTGTCGATGTGCCCGGCTTCATGCCCGGCACCAGCCAGGAGTACGGCGGCATCATCAAGCACGGCGCCAAGCTGCTCTACGCGTACGCGGAGTGCACGGTGCCCAAAATCACCGTCATCACGCGAAAGGCCTATGGCGGTGCCTATGACGTGATGGCTTCCAAGCACCTGCGCGGCGATGTGAACCTGGCTTGGCCGCAGGCGGAAATCGCGGTGATGGGCGCCAAGGGCGCCGTCGAGATCATCTTCCGCGAAGACAAGAACGACCCGGATAAGCTCTCCAAGCGCGAGGCCGAATACAAGACCCGTTTTGCCAACCCCTTTGTCGCAGGCGCCCGGGGCTTTATCGACGATGTGATCCTGCCGCACGAGACGCGCAAGCGCATCTGCCGCAGCCTGGAGATGCTCAAGAACAAGCAGCTTGAGAACCCCTGGCGCAAGCACGGCAATATTCCGCTCTAAGCACTGCAGGCCCGGATGCGTTCCACCCCCGCCAACTCCCGCATGGCCGCAACGCGGCTGGCGCAGCGCTGGCTGGCTCAGCGCCTGCTGTGCGCAGCCGTGCTCGGCGCGGGTGTGGCTGCGGGCGCGCAAACCCAGCCGGGCATGCCGGCAGCGCCGGGCAGCAGCTGCGTCGCCCGCAGCGGCGCGCCACTGGCCCAGTCCTGGCAATACGTGTTCTCGTACCAGGGTGGCTGTGAAAATGGCCTGGCCCAGGGTGAGGGCCGGGCACAGTGGCTGCCGCGCAGCGATACGGGCGCGTCGCCGATTGTCTGGCAGGGCCGCTTTGACCGGGGCATTTTCCTCAGCCGACCGGCCGTGCGCGCTGCCAGGCCCTTGGCCGATAGCCAGGTGCTGCTCGATCTGGGCCCCTTGGCGGACAGCGAAGGCAAGGGCGGGCGCCTGTGGGTGCAGGCGGCATTGGACGGCAACACGCCAGCCGATGCCTGCGCGCCGATGGCGCTGCATGTGCTGGTCGATATCCATTCACCGCTGGGCTCCGAGCAGGTGGCGCGGCAATGGCTGCAGGCGGCCTTGCAGCATTGGCAGCGTGCCTGCCCTGCTGCGGCGCAGAGCCTGGTGCGGCTGATGCTCTACCAGGGCTTTGAGCTGGCGGCAGACGCCGATGGCCATTTGCCCGCGCCGGTGGTGCGGGCCACGGCCTCGCTGCAGGGGCGCGAGCTGCTGTTTCAGCAGTACAGCAACAATGCAGCGGCCCAGCAGCAGCACAATGCCGGCCAGCCCGAGCAGCGCCGCGAGTACAGCGCCAATGCCCAGCGTCTGCAGGCGATGGTGCGCCAGTACCAGGCCCGGCGTGTGGTGGACCTGCCGACCTTGGACAAAAACCTGGCGGGCTTGCGCGGACAGGTGGTGCTGGTGGGCGTGCGGCCCGAGCGCATCCTCTCGCGCCGGCTGGCAACGGTGCGCACCGCGCACCGCGAAGGCTGGGACAGCACGGCAGCCGTGGTCGAAGGCCATGAGATCGCCCGCTGGGGCAAGGACAGCCGCCTGCTGGCGGTGAAAGTGCAGGGGCGCTCGACCGATGTGCGCACCCAGGACCAGGTGATGCTGCAATTGCTCGGCAGTGTGCGCTGCAGCGAGATCGATTGCGAAGACTATTTGCTCATGCCCGGCGGGCAATGGGCGCATGACAAGGCGCTGCCGTAAGCACGGCAGCATGGTGGCCAACCGAGAGATTCAACCAAGAGACGACAACCATGTTCAGCAAAATCCTGATTGCCAATCGCGGCGAGATTGCATGCCGCGTGATCGCTACGGCCCGAACCATGGGCATCCAGACCGTTGCGGTCTACTCCGATGCGGACAAGGAAGCGCGCCATGTGAAGCTGGCCGATGAGGCCGTGCATATCGGTGCGGCCCCCAGCCGCGAGTCCTACCTGCTGGCCGACCGCATCATCGATGCAGCGCGCAAGACCGGCGCGCAGGCCATCCATCCGGGCTACGGCTTCTTGTCCGAGAACGAAGCCTTTGCCAAGCGCTGCGAGGACGAGGGCATCGCCTTCATCGGCCCCAAGGCGCATTCGATTGCTGCGATGGGCGACAAGATCGCCTCCAAGAAACTGGCGAACGAGGCCAAGGTCAACACCATCCCCGGCTACAACGATGCCATCGAGAACGCGGAAAAAGCCGTTGGCATTGCGCAGGGCATTGGCTACCCGGTGATGATCAAGGCATCGGCCGGCGGCGGCGGCAAGGGCCTGCGCGTGGCCTACAACGACAAGGAGGCGCTGGAGGGCTTTACCGCCTGCCAGAACGAGGCGCGCAACAGCTTTGGCGATGACCGGATCTTTATCGAAAAGTTCGTGCAGGAGCCGCGCCATATCGAGATCCAGATTCTGGGCGACAGCCACGGCAATGTGGTCTACCTCAATGAGCGCGAATGCTCGATCCAGCGCCGCCACCAGAAGGTGATCGAAGAGGCGCCATCGCCCTTCATCAGCGATGCCACCCGCAAGGCGATGGGCGAGCAGGCCGTGGCCCTGGCCAAGGCCGTGCAGTACCAGAGCGCTGGCACGGTGGAGTTTGTCGTCGGCAAGGACCAGGACTTCTACTTTCTGGAAATGAACACCCGCCTGCAGGTCGAGCACCCGGTGACCGAGTGCATCACCGGCCTTGATCTGGTCGAGCAGATGATCCGTGTGGCCGCGGGCGAGCAGCTCTCATTCAGCCAGGCCGATGTCAAGCGCGATGGCTGGGCGATCGAATGCCGCATCAATGCCGAAGACCCGTTCCGCAACTTCCTGCCATCGACCGGCCGCCTGGTGCGCTTTGAGCCGCCCAAGCAGACCATGTGGCAGGCCGATACCGCCCATTTGCAAGGCGTGCGTGTGGACACCGGCGTGTACGAGGGCGGCGAGATCCCCATGTACTATGACTCGATGATTGCCAAGCTGATCGTGCATGGCAAGGACCGCAACGAGGCGATTGCCAAGATGCGCGAGGCGCTCAACGGCTTTGCGATCCGGGGCATCAGCTCGAACATTCCTTTCCAGGCGGCGCTGCTGGCCCATCCCAAGTTCGTCTCGGGCCAGTTCAACACCGGCTTCATTGCCGAGCACTATGGCCAGGGCTTCCATGCCGAGGATGTGCCCCACGAGGACACCGATTTTCTGGTGGCACTGGCGATGTTCCGCAACCGCCGCTACCGCGCGCGGGCCTCCACCATCAGCGGCCAGATGCTGGGCCACCAGGTGCGCGTGGGCCACAGCTACACGGCGGTGGTGCTGGGCGCCGAAGGCGAGCACAGCTTTGTCTCGGCGGAGGTGACCGATTTTGACGACGAGGCCCGCGTCTGCAAGGTCAGCATTGGCGACAAGACCTACCAGTTCAGCAGTGAAGCGGTGCTGCGCGATGTCGTCACCCACGGCACTTGCAACGGCCAGCCCTTCACCGCACAGATCGAGCGCGGCACGGCCAAGAACCCGCTGGCCTTGCGGGTGATCCACAATGGCACGCAGCGTGACATCCTGGTGCTGTCGCAGCGCGGCGCCGAGCTCTACCAGCTGATGCCCTACAAGGCACCGCCTGATCTGTCCAAGTTCCTGCTCTCGCCGATGCCCGGCCTGCTGGTCGATGTGGCGGTGCAGCCCGGTCAGAAAGTGCAGGCGGGCGAGAAGCTGGCGGTCATCGAAGCGATGAAGATGGAAAACATCCTGTTTGCCACGCAAGACGGTGTGGTGAGCAAGGTGAGCGCCGCGAAGGGTAATTCGCTTGCGGTGGACGATATCATTCTGGAATTTGAATGATCTGAGTGCTTGGCCATGACGCAGACCCGCTGCCCCGCAGCGGGTTTTTTTGTGATGGCTTGGGTGCGACTAGAGGAATGGGAATGCAACGAGGTTTATTGGTGGCGGCCGCCCTGGTGCTGCTGGGACTGGGCATCGTGCCCTTGGCGGCTGGGCACTTGCACCTGGGGGTGCTGGTGCCTGTGGGGCTGGGCCTGGCGGGTGGCTATGTGGCCTGGCGCTGGTCGGCGGTGCGCGCCTGGCGTGCTGCTGCGCCCTGGCGCCGCGCGCTGTGGCATGCGGCCTGGTGGGGCTTGGCCTTGTGGGTGGTCAGCGTGGGCTGGCTCTGGCATGGGATTGCGGGGCTGGGGCAGACGCCAGCGACAACGCCACCGGTGGCCGCCATTGTGGTGCTGGGCAGCGGCACGCAGGACGGCAAGCCGCGCCCGGCGCTGGCCATGCGGCTCGATACCGCTGCGCAGCTTGCCAAATTGCAGCCGCAGGCGGTGCTGGCGGTCACCGGTGGGGTGGACTTTGGGCAGGACGAGAGCGAGGGCGCCATCATGGCGCGTTACCTGGCGCAAGTCCATGGGCTCGATCCTGCCACGATGGTGGTGGAAGAGCGCAGCACCAGCACCGTGCTGAACCTGGAATGGACCGGACCCATGCTGCAGCAGCGCGGTGTGGACCTGGCCCAGCCCATTGCCATTGTCAGCAGTGATTTTCACCTCTGGCGTGCGCTGCATATCGCCCGCAGCCAGGGCTTTGGGCAGCCCATTGGCGTGGCAGCCCCCACACCGCTGCTGACCCGTTTCAACGTCTGGCTGCGCGAGTATTTTGCTGTCGCCAGCAGCTGGGCCTTGGGCGAGTGGTAGCGGGTTTGAACGCCCCGGTCAGGTGCTGGCGCGCCGCACCAGGTGGTAGCCCAGATCCAGCCGGTTCTGCGCCACCGGCTGGCCTTGCACCAGCTGCAGCAGCATCGTGGCCGCCTGGGCACCGATGGCGCTGCGGGGCGTGTGGATGGTGGTGAGCGGCGGCACCATTTGCGCGCTGCCTGGCAGGTCGTTGAAGCCGGCAATGGCGATTTGCGTTGGCACGGCCAGCCCCAGGCGGTTGGCGGCCAGCAGTGCGCCCTGGGCCAGGTCATCGTTGCAGAAAAATACCGCATCCACGCCACCACCGAGCTGGAGCACCTGATCGAGCAACTGCGCGCCCAGGGCCAGCGATGAGCGCTCGGGGCTCAGAATCTCCAGGCCCGGCTCTGCCAGGCCCGCCCGCTGCAAGGCCTGGCGGTAGCCCTGCAGGCGCTGCATGACGCGGGCATCGAGCTGGGCGCCGCAAAAGGCGACGCGGCGGTAGCCCTGGGCCAGCAGGTGTTCCGTCATCGCCGCCCCGGCATCGACCTGCGAAAACCCCACGCTATGCAGCGCAGTGGTAGCGCTGGCAGGGGGGAGCTCCATCAAATGCACGCAGGCCGTGGCACTGGCGGCCAGCAGCTGGGCGCTGCCGGCGCTGCGCTCATAACCGGTCAGCATCAGGCCCGCTGGCCGCATCGGCAGGTAGGCGCGCAGCAGCTGCTCTTCTTCGGCCGCGCTGTAGTGCGACACGCCAATGAGCAGGTGGTAGCCGGCGGCAAACAGCACCTTGTGGGCCGCTTCGATCAGATCGACAAACAAGGTGTTGGTCAGCAGCGGCACGATGACAAGCACCTGGTTGCTTTTCTGCGAGGCCAGCGCGCGCGCAGCCGGGTCGGGCACGTAGCCCAGGCGCATCGCCGTCTCGCGCACCTTGTCGGCCAGTGCTGGCGCCACCCGGCGCTCACCGCGCAGCGCGCGGGATACCGTCATGGGGCTGACGCCTGCGGCATCGGCCACATCCTGCAAGGTGACACGCCCGCTGGCACGCGAGCGGCGGCTGTTGGGCTCGGCAGTCGGCGCGGGCAAAAGCGGGGAAGGGGGCAGGGGCAAGCGCATCTCCGGTCGGCTTAGCAAGCAATATCCAGTATGATAGCGCTATCCCACATTAAATGGGGAAGGAAGGCAATGCCCGCAGACGTCGCAAGATCAAGACCGATGGTTTGAAACGGTTTGCGCAAACGACGTGGTCCAATGGCAGTGCTTGTTTTTTTACCTGTATTGGATAGCGCTAACCCAATGACCAAGTCCTCTGTTGAATCTCCGCATCGGCGTCCCGTAGCTCTGGTGGTGATGGGGGTGTCGGGGTGTGGCAAATCCAGCGCCGGTGAAGCCATTGCGCTGCACCTGGGTTGGCACCTGGTTGAAGGCGACAGCTACCATGCCGCTGAAAGCGTGGCCAAGATGCAGGCGGGCATTGCGCTGACCGATGCCGACCGCGCCGGTTGGCTGCAGCGCCTGGCGCAGTTGCTGGCTGAGGCGGACGATGGCCAAGGGGTGGTGCTGACCTGCTCGGCGCTCAAGCGCCAGTACCGTGAGCTCCTGCGTGCCTCCCAAAGCCGGCTCGGCTTTGTGTTTCTGGATCTCAGCTACGACACAGCCTTGGCGCGGGTGCAGCAGCGCGCGGGGCATTTTTTCTCGCCCGAGCTGGTGGCCAACCAGTTTGCCACCTTGGAAGACCCGCGCGATGAGGCGCAGGTGCTGACCGTGGATGCCGATACCCCGCTGGACCGCATTGCCCGTCAAGTGCAGCAGTGGCTGGATGCTCAGCAGCCTTAAGAGCCTACAAAGCCTAGTGCCAGCGCTGTATGCGGCTGCTGTGCTATAAAAATTACATAAATAAAGGGGGCAGCCTTGTCTGCGTGCCCCTGTGATGCAAAGGATTCCCCATGATGCAGATCCACCCGGTTCTTCAAGCTGTCACTGACCGCATCCGTGCCAAGAGCGCTGCCACGCGCAGCGACTATCTGGCCCAGGTTGACGCCATGGCCCAGCGCCCGCCGCAGATGCGCTCGATGGGCTGCGCCAATGTCGCGCATGCCGTGGCCGGTGTACCGGTCAACGACAAGCTGCGCATTGTCGAGGTCAAGGGCCCGAACGTGGGCATTGTCACGGCCTACAACGATGTGCTCTCGGCCCATGCGCCGCTGCAGCGCTACCCCGATATCCTGAAGGACGAGGCGCGCAAGCATGGCGCCACCGCGCAGGTGGCAGGTGGTGTGCCCGCCATGTGCGATGGCGTGACCCAGGGCATGCCGGGCATGGAACTGAGCCTGTTCAGCCGCGATGCGATTGCGATGGGCACCGCCGTGGCGCTGACCCATGACACCTTTGATGCGGCGCTGATGCTGGGCGTCTGCGACAAGATCGTGCCGGGCCTCTTGATTGGCGCGCTGCATTTTGGCCATCTGCCGATGGTGTTTGTGCCTGCAGGGCCCATGACCTCGGGCCTGTCCAACAACGACAAGGCCAAGGTGCGCGAGCTGGCCGCGCAAGGCCTGGTGGGACGCGAGAAGCTGCTCGAAGCCGAGATGGCCGCCTACCATGACGCGGGCACCTGCACCTTCTACGGCACCGCCAACAGCAACCAGATGCTGCTCGAAGCGATGGGCCTGCATGTGCCGGGCAATGCCTTTATCAACCCGGGTGATGGCGCGCGTGAGCTGCTCACCCGCGAGGCCATGCGTACCGTGCTGGGCATCACCGCTGGCAAGCGCTTTGCGCCCATTGGCCGCGTGGTTGACGAGCGCTGCATTGTCAATGCCATGGTGGCACTGCTGGCAACGGGCGGCTCGACCAACCATTTGATCCACTGGGTGGCGGTGGCGCGTGCTGCCGGCATCGTCATCGACTGGAATGATTTTGAGCAGCTGTCCTCGGTCGTGCCCTTGCTGGCACGCGTCTACCCCAATGGGGCGGCAGACGTGAACCAGTTCCAGGCAGCGGGCGGCCCGGGCTATGTGATTGGCCAGTTGCTGGCGGCTGGCCTGATGCACGGCGACGTGCTCACGGTGCGCCCCGAGGGCCTGGCGGCTTACGCGACTGTCCCGCGCGTCGAAGCGGGCCAACTGGTCTGGCAGGCGGCCACCGAATCCGGTGACGACAGCGTGCTGCGCCCGGTGAGCGCCCCTTTCAGTGCTACCGGTGGCCTCAAGCTGCTGACCGGCAACCTGGGCCGCAGCGTGATCAAGGTCAGCGCCGTGCCGCTCGACCGCCATGTGCTGCGCGCGCCGGCCTGGGTGTTTGACTCGCAGGATGCGCTGCAGGAGGCCTTCAAATCGGGCGCGCTGGAGCAGGCCTGCCAGACCAATGGGCACAACGGCGTCGTCTGCGTGGTGCGCTGGCAGGGCCCGCAGGCCAACGGCATGCCCGAGCTGCACAAGCTCACGCCGCCCTTGGCCGTGCTGCAAGGCAAGGGCTTCCAGGTGGCGCTGGTGACCGACGGCCGCATGAGCGGTGCCTCGGGCAAGGTGCCCGCTGCCATCCATGTGTCACCTGAAGCACTGGCAGGCGGCCCCTTGGCCAAAATTGAGAGCGGCGATATGGTGCTGCTGGATGCTGAAACCGGTATCATGCAGGCCGAAGTGGATGCCGCCATCTGGGAGGCACGCCCACTGGCCACGATACCGGCCGAGCAGCTGCGCGCCAATGGCCGCGGACTGGGCCGAGAACTGTTTGCCGGATTCCGGCGCAATGCGCTGAGCGCAGAAGAAGGAGCCTGCACATGGCTGAGCAACTGACCGCTTTATCGATCATGCAAGACGCACCGGTGATCCCGGTGATCGTGCTGCGCGACGTCAACCACGCTGTGTCCATGGCCAAGGCCCTGGTTGCTGGCGGCATCCGGGTGCTCGAGGTGACCTTGCGCACGCCACAAGGCCTGGCCGCGATCGAGGCGATTGCCAAGTCTGTGCCTGAGGCGATTGTGGGCGCGGGCACCGTGCGCAATGCCACCGATGCGCGTGCCGCTGCGGCGGCTGGGGCCCGCTTTGCGGTCAGCCCCGGCTACACCACGAGTGTGGGTGACGCCTGCCGCGACGCGCGCCTGGCGCTGCTGCCCGGCGTGGCCACCAGCAGCGAAATCATGCAGGCCCAGCAAGACGGCTTCAATGAGCTGAAGTTCTTCCCCGCGCTGCAGGCAGGCGGCATCAACATGCTCAAGGCTTGGCAAGGCCCTTTTGCCGAAGTGCGCTTTTGCCCCACCGGGGGTATCACGACGGCGAATGCGGCGGAGTTTCTGGCGCTGAAGAATGTCGTCTGCGTGGGCGGATCCTGGCTGGTGCCCACCGACACCTTGGAGCGCGGTGACTGGGAGCACATCACCTTGCTGGCCCGTGAGGCTGCCGCCTTGCCACGCAAGGCCTGATACCACAGCCATCAGAGCAATTCCGGGCGGCCATCCAAGCCGCCAAGTGGCTGCGTTCCATACCCCATCCCCACAAGCGGGATGAACATTGATCCATAGGCCATGCCGCTGCGCTGCACCCGGGCGCTAGCGCACAGCGCCCGGCATGGCGTTTCTGCCCCGTGGCCGGGCCACAGACCTTGCGTGTACATGCCAGCAGGCGTGCAGTGCAGGCCTGCATGGTGTCCGCTAAAAGCAGGGAATTGGGCAGAGGAGCAGGGCGGTGCCCCGGGGGCGCACCTTTAGTCCTTGGACTGCGCCTGCTCAGCATGCGGCTGGTTGGCTGCGTCTTCCGTCCAGGCCTTGTAGCGGCCTGAGTGCGGCTGGAACTGCTGTCCGGGAAACAGCGTCCGCTCGATGTCGCGCAGCACCGTCATCCCCACGCCATTGAGCTTGAGCAAGCGCTCGGGATATGCTTCGACGACCTGATCCACCGTGGTGATCGCATGTCGCCCCAAGCTGTTGAGGGTTCTGCGAGAGAGCCTTTTGTTCAGAAGCAGTTCAGTAGCCATGGGATCATCAATCTATAAACAAAGCGGCAACGTCCATCGTTGGACTGAAGACTGAGGCCAAGCACCACCAATTCAGCGGGAGTTGCTATGCCCGAGCCCTCGGCAATGAGGACAGGAGTGGATACAAATCATGCTAAATCGCATTTTGTTATTCATTGATTCTATCAGCTTATAGCTAATTTGTAACTCAATGATGGGTGATTTCCGCTGATCCGAGATTGATTTATGCCGAATTAATGTAATTAAATGTATTTGATTGGTTATACTGAGGCCGCCCGGCAAGGGAATCAGCGGCATTTCTTCCGGCCTCTATTCTCCACCCAAAAAAAGAATCTCCAGAGCAACTATCTTTTTACCAGGCTGAGGGTAATCGATGGATCTGTCGCTTGCGCGCCAGAAAAATTCCAGCGATGGCCTGGGGTTGCCGTGGCAACATGGCGCTGCCAAGTTGAGTTATTACGCAGATCTATCGTGCGATGTAATTCATAAAAACGGTTAAAGTAAGAATTAACTGACAGTATCTATACCAATACCTGCCCACCGCGCCATCCAAGCCTTCCCCATCTCTGGTTATGCCCGTCCGTAAAGCTTCGTCGTTGACGATCACCCTGATTTTGCCCTTTGTGATGCTGATTGCATTGCTGACTGGGGTGCTCGGCGTGCTGTGGTACTGGACGGGCAGCAAGACGGTATCGATGCTGTCGCAGCAGCTGATGGTGGAGATGGCCGAGCGCATCAGCCAGGCGGTGGACCGGCACATCTTCAGCTCGGGCTCCATCATCGAGGCAAGCTTTCCAGCGGGCCTGCAGGCCCCCGACAGGATTGAGAACGACATGCCGGCGCTGCGCACCCGCCTGTGGGCCGCCACGTCACTCACTCAGCACCAGGGCGACTATGTCTATTACGGCAATCGCCATGGGCAGGGCATAGGCCTGCTGCGCAGCAATGACACCCAGGCAGAGCTGCGCATCAAGTTGCATGCGCAGGAGGTGCGCAGCCGCTACCTGTTGCCAGGGATCCAGGCCGAGCCCATCTTCTTGTCAAAAGAATCCAATTTGTTCGATCCGCGCACGCGTCCCTGGTACCGGCTCGCGCAGGGCGTCGTCGGCCATATCTGGACGCCGGTCTATATCGATTTCAATGCCAAGGACCTGGTGATGACGCGGGCGCGCAGGGTGTTCGGCCCTGACGGCCAGCCCAGCGGTGTGGTTGCCACCGATGTCTCTTTGAGCGAGCTGCGGCTTTTCGTCGACGGCCTGCATTTGTCCGAGGGCGCGCAGGCTTTCATCATGGAGCCCAATGGGGACCTGATTGCCGGCACGCGCATGGACAATATCCGCGAGAACGGCGAGCAGCCGCCCAGCCGGGTCAACGCCGCCAGCGCCGGCAATCCCTTGCTCAAAGTGGTGTACCGGCAGCTGGTGCATGAGTTCTCGCAGTCCAATGAGGTGGCGCGCACGGCGCTGATCTTTGATGCCAAGGACCATGCGATCGAGGTAGCCTACCGCCGCGTGACCGATGAGGCGGGCCTCAACTGGCTCGCTGTGGTCGCTGTGCCGCACCAGCAGATGCTGGCAGGCATCCGCGCCCATGTGGTGCTGGTGGTGGCCTTGGGCCTGCTGGCCCTGGGTATTGCATTGGCGCTGGGTTTGCGCATTTTTGGCGGCTTGGCCAAGGACATGCGCTCACTCACCTATGCGGTGCGCCGCGTCGGGCAGGGCGAGATCGATGTGCCCATTGGTGTGGAGCGCAATGATGAGATTGGTGAACTGGCCAGCAATGTCCACCATATGCGGCATCGCTTGTTCACCGATGCGCTGACCGGCGCTGCCAATCGCAGCGCGCTGAACCATATTCTGGAGACCCTGACCCGGCCGAACGCGCCCAAGCAGGCGGTGTTTGCCATTCTCTTTATCGACCTCAACCAGTTCAAGCCGCTCAATGACCGTTGGGGGCATGAGAACGGCGATTTGGCCCTGATCGAGGTAGTGCAGCGCCTCAAGGAAGTGCTGCGCAGCAACGACGTACTGATTCGCCTGGGAGGGGATGAGTTTGTGGCTGTGCTGCAGGGCATCCACAGCGACGAGCAGATCCAGGTGGTGAAAACCAAGATCCTGGAGGTTCTCGCCCCTGCGCTGCAGACGCTCAAGGGCTTGCCTGAGGGCGAGGTGGTTCATCTGGGTGCTTCCATCGGGCAGGCCATCTATCCGATCGATGGTGCCGACCCACAAAGCCTGCTCAAGCACGCCGATCTGGACATGTACAAAAACAAGCAGCACAACGGCCATAGCCGCTGACCAGCGCCGATGGCCCTTGGTGGCTGGAATGCAAAAAGCCAGGTATGGGCCTGGCTTTGGCTGAGGTGGGGCGTGATTGAAAGACGCGCCCCGGGCTGGCCTTAGCGCAGACCGCCGCCAGAGCCGCTTTCATCGCGTTGGATGAGCTCAATTTTATAGCCATCAGGATCGGTCACAAAAGCGATCACCGTGGTGCCGCCCTTCACAGGGCCGGCTTCGCGGGTGACGTTGCCGCCATTGGCCTTGATCTTCTCGCAAGCGGCATAGGCATCGGGCACGCCTAGCGCAATATGGCCATAGGCCGTGCCCAGGTCATAGCTCTCGGTGCCCCAGTTGTAGGTCAGCTCGATCTCGGCCTGGCCAGGGTTGCCGCCTTCGTAGCCGACAAAGGCGAGCGAATACTTGTACTCGGGGTTTTCCGAGGTGCGCAGCAGGCGCATGCCCAGCACCTGGGTGTAGAAATCGATGGAGCGCTGGAGATTGCCAACGCGCAGCATGGTGTGCAAAAGACGCATGGGGTTTTCTTTCTTGTAAAGGCAGCGGCAGCACAGGGCTGCCGCAAGGAAGAAGGCTGACCTTCAGGGGCCAGCCAGAGCCATCCGAGTGTAGCGCCGCACAGTGGCAGGCTGCAGCCCACAAAGCACAACCCCTGCACGGGGCAGGGGTTGCAAGTAGAAGCGAAGTGGCGAGAATTACTCGACCTTGGCCTTTTCACGCAGCTCTTGCTGGTACTTCTGGATTTGTTGCTGGCGCAGTTGCTGCTCGATCTGGGGCTTGACTTCCTCGAACTTGGGCAGTTGCGCTTCGCGCACATCGTCCACACGGATGATGTGGTAGCCGAACTGGGTCTTGACCGGGGTATCGGTCATCTGGCCCTTCTTCAGCTTGGTCATCGCTTCGGAGAACTCAGGGACGTAGTTGGCGGCATTGCCCCAGTCCAGATCACCACCGCGCTGGCCCGATCCAGGATCCTTGGACTCCTTCTTGGCCAGGTCTTCGAACTTGGCACCCTTCTTGATTTGGGCGATCAGGGCCTTGGCCTTGTCTTCGCTGTCCACCAGGATGTGGAAGGCGTGGTATTCCTTGCCTTGGTTGGTCGCAACAAACTTGTCGTACTCGGCCTTGGCAGCGGCGTCAGAGATAGGATGCGCCTTTTCGTAGGCAGCAAACAGCTCCTGGGTCAGGATGCCTTGGCGCGCCAGCTCGACCTGGCCCTTGAAGGACTCGGTCGCGTCCAGGCCTTCGGCCTTGGCAGCCTGGGCATAGATTTCGCGCTCAATGATGGCTTCCTTGATCTGGCCTTCTTGCTCGGCGCTCACCGGGCGACCGCTGCGCTCCATTTGTTCCTTGAAGGTCTGCAGCAGGGATGAGGGCACTGGCTTGCCATTGACGATGCCAATGTTTTGGGCCACTGCAGGCAGCGCGGCTGAACCAAGCAGGGCAGCTGCAACCAGACCGGACAAGAGCTGTTTTTTCATGCGAAATCCAAATTGTTTATCTATGAAGGAAATATACACCAGTGATTTCATTGTTTTGGTGTATGCAGGACTTCAATGGCAAGGGCATGTAAACCCGCGTCAATGAATGCTTGGAGCGCATCATACACAAGCCGATGCTGGGCTATGCGTGATGTGCCAGTAAATAAGGGTGAAGCGATGCGCAGCCGGAAATGGGTGCCAAATCCGCTGTCATTGGCGCCCACATGGCCGGCGTGCAGACCGCTTTCATCGATCACTTCCAACTGGGTGGGCGAGAGTTTGTCGCGCAGCACCGCTTCAATGGCGGTGGCGGTAATGTCCTGGGCTTGCATAAAAAAGGAGTGAATGCGGGCGGGCTGGGAGCCTTGGCGAAGCGCTGCTATCGGCACCTCAGGCTCAGGCGCCTGCTCAGGGTTGGTCTTCCGGGTTGTGCTGGATGTGGCGGCTGAGGTACATGGCCTGGCCCAGCACAAAGACCAGCATCAGGCCCAGGCCGCCGAACATCTTGAAGGTGACCCAGGTATCGAGGTCAAACTGGTAGGCGACCCAGATGTTGACAATGCCCATAAGGGTAAAAAAGATGGCCCAGCTGTAGTTAACCGTGTTCCAGACGGGCTGGGGCAGCTGCACCTGCCCCGACATCAGCTTTTGCATCAGGTTCTTGTTGAAGAACCACTGGCCGCCCAGCAACACGGCCGCCATCACCCAATACAGCACGGTCGGCTTCCACTTGATGAAAGACTCGTCGTGAAAAAGCAGGGTGGCGCCACCAAACACCACGATCACGCCCAGGCTGATCCACTGCATGGGTTCTACCTTGCCGACCTTGAAGCGCAGGTAGGCGATTTGCGCAATGGTCGCCACGATGGCCACCCCGGTGGCCACAAACACCCCCCAGACCTTGAACGCTGCGAAAAACAGCAGGATGGGGAAAAAATCAATCAAAAATTTCATATCAGGCGATGCGGGCTGTGCACGGCATGGCTCAAAAGCCGGAGCGCAGTGCGGACAAGAGAGCAGGGCTTTGGGTGCTTGTGTTTGGTTGAAGAGCGCGTCTGCAGGCAAGCGGCCAATGATACGCGAGCTATTTTGCTGCCAGCTTAAGCCGGGCTGAAGTGCTCGCCTCGGCTTGCCGGGGTGTCAGAGCGCTGGCGGCAGCCAAAGTTCCGTGCCGCGCCTGCCACCGGCCTGTCATGGCAGGGGCAAGCCAGGCTTAGAACAGGTTCTTAGTCCTGCTTTTCAAAGTCCAGCGCAGCCGAGTTCATGCAGTAGCGCAGGCCGGTAGGCTGGGGGCCGTCCGGGAACACATGGCCCAGGTGGGCGCCGCACTGGGCGCAGACCGTCTCCACCCGCACCATACCATGGCTGCGGTCCACGTTCTCCTGGATCGCTCCGGGGATGGCTTCGGAGAAGCTGGGCCAGCCGCAGCCCGCGTCAAACTTGGTGTCGCTGTCAAACAGCTTGGCGCCGCAGCAGATGCAGTGGTAGCTGCCATCGGCCCAGTGGGCCTCGTACTTGCCGGTAAAAGGGCGTTCGGTGGCGGCGTGGCGGGTGACCTGGTAGGCCACCGATTCGGCTTGCTTGGATGCGAGTTCGGCCTGCCATTGGGCATCCGATTTTTGGACGGGAAAGCTCATGATGAACAGCTGATTTCAATATGTTGCGCCCAGTCGGGCGGGAGGGCGGCCAGGTCTTCGCAGCCGGGATGGTCTGCATATGGTGTCGCCAGCACGGTTTGCAAGCGGGTAAACGGGGTCCAGTCGCCCCGCTGGGCAGCAGTGATGGCTTGCTGGCCCAGGTGGTTGCGCAGCACATAGCGCGGGTTGGCGGCGAACATGCGCGCAGCGGTGGCTGCTGCATCGCCGGGCTGCAGCAGCGCCTGGTACTGCTCGCGCCAGGTCTCAAAGGCTGCATCGCCATTGAACCATGGGGCCAGCGCCGGCAGGCTGTCATCGGCCACTGCTTGCGACAGCGCGCGCCAGAACAGGCTGTAATCGGTGCGGTGCTGCTGCATCAGGGCGAGCAAGGGGTTGACCACAGCGGCCACCGCTTCGGGCGCGGTGCTGCGGGCGGGATCGAGGCCCAGCTTGGCGCCCAGTGCGCGCTGCATCGCAGGCTCCAGCGCGGTCTTGTAGCGCTCCAGCGCCGCCAGCGTGGTCGCTTCGTCCTCAATCAAGGGCAGCAGCGCCTGGCCCAGGCAAAACAGGTTCCAGTAGGCCACCTGCGGCTGGCGGGCAAAGGCGTAGCGGCCACCGGTATCGCTGTGGTTGCAGATATGGTTGGCGTCGTAGTGGTCGAGAAACTGGAAGGGGCCGTAGTCGATGGTAAGGCCCAGAATGCTCATGTTATCGGTGTTCATCACGCCATGGCAAAAGCCATGGGCCTGCCACAGCGCCATCATGCGCGCAGTGCGCTCGGCCACCTCGGCCAGCAGCGCGGCATAACGCTCGGTGCTGCCGCTGGCGTGCTGGGCAACAGCCGGCATGTAGCGCTCGGCGACATAGTCCGCGAGCTTGCGCAGGCTGTCCTGGTCATCGCGGGCCGCGAAATGCTCAAAATGGCCAAAGCGCACAAAGCTGGGCGCCACGCGGGCGACGACGGCAGCGGTCTCCACCGTCTCGCGGTAGATGGGCTGGGGCGAGGTGACGAGCGACAGCGCACGCGTGGTGGGCACGCCCAGGCCGTGCATGGCCTCGCTGCACAGGTATTCGCGGATGGACGAGCGCAGCACCGCGCGCCCATCGCCCATGCGGGAATAGGGCGTCTTGCCCGCGCCTTTGAGCTGCAGCTCCAGGCCCTCGGGGGCGCTCGCCGAGCGGATTTCGCCGAGCAAAATGGCCCGGCCGTCGCCCAACTGGCCAGCCCAGTGGCCAAACTGGTGGCCGCTGTAGACGCTGGCCAGGGCGTCCATGCCCGGCAGCAGCGCATTGCCGCCCAGCACCTGGGTGGCCTCGCTGCTGGCCAGCCATTCGGGGCACAGCCCCATGTCCTGGGCCAGCGCGTCATTGCGCGCCGGCATCGCCAGCTGCGGCATGGGGGTGGGTTGCAGGCGGGTGTAGAAGACCGGCGGCAGGCTGGCAAAACCGTTGTGCCACTGGGCACCGGGCTGCAGTGCAGACACTGCTGTGCTCGGGGTGGATGCGGTGACCGCGGCAGCCGCCGGGCGCGTAGACATGCTTGAATCCATGCAGCCATTGTCTGCCTTGCGGCTTTCCCTGCGTGGCCCTGTGTCTATAAAGCAAGCCTGGCCCCTGCAGGGCGCAGCGCAGCGGCGGCGCAACATTATTTGACCCTGCCCAGGGCGCAAAACCGCAGCAGCAGGCGCTTTTGTCCCTGGTGGGCCAGGAGGGCCGGTTATTATGTCGGCCTGAGTTCTACCGCTTGCTTCATCAGAAGAGATCCCTGGGACCTCAGGCACCTGCCGGCCATGCCGGGCCAGCTCCACCTTGCGTGGCCCGGCCCGCTTGCGACAACGCCAGGCAGGTGATCGCCGCCCATCCAAGAGAAAACGAGCACTGTGCGCCTCAATTCCATCAAGCTTGCTGGCTTCAAATCGTTTGCGGAGCCCACCAATTTCATGCTGCCAGGGCAACTGGTGGGCGTGGTCGGCCCCAATGGCTGCGGCAAGTCCAACATCATGGATGCGGTGCGCTGGGTGCTGGGCGAGTCCAAGGCGAGCGAGCTGCGCGGCGAATCCATGCAGGATGTGATCTTCAATGGCACCACGCACCGCAAGCCGGCCAGCCGCTCCAGCGTGGAGCTGGTGTTTGACAACAGCGACCACCGCGCCGGCGGCCAGTGGAGCCAGTACACCGAAATTGCGGTCAAACGCGTGCTCACGCGCGACGGCAGCAGCAGCTACTTCATCAACAACATGCCGGTGCGCCGGCGCGATGTGCAGGACGTGTTTCTGGGCACGGGCCTGGGCCCGCGCGCCTACGCCATCATCGGCCAGGGCACCATCAGCCGCATCATCGAGTCGCGCCCCGAAGAGCTGCGCCTGTTTCTGGAAGAGGCCGCTGGCGTCTCCAAGTACAAGGAGCGCCGCCGCGAGACCGAGAACCGCCTCAACGACACACGCGAGAACCTGACCCGGGTCGAGGACATCCTGCGCGAGCTCAACGCCAACCTCGACAAGCTGGAGAAGCAGGCCGAGGTGGCGGCCAAGTACAACGCGCTCAATGCCAGCGCCACCTTGAAGCAGCACCAGCTGTGGTTCCTGAAACGCAGTGATGCCGAGCAGGAGCAGGAGAAGGTGCGCATCGATGGCCTCAAGGCCGTTAATGACCTGGAGTCGCGCCTGGCCGATCTGCGCCATGTCGAGGCGGACCTCGAGACCATTCGCCAGTCGCACTATGCCGCGGGCGACATCGTCAACCAGGCGCAGGGCAAGCTCTACGAGGCCACTGCCGAAGTGGGCCGGCTCGAAGCGGAGATCCGCTATGTGGTCGAAGGCCGCCAGCGCGTGGAAAACCGACTGGTGCAACTGGCCGAGCAGATTGCGCAGTGGACCGTTCGCAAGGACGAATCCGAGGCCGAGCTGGAGAACCTGGCCGGCCAGGGCATGGATGCCGAAGAGCGCGCCGAGATGCTGGCCGCCCAGCTCGAAGAGCAAAACCTGCAGCTGCCCGATATGGAAGAGGCGCTGCGCCTGGCCCAGCAGCGCGCCAATGAGCAGCGCAGCTCCGTCACCCAGGTGCAGCAGCAGATCCAGGTGCTGGCCGCCGAGCAGCGCAGCCTGAACGAACAAAGCCGAGGCCTGGAAGTGCGCAGCGAGCGATTGCGCAGCGACCGCAATGCGATGGCCGCGCCCGACGAGACCCGCCTGGCCAACCTGCAGCAGCAAAACGAGGAAGCAGCCGAGGCCGCCGAGATTGCCGAAGGGCGCCTGCTGGAGCTGCAAGACAGCGTCCCCCAGCTCGATGAGGCGCGGCGTAGCAAGCAGCAACAGGTCAACCAGGAAGGCGCCAAGCAGGCCGATCTGTCGGCACGGCTCGAGGCCCTCAAGGCCTTGCAGGAAAAGGTCAAGACCGATGGCAAGCTGCAGCCCTGGCTGGCCAAGCATGGGCTCGATGGCCTCCAAGGCCTGTGGAGCCGCATCCAGGTCGAGCCCGGCTGGGAAAACGCCCTCGAAGCGGCATTGCGCGAGCGCCTGGCTGCACTGGAAGTCAGCCGCCTCGATATGGTGCGCGGCTTTTTGGGCGCAGGTGCCCAGGATGCACCCCCCGCCCGCCTGGCTTTCTACAGCGTGCCCCAAGCACCGGCCGCAGCTCCTGCTGGCAAACTCGCGCAGCTGTCTGATTTGCTGCGCGTGCACGATGCCGGCCTGCGCGCCGTGCTGGTCGATTGGCTGAGCGGCTGCTACACCTGCCCGAGCCTGGACGAGGCGCTGGCCCAGCGCAGCCGCCTGCAGGCGGGCGAAACCATTTTTGTGCCGACCGGCCATTCGGTCAGCCTGCACAGCGTGAGCTTTTATGCGCAGGACTCCGAGCAGTCGGGCATGCTGGCCCGGGCCCAGGAAATCGAACACCTGGAAAAGGAGCTGCGCGCCCAATCGCTGATTGGCGAAGAGGCGCGCAATGCGCTGGTGCGTGCCGAGAGCGCCTACGCTGATGCCTCGCAGCGCCTGGTGGCCGTGCGCGCCGAGGCTGCGCAAACCCGCAACCGCGCCCATGAGCTGCAGGTCGAGACCTTGCGCCTGACCCAGTTGGCCGAGCAGGCCCGGGCCCGCACCGCGCAGATCGACACCGACCTGGGCGAAGTGGTGCAGCAGCTCGAAGAGATCCAGGAGCGCCGGATTGCGGCCGAGGCCCGCTTTGAAGAGCTGGACATGCAGCTGGCCGACAGCCAGGAGCGCCATGCCCAGCTCGATGAGACCGTGTATGAGTCCGAGCGCAAGCTGGCCAGCGCCCGCGAGCAGTTGCGTGCACTGGAGCGCCAGTCGCAGGAAGCGGTGTTTGGCCAGCGCAGCATGGAAGCGCGCCGCGCCGAGCTCAACCGCACGATGGAGACGGCGTTACAGCAGGCCAAGGCCCTGGGCGATGAACAGCTGCGCGCGCAGGAGGAGCAAAAGCGCCTCAACGACGCGGCCGCGCAAGGCGGCCTGCAAGATGCGCTGAACCTGAAGATGGAGCGCGAGAAGGACCTGGCCGCGCGCCGCAGCGAGTACGACGACCTGACCGCCCGGCTGCGCAGCAGCGATGAGCGCCGCCAGCAGTTTGAGCGCGAGCTGCAGCCGCTGCGCGACCGCATCACCGAGTTCAAGCTCAAGGAGCAGGCCGCGCAACTGGGCCTGGAGCAGTACACAACCTTGCTGCAGGAAGCCCAGGCCGATCTGGAGGTCATTGCCGCCTCGGTCAAGGACGGCCAGGTGCGCCTGACCGGTCTGCAAGGCGAGATTGACCGCCTGCACCGCGAGATTGAAGCGCTGGGCGCCGTCAATCTGGCCGCGCTCGATGAGCTCAACCACGCCCGCGAGCGCAAGACCTTCCTCGACTCGCAGATGGACGACCTGACCCAGGCCATGACAACCCTGGAAGACGCGATCAAGAAGATCGATGCCGAAACCCGGCAGCTGCTCTCGGGCACGTTTGACACCGTCAACAGCCATTTTGGCCGCATGTTCCCCGAGCTCTTTGGCGGCGGCCAGGCCAAGCTGATCATCACCGGCGACGAGATTCTGGACTCGGGCGTGCAGGTGATGGCCCAGCCGCCGGGCAAGAAGAACCAGACCATCCATCTGCTGTCGGGCGGCGAGAAAGCGCTGACCGCGATTGCGCTGGTGTTTGCGATCTTCCAGCTGAACCCGGCGCCGTTCTGTCTGCTCGATGAGGTGGACGCGCCGCTCGACGATGCCAATACCGAGCGCTATGCCAAGCTGGTGGCCTCGATGAGCCGCAGCACGCAGTTCCTCTTCATCAGCCACAACAAGATCGCGATGGAGATCGCCCAGCAGCTGATTGGTGTGACAATGCAGGAGCAGGGCGTCTCGCGCATTGTGGCCGTGGATATGGAATCTGCCTTGTCGATGGCCGATTCGGCGTGAAAGATTTTTAAAAACGAAGTCGTATGAGTAATTTTCAACTGGCGTTGGTGATCACCTTTGGTGTCATTCTGGTTTTGTACATCGCCTACAACACCTGGTCGGCACGCCGCAACGAGCCCAAGAAACCCCGGCCCGAGGAGCCAGGCCAGAGCGGCGACTCCGAGCTGCGCTACGAGCCCGGCTTTGATGGCCGCGCGGCATCGTCAGCCACCGGTGACCCGGTGCTCGATGCCCAACTGGGCGGCCAGGGCCCCCGCCTGAGCGGCCACAGTGCCGATGCCTTTGGTGCAGGCGCGGTGGCACGCAGCGGCAACCCCGGCACCTACCTGGGTGACCGCCAGCAGATTCTCGACCCGCTCACCGATGCGATTGCCACCATCCACACCGACGGCATCGTCTCCGGCAATGCGGCCATCGCAGCCATGCCCAGCAGCTTTCGCGCCGGCAACAAGGCCTTCAACATCGAAGGCCTGAACGAGACCAGCCAGACCTGGGAGCTGCCACGCGCCGGCGCCCGCTACACCGGATTTCAGGCCGGCGTGCAGCTGGCCAACCGCCATGGCCCGATGAACGAGATCGAGTTTTCCGAGTTCGTCACCAAGGTCCAGCAGTTTGCCGACAGCATCGGCGCGGCGCACGACACGCCTGACATGCTGCAGGAAGTGGCCCGTGCTCGCGAACTTGACGCCTTTGCCAGCGAGCATGATGCGCAGCTGGCCTTTATGCTGCGTGCCAAGCGCGCCTCCTGGAGCCCCGGCTATGTGGCCCAGGTTGCGGCCAAGCATGGCTTTGTGCCGGCTGGCCCTGGCCGCATGGTGATGCCTTCGGGCATCGAGCAAATGCCTGCCATATTGGCGCTGACCTATGACGCGCAGGCTGCACTGGCCGACGATCCGGAAGCCAGCGCCTTGCGCGATGTGCTGCTGAGCCTGGATGTGCCCCATGTGGCACGCAGCGAAAAGCCCTTCGACAAGATGCGCACTGCCGCCGAGGCGCTGTGCGCCGAGATGGACGGCGTCATCTGCGACCAAAATGGCACGCCCCTGCCGATCATGGTGGTGGACCCCATCGCCCAGGATCTGGAAAACTTGTACGACCAGCTCGAGCAGCGCGACCTGGCAGCGGGCTCGCTGGCTGCACGGCGTTTGTTCAGCTAAGCCGCACCCGTTTTGCCAAAGGCTGCCTGTGCAGCCTTTTTTGCGTTCTGGGCGCCGCTGTTTACGCAATGAATGCGCGGCTTTGGCCGTATAGTCGCAGGCATCAGACCACGCAGAGCCCCGCGCTTTGCCAGATTTTCGGAGTCAAGCCGCATGGCTGAGAATATTGATCTTTTCGCGTCGCCCGCTGGTGACGCCCCACAGGATGCTGCCGCCCAGGTGCAGGCCTTGCGTGCGCAGCTGGTGCAGTGGGCGCATGAGTACTATGTGCAGGACGCGCCCACGGTGCCCGATGGTGAGTACGACCGCGTCTACCAGCAGCTCGAAGCGCTGGAAAAAGCCCACCCCGAGCTGCTGAGCCCGGACTCGCCGACCCAGCGCGTGATCGGCGCGATTCTGGAAGGCCTGACCCCCGTGCGCCATGCCGTGCCGATGCTCAGCATCCGCACCGAGACCGACAACGAAGCCAGCGGCGCGCAGGCCTTTGATGCGCGCATCCGCAAGGAGCTGGGCCTTGATCCCAGTGACCCGCCGGTCGAGTATGTGGCTGAGCCCAAATTCGACGGCCTGGCGATGAACCTGCGCTACGAGGGCGGGCGCCTGGTGCAGGCCACGACGCGCGGCGACGGCGAAGTGGGAGAGGATGTTACCCACAATATCCGCACCATCCGCCAGATACCGCTGCAGCTGCGCCAGGATGCCGCCGTGCCACCGGTGCTGGAGGTGCGCGGCGAAGTCTATATGCGCCGCGATGATTTTGACGCGCTCAACCGCAAGCAAGAAGCTGCGGGCGGCAAGACCTTTGTCAACCCGCGCAATGCGGCAGCCGGCGCAGTGCGCCAGCTTGACTCCAACATCACCGCCCGGCGCCCGCTGTCGTTTTTCGCCTATGGCCTGGGTGAGGTGACGCCGGTGCCCCAAGGCGGCATGCAGTGGGACAGCCACTACGCAATGCTGATGCAGCTGCGCGCCTGGGGCTTTCCAGTGGCGCCGCAGGTCTGCGTGGCCCAGGGTGCCGATGCGCTGGTGGCCTTTCACCAGCGCATGGGCGCTGAGCGCGCCAACCTGGGTTACGAGATCGATGGCGTGGTTTACAAGGTCAACAGCCGCGCGCTGCAGCTGGAGCTGGGCTTTGTCAGCCGCGAGCCGCGCTGGGCCGTGGCCCACAAGTACCCGGCCCAGGAGATGGTGACGCGGCTTGAAGGCATCGAGGTGCAGGTGGGCCGCACCGGCAAGCTGACGCCGGTAGCGCGTCTGGCACCGGTGTTTGTCGGTGGCGTCACTGTCACCAATGCCACCCTGTCCAATGTGTTCGACATCCGCAAAAAGGGGGTACGGGTGGGGGACGATGTCATCGTGCGCCGCGCGGGCGACGTGATCCCCGAGGTGGCGGGCCGGGTGCCTGGCCTGCGCTCGCAGTATGTGCCCAACTTCTCGATGCCTAGCCAATGCCCGGTCTGCGGCAGCGATGTGGTGCGTGAAAAAGGCGAGGCCAACCACCGCTGCACCGGCGGCCTGTTCTGCGTGGCCCAGCGCAAGGAGGCCATCCTGCACTATGCGCACCGCCGCGCGATGGACATCGAAGGTCTGGGTGACAAGCTGGTCGACCAGCTGGTCGACAGCGGCGTGATCCGCAGCCTGCCCGACCTCTACAAACTGGGCATTGCGACCTTGTCGGGCCTCGAGCGCATGGCAGAGAAATCCGCACAGAATGTGCTCGCGGCGCTGGAGTCCTCGAAGAAAACCACGCTGGCTCGCTTTGTGTTTGGCCTGGGCATTCGCCATGTGGGCGAATCCACCGCCAAGGACCTGGCCAAGCACTTTGGAGTGCTCGACGCCATCATGGATGCCTCGGTCGACGAGCTGCTGCAGGTGAACGACGTGGGGCCGGTGGTGGCCCATAGCCTGCACACCTTTTTTGCGCAGCCGCACAACCGCGAGGTGGTCGAGCAACTGCGTGCAGCCGGCGTGCACTGGGACGAAGCGGTGCCTGCCGAAAAGCCCGCGCAGATTCTGGCCGGCATGACCGTGGTGCTGACCGGCACCTTGCCCACCATGGGCCGCGATGAAGCCAAGGACCTGCTGGAAGCGGCAGGCGCCAAGGTCTCCGGCTCGGTGAGCAAGAAGACCCATTACCTGGTGGCCGGCGCGGACGCCGGCAGCAAACTGACCAAGGCCCAGGAGCTGGGCGTGACGGTGCTGGACGAGGCGGCGATGCTGCGGCTGCTGCAAAACGGCGCGCCTTGATCTGACCCAAAAGGCTGGTCCTTCAGCACTGCATGGCAGCGGATGGGGCCATAGGGATAAGGGGGCTTTCTCTGACATCGCCACGCACCAGATGTCAATACGATGAAAAACGCCAGTGGCCGCTATCCGGCGGCCCTGCTTTTTTATGCAGAGGAGATGCCGTGAGCTATACCCTGAGACAAGTTCAGACCTTGCTGACCAAGCCTGAATTGGAATTGTTCCAAGCCAGCCGTGCCAATGCGATCAAGGATCTGACCGAGCGTCAGCTCAGCAGCAAGATCACCCGCAGCCGTACCTTGCGCGCCAAGTACCGCGATCTCTACCAACGCCAGTCGGTGAAAACCCAAAAGGGCCCGGCCGCCGCCCGCAGGCCCACTGGCAATGAGAACAGCCGCACCGAACTCAAAGCCGATGTGATGCAGGACGTGCTCGGCCGCTTTGAAGAGCGGCTGGCCAAGCTCCACGCTACTGCTGCCAAGAGTACGGCAGGCGCAGCGACCCAACGTGCAGCTGCCCCTGCGAAGGCGGTAAAAAAGACTGCAACCAAAACCGCTACAAAAACAGCAAGCAAGACCGCGACCAAGTCTGCAGCCAAGAGCGCGGTGAAAAAGCCTGCGACCAAGACGGCGTCCGCAACGCCTGCTGCCGCGCCGCGCAAAGCAGCCAAGACGGCTGTGAAGGTGCCCGCAGCCAAGAAGGCCGCTGCGGTCAAAAAACCAGCAGCCAAGTCCACCAAGGCCCCTGCGAAGAAAGCGGCAGCGGCACCGGCCAAAGCACGCAAAACCACCGCTGCCAATGCCGAGGTCGGCGGTAACGCAGCCGCTGCTGCGCGCGGCGCGGTGCCTACCCGCCAGCCGGCCGCGGCCAGCCGGGGCAACCCCATCAAGGCCCAGCCGGTGAACAAGAAAATCAAGGCCAGCGGCCAGTCCAAAACCCGGGCGGCACAGGCCAAGCGCGACAGCCGCTAAATAAGCAGCCCATCAAAATGCCGTAGCCACTTGGCAGTGGGTACGGCATTGTCGTGTCAGCGCGCGTTGCAGAATCACGCGCAAAGCAGGTGTGGTTCCCCTGCGACTCAGGGCTTGGGCTTTTTGGCCGCAGGGCTGGGTGCTGGGGACGGTTGCTGCGCCTTGGTATAGGCCTTGGCCATCATCTCGCGCAGCAGGCCCGAGCTCGACTGCTGCATCATGCGGTTGATATCGGCCTGCTTGCTTTGCATCAGCTGCGCATGCGGCGATTGCGGGCCCTGGTCGAGCAAGGACTGCAGCTGGGCCTCGTTGAAATTCTGTGCGTAGGCGGCAGCCAGCTGCGTGTTCCAGCGCTTTTGGTAGTCGGCTGCGACCGAGCGTGTCGCTGCAATCATCGCCTGGCCCGCTTGCTGCTGGCCCATCTTGTCGATCAAGGCCTGGTACTCGGGCGATTTGGCCGCAATCTGCAAACCCACCTGGGGCAGGCTGTGGCCAAGCTTGTATTTCTCGACCAGGGCCAGCGCCATGTCCTGCAGCTTGGCGGCATGGGCGAGGCCTGGCAGCCAGGCGCTGCTGGCCGCCACGGCGGGCAGTACCAAGCTGCCCAGCAGGCGGCGACGGATGGAGGAGGTGGTCGGGGTGAAGGTAGAAGTCATGGCTTGCACACTGGTCAGGAAGCGGCCGAGGTGGTGGACGCTTCGGTAGCCTTGGGGGGAACCAAGGGGCCGGCGGGTGTCTCCAGATCGATCACATGGATGCCGAATGCGCCGCGCTTGCGGTCTTCAAAATAGCGCTGCAACGTGACCTTGACGGTGCGAAAGGCGATCTGGTCCCAAGGAATCTCGGCCTCGCTGAAGAGCCGCGCTTCGATGGTCTCCCAGCCGGGCTTGAATTCGGTGCTTTGCAGCTGGGCCAGGTAGAACAGGTGTACCTGGCCGACATGCGGCACATTGACCAGCGAAAACAGCGGGCCCATCGCGATGTCGGCGCCCGCTTCCTCATCGGTCTCGCGCTCGGCGCCCTGGCCGGTGGTCTCATCGAGCTCCATGAAGCCGGCCGGCAAGGTCCAGTAACCTTTGCGTGGCTCGATATTGCGCAGGCACAGCAGCACCTTGTCGCCCATATAGGGGACGGTGCCCACCACGTTCAGCGGGTTCTCGTAGTGCACGGTATGGCAGGCCGGGCAGATCGCGCGGATCTTGGTGTCGCCGTCATCGGGCAGTCGGTGCTCAACGTGGGTGCCGCAGCGGCGGCAAAAATCAACGGGGGCGCGTGAGGTCATGCGGTCTATTGTGCGTCAAGGTCGCGCTGCTCGCGGCGATGGGCGAAAAAAAGCGCCACCGCAGCGGGTCGCGCGTTGTCCTGGCCTTACACCAGCTCGATTTTCAATGGGGGCAGGCCCGTCACGCCGCCTTCGAGCACATCGCCCTTGACGACTGCGGCCACGCCTTCGGGCGTGCCGGTGAAGATCAGGTCACCGGCTTGCAGCTCCCAGGCTTGCGAGATCACTTCAATGGTCTCGGCAATGTTCCAGATCAGCTTTTGCACATTGCTGTGCTGGCGTTCGGCACCGTTGACCTTGAGCCAGATCTCGGCGTTGTTGACATCACCGGCCTGGGCGGCGGGCACCAGGGCTGCGATGGGTGCGCTGCCTTCAAAGGCCTTGCCGATCTCCCAGGGGCGGCCTTGCTTTTTCATGTCGTTTTGCAGGTCGCGGCGCGTCATGTCCAGCCCCACGCCATAGCCCCAGATGTGCGCGGCGGCGTCCGCTGCAGCAATGTTCTTGCCGCCCTTGCCAATGGCCACCACCAGCTCGATCTCGTGGTGCAGGTTGCTGGTGAGCGTTGGGTAGGCGATCTGGCCGCTGCTACCTGTGGCCACGGGCACCACCGCATCAGCGGGCTTCATGAAGAAGAAGGGCGCCTCGCGGCCGGTAAAGCCCATTTCCTTGGCATGATCTTCGTAGTTGCGGCCCACGCAGTAGACGCGGCGCACGGGGAACAGCTGGTCGCTGCCTTGAACAGGTACGCCGGTTGGCGAGGCTGGAGGGATGACGTATTGGCTCATGCTGGACTTTGGTTGGAGGCGGGAGGAAACCGCCCGGTTGAAGCGGTGCCAAAAATTATGCGGCAAAACAAACCGCTTTGCAGGATCGCGGTCTGCGCCCATGCTGGCCCTGGCATGCCAGGCAACGCCAGCTGTCATGCGGGTGACTGGATGACCGGCTGCTGCAGCGCCCTGCGTTATGCTCGGTTGCCATGAAGCTGCACAACTATTTCCGCTCGTCCGCGTCCTACCGGGTGCGCATTGCGATGCAGGCCAAGGGCCTGGCCTATGACTATCTGCCGGTGCACCTGGTCAAGGCCGAGCACCGCGAACCCGCCTTTGCCAGCCATGTGGGCGACGCGCTGGTGCCCGCGCTGGAGACCGATGACGGCCTGTGGCTGAACCAGTCGCTGGCCGTGATCGAGTGGCTGGACGAGGCCTACCCGCAGACGTCTTCGATGCTGCCGGGCAATGCGCTGGCCCGTGCCCGCATCCGCGCGCTGGCCCTGCAGGTTGCCTGCGAGATCCACCCGATCAACAACCTGCGGGTGCTGGCCTACCTGACCGGCGAGCTGGGCCACAGCGATGCTGAAAAAACCCAGTGGTACCAGCACTGGTGCCGTACCGGGCTGGAGGCCTTTGAGCGCCAATTGGTGCTGCTGGCGGCCGAGCGCCAGGCGCAAGGCTTGGCGCCATCGCGTTTTTGCTGGGGCGATAGCCTGACGATGGCCGACTGCGCGCTGGTGCCGCAAATCTTCAATGCCCAGCGCTTCAAGGTCAGCCTTGACGGTCTGCCGCTGACCATGGCCGCCTATGAGGCCGCCATGGCGACGGATGCGGTGCAAAAGGCCCAGCCTGCCGCCTGCCCGGATGCCCAGCCATGAGTAGCGCTGCGTCCAACCACTTTCCCGCCGACTGGCTGCTGCCCGAGTGGCCCACGCCACCGGGTGTGTTTGCGCTCTGCACCACGCGCGCTGGCGGCGCCAGCGAAGGCCTGTTTGGCACCACCAACCTGAGCTTTAACGTGGGCGATGTTCCCGGCCATGTGCAAAGCAACCGTCAGCTGCTCGCCCAGGCCATGCAGGCGCTGGAGCAGCAGGCCGGCTACGGTGCCGACCAGGCCCGCCCCCGTCAGCCGGTATTTGTGCGCCAGGTGCATGGCAGGCATGTGCAGGTGCTGGGTGAAGGCGGCGGCGAGGAGCAGCCGGCCGATGCCAGCGTCAGTGATGTGCCGGGGCTGGGCTGCACCGTCATGGCAGCCGACTGTCTGCCGGTCTTGTTCTGTCACCAGCAGCTGCCGGTGGTAGGCGCCGCCCACGCCGGTTGGCGGGGTTTGCTGGGACAGGACGGGTTAGGGGTGCTGGAGAACTGCTTTGCGGCCTATGCCGATCGGGTGCGCCGGCAGGCGGGCCAGGCTGGCCTGAGCGATAACCAGATTGCCGCGCAGACCATGGCCTGGCTGGGTCCATGCATCAGCCAGCCCGCGTTTGAAGTGGGTGCCGAGGTGCAGGCCGCCTTTGTCGGGCCGGATCCGGATTGCGCGCCGCTGTTCGAACCCGGCGCGCCGGGCAAGTATTTTGCCAACCTGAGCGGGCTGGCCCGCTACCGCTTGCAGCGCTTGGGCCTTGCGCAGTTGTTTGGCAATGACGGCAGCCAGGACTGGTGCACCGTGGCCAACAAAGAGCGGTTTTTCTCGCACCGGCGAGATGGCTCACCCGGTGGGGGCACCGGGCGCTTTGCCGCTTGCATCTGGGTGGCCTAGGGGCTTCGTCATCGCTCAAGCTTTGCTCTTAAAGTACTCATTTATCTGGTAATGAGTACTTTGTGAATCTTTCGTAATATCAAGTGTGCCATTTAATCTACTCATTTAATCAATAAAGAGTAGAATGTGCAGCATGACTACCCCCTTGATGGCCACCTTGGTGGCAGCCCGCAAAGCCCAGCAACTGACCCAGGCCCAATTGGCCGAGCAGGCGGGGCTCTCGCGCATGGCGGTGCAGCGCACTGAAACCGGCGATGTTGACCCGCGCTACTCGACCGTGGCCGAAATGGCCCGGGTGCTGGGCATGCAGCTTGTGGCAGTGCCGGCAGATCTTTTGCCCGCGCTGCAGGCCTTTATCCAGTCGGGCGGCAAGTTTTTAGGCCAGCCAACCGGTGCGGAGGCGCCACCTTCGGTCGTGGACAGCCTGGCCGGTCGCCAGCCCTGAAGGATGGCTTTGGGCAAGCCATGCACTGAATGAGCACCTCCATCCGCTACCTGCGTCTTTATATGCACTTGCCTGGCAGCATGGGCGGGGGGCGGCGCGCCATCGGCTACCTGTCGCAGTACGGCGATATCCTGCGCGTCTCGTTCGAGGACAGCTATATCGCGGATCCGGAGCGGCCTGTGCTCTCGCTCAGCTACCAGGGCGCGACGGAGGCCGACACCCAGCGCATCTTGCATGCCGCGCGCGATGCCCGGCTGGTGCGCACCGATGGGCGCTGGCCGGTCTATTTCCAGAATCTGCTGCCCGAAGGCCACAACCGCCAGCGCCTGGCCGCTGAGCGGGGCTGCTCCCCCGATGACGAGTTTGAGCTGCTGGCCGCTGCCGGACACGACCTGATGGGCGCGCTGGAGGTGGAGCCGGTGCCCCGCGACGAAGCCATTCCCGACGTGGTGCGCCATTGGCATACCTCGCAAGGCCTCGATGTGCTCGAACCCGGTTTTGTCGAGTTTCCGGTGGCCGATGCCGCGTCGCTGCCGGGCATCGTCACCAAGTTCAGCGCGGTGCAGGATGGCCGGCGCTACACCGTGCGCCGCCGGGGCGCGGCGGGCAGCGTGATCCTGAAGCTGCCCAGCACCCAGCACCCGGACCTGGTGGCCAACGAGTTCAGCTGCTACCAGCTGTGCCAGTCCTTGGGGCTGACAACGGCCGATGCACAGATCATCAGCCGCGCCCAGGCCGATCTGCCCGAGCAGCTGCCGTTTGACGAGATATTGGCCGTGCAACGCTTTGACCACCTGCCCGATGGCACACGCGTGCACATGGAAGAGTTCAACCAGGCGCTGGGCTATGCGCCGCGCCACAAGTACGGCAAGGGCCTGCAGCAGGACTGGCCGACGATGCTGCGCGTGCTCGACCGCTTGAGCCCGCAGCCTGTGGCCGATACCCGGGAGTTTCTGGCACGTACCGTGGCCGCGATCCTGATGGGCAATACCGATGCGCACCTGAAGAACTGGGCGCTGGTCTACCCCGATGGGCGCCAGCCGCGCCTGGCCCCCGTCTACGACTGTGTCTGCGTCGCGGCCTTCATCGACGGTTCGGCCCCGCAGCAGTATGCCGTCAACAAGGCCATTGACAGCAGCATGCGGGCGCTCAGCTGGGACGATGTGGCGGCCCTTCTGAAGGCCGCCGGTCTGCTGCGCGTGCCGCGCCATATCAGCCTGCTCAAGGACATGGTGCGGCAGGCGCAGAGCGCCTGGCCCGCCTTGCTGGCCCAAGCGCCTGCCGGCATGGCGACCGTGGTGCAGCAGCGTTTGCGCGGGGGCGTGGCCATCGCCACGCTGTAAGAATCGGTTCAGATGGCGCTCGCCAGCGTATTGCCCGACTGGCTGTCGCTTGTATGTCAGGGTTTGCCCCAGGGCAGCGCCCAAAGGCGGTATGCTCCACGCTTGCCTGTTGCTGGAGCCTGTGCTGTGCTGCCCTTTGAAGTTGAAATCCCCTTTGTCAGCCACCTGGGCTTTCGCTTGCACCGCTGGGAAAACGGCGAGGCGGAGCTGCATTACCGGGCCCGGCCCGAACACCTCAATAGCTACGAAGTCACCCATGGCGGTGCATCGATGACCTTGCTTGATGTGACGATGGCCCATGCGGCGCGCAGTGCCATCCCCGGCAGTGGCGCGGTGACGATTGAGATGAAAACCAGCTTCATGGCGCCGGCCAAAGGCGCCTTGGTGGCCAAGGGCAAGCTGCTCTCGCGCAGCAGCCGCATGGCGTTTTGCGAGGCCTGGCTCTATGACGAGCAGGGTGCCTTGTGCAGCCATGCAACGGGCACGTTCAAGTACGTGATGCCCGAGGTCGTGCAGTCTTTGCAGGCCGCCAAAAAGCAGATCAAGACCGACTGATTTCCACGCTCGCGCAATGGTGCGCGAGCGCGCAGCTGGGCCTGTGGCCACTGTCCCCAGGCCCTCGATAGATGGACAGAACATGCCAAAGCCTTCTTCAACAGTGGACCAGCTGAGCTGGTCCTTCCAGCCCTTCTCGGCACTCAATCTGCAGCAACTCTATGACCTGCTGCATGTGCGCTGCCAGGTCTTTATTGCCGAGCAGGTCGCCTTCCAGGACCTGGACTACAAAGACCAGGACGCCTGGCACCTGCTGGGGCGTGATGCGCAAGGCGTGCTCCAAGCCTATGTGCGGGTGCTGCCGCCGGGACTGGCCTATGCAGAGCCGTCGATTGGCCGCGTGGCCGTCATGCAGGCGATGCGCGGCACGGGGGCTGGCTGGGAGCTGATGCGCCACGCAATGGCCGAGACCGACCGCCTGTGGCCAGGCACCGCCATTCGCATTGGCGCGCAGGCCTATTTGCAAAAATTCTACGAAGGCTGCGGATTCGACGTTGTCTCCGAGCCCTATCTGGAAGATGGCATTCCCCACCTGACCATGCTCTACCCGGGCAAGCCCCAGGTGGTGGAAAGCGTCGCCATATGAAAACTGCCCATCCACAGATGACGGTGATCTGCCGTGGCTGAGGCACGCATGCAACCGGCCTCGCTGAGCGAGGGTCTGCCCATGCCCGAGCGGCGCCTGGCGATGCTGGTCATTGTGCTGGGCCTGATCGTGGCCGTGCTCGATGGCAGCATCATGAACCTGGCCTTGCCCACGGTGGCCAAGGAACTGCAGGCATCGCCTGCCGAGGCGATCTGGGTCATCAATGCCTACCAGCTGGGCACCTTGGGCCTGCTGCTGCCCTTGGCCGCACTGGGCGAGCGCATTGGCTACCGCAAGGTCTACCTGGTGGGTCTCGTGTGTTTTACGCTGGCATCGGCCGTGGCCATGCTGGCCCAGTCGCTGTGGCTGCTGATTGCAGCTCGCGGCCTGCAGGGCATGGGCGCGGCCGGGGTGATGGCCGTCAATGCCGCACTGGTGCGCCTGACCTACCCGGCGGCCAAGCTGGGCAAGGGCATGGCGCTTAACTCGCTGGTGGTGGCCATCTCGTCGGTGGCCGGCCCTGGTGTGGCGGCATTGATTTTGTCGGTGGCCAGCTGGCCCTGGCTATTTGCCATCAATGTGCCGCTGGGCATTCTGACCTTGTGGCTGGGCCGCAAGGCCTTGCCGCGCAACCCGCAGCAGCTGCTGGATGCACCGCATGCCAAGCTGACCCCCATCGATGTGGCGCTGAACTTTGCGATGTTCTCGCTGGTGTTTCTGGGTGCCGAGCGCATCGGCGCGCGCCATGGCATGGAGTCGGGCGGCGCGTCCGCCTCAGGCTGGCTGATGCTGGGCCTGGGCCTGCTGCTGGGCGCCTGGTATGTGCTGCGCCAACGCAAACTGAGCCTGCCTTTGCTGCCGCTGGACTTGCTGCGTATTCCCGTTTTTGCGCTGTCCATGGGGGCGTCGATTGGGGCCTTTGCAGCGCAGATGCTGTCCTTTATTGCGCTGCCTTTCTTGCTGCTCGATGCGCTGCAGCGCAGCCATTTTGCCGCCGGCATGCTAATGACGGCTTGGTCGGTGGCCATCGTGATGGTGGCCCCGCTGGCGGGCCGGCTGATTGGCCGGGTGGAAGACGGCCTGCTGGGCGGCATCGGCATGGCGATTTTGGCGCTGGGCCTCTTGAGCCTGGCGCTGCTGCCGGTGGACCCGAGCGATCTCAACATCGGCTGGCGCATGGCCTTGTGCGGCCTGGGATTTGGGCTGTTCCAGTCGCCCAACAACCACACCATCGTGACCTCGGCGCCGCTGGCCCGCGCAGGCGCTGCCAGCGGCATGCTGGGCACGGCGCGGCTGACTGGGCAATCGCTGGGCGCTGTGCTGGTGGCCATCATCTTCACCTTGTGGCCAGTGGCCAGCGGCCATGGCACGACGGTGGCGCTGTATCTGGCAGCCGGCTTTGCCGCGATGTCGGGTGTGTTCAGCAGCCTGCGACTGCGGCATTCAGCGCATTAATGGCTATCGGGCGGCGGTGGGGCAGGGGCCTGTTGCGCCTCGGCTTCGGCCCGGTGGCGCATCCGGCGCCGCGCTGGCGTGCCGGCAATGAACAGCAGCAGACCCAGCGGCAGCGCGCCGTAGAGCATCAGGGTGAAAAAGGCGCCCAGCAGGCTGCCCTGGGGGCTGGCGGCCTCGACCACCGCCATCAACACCACGACATAAAGCCAGGCTATCGCTATCAGGTACATGCCCTGGAATTTACCCGAACTTGCAGCACGCCAGCACACGGCTGCCATTTTTTGCGCCTAAGATGCACACAAGCCCATGCCCGGCATGGAGCCTGTTCAGGGAGACGACGATGACGCAGCAACCGTATTGGGGACTGGGCAGCGACCAGTTCCAGCAACTCAGCCAGATGACCCAGCAATGGATGGAGCGCATGCAGTCCATGCAGACCATGGCATCTCCCTTCAATGCCGTTGGTGCCCCCCAAGGCTTCACCGCCGGTCTGGGGGCCCTGCCAGCGGGCGCGCCCCCCGTCAGCTTTGACATGGAAAAGCTGCAGGCCATTCAGGCGCAGTACGCGCAAGCGGCCTTGGCGCTGTGGACCGAAGGTGCCAAGGGCGAGGTGTCCCTGCCCAAGGACCGGCGCTTTGCCGGCGACGCTTGGCAGCACAACCCTGTGTCGACCTTCACCGCCGCCAGCTACGCGCTGCATGCCAAAACCATGATGGACATGGCGGACGCCGTGCAAGGCGACGAGAAAACCCGCGCCCGTGTCCGCTTCGGCGTGGAGCAGTGGCTGGCGGCCACGGCGCCCAGCAATTTCCTGGCCTTCAATGCCGAGGCGCAGAAAAAGGCGCTTGACACCCAGGGCCAGAGCATTGCGCAGGGCTTGCAGAACATGCTGGCTGACATCCGCCAGGGCCATGTCTCGATGACCGATGAGTCGCTGTTTGAAGTAGGGCGCAATGTGGCCACCAGCGAAGGGGCCGTGGTCTTCCAGAACGAGCTGTTCCAGCTCATCGAATACAAGCCGCTGACCACCCAGGTCTATGAGCGCCCCATGCTGTTTGTGCCCCCGTGCATCAACAAGTACTACATCCTGGACTTGCAGCCCGACAACTCGCTGATCCGCTACAGCGTGGCCCAGGGCCACCGCACATTCGTCGTCAGTTGGCGCAACCCGGATGCCAGTCTGGGGGGCAAGGGCTGGGACGACTATATCGGCGGCGCGGTGCTCGAGGCGATCGAGGTGGTCAAGGCCATCTCCGGCAAACCCCAGATCAATGCCTTGGGCTTTTGCGTGGGCGGCACGATGCTGGTCAATGCGCTGGCGGTGCTGGCCGCGCGCGGCGATGACTCGGTGGCCAGCGCGACCTTGCTCACCACCCTGGTGGACTTCCAGGACACCGGCATTCTCGATGTCTTCATTGACGAGAACTTCGTCAAGTTCCGCGAGCTGACCATGGGCCAGAACGGCCTGATGCCTGGCCAGGAACTGGCCTCCACGTTCAGCTTTCTGCGCCCGGTCGATCTGGTGTGGAACTATGTGGTGGGCAACTACCTCAAGGGCGAGACGCCGCCGCCTTTTGATCTGCTGTACTGGAACAGCGATTGCACCAACCTCCCCGGGCCTTATTACGCCTGGTACCTGCGCAACTTCTACCTGGAAAACAAGCTGGTGCAGCCTGGCGCGCTCAGCGTCTGCGGGGAAAAGCTCGATGTCGGCAAGATCGATATGCCCCTGTACATCTATGGCTCGCGCGAAGACCATATTGTGCCCATTGGCGCGGCCTACGCGTCCACCCAGGTGCTGGGAGGCGACAAGCGCTTTGTCATGGGTGCCTCGGGCCATATTGCCGGCGTCATCAACCCACCCGCCAAAAATAAGCGCAGCCACTGGCTGCGCGAGGATGGCCAATTGCCTGCCGACATCGACGCCTGGATCGACGGCGCCGACGAACTGCCGGGCAGTTGGTGGACAGACTGGAGCCAGTGGCTGGCCCAGCATGCCGGCAAAAAGGTGGCAGCGCCCAAAAGCTATGGCCGTGCGCGCACCGACTACCGGGAGCTCGAGCCTGCGCCTGGCAGCTATGTGCAAGCCAAAGCATGATTGGTAAGCCCCTAGAACAGGTTCTAGCAGTCTGGTTGCAATTTCTGCATCGCAATTCAAATGCTGCGGTGCAATAATTAGCATCGCATGGCCGTCAGAGACAACGGCATCCGTGCCCATTTTTTAAAAGGAAGAATCATGGAAGACATCGTCATCATCTCCGCCGTGCGCACGGCAGTTGGTAAGTTTGGCGGCTCGCTGGCCAAAGTGCCCGCGACGGACCTGGGTGCCACCGTCATCGAGGAGGCGCTGGCCCGTGCCAATGTGGGCGCCGACCAGGTCGATGAGGTCATCATGGGGCAGGTGCTGGCCGCGGGTGTGGGCCAAAACCCCGCACGCCAGGCGATGATCAAGGCCGGTGTGGACAAGAAGACGCCGGCGCTGACCATCAACGCCGTCTGCGGCTCGGGCCTCAAGGCAGTCATGCTGGCAGCGCAGGCTGTTGGCCAGGGCGATGCCGAGATCGTGGTGGCCGGCGGCCAGGAAAACATGAGCCTCTCGCCCCATGTGCTCAACGGCTCGCGGGACGGCCAGCGCATGGGCGACTGGAAGATGACCGACACGATGATCGTCGACGGCCTCTGGGATGTGTACAACCAGTACCACATGGGTATCACGGCAGAGAACGTCGCCAAGGAATTTCAGATTGATCGCGACAAGCAGGACGCCTTTGCGCTGGCCAGCCAGCAAAAGGCAGCCGCTGCGCAGGATGCCGGCAAGTTTGACGAAGAAATCGTCACCGTGCATATCCCGCAGCGCAAGGGTGACCCGGTCGCCTTCAAGGCAGATGAATACATCAACCGCAAGACCAATGGCGAAGCACTGGCCAGCTTGAAGCCCGCTTTTGACAAGGCTGGCTCGGTGACTGCCGGCAATGCCTCGGGCCTCAATGACGGTGCCGCCGCCCTGGTGATTGCCAGCGCCAAAAAGGCCAAGGAGCTGGGTGCTGAGCCGCTGGCACGCATTGTCGGCTTCGCCACCGTGGGCCTGGACCCCAAGATCATGGGCATGGGCCCCATGCATGCCGTGCGCAAGGTGCTGGCCAAGACCGGTTGGAAGGCCGAGGAGGTCGATTTGTTCGAGCTCAATGAAGCCTTTGCGGCCCAGGCCTGCGCCGTGAACCAGGAGCTGGGTCTGGACACCAGCAAGGTCAATGTCAACGGTGGCGCGATTGCGATTGGCCACCCCATTGGTGCATCCGGTGCGCGCATCCTCGTGACACTGCTGCACGAGATGAAACGCCGTGGCTCCAAGCGCGGTATTGCCGGCCTGTGTATCGGCGGCGGCATGGGCGTGGCACTGGCGGTGGAACGCGCCTGAGCGTTCACCGCCCCGCGTGCGCACAAACCGCCTCCCGAGGCGGTTTTTTGATGCGTTCCCGTAGCCGCTCAAAAGCGTTGCATGGCGCAGGCAGACGCATTCCTTTGCTGGAATCGATCGCCGTTGGTCTGTCATAAAAATACCTGACTATGGCTGTCTGCTTCGTGATAGGGTTTGCGCTGATGCGGCGCGAAAACGATCAAAACCGCGCGTTAATCTGGCGCGTTTCTGTTGCAATACCCGGTCAAAATCGCCGAAATTGAGAGGTACTGCAAGAATTTGTACGCTTGGCGTAAACGAGCGTTTGCACACCTCGTTTCTTGGTTACAGTGGTAGTGCACAAGCATTTCAAGCAAAACCAAGGAGATGTGATGAGTCAAAAAGTGGCCTACGTAACCGGCGGTATGGGAGGCATTGGGACGGCCATTTGCCAGCGTTTGCACAAAGATGGATTCAAGGTGATTGCGGGCTGCGGGCCCACGCGCGATTTCCAAAAATGGTTGGGCGAGCAAAAGGCGCTTGGCTATGAGTTCCACGCTTCGGTCGGCAATGTCGGCAACTGGGAATCCACCGTAGAAGCCTTCGCCAAGACCAAGGCGGAGCACGGCAGCATCGATGTGTTGGTGAACAATGCCGGTATCACCCGGGACCGCATGTTCATCAAGATGACACCCGATGACTGGCAAGCGGTGATCGAAACGAACCTCAACTCCATGTTCAATGTGACCAAGCAGGTCGTCGCCGATATGGTGGAAAAAGGCTGGGGCCGCATCGTCAATATCAGCTCCGTCAACGGCGCAAAGGGCCAGGCGGGTCAGACCAACTACTCTGCCGCCAAGGCAGGCATGCATGGCTTCTCGATGGCCCTGGCCCAGGAGATGGCCGGCAAGGGCGTGACCGTGAACACCGTGAGCCCCGGCTATATCGGCACCGACATGGTCAAGGCCATCCGTCCCGATGTGCTGGAGAAAATCGTTGGCACCATCCCGATGAAGCGCCTGGGTGAGCCCACCGAGATCGCGGCGATCATCGCCTGGCTGGCATCGGAAGATGGCGGCTATGCGACTGGCGCGGAGTTCTCGGTCAATGGTGGTTTGCACACGCATTGATCATCCGGCCGCAGCCCATGAAAAACGCGCCTAGCAAGGCGCGTTTTGTTTTATCTGGAGCGGGTGATGGGAATCGAACCCACGTTATTTGCTTGGGAAGCAAGAGTCCTACCATTGAACGACACCCGCGAACCGGCCCATTGTAGCGCTAGAAGCCCCCGTTCTTGTCTCGGTGCTGCTCCATTGCTACAGCAGCTTTTGCAACTCAGTTTCCCTTCTTGCCAGGGAACGCCCAAGCCTGCTTTTTCTCATCGATTGGCTGCAGCTTCCATTTCTCGAGCTCGGCGTCGCGCGCGGTCTCGCGGCGCACATCGATGCGGCGTGCCGTGTGCTTGGCAACGACGGCGAGTTTTTGCAGATCGGTATCGCGCAGACTCGGGTCGGGCTCGGTGCTGAAGCAGCACAGGGTGCCGTAGATCTCACCATTGGCCAGCACAATGGGGGTGCTCAGGTGGGCGCCAACGCGGAAAGGGGTGGCAGGGAGTTTGGCCGACTCGATGTGCTCTGCCGCGTCATGCACCAGCGGCGGCAGGCGGCCGTCGAGCACGCATTGGCAAAAGGATTGCTCCAGCGAGGAGCCGCCTCCGGTTTCAATCAAGGCCTTGCCGGCGCTGTGGTCCACATGCTTGAAGGTGCGCTGGCCATTGCGGATCTCCGAGACAAAGATCACATCCATTTTTAGATGCTCGCGCAGTCCGTGCAACACCTCTTTGACGTTCTGGTCAATCAGGTCGTCGGAGCCTTCGGCGGTGGCCACCAACAGCTCGCTCATCGATACTTCCAGTGCGTCAGGTGCGTAATCCCATAAATGAATCGCCATAGTTACTCTCGCTATTTCCATGCGCTACCCGCTAGCGCATACCCGTGCGCGTTTGATGATAACGGCACTGAAAAGCACGCGCATGTCTCGCCGCAGGACTGAATTACTCTTTTACATGGACGCGAGCGCACACGCGGCAGCCGGCCAGATTCAAGCCGGATCATCAAGCCAGAGGATGCGGCCCTGGCCAAGTTCATTCATCCGGGCGACAAAGTCAGGGGCGTGCGACGCGACCAACTCGATCTCGGCGAGCACATCATCGCCGTGGCTCACGTGCAGCAACTGCGCGTTGGCGCTGGCAACCTCGCGCCGCATGCCCCCTTCGAGCGCGTAGGGCAGGCGGCATTGCAGGCGGGTCATCGCCTGGCGCTCGATTTTTTCTGCTTTCAGCATCGCCTGGGCAATGGCGTCGGTGTAGGCCCGCACCAGACCGCCGGCGCCCAGCTTGACACCGCCAAAATAGCGCACCACCGTTGCCAGGGCGCCTTCGATCTGCTGGTGGCGCAGCACATCGAGCATCGGGCGCCCCGCTGTGCCGCTGGGCTCGCCATCATCGACGGCGGCAGACTGCCCGCCCGCCATCAGCGCCCAGCACACATGGTTGGCGCCGGGGTGTTGCTCGCGCAGGCTTTGAACAATGACCAAGGCCTGTGCACGGTCCTGCACCGGCTGAACACAGCCGATGAAACGGCTTTTCTTGATGATCAGTTCGCTGTGAACGGGCTGGGCCAGGGTGTAGGGCATGCGTTGCGGGGAGAAGACGTTTGCTTACACTGTCATGCGTCAACGTCGCCTAGATGTCATGCGTTGGACACATATCATTGTTTCAATGACGGGAGCGCTCCAGTGATGGAGTGGCTTGCCGCAGCGGAGACCTCAGGCGCAGCCAGGCGCGAGTCTACCCCGATTTTTCCAAGAAGCATTCCATACCACCGACTGACACATTACCCGGGAGCGACCATGCAACACCAACTGCAAACCAATTTGGATTCCTTGAACAACCATGGGTTCGGACGTGCAGGTTTGGAGACGCCCGCCTATGTGACTGAAGTACTGGCAGCCCTGCCAACGACTCCCAGTGCCAATGACGATGGCAGCTATGTGGACCTGGCCCAACGCGTGCGCGAAGGCGGTGAGTGGTAAGGCGCTGAGCAAGAGCGCCAGGATTGGGTACCGGTTAAGAAACATCACTCGTATCGCGTGACCGCCATAGGCAGCTTGGGCTGCCTTTTTTATTTGCGGTGCAGCGCTTAGCCATGCGACAATGGCAAGCTATTTGATGCAGCGCAAAAAATGCGGTTTTATTACCCCATGCTGGTGGCCATAGCCCCCGCCAGCCAGGGGCCGGTGATTATCCCAGCCTGGCGCCGCGCTGCAATGCCTTGGCCGCCCTGGTCTGAACTGGGGCCTTGCCCCCGCAGATGCTTCCAAATAAATAGCATCAATACCCGTACAAGTGCGCGCTACGGGCTATTTTTTTAGAATATCGGACCCCGCCACCCTGGCGCCGAGCCCCGCGTGCATTACTCCACGACTGTTGTTGCCCATGTCTGCCCCGATTGATGTTTCTTTTTTTGAACGTGCTGCCAAGCCGCTGACCAGCTACAAGCCGTACTGGGCCAAGCGCTTTGGTGCTGCGCCATTTCTGCCGATGAGCCGAGCCGAGATGGACCAGCTGGGCTGGGACAGCTGCGACATCATCCTGGTCACCGGTGACGCCTATGTGGACCATCCCAGCTTTGGCATGGCCGTGATTGGCCGCGTGCTGGAGGCCCAGGGCTTTCGCGTGGGCATCATTGCGCAGCCGGACTGGCAAAGTGCCGAGGCCTTCAAGGCGCTGGGCAAGCCCAACCTGTTCTGGGGCGTGACGGCGGGCAATATGGATTCGATGATCAACCGCTACACGGCTGACCGCAAGATCCGCTCGGACGACGCCTATACGCCGGGCGATGTGGGCGGCAAGCGCCCGGACCGCGCGGCCATCGTCTACAGCCAGCGCTGCCGTGAAGCCTACAAGGATGTGCCCATTGTGCTGGGCGGCATCGAAGGCTCGCTGCGCCGCATTGCCCACTACGACTACTGGAGCGACAAGGTACGTCGCTCGATCGTGGTGGACAGCAAGTGCGACATCCTGCTCTACGGCAATGCCGAGCGTGCGCTGGTCGAAGTGGCCCACCGCATTGCCGCGCGCGAGCCGGTGGAGAACATCACCGATGTGCGCGGCACCTCGTTTTTCCGCCGTGCATCGGAGGAGGGCTGGTTCGAGGTGGACTCCACGACGGTCGATGAGCCCGGTGAGGTCGAGCCCCACATCAACCCTTACATGACGACCAGCGAGCAGGCAGAAGCCCAGGGCCAAAGCTGCGCCAAGGAAGATGCAGAAAAGCAGGGCGCCAATGCGTCCGCTGCGGCTCCCGCCGCCGCCTGTGGCTCGGCTGCTGCCAGCGCAAGCGCGCCCACGCTGTCGAATGTGCAGCCGCTGCAGTTTGTGCCCAATCTGTCGCTGCGCCACAAATCCAAGATGCCGGCGCGCGACCGCACCGTGCTGCGCCTGCCCAGCTTTGAAGAGGTCAAGAGCGACCCAATTTTGTACGCCCATGCCAACCGCGTGCTGCACCTGGAAACCAACCCCGGCAATGCCCGTGCGCTGGTACAGGCCCATGGCGAAGGAGCCACGGCCCGCGATGTGTGGATGAACCCGCCGCCCATTCCGCTCACCACCGCCGAAATGGACTGGGTGTTCGGTCTGCCGTATGCCCGCAGCCCGCACCCGGCCTATGCCGACGAGAACGGCAGCCACGAAGGCGCGACCAAGATCCCCGCCTGGGAGATGATCCGCACCTCGGTCAACATCATGCGCGGCTGCTTTGGCGGCTGCACCTTCTGCTCGATCACCGAGCACGAAGGCCGCATCATCCAGAGCCGCTCGGAAGACTCGATCATCCAGGAGCTCGAAGACATCCGCGACAAGGTCAAGGGTTTCACCGGCACCATCTCGGATCTGGGCGGTCCCACGGCCAACATGTACCGCCTGGGCTGCAAGAGCCCGCAGATCGAGGCGGCCTGCCGCAAGCCCAGCTGCGTGTTCCCTGGCATCTGCCCGAACCTGCACACCGACCACGGTCCACTGATCAAGATCTACCGCCGCGCGCGCAAGCTCCCTGGCATCAAGAAGATCCTGATCGGCTCGGGCCTGCGCTATGACCTGGCGGTCAAGTCGCCCGAGTACATCAAGGAGCTGGTGCAGCACCATGTGGGCGGCTACCTGAAGATCGCCCCCGAGCACACCGAGGCAGGACCGCTGGGCAAGATGATGAAGCCCGGCATTGGCAGCTATGACCGCTTCAAGCAGCTGTTTGAAAAGTTCAGCGAAGAGGCGGGCAAGAAGCAGTTTCTGATTCCCTACTTCATTGCGGCCCACCCGGGCACTAGCGATGAGGACATGATGAACCTGGCGATCTGGCTCAAGAAGAATGGCTTCCGCGCCGACCAGGTGCAGACCTTCTACCCCAGCCCGATGGCTACCGCCACCGCGATGTACCATAGCGGCCGCAATACGCTCACCAAGGTGCGCCGCCAGATGCGGGACGAGGCCGAAGAGCGCGTCGATATCGTGCGCGGTGAAAAGCGCCGCCGTCTGCACAAGGCGTTCTTGCGCTACCACGATCCCAACAACTGGCCGCTGCTGCGCGAAGCACTCAAGACCATGGGGCGCTCGGACCTGATCGGCAATGGCAAGCAGCACCTGATCCCGACCTTCCAGCCGCTCGTCGATGGCAGCTACCAGAGCGCGCGCAAAAAGAACAGCACTGCCTCCAAGGGTGGCACCGGCCTGGGCTACACCACCAACAAAGACGGCAAGGCCGTAGCGATGGCGCCGCGCCGCCCGCAAGAGCAGCAGGAGCCCAAGGGCGATGTGCGCTTTCGCACTGCGCAGCCCAAGCCCGGCCAACTGTTGACCCAGCACAGCGGCTTGCCGCCAAGGGCTGGCGTGCGCGCCGGCGCAGGCAAGCCTGGGCAGGCCAAGAAGTCAGGCCCCGCGCGCAAGGGCAGCCGCTAAGACTGCGGCGTTGTTGCACTCAGATCGCCGCAAAGGCGCCAAGCGAAGGCTTGGCGCCTTTGTTTTTGGCCGGCTGGGGCGGAGGCCGCCACCAGCCAGCCTGCTGGAGCGATGGTCTGCACAACCCTTGCTCCATGGGACGGCCAAAGCCGGGGTTTTTGCAGCGGGTGCTTAGCCCATCAGCTTCTGCCCATGGCGGTGCAGTGCCGTCATGCCCACGACCAGCAGCAACAAGCCGGCCCAGACGCCGCTGATTGGAATGGGTTTGCCTGCCACGACGCTGCCCGCTTCCAGGCCATTGGTACCCTGTGGGGTGGCGGTCTCGCGCCCATTGCTGGCCAACGCAACCCCCCAAGGGGCACTGCCCACCGTCACGGCGCCATGCACTTCCTGGGTAGCGGTATCAATAATAGACAGGCTATTGCGCTGCGGATTGCTCACATAGGCATGCGTTCCTGCAGGATGGAAGACGACATGCTGCGGTGTCTGGTCCACCTCGATCACACCGACCACCGCGTGGCTGGCGGTGTCGATGACTGAGACCGTGCCGTCGCCGCTGTTGGTGACATATGCCTGGTTGCCTGCGGGGTGAAAGGCGACGCGACTGGGGTGCTTGCCGACAGCGACCGTGGCGGCGACGGCGTGGGTCCGCGTATTGATCACGGTGACAGTGCCATGGGCCTGGCGAGACTCGCGGTTGACCACATAGGCCAGGGTGCCAGCCGGGTGAACCTGGATATCGCTGGCATCCGTGCCAACGCCGATGCGTTCGAGCACCGTGCCACTGCTGGGGTCGATCACCGCGACTTGCCCGACATCGCGGTCGCGGTGTTGTTCGAGCGCATACAGGCGTGAACCATCGGGGTGGATGGCCATGCCACGGGTGTTGTGGGGGCTGACGGGAAAGGTGCGCACGAGTTGGTGGGTGGCCGTGTCAATGACAGCAATCGCACCGCCGCCAGGGGTGTTGGTATCGATATAGGCCAGCGCTCCGGAAGGGCTGAAAACAACACCGTTGCTGACCTGGTTCAAAGGGATGCCAGCGAGCAGCTGGTGCTTGCCCAGATCGAGGACCGCAATGGTGGCGGACCAGACGCTGGAGAGATAGGCAAGGCATCCGTCCGGGCTGATGGCAATCTCTTGGGGCATGGCCATACCGGCAGGAATGGTGGTGACGGTGCGCTTGTTGACCACATCGACCACGGACACGTTGCTGTCATCCCGGTTGACCACATACGTCAGCGGTGTAGCCTGGGCCGCGCACCAAGCGCAGCACAGCGCAAGGGCACTGGCCCAGCGCAGACATCCTTTTACATTGACTAACACGATTGAAATTATGAAATTAATTAATTATATTAATGTAAATCATAAGTTCGAGAAAAATGCTTGCTGATTCAGGGGATTAAGATTGTTGGCAATTAGACACTGCTGGCCCAACGCAGCGGGGGAGACGGCAAGTCTCTTGCCCACAAACGCGCAGGTCCCAGCCCGTGCCAGAGCGATAGCTGCAATGGTCTGATTTCCTGACTGCCTCAAACACGGTGACAAGCAAGCCGCCCGAGGCCAGGCGACGCGGTGCCAGCAGTTGAAGCTAGGAGGCAGCCAGGACTGCAGCGGCTAATGCACGCAGTTGGAAGATGGTGCCGCGATCGTGTTGGAGAAAGGCTGAGGGCGGCCCACCGCATAGCCCTGCGCATAGTCGATACCCATGCCGCGCAAGGACTCCACAATCTCAGGCGTAGATGCGAACTCGGCAATGGTCTTCATGTCCAGCGCGTGGCCCAGGTGATTGATGGCATCCACCATGGCGCGGTGGGCAGGCTCATTGAGCATATCGGCGACGATGGCGCCATCGATCTTGAGAAAGTCCACGGGCAGGTTTTTGAGCGAGCCAAAGGACGAGACGCCCGCGCCAAAGTCGTCCATTGAGAAGCGACACCCCAGTGCCTTCAAGGCCTTGACCAGGCGGATGGCGTTGGGCAGATGCGTGATGGCAGCGGTCTCGGTGATCTCGAAACACAGCGTGCGCGGGTCCACGCCATGGCGTGCGATCTGATCTTGCAAAAAATCCAGCAGACGCTCGTCACCCAGAGAGGTGCCTGACAGGTTGATGGCGCAGCAGGAGATGGCAGGGCTTTGCGCGGTTTTTTGCAGGTGGACCAGAGTCTGCAAGGTTTGCTTGACCACCCAGCGGTCGACCATCGGCATCAGCCCGTAGCGCTCAGCTGCAGGAATGAACAGCACGGGGCTGATGATGTTGCCATCGGGCAGGCGCATGCGTATTTGCACCTCAATGTGCAGGCCGCCCCCGGCGATCTCGTCGGCGGCTGTGCTGAGTGCTTCAATGGCTTGGGCATACAGGCAGAAATGCCCACCTTCCAGTGCTGCTTTGATGCGCTCGACCCATTCCATCTCTCCCACATAACGGGCGATCTCCTGGTCCACACCCGGGTCGTAGGCATACACATTGTTGCGGCCCCGCTGCTTGGCGCCGTAGCTGGCCATGTCGGCGACGCGCAGCACTTCTTCCACCGAGGTGAGGGGCGCGGCGAGCTTGACCAGGCCGATGCTGATGCCTGCACTCAGACTGCGCTCACCCCATTGAATGCGCACATTCTGTGCGGCATCGCGGATCTGCTCGGCAATGCGCTTGGCGTCATCAAAGGAGCAGTGCTTGAGCAAAATGGCAAATTCGTCGCCGCCGACACGGGCCAGCGTGTCCCCGGCCCGCAGGCAGCGCTGCAGCATGGCGCTCATCGCGCGCAGCATGGCGTCCCCGGCAATGTGGCCTGCCGTGTCGTTGATGACCTTGAACTGGTCCAGGTCCAGGTACATGATGGCATGGTCGCCGGGCGCTGTGTCCTCCTGCTTGGTCTGCTCCAGGAGCACACCGAGCAGGCGCTCAAACTCATAGCGGTTGACCAGGCCGGTCAACTGGTCATGGGTGGCCTGCCAGGCCAGCTCGCGGATATAGCGTTGCTCCTGGCTCACATCGTGCAACACAAACACCGCTTCGGTCGTGCCGATGTCGTCCCCGATCGGGGTAAAAGCGAGTTTGACCTCGCGCACATGGTGCTGCGCATCGCAAAGGCGGAAAATCGTCTCACGCGGGTGCTCGCGCCCTTGCAGGGCATCGGCGATGGCCGTTTGTACCCATGCAGAGGCGCCGTCTTTGTCGCTGCCGGCAGAGGAGGGCGACGCATGCATGTGCTGCACCAGTTCACTGGTCACCAGCTGCTCCAGGCTCACGCCCAGCAGCTCCTCGGCCGCGCGGTTCATGTACATCACATGTCCGGCGGCATCGGTGGTGATGACCGCTTCGCCAATGGCAGCCAGCGTGGTGGAGGCGCGCTCGCTGACCAGATCCAGTGCATCCTCGGCGCGGGCCGTCTTGCGCTGCAGTCGCCAGGTATGGCCCATCAGCAGGCTCAGCATGGCCAGCGCGATGCCGATGTTGATCGACCACAGCCATTTGTTCATCGCCCGTGATGTATCGCCCAGCACCTTGTTGAAGGCGCGCTCGGCCTCGGACAGCTGTATCTGCAGCGCATTGATCTGGGCCAGCCAGCTTTGCTTTTGTACCGGGGTCGGGGGAGCCAGCTGCATGCTGGCATAGATATCGCCCGCCAGCGTCTGGAGTTCCTGCAAGGGCTCATCGGCGTCTTGCCAGCGGGCCAGCAACTGACCAATCGACTCGGTGTTTTTGAAATAGACGGTCAACCAGATCAGCGCATTGATCTCTTCGGGCTCGTTGTGGCCTTGCAGCAGCAGCAGGGCTGCCTGGGGCCTGGCAGCATAGCCCTGGTCTTCCAGCATCAGGCGCGCCCGCATGTCGCTCATGGGGATATGCAGGCCTTGGTGGAACTGATCATAGGCGGCAGGGTCGCCGCTCACCGCATAGCGTGCCAACGCATAGGTCGCGTCTTTCTGGCCCTTGCTCCACTGGCTCTCGCCGGAGCTGAAAGCCCGCATGGCCCCCAGTATGTGCAAACTGGAGATGGCCAAGACCGTCTGTACGATCGCCAAAGCCACAAAGGGCCAGATGCTCAACAGCAAGCTGCGCTTGCGCTTGGGCAGGGCATAGCGTTGCACAGGCGTTGCGTCGCTATGCGTCGCTGTGGGTATCGGCGGGCTTAGACGGGGCATGGTTGTCCCGGTAGGGATCTGAGGTATGCCAACCCCACTTCAGGCTGAAGAGGCGATCTGGGTAGGGGGCAGGACAGGTCGGCAAACATGGTGGACGCAATGCGGGGACGGCGAGACAAATGGATCTCTAAAAAATCATTCAAGCATAGTAATATGCTATTTGGTGATTGAGTTCTTTAAATTGTAGTTATTTGGGGTAAATACGGGGAGTTTTTCTCCGATGGTGTTGGCGGCAATATGTAAGCAATGTTGACCATTTCGCAAAGATGCGCAAGAGCGATCATGGCATTGTTTGCGTCGCACGCACTACCGCCATTGCTGCCAAGCCTTGGCACAATGGCAGCTGCGGCACAAGCGCCACACATCTACACAAGGAGCCATACAGCATGTCAGCACAGCGTCCGTTCAAGGTTTTGGGAATCCAGCAAGTAGCGATAGGCGGCACCGATAAAGAGCGCATGAAAAAACTCTGGGTGAACATGCTGGGCCTGTCGCAAACGGGCAGCTTCCGCAGCGAGCGTGAGAATGTCGACGAGGATATCCTGGCGATAGGCAAAGGGGCCTTTGCAGTCGAGGTCGACATCATGCAGCCGCTGGACATCGACAAGAAGCCTGCCGTACACGCCACGCCGCTCAACCACATCGGTCTGTGGATTGACGACCTGCCCAAGGCCGTGGCATGGCTGACTGCCCAGGGCGTGCGTTTTGCGCCTGGCGGCATCCGCCCTGGCGCTGCGGGCCATGACATCTGTTTTCTGCACCCCAAGAGCAATGACGAATTCCCCATCGCTGGCGAGGGCGTGTTGATCGAGCTGGTGCAGGCGCCCGCCGATGTCATTGCGGCGCTGGGTTGAGGAGGCTGGCTGCCATGACCGACACCCCGCGTTTTCAACCCTGCGTGATTCCCGTGCTGCGCAGCTTCGATGCCCAAAGGGCGGCGCAGTTCTACCAGGAGTTTCTGGGCTTTGTGCAGGACTGGACACACCGCTTTGGCGACGACTTTCCGCTCTACCAGCAGCTGAGCCTGCACAGCGCTGCGGGCCTGGCCTGCCTGCTGCATCTGAGTGAACACCATGGCGATGCCTGCCCCGGCAGTACGGTACGCATTGCCTGGCCGCAACTCGAGGCCTTCCAGCAAAGCCTGCTAGCCAAAAATTACCGCCATGCCAAACCGGGGCTGGAGCGCATGCCCTGGGGCATGCTCGAGATGCGCATTGCAGATCCGTTTGGCAATCACCTGGTGTTCTTTGAGGAGCTGCCAGCGGCGCCAGAAGGCACCGCTGCCTGAGAGACCTAGCTGACCCCCACAACTGCCGCACTGCGTTGCGGCTTTTTTTATGCGCGATTTTTGCAAAGACCCTCAAAGGCGCTGGGATGCAAACACGGCTCCCGCGTCAATAAGCTCCCAAATTCTGCCAGTGGTATTTGGCGAATGGGGCCAAGGGAGGACGGCTAGGGCCCAGAGGGGCATCTGCCAGCCTTCCTGGCACCTTATCTGCAGCTATCTGCATGCCTTGTTGCGGCGGCGTAGCCTTCTGGTCAACGTACAATACGAGCAGTTGACTGCATATTGGCAGACATTGCGGTAATCTGTGTGCTTCATGCTGGCAATGCACCTGCAACAGCGCCTTAAGTTAACGGCGCAGCAAATCTGCCACGCAGGGCCGGAACAGGCGGTTATGCATGGGGCCGATGCGGCCTGGCATTGGACACAATAAGTGCCATACCCAGGCATACCGCACCGGGTAGTGATTGAGGAGCTTTCCCATGTCCGGACCCTACACACCCTACACATCCGATACCACGTCGGCTTTGCATTGGCACCCCCAGGCGGCTGCGATCCCACAAGCGACAGCAGCAGATCCCTGGCCCGTAGCGCAGGTACAGGCCCTGTTTGAGATGCCGTTTATGGCGCTGATGCTTCATGCACAAACGGTGCACCACGCGCACTGGCCGGCCGGCGATATCGAACTGGCCACCTTGCTCTCGGTCAAGACGGGCGGTTGTCCCGAAAACTGCGGCTACTGCCCACAATCTGCGGCATACGACACTGGCGTCCAGGCGGGCAAGCTGATGGACCTTGCCGAGGTCACCCGCGCGGCGCAAGCAGCCAAGGAGGCAGGTGCCAGCCGCTTTTGCATGGGCGCGGCCTGGCGTGCGCCCAAGGACCGGGATATTGCCCAGGTCAGCGCGATGATTGCGGCGGTGAAGGCGCTGGGCCTGGAGAGCTGCGCCACCTTGGGCATGTTGGCACCCCACCAGGCGCAGGCGCTGAGCGATGCCGGACTGGACTACTACAACCACAACCTGGACACAGGACCGGACTACTACCGCGATGTCGTCAGTACCCGCCAATACGAGGAGCGGCTCGATACGCTGAGCCATGTCCGTGCCGCAGGCATACGCGTGTGCTGCGGCGGTATTGTCGGCATGGGCGAGACGCCGGTGGACCGTGCCGCGCTGCTGGCCCAACTGGCCAATATGCAGCCTTACCCCGAGTCCGTGCCCATCAACAGCCTGGTGCGCGTGCCCGGCACGCCACTGGCTGACAGCGAGCCGTTGGACCCGCTGGATTTTGTACGCGTGATTGCCGTGGCGCGCATTGTGATGCCCCAGGCCCGCATCCGCCTGTCCGCCGGCCGCCAGCAACTGGGCGAGGCGGTGCAGACGCTGTGCTTTATGGCGGGCGCCAATTCGATTTTCTATGGTGACAAGCTGCTGGTCACTGGCAACCCGGAGGCGGACAGCGACGCCAAGCTGCTGGCCAAGCTGGGCTTGGCGAGCTTGAAAACTGCGGCCTGAGCGAGGCGCTTGGACGCATCGGCGCAGCAGGTGAGCGCAAAAAAGGCCAGCGCATGCGCTGGCCTGTTGCGGGTTCCGATGGCTGAATCAGCGCCGGCCGCCTTGCGCTTTCAGCGCCTGCGCAATCTCGGTGACCAGGCCTGGGCCGCGGTAGATCAGGCCCGTGTAGATCTGTACCACATCGGCGCCGGCCTTGATCTTCTCGACCGCGTCGGCTCCGCTCAAGATGCCGCCCACGCCAATGATCGGGAACTGCGGACCCAGCGCTGCGCGCAACTGGCGCACCACGGCATTGCTGGCCTCGAACACCGGGCGGCCCGATAGGCCACCGGTTTCTTCTGCATGCTGCAGGCCTTGCACCGCATCGCGGCTGATGGTGGTGTTGGTGGCAATCACGCCATCCATACCATGGGCCTTGAGGCTGTTGGCAATCACGATGACCTGCTCTTCGCTCAGATCGGGGGCAATCTTCAAGAACACCGGCTTGTGCTTGCCATGCTCGCGTGCCAGCTGCTCGCGGCGCTGCACGAGCGCGCTCAGCAGTGCATCGAGCGCCTCATCGCTTTGCAGTGCGCGCAGGTTCTTGGTGTTGGGCGAGCTGATGTTGACCGTGATGTAGTCGGCATGGGGGTAGACTCCATCGAGGCACTGCAGGTAGTCGCTGGTGGCGTTTTCGATCGGCGTGGCCGCATTCTTGCCAATGTTGAGGCCCAGCAGCAGCGGTGATGCCTGCTTGCGGAACTGTGCCTTCTTCACATTCGCGACAAAAGCGGCCAGGCCTTCATTGTTGAAGCCCAGGCGGTTGATCAGCGCGTCGCGCTCGGGGATGCGGAACATGCGCGGCTTGGGGTTGCCCGGCTGCGCCAGCGGCGTGACCGTGCCCACCTCGACAAAGCCAAAGCCCATGGCGCCCAGGCCATCGATGGCGCGGGCGTTCTTGTCCAGGCCCGCTGCCATGCCCACCCGGTTGGGAAACTGCATCCCCGCCAACGTGATGGGGTCGCTCACCCGGCTTTGGCGCCAGGCGCAGGCCAGCGGCGTGTTCTGGCCCTTGGCCAGCATGTCCATCGTGAAGTCGTGGGCAGCTTCGGGCTGCATGCCAAACAGAACGGCGCGGGAGAGGGAATAGGGGATCAGGGACATGGGATGGGATAATCAAGGCGTTATCTGTATTTTCGCTGATCTGATCGCACTACCATGACACAAGACGAATTAAAGGCCGAGGTTGGCCGCGCAGCACTGCAATATGTGGTTGCCGGAGAAATCGTAGGCGTGGGCACGGGCTCCACCGTGAACAAGTTCATTGATGCGCTGGCATCCATCAAGGACCAGATCCCGGGCGCTGTCTCCAGCTCCGTGGCCAGCACCGAGCGTCTGCGCGCGCTGGGCATCCCGGTGCTGGATGCCAACGACGTCGAGCGCCTCGCGGTCTATATCGATGGCGCCGATGAAATCGACCACCAGGGTTTCATGGTCAAGGGCGGCGGCGCGGCCTTGACGCGCGAGAAGATTGTGGCGGCGCTTGCCGACCGCTTTATCTGCATTGCGGACGCCTCCAAGCAGGTGCAGACCTTGGGCGCTTTCCCGCTGCCGGTGGAAGTCATCCCCATGGCTGCGGCCCAGATCGCCCGCCGCTTTGCTGCCAAGGGTGGCCATGCGACCGTCCGCCTCAAGGATGGCCAGCCGCTGGTCACCGACAACGGCCAGCACATCCTCGATGTCACCGGTTTGGCGATTGCCGACCCTGCCGCTTTTGAATCCGAAGTGAACCAGTGGCCAGGCGTGATCACCGTCGGCGTGTTTGCGCACCAAAAAGCGGCTGTCTGCCTGCTGGGCACCGAGCAAGGCGTGGAAACGCTGGAGTTCTAAAACCGCCAAGCCCTCCACGCCTTAAAGCAATGGCCCGATCCAGCTAATACCGGGTCGGGCCATTTTTTTGTAAACGGATGGCGTTTGCTTAGAACACAATCCCGGTGGGATTGCTGGGCGTAACGCGATCGGGCTCGACGCTCTGGTTACCCGGCGCTGGCTCGGCACTGCCGTCTGCCGGCTGTGCGGCAGCAGAAGCGGCCGGGGCAATCACCTTGGGAATCAAAGGCTGTGCAGGTGCGGGGCGGTAGCTGGAGGGCAACTTGGACTGGGCTGGGTAGCCGGCTGCGTCCAGGTATGCGCTCCAGTCGTTTTCATTAAAGCCACTCAAATGCTGGCTTCCCAGCGTGGCAAAGGGGATGGTGCCATCGGGGTTGAGCTTGCGCAGCGCCTGGATTTCGGCGTTGGAGGTTACCGTCTTTTCTGCAAAAGGCACACCCCGGGTCAGCAGATAGCGGCGAGCCACATCACAGGCACCGCAGTCCTTGCTGGTGTAGAAGGTCAGCGGGTACTTGGTGGCTGCTTGCTTGACTTCCAGCGGCAGGTCACTGGTGCGGGTGCCGGCAGGCTCGGTGACGGCGCCGGTGGTGACCGATTGACTCGGGGTGTCGGACGTGGGTGCACGGTCCGAGAAAGTGACCCGGCCATCGGGGCCCACAATGCGGTACACCGTTTGCGCGCCTGCCAAGCCTGCAGCGCATGCGATGGCGGTGCCAACGAGCAAGCTGCCCAAACCCTTTTTCTTCATGCCTATCCCTCTCTATAGCTGTTGTAGCGCCATTATGCCTGCGCAGCACTGCAGCTGGCTGTGGGCTGCCGGGCACTGAAGGAGTGACCGGCAGCCGGAGCCGGTCAGGCCGCCAGCGGCTCGGCCATGCCCTGGTGGCGCAGCAGTGCGTCGAGCTGCGGCTCACGGCCCCGGAAGGCCTTGAACGATTCCATGGCCGGGCGGCTGCCACCGGCTTCCAAAATCGCATGCAGGTAGCGCTGGCCCACCTCGCGGTCCACCACATCGCTGCTGCCGCGCTTTTGCGCTGCTTCTTCAAAGCTGGCAAAGGCGTCGGCCGACAGCACCTCAGCCCACTTGTAGCTGTAGTAACCAGCGGCATAACCACCGGCAAAGATGTGGGTGAAGGTGTTGGGCATGCGGTTGAAGTCTGGCTGATCGAGCACCGCCACCTGGCGGCGCACATCGCGCATCACGCCATAGATGGCGTCCGCATTGATGCCTTCACCCGACAGCTCGGTGTGGATGCGCATGTCAAACAGCGAGAACTCGATCTGGCGCAAGGTCTGCATGCCCGATTGGAAGTTCTTGGCCGCAATCATCTTGTCGTAGAGCGCGCGGGGCAGCGGCTCGCCGGTGTCGACATGGGCCGTCATATGGCGCAGCACTTCCCACTCCCAGCAGAAGTTTTCCATGAACTGGCTGGGCAGCTCGACCGCATCCCATTCCACACCACCGATGCCGGAGACATCGCGCTCGTTGACCTGCGTGAGCATATGGTGCAGGCCATGGCCGGTTTCGTGGAAGAGGGTGATCACGTCGTCATGGGTCAGCAGCGGCGGCTTGCCATCGACGCCAGCGGCAAAGTTGCAGACCAGGTGTGCGATCGGGGTTTGCAGCTCGCCGTTGTCCGGGCGCAGCCAGCGGGTGCGCACATCGTCCATCCAGGCGCCACCGCGCTTGCCATTGCGCGCTGGGGGGTCCAGGTAGAACTGGCCGACCAGCACGCCATCGCGCTCGATGCGGTAGAAGGCCACGTCCTGGTTCCACACGGGAGCCAGGTCGCCCTTGATCTGCACGCCGAACAAGGTCTCGACAATGCGAAAGAGCCCGGCCAGCACCTTGGGCGCCGGAAAGTACTGCTTGAGCTCCTGCTCGCTGAACGCGTAGCGCGCTTCTTTGAGGTGCTCGCCAATGTAGCCCCAGTCCCAGGCCTGCGGGTTGTCCAGGCCCAGCTCGGTGCGGGCATAGTCGCGCAGGTCTTGCACATCCTTTTGGCCATAGGGCTTGGCCTTGCTGGCTAGCTCCTGCAAAAATTCCAGCACCTGGGCGGAGGACTGGGCCATCTTGGGCGCGACCGACAACTCGCCAAAGCTGGGGTAGCCCAGCAGATGCGCTTCTTGCTCGCGCATCTTCAAAATCTCGACCATCAACGGCGTGTTGTCGAGCTTGGTATCGCCAAACTCGCTGGCCCGCGTGGTGTAGGCGCGGTAGAGCTTCTCGCGCAAGGCGCTGCTCTTGGCAAACTGCATCACCGGCAGGTAGCTGGGGATCTTCAGGGTCAGCTTGTAGCCGGGCTTGCCTTCGGCTTCGGCTGCAGCGCGGGCAGCCTGGATCACGTCTTGCGGCACGCCAGCCAGCTCGTCCAGCTCCGCATAGTAGGCAAACTGGTCGGTCGCATCCATCGCGTTTTCGCTGTACTTCTGGCAGGCGATGGCGCTTTTTTCTTGCAGCTGCGCATAGGTCTCGCGCGCCTGGCCCTGCAGCTCGGCACCACCGAGCACAAAGTTGCGCATCGCGTTGTCCCAGGCCTGCTTTTGCTCGCTGTTCAGCGTAGCCGGGTCAATGGCCTTGTATTTGGCATACAGCGCCTCGTCCGCGCCCAGTTGCGTCCAAAAGGCGGTGACCTTGGGCATCTCGGCGTTGTAGGCTGCGCGTAGCGCAGGCGTATCGGCCACGGAGTTGAGGTGACCGACCATGCCCCAGGCGCGGCCCAGCTTTTCGGTGCTGACATCGAGCACCTTGGCGATCTCGTTCCATTGCGCCGGGAACTCGGGCGCTGTGACCGTCTTGAGGGCCGCTTCACTCTCGGCCAGAAGCTGGTCGATGGCGGGGGCGATGTGTTCAGGTTGGACCTGGTCAAAGCGGGGCAGGCCGCTGAAATCGAGCAATGGATTGGTCATGGTGCTGTATATGGGGCCTGGCGCCCTGCAATCAATGCCATGTTGGCACTTGGAACGTAATCGCGATCCGGAGATCATTGCCTGTCATTTAAGCACAAAAAAAAGCTGCTGGCACCGGCAAGGCGGATGCCAACAGCTATCGTTTTCATAGTTTTACCGCCGCGATAAATCGCGGCGGAATCGAGGCGGTTTTGGGCAGATCAGGCGCGCTCGGCCGACTCCAGCGTGTTGACCATCAGCATCGTGATGGTCATCGGGCCTACGCCGCCGGGCACGGGGGTGATGTAGCCGGCCACTTCCTTGACGCCGTCAAAATCCACATCGCCGCAGAGCTTGCCTTCGGCATTGCGGTTCATGCCCACATCGATCACCACGGCGCCGGGCTTGACCATGTCGGCGGTCAGCACATTGACCTTACCCACGGCCGCCACAATGATGTCGGCCTGGCGGGTCATCGCAGCCAGGTCGGCTGTGCCGCTGTGGGTGATGGTGACGGTGGCGTTGGCCGCCAGCAGCATCATCGCCATGGGCTTGCCCACGATGTTGGAGCGGCCGATCACCACCGCATGCTTGCCGCGCAGGTCCTTCATGCCGATCGATTCGAGCATCTTCATGCAGCCGTAGGGCGTGCAGGCCTTGAAGCCCACTTCTCCCACCATCAGCGCGCCGGCGCTGGCCACATGGAAGCCGTCCACGTCCTTCTTGGGCGAGATGGCTTCGATGACCTTGTGGTCGTCGATGTGCTTGGGCAGCGGCAGCTGCACCAGGATGCCGTGGATGCTCGGGTCGTTGTTGAGCGCCTCGACCCGGGCCAGCAACTCCGCCTCGGTCATGCTCGCGTCGTACTTCTCCAGCACCGAATGGAAGCCGCACTCCTCGCAGGACTTGACCTTGTTGCGCACATAGACCTGGCTGGCCTGGTTGTCACCGACCAGGATGACGGCCAGACCCGGAACGATGCCCTTGGCCTTGAGCTGGTCGGCACGCGCCTTGACATCGGAGCGCAGTTGCTGGGAGAGGGCCTTGCCATCGATCAATTGAGCAGTCATGTGGTCATCCAAAAAGGGTTGCGCGTGGTCCAGCAGCCGGGCGAGCCCCCAGCATGGCGCGCGGAATTGAAAAATGCGCCGTACCGAAGCCGGTACCGGCGCATTGCGCTTTGAGAAGCGTTGTTGGAACGTTGTCCCTAGGGCGCGAAGGCCGCTAATTTATCACGTTGCCTTGGCCGCTGCATTGGAGCCCAGCGCAATCTTGAGCAGATCAGCGACGGTATTGGCGCCGAGCTTTTCCATGATGTTGGCGCGGTGCGCTTCGACGGTCTTGATGCTGATGCCCAGGTCATCGGCGATCTGCTTGTTCAGGCGACCGGCCACAATGCGTTCGAGCACCTGCGACTCGCGGCCCGTCAGCTTGGCCAGCAGCGCATCGCGGCTGGCCGCTTGCTGGTGGCCAGCGAAGGCATCGCGTGCCTGGTCCAGCATGCGCTCGACCAAGGCATCGAGCTGGGCTTCGTCAAAAGGCTTCTGGATGAAATCCATGGCGCCTTTTTTCATCGTGTCCACCGCCATGGGCACGTCGCCGTGGCCGGTGATGAAGACGATGGGCAGCGGCGACTTGTTCTCGATCAGGCGGTCCTGCAGTTCCAGGCCGCTCATGCCACCCATGCGGATATCGACAATCAGACAGGCGACCTCGCGGGCATCGTAGCGTGCCAAGAAGGACTCGGCTGAGTCAAAGCAGCGCACCCGGTAATCCTTGCCCTCCAGCAACCATTGAAGCGAGTCACGCACCGCCTCATCGTCATCGACTACGTAGACCGTGCCCTTTTTGGGGATCAAGCTCATGCACAATTCCTTCTATCAGTATTGGTATAGCGCTGGCTATTCAGCCGACTCCGCGGGGCTGGCCACCGGAATCCAAAAGCTGAAATTACAACCTGTCACCTCCGGCCCATTGTAGAGGTTCTCTGCCTGCATCCGGCCATGGTGAGATTCGACAATGCTGCGGCAGAGATTGAGCCCGATTCCCATGCCTTCACTCTTGGTAGAGAAGAAGGCCTGGAACAGGCGCTCCAAAGCCTCGGGTGACAGACCGCGCCCCGTATCTTGAACGGAAAACTCTATCACATCCGTGGCGTCGATCTTGCGAGGCACGACGCGCAGTTCCACCATGCGCTGGTGGGCCGGGCGCTCGGCATTGGCAATGGATTCGGCGCCGTTCTTCATCAGGTTGATGAGCACCTGCTCGATCAGGATGCTGTCGACCTTGACCTTGGGCAGACGTGCGGCAACGTGGTGCGAAAGCCGCACATTGTGGCGCTTGAGCTCGATCGAGCCCAGCTCCACCGCTTCGCTGACGATGTCGCTGACATCGGCCAGTGCCCGGTTGGGCTCGCTGCGTTTGACAAAGGAGCGGATGCGGTGGATCACCTGGCCGGCGCGCTGGGCCTGGTGGGCGGTTTTCTCCAAGGCCCCTAGCAGCGCTTCTTCGCTCAGGCTCCCGTTCTTGACGCGGGTGATCATGCCCGAGCAGTAGTTGCTGATCGCCGACAGTGGCTGGTTCAGCTCATGGGCCACGCTCGACGCCATCTCGCCCATGGTCACCAGGCGGCTCACGGTGGCGGCCTTCTCGGCCTGGCGCGCGGACTGCTCCTCGGCCTGGCGTCGTGGCGTGATGTCAGTGGCGATCACCATCTGCGCCAGGCGCCCGTCCACCCAGTTGAGGTAGCGCGAGCGCACTTCCAGCCATTTGCCCAGCTCGGCGATATAGATCTCGGCATTGCCGCTGACAGCAGTGGTGATCTCGTCACTGGGCAGGCCCATGAGCCCATCTTCATCGTCCATGCTGGTGTTGGCATTGCTGTTGCTGGGCAACACGCCGGCCTGGGCCACCAATTGCAAATGGCCCACGGTTTGCGAGCCAAACCACTGCCGGTAGAGCTTGTTGGCGAACAGCAACTCGGCACTGCCCAGCGGCGCGACCGACACCGAGGCGTCCAGTGCCTCGAGCACGATGGTGAAGCGCTCATACGACGCCGAGAGCTGCTCGCGGATGCGGTTGGGCTCGGTGATATCGGTCATCGAGGTCATCCAGCCGGTCTGGCGGCCGTGGCCGTCAATCAGCGGCGAGACATAGAGCCGGGCCTCGAACATCGTGCCGTTCTTGCGCTTGACCCGCATCTGGAAACCACCGGGAAACACCTTGCCGCTCATCTCGTCGATCAGCATGTCGTGGTAGGTGCTCTGGTCGCCCTCGGGCCAGTACGGGTAGGGCGGCAGCTTGCCCACCAGCTCTTCCTCGCTCCAGCCGGTCATCTGGCAAAAGGCGGCATTCACATAAGAGATGCGGCCTTGCAGATCCAATGCGCGCATGCCCGTGAGCACGCTGTTTTCCATCGCTCGGCGGAAATTGGTCTCACCCTGCAGGGCTTCTTGCGCGCGTATGCGCTTGCGGGTGTGGCGCCAGGTCGCCACCAGCAGCCAGGCGGTCATAAAGCTCAGCACACAGACCAGCCAGAACAGGCCGTTGCTGACCAGGCCGAGCGAGGTGTGGTAGCCCTGGGCGCGCAGCTTCAAACTGTTACCCACGGGAGCGACTGGCATCTCGAATTCATTGGGCGCCGCGCGCCAGGGCAGCAGCCGCTGGGCGGCGACACGTGGGGTGAGCGGAGTGCCGGCCAGCGTGGTTCCCTTGCCGTCCTGCAGGGTCACCGCGTAGCGGGCCAGGATCTCGGTGGGCGTGCCGTAACGCAGCAGGTTGTCGATCGAGAACTCGGCCAGCAGCACGCCGCCAAAGCGGCCCTTCTGGCTGATGGGGACCTCCAGCAGCAGCATGGGTGCTGTCTCGCTGGTGGCCAGTGGCTGCGAGAACACAGGCTGCTGCAGATCGCGCGCCATCTCAAAGAGCTCGAGCAGCTCCTTTTTCTGGATCACCTCGTCCACGGTGAGCAGGTTCTCTGCGGCCACGCTGGGGCCAAACTGGGTGGCGCGCACCTGGCGGCCGGTATCAATCCAGGTCAGGGCCTGCAGCTCGGCGTACTGGCTGATCAGCGTGTCAGCCCGGTCGTTGAAGCCGTTCTTGTCCACGTCCTGGTTGCCCACGTCGCGGGCCAGGCGCATCAGTTGCTCCTGGCGCTCGGACAGGCGCAGCCGAATGCGCTGCTGGGCATATTCCACATCGCGGCGCATGGCCTCACGCTCACGCTCGAGCTCTTCGCTGCGCAGGTACCAAAAAGCGGCCACGATGGCGATGAAAAACATCACCACGGCCACCAAGGGTGCAATGGCCGCATAGCGATCTTGTCTCGAAGGTGACAATCCTCGCCACCAGGTCTGCCACATCTGCACCAAACGAGGACGGCTGTTTGGGGATGGGGTGGCGGGGCGCTCGGTCGAATTCATGGAGGGTGAGTGTAGTCCAGGGCAGGGCGGCCATGCCCTGATGCCGGGCAAATCGTTGATCTGGTCCCCGATGCATCCTGCTGCAGCGCCCATGGATTGTGCGTTTGCAGCAATTTCCCATAATATGAAAATGAAGACCGCTATTTGAAATCTTCAAAAAATGTGAGAAACTCTGGCACAGTCATTCATAGCAGATCACTTGAAGGAGACGCGAGCATGTCCGAACCATCCGAACAAAAAGCTGTCAACGGCCCCACCCGCACCGACGACCAAGAAACCCGAGAATGGATGGACGCGCTGTCCGCTGTGATCGACCGTGAGGGCGCAGATTACGCCCACTCGCTGATCGAGCAATTGCTCGAGCACGCGCGCCAGAACAGCGTCGATCTGCCTTTCTCCGCCAAGACCGGCTACGTCAACACCATCGAGACCGAGCAGGAAGCGCGCAGCCCCGGCAACCTCGAGATCGAACAACGCCTGCGCGCCTACATGCGCTGGAACGCCATGGCCATGGTGGTCAAGGCCAACCGCCTGCACCCACCAGAAGGCGGTGACCTGGGCGGCCACATCGGCTCCTTTGCCTCGCTGGCCAGCATGTTTGGCGCCGGCTTCAACCATTTCTGGCATGCCGAGAGCGACAACCACGGCGGCGACTGCCTCTACATCCAAGGCCACGTATCGCCCGGCATCTATGCCCGCGCCTATCTCGAAGGCCGCATCAGCGAAGAGCAGCTGCTCAACTTCCGCCAGGAAGTGGACGGCAAAGGTCTGTCGAGCTACCCGCACCCCAAGCTGATGCCCGATTTCTGGCAGTTCCCCACCGTCTCGATGGGCCTGGGCCCCATCATGGCGATCTACCAGGCGCGCTTTTTGAAGTACCTGCACGCCCGCGGCATTGCCAACACCGAAAACCGCAAGGTCTGGGTGTTCTGTGGCGACGGTGAAATGGACGAGGTCGAATCCTTGGGCGCGATCGGCCTGGCCGCGCGTGAAAACCTCGACAACCTGATCTTCGTGATCAACTGCAACCTCCAGCGCCTCGATGGCCCGGTGCGTGGCAACGGCAAGATCATCCAGGAGCTCGAAGGCGAGTTCCGCGGTTCCGGCTGGAACGTGATCAAGCTGATTTGGGGCAAGGGCTGGGATGCCTTGCTGGCCAAGGACCATGACGGCGCGCTGCGCAAGATCATGATGGAGTGCAACGACGGCGACTACCAGGCGTTCAAGGCCAATGACGGCGCCTATGTGCGCAAGAACTTCTTTGGCCGCGATCCACGCACCCTGAAGATGGTCGAGCACCTGAGCGACGACGAGATCTGGAACCTGCAGCGCGGCGGCCACGACTCGCAAAAGGTCTACGCTGCCTTCCACGCAGCGCAAAACCACCTGGGCCAGCCCACCGTCTTGCTGGTCAAGACCGTCAAGGGCTTTGGCATGGGCAAGGTCGGTGAGGGCAAGAACAATGTCCACCAGACCAAGAAGCTGGCCGATGAGGACATCAAGGCCTTCCGCGACCGTTTCAACATCCCGATCCCGGACAGCCAGATTGCCGAGCTGCCTTTCTACAAGCCAGCCGACGACACCCCGGAGATGAAGTACCTGCACGAGCGCCGCAAGGCCTTGGGCGGTTACCTGCCCAAGCGCCGCGAAAAGGCCGACGAGCAGTTCACCGTGCCTCCGCTGGACACCTTCAAGGCCGTGCTCGAAGCCACGCCCGAAGGCCGTGAGATCTCGACCACGCAAGCCTATGTGCGTTTCTTGACCCAGCTGCTGCGCGACAAGGAAATCGGCCCCCGCGTGGTGCCCATCCTGGTGGACGAGGCCCGTACCTTCGGTATGGAAGGCCTGTTCCGCCAGATCGGTATCTACAACCCGCATGGCCAGCAGTACACCCCGGTCGACAAAGACCAGGTGATGTACTACAAGGAAGACACCAAGGGCCAGATCCTGCAGGAAGGCATCAACGAAGCGGGCGGCATGTCCAGCTGGATTGCTGCGGCAACCAGCTACAGCCACAGCAACCGCATCATGATTCCGTTCTACATCTACTACTCGATGTTCGGATTCCAGCGCATTGGCGATCTGGCCTGGGCCGCTGGCGACCTGCAGGCACGCGGCTTCTTGCTGGGCGGCACCTCGGGCCGTACCACCTTGAATGGCGAAGGTCTGCAGCACGAAGACGGCCACAGCCACATCCTGGCCGGCACCATCCCCAACTGCATCAGCTACGACCCGACCTTCTCGCACGAAGTGGCCGTGATCATGCACGAAGGCCTGCGCCGCATGGTGCAGAACCAGGAAAACATCTTCTACTACCTGACGCTGCTCAACGAAAACTATGCGATGCCAGGCCTCACGCCCGGCACCGAGGAGAAGATCCTCAAGGGCATGTACCTGTGCAAGGCCGGTGGCGCCGGCGACCTGCGCGTGCAACTGCTGGGCTCGGGCACCATCCTGCGCGAATCCTTCTTTGCGCAAGAGCTGCTGGCTGCCGACTGGGGCGTGACTGCCGACGTCTGGAGCTGCCCATCGTTCAACGAACTGACCCGCGACGGCCAGGATGCAGACCGCTGGAACCTGCTGCACCCGCTGGAAACCGCCAAGGTGCCGTTTGTGACCGCCGAGCTGGGCAACAGCACCGGCCCGGTGATCGCCTCGACCGATTACATGAAGTCCTACGCCGAGCAGATTCGCCCCTTCATCCCCGCGGGCCGCACCTACAAGGTGCTGGGCACGGACGGCTTTGGCCGCTCGGACTTCCGCCGCAAGCTGCGCGAGCACTTCGAGATCGACCGCCACTACATCGTGGTAGCCGCCTTGAAGGCGCTGGCCGAAGACGGCAAGCTGCCCGCGCAAAAGGTCGCCGATGCGATTGCCAAGTACGGCATCAACGCCGACAAGATCAACCCGCTGTACGCCTAAATTGCACCAGGAGACACCACAATGGCATTGATTGACATTCAAGTCCCCGATATTGGCGACTTCGCAGAAGTGGGCGTGATCGAGTTGCTCGTCAAGCCCGGTGACACCGTCGCCAAGGACCAGTCGCTGATCACTGTCGAGTCCGACAAGGCCTCGATGGAGATCCCGTCCAGCCACGCTGGCGTGGTCAAGGAAATCGTCGTCAAGATTGGCGACAAGGTGGCCGAAGGCTCGGTCATCATCAAGCTCGAAGCGGCCGATGCGGCCGATGCCGCTGCTGCCGCTGCTGCCGCACCCGCTGCGCCGGCACCAGCCCCCGCCGCTGCGGCAACCGCTCCTGCAGCTGCACCTACGCCAGCACCCCAGGCTGCTGCTGCGCCTGCGGCCTCGGGCCCGGTCGAAGTGAAGGTCCCCGATATCGGTGACTTCAAGGATGTGGCCGTGATCGAGCTGCTGGTCAAGGTGGGCGATACCGTCACCGAAGAGCAGTCGCTGTTCACCGTCGAGTCCGACAAGGCCTCGATGGAGATCCCATCGCCCGCCGCTGGTGTGGTCAAGGAGCTCAAGGTCAAGATTGGCGACACCATCAATGTTGGTGATCTGGTCGCCATTCTGGAAGGCAGCGCCGCTGCTGCTCCAGCGTCCGCACCGGCTACGCAAGCACCGGCGGCAGCTGCGCCGGCTCCCGCTGCCAGCGCACCTGTCCCTGCTGCAGCACCTGTCGCCGCACCGGCTGCAGCTGTTCCCGCCCACAACCCCACCGTGCCGCCCTCGGGCGCGATGCCCTATGCATCGCCATCGGTGCGCAAGTTTGCGCGTGAGCTGGGTGTGCCGCTGGACGAGGTCAAGGGCTCGGGCAACAAGGGCCGTATCACCGCCGATGACGTGCAAGCCTTCACCAAGCAGGTGATGGCTGGTGCCGTGCAGACGAAGGCACAGGCTGCCAAGGCGCCTGCCGGTGGCGGCTCTGGCGCAGGTCTGGATCTGCTGCCATGGCCCAAGGTCGATTTCAGCAAGTTCGGCGCTGTCGAGCGCAAGGACCTGTCGCGCATCAAGAAGATCTCGGGCGCCAACCTGCACCGCAATTGGGTGATGATCCCCCACGTCACCAACAATGACGAAGCCGACATCACCGAGCTCGAAGCCTTCCGCGTCTCCACGAACAAGGAAAACGAGAAGAGCGGCGTCAAGGTCACCATGCTGGCCTTTGTGATCAAGGCCCTGGTCTCTGCACTCAAGAAGTTCCCTGAGTTCAACACCAGCCTCGATGGCGACACCCTGGTCTACAAGCAGTATTTCAACATCGGCTTTGCCGCTGACACGCCCAATGGCTTGGTGGTGCCGGTGCTCAAGGATGCCGACAAGAAGGGCATCATCCAGATCAGCGCAGAAATGGGTGAGCTGGCCAAGAAGGCACGCGATGGCAAGCTGGGCGCGGCCGACATGCAAGGCGGCTGCATCTCCATCTCGTCGCTGGGCGGCATTGGTGGCACGCACTTCACGCCTATCGTGAATGCCCCTGAAGTTGCCATCCTGGGCCTGTCCAAGTCGGCGATCAAGCCGGTGTGGGACGGCAAGCAGTTTGTGCCACGCCTGATGCTGCCACTGAGCCTGTCGTACGACCACCGCGTCATCGATGGCGCCTCGGCCGCACGCTTCAATGCCTACCTGGGCCAGGTGCTGGCGGACTACCGCCGCATCATCCTGTAATCGGAGACGCACACTATGGCAATCGTAGATATCAAAGTCCCCGACATTGGTGATTTCGCTGAAGTGGGCGTGATCGAGCTGCTGGTGCAGCCTGGCGACACCGTCGCCAAGGACCAGTCGCTGATCACCGTCGAGTCGGACAAGGCCTCGATGGAGATCCCGTCGAGCCATGCCGGCGTGGTCAAGGAGCTCAAGATCAAGATCGGTGACAAGGTCGCTGAAGGCTCAGTGATCCTATCGCTGGAAGCCGCAGAAGGCGCAGCTGCTGCCCCCGCACCTGCTGCTGCACCTGCAGCCTCGTCGCCCGCTCCGGCCCCTGCAGCAGCGGCGCCTGCTCCCGCAGCGCAGTCCGCACCAGCTGCAGCGCCGTCCCCGGTGGCCAGCAACTACAGCGGCCAGGTCGATGAAGACTGTGACGTGGTCGTGCTCGGTGGCGGCCCAGGCGGCTACTCGGCCGCCTTCCGCGCCGCTGACCTGGGCCTCAAAGTGGTGCTGGTCGAGCGCTACAAGACGCTGGGCGGTGTCTGCCTGAACGTGGGTTGCATCCCCTCAAAGGCTTTGCTGCATGTGGCTGCCGTGATGGACGAGGTCAAGCACCTGGACGTGGCCGGTATCAAGTTCGCCGCGCCCGAGGTCAATATCGACCAGCTGCGCGCCCACAAGGATAAGGTCATCGGCAAGCTGACCGGCGGTCTGGGCCAAATGGCCAAGATGCGCAAGGTCACGATCGTGCGCGGCTATGGCAATTTCGTCAGCGCCAACCACATCGAAGTGCAGGAAACCTCGGGCGATGGCCAGGAGCAGACCGGCGCCAAGAAGGTGGTGCAGTTCAAGAAGGCCATCATTGCTGCAGGCTCGCAAGCCGTGCATCTGCCCTTCATGCCCAAGGACGAGCGCGTGGTCGATTCCACGGGTGCGCTGGACCTGAAGGCCGTGCCCAAGCGCATGCTGATCCTGGGCGGCGGCATCATCGGACTGGAAATGGGCACCGTCTACAGCACGCTGGGCGCACGCCTGGATGTGGTCGAGATGATGGATGGCCTGATGCAAGGCGCTGACCGCGACCTGGTCAAGGTCTGGCAGAAGATGAACGCGCCGCGCTTTGACAACATCATGGTCAACACCAAGACCGTGGCCGCCGAAGCAACGCCCGAAGGCATCAAGGTCTCGTTCGAGCCAGCCAAGGAGGGCGTCACCGTGCCCGAACCCCAGGTGTACGACCTGGTGCTGCAAGCCGTGGGCCGCACGCCCAATGGCAAGAAGATCGGCGCAGAGGCTGCAGGCGTGTCCGTGACGGACCGTGGCTTTATCAATGTCGACATCCAGATGCGCACCAATGTGCCCAACATCTTCGCGATCGGCGACATCGTGGGCCAGCCAATGCTGGCACACAAGGCTGTGCACGAAGCGCATGTGGCCGCCGAAGTCATCGCCGGTGAGCTGCAAGGCAACAAGGAGCTGGCCGCTGCCGCTTTCAATGCCCGCGTGATTCCATCGGTGGCCTATACCGATCCCGAAGTGGCATGGGTGGGTCTGACCGAAGACCAGGCCAAGGCCCAAGGCATCAAGGTCAAGAAGGGCCTGTTCCCCTGGGCTGCCTCGGGCCGCGCCATTGCCAATGGCCGCGACGAAGGCTTTACCAAGCTGCTGTTCGACGACTCGCCCGAAGCCCATGGTCACGGCAAGATCCTGGGCGGCGGCATGGTCGGCACGCACGCCGGCGACATGATCGGCGAGATAGCACTGGCCATCGAGATGGGTGCAGACACTGTGGACATCGGCAAGACCATCCACCCGCACCCGACCTTGGGCGAGAGCATTGGGATGGCGGCCGAAGTGGCCCATGGCACCTGCACCGATGTGCCGCCAGCGCGCAAGTAAGACCAGCCGGTCTTGATCTAATCCGCAAAAGACAGCCTACGGGCTGTCTTTTTTTGCCTGTGCGCCCAGTGTTCAATGCCGTGCAGACCACGGCATGGGTTTACTCATAGTCAAACTCCGCCCGGTACTCATCCGGGTTGATGCCTTCGGCGCGCAGCGGCTCCACCAGGCGAAAGCGCGTGACCTTGGCCGATGCGGTGATATAGCCTTTGATGACCCACTCGCGGGTGACAGGGCTGCGCGCCTCCTGGGCCAGCTGTTCGATGATGCGCGTGGTCTTGCGCCGGGCCAGCATGCGAAAGAACGCCGGTACATGGGCGAGCAGGCGCTGGAGCAGGTCCTCGGCATCGGCGGTCCATTCGCCTTGCTTGGGCAGCTCGGGCACAAAGCCCCATTCGTCTTCTGTCAAGGCGCGCCACAGCACGATGGCATGGCCATCGGCATCGCTCACGCAGGCCATTTCTTCGAGTTCAGGGGTGCGCATCGGCGCATAGCGTGAGGTGCTGCCTGCCGCCAGCAGGCTTTGGTAGGCCTGGGCCACATCGGCCACCTGCAGGCGCAGGCTCGTCTGCGACTCCACCTTGGGCACCTGCAGCAGCCGCAGCAGAGCGCTGCCGGTGTCGATATCGACATAGCCCTCGCCGCTGCGCGCAGCGGCAAAGCCGATCACATCGCGCCAGAGATGCGTGGCCTTTTCCAGATCGCTGCAGGGAAGGACAAGGTGGCTGATTCCAAAAAACATGGCATACGCTGTGAACAATAAGAGCGCCGATGATAGCGGCCTGCGTGCCGTATCGATCAGAACTGATCGATGCGTACATGCGAGGCGCCACCCACTCGCAGTTGTCTTGGTGACAGGCGAGGCGGCCAAGGCGAGTCAGGATGGGCGAAGATTCCCGGCTAGAAAAAGCCTGCGCAGCGCATCGGCACTTTCTGCCACAGCGCCTTCTGCTCTTGAGGAGACCCACCCCATGACCCCCCATGCGTTTGCCACTACCGCCGCATTGGCCATTGCCGCCAGCTTGGCCGCCGCTGCCTACCCGGACAAGCCCATCAAACTGATCGTTCCGTTCCCACCGGGTCAGGCCACCGATATCTTTGCCCGCGCGCTCGCCGAGAAACTGGGCCAAAAGCTGGGCCAGCCGCTGGTGGTAGAGAACAAGGCCGGCGCGGGCAGCAATATTGGCTCCGAGCAGGTCGTGCGCAGCGCCGCCGACGGCTATACCTTGTTGGTCGCGGGCAGTGCAATGGCAGTCAACCAGACGCTCTACAAAAAGGTGAACTTTGACCCCCGAGTGGACCTGGTCGGCATCAGCTTGATCGCCAAGGTGCCGCTTGTCTTTCTGGCCAACCCGGCCAGCGGCATCAAGAGCATGAACGACCTGGTGGCCAGGGCGCGGGCCGAGCCGGGCAAGCTGAGCTATGCCAGCGCCGGTATTGGCGGCACCCAGCACTTGAGCGCGGAGATGGTCAAGGCCCGTGCTTCGCTGCAGATCGAACATATTCCCTACAAGGGCAGCGGCCCGGCCCAGGCGGATTTTCTGGGCAACCAGGTGCCGTTGATGGTCGACTCAGTCACAGCCGCGCTGGCCAATATCCAGGCTGGCAAGGCCGTGCCGCTGGGGGTGACGTCAGCCACACGCTCCAGCCAGTTGCCCCAGGTGCCAACGATTGCTGAATCCGGCCTGCCGGAGTTCAAGGGCTTTGAGGCGGTCGGTTGGCTGGGCCTGATGGCCCCCAAGGACACGCCCAAAGCCATCGTCGACAAGCTGAACCAAGAGACGGTGGCCATCCTCAACAGCCCCGAGATGCAGAAGTTCATTCGCGACCGGGGCTCCGAGCCCGCGCCGACCAGTGGCCCGGAGATGGACCGCTTTGTCGCCAGCGAAATTGCCGAATGGGGCAAAGCGGTCAAGCAGTCGGGCGCGACCGTAGAGTAGGGCGTCGCCATCGGCCTCGCCGGCCAGTGCAGGCCGGTTCGCAGTCAGAATCCTTACGGACTGCCGACCATGTCACCCATGCGTCCCCGTGCCTGGGAGCGCTTTTCTACACTCTTTGTCGCCTATAGACTGAAATGGAGACAAAGAGATGGTGTTGACGCGCAGAAGCATGCTGCAAGCGGGGGCTGCCACGGCAGCTGGTGCATGGATGGGGGCGGGCGCATCGCTGGCCCATGCCAGCAAGACCTTTCCCACCCGGGCGATCAAGCTGGTGGTGGCTTTTCCGGCCGGCGGCCCCACGGATCTGACGATGCGCCAGCTCGCTGAGAACGCCGCCAAGGTGCTGGGCCAGCCGATTGTCGTGGAAAACCGCCCGGGTGCGGCAGGATCTCTGCCCGCTACCCAGTTGCAGAACACCGCAGCGGACGGCTACACCATCGCCCAGTTGCCGATGAGCGTGATGCGCCTGCCCTTTACCACCGGCCTCAAATGGAACCCGGTGGAGGACCTGAGCTACATCATCAATGTCACCGGCTATGCGTTCTGCATGGTGGCCAGCACCCAGTCCGGGCTCAAGAGCTGGCAGGACGTGGTGGCCTGGGCCAAGGCCAATCCTGGCAAGCTCACGCTGGGCAATACCGGCACCTACACCTCGCCCCATGTCACCTCGGCCATCATTGCGCAGCAGCTGGGCCTGGATGTCGTGCATGTACCGTACAAGGGCTCGTCGGAGCTGATGCGTGCCACGATGGCGGGTGAGGTGATGGTCGCGGCCGACACCAGCGCCGTGATCCCCTATGTGGACCAGGGCCGCATGGTCGCCTTGAACGTCTGGACCGAAAAGCGCCTGCCGACCTTGCCCAACACCCCCACCTTGATCGAGCTGGGCCTGCCGACCACGCAGTACTCGCCCTTTGGCCTGGTGGGCCCCAAGGGCATGCCCGCCGATGTGCAAGCGGCCTTGCACAAGGCCTTCAAGGAAGCGATGGAGATGGAAAGCTACCAGGCCATGCTGCAGCGCTTTGAGATGCTGCCCATCTACATGAACAGCGCCGACTACAAAAAGTTTGCCGCCGAGTCCACCGTCAAGGAAAAGGCCGTTCTGGCCAAGCTGGGGCCGCAGGCTTGATGGGGCTGTGATGGCTGTCTGGGGGCAGTTTTCCTGAAAGCTGTATTTATATACAGTATTTGCAGAAAACTACTCCGGTCTGAATAGCGCCGCCATGCGTCCCGGAGGGGCGCGCTCCCAAGGAGGATCACTCCCATCTTGGTGAACGCGAGGAGATTTTGCTAGAATACTGTACATATACACAGTATTTATGCAAACCCTCACCAAACTCCAGATCCTGGCCGATGCCGCCAAATACGATGCCAGCTGCGCGTCGAGCGGCAGCAAGCCCCGCAACTCCCTGGGCGGCAAGGGGATGGGCTCGACCGAGGGCATGGGCATCTGCCACAGCTATACGCCCGATGGCCGCTGCGTGTCACTGCTCAAGATTCTGCTGACCAATTTCTGCATCTACGACTGCCGCTACTGCATCAACCGCAAAAGCTCCAATGTGCAGCGTGCCCGCTTTAGCGCGGCAGAGGTGGTGGGCCTGACCTTGGACTTTTACCGCCGTAACTGCATAGAGGGCCTGTTTTTGTCCAGCGGCATCATCCAGTCGTCGGACTACACGATGGAGCAATTGGTGGAGGTGGCGCGCAGCCTGCGCGAGGACCATGATTTTCGCGGCTATATCCACCTGAAGACGATTCCGGATGCTGCCCCTGAGTTGCTCGCCATGGCAGGCCGCTATGCCGACCGGCTCAGCATCAATATCGAGCTGCCCACCCAGCAGGGCCTGCAGCAGTTGGCGCCCGAGAAGGATGCCGTAGGTATTGCCGCGGCCATGCACCAGGTGGCCGAACATATCGAGCTGGCCCGGCAGCAGACGCAAGACCAGCAGGGCAGCAAGCTGGTATCGCTGCCCCGCCAGCGCCAGGCAGCCCGGGCCGCAGCGCCCAGCTATGCGCCCGCTGGCCAAAGCACACAGATGATAGTGGGCGCCGACAGTGCCAATGACGCCACCATCTTGCGCACCAGCAGCGCGCTCTACACCGGCCAGCGCCTGCGCCGCGTCTACTACTCGGCCTTCAGCCCCATCCCCGATGCATCGTCCGATCTGCCGCTGCAGGCGCCGCCGCTGATCCGCGAGCACCGGCTCTACCAGGCCGATTGGCTGATGCGCTTCTACGGTTTCAGCCCTGCCGAGATCACTGCGCCAGCCGCCGGCGGCATGCTCGATCTGGAGCTGGACCCCAAGCTCGCCTGGGCGCTGTCGCAGCGCCAGCATTTCCCGGTGGACCTGAACCGTGCGGCCAAGGCATGGCTGCTGCGGGTGCCGGGCTTGGGCGTAGGCAGTGTCGAGCGCCTGCTCGCTGCCCGCCGGGTGCGCCGGCTGCGGCTGGCCGATCTGCAGCAGCTGCGCGTTGCCACCAGCAAGGTGCTGCCTTTTGTCGAGTTGGATGACTACCACCCGCCGCTGGCCATGCTCGACAGTCCCAGCTTGCGCCAACAGCTGCTGGCCCAGATGGGGCAGGGCGCGGTGCAGCGCCGGCACAGCGGTATGCAGTTGGCGGCTGCCGCGCAGATGGCGCTGTTTTGAGGAGGCCCGGCATGCAGGCAGAGAACGACAGCTTGACCGTAATGTTGGAAGCACCGGACGACTTTGCCGGCTTTCGCCAAGCGGCGCGGGTATTGCTGGCCCTGGGCGCAGCGCCCGAGGTGGTGCATTGGCGCTGGACGGATGAACTGTCCACCCAGGCCGAGGATGGTGATTTGTTTGCGGATGCTGGGGCAGCCGACGCTGGGGCAGCCCATGCTGCGGCTGCCGGTGCTTGGGTTGCCGATGCGCCGGCCCGCGTTATTACCCCCGATGCGTTGGACCGTTTGACCATTGCACCCGGCCAGCCGGTGCATATCCGCAAACCCCAGCTGGCTGTGCTGCGCCATGCCTGCTGCCACCGCAACCCGGGCCGCTTTATGCTGTGCTACCGCTGGTTGTGGCGGCTGCAGTGCATGCCCAGCCTGGCAGGCGATGCGCTCGATGCCGATTGGCGCGAGATCGAACGCCTGGCCCGTGCGGTGGGGCGAGAGATCCACAAGATGCATGCCTTTGTGCGCTTTCGGCCCGCGCAGGACGAGAAGGGCGCACCGTTGCATGTGGCCTGGTTCGAGCCCGAGCACCACATCGTGCGCGCGGCCTCGGGCTTTTTTAGGGAGCGCTTTAGCAATATGCGCTGGGCGATTCTGACGCCAGGCTGCAGCGTGCTCTGGGACCAGGAATGCCTGCAATGGGGGCCTGGCGCCACGCAAGCCCAGGCACCGGGCCCCGATGCGGGCGAGGCGCTGTGGTTGGCCTATTACCAATCGACCTTCAACCCGGCGCGGCTCAAGGAGCAGGCCATGCTGCGCGAAATGCCGCGCCGCTACTGGAAGAACCTGCCCGAGACGCAGCTGATCAGCGGCCTGGTCGCAGGCGCACGCAGCCGCACCGGGCTGATGCTGGCGGCGCAACCAGCAGCGGAGCGCGCCTGATCAGCCCTGCGGATCTGCAAGATCAGTGCAGCGAAACGTCTTCGCGGCGCACATGGTCATTGGCCGTGCCCGTGGGGCGGCTGGACCAGTAACCGGCCAGCAGCGAGCCAGAGATGTTGTGCCAGACCGAGAAAATGGCGCCCGGCAGCGCGGCCATGGGGCTGAAGAACTTGGCGCCCAGGCTGGCTGCCAGGCCCGAGTTCTGCATGCCCACCTCAATGGCCAGGGTACGGCAGACCGATTTGTCAAAGCCCAGCAGGCGACCGCCCCAGTAGCCACCCAGGTAGCCGATCAGGTTGTGCGCAATGACGCCCGCCAGCACGACGCCGCCGACGGTAGCAATGCGGTCACGGCTCAAGGCCACCACGGTGGAGAGCACCAACAAGATCGCCACCATCGATACGAGCGGCAGCAGGCGCTCTACGCGCTTGATCTGCGCATGCCAGAAATGGTTCAGCAGCAGGCCCAGGCCAATGGGCAGCAGCACGATCTGCGCAATTTCCATCAAAAGCGCGCTGACCGGCACGTCGATCGAGGCCGAGATATACAGGCGCGCGAGCAGCGGCGTGGCCACAATCCCCACCAGGGTCGACAGCGCACTGATCGTCACTGACAGCGCCACATCGCCTTTGGATAGAAAAATCATCACATTCGAAGAGGTGCCACTGGCCACGCTGCCCACCAGCACCATGCCTGCGGTCAGCTCGGGCGGCATGTTCAGCGCCTTGGCAATCAGCCAGGCCGCTAGCGGCATGATGAGGTAGTGCAGGAACAGACCCGCCGCAATCGGGGCCGGGCGCTGCAGCACGCGGCTGAAATCGGCCACGCGCAGGGTCACGCCCATCGCAAACATGATCAGCATCAGCAGCTGGGCAATATGGGGCTTGAAGCCCAGGAAGGCCGAGGGCGCGCTGTAGGCGATCAGCGCCATCACAGCCGCCCAGACGGGGAAAAGACGGGTCAACAAGGCAAGCACGGATATATCCAGACCAAAAACGGGCCCCAGGTTGTGCGGAGGGACAAATCCGGATGCACAGGGGCCAAAAAGCAGGGAGTGGCTGATGCGTGGTCGCGGCTGCGCTGTCACGCTCGTCCGCCGGGCAAGGTGCCCGACCAGGGATAGCGGACCGGGGCAGCAAAAGGGCGGTGAACGCGGCGCTACCGGTGGGTAGCGGGCAGGCGCTGGGAGCTTGTGGCTGGCCGCATCAGAGCCGCGATCATACGGTTACGGCTGCAACTGGTTGGGGCGGGCGGCGGGGTGGCATCACTGCGCAGTCGGATATTGGCGCGCACTGCCTGGCGGTGCTGGGGCAGGTGCGGGCACCGGGCTTGCCAGTGCAGCTTACCGATGGGATGCTGGCATCTTTTGTACCCACCGCATGCTACGTTCCAAATAGCACGCTTGGGCGCCAATGCAGGGCTGGGTGCTCGGCACACCTGCCTGGTAAAAAGAGCGGCTCATGCGGCCTGCATTGTAGGACTGAAGGCTTTTTGTGCCCAGCGCCGGCATGCTGTGGTGGCAATCGGCAGATCATCCAGTAAAGTTGTTGAGATTGGTTAACGATCTGATGCATAAGTGCAACAAGGTGCCTGGGCACCACGCTGGTGCATCCCCTGCCTCGCAGTGCCTGCCATGGTCTGGCTTTTGAAGCTGGCCACGTCAGACAGCGGCACTGCCAGGCGATCTACAGCTCTGTGCCCTGCGGCCATGCATGCAGGACACACTTTTTGGAGGAGGGTGCAGATATGCCACCCCAAGCAGCATCTTCCATGCCGCTGCCGCAGATCGGCGGCTGGCTTGAACACAGTGTGGGCCCCTTGATGAGTTGGTGCGTGCTGGTTGCAGCTGCGGCACTTGCCGGGCACGCGGTTTTCCGACTCACCGGTTTTCCGCGCATGCTGGGCTATACAGTGGTGGGCCTGCTCGCTGGCTGGCTGGGCTTTGGCGATCTGCCCTGGCCGCTGCAGGGCAACACCCAGGTGCTGCTGCACACGGCAGTGGGCACCAGCATGCTGATTGCGGCCTCGCAAATCTCCCTGAAATGGCTGATGCGACAGCCATTTTTGCTGTTGCAAAGCCTGGTCGAATCGATGGCCGCTCTGGTGCTGGTCACGGCCACTTTGCAATTGCTGGGCATGGGTTGGGCGGTGTCGCTAGGGGTAGGGGTGGTGGCCATGGTGGCCTCGCCCTCGGTGCTGCTGCGCATCTCGGCCGACCTGCGCTCCAGTGGCGCCGTGACCGACCGCAGCTTGCTGATGGCCACCTTGGGCTGCATATATGCGCTGGTGCTGGGCCTGGTGGTCACCGTGGCCTGGTCGCCCGTCGCGGGCACGGATGCGCAATCGGGCCTCGTGCTGACGGCAGCTGGCATGGGCCACTTGCTGTGGAGCCTGGGTTTGACCCTGCTGTGGGCGCTGCTGACCACCGCCGCGCTATGGCCGGTGCTGCGCTGGCGATCGTCGCGCAGTGATTCCACGGCGCTCTACATGCTCGCGGTGCTGGTCGCTGCCAGTTTGCTCGCGGAGCGTCTTGGCGGCTCGGCGGCGCTGGGCTTTGTGCTGGCCGGTGTCATGCTGCGCAACCTGAGCCCCAAGCCCATGGTCTGGCCCTCGGCCTTTATGGCCGGCAACACCATGCTCAATTTGCTGATGTTTGTGCTGGTGGCCAGCATGGCCGGCCAGATTGCACCCAGCGCGGCGCTGATCAGCCTGGTCGCTGCCGTCAGCCTGGCGCGGCTGCTGGGCAAGATGGGCGGCGTGCTGCTCTTGGGCGCGGGCACCGGCATTGGCTGGTTGCGCCAGTGGCCGGTGGCCTGCGCACAGTCGCCCAGCTCGGGCCTGGCCTTGCTGCTGGCTTCCGGCCAGGTGGCGCAATGGGCTGCGATCAACCCGGAAGTGGCAGTGAGCGTGTCGTCCATCGCGCTGCCGATGATTGTGCTGTGCGAGGTGATTGGCGTGCTGCTGGCCTCGCTCGCTTTGTGGCGCAGTGGCGAGGCGCACCGCGGCATCGGCCTGTCTGCCCTCACCAGCAAGGAGAAACGCCATGACGCTTGAAGCCTTCCACCAGTCCGAGGCCTTGACGCTCGGCGTCGAGCTGGAGCTGCAGCTGGTCAACACCAACCACTATGACCTGACACCTTATGCGCCCGATATGCTGGCCTTGCTGAAAAACGCGCAGGTGCCCGGCTCCATCGTGCCCGAGGTGACCACGAGCATGATCGAGATATCGACCGGCATCTGCACCGACGCCCAGGACGCCTACCAGCAGCTGAGCGTCACGCGCGATGCGCTGGTCAAGGCGGCAGACAAACTCAATATTGCGCTGGCCGGCGGCGGCACGCACCCGTTCCAGCAGTGGCACCAGCAGCGCATCTACAACAAGCCGCGCTTCAAGGAGATCACCGCGCTCTACGGCTACCTCACCAAGCAGTTCACCATCTTTGGCCAGCATGTGCATGTGGGCTGCCCGGGCGCCGATGCGGCGCTGATGATGCTGCACCGCCTCTCGCGCTATATCCCGCACTTTATTGCGCTGTCGGCCTCCAGCCCCTTTGTGCAGGGGCAGGATACGGCCTTTGATTCGGCGCGGCTCAACTCGGTGTTTGCGTTTCCGCTCTCGGGCCGGGCGCCGTTTGCGCTGCACTGGGAGGACTTTGAGCGCTACTACGACAAGATGACCGCCACCGGTGTGATCCACAGCATGAAGGACTTCTATTGGGATATTCGGCCCAAGCCGGAGTTCGGCACGGTGGAGGTGCGGGTGTTTGACACGCCGCTGTCCATCGAGCGCGCCGTGGCGCTTGCTGCCTATGTGCAGGCGCTGGGCGCCTGGTTCCTGGCCGAGGAGCCGTTCGAGCCTAGCGAGGATGACTACCTGGTCTACACCTACAACCGCTTCCAGGCCTGCCGTTTTGGCCTTGAAGGCGCCTATGTGGACCCGGCAACCAGCGAGTCCTTTGGGCTGCGCGAGCATATCTTGCTGACATTGCAGCGCATCCAGTCCTATGTGCCGGAGAACAGCAAGGAGGCCTTGCAGCAGTTGCGCAAGACCGTCAACGAAGGCGTCAACGACGCGAGCCGCCTGCGCGAAGCCTATGCCCATGCCCAGCAGCTGCCTGAGGTGGTGCGCCAGTCGACCTTGCGCTTCCGGTACTGAGGCAAAACCGGCAATTAAATCCACCGGGTTGAAGGCCATCCGGGGCTGGCCTGCATTACAGTGCATGGGCCAGCCCTTCTTTTTGCCTTCACCCGTGTCTGAAAAAACTCTGCTGCTTATCCAGGTCGGCACACCGCCCGACGACATCCGTGCCCAGGTCGGCGATCTGCCGCTGTGGTTCTCCGCCGTCCTCGCCGCTGGGCCTGCCTTCCAGGTGGTGCGGGTGTTCGAGGGCGAACCCTTGCCGCCGCATGATGCACACAGCGCTGCGATCATCACCGGCTCCTGGGCCATGGTGACGGACCTGCTGCCCTGGAGCGAGGCGACCGCCCAATGGATACGGGAGGCGATGGCGCGGGACATGCCGCTCTTTGGCATTTGCTACGGCCACCAGCTGATGGCCCATGCGCTGGGCGGCCGGGTGGACTACCACCCCCAGGGGCGCGAGATGGGGTGCCTGGATATTGCGCTGCTGCCAGGCGCAGAGCACGAGGCCTTGCTCGCTGGCTCAGGCCGGCACTTCAAAGCCAACCTGACCCATATGCAGACGGTGCTGGAGCTGCCGCCCGGCGCCCGGGTGCTGGCCCGCTCGGCCCATGATCCGCACCAGGTCGTGCGCTATGGGCGCCATGCGGTGTCCACCCAGTTCCATCCGGAGTTCAGCCCGGCTGTGGCTGCCGCCTGCATCGAGCTGCGCGCGCAGGTGCTGCAAGCTGAAGGTTTTGACCCGGCGGCGATGCTCGCGCAGCTGAGCGACACGCCCGTGCCCCAGCAGATGCTGCAGCGCTTTGTGGCCGCCTATGCCGGCCAGCCAGCAGCTGCGCCGGCGCTGCAAGCGGCCCAGGTGCCTCAGGCCGAGACGATCTTGACGGTATAGCCCTTGCCGGAGGCGATCACCTCCATCAGGCGATCAATATTGGGATGCGCGCCGGGGCGGGCCTTGGCGTCATCCGTGTGCTCGGCAAAGATCGTGAGGCCTTCTTCGGCCGCTGCCACATTGATGTCGCCATGCTTGGCCGCCAGCGCGTTGTAGACCTTGACCGAACCGGCTTTGCCCGGTGCATTGGGAATGGTGGCCGCCACCTGGCCATCGGCAGCGATCAGTTGCAGCTCGGCGATATGGTCGATGGAGGGCAGGGACTGGAGGTTGTCAGCAAAAGCCATGGGGATTCCTGGGCGCAAAGGTAGTATCAAAAAAATAGCTGCCGGTGCTTATTGCATGGGCAGCTCACGGGTTTTGTATTATGCAGCAGCGCTTGCCGCCAACGGGGGCTGGCAGCGCTCCGCGCGCGCATTAGCCCTGGGCCTTGACCAGGTCCATGATAAAGCGCCAATGCGCCTCGTCCACCGGCGTGATCGACAGGCGATTGCCTTTTTGCAGCACGCGCATCTCTTGCAGCTCTGGGTACTGGCGCAGTGCAGCTACCGTGATCGGCCTGATCTTGCGCAGCGCCTGCACATCGAGCATCAACCAGCGCGGGGCCTCCGGCTTGGACTTGGGGTCATAGTATTTGGACTGCGGGTCAAACTGGCTGGTATCGGGCCGCAGCTGGCCTGCAATGCGGGCAATGCCGTAAATACCGGGCTCGGCGCAGCTCGAATGCCAGTACAGCACACCGTCACCCACCTGCATGTCATCGCGCATGAAGTTGCGCGCCTGGTAATTGCGCACCCCATCCCAGGCAATGGTGGCATCGGGGGCGCTGAGCGCATGGTCGATCGCATAGTCGTCCGGCTCGTTTTTCATCAGCCAGTAGCGGGGGGATGCAGCATTCATGGTGTTCGTTGGTGAAGGGGAGGGAGCCATCGGGTTGCACGGCCTGGAGCCAGCCGCGCATGCATGCGCCATGCTAGCCGATGCGCCGGCGCTGCTGCTGCCAGCACAGCCATGCGGGCCTGCGGATCACCGGCGGCGTTTATACGAGACAAGCCACAGCGGAATTGGCAGCAACATAGTACAATAGAGAGCTTTGCAAGCTTTTATAGCTTGGAGGCGTTGGCTGCCCTGGCAGCTGCGCCGTCAATATTGTGTGGGATGCTGGCTGTTGCGCCCCGTTGTCGGGCTGGCAGATATCCGCTTGGTTGCCTTGAAGGCCCTTGCCCCTTGGGTGGCGAGAGTTGGCAAGGCCCTCCCGAACCATGGAGAGAGCCACCGCTTGTTGGTGGCACTGAGAACAGCATGGCGAACCGGTTTCGCACATGCACCACTAGACAAGGATTCGTCGACTTATATGGCTAAAGAAGAACTGATTGAGATGCAAGGCTCCGTGACCGAAGTGCTGCCCGATTCGCGCTTTCGCGTGAAGCTGGACAACGGCCACGAGCTGATCGCTTACACAGGCGGCAAAATGCGCAAGCACCACATTCGCATTCTGGCCGGTGACAAGGTGTCGCTGGAGATGTCGCCCTACGATCTGAGCAAGGGCCGCATCACTTTCCGTCACCTGCCTGGCCGTGGCCCGGCACCGACCCAACAACGTTAACCGCATCGGTGGTGGCCGCTGTAAAAAAATCGTCAAATACGAAATGCAGCTGCCCAAACCCTGGTTACAATAAAGGCTTAGTCGGAGCGTAGCGCAGCCTGGTAGCGCATCTGCTTTGGGAGCAGAGGGTCGCGAGTTCGAATCCCGCCGCTCCGACCATTCCATTTAAAAACCTGTTGCATGCAAATGCAGCAGGTTTTTTGTTTTGGCAATTCTTGGCAATTCGCGATATGGCGCGGTTTATCCTGATGGCGCGCCGGCAAGCATCTTTCACATGCATGCTTCATGCACGGCGGGTGGCGCAGCCCTCTCGGTTTTGCTGCGCAGCGGGCAGGGCGGCTGTCTCGCCAACCGCCCCAGCAGATGAAAAGTTGTCAAAGTAATCATTTTTTGCCGGAAGTGGCTCCAGCTCGATATACAATAGCGGCTTAGTCGGAGCGTAGCGCAGCCTGGTAGCGCATCTGCTTTGGGAGCAGAGGGTCGTGAGTTCGAATCCCACCGCTCCGACCATCCTTATCGAAACCTGTTGCACGCAAGTGCAGCAGGTTTTTCGTTTGGGCGGTGCTGCAAAAGGGCAAGGTACCGCCTGCCATTCAGCTTGGTCTATGGCTTGATGGCCCAGGCGATCAACCAGATGGTGATCGCCATCAACATCGGGGGATGATGCCCCTCTTCATCACCGGGAATGTGCCCGCCCGGATACATATATTTACCGGCGCTCTGCGCGTTGATTTTGCAGCATTCTTCGCCCAGTCCGCCAGTGCCTAGCAGAAATCGAGCCTGATTTTCTGCTGCCAAGAACGCTACAGGTAGCGTACACTCAAGCCCATAGACACCATATGTAGTGTCCACCGCTTCCCCCACAGGTTGTTTGATGCTGGTCTCGCTCCAGCCAAAACGCGCCAGCCATGCCTGGCGCGTTTTGGCGCGGGACTGCCGCGTCTTGCGCCCGTGGTCCTGCGTTTTTTATCCCATTAGAAACATCGCAAATGAACCAGACAAGCACTATGAGAGTCACCAAGCGTGACGGTCGCGTTGAGCCTATCGACCTCGACAAAATCCACCGGGTGATTGACTGGGCGGCCAAAGGCCTGAGCAATGTGTCGGTCTCCCAGATCGAGCTGCAGTCGCATATCCAGTTTTATGACGGCATCCGCACCGATGCGATCCATGAGACCATCATCAAGTCTGCGGCCGACCTGATCTCCGAAGACGCACCCGACTACCAGTACGTGGCAGCGCGCCTGGCCATCTTCCACCTGCGCAAGATCGCCTTTGGCCAGTTCGAGCCGCCCCATTTGTACGATCATGTGCAAAAGCTCACCGAGCTCAAGAAGTACGACCCGCACCTGCTGGCCGATTACAGCCGCGAAGAGTACGACGAGATCAATGGTTTCATCGACCACTGGCGCGATATGGACTTCTCCTACGCAGCCGTCAAGCAGCTCGAAGGCAAGTACCTGGTGCAAAACCGGGTGACCAAGCGCATCTACGAGAGCCCGCAGATCCTCTACGTGCTGGTGGCGATGAGTCTGTTTGCCAAGTACCCGGCCGACCGCCGTCTGCAGTACATCAAGCGCTTCTATGACGCCGTCTCGCGCTTCAAGATTTCGCTGCCCACGCCCATCATGTCGGGCGTGCGCACCCCGCTGCGCCAGTTCAGCTCCTGCGTGCTGATCGAGTGCGATGACAGCCTCGACAGCATCAATGCCACCACCAGCGCCATCGTCAAGTACGTCTCGCAGCGCGCCGGTATCGGCATCAACGGCGGCCGTATCCGTGCGCTGGGCAGCGAGATCCGGGGCGGCGAGGCACAGCACACCGGCTGCCTGCCTTTCTTCAAGATGTTCCAGTCGGCCGTCAAGTCCTGCTCGCAAGGCGGCGTGCGCGGCGGTGCAGCCACCTTGTTCTACCCGCTGTGGCACCTGGAGGCCGAGTCGCTGCTGGTGCTGAAGAACAACCGCGGCGTCGAGGAAAACCGCATCCGCCATCTGGACTACGGTATCCAGATCAACCGCATGCTCTACCAGCGCCTGATCAAGGGCCAGAGCATCAGCCTGTTCTCGCCCCATGATGTGCCCGGTCTGTACGAGGCCTTCTTTGCAGACCAGAACAAGTTCGAAGAGCTGTACGTCAAGTACGAGGCCGACGAGTCCATCCGCAAGCGCACCCTGCCAGCGGTGGAGCTGTTCTCGCTGATGATGCAAGAGCGTGCCAGCACCGGCCGCATCTACATCCAGAATGTGGACCACTGCAACACCCACAGCCCGTTCAACCCGGCCGTGGCACCGGTGCGCCAGTCGAACCTGTGCATGGAAATCCTGCTGCCCACCAGCCCGCTCGAAGACATCAAGGACGAAAACGGCGAAATTGCGCTGTGCACCCTGTCCGCCTTCAACCTGGGCGCGCTCGAATCCACCGATGAGCTCGAAGAGCTGGCCGACCTGATCGTGCGTGCGCTCGATGCACTGCTGGACTACCAGGACTACCCGGTGGCCGCTGCCCGCATTGCGACCGAAAAGCGCCGCTCGCTGGGCGTGGGCGTGATCAACTACGCCTACTACCTGGCCAAGAACGGCGTGCGCTACTCCGACGGTTCGGCCAATGGCCTGACCCACCGCACCTTCGAAGCCATTCAGTACTACCTGCTCAAAGCCTCGGTGCAGCTGTCGCGCGAGTTCGGCCCTTGCACCGCCTTTGCCGAGACCAACTACGCAGCCGGCATTCTGCCGATCGACACCTACAAGAAGGACATCGACGCGCTGACCGATGAGCCCCTGCACCTGGACTGGGAAACCCTGCGCGCCGAGATCAAGACCCACGGCCTGCGCAACTCGACCTTGACGGCGCTGATGCCCTCCGAGACCTCCAGCCAGATCGCCAACGCGACCAATGGCATCGAGCCTCCACGCGGCTTTGTCTCGGTCAAGCAGTCCAAGGACGGCATCCTGCGCCAGGTGGTGCCGGAGATCGATCGCTTGAAGGGCCAGTACGAGCTGCTCTGGCAAATGCCCAACAACGATGGTTACCTCAAGCTCGTGGGCCTGATGCAGAAGTTTGTCGACCAGTCCATCTCGGCCAACACCAACTACGACCCCCAGCGCTTTGCCGATGGCAAGGTGCCGATGCAGCAGCTGCTCAAGGACCTGCTGCAGGCCTACAAGTTTGGTGTGAAGACGCTCTACTACCACAACACCCGTGACGGTGCCGAAGACATGCAGGGCGCAGCGGCAGAAGACGATTGCGCCAGCGGCGCCTGCAAGATCTAAGCGGAGAGAAGGCGATGGCATACAGCACCTTCTCCAAGGTCGACAATGACCAGCTCAAGGAACCGATGTTCTTTGGCAATTCGGTCAATGTCGCCCGCTACGACCAGCAGAAGTACCCGATCTTCGAGAAGTTGATCGAAAAGCAGCTCTCGTTTTTCTGGCGCCCTGAGGAAGTGGACATCACGCAGGACCGGATCGACTACCAGAACCTGCCCGACCACGAAAAGCACATCTTCATCAGCAACCTGAAGTACCAGACGCTGCTCGACTCCATCCAGGGCCGCAGCCCCAACATGGCCTTCCTGCCGCTGGTATCGCTGCCCGAGCTCGAGACCTGGATCGAGACCTGGGCGTTTTCCGAGACCATCCACTCGCGCTCGTACACGCACATCCTGCGCAACATCGTCAACGATCCATCGGTGATCTTTGACGACATCATGCGCAACGAGAGCATCAAGCTGCGCGCGGGCGATATCTCGTCGTACTACGACGACCTGATCCGCGATGCGATGCTGCACGCCCAGCTGGGCGCAGGCAGCCACACGATCAATGGCGTGGTACACCAGATCGATGTGTACCAGCTCAAGAAGAAGATGTACCTGTGCCTGATGAATGTGAACATTCTGGAGGCCATCCGCTTTTATGTGAGCTTTGCCTGCTCTTTCGCGTTTGCCGAGCGCAAGCTGATGGAGGGCAATGCCAAGATCATCCGCCTGATCGCCCGCGATGAAGCGCTGCACCTGACCGGCACCCAGCATTTGCTCAACATCATGCGCTCGGGCCAGGACGATCCGGACTTTGCCAAGATCGCCAAGGAGACCGAGCAGGAATGCTTTGAGATGTTCAAGACGGCGGCGATGCAGGAAAAGCAGTGGGCCGAGTACCTGTTCCGCGACGGCTCGATGATTGGCCTCAACAAGGACATCCTGAGCCAGTATGTGGAGTACATCACCAATATCCGCATGACCGCGATCGGGCTCAAACCGGCGTTTGACAACGCCAAGAGCAACCCGATCCCCTGGATCAACACCTGGCTGTCGTCCGACACCGTGCAGGTGGCCCCGCAAGAGGTGGAGCTGAGCTCCTACCTGGTGGGCCAGATCAACGCCGAAGTCTCGCTCGATGACCTGAGCGGAATCGAGTTGTGACCACCGTCAGCACCACGGACACCCTTATACGCGTGCTGCCAGGGGAGAGCCTGCTCGAAGCGCTGGAGCGCACGGGCCACGATGTGGAGTACCAGTGCCGTGGTGGTTATTGCGGCAGCTGCCGCCTCACCTTGGTGGAGGGCGAAGTCGTCTACACCCAGGAGCCGCTGGCCTTTGTCGGGCCCAATGAGGTGGTTCCCTGCTGCTGTGTGGTCAAGACCCCCATCAAGGTGGAGTGCAGCCTGCGGCAAGTGGAAACCAGCGCCGACGATAAGAACCAGCTGGCCCTGGACTTGTAATTCTTCTGCCGTTCTGCGCACAGGCCCCAAGCTTTGCTTGGGGCTTTTTTTGTGGCGTGGTGGCAAGCGCAAAGGCAGCCGATCTTGGGTTCCGTCTGGCGCTCAGGCGCCTGGTTTTTCCTCCCTCGTCAAAGCTTTACACAAGCAAGTCCTGATGGTTTTACAGCACCTGTCCGCCCTGATTGGTGCAAGCATGCCGCCGCATGCTGCAGCACTGTGCAGCGCTGGTGCATGGCCGACCAAAAATATGGTCTTTTTGCACTGTCGACGTGCATGGCCACCGGGTAAGCGCGTAATGGTTTTTACCCGCGAAGCACAGCTTGTGCCCGCCCTCGAATTTCTTGTTTGTGCCGACTGGGCGATCACTTGATCATCGCTGCCAGGTCAGAGCTTCTGATCCACACAGCTTGCATGATTCGGAGATACCAGATGGCAACAAGCCAAGTCATACGCGCCGGGGCAGACATCGGCGGCACTTTCACAGATATCGCGCTCGAGGTCGATGGCGTCCTGTTCAGCGAGAAGGTCCTGACGGACTATGAAAAACCTGAGCGCGCCATCGTCACAGGCCTCAAACAGGCGGCAGCCCAGGCAGGCATTGCGCCAGCGCAGATCGGCACGGTGATCCACGGCACGACCCTGGCCACCAACTCGCTGATCGAGCGGCGCGGCGCCAGAACCGCCTTCATCACCAGCGAAGGTTTTCGCGATGTGATCGAGATGCGCAACGAGGGCCGTTTTGAGCAGTACGACCTGGCCATCCAGCTGCCCGCGCCGCTGATTGCCCGCAACCACCGCTATACGGTGCAGGGCCGGCTCGATGCCAAGGGCCAGGAGCTGCAGCCGCTCGATGAGGCAGAGGTGCAGGACGTGATTGCCCAGCTGCGCGAGGGTGCATACGACAGCGTGGCCGTGGGCCTGATGCACAGCTACAAGAACCCGGCCCATGAAAAGCGGGTGCGCGCGCTGATTGTAGAGGCGCTGCCCCAGCTGTCGGTGTCCATCTCCAGCGAGGTCTCGCCGCAGATCCGTGAGTTCGAGCGCTTCAACACCGTCTGCGCCAATGCCTATGTGAAGCCGCTGATGTCCTCCTACCTGCAGCGCCTGGCCCAGGCCTTGGTGGCAGAGGGCATGCATTGCCCGCTCTACCTGATCCACTCGGGCGGCGGGCTGATGTCGCTGGCCAATGCGGCCGAGTTTCCGGTGCGCCTGCTCGAATCCGGCCCGGCCGGTGGCGCCATCTACGCCAGCGATTTTGCGGCCAAGTACGGCCAGGACAAGGTGGTGTCCTTTGACATGGGCGGCACCACCGCCAAGATCTGCCTCATCGACCAGCATGTACCCAAGACAGCGCGCGTGTTTGAAGTGGCGCGTAGCTACCGCTTCAAAAAGGGCAGCGGCATGCCGATCTCAATCCCCGTCATCGAGATGATCGAGATCGGCGCGGGCGGCGGCTCCATCGCCCATGTGGATGACATGCGCCAGGTGCGCGTGGGGCCGGAGAGCGCGGGCTCGGAGCCGGGCCCTGCCAGCTACGGCCGGGGCGGCGCCCGCCCGACGGTGACCGATGCCGACTTGCTGCTGCATAAGCTCGACCCGGCACGCTTTGCCGGCGGCAGCATGCGGCTGAACATGCCTGCCGCGCAAGACGCGATGGCAACCCATGTCGGCCAGGCGCAAGGCCTGGACGCGGTGCGTGCGGCCTATGCCGTGGCCGAAGTGGTGGACGAGAACATGGCCAATGCCGCGCGCATGCATGCCGTGGAGTCCGGCCAGGACCTGGAGGCCTACACGATGATCGCCTACGGCGGCGCTGCGCCGCTGCATGCCGTGCGGCTGTGCGAAAAGCTGGGCATCCATCGCCTGCTGATCCCGACGGGCGCCGGCGTGGGCTCGGCCATCGGCTTTTTGCGCGCGCCCTTTGCCTATGAGTCGCTGCGCAGCTCGGTGATACGCATGAGCCAGTTCGATGGCGAGGCCGTCAATGCCATGCTGCGCGAGATGGAGGTGGAGGTGAGCGCCTTTTTGCACGACACCGGCTACGACGGCGAGACCGTCAAGGAGCTGCGTGCCTTTATGCGCTACTGCGGCCAGGGCTGGGAGATCCCTGTGTCGGTGCCGGTGCAGCACTTTGGAGCGGACAGCGTGCCCGCCCTGAACGCGGCCTTTGTGCAGAACTATGTGGCCTTGTTTGGCCACGCGATCGACGGGCTCGACATCGAGGTGGTGAGTTGGGCACTGTCCTTGCGTTCCAAGACCTTGCCGCCGGCCAAGGCCGCGCTGCAGCGGGGCGGCACGCCCCAAAAGGGTGCCGGTACGGTGCTGGACCGCCGCGAGGTGTTTGACGGCAAACAGGGACAGTTCTATGCCTGCGATATCTATGAGCGCCTGGGCCTGCCCCGGGGCCAGGCCGTGCCCGGCCCGGTGGTGATTGTGGAGAAGGAAACCTCGACCTATGTGAGCCCCGGATTCAAGGTGGTGCTGCAGGCAGATGACTGCATGCTGGTCGAGCGCATGGACAGCGGAGTGTGATCATGGCAAACAATACAGACGTTCATTACCAAATCATGTGGAACCGCCTTATCTCGGTGGTCGAAGAGCAGGCGGTCACCTTGATTCGCACCGCCTTTTGCACCAGCGTGCGGGAGGCGGGGGACTTGTCGGCCGGCGTGTTCGACAAGCAAGGCCGCATGATGGCCCAGGCCGTGACCGGCACCCCAGGTCACGTGAACTCGATGGCCGAGTCGGTCGCGCATTTCGCCAAACGCTTTGAGCGCAACACGCTGCAAGATGGCGATGTGCTGGTCACCAACGACCCCTGGCTGGGCACCGGCCACCTGCACGACATCACCGTCGTCACCCCAGTCTTCTATGGCCGCGATGGCCACAGCGCCCATATCGGTTACTTTGCCGCCACCGCCCATGTGGTGGACATCGGCGGGCGCGGCTTTGGCCCGGACGGCAGCGATGTCTACGAGGAGGGCCTGTGCATTCCGCCGATGAAGTTCTTCCGCGCCGGCGCACTCAATGAGGACCTGATCGAGATCCTGCGCAACAACGTGCGCGAGCGCGACCAGGTGATTGGCGACTTCCATTCGCTGGCCGTCTGCAATGCCACGGGCATGCGCCGCTTGAAGGGCATGCTCGACGAGTTCGGGCTCCATGACCTGGAAGACCTGGCCGGCTTTATCTTTGCCAACAGCCAGCGCGCCACCCGCGAGCGCATTGCCGCCTTGCCCGACGGCACGCAGCGCTACGCGATGACCGTGGACGGATACGAGAAGCCCATCGAGCTGGTCGTGGCCGTGGAGATTGCGGCCGACAAGCTGCGAGCCGACTTCACCGGCACCTCGGATCCCAGCCGCTACGGCATCAATGTGCCGCTGACCTACACCAAGGCCTATGCCTCCTATGCGCTCAAATGCGCGATTGCGCCGGAGATCCCCAACAACTGGGGCTCGCTGGAGCCCTTTGAGATCAGCGCGCCCGAGGACTGCATCCTCAATGCCCACCGCCCGCGCCCGGTGTCGGTGCGCCATGTCATCGGCCACCTGATCCCCGATGTGGTGCTCGGCGCGCTGCAACCCATTTGCCAGGGCGAGATTCCGGCCGAAGGGGCCAGCTCGCTGTGGAACCTGCAGATGCGCTTCAAGGGCATCAGCCCGGCCACGCGCAACCAGCAGCACGAGATCCTGATGTTCAACACCGGCGGCACCGGCGCGCGCCCCTCGAGCGATGGCCTCAGCGCCACCGCCTTCCCCAGTGGCGTGCAGGCCATGTCGGTCGAGGTGACCGAGAGCATCGGCCCCATCATCATCTGGCGCAAGGAGCTGCGGCCCAACTCGGGCGGCGCCGGCCGCTGGCGGGGCGGCCTGGGCCAGCGCATCGAGGTGGGCTCGGCAGAAGGCTTTGAGTTTGACCTGAACGCCATGTTTGACCGCGTGCATTTTGCAGCGCGCGGCCACAACGGCGGCCAAAGCGGCGCACTGGGCAAGGTGTCGCTGGACGACGGCACCGCCTTGCGCGGCAAGGGCAAGCAGCAGATCCCGGCTGGGCGCCGATTGATTTTGGACTTGCCCGGCGGTGGCGGCAACGGCGATGCGGCGCTGCGCCCCACCGCGCTGGTGCAGCGCGATGTGGCTTATGGCTATATCAGCGCCGAACAAGCCAAAACCGATTACGCCCAGGCCACGCCGCTGCCCCCGGCCTGATCGCGTGCCCAAGTCCAGCGGCATAGCCGCTGGTCCTTTCCCATTTTTCTCCCCCTGCAGGACACCAAGGACTTCCCGATGCGCACCCACAATCCCATGGCAGATGGCTTTGCCGCCCCAAGTGCAAGCCTTTCGGACTGGTCATCCCCCCATGCGGCGGCGGCGCCGCGCGCGGTGCAGTCCAAGGAGCTCAACCGCGTAGTGCTGGCCTCGGTGGTGGGCAGCTTTGTCGAGTGGTTCGAGTTCTCGGTCTACGGCTACCTGGCAGCGGTGCTGGGCAAGGTGTTCTTTGCCACCAGCTCGCCCACCATGCAGATCACCGCATCCTGGGCGGCCTTTGCGATTGCGTTTTTTGCCCGACCCATTGGCGGCATCTTCTTTGGCTCGCTGGGCGACAAGTACGGCAGAAAGCGCGTGCTGACCATCACCATCATCATGATGGCGATCTCCACCTTTTTGATTGGCGTGCTGCCCGGTTATGCGAGCATTGGCATTGCCGCGCCGCTGCTCCTGATCGTGCTGCGCCTGATGCAGGGGCTGTCGGCCGGTGGCGAGGCCAGTGGCGCGGCCATCTTTGTGGCCGAGTACTGCCGCGACCGCAACCGCACCTTGCTCACCAGCTGGGTTGAGGTGGGCTGCATGGCGGGCTTTTTCTTCGGTGCCTCGGTCTCGGCCATTCTGACGATGTTCTTCAGCGCCGAGCAGATCCTGGACTGGGCCTGGCGCATTCCGTTTCTGATTGCGCTGCCGCTGGGCGCCATTGGCCTCTATATCCGCAAGTACCTGGAAGAGACCCCCACCTTCATGGCCATGAAGCAGCAGCATGACGCACTGGCCCAGGCGAGCTGGAAGGTGCTGTTTGCCACGCACAAGAAAGAGCTGTTCCAGTCCGCTGGCATCATCATCGTGACCAATGTCACCTTGTTCACCGTCGTCACCTATATCCCGACCTACTTTGTCAGCGCGCTGCATGTCGATGTGGCCACCGGCCTCAAGCTCTCGCTGGGCCCGCAGCTTTTTTTGGTGGTGATGATCCCGATCATGGGCCTGCTGGCCGACAAGCTCAGCCGCAAGACGATGATGATCGCTGCGAGCCTAGCGATTGCGGTACTGGCCGTGCCTTGCTTTCACCTGCTGCTCGAAGGCAGTACCGCCGCCAAGATCTCGTCCTTGATGGTGCTCAACTTCTGTCTGGCCATGCTGCTGGGCAGCATCTACTCGATCATCCCTTCGATGTTCCACACCAGCGTGCGCTTCAAGGGCATGGCGCTGAGCTACAACGTGGCTGTGGCGATGTTTGCCGGCACCGCGCCGATGATCAACTCCTGGTTGATTGCCCGCACCGGCAACCCGGTCGTGCCTGCCTACTACCTCATTGGCGCGGCAATCATTGGCCTCATCGCCCTGGTCAGCAGCCGGGACCGCACCGGTTTGCCGATGCATGGTGATCCGGTCCAGTAAGGCCATGCGCTGCTGAGCGCTGCGCCAGCCCGAACGCATCCCTTCTGGATGCGTTTTTTTATGCATCAGCGGGGCAGGGCGCAGCAGGCAAGAGCGGTGGCATGCCGGCCCGCTGGGCGCCGGGCTGCGACCTATAATCATCGCCAGCCCGGGCTCTGCCTCTCCTGGCCCGGCGCTCCTCCATGAAATACAAGCTCCCGCCCCTGCAGCCGCTGCGCGTGTTCGAGTCCGTCTACCGCCATGGCTCGATCCGCAAGGCGGCCGACGAGCTGTGCCTGACGCCGCAGGCCGCCAGCCAGCAACTCAAGCAATTGGAAAGTGCGTTGGATGTGCAACTTTTCGAGCGCGGCGCGCGGGGCCTGGTGGCCAGCGCCGAGGCGCAGACCTTGTACCACTATGTGGAGCAGGGGCTCGATGCACTGAGCCAGGGGCTGGAAGCCGTGCGCTCCCACCACAAGGATGCGCAGTTCCATATCCAGGTCAGCCCGTATTTTGCAACCCAGTACCTGATCCGCTCGCTGCCCTCGTTCACCAAGGATTACCCGGAGCTCGATCTGCGCATCTCCATCGGTGTGGAGCTGCCTTCGTTCGATAGCGGCGATCTGGATGCAGCCATTGTCTGGGGCTACGGCGGTGTGGACCACCTCGATGAAACGCCGCTGCTCGAAGACCTCAAGGTGATCGTGGCTGCGCCGCAGCTGCTGGCCGAGCACCCGGTGGAGACAGCGCAGGATTTGCCGCACCACCGGCTGATATCGCCGCTGACGCACAACAGTCTGTGGCAGGACATTTATGCGATGCTGGGCTTGGAGCCCGGCGGCAAGCATGTCAGCCCCATGCTGCTGCACACGCACGATGCGATGCTGCAAGCCGTTCTCAGCGGGCAGGGCGTGGGCCTGCTGTCCTATGTCGATGCGCTCAGCTATATCCACAGCGGCAAGCTGCTCGCACCCTTTGGGGCCGAGCTGCTGCGCCAACTGCCGATGGACAGAACGCCCAAGTTCCACCTCTACACCCGCCGGGGCGGGGGAGAGCGCCCAATCCAGGCCAGCTTTCGGCAGTGGCTGCTGGGCCAGCTGCGCAGCACTGACTTTATCGGCTATGCGACGCGGCTGCCGCAGGGCTGATACAGCCACTGGGGCATGCGCTGTATCGCCCAGCTGACACAGGCCATGGCCAAAAGGCACTGCCCGGGCTTGCGGCTGGTACACTGGCTGCGCTTTGAAAAAAGCCTATCTACAGGTGCTCGCATGCGAGTGAAACGGGAACAAGGTCGGGAGTGCGCTCCCCCAAGCCTTGGCTGCCCCCGCAACGGTAGACAGGAAACGTAGCCGATGCGGCCCGCTCCCACGCGGGCCCAGTCACTGGGGTTGAGAGAGTGTCCACGCCTGCCAGGCAATAAGACACCCGCACCCTGGGAAGACCGGCTACCGGGTCAGCGCCTGCGCTGCACCGCCTGTAAGCCCGGAGACCGGCCTGTTCCTAGTCGCAGTGCGCGCTGTGCCTCTGGCCAGCACGTGCTCTCTCAACTGTCTGCGGGGTGTGGACGGCGGTTCTTCGCGCGACCCCGTCTTGGGGGGTGACCGCGTGCAGTGCAGCCCCCGCATCAGGCAGTTAGCGCCTTTTGTTCAAATGACTGCAGTTCCTTTTCCGAAAAACCGGCTCCTGGCCGCCCAGCGGCTCTCTTCCTCCTTGCGCCTGGTTGGCAGCTCCTGTGTTCTGTGTTTGCCCGCCTTGGGCATCACAGTAGCCCATGCCCAAGAAGCCTCACTGCCTGAAGTGGTGGTGAGCGACCAGCGCAGCGAGCCCAATGCGCTCCAGCTGCCGTCGACCTCGGCGAGCAAGCTGGCCGTGCCGCTGCAGGACCTGCCCGCCAGTGTCAGCTCGGTCTCGGCCGTGCAGGTACAAGAGCGTGCCGACTACGAGGTGGTCGATGCCGTGGGCCGCAGCGTGGGCCTGAGTGCCAATGGCACGCCTGGCAATGGCGGGCTGTCGTTCTCCAGCCGGGGCTTTACCGGTGTGAACTCGGTCGGCGTGGCCGAAGACGGGCTGAGCCTGGGGGTTGCAGCCGGCACCGTGGCCTATCCCAATTCCAGCTGGGGCTATGAGCGCTTTGATGTGCTGCGCGGCCCCGCATCGCTGATGTACGGCAGCGGCACCATGGGCGCCACGGTGAACGCGGTGCGCAAGGAACCCAGCCGTAGCACCTCGTCCGAGGTGCTGCTGGGCGCTGGCTCCCACGGCACCGCCCGCGCGGGCCTGGGCAGCACCGGCGCGCTGAGCGACAGCCTGAGCTACCGCCTGGATGTTTACGGCGATCGCACCGATGGCGAGCGCCAACTGGGCAACAGCGACAGCAAGAAGATCATGAGCGCCATCCGCTGGCAGGCGAGCAGCGACCTGCGCCTGGACCTGACGGCCGATGTCAGCGACCAAAGGCCCGAGCGCTACTTTGGCACCCCGGTGGTCGATGGCAAGCCGGTGGCGGCGCTGCGCGACCGCAATTTCAACTTTCTCGACAGCGACATCCACTACAAGGACCAGCGCTACAAATTGAGGGCCGAGTGGAATGTGAGCGAGGCGCTGGTGCTGCGCAACGAGACCTACCATATGAAGGCCGACCGCCACTGGAAGAACATCGAAGGCTATGACTACGATGCCAGCACGCGCACGGTTCACCGCTACGACTACCTGGAGATCGGCCACGACCTGGAGCAAAGCGGCAACCGCTTAGGCGCCGTTTTCAAGCCCGGCCAGCATGAGATAGCGATGGGCTGGGATGTGTCGCAGGCCAAGTTCACTGCGCTCAACAGCTCGCCCTATACCGGTGAATCCGATGTGCCGCTGACCGGTGGCACCAGTGGCTACTGGGACAGCCCAGACCATTACAAGCCGCGCATGACCTCGCGCATCCGCCAAAACGCCTTCTACCTGGAAGACGCCTGGAAGCTGGGCGAGCAGTGGCTGCTGATGGCCGGCCTGCGCCGCGACCTCTATGATTTTGACCGCATGGATTTGCTGAGCCAAGCCCGCTTTGACAAGACCTTGGGCGGCACCTCCTGGCGCCTGGGCCTCACGCACAAGCTGGGCCAGCACACCAGCATGTATGCGCAAGTCAGCACAGGCCATGACCCGGTCAACAGCCTGCTGTCGCTGACCCAGTCGCAAACCGGCTTTAGCTTGAGCAAAGGCCGCCAGGTGGAAGTGGGCATCAAGCAGCAGCTGCCCAATGGCCAGGGCGAATGGACTCTGGCGGTCTTCGATATCCGCAAGAAAGACATCATCACCCGCGATCCGGACCGCCCCGCGCTGTCGATCCAGGGCGGCAAGCAGTCGTCCAAGGGGATCGAGCTGGCAGGCAGCTGGCGGGCGACCAAGGCCTGGCGCTTCGAGGGCAACCTGGGCTATGCGGATGCCCAGTTCGACGAGCTGCTCGAAGGCGCCACAGCCATTGACCGCGCTGGCAACCAGCCGGCCAATGTGCCGCGCTACACGGCCAATGCCTGGGCCCATTACCAGACGGGCGATTGGCGCGCATCGCTGGGTCTGCGCCATGTTGCCAGCCGCTACACCAGCAACGCCAATACCGCGCAGCTCCCCGCCTACACGGTGGCCGATGCGGTGCTGGGCTGGAACCTGAACCGCACAACCACCTTGAACCTGGTGGGCCGCAATCTGGCCAACAAACGCTATGCTGCATCGTCCTACGGCTCGCAATGGCTGATGGGCAATGGCCGCAGTTTTGAGCTAATGGCCCATCTGCGTTTCTGAGCAAGGTAGAGCATGACCACAAGCGCTTCCCGGCAAACCCTGCGTGCCCTGGCGGCAGCTGCTTCCCTGGTGCTGACCGGCTGCGACGGGCCAGCGGGCCAGCAGCCGCCCAGCCGCCCCAGCCAGGCGGCGGCCATCCCCATGGCCGAAGCGGCAGCAGTGCCCGCAGGCCTGCGGGCTGCGCCGTTGGAGATCGATGTCTGCGGCCAGCCCCAGCGCTATGACCGGGTGCCGCAGCGTGCCATCACGCACGATGTGAACATCACCGAGATGTTCCTGTTTCTGGGCCTGGGCCCCAAGCTGGTGGGCTACTCGGGCATACCGTCGCGCAAGGAAATCAGCCCCGAGCTGATGACCCAGCTCGCCCAGGTGCCCAAGCTGTCGTCGCAGGACATGAACCTGGAAAACATGCTCGAGGCACGTGCTGACTTTGTGTTTGGCGGCTGGAGCTATGGCTTTCGCCCCGGCGGGGTCACGCCCGAGCTGCTGGCCCAGCATGGCGTAGCCAGCTATGTGCTGTCCGAGTCCTGCATCCATGTGCAAAAGCGCGAGCGTGTGGCGCTGGGCGACACCTTGGCAGACCTGCGCAATGTGGCGCGTATCTTTGCTATCGAAGCCCAAGCGCAAGGGCAGATTGACAAATTGCAGGCCTCGATCGACCAGCTGGCCGCGCAGATGCAGGGCAATACGCACAGGCCGCGCGTCTTTGTGTTTGACAGCGGCGAGAAGATACCCACGACCGTGGGCGGTTTTGGCATGCCCCAGGCCATGCTCGATGCCGCAGGCGGCAGCAATATCTTTGCCGACATCGCCAGCAACTGGCCCAAGGGCAACTGGGAGGATGTGATCACCCGCGATCCGGAATGGATCGTCATCATCGACTATGGCCAGCCCAGCGCCCAGGGCAAGATCGATTTTCTGCGCGCCAAGCCTGAGCTGGCTGGGGTGTCTGCGATCCGCGAGCAGCGCTTTTTTGTCATCAGCTATGCCGAAGCCACGCCAGGCCCGCGCAATGTGCATGTGGCCCAGCGCCTGGCTGCCGCCTTGCACCCGGATCGCCGTATCACCGTGGACTCCGTTCCCTGGCTGCCTGCAGCGGAGCCCAAGCCGTGAGCCATGCGCCGGGCTGCGACGGCCTGCATGAACGCCAGCGGCGCGCGCCCTGGTCCTTGGCGCTGTGCCTGCTGCTGCTCTTGGCCCTGCTGCTGGCCAGCGGCCTGGCCGCCATCACCTGGGGCTCGGCATCGCTGCACGCGTCAACGGTGTGGTCGGTCATCTGGCAGCAGCTGCTGGGCGGCGGGTGGCAGCCAGATGCTGGGCAGGGCGGCATCAGCCAGCAGCACTACCAGATTGTCTGGATGGTGCGCATGCCCCGGGTGCTGCTCGCGGCGCTCGTCGGCGCCGGCCTGGCCGTCGTGGGCGTGGTGATGCAGGCGATGGTGCGCAACCCGCTGGCCGACCCCTACATGCTGGGCGTGTCCTCGGGGGCATCGGTGGGGGCCGTTTCGGTACTGGCCTATGGCAGCCTGGCGGTGGCTGGCCTTTATGCGATCACCGCAGGCGCCTTTATCGGTGCACTGCTGGCTACCGCGCTGGTCTATGCGCTGGCCCAGCAACAAGGGCGCCTGCATGCGACCCGGCTGATCCTGAGCGGCGTGGCCATCGGCTACATGCTGATGGGGGTCACGAGCCTCATCACGTTGACGGCCGGCCAGCGCGAGCTGGCCAATGCCTTGCTGACCTGGACCTTGGGCAGCCTGGCCGCAACGCAGTGGAGCGCCCTGGGCCTGCCCGCAGCCGTGCTGGGCCTGGGCCTGCTGTGGCTGCTGCTCTGCGCCCGCCAGCTCAATGCCTTGCTGATCGGCGACGAGGGCGCGGCCACCTTGGGACTGAACACTGCCAGCCTGCGCTTGCAGTTGTTCGTCGTGGTGTCGCTGCTGACGGGCACCATGGTGGCGGTGAGTGGCGCCATCGGCTTTGTCGGCCTGGTCATCCCCCATATCACGCGCATGCTGGTGGGCAGCGACCACCGCCGCGTGCTACCGGTCAGCGCCTTGATGGGGGCGAGCTTTCTGGTGCTGGTCGATCTGGCCGCGCGCACCTGGTTTTCGCCCAGCGAGCTGCCCGTGGGCGTCATCACCTCGCTCATTGGCGGGCCCTTCTTTATCTGGATGCTGTGGCGCCGCACCAGTGCGATGCCGGGAGGCAGCGCATGATGCTGACGGCGAGTAACCTGTCCTGGACCGCCGGCCACGGCGCCCAGGCCACGCAAATCGTGCGCCAAGCCAGCCTGCAAGTGGCAAAGGGCGAATGTGTCGGTCTGGTCGGCCCCAATGGCTGCGGTAAATCGACGTTGATGCGCATGCTCTACCGCGTGCTGCAGCCCCAGGCCGGTGGCCGTATACAGCTGCAGGGCCGCGATATCTGGCAGATGAGCGCCCGCCAGTTTGCACAGCAGGCGGCCGTGCTGGGCCAGGAGTCTGGCCTGGGCTTTGACTGCACGGTGCAGGAGCTGGTGATGATGGGCCGCTACCCGCACCAGTCGCGCTGGGCAAGGGACAGCGCCCAGGACAAGGCCGTCGTCAGCGCCTGCCTGGCGCAGGTACGGGCCAGCAGCCTGGCTGACCATCCGCTGTCCTCGCTCTCGGGCGGCGAGCGCCAAAGGGTGCTGCTGGCCCGTGCGCTGGCCCAGCAGCCGCAGCTTTTGTTTCTGGACGAGCCCACCAACCACCTGGATATCCAGTTCCAGCTGGAGCTGCTCAGCCTGGTGCGTGCCTCGGGCTGCACGGTGCTGATCGTGGTGCATGACCTGAACCTGGCCGCGCAGTTCTGCGACCGCCTCTATGTGATGCAGGCCGGCGCGATCGAGGCCGAAGGCAGGCCCGAGCAGGTACTGACGCCGCAGACCATTGCGCGCGTGTTCCAGGTCGAGTCCCTGGTGGACCGCCATCCGCGCCTGGACAAGCCGCGCGTGAGCTACTGGAGGGACAAACCCCATGGCTAAACCACCCGATGCCTTGTTGCTGCTGGGCCGGGGCGGCCTGGGGTCCGCCGCCAAGAACGAATTGCAGGCCTTGCTGCAGGCCTGCCAGCAGGGAGCTCCGGGCCTGCCTATGCAGCTGGCCTTTGTGGACCGCAACCAGCCGGCCTTGCCCGAGGCGCTGGACAGCCTTTGCGCTGCACTTGCGCCGGCCGATCTGGCGCGGCAGACCATCGTCATCCAGCCGGTCATGGTGCCCGATGAGCCCGCCCTGCGGCGCTGGCTGCAAAAGGTCGCCATGCGCTGGCTCGCCAGCCAGGCCAAAGATGCCCGGCCCCAGCTGGTATTTGCGCAGCCGCTGCTGCAGTCGGATGGCTTGGTGCCCGCCTTGCTGAACAACCTGGCGCTCGCAACATCCCAGCCCGATGTGGTGGCCGAGGAGGGCGACGAGGGCTGGCAAACCGACCCCGTGGCGTGGAGCACGGTGCCCGCGCACCAGCGCCATGTGCTGTGGTGCATGGGGCCGCGCTGCGTAGCCAAAGGGGCTGCAGCGTTATGGCCCCGGCTCAGCCAGGCGGTGCAGGCCAGTGCGCCCCTCAAGCAGCAGCTGCAGCTGCTGCAGACCAGTTGCCAGTACCCCTGCAACCAGGGGCCGCTGATGATCGTCTATCCCGATGGCGTCTGGTACGGCAACCTCGATGAAGACAGCCTGGTGCCGGTGCTCAAAAGCCACATCGAAGGCAGCGAGGCCTGCGCGGCGCACCGGGTGCATTCGCCCCGCGTGCCTCCGCCCTGCAGCGATTCAGATCCATGAGCGCAGTGCGCTATTTGCACTGCAGCAGCGGATCGGCCGCAAAAATCTCCACCACCCAGTCGACAAAGGCGCGGACCTTGGCGCTCAGGTGCGAGTTGGGCGGGTAGACCACATAGACTGGCAGCAGAGGCTGGGTCCACTCCGGCAGGATCTGCACCAGCTGACCGCTTTTCAGGTATTCGCGCGCCTGGTAGCTGGTGATCTGTCCTACGCCCTGGCCGCTGAGCAGGCTGGTGGTATAGGCATTGGCTTCGTTCACGGCCAAGGTCGAGGGGTTGGTCATCTCGATGACCTCGCCGTTGTGCTGAAACTCCAGCGGATAGCGGCGCTGGGTCACTGGCGAGAAATAAATCACACTGTTGTGGCCGTTTTCCAGATCGCGCGGATGCTGGGGCGTGCCGTACTGCTGCAGATAGCCGGGCGAGGCCACCGTCGAAAACTCCACATTGCCCACGCGGCGCGCCACCAGCGACTGGTCACGCAACTCGCCGCCCCGGATCACGCAGTCCACATTGTCGGCAATCAGGTCCACCGTACGGTCCGTCACACCCAGGTCGATCTGGATATCGGGGTAGCGCGCCTGGAAGGATGCCAGCTGCGGAATGATCAAAAGCCGGGCGATCGAGGTGCCCACGTCCACACGCAGGCGCCCGCGCGGCGTGGCCCGCACCTGGCTCATGCTGGCTTCGAGCTCATCAAAATCGCTCAACAGTCGCACGGCGCGGTCGTAGTAGGCAGCGCCGTCGGTGGTGACGGTCACGCGGCGCGTGGTGCGGTTGAGCAGTTTGACCCGCAGCCGGTCTTCCAGCGCCTGCACATGCTTGGTCACACTGGCCTTGGGCAGCTGCAGCGACGAGGCCGCAAGCGTGAAGGTGCCCGACTCCACGACCCGCGCGAACACCCGCATTGCCTGTATCTGATCCATCTGCCTCTCCTTGCACTGTGCTTGCACTGTCGCGCACGCGCGCGCCAAAGTAGGTGGATTCTCACACGCCAAAGATCATGCCATTGTTCCTGATTTGGAAATAGTGCGGCCATAATTTGCGGATTGATCGGTTGCAGCAACGCAACTACATTTACCCCATGCCTACTTTCCACCGGGCTAGCTTATGTCTGACACCACCGTAAAAACCCGTTCACCGGCTCCTGACTTCATCGACACCGTCGCTCCGACGGCGTCGGGCGAGTCGGTGGCCGTGCGCCTGTACGGTAGCAAAGGCAAGTCGGGCGAGCCTTCGCCCTTGGTGCTGCATTTTCATGGCGGCGCTTTTGTTGAAGGCGATCTCGACAGTGGCTGCACCGTAGCGGGTCTGCTGGCCTCAGCAGGTGCCCGTGTGGTGTCGGTGGCGTACCCGCTCTCGCCTGAGCATCCATTTCCGCGTCCATTGGAGATCGGATATGAAATGCTCCAGTGGAGCTACAAACATCGCACACGCCTTGCCGGCAAAGGTGCGCCGATGTATGTGGCTGGTGAGGAGGCGGGCGCCAACCTGGCGGCCGGCGTGTGCTTGATGGCGCGTGATCAACGCCATCCGCCGCTGGCAGGGCAGATCCTGCTCTCACCCATGCTCAATCCCTGCGCCGGCACGGCATCGCTTCGCGCTGCCAATGGCGATGCGACGGAATGCAAATGGGCCGAGGGCTGGAGCAAGTTCCTGGGCTGCACCTATGACGGTATCCATCCCTACGCCGTGCCCGCGATGGCACAGCGCCTGGCTGGGCTGCCGGCAACGCTCATCATGGTGGGCGATGAAGACCCGATGCACGACGAGGCACTGGCCTATGCCAGCCGCCTGCAGGCAGCCGGTCATCTGGTGCAGCAGCATGTGTTCAAGGTCGCGCAACAGTGGCCCGATGCATTGCTCGAGCCCCGAGCTCCCGAGCCCTGTCCCTGTGCCGGGGCGGTGCTGGAACAACTGGCACTTTTCTTCGAGACATCCCGATGTCGGGCGCAAGCCTGATCCCCTGAACGAAGCGCAAGGCATGAGCGGCGCCTCTTCCCGGTAAAGCCCGGGGAGTGGCGGCGGCCGGCTGCGCCTTCACCACCCTTTAAAACGCTTTCTCGCGACGCGCGCATTGCTTCAATGGGCAAGGATTTTCTGTCGGCTCTTGTTAGCCGCAGGGGCATGCCGTTGCCGCAGGAAACCTCAAAAACGATTCACGCACACATCAGGACTTGGCCATGAGCAACAACAAAACTTCTTCTTCCCCTCAACGCCGCTGGTGGACGGCCATCGGACTGGCAGCCGCCGTGGTAGCTGCCGGCGGCACGGCATTGGGCCTGCAAAGCTCGCACGCGAGTGCCCCGGCCGAGGCCGCAGCGCCGCCCGCGATGCCGGTCTCCGTCGCCCAGGTGCTGCAGCAGGACGTGCAGCTCTGGGACGAATTCTCCGGCCGGCTCGAAGCCGTGCAGCGCGTCGATGTGCGCCCCCGTGTGGCCGGCGCGCTGCAGGCGGTGCACTTCAAGGAAGGCGCCCTGGTCAAGGCCGGTGACCTGCTCTTCACGGTGGACCCTGCGCCATATGCCGCCGAAGTAGACCGTGCCGAAGCCCAGGTAGTGGCCGCGAAGGCGCGCATGGGCTATTCGCAAAGCGAAGCCGAGCGTGCTGCACGCCTGTGGGAAGAGCGCGCGATTGCGCAAAAGGAGCTGGACGAGCGCAGCAACGCCCGCCGCGAAGCAGACGCCAACCTGCGCGCCGCCCAGGCCGCGCTGCAGACGGCCAAGTTGAACCTGGGCTACACCCAGGTGCGCGCGCCGGTGGCCGGCCGCATGGGCCGCATCGATGTGACCGTGGGCAACCTGGTCAGCGCCGGTGCCGGCGCGCCAGTGCTGACGACCCTGGTGTCCGTCAACCCCATGTACGCCAGCTTTGATGCCGACGAGCAAATCGTGACCAACGCGCTGCAAGGCCTGCGCCAGGGCAAGAGCGCGCGGGCGCTGATCGAGAGCATTCCCGTGCAGATGGGGGTGGGCACGAGCGGCGCCACCCCTTACAACGGCCACCTGCAGCTGATTGACAACCAGGTCGATGCGCGCAGCGGCACGGTGCGGGTGCGTGCGGTGTTTGACAACGCCGATGGCGCGCTGATGGCCGGCCAGTTTGCCCGCGTGCGCATGGGCCAGCCCCACAGCCAGCAAGCGCTGCTGATCAATGAGCGTGCGGTGGGCACGGACCAGAGCAAGAAGTTTGTACTGGTGGTGGGCGAGGGCAACAAGGCCGAATACCGCGAAGTGCAGCTGGGCGCGCCGTTTGAAGGCCTGCGCCTGGTGACCTCGGGCCTCAAAGCCGGCGAGCGCATTGTGGTCAACGGCCTGCAGCGCGTGCGGCCCGGCGCCGTGGTGGCGCCGCAGGATGTGCCCATGTCCAGCAAGTCCGAGCTCAAGAACGATGCGCAGCAGGCAGCCAACGATGGCTCCAAGCCAGCCGCCTAAACCGATAACAAAAAAGCCAAGCGTATGAATTTATCCCGATTTTTCATCGACCGCCCGATCTTTGCGGGTGTGCTGTCGCTGCTGATCTTTCTGGCAGGGCTGATCGCCATGCGGGCCTTGCCCATCTCGGAGTACCCCGAGGTGGTACCACCCTCGGTGGTGGTGCGCGCCCAGTACCCTGGCGCCAACCCCAAGGTGATCGCCGAAACCGTGGCCACGCCCCTCGAAGAATCCATCAACGGTGTCGAAGGCATGCTCTACATGGGCAGCCAGGCCACCACCGATGGTGTGATGACCCTGACCGTGACCTTCAAGCTGGGCACCGACCCGGACAAGGCCCAGCAGCTGGTGCAAAACCGCGTCTCGCAAGCCGAGCCGCGCCTGCCCGAAGAAGTGCGGCGCCTGGGCGTGACGACAGTCAAGAGCTCGCCCGACATCACCATGGTCGTGCACATGGTCTCGCCCAATGGCCGCTATGACATCGACTACCTGCGCAACTACGCCGTGCTCAACGTCAAGGACCGCCTCGCGCGTATCCAGGGCGTCGGCCAGGTGCAGATCTTTGGCGGTGGCGATTACTCGATGCGTGCCTGGCTCGACCCGCAAAAGGTGGCGCAGCGCGGCCTGTCGGCCAGTGATGTGGTCGCCGCCATCCGCGGCCAGAACGTGCAAGCCGCTGCCGGCGTCGTCGGTGCATCGCCAGGTCTGCCCGGCGTGGACACCCAGCTGTCGATCAATGCCCAGGGGCGCCTGTCCAGCACTGAAGAGTTTGGCGACATCATCGTCAAGACCGGCTCGGACGGTGCGGTGACGCGCCTGCGCGACATTGCCCGCCTGGAGTTGGGCGCGGCAGATTACTCGCTGCGTTCGCTGTTGAACAACGAACCGGCCGTCGGTATGGGCGTGTTCCAGGCCCCGGGCTCCAATGCGCTGGAGATCTCGGAAAACGTGCGCAACACCATGGCCGAGCTGCAAAAGAACATGCCCGAAGGCGTGGAGTTCCGCATCGCCTATGACCCGACCCAGTTCGTGCGCGCCTCCATCGACTCGGTGATCCACACCTTGCTCGAAGCCATCGCGCTGGTCGTGGTCGTCGTGATTGTGTTCCTGCAGACCTGGCGCGCCTCCATCATTCCGCTGCTGGCCGTACCGGTGTCGGTCGTGGGAACGTTCGCCGTTTTGCACCTGCTGGGCTTCTCGATCAATGCGCTCAGCCTGTTTGGCTTGGTGCTGGCCATCGGTATCGTGGTCGATGATGCCATCGTCGTGGTCGAGAACGTCGAGCGCAACATTGAAGCGGGGCTGAGCCCGCGTGAAGCCACCTACCAGGCGATGCGCGAAGTCTCGGGCCCGATCATTGCGATTGCGCTGGTGCTGGTCGCGGTGTTTGTGCCGCTGGCTTTTATCAGTGGTCTGACCGGCCAGTTCTACAAGCAGTTTGCGGTGACGATCGCCATCTCCACAGTGATCTCGGCCATCAACTCGCTGACCCTGTCGCCGGCGCTGGCAGCGCTGCTGCTCAAGGGCCATGACGAGCCCAAGGATGCGCTCACCCGTGGCATGGACCGTGTGCTGGGTGGCTTCTTCCGCCGCTTCAATGCCGTCTTCCACCGTGGCTCGGAAGCCTACAGTGGCGGCGTGCGCCACGTGATTGGCCACAAGGCCGGCATGTTTGTGGTCTACCTGGCGCTTGTCGGTGCCACCTGGGGCCTGTTCCATATGGTGCCCGGAGGCTTTGTGCCGGCGCAGGACAAGCAGTACCTGGTCGGTTTTGCCCAGCTGCCCGATGGCGCAACCCTGGACCGCACCGAAGACGTGATCAAGCGCATGGGTGATATCGTCAAAGACAACCCCAATGTGCAGGACGCCATCGCCTTCCCCGGTCTGTCGATCAATGGTTTCACCAACAGCTCGAACTCCGGCATCGTGTTTGTCTCGCTCAAGCCCTTTGCCGAGCGCACCCGCGCCGACCAAAGCGGTGGCGCCGTGGCCGGCCAGCTGAACCAGGCCTTTGGCCAGATCCAGGACGCCTTTATCGCCATGTTCCCGCCGCCCCCCGTGTCGGGCCTGGGCACCACGGGCGGCTTCAAGCTGCAGATCGAGGACCGGGCGTCGCTCGGCTACGAAGCGATGGACGGCGCGGTCAAGGCCTTCATGGCCAAGGCCTACCAGACGCCTGAGCTGACCGGCATCTTCTCGAGCTGGCAGGTCAATGTGCCCCAGCTCTTTGCCGATATCGACCGCACCAAGGCGCGCCAGCTCGGTGTGCCGGTGACCGACATCTTCGAGACGCTGCAGATCTACCTGGGCAGCCTGTATGCCAATGACTTCAACCAGTTTGGCCGCACCTACAGCGTGCGGGTTCAGGCGGATGCGGGATTCCGCGCCCGTGCCGAAGATGTGGGCGCGTTGAAGGTGCGCTCGACCACCGGCGAGATGGTGCCGCTGTCGGCGCTGATGAAGCTCGAGCCCAGCTTTGGCCCTGAGCGTGCGATGCGCTACAACGGCTTCCTGTCTGCCGACGTCAATGGCGGCCCCGCCCCCGGTTTCTCGTCGGGCCAAGCGCGCGAAGCGGTAGAGCGCATTGCTGCCGAGACCTTGCCGCAGGGCATCAGCTTTGAATGGACGGAGCTGACCTACCAGGAAATCCTGGCGGGCAATTCGGCAGCGCTCGTCTTTCCGCTGGCTATCTTGCTGGTGTTCCTGGTGCTCGCTGCGCAGTATGAAAGCCTGACCTTGCCGCTGGCGATTGTGCTGATCGTGCCGATGGGGCTGCTCGCCGCCATGACCGGTGTCTGGCTCTCGCATGGCGACAACAATGTGTTCACCCAGATCGGCCTGGTGGTGCTGGTGGGGCTGTCAGCCAAGAACGCCATCTTGATTGTGGAGTTTGCCCGTGAGCTGGAGTTTGCCGGACGCACCCCCGTGCAAGCCGCGATTGAGGCGAGCCGCCTGCGTCTGCGCCCCATCCTGATGACCTCGATGGCCTTCATCATGGGCGTGCTCCCGCTGGTGCTGTCCAAGGGCGCCGGTGCCGAGATGCGCAGCGCCATGGGTGTGGCGGTGTTTGCCGGGATGATTGGTGTGACCGCGTTTGGTCTTTTCCTGACCCCCGTGTTCTATGTACTGCTGCGCAAGCTCGCAGGCAACCGCCCGCTCAAGCAGCATGGCGCCCATGTGGCTCCGATCACGACGCCGGTGCCAGCCCCCGTGCATGGCGCAGGCTCGGGCCAACCCATCTTGGCCGCGGCGCGCGGACATGACGAATAAGAGAAGAACAACATGCAAAAAATGACCCTATTTACCCATGCCAACGCCGGGCGGGGCCCGGTGGGCCAAAGCCTGCGCCGCGCACTGGCCCCCCTGCGCTTGAAACTGCTCACGCCGCTGGCAGCGGCCCTGCTGCTGGCCGGTTGCGCAACCGCGCTGCCGCCTGCTGTACAAAACGCTGGCGTGCCGGTGCCCGCCGCTTTCAGCACACCGCAGGACCAGGCCTCCTGGACCACGGCGGCCCCGGCCGAGGCCCAGCCCCGGGGCGCCTGGTGGCTGGCCTTTGGCGATGCCGAGCTGACCCAGCTGGTCGAGCGCGCAGCGGACGCCAACACCGATGTGCAAACGGCCGCAGCCCGCCTGGCAGAGGCCCGGGCGCTGCTGCGCTCGGCCGATGCCCAGCGCCTGCCGCAAGTGGGCGTCTCCGGCGGCGCGGCGCGCCAGGCCGGTGCCAACACCAGCAATGGTTTGCAGCCGGCCACCTTGGTAACGGCCGGGCTCAACCTGTCCTACGAGGTCGACCTGTTTGGCCGTCTCTCGCAAGCCAGCCAAGCTGCCCAGCTTGACGCCGATGCCCGTGCCGCCTTGCTGCAAAGCACGCGGCTGATGGTGCAGTCCGATGTGGCGCAGACCTATCTGCAGCTGCGCGCGCTGCAAACCGAGCAGCAGCTGGTGCAGCAAAGCCTGTCCGCCTACCGCGACACCTTGCGCTTGATCCAGCGCCGCTTTGACGCGGGCGACGCCGCCGAGCTGGAGGTGGTGCGCATGCAAAGCGAGGTGTCGGCGACCGAGTCCGAGGCCTTGGCCTTGGAACGCCAGCAGGCAACACTCAGCAATGCGCTGGCAGTGCTGGTGGGCGAGGTGGCGACCGGCTTTGTGCTGCCCGCTGCCCAGGGCGAGGTGCGCTTGCCGGTGATCCCGGCGGGCGTGCCCGGCACCGTGCTGGCCCGCCGGCCCGATGTATCGGCCGCGCAAGCCAGTGTGCTGGCCGCACAGGCCCGCGTGGGCGTGGCGCAAGCGGCCTGGTTTCCGGCGATCACCTTGACGGGCAATGGCGGCTTTGCCTCGCCCGACCTGGGCGACCTGTTCAAATGGTCGGCCCGCTCCTGGGGCCTGGGCGCGCTGCTGTCGCTGCCGCTGTTTGACGGCGGCCAGCGCGAAGCGCAGGAAGAGGGCGCCAAGGCCAGACTGGAAGCGGCAGTGGCGGCCCAGCGCGGCCAGGTGCTGGGGGCCTTTCGCGAGGTGGAAGACCAGCTGAGCAGCCTGCGCCTGCTGCAAGGCCAGGCCAGCGTGCTGGGCCAGGCCGTGCAGTCGGCCGAGCGCGCCACGCACCTCTCCGATGTGCGCTACCGCAACGGCCTGGTCAGCCAGCTCGAACTGCTCGACGCCCGCCGCAACGAGCTGCGCAACCGGCGCCAGGCGCTGCAGGTGCGCACCGCCCAGTACACGGCCACCATTGCGCTCATTCGCGCACTGGGCGGCAGCTGGGACAGCGCGCCGCTGGCAGAGAACGGCGCAGCCAGCGCCAAGGCAGCAGGTTAAGCGGCGGTCGCCACCGGCCACCATCCGGGCTGCGTTGCCGTAGCAAGGCGGGGGCCTGTGGCGCAAATCGCACGAGCTGACACCCGGCTTGCGTAGCGCAACGAGAAGATCAGTTCTGATTTCTCCAAACGCGCTCCAAAATCGGGTTACAATAGATGCTTAGTCGGAGCGTAGCGCAGCCTGGTAGCGCATCTGCTTTGGGAGCAGAGGGTCGTGAGTTCGAATCCCACCGCTCCGACCATTATTTAAAAGCCTGTTGCATGCAAATGCGACAGGCTTTTTCATATTGGAATCTTTGAAAACGGTGGCTGGGTTTGCTGCTTGCCAGCAACGCCAGGCAGCAGCTGCGGTGCAGATGTGGCACGATAGCGCAGCCTCCATCATTGACCTATGCCCACCCAGTTCCACCCTGTCACCTACGCCGATTCAAAGCCCCGCGCGCCGCGCGATCGCTGGGACCACCTGGATGTGCTGCGAGGCCTGGCAATGGTCTGGATGACGGTCTTCCACCTCTGCTTTGATCTGAGCCACCTGCAGCTGTGGCGCCAGGATTTCTACCACGACCCTGTCTGGACCTGGCAGCGCAGCGCCATTGTCAGCCTGTTCCTGCTGTGCGCAGGCCTGGCCCAAGCCGCAGCCCAGAGCAAGCAGACCAGCGCCACCCGGTTTTACCAGCGCTGGGCGCAGGTAGCGGGCTGCGCGCTGCTGGTCAGCGCCGGCTCCTACCTGGTGTTTCCCAACAGCTTTATCTATTTTGGCGTGCTCCATGGCATGGCCGTGATGCTGCTGCTACTGCGCCTGCTGCAAGGCTGCAGTGACCGTCTGCTGCTGTGCCTGGCGATGCTTTGCATGCTCGCGCCAGGCCTCTACCACTATGCCGCCAGCAGCTTGCCTGCCGCGCTTGTCGAGTGGCTCAACACTAAGCCGCTCAGCCCCTTGGGCTTGGTGACGCGCAAGCCCGCGACCGAGGATTTTGTTCCGATCCTGCCTTGGTTGGGCGTGATGCTGCTGGGCTTGAGCGTTGGCCGCCAACAGATGGCCAAGCCCGGTGCCTGGCTGCAGGCCTACCTGGCGCGGCCTGCGCAAAGCTGGGCCAGCCGCAGCCTCGCCTGGCTGGGGCGCCACAGCCTGCCTTACTACATGCTGCACCAGCTGGTGCTGCTGGGCGGTTTGATGCTGCTGGTGCTGCTGCTGCCTACCGCACTGGATTGACCCAAGGCACTGCGCTGCAGGCTCAGTCGGCCTGCGGATCGTCAAGCAGGCGCGCTGCCTTGTTGGCCAGAGGCGCCTCGGCGCGGAAATAGCCCAGCACCGTCGCCGCACTTTGGTGGCCGGTCATCGCCATCGTGTCGGCCAGCGCCATGTTCTGCCGGCCCGCTTCGGTCACAAAGCCCGAGCGCAGCGAGTGCGCAGAAAAATCCCCCTCGACCCCCGCGAGCGCGCAGCGCTCCTTGACGATGTTGTTGACCGACAGCGCGCTCAGTGCCGCGTCGCCCACCAGGCCATTCTTGAACACGCGTCTAAATATCGCGCCCTCACGGATGCCCGAGCCCTCCAGCCACTGGGCGAGCGCCGCACCGGCCACGCCAACGACGGGCTTAAAGTTCTCCGGCCGGGCGGATCCGCTCTGGTTGGTTTTGGACAGGCGCAGGTCATAGAGGTACTGGCCCGGGCCCATGCTCTGCAGCCATTCCATGCGCGCGTCCGCCACCTCCGATCTCCGGCGCCCACCGCTAGCCCAGGCAAACAGTAGCAAGGCGCGGTCACGCCGGCCTTTGAGACTTTCATCGCAGGTGGCCAGCAGCTGCTCCAGCAAGGGGCGGGTGAGGGCGGCCTTTTTCTGCTCCAGCATGCCCCGGCGCGCATAGGCCTTGCGCAGGTGCTGCAGTGCCTCGCGCACTTCCGTGCTGTGGCAGGGATTGGGCAGGGCCTGGTGGCTGTGCGCCTTGGATAGCACCGCAATCCGGTGCACCAGGGTGGAATGCGCCAATGATCCCCGTTTTCCCTTAAAGCCAAGTTGCACCAGCTGCGCGTCCAGCGCCGGCGGCAGGCCCGACTGCGCGCCTTGCGCGCCCAGGTGCTCGCCGTGGTCAGCCACAAACTGCAGCACCACATTGGCCGGCAGCGGCAGGGCAATGGCCTGGCCATAGCGCAACCAGTACCAGGCGGCCCAGTAGCGCAGCGCGCCTTGGTAGCTGTTGGTGGTGTTTTCAGATGCAGCCTCCAGCCGCAACGCATGTAATGCGTCTTGCGCCGATGCGGACAGCAGCTCAGGCTGCAATGGCGCGGCGCCAGGCGGCGCTGCGGGCAGCAAATCCGTATCTACCGGTATAGGAAGTGGTATGTAAGACTTCATATTAATTAAATATTACATGCTATGTATGATATATTACATAAAACAGACGAATTACTTGCGATAACAATCTCTTATCGATAGTAATCGAAAAAGGGTTCAAAAAATGGAAATTTCGCGTGCCACGCGCAGCGTGCAAAAAGAAGATGTCTGGCAGGCGGCCGATGCGCTGCTGCTGGAGGGCAAACGGCCGACGATTGAGCGGGTGCGCCAAAAAATTGGCCGGGGCTCGCCCAATACGGTAAGCCCCATGCTGGAGGCCTGGTTTGCCACCTTGGGGCCGCGCCTGGGAGCGGGAGGAGGGGGTAGCGCCCTCAATGGCGAGCCTGATAGCGCCGCTGGCAACGGCCTGCCGCCCGTGCTGGTGCAGGCGCTGCAGCAAGTCTGGGAGCAGGTGCAAGCGCAGGCGGCGCAAGCGGCAGATGCGCTGTTGGAGCCCGTGCGCGAGGATTTACAGACGCAGCAGCAAGCCTTGGAAGACGCCCAGCAAGCGCTTGAACAAGAGCGCAGCCTGATGGCCCAGCAACGCGCCGCCACCGAGCAGGCGCTCGCCGTAGCCCATGCCCAGATCAAGATGCAAAGCGGGCGCCTGGCTGATCTGGAGCAGGCCGGCCGGCAAAAAGACCAGTTTGCCGCCACCCAGCAGCAGCGCCTGCAGGTGCTGGAGCAGGAGCTGTTTGCCAACCGCAAGGCCCGCGATGAGGCCGACCTGGCCCATGCCGAGCAGCTGCGCGAGCTGCAGCACAGCGCCCAGCTGCAGCAGCACAGGGCATTGCAAGAGCTTGACCGCGCTCGCCAGGACACCAAGCAGGCGATGGCGGCCCAGCGCGCCGAGCAAGAAAAGCTGGCCAAGCTCGAAGCCCAATGGCAGCAGGACCGCCAGACCCTGCAGGGCCAGCGTGAGCAGCAAGCCGCGCAGCTGCAGCAGGCGCAGGCCCAGGTGCAGCAGCTCCAGCACCAGCTGCAGAGCGCGCAGGCAGCCCATGCGCAGGCGATGGCGCTCCAAAGCCACCAGCATGAGACTGCGCTGGCCCAGCTGCGGCTGGAGCTGGCCCAAGCGGGCAGGGCAGGGGATGCTGTCGCCGCAGCAGACACTGGGGCAGGCAACGGCCGCCGCCCCATGCGCAGCGTGGCGCCAGCGGCCCGGCCTCTGCGCAGGCTGCCGGGCTCGCGCCTGCGCGGCAAAAACTAGGCCGTCTGCGCTACGGGTCTCGCCTCAAGCCAGCTTCAACGAGATAATTCCAGACTAGGCCAGATAAAACACCACCAGGCCCGATCAGGCCATGCTGGTCATCGCTGCTGCATCTACCGCATCGTCTGCCGGTGCCGCTTCACCGCGCGCCAAGGCATCGGCTACGGTGTTCTTGTGGCGCGGCACCCAGCGCACCTCCAGCTGTGCAAAGCCAGCACGCAGAGAACGGGCCTGTTCATACAGTGCAGCCAGGCGGGCAATCGGCTTGGCGGCGGGCTCTGCCATTTGCGCGGCCAGAATGCTGCTGTCGGTGTGCAGTAGCACCTCGCGTGCGCCCATGCCTTGCAGCCATTGAAGGGCATGGATGGCGGCCAGTGCTTCGGCCTCGTTGTTGCAGCCGGTATGGCCTACTGCCTGGCTAAAGCGGTGGCTCGCCCCATCGGGCGCATAGGCAATGCCGCCAATGCGCATGCGCCCCGGGTTGGGCAGGGCGCTGCCGTCGATATAGGCGATCCAGGTGGCTGATGTCATGCGAACAGCATAAAGTGGCGCCCAATCCAGCGCAGGGCCACCGGGAATGGCGGCCTTCAGGCGCAGGATGGCAGGCCACTGTAGCACCTGCGATACAGCCCAAATACCTCGTCAATATGACGAGCGCCTGCGTCATCCAAGCTTCGCCAATCCGCCATGCCATTGTCACAAATGCTTCCGATACTCCATCGATCCTATTAACCCAGGCGAGAGAGTACGCAATGAAGAACTGGAAAAAGCTGGTGGCTGCAGCTGCCGCCATGGCAGCAACGGGCCTGGTGTATGCCCAAAAGGCGGAACTGACGGTCTACACGGCGCTCGAGATGGACCAGCTCAAGGCTTACGAGACGGCCTTCAACAAGAACCACCCCAACATCGCGCTGAAATGGGTGCGTGACTCCACCGGCGTCATCACCGCCAAGCTGCTGGCCGAAGGAGCCAACCCCAAGGCCGATGTGATCATGGGCGTGGCGGCATCAAGCCTGGCGATTTTCGACAAGAACGACATGCTCCAGGGTTATGCCCCCAAGGGCCTCGACGCCATCACGGCCAAGTACCGTGACAGCAAGAACCCACCCAGCTGGGTCGGTATGGATGTGTTTGGCGCCACCATCTGCTTCAACACTGTCGAAGCCAAAAAGCGCAACATCCCCATGCCCACCAGCTGGCAAGACCTGACCAAGCCCGAGTTCAAGGGCCAGGTGGTGATGCCCAATCCCGCATCCAGCGGCACCGGCTACTTTGACGTCGCTGCCTGGCTGCAGCTGTTTGGCGACGACAACGGCAACGGCGGCGGCTGGAAGTACATGGATGCGCTGCACGAGAACATTGCGCAGTACACCCACTCGGGCTCCAAGCCCTGCAACATGGCCGCCCAGGGCGAGTATGTCGCCGGTATCTCGTTTGAATACCGCGCGCACGCCAACAAGGCCAAGGGCGCACCGATCGAGCTGGTGTTCCCCAAGGAAGGCCTGGGCTGGGATCTGGAAGGCATCAGCATCTACAAGGGCACCAAGCAAGCCGATGCCGCCCAGAAGCTGGTGGACTGGGCTGTGAGCAAGGAGGCGATGGAGCTGTACGGCAAGAACTTTGCCGTCACCGCCATGCCCGGCGTCGCCCCCAAGCTGGCCAATATTCCTGCCGACTATGAGTCGCGCCTGATTCCGCTGGACTTCTCCAAGATGGCCGACAGCCGCGAGCGCGTGCTGGCCGAGTGGACCAAGCGTTACGACGCCAAGAGCGAGGCCAAGAAGTGAGTGACAGGGAGACAGCACGTTTGCCAGTAGCGCAGGGCCAGGCGGCGCAGACCACGCCCGTGCGCGATACCTCGTATGCATTCGAGTCCGCCGAGCAGGGCTTGCGCCGTGGCCGCGAAGAAGGCGGCCCGCCCTTTTTGGAGATTCGCCATCTGCACAAGTCCTACGGCAGCTTTACTGCCCTGCAGTCGATCAACCTGCAGATTCGCCGTGGCGAGCTGGTGTGTTTTCTGGGCCCCTCGGGCTGCGGCAAGACCACCTTGCTGCGCGCGATTGCCGGGCTCGAAGCCCAGACCAGCGGCGAGATCTGGCAGGACGGCAAGAACATCTCCCAACTGCCTGCTTCCCAGCGGGACTACGGGATCGTCTTCCAGTCCTATGCGCTGTTTCCCAATCTGACGGTCGCCGACAACGTGGCCTATGGCCTCGTCAGCCAGCGCCAACCCAAGGCCCTGGTGGCCCAGAAGGTGCAAAGCCTGCTGGATACCGTGGGCCTGTCGGTCAGTGGCGGCAAGTACCCGGCCCAGCTGTCGGGTGGCCAACAGCAGCGCGTGGCCCTGGCCCGTGCGCTGGCCATGTCGCCCGGCCTGCTGCTGCTCGATGAGCCTCTGTCCGCCCTGGACGCCACCGTGCGCGTGCACCTGCGCAACGAGATCCGGGCGCTGCAGCAGCGCCTGTATGTCACCACCATCATGGTCACGCATGACCAGGAAGAGGCGATGGCCATGGCCGATCGCGTTGTGGTGATGAACCATGGCGTGGTCGAGCAGGTGGGCACGCCCCGCGACATCTACCAACGCCCGGCCACCCCGTTTGTGGCCGAGTTCATCGGCAAGGCCAACAAGCTGCAGGCCCTGGCCGCCGGCAATGGCGGCATCACCTTGGCAGGCCACAAGCTGTACTGCCCGCAGGCGCCGCGCATGAGTCCCGGCGAAAGCCTGCATGTCTACCTGCGGCCAGAAGACTGCAGCGTGCATGACTGCACGGCCATGCCGCCCATCGGCAGCGCGCCTGCGCCCAATGGCGCGCCGGTGCTCACCGGTGTCGTCGAGCAGCTGGAGTTTCTCGGAGCGCTGTGCATCGTCCATGTCGATGTGCAGCGCCTGCCCGAGCGCCATGTGCAGCTGCAGCTGAGCCCGGCGCAGTGCCTGCAGCTCGATATCCAGGCGGGCCGCTGGTTGCAGTTTTCCATCCATGCGCAGCAGTTGAAGATATTTGCCCAGGCCGCCTGAGCCCGTCCATTGCCCTGGCAAGCGCCAGGGCAGGGGCCGCTCGCGGCCATGCCCCGGGCCACGGGGCCTTACCGACACACTATGACCTCATCCGTTTCAGCGCCCGCAGCGCTCCCCCGCCATACCGGCCTGCGTGCAGCGCCCAGTGACCGCATCGCGCAACTGGCGCTGGTCGCCATCACCGCGCTGCTGCTGCTTGGCCTGTTGGCACCGCTGGCTGCCTTGCTGGGCCAGGCCTTTGCGCCGACCTCGGGCGACCACGGCTCGGCCTTCATGCGCTTTGTGCGCTATTTCCAGTCGCCCGCGCTGCTGGGCAGCCTCTGGAACAGCCTCTGGGTATCGCTGGTGGTCACCGCCGTGGTGATCCCGCTCGCCTTTGGCTTTGCCTATGCCATCACGCGCTCGGGCATCCGCGCCAAGGGTCTGCTGCGCAGCATCAGCCTGCTGCCGTTGCTGGCTCCGTCGCTGCTGTCTGCCATCTCGCTGATCTACTGGTTTGGCAACCAGGGCGTGCTCAAGTCCGTTCTCAATGCGCTGGGCTTTGAGAGCATCTACGGCGCGCCCGGGATTGTGCTGGCCCAGTGCTTTGCCACCTTTCCGCATGCGCTGATGATCCTGATCACCGCACTGGCCCTGGGCGACCAGCGCTTGTATGAGGCCGCCACCGCGCTGGGAGCCACCCGCACGCGCCAGTTCTTGACTGTGACCTTGCCAGCGGCGCGCTACGGCGTGGTCTCAGCCGCGCTGGTGGTGTTCACCTTGGTGATCACCGATTTCGGTATCCCCAAAGTGATTGGCGGCAATTTCAACATGCTCGCGACCGATGTGTTCAAGCTGGTGATCGGCCAGCAGGATTTCCAGCGTGGCGCCGTCGTGGCCTTGCTGCTGCTGCTGCCGGCCGTCATCACCTATGCGATTGACCGCCAGGTGCAGAAAAAGCAGACCGCGGTGCTGACCGCGCGCGCCGTGGTGCTGCAGCCCAGCCGCCATGCCGCCACCGACCGCTTTTGCAGCCTGCTGTGCTGGACGCTGGCCGCGCTGATGCTGGCCATGTTCGGCATGGCCATCTTTGCGTCGCTGGTGCAGTTCTGGCCGTACCAGCTGGGCCTGACCCTGAGCCACTACACCAGCGGCCTGGTCGATGCCGGCGTGGATACCGCCGTCTTCAACAGCCTGACCATGGCCGCGAGCGCTGCGGTGGCCGGGCCCATCGTGGTCTTCATGGGCGCCTATCTGCTGGAAAAAACCAAGGGCATGCCCGCGCTGCGCCCGGTGCTGCGCATGCTGGCCATGCTTCCCATGGCCGTGCCCGGCCTGGTGCTCGGCCTGGGCTATATCTTCTTTTTCAATGCCCCCGGCAACCCGCTGAACTTTCTGTACCAGACCATGCCCTTGATGGTGCTGTGCACGGTGATGCACTACTACACCACCGGCCACATGACCCTGGTGACGGCGCTCAAGTCGATTGATGGCGAGTTTGAATCGGTCAGCGCCTCGCTCAAGGTGCCGTTCTACCGCACCTTGTGGAAGGTGACCCTGCCGATGTGCCTGCCGGCCTTGCTGGAGGTCTCGCGCTACTTCTTTGTGGCCGCGATGACCACGATCTCGGCCGTCGTCTTCCTCTACTCGCCAGAAACGCGCCTGGGCGCGGTTGCGATCCTGAACCTGGATGAGGCCGGCGACATGGCCGCTGCCGCTGCGATGGCGGTGATGATTGCCGCGATCAGCTGCGTGGTGACCGTGCTCTACCAGGCGCTGGGCTGGTGGTTGAACAAGCGCACGCAGGCTTGGCGCAAGCGCTGATCGCGTGGATGGACAAGATGATTCGAGAACCAGGAAAGACAGGAATGACGGTGGGAAGCACAAGTTTTGATGTGATGGTGGTGGGTGCAGGCATTGTGGGCCTCGCCCATGCCTATGAGGCGGCGCGCCGGGGCCTTAAGGTCTGCGTGGTCGACCGGGATGCCGCCTGTGTGAGCGCATCGATCCGCAATTTTGGCTTTGTGACGGTGACCGGCCAGGGGGCAGGGGACACCTGGCGCCGTGCGCGCCATGCGCGCGACCTCTGGGCCGAGCTTGCGCCCAAGGCCGGTATCACTGTGCAGCACCAGGGCCTGAACCTGGTGGCCACACGCGACAAGGCGCTGGATGTGTTGCAGGCCTTTATGCACACCGAGATGGCCCAGAGCGTGAACTGCGCACTATGGAGCCCCGAAGAAGCCGTCCGCCACGCACCCGAGCTGCGGCTGGACCAGGCCAAGGCCGTGTTGCACAGCCCCATTGACCTGCGGGTCGAATCGCGCGACGCAATCGCCCAGCTGACGCGCTGGCTGGCCGAGCAGATGCAAGTCACCTTCCGCTTTGGCGAAGCGGTGTGGGAGGTGGCCACGCCCAAGGTGGTGACATCCAAGGGCCAGCTGCATGCCGAGCGCGTGGTGGTCTGCACCAATGCCGACATCCATGGCCTTTACAGCGAGCTGTTTGCCAAACACCAGGTGCAGCTGTGCCAGCTGCAGATGCTGCGCGTGCAGCCGGCTGGCGATCTGCGCCTGAACGCATCGGTGATGGGCGACCTGAGCCTGGTGCGCTACCACGGCTACAGCAAGCTGCCCGAGGCCCGCGCTTTGCTTGAGCAACTGCAGCAGGAAGAGGGCGAGAGCCTTGCCCATGGCATCCACCTGATCGCCGTGCAAAGCGCAGACGGCAGCCTGGTGGTCGGCGATTCGCACCACTACGGCGCCTCCGTCCAGCCCTTTGCGCAGGACGAGGTCGATGCGCTGATGCTGCGCCATATGCGCGAAGCATTGAACATTGGCGACTACCGCGTCACCGAGCGCTGGGTGGGCATCTACCCCTCCGCCCCGCAGACGGACTGCTTTATCGAGGCGCCGGACGCTGCCACCCGCGTAGCCATCGTCACCAGCGGCACGGGCGCGAGCACCGGCTTTGGCGTGGCACACGACACCTTTGCCCATTGGTAAGGGTTGCTGGGCCCGCAGAACGACACATCTCTTATATAGACAGCCCCAACACGGACCCTGGCCAGTGGCCGGGCCAAGGGGCAGAGGACACCATGACGAATTTTCACAACCCCCAACGCGTACAAGCCGTTGTTTTTGACTGGGCCGGCACCATTGTCGACTTTGGCTCACGCGCGCCAATGGGCGCCTTTGTGCAGCTGTTCAAGGATTTCGGCATCGAGATCAGCATTGCCCAGGCCCGGGGCCCTATGGGTTCGGCCAAATGGGACCATATTGCGGCGCTGTGCCAGCTGCCCGACGTGGCAGCGCAGTGGGAGCGCCGCTATGGCAAGCCGGTGGCCAACAGCGATATCGACCATCTCTACGAAGTGTTCACGCCGATGAACGCCCGCGTGGTCGGCGATTTTGCCGACTTTATCCCTGGCGCGCTCGAAGTCATCAACCGCCTGCGGCTCGATGGCATCAAGATCGGCAGCACCACCGGCTACAACCGCCCAATCATGGATGTGCTCGAGCCCATCGCAGCCCGCGCCGGCTACGCGCCAGACAACATCGTCTGCGCCGGCGACCTGGCCGCTGGCCGCCCCAGCCCCTTGATGATGTACCGCTGCTTTGCCGATCTGGGCATCTGGCCGGCCTCGACCGTGGTCAAGGTGGACGACACCAGTGTGGGCATTGCCGAAGGGCTGAATGCCGGTTGCTGGACGGTCGGTGTGGCCGTCAGCGGCAATGCCAATGGACTGTCCCTGCCCGAATGGCAGGCACTGAGCTCGGACGCGCAATCAGAGATCCGCAGCACTGCGAGCGAACAGCTGCGCAGCGCCGGCGCCCATTTTGTGATCGACAGCGTGGCTGACCTGCTGCCAGTGATCGAGCAGATCAACCAGCATCTGCAGCGCCAGGAGCTGCCCGCACACACTGCCGCTTGATGCGCTAATCAGATAAGCGCCAAGAGCAGGGCGCCAACCAGCAAAAAAGCCGCCGCGGGCATCAACCCACAGCGGCTTTTTGACGATGGTGAAACCCGAGGCTTACTTGGCCTTGTAGGTATCGCCCAGCACCACACCTTCACGGCGTGGATCTGCGCCACCGCTCAGGCGGGCTTCGCCTGCTGCATTGGCGGTGCGAATCACGGTGCCCACACCGCTGGACTGCGCATTGACCGACACGGTATGCCCCATGGCGCGCAGTGCCAGCACCAGCGGATCGTTGTCACCGCTGTTGGTGGCATTGATGTTGGGGTGCTCGCCGCCCAGGTTGGTGGTGCGGCTGTTGGAGGCGCCAAAGTTCACCAGGTTGGTGGCTTGCTGCGCATCGAGGCCCCAGTCCAGTGCGCCCACCAGGGTCTTGGTCACGAACTGGATGATGGTGGCACCGCCAGGCGAGCCAGTAGCCATTTTGAAGGCGCCAGGTTGGCCGTCCGCCGTGGCTTCAAACACCAGCGTGGGCGCCATCGAGCTGCGTGGGCGCTTGCCCGCTTCCACCTTGTTGGCGATCGGCAGACCATCGGCCGAGGTGGGCGCGGCGGAGAAGTCGGTCAGCTGGTTGTTCAGGATAAAGCCCTGGGTCATGTGGTAGGAGCCCATGCCCGCTTCCACCGTCGTGGTCATGCTCACCACGTTGCCCTTGCCGTCGACGATGGTCATGTGCGTGGTACCCGCTTCGGTCACCTTGCCCACGCCCAGACGGGTGTTGCCAAACTGGCCGGCAGTCGCGGTGCCCATGCTCTGGGTGGGCGAGATCAGCGCGGCGCGCGACTTCAGGTAGCTCTTGTCCAGCAAGGTGCTGTAGAGCGGGCCGGGCAGGGGGGTGAAGTCGGTGTCGGCCACATACATGTCGCGGTCGGCATAGGCCATGCGCTCGGCTTCGCTCACCAGGTGCACGCCCATGGCGGTGGGCTTGCCGCCTTCGACATCCAGCGCGGTGGGCTTGTGGGGGGCCAGGTCAAAATTCTCCAGCACACCCATGGCCTGGGCCACGGCAATACCGCCGGATGACGGTGGTGGCATGCCGCAGATCACATACTTGGCACGGTAGGTGGTGCAGACGGCATCACGCTTCTTGGCCTGGTAGCCGGCCAGATCGGCCAGCGTGGTCACGCCAGGGGTGATGGGCGCGCCAGTCGTGACGTTCTGGGTCACGGCAATCTTGTCGACAATGCCTTGTGCCACCGATCCGGTGTAGAACGCATCGGCACCGCCGGTCGCCATCTTCGTCAAAGTGGCTGCGTAAGCGGGGTTCTTGAAGGTTTCACCCAGGCCCTTGGTCGAGCCATCGGCGTTGAAATACAGAGCCAGCGCATCGGCATCGGCCTGCAGCGCGGTCTTGGCACCGGCCAGCGCATCGGACATGCGGCCGCTGATCTTGAAGCCATTGGTGGCCAGGTCAATGCCGGGCTGGATCAGGTCCTTCCAGGGTTTGGCACCGTGGTCCTTGTGGGCCAGGTCCAGCATGCGCACGGCGCCAGGCGTGCCGATGGAGCGGCCGCTGGCACGGGCGCTGGGCAGTGGCGTGGTTTGTGTGCTGCTGTCGATATAGCGCAGGTAATCGGGTGTCGCGGCCGCAGGGGCTGTTTCGCGGCCGTCGTAGGCCGTTACCTTCTTGGTCGCTGCATCGTAGTACAGCATGAAGGCGCCACCACCAATGCCGCTGGACTGGGGCTCGACCAGACCCAGCACCATCTGCACGGCCACTGCGGCATCGACGGCCGAGCCGCCGGACTTCAGCACTTCACAACCGGCCTTGGACGCCAGAGGATTGGCCGTCACCACCATGTACTTATGGCCTTCGACGACCTTCTTGCCGGTGCGGTAACCCGAAGCCAGCTCGGGGAACGAAGGATCGCCAGGCAGACCGGAGCCCACCACTACCGAGCCGTCCGACGTGCCAGCTTCGCAAGCGGTGCTCACCAGGTCTTCTTTGTCGTTGTGGCTGGAGCCGCCGCAGGCGGTCATCGTCAGCGCGACGATCGCTGCCAATGCGGCCATGCTGTAGCGCGCAGGTACGGCGCCCAGCGATTTTTCGTTTTTCATATAACTTTTCCTTGGATCAATTGACAGGAAATTGTCTTAGCAAAACGAATCATCGAAAGGCTGTATGAGCCGTGGTTAACCCTCGGTTTGGCAACAAATTGACCGCCTTGCCCAGGCGGGGCGAGTAGATGGTTCCTGGTTCGGTGCTGGTCTGTTGGCTAGGCAGAAAGATGACTTAACATAATATACATCGTATCAACTAGCTAAGTATTGATGAGAAGGCATCGTGGCAGCAACACCAGCACCATTGCCTGGACACGCGCAAACTCTGTTTCTCAGCGCTCTGGCCGTATGTCAGCCCCCGACTTGTCATCCTTCACCAGTACCCAGCGGTAGCCAGCCGGCGCCACCGGAGGCTGCGCCGCTTGCATCAACCTGCGGCGGTCGCCCAAGTTTGAGGCATTGATGCCGTTCTTGATCGCTGCCTTCAACAGCTCATAACCGACCCACAACGAGATGATGGTACCGACCAGCCACCAAAACAGCATCCAAGCGAACTGTCGGTCGATCTCCATCTGCCATCTTGCCCAGTCCATTGCGACTCCTCCTGCCGCGCAGTGTAACGGCGTGCGGGTCTGAAACCCGCCAGCGCATGCAAGCGCTGTAACAGGAACCTCAGCACCCCGCCCGAAACTGCTGGTCCCGCGCACTTTGCCGTTCCTCTCGGGTCCATTCCATCTTGCATGCGCTGCCGCCCCCTCTGGCAGCAGAGTCCAGAGATTCCACCCGCTGATTGATCTCATCACACACGGATTCATTCGATCGGCTGAGGCTGGGTGCGGCTGAGTAGTTTCGGTTGCTGGACTCGCTGGCTTGCCGCGCATTGCTCGCTCGCTTTCGCTTGGCAATCGCCAACTGCGTGTTCCAGTCCACATTGCTCGGCACTCTGGCGCTCTCGACCAAGTTCCATCGCTCTCGCGAACATGGCCGGTCGATCCACCACAGCTCGGTTTTGTCGGGTCGTTTACAGAGGTAGATCAGCTGGGTCAGCGGTCCATCTGGGTTGCTGACTGCGGGTGTGACATCAATGGTTTTGGCATTTTTACAGGGTTCGGAGCTATAGCTATTGCCGCAGCGGTAGACCTCTTGGGCACCGGCTGAGCCTGCGAGCAGCAGGCCCAGGGCCATCAGAAAGCGCATACATTTCCTTACGTATTCTCTGCGCGAACCCTAGCGGCTGGTTCTGCTTCCAGCATTGAAAAAGGCCTGCATACGGGCTGGCCTTTGGTGGTGGGTGAGGTCGTCACCGTATCAGCGCCCTCCTCAGCTGGCCTTGATACCAAAGCGCTTGATGATGTCGCCATAGACCTGGGTCTCACGGCGCATCTTCTCGGCAAACTGGGCCGATGGCATGGCGACCAAGTCGGTGCCTTGGGCGGCAAGCCGTTGGCGGGTATCGCAGCGTCTTGCCACGCAACGCGTGGCCTGGCCACCAGGATATTGGGCGACTGTGAAATGAGCACCACCGGTACAAAGCTATCAACACTGTATAGCCATCCGCCTGCGCCCTGGTCACGACCTCGGCACCGAGCAGGCCGCCCGCCCCTCCCCTGTTCTCGACGACCATGAACAGGTGATGTCAGCCGCCCCGACTTGACATTGAGTGGATTGAGTTTTTAGCGGATTAGAGAGGAGCTCTTAGCGTACAAACCGGCTAAACGCTGCAAAGTCAGTGCAATGATTTCCTCGTGGGCTTCGACCGTAAAGCCGCCACGGTGCGGCTGCAGCAAGGTGTTGGGGCTTTGAACCAGGCTATCGGGCACCTGCGGTTCGTGCTCAAACACGTCGAGGGATGCCCCGGCAATCTGGCCTGCGGCCAGCGCTTGGGCCAGCGCTTGTTCATCGACCACGCTGCCACGGCCCACATTGATCACATAACCCTGAGGGCCCAAGGCGCTCAGGATGTCGGCATTGACCAGATGCAGTGTCGCGCTGCCTCCGGGCAAGGCTAAAAACAGAAAATCCACCGCAGTGGCCAGGCTTTGCAGATCGGCATGGTGGGTATAAGGCAGCGCTTCTACTGGGCGGCGTGAGAAATAGCTGATGGGCATGTCGAAGGCGAGCAAGCGCTTGGCAATCGCCTGGCCAATCGCGCCCATGCCGGCAATGCCCACGCGCTGGCCAGCCAGGCGGCGCACCGGCTTTCGGTCAGCGCCCCATTGCAGCGCGCGCACTTCGCGGTCGGCAAAATGGATGCGCCGGGCCATCGAAATCATCATGCCAATCGCAAGCTCAGCCACGTCCACCGCATTGACGCCTGCGCCTGTCAGCACCTGAATGCCACGTGCCTGTGCGGCGGCCAAATCCACGCACTCCGTGCCCGCACCCAGGTTCAAAATGAGTTCGAGCTGGGGCAGTTGCTCCATCAAGGTCGCATCAATTGCCTGGCCGCCGCTGGTACACACCAGGGCGCGAATGCGCGGCACGTACGGTGCGAGCTGGGCCATAAAGTCCGGTGCACTGTGCAAGACCAAAGGCAGGAAGCTGTCAGGCAAGCTGGCACTGAGGTCCTGGGCCAGCCAGGGGCCGAGAATGGGCAATGGGATGGGTGTAGCGTGCAGGGTCATGGGGCGTGCGCAATTAAATGGATCAATGAACCTGCGATTGAAACCATTCAATGGCAGGCCTGCTAGTGCGTCTATCAGTGGCTGAACATGGCGAGCTTGCGGTGCTCCAGGCGCGCCAGCCAGCGCGTCAGCGGCCACAATAAGGCCAGGTAGAGCAGTGCGGCCAGCACCACGGGCGAGGGGTTGTAGACCAGCGACTGCACATCGCGGGCGTTGCGCAGCAATTCCGGAATCCCGACCACGCTGGCAATCGCGGTGAGCTTGACCACCTCAATAAAGTTGCCCAGCAAGTCGGCCTGCACATGGCGCGTGGCCTGCGGCAAGATCACCCAGCGCAGTGCTTGCAAACGGCTCAGACCGGTGGAGCGGGCCGCTTCCATCTGACCTTTGGGAATGGCCTCGATGCCGGCGCGAAACACCTCGGCAAAGTAGCTGGAGTTGTTCAGCGTAAAGGCCAGCATCACGGCAATCAGCTTGGGCACATCGCCGATGACAAAAGGCAGGCCAAAGTAGAGAAAAATCAGCAAGACCAGCGGCGGAAAGGCGCGAAAGAAATCAATATAGGCAATGATGCTCCAGCGCAGGCTGCGGCGGCTCGATTGCGTCTGGCCCAGGGCCAGCAGCAAGCCTGCAGCTGCACCCAGCGGAATCACCAGCACCGAGAGCCAGATCGTGGTCCAAAAACCTTGCAGCAAATACGGCAGCGCTTGCTGGAAGACCTCGAGGTTGAAGAAGTTTTGTAAGAAAATTTCCATGGCTTGGCACTTACGCGGTGGTTTTGGTTTTGTGCTCCAGCCACCGCGAGAAAATCACGATCGGCAAGAACACCAACAGGTAGAGAAATGCCCCAATCGTCAGCGGCGTGGGGTTGCCCGCCACCGCCGATGCGGCCTGCGCATTGCTCAGAATTTCCCCCAGGGCAACGATCGAGCCCAGTGCGGTGTTCTTGGTCGTCGAGATCACACGGTTGGTCAGCGGCGGTACCGCGCGGCGCAGCGCCTGGGGCAAGACCACCCAGCGCATCGCCTGCCACCACGACAGGCCGGTGGAGCGCGCCGCCTCGGTCTGGCCTTTGGCCAGCGAGGCCATCGCCGACCAGATGCTTTCTTGCGCATAAGCGGCCAGCACCATCGACAGGCTCACCCAGGTCGCGGCAAAGGCCGATAACTCCAGCCCCAGGGTCGGCAGGCCAAAATACAGCAGGATGAGCACCACCAGCGGTGGCAGCGAGCGCATCACGTCCGAGAAGATCACAGTGGCTGCCGTCAGCCAGCGCAGCTGCAATGCGCGGCCAATTGCCATGGCCAGACCCAGCGCCAGACCGGTGATGACGACCGCTATGCCGACCCCGATGGTGACCAGCATGCCACGCGCGATGTCGGCCCAGTATTCCTGCGCGATGGCAAGGTTGAAAAAGGTAAATAAAAAACCGCCGCTGGACTCGCTCATAGGCTGCCACCTGCGCCAATGAATGCCTGCAATGCAGCGCCTTTGACTCCATTCGTGCCATGCATGTAGCGGCCCACAAAGCTGCGGGTGCGCTCTTGCTGGGGGTTCTCAAAAATCTCAGCCGGGGTACCCGCTTCGGCGACCACGCCGCCATCCATGAAGATCACGCGGTCAGCCGCTGCGTGGGCAAACGCCATTTCATGGGTCACGACCAGCATGGTCATGCCTTCATCGCGCAGCGCGCGCATCACCTGCAGCACCTCGTCAACCAGCTCCGGATCCAGCGCGCTGGTGGGCTCGTCAAACAGCATCACCTGGGGCTTGAGCGCAATGCCGCGCGCAATGCCCACGCGCTGCTGCTGCCCGCCCGATAGCTGGCTGGGAAACGCGCTCGCCTTGTGGGCCAGACCCACTTTGGCCAGCGCCTCCTGGGCAATGGTCTCGGCCTCGGCTTTGCTTTTTTTCTGCACTTGGCGCAGTGCCAGGGTGATGTTTCCCAGCACGTTCAGGTGGGGATACAGGTTGAAGTGCTGGAACACCATGCCGACGTTTTGGCGCACCTGGTTGACATCGACATCGGACCGCATGATGTCCTGGCCGTTGATGACCACCTGGCCGTCGCTGGGCTCTTCCAGCCGGTTGCAGCAGCGCAGCATCGTGCTTTTGCCAGAGCCAGAAGGTCCGATGACGCACACCAGCTCTGCCGGGTACACACGCAAGTTCACACCACGCAAGACGTCCAGCGAGCCGTAGGATTTGCGCAGTTCAACAAGTTCAAGAATGGGGGCACTCATAGGTTCTCAGCACTTCAGGGTTATCACAGCCATCGCGTGCTTACGAGCACTTCGGCTTAACGGGGGTGGCGTCGTAGTTCTCGGTGCCTGGCACGCCGTGGCCTGGGCTGACGGTGCGCTCCACGCTGTTGGTCTCGGGCGAGTAGCCATACCATTTTTCTGCGAGCTTGGCGATCGTGCCATCGGCCTTCATGCACTTGAGCACGTTGCTGACCTGGTCACGGCCGGCCTTGTCGTCGAGGCGGAAGGGAATCGCCCAGACCAGCCCGGTCTTGATGGTGTAGCCCGCCTGCAGCGCAGGCGATTGTTTGACGGCCCAGCCCGCCACCGTGCTGCCGGTCAGGTTGTAGTCGGCACGCTTGGTCAAGACGGCCTGAATCGCATCGGCGTTGGAGCCGTAGACGAAGTACTTGAAGCCGTACTTGTCGGCGTTCTCTTTGGCCCAGGCGTCGTAGTTCGAGCCCTTGTTGACCGCAACAACCTTGCCTTTCAGCGCCTCCAGCGACTCCAGCGCGGCTGCGTTTTTTCGGCCCATGAAGGTGTAGTTCGTCTCGGTGTAGCCCTCGGTAAACAGCATGGCTTTGGCGCGCTCAGGCGTGACCGTCACAGGCGCGAGCAGAAACTCGTATTTGCCGCTGTTAAGACCCGGCACCAGGCCCGAGAATTCGGTTGCATCAATGCTGAGCTTGCGGCCCAGGCGCTTTGCGATTTCTTCGCCCATGTCGACGTTAAAGCCTTGCAGGCCGCCGCCGATCTTGACCATGGCCTGCGGGGCAAAGGTGGGATCCAAGGCGGTTTTCAAAGGCGCAGCAGTTTGTGCGTGGGCGGCGCTGGTCAAAGCCAGTGCCAGTGTCAGCCAGGAGACGCGAGTGAGGGGATGGGCAAGGTTGTTCATGGGCGGAGTTGGTTCATTCATGGATGAAAAGCCATCACTGGCTGGGCCTGAAAGCTTGGGAGCTTGAGAAAATTATTGGGCGCATTGGCCAAGCTGTCGCCTGCCGTTTTATCGGTATGCCTTAACCTGTTGTTAAGGGCCCGCCAAAGCCAGGCTGGGCCTGGCTTTGGCACGCAAAAGGCGACGTCATCTGGCACTCAATACTGCTGCCAGGCCTTGCCTTTGAGCCCCAGCCATTGCGAGGCATCAGAGGGCTTGGGCTGCTGGGCTGCTTGCAAAATCGGCTCGGGGCATTCGCAAGGCAAGAATTGGCCACGGCCACGCTCGGCCTGCAGCTGGGCGTTCTCGACCACGACCTCGCCACGGCTGATCACGGTGATGGGCCAGCCATTGACCACACGGCCCTCGTAAGGCGTGTAGCCGACCTGGTCGTGCAGGTCGCTCCAGCGCACGCTGCGCTGGGCTTGGGGGTCCCAAATCGCAATGTCGGCATCCAAGCCGACGGCAATATCGCCCTTGCGTTTTTGCAGGCCATACATGCATGCATGGTTGGTGGCAGTGAGACGCACAAATTCTTCGGGCGTGAGGCGGCCAGTCAGCAGGCCCTCGGAGAACAGCAGCGGCAAGCGCAGCTCCAGGCCGGGCACGCCATTGGCCATTTCCTTGAAGGTGGTGGCATCACCCTTAGGCAGCTTGCCGCTTTCATCGAACTTATAGGGCGCGTGGTCAGAGCTGTAGATGCCCAGGGTGCCATCCAGCAGGCCCTGCCAGACCTTGTCTTGCGCGGCCTTGTCGCGCACGGGTGGGCTGCAGCAGAACTTCGCCCCTTCCAAGCCCTTCTGGTCCATGTCTTCTGCGGTCAGGAACAGGTATTGCGGGCAGGTCTCGGCATGCACTTTGCTGCCCAGTTGCCGGGCACTGCGAATCACTTCAATAGCTTCGGGGCCTGAAATATGCACCAGCAAAATCGGCACATCGAGCAGATTGGCCAGCTGGATGGCGCGCGCGCTCGCTTCGATTTCTGCAATCGCATCGTGGGCCACGCCGTGGAATTTGGGTGCCGTGAGGCCCTTGTCCAGCAAGCGGCGCGCAATCCAGCGGATCACGTCGTGGTTCTCGGCATGCACCATGACCATCGCGCCTTCGCGGCCTGCGACTTCCAGCACATCCAGCATCTGGAAGTCGTCGATCTTGAGCTTGTCGTAGGTCATGTAGACCTTCAGCGAGGTGATGCCCTCTGCAATCGCGCGTGGCAAATCCTGCTCCAGCATTTGAGGGGTGATCTCGGACAGGATCAGGTGAAAGCCGTAGTCGATCACCGCTTTCTCGGCCGCCAGCTTGGCGTAGGCGGCGACCACCTCGGGCACTTGCTGGCCTTTGTGCTGCGCAGCAAACGGGATCACGCAGGTCGTGCCACCAAACGCGGCCGAGACCGTGGCGCTGTAGAAATCATCGGCGCACATCACGCCCGCGCTGGACGCTTGTTCAATATGGGCGTGGCTGTCGATGCCGCCTGGCATGACCCACAGGCCTTGTGCGTCAATGTCACGCCGCCCTGCTGGCAGGTTCTCGCCAATGGCAGCAATGGCGCCGCCCTGAATGCCGATATCGGCCACAAAGGTGTTTTGGGAGGTGCTGATACGGCCGTTGCGGATGGTCAAATCAAACATGGCATCGTTTCTTTCTCAAGCTAGGTTCAGACAGATGCCCGGGTGGTAAGCAGGCTTCATGCCAACTTGCACCGGATTGGTGCTCAGTGCAACGGCTTTGGTGCATGGAGCGGCCTTGGGGCAGCGTTTTGGGGAACCTGAATACATTCTTAGTGCGCGTAGATTTGCGCTTCTGAGCGGAAGCCTTTGACCTCAATTGGATTGCCAAAGGGATCGCGAAAGAACATGGTCCATTGCTCACCGGGCTCGCCCTCAAAGCGCACTTGGGGCGCGAGCACAAACTCCACGCCGGCGGCTTGCAGGCGGTCGGCCATCGCGCGCCAGTCGGGGTAGAGCAGGATGATGCCGAAGTGCGGCATTGGCACCATGTGCTGGCCGACCTTGCCGGTGTTGGCTGTGGCAAAGGGCTCGCCCAGGTGCAAGGAGATTTGGTGGCCGAAGAAATCAAAATCGACCCAGGTGTCGGTACTGCGGCCTTCGACGCAGCCGAGCACGCCGCCGTAAAAGGCTCTGGCCTTGTCCAGGTCGCGGATGTTGAAGGCAAAGTGGAAAGCGGAAGGTAAATTCATGGTGTATGGACTCTGGAAATAGCTGGACGGTGCGGGCGCTGGCGAATGCATGGAACGCAGAGCAGGCCCGCTCGGGACGTGGCAGATGGCATCAAGCCAGGGCCTGGCTGAGCAAAGGCAAGTCGACATTGGCCCCTGACAGCACAACCACTGCACTTTGGCCCTCTAGCGGCAACTTGCCTGCGAGCAAGGCTGCCAAAGCCACTGCGCCGCCGGGCTCGACCACCAAGCGCAGGTCTTCGATGGCAAAACGCATGGCAGCCAGTACCTCGGCGTCGCTGACGCTGACGGCCTGGCTCAGGCGCAGGCCATTGATCGCATAAGGCAGCTCGGCCGGTGTGACGGCCTGCAAGGCATCGCAAATCGAATCGGCCGATTGGGGATTGCTCTGGCGCGTGCCACTGGCCAGTGAGCGCACGGTGTCATCAAACGCAGCCGGTTCCACGGCGACGCAGCGGGTCTGCGGGCTCAAGGCGGCCAGGCTCAGATTGCAGCCCGCCATCATGCCGCCACCGCCACAGGGGGCGGCAAACAGACCGAGTTGCGCCAGGTCATCGGCAGGCAAGTCCTGCAAGGCTTCGAGCGCGACCGTGCCTTGGGCGGCCAGCACTTCGGGAAAGTCGCCCGGTGGGATCAGGGTTGCGTCGGTCTCGGCCAGCAACTGCATGCCGATCTCCTCACGGCTTTGCGTCATGCGGTCGTAGTGCACCACTTTGGCGCCCTGCTCCAGCGCCTTTTTGACCTTGTTCTTGGGCGCATCAGCGGGCATCACAATCGTCGCCTGCACGCCCAGCGTGGCAGCGGCCCAGGCAATCGCCTGGCCGTGGTTGCCCGTGGAGTACGCGATCACGCCGTTCTGGCGCTGCGCTTGGCTGAGCGACAAGATCGCATTAATGGCACCGCGCAGCTTGAAGGAACCGGTGATTTGCAGGCATTCGGGCTTGAGCCAGATGCGTGCACCCGTGCGTTCGCTCAGGCTGCGCGAAAACAGCAGTGGCGTGCGGCGTATATAGGGCGCAATGCGCTCGGCGGCCAACTCAACATCGGCAAACGTGGGCACGCGCATTACGCCAAACAGCTCATGCTGGATGCTGCTGGGCAGCTCGGCCAGGCTGGGCGCATTCATTAGTTCTGCTCCTGGGCGACGGCAGCGCCTTGGGGCTGCCAAACCGCAGGCGCTGTGCTGCCAGTTTGGTTGGTGAGCCGCTGGTAGGCTTCGAGGCGGCGGTGCTGTGCAAAGTTGAAGATGGTCGTGCGGCCCAACTCGCACATCGCGAGGTTGCAGTCGGCCACGACCAGCTCGTCGTCCCAGCTGGTAGCCATCGCCATGATCTCGCCTTGCGGGTTGACGATGATCGAGTGGCCCATCAGCTCAAAGCCGTCTTCATTGCCCGCCTTGGCCACGCCCACGCCAAACGTGGCGTTTTGGTAGCAACCGGCCTGGATCGATAATTGCGAGTGGAAGTTGCGCAGGTGGTGGGCTTCAAAGCCACGGTTTTCCTGGTTCACGGCCGGGGTGTTGTAGCCCAGCATGACCAGTTCCACCTGCTGCAGACCCAGCTCACGCCAGGATTCTGGCCAGCGGCGGTCGTTGCAGATCAGCATGCCCATGTTGACGCCTTCGACTTCACCTACAGGCGCGCGGGTGACCGGAAAGCCCAGGTTGCCCACTTCAAAATAGCGCTTCTCCAGGTGCTGCACCTTGCGGATGGTGGAGAACTCCTTGTGACCGGGCAGGTGGATTTTGCGGTACTTCAATATGACCTCACCCGACGGTGCAATCACCACCGAGGTGTTGAAGCGGCGCTTGCGCAGCACGCCGGTTTCATCGGCTTCGTGGGCGATCTCGGCGTAGCCCAGGTAGCAGGTGATACCGTAGCGCTTGATTGCATCGAACAGCGGCTGGGTGGCGGGCGATGGCAGGGTTTCTTCATACCAGTTGTCAGCCTGGTCGAGGTCCTCGACATACCAGCGTGGGAAGAAGGTCGTGAAGGCCAGCTCGGGGAACACCACCACATTGGCGCCGCGCTGGTAGGCGCGCTCTACGAGGCGCACCATGCGTGCGACGACCGAGTCACGGCCTTCGGCTTTTTGAATAGGGCCCAGCTGGGCGGCAGCCACGGTAATAAGACGCTTCATAGTTGTAGAACTCAAGTGCTAGGAAAACAAACAGGCCTGGTGTGACACGGCAGCGCAGCGCACGCCCAGGTCAAGCCATCAAAGTCAATCCAAGGGGAAAAAGGGTGCAAGGGCTTGTGCCCATGCCGCTAGGGTGGCGAGCAGTGGCCTACCAGCCCAGCCGCGCACGGCCCAAGGCCATCGCAGCAGCTGCTTGGGTGGGCTCGACCACCGGCACGCCAGAGGCTTCAGCCAGTGCATCGCGGTAAGAGGCCATGCCTGCACAGCCCATCACCAGCACGTTCGCGCCCTGCTCGCGCACCAGGCGCTGCCCCACCTCCACCATGCGCGAGAGCGTGCGTTCCTGGTCGGCCAATTCAGTTACGCCCAGGCCGATTGCAGCTTCGCCAGCAATACGGCTGCTGATGCCCATCGCACCGTAGTTGCGCATATGGCGGGCTATCGAGGTTTCCAAAATCGCAATCACGCCCACCCGCTGGCCCATCGACAGGGCCGTCAGCATCGCGCACTCGCTGATGCCCAGCACCGGCACGCCACGCGGCTGCATGGCCTCGCGCACGGCGTACAGGCCGGGGTCGCTAAAGCAGGCAATCACCACTGCTGCGCAGTCATCCGGCAAGGCCAGGCAATGCTGCACCAGGAGCATGGCCACGCCATCGACATCCTGTTGGCTTTGCACACCGGGCGGGCCGCTTGGCAGCCAGTCACTGACGAAGCGCGGCCCTCCAGGCATGCGCAGCGGCGAGAGCGCGAGATCAATTCCTTGGGTGACCCTTAAGCTGCTGTTGGGGTTGACGACGTAAATGGCCGATGACATGAGCGCGCCTCGTACAAATTGGAATGACTGCAATTTACGAGTATTCGCGTGGCATAGAAATTGCTGAAATGTCGGTCTTGATTAACATGAGGTTAAGGCTTGCTGGTGGCGCCCTGCTCTGTGCAGTCTCCCAGCACCTTGGCCGCTTTTGTAGTCACCTTGACTAGTAAGGACCACAATGGCCGCACTGAACTTGCGCCAGATTGAGGTATTCCGCGCCGTGATGAGCACCGGCAGCATTGCGGGCGCTTCGCAAATCCTGTTTGTCTCCCAGCCGGCCGTCAGCCGTCTGCTGGCCTACACCGAGCAGCGCATTGGTTTTGTTTTGTTTGAGCGCATCAAAGGGCGCTTGTTTGCCACGCCGGAGGCGCGCCGCCTGATTGGCGAGGTCGAGCAGGTCTACCAGTCGGTGCAGCGCGTCAACGACCTGGCAGGCGACCTGGCCAGGCACCGCACCGGCATTCTGAACCTGGTCTCGGGCCCCTCGATTGGACAAAGCTTTATTCCGCAGGCTGTCGCCAGTTTTCGCCAGCAGTTTCCCGATTGCAAGATGACTTTTGCCTGCCACGGCCACGAGCAGATTCGCGAGCGCTTGCTGAACCACCAGGCCGATCTTGGCGTGATCAGCTCAGCGATTGAGCACCCGAATCTCGACATCACGCCGCTGTGCACCAACCGCCTGGTGTGCATCATGCCGGCCAACCACGCACTGTGCGAGAAAGAAGAAGTCACCCCCGAGGACTTGATGCAATGGCCCATGGTTGGCTACGGACACGACACGCCGATGGGTCGGCGCGTGACGGCGTACTGCCAGGATATGGAGCTGGAGCCCAACGAAGTGGTGGAGGTGGGCTCGCCGCAAAATGCGGGATCGATGGTCGAGATGGGTGTGGGCATTGCGCTGGTCGATGAATTCTCGGTGCGCAGCTGGCATGCCTCGCGACCCGTCATGGTGCGCCCCTTGAGGAATGCACCGGTATTGCAAACCAATTTGGTGCATCACAAATTCGAGCCCATGTCCCAGCTGGCGCAGCGCTTTATCGCCGAGTTGCGCCAGTTGGTTGAGCAATACGGCTTTGTGCTTGCGCGAGAGAGGGATATGGAACCGGCGGTGACCCCATAGCATGGGCCAGATTGCAGAACCATCCCGCCTTTGGACGCAGCGCGTTTGCTGCAAAGCGGCCAAGCGCCCATGCAGGCAAATGCGGCTACCGCCTCAATCCCAGATCGGAGCCAGCCCCTCAGGATTGACTTCGCGGCCATTGCGCTCCAGCTGCGCAATGCGGGCCATGTCCTCGGCATCGAGCACCAGCTGCTGGGCCAGCAGGTTGCTGGCCAGGTTCTCGCGCTTGGTGGAAGACGGGATGACGGCGTAACCCAGCTGCAGCGCCCATGCCAGGGCCACCTGGGCGACGGTGGCCTGGTGCTTGCTGGCGATCTCGGCCAGTACCGGGTCCTTCAGCACCTTGCCGTAGGCCAGGGTCATGTACGAGGTCACAGCAATTCCCTGCTCCTGGAGAAAGGCCGTCAATTGGTGGCTTTGCAGGTAGGGGCTGAGCTCGATCTGGTTGGTGGCGATCTCCCCTGCTCCGACAGCAGCGATAGCCTGGCGGGTCAGCTCGATATTGAAGTTGGAAATACCGATCTGGCGCGTGAGGCCCTGGGCCTTGGCTTCTGCCAGTGCCGTCATGAACTCTTGCAATTCCACGCCATTGCCGGGGGCGGGCCAGTGGATCAGGGTCAGGTCCACATAGTCGCTGCGCAGCTTTTTGAGGCTGTGCTTGAGGCTGGGAACCAGCTTGGCCTGGCTGTAGTTGTCGGTCCAGATCTTGGTGGTGACAAACAGCTCTTCGCGCGCCACGCCGCTGTCGGCCATAGCCTGGCCCACTTCGGCTTCGTTGCCGTAGATCTGCGCGGTATCGACCGCCCGGTAGCCCAGCTCCAGTGCATTGCGCACGGAATCGACGACCACCTGCCCTTGCAGACGGAAAGTACCAACGCCAAATCGAGGAATAGACATGAAAAACTCCTTGGAAAAAATACAGATAGAGACAGGTGCGGCAGACCTGCAGCGCTTGGATCACCAACCAGGTCTTGATCGCATTGGCAACCAGTTTGCGCTTTTCATCCTTGCAGATAAAGCCCTGGATCAACAATATTCTTTTGAAGAAATATCAACTATCAAGCCCTACCCACTCCGTGCGCGGCTTCACCAGGCCTAGAAAGCAAAAAAGCCCCTCGCGCAGCCTGTGGTCTGCACGAGGAGCCTTTGGCCCAAATAGCAATGTTTAGATATTGCTAGCCGCCGCTGCAGCACCAGCCTGACCACGGCGCATGCGGCCCTGAATCAATACCAGGCCCAGCCCGCCTGCGGCAAGCGCCGCACCTGCCCAAGCTACGGCCCCGTAGCCCAGGCCCTGTCCGATCACGGCACCCCCCAAGGCCGCGCCCACGGCATTGCCCAGATTGAAGGCGCCCACATTGACGGATGAGGCCAGGCCGGGCGCCTCAGCAGCGGCCTGCATCACCCGCATCTGCACCGGGGGCACCATGCCAAAGGCAGCCGCACCCCACACCACCAGACCGATGCCGGCGCCTACATGGGTGGTCAGCGCCCAAGGCAATACCACCATGATGAGCGCCAGGGCCAGCAGGATGAGGCGCGTGGCGCCATCGAGCGACCAGTCGGCCAGGCGCCCTCCCAGGCTGTTGCCGATGGTGAAACCCAGGCCAATGAGTACCAGCGCAAAGGCGATAAAGCCGGGGCTGGCATGGGTGATCTCGGTCAGCACCGGGGCCACATAGGTGTAGAGCGTGAACATGGAGCCGGCGCCCAGCACCGTGGTGCCCATGGCCAGCAGCACCTCAGGTCGCGTCAGCACCTTGAGCTCGCGGCGCACATCAGGGCGTGTGCCGGCCTCGCCCTTTGGTAGCACCATCCACAGCGCGGCAATGGTGACCAGGCCCAGCGCGGCCGTGCCGGCAAAGGCCAGCCGCCAGCCCACTTGCTGGCCGATCCAGGTGGCAGCGGGCACACCGCCAATATTGGCCACCGTGAGCCCCATGAACATCGCAGCAATGGCGCTGGCCTGTTTGTCCTTGGGCACCACGCTGGCTGCCACCACCGCGCCAATGCCAAAGAAAGCGCCATGGTTGAGGCTGGTCACCAGGCGCGACAGCATCAAGGTCGTGTAGCCGGGGGCCAGTGCCGAGAGCAGATTGCCCACGGTGAAGATCAGCATCAAGGTGACCAGCGCGGCGCGCCGACCAAAGCGGCTGAACAGCAAGGTCATCACCGGCGCGCCCAGCATCACGCCCACGGCATAGGCCGACACCAGCATACCGGCGGTCGGAATGCTGACATCAACGCCCTGGGCGATAACAGGCAAAAGCCCCATCGGGGCAAACTCGGTCGTGCCAATGGCGAAAGCACCAATGGCCAAGGCGAACAAAACAGCGGAAGACTTCATAGCCTCTAGTGTGCCCTGCTACTATTTGCAGATTAAGTACCATTGCCACCAAAATATTTTGACGCCAGGGCAACAATGAAGACCACGCTCGATGAATTGCAGGCCTTTGTGGCCGTGGTCGATACCGGCTCGATCACCGCAGCGTCCGAATTGCTGGACCAGACGGTGTCCGCCACCAGCCGCACCTTGGGCCGGCTGGAAGAAAAGCTACAAACCACCCTGCTGCGCCGCACGACCCGCCGCCTGGAGCTGACCGAAGAAGGCAGCGCCTTCCTGCAACGAGCACGCGCGATTTTGGTGTCCGTCGATGAGGCCGAGGAGCTGATGGCCGCCCGGCGTGTGCGGCCCGCCGGGCGCCTGCGGGTGGATGCTGCCACGCCCTTTATGCTGCATGTGCTGGTGCCGCTGGTTGACAGCTTTCGCGCGAAATACCCGGAGGTGGAGCTGGAGCTGCACTCGCACGAAGGCATTGTGGATCTGATCGAAAAGCGCAGCGATGTCGCCTTTCGCATTGGTGCGCTCAAGAATTCGAGCATGCATGCGCGGCCGGTGGGCATCAGCCGCATCCGGGTGCTGGCCAGCCCGGCCTATCTGGCGCGCCATGGCACCCCGAGCAGCCCCCAGCAGTTGGCGCAGCATGTACTGCTGGGCTTTACCCAGCCCGATTCGCTCAATGAATGGCCGCTGCGTGATGCAAGCGGCGAGCTGCTGCGCATCCAGCCCGCGATTGCGTCCTCCAGCGGCGAGACGCTGCGCCATATGGCCCTGGCGGGTTTTGGCATCGTCTGTCTGTCGGATTTCATGACCCGGGCGGACCGCGACAGCGGCCAGCTGGTGACCTTGTTTGACGACCAGCTGCTCGATGTGCGCCAGTCCATCCATGCGGTGTACTACCGCAATACGGCGCTGGCCTCGCGCATCACCTGCTTTGTCGACCATGTGATCGGTGCGCTGGGGGCGCAGCCCTTCAGCGACTGATCGCTGCCACCCAGACCATGGACAACCGCCCTGCTCTGCCGGGCTTGGGGGCGCCTATTACTGCCTGCCTGCCAAAGCGCGCTCGTCAGGCAGCATCCTTGTCCGATGGCTCTTCATCCACCACCAGCGCCGTCAGGTCACTGATCCGGTAAGCGGCGCTATCGGCCTGCATGCTGCCCAGCGTTGCAGGCCGCAAGGGTCCGCGCCCCGGGGCGCCCAACAGCATCACGGTGATGTGCAGCTGCGGGCAGCGCAAGCGCAGGCTCTCGCACATCTGGCTAAGCTTGCCCAGCGGGTTGGAGTGAAAGCTGCAGATGCACAGATGGCGCACGCCGTCATAGAGGGACAGATCGCCCTGGCGCAGTACCGTCTCGATCGACACCGCGCGGGTGCTGCTGTCCACGCCGTGCAGCCGCAGCGCATGGGCGGCCATCGAGGCGGCATGCCGGTCAATATCCCACTGCATGCCCACGCAGACCACGGTCTGTGCCGGTGGCTGGCCTTCGGCAACTGGGGGCAGCGCCGCGGGCCGGTAGTGGCGCTGCAGGCCACTGAGCAGCATGGCCACGGCCTCTGAAAGGCGCTGGCGTTGCGGCGGGCTGGCGGAATGGCGGTACTGCTGCGCGGCAATCAGCAGCGCCGGCACGGCCACTTGGTCATAGAACTGGGTGACAGCCAAGGCCTGTTCATGCTGGCTGGGCTTGGGAGACAGCGCCTGGTCAATATTTTCCGAGGCCACGTCAATGGCCTGGTCCACATCGCCACGCCACAGCCGTTGCAGCAGTTTCTCGGGCGGGTCAAACACGGCCTGGCTGCCCAGCAAGATCTCCAAAAAGCCCATGCCCGGAATATAGCGGCCCAGCACCAGCAGGCAGACCGTCAGCGGCGTCGACAAGATCAGGCCGATGGGCCCCCAGAGCGCGGTCCAGAAGGTCGCTGCCAAAATAATGGACAAGGTCGACAAGCCCGTGCTGGCCCCATACAGCCAAGGCTCGATCACGTTGTTGCTGAGCAACTCCAAAAGCAGGATCAAGGCCAAGGTCCACAGCAGCAGGCTCCAGCCCGGGTCCACCGCAAAGGCCAGCGTGAGCGGGAACACCGCCGACGCCATCGGGCCGATATAGGGCACAAAGCGCAGCACCGCTGCCAAGATGCCCCAGAGAATCGCGCCAGGCACACCAATCCACCACAGCCCCAAAGCCATCGGCACGCCATAGCTCAGATTCACAAAAAGCTGCATGCGCAGATACTGGCCAATGCGGGTGGCGGCATCGTCGAGCGCGTCCGACGCCATATGGGTGTTGGGGCCCATCAGGCGCAGCAGCCGGTCCTGCAGGCCGCTGCGGTCCAGCAAGATCAAGACGACAAACAAGAACACGATGCCGGTGGTGGCCAGCGGCTCAGCCACCTTGCTCAGCAGCTCCAGCGCCTTTTGAATGGGTTTGACGGTGGGCTCTTGCACTTCCACCTTCTGCACCCGGCGCGTGCGTGCATCGCCCTGCCCGATCTCCGTCTCCACGGTATTGAGCACCTTGACGGCGCCGTCCCAGACGCCCGGGCCATTGAAATAAGGTTTGACATGGCGCAGCTTCTGGCGAATGGTGTTTTGGTAGGTGGGCAGCTCGGCGCTGAGGCTGGTGACCTGACCGCCCACATAGATGGCGCCCGCACCCAGCGCGCCCAAGGCCAGCACCATCACCAGCGCCACCGACAGCACCCGGGGCATGCCCCAACGCTTGAGCCGGCTGACCGCCGGGTCCAGCAAAAAGCCCAGAAGCGCTGCCAGGGCCACCGGTAGCAGCACATCCCGGCCTACATACAGGCCCAGAATCACCACCGCCGCAATGACCATGCCCACCATCAGCCGCAAACCGGGCACGATCGCCAACAGCGGCGCCAGTGTTTCTTGGGTAGACGGCCCGGCTCGGCGGCGCCCCGCTGAGCGCCCGCTGCTGCGTCCCGTTTCGCGCAGCTCTGCACGCTGTGAGCGTTTGGGCCCGGGAACAGGCTGGGCTACAGGCTCATCATCGGGCGCGGGGTGGTCGGGTGGCATGGGGTGCAGAGCTCAGAGGGGTGGGATACGCAAGCTGCTATTAGATCCAATTTCCGGGATGGAAGATGTCATCTTTGGCCGCTTTTTGGAGCGCTGACCGCAGTCAACAAAAAACCGCAAGGCCGGATGGCACTTGCGGTTCGCGCAGGGCATAGGCCTGGGCTTATTTTTTGAGGCCTTGCAGCTTGGCAAAAGCCGAGGCCATGGCGTTTTGCTGCGCAGGTTGGTTGGCGCGTGCGGGCTGCGTGTAGCCGCCCCGGCCGCCACCGCCCTGGCCCCGGCCAGCCGCTTCAAAGCGGTTGTCGCGTGGGCCATCGCGGCGTGGGGGCGCAGCGTCCAGCTTCATCGTCAGGCTGATGCGCTTGCGCTCCACATCCACTTCCAGTACCTTGACCTTGACGATCTGGCCGGTCTTGACGGCTTCGCGGGCATCTTCGATGAACTTGTAGCTCATCTGGCTGACGTGGACCAGGCCATCTTGGTGCACGCCCAGGTCCACAAAGGCGCCAAACTGGGCGACGTTGCTCACGGTGCCTTCCAAGGTCATGCCTTCGCGCAGGTCCTTGATGTCTTCCACGCCTTCGTTGAAGCGGGCCACGACAAAGTCGGGGCGCGGGTCACGGCCGGGCTTTTCCAGCTCGCCCAGAATGTCCGAGATCGTGAGCGCGCCAAACTTCTCGCTGACAAAGCGCTCGGCCTTGAGGCTCTTGAGCACCTCGCCACGGCCCATCAGCTGGTCCACCGGCTTGCCCGTCGTCGCAATGATCTGCTCAACCACCGCATAGGTTTCCGGGTGCACGCCGGTCATGTCCAGCGGGTTGTCACCACCCCGGATGCGCAAAAAGCCTGCTGCCTGCTCAAAGGTCTTGGCGCCCAGCCCCGCCACATCCATCAGCTGCTTGCGGTTCTTGAACGAGCCATTGGCATCGCGCCAACGCACCACCGACTTGGCCACCGTGCCCGACAGGCCGGAGACGCGGCTGAGCAGTGGGGCAGAGGCCGTATTCAGGTCCACGCCCACCGAGTTCACGCAGTCTTCCACCACCGCGTCAAGCTGGCGGGCCAGCTCGCTTTGGTTCACATCGTGCTGGTACTGCCCCACGCCAATGCTCTTGGGGTCGATCTTGACCAGCTCGGCGAGCGGGTCCTGCAGGCGGCGGGCAATCGAGGCCGCGCCGCGCAGGCTGACATCGACATCGGGCATCTCGAGCGCAGCAAACTCGCTGGCCGAGTAGACCGACGCGCCCGCCTCGCTCACCACCACTTTTTCAATCTTCTTGTCCGCTTTCTCGGCAATGCGGATCAGGTCGGCGGCCAGTTTGTCGGTCTCGCGGCTGGCCGTGCCGTTGCCAATCGCAATCAGGTTGATCTGGTGCTTTTCCACCAGGCGTGCCAGCACGGCCAGGGAACCGTCCCAGTCGCGGCGCGGCTCGTGCGGGTAGACGGTGGTGGTGTCCACCAGCTTGCCGGTAGGGTCGACCACCGCGACTTTCACGCCGGTGCGGATGCCCGGGTCCAGGCCCAGCACGGCGCGCTGGCCGGCAGGCGCTGCCAGCAGCAGGTCGCGCAGGTTGTCGCCAAACACCTTGATCGCTACTTTTTCGGCGTCTTCACGCAGGCGGGAGAACAGATCGCGCTCGGTCGACAGGCTGAGCTTGACGCGCCAGGTCCAGGCCACGCACTTGCGGATCAAATCATCGCTGGCGCGCTTGGCATGGCTCCAGCCCAGGTGCAGCGCAATCTTGCCCTCGGCGAGGCTGGGCTGGCCCGGCTCGGGCGCCACGCCAGGCTGCAGCTCGGGCTGGACCAGCTTGGCCTCGAGCACTTCGAGCGCGCGGCCCCGGAACACGGCCAGCGCGCGGTGCGACGGCACGCGGCCAATGGGCTCGTCATAGTCAAAGTAATCGCGGAACTTGGCGACCTCGGGGTCGTTTTCGTTCTTGGACTCGACCTTCTTGGATCGCAGCAGGCCTTCGGCCCAAAGCCATTCACGCAGCTTTTGCACCAGTGCCGGGTCTTCAGCCCAGCGCTCGGACAGGATGTCGCGCACGCCATCGAGCACGGCCAACGGGGTCGAAAAATCCGGACCGGGCTTGCCATCGTCGAGCACGGTGGCGGGCTTGCAAAAGGCCCGGGCTTCCTGCTGCGGGTCCAGGCTCGGGTCCGCAAACAGCTTGTCAGCCAGCGGCTCAATGCCAAACTCCTTGGCGATCTGGCCCTTGGTGCGGCGCTTTTGCTTGAAAGGCAGGTAAATGTCTTCGAGCTCCTGCTTGGTGGGCGCGCGGGCAATGGCCAGGCGCAGCGCATCGGTCAGCTTGCCCTGCTCGTCAATGGCCTTGAGCACCGTCTCGCGCCGCTCCTGCAGCTCCCGCAGATACGTCAGGCGCTCGGCCAAATCCCGCAGCTGGGTGTCATCCAGACCACCGGTGGCTTCCTTGCGGTAGCGGGCAATAAAGGGCACCGTCGCCCCGCTGTCCAGCAATTCCACGGCCGACGTCACCTGCGATTCGGCAACCTTCAGCTCAGCTGCAATCTGCGCAATGATCTTTTGCATGCTCTACGCTCGCTCCAATGCTTCTCTGGCAAAAGAGCCAGTGTGCCATAGCTGCTGGCAGCCACTGGGGATTTGAACAGTTGCCGGATTTGAAAAATGTAATTTTTATAGCGATCGGCAGGACAGCTGCACTGGGGTGGCACCTCACGGCGGGCTTTGCGCGCCAATCGTCAAACAATGCCAATCGGGCGGGCAGCTGCCGCCAATGGCATACTGGGACGCGATGTCCTCTGACCATGACCTGAATTTGGATTTGTTTGGCGCCGAGCCCGCGCCGGCTGCTGCTGCAGCCACCCCAGCGGCGCCGCCCGCCAACGCGCAAGACAGCGAAGCCGCCCCTCCTCCAGCCGCCACTCCACCCGCTCCTGCCGTCAAAACGCGCAGCCGTGCGCAGGCCGTCGGTGCCGCATACCCCTTGTTGGGGGAGGACCTGGCCCCCGCCCTGCCTGCGCTGCTGCGCATGGGCGGCTCATCCTGGTCCTATCCTGGCTGGCAGGGCCTGGTCTGGGACAAGGCCTACAGCGAGCGCATTCTTGCGCAGCGCGGCCTGAACGCCTATGCCGAGCACCCGTTGCTGCGCACCGTCAGCATTGACCGCAGCTTTTACCGGCCGCTGGCAGCGTCCGAGTACGCGGTTTATGCCGCCCAGGTGCCAGAAGATTTTCGCTTTGTCGTCAAGGCGCCGGCGCTCGTCTGCGATGCCCAGGTGCGCAGTGAAGAAGGCCGCGGGAAAGAGCCCAACCCAGCCTTTTTGAATGTGGAGCTGGCCCTTGCCAGCTATGTGCGGCCCGCCTGCGAAGGGCTGCTGGACAAGCTCGGCGTGCTGCTGTTCCAGCTCAGCCCCCTGCCGCTGGGGCGGCTGCTGAACCTGCAGCCCACCTTGGCGGAACTGGAGCAACTGGCGCAGGCCGTGCAGGCCGAGCTGGCCGGATTGCCGGCAGAGCGCCGGCCCATTGTGGCCTTTGAAGTGCGCGATGCCGATTGGCTGCGCCCCGACATCGCCCCGCAGCTGGCCCAGATTCTGCGCCAGACCGGCGCGACCTACTGCCTGGGCCTGCATGCCAAGATGCCGCGCCTGCCCGAGCAACTGCCGCTGCTGCGCGCGCTGTGGCCCGGCCCGCTGGTCTGCCGCTGGAATGTGAACCCCGTCTTTGGCCCCTATGGCTATGCCGATGCCGAAAAGCAATTGGCGCCGTTCGACCGCATCCAGCAGCCTGACCCCGCGACGCTGGCCCTGCTGGCGAGCACCTTGGCCGGCGTCTGCGGCAAGGGGCAAGCGGCCTATGTCACCGTCAGCAACGAAGCCGAGGGCTGCGGCCCGCTCAGCATTGTACGGCTGGCAGAGGCGATGGCCGCGCTGAAAAAATCTGAAAACCCAAGCCCGGCCTGATTGCAATCGCTTGCGATGTTTTGCGCAAATTTGCCGCTGCTGCCCCGTTATCTGCGCTGGAGCAGTCTGGTGCAGGCCTATGATGGTTGCCCTGCGGGTGCGCAGCGCAGTGCCATTCCGGGCGAACGCCGCACCCACTCCCCCTTTAGCGATGGATCCCATGCGTTACCGCACTTTGTGCCAATTTGCCAGCCTGGCGGCCTTTTGCACTGCCCTGGCCTCTTCTTTCAGCGCCCAGGCGGCAGAAGTCCGTGCCAACCGGTTCACTGTGAGCGACAGCGTCACCAGCGTACAGCTGTGCGGCAACCGCAACCAGGGCAGCAACAAGGCGGAGCAGCCCTACCGCGTGGTGCAGGGCGAGCAAAACGGCCAGGCCTATTTGTTTGTGCAGTGGATGAACCAGCCCGAAGAAACGCCCCACTGGCGCGGGGTGGCCGCCCATACCCAGGGCTTTGCCGAGATCAACGACGACAACGCCGATCTGGGCTTGCAGGAGCTGCGCTGCAAGGCCCATGGCAAAGGCATCGTGATTACGGCCCAGGTGACCGGTGGCAAGCCCGCGGCCAAGCGCCGCACGATGCAACTGGAAGTGGGCCCTGCGCTGGAGAAATACAGCATCCGCTTCAGCCCGGCGCTGAAGTGATGCGGGCCGGGGCTTGATGCGCCCGGCCCGTTTTTGATGGCTTTCGCTGTGGCTTACTTGCCCGCAGCCGCTGTGCCCAAGGCCTTGTCACCCTCGAGCTGCTGCGCACGCTTGGCATACTTGGCGGCCAATACCCCGCAGACCATCAGCTGCATCTGGTGGAACAGCATCAGCGGCAGCACCATCATGCCCACGGTGCTGCTGGCAAACAGCACCTTGGCCATGGGCACGCCACTGACCAGGCTCTTCTTGCTGCCGCAAAATACGGCGGTGATTTCATCCTCTTTGCTAAAGCCCAGGCGGCGCGAGAGGAAGGTCGTCAGCAGCAAGGCCAGTGCCAGGATGATGGCGCTGATCACCAAGAGGCCCACCAAGGTGGTCACCGACACCTGGCGCCAGATGCCTTGCACCACGGCGGCACTGAAGGCGGTGTAGACCACCAGCAAGATGGAGCCCTGGTCCACCACCTTGGTGAGCTTGCCGTGCTTTTTGATGAACGGGCCCACCGAGCGCTGCAGCAGATGGCCTAGGGCAAAAGGCAGCATCAGCTGCAGCAGGATCTTGACCACCGCATCGACCAAGGAGCCGCTGGCACCATGGGCGGTGACAAACACGCTCACCAGCAGCGGCGTGATGAACACCCCCAGCAAGGTCGAGGCCGAAGCGCTGCAAATGGCCGCCGGGATATTGCCGCGCGCCATCGACACAAACGCAATCGAGGACTGCACGGTGGACGGCAGAACGCACAGGAACATCACGCCCACATACAGCTCGGGCGAGACCAATGGCGTCAAGAGCGGCTTGAGCGCCCAGCCCAGAAGCGGAAACACGACAAAGGTGCTGCCGACGATAAACAGGTGCAGTCGCCAGTGCATGATGCCCGCGAGAATCGCCTGGCGCGAGAGCTTGGCGCCGTGCAGAAAGAACAGCAAGGCCACGGCGGCGGTCGTCAAGGTCTCAAAGCTGCTCGCCACCTGGCCGGTGGCAGGCAAAAAACTGGCCAGCAGCACGGTAGCCACCAGCATCAGGGTGAAGTTGTCGGGACGGAATTTCATGAGCGCCATTGGACGCCGTTCTCTAGCGAAAGTAAAATTAATTTATAAGATTGATTAATGATTTAAAGTCATATATATCCCCATCACCCTTCCAGCCATGCATGTCAGCCTCCGCCAGCTCCAGGTGTTTCTCTGCGTTGCCCAGTGCCGCAGCTTCAGCCAGACCGGCCAGACCCTGGGCCTGACCCAGTCGGCCGTGAGCCGCGCGATGGTCGAGCTGGAGGGCCAGCTCCATGTGCGGCTGCTGGACCGCACCACGCGCGAGGTGCTGCTGACCGATGCCGGCCAGCTGCTGGCCCAAAAAGCCGCACCCTTGCTGCAGGAGCTGGCCGATACCCTGGCCGAAGTGGCCGATGTGGGCCACGCCGCGCGCGGCCAGGTGCGCATGGCCAGCAGCCCGACCTTGTCTGCCGCGCTGATGCCCGCCTGCATTGCCGCCTGCAACCGCGAGCTGCCGCAGGTCCAGCTGCAGCTGGTGGACCGCCTGCAGCAAGAAGTGCTGGCCCAGGTGCGCAGCGGCGATGTGCATTTTGGGCTGGTGGTGGAGCCGCCCGAGCTGGGTGACCTGGACTGCATCAATCTGCTGCATGACCCGTTTGTCGCAGTGCTGCCGCCCGGGCACGCGCTGGTGCAGCAGGCGCAGGATGCGACGAGTTTGCGCTGGGACCAGCTGCGCGGCGAAGCGCTGGTGCTGCTCGACCATGCATCGGGCAGCCGCCGCCTGATGGACGCCGCGCTGCTGGCCAGCGGTTGCGGGCCCGAGCACAGCCCCGTCGTGCAAGAGGTCGGCCATGTGACCACCGCCTTTCGCATGGTCGAGGCGGGCATCGGCATCAGCATCATGCCGGGCCTGGCGATCCCGGCCCATGGTTTGAGCAGCCTGCAGGTGCGCGATCTGCGGCCCCAGGTGCAAAGGGCCATCATGCTGGTGCGGCGCCGCCAGCGCAGCCTGCCCGCTGCTGCGCAAGCGGTTTGGGATTTGGTCGCCAGGCGGCTGACAACGCTGCCCCCGCAGTAAGCATGCCGCCTCGATTGCTAGCCATCAGACTACAAAACAGGCCCAGCACGCATGCTAAAAACGGTGGCTTGTGACAACCCTTTAATACAAGGCACCAGGAGAGTTCGCATGATTCAACGCATCCCATCTATCGCCAAACTCGCAGCCGCTGCTGCCGTGGCCGCCGTTTTGAGCGCCTGCGCCCACACCGATCGCGCCACGCCCATTGCCGAGGCCACGATCAACCCGACCGAAGGCAACAACATCAGCGGCTACTTCCGCGTCTACGAGGTCAACCGCGACACCGTGCGCGTGATGGCCCAGGTCAAGGGCCTGCAGCCCGGCAGCGAGCATGGCTTCCATGTGCATGAGAACGGCAACTGCTCCTCGCCCGATGCGATGAGCGCCGGCGGCCACTACAACCCGAACGGCCACCAGCATGGCAAGGCCGGCCCGCAAGCCCATGTGGGCGATCTGCCCAGCCTGATGGCCGATGCCGCGGGCACCGCGTTCCTGGTCTGGGAGACCAAGGACCTGTCGATCGGCACCGGCAAGCCCAGCGACATCAAGGGCCGCGCCGTGGTCGTGCACAAGGACAAGGACGACTACACCACCCAGCCTACCGGCAACTCCGGCGCGCGTCTGGGCTGCGGCGTGATCCAGTAAGCCCCTCCTGCGCTCCCCAGCCTGTGGCGCCCAGCGGCCCACAGGCTTTTTTGTCGCTGCGCCGCGCCAAAGCGATGCACAATCGGGCCATGAGCGAACTCTCCCACTCCATTGCCGATTTGCGCAAAAGCTATGAACGCGCAGAGCTGAACGAATCGGCGTCTTGCGCCGCGCCCATCGACCAGTTTGACCGCTGGATGAACGAGGCGGTCGCCTCGCAACTGCCCGAGCCCAATGCGATGACGGTGGCCACTGTGGGAGCCGATGCCCGCCCCAGCACCCGCATCGTGCTCATCAAGGGCTACGACGCGCGCGGCATCGTCTGGTACACCAATTACGACAGCCGCAAGGGCCGCGAGATTGCCGGCAACCCATTTGCCGCGCTGATGTTCCACTGGGTCGAGCTCGAGCGCGTGGTGCGCATCGAGGGGCGCGTGGAGAAAGTCTCGGACGAAGAAAGCGATGCTTACTTCAACAGCCGCCCGCTCGACTCGCGCATTGGTGCCTGGGCCAGCCCGCAAAGCCAGGTCATCGACAGCCGCACCGTGCTGGTGACCAATGCCGCCAAGTATGGCGCGCAGTTCCTGCTCAAGCCCCCCCGCCCGCCGCACTGGGGTGGCTTTCGCCTGGTGCCCGACACCTGGGAGTTCTGGCAGGGCCGCAAGAGCCGGCTGCATGACCGTCTGCGCTACCGTCAGGCAGCGCCAAACAGCGCCGACTGGATTCGCGAGCGCCTGGCGCCCTGATGCTGATGGCTGCCGCTGCCTATGAGATCCGTTGGCTGAACCCGTCCGATGCCAGTGCGTTCCAAACGCTGCGCCTGGCGGGCCTGCGCGCATCGCCTAGCGCCTTTGGCTCCAGCTACGAAGAGGAAAAAGACCGTGCATTGGCGCTGATTGAGGCGCGCCTGGCGCCCAGCCCCGACCAGGGCGTGCTGGGGGCCTTTGCCGGGGGCCAACTGGTGGGCATGCTGGGTATCCGCCGCCAGGACGGCCTCAAGACCCGGCACCGCATGGCTTTGTGGGGCGTGTATGTGGCGCCCGCCTTCCGCGGCCAGGGTATCGCGCAGGCCTTGTTGGCGCGGGCCGTCGCCTTTGCCCGCCAGGTGCCTGGCGCGGTGCAGATCCACCTGAGCGTCAACGCCGCCAATGCCAGCGCCATTCGCCTCTACGAGCAAGCGGGCTTCCATGCCTATGGCACCGAGCCGGCGGCCTTGCTGGTCGATGGCGCGCTGCACGACGAGCTGCTGATGCAGCACCGCTTGCATCCTGCCGCAGGGCCTGTGGCCTAAGAACCTGTTCAAAGTCTCTACGCAGCCGCGTTGGAGTGCAATCGGGATGAGTTCGAAGGGATGGAACGCTGCTTGCACCGGGGTGCAAGCAAGGGCCAGCGCGCAGAAATCGCCCGATTTCACTCCAACCCGCAGGGACAGTGGCTTTGCGCTGCCCGGGAAGGGGCGCCCGGCTAGGGAGCGGTCTGCGTCGTTGCAAATCCTCGCAATAGCATGGCTATTGCTGCGGTATTGCGCAGCTGGGCGCCCCCCTCGCATCCCATCCCGCAAAGACACTGTCGCGGCGCGAGGAGACTTTGAACAGGTTCTAAGCCGTCTGCAGCAGCTGGGCCAGGCCCAGCAAGATCAGCGGTATCGTCACCAGGGCCAGGCTGGTCGATACCGCGATGCTGGCCGTGACCTCCTCGCGCCCCACTTCATAGCGCTGCGTGAACAAAAACACATTGGCCCCCACCGGCAGCGATGCGGCCGTGGCCAGCACCACCAGCGGCAGGCCGCGCAGCCCCCACATCCATCCGATGGCCAGCAGCAGCACCGGGTGCAGCAGCAGTTTGACCACTGCGATACGGCTGGCAGGCAGCCAGTAGCGGCCCACTGCGCTGAAAAACAAGGTGATGCCCACGAGCATCAGCGCGATCGGGCCCAGCGCCTGGGCCAGCATCTGCAGTGAGGTATCGATCACCTCGGGCATCTTGAGCCCGGTCTGCGCGAACAGCAGCCCGCAGATGATGGGCAAGGGAATCGGGTGGATGATGCCGTTTTTCAGCGCCCGGACCACGGTGATCGCCATTCCGCGGTAGCTGCGCGCGCCGCCTTGCGCCCCCTGCTGCTGGTGCATGACGGCCAGCTCGAACACGATGGTGGCCGAGGTCATCAGGATCAGCGCATGGACCGAGACGATGGTGAACAAGGTGACCAGGCCTTCTTGCCCAAACACCATTCCCACCAGCGGCACGCCGATCATGATGTTGTTGCTGAAACAGTTGGCCAGAGCCCGCGCAGCGCCCAGCGTGGTAAAGCCCTGCAGCAGCAAGGTCGTGACAAACAGCAGGCCCGCAGCGCTGAAGTAGACCGCAATGGTCTGCAGGTTGAGCTCTTGCACACGCACCGTGCTCATCGTGTGAAACAGCAAGGCCGGCGTGAGAATCAGAAAAACGATATTGGACAGATCGCGCACCGATGCCGCCTTGACCCAGCCCATGCGCCCTGCACCATACCCCAGTGCAATGAACAGCACCACGGGAATCAAAGACACCATCACCGCCATCGCTGCATCGCCCTTTGTTGATCAAACCCGGCGGCGATTATCGCCGCTGCACCGCGCCGGCCTCGTCGCCCAGGGGCGCGTTAGCCAAACCGCCGCGAATCCAAAGGACGCATGCAGCCTGCCGGCAGCGCAATGCCGCGCTACAGCACGCGCGCCAGAAAGGCCGTGCCCGGCACCGGGTTGACGCTCACCGGCGGCGCATCGACAAAGCCCAGATCCCGGTAAAGCGCTTGGGCGGCGACAAATTCCGGCAGCACATCGAGCGCCATGCGCTGGTAACCGGCGGCGCGGGCCTCCTGCAGCATCTGCTCGACCAGGCGCCGGCCCAGCCTGAGGCCGCGCGCCGCTGGCCGCACATAGACGCGTTTGAGCTCGCAGCACTGGCCATCGACATCGCGCAACGCCGCGCAGCCCACCACCGCATCGCCTTGCCAGGCCAGCAGCAAACGCCCCTGGGGCGCTGCATATTTGCCGGGGAGTGCCGCCAGCTCGGGCTCATAGTTCTGAAAACCCAGGTCGGCCTGGGGGCTGGCAATGTACTCGCGAAAGATCGCCAGCACCGCCTGCAGATCTTCAGGAAAACGGGCGTGGCGAATGGATAGATCAGGCATCGGCGGGGTTCGTATCAACAAGGCGGGGCTCAGTCCGGGTGCGACACACCCAGGCGTTCATGCAGGCGTTTGCTGGTGGTCGTGTACTCCAGCAGCAGTTTTTCGCCGCGCAGGTATTCTATGGCGGCCATCGCGGCCATCGTCGCTTCGTAAAAGCCGCTCAGAATCAGCTTGCGCTTGCCAGGATAGCTGACGATATCCCCTGCGGCATAGATACCGACGGCGTTGGTCTGGAAGGTATCGGTCGCCACTTGCAGCTGCTTTTTCGCAAGCGCCAGGTTCCAGTCGAGCAAGGGCCCGAGCTTGGGCGAGAGGCCCTGGAACACCCAGAGCTGGTCACAGGCCAGGCGCTGGTCCGCGCCATCGGCATCGACATAGTCGATAGCCTGCAGATGTTCCCCCGCATCGATAGCCTGGGGCATGCCAATGACGACCTCCACCCTGCCACTGGCACGCAGCTGCGCCAGGCGCTGCAGCAGCGCATCAGGCGCATTGAACTGGTCGCGCCGGTGCATCAGCACCAGCTGCGCGGCTTGCAAAGCGGCATGCCCTGCCGCTGTCAGCACGGCCTCGACGGCAGCCTCGTCGCCGCCATGGATCACAATGCGCGGCGCGGGGTGGCGCGCCAGTACCGGCTCCAGCCAGGCATCATCGAACGCGGGATGGTAGAAGACCTGGCTGCCCAACCAGGCGTCGAGCCCGGGCAGGCGCAGCTGCTTGGGCACAAAGGCCCCAACACCGGCGGTCACCACCACGGTACGGGCCAGCAGCCAGCGGGTCTGCAGCCCATCGATGGCCTGCAGCTGCACACGCCAACGGCCATCGCCATGGGGCAGCAGTTGCGCGACCTGGGTGTGGCCATGAAAAACGGGGTGGAAGGGCTGGATCTGTTGCTGCAGCTGCGCGGCCAGCTCGCGGCCGGTGCACAGCGCTATGCCGGGGATGTCGTAGATGGGCTTGTCGGCATAGAGCGCAATGCACTGGCCGCCCATCTGCGGCAGGCTGTCGCATAGATGGGCCTGCACGCCCTGCAAACCCAGCTGGAAGGCGGCAAACATGCCTACGGGCCCGGCGCCGACAATCAGCGCATCCACTGCCTGCGCCTGGGATTCGTCAAACTCGGAAGAGGTAATGCGGTCAGCAGGCTTGTGCAAGGTGTCAGTCATGCCGCCATGGTAGTGCAGCGCGCATTGCCCTCGCAGCATTGCGCGTTTGCGTTTGCACCTGAGCTTGCGAGGGTCCTAGCGCCTGCGACCTCACGACACCTTGTCGATACCCCCGCCCAGCGCCTTGTACAGGCTGATGCGGTTGACCTGCTCGGCCTGCATCAAGGTGATCTGGGTTTGCTGGGCCGCATAGAGGCTGCGCTGCGCATCGAGCACGGTGAGAAAGTCGTCGGCCCCGGCCTTGAAGCGCGCCTGCGACAGCTGCAGCACGCGGCTGGCCGCCTGCACCAAAGCCACTTGCGAGTTCAGGCGCCGCTGCATCGTGGCGCGATCGGCCAGCGCGTCGCTCACCTCGCGGAAAGCGACCTGGATGGCCTTGTCGTACTGGGCCAGCGCGGCATCGCGGTTCGCTTGCGCAATATCGAGGTTGGCCTGGTTGCGGCCACCGTCAAAAATCGGCAGACGGATCTGCGGCACAAAGCTCCAGGCGCGGTTGCCGCCATCGAACAGGCCCGAGAGCGCATCACTGGCAGTGCCGGCATTGGCCGTCAGGCTGATGGTAGGGAAGAAAGCCGCACGCGCCGCGCCAATGCTGGCGTACTGGGCCTGCAGGCTGTGCTCGGCAGCGGCCACATCGGGCCGGGCCAGCAGCACCTGCGATGACAGGCCGGTTGGCACCACGGTCATCGCGGTGGCGACGCCAGGCGCTTTGACCTGTGGCGTTGCGCCGTCGAGCAGCTGGCCCGAGCCCGCGCTCTTGACCTCATTGCTGCTGAGCGATGCACTGGGCGCCGGGGGCAGCATATCGCCCGACACCGGCCCGCCCACCAGCAGCTGCAGCGCATTGCGATCACGCGCCACCTGCGACTCGTAGGCAGCCACATCGTTGCGGGCGGTCTCGACCGCCGTCTGGTTCTGGGCCAGCACCAGACCGTTGGTGGCGCCCAGCTGGTGCATGCGCTGCACCAGTCCATAGCCCTGCTCGCGCGTGGCCAGCGTATCGCGCGCCAGTTGCAGGCGCTGCTGGTCGCTGGCCAGGGCCACCCAGGCATTGGCGATATCGGTGATCAGGCCCAGCTGCACACTGCGGCGGTTTTCTTCGACCAGCAGGTACTGCTGCAAGGCCGCCTCGCTCAGGTTGCGCACCCGGCCCCAAAAATCGAGCTCATAGCTGGCCAGACCCAGCTGCACGCTCACCTGGTTGGCCACGGACGACGGCGCCGTCGACGAGCGCAGATCATCTGCGGTGCGGGTGCGGCTGCCTTGGGCATTGGCGTTCAGGCTGGGCAGTTGGTCGGCGCGTTGCACACCGTATTGCGCGCGCGCCTTTTCGATATTGGCGATCGCCACGCGCAGATCGCGGTTGTTCTGCAGTCCCTGCTCAATCAACTGGCGCAGGCCTGCGCTCTCCACCCACTGCTGCCAGGGCAGCAGCTCCAAGGTATCGGCCGCAGCGGGCTCCACGACAAAGTCGGCAGGCAAGGTCTGCGCCACGCCGTCGAGCGTAGCGGGCACCGCCGTTGGAGGGCGCTGGTACTGCGGTGCCAGGTTGCAGGCGGACAGCAGGCCCGCTGCCAAAAGCGACAGCGGCAAACGATAAGCACGTGTCATGGAAAAAGTGTCAAAACGGCTCATGGCGCGGTCTCCTGCGCGGGGCTGGAGTGCGCGGGCGCCTCGTCATGGCGGCTGCGGGAGCGGAACCAGCTGCGGATCAGCAGGAAAAAGACCGGCACCATGAAAATGCCGAGCACGGTCGAGGCCACCATACCGCCCAGCACCGCCGTGCCGATGGCATTGCGCCCGCCCGCCCCGGCGCCGGTGCCAATGGCCAGCGGAATCACGCCAAAGCCAAAAGCCAGCGAGGTCATCAGGATGGGGCGCAGGCGCAGGCGCACGGCTTCGACCGTCGCGTCGAACAGCTGCTTGCCCTGCTCCTGCAATTGCACCGCAAACTCCACAATCAAGATGGCATTCTTGGCCGCCAAGCCCACCGTGGTGAGCAGGCCCACCTGGAAATACACGTCGTTGGTCAGGCCCCGGGTATAGGTCGCCGCCAGTGCACCAATCACGCCCAGCGGCACGGCCAGCATCACCGACAGCGGCACGGTCCAGCTCTCGTAGAGCGCGGCCAGGCACAGGAACACGAACAGGATCGAGATCGCATAGAGCATCGGCGCCTGCGCTCCGGACTGGCGCTCTTGCAGCGAGGCGCCGGTCCATTCATAGCCCAGGCCGGCGGGCAGCTTGGCCAGGATGGCTTCGACCTCCTGCATCGCCGCGCCCGAGCTGATACCGGGTGCCGCGCGGCCTTCAAACTCATAGGCCGGGCTGCCGTTGTAGCGCAGCAGCTGGGGCGAGCCATAGGCCCAGTGGCTGTCCGAGAACGCGCCAAAGGGCACCATCTCGCCGTTCTTGTTGCGCACGGTCCATTTGGCGATGTCCTGGGGCAGCATGCGGTGCGGCGCATCACCCATGATGTAGACGCGCTTGACCCGGCCATTGTTCAAGAAGTCATTCACATAGGTGCCGCCCATCGCACTGGACAGCACGCTGTTGATGTCGGCATACGACAGCCCCAGCGCTGCGGCCTTGCGGTCGTCCACATCGACGCGCAGCTCGGCCGCATCGTCCAGATTGGTGGTGCGCACGGCAGTCAGATTGGGGTTGGCACGCATCGCGGCGAGCACCTGGTTGCTGGCGGCCAGCAGGCCATCGTGGCCGATGCTGTTCATGTCCTTGACCATGAAGTTGAAGCCCGAGCTGGCACCCAGGCCGCGCACGGCCGGCGGCAGAATCACCAAGACGCGTGCATCGCGGATGCGCGACAGGTCCTTGGTGGCCTTGTTGGCGATGGCTGCCGACGACTGCGATGGAAGCTTGCGCTCATCCCAGGGCTTGAGCCGGATGAAGCCACGCGCCGAGCTCTGGTCGCCGTTGAGGCCCGAGACCTGGTTGAAGCTGATGATGTCGGGTTGCTGGAGCAGGTACTCGCGCACCTCGTCGAGCACATCCTGCAGGCGCGCATCTGCCGCGCCCGAGGGCAGGTTGACGTTCACGTACAGAAAGCCCTGGTCCTCATCGGGCAGGAAGGACGTGGGCAGCTTGTGCATCAGCAGCCACACACCCAGCAGCACCGCGATAAAGATCAGCATCATGCGCTTGGCGCGGCGCAGGCTGCGGGCGACGATGCCCTGGTAGCGGCTGGCAGTGCGGTCAAAATTGCGGTTGAACCAGCGGAAGAACCGGTCGCTGATGCCAAACAGGCCCTTGCGAATGGCCCGCTCATGGCCGCCCGCATGCGCGGGCGCCTTCAGGATGGTGGCGCACAGCGCAGGGGTCAAGGTCAGCGCGACAAACACCGACAGCGCCATGGCCGCGACGATGGTGATCGAGAACTGGCGGTATATCACCCCGGTGGAGCCGCCAAAAAAGGCCATCGGCACAAACACCGCCGACAAGGTCACGCCAATGCCGACCAGCGCCGGCGTGATCTCGCGCATCGAGACCTTGGTCGCCTCCTTGGCGGACATGCCCGTCTCGTGCATCACCCGCTCGACGTTTTCCACCACGACAATGGCATCGTCCACCAATAAGCCGATGGCCAGCACCATCGCAAACATCGTCAAGGTATTGATCGAGTAACCGGCAATCGACAGCACGCCGAACGTGCCCAGCAGCACCACTGGCACGGCAATGGCCGGAATCAAGGTCGCGCGCAGGTTCTGCAAAAACACGAACATCACGATCACCACCAGCACCATGGCCTCGCCCAGCGCTGCGACCACCTCATGGATGGAGGCACGCACAAAGGGGGTGGAGTCCGAGCTGACGAAGTAGTCGATCTGGTTGGGGAAGTACGGCTTCATCTCGGCCAGCTTGGCCGCGACGGCATCGGACACCGCCATCGCATTGGCGCCATCGGCCAAGATGATGCCCATGCCAGCGCCGCGCATGCCATTGAGCTTGGCCTGCACGTTCAGGTTTTCCGCGCCCAGCTCCACCCGCGCCACATCCTTGATGGTGACCACCGAGCCATCGGTCGCAGCCTTGAGCACGATGTCCTCGAACTGGTCCACGGTCTTGAGCTTGGTGCGCGCGGTGATCGTGGCATTGAGCTGCTGGTTGTTCACCGCTGGCAGCGCGCCCAGCTGGCCGGCTGAGACCTGGGCGTTTTGCGCATTGAGCGCATTGGCCAGGTCCGACGGCATCAGGCCGAATTTCTCCATCTTGGCCGGGTCCATCCAGATGCGCATGGCATAGGACGTACCAAACACATTGATGTCGCCCACGCCTTCGAGGCGCCCGATCACATCGACCAGGCTGGCATTGATGTAGTCACCAATGTCGACCTCGGTCATCGTCGGGTCTTGCGAGTAGAAGCTGTAGGTGACCAGAAAATCCTGGCCGCCCTTGTTGATGAACACGCCCCGGCTCTTGACCGATTCGGGCAGGCGGTTGAGTGCCCCCTGGATCTTGTTTTGCACCTGCACCTGGGCCACGTCCACATTGGTGCCGGGCGCAAAGGTCAAGGTGATGCGGGCCTGGCCAGAGGCATTGCTGGTCGCGCTCATGTAGAGCATGTTGTCAATGCCCTTGAGCTGCTGCTCGATGATCTGGGTGACGGAGTTCTCCACCGTCTCGGCCGATGCACCGGTGTACTGGGTGCCGATGGTGACGCGTGGCGGCGCAATCTCGGGGTACTGCTCCAGCGGCAGCTTGGAGATGGACAGGGCCCCGCCCAGCATGATGATGATGGCGATCACCCACGCAAAAATGGGGCGCTGGATAAAAAACTGTGCCATGGATGCAGCCTCGGGTTCTGGGTGTCTTACTGGGCTGCTGCCGGCGCTGCGGCCTGGCCGGGAACGCGTCCCGGGCTGCGCACGCGCTCGGCCTGTGCCTTGAGGTCCACCTCGGCCACCCGCACCTTGTCACCGTCCTTGACGCGCTGGAAGCCATCGACCACCACGCGCTCACCGGACTTGAGCCCACTGCCCACCAGCCACTGGCTGCCCACAGCGCGGTCCAGTTGCAAGGTGCGCTTTTGCACCTTGTCCTCGGCGGTGACCACCAAGACGGTCGGCTTGCCGGTCAAATCGCGCACCACCGATTGCTGGGGCACGAGCAGCGCATCGGGCGCCACGGCCGTGGGCAGCAAGGCCTGCACATACATATTGGGCATCAGCACGCCATCGGGGTTGGGCACCTGCGCCCGCAAGGTGACCGTGCCCGTGGTGGCGCTGACAATCACGCCGGAGAACTTGAGCTTGGCCTCATGGCTGTATTCGGTGCCGTCATCGAGGCGGATGCGCACCGGAATCTGGTCGCCTTCGAGGCGTTGAAAGCGCCCCGCCTTCAGGTCGCGCTGCAGCTGCAGCATCTCGGTGCTCGATTGGGTGAAGTCCACATACATCGGATCGAGCTGCACCACGGTGGTGAGTGCCGTCGCCTGGTTGGCCGTGACCAGCGCACCGGGCGTGACGGCCGAGGTGCTGACCTTACCGCTGATGGGCGAGCTGATGCGGGTGTACTGCAGATTGATGCGCGCATTGTCCAGCGCGGCCTCGGCGACGGCCACATCGGAGGCGGTCTGCGCGACCAGCGCCTGGCTGTCATCAAACACCTGGCGGCTGATGGCATCGATCTTGACCAGCTCGCTGTTGCGCGCTGCGTTGCTACGCGCCGTCTGCGCCGTGGCCTTGGCTTTGGCCAGTGCCGCCTCGGCGCTGTTGACCGCGGCCCGCGCGGGCCGGTCATCGAGCTGGTAGAGCGCCTGACCGGCCTTGACCGAGGCACCTTCGGTGAACAGGCGCTTTTCGACAATGCCGTTGGCCTGGGGGCGAATCTCGGCAATCATGAAGGCATTGGTGCGGCCCGGCAGCTCGGCGGTCAGCTGCTGCGATGCGGATTGCACGGTGATGATGCCCACCTCCGGGGCCTGCGGCGCTGCAGCGGTGGGCGCAGGTTTGTCCGTGCAGGCAGTCAGCAGGCCCAGGGCCGCGACCACCGCGCCAACCCGGGCGAGCTGGCCAAACGTACAGGGGGAGGAAAGCTTTCCGACAGTTGCCAAAGATTGAAACGGTGCCAGAGACTGGCGCGAAAAATTGGAAACATCCGGCATCATCGGTTTTGGCTTCAGGTAGAGCAAACTACTATTTTTACAGCTAAATATGTAGGCAGTGTAAAGCGTTGCGCAGGATGGGCAGGTTTTTCGGACCTGGCCGCGCAAGCTGTACATTTTGCTACATGCGGTATCAGCGCGGGCGCCAATCGCGCCCATCCATGGGAAAGCGATAATGATCAAAGGTTCCAAGCTTTACAGCCGCAAACACCTTTCCACCTTAGACCACCACCATCGCCCCATGCCATCGCCCTCCTCTGCCACTGGCCTCATCCTGCTGTCTCACGGCTCCAAGGACCCCGTCTGGCGCCGCAATGCCGAACACCTGCTCGCCCAGGTGCAGCAAGCGCAACCGGCTGCTGCTGTGGCTTGCGCCTACCTGGACTGGTGCGAGCCGCCGCTCGGCCCCGCCGTGGCCCAGCTGCTGCAGTCGCATCCGCAGCTGACCCACATCACCATCTGGCCCCTGCTTTTTGGCGTGGGCAAGCATGCCAGCGAAGACATTCCCGCGCTGGTCGAGGAACTCGCCCCGCGCTACCCCCAGCTGCAGCTGCGCATCGCCCCGGCGATGGGCGAGGATGCCCGGGTCATCCAGCTGTTGGCGGACATGGCTGGCGGCTATCTGCAAGGCAAGCTGCAGGGCTAGTGGCCCGAGTCGCATCGCCGAACTATATGGGCCTAGACGCCACGCCTATGGCGATGCGCGGCAAGCGCGGCGTGCCAAAATTCCGCCCCGCCGCTTGGGTTTCTGTCTAAGGGCTGCTTTTTATATTCCAATCAAGCATAATGATGCACATTCATATTCCGCATCATTGTATGAACCTGCATCAGTTCCGCTTTGTGCAAGAGGCCGCGCGCCGCAACCTCAACCTGACCGAGGCGGCCAAGGCATTGCACACCTCGCAACCCGGCGTCTCCAAGGCCATCATCGAGCTGGAAGAGGAACTGGGCATCGACATCTTTGCACGCCACGGCAAGCGCCTCAAACGCATCACCGAACCGGGCCAGCAGGTGCTGCGCAGCATCGAGATCATCATGCGCGAGGTCGGCAACCTCAAGCGCATTGGCGACCAGTACAGCGCGCAGGACAGCGGCACCCTCTCCATCGCCACCACCCACACCCAGGCACGCTATGTGCTGCCCACCCCGGTGGCGCGTTTGCGTGAGCACTACCCCAAGGTGACGGTCAGCCTGCACCAGGCCACGCCCGCCGAAGTCGCGCGCATGGTGATCGATGAGCAGGCCGACCTGGGCATGGCCACCGAGTCGCTGGCCGACTACCCCGAGCTGGTGACCCTGCCCTGCTACGAATGGCAGCACGTGCTAGTCATGCCGCACCAGCACCCTCTGGCGCAAAAGGAACGCATCAACCTCGAAGACATTGCGGCCGAGCCCTTGATCACCTACCACCCCTCCTTCACCGGCCGGGGCAAGATCGATTCGGCGATGGCAGCCCGCCAGCTCACGCCCAAGATCGTGCTCGAAGCGATTGACTCCGACGTCATCAAGACCTATGTCCGCCTGGGCCTGGGCATTGGCATCGTGGCCGAGATGGCCATGCGCGATGACCCGATCAAGGACCTGGCCGTGCGGCCCATGGGTCACCTCTTTGGCGAGAGTGTGGCGCGCGTGGCCTTCAAGCGCGGCGCCTATATGCGCAATTTCGTCTACAAATTTGCCGAGCTGATCAGCGACCGTTTGAACCGTGATCTGATCGGCCGAGCGATGGTCGGCCATGTGGCTGACTACGAACTCTGATCCGCAACCCTTTTCACCCCATTTTTTGATCGATGGATGCATGGATCTCGGTCCCGCTGGCCGGCCGTGGTCTTGTGTCCCGCCCCGTCCACCATGTCCGCTTCTGCCCTGACCCCATCGTTCCCCAGCCGCCTGCCCAACGTGGGCACCACCATTTTCACCGTCATGTCGGCGCTCGCGACCGAGCACAAGGCCGTCAATCTGGGCCAGGGTTTCCCGGACTTTGGCTGTGATCCGGCTTTGATCGACAGCGTCAGCCGCGCCATGCAGGCCGGCCACAACCAGTACCCGCCAATGACCGGTGTGCCAGCCTTGCGCGAGGTGGTGGCCCAGAAAATCGAAGCGCTCTATGGCAAGCGCTATGACGCCAACAGCGAAATCACTGTCACCGCCGGTGCCACCCAGGCCATCCTCACCGTCATCCTCAGCTGCGTGAGCCCCGGCGATGAAGTCATCGTGCTGGACCCCTGCTATGACAGCTATGTGCCCAATATCGAGCTGGCTGGCGGCGTGCCGGTGCGCGTGCCGCTGACCCCCAAGACCTTCCGCCCTGATTTCGGCAAGATCGCAGCAGCCATCACGCCCAAGACGCGCCTGCTGCTGATCAACACGCCGCACAACCCCAGCGGCACCACCTGGACCGCGCAGGAGATGCAGCAGCTGCAAGACCTGCTGGCCCCGACCAACATCCTGCTCTTGGCCGATGAGGTTTACGAGCACATGGTGTTCGACGGCGAGCGCCATGAAAGCGCATCACGCTACCCGGGCCTGGCCGCGCGCGCCTATGTGGTCAGCAGCTTTGGCAAGACCTTCCATGTGACCGGCTGGAAGGTAGCCACCGTGGCCGCACCGGCGCCGCTGACGGCGGAATTTCGCAAGGTGCACCAGTTCAATGTCTTCACGGTCAACACCCCCATGCAGGTGGGGCTGGCCGAGTATTTGAAGGACCCCGCGCCCTACCTGAACCTGCCGGCCTTCTACCAAAAGAAGCGCGACCTGTTCCGCGCCGGCCTCGAAGGCTCGCGCCTCAAGCTCCTGCCCAGCTCAGGCACCTATTTCCAATGCGTGGATATCTCGGCCGTGACCGATGCCAGCGAAGCGGAGTTCTGCCAGCAACTGGTCAAGGACCTGGGCGTTGCAGCCATTCCGCTGTCCGCCTTTTATGGCGACGGCTTTGACCAGCAGGTGGTGCGCTTTTGCTACGCCAAAAAGGATGAAACGTTGCTGGCGGCGCTGGAGCGCCTGCGCAAGCTTTAAGCAGCCGTCCCATAGCAAAAGCCCGGCGAGAACCGATCTTGCCGGGCTTTTTGCTGGGTGGATGCAGCCGACTTGGAGCTACAGCAGCACGATGTCGTACTGGTCCGAACCATCCCGCCCTTCGGCCTGCAGCGAGATCGGCTTGCCGATGAAATCGGACAGGCCGGCCAGGTGCTGGCTCTCTTCGTCCAGCAGCATCTCGATCACCGGAGGGGCTGCGAGCACGCGGAACTCCTTGGGGTTGAACTGGCGTGCCTCGCGCAAAATCTCGCGCAGGATGTCGTAGCAGACGGTGCGCACGGTCTTGACTTCACCGACGCCATGGCAGACCGGGCACGAGGTGCAAAGCATATGCGCGAGGGACTCGCGCGTGCGCTTGCGCGTCATCTCTACCAGGCCCAGCTGGGAGAACTCGCCGCACATGGTCTTGACGCGATCGCGCTGCAGCTGCTTGCGCAGCTCATGCAGCACCTGCGCCTGGTGGTCCTCGTGCACCATGTCGATGAAGTCGACGATGATGATGCCGCCCAGGTTGCGCAACCGCAGCTGCCGGGCAATGGCATGGGCCGCTTCCAGGTTGGTCTTGAAGATAGTGTCGTCAAAATTGCGCGCACCCACATAGCCGCCGGTGTTCACGTCGACCGTGGTCAGGGCCTCGGTCTGGTCCACGATCAGGTAGCCGCCCGACTTGAGATCCACACGCCGGCCCAGCGCGCGGGCAATCTCCTCGTCAACCGAGTACAGGTCGAAGATCGGGCGCTCGCCCTTGTAGAGCTGCAGCTTGGGGAGCGCGGCGGGCATGAACTCCTGGCCAAACTGCTGCAGCAGCACAAACTGCTCGCGCGAATCGATGCGGATCGACTGGGTGTTTTCCGTGACCATGTCGCGCAGCACGCGCTGCATGAGGCTCAGGTCCTGGTGCAACAAGCTCTTGGCGGCTTGCTTGGCAGCGCTGTCCTTGATGCGCTTCCAGACCTTGCGCAGGTAGCTGATGTCCTCGGCCAGTTCCTCATCGCTGGAGTCCTCGCCATTGGTGCGCAGGATAAAACCGCCGCCCCCGCCGGTTTGCGCCGTGCCCACCAATGCCTGCAGGCGGGCGCGCAACGCATCACGTTCGTTCTGGGGGATTTTTTGCGAGACGCCGATATGGTCGTCCTGGGGCAGAAACACCAGCAGGCGCCCGGCCACGCTGATCTGAGTGGACAGCCGCGCGCCCTTGGTGCCGATCGGGTCCTTGATGACCTGCACCATGATCGACTGGCCTTCGAAGATCTGCTTTTCAATCGGTACCTGGGGCTCGCCCTTGCGCGCAAACATCGGCGCCAGGCCACCCTCCTGGCGCTGCCAGACATCGGCCACATGCAAGAACGCGGCGCGCTCCAGACCAATGTCGATAAAGGCCGATTGCATGCCGGGCAGCACGCGCGATATCTTGCCCAGGTAAACATTGCCTACGAGGCCTCGCTCCAGGGTGCGCTCGTGGTGCAGCTCCTGCACGGCGCCACCCTCAATGATGGCCACGCGCGTCTCCTGCGGCGCCCAATTGATCAAAATATCATTTTGCATAGAAGTCATTCTTAGAGGGCCTTAAATGGCAAACCCTGCAGCCCGCAGCACCTGGGCCGTCTCGAACACGGGCAGCCCCATGATGCCGGAATAACTGCCGCTGATCTTGGCAATATACGCTGCCGCCCGCCCCTGCACGCCATAGGCGCCCGCCTTGCCCATGGGCTCACCACTGGCAACATACGCCTCGATCTGCGCGGCATCGATAGGCGCAAACTGCACGCTGGAGACGGACAAGGCCGTCAAGCGCTTGCGCCCGCTTTGCAGGGCCACAGCGGTCAATACCCGGTGCGTCTTGCCGCTGAGTGCCTGCAGCATCTCGCTCGCTTGCTGCGGCGTCTCGGGCTTGCCCAGAATATGCCGGCCCAGCGACACCGTGGTGTCAGAGCACAGAATCGGTGCTGGGTCCAAGCCGCGCCGCTGCAGCCGGGCCAACGCGGCATCGAGCTTCAGCCCGGTCACGCGCTGCACATAGTCGGTGGCCGATTCGCGCGGCAGCACCTGCTCCAGCGCTTCGGGGTCCTGGGGTTCGGGATCGCCGTCCTGGGCCACCAGCAAGCGGTGGGCGATACCAATCTGTTCGAGCAGTTGACTGCGCCGCGGGGACTGTGACGCCAGGTAGACGAAGGGATGCATGGTGGGAAGCGAGGCCTTGATTTGAAAAAAGCGCCTGCGCCCATCAATCCAGCGCAAGCAGCTATTATTTTTGCAGCATAACGCATCCGGCAGCCCGCTGGCAAGCGGGGATATTGCCCTGCCCTCGCCCACCCGAGCGCAGGCGCTCTGGGCCTACTCGCGGTGGTAGGGGTGGCCGGCATTGACCGACCAGGCGCGGTAGAGCTGCTCGATCAGCAGCACCCGCACCATCGCATGGGGCAAGGTCATGTCCGAGAGGCGAATGCGCTCATGCGCAGCAGCCTTGAACTCGGGGTCCAGCCCATCGGGGCCACCAATGATCAGCGCCACATCGTCACCCTCGAGCTGCCAGCCCTTGACCCGCTGGGCCAGCGCCTTGGTGGTCAGGTTGGTGCCGCGCTCATCGAGCACCACAATGCGTGTGCCGCGCGGGATCGCCGCCTCGATGCGCTTGCGCTCGGCGGCGTACAGGGTCTCCACCGTCTTGGAGCCGCGCGGCTCGGTCTTGACCGCCTTGAGCTCCACCTTCAGCTCGGGCGGGAAGCGCTTGGCATAGTCGTCATAAGCGGTCTGCGCCCAATCGGGTACATGCTGGCCCACCGCAACAATGAAAATCTTCATGCGAAATCTCCAATGAAAAAGAGCTGTCCTGCTTGGCAGTACAGCTCTTTGCAACCCGCAGGTTGAGGGGGTGTTACTTGGCCTTGCTGGTCGCGCGCTTGGCCGCTGGCTTCTTGGCTGCAGGCTTGGCGACGGCCGACTTGGCTGCGGGCTTGCTGGCCTTGGGCTTGTTGACCACGACGGTCTTGACGGTGGCAGCAGCGCTGGTCTTCTTGGCCGCAGGCTTTTTGGCCACGGTGCCCGAGATCTTCTTGACCGCTGGCTTCTTCGCAGCGGTCTTCTTCACTGGTGCATCGGCAGCGCTGGCAGCAGCGGCAGGCTTGCGTGCAGCGGGCTTCTTCTTGCTGTCAGCAGCGGTGTCGGCAACGGCTTCTGGTTTGGCCTTGGCCGGCTTGGCGATCTTGGGCTTGGCAGCGCCCAGCTTGACGCGCACGGGCGTGTCGCCCCACATCTCTTCGAGGCGGTAGTACTGGCGGATCATCGGCTGCATGATGTGGGCCACAACCGGGCCGCAGTCGACAATGATCCATTCGCCGTTGTCTTCGCCTTCGGTGCGTGGCTTGGGAAAGCCCGCTTCCTTGACGGCGTCCTTGACGCTGGCAGCCAAGGCCTTGGTCTGGCGGTTCGAGGTACCGGCAGCGACGATCACGCGCTCAAACAGCGGCGAGAGGTGCTCGGTATTGAAAACCTGGATATCTTGTGCTTTCACATCTTCCAGCCCATCAACGATGGCACGCTGCAGCAATTGCACAGATTTCTTGGCAGTGGATTCGGATTTTTTGGCGGTGGTCATCAGTCGGTGATGGATGAAAGTGTTTGTACTATAGCGCGTGTTGCAGTTATTGTTGATCGCGTCAACACGCCGTGGCAAAAGGGCAAGGCCTTCAAGAGATACTGCCGCACAGCCTGCGATGGGGCATGAATACGGTCAGCGGAACGTCAATTATACGCAAGCTGCGCCAAATGGCGCCCTGGTAAGGCCTTGCAGTGCAGACGGCAGGCCCCGCCAGCCCTGCCACAAGTGGTGCCGGCGGACTGAGGCGGCCGGTGTTTACAGCCAATCACGCGGCTGCAAAAAGTCCGCAAGCAAACGCGCTTCGGGCGAGCCCTCTGGGTCCTGGCGCTGGTAGCTCCAGCTCGCCAGCGGCGGCATCGACAGCAGGATCGATTCCGTGCGCCCGCCCGACTGCAGGCCAAAGTGGGTGCCCCGGTCCCAGACCAGGTTGAACTCCACATAGCGCCCGCGCCGGTAGAGCTGGAACTCGCGCTCGCGCTCGCCATAGACCTCGTCCTTGCGGCGCTGCACGATGGGCACATAGGCCTTCAAAAAGGCATCGCCCACCGACTGCAGCATTGCAAAGCCGCCCTCAAAGCCCAGCTCGGAGAAGTCATCAAAGAAGATGCCGCCGATGCCGCGCGCTTCGTTGCGGTGCTTGAGGAAAAAATAGCTGTCACACCACTGCTTGAAGCGCGGGTACAGCTCGGCACCGAAGGGCGCTACCGCATCGTGGCAGACCTGGTGGAAATGCTGCGCATCCTGCGCAAACGGGTAGAACGGCGTCAGATCCATGCCGCCACCAAACCAGCAGGTGGCCGGCTGGCCGGGGTGGCCTGCGGCAATCATGCGCACATTCATGTGCACCGTGGGCACATAGGGGTTGCGCGGATGGAAGACCAGGGACACGCCCATGGCCGTGAAAGGGGCACCTGCCAGTTCCGGCCGGTGCTGGGTGGCCGAAGGCGGCAGCTGCGGGCCCCGCACTTGCGAGAAACCCACGCCTGCGCGCTCAAACACCGTGCCGCCTTCGAGGATCTTGGTCAGACCCTGGCCTTGCAGCTTTTCGCCAGGTGCCTTTTGCCAGGCGTCGGCCAGAAAGCGCACGGCGCTGCCCGCCTCCTGCTCCAGCGCCTCAACGGCCTCGGTGATCGAGGCCTGCAGCGACTGGAGATAGGCGGCCACCGCCAGGGCCTGGGTTCCAGCGTTCACTTGGTCAACGGACGAGGACAGCACGGGCCTGGCTCACTGTGGGCTTGTTGGCAGTCACTTGACCGCGCGGTAGCCGATGTCATGGCGGTATTGCGCGCCATCGAAATGCACCTGGGCGGCAGCGGCATACACGCGCTGCTGCGCCTGCTTGACGTTGTCGGCCAAGGCGGTCACGCACAGCACGCGGCCACCGCTGGTGACGGGCTTGCCATCCTGCACCGTGGTGCCGGCGTGAAAGACCATCACCTCTTCTTCATCCTCGGGCAGGCCGGTGATCACATCGCCCTTGCGGGGAGCGTCCGGGTAGCCATGGGCGGCCATCACCACACCCAGGGCCGTGCGGCGGTCCCACTGCAGCTCGATCTGGTCGAGCTTGCCATCGGTCGCAGCCTGCATCACATCGACCAGATCGCTCTTGAGGCGCATCATGATCGGCTGGGTCTCAGGGTCACCCATGCGGCAGTTGAACTCCAAGGTCTTGGGGTGCCCCGCCTTGTCGATCATCAGGCCCGCGTACAAGAAGCCGGTGTAGGGAATGCCGTCTTTTTCCATGCCACGGATGGTGGGCAGAATGATCTCGCGCATCGCGCGGGCATGCACATCGGCCGTCACCACCGGGGCGGGCGAGTAGGCACCCATGCCGCCGGTATTGGGGCCCTGGTCACCGTCTTTGAGGCGCTTGTGGTCCTGGCTGGTCGCCATGGCCGCCACGCTCTTGCCGTCGCACAGCACGATGAAGCTGGCCTCTTCGCCGTCGAGGAACTCCTCGATCACCACACGGGCGCCGCCGTCGTTATGGGCAACGCCGTACTTGTTGTCCACCAGCATGAAGTCCACGGCATCGTGCGCTTCCTGGGCCGTGGTAGCCACCACCACACCCTTGCCGGCGGCCAGGCCGTCGGCCTTGACGACGATGGGCGCGCCCAGCTTGTCGATGTAGGCATGGGCCGCCACTGGATCGCTGAAGGTCTCGTACTGCGCCGTCGGGATGCCATGGCGCGCCATGAAATCCTTGGAAAAAGCCTTGGAGCTCTCCAGCTGTGCAGCGGCCTTGGTCGGGCCAAAGATCTTCATGCCGTGCGCGCGGAACTCGTCGACCACGCCGGCGGCCAAAGGCGCCTCGGGGCCCACCACGGACAGCTGCACACCGTTGTCCTGCGCCCATTCGCGCAGTTGGACCACATCGGTGATCGGCAGGTTTTCTAGACGCTTGTCGCGTGCGGTGCCTGCGTTACCCGGGGCTACATAGACCTTGGAGACCTTGGGCGATTGCGCCAACTTCCAGGCCATTGCGTGTTCACGGCCGCCGCCACCAATCACAAGTACCTTCATAGCGCCGCGTTATGGTAAACATCTTGAACATCATCCAGATCTTCCAATGCGTCCAGCAATTTTTGCATCTTGGCCGCACCTTCCTCATCCAGATCTACGGTATTTTCGGGGCGCATCGTCACCTCGGCCACTTCGGGCTTGAAGCCCGCTGCCTCCAGCGCATTGCGCACCGCTTCGAATTCTGACGGGGGCGTCAGCACTTCGACGGCGCCCTCCTCGTCGGTGATCACATCCTCGGCGCCCGCATCGAGCGCCACTTCCATGATCTTGTCCTCGTCGGCACCGGGGGCGAACACCAGCTGCCCCAGGTTGCGGAACTGGAAGGACACCGAGCCTTCGGTGCCCATGTTGCCGCCGTGCTTGCTGAACGCATGGCGCACATCGGCCACCGTGCGCACGCGGTTGTCCGTCATGGTGTCAACAATGATGGCCGCGCCACCAATGCCATAGCCTTCGTAGCGGATTTCCTCGTACGTCACCCCTTCGAGGTTGCCGGTGGCCTTGTCGATGTTGCGCTTGATGTTGTCGGCCGGCATGTTGGCCGCCTTGGCCTTGTCGATCGCCAGACGCAGGCGCGGGTTGGCGCTCAAATCCGCACCGCCCTGCCGCGCAGCGACCATAATTTCACGAATGATACGGGTCCATACCTTGCCGCGTTTTTCGTCCTGACGACCCTTGCGGTGTTGAATATTGGCCCATTTGCTGTGTCCTGCCACAGAATTTCCTTTGCTATTGTTTTATCTAGCTAGACTGCGATTTTACTTTTGACTTTGATGCTGGAGAGGAAACCTACGATGGCTGAACCCCTACTGGTTGCCAAAAATGGCACAACGGAGTGTTTTTTACTTCCCGGCCTCGCCAACCGCCACGGGCTGATCACCGGCGCGACCGGCACGGGCAAGACTGTAACCCTTCAGACATTGGCCGAGGGATTCTCGGGCATTGGCGTGCCGGTGTTCATGGCCGATATCAAGGGCGATTTGACCGGCATCAGCCAGGTAGGCCAGATTGGCGGCAAGCTCGCTGCCACCTTGCAAGACCGTGGTATTGACCTGCCCACGCCCAAGGCCTGCCCCACCACCTTGTGGGATGTGTTTGGCGAGCAAGGCCACCCGGTGCGCGCCACCATCTCGGACATGGGCCCGCTGCTGCTGGGCCGCATGCTGGACCTGAACGACACGCAGATGGGCGTGCTCAACCTGGTCTTCAAGATCGCCGATGACAACGGCATGCTGCTGCTGGACCTGAAGGACCTGCGCGCCATGCTCTCCTATGTGGGTGAGAACGCCAAGCAGTTCACCACCGACTACGGCAACATCAGCTCGGCCAGCGTGGGCGCCATCCAGCGCGGCCTGTTGCAGGTCGAGCAGCAAGGCGGCAGCAACTTCTTTGGCGAGCCCATGCTCAACATCGACGACATGATGCAAACGGTGGGCACGCAAGGGGTGATCAACATCCTGGCGGCCGACAAGCTGATGAATTCGCCGCGCCTGTATTCCACCTTTTTGCTGTGGATGCTGTCCGATCTGTACGAGAAACTGCCGGAAATTGGTGACCCCGACAAGCCCAAGCTGGTGTTTTTCTTTGACGAAGCCCACCTCTTGTTCAATGACGCACCCAAGGTGCTGCAAGAGCGCATTGAGCTGGTCGTGCGCCTGGTGCGCTCCAAAGGCGTGGGCGTGTATTTCGTCACGCAAAACCCGCTGGATATTCCCGACAGCGTGCTCGCCCAGCTGGGCAACCGCGTGCAGCATGCGCTGCGCGCCTTCACGCCGCGCGACCAGAAGGCCGTCAAGGCCACCGCAACCACGATGCGCGCCAACCCGGGCTTGAACATCGAAGCGGCCATCACCGAACTGGCAGTGGGCGAGGCGCTTGTGAGCTTTCTCGACGAAAAAGGCCGCCCCAGCGTGACCGAGCGCGTCTATGTGCTGCCGCCCGGCAGCCAGATCGGCCCCATCAGCACCGAGCAGCGCCAGGCCTTGCTGAAAAATTCGCTGGTCGCTGGCGTCTATGACGCGCCGGTGGACCGTGAGTCGGCCTACGAGATCCTGAAGGCACGAGCCGTACAGGCCACGGCAGAGCAAGGCGGCAAGGCCGGTGCAGGCACAGCAGGTGGTGCCGCAGCCCCAGAGGAAGGTGGCCTGATGGGCAGCATCAACGACATCCTATTTGGAACTACCGGTCCGCGCGGCGGCAAGAAGGACGGCATCGTGCAGTCCATGGCCAAATCCACCGCCCGCTCCTTTGGCACCAAGCTGGGCAACCAGATTCTGCGCGGCGTGCTGGGCAGCATCATGGGTGGCAAAAAATAAAACTGCCCGCCTGTGTGACCTGGCAAACCTGGCAGGCCTTACAGGGCGCAGGCAAAGAAAAAGCCGGCAATGCCGGCTTTTTTTTCGCTTATGCGCTGCGCAGTCAAGTGCGATCGGTGCGTGCCAGGTGGTTTTCCAGTGCCCGCAGGCCCAGGGTCAGCATAAAGGTCATCAGCCAATAGGCGAGCGCCACAGCGAGGTAGGGCTCCCAGTAGCGGCCATAGGCGCCGGCCACGGTGCGCGCGGCATAGGCCATCTCGGCCAGGCCGATGGCCGAGACCAACGAGGTGTCCTTGAGCAACGAGATCATGTTGTTGCCCAGCGGCGGCAGCATGCGGCGAAAGGCCTGCGGAATCACCACATAGCGCATCATCTGGCCATGCGTCATGCCCAGCGACATGCCCGCCTGCTTCTGGCCCATCGCAATCGACTGGATGCCGGCGCGGAACACTTCGGAGATATAGGCCGCCGAGTTCAGCGTCAAGGCCACGACCCCCGACATCAGCGCGCCATGGTCCTGCTTGAGCGTGCGCGCCAGGTCACCGCTGATGAACAGCCCGTTGACCGGGTGCACGAACAAGGGCATCACGGCAAAATGCATCAGCAAGATCTGCACAAAGAGCGGCGTGCCCCGGAAAAAGCTGACATAGGCCGTCGATGGCCAGCGCAGCAGGTATTTGCACACGCCCTTCCAGGGCTGGTGGCGCGTGTCGGCCAGGCGTGCCAGGGCCAGCATCAGGCCCAGCGCGCAACCCATGATCACGCAGGCCACCGTCATGCCGATGGTGACCATGGCACCCTGCCAAAACATCTGCTTGTATTCCACCAGGATATCGGGGCGGAACCAGCCGAACCACTCTACGGGGGTGTTGTTGTCCATCAATCCATTCCTTCAAACAAAATGACGGCCACAGGGCCGTCATTGCAACTGCGCCAAGCCTTGCCTTATTGGGGCTTGTAGTCCTGGTTGAACCACTTCTTGTAGATCACGTTGTAGCTGCCATCGGCGCGGATGGCGGCCAGGCCGGCGTTGATCTTGTCTTGCAGGGCCTTGTCGCCCTTGCGCACGACGATGCCGAAATGCTCCTTGGGGAAGCTCGCATCATCGACAGTCTTGAGCGCCGGGTACTGCGAGACGCGGTAGGCGATGACGCCGTTGTCGCCAATCGCCGCATCGACGCCGCCGGCGGCCAGCTCGGAGATGATCAGCGGTGTGCTCTCGAAGCGGCGGATATTGGCGCTGGTCTTGCCCACTTCGCGGCTCATCACATCGTCACCGGTCGAGCCGCTGACCACCGACACCTTCTTGTCCTTGAGGTCCTTGAGCGAGGCCACCGTGCTGTCCTTGGGTACGGCAATCAGCTGGCGGGCATCAAAGTAAGGCTGGGAGAAATCAAAGCTCTGCTTGCGCTTGTCGTTGATGGTCACGCCGGAGATGACAAAGTCCACATCGCCATTGTTGAGCGAGGCAAAGATGCTGCTGAACGGTGTGTTGACGATGCGCAGCTTCATGCCCTGCTGCTTGGCGATGGCATTGACGATGTCGATATCAAAACCCACGATTTGCTTGTCTTTGTTCTCGAACGCAAAAGGTGCGTAGGTCGCGCTCGAGGCCACCACGAGATCACGGCCCTGCGCTTGCGCCGCGCCCGCTGCCAACACCGAGACCGCTGCGGCACCGATGGCCAGCGCAAATTTTTTGTTCCACATACCCCAACCTTTAGCAACATAAGCCGATACAAGCGGCCGATTATACGTAAACGCCTATAGGCAACGGTGGTTACAGCCTGCCCGCCAGCGTTGCGCACAAGCTTGTCTGCCAGCCTCGCGAGCCAGGTGTCGGGCGCCGCAGCGACCCGCAGCGCTGCATGCAGCCTGCAGCACCCCCAAGGCGGACCACCAGAGCGACACCAAACCGCCAAAAAGCCACTACCATGAATCCCTCGATGCCTCTGCCACCCTGATCGACCATGAACGCCACCGCCACCCCGCTCCCCACTTTTGACGATGTGCAGGCCGCTGCCCAGCGCCTGCAGGGCGTTGCCCACCGCACGCCGGTCCTGCGCTCGTCCACCCTCGACAAATTGACGGGGGCAGAGTTCTTCTTCAAGTGCGAGAACTACCAGCGCATGGGCGCCTTCAAGTTTCGGGGCGGCTACAACGCGCTGGCCCAGTTCTCGCCGCAGCAGGCGCAGCGCGGCGCGCTGGCCTTTTCGTCGGGCAACCATGCGCAGGCGATTGCGCTGTCGGCCCGCATCCTGGGCATGCCCGCGGCCATCGTGATGCCCGAAGACGCCCCGGCGGCCAAGCTCGATGCCACGCGCGGCTATGGCGCCGAGGTCATCACCTATGACCGTTTTAGCGAAGACCGCGAGGCGATCAGCCAGCGCATTGCCCAGGAGCGTGGCATGACCCTGGTGCCGCCCTACAACCATGCCGATGTGATTGCCGGCCAAGGCACCAGCGCGATGGAACTGTTCCAGGACGTGCCCCAGCTCGACTACCTGTTTGTCTGCCTGGGCGGCGGCGGACTGCTGTCGGGCTGCCTGCTGTCGGCCAAGGCCATGGCACCCCAGTGCAAGGTCTATGGCGTGGAGCCGGAGGCCGGCAATGATGCCCAGCAATCGCTGCGCAAGAGTGAGATCGTCAAGATCGCCACGCCCCGCACGATTGCCGATGGCGCGCAGACCCAGGCACTGGGCGACCTGACCTATGCGATCATCCGCCGCGATGTGACCGACATCGTCACCGCCAGTGACCCGCAGCTGGTGGACTGCATGCGTTTTTATGCCGAGCGCATGAAGATGGTGGTCGAGCCCACCGGCGCGCTGAGCCTGGCCGGGGCCCGCTTTGGCGGCGTCGATCTGCAGGGCGCCCGCGTGGGCGTGCTGATCAGCGGCGGCAATGTGGACCTGGGCCGCTACGCGCAATTGCTGGGCAGCGCCTGAGCGGCGAATAGCGGCGATTGGCGACGATGGGCCCTGCAAAAGCCTACCATTCGGTAAATATATTCACCGGCAGCGCACGGCCACAGAGCGGCACTGCTACCATTGCGGCCAAAAATGACATTGGCAACTACCATGAGCACCGTTCACCTCATCGACCACCCGCTGGTCCAGCACAAACTCACCCTGATGCGCCGCAAGGAAGCATCGACCAACAGCTTTCGCCGCATGCTCGGCGAGCTGTCCACCCTGATGGCCTATGAGATTACGCGCGACTTCCCGCTGCAGGATCTTGAGATCGAAACCCCGATGGAAAAGATGGTCGGCAAGGTCATCGATGGCAAGAAGCTGGCCCTGGTCTCCATCCTGCGCGCCGGCAATGGCTTTCTCGACGGCATGCTCAACGTGGTGCCCGGCGCCCGTATCGGCCACATCGGCCTCTACCGTGACCCCGAAACGCTGCAACCCGTCGAGTACTACTTCAAGATGCCCGACAACATGGGCGAGCGCGATGTGATCGTTGTCGACCCGATGCTGGCCACCGGCAACTCGGCCGCCGCCGCCGTGCAGCAGCTCAAGGACAAGTGCCAGCCCAAGTCGATCAAGTTCATGTGCCTGCTCGCAGCCCCTGAAGGCATCAAGACCATGCAGGCCGCCCACCCCGATGTGGACATCTACACGGCCGCCGTGGACCGCCAGCTCAACGACCACGGCTACATCCTGCCGGGCCTGGGCGACGCGGGCGACCGCATCTTCGGCACCAAGTAAGCCCAGCCACACCGCCTGCCCACCGCGCGCTGGGCATGCGAGGTCCGACGACGCCGCAGCTTGCCCATGGCAGGGCGTAGGACAAATCGCACACCCAACACGCAGCAGCTTTGGTTAAATGGGCTTCGGGGCATCATTGCCGGGAGACCACACCATGAGCTACCATCTGCTGGTTTTTGCGCCCACTGCCGCGCCCAAGGAGGCGTCGGCCTTTGGTCTCTGGTTCCAGGCGCAGACCGAATGGCCTGAGCACCATGACTATGAGGACCCGGCCGTCGCCACCTTGTCGCTCAAAGCCTGGTGCCTGGATATGATGCAGCGCTTTCCCCCCCGGTCAGGCCCTTACCGGGAAGAACTCCCACCCGAAGACAAAAGTCTGCTCGCCGACTACAGCATTGGCCGCAATATAGTTTTTGTGGCCGTGCAGCCGTCGCAGGCCAAGGCCGCACTGCAATTGGCGCGTGCGCTGGCAGCGCAGCACTGCGTGGGCCTGTACGAGGCCAGCGCATCGCCAGCCGCCGTGCGCCTGCCCGATGGCAACAATGGCTTGCAGGCGGCGTTTGACTGCAAGCCGGACATGGGCTGAGCAGGCCTCCAGAGTCAGCGCGCCGACTCGCTATCGCGGGCCTTGAGCACCATGCTATTGCCCGAGATGCTCACATCAAAGTAGCGCAGGAAGTTCTGCCCCAGCAGCGCATCGCGTGCGCTCTCACCGGTGTAACCGGTGCCCACGCGCAAGTCGTTGACGGCCAGCGGCCCCACTTCGATACGCTCGGCCCGGCTCATCATGCCCTGGCGCACGCCATTGGCCGTCTGAAAGCTGATCGGCACGCCTTCGCCCAAGTTCGCACGCTCGGCCACCGTATCGGTGATGCTGATCAGGCTGGCGCCAGTATCGACCATGAACTGCACCGGCACGCCGTTGACCGAGCCTGCGACGCGAAAGTGCCCGTCGCGGTCGCGGGGAATCTCCAGCACGCCATGGGCCATGACCTTGCCTTCGCTGGGCTTGCGGTAGACCTCGGTCACCAGGTAGATCGCCAACATCACGCCAATCCAGATGGCCAGCAGCAGCCAGGTCGTGCGCCGGCTGGCATCGGGTGGCGTGCGCACAGACCCTGGGCCGCCAGCGGGCTGCGGGCTGCCCGGCCATGGCGATGGATGCGCCGCGCCTGCGGGCTGTGCTGAAGAGGAGGAATTGGGGCGTCGGGTGCGTAAACGGCTCATGGATCAGGATTTTTTGCCTACGCAAGCAAACTGTGCGACGGCCGGTGACAAAGCATAAATCATACTGGCATGGCCCGGGCCACGCCGCTGCACTGTGCGCGCGGGCTTGTCGCGCTTCATTGGCGCCCGGCCGCAGCCGCCTGGCGGACAAGGTGAGCAGCAGGGACCGGGCTGGACTGGGGTAGGATTGCCGCCAGTTATCACCCTGCCCTGTTATTCATGACCATCGACCGTCGCCATTTGCTGCAATCCCTGGCGGGCTTTGCCGCCGCCGCTGCCCTGCCTGCGGGCTGGACCAACGCCCATGCAGCCCAGGCCCATTGGCCCAGCAAACCCCTGCGCTTTATCGTTGGCTACCCGGCGGGCTCCTCGCCCGACATGCAGGCACGCATGATCGCCCAGCCGCTGGCGCAGATCCTGGGCCAGCCCGTGGTGGTCGACAACCGGCCCGGTGCCAGTGGCAATATCGGCGCTGACCAGGTGGCCCGCGCGAGCGATGACCACAGCTTTGGCATTGTGGGCAATGGCCCGCTGACCTCGTCGCAGGCGCTGTACGCCAAGCTGCCCTACGACCCGGTCAAGGACTTTGCGCCGCTCGCCCTGGTGGGCGTATCGCCGCTGGCCTGGGTGGTGCCCGCCAGCGCGGGTGCGCAGACCGACAAGGCGCTCGCCAGCCTGCGCCAAAAAGGCAATGCCGCCAGCTATGGCTCCACCGGCCTGGGCTCGGGCGGCCATCTGGGTATGGAGCTGCTCAAAGATGCGCTGCATTTCGAGGCCGTGCACATCCCCTTCACCGGTGCGCCCGGTGTTGTTGGCGCGCTGATGGGCGGCCAGCTCGACTGCGCGCTGCTGCCCATATCTTCGGTGCTGCCGCTGGTGCAAAGCGGCAAGCTGGCGGCGCTCGCCGTCACCTCGGCCCAGCGCACGCAGCTGATGCCGCAGACGCCGTCGATGCGCGAAATCGGCGCCCAGGATGTGAATATCGAAGTCTGGAATGCGCTGATGGCCCCCGCCAGCATGCCGGCCGCCATCCGCAGCCAGTTGAGCGAGGCCTTGCTCAAGGTGCTCAACACCGCCGATATCCGCGATCAGCTGCTGCGCCAGGCCTGGACCTTGGAGGACGCGTCGCCCGCTGCGCTGCAAACGCGCATCAGCAGCGACCGCAAGATGTACAACGCCTTGATTGCGAAAAAGAAACTGCAGCTGGAGTGATACCCGCGCTGCTGCAACACCAAGGGCCCTCGCAGGGCCCTTTTTTTGTGCGCTAAGCCGACTTAGCGGCGCACCTGCAACGCACCCGGGTTGACGATATTCGACGGCCGGCCCCTGATGAAGTTGACCACGTTGTCGAAAGCCACGCCAAAGTATTGCTCGTAGCTGTCCTGCTCGACATAGCCAATATGGGGCGTGCAGATGCAGTTCTCCAGCCGCAGCAAGGCATGGCCCTGCAGGATAGGTTCGCTCTCGAACACATCGACGGCCGCAATGCCGGGGCGTCCCCGGTTGAGCGCGGCAATCAGCGCATCGGGCTGCACCAGTTCGGCCCGCGAGGTGTTGACGAAGGTGGCCGAGGGCTTCATCTGCGCCAGGTCCTCAAAGCTGATGCAGCCCTTGGTCTGCTCGCTCAGGCGCAGATGCACCGTCAGCACATCGCTGTTGGCAAAAAAGAACTGCTTGCTCGGCGCCACCTTGTGGCCGTCGGACAGCGCCTTGGCGCGCGAGCCATCGCTGCCCCAGACCAGCACCTCCATGCCAAAGGCCTTGCCATAACTTGCAATCAGCTGGCCAATGCGGCCATAACCCCAGATGCCCAGCGTGCGCCCACGCAGCACCGTGCCCAGGCCAAAATTGGGCGGCATATTGGCCGCCTTGAATCCCGACTGCTGCCAGGCGCCATGCTTCAAGTTGGCAATGTACTGCGGCAGGCGGCGTGCTGCGGCCATGATCAGCGCCCAGGTGAGCTCGGCAGGCGCAACGGGAGAACCCACGCCTTCGGCCACCGCCACGCCGCGCTCGGTGCAGGCCGTCAAATCCACATGGGAGCCGATGCGCCCGGTCTGGGCAATCAGTTTGAGACGGGGGAGCTTGTCGAGCAGCAGGCGGTTGATATGCGTACGCTCGCGGATCAGCACGATGATGTCGGCATCCTTGAGGCGCACCGACAACTGTCCTAAACCCTTGACGGTATTGGTATAGACCTTGGCCGAATAGGCGTCGAGAACGGATGCACACTGCAGTTTGCGCACTGCATCCTGATAATCGTCCAAGATCACTATATTCATAGGAAGACCATTCTCGTCGAACGCCAACCAGGCTGCTTTGCCCCACGCAAGCCACCTGTACACGGCAGCGCGCTGGCAACATTCACCGAAAAACCGGTTTCTGAGCACCGCTGAGTACCGCATCAGCTATGAACATCATAGCATTGAATAATCTCGGCCCTTTGCCATGCCCACCAGCTGGCGACATGCCTGCAACAACAGGCGGCTGCGCCACCCGTCCGTGCTGCCGCGTGCTATGCAAATCTTTGCACAAGCCGGTGCAGGGGCGCTGTCATCGCCCTGGCCGCCTGCTGCGTTGTGCACAGTGCGTCCAGCGCCCGCCAGACTGTTGCTTTCAACGCAAATTTAGAAGCTCGGGCGCGGCAACGCTAGCGCTGGCTCACGCCGAGCGCTATAACAATTGCTTGTTACTTTGCTTTGTTGGTTGATAGCACTATGACGAATTTGGTCGCTCCATCCCGCAGTCGTTGCCCACAACAGATGTTGGCGCAAACCATGCAGGAATGGGGAGGAACAGACGACCTCTGGGTATTTGCCTACGGCTCGCTGATCTGGCGCCCGGAGTTCGAATTTTTGGAATGCCGCCACGCGCGGGTTTTTGGCTGGCACCGCGCGCTCAAGATGTGGAGCCACATCAACCGGGGCACGCCCGAATGTCCGGGTCTGGTGTTCGGCATGTTTTCGGGTGGCAGCTGCCGGGGCATGGCGTTTCGCATCGCCCGCCAGCATGTGCCCGAGATGATGCCCCGCCTGTGGCAGCGCGAAATGGCCACCGATTCCTACGATCCCAAGTGGCTCGATTGCCAGACCGAAGACGGCCCCGTCAAGGCACTGGCCTTTACTCTGTCCAAATCCAGCCCGCGCTGCACGGGCACCTTGAGCGAAGAAGACTACCGCCGCATCTTCGCCCAGTCCTGCGGCATTTATGGCACTACCTTGGACTACGCCGAGTCCACCTACACGGCCCTCAAGAGCCGGGGCATCCAGGACCGCGCCTTGGAGCGCCTGCTGCGCCTGTCCGCCTCACGTGCCCATGCGGGCCAGCAAGCGCGCAGCCTGCTGGGCCAACCAAGCCTCAGCACAGCCAGCTCTGCCACTTAAACCCCATTGCAACTGCTGAACCAGCGCGCCTGGTGCGCTGGCCTAAAGGCTGATCTCCCTACAACTGCGCCAGAAAAACAAACACCCCGCCTTTCTGGGGCCAGATGGCCACGGAAGCGAGGTGCATGTTGAGAGCGGATGGACTGTCTTTGGTCCATCCCGGGCGGGAATGTGCAGCTTCCGCGCCCTATTCGCAAGTAACGGCTCCATGGAGGAGCCGTCTACTGGGGTGGGTTGCCGGATTCAGTATCGGCAAGCAGGAAAAAAGAGCTACTGGCGCCAGTGCTTAGCGCTTGCGATCACGTTCGTCTTCTGGCCAGATGCTGAAAACATTTGCGGTGGTCATGTGAACAATCTCCTAAAGATGGGTGTTCAACGCCGGGGCTGACGAGGCGGTTGACAGCAGGCCTTAGAAATTTAAATGTTTACACACTGTTTACCTAGGTTGATTTAACCCATGAAAAACAACGATGAGAAATGTATCAAAAACTTGATTTCTGCTACATTTTCGGCATATTATTGATATATATCAATGGCTTAAATCGTAAACGTAGAGAGTAACTTAAATTAACAGCAACACCATTTGATGTTCAGTAAATATTGCATTCCGTCGTAATCTTGACAACTTTCAGGTCATTTCGATTTTAAATCGTCAATTATTTAGCCATTTAGACGTAAGTATGGACGAAAAATCAACTGCGCAGCCACCTTGACTGCTGCTTACAGAACCCGCCAAGCGCAGGTGTTCAACGCACAATGACCTGCTTTTGCGGGTTCCAACCATGGTTGAGCGGGCCATGGCCCTGGCCGGTATGCACATCGGCACCCGATTCAATGGCGCCCAGAATGTACTGCCGCGCCAGGCTGACGGCGGCCGGCAGTGGCTGCCCCAAGGCCAGCTGGCAGGCAATGGCCGATGACAGGGTGCAGCCGGTGCCATGGCCGTTGTGCGTGTGGATACGGGTGGAAGCCAGGCGCAGGCGCGCGCCGTCGGCAGTGGCCAGCAAGTCCACCACCTCGTCGCCCGGCAAATGGCCGCCCTTGATCAGCACGGCCTGGGCGCCCAGGGCCAGCAAGTCCTGCGCCGCCTGCTCGAGCTGGTCGGCATGCACCAAGCTGCGGCCCAGCAGCAAACCCGCTTCGTCCAGGTTAGGGGTGATGAGTGCAGCGCGGGGAAACAGCTCGCGCACCAGCTCAGCCACTGTGGCCTCGGCAATCAGGCGGTCGCCGCTGGTGGCGACCATCACCGGGTCCAGCACCACATGGGGCAAGGCATAGCGGTCAATCGCCGCAGCCACCACGGCGACAATCTCGGGCGCGTGGAGCATGCCGATCTTGACGGCATCGCAGCCAATGTCCTCCAGCACGGCAGCGAGCTGCTCTTGCAGAAAGACTGGTGGCACGCCATGGATGGAGCGCACGCCTTGCGTGTTTTGCGCCGTCAGCGCCGTGATCGCGGTCATGCCAAAGCAGCCCAGCGCCGACATGGTCTTGAGATCAGCCTGGATACCGGCCCCCCCGCCGCTGTCGGAGCCTGCAATCGACAGCACCCGGGCATAACGGGGCAAGGAGACAGGAGAAGATGGGGTCAGTGAGGCCATGGCTGCAGTCCAAAAACAATGCCGGGCAACACTGGCCCGGCCTGGGCAAAATTATCCACGATTGTGACGACGGCTTGACACTGCACGGTGGTTGCAGCGCAGCGCTGTGCTTTAATGCAGCTTGAGACGAAACAGGGGTGTCCCTGCAGCGCTTTGGCTGCAGCGCGACTGAGATCAGACCCTGGAGCGCGCCGCCACGGTAGCGCTCCGCAACCCGATCCAGGTCATGCTGGCGTGGGGAGTTTTCGGCAGCTGCGCGCACTGTTTTGTCTATTGCCAAGCACAAAACATGTCCTCTCCGCCCTTCATTTCTCCCCAATCCCGTATCACCATTTTGGGCGCTGGCCTGCTGGGCCGGCTGATGGCGCTGGAGCTGTCGGGGCGCGGCTTTTCCATCGATCTGTACGACCGGGGCGGGCCAGACGCTGAGCATGCTGCAGCGCGCGTGGCCGCCGCCATGCTGGCGCCCCTGGCCGAATCGGCCGTGACCGAGCACGGCGTGGTGCGCATGGGCCAGTACGGGCTGCAGCGCTGGCCCGCGTTGCTTGCGCAGCTGGAGGCGCCAGTGTTTTTGCAGCAGGCGGGCACCCTGGTGGTCTGGCACCGGCAAGACGCACCCGAAGCCCAGCGCTTTCATGGCATCTTGCAGCGCACGCAGGCTGCCATTCCGGAGCTGCCGCCTTTGCAAATGCTGGACCGTGCGCAGATCGCCGAGCTGGAGCCAGCGCTGGCGGGCCATTTTCAGGCGGCCTACTACCTGCCAGGTGAAGGGCAGTTGGACAATCGCCAACTGCTGGCCGCACTGGTGCCGGCGCTGCAGGCCCGGGGCGTGCGCCTGCACTGGCACCAGGCGCGCGAGCTGGATGACTTCTCGCCCGGTGCGCAGGGCCAGCCCGATCTGCTGATCGACACCCGCGGCCTGGGCGCCAAACCCCAGTGGAGCCAGCTGCGCGGCGTGCGCGGCGAGGTGCTGCGTGTGCATGCCCCAGAGGTGCAGCTGCGCCGCCCCACGCGCCTGATGCACCCGCGCTACCCGATCTACATCGCGCCCAAGCAGGACCACCATTTTGTCATCGGCGCCACCGAGATCGAGTCCGATGACATGTCGCCGGCCAGCGTGCGCTCGGCGATGGAGCTACTGAGCGCCGCCTACACCGTGCACAGCGGCTTTGCCGAGGCACGCATCCTGGAGATCAACACCCAGTGCCGCCCGACTTTGCCCGATAATCTGCCAGCCATCCGCCAGGTGCGGCCAAGGGTGCTGGAGGTCAATGGCCTCTACCGCCACGGCTTCATGATCTCGCCAGCGGTGCTGGACTGCGCGGTCGAGCTACTGCTGACCGGCCAATCACCCCTGGCAACGCGCTTCGATCTGGATGTGCGCCTGCTCGCGGGCGCCTGATGGCCCGCAGCCCCCTGATGAGCCTAGACAAATGACGATACAGATTCTCTTGAACAACCAGGCCACCGCCTTGCCCGAAGGCGCCACCATCGCCGTGGCCCTGGCGCAGCTGCAGCCGCGCCCGCCGTTTGCCGTGGCCGTCAACACCGAATTTGTGCCCAAGGGCCAGTACGACAGCCGCCAGCTGCAAGCCGGTGACAAGCTCGAAGTCATCTCGCCCGTCACTGGCGGCTAAGCGCCGGCGCCATCTGCCCGGGCCACCCCCGCCCGGCCCCTGACCCGTATTTACCCAAGGCCTTTGCCATGAACGCCACTCCCTCCTCCGACGACGCCCTGGTGCTGTATGGCCAGCGTTTTCAAAGCCGCTTGCTGCTGGGCACCTCGCGCTACCCATCGCCCGCCGTGCTGGAAGCGGCCGTCGCCCGCGCCCAGCCTGCCATGGTCACCGCATCGCTGCGCCGCCAGGGCAGCAACGCTGCCGAGACCGGCAGCGATTTTTGGGCATTGCTCAAACGCCTGAATGTGCCGGTCCTTCCCAACACCGCCGGGTGCATGCGCCTGCAAGAGGCCATCACCACCGCGCAAATGGCGCGCGAGGTGTTCGAGACGCCCTGGATCAAGCTGGAGCTGATTGGCGACGACTACACCTTGCAGCCCGATACCTTGAACCTGGTGGAGGCCGCCTCCATCCTGATCAAGGACGGTTTTCAGGTGCTGCCCTACTGCACCGAGGACCTGGTGCTCTGCCAGCGCCTGGTCGATGTGGGCTGCCAGGCCGTCATGCCCTGGGCTGCCCCCATTGGCACGGGCCGTGGCCCCGTCAACCCGTATGCGATGCAGACCTTGCGCGAGCGCCTGGATGTGCCGCTGATCTGCGACGCGGGCCTGGGCCTGCCCAGCCATGCCTGCCAGGTGATGGAATGGGGCTTTGACGGCGTGCTGCTGAACACCGCCGTTGCGCTGTCGCAAGACCCGGTCGCCATGGCCGGCGCCTTTGCCGATGCCACCACCGCTGGCCACGCCGCCTTCCGCGCCGGCGCGATGCAGGCGCAGGACATGGCCCAACCCAGCACCCCGGTGCTGGGCACGCCGTTCTGGCACCAAAGCAACTAAAAGGCCATGCCCATGCACGCCGCCTCCACCCCAGCCCAGATCGCACAGGCCATCACGGCCGCCCACCAGGCCGCCTTTGCCAGCTTTCCGCCGCAACCCACGCCCGCACTGCCCGCAGACCGCCAGCACGATGCCGTCTATGCCGGCGCCTTGGCCGCTTGCAGCGCACTGGGCTTTATCGCCATCGATGCCGAATGTCTGGCCAGCGCCTGGAGCGCGCAGACCGCCCGCACCGGCCAGTTCGATCCCCAGGCCTGGCCCACGCAAGCCGCCGATTTTGGCCTGCTGACCAGCGGCGGGCCTGAGGCCTTTGCGCCCTGCCCCCAGTGGCTGGGCCTCTATGCCGTGCTGCCAACGGCCGAATGGGTGGGCCGCATGGCCCGCGCGGGCGTGCCTACGGTGCAGTTGCGCTTCAAATCCGACGACGCCCAGGCCATTGCTGCAGAGATCGCCGCAGCCGTGGCCGCCGTTGAGGGAACCGGCGCCCTGCTCTTTATCAACGACCACTGGCGCCAGGCGATTGCGGCGGGCAGCTATGGCGTGCACCTGGGCCAGGAAGACCTCGATGCGCTCAGCCCCGAAGAGTTAGCCGAGCTGCGCGCCAGCGGCGTGCGCCTGGGCGTCAGCACCCATGGCTATGCCGAGATGGTGCGTGCCAGCCAGGCCCAGCCCAGCTATATCGCGATGGGGGCGGTCTTTCCGACCACCTTGAAGAAAATGGCCACCGTCCCGCAAGGCTTGGCACGCTTGGAGCGCTATGCCGCATTGACGCGCAGCTATCCCCAGGTGGCTATTGGTGGCATCTCGGCAGCAGAGTTTGCGCAGGTGCGCAAGAGCGGTGTCGGATCGATCGCCGTGGTGCGCGCCATCGTCAACGCAGGCAACCCCGAGGCCGCTGCCGCCGAGTTGATGGCGCTGATGGGCTAAGCGCGGCCCGCGCTACACCACATAAAGCAGCACGGCATCACGCCGCTGGGCAGCTGCCTGCCAAAAGCCGCGCAACGCGGCCTGCCGGCGCACCCACAGGCGCAGAGCTTCCAGATCGGGCACGCTGCCATCCTGCGCCTTTTGCCAGGCATGCATACGCTGCACCAGTTGGGCTGCGCTGATGGCGGCCAGCCGTTGCGCACTGTCCGTCACCAGGTCGGCCGGCCAGGCCCAGCACTGCTGGGCCAAGGTGCCCTCCACCGCCACACCGGGCTCGATCTCGGGCAGGCGCTGCATGTCCTGCTGCCACAGGCTGCCCTGGTCCAGCATGGCGAGCGGCCCGCCTTGCGCAGCACTGCGCTGCAGGTAGTCATCCATCGCCGATGGCTCGACCAGCAAGCCCCGCAGGCCATGGCGCGGCAGCGCATAAAAAAGTCCTTGCACGCTCATGCCGCCTCCCTGATCGCTGTTTTGAGCTGTTGCAGATGCGCGCTGTTGTCCGGGTCACAGATCTGCACCAGCAGCAGCGCTTTTTTCAGGTAGCTACGGCGGGCATCGGTCTGCCCGTGCGCCGCCAGAAAATCCGCAAACACCTCATAGGCACGCGCTGCTGCCAGCGAGTAACCCCGGCAACTGCGCTGCTGTATACGCAAGGCCTGCTGCACAAGGGGCTTGACCCGCGCGGGCTGGAGGCGGATGGCAAACGCTGCGTAGCCGGCCAGCATGACAGACACCGCCTCCGGATCGGGCATGCGCTGGCCTTGCTGGTCCAGCCGGTCAAAGCTGTCCACGTACAGCGCCAGCCGCTGCCAGCATTGCAGCGCCTGCGCCGTCTCGCCCAGCGCTGCATGGCTGGCGGCCATGCGCTGCAACAGCGCGCACAGTGCCAAGGCCTGGGCTGCGGCGTTGACCCCGCTGCGCACATCGACCAGCGCCAGCGCTTGCGCATAGTGCTGCGTAGCACGCTGGTGCTCCCCCTCCGCCTGGTACCCATCTCCCAGGCGTTCCAGCGCCTGGCGCCGCAGCGTGGCGGGCACAGCAGCCCCCTCGCGCACGGCCAGCGCCAGCAAGGCCTGGCCATGCCCACGTTGGCGCGCCGTATCGCCCAGATGCTGGGCTAGCTCCATCGCATGCAGATGGTGCTGCGCCAGATCGGGCAGATCCCCGTTCTGGGCGGTCTGCAAGCCAATGGTCTGCTCACACAGTGCCAATGCCTGCGCCCAGTCCTGCGCTTGCATCAGCAGCGGGTACTGCCCTGGCTGCAGTGCAGGGGTGGCAGTGGTGCCCGGCGCCATCTTGGGCGCGCGCAGGCGCTGCAAACAGGATTGCGCCTGCTGCACCGGTTGCGCCAGCTCGGCAAAAGCCGCGCCCAGATGCACCCCCATCTGCAGTTTTTTGCGCGCGGCATCGAGGTGTTCGGTTTGGTAGAAGGTCATCCCCTGCAGCAGATAGGCCATCGCCAAATGGGGATCGTTTTGCGGTTTACGGCTACGCTGCGCCAGGTACCTGACCAAGGTGTCCGCCTCGGCATGCGCGGTCTGGATATCCCGGTGTGCCAGCGCATCGCTAATATGCTTTTGCGCCATCTGGATGGCCAGCGACTTTTTGTCGGCCTGTAGATCGGCTGCAGGATCGGACTTGGGGTGCGGCAAGGGTGCTGCAGCCACCAGGGACTGGGCCACAGGGGCAAGCGCCGGGGCTGCTGCAGCCTGCACGCTCGCCGCTGGCTGCGATGCCTGCGCATCGAGCTGCGACTGGGCAAAGGCGGACAGGCGCGAATCCATGTCTTCCTCGACCCGAAAGTAGTCGAACAACCAAAAACCATCCCGCAGCAGCCAAAAGACCACCGGCCCGAGCAGGTAAGGCGCGTAGCGTGCAAGGGGACCTCCCCATAGCCACAGCGCCGCGCACAGCACGCTGATGCCCAGCTGCGCCACGGCGCTTGCATAACGCCCCAGATAAAAGCGGTGGGCGCCCAGCCACCCCACCGCCAACAACAGGCCCAGAGCCCATCGCGGATTTTTTTCCCCCATCCCTCATCCCTTGTGCTTTGTTTGGTCTGCACTTTGCCGCCCAGGCATGCACCGTATTGGCGCTGCCCAAGGCGGCATATATCGCGGGAAGTATAGCAACCGCTACCGGCTCCGCCAGGGCTGCCAGCGGGCGCGGAGCTTCAGTTGGCGGGCGCTGCCGCTTTGGCACCAGAGGGATTTAGCAAGAAAATCAGGCCTGCGCGAGGGCGCCATAGGGGCATGCCGCCGCTCTGCTGCCGCGCAATACCGATCGGCAGCGACCAGCAACGACCAGCTGCCGCCGGCATTGCCGTATCAAACATTTACCAAAACGGGCGCGTCGGTTTGGCGTTCGGGCTTGGTGAGTGCCGCTTGCATGACCTCGTGCGGTGGCAGATGCTTCATGCGGTGGTCGCTCCAGACCTGGCGCCAGCGGCGCGCACCGGGCATGCCCTGGCGCAGGCCCAGCATATGGCGGGCAATGGCGTACCAGTGCGTGCCGTGCTCGGCAGCCTCGCGCTCCATGTAGCGCACCATCGCCTCTTCGACCGATTCACGGCTGATGTCGTTGTTGGGCTCGGCGCCATAGAACAGCGCATCCCAACGGGCCAGCCACCAGGGGTTGTGGTAGGCCTCGCGCCCCACCATCACGCCATCGACCTGGTCCAGCTGTTCCAGCACCGTGGCGTCATCGGCAATGCCGCCATTGATCGCGATGGTCAGCTGCGGAAAGTCCTTTTTCAGCTGCGCCACCACCTCATAGCGCAGCGGCGGAATCTCGCGGTTCTCCTTGGGCGACAAGCCCTTGAGCCAGGCATTGCGGGCATGCACGACAAATACCTCGCAACCGGCCTCGGCCACCGTACCGATGAAGTCACGCACAAAGGCATAGCTCTCATTTTTGTCAATGCCAATGCGGTGTTTGACCGTTACGGGAATGTCCACCCCATCGCGCATGGCCTTGACGCCATCGGCCACCAATTCCTTCTCGTTCATCAGGCAGGCACCAAAGGCGCCGCGCTGCACACGCTCGCTGGGGCAGCCGCAGTTGAGGTTGACCTCGTCATAGCCCCAGTCCTGCGCCAGCTTGGCGCATTGGGCCAAGTCTGCGGGCTCACTGCCGCCCAACTGCAAGGCGACCGGGTGTTCCTCTGCAGAAAAGCGCAAATGCCGCGCCACATCCCCATGGATCAGCGCACCGGTCGTCACCATCTCGGTGTAGAGCAAGGTCTGGCGCGTGAGCAGACGGTGAAAATAGCGGCAATGGCGGTCGGTCCAGTCCATCATCGGCGCAACGGACATGCGTCCTGGCCAATGAAGAGGCGTTTTCCCTATGGAAACCAACGATTTTTCAACTGTCTGATTCGATGCCATTTGATCTAATTTCATGCCATTTTTAGCACTTTGGTGCTACATTCAGTGCAACAATTTTTCAATGTTGCACCGAGACTAAGGGAACCATAATCCGCCGTGAGCGCAAAGACGGAAGCGTGGGCTACACCGCCCAAGTCCGCGTCAAAAAGGGGGCAAGGTCGTTCACGCTGAAACCCAGACCTTTGACCGCGAAGCAGCCGCCAAAACCTGGATCAAGAAGCGCGAGACAGAGCTTGCGGAACCTGGCGCCCTTGATAAACCTGAAGACCCAATCCTATCTGTCGTCATCCAGAAGTACCTGGGGGATAAGCTCAAGCCACACGGGAAGACCAAGGATCAGGTTCTGCGCACAATTGCCAACTCTTGGCTTGGTGAGACACATTGCTCTCAGATCGACAGTGCGACGGTCATCAAGTACCTAGAAGGCCTTACCAGTCAGCCCCAAACCCGAGGCAACTACCTTTCCCACCTTTCCGCGATTTTCACTGTGGCCCGTCCTGCTTCGGGCTACCCCCTAGACAAGCAAGCTTGTGAAGACGCACGCGTGGTGGCTGAAAAGCTTGGGCTCATTTCCAGGTCAAAGCAGCGCACACGCCGCCCAACTCTTGAGGAGTTGAACAAGCTCATGACCTACTACTCGGTCTATGAGCGAAAGCGGGAGGATTCTATCCCGATGACCTACATCATACTGTTCAGCCTATTCTCCACGCGCCGACAGGAGGAAACCTGCCGCATCTTGGGCGAGGATGTGGATGCGGAAAACTCTGAGGTCATCGTTCGCGACATGAAAAACCCGGGTGAAAAGATAGGCAACGATGTCACCACCCTCCTCCCGCCAGAAGCTCTCAAGCTCATTCAGAATCGCAAGGTGGCAAAGGGTCGCATCTGGCCCTACAACGCTGAGTCTGTCAGCACGAGCTTTACTCGAGCATGCAAGCTACTCGGAATTGAAGATCTACATTTCCATGACCTTCGACATGAAGGGATCAGCCGGTTGTTTGAGATGGGCTGGAACATTCCTCATGTTGCGCAAGTTTCAGGGCATCGCTCTTGGCAGAGCTCGCAGCGCTACACCCAGTTCAAGAAGGTCGGAGACAGATACGAAAATTGGGAATGGAAGACCAAGCTTCTGGCTGGGTAGAGTTTTAGCCTGGTCGAACATGAGGGTGCGGCCCTCGCTTGACCTCCTTGTATCTCGCGGAGAGCCAGTGCGGCATCTCCCCCAAGATCTCATGCATCTCCCGGAGATTGGTGCCGCACATCCAAATTTGCGGCCAGCGCTGAAGCTCTCCCTCGTCAAACTCGAAACCTCGTAACAGGAGAGTCCCCGATTGGCGTTGCCGCCATACCTCGACACGCTCCAGCCCATGAATGATGAGCCGCATAGGTTCATTGCGATCTACCAGCCAAATTTGGAAGCTGCCATCGGTCATTGCGGTACTGAGCAGCCTTCCCATGGACTTAGCACGCATGGCCAGTATTTCAGCCGGCAGGTAGACACCATTGAAGCACAGCCGAAGCACATAGGCATCACACCCAACCCGGCGCTTGCCCTCCAAATCTAGCTCAGTGCCAGGTGTCGCCATACCCAGGTATAGCCCTGGCAAATCTTGACCCGCAAATTTCCTGACTGCTTCCATTGCTCGCTCCATTTACTGTATAAATATACAGTCTTTTGGAGGTGTCTATGGATCAATCAAGATACTGGCGCTGGCACATCAAGAACGGCCAGGGGTGGCTGCAGACCACCGAGCACGAGCGATGGGATGGCATCAAGCCAGACTTCCCAGAGGCTATGCCGGTCTTGGGCACTATGATCTTGCACAGCACGCCACTGTCTTCTGATGCAGTGGCCCTTTATGAAAGCTTGGAGCCAGATGTCCCTTTCTGAACGCCGCGGTGTAGTCATTGGTCTTTGGCGGCCCTGGCGCCAGAACATGCGCGACCTTAGCGACGGCTGGTTCCCGTATTACGACTCGGGAAAGCAGATCCATCTGTTCTCTGAGTACCTGCAGGCCAGTCACCCTCACCTACTCGACATGCCAGGGCAGGCATATCAAACGATCCACCAGTGGATTGCGGAGGATGTCGAGGGTTAGGCGGGCCCAGCCGCAAACACCTCGACCGGTGCCAACGTCAGCAGCGCCTTGGCGTCCTTGATTGATCCTTCAAGCCACTGGTCCACATCAGCCAGCTCGATAGGTATCACGCTCCGCTTGTCTTGCTTGTCGGGAGTGAGCTTCGGGTCTGGCTTGTGCATGCGGCTCATCAGCGGGTGCTCGTCGGCATTTAGCGTGAGCATGGTGTAGCTCTCGATCAACTCGCCGGTGGCTGGGTCCTTCCAGGTGTTCCACAGTCCAGCCAAGCCCCACGGGTCGCCGTCGGCCCGGGCAAACCTCCACCACACATTTTTCCCGCTCTCCCAGTTCGGCTCATCAAAGGTGGTCGCCGGGATGATGCAGCGCTGGCCGCGCTTCCACGGGTCTTTGAAGCTGCCCTTATCCGCGACCTCTTCAGCCCGGGCGTTGTTGGTGCTGTACTTGATGTCGGGCGTCTTGCTGAACCAAGGGATCAGGCCCCATCTCCCCACGGCCAGCTCCTTGCTGTAGCCAGGGTCGTCTGCGGCGCGCCGGATGAATCCGCCGGGTGATCGCGGGAACACATCGCGGGCACCCAGGCCCAGCTGCCGGGGGTTCAGCCGCCAGTACTGCTGTATATAGCCTTCGTCTGGTGAGTGGTAGCGATTGCACATTGGAGCCTCTTGGCGCCAAGGTACAGGGGCCGGGATCTGGCCGATGTCATCCGAAATCGATTTTCGCGCACCGGGCCTCGTTCTCGCTTTTATTGACGCATGATTGCATGCGATGTACGCTGGCTGCTTCGATACAAATTATTGGAGAGAGAAGAATGAATTTTAAAAAGTCATTTTTGAAGTTGGCAGTGCCATTTAGCATGGCTTTTGCATTCATAATGCGTAAACGCTCAAGTCAAACCAGAATACCCGACGAAAGTCACATTTTCCAGAGCTATTGTCAATGGCACCCCTGTAGATCGAGTTCGGGAAACCTATTCTTGGGGCATACAAACTTTACCAGCTCATCGAATTTCCAGGGCAAATTCTGGATTTTTGCATCACACTTTTGCAACTGAAAAGCCAGCTGGAGCTTCAACGTAAGAATTGAAGTTCCGTTTCAGAACTGTCGGCACATTTACATCAAATCCTGGAGCGCACTTTTTTGCAATGGCAAGAGCTGAAAGCACGGGATGGTACAACCGAGGCAAGGGCTTGATCGTAGGTGGTCTAAGTGCAACAGCTAATCCCTGCCCTAGTGGCGTAACAAGCCAGCCTGAGACCTGGTTCATAGATCCAGCGAGCGGTAATGCGACCAACTACGTCTGGGGTGGCGCCAACTGCGGTAGTCCGCTACTAGATAATGTTTGGTACGATGTATTCATTCATGTGGCCGACAAAAACTGGTTTGCCTATCAAATCAAAAACCCAAGTGGGCAGTTGGTGGCAAATATTGCAATCCAAGACACAATTAACCAAGAGAATTCACTTATTAACAACAGGCTTAGCGGCTTCAGCTTCGGCCTCGTCTTTGCTAATAACATGTCCCAAGCCTGGACATTGGAATTCGATAATATTCAAATTACTTGGTTTTAACGTCACATGGGGCCATGTTTATGTTTGGCATCTACTGACTTGAAAACACGTTAGAAAAAATAGCCTCCCCAGTGCCGTAGTGGCGCCGGGGAGGCTCTCGCCGTGTGCTTTCAACCATTCGTCACGCGACAGTTATTCAAATGTCAAAAAACCCTCCGAAGAGGGTTCACGGATCAGCTGGATTTCCGTCGGCGCATGAAGCCTATGGATCCGGCTACGACCCCGGAGAGCAGCAGCATGCCAACGCCGCCCAGGGCGGGTACTGGTGTCGGGGTAGCTTGAACCACTGGTGCAGCAGTGATCACGATGGTGAAGGTTTGTTCTGCGACATGAACTGCCTTGGCCGCGAGTGTTGGTTGCACCGCGCTATCCATGGCCATGACCGAGAAGCTGTAAGTGCCAGTGGTCGTGGGCGTCCCGGAAATGATGCCGGTTGCCGTGTCGAGAGCCAGCCCAGGTGGCAGCTCGCCCGTCACGGAGAAGGTGTATGGAGGCAGGCCGCCTGTTAGCTGCAGAGGTTGAGAATATGCCGCTGCAACAACACCGCCTGCGAGCGTGATGTTTGGACCTGCACCCACAAACATCACGTCTGCGAGTGGAATAGCTTCTGCACTTTCGGGTGACGGAGCGCTGTCACCAATTGCGTTGGTTGCCACGACCGTGAACTTGTAGGGCGTACCATTGGTCAAGCCGGTGATCGTGCAAGAAGTTGCTGGCTCGGTGGCAGGGGCCACGATCTCGGTTGTGCATGAGCCGCCAGGAACGCCTGTCACGGTGTACTTAGTGATGGGGGAGCCGTTATCACTAGCAGCAGTCCAAGTGACAGTCAGCGATCGATCCGCAACATTTGAAACACTCACGGACGGAACAGGGTCCGGGCTTGTGACGTTGGCGGTATAAAAAACGCGCTCAAAAGCTGAACTTTCATTCAGCCCAGTAGCCCCGCCGCATCTCCAGCCCCCGCTCAAATTGCCTTGATTGGTATGAACACACATGCGAGTAGCACTTCCTTCACCCGAAGAATTTTGTGTGTCACAACTTGATCTGCTTACAGCCTGCCCTTCCGCAGCAAAACCCCAAGAATAGCTCGAATTGAAATACCATGCGACTCCATTGGCTTGGTGGGTGATAGCAAAGGCTGTTCCCGTATCCGTCATCACGTCGATTTTGGGAGCTTGGGCCAACACCTGCAGGCTGTTGGTCCCGGTGGCGCGACAGGCCATCATCAATTGCTTGCCACCGCAAGCCGTGGATATTTCTTCTATAGATTTCCCGTTTTTGTCAAATGTTTCTTTGTAACACTCCGACCACCCGCCATCTGTCACCGTTTGCACGGCAACGTTTTGCTGCACACCTACAGGGTTGTAAGTAGGAGTGGCAGCATTTGCTGCGGCCATGCATAACATCGACAAGCCCAGAAATGTCCCGCGTTGATAGAGATACATACGAACGCCTCAGTTAAAAATTGGAATAAGTTATCAGTTTAGTATTTTTAACATTTACAAACAACTGTTTCTCTATTTTTTTTGTTAGAGGTGTCCCGAGCATAGAGCTGCGCTATCCACAACTCATTGGAATTGGATTGTCGCAATGTGGACCGTGTTTACCGGCTGCAAGCTTGGCCGCTGTCGTCACCGCTCAGCCGGCGCTCGATGTTCACCTGGTCACGCAGCGCGGCTACTTCGGAGTCTCTTCGTCTAAGGTCGCTCCCGAGGATTGCGACCACACCGAGGCCTTCTGCAAGCTGGCGGTCGAGGGCTGCCGCTTTATCTGCGAGATCGCTGCGGGCAGCTGCGTCGGCTTGGGCTTGCGCGCGATAAGTGGCACTTCGACTGGCGGTGTCGCGGTGCAGGCGCTCAGCACGGGCAAGCTCAGCGCGCACATCAACATCAATGCCCGTCTTGAGATTCGCCAGTCGGTCGGCGTTGTAGATTGTGTCTTGGGCATGCTTGCTTTCCTTGATCGAAGTTTTCGTGTTTTCCACCAGCGCCGCATTTGACCTGGTGGATTCTTCTTTTGCTTGCTCGGAGCGGATTGATTCAATCTGCGCGCCCACACGCCAGGCCTGCACATTCCAAGTGCCAATGGCGGCCAGGGCCATCCCAAGCAAGAGAGCAGCAGCATGTGTGTAGACCATGTTTACCCCTGTTCTGCTAAGCATTTGGCTTGCCTTTCTAGCTGCCGGGTCCACACGCCCTTGCAGCCTTTCGGGCCCCAGTTCTGCGGCAGCGAACAATCCCGGCCCGCTTGCTTCCGCCAGGCGGGCAGCGCGTTGCAGGCCTGCAGGTATTCACCGTTCAGCAGGTTGCGCCGCATCGAGCTCGTGCGCCAGTTTGTGATGCCGAACTGGTAGGTGAAGTCCATGTAGAGGTCATATTCGCCCTGGGTGAGCTTCACCCCTGGCAGGCTGGCCCGGAACATGGCTTCGTCCTTGCTCTTGTGGCGCTTTGAGCAGTCTTCGCTGTGGAAGGATGGCCAGGCCTACGGCGTGCGCCGCTGGAATGGCAGCACCGGCACAGTAGCTGGCCAGCAAGGGCCTGGCCAGGGCGCATACAGCGTTGCCGATCCCCGACACTATGGCCCTGCAAAGCACAGCAACGAATTTCGCATCGTCCGCTGGGACAAAGCTGCTATGGCAGTAACCAGTGCCCACGGCAGCGGCCAGGCGGTGGCGGACCCGCGCGGCGGTAGCGATCCCACCCTGTTGCATGGGAAGTGCCATGTGACTGAATGGACAGGGCCGACCCGGACAGTGATTGCAGGCAGCACCTCGGGCGAAGGCGCATACGCAGTGGCAGATCCACGCTCAGGCATGGATGCCGACCGTGCAGCATATCTCACTGGTGGGCACTATGGCGTAGTGCCCTGGGCCACGTCCGCCGGCGCAGTCAGCGGATCAGCTTGTCACGACAACGGCCGCTGGTCGGTCGCGGATCCACGGCCCATGCCAGCGCCTGCTGAAAAGCTGGTTTGCAGAATCGTGGCCGAAGACGGCACCTGGCACCGCCCATTCACCACTCTGGAGCTTGCAGCGCTGCAGAGTCTGGTAGACCCTGAAGAGCAGCTGGAACTGGATGGTCTGAGCGACCAGGCCTGGCGAGAGCGCATCGGCAACGCGGTGCCCAGCGCAGCCGGCGAAGCCATAGCGCACGTCATGGGCGAAACGCTCTTGCTCGCTTGGTCTGGAGAAACCTTCCTGCTGTCGGCCCAGCCAGTTTGGGTCAAACCCATGGCCGTCGTACTTTCTCTGCCAGTAGCTGCTTGGTAGCTGCCTGCTTCACCCGTACCATTGCCCGCCTTGAGCGGGCATTTCCACTTTTGGAGCCCCAATGTCTGAAACCACCCCTTCCGTTCCCCTCAAGACTGCACCCTGCTCTGCAACTTGGGATTTAATCGAGCAGCTGGTGCAGCTGGAGAGCAGCAAAAACCGACTGCACCTCGAATACATGGGTAAGGCCATGCCGGCCGATGTGTACCTGCGCTTCCAGAAACTGCGCGACGAGCGTATCCCGGCACTGCTGGACCAGCTGCGCGCTGGCCTAGCCGAAGCCCCTGATCAACCGCCTGCCCATTTTGCTCACGCCTATGCGGACCAGCTCCTGTTGCGCTGCTTGGTGCCGAGTGAGTCGGCACCCCAAGCTCAACCCGCTGATGCACTGGATTTTGAAGCCGCAGCAAAGGTAATGGCCCAGCGGATGGATTACCCCTGGGAGCACATGCCAGAGGAAGGCAGATCGCACATGCGCGAGAGCGCAAGAAAAATTGTCAACGCCGCCATGGCTGCCGGCCAGGCCAAGTAGGAAGGTTGAAAGGCTACAGACGGTCTATCTCAGCAACAGCCTTAGTGAACAAGTTCAAGGCAGCATCGCTATCAATTGTGGCCATTAGATCGATGTCCAGCTCGTCAAGGCTAACGTCGCTGTACCCCATGGACCATGTCGCGTAGCGGCGCTCTTCAAGGTCGTCGCCTGCATTCAGCTGCAGGAAGTCTGTATGCCTGCTGTCCTTGGGGAGCTTAGCCACCAACGCATCGACCTCGCTCGCAGGCCCTTCAATATATTGCGTAAAGCGCTCACCATCGAAAACCAGAATGCCAGTGATGCCGTGCGAGGCGTTGAACTCACGCGCCACCTTCACGATGTTCCCCACCTCAGTGGGGTCGCAGTCAGGTGCCAGCCGACTTGAATAGAGGAAAAAACTCAGTGGAGTGGACATAGCAGCACCTTTCATGAACTGATCCACTGTACACCCTCCCGAATTACATCTTTGCTTTTATGCAAATTCCTTTGGAAAACACACGAAACCTAACCAAGGTTGCACCATGACCACCCTGCACTTACCGCTCAAGCGCCAATACTTCGAGGCCATACGCGACGGCACCAAGCTCGAGGAATTCCGCTTGTGCACACCATACTGGGCCAAGCGCCTGGAGGACCGCGCGTATGACCGGATCATCCTGACCTCGGGCTACCCCGCCCGCGACGATGGTGAAGACGATCATCCACCCGCACTTCGGCCCTAAACCTGTGCGGGTCTATGCTATCGATGTGAAGCAACCTTCGTGACCAAGTCACTTTTCCGAGTCGGTCACTGGCATATATGGCATCTTGGTTCAGGGAGCATTTTTGATGAGAAGAATTCGACACCTGACAAACCGACATCGAGCAAATTCCACCAACTTGGCTCTTGGATGGTTACTGGCTTTCAACGCTGGTGCAGTTAATGCGGGTGGCTTTCTAGTCCTGCACATGTACACCTCGCACATGACAGGATTCGCGTCACAGATAGCTGATGGCCTGGTCCTGGAAAACATGAAGATGCTTCTGAATGCGCTGGGCGCCATCTTGTCCTTCATGACCGGCGCAGCCGTCTGTGCTGTTTTGGTGAACTGGGGTCGAGAAAAGCATCTCTACAGCGTTTACGCGCTGCCGCTAATGCTGGAGGCATTGATGCTCTTGCCCTTCGGTCTGATGGGCGCTGTCACCCTCTCCTGGAACACGCCATTCGCTGTTCCCATCACGGTTCTGCTGCTCTCATTCATGATGGGACTTCAAAACGCTGTGGGCTCAAAGACCTCTGGTGGAAGCATTCGCACAACCCATATGACTGGGAACTTCACGGACCTGGGAATGGAATTGGGCAAGCTATTCTTTTGGAAGCGTAGTGGCACTGCTTGTAGGGTTCCAACAAACCGTGTGCAGCATAACTGGGTGCGCATGCGTGCCTCTGCTGGTCTGATTGGCATGTTCGTGCTGGGAAGCATTACGGGCGCAGTTGGCTTCAGCTACATCGGGTTTTTCTGTGTGGTGCCGCTGGCCGCGCTACTGCTCGCGGTGTCAGTGCCGCCATTTATTCATGATGCCAAGCACTCCAACGAGATGCGCGCATTTTTCCAAAAAAGGTGGTGATCACTGAATCACCACCGTCTTAAACAGCAAACCCGCCTAGTGAACTGACCCCAAGAAGTTGGACAGTTGGAAGCTAGGGACTGAAGGCCTGAATCCGGTATTGCACCGGACTCAGGCCTTTTAGTTTTAGCTTGATGCGTTGGTGATTGTAGTAATGGATGTAGTGGTGAAGACCTTCTTGAAGCTGCGCCACACTGCTGAACTTGTTGAGGTGGAAGAACTCGGACTTCAAGGTTCCGAAGAAGCTCTCCATCGCTGCGTTATCCAAGCAATTGCCCCGACGTGACATGCTTTGCACCAGGCCATGATCGGCCAGCAAGCGGCGATAGGCACGACTTTGGTACTGCCAGCCCTGGTCGGAATGCAGCAATGGTTTTTCCTCCCTGCCCAGCTTGCCTAGCGCCTTGCGCAACATGTCACCCACCATCTAATACGGCATTTCTGCTCATGGCTCAGTACAACGCCATGGCGGTGATTCCGCTTGATCAAGTAGTCAAGGACTACTTCCCGCACCTGGGAACGCAAAAGTTCCTGCGCAAGATCGCAGCGGGCGAAATCAAGCTCCCTTTGATCCGCATCGAGCCCAATTCACAGAAGGGGGCAAAGGGCATCCATCTCACTGATCTGGCCACCTACATCGATGCTCAACGAGCAGCCGGTGTAAAGGAATCGAAGCAGCTAAATGGCGAACGGGTGCAACAATAAAGCAACATCGAAAAAGAGAATCCCCATAAGTCTTTGTACTTATGGGGATTTTTTTCGTTTGCCTGTCCGATCCATCATCGGCGCAACGGACATGCGCCAGGGGCTGTGGGTAGAGAATCAGTCATGGTGGTTGCGCGGCCAAGGCGTGGCCCTCGAATGTGGTGGCCCACACAGGCAGAGGCAGCGCCTGCGGGCAATCGGCTATTTTAAATCCTGCGCAGCCAGGGCGCCGAGCAGCACCCCAAAAGCCTGTCATGGCGGGCCGACCTGTTCGCTCCACTGCCAAGCTTGACGCCCTAGTAATAATTGCCCAGCAACGACGCCACCTCGATGAGCAGCAAGATGGCAAACATGCGCGCAAGGCCACTGAGGTCCGAATCGGGGCCCAGAACCTCATCCTGGCGCGTGCCGTAGGGCCGGTACATGGCCGATGCGGTGGGTATGAGTGCAACGGCCAGACCAAACAGCAGGGTTTTGAGGCCAAACAACCAGGTCACCATGGGCGTGAACACGCTGGCAAACATGCGCGTGTACAGGTCAAAACCGACCCAGCTCAGCCCATAGACGCTGAGGTAGACCATGACCAGCGAAACCACACAGGACAGCGCAGCCAGCGTGATCGAGGCATACATGCTGGCGACCACCAGGGGCAGCATCTCCGTGCGCACAGGGTCATAGCCGTGCTCGCGCAGGCGCTCAAAATGCCCCGCCTCGCGCAACTTGGTCAGTTGCGCACCTGCCGGAATCGAGCAGCGCATCGCGACAAACAAGGCCGCCGTCAGCGGGATGAGCTCGAGCACCAGCACGCGGATGACCATCTCGACAGCGACGCGCGAGAGGCCATAGCTGGTGGCAGTGACAAAGACGATCCGCGCCACCACCAGACACAGCAAGGCGGCCAGCGCGGTAAAGCCCAGCAGGATGGGCGCGGTGTCGACATACATGCGGCGCATCAGCCGCGCGCGGGTCTGCGGGCCGTAGCTGGTGGGCGACATCAGCATCACCAGCACGACCGCACCCAGGTAAAAAATACGCCACCAGGCCACCGCCCAGCGGCGCGCCGTGCGCCAGGTCCGGTGGGGCCATTGGGGTTGAAGCAGACTTGCCAGCATCAGGCGATCATAGGCGATCGGCGCCATCGTGGGCACCTGCCAGCAACATGGCTGGCAAGCCCAGACACTGCCACCGCGCCATGAAAAAGTGGCTCAAGACTTCTGGCGCGCCTTCCAGGCCTGCACCGCCTTCAAGGTCTGCTGCACATGCTCGAGCGGATCGCTGCCCTCATGCGCATAGATCACCTTGCCGTCAGGTGCAATCACGTAGGAGATGCGTGAAGCGGTGCCCGGCCGTGCGGCGGAGCCTGCGTCATAGGCCTGGATGGCCTTGGCATCGGGGTCGGAGGCGACGCTGAACTGGTCACGGCAGGCCTCGCTGGAAAAGCGCTGCATCGTGGCAATGTCGTCATGCGAGATACCGACGACCTGCGCGCCGGAGGCCGCAAAGCTCGGCGTGGCCTCGGCAAAGGCATGGGCCTCGATCGTGCAGCCCTGGCTGAAGGCCTTGGGGAAGAAGTACAGGACGACGGGGCCGCGCTTCAAGGCCTCGGCCATGTCAAAGCGCTGCACCTTGCCGGCCAGTGCCGACTGTGTGCTGAACATCGGTGCCTGGGCACCAACAGCCAGCGCCGCCTGGCTGGGCAGGCTGACCAGCGCCGCGCAGCCCATCACCACCGAGGCCAACGCCCCCACGAATTTTGCTTTCATAGTCGATCCTTCTGTTGTCATCTAGATACGCCCCAAGCCTGGGCCATTGGCGGCAGGCTCTGTTTTTCGCCTGCGCTCCATCGCTCCACACCACAGCCCCTAGAATATGCCACCTGGCGTGATGGCATACATCATCACCCCTTTGACTGTTTATGCAACTACCTCCTTGGCCGACTGTGCGAAAGCCATGCGAAGGTGTGACCCTCAAGGAGACAACAAGATGATGAAACACATTCTGCAATGCGCCGCCGTGGCGCTGACGGTGGGGGCCGCTTCGGGTGCCATGGCCCAGGGCTCGGCGACGGACTACCCCGGCAGCAAGACGGTGCGCATGGTCGTGCCCTTCCCACCAGGCGGTGGCACCGATATTCTCTCGCGCATCATCGCGCAAAAGCTCAGCGAACAGAACCACTGGACGGTGGTCGCTGACAACCGGGCCGGCGCGGGCGGCACCATCGGTATCAGCGAAGTCGCCAAGGCCCTGCCAACGGGCTATGACATCGTCATGGGCCAGAAGGACAACGTGGTGCTGGGCTACTACCTGTACAAGGGCCTGCCCTGGAACCCCGCCAAGGACTTGACGCCCATTGCCCATGTGGCCTACTCGCCGGTCATCATTGCCACCTCGGAAAACAGCAAGTTCAAGACCTTGAACGATGTGATCGCCGCCGCCAAGGCCGACCCCGGCAAGATCACCTACGGCTCGCCCGGCAATGGCACCAGCATCCATATCGCTGGCGTGCTGTTTGAGAAGGCGGCCGGCGTCAAGCTGACCCACGTGCCGTACAAGGGCTCCAACCCCGCGCTGCTCGACACCTTGTCCGGCAATGTCGATCTGCTGGTGTCGTCCGTGCCCTCGGCCATTGGCCAGATCAAGGCCGGCAAGCTGCGTCCGCTGGCTGTTACCTCGGCCAAGCGCAGCAGCTCGCTGCCCGATGTGCCTACCGTTGCGGAACTGGGCATGAAGGGCTTTGATGTGAGCACCTGGTATGGCCTGTTTGGCCCCAAGAACCTGCCCGCCCCCATCGTCAGCAAGCTCAACACCGAGGTCAACAAGCTACTGGGCCAAAAGGAAGTGCAGGATTCCATCCTGGCCCAAGGCGCCGAGCCCCAGGCCATGTCCGTATCGGACTTTGACAAGTTCTTCCACAAGGACTTCCAGGACGCTAAGGCCATTGTTGAAGCCTCGGGCGCGACCATCCAGTAAGCCCCAGGGCTGGGATACGGCAAGGGCACCTCGCAGGTGCCCTTTTTTTATGACCAGGCCAATGGGCCGATGGTGATCAATGGCAATGCCAGCGCTCAGGCACCGTCGCCCTGGAAGGCCTGGCGGCGCAAGGTCACCACCAAGGTATCGCGGTGGCCGGGGGCATCGCCCAGCGGCTGGATCGGCGTGCTCTCATGGATCATCCGGGCGTCGTCGAGCAGCATCAGCGACCAGGGCTCGGTGAGCGTAAAGCGCAGGCCTTGCGGGCCCTGGGCGTCGAACACCCGCGTCTCCCCGCCTTTGATGCCCTCGCGTGCCACCAAAAACACCGCCACCAGATCCACGCCATCGCGGTGCGCACCTTCGGGGGTGGGCCGGCCAATGCCCTCGGCGGTGTCGATGCGGAACTGGTGGGCCTCGGTATACCAGGGCGCGTGCTCCGCACTGGGAAACAGTGCCTGCGCCGTGTGACCCAGCGCACGCATGATCTGGCGCCAGGCGGGCAGCGCCTGGGTGCTGGCTGCGACGGGCTCAAACCAGCGCTGCATGCCGCCATGCAAGGCGTTGTACTCCACCGGCTGCCAATGGGCACGGTGGGCTACGGACTCAACCTGGTCATCCTGCACCACATAGCAGGAATGGCGGCGCTTGCGGTAGCGCCCGCCGTCTTTGAGGTAGGCATCATGGGGCATGGCCTCCCAGTGGCTGCCGAGCGCTGCCAGGTCATCGGGCGGGCAGGCTGCCCACTGCGCCACGGCGGCGGGGCTGAGCACCGCATAGCCATAGGCGCGCAAAGTGCCGTCCACCTGGTCGGCATCACAATAAGGAGGAGGAAAGGACTGCATGTAAAACTCCGTCAAGCGGGCGAGCTTACGGCGGTCACAAAAGCATTGCGTGCTGCACAACTTTGGGCAGCGCCGCAGCGCTGCCCGGTAGCCATCCACTCAACGAAAACGGCACCAAGCCGGGTGCCGTCGCTGACATTACTGGCGAACGACCAGCACGGGGATCAGGCTGTCGCTCAGCACGCGCTGGGTCACGCTGCCCAGCACCAGCTTTTCCAGGCCCTTGCGGCCGTGCGAGCCCATCACAATGAGGTCGGCGCCGGTGGTTTTGACCGCTTCCATCACCCCGTCGTGTACGGAGTGGCCTTCGCCCATGACGGTGTCCACAGGAATACCGGCCTGCTCCATCGCAGTTTTGACCGCGTCCAACGCGGTGTGCGCATCGGCAGTGGCAGCAGAAAGGTACTGCGCCTGGCCATAGGCAAAATCGGCGCCCACGCCGGTGAAGGGATAGGGATCGATCACATACACCGCAGTGACCTGGCTGCCAAAGGCCTTGGCAAGACCGGCGGCCTTGTTGACCGCGAGCATGGAGGTGGCAGACCCATCGACCGGCACCAGAATATGTTTGAACATAGCGTCACTCCTTTTTGTTGTTGCATGCATAACTTACTCTAAAACGCAGGGCCCGGCAAACCTGGCAGGCCCTGCAGCACTGCCACCTATGCGGCAGTTGCAAGCGGTTTGCGCTGCATCAACGGGTGGCGCCGCGCCAGCCCGCGCCGCATAATGTTTGCACCGCCCTGCTGGGCCCTAACCCCTCTTCAAACGATGACAACATCCCTGCGCTCCCTGGGTCGATCCGCCCTGCAAGTCTCGCCGCTGTGCCTGGGCGGCAATGTATTTGGCTGGACGGCTGACGAGGCCACCAGCTTTCGCATACTCGATGCCTGGCTGGATGCCGGCATGAACTTTGTCGATACCGCTGACGTGTACTCGCGCTGGGCGCCTGGCCACAGCGGCGGTGAATCGGAGCGCGTGCTCGGCAAATGGCTGCGCAGCTCGGGCAAGCGCGCGCAGGTGGTGTTGGCCACCAAGGTCGGCAAGGATATGGGCGAAGGCAAGGTCGGCCTGCGCCCGGAGTACATCCGCCAGGCGGTCGACGCCTCTCTGCAGCGCCTGCAGACCGATTACATCGACCTCTACCAATCGCATGACGACGACGCGCAGGTACCGCTGGCCGATGTGATGGGCACCTTTGGCGAGCTGATCGCCGAGGGCAAGGTGCGTGCCGTGGGCGCCAGCAACTACAGCGCAGCGCGCCTGGCAGAGGCGCTGCAGACCAGCGAGCAGCATGGCCTGGCGCGTTATGAGAGCCTACAGCCGCTTTTCAACCTCTACGACCGTGCCGTGTTCGAGCAAGAGCTGCAGCCGCTGTGCGTAGCGCAGGGCGTGGGCGTCATCAATTTCTACAGCCTGGCTGCCGGCTTTTTGACCGGCAAGTACCGCAAGGCCGAGGATGCGAGCAAAAGCCCGCGCGGCGCCAAGACCACCCAGCTGTATCTGAACGACCGGGGCTTGCGCATTCTGGCCGCGCTCGAACAGGTGAGCAGCCGCACGGGCGCCCCGATGGGCGAGGTGGCCGTGGCCTGGGTCATGCGCCAGCCGGCCATTGCCTCGCCGATTGCCAGCGCCAGCAACCTCGAGCAGCTGCAGTCGCTGATCCGCGCCAGCCAATTGCAGCTCGATGCCGATGCGATGGCCACGCTCAACGCCGCCAGCGCCGAAGCTTGAGCGAAGGCTGGCGACAAGCCTAGGCCAGCAGAGCCGGCAAAATCTGCGCCGAGGGCAAGCGCCAGCAGCGGTCGGCCACGCTGTCGAGCGCGGTCGGCTCGGGGTTGATGACCACCACATGGGCGCCGCCCCGGGCGGCGATATGGGCCAGGCCAGCCGCCGGGTAGACATGGCCGGAGGTGCCAATCACCAGCATCAGGTCGCAGGCCTTGGCGGCATCTTGCGCCTGCTGCAGCTCGGCATGGGGCAAGGCCTCGCCAAACCAGACCACCGCCGGGCGCAGGTAGTTGCCGCAGCCAGGGCATTGCGGCGGTGCATCGCCTTCGGTAAAGCGGGCGTCGCAACAGGGCTTGGGCGGCAGCAGCCAGCGGTTGTCCATCAGATTGCCATGCAGGCACAGCACTGGCGTACTACCAGCACGCTGGTGCAGGCCATCGACGTTCTGCGTAACCAGGGTCATCCGGCCGGAGTGGCGCGCCTGCCATTGGGCCAGCGCCACATGGCCGGCATTGGGCATCACCTGGCGGACCAGATCGCGGCGGTACTGGTACCAGTCCCAGACCCGCTGCGGATGGGCCAGAAAACCCGCCTCGCTGGCCATCTCCTCGGGGCTGAACTGCGCCCAGTAGCCCGTCTGCGCATCGCGGAAGGTGGGCACGCCGGACTCCGCACTGGCCCCCGCCCCCGTCAGCACCAGCAAATGCCGCGCATTGTGCAAGCGCTGTCGCAGGCTGGCAATTTCTGTATCGGCAAGCGGCAGCGCTGCGGAGGTATCCAAAGGAGCAAAAGACATAGAGGCGGCAGTGAAGAACAGGCGCCCAGCATACGGCAAGGCTTGGGCTCCACCGCTCCAGTCCAGCATCGCCGTGCAGGGCGAGCTCTAGGCGGCTTACATTCAGAAACGGTCATCACGATTTGGAGATGGACACGATGGACGGGCCGAGCCCAGAATGGCTGACCCACGACGAGGAGACAAGAATGCAATTCATCCCCTATCTGAACTTTGATGGCGATTGCGCCGAAGCCATGGCCTTTTACGCCCAGCTGTTTGGCGGCCAGATCATGCACCAGATGCGCTTTAGCGACATGCCGCCTGGCGAAGGCATGCCACCGCTCCCGCCTGAGGCGCAGTCGCGCCTGATGCATGCCCACCTGCAAGTGGGCAGCCAGGCGATCATGGCCTCGGACACGATGCCTGCGATGCCTGGCGCCAGCGCCGAGACCTGTGGTGGCGGCTATCTCAAACCCCAAGGCATGTGGGTGTCCATCGGTGTCGATTCCGCAGCAGATGGCGAGCGCATCTTCAACGGTCTGGCTGACGGTGGCCAGGTGGCCATGCCCTTTTCAGCCACCTTCTGGTCGCCCGGTTTTGGCATGGTGACCGACCGTTTTGGCACCCCGTGGATGGTGAACGTCCAGACGCAGCCCGCTGCATAAGGCCCTCGTCTCCTCACCGCACAACCGCACACCACCTGCACCGAGCCACACCCTATGTCTCTACAACCCCATCCCCAGGATCTGGTGCTCAGCCGCCTGATCCATGCCCCCGCCGCCACGCTCTACCGCTGCTGGACCGAGCCCGCCCTGCTCACCGAGTGGTTTGTACCCAAGCCCTGGACCATTGCCAGCGCCCAAGTGGATGTGCGTGTGGGCGGCGGCAGCCAGATTGTCATGCGCGACCCGCAAGGCAACGAGTACCCCAATGCCGGCGTGTACCTGGAGGTAGTACCCAACCTCAGGCTGGTCTTTACCGATGCCTACACCGCTGGCTGGGTGCCCAGCGCCAAACCGTTCATGACGGCCATCATCGAGTTTGAGCCCGAAGCGGGCCTGACCCGCTACACCGCCACCGTGCGCCATTGGAGCGAAGAGACCCGCAAGCAGCACGAGGCGATGGGATTCCACACCGGTTGGGGCGTGGCCACCGACCAGCTCGTGGCGCTGGCTGCCAGCTTGTAGTTGCGTCCTCGCGCTGCGATGTAGCGCCCACCCATAACAGCGCCGCTCGAGCGCCCAGGAGACTACCATGCCTTATGTCGATGGATTTGTACTGCCCGTGCCCCGCGCCAAGCTCGACGCCTACCGAGCCATGGCCGAGGCGGCCGGCAAGGTCTGGATGGAGCACGGCGCACTGCAGTACTGGGAATGTATGGGCGACGATGTGCCCGATGGTGAAGTCACCTCGTTTCCGATGGCGGTCAAGCTACAGGCGGACGAGGTCGCTTGCTTTTCCTGGATCGTCTACACCTCGCGCGCCGAGCGCGACCGCATCAATGCCGCGGTGATGGCCGACCCGCGCCTGGCGGACATGCAACCGGCCAACATGCCGTTTGATGCCAAGCGCATGATCTTTGGCGGATTCATGCCGGTCGTGCAGCTGGGGACTTGATAAGGCCACCAAGGCCACCAAGCCCACCTAGAGCCGCTGCGCCGTATCAGGCCACTACGCCGGCCATCTCCACGCGCACCAGCAGCCCCTTCAAGGCCTCGCTCTTGCGCCATTGCAACCGGCCTTCGTAGCCTTGCACGATTTGCTGGGTAATCGACAGGCCCAGGCCCGTGCCATCAACCGTCTCATCAAAGCGCTGGCCCCGCGCGCCGGCTGCCTGCATTTGTGCGGCCGTCATGCCAGGGCCGTCGTCCTCCACCTGCAGCACCAGGCCTTGGGTGGCGCTGCCATACACCGTCAGGCGCACCTGGGAGGCTGCCCATTTGCCCGCGTTGTCCAGCAGATTGCCCAGCAGCTCTTCCAGATCGGCGCGCTCGCCCCGCCACCACAGCGCGACACCCTCCTCCACCAGTTGCCAGTCCAGGTCGCTGGCCTGGTGCAGTTGGCGCAGCATCGCCAGCATCTGCCGCGCGCAGGCCAGCACATCCACAGGCAAGCCGGCGCTTGGCCCATGCACCAGGGTGGCATCGCTGAAGGTACGGGCCTGGTAGCGGTCAATCAGCCGCGCCATCGCCGTGGTCTGCTGCAGCACCAGGTCCGCCGGCAGGGCTGCACCGCTGCCGGCATGGGCCATCAGCAGCGACAAGGGTTTTTTCAGCGCATGGTTGAGGTCGGCTGCATGCGAGCGTGATCGCTCCACCACCTGGGTATTGCGCGCAAGCAAGGCGGCCAGCTCCTGCTGCAAGGGCTGCAGATCGGCACCCAGCGGCAGCTGCGCAATCTGCTCGGTGGCGGGCGCAGCGCCTGGCAGCGGCTTGTCCAGGCCGGCAATCACACCGACCAGACGCTTGAGCGGCGCCAGGCCCACGCGCAGCTGCAGCCAGACCAGCGCGCCAATCAGCAGGATCAGCATGGCGCTAGTGATTCCCAAAATCTGGTCAATGCGGCGCAGGCTGGCCATCAGCGGCTGAGCCGGGCCAAAGACCTGCAAGTGCATCGGCGCGGCGCCCGCTGCCAGCTGCACCGAAAAATGCTGTACCAAAAGCGGCTCCTGCTGCGGGCCCCGGGCCTGCTGCAAGCGTTCGCTGCCCCACAGCCGGGCTGGGCTCACCACCAGGTCGGGCTGGTCCCACAGCGAGCGCGAGCGCGCCAGCACCACCGGCTCTGCGGCTGTTCGCAGGGGCGCGCGCGCCTGGCCCTGCAACTGCCAGTACCAGCCCGAGAAAATGGCGCTGAACTCGTCGCTGCCGCCCGCCGCCTCTTGCACCCGGCCATCGGGCAGCAGCGCCAGGCGCGCGTGGATGCGCTCGGATTTTTCCTCCAGGCTGCGCGACATGCTGCCCAGCAAGCTGGCATGCACCTCATAACGCAGCCACCAGCCGCCCAGCCCCATCACCAGCAAACTGGGCACGATGACCAGGGCGGCCATGCGCGCAGCCAGCGACCAGCGCCGCGCAGGTGAGCGCCGCGCGGGCGGCCGCTCGTGGGCAGAACTGGGAGGGAAGGCCATGGTGCGGCGGGGCTACAGCAGCAGCTAGCTGGGCGCGTTCAGCCGAAAGCCCTGGCCACGCTCGGTCACCAGCAGATCGGACTGGCGCAGCTTGCGCCGTATGCGGCCGATCAGCACATCAAGCGTGTTGGAGTCCGGGTCCAAATCGCGGGCATAGACATGCTCGCTGATCTCGGTGCGCGTGAGCACCCGGTTGGGGTGGTGCATCAAATAGGCCAGAATCTTGTGCTCCTGCGCCGTCAGCTGCAAACCCTGGCCGTCGTGCAAAAAGCGGCCGGCCGTTACGTCGTATTCCAGGCAGCCCGCGCGCAGCACGGTGGCCGCACTGCCAGTGCTGCGGCGCAGCATGGCACGCAGGCGCAGCACCACCTCGTCGAGCATGAAGGGCTTGGTCAGGTAGTCGTCAGCTCCGGCGCCAAAGCCGGCCACCTTGTCGCTCCAGCGGTTGCGCGCCGTCAGGATCAGCACCGGCCAGTGGCAACCCGCCTCGCGCCAGTCGCGCAACACCGTCAGCCCATCGCGCTGGGGCAGGCCCAGGTCCAGCACGGCTGCGTCGTAGGGCTCGGTGCTGCCGGCAAACGATGCGGCATCGCCATCGGCTTCCACATCCACTGAGAAACCGGCACGCGCCAGTGCCTGCTGCATTTGCGCGGCCAGTTCCGCATCGTCTTCGACCACCAGAATTCGCATCAGCGCTCAATCCTCCATCTTTTGTTGGAGCACCTGCAGGCTGCGTGCATCCACCTTGAGCTTCAAGGTGCTGCCATTGCCCTGCAGCAGTTCGATCTCGTAATAAGAGCCCTGGCCCTCGTCATGCTCCAGCTCCACTTCGAGCACCTGGCCCGTGAAGCGCGGTGCCAGCGCCTGCAATACCTCGTCAGCCCGCTTGAGCGGCGCCGGGTTGCGTGCCTTGGCCTGGGCGGGGGGCAGCACTTGGCCGGTCGCGGCCTCCATCACCAGCTTGCGGTAGCCTTGCTGGTCGGCGCTGAGCTTGATTTCATAGACGCCCCGGCCCTGGCTGTCGCGCTCAAACTCCACATCGGTGATGCGGCTGGCGTGCTGCTGCGCCAGCTTGGCCAGGTACTGGGCCAGCTCCCGCATCCCCAGCGCCTGCGAGCGGTCCTTGGCCACGCGCTGCACGGTCTGGCCACTGGCCGCGTCGATCAGCAGCTCCTGCTTGAGGCCCTGGCTGTCCACCAGCTTGATCTCGTAGCGCAGCTCGCCCTGGGGGCCGCGCTTGGTCTCGACATCCACCACGCGGCCGGCCTGGCTCGCGGCAATGTCGCTCAGGATCGCGGACAAGGGCTTGTACTGGCCAGTGGCCACCGCCGCACGCACCGCGTCATGCTCGGCCGCTTGGCTGGCGCCGCCCAGCAGCAAGCTGCAGGCCAGGGGCCAGGCAGCGATGCGAGAAAAGCGGGGGGGAATTTGCGCCATGGCAGGCATTATGACAAGCACGATTAAACAGACCATGAACGGTCGCTTCACACTGCGTTTAGGCAAGGTTTTCAATACTTCAGTCCATGACGAATCAGCCAGCTGCTGGTTTGCATGTCACCACATTGAAGGGATTGAACCATGAAGAAGACCACCATCGCCTGCATCCTGGGTGCCGCCAGCATCGCTGCCAGCCTGCCGTTTGCCGCCCAGGCCTACAACGCCCAGGAAGTGCTCAACAGCATCAGCGCCAGCGGCCTGGTCGCAGCGCAAGACCTGGAAAAGCAATACGGTTACTGGACTGCCAAGGCTACCCAGCAAGACGGCAGCCGCGCCTATGTGCTGGTGAGCGATGCCGACGGCAGCCTGGTGGCCCTGCGCAAGGCCGAGCTGGGCAGCACCTACCCCGGCGCCAGCCAGGTCGCTGCCAAGCTGCAGTCGCTGGGCTACGGCCAGATCAAGGAAGTAGAGTTTGACGACGGCTTCTGGGAAGCCAAGGTGCGCGGCGCCAACGGCGTTAAGCAAAAGCTGGTGCTGCACCCGGTAAGCCTGGATGTGCTGTCCCAACCCGGCCAGCCTGCTCCCACGCCGGGCGCGGGGGCCGGCAGCGCGGTCTTGAGCGCGGCGCAAATCCAGCAGCTGCTGACCCAGGCGGGCTACACCCACATTCACGACCTGGAGCTCGATGACGGCATCTGGGAAGCCGATGCGATCAATGCCCAGGGTTTCCGCGTGGATCTGAAGATCCACCCTGAAACCGGTGCGGTGCTGCGCGAGAAGCTGGACGACTAAGTCGCCCTCGCCCTTGCGCGCACGCGCTGCGGTCTGCACAAAACAAAAAGGCTGAGCCCGCTAGGGTCCAGCCTTTTTTTCGATGCCCCCGCGCCTCACGCGGTGAGCCAGCGGAAACAGCGTTTTAACCGGCCTTTGCAGGCGTGCGCTGGCGCAGCGCTTCATACAGACACACGCCGCTGGCCACCGACACGTTGAGGCTGGAGACAGCGCCCATCATCGGGATGCCGATCAGCTCATCACAGGTCTTGCGGGTGAGCTGGCGCATGCCATCGCCTTCGGCACCCAGCACCAGGGCCACGGGGCCCTTGAGGTCCACCTGGTACAGCGTGTTGGGGGCGTCGTCGCTGGTGCCGATGATCCAGACATTGCGCTCCTTGAGCTCTTTCAAGGTACGCGCCAGGTTGGTCACCATGAAGTACGGTACCGTCTCGGCAGCGCCACTGGCGACCTTGGCCACGGTGGCATTGATGCCGACTGCATGGTCCTTGGGCGCAATCACCGCATGGGCACCGGCACCATCAGCCACGCGCAGGCAGGCACCCAAGTTGTGCGGGTCGGTCACACCGTCGAGCACCAGCAAGAGCGGCGAGGTGACACCGGCTTCTTCCAGGTCGTCGAGCAGCTCATCGAGGGTGCGAGTATCCTTGATCTCTTCGACGCGCGCGGCCACACCCTGGTGGCCATGCGAGCCCGCCAGCTTGGCGATGCGTGGTGCATCCGCCTCGATCAGCCGCACCCCCGCCTCTTTGGCGCGCTCCAGAAATTGGCGCATGCGCGCGTCGCGGCGCGTGGACTCGAAATAGACTTCGATGATCGATTTGGGCGCAGTCTTCATGCGCACACCAACGGCATGGAAGCCGAACAACACTTTGGGGGATGACATAGGGCAGCATTATCGCTGCTTGCCCATACCCCGGGGGGCGCAGCGACCATCCCATGCAGGGGCGACAAGCTGCGCCTTGGCAAACCCGGCCATATCTGCGACGCTTGCAGCGACTTTGAACAGGCTCCCCCCATGACCTCTACCGCCTCCGCGGCCTTTGCGGCCCACCTGATCGATGTGCATGGCAGCGATGCTGCCCAGCCCGTGCCTGAGCCCCATCTGCAGCCCTTGCAGTTTTTGCAGCACCTGTACCGGGTTGCCGTGCGCGATGCGCTGCCGCTCGAAGGCCTGCGCAAGCATTTGCCAGCCGTACCCAAGGGCCGCACCTTGGTGGTTGGCGCGGGCAAGGCCGGCGCGGCGATGGCGCAGGCGCTCGAGCAGCTCTGGCCCGCGCAGGCACCGCTGTCGGGCCTGGTCGTCACCCGCTATGGGCATGTTCCGCCGCGCCCGCCGGGCCTGGTCCAGCGCATCGAGGTGGTGGAAGCGGCCCACCCGGTGCCCGATGCTGCCGGCCTGCAAGCGGCCCAGCGCATGCTGGCCTTGACCGAAGGGCTCAGCGCCGATGACCTGGTGATTTGCCTGATCTCGGGCGGCGGCTCGGCATTGCTGACCCTGCCGGCCGAGGGCCTGACCCTTGCCGACAAGCAGCGCATCAACCGCGAGCTGCTCGACAGCGGCGCCCACATTGGCGAGATGAACTGCGTGCGCAAGCACCTCTCGCGCATCAAGGGCGGGCGCCTGGGCGCAGCCTGCCATCCGGCGCAGGTGGTCAGCCTGCTGATCAGCGATGTGCCGGGTGATTCGCCGGCCATCATCGCCAGCGGCCCGACAGTGCCAGACCCCAGCACCTGCGCCGATGCGCTGGCAATCCTGGAGCGCTATGCGATTGCGGTACCTGAGCCGGTGCGCGAGGCGCTGCACAGCGGCTTGCTGGAAACCCCCAAGCCCGGCGACCCGCGCTTTGCCGGCCACCAGGTGCAGCTGATTGCCACCCCGCAGCAGTCCTTGCAAGCAGCAGCCGCTGCCGCGCGTGACGCGGGCATTGCCTGCCATGTGCTGAGCGACGAGATCGAAGGCGAATCCCGCGAGGTGGCCAAAGTGCATGCTGCGCTGGCGCGGGCTGTGGCGCTGCATGGCCAGCCCTTTGCCCGGCCCTGCGTGATTCTGTCAGGCGGTGAGACCACGGTGACGGTGCGCCAACCAGCCGAAGGTGCTGCGCGTGGCCGGGGCGGCCGTGCCGGCGAGTTCTGCCTGGGCCTGGCCCAGGCACTGCAGGCCGTGCCTGGCGTATGGGCGCTGGCCGCTGATACCGATGGCATTGATGGCGTGGAAGACAATGCAGGCGCCGTGGTGACCCCCGACACCCTGGCCCGCGCCGCCGCCTTGCAGCAAAAGCCCTCTGCCTACCAGGACCGCAATGACAACTATGGCTTTTTTGGCCCACTGGGCGATCTGGTGGTGACCGGCCCCACGCACACCAATGTGAACGATTTTCGCGCACTGCTGATTCTGCAGCCGCTGGAAACCGCCATGAAAAAAGCGGCCAGCTAACGCCGACCGCTTGGTCGTGGTTTACCTGGCTCAGCGGCTGCCAAAACGCCCACGGCAACCGCGCGTGACCCAGATGCGGCGCGCGCGGTCGTCATAACCCCAGGTATAGCCTTCGCGGCAGCTGTCGCTGGACAACTGCTCCAGCAGCACCGGACGGCCCCAGCGCGCATTCCAGTCGCAGCTGTTGTCGCGGCGGTCGTCGCTGCTGCAGGTCAGCTCCCGGCCCTGGCCATATCCAGGATTGGGCCGGCCGCCGCCGTAGCCGCCACCGTAACCGCTGCTGATGGCAAAATCGGCGCGGCAGCCGCGGCTGACCCAGACCATATCGCTGCGTTGGCCCCAGCTGCGGCCCTCGTCGCAGCGAGCGTCGGAGAGCTGGCGGGCAACCTCGACCCTGGCGCCACGCGGAATGGCGCATTCGCGCATGCGCCCGTCGTTGCTCTCGCAGCGCACCAGCTGGTTACTGCCACCGCCACCACCCCAGCCACCGCCGCCGCCTCGGCTATCGGCAAAACGGGCCCGGCAACCATCGGTCACCCAGACCACGCCGCCACCGCGGTGGCCCCAGCTGCGGCCTTCGACGCAAGAGGCGCTCGACAAGGTCTCGCTCACCACCGGATCGCGAAACGGCGTGCGGCATTCGCGCGTGCGCCCGTCCTGGCTCTCGCAGGTCACCTCGCCGTCGCGCCCATACTGCGCCTGTGCGGTGGGGGCGATGGCCGCCAAAGCCAGTGCCAGTGCGCCCAGTGCAGCGCCGCTCCATGTGGTGTTTTGCATTGCTCTGTCCTCATTGTTGTCTTCGATGGGGGCCAAGGTTAACCCGAAATGGCTGCCGGTCATGTAAGCGAAGTCAGCAAAAAGGCGAGCCGCAGCTCGCCCGGGTCATGGCCGGTTGCCACCTAACGATGCTCAGGGCATCACGGGCGGAATATAGGCCAGGGTCTGCCCCAGGAACCACAGCAGGAACAGCACCACCGGGATGTGCACCAGCAGCTGCACAAAGGTAAAGCCGATCAGGTCGCGCGCCTTGAGGCCCAGCACGCCCAACAGCGGCAGCATGTAGAAGGGGTTGATCAGATTGGGCAGTGCCTCGGCGGCGTTGTAGATCTGCACGGCCCAGCCCAGGTGGTACTGCAGGTCGTTGGCCACCTGCATCACATACGGCGCCTCGATGATCCACTTGCCGCCGCCCGACGGAATGAAAAAGCCCAGAATGGCCGAGTACACGCCCATCAGCAGCGCATAGGTGTCATGCGTGGCGATCTGGGTGAAGAAGGTCGAGATGTAGTGCGCAATGGTGTGGCCATCGACGCCCTTGACCTCTGTCATGATCGCAGCAATCGAGCCATACAGCGGGAACTGGATCAGCACACCGGTGGTGGTGGGCACGGCGCGCGCGACCGCATCCAAAAAGCTGCGCGGGCGCCAGTGCAGCAGCGCGCCCACCATCAGAAAAATCAGGTTGTAGGTGTTGAGGCCCGAGATCGCCTGGATCGCCGGCTTGCTGGAGAACTCTTCGACCATCCAGCCGACTGCCAGCAGCACCAGAAAAATGATCAGCAGCGGGCTGTGCTCCAGCCATTCACCGGGCCGCGTGGGCTTGGTCACCGGCTGCGCCTCGGCGCTGATGTCCACCTGGCAGGCGGCAGCATCCTTGGCGTTGGCAGCGCCCGGGGCCGTCACATAGGCAATCACCAGCGAGATCAGCACCAGGGCCAGCAGCATCACGCCCGATTGCCACAGGAAAATCGTCTCGGTAAACGGGATCACACCAGTAATCGCCAGGATCGACGGCGGCAGGCTGGCCGGGTTGGCCTGCAGCTGCGCGGCCGACGAGGAAATGCCCAGCGCCCAGACGGCACCCAGGCCCAGGTAGGCCGCAGCGCCGGCGGCCCGGTAGTCCATTTTCAGGTCGGTGCGGCGGGCCAGCGCCTTGACCAGCAGGCCGCCAAACACCAGGCTCAAGCCCCAGTTGAGGAGCGAGGCCACCATCGAGATCAGCGCCACCCAGGCCACCGCACTGCGGCCATTGCCAGGCACCTTGGCCAGCGCTTCAATCAGGCGCGACGCGGGCTTGGAGCTGGCCACCACATAGCCGCCAATCACCACAAAGGCCATTTGCATCGTGAACGGGATCAGGCTCCAAAAGCCCTTGCCAAAAGCCTTGCTCGTCTCTTGCACCGGCACACCAATGGCCAGGGCCGCTGCCACCACAATCGCAATCCCCACGACCGCAAACACCCAGGAATCGGGAAACCACTTCTCGGCCCAGGCCGCACACCGCATCGCAAACCGCGCCGAGCGGCTCTCTTCCAATTGCACCGACATAGTCACCTTTCTGTCTCGCGTTAATTTCAAAGCGCGGCGATCTTCTCATGCAGACAGGTCAATTTCGTTAAGTGCGACTACGTACCGCCATGCGAAATGGTCAGAGTGGCGAAGTGCTGGCTGCTGTGCGTACGCAAAAAAGCCCCCTGCATTGCAGGAGGCTCGTTGGGGGATGCGAAGCGGCTTAAGGGGCTATCAGACCCGCTCGGCCACCCAGGCCTGAACGCCCGCCAGCGCTTGCGCCAGGCCCGCTGGGTTGGTGCCGCCAGCCATCGCCATGTCGGGCTTGCCGCCGCCCTTGCCGCCCACTTGCTGGGCGACAAAGTTCACCAGTTCACCGGCCTTGACCTTGCCAATACTGTCCTTGGTCACGCCTGCGGCCAGCTGTACCTTGTCGCCGTCGATAGCCGCCAACACGATGGCAGCGGTGCCCAGCTTGTCCTTGAGCTTGTCCATGGTGTCGCGCAGCGCTTTCGCATCGGCGCCATCCAGGGTGGCAGCCAGCACCTTGATGCCCTTGACGTCCACGGCCTGGCCGACCAGCTCATCGCCCTGGCTCGACGCCAGCTTGCCCTTGAGCTGGGCCAGTTCCTTCTCCAGCGCCTTGATCTGGTCGAGCGCACCACCGATGCGGTGGTTCAGCTCAGCCACTGGGGCCTTCAAGGTGGCAGCGGCTTCGTCCACGGTCGATTCGAGCGACTGCAGGTAGGCCAGCACGTTCTCGCCGGTCACCGCTTCGATACGGCGCACGCCAGCGGCCACGCCGCCTTCGGCGACGACCTTGAACAGGCCAATGTCACCGGTGCGCTGCACATGGGTGCCGCCGCAGAGTTCCCGGCTCGATCCAATGTCCAGCACGCGCACGGTCTCGCCGTACTTTTCACCAAACAGCATCATCGCGCCGGTCTTTTGTGCGCTCTCGATGTCCATCACGCGCGCGCCGGTTTCGGTGTTCGCCAGGATCTCGGCATTCACGCGCTTTTCGATCTCGCGCTTTTGCGCATCGGTCACCGGGCTGTTGTGGGCAAAGTCAAAGCGGGTGCGTTCCGCATTGACCAGGCTGCCCTTTTGCTGCACATGGTCGCCCAGCACTTCACGCAGCGCCTTGTGCATGATGTGGGTGACCGAGTGGTTACGCATGGTGGCGGCGCGCAAGGCGGTATCGACCTCGGCTTGCACTGCATCGCCCACCTTGAGGCTGCCCGCAGCGAGCTGGCCGTGGTGGCCAAACACATCGGCCTTGATCTTCAAGGTGTCTTCCACGACAAAGCGGTTGGCACCGGCCGAAATCACGCCCTGGTCGCCCACCTGGCCACCCGACTCGGCGTAGAACGGGGTGGTGTCCAGCACGACCACGGCCGTCTGGCCAGCGTTGATCGCGTTGACGCTGCTGCCATCGACATACAACGCCACGACCTTGGCGGCCTCGCTCAGCTGCGTGTAACCGGTGAAGGCATTGGCCGCGCCGGTGTATTCCAGTGCGCGGTCCATCTTGAACTTGCCGGCCGCGCGGGCCTGGCTCTTTTGCTGCTCCATCGCGGCATGGAAGCCCGCCTCATCCACGCTCAGGCCGCGTTCGCGCGCCACGTCGTTGGACAGGTCCAGCGGAAAGCCGTAGGTGTCGTGCAGCTTGAAGGCCACATCACCGGGCAGCACCTTGGCGCCACCGGCCAGCGCACTGTCCAGGATGTCCATGCCATGGGCCAGGGTCTCGAAGAAGCGCTCTTCCTCGACCTTGAGCACCTCGGTGATGCGCGCTTCCTGCTCGCGAATCTTGGGGTAGGCATCGCCCATCACGGCGACCAGGTCCTTGACCAGCTTGTGGAAGAAGGGGGTCTTCTGGCCCAGCTTGTAGCCGTGGCGGATGGCGCGGCGGATGATGCGGCGCTGCACATAGCCGCGGCCTTCGTTCGACGGGATCACGCCATCGGCCACCAGGAAGGCGGTCGCGCGGATGTGGTCGGCGATGACCTTGAGCGATGGGGTTTCCAGATCGTCGATATGGGTCTCGCGTGCAGCGGCCTTGATCAGCGCCTGGAACAGGTCGATCTCGTAGTTGCTGTGCACATGCTGCAAGATGGCAGCCAGGCGTTCCAGGCCCATGCCGGTATCGACGCAGGGGGCTGGCAGCGGCTTGACCGAGCCGTCTTCGGCCATGTCGAACTGCATGAACACGTTGTTCCAGATCTCGATGAAACGGTCACCGTCTTCATCGGGCGAGCCTGGAGGGCCGCCGGCAATATGCGGGCCGTGGTCGTAGAAGATTTCAGAGCAAGGGCCGCAAGGGCCGGTGTCGGCCATCATCCAGAAGTTGTCGCTCTTGTAGCGGCCGCCCTTGTTGTCGCCAATGCGGATCACGCGCTCTGGGGGCAGGCCGATCTCCTTGGTCCAGATGTCGTAGGCCTCGTCGTCTTCTTCATAGACGGTGGCCAGCAGCTTCTCGGCCGGCAGCTTGTAGACCTCGGTCAGCAGCTCCCAGGCCCACTTGAGCGATTCGCGCTTGAAGTAGTCGCCAAAGGACCAGTTGCCCAGCATCTCGAAGAAGGTGTGGTGGCGCGCGGTATAGCCCACGTTTTCCAGGTCGTTGTGCTTGCCACCGGCACGCAGGCAGGTCTGCACGCTCGTTGCCCGGGTGTAGGGGCGCTTGTCCGTGCCCAGAAACACATCCTTGAACTGCACCATGCCGGAGTTGGTGAACATCAGCGTCGGATCGTTGCCCGGCACCAGCGGGCTGGACGGAACAATGGTGTGCCCCTTGGACGCGAAAAAGTCCAAGAAGGTCTTGCGGATCTCAGCGACGGAAAAAGTGGGTGTACTCATGGTGTGATGCAGTGGAGGCGCCTGCCCACTTCCCCTGAAGCGGTGCGGGCGCGAATCTTCCATTATAGGGTTTGGTCGCAACCGCAGCACCAGGGCAGCCTGTGCAAGGGCCCCTGGCGCGTGATGCGTAGTCTTCCAGCGGTTTACTGGGGCACGGGCAGTGGCGCCGCCTTGCGCTTGCCTTCCTGCTCCTTCATGCGCTTTTCATGGGCTTCGAGCTTGCGCTGCGCAGCCTCTTGCTTAGCATCGTATTCCTCTTGGGCCTCGCTGATGCTGTCCGCCCGGTCTTCGTTGTGGCGCTGCAGCGTGCGCTGCTTGCTGTCCACCTTGCCAGCCTGGCTGGTGGCACGGCGGGCGGCATCCTGCTCGCGGCGCTGCTGCTGCTCGGCAATGCTCTCGGCATTGCGCTTGGGCGCATGGCTGCTGCGCTGGGCCGCCTGCTCGTCGTGCTCTTTCTGGCGCTGCTCCAGATCGGACTGGTTCAGGGCACCTCCATCCAGTGTGGGGTGCTTGCGCTCAAAATCGCTTTGCTTGTTGGCGCGGGCATCGCGCTGGTTGGCGGTTTTCTCGTCACGCTCTTGCGCATTGATGGCCAGCTCACGCTGGCGCAGCGCGCGCTCCTCGGTGTTGTACTGGCGGCGCACCTTCTGCAGGCAGTCGGTCACCGCAAAGTGCTGGTAGCAGATCTTCTCGTTGTTGGCCAGGCGCGCTTCGCTGTCCTTGCGCTCCAGCGTAATCTGGGCACGCGCCTGCGTACGCTCCTGCGCATTCGAGGTTTTGCCAGAAGCAGCATGGGCCAGGCTGCTGGCGGCCAGCAGCACCAGCACGGTGACGGTGTTCAAACGAGGCATAGGGGCCCTCTCTTCTCAGGTCAGCGCGGTATCGACCACGCGTCGCTCCAGCGACAAATACTCCTGCGACTGCATCTCGTTGAGGCGCGAGACGGTGCGCGGAAACTCATGGGACAGCGGCCCTTCGGTGTAGAGCTGCTCGGGCGGCACGGCGGCCGACATGATGAGCTTGACCCGGCGGTCATAGAGCACATCGACCAGCCAGGTAAAGCGGCGTGCGGGCGAGGCCATGTTGACGAACATCTGCGGCACATTGGACAGCAGCACGGTGTGGAACTGGGTAGCCAGCTCCAGGTAGTCATTTTGCGAGCGCGGGTTGACGCACAGCTCATGGAAATCGAACCAGATCACGCCCCCTGCGCGGCGGCGCGGCTTGAGCTCGCGCGACTCGATCTTGAAGACTGGTTTTTCGTCAGGCACCTCGGCCAACTGGCCAAAGGTCTGCTCCATCGCTGCATCGGCCTCCGGGCCCAGCGGGCAATGGTAGAGCTGGGCCAGCTCCAGCGCACGGCGGCGGTAGTCGGTGCCGTTGTCAACATTGATCACATCCATGCGCGCGTTGAGCAGGTCGATGGCCGGCAGAATGCGGTCGCGGTGCAGGCCATCGGGGTAGAGGCCATCGGGCGTGAAGTTGGAGGTGGTGACAAAGCCCACGCCGTTGTTGAACAAGGCCAGCAGCAAGCGGTAGAGGATCATCGCATCGGTGATGTCCGCCACATGGAACTCGTCAAAGCAGATCAGCTTGTACTTCTTGGCGATCTTGGCGCCCAGCACATCGAGCGGGTCCTGCGTGCCCTTGAGCAGGGTCAGCTCGCGCTGCACCTCGCGCATGAACTCATGGAAATGCAAACGCACCTTGCGGCGCAGCGGCACGGCGTTGAAGAAGCAATCCATGATGAAGCTCTTGCCGCGCCCCACCCCGCCATACATGTACACCCCGCGCGGAATGTCGGGGTGGTTGATGAGCTTCTTGATCGGGTTGGAGCGCTTGTTCTTGTACTTCTCCCACTCGTCGGCACAGCGCTGCAAGGCGTCCACCGCACGCATCTGTGCAGGATCGCTTTGAAAACCCTTGGCCTTGAGTTCGGCCTCGTATGCATCTCTTACCGCTGTACCCATGGATGTCTCAATCTCTTGTTGCTATAAATGACATAGCCTCTGGCGCAGAGCCGATCTGCACCAGAGGCTATTTTCGCCTAAAACCTCAGAATCAGAAGTTCAAGGTGCGCTTGTCCACGGCCAGGGCCGCTTCCTTGGTCGCTTCCGACAGCGATGGGTGGGCGTGGCAGATACGGGCGATGTCTTCGCTCGATGCCTTGAACTCCATCGCCACCACGGCTTCGGAAATCAGCTCCGAGACCATCGGGCCGACCATGTGCACGCCCAGGATTTCATCGGTCGTGGCATCGGCCAGGAACTTGACCATACCGGTGGTATCGCCCAGCGCACGTGCGCGGCCATTGGCCAGGAACGGGAAGGTGCCGGCCTTGTAAGCGACGCCGTCGGCCTTGAGCTGCTGCTCGGTGCGGCCCACCCATGCGATTTCGGGGCTGGTGTAGATCACCCAAGGGATGGTCGCAAAGTTCACATGGCCGTGCTGGCCGGCAATGCGCTCGGCCACGGCAACGCCCTCTTCCTCGGCCTTGTGGGCCAGCATCGGGCCGCGCACCACGTCACCCACGGCCCAGACGCCAGGCAGGTTGGTCTTGCAGTTCTCGTCCACCACGATGGCACCACGCTCGTCCAGGGCCAGGCCCACGGCTTCGGGGTTCAGGCCGATGGTGTTGGCCACGCGGCCGATGGACACGATCAGGCGGTCCACGTCAAGCTGCTGGGCTTCACCCTTGGCATTGGTGTAGCTGATCTGCACGCCCTTCTTGTCGGCCTTGATGTCGCCAACCTTCACGCCTAGCTCGATCTTGAGACCTTGCTTGTCAAAGGACTTCTTGGCTTCCTTGGCGATTTGCTCGTCGATGGCGGGCAGGAACTTGTCCATGCCTTCGAGCACCGTCACTTCGGTGCCCAGACGGCGCCAGACCGAGCCCATTTCCAGGCCGATCACGCCAGCACCGATCAACGCCAGCTTCTTGGGCGCAGCGCCCAGGCGCAGTGCGCCGTCGTTCGACAGAATCTTGTCTTCGTCGAAAGGCACGCCAGGCAGCGCGCGGGCATTGGAGCCGGTGGCCACAATGATCTGCTTGCCGGTGATGGATTCTTCGTCCTTGCCCGCGACCTTAATTTCGTAACCGCCATCAGCGGCCTTCACGAAGGAGCCACGGCCGTGGAAGAAGGTGACCTTGTTCTTCTTGAACAGGTACTGGATGCCGTCGTTGTTTTGCTTGACGACGGTGTCCTTGCGGGCAATCATCTTGGCCACATCCATCGTGACCTTGCCAGTCGAGATGCCGTGGTCTGCAAAGTGCAGGTTGGCATGCTCGAAATGCTCGGACGACTGCAGCAGGGCCTTCGAGGGAATGCAGCCCACGTTGGTGCAGGTGCCGCCCAGAGCCGGGCCGCCAGCGGCGTTCTTCCACTCGTCGATACAGGCCACTTGCATGCCCAACTGGGCTGCACGGATGGCCGCTACGTAGCCGCCGGGGCCGCCGCCGATCACGACGACATCAAATTGCTTGCTCATGATTAATCCAATGGTGTTAGTTCAAAACTGCCCTGGTGCAATGCCACACCGAAGAGGCCCGTTTTGGTGGTCAGTTGCTCGTCGTTTTGACGACCAAACGACAAGGTGGTGCCGGGATGGGTGCGGCAGACGAACATGAAGGAGCCGGACTCCAGGCATGCAATCTTGCCGCCAGCGCGCATCACCGCCCAGCCCATCTCTTCATAGCCCTGGGCCTTGAAGGGGATGAGCGGCAGCGGCGCGCCGGGCTCGCCGACAAACGAAATGGCCCATTGCGGGCCATTGCCGTCCGCCTTCGCGCCGGGCACCTCCTTGGCGGAGGTGACCGGGCGGATGCGAACCTGTGATGGGGCAGGCAGACCCCGGCGCGCAGCCTGGGTGCCTGCTGCCCACTGGAAGCGGTAGTCACCGCTCCAGCTTTGCGTGGCGACATCCTGCGCTGCAGGACGGGACAACGTCCCGCAGGCGCCCAGCACAAGTGCGGACGCTGCAGCCACCAGAACGCGTAGCATCACTGCCCGGCGACCCGATTACAGGTCGAACAGCAGACGCGATGGATCTTCCAGCGCATCCTTCATCGCCACCAGACCCAGCACGGCTTCGCGGCCGTCGATGATGCGGTGGTCGTAGGACATCGCGAAGTAGTTCATCGGACGCACCACCACTTGGCCGTTTTCGACCACAGCGCGGTCCTTGGTCGCGTGCACGCCCAGGATAGCCGATTGGGGCGGGTTGATGATCGGGGTCGACATCATCGAGCCGAAGGTGCCACCGTTGGAGATGGAGAACGTGCCGCCGGTCATGTCTTCGATGCCCAGCTTGCCGTCAGCAGCCTTCTTGCCGAATTCGGCGATCTTCTTTTCGATGTCGGCAAAGCTCATCTGGTCTGCATTGCGCAGGATGGGCACCACCAGACCGCGTGGCGAGCCCACGGCGATACCGATGTCGAAGTAGCCGTGGTAGATGATGTCGGTGCCATCGACCGACGCGTTCAGCACGGGGTACTTCTTGAGTGCATGCACGGCCGCCTTCACGAAGAAGGACATGAAGCCGAGCTTGACGCCGTGTTCCTTGGTGAAGTCGTCCTGGAACTTCTTGCGCAGCGCCATCACGGGCGCCATGTTCACTTCGTTGAACGTGGTCAGGATCGCGTTGGTCGACTGCGACTGCAGCAGACGCTCGGCGATACGGGCACGCAGACGGCTCATCGGCACGCGCTGCTCTGGACGCTCGCCCAGGTCTTGGGCAGCGGCGGGCGACGCCACCTGGGGCAGCGACTTGGTCGGTGCGCCGGTGGGGATCACGGCGGCGGTGGACTTGACGCCACCGGCCACAGCGGCCAGCACATCACCCTTGGTGACGCGGCCGTCCTTGCCCGAGCCGGCCACAGCGCCGACTGCCAGGTTGTTGTCCGCCAGCAGCTTGGCTGCAGCTGGCATCGCCACATCGCCCTTGTTGCCACCGGCAGCTGCAGGCGCAGCAGCGGGGGCGGGAGCGGCAGCAGCTGGCGCAGGTGCTGCGGCAGCGGGGGCTGCAGCGGCGCCGGCCACGGCTTCGGTATCGATCTTGGCGATCAGCTGGTCAGCGATAACGGTCGCGCCGTCGCCTTGCACGATCTCGGTCAGCACACCAGCGGCAGGCGCTGGCACTTCGAGCACGACCTTGTCGGTTTCGATCTCGATCAGGATTTCGTCGACAGCAACAGCTTCACCGGCCTTCTTCTTCCAGGTGAGCATGGTGGCTTCAGCGACCGACTCGGACAGCTGGGGGACTTTGACTTCTACGATTGCCATAACAATTCTTTCTGTATTCGTTAAATGCTGAGGTCGTGCTTACTTGGTCAGCACAAAGCCCTTGAGCTTGCCGAATGCGCCTTCGACCAGCGCCTTTTGCTGCTCTTGGTGCAGGTGCGAATAGCCCACGGCAGGCGATGCCGAGGCGGCACGGCCGGAGTAGCCCAGCTTTTGGCCGTCGAGCATGTTCTCGTGGATGTAGTGCTGCACGAAGAACCATGCACCCTGGTTTTGCGGCTCGTCCTGGCACCACACCACTTCCTTGGCGGCGCTGTACTTCTTGAGTTCAGCGGCAAAAGCCTTGTGGGGGAACGGATAGAGCTGCTCGATACGGATGATGGCCACATCGGTGCTGCCTTCCTCGGTGCGCTTCTTGACCAGGTCGTAGTAGACCTTGCCCGAGCAGGCGATCACGCGCTTGACCTTGTCGGCCTTGGCAACGATGGCCTCATCGCGCTCACCGATCACGGTCTGGAAGCCACCAGAGGTGAATTCCGACACGGGCGAGGTTGCATCCTTGTTACGCAGCAGCGACTTGGGCGTCATGATGATCAGCGGCTTGCGCAGCGGACGCACCATCTGGCGACGCAGCAAGTGGAAGATCTGCGCAGCCGTGGTCGGCTGGGTCACTTGCATGTTCTGGTCCGCCGACAGCTGCATGAAGCGCTCCAGGCGTGCCGAGCTGTGCTCGGGGCCCTGGCCTTCGTAGCCGTGTGGCAGCATCAAGGTCAGACCGTTGATACGGCCCCACTTGACTTCACCGGAGGCGATGAACTGGTCGATCACCACTTGCGCGCCGTTGGCGAAGTCGCCGAACTGCGCTTCCCAGATCACCAGGGTGTTGGGATCGTTGGAGGCGTAGCCATATTCGAAGCCCAGCACGGCCTCTTCGGACAGGATGGAGTCGATCACGGTGAACGGCGCCTGGTTGTCAGCGACGTTCTGCAGAGGGATGTAGGTGCCCTCATCCCACTTCTCACGCTTTTGGTCGTGCACGACCGAGTGGCGGTGGGTAAAGGTGCCGCGGCCGCTGTCTTCGCCCGACAGGCGGATGGGGTAGCCCGAGGCCACCAGCGAGGCGTAGGCCATGGTCTCACCCATGCCCCAGTCCACGTTGATGTCACCACGGCCCATCGCTGCGCGGTCGTCATAGACCTTCTTGACCAGCTGGTGCGGGTTCACCGACTCCGGCAGGATCGTGACGCGTTCGGCCAGACGCTTCCACTCGGCCACGGGAATGGCGGTGTCGGCGCTGTCGGTCCACTTCTGCTTGAGGAAGGGGCTCCAATCCACCGCGTACTGGCTCTTGAAGTTGGTCAGCACCGGGTCGACCGTGTGCTTGCCCGCATCCATGGCCGCGCGGTAGGCCTTGACCATGTCGTCGCCCAGCGTCTCGCCCAGGCCTTGCGTGGCCAGCTTGTCGGCGTACAGCTTGCGCGTGCCGGGGTGCTGGGCAATCTTCTTGTACATCAGCGGCTGGGTCAGTGCAGGCGTGTCCTGCTCGTTGTGACCGAGCTTGCGGTAGCAGATGATGTCCACCACGATGTCCTTGGAGAATTCCATACGGAAGTCCAAAGCCATCTGCATGGCCAGTGCCACCGCTTCGGGATCGTCACCGTTGACGTGCAGCACGGGCGAATCGATCATCTTGACGATGTCCGTGCAATACGTGGTCGAGCGCAGATCGCGAGGATCGGAGGTCGTGAAACCAATCTGGTTGTTGATGATGATGTGCACCGTGCCGCCCGTGGTGTAGCCACGGGTTTCGGACAGCGCCAGCGTTTCCTGGTTCACTCCCTGGCCGGCAAAGGCCGCGTCACCGTGCACCAGCACCGGCAGCACTTGCTTGCCCTGCGGGTCGTTGCGGCGGTCCATGCGCGAGCGCACCGAGCCTTCAACCACGGGGTTGACGATTTCCAGGTGCGAGGGATTGAAGGCCAGCGACAGGTGCACCGGGCCGCCAGTGGTCGACACATCGGAGCTAAAGCCCTGGTGGTACTTCACGTCACCGGCGGTCAGCTCTTCAGGGGCGGTGTGGTCGAACTCGGCAAACAGGTCCTTGGGCATCTTGCCGAGGGTGTTGACCAGCACGTTCAGACGGCCACGGTGGGCCATGCCGATCACGATTTCCTGCACGCCGGTCACGCCAGCGGCATTGATCAGCTGGTCCATCGCGACGATAAAGGACTCGCCGCCTTCGAGCGAGAAGCGCTTCTGACCCACATACTTGGTGTGCAGGAAACGCTCCAGGCCTTCGGCCGCGGTCAGACGGTCAAGAATGCGCTTTTTCTGGTCGGCGTTGAAGGCGGGCTTGCTGCGAATGCTCTCGAGCTTTTGCTGCCACCAACGCTTCTGGTTTTGCTCGGCGGTGTACATGTACTCCGCGCCCAACGTGCCGCAATAGGTCTCGCGCAGTGCATTGAGCAGCTCGCGCAAGGTCATCGATTCCTTGCCGAAGAACGTGTTGCTGATGTTGAACACGGTTTCCTGGTCCGCATCGGTAAAGCCGTAGAAGGCTGGATCGAGCTCAGGAATTTCGGGGCGTTCTTGGCGCTTCAGCGGGTCCAGATCGGCCCAGCGTGCGCCCACATTGCGGTAAGCGGCAATCAGCTGCTGCACGGCAGTGCGCTTGCGGCCCAGTTCCGAATCAGCACCAGACGCTACCACCACCTTGGTCACGCCTTGTTTGGCGCGCTCGGCAAAGGCGTTGACGACGGGAAGATGAGGGACGTCCTTGGCGTTGCTGCCGTCCAATGCGGGGACGTTTTGCAGTGCATCAAAGTAAGCGCGCCAGGTGTCTGGTACGCTGCCTGGGTTATCCAGATAGTTCTCATACATCTCTTCGACATACGGGGCATTGCCGCCGAAGAGATAGGTGTTGCCTTGGTAGGCTTGATACACAGAATTCGTATCGCTCATTTTCTCCGCTGACCTCCGCTTTCCTCTGGAAAGCATTAGCTGGTGCATATAAACAACCTTCCGCGACACGGCTGAACCGATTGGCGGATGCGACTGTGGCTGGGAAGGGCCGAACAACGGGTATTGTGCCACTTCCGCCTGGGCTTGTCCTTCGATGGCCTTGGCCCCAGCAGATGGGTGCCCGAAATAGCGTAGGTTTATGCCGGAAGCAGATACATTTGCGCTATCCATTCACACCGATGCGCTTGATGTTCAACAACCACTCTCTTCACGACAAAGCATTCATCTTGCTGCTAATAGGCGTCACCATTGCCTTTTTTGCCGTGCTTTTCCCCTTTCAGGGGGCCGTTTTCTGGGCCGTGATCCTCGCTGTTGTGTTTACGCCTCTACACAAAAAAATCCTGGTCCGCCTCCCCAAATACCCGACTATTGCGGCCCTGATTACGCTGGTGCTGTGCCTGGTGCTGGTGATCCTGCCGCTGATCCTGCTGTCGATCTCGCTGGCCAAGGAGGCGGCCACCATCTACGAGAGCGTGCACTCTGGCGAGATGAATTTCGGCCAGTACTTCCAGCAGATCTACAACGCCATGCCCCAGTGGGTGCTGGACCTGCTGACCCGCTTCAACCTGAACGACCCCAAGGTGATCCAGGAGAAGATCTCCGGCATCTCGGTGCAGGCGAGCCAGTATGTGGCGACCAAGGTGCTGACCATCGGCCAGAACACCATGGGCTTTTTGGTGAGCTTTTGCATCATGCTCTACCTGCTGTTCTTCTTCCTGCGCGACGGCAAGACCTTGATCCGCAAGATCCTGGCCGCCACGCCGCTCGATGACGCGCACAAGAAAAAGCTGGGCGCCAAGTTCATCACCGTGGTGCGCGCCACGGTCAAGGGCAACCTGGCCGTGGCTGCCACCCAGGGCGCGCTGGGCGGCATCATCTTCTGGATTCTGGGCATCGAGGCCTCGCTGCTGTGGGGCGTGGTGATGGCCTTTTTGTCGCTGTTGCCGGCCGTGGGTGCAGCCATTGTCTGGGCGCCAGTTGCTATTTATTACATTGCCACCGGCTCCACCACCGAAGGCATTGTGCTGGCCGCCTATGGCGCCGCCATCATGGGCATGGTCGACAACGTGCTGCGCCCGCTCCTGGTGGGCAAGGACACCAAGATGCCCGACTACCTGATCCTCATCTCCACCCTGGGCGGGCTGTCGCTGTTCGGGCTTACCGGCTTTGTCATCGGGCCACTGATTGCCGCGCTGTTCATCGCGGTCTGGGATCTTTTTGCACCCCAGGCCCACATCAGCGACACCACAGAGGTAGACAATAGCGCCAAGTAACTTCTTCTTTTGGCGGGCGCGTGGCGCCTGCCCCTTCTTTGCTGCCCTGCCCCATGCCCGCTCGCGATTTTGAATCCCGCAAACAGGAATTCCTGGATTTCTACGCCGCCCAGTTGCCCACCCTCAAGGCTGCGGCGGCCTCGTTCAATGCGCTGATCCACGCCATCTTGAGCAACCTCGAGGGCGTCAACATCGCCAAGTTCGAGTGCCGGGTGAAGACCGCTGACGAATGCGTGCGCAAGTTCAAGCGCAAGTACCGAAACTTTGTCGAGGACCAGTCCGAGGACTATGCCATCGAGGACTACATCACCGACCTGATCGGCGTGCGCGTGGTCTGCCTCTATGAGGACGAGCCACCGGCCATCATGTCCCGGGTGCGCGAATATTTCGATGTGATCGAGATCACCGACAAGACCTCACCGATGGAAGACTCGGAGTCCGAGTTTGGCTACAAGGGCATCCATATGGACCTGCGGCTCAACCAGCAGCAGGCACAGCTGACCGAGCACCAGGCCTATGCCGACCAGGCCTTCGAGCTGCAGATCCGCACCATCATCCAGGACTCCTGGAGCGAGCTGGACCACAAGATCAAGTACAAGAAGTCCATCCCGACCAACCTCAAACGCCGCATCAACATTCTGTCGGCGCTGTTTGAACTGGCCGACCGCGAGTTCTTGCAGATCCGCAATGAGACCAGCCAGGCGCTGGCGCTCTCGCGCGCCGAGGACGAGGTCGACGGCCCCCTGGGCGATGGCCTGGGCGACCACAACGAGCCGCTCGATGCCTTCAGCTTTGTCGCCTTTGGCCACAAGCACTTCCCCGGCTATGAGTTTGACCCGCAGAAGGTGGAGTTCTTCCTGGACGAGTTGCTGCATGACTTTGCCGTGCGCCACGCCGGCTGGCTGTTTGCCGTGGTGCAAAAGCATGTCACCACCGTGCGCCACTACAAGGCCGATTTCCAGCACCGCTACCCGTCCAGCAGCTTCAACCCCTTCACGGTGATGCGCCACTGCCTCTACCTGGAGGACAAGCAGCGCTTTCGCAAAACGCTGCGCAACTCCGCGCGTGAGGCCTTTGAGGAATGGTTGCAGCGCCAGCCCGCCAACAGCACCAGCGAAGACTGAGCGGCCAGAGCGTCCTGCCCTGATCTACAGGCCCTGTCTACCCAGGGCAAGCCCGGGCATGGGGCCAGAGCAATAGCCTAGCAAGACCCTCAGTCATTAGTTAAAATCAATCTTTGTAACTACGCCCATCCGAGTGGCTGCATTGCAGCGGCCATGCGGGTGGCAGGCCGGTGTAGCACACAGTGGGCAGCGGCGCAGAACCCAGCGCCAGCACCCTCCCCGTGTTTACGAGCATGGCTGGCCATGCTTTCTGACGCGCGCTGCTGCTATATTGCGATGCAACAATCACGGAGTTTTGATGCTGTACCAACTGTATGAAACCCAGCGGGCCCTGATGGAGCCCTTTGCAGAATACGCCCACGCCACCTCGAAGATGCTGAGCAATCCGCTGTGGCCGATCAGCCAGACGAACACCGCCCAGCGCGCCTCGGCGGGCTTTGATCTGTTCTACCGGCTGGGCAAGGACTATGAAAAGCCCGCCTTTGGCATCACCACCATCGAGGCCAACGGCCATGAGATCGCGATCCACGAGCGCGTGGAGCTGACCAAGCCTTTTTGCGAGCTGCGCCGCTTCAAGCGCTTCTCGGACGACCAGACCAGCCTGGCGGCGATGAAGCAGCAGCCCGTGGTGCTGGTGGTGGCGCCGCTCTCGGGCCACTACGCCACCCTGCTGCGCGAGACGGTGCGCACGATGCTGGCCGACCACAAGGTCTACATCACCGACTGGACCAATGCGCGCCTGGTGCCGCAGACCGAGGGCATCTTCCACCTCGATGACTATGTCAACTATGTGCAGGAGTTCATCCGCCATATCCAGGGCATCTACGGCAACTGCCATGTGGTGAGTGTCTGCCAGCCCACGGTGCCGGTGCTCGCCGCCGTCTCGCTGATGGCCAGCCGCGGCGAGAAGACCCCGCTGTCGATGACCATGATGGGTGGCCCCATCGATGCGCGCAAATCGCCCACCACGGTGAACAACCTGGCCACCACGCACGATCTGCAGTGGTTCGAGTCGAACGTGATCCATCCGGTGCCCGGCAACTTTCCCGGTGCCGGCCGCCTGGTCTACCCCGGCTTTTTGCAGCACATGGGCTTTGTCAGCATGAACCCTGACCGCCATGCGATGAGCCATTACGACTACTTCAAGGACCTGCTCAAGGGCAACGAAGACAGCGCCGAACACCACCGCAAGTTCTACGACGAGTACAACGCCGTGCTCGACATGGATGCGGCCTACTACCTGGAAACCATCAAGACCGTGTTCCAGGACTTTGCGCTGGTCAAGGGCACCTGGGAGGTGCGCTCGCCCGAAGGCAATCTGGAGCTGGTCAAGCCCCAGGACATCCGCCACAGCGCGCTGCTGACGGTCGAGGGCGAGCTTGATGACATCTCTGGCTCGGGCCAGACCCAGGCCGCGCATGACCTGTGCACCGGCCTCAAGGCGGTCGACACCCGGCACTTTGAAGTCAAGGGCGCGGGGCACTACGGCATCTTCAGCGGCAAGCGCTGGCGCACCATGGTCTACCCGATGCTCAAGGACTTCATCCTCGCCAACAACCGCATCGAGGATCGCCCTGCAGGCAGCGTAAAATCGGCCACTTCCAAGCAGAATACTTTGCACACGGTGTGATCGATATCCCCAAAACCAGCGACCAGCCAGCCTCAGCGCTGGCTGTTTTCATTGGCGCCATTGATGCGGCCCTGCCGCAGACCCAATGCACGCGCTGCGGCTACCCCGACTGCCGCCACTATGCCCAGGCCATTGCCCAGGGCGAGGCCGCGATCAACCAATGCCCGCCCGGCGGCCAGGAAGGCGTGGCGCGGCTGGCGGCCATCACCGGCCAGCCTGCGCTGCCGCTGAACCCGGACAACGGCCTCGAAGCCGTGCGCGTTGTCGCCCACATCGATGAGAACTGGTGCATCGGCTGCACCTTGTGCATCAAGGCCTGCCCGACCGATGCCATCCTGGGCGCGAACAAGCGCATGCACACCGTCATTGCCGAGGCCTGCACCGGCTGCGAGCTGTGCCTGCCGGTCTGCCCGGTCGATTGCATTGAACTGGACAACGCCAGCGGCGAGGCCACCGGCTGGGCCGCCTGGAGCCCGGCGCAAGCCGATGAGGCCCGGCTGCGCTACCACAGGCACCAGCAGCGCCTGCACGGCGCCAACCGCACGCAGGTGCCCAGTCCAACTGCCAGCCCAGCGGGCACGCCGCACGCTGCCCCCGCAGCCCTCAGCGCTCAGGCGGCCCAGGCTGCTGCCGTCAGCGCAGCAGCATCGCAAAATACCGCGGCCAGCAAGGCCAACCTGGCCGCGCCGGCCGCTGCCGACAAAAAGGCAATCCTGGCCGCCATTTTGACCAAAGCCAAGCAGCAACAAGGCGGCAACCACTCGTCTTAATGGCTGCGCGGCGCTGGGTAGCCGACAAAGGCCGCCAAGCCCCTACCGGGCATGACAGAACGGCGCAAAAAAACAAGCGCCGCTGCACCATAATGGCTGGCTTATGAACCCCTTGCTCCAGAAACTGCAGCCCTACCCGTTTGAGCGCCTGCGCCAGTTGTTTGCCGGTGTCACGCCGCCCGCAGACCAGTCGCCCATCAGCCTGGGTATCGGTGAGCCCCGCCACCCCACCCCCGCCTTCATCGAGCAGGCGCTCTCGGACAACCTGGCCGGCCTGTCGGTCTATTCGGCCACCGCTGGCACGCCGGCACTGCGCGAAGCCTTTGCTGCATGGCTGTCCACGCGCTACGGCCTGCAGGTGGATGGACACAAGCACACCTTGCCCGTCAATGGCAGCCGCGAGGCACTGTTTGCGTTCACGCAGACGGTGGTCAACAGCAGCAAGCCAGGCCCGGTCGTGCTCTGCCCCAACCCCTTCTACCAAATCTACGAAGGCGCGGCCCTGCTCGCGGGCGCCACGCCCTACTACGTGCCCAGCATCGCCAGCAAGAACTTTGCCGTCGACTGGGCCAGCGTGCCCGAGGACATCTGGCAGCGCACCCAGCTGATCTTTGTCTGCTCGCCGGGCAACCCCACCGGCGCCGTGATGCCGCTTGACGAGTGGAAAAAGCTGTTTGAGCTGTCCGACCGCTATGGCTTTGTCATTGCGTCTGACGAGTGCTATAGCGAAATCTACTTCCGCGACGAGCCACCACTGGGCGGCATGCAGGCAGCAGCGCAACTGGGCCGCAGCGATTTCCGCCGCCTGGTCTCGTTCACCAGCCTGTCCAAGCGCAGCAATGTGCCGGGCCTGCGCAGCGGTTTTGTCGCGGGCGACGCCGAGCTGATCAAGGCCTTCACGCTCTACCGCACCTACCAGGGCGGCGCGATGAGCCCGCCGGTGCAGGCGGCCAGCATTGCGGCCTGGGGTGATGAGCGCCATGTCGAAGACAACCGCGAGCAATACCGCCGCAAGTTTGCCGAAGTCACGCCCGTGCTGTCGGCCGTGATGGACGTGCAGTTGCCCGATGCCAGCTTCTACCTCTGGGCCGGCGTGCCCCCAGAGATGGGCTTGTCCGACACCGAGTTCGCACGCGAACTCTATGCCCAATACAATGTCACGGTTCTGCCAGGCAGCTATCTGGCCCGTGACTTCAACGGCAGCAACCCAGGCGCCGGCCGCATCCGCATGGCCCTGGTGGCCCAGACGGCCGAATGCCTGGAAGCCGCTCAGCGCATTGCCCAATTCATTCAATCCTGGAAAAAAGCCTAAACCATGACGCAACAACTGCAAACCATCATCGAATCCGCCTGGGAAGCCCGCACGACGCTCTCGCCTGCCTCGGCTCCCAAAGAAATCGTCGATGCGGTCGACCATGTGATCAACGCCCTGGACCAGGGCGAGTTGCGTGTGGCCACCCGTGACGGCGTGGGCCAGTGGACCGTGCACCAGTGGATCAAGAAGGCCGTGTTGCTGTCGTTCCGCTTGAAGGACAACGCGCTGGTTCAAGCCGGCGACCTGAACTTCTACGACAAAGTGCCCACCAAGTACGCGGGCATGTCCGAAGCCGATATCGCCGCCACCGGCGTGCGCGTGGTGCCGCCCGCTGTGGCCCGCCGCGGCAGCTATGTGGCCAAGGGCGCCATCCTGATGCCTTCCTACGTGAACATCGGCGCCTATGTGGGCGAAGGCACCATGGTTGACACCTGGGCCACCGTGGGCTCCTGCGCACAAGTGGGCAAGAACGTCCACCTCTCGGGCGGCGTGGGCCTGGGCGGCGTGCTCGAACCGCTGCAAGCCAACCCCACCATCATTGAAGACAACTGCTTCATCGGCGCCCGCTCCGAAATCGTCGAAGGCGTGATCGTCGAAGAGAACTCGGTCATCTCGATGGGCGTGTACATCAGCCAGTCCACGAAGATCTATAACCGCATGACCGGCGAAGTCACTTATGGCCGCGTTCCTTCGGGTTCGGTGGTGGTCAGCGGCTCCATGCCTGCCAAGGACGGCAGCCACAGCCTGTACTGCGCGGTGATCGTCAAGCAAGTGACGCCCGAGACCCGCGCCAAGACCAGCATCAACGACCTGCTGCGCGACTGATCTGCCGCCCAGGGATTCTCTGTATAACCCTCGCCAGGCAACCCATCAGCCCTGCAAGCTTTGCGCTGCAGGGCTTTTTTGTGGCCGTTTGGCTTGCGGTTGGGTTGCAGCGCGGGCGCAACATCGTTTATTGACTGCGTAGCTAAGCCTACAATCTCTGCACAAATTACTGGAGGGAACGGACATGGGAACCATGGAGCGAATCTTGCGCCTGATGGCAGACAACAAGGCCTCGGATGTCTATCTGTCAGCCAATGCGCCTGCGCTGGTCAAGATCCAGGGCGAATGCATCCCCCTCAACAACCAGACCTTGACACCGGATGCGCCGCGTACCCTGCTCGCCGAGATCGTGCCGCCCGAGCGCATCGAAGAGCTGGACGAAACCGGGGAGCTCAACATTGGCGTGCCGCTCGAAGGCGTGGGCCGTTTCCGCGTCAGCGCCATGCACCAGCGCGGCAGCTGCGCCGTGGTCATCCGCTATGTGCCCCAGGACATCCCCAGCCTGGAGCAGCTGGAGCTGCCCGAGATCTTCCAGGACCTCATCATGGCCCGGCGCGGCCTGGTGCTGTTTGTCGGCGCCACCGGCTCGGGCAAGAGCACGTCGCTCGCCGCAATGATCGACCACCGCAACGGCCAGCAAAGCGGCCATATCCTGACGGTGGAAGACCCGATCGAGTACCAATTCTCCAACCGGCGCTCGATCATCAACCAGCGCGAGGTGGGCAGCGACACCGCCTCACTGCAGACCGCGCTGAAGAACGCGCTGCGCCAGGCGCCCGATGTGATCATGATTGGCGAAATCCGCGACCGCGAGACCATGTCGGCGGCCATTGCCTACGCGCAGTCCGGCCACCTGTGCCTGGCCACCTTGCACGGCAACAACAGCTACCACGCGCTCAACCGGATCCTGAGCTTCTACCCGGTCGAGGTGCGCCCCACGATGCTGGGTGACCTGTCATCGGCGCTGCGCGCCGTGGTCTCGCAGCGTCTGGTCAAGACGGTCTCGGGCAAACGCACCGCTGCCATCGAGGTGATGCTCAACACCAAGCTGGTGGGCGAGATGATCGAGCAAGGCAACTTCTCGGCCGTGCGCGAGGCGATGGAAAAGTCCATGGCCGAAGGCTCGGTGACCTTTGAAGGCGCACTGGCCGCACTCATCCACAGCGGCAAGATCAGCCGCGAAGAAGGCCTGGCCAACTCCGACTCGCCAACCAACCTGATGTGGCGGCTGCAGAACGACTTCCAGATGGCAGCGAATGCCGCCAAGGCCCAGGTCGCTGCCAAGCCCGAGCTCGACGACGCGGCCTCGTTCACCGAAATCGTGCTCGACGTGAACCAAGAGTAAGATAGCGGCCGTTGCCCCCGGGCAGCACGCCACGACGCCGTGGCCATATGCCCTGAATGCGGCCTGCGGGCCGCATTGTTGTTGACCTCCCCGCCCACTTTCTTTGACGCCATGTCCCGCACCCTGCAACTGACCGAGCAACTGATCGCCCGTCCCTCCGTGACGCCCAACGACGAAGGCTGTCTGGAAATGATTTCCGACCTGCTCCAGCCGCTGGGTTTTGCCTGCGAGCGCATGGACAGCGGCCCCGACAGCTTTCGGGTGAGCAACCTCTGGGCGCTGCGCCGCAGCGGCGTGGCGGGCGCCAAGACCGTGGTCTTTGTCGGCCACACCGATGTGGTGCCCACCGGCCCGCTGGAGCAGTGGAACTCGCACCCCTTCACCCCCTCGCACCGCGATGGCAAGCTGTATGGCCGTGGCGCCAGTGACATGAAGACCTCGATCGCCGCCTTTGTCGTGGCCGCCGAGGAGTTTGTCGCCCAGAACGCTGCAGCGCCGCTGGATATCGCGCTCTTGCTGACCAGTGACGAAGAAGGCCCGAGCGTGGACGGCACCGCGGTCGTCGTCGAGCAGCTGCGCCAGCGCGGCCAGGTGCTGGACTACTGCCTGGTGGGCGAACCCACCGCCGTGCAAAAGCTCGGCGACATGGTCAAGAACGGCCGGCGCGGCAGCCTGACGGGCAAGCTCACCATCCATGGTGTGCAAGGCCATATCGCCTACCCACAGCTGGCCCGCAACCCCATCCACCAGGGCCTGGGCGCGCTGGGCGAACTGGCCAGCACCGTGTGGGACGAAGGCAATGCCTTCTTCCCGCCCACCAGCTTCCAGATGAGCAATATCCATGCGGGCACGGGCGCGGGCAATGTGATCCCGGGCCAGATGGTGGTGGACTTCAACTTCCGCTTCAGCACCGAATCGACGGCCGAAAACCTCAAGGCCCGCGTCAAATCCACCCTGGAGCGCCATGCGCTCGAGTACGACCTGAAGTGGACCCTGGGCGGCAAGCCCTTCCTGACCACACCCGGCGTGCTGGTGACGGCCGTGCAGCAGGCGATCCGCGATGAAGTGGGGCTGGAGACCACCTTGTCGACCACTGGCGGCACCAGCGACGGCCGTTTTGTCGCCGATATCTGCCCGGAAGTCATCGAGATCGGGCCATCGAACGCCACCATCCACAAGATCGACGAGTGCGTGGCCGTGGCCGATATCGAGCCGCTGAAAAACATCTACCGCCGCATTCTGGAAAACCTGGCGCGCTAAGAACCTGTTCAAAGCCAGTACCCAGATAGCCCTGGCGCCAGCCTTGCCTGGTGCCACGCAGCTGTCATCAAGCCTACAATGGCGGTCTTTGATTTTTGCCTGAGTTGAGCCATGACCACCATCCGCACCCTGATTGATGACAGCGCAGCAGCGCTCAGCGCTGCCGGTGTGCATTTTGGCCATGGAACGACCAATGCGCAGGACGAAGCGAGCTGGCTGGTGCTGTGGTCACTGGGCCTGCCGGTGGACAGCGACACCAGCCCGGATGGCGCAGACTCAGTCGCAAGCCAATCGGTGAGTGACGTGCAGCGCAGCAAACTCGAGCAACTGATCGCCGAGCGCATCCGCAGCCGCAAGCCAGCCGCTTATCTGACCCAGCAGGCCTGGCTGCAAGGTGTCCCCTTCTACATCGACGAGCGCTCCATCGTGCCGCGCAGCCTGATTGCCGAGCTGCTGGCCGATGGCAGCATTGACGACTGGCTGAGCGACAAGACGCGCCAGGTGCTGGACCTGTGTACCGGCAACGGCAGCCTCGCATGCCTGGCCGCCATGGCCTACCCCGATGTGCAGGTCACCGGCGCTGATCTGTCTGCCGATGCGCTGGCCGTGGCCCGCATCAATGTGGACCAACATGGCCTGCAAGAGCGCGTGCAGCTGGTTCAATCAGACGGCATGGCCAACGCCCGCGGCCCCTGGGACCTGATTCTCTGCAATCCACCCTATGTCAACGCCCAGAGCATGGCCAGCCTGCCGCTGGAATACCAGGCCGAGCCGGTGCTGGCGCTGGCTGGTGGCCAGGACGGCATGGACTTTGTGCGCGGCCTGATTCTGGAGCTGCCCCAGCGCCTGAGCGAAGACGGTGTGCTGGTGCTGGAGATTGGCAACGAGCGCGCCTACTTTGAAGCCGCCTTCCCTGGCCTGCCGGTGTTCTGGATGGACACCAGCGCCGGCGACGACCAGGTGCTGCTGCTGACCCGCGAAGCGCTGATGCACTGGACGCAGGAACAGCCTACGCAGCTCTGAAGGCCCAGCTCGGCTTGCATCAGTAGGCCAGCATTTTGCAGGCCAGCCGGCTGATCGGCCGGTGCAGACAGGACTCCAGCTTGGGCGGCAGCAGCAAGGGTTTGAGCAGCATCTGCACTGCCAGTTGGGCCGGCAATCCGGTGCTGATCAGGTGGTAGATGCGCTGGGCGACATCGTCAAAGCTGCGCTGCCGGTCGGCAAACAGATCGCCCTTGTTGGCGAACACATGGCGCAGCGCCACATCGGAATCACTCTCGCGCAATTCTTTGAGTCGGCTGTACAGTGCCTTGGCAATGCGCAGCCGCCCTACCGGCTCCTGGGCCTGCAAGCTTTTGAAATACCCCAAAAAATGCTTGAAGTGGCCGACCTCGTCATTGCGGATATGGCCCAGCAGCTCGGTGAGCACCGGCTCCTGGCTGAGCGCGCGCAAGGTGTGGTAGTAGGCCGTGGTGCCGGTCTCCACCACGCAGCGCGCCACCATCTCCAGGCGCGGGTCCTCCAGTAAAGCCTCTTGCGTGCACAGCAGCGAGTACTCGGCGAAGAAGCTGTCATAGGCCTTTTGCCAGTCAAAGCTGGGCCAGACGGTTTCCACATAGCGCCGCAGCGATGCGCCATGCTGCAGCTCCTCATGCTCCCAGCGCGCTTCCAGCCAATGCTGGATATCTGGGTACTGGGCGTAGTGCGCGCCCAGATTGGTGGCATAGGTGTCCGAGCCGGTCTCGACAAAGGAGGCGCTCATCAGCAAATAGAACATGTCCTCGTCGTTCGCCACCGCGCCATGGTCGATCTGCGCATAGGGAATGTCGGCCAGCTGCCAATGGGCCCGTGCCGGCGGTGCAGCGCCAGCATCCTGGCTGGTGCCTGACTGGCGGTCGATACCAGGCCGTCCATGCATTTCAGAGGCTGTTGTCATAGCACTGTCCTTGTGGTTGCCATCTCTGACATATGGCGTTTGCAGACCGCAGTATGGCGCTGCGGCCCATGCTTGGGTAGGCCCAGGCTGGTGACAGCGTTCAACACCTGTTACCTCCTACAAGGGCATGCGGCATTGGCCTACCTGGGCCTGCAACAGCGCCTTGCGCATGCACTGCGCACAGCCAACCCCTGTCCGCTATGCCCCGCATAGCGCTGTGCCAAGCCCAGGGCGGCGATAATCGAGGCCATTCATGATTACGCTGAAAAATATCACCCTGCGCCGCGGCACCAAAGTGCTGCTTGACGGCGTCACCACCACCATCAACCCAGGCGAATCGGTGGGCCTGGTTGGCCGCAACGGCGCTGGCAAGTCCACGTTGTTTGCACTGCTCAACGGCTCGCTGACGGAAGACGGTGGCGATTTCCACATTCCCGCACAGTGGCGCATGGGCCAGGTCGCCCAGCACATGCCCGAAACCGAGGAATCGGCCACCCAGTTCGTGCTGGAGGGCGACACCCGCCTGGTTGAAGTACAGGCCCAGCTCGAGGCTGCCGAGGCGTCCGGCGACGGCATGGCCCTCGCCCAGGCCTATGCCGACCTGGCCGATGCTGGCGCCCACGATGCCGTGCCGCGCGCGCAGGCGTTGATCCTGGGCCTGGGCTTCAAGGTCCAGGAGCTGGAGCACCCGGTCAACAGCTTCTCGGGCGGCTGGCGCATGCGCCTGCAGCTGGCCCGCGCGCTGATGTGCCCCAGCGATCTGCTGCTGCTCGACGAACCGACCAACCACTTGGATCTGGACGCCCTCGTCTGGCTCGAAGCCTGGCTCAAGCGCTACCCCGGCACCCTGATCACCATCAGCCATGACCGCGAATTTCTCGACGCGATCACCAATGTGACCCTGCAGATCCAGGGCGGGCAACTGACACGCTACGGCGGCAACTACAGCCGCTTCGAAGAGCTGCGTGCCCAGCAGCTGGAGCTGCAGCAGGCCAGCTTTGCCAAGCAGCAAGAGAAGATGGCGCATCTGCAAAAGTTCATTGACCGCTTCAAGGCCAAGGCCAGCAAGGCCAAGCAGGCGCAAAGCCGGGTCAAGCAGCTCGACCGCATGGAGAAAATTGCGCCCGTGCTGGCCGAGGCCGAGTTCACCTTCGAGTTCAAGGAGCCAGCCAACCTGCCCAATCCAATGCTGGCGATCACCGATGCCGCCTTTGGCTATGAGGACGAAGACGGCAAGCAGACCACGATCTTGCAAGGCGTCAACCGCTCGGTGCTGGCAGGCCAGCGCATCGGCATTCTGGGCGCCAATGGCCAGGGTAAATCGACCCTGGTCAAGACCATTGCCCGTGAGATGAAGGCCCTGGCCGGCACCGTGACCGAAGGCAAGGGCCTCAATATCGGCTACTTTGCCCAGCAGGAGCTGGACGTTTTGCGCCCGAGCGAAAACCCGCTCGAGCACATGATCCGCCTGGCCAAGGAAATAGGCAGCGAAGGCAACAGCGCGCGTGAGCAGGACCTGCGCAACTTCCTGGGCACCTTCAACTTCAGCGGCGACATGGTCAAGCAGTCCGTGGGCAGCATGAGCGGTGGCGAAAAAGCCCGCCTGGTGCTGGCGATGATCGTCTGGCAGCGCCCCAACCTGCTGCTGCTCGACGAACCCACCAACCACCTGGACCTGGCCACCCGGGAAGCGCTGGCGATGGCGCTCAACGACTTTGACGGCACCGTCATGCTGGTCAGCCATGACCGCCATTTGCTGCGCGCCGTCTGTGAGGACTTCTGGATGGTCGGTCGCGGCCAGGTCGGCCCCTTCGATGGCGACCTGGACGACTACCAGCGCTACCTGCTGGACGAATCCAAGCGCCTGCGCGAGGAAGCGCGCCAGGCCGATATGCAATCGCGCAGCAAGGATGCAGCGCCGGCACCCGCAGCCGAGGCTGCGCCCATCGCGGCACCGGTTGCGGCACCCGCGCCAGCCCCTGCGCCTGCGCCCGCCAAGACCGAGCCCGTGGGCGACCCCAAGGAAGCCCGCCGCCTGGCCGCTGCGGCCCGCCAGCAGCTGGCCGACAAGACCAAGCCCTTCAAAAAAGAGCTCGAACAGATCGACAAGAAGCTGCCCCAGCTCAACGCGCAGCGGGATGCGCTGGAGACCAAGCTCGCCACCCCGGGTTTGCCGGGTGCAGACATCGTTGAGGCTGGCAAGCAGCTGAGCGCCGTCAATGGCGAGATCGAGCAGCTCGAAGAGCGCTGGCTGGAGCTGTCCGAGCAGATCGAGGCGATCAGCCAGGAGCTGAACGCGACGGCCTGAGCGGCCTATGTGCCAGGACACCATGCAACGCATCATCCGCAGCCAGGACTTCACCGCCCAGCGCCCCTGGGGCGCCCAGGACATTGCCCAGATGAACGGCACCAGCGTTCGTTTGCACTGGACGGACCAGCCCTATATCTGGCATGTCAACGACGGAGAGGAAGTCTTTGCGGTGATGCAAGGCATGGTCGTCATGCACTGGCGCGAGGCGGGAGAAGAAAAGCAAGCCCTGCTGCAGGCCGGCGATATCTTCCACGCCGGCGTGGGCTGCGAGCATGTGGCCCACCCGCAAGGTGAAGCGCGGATTTTGGTGATTGAAAAGGCTGGCAGCCTGTAGTGCCAGCCCCAGGAAAGGCCAGGCAGGCTTGGCAGCGCTGACTGCCTCCGCCTACACTGCCTGGCCCAGCACCGCCTCGCCAAGCCATGCAAGAAGACCCGCCCCGCGACACCCAAGAGCGCAATATCCGCATCGTTTGCGGTGGCTTGCTGGGCCTGTTTATCGCGGGTGTCATCGGCTTTAACACCGATCCCAGCTGGACTGCATGGGCCTTGCTCTGTGCCATCTGCGCAGCGGTTTGCGCCTGGCTTGCGGTCCGCTATGGAGATGGTTTCTGGCACAGGATGCTGCAGCTGATGCGCTGGTGGTAGCGCAGCCATCTGCCCAAACAGCCCGGATACAAGCCGTACAGGGGCCTCCCGCTCGCCCGTCACTGCTCCTTTTCCTGCAGCAAGCGCCACATCACCTTGCCGCTGCCACTCTTGGGCAGCTGATCTACCAACTGCACCAGGCGCGGCGCCTTGTACACCGCCATATGTCCACGGCACCAGTCGATGATGTCCTGCGCGCTGACAAGGCCCTGCTGGCCTTGGCGCAACACCACCACAGCCTTGACGGTCTCGCCCCGGTATTCATCGCGGGCCGCGATCACGCAGGCCTCCAGGATGGCAGGGTGGCGGTACATGAGGCTCTCGACCTCGGCCGGCCAGACCTTGTAGCCGCTGGCATTGATCATGCGTTTCAAGCGATCGGTCAAAAAGAAATACCCGTCGGCATCGCGGTAACCCAGGTCCCCGGTGCGGAAAAAGCGCTGCCCGCCCACCTCAACGAAGCTGGCGGCGGTGGCAGCGGGCTGCTTCCAGTAGCCCTGCAGCACCTGCGGGCCTCGCACCACAATCTCGCCCACCTCACCATCGGCCATGGGCTGCAAGGTTTCGGGGTCGATCACCAGCGACTGCATGCCGATGTGCGGCAGCCCCAGGCACTGCTGCTTGGGATGCTCGTAGGGATTGGCGTGCGAGGCGCCGCAGGTCTCGGTCATGCCATAGCCCTCGATATAGTCCAGGCCCCAGACCTCCTTGACCCTTTGCGCCACCGACTGCGGCATCGCCGCGCCCCCGCCGCCCATGTAGACCAGGCTGCGGGTGTCCATCTGCGCCAGGTGCGGGCTGGCCAGCAGATCGACCACCATCGTCGGGATATTGGCCCAGTGCGTCACCCGGTAGCGCGCCATCAGCGCGGCCGCCAGCTGCCGGTCCCAGCGCGGCATGATCACCAAGGTGGCCCCGGCGCAAATCAGCACATGCATGATCGACACCATGCCGGTGATATGGAACATCGGCGCCACGACGAGGTTCACGCTCTCGGTGCTTTGCCGGCCCCAAAGCACACCCGCCATGGCCGCATGCTGCACATGGCTGTGCGCATGGATACAGCCCTTGGGCAGGCCGGTGGTGCCGCTGGTGTAGGGCAGGATCGCCATATCGCTGGCCGCTACCTCCACGGCGGGGGGCTCGGCACGGCACTGGACGGCATCGAGCCACCGGCTGACCGTGGTGGCACCCAGCAGATCGGCACCCGGCAAAGGCTGGTTGCCCAGCAGCCAAGGCTGCCAGGCAGGTGGAAAATCCGGCTGCGCCGCCGCATCGGCGGGCATGGTGTCCGACAAATGGCTGATGACCAGGTGCGCCAGCTGCTGCTCGGGCGGCAGGCTGCTGCTGGCCTGGCACAGCGCAGGGGCCAGATCGGCGGTGGTGATCGCTACGCGCGCATCGGCATCGCTGATGTAGTGGGCCAGCTCGGCAGCGGTATTCATCGGGTTGACGGGCACCACCACCGCATTGGCGCGCAGGATCGCGTAATGGGCCAGCACCAGCTGCGGGCAGTTTTGCATCAGCAAGATGACCCGGTCGCCCTTGCGCACGCCTTGCTGGTACAGATGGGCGGCCAGCCGCTCGGTCTGTTCGCACATCTGGCCATAGCTGATGGCCTGGTCAAAAAACACCAGTGCGGCATGGTCCGGATAGCGCCGGGCATTGACGGCCAGGTTGTCCCAGACCGAGGTGGCCGGCAAGGTCAGTTGCCGGGGCACACGCCCGGGCCAATAGGCGGATATCGGGGCAGATACCGGGGCAGAGGTTGAAGTGGAGGCAGGCAGGTCTGCAGCAGCGGTCATGGCGGGTCCCGAACATTCAAAGCGAGTTGCGGTCCAGTATGCCCAGCGGCCCAGGCACAAGGCCGTCGCTTAGGGGACCGGCAAGCCCCGGTGTGACGCACCCTGTTGTTGCACCCAGTGCAGTACCGCATGCCAGCGCTGGGCAGCGGCTGCCAGCCGCTCCCGTTCCGCACCGGGCCCGGCCTGGCGCCAGGCGATATCGGCCATCACCGCGTCTTGCCACATCTGCGCCTGCTGCTCGACCTGGGCCTGCTGGAACTGGGCGAGCAGCTCCACCGGCGATGCACTGGGCGTATAGGCATAGGGGTTGATGCCATGGCGCCAAAAGCGCCACTGCAGGCCCAATGCCTGCCAGGTTACCGCCCTGCCCTGCAGCCGCTGCCAGTGGTGAAAGGCCTCGTGTGCGAGCCACCCTGCGACCAATGGATCGCCAAGGCGCAGGCACTGGCGCGGGTCTGATGCTGCAAAACAGAGGGCTGGCATCGACACAAAGCCGCCGTTGAACGACAGCGCACGCCGCGTATCGCCCAACCGGCGCAGGTACAGGCGCATGCGCGACCAGCCCGGGTGCTGCGGCTGGCCAAAATAGCGCGCCAGCAGCGCCCATTCGTCGCCCGTCAGTGGCCGAGACCAGAACAGCGCGCGCCGCAGACTGTGTATCCATGGGTTCGTGATTCGCCGCGGCATCAATGCGGGCCCCTGAAACGGCTGTCTCGGGCGACCCTAAAACTTCGCCCTACACCCAATAGGGGTGCCCAGTCCTGATGGTTAACACCGATCCTCGGCGTGCACGATAAATTGGATACTGAATACATAACAAGACATTGCCTTGGAAAATTCAGCATTTATTTCGGCATTGTTCTTGCATGAAGCTGTTTTTAGTCATCCGTCGCTATTTTCTGTATACAAGGAGTGGGTATGAAGAACATGTTTCGCCGCCGTGCGGCTGTTATTGCTTCCATGCTGGCGGCGCTGCTGCCGCTGTCCGCAGCTCAGGCGCAGACAGCGCACAAGATACGGTACGAGGAGGTGGTGCGCTCGGTACTCTATGTTCCCATGTATGTGGGCATCCAAAAGGGGATGTTCAAGGACGCGGGCATCGAGATGAGCATGAAAACCTCGCAGGGCACCGACAAGGGCATGGCCGCCCTGCTCTCGGGCAGCGCCGATATTGTGCTGATTGGCCCCGAAGCATCGATCTATGTCGCCAACAGCGAGTCGCCGGTCAAACCCATTGTGTTTGCCGGACTGACTGCCACTGACGGCTTTTTGCTGATGGGCCGCAAACCCGATGCGAATTTTGACTGGAGCAAGCTCAAGGGCAGCAAGATCATGTCCTTCCGCCCGGGCTCCAACCCCGATATCTTTCTGGAGGCGGCCCTGCGCAAAAAGGGGCTTGATCCGAAGAAAGACGTTACGCTGGTCAGCAATATCGGCCCGGCCGCGCGCACTGGCGCCTGGCTGGCGGGGCAAAACGACTACGCGACCTTTCTGGAGCCCGAGGCCAGCAGCTTGGAAAAACAAGGCAAGGCCTTCCCGCTGGGCGCAGTGGGCAAAGAGGTGGGCATGGTCGACTACACCGTGTTCACCACCACCGACGCCTACCTGAAGAAAAACCGCGCCGCCGTGCAGGCCTGGACCCAAGCGGTGGCGAAAGCCCAGCAGTACACCGCAGCTGCGCCCGCAGGCGAGCTGGCCGATCTGGTGGGCAGCTATTTCACGGGCCTGAGCAAGGCCGAGCTGGTCAGCGCCATTGAGCGCTACCAGCAGCTGCAGCTGTGGAAGAAAACGCCGATGGTCGAGAAGCAGGCCATGGACCAGTTGCAGGACATGCTGGTGCAAGGCGGCGTGCTGGAGGCCGGCAAAAAGGTCGACTACGCCCGCTTTGTCGACATGGGCCTGGTGCAGAGCCTGGCGCAAAAATAAGGAGTTGCAATGACCCACCCCTACCGCGTCCATGTCGACAACGTCTCCTTGCGCTATTTCACACCCCAGGGCGAAACCCAGGCGCTGCAGAACATCAACCTCTCGGTCAAGGCAGGCGAATTCATCAGCCTGATTGGCCAGTCGGGCTGCGGCAAGAGCACCTTGCTGTCGATCCTGGCGGGCATTTTGCCGCCGTCCAGCGGCACCGTGCTGGTCGATGGCCAGACCATCGTCGGCCCCAACCCGCGCATAGGCTACATGCTGCAGCAGGACTACCTCTTCGAGTGGCGCACCATTTTGGAGAACACCTTGCTGGGCGCCCAGATCCAGAACAAGGACCTGGCCGCTGCCGAAAAGCGCGCCACGCAGCTGCTGCACAAATGCGGCATGGGCGACTACCTGCACCACTACCCACGCCAGCTCTCGGGGGGCATGCGCCAGCGCGTGGCCCTGGCCCGCACCCTGGTCACCAACCCGGACGTGGTACTGCTCGACGAGCCGTTCTCGGCGCTCGACTCGCAAACCCGCTTGTCGATTGCCGATGAGGTGGTCGATGTGCTGCGCGACGAAGGCAAGTCGGTGATCCTGGTCACGCACGACATCGGCGAGGCCATTGCGATGACCGACCGCGTCATCGTGCTCTCTCGCCGGCCTGGCCGCATCAAATCGGTGCACCACATGGACTTTCCCTCGCAGGGGGGCAAACGGCCCACGCCTTTTGAGGCCCGAGGCTGCCCGGAATTCAACGATTACTTCAATGTGCTGTGGGACGAGATCGACGCCCACGTGGAAGGCTAAGCATGAGCACCGTCATGAACACCACCAACACGGCGGCCCCGGCCCAGGCCGATACCCGCAGCCCCGAATACCGCCAGTGGCTGGCCCAGATCCAGCGCCGCAAGCGCCTGGTGGCACTGAGCCGCGCAGGGCTCTTGCTGGCCTTTTTGCTGATTTGGGAACTGCTCGCGCGCAGCCACATCCTCAACCCCATGCTCACCAGCTACCCGTCTGCCGTGCTGCCTACCTTGGTCGATCTGGCCCGCAACGGCGACCTGCTGGGCCACACCTGGATCACCTTCAAGGCCACAGTGATCGGCTTTGTCGTCAGCATGCTGCTGGGCATCGGCATGGCTGCCATGCTGTGGTGGAGCAGCTTTTTGAAAAAGGTGCTCGATCCTTTCCTCGTGATCGCCAATGCCATGCCCAAGATTGCCTTTGTGCCGATCTTCTACATCTGGCTGGGCTCGGAATACTCGGTTTACGGCATGGCCGTCGCCATCTCGCTGTTCATCACGATCATGGTCGTCTATGAAGGCTTTCTGGCCATCGACCCCAACAAGATCAAGCTGGCCACCACCTTGGGCGCCAGCAAGGCCCAGGTGATGAAGTATGTGGTCTTCCCCGGCAGCGTGCCCGCGGTGATTGCTGCGATCAAGATGAACATTGGTCTGTCCTTGATCGGCGTGATCGTCGGCGAGTTCCAGTCCTCCAGCGCCGGCCTGGGCTTTTTGATCGTCAATGGCAGCCAGGTGTTCAAGCTCAATGTGGTGATGGCCTCGATCGTCGTGCTGGCGCTGCTGTCGGCCGTGATGTACATGGCCGTCACCCGCCTGGAAAAAAGCGTGCAGCACCGCTACGCCTGAGCTGTTTCCCATCTACACCAGAAAAGATATTCCCCATGCAGTTTGAGCCCTGGATTGAAGAGCGCGTGCTGGCCCGCCAGGGGGTGCTCCACCCCTATGACCAGCTGGACGCCGCGACCACCGCCTTTGTCGTCGTGGACTTGCAGAACTACTACACCCAGCCTGGCTACCAGGGCGAATGCGCGCCGGCGCGTGCGATCTTTGCCAAGGTCAACCAGCTGGCGGCCGCCCTGCGCGCCAAGGGCGGCACCGTCGTGTGGATCAAGACCAGCGCCGATGGCGCCGACCAGTTCTGGTCGCACCACCACCGCCATATGCTCACGCCCGAGCGCAGCGCGCGCCGGCTGCTGGAGCTGGGCAGCGGCCACGCCGGTTTTGCGATGCCGCCTGCGCTCGATGTACAGCCAGGCGACCTCACGGTCGTCAAGCGCTGCTACAGCGCGCTGGCCCCCGGCGCCTCCGAGCTCGACGCCGTCCTCAAGGCGCAGGGCGTGCGCACCGTCTTGATCGGCGGCACCGTCACCAATGTCTGCTGCGAATCCACCGCGCGCGACGCGATGATGCTGGACTACGCCACCATCATGGTCGACGACGCGCTGGCCGCCGTGACGCCCTATGAGCATGTCCACAGCCTCAACAACTGGATGCTGTTCTTTGGCGATGTACTGACGGTGGACGAGGTGGTGGAACGCCTGGTGTGACAAAGAAAAACCGGCCATGTTGCGCAAGGCAGCATAGCCGGGTATCCCTAAGTCCTTACTGCTGCAACTGCTGCCAGACCTTGTCCAGCCGCTTGCTGCTGACCGGGTACGGCGTGCGCAGCTCCTGGGCAAAAAAGCTCACCCGCAGCTCTTCGAGCATCCAGCGGTACTCCTGCATGCGCGCATCGACCTGGCCCTTGCGCTCTGCCACCAGGCGCCAGTAGCGCTGCTCCAATGGCTGCAGCTCCTTCAACTTGGCGCTATCGCGCGCGGGGTCAGCCCGGTACTTATCGAGGCGTGCGGTGATCGCCTTCAGGTAACGGGCATAGTGGCCCAGCTGGGCCCAGGGCGCAATCGCGATAAAGTTCTTGGGCACCAACTTTTGCAGCTGCTGCTGGGCGTCGGCCGTGGCCTCAGGCGCGTTCTTGGTGTCCTTGATCTTGCGCACCGCCGCCATGTACTCCTGCAGCACCGCGCCTGCCATGCGCGCCACCTCGTTGGCGATCAGGGTCAGGCGCCCGCGCCCCTCCTGCACCCGCTGCTTGAACTGCTCGGCGTCCGCCGGTAGCGGCTCTTGCAAAAAGGCGCGGTCAATCGCCACATTGATGATCTGCTCGCGCAGCTCTTCCTGCGTGCCCAGCGGCATATAGCCCACCGCCATCTTCTGCAGATCGGGAATGTTCTTTTCCAGGTACTTGAGCGCATCGCGGATCTGCAGCGCAAACAGGCGCCGCAGGCCCAGCGCATGGCGGCTGGCCGCCACCTCGGGCTCGTCAAACACCTCGATGCCGACACCGTTGCCGTGGTCGATCAGTGCCGGGAAACCAATCAGCGTCTGGTTGCCCTTTTTGATCTCCATGAGCTCGGGCAAGGCGCCAAAGCTCCAATCGGTCCAGAGCTTGTCGGCGGCAAGCACGGGCCCCTGGGCCTTGCTGTGCGCCGCAGCGCTGGCTGCAGGTGCCTCCAACTTGCCACCTTGCTTGGCAGCGGCGGCAGGCGCTTGCGCCGGCGCCGGGGCTGCCGCGCCATCGGCCTTCGGCGCGATCTTGAGCTCGGCCAGCGCCTGGAAGGCACCGCGCGCCTTGGCGCCCCACTGGGCCTTCAAGGCGCCCAGGTTGCGGCCCTGGCCCAGCTGGCGGCCATGCTCGTCGCTGATGCGGAAGTTCATGAACAGATGCGGGCTGAGCATGTCGAGCTTGAAGTCGGCCCGCTTGATGTCCAGCGAGGTCTCGTCGCGTGCCTGCTTGAGCAGCACCTCAACCAGGCTGCCCGCACCAAAGCGCTCGGCGCTGCCCAGCAGCTCGGCCAGGCGCTGGGCGTTTTCAGCCAGCGGCACAAAGCGGCTGCGCGGGCGCTGGGGCAGGCTTTTGAGCAAGGCCTGGATCTTGTCCTTGAGCATGCCCGGCACCAGCCATTCGGCGCGCTCCTCGCTCACCTGGTTGAGCACAAAGAGCGGCACCGTCACCGTGACGCCATCGCGCGGGTCCCCTGGCTGGTGCAGGTAGCTGGCTGTGCAATCGACCCCACCCATCTTGATGGTCTTGGGGAAGGCGGCCGTGGTGATGCCGGCGGCCTCATGGCGCATCAGCTCGTCGCGCGAGAGGCGCAGCAGATCGGGGTTGCGCGCGCTCTCGTCCTTGACCCAGCGCTCGAGCGCCCGGCCGGTGCAGATATCCTGCGGAATCTGCTGGTCGTAGAACGCATAGATGAGCGCATCGTCCACCAGCACGTCCTGGCGGCGGCTCTTGTGCTCCAGCTCCTCGACCTTGGCAATCAGCTTCTGGTTGGCCTGCAAGAACGGCAGGCGCGTCTCCCAATCGCCTTCGACCAACGCCTGGCGGATAAAGATATCGCGCGCGCCTTGCGGGTCGATCTTGCCGTAGCTGATGCGGCGCTGGCTGTAGACCACGAGGCCATACAGCGTGGCGCGCTCATAGGCAGCCACCTCGCCCTGCTTTTTCTCCCAATGCGGGTCCAGCAACTGCTTGCGCAGCAGATGCGCGCCCACCTGCTCGAGCCACTGGGGCTCGATGGCGGCAATGCCGCGCCCGTAGAGGCGCGAGGTCTCGACCAGCTCGGCCGCCACAATCCAGCGGCCTGGCTTTTTGGACAGGTGCGCGCCGGGGTGCGGGTGGAAGCGGATGCCGCGTGCGCCCAGGTAGCCATCGCCCTCCTCGGTCTTGAAACCGATATTGCCCAAGAGGCCCGAGAGCATCGACAGGTGCACGGCCTCGTAGCCAGCGGCCTCCTCGTTCATCGGCCAGCGCTGCTCCTTGACCACCGTCAGCAGCTGCGAATGGATGTCGCGCCACTCGCGCACGCGGCGGATATTGATGAAGTTCTGGCGCAACAGCTGCTCCCACTGGCGGTTGCTGAGCTTGTGGCTGGCCTCGTCGGCCACCACGCTGTCCTGCGGCGTGAAAGCGGCCAGCGGCGCGGCGGACTCCACCGATGCAGTCGCACCGGTGCTGCGCTGGGCCACCGGCAAAAAGGCGGCATTGCGCCCTATCGCCTGGCCCTTGGCGGGGGCTGCTTGCTGGGCCATGTCCTTGCGGCTCTTGGCCACCATCTTGCCGCCACGCGCATCCTGCAGCCATTTCCACAGCCGCAGGTAGCCGCTGAACTCGCTTTTTTCGTCGTCAAACTTGGCATGCTGCTGGTCGGCTTGCTGCTGGGCTTCGAGCGGGCGGTCGCGCACATCCTGCACGCTCAGCGCCGAGGCAATCACCAGCACCTCTGCCAGTGCGCCGCGCTCGCGCGCCTCCACAATCATGCGCGCCACGCGCGGGTCCAGCGGCAGGCGCGACAAGGCCTGGCCCATCGGCAGCAGCTCGCCTTGCTCATCGACCGCGCCCAGCTCGGCGAGCAGCTGGTAGCCGTCGGCAATCGCGCGGCCCGACGGTGCTTCGAGAAACGGAAAATTCACCACATCGCCCAGGCGCAAGGCCTTCATGCGCAGGATGACGCCGGCCAAGGACGAACGCAGAATTTCCGGATCGGTAAAGGGGCTGCGCGACTGGAAATCGGCCTCGTCATAGAGACGTATGCAGATGCCGTTGGCCACGCGGCCGCAGCGGCCAGCACGCTGGTTGGCCGCCGCCTGGCTGACGGGCTCGATCAGCAGCTGCTCGACCTTGCTGCGGAAGGAATAGCGCTTGACCCGGGCCGTGCCGGCATCGATCACATAGCGGATGCCGGGCACCGTGAGCGAGGTCTCGGCCACATTGGTGGCCAGCACAATGCGCCGGCCGGTATGGCCTTCAAAGATGCGGTCCTGCTCGGCCTGCGACAGGCGCGAGAAGAGCGGCAGCACCTCGGCATTGCGCAGCACCGGTGAGTGCTGCAGGTGCTTGCGCAGATGGTCGGCGGCCTCGCGGATCTCGCGCTCACCGGGCAGAAAAATCAGGATATCGCCGCCGGCCCCGCCGGTCCACAGCTCATCGACGCCATCGGCAATCGCATCGTTGAGGTCGTAGTCCTTGGCATCTTCAAAGGGGCGGTAGCGCATCTCCACCGGAAAGGTGCGGCCCGAGACCATGATCACCGGCGCCGGGCCCTGCGGGCCGGCGAAATGCTTGGCAAAGCGGTCGGCATCGATGGTGGCCGAGGTCACCACCACTTTCAGATCGGGGCGCTTGGGCAGGAGCTGGCGCAGGTAGCCGAGCAAAAAGTCGATATTGAGGCTGCGCTCATGGGCCTCGTCGATGATGAGCGTGTCGTATTGCTTGAGGAGCGGGTCGGTCTGCGTCTCGGCCAGCAAGATACCGTCGGTCATCAGCTTGACCGAGGCGTCCTTGGACAAGCGGTCCTGGAAACGCACCTTGTAGCCCACCACATCGCCCAGCGGCGTCTGCAGCTCTTCGGCAATGCGCTTGGCCACGCTGCTGGCCGCAATGCGGCGGGGCTGCGTGTGGCCGATCAAATGGCCGCGCACCTCCCCCTTGTCATTGGGGGCGGCATTGACCTTGCCGCGGCCCAGGGCCAGCGCAATCTTGGGCAACTGGGTGGTTTTGCCCGATCCGGTCTCCCCGCAGACGATGATGACCTGGTGGCGGTCCATGGCCTCCATGATTTCATCACGGCGGGCGGAGACTGGCAGGGATTCGGGAAACGTAATCTTGAGCGACATAGGGGCAGCATTATCCCCGCAGCAGCCGCCCACCGGTTGCGAAGCCGCAACAACGCCTTGGGCCCACGCAGGCTTTGCCGCTCAATCGCTGCTGCCGCCCCCGCAACTGCTGCCGCCGCAACTGCTGCCACTGCAGCTGGACGCGCCGCCATCGCTGTCCGCGCCGCTGCTGGTGCTCGCCACATCGGCGCTATCGCCAGCGCTGCCGCTGTCGTCACGGTGGTCGCTGCCCGAGACCCCGCTGGATGTGTTGTCGGTGCTGTTGCTCGCCGCCGCTGCTGCCTGCGCAAATGCCGCAGCCCATTGGCCCAGCAAATCCGGCGGGTACAGCCAGCCGTCGTCTATCGCGGCAGCGGCATCTAGCGCAAACAACAGCGGTATGCCACCCAGCAGCGCACCCACCATATAACGCCGAGTCTGCATGGCTGCATTCCAGCTTGGCTGCATAGCTGCTGCCTGGTTCTGCGAAGCCCCAGCGCTGGCTGGCTGCGCCGGCAGATGGTGGAACATATGGCCAAAGGCCTGCTGGCAAAACTGCTGATAGCGCCGGGTGTCCAGGATAAAGGCATGCCACAGCGCATCGGCCAGGCGCGAGGGCATCTGCAGCTGCGCGCGGGGCGACAGCCAGTGCATGATGAAAAACTGGCGCAGCGCCTCTTCGGCTTGCGCCAGGCTCGCGTCATTCAGATGCGGGTAGTCACGCCAGAGCGCCTTACGGTAGGCAGCATCAAAGCGGTATTGCTGCAAAAAGCGCAGTTGCCGACGTTTGCGCAGGCTGCGCCAACCCAGCACGGCCAACAGCGCGGCAACGAGGGCGGCAAAGATCAGAAACATCAGGCCCACCCAGCGCCAAAGCTGGCGCGGATGCAGCCAGGCGCGCGATCACGCCTTGGGCACGGGCACATCAATCGCCTCCCCAATCGCATAGAAATGGCCACCCGCGACATAGTGCAAAGTGCGCAGGTCTTGCGGCGCTGTCTCGAAATGCCAGTGGCCCTCCCGGAACACACGGTCATCGGCCCAGGCCCCCGTCACCTCGCCAATGAACAGGTCATAGCTGTGCTGGTTGTGGGGCTCGGGCACCAGGCGGCACTCCAGCCAGGCGGCGCAACCCGCCACCAAGGGCGTTTGCTGGCCGGGCGCCTCAAACAGCTGCACACCCGACTGGGCGAGTTTGTCCGGCTGCTGCAGCGCGCTGATGGTGCCCAACTCCACGGTCAAGGCGGCGATAGGCACGGTGGGCAGTTGCAGCGCAAAACGGCCGCTGGCCTCGACCAGCGCGCGGGTGCGCGTGGCCTTGTCCAGCACCACGGTCACCTTGGGCGGTGTGAAGTCCAGCGCGCAGGCCCAGGCGGCGGCCATCACATTGCGCTCGCCGGCATGGGCGGCGGACACCAGCACCGTGGGGCCGTGGTTGAGCAGGCGGTAGGCTTTTTCCAGCGCCACCGGTTGGAAATGGGGGTCGGCGCTGCCAGAGATCAGGTCCATAGAGGCGGTCTGCAAGTACAAGATGCCTCCATTGTGCATGCCTGCACCATGCAGTGCATCAACCCGCGCAGCCTCCCGCTCAATCGATACGGATCTGCGCGGCCTTGACCACCCGCGCCCATTTGTCGATCTCGGACTGCAGGCGCTGCGCCATCTCCTCGGGCGTGCCGGGGTCGGCTTCGGCGCCCGCCACATAGAGGCGCTGGCGCACTTCCTGGGCGCGCATCACCTGGTTGAAATCGGCATTGATCTTGGCAACGATCTCCTTGGGCGTGCCTGCCGGCGCAAACAGCGCCGCCCAGGAATAGGCCTCGTAACCGGGCAGGCCCTGCTCGGCAATGGTGGGCACCTCGGGCATCAGCGCCGAGCGCTTGGGGCTGGCAACGCCCAGCACGCGCACCTTGCCGCTCTTGATATGGCCGATGGCGGTGGGCGCATCGCTGAACATCATCGCCACCTGCCCGCCCAGCACATCGGTCATCGCCGGGGCGCTGCCCTTGTAGGGGATGTGCAAGAGCTTGGTGCCCGCATGCATGTTGAACAGCTCCCCGGCCAGGTGCGTGCCGCCACCATTGCCCGATGAGGCAAAGGCCAGGTTGCTGCCCGGCTTTTTCGCCAGCGCGATCAGCTCTTGCACGTTCTTGGCTGGCACGCTGGGGTTGACCACCAGGAACACCGGGAACATCGCCGCAAAGCTCACCGGCACAAAGTCCTTCTGGATGTCATAGCTCAGCTTGGGATGCAGTGAGGGGTTGACCGAATGGTGGATTGCGCCGACAAACAGGCTGTAGCCGTCGGCCGGTTGGCGGGCCGCCGTCTCCGCGCCAATGATGCCGCCGCCGCCAGCGCGGTTGTCGATAAAGGTGCCCTGGCCCCACAGCTGGCCCAGCGGCGGCACAAAGGCACGCGCGGTCGTATCGACCGGGCCGCCCGGCGGGAAGGGAACGATGAACTTCACCTGCTTGCTCGGGTAGTCGGCCGCATGCGCAGCCCCCGCATGCAGCAAAGGCAGGCCGGCGGCCAGAGGCGCTGCGCCCAGCGCCAGCAGCTGGCGGCGGTTCATGGTGGTGGTCATGCTTGTCTCCTGACTATTTTTTGCAAAACCGCCATCATCGGCCCGGCGCGCCGGTTTGCCCACACCTGCGCCGTTTGTGATTGCGAAACCTCCACTTTGCGCCAGCCAAAATGGACAGGGCGGCGCCGATGGATTTTTCCCATGACCGCAGGCCCCATTCCGTAGCGAACTGCATGCAGACGCGTGATGTTTGTATAACAATAGCGGCAGCCGCAAACCGCCGATCTGGCGTGCTTCTAGGAAATACCCCCACCCCACCCCCATGTCCGCTGTATTCAATTTCACCTTTGTGCCCTGGTTCCGCTCGGTGGCGCCTTATATCCATAAGTTTCGCAACCAGACTTTTGTAGTGGGCGTGACAGGTGAGGCGATTGCAGCGGGCAAGCTGCAATCGATTGCCCAGGATCTGGCCCTGATCCAGGCGCTGGGTGTCAAGATCGTGCTGGTCCATGGTTTTAGGCCCCAGGTCAATGAGCAGCTGGCGGCCAAGGGCCATGCGCCGCGCTACTCGCATGGCATCCGGGTGACCGATTCGGTGGCGCTCGACTGCGCCCAGGAGGCCGCAGGCCAGCTGCGCTTCGAGATTGAAGCGGCCTTCAGCCAGGGCCTGCCCAATACACCGATGGCCGGCGCCACCGTGCGCGTGATCTCGGGCAACTTTGTCACCGCGCGCCCGGTCGGCATTGTCGATGGCGTCGATTTCATGCATTCGGGCCTGGTGCGCAAGGTTGATGTCGGCGGCATCCACCGCACCCTGGACATGGGCGCGATGGTGCTGGTCTCGCCGTTTGGTTTCTCGCCCACGGGCGAGGCTTTCAACCTCAGCATGGAAGAAGTGGCCACGCGCGTGGCCATTGAGCTCAAAGCCGACAAGCTGATGTTCCTGACCGAAGTGGCCGGCATTCGCCTGAACCCGCTGGAGCCCGAAGGAGAAGACAACCCGGTCGACACCGAGCTGCCGCTGGATGTGGCACAAAAGCTGCTTGCCCAGTTGCCACCCGCCACCTTGCCCACCGATGTGGGCTTTTACCTGCAGCATTGTGTGAAGGCCTGCAAGGAAGGCGTGGAGCGCAGCCACATCCTGCCCTTTGCGACCGATGGCGCGCTGCTGCTGGAAATCTATGTGCACGATGGCATTGGCACCATGGTGATCGATGAGCGCCTTGAAGAGCTGCGTGAGGCCAAGCCCGATGATGTCGGCGGCATTTTGCAGCTGATCGAGCCTTTCGAGAAGGACGGCACGCTGGTCAAACGCAGCCGCACCGAGATCGAGCGCGATATCTCCGCCTACACCATCATCGAGCACGATGGCGTGATCTTCGGCTGTGCAGCACTCTACCCCTACCCGGAAGCGGGCACCGCCGAAATGGCCGCTGTCACCGTCTCGCCCCAGAGCCAGGGCACGGGCGATGGCGAAAAACTGCTCAAGCGCATCGAGCAGCGCGCCCGCGCCACTGGCCTCAAGAGCATTTTTGTGCTCACCACCCGCACGATGCACTGGTTCCTCAAGCGCGGCTTCCAGCCGGTGGACCCGGACTGGCTGCCCGAGCAGCGCAAGGCCAAGTACAACTGGAGCCGCAAGAGCCAGGTGCTGGTGAAGTACCTGTGATCGCCTGGCGTTAATGCGCCAAGGGGCCCTGCCTGCACCAGCAGCGCCCCTCACCAAAACTGCCCCTGGCAAGGGGCAGTTTGGTTTGAATCGAGGCGATCAGCGCCCGATCCATCCCCCATTCAATCCCCAATCAGCCCCAAAGCTTGACCAGCTCGGCGGCCACCCGCGCCAGTGCCGCATCGCGCGCCTTGGGCTCGGCCTTGCATTCGGTCAAGTAGCTGGTCACCAGAATCGGCGTCGCAGCGCCGGGCGCCCACAGCAGGCCAATGTCATTGCGGGTGTTAGGTCCGGACCCGGTCTTGTCCGCCACCTTCCAGCCCGGGGCGCCTGCGCGCAGGCAGTGGTCGCCCGTCGTATTGGCTTCCATCCAACCCACCAGCCGTTCGCGGCTGGCGGGGCTCAAGGCCGTACCCAGGGTCAGCGCGCGCATGCTGCTCAGCATCGCCTGTGGGCTGGTCGTATCGCGCACATCGCCGGGTTTGGATTCACTCATCGCAGGCTCGATGCGGTCCAGCCGGGTGACCGGGTCAGTCAAGCTGCGCATGTAGGCGGTAAAGCTCGCCGGGCCACCCACGCGCTCCAGCAGCAGGTTCGCAGCGCCATTGTCGCTGACCGTCATGATGGCGTCGCACAGCGCATCGACCGTCATCGGAGCCTTGCCAGCAAATTTTTCGGTCACCGGCGAATGCTCCACCAGGACCGACCGGTCAAACGTCAGCGCAGCGTCCAGCCGGTCCTGGCCCGCATCGACGCGCGAGAGAACCTGGGCGGCCAGCAGCATCTTGAAGGTGCTGCACATCGCAAAGCGCTCATTCTGGCGCCAGCCCAGCGCCGCACCCGTCACGGTGTTGAGCGCAGACACGCCCAGGCGCCCGCCCACCGAGCGCTCCAGATCCTGCATGGCCTGGGCAAACTGGCGCGCTGCCGCCTTGTCTGCCGATGGCGCAGCAGCCCAGGCGCGCGCGGAGGTGGCGATCAAGCTGGCCGCACCCATAGTCAAGAAAAACTTTCTTCTATACATGGTTTTCAATCCTTAAAATTCGTTGTTATCCAGCGGACAGGCGTAAATTTACCGATATCCCGCGCGCTTGACCAACGATGAAAACCAAGAAAACCCACAAGAAAAACTTATAGCTTATGCACCTGCCTTTGAATGCCCTGCGCGCTTTCGATGCCGCCGCGCGCCACCTCAATCTGACGCGTGCGGCGCTGGAGCTGCATGTGACCCAGGCCGCCATCAGTCAGCACATTCGCCAGCTAGAAGACCAATTGGGCAAGCCGCTGTTTCGCCGCCTGCCGCGCGGCCTGGCACTGACCGATGAAGGCATGGCTCTGGTGCCGGTGGTGGCCCAGGCCTTTGGCAGCCTGTCGCGTGCCTTGGCGCAGGTGCAGGACCGGCGGCCGCATGAGGTGCTCTCGGTCGGCGTTGTGGGCACTTTTGCGGTGGGCTGGCTGCTGCCCAGGCTGCGTGCTTTTCAGGAGGCCCATGCCTTTGTCGACCTGCGCCTTTTCACCCACAACAACCGGGTGGACCTGGCCGGCGAAGGCTGGGACTGTGCGATCCGCTTTGGCGACGGCGCCTGGCATGGCACGTCGGCCCGGCAGCTGCTGCAGGCGCCCCTGACCCCCATGTGCGCGCCCGCGATCGCCGCACGCCTGCAGCAGCCGGCCGACCTGGCGCGCGAGACCTTGCTGCGCACCTACCGCGCAGGCGAGTGGGAGCAGTGGTTCGCCCAGAACAAGCTCGCCTGCCCCAGCCTGCGCGGCACGGTGTTCGATTCATCCCTCACGCTGGCCGAGGCGGCAGCGCAGGGCCTGGGCGTCGCGCTGCTGCCCTTGCGCCTGTTTTCGCGTGATCTGCAGGCGGGGCGCCTGGTCGCGCCGCTTGCGCAGACCTTGGATACCGGCAGCTACTGGCTCACCCAGCTGAAATCGCGCAGCCCTTCGTTGGCGATGCAGACCTTCGAGCGCTGGCTATTGGAGCAATGTGGCCAAGATCAGCACCCCGAAGAGCGTACAAAACCGCTGCCGTAAGCACGCGCCGGGTGCTCTCCTACACGCGGCCCGGCCCTTGTCAGACAATGTGCGGGCAGCGCCCCGCCTAGGATATAAAGTAACAACGCGTTCCTGTACAAAAACACGCTGCAGCGATGCTGCATGACAACCACCGAGAGGACATCCATGCTTTCTACCCGTTACCTCGCCTCCCTGTCCGCCGTTGCCGCCGCCTTGCTGGCAGCCGGTTGCGCCTCCACCGGCGACATCGAAGACCTGCCCCGCCCCAAGTCAGGCCACTGGCAGATCAGCTCCACAGACCAGGATGGCCAGACCGTCCAGTTCCAGGACTGCATGGACAAGGACACCTTTTACAAGACCCGTGAGCTGCAAAAGGCCAAGTACGATGTGCAGCAATGCAAGACGGCGAGTTTGAAAGACAGCAATGGCTGGCAATTCACGTCCAACTGCAAGGTGGGCCAGACCGAGCAGCGCATCGAGAGCAGCCGCAAGATCACCGGCGACTTCCAGCACAACTTCCATGTGCTGTCGGTCACCAAGCAGCAGATGCCCGATGGCAGCACCGTGGAGACCACCCGCAATATCAAGGGCGAGTACCTGGGCGCCTGCCCTGCCGGCATCAACCCTGGCGACCGCGTCTTTGACGGTGGCGGCAAGATCAACTTCTACGACATCACGGGCCTGAGCCCCAAGTAATCAGCAAGCGCGCAACTGCTGCAAAACCCGCCCGGCCCTGCCGGGCTTTTTTACGCCTGCACGCTGGGCCATTTTGCTGATCCAGGTCTAGAAATGGGCGATTCAGATACAGTACGATGTTCAGCCGTTGGACTGCGGCCCGCCCGCCATGGGGATGCCTGCGCAGGCCACCCTGCCGGCGCCAGCCCCCTGCAGCCACCCCAAGTTGGTGGATCGAAGGGCCCTCCTCCAGTCCACCTGGCTTTTCCTATGCAATACCCCGAAAAATACGGCCACAGGGGCGCGTATTTTTCGCAGATTTTCTCCATGTCCCAGCAATACCTCACCGCCGCGCTTTACCAGTTCATCGACCTGCCCGAGTTTGCCCAGTGGCAGCAGCCCTTGCAGGCGCTGTGTGACCAGCACCAGGTCAAGGGCCTGCTGCTGCTGGCCCATGAAGGTATCAACGGCACGATTGCCGGGCTGCCTGCCGATGTGCAAGCGGTGCTGGACTGGCTCAAGCGTGACCCGCGCCTGGCCCACCTGGTACACAAGGAGGCCTATGCCGACAGCAATCCCTTCTACCGCATGCGCGTGCGCCTCAAGCAGGAGATTGTGACCTTGGGCGTGCCCGAGTTGAACCCCGCGCGCAATGCCGGCCAGTATGTCAAGCCCGAGGACTGGAATGCGCTGATCAGCCAGCCCGATGTGGTGCTGGTCGATACGCGCAATGACTACGAGGTGGGCATTGGCAGTTTTGAGGGCGCGATCAACCCGCACACCAAGAGCTTTACCGAGTTTCCGCAATGGGTGGCCGAGCAGTCCCAGCCCGGCGGCGCGCTGCATGGCAAGCAAAAGGTGGCAATGTTTTGCACCGGGGGTATCCGCTGCGAAAAATCCACCGCCTACATGAAGACCCAGGGTTTTGAGGAGGTGTACCACCTCGAAGGCGGCATCCTCAAGTACCTGGAAACGGTGGCCGAGGACGAATCGATGTGGTGGGGCGACTGCTTTGTGTTTGACGAGCGCGTCTCCGTCGGCCACGGCCTGGTGCGCGGCCCCCACCAGCTGTGCCGCAGCTGCCGCATGCCGCTGGGCGCGGCCGAGCTGGCCCATGCCCACTATGTGCGCGGCGTCAGCTGCCCCTACTGCCACGGCAGCCGCACGCCTGAGCAACTGCAGTCGCTGGCCGAGCGCCAGCGGCAGATGGACCTGGCGCAGGAGCGCGGTGACACCCATCTGGGCCACACCCAGGCCAGCTCGCAGCAATCGCGCCAGCAAAAGATCGCCGCGCAGCAGCAGGCCTTGCAAGGCCTGCCGGTGCTGTACTCGTTCCGCCGCTGCCCCTATGCGATGCGGGCCCGCCTGGCGCTGGCCTATGCCGGCATTGCCTGCCAGCTGCGCGAGGTCGTCCTCAAGGACAAGCCCCAGGCGCTGCTGGATGCATCGCCCAAGGCCACCGTGCCGGTGCTGGTGCTCGCCGACGGCACGGTGCTCGAAGAGAGCCTGGAGATCATGCTCTGGGCGCTGCGCCAGAATGACCCCGACCAGTGGCTCAGCCCCACTGCCGGTAGCCTGGGCGAGATGCAGGCGCTGATCGCCCGCCATGACAGCGAATTCAAACCCGCGCTGGACCGCTGCAAATACCCCAGCCGCTACCCGCAAGCAGACGCCGCTGCCGCAGCGGCCACCGCCCAGACCTTTTTGGGTGCGCTCAACCAGCAGCTGGCGGCGACCGGCTACCTGTTTGGCCGCGACCCGAGCCTGGCCGACATGGCCATCCGCCCCTTTGTGCGCCAGTTTGCCGGCATCGATGAGGCGGCATGGCAGAATCACCCCTGGCCCCATCTGCAAGCCTGGCTGCTGCGTCTGACCGACTCGGCGCTGTTCGAGCAGGTGATGGAAAAATACCCTGCCTGGCACCCGGACGAAGCGGGCGTGCTGTTCCGCTGAGCGGACACCGCCCCTGACGGCACGCAAGTGACAAGCACTGCCAGCGGATGCGCATCCCAGCGCCCGCTGCAGCGCTTGCCCGGCATTGACCGCCTGCGCCCACCCCCGTGCCATGATCCAGTCCATCCAGATTCTGCGTTTTGCTGCCGCCCTGTGGGTGGCGCTCTACCATGCGCGGACCTACAGCTTCTTCCCCGAGCTTCCTGGCTGGCTGCGCGCCATTGCCGAGGGCGGCTTTGTCGGTGTCGACATCTTCTTTGTCATCAGCGGCGTCATCATGGCGCTGGCCACCAGCAACACGCCCACCGGCCTGCGTCCTTCCGCCCAGTTTGTCGCCACCCGCTTTGCCCGCATCTACACCGGCTGGTGGCCGGCGATGCTGCTCTATGTGGTGGGCTTGCAAGCGCTGGGCGCCATGCCGCCGGATGTGAACCTGCTGTCGTCGGCGCTGCTCTATCCGGCCAATTTCAGCCTGCATATCAATGCGGTGATCTGGACCCTGGTCTACGAGCTATATTTCTATCTCGTCATCGGCGCCAGTTTGCTGCTGCCCAAGCTCTGGCGTGACCGCGCGCTGGCGGGATGGGCCATGGTCATCGTTGCGCTGGTGCTGTATTACGCCGCTACGGGTCGCTACCGCCCGGATATGTTTTCGCAAGCCACGCCACTCGTCTGGTTCTATGCGGCGCCGCTGGTGCTGGAGTTCTTTGCCGGCTACTTCATGTACCGCTTTCTGCAGCGCCACCCGCAGCAGCGCTGGTACGCCTGGCTGCTGGCCAGCGCGCTGCTGGGCGCCACAGCGGTGTACTACAGCCACAGCGCCACCTTGTACGCACCTGGCATCGTCGGTTTTTTCCACTGGGCGGACCGCGCGCTGCTGGTGGGGGCTGCCGCCACCGCACTGGTAGGGGCAGCTTTGCTGCTGCCAACGCCCCAGCACCGGGCATGGCAGCTGCTCGCCAGGCTCGGGGACTATTCCTTTGCGATCTATTTGCTGCACCTGCTGCTCTTCCAGGTCGTGCAACGCGCCACCACGTCGTTGGCGCTCGACATTCCCCACCGCTCGCTCAGCTTGCTGCTGGTGCTGGCAGTCCTGGTCGCGCTGTCGGCCCTGTATTACCACGCGATCGAACACCCCCTCTACCAGGCCTGCCGGCGCGCCATTGCGCGTTGGGTGGCCCGCACGCCATGACCCCAGCCCGCATCCATCTGATCTTTGCCCGCGCCCGCAATGGCGTGATTGGCCGCGACAACCAGCTGCCCTGGCACCTGCCCGAGGACATGGCCTTTTTCAAGCAAAAGACCGCTGGGGGGACCGTCGTCATGGGCCGCAAGACCTGGGATTCCCTGCCGCCGCGCTTTCGCCCGCTGCCGGGCCGTGACAATGTGGTCGTCACGCGTCAGAGCGGCTGGCAGCCCAGCCCGGCCAGTGAACGTGTCCACGTCGCCGCCGATCTGGAGCAGGCACTGGCCACGGCCCAGGCGCTGGGCCAGCCCGTCTGGGTGATTGGCGGGGCGCAGATCTATGCCCAGTCGCTGGCCCTGGCCGACGAAGTCTGGGTGACCGAGATCGACCAGGATTTTGACGGCGATGCCCATGCGCCGGTGCTCGGCAGCCAGTGGCAGGAGGTCTCGCGGGAGCGCCACACCAGCAGCAATGGCCTGCCCTTTGCGTTTGTCTTCTACCAGCGCCAGCCCGCCTGAGAGACGCGCTCACCGATGGCACCACGCTGGTGCGGCGCAGCAAATTCATGCAAAATGGATTTCATCGAATAGCAATCTGCGGCGCGCCGGGCCCCAAGCACCGGGCGCTGCAACAAGACGGAACACTGTGACGATGAGCCTGGTACAAGCGTTGCCCGCCGGCCCGTTGGATGTGATCGGCGATGTGCACGGCGAGCGCCAGGCACTGGAGTCGCTGGTTCGGCATCTGGGCTATGACGAAGATGGTGGCCACCCGGCAGGCCGCACGCTGGTCTTTGTCGGCGATTTCTGCGACCGGGGCCCGGACAGCCCCGGCGTACTGGCGCTGGTGCGCCGCTGGGTAGACAACGGCCATGCCTGCGCGGTGCTCGGCAACCATGAAATCAACCTGCTGCGCGAAGATGCCAAGGACGGCTCGGGCTGGTACTTTGACGAGCGCATCGAGGCTGACAATCGCAAGTACGCGCCCTATGTGCGCGCGGACCAGGCTTTTGATGAAGAAATGCTGCCGTTTTTGCGCCAGCTGCCGCTGGCTCTGGAGCGCGCGGACCTGCGCATCGTTCATGCCGCCTGGATCGACGACAAGATCAACCAGGCCCGCGCACTGCGGCCCGGCCATGTCGCCCAGGACTATGACCGCCTGGAGCAAGAGGCCTACCTGCACGCCAAGACCTTGGGCATTCCAGCCCGGCTGAAGGCCGAAAACCAGGCCTGGCCCTACCACCTGGAAGATGGCGCCCATTGCCCCCCGTTCATGCCCGCGCATGCCGACAGCGAGCTGAACAAATCCCAGTACAACCCCTTGAAGGTGCTCAGCTGCGGTGTGGAGCGCCGCGGCAGCGAGCCCTTCTATGCCGGCGGCAAATGGCGCTTTGTCGAGCGTGTTGCCTGGTGGGATACCTATACCGACAACACACCGGTCATCGTCGGCCACTACTGGCGCCGCATCCATGAGCTCGACCGCTCGGTGCTGGGCAAGGGCGATCAGGATTTGTTCGCCGACATCAACCCGCATGCCTGGCATGGCCTGCGCGGCAATGTCTTTTGCGTGGACTTCTCCGTGGGCGCGCGCTGGACGGCCCGGCTCGCGGGCCAGCCACCCGAGCAGGACTTCAAGCTCGCCGCCCTGCGCTGGCCCGAGCGGGTGCTGATGCTCGACGATGGCAGTGCGGTGCCCACCACGCACTTTCTGCAGGCGCCCGCACCTGCGCTGGTTTGACGCCCCAGCTACACATTCAGACGCGAAAAAGCGGCCAGCGGCCGCTTCGTCGTTGATGGGCCGGAGCCCTTTGCACCTTGGCAAGGCGCAAGGGCTATGCCTTACAGCCCCAGGGCTGCAATACCCGCCTTGGCGATCTGTGCATCTTCAGGTGCCTTGACACCGCTGACGCCCACGGCGCCCAGGCATTCGCCATCCTTGATGATCGGCACGCCGCCTTCGAGCATGCCGTCAATCAGCGGAGCGCTCAGGAAAGCGGTGCGGCCACCATTGATCATGTCCTCAAAACCCTTGCTCTCGCGGCGGCCCAGCGCCGAGGTGCGGGCCTTGGCCACGCAGATGTGGGCGGACACGGGAGCTGCGCCATCGCGGCGGATCATGCCCAGCAGGTTGCCGCCGTCGTCCACCACCGCAATGCTGACGATCCATTGGTTCTTGACCGCTTCGGCCTCGGCCGCATTCAACACCGCCTTGACATCGGCCAACTCCAGCATTGCTTTGGTTTTCATGGTGACTCCTTGGAAAAAATTCGGGAAACCCGGTTGTTCAGCCTGCCAGCTTAACGGTATTTCACCGCCCTAATCAAGCACAGGCATCACAGCATTTGTGCCTAAAACGGGGGTAATACCCTGTCGTCATCAGGCTGCTGCGTTTTCTGCTGCAGCGCTCGGCTCGGCAGCGTCGGCCGTGTCCACGGCGGCCGTCTCCACGTCGGCCGCATCCCCCTCGGTCTTGACCGACGGTGCATGGCCATCCCATTCAAACACGGCCATGCTCTCGACGTGGGCGGTATGCGGGAACATGTTGACCACGCCTGCGGCCACACAGCGGTAGCCGGCCTGGTGCACCAGCAGCCCGGCATCGCGCGCCAGCGTCGCGGGGTTGCAGCTCACATAGACGATGCGCTGGGGCGGTGTCCAGTCCTTAGCGCTGTCAGGCAGCGGCGCGGTATCAGGCACTTGGTGGCGCGCCTTGTGGATGTCGGCCAGCGCCTTGGACAGCGCAAACGCGCCTTCACGCGGAGGGTCGACCAGCCACTTGTCGGCCTGGCCGTCGGCGATCAGCATCTCGGGCGTCATCTCGAACAGATTGCGCGCCACAAAGCGCGTGGGCGCCAGCGCGCTGCCTTCGGGGCGCGTCGCATTGTTGGCGGCATAGTTGTCGTGCGAGCGCTGCACCAGGGTCTCGGAGCCCTCGATGCCCAGCACCTCGCCGGCCATCGTGCCGATCGGCAGGGTGAAGTTGCCCAGGCCGCAGAACCAGTCGATCACGCGCTCGGTCTTCTTGGCATCCAGCAGGCGCAGCGAGCGCGTCACCAGCACCTGGTTGATGTGGGGGTTGACCTGGGTGAAGTCGGTGGGCTTGAACGGCATCGTGATGCCGAAATCGGGCAGCGCATAGGACAGCTGCTCGCCGATGCCATCCATCAGGTGCACGGTGTCCGGCCCCTTGGGCTGCAGCCACCATTGCACATTGTGGGCTGCAGCGAAATCGCGCAGGCGCTGCAGATCGGCCTCGCTCAAAGGCTCCAGGTGGCGCAGCACCAAGGCGGTGACCTGGTCGCCACAGGCCACCTCGATCTGCGGGCAGGTCTCGCGGGCATCGAGGCTGCCGATCAGCGCGCGCATCGGCATCAGCAAGGCGTCAACATGGGGCGGCAAGATCTTGCAGGTTTCCATGTCGGCGATGTAGCGGCTCTTGCGCTCATGGAAGCCGACCAGCACCTTGCCCTTCTTGGCGACATAGCGCACCGACAGGCGCGAGCGAAAGCGGTAACCCCAGCTGGGGCCCTCGATGGGGCGCATCACCGTCTCGGCCACCACCTTGCCCAGGTGCCAGAGGTTGTCTTCGAGCACGCGCTGCTTGGTGGCAATTTGCGCGCCCACATGCAGATGCTGCATCTTGCAGCCGCCGCAGGCGCCGGCATGCAGGCCAAAGTTGGGACAGCCGGGCCGCACGCGCTGCGACGACTCGCGGTGGATCTGCAGCAGATCGGCCTGCTCCCAGTTGTTTTTCTTGCGCCGGGTCTTGGCACTCACCCATTCGGTAGGCAGCGCGCCATCGACAAAGACGACCTTGCCATCGGCACGGCGCGCCACGCCCTGGGCGTCCATGTCCATGGACACGATCTTCAACGCATCTGCGGGGAACTGCGCCGCTTCGGCGGCATCGGGGGATTCGGGAATATTCTGTGGGGTCTGCGCTTGGCTCATCCCGGTATTTTCGCAGGCTGGGCAATGGCCTGCGGCCAACCTCTGGCAATTTGGCGCAGGCAGACGCAAAAAAGGCAGCCTGCGAGCTGCCTGCCATGCATGGACGCCACGGTGTGCCGCCACCGCTGCATATTTACTGCGCCGTGATCATGCTGCCCAGGCTCAGCTGGTCAGTGACCATGTTGGCGCTGCTCGAGGTGAGCTTCTTGCCGCCTGGCAGTGCATGCACCTCGGTGACGCATACGGCATGGTTGGGCGTAAAGACAACACGGCTGCCGCTGGGCAGCTCGCTTGCCGTCTGGTGCAGCGGCTTGGACATGTCCACTGGGGGCTCAGCACTGCGATACACCACCTCGTTCTTGCTGTCATAGACCGTGTAGCAGGCAGCCTGCGCCCAGGCCGAGGCCGTGAGCGCCAGCATCGCAAGCGCTGTGGATTTGAAGCTGTAACTGGAACCGGACATGGTTGGAACTCCCGCAATATTTTTTATCGATATTGCGAAGTTACCAAATTTTCCTAAACGCTGCATCCCCATTTCCAGGGGAAAGGTCAAGAAAAATCAACCAAAAACAAAAACTTACACAAATGAAGCAAGTTAGCAGGATTTATCAATATCAGTATTGATAATTATTCTCATTCAATGTTATTATTCGCCCATCGCCGCTGTCAGGGGCCTTGTGCATGCACACATGCCCAGCGCCCTCGCAACGGTGATTGTTTCATCGTGGGGCGACTCTTGGGGCCCGTTCAGCTCCAGGGTCGTTTTGGCCAGCCAACGATCTTTTCGCACAGCCACGCATTTTTTCGATGAAACCCGCGCAGCCGATGGGCACTCCCCACCGCAACCGCTGCGACGGTCCTTGCTCAAAACGGCCCTGCCCTGCTGCACCGGCCTGCGACCTCGACAACGCCCCCCAAGCTCTGGCACCGACGGCTACAACTCGCCTTGTCGCAATCCGCTCGAGCGCCTGACCTGGCGCTCTGTCGCCTCTTCCAACACCGAGAAATTGCTGCTGCCGCCGGCCACGACCGTGAGCCAGCGCTTGGCCCGCGTCAGGCCGGTGTAGACCAGCTCGCGGGTCATGATCGGTGACAGGCTGGGCGGCAATACAACGGCCGCATGGCTGAACTCCGAGCCCTGCGATTTGTGGATGGTCATCGCATACACCGTCTCAACCGCCTGCAGCCGGCTGGGCAGCACCCAGCGCAGGCCCTCGCTGGTCGCAAACACCACGCGCAGCGCGCCCTGCGCTACCGCGGCGCCACTGGCCCCGCCAGCGTCAAGCGCCTGGCCCGCCGGCATCTGCACCGTGATGCCGATATCGCCATTCATCAGCTTGAGGCTGTAGTCATTGCGGGTCACCAGCACCGGGCGGCCCGCATACCAGCCGCTGCTTTGCGCAATCAGCTCGCGGTGGGCCAGCAGCTGGGCAATGCGCTCATTGAGCCCTTCGACGCCCCAGGGGCCGCTGCGCAGCGCGCACAGCACCTGGAACTCGCCATGCGCTTTCAACAGGCGCAGCGCCCATTGGTTCAAGGCCTCCGGGCTGGGGTTAGCCGGCATCTCGCGCAGCACCTGCAGGTAGTGGCCGTAGCCCACCGGCCCCGCGTCGCGCTTGGCGGCACTGTCGACAAAGCGTTTGCCACCGCCATCCAGCACCAGCTGGGCCAGCGACGAATGCGTCAGATCCGGCACCGCATAGGCGGCCAGATCGGGGTAGCCTGCCTTCAGCAGCGGCTTGATCGCCTTGCGCCGCCCGGTATTGACGACGCCGGCTAGCCGGCCGATGCCGCTGTCGGCATGAAAGCGGTGGCTGACCCGCAGCATGGCCACCGCCTGGTCCAGCGGCTTGCCCGCCATATCCTGCAGCTCCGCGGGCACCTGCTGGCCGGTGACCTGCTGCAGCCACTGCGCCGTTTCGTGCCAATACAGGCCCCGCTCGGACTGGGCACACAGCTCTCCCAGCACCGCGCCGGCTTCCACCGATGCGAGCTGGTCCTTGTCGCCCAGCAGCACCAGCCTGGCCTGCGCAGGCAAGGCCGACAGCAAGGCTGCCATCATCTCCAGATCGACCATCGAGGCCTCATCGACCACCAGCACATCGAGCGCCAGCGGGTGCTGGGCATCATGGCGAAAATGCCGGCTGTCGGGCCGGCTACCCAGCAACCGGTGCAGGGTTTGGGCGTCGGACGGGATCAGCGGTTTCAAGCTACGCACCTCGCCACTACCCGGCGCCGGCGGCACTGCTGGCAGCTGCGCATCCCCCAGGCGCTGCAAGGCCTGCACGATTGATTCGGACAGGCGCGCTGCCGCCTTGCCGGTGGGCGCAGCCAGGCAGATGCGCAGCGGCCGGCCGTTCTGCTGCAGCGCCATGCTCTGCAGCAGCGCCAGCAGCTTGACCACGGTGGTAGTCTTGCCGGTGCCGGGGCCGCCGGTGATGATGGAAAAAGCGCTGGAGGCCGCCAAGGCGCAGGCCATTTTTTGCCAGTCGGGCGAATCGGTAGCCTGGTTGCCCGCCGGTGGAAACAGCTGGTCCAGCGCCTGGCGCAGGATTGCATCTTGCGCGGCGCTGCGGCCCTGGCGCAGATGCTGGCTGGCGGTGATGCGCTGCCCAATCGCCTGCGCCACATCCTGCTCGTACTGCCAGTAGCGGCGCAGATAGAGGCGATCGCCTTGCAGCACCAGCGGCGTGCCGCCCTGGCTGGGTTTGCCAGGTGCGGCCACCAGTGCGCTCGCCTGCAAGGCCGATTGCCACTGCAGCAGGTTGACCTGGGCCAGCAGCTCGCTGGGCAGCGGCAAGGGCGTGGGCTCGGTGGCGCCGCTGCCCTGCGCCACGGTATCGGGCGGCAGCGACAGCGCAAAACGGCTGTTGTCCAACGTGGCCTGCAGATCCAGACAGACATGGCCCTGGCCGAGCTGGTGGCTGGCCAGGGCGGCTGCCAGCAGCACCAGTGGCGATGCCAAGGGATCGAGTTCGTGCAGAAACAGCACCAGCGCCTGGTCGAGGCTGCGCAGCCAGCCATGTGCCGTCCAGCGCTCTACCGTATGCAGCAGGCTAGCGGTGGCGCCTTCGGGCACGCTCAGCGTGCGTGCAGTCGATTGCTGGGTGGGCTGGCCCTCCTGGGCCAAGCCGTCCTGGGATTGTCTCGTCATTGCATTCATCATCATTGCGCAAATAGCGCATCGAGCGCATCCATCAGTGCACGCGGGGGCTTGTCATGGTAGAGGCCCTGGTGGTCCGCACCGACGCCCCGCAAAAACCAATACTGCACGCCGCCCACATCGCGCTCGTAGTCATAGCCGGGCAGGCGCTGCTGCAGCAGGCGGTGCAGCGCGTAGGTGTACAGAACATACTGCAGGTCATAGCGGTGCTGCAGCACGGCAGCGGCCATGGCTTCTGCCGTGTAGGCCGCACTGTCCGCACCGAGCCAGTTGGATTTGTAGTCCATCACATAGTAGCGGCCGCCCTGCTCGAACACCAGGTCCATATAGCCCTTGAGCATGCCGTGCAGCTGGTTGGCCAGCAGCGCGGGCCGGGGATGGCCGGGCAGCACATGCTGCTGCACCAGCGCATCGAGCTGGCCGGTCGAGGCCCGGTGGATCGACAGCCAGAACTCCATCTCGACCTGGTAGTCGCCCAGCGACTGCAGTGCGACCGGGCTGTCGACCGGCGTGTCGACCTGCCTGTCGGTGGGCGCGCCCTGCAGCCGCAGCGGCGTTTGCAGCCATTGCCGCACAAAGCCTTGCAGCGGCTCGGCCCAATCGGCCCAGCCGCGTACCTGGCAGCGGTAGGCGATGATGCCATCCAATGCTGCAGGCCTGCTGAGCACCGTGGCAAAACCCTCTTGCGCGCACCATTCCAGCAGGCCGTGCAGAAAGTTGCCGGCGTCAGGCCCCTTGGGAAACGCATGCAGGCTACCGGGCTGCGGCTGGCCGGGCGTGGCCGCATCGGGTGCCGGCTCTTGCGGCTCCAGGTACTGGTCCTGCTGCGCCGTTTCGGGTTCAGCGGCTGTCAGCGCGTCTTCGATCCAGAGGCTCGGCGAAGGGGCGGCATAGCCCAGCCGCTCGGTCAGCGCCGAGAAGCTGGCGATCCACCAGTGCTCATCGGCCTGCCGGCGCGTTTGGCGCGCCGCAAAGGCGGCGGGCGGGCGCTCAGGTTGGTAGCGCTGCAGGCTGACCTCGGGCACCGGCTGCACGGCCATCTGCGGACAGCCGCTGGCAAAGTCCTGCAGATAGGCATGCAGTTCTAGGTCAGGCAATTTTTGCCCGCCGGCCAGCAGGTAGCCGACGGCGCTTTTCTCCAGGCTGCCCGCGCGGCTCATGCCCTTGGCCAGCGGCGCCACGCCCAGCCACAGTGCGTACTGGGCGCGGGTCAGCGCCACATAGAGCAGGCGCATGTCTTCGCTCAGGCGCTCGTCGTTATTGGCGCTGACGGCGTCCTGGTGCTTGTTGTTCAGCTCCACCACCAGGCCGCCCGATGCGGCATCGTGGTACTGCGCATAGCCCCGGCTCTTGCCATCAAAATCGCGCCAGCTGCTGATGAAGGGCAGCAGCACCAGCGGGTACTCCAGCCCCTTGGACTTGTGGATGGTGACCACCTTGATCAGATCGGCATCGCTTTCCAGGCGCAGGATTTCTTCCTCGCCCTCGGGGCTGTCCATCTGCTCGGCCAGGCGGCGGATCAGCGCCTGCGCGCCCTCCACCTCGGTCGATGCGCGCTGCAGCCATTCGGCCAAGTGCAGCACATTGGTCAGGCGCCGCTCGCCGCCCGGCTGGGCCAGCCAGCGCGCGGGCAGGTCAAAATCAAGCAGCCACTGGCGCAGCATCGGCAACACACCCTTTTTCTGCCACAGCTGCTGCAACACGCGGGTGCGCAGCGCCAGTTGCTCCCAATGCTGCTCATCGTGGTTGAGCCGCTCCAGGTCCTGCCAGGACCAGTCCATCGACGCGGTGGCCAGCGCCACGCGCAGCAGGCCGTCATGGCCCGGCGCATTGACGGCGCGCAGCCAGCGCAGCATGTCGGCGGCCTCAGCGGTCTGGAACACCGAGTCGCGGTCCGACAGGTAGACACTGGCCAGCCCCCGGTCCTTGAGCGCATTGCGCACCAGCTCTGCCTCGGCGCGGCCCCGCACCAGGATGGCGATATCGGCTGGGCGCAGCGGCCGGGCCAGCGCATCCGCAGATGGGCCAAAACCGGCTTGGCCCGCCCGGGCGGCATTGAGCCAGGTGGTGATCTGGCTGGCTGCCGACTGCGCCATGCGCTGGCGGTAGGCCGATTCGGCCACGCCGGTGCGCGCGCTCTTGCCAGTGGCTGCGGCATCGCCCTGCTCGTCGGCGGCATCGGCCAGCGCTGGCGTGCCGGCATCCAGGGTCCACAAGGTCATCGCCGGCGTAGCCTCGCCCTGCAAAAAGAGTGCGTCACGCCGGCCGTTTGCATCGACGGCCACAAAGGGCACGGGATTGTGCTGCGCGTCCTGCCGGAAGCGAAAGGCCGCGCGGGGATAGCCCTCGGCATGCACAAAGCAGTGGTTGATGGCCTGCACCACCGCCTGGGTGGAGCGGTAGTTGGTGCCCAGCGAGTAATGGCGCCCTTGGGTGGCAGCGCGGGCGCGCAGGTAGGTGTAGATATCGGCACCGCGAAACGCGTAAATGGCCTGCTTGGGGTCGCCAATCATGAACAGGCCCTGCGCGGGGTCGTTGTCAGCGATGCGGTAGATGCACTCAAAAATGCGGTACTGCAGCGGGTCCGTATCCTGGAACTCGTCGATCATCGCCACCGGAAACTGGCTGCGGATGCGCTGCGCCAGCGCCTCACCGCCAGGCGCATGCAAGGCGCTATCGAGGCGCTGCAGCAGGTCGTCAAAGCCCAGCTCGGCGCGGCGCTGCTTTTCCGCCTCCAGCGCGCGCTGCACATGGGCAATCGCATGGCGCAGCAGCAGCGGTTTGAGTGGCGTGGCGGACTCTGCGTCTTGCGCTACGGCCTCCAGCCAGGCATCGATGGCGGCAAAGGCCGCATGCGCGGGCACGGTCACGCCTTTTTTAGCCTTGATACCCGATTGGCTGAAGGCTCGAATCTTGGCGGGGGCCGGCTCGCCATCGCTCCAGGCCGCCATGGCGGCGAGCCAGGCCTCGAACACGCCCGGCTCGTCCTTTTTGGGATAGGTCGTGCCGTTGAGACCCGGCAGCAGCGCGATGAGCAGCTGCTCCAGCTCGGCCCGGTGCTGCTGCCAAAGCAGGCGTGCGCTGTTCTCCAGCGCGGTGTGGCGTGCGGCTGCCTCGCTGGCCTGGGCCAGCAATGCGGCCAGATCGACCTGGTCGGCAGGCGCCAGTGCCGCGCCGTCGTAGCGCCAGTCGGCATCCTGGCGGCTGAGCATGGGCTGGATGGCCTCTTGCAAGGCCTGCGGCGTGGCCACCACCTGGAGCAAGCTGCGCAGTGAGCTGGCGGGCAGATCATAGAACTGGCGGCGCCAGTAGTCCTGCACCACCTGGGTCAGGAGCTCGCTCTGGTCGGTGATGAGGCTCTGCTGGAACAGGCTGCCGCTGTCAAACGCATGCTCACGCAGCATGCGGTAGCACCAGCTGTGGATGGTGGAGACCGCCGCCTCGTCCATCCAGTTCGCGGCCTCGTGCAGCAAACGGGCGCAGGCGGGCCAGCGGCTGGCGGGGTAGTCGGCGCGCAGTGCCAGCAGCAAGGGATCCACTGCCGCTTCGCTATCCGGCTCTTGCGGGTTCTGCGCAAACAGCTGGGCAGCTTCTGACAGGCGCTGGCGAATGCGGTCGCGCAGCTCTTGCGTCGCCGCATCGGTGAAGGTCACCACCAGAATATCGGGCGGCGCCAGCGGCCGGCCAAAGGCCTGCTCGCCGCCATGCTGCAGCACCAGACGCAGGTAGAGCGCGGCGATCGTATAGGTTTTTCCGGTGCCGGCACTGGCCTCGATCAAGCGACTGCCCCACAGCGGAAAGCGCAGCGGCTCGAGTGGCAGAGTGGTATCGCTTGGCATCGCGCTCATTGCGGCCCCTCCCCATCACCCGCGTCGCCTGCATCACCCTCCGCAAAGCGCGCCAGCGCCTGCGGATGCTGGCCATTGACCAATTGCACGTGGTTCAGCATGTCGCCATAGAGCTGCTGGGCCACATCCAGCAAACCAGCGGCCAGCAGCGCATCAAAATCCGGAAACACCCGGGCCAGCTCGGCCGAGCGCTGCAGCTCACCGGTGCCCCGGTAGCTGTCGTCATAGAGCGCCGCGAGCTGGCCGGCAGATGCCGTGGGCGCCAGGCTGGCGATGGAGGTACGCACAGCGGCCGGCAAGGGCGCGCGCATGCCTTGCTGCCACAGCGCCAGCAACTGGCGCCAGGCCGCTTGCGCAGCGCCAGCGGCCAGCGGCGCAAACACTGCAATGCCCGATTCGGTACAAACCACCGTCGTCAGCGCCTGGCCCGCGTTGTGCCAGGCCAGGTGCTCGACCCAGGCGCGCACCAGGCGGTCATAGCGCAGCTGCTCGCCGGCATGCAAGCGGCCGGCAGACAGGCTGATCTTGGCGGCTTGCTGCTGGCCGGCTGCATCGGCCCAGCGCAGGCCGCGCAACCAGTCGGCCACGGCCGGGCCCTCTGCGCCATCGCTGTAGCGCAGCTCCAGTGCTGCGCTGCTCGCCTGCGGCCAGTAGCGCAGTGCCGCCGCATAGACCTGCAGCGCACGCTGGGCGGCATCGCAAGCGGGCTCCAGCGCGCAATCGGCAAAGGCGCGCAGCGGCAGGCGCCCCTCCAGCCGCAAACGCTGGGCAGCGGCATCGAGCTGCGCGCGCAGGCGGGGCGAATCGGCCGCCGCCTGGGGGTTGTCGCGCACCCAGGGCTCCAAGGCGCTCAGCAAGCTCGCTTGCAAGGCCCAGGCCTGCAGGCCATCAGGGGCAAACATTTCCTCGTCCTGGCCGGTTAGGTCCTCGTCCTCAAAATACACACGCAGGCGCTGGCGAAAGAAAGCAGCCACCGGCTTCTGTGCAAAGTCCTGCAGTTGGCGCAGGTTCAGCGCGGCCTCCAGCCCCATCTCGGGCAAGGCCTCCAGCGCGTCTTCGGCCGCCTCGGTCTGCAGGCCATCGCCGTGCACACCATGCCATTCCTGAGCATAGGTGTAGAGGCCATCGCTGCCCGCATGCGAGGGCGGCTGCGCGAAGTAACGTGGGCTGAAAGGCTGCAGCGGGTGCTCTTGCGTGAGCGCGCTCAGCAGCGCCTCGCCAGCGGCAGGGCCAGACAGTGCTGCGGGGGTGCCCGCCAGTTGCCAGCCCTGGGCCAGATGGTCACGCAGCTGACCGATCAGCACCGAAGGCGGCCGGGCAGTGCTGTCGCGGATGCTGCGCCCCACCCAGCTGATATAGAGCTGCTCGCGGGCGGACAGCACCGCCTCCAGCAGCAAGTAGCGGTCATCATCGCGGCGCGAGCGGTCGCCGGGCCGGTACTGCTGGCGCATCAGGTCAAAATCCAGCACCGATACCGGGCGCGGGTAGGCGCCGTCATTCATGCCCAAGAGGCAGACCATCCGAAACGGAATGGCGCGCATGGGCATCAGACTGCAAAAGCTCACTGATCCCGCCATAAAGCGCTGGTTCAGGCTGCTGGCATCCATGCCGGCCAGCCAGGCCTCGCGCGCCACCGACAGCGGCAAGGCCTCGTCAAACGCTGCCGCTTCGCACTGGCCCAGCCAGCGCTCCAGGCCTTGGATGAGTTGCATCTGCAGCAGTTTTTCATGTTCTTGCTGGGGGTCAAACAGCAAGACCAGCACCTCGCGGGCGCGCTCCACCCAGGTGCTGGGCGGCAGGTCCTCGGCCAGCAGATCGCAGGCCTGCTCCAATGCGCGCAGCAAAGCGGCCAGGCCGCCCAGCGCGGCAGCATCGAGGCCACCAATCTCGTCGTAGGGCTGGATGTCTCCGAGCGCCTCGCCACGGCCTACCGCAAAGCCCAGCATCATGCGGCGCAGGCCAAAGCGCCAGCTGTTGGTCTCTCCCGCCTGCGCCAGACCAATGCGGGCGCGCTGGGCGGCATCCAGACCCCAGCGCACACCGGCGCCCTCGATCCAGCGGTGCAGCAACGCGAGGTCATCCGGGTCAATGCCAAAGCGCTGGCGCAGGGCATCGACAGCGAGCAGATCGAGCACTTCGCTCACCGCAAAGCGGCTCTCGGGCATCGCGAGCACATGCTCCAACGCCACCAGCATGGGCTCGCGCCCGCGCTGGCTCTGGTCGGCCAGCGAATAGGGGATGTAACGCGCATCGCTGCGGGCGATGCGGCCAAACACCGCATCGATATGCGGCGCATAGACCTGGATATCGGGCACCATGACGATGATGTCGCGCGGCCGCAGGCTAGGATCGGCGCCCAGGCGGGCGAGCAGCTGGTCGTGCAGCACCTCCACCTCGCGCTGCGGGCTGTGCGCGGTCTGAAAGCGGATGGAGGCGTCCTGCGCCGGGTCCACCGCCGGCCACAGCGCGCGGCTTTCGGCCAGCGGCCGCAGGTCCAGGATGTCGTCCTGCAACTGGGCCAGCATATGGCTGGGCTCGGCCTCACCAAACAGGTCAATGCGCCCGCCATTGACGGGCCCCAGCAGCGACGCGTACTGGTCCGGCTGGTCGAACTCGTCAATCAGGTGGATGTAGTCGCGCCCCTGCTTGCCCCAGGCGGCCAGCAGCGGATGGGCATGCTGGTGCAGGTCGTCGTCGTGGATAAGCCCGTGCATGCTGCCCTTGCGCTGTTGGCGCCGGTACTGGTGGCGCAGCAAATCCTTGTCGGCGACGATGTCCGACCAGTGGTGGCGGCAGGGGTTGTGCACGCACAGCAGCACCTGGCAGCTGCGCGAGATGGCAGCGAGCGCCTGCAAGGTCTGCGCCGGCATCGACGAGATGCCAAACACCACCACGCGGCGCGGCAGGCGGGGGACATGCGCCTGCGGCGATTGCAGCGCTTGCGGCGACTGCAGGTACTGCACAAAGCGCTGGTGCACGGCGGCGCGGCTGGTCTCCATTCCGGCGGCGCCCACATCGTCCAGCAGCGCGCGCCATAGCTGCGCCTGCCAACGCTGCTCTTCATCGAGCGGCTGGATATCGCCGCGTGCGCTGCGCAGCTGGTCCCGGCCCTCGGCCCAGTCGCGCAGCCAGTCGGCGCGGTAGACCTGGTACTGGTCAAACAGATCGGCAATGCGCTCGGCCAGTTGGTAGCGCCGGCGCTGGTCATGGTCCTCGGCCAAAAAGCGCTGCAGCGCGGCAAACGCGGGCTGGGCCAGCAGATCGGGCAAGAGGCGCATCAGCCGCCAGGTGAGCGGCTGCTTGTCCAAAGGCGATATCTCGGGCACCTCGTGCTTGCCCAGCACCGCCCGGTAGGCCTGCCACAGAAACTGCGCAGGCAGCTGCACATCGACAGCCGCGGTAATACCGCAGCCGCCCTCTGCCACCGGCTGGGCCATCGACAGCTTGAGCCACTGCGCAATGCCATTGCTTTGCACCAGAATCGTCTCGCTCTCCAGGGGGCGGAGTGGGTAGCGCTGCATCCAGGCCACGACCAGGTCCCGCAAAGCCTCCGGATGGTTGCTGTGTATCACCATCAGGCCGGGGGTCATCGCATGGACGGGGGAGGATTGCATCAGAGGAGGAAGATCAGTCAGGATGTGCCAGTTGGGAACTTTAACGCAGGCCACCGCTTGCTGGCGTCGCCCAGGCCAGCGCAGGCCAGAAAAAAGGCAGCCGAAGCTGCCTGTGCGGATGGGAAAGGGGCGCGCCTCAGTCCACCGTCGCGCCCGAGGACTTGACCACCGGTGCCCATGCCGCCACTTCGGACTTGATGAAGGCGCCAAACTGCTCGGGCGTGTTCTTCTCGGCCACAGCGCCGAGCTTTTCATAGGCTTCCTTGACCTGGGGCTTGTCAAAGGCGCGGTTCATCGCGGCATTGAGCTTTGCCACCACTTCAGGCGGGGTGCCTGCCGGCGCAATCAGACCAAACCAGGACGAGACATCAAAAGGCTTGATACCGCTCTCTTCCATCGTCGGCAGATCGGGCGCGGTGGGCGAGCGCTTGGTGGTGGTCACGGCCAGCGCCTTGAGCTTGCCCGCCTTCACATGCGGCCAGGCCGACGGCATGTTGTCGAACATGAACTGCACCTGGCCGGCCATCAGGTCGGTGAGCGCAGGCGAGCTGCCCTTGTAGGGAATGTGCTGGGTCTTGAGGCCCGTGCGGAGCTTGAACAGCTCCCCTGCCATGTGGATCGAGGTGCCACTGCCCGAGGACGCGTAGGAGACCTTGTCGGGGTTGGCCTTGGCAAAGGCGATCAGCTCTTGCACGTTATTGGCGGGCACACTGGGGTTCACCACCAGCACATTGGGCACCTTGGCGCCCAGCGCGACGGGCGCAAAGTCCTTTTCCAGGTCAAAGCGCACCTTGGGGTAGAGCGTCTGGTTGATCGCGCTGGTGACCGCAACGAACAGCAGGGTGTAGCCATCGTTCTCGGCGCGGGCCACCTGCTCGGTGGCGATGTTGCTGCCAGCGCCTGGCTTGTTGTCCACGACAAAGGACTGGCCCAGCTCGGCCGTCAGCTCCTTGGCCATAATGCGCGCGACCACATCGGTGGTGCCGCCAGCAGAAAAGCCCACCACGACACGCACGGTGCGCTCGGGGTACTTCTTGGGATCGGCGGCCTGCGAGGCCAGGGGCAGCAGGGCTGCGGCGCCCAGCAAGGTGGCAGCCAGCAGGTTGCGGCGCGAGGGCAGGCATGCGGCCGCAATGCGGCTGCGCGAGAATGGGCTCATGGTGTCTCCTTGGCACCTGGACGCTGAGCACATCCAGGCGATTGGCTTATTGGCTGATGGTGGCTGCAGCCTGGTGTGGCTGCATGCCACTGGGGCTTGGTGCCCCGAAAGCGGAGATTGTGCCACGGCCAAAAGGCCTGAAACCCAGATGCCCTTTAGGCGATGAGCGGTTGGCGACTAGGCAGTTGCGACCTCTGCCCGCCAGCACTCAAACCGGCCGTACCGCCCGCTCCTGCGCCAGCTTCTCGAGCATGCGGCGCGTGATCGATTGGCTCGCGCCGCCGCTGGCGACAAACAGGAACATGGTCGAGCGCGCATTGGTCCAGCTCAGCTGCTTGGGCACCCAGCCACCACCTTGGCCCAGGAACTCCAGCCAGACCCCGGCCTCCAGGCGCTTGCCGCCAATCCACAGCCCCACGCTGTCGGGCTTGGGGGCATCGAGCATCGAGCCCGTCACGATGATGGCGGGCTCATCCTCACCCATGGCGTCCACGGCCTCGGGCAGCTGAGCCCAGGCCGATGGGGTTGGCGCAGGCGACAACGCAATGGCCCCCGCAGAAGCGGGCAATGGCGCGGCCACGGCCGGCACCGCATGGCGCCCCTCTTCCTGCACCATTTGCAGCTCCACCAGCGCGCTGGGCGCCATCTGCGCGACGGCGGTGAGCACCGGTGCAATGCGCTCGGGCATCCAGCCGATGCTGGTCAGGCCGGCCTTCAGGCGCGTGAGAAGCGAGGGGATCAGCATGTCTGCATCGCTGTGCATGCTGGCACTGGCATGGGCCCCTGCCAGGGCCAACACGTCGTCCACCGCCTCTTGGTAGGCGCGGTAATGCGATGAATCCTGGCCTGAGCGCTCGGCCGCCTGCAGCAGCACCTTGGGCCAGGCGCCCGTCAAGGCTGCCAGCAGCGCCGGGTCCACATCAAAGCTGTGCAAGCTGGTGGCCAGGCGCAGCATCACCTCGGCCTCGATCTGCTCCAGGTTGGCAGACGCTCCAGGGCCTGGCGTGGCGGCGCTGGCCGCCAGCGGCGCTGGGGCTGGCTGTAGCGCAGGCTCGGGCTGATGTCCGGCTTTGGGTGCGGGCTGCGCCAGCACCTCGCGCTCTGCCTGCATCTGGGCCAGTTGCGCCCAGTCGGATTCAGGGCTGATGCTGATGAGGCCCGACGCGCCCCACTGGCTCTCCAGCAGCATGCTGCTGGAGTAGCCCGAATCATTGACATCCTGCAGCGCCGACGACAGCCGGGGCTTGAGCCGCACGCCAAAGCGGCTGAGCGCCTGGGCGAAATCTGCCGCACTGGGCTGGGCCAGGGCCGACAGCGTCTCGACCGTCTCGGTCACCAGCTGCGGGAACTGCGGATCGGACAGCGCGCGGCCCTCTTCCTTGAGCACCGTGGCCTTGTCGACAATGGTTTGCACCAGCACGCGGGCGGGGTGGTCGGCATCGGTCCAGAACGAGCTGTCCTGGGCGGCCATGCGCTCCATCACCGGGATCAAGGTTTTATAGGCCCGGACGGCGCCCACGGGGCAATGCGCCGGGATGTCGAACAGGCTCTTGGTCCGCTGCACAAAGCTGCGGGTATTGTCTTTGGCGGCGCGGCGCTTGAGCTCGGCCTTGGCCAGCAGCTCGGCATAGCTGTTCATCGCCAAGGTCATGATGCGCTGGTAGCTGGTCTGCAGGTGGTCGGCCATGACGCCCACCATGTCGGGCAGAAACAGCGCGGTTGCGTCGGCAGAAATTTCCACATCGCTCAACGTGGCCTGCAGGCTGTCGAGGTATACGGTGTGGTGCAAAGGGTTACCGTTGCGCCAGTAGCGGGTGATCTTGCGCAATGGGCGGTAGACGCGCTCCAGGCCCGTCAGGCTTTGCTCGGTCTGCTGCAGCAGGTTGATCTGCATGCGGCCCCATTCGATCTGGGCGCGCAGCGCGTTGCGGTCTTCCTGCAAGCCATCGGCCTGGCCCTGGCCGCTCATCTGCGCGTGGTAGTCCTCGCGCTTGCCCTCCGCAATCGCAAAGACGGCCTGGCGCAGACGCAGCGCATACGCGAGCGGCAGTTGCGCCTTTTTGCTGGCCAGCTGGGATTGCGCGTACAGCAACAATTGTTGATCTTGTGCGTTGCTGTAAGACGACAACTGCGCAGCCAAAGACGCCAAAGCCGCATTGCCCATGGCAGCCATCAAAGGCTCGGCCTCATGCAATGCCTGCTCCAGACAGGTGTCAAATACCGATACGGCCCGTTGCTCCACGCTTCACCTCTCCCAGTTGAAACGCCCGGCGCTTGGCAAAAGCGACGGGCGTACGGTGTGGGTTACTTCAGGGCTTTGTAGCGCATCCGCTTGGGCGCTGCCCCTTCTTCTCCCAACCGCTTCTTCTTATCTGCCTCGTACTCTTGATAGTTTCCATCAAAAAATACCCATTGGCTATCCCCTTCCGCCGCCAGAATGTGGGTCGCAATGCGATCGAGAAACCAGCGGTCGTGGGAAATGACCAATACTGTACCCGCATATTCCAGCAAGGCGTCTTCGAGTGCACGCAGGGTTTCCACGTCCAGGTCGTTCGAGGGCTCGTCCAGCAGCAGCACGTTGCCGCCCTGGATCAGTGTCTTGGCCAGGTGCAGGCGACCGCGCTCACCACCGGAGAGGTTGCCCACCTTCTTTTGCTGGTCCTGGCCGTTGAAGTTGAAGCGACCCGCATAGGCGCGCGAGGCCATCTGGAACTTGCCCACGTTGATGATGTCCAGGCCGCCGGAGATGTCCTCCCACACGGTCTTTTCATTGGCCAACGCATCGCGGTGCTGGTCCACAAAGGCCATCTTCACCGTCTGGCCGATTTCGACCTCGCCCGAATCGGGTTGCTCCTTGCCGGCGATCAGCTTGAACAGCGTGGATTTACCCGCGCCGTTGGGGCCGATGATGCCGACGATGGCGCCCGCCGGAATGTTCATGCTCAGGTTGTCGATCAGCAGACGGTCACCAAACGCCTTCGAGACATTCTTGAACTCGATCACGCGGCTGCCCAGACGCTCGGCCACAGGAATGAAGATTTCCTGGGTTTCGTTACGTTGCTGGTATTCGTAATCGCTCAGCTCTTCAAAGCGGGCAATACGGGCCTTGGACTTGGCCTGGCGGCCCTTGGCGTTCTGGCGCACCCATTCGAGCTCCTTCTTCAGGGCCTTGGCACGGGCTTCCTCGCCCTTTTGCTCCTGCTCCAGGCGGTTGCCCTTTTGCAGCAGCCAGTCGGAGTAGTTGCCCTTGTAGGGGATGCCATGGCCTCGGTCCAGTTCCAGAATCCATTCGGCCGCGTTGTCCAGGAAGTAGCGATCGTGGGTGATGGCCACCACGGTGCCGGTAAAGCGGTGCAGGAACTGCTCGAGCCAGTCCACCGATTCGGCGTCCAAGTGGTTGGTCGGCTCGTCAAGCAGCAGCATGTCGGGCTTGGACAACAGCAGCTTGCACAGCGCCACACGGCGCTTCTCACCACCGGAGAGTTGGCCGACGATGGCATCCCAGGCGGGCAGGCGCAGCGCGTCGGCCGCGATTTCGAGCTGGTGCTCGGAGTCGGTGCCCGCAGCGGCGATCACCGCCTCCAGCTGGCCTTGCTCGGCAGCGAGCGCATCGAAGTCGGCGTCTTCTTCCGCATAGGCGGCATAGACCTCTTCGAGGCGTGCCTTGGCATTGTTGACTTCGGCCATCGCCTCTTCAACCGCCTGGCGCACGGTGTGCTCGGGGTTGAGCTGAGGCTCTTGCGGCAGGTAGCCAATCGACAGTCCCGCCATCGGGATGGCTTCGCCTTCGAACTCCTTGTCGACGCCCGCCATGATCTTGAGCAAGCTGGACTTTCCCGAACCGTTCAGACCCAGCACACCGATCTTGGCGCCCGGGAAAAAGCTCAGAGAAATACCCTTCAGAATCTGTCGCTTCGGAGGAACCGTCTTGGTGACGTTGTTCATCGAAAAAACGTATTGAGCCATGTGTTCTTTTGGTAAATCAGTAAAAAAATATGCGATTTTTGATCGCGGCCACCCTGGGATTATCGGTGCATGCGACAATACCCGCAGTCAAAGGCTCCAGTTGCCTAGGACTTCAGCGCTAATGCTGGGGACGATGGACACAGTTCCGGGCTCCCTCTTTGAACCCATCTGCCTACCTGACTGGCTGCAATTATTCCAAAAAATTGCTTAGACGAGGCCGATACCCAGCGTCCAGGTTGGACGCATCTGATCCAATGAACTTTGAAGAACTGAATCTGGCACCTGCCATTGTGCAGGCTGTGCGCGAACAAGGCTACGACACGCCTACCCCTATCCAAGCCCAGGCTATCCCGCTCGTGCTACAAGGCTGCGATTTGCTGGCCGGCGCACAGACGGGCACCGGCAAGACGGCCGCTTTCACGCTGCCCATGCTCCAGCGCCTGACCCAATCTGAAGGCAGCCGCAACAAATGGGGCAACAAGGCCATCCGCGCACTGATTCTGGCCCCCACCCGCGAGCTGGCCGCCCAGGTCGAAGAAAACGTGCGCCTCTACGCCACGCACCTGGACATCAAGTCCACCGTCATCTTTGGTGGCGTGGGCATGAACCCACAAATCGACCGCATCAAAAAGGGCGTCGATGTGCTGGTGGCCACTCCCGGCCGTCTGCTCGATCTGCAGCAGCAAGGCTTTCTGGACCTGTCTACGGTCGAGATCCTGGTGCTCGACGAAGCTGACCGCATGCTGGACATGGGTTTCATCCACGACGTGAAAAAAGTGCTGGCGATGGTGCCCAAGGACAAGCAAAGCCTGCTGTTCTCGGCCACGTTCAGCGATGAAATCCGCGAGCTGGCCAGTGGCCTGCTGAAGAACCCGCAGTCCATCCAGGTGACGCCGCGCAACACCACGGTGCAGCGCATCAAGCAAGTGATCCACCCTGTGGGCCGCGGCAAGAAAAAGCAGGTGCTGCTGCACATCGTGCAGGAAAACAACTGGAGCCAGGTGCTGGTCTTCACCCGCACCAAGTTTGGCGCCAACAATGTGGCCGAATACCTCAGCAAGAATGGCGTCTCGGCCATGGCGCTGCACGGCAACAAGAGCCAAAGCGCCCGCACCCAGGCCCTCGAAGGCTTCAAGTCCGGCGATCTGCGCGCGCTGGTCGCCACCGATATTGCAGCACGCGGTATCGACATTGATGAATTGCCCAACGTGGTCAACTACGAGATCCCCAATGTCTCGGAAGACTACGTGCACCGCATCGGCCGCACCGGCCGCGCTGGCCGCGAAGGCAATGCCGTGAGCCTGGTGTGCATGGATGAAGAAGGCTTCATGATGGACATCGAGCGCTTCACCAAGCAGGACATTCCCGTGCAGGTGCTCGAAGGCTTTGGTCCGGAAGAAGGTGAAAAGGCCGAACCCATCGCCATGGGCCGCCAGACCATCTGGGGCGGCGCAGGCAAGGCCCCCGGCCGTGATGTGATGCAGGCAGCGGCCAAGGCTGCCCGCCAGGAAATGATGGAACGCGTGCGCACCAACAAGGTCGCTCGCGGCCCTGGTGGCAATGCAGGCGGCGGCCAGCGCGGCGGCAATGCCAAGCGCAGCCCCGGCCCACGCGCTGAACGCGCCGAAGGCGGTGCAGAGTTTGGCGGCGAAGGCCTGGACCAGGCACGCCGCGAGCAGCGCCCACCACGCCGCGACGGCCGCCAAGGCCCACGCCACCCCTCGGGTGAGGCGCGTGGCCCACAGCGCGCGTCGCAAGGTCCACGCCAGGCGGGCCCCGGTGCAAGTCGCGGCCCGCGCCAGGACAGCGAACGCCAGCCACGCGCTGATGCCCACCTGGGCACGCAGTTTGGCGGCACGGTCGATGGCCGTGACCATCGCCGCAGCGGCGCGGCCCAGCCCGATCCGATGCGCACCAGCGTGGACAGCATGGCCGAGCGCGGCCGCCGCGGCGGCTTTGGCGGTGGCAACCGCAATGGCGGCGGCGGCGGTGGTGGTGCAGGCCGGGGCGGCCGCAACCACTCCTTCTCGCGATAGATCGCGATAAACAGCGTTCTGGGCCGTCGCATTTCTACCGCCATCGCCGATGGCAGTTGATTTGGACGCCCAATTCCGCTAGGGTTAGGCCGCATTCGAAAGCGAGTTTCATGCGGCCTTTTTCTATGCCCTCTTCCGCTGCCAACCCTGCAGCGCCTGCCTTGCCTCCCGACACCTTGACGGTCGCCACCTGCAATGTGCTCAACCTGGCGCTGCCCGAGCGGGAGTTCTACGCCAACCAGGCGCCCTACACGCGGGCGCAGTACGAGCGCAAGACGCAATGGCTGGGCGGCCGCTTTCAGACCCTGAATGCAGACATTCTGGCCGTGCAGGAAGTATGGGACGAAGCCGCCTTCACCGAAGCACTGGCCGCCAGCGGCCTGCACTACCACTATGCGGTGGTGCCCGGCGCAGAAAACACCGAAGGCCGGGCTGGTGCCAGCGGCACCCCCCGCGTGGGGCTGGCTACGCGGCTGAAGGTGCTGGCCACGCGCTCGTTCACCGATTTTCCTGCCGGGCTGGGCCAGCCCATTCCGGGCCTGGGCGTCCACACCCGCTTTGAGCGCCCGCCACTTGTCGCCACCTTGCAGATGAAACGCGGCCAGATCCTCACGGTGCTCACCTGCCACCTCAAATCCAAGCGCCCCAAGTTTCTACTCGATGCCAATGGCAATCCGCTCGAAGACCGCGACAACCCCAAGATCGCCGCCCTTGCCTCCTTGCGCTCGCTGGTCATGCGCGGCGTGGAAGCCACAGCGCTGCGCTGCCTGGTGATCGACCTGCTGCGCCACACGCGCATGCCCTTGGTAGTGCTGGGCGATTTCAACGACACGCCCGACAGCGTCACCACGCAGATGATCTCCGCCAGCTCCGAGGTCGCTTACGACCGCAAGGCCCGCGACCGCGCGCTGTTCAATGCCTTCGATCTGCTGGGTGATGCAGCGCTGAAAAAAGATGTAGCCTATTCCCACATCCACCAAGGCGCACCCGCAGTGCTCGACCAGATTCTGGTCAGCGAGGAATTCGACCCGCGCAGCCGCCATGCCGTGGGCGATGTGCGCCGCGTCGATTACTTCAACGACCACCTGCATGAAGGGCGCGACCGCAGCCGCTCGGACCACGGTTTCGTGCGTGCGCTGCTGCGCATGCGGGCCCTGACACCCGGGGCTGGTTCCGGGGATTGGTCGCCCGACCTGGATGCGGCTGTTACATTCGAGCAGTCGCATGATGGCGCCTAGCGCCCTGCGACGCTGAGGCGCTTCCTCCGGGCCTGCGATGAACCCGCCCGCCAGGCGGCACCGCAGCGGCGCAAACCGCCGCCGACAGCGTGTGTTTCAGATACGCACGGAAACTTATTGTTTCGCACCCATCCTACGTAAAAGCTGCACGCGGCTTTGCATAATGGCAACGTATTTTTCAGGAGGGGCGTGATTCGTCACGCACAACAACGATGATGAAACCCGACGCAGTATCCCCATCCACCCAGCGCGCAGTGCCAGGCTGGACCAGCCTGACTGTCATCGCCGCAGCGCTTGCGCTGTCCGCATGCTCGAGCACGCCACTGCCTGCCTGGAACAGCACGCCGATCGCGGGCGGCCAGCCAGCGCCCGGGACAGTCACCACCAAACCTGCCAGCGGCCCCAGCCCCGTACAGATCCCTGGCATCGGCAGCCCAGGCGTGGTCGCCACGCCGGTCGAGACGGTTCCGCTGCAAGGCAGCCCTCTTGGCGGATGGAAGGAGAGCGACGAAGTCGCTGCCCGATTTCCCGATCCCGAGCGCAGCTACGCCACGCCAGGACTGAGCGCGGGCCGCACCACCTACACCAGCAATGCCGAGCTGGGCCAGTGGCTGCGCCAACTGGCCACGCCAGGCCAGTCCGGCACCAAGGCCGAGCTGGTCACCGCCGGTACCTCGCAGGAAGGCCAGCCCATTTTGGCGCTGTTGCTGACCCGCGCTGCCAGCACCAGCTTGCATGACCTGGACCAAAGCCAGCGCCCTACCGTGCTGCTGATCGGCCAGCAGCATGGCGATGAGCCCGCCGGCAGCGAAGCGCTGCTGGCCCTGGCCCAGGACCTCAAGCAAGGCCCGCTGGCCTCAGTGCTCGACAAGATCAACGTGCTGCTCGTGCCCCGCGCCAACCCCGATGGCGCAGCCGCTGGCCGGCGCAGCACCGCCAATGGCCTGGACATGAACCGCGACCACCTGCTGCTGCAGACGCCCGAAGCCCAGGCGCTGGCCAAGCTCAGCCGCATCTACCGCCCCATTGCGGTATTTGATGCCCATGAGTTCACCGTGGCTGGCCGCTATCTGGAGAAGTTCAAGGGCGTGCAGCGCTATGACGCGCTGCTGCAAACGCCGACCACCGCCAATGTGCATGAGTTCATCGCCAAGGCGTCCACGGAATGGTATTTGCTGCCCATGCAAAAGGCGCTGACCGAGCAGGGACAGAGCACCAACTGGTACTACACCACCACCCGCGACCCGCAGGACCTGTCGCTGTCCATGGGCGGCGTGCGCCCCGATACGGGCCGCAATGTGAACGCGCTCAAGAACGCCGCCACGATGCTGGTCGAGACCCGGGGTGTCGGCATTGGCCGCGCGCATATCCAGCGCCGCGTACACAGCCAGTATGTGGCGCTCGCCTCGGCACTGCAGACCACCGCCCAGCGCACCAAGGAGCTCGAGCAGGTGCGCAACTACGCGAACCGCGACATCGCCTCCCAGGCCTGCCGGGGCGAATTCACGCTGGAGTCGCAACAAACCACGGAAAAGCGCCGCGTGGTCTTCCTCGACCCGCAAACGGGTGAGGAGATGCAGCAGGAAGTGGACTGGCACTCTTCGGTCAAGCTCAACCCCGGCCCCAAGCGTGCACGCCCTTGCGGCTACTGGCTGGCGGGCCATGCCACCGACGCTGTCGACAAACTGCGCGCGCTGGGCCTGCAGGTGCTGCGCGTGGCCGAGCCCGGCAACCTCCTGGCCGACACCTACCAGGAGCAAGAACGCAGCAGCAGCGCCAAGAGCGATGTCTTGGGCCCTGGGCAGCAGAGCGTGGAGCGCGTCAAGGTCGGCCTGGAGCGTGTCGCCATCGACGTGCCCGAAGGCAGCTACTACGTTCCGCTGAACCAGTCGCTGGCCAATGTGGCGATTGCGGCGCTGGAGCCCGACACGCAAAGCAGCTTTTTTGCCAACCACATCATCTCCAGCCTCAACGATGTGGCCCGGTCGATGAACAATCCCTCGCTGGTTTACGAAGAGACCGAGTAAGCGCTACCCTGCCCTTCGTAGCCATGCATTGATCGATGCATGGCTGGCTCTGATTAGAAAATGCCCGCAGTACTTTTGAACTGCGGGCATTGCTTTTGGGTAGTTGAACAGTCATACGATGCTACACACGGCGTGTGATCAGTATGGGGAATGCGATTGCGTGCGGCAGCAGCAGCTAGCCTGCTGCATAGGAGTTTGGCCTGCCCGACAGGGATCGAACCTGTGACCCACAGCTTAGAAGGCTGTTGCTCTATCCAACTGAGCTACGGGCAGATGTTTGGTTGATGGAGGTATTTTGCCGGTATGGGCGCAACCTGAGACCCAAGATATGCGGAGCGCTCCACATGGGTCGTTTTGTTTTTTATGACTGGGCGTCATTATGCACTGAATCACCCGGCCCAACCTCGCGACAGGCCTGGCCAAGCCAAAGATGGATGGGTAGAGGCAGTGGCGGTCCAGCAAGCGGATCCAAGTGCAAAATGACAAACGCTATCCAACGCAACAAAGCCCCTTTCGGGGCTTTTCAAGTCTGATCATCGACGCAGCAATTATTTCTTGGCGTACTCAAACTTAGGCAATGCCTTGAGCGCATCCTTGGTCGCACCCGGCAATGTGATCTTGTCATTTTGCACGCGGAACTGGCCCACAGGGATCGCGACATCATGCTTGCCAACGCCCAGAAAACCGCCAGCACCGATGATGGCATAAGAGACGGCCTTGTCGGGCGCAACGATCACGTCGTCGATCTTGCCCACGGACTTGCCTTCTTCGTTGTAAACGCTCTTGCCGAGAACAGACTTCTTGAGGCTCCAACCCGTGGCAACGGCCTGGATTTCCGTCTGCTCGACACCCAGCTTTACGCCACCTGCAACGGGCACTTGTGTCTGCGCAAAGGCGGAGCCCGCAGCCATCGTGATCGCAAAAGCGCCCAGCATCAATATCGATTTGGATTTCATCGTCAACTCCTTATTTCTTCGCAGCGTCTTTGGCGGCTTCTTGCACATTGCCTGCTGCCTTCTGTGTCTTGCCTTCCACCTGCTTGGCAATGCCCTTGGCCTGCTGCTCAGGGCTGTTCACTGCTTCACCGACCTTCTGCTGGACCTTGCCAGCCGCATCTTTGACGGCACCTGCGACTTGATTCTTGTTCATGCTTTTTCCTTCAGTGGTGTTGCAAAGCAACGTTGGGATGGCTCAACGATAGCGCGCAACAACAGGCAAAACGCTAGGTGCAGTACCTGTCCGGTAGTGGGGATAGGCTTACAGCGGCCCACCATGGATGGTTCAACGATCGCCTTTGCGCTGGAGGGAGGTAGTGATGCCCGGCCCTGTTTGTGCTTGGATGCGCGTGAAATTTGTTGGTGCATCCTCAGTGCTGAGCTGCGGACCATCTGAAAACCGCGCTCAAAGCCTTTGAGTAAAACGGTAGGGATTGACACAAAGCCGGCACCCAGGATGGGTACTAACCCCTACAATCGCGCACCCTTTTTTAGATTATTTGTTTTTATTTGGTTTTTTTCATAGTTTTTGCGCATTGAGCGCTGCTATGACAATGATTGGCAATGTGTATCAATTGTGAGCGAATAATAGATGCATAATCCGCCCAGACCTTTCAATAGCCAGTTCCTCCAGGAGCTCACCATGTTGCCGGAAATCCTTGTTCGTTCTGATCTGCAATCTCCCCCCCGCGCCATCCAGCTGGAGCGCGGTTGCACGGCCATTGGCCGAGGTCCGAGCAGCGGTCTGTTCCTGAGCGACCCGAGCATCAGCCGCGACCATGGGGCCTTCAGCTACTACATCGGCCTGTTGATGGTCGAGGACCATGACAGCACCAATGGCATCTTTGTCAACGGCCGCCGCGTCAAGCGCCAGGTTTTGTATGCGGGTGACCAGGTCAGCGTCGGCCCTTTCCAGATCGTCGTGAAGTCCGGCTCCGTGCCGACCTTGGAGACGCAGGACTAAGCGCTGCCGCCCCACGAAAAAAGTCCGCATTCGCGGACTTTTTGCATGGCCACTGCATGGTCAGTGGCGGTCTGGTTCAGCGGCGGGAGATTCAGGCCACCGCTTCTTCGTTGGGGGTCAGCATCAGGCGCCCCACGGCCTTGCCCTGCTCCAGCGCCACCAGCGCCGAGAACGCCTTGCTGAAATGCATGCAGGTGGTCGGCACCGGGCTCAGCTTTTTGTCGCGCACCAGTGCGATCAGCTCGCGCAGATCGCCCAGGTTGCCCACATAGGTGCCTTGGTAGGTAATGGCGCGGATCGCATGCGTGGGCGTGGGCAGGTCCACATGGCCGCCAAACAGGCCAATCTGTACCAGGTGGCCGCCCTTGGTCAGCATGTCAATGCCCTGCTGCACGGTCTGGCTCGAGCCCACGCAATCAATGATGGCCCAGACGGCGCCACCGGCAGCCTCCTTGACCTGCGCGATGAAGTCCGCCGACTTGGGATCGATGACGACATCGGCGCCCGCATTCAATGCCGCTGCATGCTTGCTGGCATCGGGCTCGACCACCACGACGCCAGCGCCACCCATGGCCTTCATCAGCAAGATGGCCATCAGGCCCAGGCCGCCTGCGCCAAACAACACAACCTTCTCGTCCTTGAACACCTGGGGGGAGATCTTCTTGATCGCGCTGTAGGTGGTGAGACCCGAGCAGGCATAGGGTGCGGCGCGCTCGGCGGGCATGTCGCCGATGTCCACCAGGTAGTAGGCATGGTTGACCAGCACATGGTCGGCGTAGCCGCCATTTTGGTACACACCCATCGATTTGCCAGCCAGGCAAAGGTTTTCGTCACCGCGCTTGCAGACCTTGCATTCGCCGCAGCCATGCCAGGGGAAAACCACATAGCGCTTGCCGATCTCGACACCCTTGGCGTCCGGGCCCATCGCAACCACCTCGCCGGCGATCTCATGGCCCAGGGTCAAGGGCAGCTTCATGCCGCGGTCGGCCATCGACAGCTTTTTGCCATTGCCCAGGTCGTACTCGCCATGCCAGATGTGCAGGTCCGAGTGGCACACACCCGCGGCCTCAATGCGCACCAGCACCTGGTCTCCGGTCGGTACGGGGGTTGGGCGCTCGCTGCGCACCAGGGGTTCACCAAAGCCGGTGACGTCATAGCTGATCATGCGATCTCCTTGTTGCTTGTTCGTTGTAATGAGCCGGGCCAACGGGCCTGTCTCGATGCCTGTCAGATGAGCATGTTAGTGCGGCAGTGTTTCTGCACAAGCTCGCTATCACGCACACCAGTCGCATTGGCGATAAAGCGTGGGCGGGCATCTGCCAGCGCAGGTCGGGCATCAAAAACGCCCCTCAAAAGGGGCGTTGGCATGCAGCACCGAAGGGCTTAGCGCTTGGCTTTGAACAAGGCCAGCAGCAGCACAATGGTGAAGCCAGCGAAAGCGATGAAGGACCAGTTGGCAATCGACAGACCCAGAAAGGTCCAGTCGATGGCCGTGCAATCGCCCGAGCCACGGAAAATCATCGGCAGCGAGCGGCTGATCGGGTAGTTCTCGATCATGCCGTAGAAGTCGCGCCCGCAGGTAGCGAACTCCGGTGGATTCCATTGCAGCCAGCTTTGGCGCGCTGCGGTAAAGGCACCAAAGGCCGAGAACAGCAGCGCCAGGCCGCCAAAGCTCTTCCACCAACCGGCCGACGAGGGCCGCAGGCTGCCCAGCAGTGCCAGCACACCGACTGCAATCAGGCAGTAGCGCTGCACGATGCACATCGGGCAGGGCTCCAGCCCCACCACGTGCTGCAAATACATGCCAAAGGCCATCATGGCCGCGCAGGCCACAAAAATCAGCGCCAAGGTGCGGCGCGGTGCGTTCCAGATCCAGTTCAAGTCATGTCCTTATGCTGCCAACCCCGCCATCTTACGCGTACAGACCTGCAGGGGCCTGAAACCAGAAAACCGGCCCCACCTCATGGGCAGAACCGGGTCTCACAGCATCAGGCGCAGGCGCGAGCGCCAGGGCATTAGATATTGGCTGCTTGATCGAGAAAAACTCGGGCTTGGCGCGGTGTCACCACCAGCGTCTCGCCTTCCTTGAGGCCCATGGCTTTGAACTGCTGCGCAGAAATCTGCGCCTCAATGAGCTTATCGCTGTTCGAAGCCTCGGCACCCTGGGCTTGGTGCCCGCCAATGGCAATAAGTTCCAGACGGGCGATGGGGCCGACCACAATCGCGCGGTCGAGCTGGGCGACGATGCCGCGCTGGCGGCCATCGGCGTCTTTTTCCTGGCCGGGCGAGTAGCGCTCCACATCCAGCTCATGGGGCCGCACATAGGCCAGCGCCTGGGCATTGTTGGCCGAGGCAAATTCAGGCGAATCGATCTGCACGCCCCCCTCCACCACCGTATGCCCGCCGGTGGCGCGGCCATGGAACAGGTTGACATCACCCAGAAAGCCGTAGACGAAGGGGCTGGCCGGGCTGTCCCAGACTTCCTGGGGCGTGCCGGCCTGCTCGATCTGGCCCTTGTTGATCACGACCACGCGGTCGGCCACTTCCAGCGCTTCTTCCTGGTCATGGGTCACGAAGATGCTGGTCACATGCAGCTCGTCGTGCAGGCGGCGCAGCCAGCGGCGCAGCTCCTTGCGCACCTTGGCATCGAGCGCGCCGAAGGGCTCGTCGAGCAGCAGCACCTTGGGCTCTACCGCCAGCGCGCGGGCCAGCGCAATACGCTGGCGCTGGCCGCCCGACAGCTGCGAGGGGTAGCGGTCTGCGATCCAGTCGAGCTGCACCAGCTTGAGCAGGCTCATCACCTTCTCGCGGATCTGGGCTTCACTGGGGCGCTCCTTGCGGGGCTTGATGCGCAGGCCAAAGGCCACGTTCTCGAACACCGTCATGTGGCGAAACAGCGCGTAGTGCTGGAAAACAAAGCCTACGTTGCGGTTGCGCACATGCACATCGGTGGTGTCTTCTCCGCTGAACTGGATGGTGCCCTGGTCCGCAGACTCCAGGCCCGCGATGATGCGCAGCAAGGTGGTCTTGCCGCAGCCCGAGGGGCCCAGCAGCGCGATGAGTTCACCGGATTTGATGTCCAGGTTGACGTTATGGAGCGCTTTAAAGCTGCCAAACGACTTGGAGATGTTTTGGATTTCAATGCTCATATCCGACCTCGAAAATACCGTGTTTATGCCGTGACTGCGCTGTCATCGCGCGGCCGCTCGGGCGGCAGGCTGGCTGCCTCTTTGTGCTCTTTCTCGGCACGCCACTCGGCGATCGATTTGAGCACCAGGGTCACCAGCGCCAGCAAGGCCAGCAGCGACGCCACCGCAAAGGCTGCAGAAGACTGAAAGTCGGCATACAAAATCTCGACATGCAGCGGAATGGTGTTGGTCTGGCCGCGAATGCTGCCCGAGACGACTGAGACCGCGCCAAACTCGCCCATGGCTCGTGCGTTGCACAGGATGACGCCATAGAGCAAGCCCCATTTGATATTGGGCAGGGTTACGCGCCAGAACGTCTGCCAGCCCGATGCTCCGAGCACAATGGCGGCCTGCTCCTCATCATTGCCCTGGGCCTGCATCAGCGGAATCAGCTCACGGGCGATGAAGGGGAAGGTCACGAACACGGTAGCCAGCACAATGCCCGGCACGGCAAAGATCACCTTCAGGTTATGGGCCTCCAGCCAGCTGCCAAACCAGCCATTGGCACCAAACAGCAGCACATAGGTCAGGCCCGCCACCACCGGCGACACCGAAAACGGCAGGTCCACCAGCGATGTCAGCAAGGCCTTGCCCTTGAATTCGAACTTGGCAATCGCCCAGGCGGCAGCCACACCAAACACCAGGTTCAGCGGCACGGCAATCAGCGCCGTGATCAAGGTCAGCTTGATGGCCGACCAGGCATCGGGCTCGGTAAGCGCTGCCACATAGGTGTCCCAGCCCTTGCGCAGCGCCTCGACAAACACGGCCACCAGCGGCAGCAGCAAAAACAGCACCATGAAGGTCAGCGCAATACCGGTCAGGGTCCAGCGCACCCAGCGCGGCTCGGTCACGGTGCTCTGCACTTCGGGCGCATGGCGGGCCACATACTGGTAGCGCGCCAGCACCGTGCCCAGCACCACCACCACGATGGCAATCAATACGAGATACATGGTTGGCATGGCTTAAATCCCCGCACGCTTGCGCTGCCAGCTTTGCAGGCCGTTGATGAGAAGCAGCAGCACGAAGGAGATCACCAGCATCACCATCGCAATGGCGGTGGCACCGGCATAGTCATGCAGCTCCAGCTTGGCCATGATGACGAAAGGCGTGATCTGCGACTCCATCGGGATGTTGTTGGACACGAAGATGACCGAGCCATACTCGCCCACCGCGCGGGCAAAGGCCATCGCAAAGCCGGTCAGCAGCGCCGGCCCGATCGCGGGCAGGATCACCTTGTAAAAGGTTTGCCAGCGCGATGCGCCCAGGCTGCCGGCAGCCTCTTCCAGCTCTTTTTCAAAATCTTCGAGCACCGGCTGCACCGTGCGCACCACAAACGGCAGGCCGATAAAGATCAGCGCAAACACGATACCCACGCGGTTGAACACCAGCTGGATGCCCAGCGGCGCAAAGTACTGGCCAATCCAGCCGTTGTCGGCCAGCAAGGCGGTCAGCGAAATGCCGGCCACGGCCGTGGGCAGCGCAAAAGGCAGATCGACCAGCGCATCGACGATCTTCTTGCCTGGGAACTTGTAACGCACCAGCACCCAGGCGATCAGCATGCCAAACACCAGGTTCACCAGTGCGGCGATCAGTGAGGCACCGAAGGTGACCTTGTAGGCGGCCACGGCAATGGGTGCGGAAATCGTGGTCCAGAACTGGTCCCAGGTCAGCTCAAAGGTCTTGAACAGCAAGGTCGCCAGCGGGATCAGCACAATGATGCTGAGGTAGAAAATGGTGTAGCCCAGGGTGAGCCCAAAGCCTGGCAGTACCCGTTTGGCACTCCGGCGTTTGGCACTGGGCACGGCGTTGGCCGGGGCAGTGATGGCAGCTGACATGGATTCCGATCGGCAAAAATCTACAGAAAATACGCAGTCAGCGCCCGGCTGGCAGGCGCTGCTGCTGGCTCATCACTTCTTGGGGTCGGTAAACAGCTTGTCGAAATAGCCGCCGTCGCTGAAATGGGTCTTTTGCGCCTCGCCCAGGCTGCCGAAGTACTTGGCCACGGTGAACTGCTTGATCGGCTTGAACACGTCGGCGTGCTTTTTCAGCACCGCTTCGCTGCGGGGACGGATCGCATGGTTGGCAGCGATTTCCTGGCCTTCATCCGAGTAGAGGAAATCGAGGTAGGCCTTGGCCAGCTCGGCCGTGCCCTTTTTCTCGACTGTGCGCTCGACCACGGCGACCGGGTTTTCAGCGGTGATGCTCACCGATGGGTAGACGGGGTCCACCTTGCCTTTGCCAAATTCACGGTCGATGGAAACCACTTCCGATTCAAAGGTGATCAGCACATCGCCCACATTGCGCTGCAAGAAGGCGGCGGTCGCATCGCGACCGCCCTTGGCCAGCACCGGCACGTTCTTGTAGAGCTTGCTGATGTAGGCTTGCGCATCGGCATCCGAGCCCCCCTTTTCACGGGCCTGGCCCCAGGCGGCCAGATAAGCGTAGCGGCCATTGCCACCCAGCTTGGGGTTCACGACCACCACCTGCACACCGGGCTTGATCAAGTCATCCCAGTCCTTGATGCCCTTGGGGTTGCCGTTGCGCACCAAAAACAGCATGGTCGAGGTGGTGGGTGATGCGTCGTTGGGAAACTTCTTGGCCCAGTCCTTGGCGACCACACCCTTGTCGGCGAGGAACTCCACATCGGTCGTGGTGTTGAAGGTCACCACATCGGCGGCCAGGCCTTCAGACACGGCACGCGCCTGGGCGCTGGAGCCGCCATGGGACTGGTCGACCTTGATGTCAACGCCCTTGGTCTTCTTGTAATGGGCGATAAAGGCTGTGTTGTAGTCCTTGTAGAACTCGCGTGCGACGTCATACGAGACATTGAGCAGCTGGTTTTGTGCCAGCACCGAACCACTGGCCACCACCGCTGCGGCAACCACCAAAGATTTCAATCCACCCAGTTTCATGTTCTGCTACCCGTTCGTATGAAGTGATGTAGCAAATTGTGGACTTTTGTACTTAAAACTCAAACGAATATATTCTTGTTAATTTATGGTGTTTTGAGAATAAAGAAAAAAGCGCAGCATCACAGGCCCAAAATGACGACGAGCACACCCTTGTCCACCTTGATGTCGCGAACCTTCATGCGCGCAACGCGCTGGCGCGCGTCCGATGCATTGAGCGTGTAGATCGGTTGCTGGGCCAAGTACGAGGCCATCGCGGCCTCCAAAGCGACCTGCGCCATCGCCGTGCGCCGGTCATCGAGGCCCTGCACCACCAGCTTGTCCATCACCGGCTGGTCCAGAAAGATCGCGCCGCGCTCGGCGTCATAGCGCAGTGAGGAAGACACATCGATCTGCGCGCCCAGCAGCTGACTGCCGCTGGTGTTGGTCGTGACCGTCATGTTCAGCCCAAAGTCGACGCGCTCGCTGTCCTCACTCAAATGCACCCGCGGCTGCGCCATGGTGACCGACACCAACGGGTAGCGCTGGGTCAGCGGTAGACGCTCGGCGAGCTTTTGCTCGAGCTGCGCCTGGCTGATGCGGATCTCATAGGTCTTGCCCGCCAGGTACCAGATGGCAGCGGCGCCCACCAAGGCCAGCAGCGCCAGCAGTGACCATGCAAATTTTTTTCCCATGCCTGCACAACTCCTCTAGCTACAACCTTGTTTATTCCACCCGCCAGCTCGGCAGCCGCCAATGCCGCCACAGCGCAATCGCCCGCAGCCCGGCGGTGACGAACACACAGCCGAGCATTGGTGCCATCTCGGGCACGGGCGAGCTGCGCAGCAGCAGATCCACCCAGCCGCCGACAAAAGCGCAGACTGCATAGGGCTGGTGGTCACGGAAAGCCTGCGGGATCTCGCCGCACATCACATCGCGCAACACCCCGCCAAACACCCCGGTGATTACGCCCATCATCACGCAAATGAGCGCGGGCAGCCCTTGCTCGGCAGCCATGTCCACGCCCACCGCGGCAAACAGGCCCAAACCCAGCATATCGGGCCAGAGCATGGCGCGCTCGGTCAGCGCAAAATGGCGCTGCCGCAAAAACACGATGGCCAGCAGGCTGATGCCCAGGATCACCCAGACAAAGGTCTCCTGCCGCACCCAGAAGAAGGGCCGCTGGTCCAGCAGCAGATCGCGCAAGGTGCCGCCGCCAAACGCGGCCACAAACGCCACCACGCAGACGCCGACGACATCGAGCCTCTTGTGCGCCGCCTTGATCACCCCGGACAGCGCAAACGCAATCGTCGCCGCGATCTCCAGCACCTGGCGCGCAGTGTCGATGATGTGCGGTGTGTCCATGGCCATGGGCAACAAGGTAAGGGACGGTGTGCGCTTCGTGCGCACCCCCGCCGGTGGAAGGTCAGGCAGCTTGCATATTGCTGATCATCTCGTCGCCAAAGCGCGAGGTGCTGACCTGCGTGGCGCCATCCATCAGCCGCGCAAAGTCATAGGTCACGCGCTTGGAGGCAATGGTGGCCTCCATCGCGGCAATGATCAGGTCCGCCGCTTCGCTCCAGCCGATGTGGCGCAGCATCATCTCGGCCGACAGGATCAGCGATCCTGGATTGACATAGTCCTTGCCCGCATACTTGGGCGCTGTGCCATGCGTGGCCTCGAATACCGCCACTTTGTCTGACAGATTGGCACCCGGCGCAATGCCGATGCCGCCCACCTGGGCGGCGACCGCGTCCGAGATGTAGTCGCCATTCAAATTGAGGGTGGCGATCACCGAGTAATCGGCCGGGCGCAGCAGCACCTGCTGCAAGAAGGCATCGGCAATCACATCCTTGATGATGATCTCGGAGCCATCCTTGGGGCTTTTGAGGCGCATCCAGGGGCCCCCATCGATGACCTCGGCGCCAAACTCCTTCTTGGCCAGCGCATAGCCCCAGTCGCGGAACGCGCCTTCGGTGAACTTCATGATGTTGCCCTTGTGCACCAAGGTCACGCTGGGCTTGTCATGGTCGATCGCATACTGGATGGCCTGGCGCACCAGGCGCTCGGTGCCTTCGCGCGAGACAGGCTTGATGCCGATGCCCGAGCTTTGCGGAAAACGGATCTTCTGCGAGCCGATCTCCTGCTGCAAAAAGGCGATCAGCTTGACGGCGATATCGGAGCCGGCCGCAAACTCGATACCGGCATAGATGTCTTCGGAGTTCTCGCGGAAGATCACCATATGCGTCTTGTGCGGCTCGCGCACCGGCGAGGGCACGCCTTCAAAGTAGCGCACCGGCCGCAGGCAGACATACAGGTCCAGCGTTTGGCGCAGGGTGACGTTCAGCGAGCGGATGCCGCCGCCCACCGGCGTATTCAACGGCCCCTTGATGGCAACCAGGTACTGGCCGATGGCATCCATGGTTTCCTGGGGCAGGCTTTGGCCCTCGCCATACAGGCCAACTGCCTTGTCACCGGCAAACACTTCCATCCAGGCAATGCGGCGGGCCTCGCCATAGGCCTGGGCCACCGCTGCATCCACCACCTTGCGCATCACCGGCGTGATGTCGCGGCCCACGCCATCGCCTTCGATAAAGGGGATGATGGGCTGGTCGGGCACGCACAGGCTGTGGTCTGCATTGGCCGTGATGGCCTGTCCGCCCTCGGGCTGCTGGATATGTTGAGCACGCATCGTCACAAATCTCCCAATCTGATTCTTCGCCCAGCCCCACACCAGGCACCAGGCGCATGTGTTACCGCCAACGATTCTATCGACAAATACCGGCCGGGCCCGGCTGCACAAACTGTGACATCTGAAGCCGGCACCGGGCATGGCGCAGCGGGCGTGCAGCAAGGCTGGCATGGTGTATAAAACCGGCTATGGCGCGCTGCGCCGCCACGGCACATCTCGTGCACCCTGCTTTGTGAGAGTCTTGACCACCATGTTCCCCACCCCCTTGGCCATCCGTTCTTCCCGCCTCGCTCAGCGCTGCCTTGCCGCATCGGCCATGGCCTGCGCATTGGCCGCGGCCTTGCCGGCTGCGGCGCAGCAGGCCGCACCCACCGGAGAGCCCCAGATGCAGCTGGCCCGCACCGAGCTGACGGCCGGCATGCACCGCATCCATGCGCAGGTGGCGCAAACGGCGCGCGAGAAGGAAATCGGCCTGATGTTCCGCAAGGAGATGCCGGCCAACGAAGGCATGCTTTTTGTGTTTGACCGCCCCGGCACTCAGTGCTTCTGGATGAAGAACACCCTGTTGCCGCTGACCGCCGCCTTTGTCAGCGATGACGGCACCATCGTCAACCTGGCCGATATGCAGCCGATGACCGAGGACTCGCACTGCTCGAGCAAGCCGGTGCGCTATGTGCTGGAGATGAACCAGGGCTGGTTCAAGCAAAAAGGCATTGCCGCTGGTACCAAGCTGCGCGGCCGCCCTTTTAGCGCAAACTGACCCTCCCCTGCAGTAGTCACCAACAGGCAGGCCCGGCGCAGGGCTTGCCTCTATGATGGTCCGCAGAACAACCCTGTGGAGACAAGACCATGGCTGCAACTGCGCGCTACCCCCTGCCTGACCTCAAGAGCCTGCCCCAAGACATCCAGGCCCGCATTGCCCAGGTGCAGGAAAAGGCCGGCTTCATCCCCAATGTATTTTTGGCCTTTGCACGCCGCCCGGCGGAATGGCGCGCCTTCTTTGCCTACCACGATGCGCTGATGGAGCGCGAGGAAAGCAGCCTGAGCAAGGCCGAGCGCGAGATGATCGTCACCGTCACCAGCGCCCACAATGAATGCCTGTACTGCGTGGTCGCGCATGGCGCGCTGGTACGCATCTACGACAAGGCCCCGATGCTGGCCGACCAGTTGGCCGTGAACTACCGCAAGGCCAACATCTCGGCGCGCCAGCGCGCGATGCTGGATTTCGCGATGAAGGTCTGCACCCGCTCGCAGGAGATTGACGAGGCCGACTTCAGCGCCCTGCATGCCCATGGCTTTGATGACGAAGACATCTGGGACATCGCTGCGATCACCGCCTTTTTTGGCCTGAGCAACCGCATGGCCAGCTTTGCCGGTATGCAGCCCAATGAGGAGTTCTATCTGATGGGGCGCATTCCCCGCAGCAAGTCATAAGAAAGGCGAGGCATGGATCAATCACAAGAAGACATCCTGCTGATCAGCGAGAGCGACCTGCGCCGCTTGGCGCTGCAGGTGCTGCAGCACCTGGGCCTGAGCGCCCCCCATGCCCAGGCCATTGCCCGCATTGTCGTGGCCGGCCAGCGCGATGCCTGCCAAAGCCATGGCGCCTACCGCATCCTGAGCGCGGCCCAGACCATCCGCACCGGCCTGGTGGACCTGCAGGCCCCTCCTCTGCTGCAGCCTACGCAAGGCGCGATCACCCGGGTCGATGCCCAGCGCGGCTTCTCGCCCTGGGCGCTGGAAGTGGGCCTGCCGCCCTTGGTGGCAGCCACCCGCAAGCTGGGCATGGGCGCCTTGGTGATCAACCACTGCTTTCACTTTACGGCGCTGTGGCCCGAGGTGGAGATGCTCACCGACGAGGGCCTGGCCGCGCTGGTGATGACACCCAGCCATGCCTGGGTGGCTCCGGCAGGCGGCAGCAAAGGGGTATTTGGCACCAACCCGATCGCCTTTGGCTGGCCCCGGCCCGGCCCCTACCCCTATGTGTTTGACTTTGCCACCAGCGCCATTGCGCGCGGCGATCTGGACCTGCACCGCCGCGCCGGCACCCTGCTGCCCGAAGGCGTGGGCATTGACGCACAGGGCCAACCGTCCACCGACCCAGCAGCCGTTGCCCAAGGCGCGATGCGCACCTTTGGCGGCCACAAGGGCTCGGCCCTGGCCACCATGGTCGAGCTGATGGCCGGCATGCTGATTGGCGACCTGGGCAGTCAGGAATCGATGGCGCTGGACGCTGGTGCCGGCGGCATGCCCTGCCATGGCCACCTGGTGCTGGCTTTTGACCCAGAGCGCTTTGCCGGCGAAGACTGGCCCGGCCACCAGGCGCGCGCCGAGGCTCTGTTTGCCGCCATCCAGGGCCAGGGCGCACGCCTGCCATCCGAGCGGCGCTATGCCGCGCGGGCTTTGAGTGCGCAGCAAGGCATCCGCCTGCCGCGCCAACTGCACGACGAGATCCTGGCCTTGTTGAACTGATGCACAGCAAACAGCCGCCCATCTTGGCGGCTGCAATGTGCGAAGCTCTTGGTCCGACTAACGCGCGATGCGCTTGGCGATTTCGGCCACCAGTTGCTCGCCCAGTACCGCCTTGCTGGCATGGGGCAGCTCCTTGTGGCCTTGCGCATCCACCAGCAGCAAGGCGTTGTCATCCTTGCCAAAGGTAGCCGGGCCAATATTGCCGACCAAGAGCGGGATCTGCTTGCGCAGGCGCTTGGCCTGGGCATTAGCCAGCAGGTTTTCGCTTTCTGCAGCAAAGCCCACGCAGTACAGATCGCCGCTTTGGGCGCGCGGCAGCTGGGCAACGGTGGCCAGAATGTCCGGGTTCTCGACAAAGGCCAGCTGCGGCACCTCGCCACTGCCGTCTTTTTTGATCTTCTGGTCGGCCGCCTGGGCTGGGCGCCAGTCGGCCACCGCAGCGGTGGCGACAAATACATCGGCGCCGTCAATGTGGGCCAGCACCGCTTGGAGCATGTCTTGCGCCGATTGCACATCGATGCGGCGCACACCGCGCGGCGTGGGCACATGCACGGGGCCGGCTACCAGCGTGACCTCGGCGCCAGCCGCCTGGGCGGCGCGCGCAATCGCAAAGCCCATCTTGCCGCTCGAGAGGTTGGTGATGCCCCGCACCGGGTCAATCGCCTCAAACGTGGGGCCGGCGGTGATCAGCAGCTTTTTGCCTGCCAGCGCCTTGGCGCTGAAAAAATACTGCAGCTCTTCCTCGATCTCGGCGGCCTCCAGCATGCGGCCGTCACCGGTCTCGCCGCAGGCCTGGTCGCCATTGCCCACGCCCAGTACCACCGCACCATCTGCCTGCACCTGGCGCAGGTTGCGCTGTGTCGCAGGGTGGGCCCACATCTCGCGGTTCATCGCCGGGGCCAGGATCAAGGGCACGGTATCGATCGGCCGCGCTAGGCACAACAGGCTCAGCAGCTCATCGGCGCGGCCTTGCACCAGGCGGGCGATAAAGTCGGCGCTGCAAGGGGCCACCACAATGGCATCGGCCTCGCGGCTGAGGTTGATGTGCGGCATGTTGTTGTGCTCGCGCGCATCCCACTGCGAGGTATAGACCGGGCGGTTGGAGAGCGCCTGCATCGTCACCGGCGTCATGAACTGGGTGGCCGACTCGGTCATGACCACCTGCACGGTCGCGCCCGCCTTGATCAACCGGCGGCACAGCTCGGCAGACTTGAAGGCGGCAACGCCGCCCGACATGCCGAGGACAATATGTTTTCCATGGAGCTGGTTCATGCCCGCCAATGTAGCAGAGGCGCAGCGCTGCCGCTGCACTGCAGCAGACAAGAGAGCAGTAGCAGGGCGGCTATCTTGGCAGCGATGCATCCGGTGCAAACCCGTGGCCTTGGAAGCCCATTTACTGCAGCTGCCCGCACAGGCTGGCATACGCCTTTATAATCAGAATTTCCCACCTCCCTAAAAGACATGACCAAATTTGTCTTCGTTACTGGCGGTGTGGTGTCTTCCCTGGGCAAGGGAATCGCCTCAGCCTCCCTTGCAGCGATTTTGGAATCGCGCGGACTCAAAGTCACCCTGATCAAGTTGGATCCCTACATCAACGTGGATCCAGGCACCATGTCTCCCTTCCAGCACGGCGAAGTGTTTGTGACGGACGATGGCGCCGAGACCGACTTGGACCTGGGCCACTATGAGCGTTTCATCGAAACGCGCATGCGCCAGACGAACAACTTCACGACCGGCCGCATCTACCAAAGCGTTCTAGAAAAGGAGCGCCGTGGTGATTACCTGGGCAAGACCGTGCAGGTCATCCCGCACATCACCAACGAGATCCAGGAATACGTCAAGCGCGGCGCCGGCATCGGCACCGACCACGCTGTCGATGTCGCCATCTGCGAGATCGGCGGCACGGTCGGCGATATCGAGTCGCTGCCCTTCCTGGAAGCGGTGCGCCAGCTGTCGCTCAAGCTCGGCCCCAACAACTCGGCCTTTGTGCACCTGACCTACCTGCCCTACATTGCAGCGGCCGGCGAGCTCAAGACCAAGCCTACCCAGCACACGGTGCAAAAGCTGCGCGAAATCGGTATTCAGCCCGATGCGCTGCTGTGCCGCGCCCAGCATGCGGTGCCTGAGGAAGAGCGTGACAAGATCTCCTTGTTCACCAACGTCCAGTCCTGGGGCGTCATCAGCATGTGGGATGTGGACACCATCTACAAGGTGCCCCGCATGCTGCACGAGCAGGGCCTCGATGGCCTCATCTGCGACAAGCTGCGCCTGAACACGCCGCCGGCCAACCTCAAGCGCTGGGATGACCTGGTCTATGAGACCGAGCACCCCAAGGGTGAAGTGGCCATCGCGATGGTCGGCAAGTATGTCGAGCTGTCGGATGCCTACAAGTCCGTCAACGAAGCGCTCAAGCACGCCGGCATGCAAAACCATGTGCGCGTCAAGATCACGCACGTGGATTCGGAAACCATCCATGACAGCGATGCAGCCGAGCTGCTCAAGAGCTATGACGGCATTTTGGTGCCCGGCGGCTTTGGCTCGCGCGGTGTCGAAGGCAAGATCTCCACGGCCAAGTTTGCCCGTGAAGGCAAGGTGCCCTACCTGGGCATCTGCCTGGGCATGCAGGTGGCCACCATCGAATACGCCCGCCATGTGGCGGGCCTGGACAACGCCAACTCCACCGAGTTTGACCGCCAGACGCCCCACCCCGTGATCGCGCTGATCACCGAGTGGAAGGATGCCGACGGCACCATCAAGACCCGCGACGAGAACTCGGACCTGGGCGGCACGATGCGCCTGGGCGCGCAATCGTCCGATGTGCAAAAGGACTCACTGGCCCACAGCATCTATGGCGATGTGGTGACCGAGCGCCACCGCCACCGCTACGAGGCCAACACCCAGTACCTGGACCAGCTGCGCAGCGCCGGCCTGGTGATCTCGGCGCTGACCCAGCGTGAGCATCTGACCGAGATTGTCGAGCTGCCCAAGGCGGTGCACCCCTGGTTCATCGGTGTGCAGTTCCACCCCGAGTTCAAGTCCACCCCCTGGGCCGGCCATCCGCTGTTCAATGCCTTCATCAAGGCGGCAGTCGATCGCAAGAAGCAGGCAGCCAAGTAAAATTGCGGCCACGCTGCGGCACACACAGAAGCCATGACAAACAAAGCATCCACCAACGCTGCGTTTTTCATGGCGTCTTTGCTCTCACCCCATCCTTAAGGAACACCGTCCATGCAATTGTGCGGATTTGATATCGGGCTTGATAAACCGTTTTTCCTGATCGCCGGCCCCTGCGTGGTCGAGTCCGAGCAGCTGCAGATGGATGTGGCCGGACAGCTCAAGGAAATGACGTCCAGCCTGGGCATCCCCTTTATCTTCAAGAGCAGCTTTGACAAGGCCAACCGCAGCTCGGGCACGAGCTTTCGCGGCCCCGGCATGGAAAAGGGCCTGGAGATTCTGGCCAAGGTGAAAAAAGAGCTGAATGTGCCCATCCTCACCGATGTGCACACCGAAGCCGAAGTGCCCTATGTGGCCAGCATCGTCGATGTGCTGCAGACCCCGGCCTTCCTGTGCCGCCAGACTGACTTCATCCGTGCGGTCGCCCAATCGGGCAAGCCGGTCAATATCAAGAAGGGCCAGTTTCTGGCGCCCCATGACATGAAGAATGTCATCGACAAGGCCCGCGCTGCCGCCAAGGAAGTGGGCCTGCCCGAAGACAGCTTCATGGCCTGCGAACGCGGCGCCAGCTTTGGCTACAACAACCTGGTGAGCGACATGCGCTCGCTGGCCATCATGCGCGAAACCAACGCGCCCGTGGTGTTCGACGCCACGCACAGCGTGCAGTTGCCCGGCGGCAATGGCACGTCGAGTGGCGGCATGCGCGAAATGGTGCCCGTGCTGGCCCGTGCAGCGATTGCCGTGGGCGTCGCTGGCGTGTTCATGGAAACCCATCCCGACCCCTGCAACGCCCTGAGCGACGGCCCCAACGCCGTGCCGCTCAAGCACATGAAGGCCTTGCTCGAAACCATGGTGGCGCTGGACAGCATCACCAAGAAGAACGGTTTTCTGGAAAACAATTTTGGAGCTTAAATGCCAAGCGCATACATCATTGCATCGGTCACCGTCACCAACCCCGAGCAGTACGAGGAGTACCGCAAGTACAGCACCATCGCCATGCAAACCTATGGCGCCGAGGTCTGCGTGCGCGGCGGCAAGGTCGAGGTGATCGAGGGCGACTGGAACCCCGGCCGCACCGTGATCCTGAAGTTCAAGGACAGCGAGCAAGCCCGCCGTTTCTATGATTCGCCCGAATACAGCAAGGCGCGCGAAGCGCGTGCCGGCGCCGCCATCATGCGCATGGTGCTGGTCGAAGGCGTTTGAACGTCCATCCCGCATCCCCTCCCCTTGATTCCGTGCAGTTGCAGTCCACCCGTTTGCAGCGCACCAACCCTTTTCTCAATCTCTGAAAGGCTCTAAAGTGAGTGCAATTGTTGATATTGTTGGCCGCGAAATTCTGGATTCGCGTGGCAACCCCACCGTGGAATGTGATGTACTGCTGGAATCGGGTGTGATGGGCCGCGCGGCCGTCCCATCGGGCGCCTCCACCGGTTCGCGTGAAGCCATCGAGCTGCGCGACGGCGACAAGAGCCGCTACCTGGGCAAGGGCGTGCTCAAGGCCGTCGAGCACATCAATACCGAAATCTCCGAAGCCATCCTGGGCCTGGACGCCGCCGAACAGGCCTTCCTGGACAAGACCCTGATCGATCTTGACAACACCGACAACAAGAGCCGCCTGGGCGCCAATGCCATGCTGGCCGTGTCGATGGCCGTGGCCCGCGCTGCTGCCGAAGAAGCCGGTCTGCCGCTGTACCGCTACTTTGGCGGCATGGGTGGTGTGCAGCTGCCCGTGCCGATGATGAACGTGATCAACGGTGGCGCGCACGCCAACAACTCGCTGGACCTGCAAGAGTTCATGATCGTGCCCGTGGGCGCGCCGAGCTTTCGCGAAGCGCTGCGCTGGGGTGCTGAAGTGTTCCACGCGCTGAAGAAGATCATCGACAGCCGTGGCATGCCCACCGCCGTGGGTGACGAAGGTGGTTTTGCGCCATCGGTCGAGAACCATGAAGCCGCCATCCAGCTGATCCTCGAAGCCATCGACCAGGCCGGCTACACCGCTGGCGAGCAGATCGCTCTGGCGCTGGACTGCGCTGCCTCCGAGTTCTACAAGGACGGCAAGTACGTGCTCGAAGGCGAAGGCGGCATCAGCCTGACGGCCGAGCAATGGACCGACATGCTGGCCGCCTGGTGCGACAAGTACCCCATCATCTCCATCGAAGACGGCATGCACGAAGGCGACTGGGATGGCTGGAAGGTGCTGACCGAGCGCCTGGGCAAGAAGGTGCAACTGGTGGGTGACGACCTGTTCGTGACCAACACCAAGATCCTCAAGGAAGGCATCGACAAGGGCATCGCCAACTCGATCCTGATCAAGATCAACCAGATCGGTACCTTGAGCGAAACCTTTGCCGCTATCGAGATGGCCAAGCGCGCCGGCTACACCGCCGTGATCTCGCACCGCTCGGGCGAGACCGAAGACAGCACCATCGCCGATATCGCCGTGGGCTTGAACGCGGGCCAGATCAAGACCGGGTCGCTCAGCCGCTCGGACCGCATGGCCAAGTACAACCAGTTGCTGCGCATTGAAGAAGACCTGGGCGAAGTGGCCGTGTACCCCGGCCGCGCCGCCTTCTACAATCTGCGCTAAGCCTGCTGCGGGGCATGGCCTCAGGCCCTGCCCCGCCAGCCCTTTCGAGCCCTGTTTGCCATGATCTCTCGCATTGTTCCCTTTGTGCTGCTGGCCATTTTGGTCAGCATCCATGCCCAGCTCTGGAGTGGGCGCGGCAGCGTGCCCTATGTCAAGGACATGAAGCAGCAAATCGCCACGCAGAAAACAGAGAACGAAGCGGCCACGCGTGAGAACGTGCGCCTGGAGACCGAGGTCAACGACCTCAAGCAGGGCATGGACATGGTCGAAGGCAAGGCCCGCAATGAGCTGGGCATGGTCAAGCCCAATGAAGTATTTGTGCAGTACACGCGCAAATAAAGCAGCGCCGCCCCCAGCCCCGACAAGCGCCTCTTTGCAGGCGCTTTTTTGTCGCTGCGCGCTGGCTTTGGCCGTATCATCGCGGCCATGCCTGCGACGCCCAACCCAGCCATGACGCCCAGTACCCAGCGCTCGCCACCGGCGGTCTATCTGGCCTCTGCTGCCTGTGAAGATGCCAAGCGGCTTGCACAGCAGCTGGAGCACTACCTGGCACAGAGCGCTACCGCATCCACGCCCGCCTTGGTGCTCAAGGCATGCAGCTTTACCCAATTGGCAGGTCTGCCAGCGCAGGATGCGCCAGCCATTTTGCTAGACAGGCACGACGCCGTACTGCTGATTGCGCCACCACTGCCGGCCAGCTCAGGCCAGTCCGATCCAGCGCAGACTCTGCTGATGCAGGCACGCCTGCACCTGGTGGGCCAGGGGCAGGCGTTTCAATTGTTATTCAGCCAGGGCCACCGGCTGGAGCAGGAAGCACTTGCAGCGCTGTGCAACTGGTTCCCGCAGGCGCCGGGCCTGCAGGCCTTGCGCATGGCACTGGGCCAGGCCAACCCAGGCGCGCGTGCGCGCTGGAACTGCGAAAAATGCAGCGACCCCGATTGCGAGCTGCGCCTGTTCCAGGGCCTGATCACACCGCAAACCAGCTAAGCGCGACCAGCGGGGCGCCCGGCATCACTGCACCAGGTTGGAGGCCGGCGGGTCATTGCCGCGCTCGGTAAACAGATGCGCCACATCGACAGCGTCAAAGCGGTACTGCTGGCCACAGAATTCGCAGCCCACCTCGATCATGCCCTGCTCTTCCAGAATGCTGTCGGACTCTTCCTGGCCAAGGCTGCGCAGCATATTGCCCACACGCTCGCGGCTGCAGGTGCAGGCAAAGTGCGGGCCGCCTTCGCCGTCTTCAGGCACAAAGCGCAGCAGCTTTTCTTCCCAGAACAGGCGGTGCAGGATGGTCTCGACATCGAGGCTCAGCAGCTCATCGCGGGTCAGGCTGGCAGCCAAGTGGGCAATGCGGTTGTACTCTTCATTGAGGCCGATCTGGTCGACCTCTTCGGTGTTCTGCGCGCCTGCGGCCAGATTGGCCTCGCCCTTGATCGGCATGCGCTGCACGATCAGGCCAGCGGCCACCTTGTCGTTGGCTGCCAGCACCAGCACGGTGTCGAGCTGCTCGGACTGGCGCATGTACTGCTGCAAGATGGCAGCCATGCTCTGGAGCGGCTGGCCATCCACATCGACCAGCGGCACCACGCCCTGGTAGGGCTGCTGACCAGGTTGCCTGTCTTTGGGGTCCAAGGTGATCGCGCAGCGGCCCTTGCCATGCACATTGACCAGGTCGGTCAAGGTCGCATCGGCGGGCAAGTCGCCCACCATCGTGACGGTGGAGCGCACGCTCAGGTTGGTCAGCACCTCGGTGACGGCCAGCTTCACCGGGCCATCACCCGAGATCTGGAACACCAGCGCGCCATTGAATTTGATGTTGGACTGCATCAGCACGCCAGCGGCGGTCATCTCGCCGAGCATCTCCTGCACGGGCAGCGGGTACGGGCCGGTACTGGTATTGACGGCGCGGCGCTGCAAGATCTCTTGCCAGGCATCGGTCAGTCGAACAATGGCTCCCCGCACGGGCAGCCCATCAAACAAAAATTTATGCAGTTCAGACACTGTAATTCTTCCAATTCAATACATGCAGGCCTGCTGCGCCCGGGCTTCGCACCCGGGGCCGCAGCGCCTCAATCCGGCAATTTTCGCAGACCCGATTTGAAACGCCGCGCATTGGCCATATAGCCCTCAGCGCTGCGCCGCAGCCCCTCGATCTGCTCCTGGCTCAACTGGCGCACCACCTTGGCGGGGCTGCCCACAATCAAGCTGCCTTCAGGAAACTCCTTGTTCTCGGTCACCACCGCGCCAGCACCCACGAGGCAATGGCGGCCGATTTTGGCGCCGTTGAGCACAATGGCGCCCATGCCGATCAGCGACGCATCGCCAATCGTGCAGCCATGCAAGATGACGTTATGGCCGATGGTGACGTGCTTGCCGATGTCCAAGGGCTTGCCCTTGTCGGTGTGCAGCACGCTGCCGTCCTGAATATTGCTGCCCTCGCCAATGCGGATCGGGTCATTGTCCCCGCGCAGAATGGCACCAAACCACACACTGCTGTCTGCGGCCATCTCCACGCGGCCGACCACCTGCGCGCTGTCTGCAATCCATGCCGAGGCGGCAACCTGCGGTTGCACACCATCGAGTTCATACTTCGCCATCATGTCTCCATCGGGTTATGGTTACAGGTCAATCCCCTGTGAGTGCTCGCAGGAGCGCGGGCCATGCCTGCCTTGCACGCCTCCATGGGGCGCCAGCCTCATAATTGTAGGGATGGAATTACGTCAATGTGCCTTGCAAGCCCTGTGTGTGGCCGATGCCGAGGAAAAATCCGCGCTCACCCTTGCCATGTATGCGCAAAGAGCCACTATTTCAATAGCACCTGGGGCGCAGCTGCAAGTGCCCGAGGGCATCAGCCTGCCCGGCCACCCGGCCAGACCCGAGCTCAAGGTCCATACCGCCATGGGCCGGCGCTCCCCGGCAACGGCTGAGGGGCGCGCCATCTTGCTGCACGCCATCGCCCACATCGAGTTCAACGCCATCAACCTGGCGCTCGATGCCATCTGGCGCTATGAAGGCATGCCCGAGGCCTTTTACCAGGACTGGCTGCAGGTGGCGGGCGAGGAAGCCAAGCATTTCCGGCTGCTGCGTGCCCACTTGCGCAAATGGGGCCATGACTATGGCGACTACCCCGCGCACCAGGGTCTGTGGACCATGTGCGAGAAAACGGCCGATGACATCGTGGCGCGCATGGCCTTGGTACCCCGCACCCTGGAGGCCCGTGGTTTGGATGCAACTCCCCAGATCCAGGCAAAATTGCAACAAACAGCTGCGCCAGACGCACTGGAGGCGGTCGCCATCCTGGACATCATCCTGCGCGAAGAGGTGGGACATGTGGCGATCGGCAACCACTGGTACCGGTTTCTTTGTGCGCAGCGCGATCTGGACCCAGAGCAGCACTACAGCTGGCTTGTCAGCCACTACGAGGCACCCCGCCCCCGCCCGCCAATCAACCTGCCTGCCCGCCGCCAGGCCGGGTTCAGCCAGAGCGAGTTGGACTGGCTGCAGGGGCAACTGTAACAAACAGACGCTTTTTATACGCCAAAAGCGTGTGCAGTTTGCTACAAAACCAGCAGGTTCACTCTCTCCATAGACGCGTGAAATGCCCGATATGAAGGACAATGCACGTCGATCCCGAGATAACGAAATGCAGACATTGCTTACACCAGTTGCTGGTGAGGCACCACTGATGCATGCAATGGTTCAGCCGTACATGCAACACACGAGCGCGCCTCCTTCAACACCCCCCTCCATGGCAGCTGCCATGGTGTTCACATCACCCGCACCCCCTATTGCCTGGCAGCCGATCAAAGATGCCAGCGGCGCCGTCACCGGCCACGAGATATTCAACCGCTCCCGCACCGCGTCGTCCCATACGCTGGAATCAGACCTGGCGCTGACGCATGCCGTGCTCTCGCACATCGAGCCCGCCCCCTTATTGGGCGATGGCCTGCTGTTTCTGAACACCACGTTCGAGAGCCTGCGCGGCAGCCATCTGAATCTGCTGCCTGCAAGCCAGGTGGTGCTGGAGATCCCGTCACTGGGCCATGCCGCATCGTCTGAAGCGCTGGCACGCCGCCCCGCGCTGGAGGCCTTGCGTGCCAAAGGTTTTGCGCTCGCGTTCAACCACTCGGTGCTCGATTCGGCCTACGCGCCCTGGCACGACCTGGTCAACTACCTGAAGATCGATTTCTCGGTGCTTTCGGCCGAGCGCGCGGTACTGATGCTGCAGTGGGCGCGCCGCATCTCTGGCGCCACCTTGATCGCCGACAAGATCGAGTCCACTGCGCAGCTGCAACTGGCGCAGGAGAACAAGGCTCATCTGCTGCAAGGCTATGCGGTCAGCCGCCCAGAACCCATACCCGCCCGGGTCGTGCTGCCCAGCACCGCCGATGTCGCGGCACTGGCTCAGGCGCTGAACAACAAGGCCGATACCGCGACCCTGGTCGAGTTGCTGCAGCACCGCCCCGCACTGCTGTTCAATCTGCTGCGCATGGCACAGTCGCAAAACCTGGAGGCGCGCGCGCCTTACCTGTCCTTGCCCGAGCTGGTCCAGGCCTACCCGGCCGAAGACCTCAAGGCCTGGGAGACCCTGCTGCAGGCCGTGGCGGCCAAGATTCCGCAGCTGCCCCAGATCCAGCACTGCGAAAAGCTCTACCCGCGCCTGAGCGCAGAATTGGCAGCCAAGGCCCAGGCGCAGTGGCCGCAGGTGCCCGCCGGCAACCTGCAGCTGGTGGCCGGCGCCTTGCTGCTTGGCCACATCCTGGGCATGGGCGTCGAGCACACCGCCAGCCAGCTGCTGCCCGGCGCGCTGGCCTCATCAGCGCGCCTGCTGGCCCAGGAGTGGCAGGCCTTGCTGCCCGTGCTGGCCTAAGCCCTATACACCCCACAGAAAAAGCCCGGTGCTGCATCAGCACCAGGCTTTTTTGTCAGCTCGCTGACCAGCAGCGTCATGCCTGCTGGCCGGGGTGATCACACCATCTCGCCATCCAGGTCGTCGTCATGCGCGCGCTCACGGATAAAGAACGCCGCAATCAGTCCCAAAGTCACGCCAAACATCACATAGAAGGCCGGCGACATCGTCGAGCCCGTGGTCTTGATCAGCCAGGTCACGATGAACTGGGCAAAGCCGCCAAACACCATCACGGCGATGTTGTAGGCCATGGACATGCCCACAGAGCGCACATTCGCAGGGAAGAGCTCAGCCATCACCGTGCTGAAGACGCCAAAGAACACCGACACAAAGAGGCACACAACGACCTGCACGGTCATCAGCTTGGCAATGCTCGGGCCATCGGTCAGCCAGGCGTACAGCGGGTACAGCACCACCAGATAGCCCAGCAGCGAACCAATCATCAAGGGACGGCGGCCCACCCGGTCGGACCAGGCGCCCATGAAGGGCATCAGCACAACCATCAGCGCCGCACCGGCCATCTGCACCATGAAGGTATCGTGCAGCGGCAGCTTCAAGGTGACGGTCGAATAGGTCACCAGATAGGTGAAGGTGATGTAGATGGACACCGTGGCCGTTACCACCAGGCCCATGCCCACCAGGGTTTCACGCGCATGGGTGCGCAGCATCTCCAGCACGCCCACTTGCTTGACCGTGCCCGCCTTTTGCGCGGCCTGCATCTTCACAAAGGTTTCTGGCTCTTCGACATGGCGGCGGATATAGATGGCCACCGGCACAATTAACAGGCCCACCGCGAAGGGAATGCGCCAGGCCCAGGACATCAGCTGCTCCTGGGTGAAGAAGTCGGTGATCAAGGTGCCCACCGCCGCGCCAATCAGCAGTGCCGCCATCTGGCCCGTCATCTGCCAGGAGCCATAAAAGCCCCGTTTGCCCTTGGGCGCCAGCTCGATCAGCAAGGCCGTCGACGTGCCGAATTCGCCCCCTGCGGCAAAACCTTGCAGCAAGCGTGCCAGCACGATGAAGATAGGCGCCCAGATACCCACACCCTGGTAGGTCGGCGCAAAGGTGATCAGTGCAATGGCCACGGCCATGATCCCGGTGACCATCACCATCGCCGCCTTGCGGCCCTTGCGGTCGCCGTACAGGCCCAGCAAGATGCCGCCCACCGGACGCATAAAGAAGCCCACGCCAAACACCGCCGTGGTCATCAGGATGCGGTTGAGGTCATCGCTCGGATCGTTGGGGTTGGAGGGGAAGAACAGCTTGGCCACAATGGGCGTCATGAAGGCAAAGACCAGGAAGTCATACCATTCGAGCGCGTTGCCAATGACAGCGGCCAGAATATTTCGCTTGGATACAGCAGTAGATTGCACGCAAAAATCCTAAAAAACACGAGGCACAGCCGGCAGCAACACGGCTAGATGCAATAAGGAGAACGGAGAATGATCTTTGGAGCGGTGCAGACAGACAGGCGTGCAAGACTGAAAAACGGGCAAATCCAGGAAAACACAGACCGCACCGGGCTTGATTTATGCACGCAATGCATAAATAACCATAAAGATCAGCATTGAATTGTAATCGGTCGCAAGCAGCGCGCCGGGTGCCTCAGCCGGATTTAGCCCTGATGGCGGCGCAGGAAAACCGGTTTTCCCAAGCTGCGGGAGGCCCTGCGCCAAAGACGGTGCAAACCGCTGAATTGCTGGGAAAAGGCGCTGCCACCCCTCCCAATGACCAAGGCTTTAGCGGCGATCCGCCAATGCGTGGGCAATCGTGCCCAGGTCCACATATTCGAGCTCGCTGCCAATGGGTACCCCACGGGCCAGGCGCGTCAAGCCAATACCCCTGCGCTGCAAAGCCTCGCTGATCACATGGGCAGTGGCCTCCCCTTCGGCGGTGAAATTGGTGGCCAGGATCACCTCCTGCACCACGCCGTCGCTCGCCCGTTGCAGCAATTGCTGCACACCGATATCGCGCGGTCCAATGCCATCGAGCGGTGACAGGCGCCCCATCAGCACGTAGTAATAGCCTTTGTAGGCACCGGTGCGCTCAAGGGCTGCCTGGTCAGCGGGGGTTTCCACCACGCACAGGCGAGCGGCATCGCGCCCCTCATCCAGGCAGGTGTCGCAGATCGTGTTTTCGGTAAAGGTGTGGCAGCGCTCGCAGTGCTGCACCCGGCTGCTGGCCTCGTGCAAGGCGCGCGAGAGCAGCTCGGCCCCCTCCCGGTCGTTTTGCAGCAGGTGAAACGCCATGCGCGATGCCGACTTCACCCCCACGCCCGGCAGTCGGCGCAGTGCCTGCACCAGGGCCTCCAGCGTGCCGGTATCAGACATGGCGATGCCTCACCAAGCAGTGCACAGCGCAGACAAGCCTTGGGTTGCGCGTGGCAGCCAAAGGCACAGGGGCGGCAAAAGCGTGCGGCAAAACGAGGCGCGCGCTTAGAACGGGAACTTCATGCCGCCGGGCAGGCCTGGCATGCCAGCGGTGATCTTGCCCATTTTCTCGTTGCTGGTCTCTTCGGCCTTGCGCACCGCGGCGTTGAAGGCGGCAGCCACCAGGTCTTCGAGCATGTCCTTGTCTTCGGACAGCAGGCTGGGGTCAATGGTCACGCGCTTGACGTCGTGCTTGCAGGTCATCAGCACCTTGACGAGACCGGCACCAGACTCACCTTCGACCTCGATGTTAGCCAGGTCGTCCTGGGCCTTCTTGAGGTTGTCCTGCATGGCCTGGGCTTGCTTCATCAAACCTGCGAGTTGTCCTTTGTTGAACATGGAAAATCCTTTTGTATAAAAACCTGCAGCAGACGGGAGAGCCCATCTGCCAGCGAACGCCGCATCATAGAGGCTGAATGCTGCCGGGCACTATTTTCGCGCCAAATTGCTGTATCAAAGACTGGACATAGGGATCCTGGCGCACGGTGTCCTCGGCCGCGCGCTGGCGGGCCTGCACGGCATGGGCCTTGCGCCGCGCCGGGCAGTCGCTCACGGCGCCCACCGACACCTGGATCTTGCCCACCAGACCGGCGGCCACCAGTGCGGTGCGCAGGCGCTCGATCGTGCCGGATTGGGCCAGCGACTCGAGGTCCACCCGCAGCCACCACTCGTCGGCCTCGCGCTTGATGAGCTGCGAGCGCAGCGCCAACTGGCGCGCCACCGCCGTAATGGCTTCGGCCTGCACCAGGGCTGTCACGGTGTCGTTCCAGAAACGCCCCTCTTCGGTGTCCTCGAATTCGGGCGGCACCCGGCCCAGGTTCTCGCCAAAGTTGGCCGCTGGCCGGTCCAGCTCACTGGCTTGCGGCGTTTGCACCGGCAAGGCAATCAGGCTGGCACGGTCAGGTGCCGCTGCAGCGGGCGGCTGCGCAGCAGGCGCCGCATCGGGCAGATCGGCCAGCGCTGCTGGCTCGTCATCCGCATACGCCTCCATCGGTACCTCATCAAAGTACGGCGCTGCGGTCTCGTCCTCGGCATCGCTGTCCGGCTCGGACGGGGCATCGTCGTCATGGGACTGCGGCTGCTCCTCTTCCACCAGCTCCTTCTCGGTCTGGGCGGGGGTCGGCGGGTCGACTGGGACAGGCGCCACAGTGGCAGTGGCGCGTGCGGGAATCAAATCTTCTGCGCTGCGCACAGGCAGCTTGACGGCCTCGACCGTGGGCGTGGCGACGATAGGCTCCGAAGCCGGAGGTGCTGGCTGGGCCACTGGAGCCGCCACAGGTGCCGGTGTGGGCACGGGCGCGGGCACTGAAACAGGTGTAGAAACGGGCGCAGAAATGGCTGCGGATGGCGGAGCAGCAACAACAGGCGCTGCAAGGGCTACGGACGCATCCACCGCAGTGGCGACCTGCGGCGCTGGAGACGCAGCAAGCGGCGGCACCACGCGCGGAGCAACAGCCACGGCAGGCGCGGCAAGGGGGGCAGCAGCCTGCTTGGGCCCAGCAGCCACCGGCGCCGCAGCCCCAGCACTATTCAGAGTTTTTTTTTCAGCCGTGCCCGCAGGCTTGAAGGCCAGCAGTCGCAGCAGCGCCATCGTCAAGGCCGCATATTCATCCGGTGCCAGGCCCAGCTCGCCCCGGCCATGCAGCGCAATGCTGTACAGCAGCTGGGTTTCGTCCGCCGGCATGAACTGGGCCAGGCGCAGCAGCTCCTGCTGCTCGGCGTCGTCCTCAGCGGCGGCGGCCTGGGCCTTGCCCGGCACGGCCTGGAACACGGCCATGCGCTGCAGCTGCACGGCCATGTCTTCCAGGGTAGACGCAGCAGACAAGCCCTGGTGGCGCAGCTGGTTGACGGTATCGACAACCTCGGCGCCATCGCCGCGCGCCAGTGCCTCAATCAGGCGAAACACATGGCTGGAATCGACGGCGCCCAGCATTTGGCGCACGCTGGCCTCTTGCAGCTGGCCGCCACCAAAGGCAATGGCCTGGTCGGTCAGCGACAGCGCATCGCGCATGGAACCCCGGGCTGAGCGCGACAGCAGCCGCAAGGCCTGCGGCTCGGCCGCAATCTGCTCTTGCACCAGCACGCGGCCCAGGTGCTCCTGGATCGTCTCTGGCGCCATCGGGCGCAGGTTGAACTGCAGGCAGCGCGACAGCACCGTGACCGGCACTTTTTGCGGGTCGGTCGTCGCCAGCACAAACTTCAGGTACTCGGGCGGCTCTTCCAGGGTCTTCAACATGGCGTTGAAGGCGGTATTGGTTAGCATGTGCACTTCGTCGATCATAAAGACCTTGAAGCGCCCCTGCACCGGCTTGTACACCGCCTGCTCCAAGAGGCCCTGCACTTCATCGACACCACGGTTGGAGGCGGCATCGAGCTCGGTGTAATCGGGGAAACGTCCGCTGTCGATCTCGGTACAGGCTGGGCACACACCGCAAGGCGCAGCGGTGATGCCGCCATGGCCGTCCGCGCCCGTGCAGTTGAGCGACTTGGCCAGAATGCGCGAGACCGTCGTCTTGCCCACACCCCGGGTTCCCGTGAACAGGTAGGCATGGTGCAAGCGCTGCTGCACCAGCGCATTGGACAGCGCCTGCACCACATGCTCCTGGCCTACCATTTCAGAGAAATTTCGCGGACGGTATTTGCGAGCGAGAACAAGATAAGACATAGCATCGCATTCTACGGTCAGTCACGGCCATGGGCGGCACTGGCTGCGCGCAGCTTGCAATACTTTTGGCCGCTGCGCCCTGGCCGCACAGGCGAACAAGGACTTTTTGGCCAGCTTGGCCAAGGGGGCCCCATTCTTTAGGTACAATCGACAGCTGACGGGCCTCCTCGCATGGGGAAGCGGCCAACCGGGTCAGGTGGGGAACCAAGCAGCCCTAACTGTGGATCCAGTGCCGGGGTCAGGCTCGTCACCTTCTTTCGACCAATGCCAGCCTCGTGCTGGCATTTGCTTTTCCAGGCCAGGCGTGGGAATCCACGTAGAATGGCGCCCAAGCCATTCCTGTCACTGCCATGAAATACCTGCTGTGGCTGCTCAAAGCTGTCATCTTCTTCACCCTGTTTGCATTTGCGCTCAATAACCAGCGGGATGTGGTGGTGCACCTGTTCTTTGGCACCCAATGGCAGGCCCCGCTCGTTCTGGTGGTGCTGCTCGCCTTCAGCGCGGGCGTGATTGTCGGCATCATCGGCATGGTGCCGCGCTGGTGGAAGCACCGCAAAGCCGCGCAGCGTGCAGCGGCGGCGCAAGCCATTGCGGGCGAACCCACCCCCTCCACCAACGCCCCTGCGGACGAGACCACCCCGCTGCCACCTCATGGAATTTGACATCTCCTGGATCCTGCTGGGTTTCCCCGCTGCGTTTGTGCTGGGCTGGCTGGCCTCGCGCTTTGACTTGCGCCAGATTCGCCGCGAGAACCGCAGCGCCCCCAAGGCCTACTTCAAGGGGCTGAACTTTCTCCTGAACGAGCAGCAGGACAAGGCCATCGATGCCTTTATCGAGGCCGTGCAGAACGACCCCGATACCGCCGAGCTGCACTTTGCGCTGGGCAATCTGTTCCGCCGCCGGGGCGAATACAGCCGTGCGGTACGCGTGCATGAGCACCTGCTCTCGCGCGCCGACATCAGCAAGCCCGAGCGCGAACGCGCCCAGCATGCGCTGGCCCTGGATTTCATGAAGGCCGGGCTGCTGGACCGCGCCGAAGATGCGCTGGCCCGGCTGGAGAACACCCCTTACGAGAACGAGGCCCGTCTCTCGCGCCTGGCGATCTACGAGCGCGCCCACGACTGGCCGCAAGCCGTGCAGATTGCGAGCCTGATGCACAGCCATAACCAGGGCGACTACAGCGTGCGCATTGCCCACTACCTGTGTGAGCAGGCGCTGGGCCAACTCGCCCATGGCCAGCTCGACGCCGCGCAGGACTTGCTGCAGCAAGCCCAGTCCGAGGCGCCGCATGCACCGCGCCCCCGGATCGAGCTGGCCCATCTGCAGCACAAGAGCGGCCATCCCGCGCTGGCACTGGGATCGCTGATGGAGCTGGCCGCGGTGTCGCCCTCCTCGGTGCCCCTGGTCGCGCCGCTGATGCTGGAGCTGGTCAAGGCCGACGAGCGCAAGCCCCAGGTACGTGCGCTGCTGGAGGCCAACTACCACAGCGCGCCATCGCTGGATGTGATGCAAAGCCTGGTGCAGCTGGACGAATTTGCCGGCGTGGAACAAGCCGAGGGACCGGTCGGGCGCGACTGGTACATCGAGCACCTGCGCCACGAGCCCTCACTGGTTGCGGCCGGCCGCTGGCTCGCCCAGGAATCGCTCAGCCACGAAGAGCACCACCCCGCCATTCAGCGCGCGCTGGACAATGCCGCAAAACCGCTGACCCGCTACCGCTGCGCCGCCTGCGGCTTTGAGGCGCGCCAGCATTTCTGGCAATGCCCCGGCTGCCAGTCCTGGGACAGCTACCCGCCGCGCCGGGTGGAAGAGCAATAAGAACCTCGCTCTCCCAGGAGAGGTAGGACTTCCCAGTCGCTTCTGCTAGGATGCGCAAACGCCCTGCTCTGGGCGCAGGAGCCCTGATATGCCACGGCACCGGACCCTACGCACCCCAGCCTCGCCCGCACAGCCCTGCTGCCATGCGCCAGCAGCGGTACCGCGCGCGCCCCCGCCCCGCGCACTACAACTCCTGGACTCAGCGGACCTGCGGCGCAACCATCTCCTCCCCCTGTCCCAGCCCCCTGCCGCAACGCTGCAGTGTTGCCCTATGGGCAAGTGGCCGGCTATTCATGCAAAGCATGCATGGGCGCATGTTCAAAACAGGCATCAAGAAACCACCTTTGCTCGCGCATTTGCAGTCACTAACATAGGGTATTGACTATCGATAAGCCATGACCAATATCCTGAACTTGCTCGGGTTTTAGTAGCAGCTGGGATCGGGCCAGCTTGTAGAATTTACAAAGAAATGGCACTTTCCTACCTGATCCTCCTCCCCTTCATCGGCAGCGCAATTGCAGCGCTGCTGCCTGCCAACGCGCGTAACACCGAGTCCACGCTGGCAGGGGCCATTGCGGTGTTCTGCGTGGTTCAAGTTGCCATGCTTTTCCCGGAAACGCAGAACAACGGCGTGGTGCACCACAATGTGGCCTGGCTTGGCCAGCTCGGGCTGGATCTGCACTTCCGCATGGATGGATTTGCCTGGTTGTTCTCCATCCTGGTGCTGGGCATCGGCAGCTTGGTGGTGCTGTATGCGCGCTACTACATGTCGCAAGCCGATCCGGTGCCACGCTTTTTCTCGTTCTTCCTGGCCTTCATGGGCTCGATGATGGGCGTGGTGCTCTCGGGCAACCTGATCCAGCTGGTGTTCTTCTGGGAACTGACCAGCCTCTTCTCCTTTTTGCTGATCGGCTACTGGCACCACCGCAAGGACGCACGCATGGGCGCGCGCATGGCGCTCACCGTGACCGGCACCGGGGGCCTGTGCCTCTTGGGCGGTGTGCTGCTGCTGGGCCACATCGTGGGCAGCTATGAGCTCGACAATGTGCTGGCCGCCGGTGACCAGATCCGCAACCATGAGCTCTACCGCGTCACCCTGGTGCTGATCTTGCTCGGCGCGCTCACCAAGAGCGCGCAGTTCCCCTTCCATTTCTGGCTGCCGCGCGCAATGGCGGCGCCCACCCCGGTCTCGGCCTATCTGCACTCGGCCACCATGGTCAAGGCCGGTGTCTTTTTGCTCGCCCGCCTCTGGCCTGCGCTGAGCGGCACCGAGGAATGGTTCTGGCTCGTTGGTGGCGCCGGCGCCATCACCTTGCTGCTGGGCGGCTATATCGCCATGTTCCAGCATGACATGAAGGCGCTGCTGGCGTATTCCACCCTGTCGCACCTGGGCTTGATCACCTTGCTGCTGGGCCTCAACAGCCCGCTGGCCGCCGTTGCTGCCGTCTTCCACATCATGAACCACGCGACCTTCAAGGCCTCGCTGTTCATGGCCGCCGGCATTGTCGACCACGAGTCAGGCACACGCGATATCCGCCGCCTCTCCGGCCTGCAAAAGATGATGCCGATCACCGGCACCTTGGCGATGGTGGCCAGTGCGGCCATGGCCGGCGTGCCGCTGCTCAACGGCTTTTTGTCCAAGGAAATGTTTTTTGCCGAGACGGTGTACATCAACACCACACCGTTTCTGACCACCGCCTTGCCGGTGGCCGCTACCTTGGCGGGCATTTTCAGCGTCGCCTATTCGCTGCGCTTCACGGTCGATGTGTTTTTTGGCCCACCGGCCACCGACCTGCCGCACGAGCCCCATGAGCCACCGCACTGGATGCGCGTGCCGGTCGAGCTGCTGGTACTGATCTGCCTGCTGGTGGGGATCTTCCCGGCCTGGGCGGTGGGCAGCTACCTGGATGCAGCTGCTTCGCCCGTGGTGGGCGGCAACTTGCCAGAGTTCAGCCTGGCGCTGTGGCACGGCATCAATGCACCGCTGGTGATGAGCATCATCGCGATGCTGGCGGGCATCTTGCTGTATTTGCTGCTGCGCCTCTTGCGTGCCAAGCAATACCTCGATGATGCGCCGCTGGTTGGCCGCGTCAATGGCCAATGGGTGTTCCAGGCGGTGATGGCGATCATCACCAATGGCGCGCGCCATATGCGCCGCTGGCTGGGCACGCGCCGCTGGCAGTGGCAGGCACTGTGGCTGGTGCTGGCGGCCTTGTTGACCGCCACCTTGCCGCTGCTGATCCACGGCCTCCAGCTGGGCAACCGGGGCCTGCAGCCGCTGTCGCCCGCCTTTGGCATTCTCTGGCTCATCGGTATCAGCTGCTCGCTGGCAGCGGCCTTCCTGGTCAAGTACCACCGCCTGGCGGCCCTGGTCACCTTGGGCGGCGCGGGCCTGGCCACCTGCATTACCTTCCTGTGGTTCTCCGCACCCGATCTGGCCTTGACCCAGCTGGTCGTCGAAGTGGTCACCACGGTGCTGCTGCTGCTGGGTCTGCGCTGGCTGCCCAAGCGCGACAAGAAGCTCAAGAAAGTCTCCCAGCATGGTGCACTGGTCACGTTGCGCCGCTGGCGTGACCTGGCCATTGCGCTGCTCGCCGGCGGCGGCATGGCCTGGCTGTCGTTTGCGATGATGAGCCGGCCTTTCCCGGAGAGCACTTCTACCTTCTTCCTGGAGCGCGCCCTGCCCGAGGGCGGCGGCACCAACGTGGTCAACGTCATGCTGGTCGACTTTCGTGGCTTTGATACCTTTGGCGAGATCGTCGTGCTGGGCATTGTGGCGCTCACCGTCTATGCCCTGCTGCGGCGCTTCCGCCCCGCACCAGAGGCCATGGATGTGCCCGAGCAGCAGCGCTTCTTGCCGGCTGACTTGCAGACCGACCTGCTCAACCCGCGCAGTGCCACCGATACCGCCGTGGGCTACCTGATGGTGCCCGCCGTGCTGGTGCGCCTCTTGCTGCCGTTTGCCGCGATTGTGGCGATGTACCTGTTCATGCGTGGTCACAACGAGCCCGGTGGCGGCTTTGTGGCCGGCCTGACCCTGGCCATCGGCCTGCTGCTGCAGTACATCATCTCCGGCACGCACTGGGTGGAGTCGCATCTGCCGATCTACCCGCGCCGCTGGATTGCCGCCGGCCTGCTGTTTGCGCTGGGCACCGGTGTGGGCAGCTGGTACTTTGGCTACCCGTTCCTGACCAGCCACACTGCGCATCTGACCTTGCCCGTGGTGGGCGAGATCCATATCGCCAGCGCGCTGTTCTTCGATATTGGGGTGTTCTCGCTGGTCGTGGGCTCGACCATGCTGATGCTCACCAGCATTGCCCACCAATCCGTCCGGGGATTCCGCTTCCACGAGCGCCAGCAAGGCGAGCGCAGCGACTCCGCTTCTCAACCCTAAGGACAATACCGAATGGAAATCGTACTGGCCATTGCCATTGGCGTATTGACCGGCTCCGGCGTCTGGCTGTTGCTGCGCCCACGGACGTTTCAGATCATCATGGGTCTGCTCTTGCTGTCGTATGCGGTCAATTTGTTTATCTTCAGCATGGGCCGCGTGGGCCTGGCGATCGACCGCGAGCCGATACTGCAGCCCGGTGTGCCCACCGACCTGATGCATTACGCCGACCCCATGCCGCAGGCCCTGGTGCTGACGGCCATCGTTATCGGTTTTGCGATGACCGCCCTCTTTTTGGTGGTGCTGCTCGCCTCGCGCGGCATGACGGGCACTGACCACGTGGACGGATCCCTCTCCAACGATGTGCAGGAGGCGCCTTGATGTCGCTGATGACGCTGACTGAGCGCCTGATGCCGCACCTGCTGCTGGCACCGATTTTGCTGCCCATGCTGACGGCAGCGCTGATGCTGACGCTGGGCGAGAAGTACCAACGCACCAAACTGCTGATGAACATCAGCTCCTGCCTGATCGGCCTGGTCATCGCCATGGCCCTGGTCAAGTGGAGCAACCAGGATGGCATGGCCACCTCGATGAGCGTTTACCTGTCGGGCAACTGGGCCGCGCCATTTGGCATTGTGCTGGTGCTCGACCGGCTCTCGGCCCTGATGCTGCTGACCACCAGCGTGGTCGCGCTGTGTGCCGTGGTGTATTCCGGCGCGCGCTGGCACCGGGTGGGTGTGCATTTTCACCCGCTGTTCCAGTTCCAGATGATGGGCCTGGCCGGTGCCTTCCTGACCGGTGATCTGTTCAACCTCTTCGTGTTCTTCGAGATCATGCTGGCCGCCTCCTACGGTTTGCTGCTGCACGGCTCGGGCAAATCCCGGGTGCAGCATGGCCTGCACTACATCGCCATCAACCTGGCAGCGTCCTCGCTCTTTTTGATCGGCGTGTCGATGCTCTACGGCATCACCGGCACCTTGAACATGGCCGATCTGGCGCGCATCATCCCCAGCGTCAGCAGCGCTGACCGGGGCTTGCTGCACACCGCAGCCGGTATCTTGGCCACGGCCTTTCTGATCAAGGCGGCAGTCTGGCCGCTGAACTTCTGGCTGGTGCCCGCCTATGGCTCGGCCACCGCGCCGGTGGGCGCCATTTTTGCGCTGATGACCAAGGTGGGCATCTATACGATTGTGCGGCTGTGGACCTTGATGTTCAGCAGCGAGGCCGGGCCTTCGGCTCATTTTGGCAGCGCTTGGCTGATCTTGGGCGGGCTGGCCACGATGCTGTACGCGGCGATCTCGATCCTGGGTACGCAGCGCCTGGGCTATGTGGCGGGCTATGCAGCCATATTATCAGCAGGCACCTTGCTCGCCGCTGCCGGCTTTGGCCAGAACCTGATGACCAGCGCCTTGCTCTACTACATGCCCAGCTCCACCTTGGCCGTAGCGGCCCTGTTCCTGGTCACTGACCTGATCGAGCGATGGCGCACCACCGATGGCGCCAGTGTGCGCTTTGAGGATGAGGAGGCGCCGTTTTTGACCGCAGAGCTGCTGCCACGCGAGGGCCTCAACCTCGACGAGGACGAGGAAGTGCTGATTGGCCGGGCCATTCCGGCGGCGATGGCCTTCCTGGGCCTGTCGTTCATGGTCTGCACCCTGGTGATTTCCGGCCTTCCCCCGCTGTCGGGCTTTATCGGCAAATTCGCGATGCTCTCGGCGCTGCTCAATCCGCTGGGCCTGGGCTCGTCGGCGGGCACGCAGATCGGCTGGCTGGGCTGGCTGTTCATGGCCATTTTGATCGCCACGGGCCTGATGGCCTTGACGGCCCTGGTGCGCATCGGCATTCGCGAGTTCTGGTCCAGCATCAGCCGCAGCACGCCCGAGCTCAAGGTGATTGAAGGCCTGCCGCTCGCCATCTTGCTGGGCTGCTGCATTCTGATGGTGACCCATGGCGCCAGCGTGATGCGCTTTACCCAGCGCGCGGCCGACAACCTCCATTCGCCTGGCAACTACATCCGCGCTGTGCTGGAGACCAACCCCAAGCCCTCCCCCACGGCCAAGCCCGTGGTCACGCCCGAGATCCCGACCGTGCTGCCTGAAACTGGCTTTACCGCTGCGCCCGATGCAGCCATCGCCGGAGGTACCGAGCCATGAAGCGCCTTTTCCCTGCGCCCCTGCTGTCCGTGCTGCTGTGCCTGGTGTGGCTGCTGCTCAACCGCAGCATCAGCCCGGGCCAGATCATCCTGGGCGTGCTGTTCGGCTTGCTGATTCCTGTGCTGACCCAAGGCCTGCGTCCCCGCTCGGTCAGCATCAAAAAGCCCTGGACCATCATCCGCCTGGGCTTTCGTGTCGCCGCCGATTCGCTGCAATCCAATCGCGCCGTGCTGCGCCTGCTGCTGATGCCCGGCACCCGCAAAAAGCCGGCTGGCTTTGTGCACGTGCCCCTGCAACTGCGCGATCCCAATGGTCTGGCGGTGCTGGCAATGATCGTCTGCATCACGCCGGGCACCGCCTGGGCCGAGATATCGCGTGACCGTTCCATCCTGCTGTTGCACGTGCTGGAGGCGGATGACCCACAGGGCGTTATCGACCACATCAAGGCCTTCTATGAACGGCCCCTCATGGAGATTTTCGAATGAACAACATTCTTGCCTGGACGATGCCGGCGGCCCTGTTCATCCTGCTGCTGGCCATGCTGTTTGCGATGATCCGGCTGCTCAAGGGCCCGCAGGCCCAGGACCGTGTGCTGGCCCTGGACTGCATGTACCTGATCGGCATGCTCGCGATGCTGGTGCTGGGCATCCACTATGCGTCGGTCAATTACTTTGAGGCCGCCCTGCTCATCGCGCTGTTTGGCTTTGTCAGCTCGACGGCCATGGCCAAGTTCCTCCTGCGCGGGGAGGTGATCGAATGACGGAAATCGACCTGCCCATCTGGGTGCAGATTGTGGTGTCGGTGCTGGTGCTCGCGGGCTGCTTGATCACCTTGATCGGCGCGCTCAGCCTGTTTCGCCTGCCCAGCTACTACGAACGCGTCCACACGCCGTCCATCATCGCCTGCGCCGGCTGCTGGCTGATTGTCTGGAGCTCGGTCCTCTTCTTCAGCCTGCAGTCGCACAAACCCAGCTTTCACACCTTGCTGATCGCTGTGCTGCTGTCCGTGGCCGTACCCATCACCAATATCTTTTTGATGCGTGCGGCGCTGTTCCGCGACCGGCGCATGGGCAAGGATGTGCCGCCTAGCCTGAGCCGCATCGTGTCGGCCAACCCGGAAGGCAACGACGCCTGAAACCGTGATGGCGGTAGGCGGCCAAGGCACCGCCAGGGACGAGGTTCAGGCGGGAATAAGCGCCCGGGGACAGCAGGAACAGCGCGCTTGTTCTATGCTGGTGGATCACCAGCATCCACACCCCAGGCCCTGCCATGACGCTTCTGCTCTCCCACACCCTCAACCGCACGCTCAGCCAATGGATGGCTGAGCGCTTGGCCCATCCGCAGCCCGAGCTGGCATGGCAGCTCTGGTGTTTTGAAGGCGTTGATGCACGCCGGGCGGCTGAGCAGCAACTGGCCAAGCACGGCATCCGCGCCCGCATTCGCAGTGCCTACAAGCCGCTGGTACATGCGGTGCTGGAAGACCTAGACACCACCGGGCTGCAAAGCCTGCAGCTGCACTATCCGCTGCATGCGGATGCGGCGCCCAACCGTTTTATGCTGGAGGCCTACCCGCTGGCCGCCATGCTGCCACACGGTGTCGATCTGCAGATGGCCGCCGGCCAGCACAACAGCAACTACACCCTGGCGCTGCGCTACCAGGATGGGCGCACACAAAGCCTGCAGGTGTTCGCGCCCAACCGGGCTTTCCAATCAGCGCACGGCAGCAGCGGCATCACCCCCTGCGGCTGGCAGCAGGCGCATGACGCCCAAGGCCGCACCGTGCACGATGCCGCCCTGCTCACGGACTACGAGGCAGCCTATAGCCAGGCCATGCAGGCCATTGAGCACCATGCCTGGCCCAAGACCGAGCCCTTCTTTGGCCGTCTGCATATCGCCATGCAACTGCCCGGATTTGAACAAGCGATTGCCGGCACCGGCGAGACCATGAGCACGCCCGAAGCCATGCACGAGGACCTGTATTTCTCGCTGCTGGAACATTTTCAAAAGCTGTCCGGGCGCGCAGCCGGTGACCGCCGCCTGCAACCGGGCCAGATCGTGCCGGACATCCAGATCGCCGCACAGTCCCATCCGCTGGAGCTGACAACGGTCGGCTTGCAGATCCGCGCACTCGCGCTGAGCGAGCCCCTGCCCGAGGTGGAAGAAGGCCTGCCAACCGCTACCTATAGCCCCCACAGCTTTGCCCAGGCCGATGAGGCCGCAGCGCAGCTGCAGCGCGCGCCGAGCCTGGCCCAGATGGATGCGCTGGTCCAGCCGCTGTTTGATGCCTATGGCAGCGCCTGCCAGGGCCAGAGCGTGCAGGGCCGCCGCATAGCCGCCACCTACAAAAAGGGCAGCGAGCATCCGGTGGTGCTGAGTGGCGGCCAGCATGCCAATGAGATATCAGGTGTGACAGGCGCCTTGCGCGGCGCGCTGGCACTGGCGCAGCAGGCGGACAGCCACTTTGCCTACATCCCCGTCGAGAACCCCGACGGCTATGACCTGCACCAGTGGTACTGCCGTTACGCCCCCGAGCAGATGCACCATGCAGCACGCTATACCGCGCTGGGCGATGACCTGGCCTACCGCGACCATGCCCCCTGGTACGAAGGCGCACTGCGCCGTGATGCGATTGCCGCCAGCGGCGCGCAGCTGCACCTGAGCCTGCATGGCTATCCCGCCCATGAATGGACGCGCCCCTTGTCCGGCTATGTGCCCCAGGGCTTTGACCTCTGGACCATTCCGAAGGGCTTTTTCCTGATTCTGCGCTACCAGGAAGAGTGGCAGCCGCAGGCCGAAGCGCTGGCCGAGCGGGTGGCGCAGGCCCTGCTGCAGGTGGCGGGCTTGCCGGAGTACAACCGCCGCCAATTGGCGCTGTACCAAAGCCATTCCGGCCGCCAGCCGTTTGAGCTGCGGCATGGCACACCCTGCACGATGCAGGTCGACAACAACGGCCTGACCCCCGTGAGCCTGATCACCGAGTTCCCGGACCAGACGGTGGTGGGCGATGCGCTGGTCTTTGCGCATACCGTGCAACGCGCTGCGGTGCTGGCCGCCTATGCCGCCTGGCAGGACATTGTGCAAACGCGCTGAGCTGGGAAGCATCACTGGCGTGGCACCGATTTTTCACGCAGTGCAGCTGCGCCCTGCTAAGCTGCCTGCCATGTGGAATGTTCTTGGCATATCGATTGGCGCCTGCCTGGGCGCGCTGGCACGCTGGCAACTGGGCCGCTGGCTCAACCAGCCCCATGCCTTGCTGCCCTGGGGCACCTTGGCGGCCAACCTGGGGGGCGGCTACGCCATTGGCCTGCTGGTGGCGCTGTTCCAAAACGCACCGGGCATCGACCCGGTCTGGCGCCTGGTGCTGATCACCGGTTTTCTGGGCGCCCTCACCACCTTTTCCAGCTTCTCTGCCGAGACGGTATCGATGCTGCAGGCCCAGCGCTACGGCCTGGCGCTGTTGCAATGCAGCCTGCACCTGCTGGGCTCGCTGGCGTTGACGGCCCTGGGCCTGGCGACCGGCCAGGCGCTGTGGGGTGGGCGCTAAGAATCCTTAAGGCGTATTTTTTAAGGCATTGCCGCGAGTGCATGCCCAAATCGCTCTATATTCAGTAGCAGCGCAGGCCCCGCTTGCGCTGTTTGTGTTTTTTGTGAACGCTGGTGCCTGCCGGGCACTGGCATTGTGAAAGCTGGAGAAGACCATGGACGCCAACACCCAACTCGACGAACAAGTCATGGCGCATGACTGGAACCTGTTCGGTGCCGACATACCTGCAGAGCAGGCGGCCAAGCGCGACTCTTACCGCCTGGCTTTTGCAGACCCCGAGTTTCTGAGCCGCCGCGAGACCCGCTCGATCCGCTTTCAACTCGAGATGCTCAAGCCCGACCTGGAGCTGACCGCCCAAGGCATCAACAACACCGTCGTGGTGTTTGGCAGCGCGCGCTTTGTGGCGCCTGAAGAGGCTGAGCTGCTGCTGGCGGCCGCCCAGGCCCAGGGCGATGCGCAAGCGATTGCCGTGGCGCAGCGCGCCATGGCCACCAGCCGCTACTACGACGCCGCACGCCGCTTTGCACGCCTGGTGGCCAAGTTCAGCGAAACCCAGAAGCTCGAAGACCGCCTCTACATCTGCACTGGCGGCGGCCCCGGCATCATGGAAGCGGCCAACCGGGGCGCCTCCGAGGAGCACGCACCCAATGTCGGCATGAACATCACCTTGCCCCATGAGCAGTCGGGCAACCGCTACATCACGCCGGCGCTGTGCTTCAAGTTCCACTACTTTGCGCTGCGCAAGATGCACCTGATGATGCGCGCGCGGGCCCTGGTGGTGTTTCCCGGCGGCTTTGGCACGATGGATGAGCTGTTCGAAGTGCTCACCCTGGTGCAGACCCACAAGGCCAAGGGTGTGCCCATTGTGCTGTTTGGCGTGGACTACTGGTCGCGCATGCTGAACTTCGATGTGATGATCGAGTACGGCACCATCTCGCCCGAGAACGTCAAGCTCTTCCACATCACCGACGATGTGCATGAGGCCTGCCGCATCATCCAGGCCTACTACCAGCGCTAACGCAGCGCCCAGGCATAAAAAAACCGCTCCTGACCATGCAGCCAGGAGCGGTTTTGCTTTGGGTAGTGGCAGCGTCTGCCGCTGCGCCGATCAGCCGCCCAGGTAGGCCTTGCGGATGTCCTGGTTGCGCAGCAGGTTGACCCCGCTGTCTTCCAGCGTGACCTTGCCGGTCTCCAGCACATAGCCCCGGTCGGCGATCTGCAGCGCCTGGTTGGCGTTTTGCTCGACCAGGAACACGGTCACGCCCTGCTCACGCACGGCCTTGATGATCTCGAAGATCTGCGCAATGATCAGCGGCGCCAGGCCCAAGGTGGGTTCATCGAGCAGCAGCAGGCGCGGCTTGCTCATCAGCGCCCGTCCAATGGCCAGCATCTGCTGCTCGCCGCCCGACATGGTGCCAGCGCGCTGCTCGGCACGCTCCTTGAGGCGGGGAAAGAGCCCGTAGACATAGTCAATGCCGTGCGCAATCTCCTGCTTGTTCAAGAAGAACGCGCCCATCTGCAGGTTCTCCATGACCGTGAGGTCCTTGAAGACGCGCCGGCCTTCGGGCGAGATCGCAATGCCCTTGCGCATGATCAGGTGCGAGGACTGCCCCACCAGCTCTTCACCCTCGAACTTGATCGAGCCCGTGGTGGCGCAGGGATTGCCGCAGACGCTCATCAGCAACGTGGTCTTGCCAGCGCCATTGCTGCCGATCAGCGAGACGATCTCCCCCTCATTGACATGCAGGCTCACATCGTTGACTGCACAAATCGCACCGTAATGCGTGCTGATATTCTTGATTTCCAACATCGGCTGCATCAGGACTCTCCCAGGTATGCCTTGATCACGCGTTCGTCATTGCGAATGACCTCCGGCACACCCAATGCAATCGGCTTGCCATACTCCATCACCAGGATGCGCTCGGACACCCCCATCACCAGGCTCATGTCATGCTCGATCAGCAGCACCGTCACGCCGTACTCGCGGCGCAAGCGGTCGATGAGGTGCTGCAGCTCCACCTTCTCTTGCGGGTTCAGGCCCGCTGCAGGCTCGTCGAGCATCAGCAGCTTGGGCTTGGTGATCATGCAGCGCGCAATCTCCAGCCGGCGCTGGTGGCCATAGGCCAGGTTGCCCGCCTCGCGGTTGGTGAAGGCGCGCAGGCCCATCACATCCAGCCAGTGGGCCGCTTGCTCCTTGGCGTGCTCTTCGGCCGCGCGGTAGGCCTTAGTCTTGAACAGGCCCGAGAGCAGGTTGCGCTTGATCTGCTGATGCTGGGCCACCAGCAGGTTCTCCAGCACGGTCATGCCCTTGAACAGGCGCACGTTCTGGAAGGTACGCACCACGCCGTGGTTGGCCACCTCATGGCTGGCAAGGCCGGCAATCGACTGCCCGCCCAGCGACACGGTACCGGCCGTGGGCTTGTAGAAACCGCTGATGCAGTTGAACACGGTGGTCTTGCCCGCACCATTGGGGCCAATGATGGCGAACACCTCCTGCGGCTTGACATCGAGCGCGACCTGGTCGACCGCGAGCAAGCCGCCAAAGCGCATGCACAGGCCTTCGACCTTCAGTATGCTTTGACTCATAAACACTTCTCCCTGTTTGCGTTTTCCGTGTTTACGGTCATTGCTTCAACTCTTCATGGTGGCGCTTCATCGGGAACAAGCCCTGCGGACGCCAGACCATCATCAAGATCATCACCAGGCCGAAAATCAGCATGCGGTATTCCGAGAACTCGCGTGCCAGCTCAGGCAGCACCGTGATCAGGATCGCGGCCACGACAACGCCGATTTGCGAGCCCATGCCGCCCAGCACCACGATGGCCAGGATCAGGGCCGACTCGATAAAGCTGAACGACTCGGGGCTGACAATGCCCTGGCGCGCGGCAAAGAATGCGCCGCCAAAACCGGCAAACATGGCGCCCAACGTGAAGGCCGAGAGCTTGATCTTCGTGGGGTTCATGCCCAGTGAGCGGCAGGCGACTTCGTCTTCACGCAGCGCTTCCCAGGCGCGGCCAATGGGCATGCGGATCAAACGGTTGCTGATCCACAAGGTGACCAAGGCCAGGCCCAGCGCCAACAGGTAGAGGAACACCACCATGTGCATGGTGTTGAACTCGATGCCCAGGAACTGCTGCAGGGTCTGCGCACCCTCTTGCGAGGCCGAACGGGTCAGCTCAAAGCCCAGGAAGGTGGGCTTGGGAATGCTCGAGATGCCGTCCGGCCCGCCGGTGAAGTCCACCAGGTTGACCAGCAGCAGGCGGATGATTTCGCCAAAGCCCAGGGTCACGATCGCCAGGTAATCGCCGCGCAGGCGCAGCACCGGAAATCCCAGCAAGAAGCCGAACAGGGCAGCGGCTGCGCCGGACAGCGGCAGCGCTTCCCAGAACGACCAGCCGGCCCAGTGGAACAGCAAGGCATAGGTATAGGCGCCCACCGCATAAAAGCCGACAAAGCCCAGATCGAGCAGACCGGCAAAGCCGACCACGATGTTCAGGCCCAGGCCCAGCATCACATAGATCAAGGCCAAGGTGGCAATATCGACCGCGTTGCGGCCGCTGAAAAACGGCCAGGCAATGGCCGCCACAATCACCAGCCACATGAGCGTCATGCGCATGCGGGCGCTGACCTCGGGCAGGCGCGGGGCCTGCACCCGGGCCATATGCTTGCCCAGCATCGGCTTGACCAGCTGCAGCACCAGCACGATGACAAAGCCCCAGATCACCAGGTTCCAGTGCGGCTCAATGTAGTTCTGGCCGCCCTTGCGCTCCAGGTGCAGGCCAAAGATGGGGACCACCACCAAAGCGGCCAGCACGGCCGAGATGATGGCGTTCTTGATGTTCGCTTTCACCATCAGACTTTCTCCACTTCAGGCTTGCCCAACAGGCCCGTGGGGCGAAAGAGCAGGATCAGCACCAGCAGACCGAAGGCGACGATGTCCTTGTACTCGGACGAGATATAGGCGGCAGCCATGGTCTCGGCCACGCCCAGCAGCACGCCGCCCAGCATCGCACCCGGAATGCTGCCGATGCCGCCCAGCACCGCCGCTGTGAAGGCCTTGATGCCCGCAACAAAACCGATATACGGGTTGAGCTTGCCGATCGCCAGCGCAATCAGCACGCCGCCCACCGCAGCCAGCACCGCGCCCAGAATGAAGGTGAACGACACCACCTTGTTGGTGTCAATGCCCAACAGATTGGCCATCTGCATATCTTGCGAGCAGGCGCGCGAGGCGCGGCCCATGCGCGAGTGGCGGATGTAGAAGGTCAGCGCGGCCATCAGCACCACGGCAACTACGATGATCAAGATGCGGGTGTAGGGCACAAAGACCTCGAAATCACCCATGTGAAAGTTGAAGGCACCAGGCAACAGCGAAGGCACCGCCATATCACGTGCGCCCTGGCCCAGGGCCACCCAGTTTTGCAAAAAGATTGACATACCAATGGCCGAGATCAGGGCCACCAGACGGGGGCTGCTGCGCAAGGGCTTATAAGCCACCTGCTCGACCACATAGCCATAGACACCGGTGAGCACCACCGCTACGAGCAGCATGGCACCGATCACCACAAAGACCGGCAGCCCGCTTTGCGTGCCGATGGCCGACAAGGTCACCAGGCCGATATAGGCCGCAATCATATAAATCTCGCCATGGGCGAAATTAATCATTCCGATAATTCCATACACCATCGTGTAGCCAATGGCCACCAGCGCGTAGATCGCGCCCAGTGACAGACCATTGAACAACTGTTGTATGAATTGGGGCAAAAAATCGTTCATACCGTACCAACCCAATTCCATTGGCGCTTGTGGCCGCCAAAATAAAAAAGCATGGCTCTATGTTTTAGAGCCATGCTTTTGCCAAACACTTACTTGGTTGCAGGCGACTTGCTGCCGTCCTTGTGCCAGCTGAACACCTGGAAGTCGTAGGACTTCAGGTCACCCTTGGCATCCCAGGCGAGCTTGCCCAGTGGGGTTTCAAAAGTTGCGGTATGCAGGTGCTTGGCCACCTTGGCGCCATCATTGCCCACGGCCTTGATCGAGTCAGCAATGACTTGCACAGCGGTGTACGAGCCCATCTGGAACGAGCCGGAAGGATCGCGCTTCTTGTCCTTGAATGCCTTGACGATGGCGGCGTTCTTGGGGTTGGAAGCGAAGTCCGCAGGCAAGGTCACCAGCATGCCTTCAACAGCCGGGCCGGCGATGGCGTTGATTTCAGGGTTGCCCACGCCTTCTGGGCCCATGATGCGGACCTTCAGGCCTTGCTCAGCCGATTGGCGCAGCAGCAGGCCCATCTCTGGGTGGTAGCCGCCGTAGTAGACAAAGTCCACACCGGCGCTTTTCAGCTTGGTGATCACGGCAGAGTAGTCGCTGTCACCGGCGTTGATACCTTCGAACAGCGCGACGTTCACGCCGTCGGCCTTGAGCGTGTCACGCACGGCCGTGGCAATGCCCTGGCCGTAGGATTGCTTGTCGTGCAGCACGGCAACCTTCTTGGGCTTGACGTTCTGGGCAATGAACTTGGCAGCGAAAGGACCTTGCTGGTCGTCACGGCCAATGGTGCGGAAGATCGAGCTGAAGTTCTTGCCTTCGGTGAGCGCTGGCGACGTGGCCGACGGAGTCACCACCACCACACCTTCGTTGTTGTAGATGGGTGCCGCAGCAATGGCAGCGCCCGAGCACACGGGGCCGACCACGTAATGGATCTTGGCGTTGACCACGCGGTTGGCGGCCACTGGGCCTTGCTTGGGCTCGCAGGCATCGTCAACGATCACCGCTTCGAGCTTGTTGCCATTGACACCACCGGCTGCATTGATCTGCTCGAGCGCCGTATCCACACCCTCCTTGACCATGTCGCCGTACTGGGTCAGCGGACCCGTCGCAGGAATGACCACACCAATCTTGATATTTTGAGCCTGGGCGGCGCCAGCGAGCATGCTGCCGGCCAAACCAAATGCAACCACCATCGAGTTGAGGCGAAACGGTACCTTCATATCGGAATCCTTTTTTTAATCAAGCTATGGATCGCAATCATTGCCAATAGAGCAACTATCAAGTGCGATGCGGAGACAGCATATAGGTCTAACCAACTCTCACAAGAGGGATGCCAAGGATTGCCAAATATGTCACGTATGTGCTAGCAGACAGTGACCTTTGCACCTATGCGAGGCATCCATCGGCATCTTTGCACCAAATGTGTGCAAATACCGCTAAAGCCACCGCAAGCGCTGGTTGAGTCCTTCTACATTTAAATGCATTTAGTGCACCTATAAGAAGGACCCGCGCCCTCCCCGGCATCTGCAGCGTGCTCAACCCTCCCCTGGCCAACCGCCCAACGGCTATCACCAAGCCCAGAGTACAAGCACGCCATTGCGAGAGGCAGCATTGTGCGCGAAAAATCCTGCCGCGCGCGCATTCTGACCAGCCCAAACCCATCTGCATCCCGCCAAGATCGGCAACGCGGATCCAGTTCACAGGTTTTTTTGTTACATCCGCAATCAAAAGTCGCCACCCTCATGGTCGCGTAGAGCGCGTGATCAACCACCCAAAAAACGGTAAAAACGCTTGATGCACATGGGCTTATGTTGCTGCCCGAACCTAACGGTATGTGAATGTTTTTATTGGGTGATTCTTTAACCATTGCTAACTCAAGCAAAAACTGCTTGCACAATGTCAATCACGTATGGAGAATTGTTCAACATGAAAGAGATTAGGTTGATCAATTCCAAAGGCAGCGGCGCGGACAACGCCGTAGCTGCCTCTGCCTGGCTGCCCGATGACGTCCACCATCGCCAGCAATTCCTGGAACTGCTGGAGCAGGCCATTGCTGACGGCGGGCCAGGCACCTACCTGCTGCAGACCCGTGGCCACCATGTGCTTACGGATATTCTCTACCCCAACCGGGCGTTTTGCACGCCAGCCTAAGCGCTGCGGGCATTGCGCGCTGGCCGCTTATACCGGTTGGCGGCGCCGGGCTCATGCCGCCCCGCAGCATCGCTGCGCTAAGGCAAGCACCTATGTGCTTTGCCGCAGCACCGCCTTCATTGCCCATACAGGCAGATTTTTGGCTGCACGCTCCAGTTTGGCGTCAGTCACCCACCACCACCCCGAGCGCCGCCAGCTTGGCGGCCAGCACATCGCGCCGGCGTTCAGCCTTTGCAGCAGTCGCCATCGCAGCACGCATGGCCTGAGGCCCTTTGAGCGATGCGATGCGCACCAGGGCCGTTTTCTGGTTGACCTCGGCCACCAGCTTTTGGTAACTGGCCATCAACGCAGCATATTCTTGGGAAGGGACCACAGCTTTTCCTTGTCTTTCGAGAGCCGCTATTGTCGGGCGAAATGCCTTGTCCCCGCGCCCAGCGGCTACTCCCCCGCCCTGCGGCATGACCTGTATGACAGCTGCCTACACCCTCCCGGCCGCAACGCAACCTCGGATTGTGTTGCATGGCAACCAATGCGCCTGCGTGCGCTCCGGAACCGGTTACAGTGGGGCATAGCATCAGGAGGATTCCATGGCCACCCAAGCGCAACGCAACTGCAGCCCGGACACGCACGCACATGGATACGCGCTTCAAGTACCAGCCGCTCCTTGACGCACGCAGCAGACTTGCCCGTCCCCTCTCCGCCCCGATTTCCTTTTGATTGCCGATGGCGCATGACTGCGGTCATCTCGCCCGTGCACACCGCTTGAGCTTTATGAAAACCATCGACGAAATGCTGAGCCTGGAGCTGCTCACCCATGCCCAACATGGCGAGATCAGCGCCTGGATTGACCAGTCCAATTCCCCCGAAGAAATTCTGCAGATGCCTTCGAACCTCTGGCAGGCCATTGAGCGCGCAAGCCTGGCCATGGGGGTCAATGACGATCTTTTGCGACCTCCTGCTCTGGATGCGGGAAGCTTGTTGCTGGGTTGAAATTTTTTGCCGAGTGCAGCGTTTGGTGCAGGCACGAGCTGCCGAGGGATCGGTGCCAGCCTTCAGGCTTGCTAGGCCCCATGAAGGACCACCATTGGCATGGATTTGCCAAGTGGGTGAAGTGGTTCAGGTGGGCCAAGTGGGCCGAGTCGATCCAGTGGGCCCACTGGGCGAGATGGCATTGGGATGGCCAGGCCGGCCGGGCAATTCCGTCCAAGGGGTGTGAGCCCGATGATGTTGCATCGCAAGCTCACATGCTGACACGCATGCCCTGACAGTTGTTGATGGTACCAAGACCGTCCTGCAATTGGTCTAGCTTATGATTTTATGAATATAGGGAGGTGCTAGAACGAAGTATGAGCTAGTCATCGCTTGAGAGCCGGCTGAACGCAGGCTCTTTTTTTGCGAACCAAGGGAATACCCTTGCAAAATCGTTTTATATCAATCTATAGAATATATCTAACGATTTTGCCGGATTCATGCACCATCCTCCCTCCCTCTCTATATTTGCATGAACATGCCTGAGCGATCAGGAACGGCTTTTTTCAGCGCCTCGGGCCACCTTCGGGTGGCCTTTTTTTGGGACTTGGTGGCGAGCTGCAGCGGTGATCGTCCTTGATATACGTCCATCGTGGCCGTCTCTTGCCCGCGGGCAGCTTGCGGATGCCTTTCGCACCAGTTGCGCACCAAGACAAAGAGAATTTCCGCTGCAGCGCTCAGCCCGGATGGCCGTAAACTGCCTGCGTCTTCAGAACACCAGGTGTCCACCATGTTGTCCCGGCTTACTTTGTCACTCTCATGTGTATTATTCACATATGCAGGTCTGTCCCACGCCAGTCCCGCCTCACAAAAAGCCTTTGCCTGGAAGACCTTGAAGATCAAAGCCATGATCTGCAAGGAAGAATATACGATAGGTCGCCTCCAGGCGAACCAGGGTGAGACAACACCACAACAGGCTTACAGCGATTTCCTGGACTGCCGAACTGCAGTCTTGCAGGCATCCAAGAACGTCTACCAAAAAGTGCTCGGCAAAGCCAAGGGGAGCGACGCCAAGAAGGCCGTGAAAGACTACCAGGTGGCATTCATGACCTTTCTGGACGGCATCGATCCCCAAGCGGAAGAAACAAAATACGCGTACGCGCTGCGCCTCTCCGCCTTGGAAAGCAAGCTCAGCACGGCTAAGCAGCGCCTGGATCTGGAATTGGAATAAGCGATGGGCTCGCTCCTCACTGCAGCCCCCACGAAGACTCGAGTCATGCAAGCCATCAGCAGAAGTGGCGGCTCAGCCAGGGAATCCGCACCATGATTGCGATTCTGGATGTCCACTACCAGGGCCAAAAGGCGCAAGCCGCTTGCGTCACTGCGAGCGATTGGTCATCACCAGCCGCCCTGCACCACTACCTGGCCCATATCGAAGCCATACAAGACTATGAACCCGGGGCGTTTTACAAGCGTGAGCTGCCTTGTCTGCTGAGTGTTCTGCAAACGCTACCCGCACTGCCCCAAGCCATCGTCATCGACGGCTATGTGTGGCTGGGCGACGAAAAGCGTGCGGGGCTGGGCGCCCACCTCTACGAGGCACTGGATGGCGCTGCGCCAGTCATCGGCGTTGCAAAGACCGCGTTTCATGGTGTGGCGTCTTGCCCGGACGTGGTTCAGGTGCGCCGCGGGCAATCGCAGCGCCCCCTGTTTGTGACAGCCGTAGGCGTCAGCCCTCAATTAGCCAGTGCCCGGGTCTCGCGCATGGCGGGCGCGCACAGAATCCCATCACTGCTGGCCCTGACCGATCAGCTCTCCAGGTCTGGCAGCATGGATGGTCAACTGCAGGCGAACCACAGGCCTGCTTAGGAAGCGCTCTGGCCTGTGCCGCACGTGTGGCAGAGGTGCTTGGCCATTGGTGGGCCGAGGCCCTATAGTTGGCAATCCTGCTTGGCCGGCACCCCAGGACCCGGCACGGAGTCGTAGCGAGCGATACGACGCTAGATATCCTCCAGTGCAGACCTCGGCACACCCCTTCTTTTTGCGTTGACATTGACAGAATCACTATTTTCAGTGATACCAATTGTTACGCGCTCACTCTATGCTTCAAACTCCGCAGCCCTTCACTTCCCAACGCACCCGGGCTGCGGCGTTTCAGTTCTACATTGTTGGATGGCTAGAGATGAATACCAGCACTGCACACCCATCGCTCCATGCGGCTACGACCTTGCAAGGCTTGCTACCGCCTCATTTGTGGCGAGTGCTTGCAAGAAATGGCATTACCACCATTGAACAGGTAGCCCAGAGCTACCCGGAAAAGCTTTTGCAAATGCCCAGCGTGGGCCCCAGAACCTTCAGAAAAATAGAGGAAAGCCTGTTTCCAGGCGAGCGCTATGCGCCTGCCCAGCAGCCGAACATTGCGCAGGCCGATCTGGACCAGGCACCCAGAGCCCTGCCTTTTTTCAGACGCACCCAGAATGCACTGAGGCGGCACGATCTCAAGTAGCCAAGGCTGGGCCGGGCTAAGGGCCATGGGAGACCTTGCGACGATCTTTGCGTTCGCGCCTCATTCGCCTCCAAAGGGTGGTGCCTGCATGTCACTATCCCAACCGCAGCCTCGAATGCTGCCGCAGCAATAAGGCTCCGCAACCCCGGCATGACAGATCCCTGCCTGCTATGGCATGGAGGGTACGCCCATCCACCGCCTGGTGTCGCTTTTGAATAACGGCCAATATCCGTTGCACGGCGACCGCGCCCAAGCGCCCAAACAGATCGCTTTTCCACCATGCACACGGCACCCAGCCTGGCTACAGGCCAGCTGCGGGCTAGGTGAGACCTATCCACAGAGTTTCAAAGAGTTACATTGCGCTTCACACCAGAGACAAACTCCCGGCCAATCGCTTGCATAGGATCATCTCAAGTCATGGGGCTGGTTGACCTACCAGCCCTTTGCACAGCTCCCTCCCGCCCGTGACCCTGCGGGCATTCAAGCCACCCCAGCCGGTGGCTTTTTTTTACGCGCCCCATCTCCAGTTATTCACTGCATACGCATTGCGGAGCACGCCCGAAAATTGCGGAACGGAACGCAAGAAAAGCCCTCGCGCGATGCACGCAAGGGCTTGATTTTTAAAGTTTTATTCGGCGGAGCGTGCTATTTTTTCAATTCGCGAGCTACGGTTTACGCCCGCGCCTTCAACCCATCCAAGCCACTGCCAGTTCGGGCAAATAGATCACGGTTTTGGCTGGAGACTGGCATTTGCCAATCCCTCTTTGGCAGCCATTTAACGGCCTTAGATTAACTCGCCATCCGCCTCTGACCTCCGCCAATCCCAGCGATTGACGTTAATTAGCCTCGCTTCATAAAGCTGATCAGGGCCTGATTGAACTCAGCTGCATGCGATACATTGCAACCATGCGGGCCTCCCTGGATGAGGTGCAACTCGCATCCTTTCACCAGTTGGTGCGTATGATGGCCGCTCACTTCAAACGGTACGATGGCATCACTGTCACCGTGCAACACCAAGGTGGGGATGGTGATCTTTCTCAGGTCTCCCCGAAAATCAGTGCGCGAGAATGCATGCCTGCAATCGAGCGTGGCTTTAGGTGATGCCAACGTAGCGATGGCATACGCATAAGCACGTTGGGCTTCGCTGACGGCCAGCTTTCCGCCTTTGGGGGTGAAAAAATCATGGGTAAATTTTTCCAAGAAAGCCAGGCGGTCAGCGCGGATGGCTGCGTCCTTCTCCGCAATGGCCTCTTCTGTCACCGGGCCTTCTGGGTGGTCGTCTGTCTTGAGCAGGTACGGGGTGACAGCCGCCGCGAACACGGCCTTGGCGATACGCTTGCTGCCATATAAACCCAGGTAGCGGGCCACTTCTCCACCCCCCATAGAAAAGCCGACCAAGGTGACATCTTGGAGCGTCAGGGCGTCGAGCAAAGCCTCAAGATCTTTGGCAAAAGTGTCGTAGTCATAGCCAGACCAGGGCTGCGAGGACTCTCCGAATCCTCTGCGGTCATACGTAATGACGCGGAATCCAGCCTCAACCAGCGGCAGGATCTGCGCTTCCCAACTACGGCCACTCAGCGGCCAGCCATGAATAAGCACAACCGGTTTGCCTTGGCCATAGTCCTGATAGTGGAGGCGAACCTCTTGATTGTCAGCGGATGGAAGTGTGATGTGCGGCACGTATAACTCCTGTCAGACCGTGAATCGACAGCTTCACTGTCCCAAATTCTGATGACGAGGCCTGTCAGGGATAGCTGATACGCCTGTGGGTAGATACCGAAAACGGAGGCGTAAATGCAGAAGGACTACCGCCACACACCCACTGGCTTTCTGATTAACGCGGGTCCGTACTTGCCGCCAATGCCTGACGCGCCGCCGCCGACTTTGAGCAACGCTTGATGGGCTGAGCAAATCATCCGGGACACTGGGGCAAGCCCTGCTGGCTGACTCCTTCTAGGCCGCCGCGCCCCACTTGGGCGACCGCATTGCCGATAACGCGCAGCAGCAATTCCCGCGTCTCCACGACCAGGTGGCGAAAGCCCTTCGGGTCATCCCGCGTTTGCATCAGGCTGAAAGATCTTGGAGTCGATGAACCTTCAGGCAAGACCAGTGCCGAGCGCTACACCGAGCATGGCTCGTGGCGACACCAAGCCACCACCGAACGACACACCGATGGCATCATTTGCCCGGTACCGCATAGGAGACATGTCTTGTTTCGCGCCAGACAAACGAAAAACCCTGCTACCTATGAGATAGCAGGGTTTCCTTGTTATATATGGTGGGTCCTGCGAGATTCGAACTCGCGACCAACGGATTAAAAGTCCGCTGCTCTACCGACTGAGCTAAAGACCCGCCGTGTTTGCTTGACAAATTCCTAAGAACTGGTCTTGCTCACAACAGACTTAAATTATAGCGTAGGTTTTTTGTCATTTTGGGGAAAGTGCCAACTTTTCCAGAATCCAGCTGGCCGCGCACATTCCGAAGGTCGCGGTCACCGCCACCGATGAGCCATAACCGTGGCAGTTCAGCGAGCCATCACCATCCACGGCGCAGGAAGGGTCGGGGCCGGCCACGGCCTCCTGGCTGTAGATGCAGGCCACATTCATTTTCTTGCCATCCTTGGGGGCGCCATATTCTTTGCGCAAGCGGTAGCGCACCTGGGCCAGCAAGGGGTCGTGCGTGGTCTGTGACAGGTCGGCCTGCTCCACCTTCCAGGCCAGGCGTTTGCCGCCTGCCGCACCGATGCATACAAAAGGACGCTGGTGGCGCCGCCCCCAGTTGGCCATTGCCGCCTTGGCACGCACCTGGTCACAGGCGTCGACAAAGCCGTCAACGCCATCGAGCAATGCGGCGCAGTTATCGGCAGTGAGGAAGTCCTCTACCACCTCAACTTCACAATGGGGGTTGATCTGGCGGATGCGCTCGCGCATCGCGTCGACCTTGGCCATGCCAATGGTGTCTGTCAGCGCGTGGATCTGGCGATTGATGTTGGACTCGGCCACATTGTCCAAGTCGATCAGGCGAAGCCTGGCAACGCCACTGCGGGCCAGGGCCTCGGCCGTCCAGGAGCCCACGCCCCCGATGCCGATAACGGCGATAGCGCTTGCGCGCATTTGCGCGGCAGGCGCAACGCCAAACAGGCGGTCCAGCCCGCCAAAGCGCCTTTGTGTGTCAACGTCCGCCTCGGCGTCCTGCCGATCGGGCGCCGATGGAGACGGTGCACTCATATCACTTCAGCTTGGAGAGGCGCTCTTTGGCAGCCGCTGCCGCATCGCTTTGCGGGTAGGCAGCAATCAGGTCTTCCAAGGTCTTGCGGGCGGCCTTGGTGTCCTTGAGCTCGATCTGGCAGTTGGCAATGGACAGTGCCGAATCAGGCGCACGCATATGCTCGGGCGCCTGGGCCAGGATCAGCTTGAAATTGTCGATGGCGGGCTTGTAGTCGCGGGTGGCATAGTACGCGTTGCCCAGCCAAAAGCGTGCCGATGGCACATAGCCACTCTTGGGGTAGCGCTGGATGAAGCTGCTGAACACGCCAGCGGCATCGGCAAACTTACCGGTGCGAAACACGCCCAGCGCGGCTTCGAAATCACGCTTTTCGGCAGGATCGGCCTTGAACTCCTGCCCATCTACGGTGACCGAAACGGGTTCAAACTGCTGGAGCCGGGCTTCGACACCCTTGGCCAAATCAGTCTGACCGCGCTTCAGATCGGCAACCTCACGTCGCAGCGTCTCGTTTTCACCGCGCAACTTGTTCATCTCGCCACGCATGGATTCAATCTGCGATTGAAAGTCCAGCAGGCTGCGACGCACTTGCGAGGTGTCCTCACCATTTTGGTTGTTGCCTTGCGTCAGCTGATCGACACGCTGGCGCAGTTCAATGATGGCGCGACGTGCGTCGCCATCTTCAAACAAAGCGGCTTGGGAGGTGCTTGCACAGGCCATCAACGCGGCCAGTGCAATCCAACGGGGAGTACTGCGAGTGAGGTTCATGGAGCCTTATTAACGGTAGTTCAGTTCAACGCGGCGGTTTTGTGCGTGCGCATCTTCCGAGCTACCTTCAGCAGCCAGCTTTTCCTTGCCGAAAGACACGGCTTCGAGTTGGCTGTCGCTCACGCCCAGCACGTTCAGCGAACGGCGAACGGCTTCAGCACGCTTTTGGCCCAGGGCCAGGTTGTACTCGCGGCCACCGCGGTTGTCGGTGTTGCCTTCGAGCATGACCTTGCGCGAAGGGTTGGCCTTCAGGAAACGTGCGTGTGCATCCAGCATCGATTGCGCATCGGGCTTGACCGAGTAGCTGTCGAAGTCAAAGTACACAATGCGTGCAACGCCGACAGGGCCTTGGCCGTTGGCTGCGCTGTTGTTCAGGTCCACACCACCAACGGTGCTTTGGCCAGCACCACCGGCGCCAGCGCCTTGACCGGCGGTAGCAGCACCCTTGTCTTCCACAGGTGCGTTATCCAGCGGAGGCGCAGAGCTGCAACCAGCCAACACGGCAGCGGCCACCAGGGCCAGCGAAGCTTTCTTCAATGACAACATGTAAAACTCTCCGAAACGAATTTCTCGTATAAAAATAATTGACTCGCCAAAAACCAATCTTAGGGCTGGTATGGGCCCCAATCGGGCTCCCGTATGTCTCCGCTCTGCCCTGCCAGTCGTGCTTTGATCTTGCCGTCCAGCGTCGTGGTCATGAGGGCTTCACGACCGCCTTCGCGGGTTGCATAGACGATGAGTCGGCTGTTCGGAGCAAAACTGGGGCTTTCATCGCTCGTGGTGTCGGTGACCGACGCCACAGTGCTGGAAGCCAGATCCATGACCTGCAATTTATATCCACCACCGGCGCGGGTGATGTAAGCAAGTGTCTTGCCATCAGGACTGATGGAAGGAGAAATGTTGTAGGACCCGCTGAACGTCACGCGCTCTGCACCGCCGCCTTGCGCGCCCACGCGGTAGATCTGCGGCGCACCGCCACGATCGCTGACGAAGTAGATATAGCGGCCATCCTTGGAGTACGTTGGCTCGGTGTCGATGCCGCTGCTTTGCATCAGACGGCGAGGCTCACCCCCGCTCGAAGGGATGGTGTAGAGCTGCGAGCCGCCATCGCGGCTCAAGGTCACCGCCAAGGTGCTGCCATCGGGCGACCAGGCTGGCGCGCTGTTGGAGCCACGGAAATTGGCGATCAGGCGGCGGCGGCCGGACGAGACCTCGTGCACATAGACCACGGGCTTGCGCGACTCGAAAGACACATAGGCTAGTTGCGTGCCGGCAGGCGACCAGGTGGGCGAGATGATGGGCTCGGGGCTGGCCAGTGCCGACTGTGCATTCTCGCCATCCGAATCGGCTACCCAGAGGGTATAGCGGGGACCGGCCTTGGTCACATAGGCAATGCGGGTCGAGAACACGCCCTTTTCGCCGGTGATTTTTTCGTAGATGTAGTCCGAGATCTTGTGCGCAACCAAGCGCAGATCCGCCTGCGGCACGCTGTAGCTCTGACCGCCCATGTCGGCGCCCTTGACGGCATCCCACAAGCGAAAGCGCACGTCAAAGCCATTGGTGCCACGGCTCACACTGCCGACCGACAGGTACTCGGCGCCGGCGGATGACCACCTGGCCACATCGGGGCGAGAGCTCTCGTCCAGCTGTTCGCCCGATGCGTCAACGGGCTTGAAGAGACCGCTGCGGATCAGATCGGCCTGCACGATCGCAGAGATCTTTTGCGGCGACGCATCTTCGCCCCGAAACTTGGGCAAGGCGATGGGGATTTGCTTGATGCCAACGCCACTGATCTCAACCCGGAACTGCGCCAGGGCGGGGACTGCAGGGGCTGCGAGCGCAGCACCCAGTACGTGACGACGATGGAAGAGCGGCTTGGCCGCCTCCGAGATGAGAGATGGGAAGCGTGTTTTAGTCATTACCGACCATCATAAATGCGCTATGCATGACAAGCCCTGAAGGCTGCAGGATGTTACACACCCCACAAATTCTTTATTATCGTCCAACGTCGACAGCCGTGCATTTTAGAATCACCTCTACATGTCCACAACCGAAAAACCATCTTCTGCACGTGCGTCTGAGGCATCTGCCAGCACCGAAGGCCACAAACCGGCTGGCAGCGTTGCGCAGATGCCACTGCGCGCACGCCTGTCGCGCCTGGCGCCCTACTTTGGCTACCAACGCTGGACCTGGGTGCTTGCCATTCTCGCGACCATCGTTGTAGCGGGCACCGAGCCGGCCATCCCGGCCCTGCTTAAGCCTTTGCTCGACCAGGGCTTTACCGGTGGCACCTTGCCGCTGTGGGCTGTGCCTGTGACCATCGTCGGCGTCTTTTTCATCCGAGGCCTGGCGCAGTTCATCAACCAATATGCGCTAGCGCGCATTGCCAATGACGGCATGATGCGCCTGCGCGAGAACCTCTTTGGCCGGGTGCTTGATGCGCACCTGGGGCTCTTTACCAAGCAGTCTGCCAGTGCGCTGTCCAACACCGTGGTGTATGAGGTGCAAAACGGCTCCACCCTGATCGTGCAGGCCTTGCTGATGCTCTCGCGCGATGGCTTCACCGTCATTGCGCTGTTGATGTACCTGCTCTACCTCAACTGGCAGCTGACCCTGATCGTGGCTGTACTGCTACCCAGCGTGTCGTGGATCATGAAAAAGCTCTCCAAGCGCCTCTACCACATCACCAAGGCCAGCCAGCAAGCCACCGATGAGCTGGCCTATGTGGTCGAGGAGAACGTGCTCGCGCACCGCATGGTGCGCATCCACGCCGCCCAGTCCAGCCAGTCCGCTCGCTTCCAGATTCTGAGCCGCAAGCTGCGCCAGCTCGCCATCAAGGCCACCATCGCCTCGGCGGCGATGACGCCGCTCACCCAGCTGCTGGCCGCTGTTGCGCTGTCTGCGGTGATCTGCATTGCGCTGTGGCAAAGCCGCACCACCGGCATCAATGCCAAGGATGTGACCGTTGGCGGCTTTGTGGCCTTTATCTCGGCCATGCTGATGCTGATTGCGCCTATCCGTCGCCTGGCCGATGTGGCCAATCCGCTCACGCGAGGCGTTGCCGCCTTGGAGCGCGGCCTCGGTCTGCTCGAGGAAATCCCGCCAGAGCAAGGCGGTGGCTACAAGACCGAACAAGCGCGTGGCGCCATCGCGCTGCAGGATGTCAGCGTGGCCTTTGGCGAAGACAAAGCCCCGGCGCTGCGCCACCTGAGCCTGACCATCCACCCCGGTGAAGTCGTGGCGCTGGTGGGCCCCTCGGGCGCTGGCAAGACCACGCTCGTCAACCTGCTGCCGCGTTTTGTGGAGCCCAGCGACGGCCAGATCAGCATTGATGGCGTGGCCCTGGCCGAGTGGGACCTGCCCAACCTGCGCAACCAGTTTGCGATGGTCAGCCAGGATGTGGTGATGTTCAATGACACCATCGCTGCCAACGTGGCGCTGGGCCAGGACATCGATGAAAAACGCCTGCTCGAATGTCTGGCTGCCGCCAACCTGCAGGACTTTGTCGAGCGCCAGCCCCAGGGCATCCACAGCATCGTTGGGCACAATGCCAACCAGCTGTCTGGCGGCCAGCGCCAGCGCCTGGCCATTGCCCGGGCGCTGTACAAAAATGCGCCGATCCTGATCCTCGATGAAGCGACCTCGGCGCTAGACACCGAATCCGAGCGCCTGGTGCAAGAAGCCCTCTCACGCCTGATGCAGGGCCGCACCACCTTGGTCATCGCCCACCGCCTGTCCACCATCGAACACGCAGACCGCGTGGTGGTGATGGAGCGCGGCCAGGTGGTCGAGCAAGGCACGCACCAGCAACTGCTTGACCTGGGCGGCCTGTACGCGCGGCTGCAGTCTCGTCCGCACTGAACCACCTAGGCATCCCCGCGCAACCCAACATCTGCTTACCGCGCCAAACCACAGCGGCGGTTGGCAGGTGTTGGCTATCGCCGCTAGCATGCGGATAGGCGGCCACCCCGGCCGCTGCCCGAGGAGGCTGCATGCGTGTCCCTGTCCATCCCTGGTGGCGCCAGCTGTGGCTGGCCACCCTGCTGTGCTGCTGGTCTGTGCTGGCACAGGCCAACAGCCCACCCGCGCTGTGGCTTGCGCAAAAGTACCCCGGCGGACTGGACCTGCAGCAGTACTGGGTGAGCGAGAAATACGACGGCGTGCGCGGCTACTGGGATGGCCAAGCGCTGTGGACGCGCCAGGGCACTGCCATCCACGCGCCCACTTGGTACACCGCCGGCTGGCCTGCCACGCCGATGGAAGGTGAGCTATGGGCCGGGCGCGGCCAGTTTGCCCGTGCCCAATCCATCACCAGCAAAGCCAAGCCTGAGGATGCCGACTGGCAGGACCTGCACTTTATGGTGTTTGACGCACCCGCCGCGCCAGGCAGTTTCAGCGATCGCCTGCCAGCCATTGCGCAGTTCGTCGCTGCCGTGCAGCAGCCCTGGGTTCAGGCGGCACCGCAATGGCAGGAGACCGACGAAGCCCGCCTAATGACACAGATGCGGCGCATCGTGCGCGACGGGGGTGAAGGGCTGATGCTGCACAAGGCCAGCGCCGTCTACCGCAGCGGCCGCAGTGGCGATGTGCTCAAACTCAAGCCGCATGAGGATGCCGAGGCCCAGGTGATGGGCTATGCACCCGGGCGCGGCAAATACGAAGGCATGACGGGCGCCTTGCTGGTACGCACCATTGATGGCATCGACTTCAAGCTGGGCAGTGGCTTGAGCGATGCCCAGCGTCTCGATCCACCCGCCATCGGCAGCTGGGTGACCTACCGCTACCGTGGCGTGCACGACAGCGGCAAGCCGCGCTTTGCCACCTTCTGGCGCGTGAGGGAAGAAGGCATGCCACCCTCCCCTGCGGGCGAAGTGGCAAGCACACCATGAGCCATGAGTCATGTGCGGGCATAAAAAAAGCAGCGCCTCTGCGCTGCTTTTGAGCTGAGGAAAGCGTGACGCAGGGGACTCAACATCCCCCGCCACTACTCACCTGCCCGGTCAGACCTTGGGCGAGCGCGGCTTGGCCACGCGGCGTGGCTTGGGCGCTGCCTGCGGGGTCTTGGCCACCGGCGAGACAACACCTTCGCTGGCATCACCCATCGGCTTTTCCGCCTTGAGCGATTTCTTCATCGCAGCGGTGGTGCGCTTCTTGGCCGACGACGCGGGCGCCTTGCCTTCCAGCATGGGGCTGCGCTTCTTGGACGAAGCCACCGGTGCAGAAACCACCTGGGTTTGCACGGCCTGGTCACTGGCGTCCAGCGCCACGCAATCGGCGTAGTAACGCACCTCACCACTCTCTTCGTCCACCAGCTCCACCAGGCCGTGGATATCGGTCTCAAAACCTGGGCAGAGCTTGGAGAACTCACGCGCGAACATGAGGTAGTCCACGATCTTCTTGTTGAAGACTTCGCCAGGAATCAGCAACGGAATACCGGGTGGGTATGGCGTGACCAAACCCACGGTGACGCGGCCTTCCAGATGGTCGATCTCGACACGCTCGGTCTTGCGGCGGGCGATGTGGGCAAAGGCGTCCGATGGCTTCATCGCCGGCGTCAGGTCCGACAGGTACATCTCCGTGGTCAGGCGGGCGATGTCGTACTTGGCGTAGAGCTGGTGCACGTGCTGGCACAGGTCCTTGAGGCCCATGCGCTCATAGCGCTTATGCTGTTGGCAGAATTCGGGAAGGATGCGCCACATCGGCTGGTTCTTCTCGTAGTCGTCCTTGAACTGCTGCAGCGCGGTCAACATGGTGTTCCAGCGGCCCTTGGTGATGCCGATGGTGAACATGATGAAGAACGAGTACAGGCCCGTCTTCTCCACCACCACGCCGTGCTCGGCCAGGTACTTGGTGACGATGGATGCGGGGATACCGGTCTCGTCAAAGTCACCGTCCAGGTCCAGACCCGGCGTCACGATGGTGGACTTGATCGGGTCCAGCATGTTGAAGCCATCGGCCAGATCGCCAAAGCCGTGCCAGTTGTCGAACTCCTTGCCGTTCTTGCCCTTGGTCTTGCGCGATGCGTCCGGGCCACGAATGATCCAGTCCTGGGCAGAGCCCACGCCTTCGTCAGCCAGGGCTTCTGGGCCCCAGACCTGGAACCACCAGTCGTCCTCACCAAACTCATCGTCGACCTTGCGCATGGCGCGGCGGAAGTCGAGCGCCTCGAGGATCGACTCCTCCACCAGCGCGGTGCCACCGGGCGGCTCCATCATCGCAGCGGCCACATCGCAGCTGGCGATGATGCTGTACTGCGGGCTGGTCGAGGTGTGCATCAGGTACGCCTCGTTGAACAGGTTGAAGTCCAGCTTTTGCGTCTGGCTGTCCTGCACCAGCACGTGCGATGCCTGGCTGATACCGGCCAGCAGTTTGTGGATGGACTGGGTGGCATAGACCACCGAGTGTTTCGGGCGCGCGCGCTTCTTGCCCATGGCATGGTAGCTGCCATAGAAGGGGTGGAATGCGGCATGCGGCAGCCAGGCCTCGTCAAAGTGCAGGTTGTCCACATAGCCATCGAGCTTTTGCTTGATGGTCTCGGTGTTGTAGAGCACGCCGTCGTAGGTCGATTGCGTCAGCGTCAGCACGCGAGGCTTGACGGCCTTTGGATCAACACCCTTGAGCAGCGGGTTGGCAGCGATCTTGGCTTCGATGGTCTTGGGCGAGAACTCGCTCTCATGGATCGGGCCGATGATGCCGAAGTGGTTGCGCGTGGGCTTCAAGAACACCGGAATCGCACCCGTCATGATGATCGAGTGCAGGATGGACTTGTGGCAGTTGCGGTCCACCACCACCACATCGCCCGGTGCCACCGTGTGGTGCCAAACCATCTTGTTGGAGGTCGAGGTACCGTTGGTCACAAAAAAGCAGTGGTCGGCATTGAAGATGCGCGCCGCATTGCGCTCGCTCTCGCCAATCGCGCCGTTGTGGTCCAGCAGCTGGCCCAGCTCTTCGACGGCGTTGCAGACGTCCGAGCGCAGCATATTCTCACCATAGAACTGGTGGTACATCTGGCCAATCGGGCTCTTCAAAAACGCCACACCGCCACCGTGACCGGGGCAGTGCCAGCTGTAGGAGCCGTCTTCGGCGTAGTCCAGCAGCGCCTTGAAAAACGGCGGCTGGATGCCTTCGAGATAGTTCTTCGCTTCGCGCAGGATATGCTTGGCCACGAACTCGGGCGTGTCCTCGAACATGTGGATGAAGCCGTGCAGCTCGCGCAGGATGTCGTTGGGCAGGTGGCGGCTGGTCTTGGTCTCGCCATAGATGTAGATCGGCACATCCGGGTTCTTGCGGCGCACCTCGGTGATGAAGTCACGCAGGTTGTGCACGATCAGGTCATCACCGCCGCCGAGCTGGAACTCCTCGTCGTCGATCGACAGGATGAAGGCACTGGCGCGGCTTTGCTGCTGCGCAAACTGGCTCAAGTCACCATAGCTGGTCACGCCCAGCACCTCAAAGCCCTCCTCCTCGATGGCATGCGCCAGATCGCGGATGCTCAGGCCGGAAGTGTTTTCCGAGCGAAAGTCCTCGTCAATGATGACGATGGGAAAGCGAAACTTCATGGGCGTTCCCGCAGGGGCGGGCCTCACTAAAACAATCGAAACAGGCGCGAAGTGTACGGAATTTGCACGCCCTTTTTATGTATCCTGCATCAATTGCCGCAAAATTGGTCGGCATATCGCACAATCGGACAACAAACCTAATCGAACAAGGAGGGAGCTATGGAGATGTCAACCGTGTGGTGGCTGCTGACCGGCCTGGCCGTCGTCGCCGAGCTGCTCACCGGCACGCTGTATTTGCTGATGGTCGCCATTGGCATGGCTGCCGCTGCCATCGCTGCGCACCTGGGTGCCAATGAAGTCACGCAGATCCTGGTCGCCGCCATCGTGGGCGCAGCCACCGTGCTGGCCTGCTACCTGCGGCAAAAACGCCGCGGCTCGCTGCTCTCGGGTGAGCGCGATCAGGACATGCACCTGGACATTGGCGAGCTGGTCCACATCGAACACTGGGATGCCGACCGCTGCGCCCAGGTGCGCTACCGCGGCGCGCCCTGGACGGCTGCACTGCTGGGCCAACACCCTGCGCTGCCCGGCGCCTACCGCGTGGTGCGGCTCGACGGTAACCGCCTGCTGGTGGAACCTGCCGAGCCCGCCGCGCACTAAGCGCGTATTCCCATCACCGGGGCAACAAAACATAACAGGCGCAGCCCAACCCATGCCCCACCACCGCCACTTGGCCCATCACACCCGCGTGGTGTAATGGCCAAGACCGTTGAGCCAGGGAGCCATCCCCAGCCAATCACCGAAAAAACGGGCGCGTTGCACTTAGCAGTGCGTCCATGAGGAGAGTCCATGGAAGTCGCCATCATCATATTTGTCATCGCCATCATCTTCATTGCGATGTCCGTCAAGATCGTGCCCCAGCAGCACGCCTGGGTCAAAGAACGCCTGGGCCGTTACGCCGGCACCCTGGCCCCCGGCCCGCGCTTCATCATTCCCTTTGTCGACAAAGTCGCCTACAAGCACAGCTTGAAGGAAATTCCGCTGGATGTCCCCAGCCAGGTCTGCATTACGCGCGACAACACCCAGCTGCAGGTAGACGGCATCCTGTACTTCCAGGTGACCGACCCGATGCGCGCCAGCTACGGCTCGTCCAACTACATCATGGCCGTCACCCAGCTGGCCCAGACCTCGCTGCGCAGCGTGATCGGCAAGCTGGAGCTGGACAAGACCTTTGAAGAGCGCGACATGATCAATGCCCAGATCGTCTCGGCGATCGACGAGGCCGCGCTCAACTGGGGCGTGAAGGTGTTGCGCTACGAGATCAAGGATTTGACGCCACCGGCAGAAATCCTGCGCTCCATGCAAGCCCAGATCACTGCCGAGCGTGAAAAGCGCGCGCTGATTGCCGCCTCTGAAGGCCGCCGCCAGGAACAGATCAATATCGCCACCGGTGAGCGCGAGGCCTTCATCGCCCGCTCCGAAGGTGAGAAGCAAGCCGCCATCAACAAGGCGCAAGGCGAGGCCGCATCGATCACTGCGGTGGCTGATGCCACTGCCCAGGCGCTCGAGCGCATTGCGACCGCCATCCGCCAGCCCGGCGGCGAGCAAGCCGTGCAGCTGAAGGTGGCCGAGCAGGCCGTGCACGCCTACGGCAAGCTGGCGAGCGACGCGACCACCACCTTGGTCGTCCCGAGCAACATGACCGAGGTCTCCAGCCTGATCACCTCGGCCATGCGCATGATCCAGACCGGCAAGGGCCAGTAACCACCCCGCCAACGCAGATGCAGCGCGCGCCCTTCTGGGGCCGCGCTGCATTTTTGCCAAACAAGGCCCCGCTTTGCTGGAAGGCGCCAAATTTCAGGCTAGAATACACGCTTCACCGACTGGAGAGGTGGATGAGTGGTTTAAGTCGCACGCCTGGAAAGCGTGTGTGGGTTAATAGCCCACCGCGGGTTCGAATCCCGCCCTCTCCGCCAGTCAACAGGTGAAATTGTCAGCCAAGCTGTCCACGCTTGGCTTTTTATTTCCTGGCCACCACAGGACGTAAAACGTACAAAACATGCGGAGAGGTGGATGAGTGGTTTAAGTCGCACGCCTGGAAAGCGTGTGTGGGTTAATAGCCCACCGCGGGTTCGAATCCCGCCTTCTCCGCCACAGATAATGGATTCAGCAGCTTGCAAAGGCTTTTGAATCTGGCGCTGCCAGAGGCGCACAAAACAGAGGCTGCAAATTTCGGTTTGCAGCCTTTTGTTTTCAACGTGATGCGCTCAGGTAGCCCTAGCGCAAATAAAACCGGAACCGCGCCCCCGCCTCCCCTGCCTCACTGAGCAGCTCAATCGAGCTGTCGTGCAGCTGCAATATGCGGTGCACGATCATGAGCCCCAGCCCTCCAGACCGCCCATCGCTGCGGCTGTGCATGCGGCTCAAGGTGGGGCGCTCGAACAGGCTGTCGCGCAGCACGGGCGGTATGCCTGGCCCGGTGTCCTGCACCGTCACGCTGATGCGGCCCTGCTCTGCGGCACGCAGCTCCACGTGGATATCGCCGCCTGGCGGCGTGGCGCGGATGGCGTTGTCGATCAGGTTGACCAGCACGCGCTCAAGCATGCCCAGATCAGCAGTGACGGGGGGCAGATCCGGGTCAATCACCGCGTGCAGGCGCTGCGCCTTGGCTTCGGCGGCCAGCTCAAACTTCTGGAACACGTCCTGCAGCAGATCAGGCAGAAAGAAGCGCTCGGGCTCGGGCTTGACCACGCCGTATTCCAGCCGCGCCAGCTCAAACAGTTTTTGCGCCAGGTCACCGACCTTGCGGCTTTGGTCCAGCGCGATGCCCAGGTAGCGGCGGCGCTCGTCTGCCGATAGCACATCGGCCTTGATCTGCAGGGTCTCCAGATAGCCATGCAATGACGTTAAAGGCGTGCGCAGGTCGTGGGAGATATTGGCGAAGAGCTCGCGGCGCTGCTGGTCTTGGGTGCGCAGCTTTTGCCACTGCTCCCAGGTGCGTTGCGCCAGCTGCGCAAAGGCCTGGCTAAGCAGCGCTATATCGGCTCCGCCATGCGCGGCTTTTTGCAGCTTGGCCTGGGCCTGGGGCAGATCGGCCAGGCCATCGGTTTGCAGCTCTTGTACGGCCGCCGTCAGGCGCCGCAGCGGCCGGGTAATCATGCCAAAGGCTACGGCTGCAGCGACGGCGCCCAGCACCACCACGACCAGCAGCGACCAGAGCAGTGTGCGCAGCGCGCCATCGCTGCTCACGCGGGCTGCCAGGCTGTCACGCCCCTGGCCTTGCAGGATCACATAGACATAGCCAGAACGCTGGCCGCCCTGCATCAACGGCGCTGCGCTGAACACCTTGCGCTCGGTCATGCTGCGGGGATCATCCCCCAACACCGGCAGGGCCGCGCCACTGAACAGGCGCTGCAAGGGCTCCAGATCGACCTTTTGGCGCAAAATCCGTTCTTGCGGCGCATCGTAAGCCTGGATGGCACCTGTGTCATCGAGCAGGTAGACCTCGACGCTCGGGTTGACCTGCATCAGCTTGCCAAACAGCTCGCGGCTGGCCTCGGCGTTGAGGCCATCGGCACGCATCAGCTCCGGGTAGCGGGCAATGCGCGCGGCCAGATCCTGCGACAGGCGCTGCACCACCTCTTGCTCACGCTGGTCGGACACCCGCATCTGCAGCCAGACCGTGGCCGCGCTGCAAGCCAACAGCAGCAGCACAAAGACCAGGGTCAGGCGCTGCGCCAAGGTCGTGGATGCGAGCTTCATGGCGCTTCCTCCGCCCATTTGTAGCCATGGCCCCATACCGTCAGAATGCGCTTGGGGCTGCCAGGATCGGCTTCGATCTTGGCTCTCAAGCGGTTGATATGGGTGTTGACTGTGTGCTCGTAGCCATCATGGCGGTAGCCCCAGACTTGGTTGAGCAGGTCAAACCGGGAGAACACCTTGCCCGGATGTCGCACAAAAAAATGCAGCAGGTCAAATTCTCGCGGTGTCAGCTCCACCTGGGATCCACCCAGCTTCACCTCGCGCGATATCGGGTCGATCTCTAGATTGCCGAGCACCAGCACACCGGCATCCAACCGGGCGTTTTGGGCCAAGGCCTGGCTGCGGCGCAACAGCGCGCGCACCCTGGCCACCAGCTCCAGCACCGAGAATGGCTTGGCCAGGTAGTCGTCCGCTCCCAGTTCCAGCCCCAGGATGCGGTGCATCTCGCTGGAGCGGGCACTGGTGATGATGATGGGCACGTAATAGGCCATCGCGCGGGCACGCCGGCAGATCTCCAGGCCATCCACGCCCGGCAGCATCAAATCCAGCACCAATGCATCCCAACCGCCCCGCTCCAAGGCCTGCATGCCCGCGTCGCCATCGGCCATGTGTACCACGTCATAGCCCTCATCGCGCAGGTGCAATTGCAGCAGCTCCGCGATGGGGGCATCGTCTTCCACGATCAAGATACGTTTGCTGGGGTTCATGCTGTCATTGTGCGGTACATGGGGCGGTCTGCTGGCATCGGCACTTGGCTGCAAACCCAGGCGCCGCGCCCGCAAACGCCGGAGGCAGGCGCGCTTGAAATGGCCAATCCAGTCAGACTCTGGCAGCCTTGGCCGCCGCTTGCATCTGCTTGCGCTTTTGAAAAACCCAGCGCGCCGCCAGCAGCCCGGCCAGGATCAGCCCGTAGAGCCACACCTCGGCAAAGTTGTTCTTGCCCGAGCGCATCCACCAAAAGTGCAGCACGGCCAGCGCAGCCGCCCCATACACCGCGCGGTGCAGCATCTGCCAGCGTTTGCCGCCCATGCGCCGGATGATCCTGGGCACCGAGGTAATGGCCAGCGCCAGCAGAATCAGCCAGGCCAAGGTGCCCACGAGGATGAAGGGGCGCTTGATCAGGTCGTCGACGATGGCGGGCCAGTCCACCCCCATGTCAAACACCACATAAGCCAGCCAGTGCAAGCTGGCGTAAAAGAAGGCATAGAGGCCCAGCATGCGGCGGTAGGCCGCCAGCCCGTTCCAGCGCAGCCACTGGCGCAAGGGGGTGACTGCCAGCGCAAAGCAGATAAAGCGGATGGCCCAGTCGCCCAGCGAACGCAGCAGTGCCTCAGCCGGGTTGGCCCCCAGGCCATCGGTCGCGGCCAGATAAAACAGCCAGGCCGCTGGCACCAGGCACAACAAATGCAGCAGCAGCCGCTGCACGGCTTTGGCTGAAAAACGCGAAGACTTTGCCATGGGCAGGGACACCGATCAGTAGTCTTTGCGCAGGTCCATGCCGGCGTAGAGTTGGCCCACCTGGGCTTCGTAGCCGTTGAACAGCAAGGTCTTGTGGCGCTTGGCAAACAGGCCGCCTTCACCAATGCGGCGCTCGGTCGCCTGGCTCCAGCGCGGGTGCGGCACATCCGGGTTCACATTCGAGTAAAAGCCGTACTCATTGCGCGCCGCCTTGTTCCAGGCGGTGCCCGGCTGCTTCTCGACCACGCGGATGGTCACGATGCTCTTGGCGCTTTTGAAGCCATATTTCCAGGGCAGCACCAGGCGCACCGGTGCGCCGTTTTGCGGGGTCAAGGTTTTGCCGTACATGCCAAAGGCCAGCAGGCTGAGCGGGTGCATGGCTTCGTCCATGCGCAGGCCCTCGGTGTAGGGCCAGTCGAGCACACTGCTGTTCAGGCCAGGCATCATCTTGCGATCGGCCAAGGTCACGAACTCTATATACTTCGCGCTGCCCTGGGGCTCCACCTGCGCCAGCAATTTGGACAGCGAGTAGCCCACCCAGGGGATCACCATCGACCAGCCCTCGACACAGCGCAGCCGGTAAATGCGCTCTTCCTGGGCGCTGAGCTTGAGCAGCTCTTCGATGTCAAAGGTTTTGGGTTTGTTGACCAGGCCTTCGACCCGCACGGTCCAGGGCCGTGTCTGCAAGGTGTGGGCGTAGCGCGCCGGGTCGCTTTTGTCCAGGCCGAACTCGTAGTAGTTGTTGTAGCTGCTGGCATCCTGAAAGGACGTCGGTGTCTCCATCGACATGGCGCCGGGCACCGTCGAGCGCACGGTGCTGATCGGCTGCGTGCCGTCGGACCTGGCCGCTTGTGCCCAAGCGCCGCCTGCGGCCAGCGCCGAGCCGCCAGCGGCCCCCAGTTTGAGCAAGTCGCGCCGGCTCAAATACAGGTGCTGCGGGGTGATGTCGCTGCTGCTGCCGTGGTCAAAGCCCGCGTTGTGGGTACGTATCAGCATGGGTATCGCTCCTGAAGTCGGTGGATGCGGATGAGGCCGGCAAGCGGGCCTGCCTCGGTTACCTCTAATAGACACCATCTGCAGCGCAAAAATTTCAAGCGCTGCTCAGTATTTGTTAAACAAAAAGTTATAAATAACCTGTTTGGAATGCCTGCCAGCGTCCGCTTTGGTGCCGGATCTCTAGCGCACAGAAAACAAGACCACCCTCGAAAGCGTGGCACCGACCATTCAGATCCGCCTATCGCCGCCCAGCGCAGATGAGCTTGCACACAAATCCCGTCCCATTCTGAGATGGCCCTTACATACAGTGCTATCAGACAAACACTGAAAGATGCCATGCAGATCTATGTCCGTGTAAATCCTGGCCAAACAAGACCGGTTACATGCTAAGTGGACAAAGCATACCGCTGATGGCTATGCATAACTAGGCATGATTATTCCCCTGAAACGGAATGCCGTAGACGCTGCCGCTGATGGCTTTATACCTTGCCAGCATGGCCTGCAGCGGAATTGCACCATGGAGCAGAAAGCCCGCCAGGCCGCGATGGCTGTATGGCCTTGCTTCCTTAGAGTGGACTCCCGGGGACATTGTGCGACGAAGCATCCGATGGTTCGTTGTAATAAGCCCCCAGCCAGAAATCCCTGCCATGTGGCTCTCCTACCGTGACGTCATCGATATCTGCGGAGCTACCTTAGGTCGCTTTGATTATCACGAGAGGAGCCTCCAAAATGCTTGAAGCAATGAACCTGCCAGTACGGTGCATGAATGGGCCCCCAGCGTCGAATTCAAGGCTGCCAACTAGTAGGATCAGCTTGGATGAAAGGGGCCGCTGCTGCAGCAAGTCAGATGCAGTAAAGTGAGCGCCGCCGCCGCTGCTGAAGATCAAAGCATGCTCAGATTGCATGACTTGACTCACTGGCTCCGTTCGTGCCGGTAACGGCGCTTGCGCATACCGGTGGCCCAGGGCCCTCACAACCCCAGGCTTGCGGCGAAGGAATGATGATCCTCAGGCTAGGCGCACACCACTACGTGTGCAGTGTTTTGCCACTCGTCATCAAGCGCCATTAAGTGTGACCCTCAGAACTTATAGCGCGCCGACAGGTAATAGCTGCGCGGATCCCCATATACGCCCGTGCCATACGAGCCCATGCCTGGCATATAGGTCTTGTTCAGCACATTGCTCAGGTTCAGCGCTACCGACAGGTGCGAGTCCACCTCCCAGCGCGCCATCAGGCCCAGCAAGGTGTAGGCCGGCTGGGTGGCGCGCCACTGGGTGTCGCCCGCTTGCTGGTAGTAGGTCTCGCTCTGCCAGCTGAGCGACCCGCCCACCGTCACGGGGTTCCACTGGCCGGGCAGGCGGTAGCTGGTGCTGAGCTTGACCAGGTGCTTGGGCTGGTTGGTGTTGACCGCGCTCAGGATCACATCGGGCTGGTAGCCCAGGGTGGACTCGCGGTAGGTATAGCCCGCGTACACATTCCAGGCCGGGGTGACCTGGCCGGAGACCTCCATCTCCACGCCCCGGCTCTTGACGCCCTTGGCCGCGATGTAGATTTCTTCGCCAGTGGCGGGGTTGGAATCCACATACTGCGCGGCATTGTTTTGCTGGGTGTGGAACAGCGCGACCGAGGTGTTGAGCTTGCCATCCAGCAGCGCACCCTTGATGCCGATCTCCTGGCTCTTGCCGGTGAGCGGCGGCAGCGCCGCACCGCCCGCATCCTTGTAGTAGGTCTGCGGGTTGAAGATATCGGTGTAGCTCGCATAGGCCGACCACTGCTTGCTGAAGTCATAGACCACGCCGGCATAAGGAATGACTTTGTGGCTCACCTTCAGCCTGTCGTTGAGCGTGTAGGCGCTGGTTGCCAGGTCGGTCTCGCCATCGACCAGGCGGTACCAGCTCAGCCGCGCGCCCAGGATGACGGACAGCGCATCGGTGGGCCGCAGGCGCACGGCGGCAAACGCGCCCTTTTTCGGTGACGCGCGTGTCGCGGTCGCTGACCAGGTCCAGTTGAGGCTCGGGCGCATTGCCATGCCAGTCAAAATAATTGCCCACCGCGTCATAGCTGGTGGTGTAGCCGGGGGCGCCACGGCGCTCGCGCGACCACCCCGCGCCCAAGGTCAGCTCATGGCTGCGGCCCAGCAGCTCGAACGGGCCCGACAGCACGGCATTGAGCGAATCGGTGGTCGAGGTCGTGGGAATCTTGGCCGACAGCATATTGAGGCCCAGCCCTGTCTCTTTGTCCAGCGAAACATAGGCGGCCACGCCCACCTTCACATCGCGGCTTTGGCGCAGGTGGCTGCCTGCCAGCTCCAGCTTCCAGCCGTTGTCAAACACATGCTTCAGATCGGCAAACAGGTTGGTGCTGTCGTTGTTCCAGTACGACCAGCGCGCAGCAGGGTTGAGCGAGGTCGGAAAATGCGTCTGCCTGCCATCCGAGAAAAACAGCGGCAGATGGCCATAGCTTGCGCCGTCAGCACGGGTCTGCATGTAGTCAATGCCCAGCGCTGCCGTGGTGCGGGGCGCCAGATCGGCCTCGACGATGCCATAGAAGTTGCGCGTATCGCAGCTGTAGTAGTCGACATGTGAATTGGCATTTTGCGCGGCGGCCACCACGCGGGCACGCAGGCTGCCATCGGCATTCAAGGGGCCCGATACATCGGCCACACCGCGCTGCTTGCTCCAGGATCCCACACCGCCTTCCAGCGATGCCTGGAACTCCTTGGTCGGCCGCTTGCGCACCAGGTTGACAACCGCGCCCGGGTTGCCCGCGCCAATCAGCAAGCCGGTGGCGCCCTTGACCACTTCCACCCTGTCGTAGATGGCGCTGTCCGCCAACGAGGTGGTGTATTGGTTGGCCGAGTTCATCGTATTGGGCATGCCGTCGAACTGGAAGTTCTCGACCGCAAAGCCGCGCGAGTAGAAGGTCGCGCGCTCGCTGTCATTGCGGCCTACCGTGATGCCGGTCACCTTGTCCAGAATCTCGGGCAGGCTGCTCAGGCCCTGGTCGTCCATCTGCTGGCGGGTGATCACCGTCACCGACTGCGGCGTCTCGCGCAAGGACAAGCCCATGCGCGTTGCGGTGCTGGATTCCGCTGCCGTGTAAGAGCCCGTATGCTCCGAGGCGGCCACCCGGTCGGCCTGGGCCTGCACCACCACCGGCGCCAGCACCATCTCGCCCGCCGCCGGGCCCTGGCTGGCCGCCGCGCGCTTGCGCAGCACATAGGAGCGGTCGCCCGCAGGCACGGCCTCCAGCCCGGTTCCCGCCAGTAGCAGCTGCAGCGCCTGGGCCACGGGCAGCTGCCCGCGCACGCCGGGCGATTGCGCGGCGCTCACCAGCTCGGGCGGGCCGCTGACGCTGACACCGGTTTGCGATGCAAAGGCCACCAGCGCCGCTGGCAGTGGCCCGGCCGGCACCTGCAGCGGTTGCGCCGCGCCCGCCGCTGCAGGGGCCTGCTCGGCGGCGGTTTGGGCATGGGCCGGCACGGCCAGCCCCATCATGGCGCTGACACCCATGGTGATGACGGCGGCTTGCACCGCGCGGGCCACCGTAGATGGCATGGGCAGCGCTCCCGCGGGGGTGGTTTGGGGACGATGAAAAACGGTTGGCATAAGGCTTCCTGCTTGGGGTCGGTACAGATCAATTCGCTATCTCTATGCAGGACAGCCGACCGCGCCCAAAGGGGCCAACTTGGCAGAAAATTCTTTAAAAGCTCAGTGCCGCAAGGGCAGCACCGTGACCCAGTAAGGGGTTCGGGCGCTGATCTGCACCGGCAGCAGATGGGCCAGGTTGGCCAGCACCGCGTCGGTATCGGCTAGCTGGAACGCGCCCGAGATGCGCAGCGCCGCCACCTGCGGGTCGCAACGCAGCCAACCTTTGCGGTAGCGGCCCAGCTCGGCCAAAAAGGCATCCAGGCGCATGTTGTCGGCCGCCAGCACATCTTGCGTCCACTGGCTGGCCCCGGCCTGGGCAAGCTGTGGCTGCCCTGCCTCGCTGTCGCTAAAGCGCAGTTGCTGGCCGGCCTGCAAGCGCAGTGCTGCTGCGCCGCCGCGTGGGCGTACCTCCACGGCATCCTGCTGCACGGCCACATCGCTGTAGCCATCACCGCAGCGCACACTAAAGCGTGTGCCCAGTGCGCGTATCTCGCCCTGCTCGGTGGTCACCAAAAAAGCCCTTGCGCTGGCCTGCGGATCGGGCGCTGTCTCCACATAAAGCGCGCCAGCGCGCAGATGGATGCGGCGCTGCAGCGCGTCGAACTGCACATCGGCCGCGCTGGCAGTGTCCAGCACCATGCGGCTGCCATCGGACAGCGTCCAGCTGCGCCATTCGCCAGTGGTCGTGGCATGGCTGGACGTCCACTGCTGCACCGGCGCCATGCGCCAGGCCAGCCAGCCCGCTGGCACTGCCGTGATCAGCACCGCCAGCGCGCGCACGGTATCGCGGCGCGTGGCACGGCGCTGGGGCCGAGACAGCGCGGGCGCGCCCGGCGATGCCGGAATGGAGCCCGCCTGCAGACTGACGGCCATCGCCCGTTGCCAGGCACGCTCATGCGCAGGCGATTGCGACCGCCAGCGCGCCAGCTCCGCCTGGGCACCGGCGCTGCCGGCCTCCTCTTGCAGGCGCACAAACCATTCGGCCGCCTGCATCGCCACCTCGCGGGTGATGAGGGGCGCGGCCACGGGCGGCGGATTCCAGGCACTCATGGCGGGCACCTCAGTCCGCCAGCAAAATGCATTCGGCCATGGCCTGGGCCATATAGCGCTTGACCGAGCGCAGGCCCACGCCCAGTACCTGGGCAATCTCGGCATAGGTCAGGCCGTCGATCTGCGAGAGGATGAACACCGCCCTTACCTTGGCCGGCAGTGCATCGAGCATCGCATCGACCTCCTGCAAAGCCTGCAGAATGGCCAGTTGCCGCTCGGGCGAGATAGCCTCGGGCTCGGGCAACACAGCCAGCGCCTGCAGATAGGCCTGCTCCAGCGACTGGCGGCGCAGGTGGTTGACCAGCACATGCTTGGCCACCGTGGCCAGGTAGGCACGCGGGGCGCGCAGCGCAGCGGCCGGCGGCGCGGCCGCGCTGGCATCGCCATGGCTGGCAGCCGGGCTCAGCAGCCGCACCTGGTGTGCATCACCGAGCCTGCGGCGCAGCCACCCTTGCAGCCAGCCATGGTGCTCCACATAGAGCGCGGCAATATCGGGCAGCATGGGGACGGGCTGCAGGGGCAAGGGGCTGGTCGCAGTCATGGGGCAAACCGCAGTCCGGCTGTCAGCGCTTAGAAGTCCACACTGGCGCTGACCGTGAAGGTGCGCGGGTTGGACAGCACCAAGTAGCCGGTCGAACCCACCGAGGCCCAGTAGTTGCGGTTGGCCGCGTTCTCCACGCGGGCGCGCAGGGTCACCAGGCGGCCATCGATTTCGGTCAGGTAGCGCGCACCCAGGTCAAACCGAGTCCAGCCTGCCACCTGCAAGGTATTGGTCGCATTGGCATAGCTGCTGCCGGTGGCCACGGCGCGGCCATCCAGGCTCAGGCCCCGCACGCCGGGCACATCCCACTCCAGCCCCAGATTGCCCTGCTGGCGGGGCACGCCAATCACGCGCTTGCCGGCATTGGGGTTGTTGCCATCGGCCAGTTGCTTGGCATCGAGCCAGGTGACGCCACCCAGCACGCGCAGGCCGCGTGTGACCTGGCCAAACACATTGAGCTCCAGGCCACGGTGGCGGTCCATGCCTTCAGGGCCGTAGACGCCCGAGATGGAATTGCGGAACACACGCGGCTTGTCGGTGGTGAACCAGGCCAGGCCCGCGCCAATATCGCCACCATCCCACTTCAAGCCCACTTCCTTTTGCTTGGAGACATAGGGTGCCAGCGCCGCGCCGGCATTGGCCACCGGCAAGCCCGACGACAGCGCCGGTGCAATCTCGCCCGGGGTCAGGCCTTCGATGTAGTTGGCGTAGAGCGATACCCGCTCGGCCGGCTTGAAGACGACGGCCGCCATCGGGCTGGTGCGGCTCTTGTCCACCTTGGGCGCTGCAATGCCGGTGTTATAGGCAAAGGTCTGCGTCTCGATGGCCTGGTGGCGCACGCCCAGGGTGAGCAGCAGGCGCTCGTCGAACATCGACAGGGTGTCCGACAAGGCCAGGCTCGACAGCTTGATGCGGGCCTGCACGGCCGGGTCATCCAGGTCGTTCGAGCTGGTGCCCAAGGGCGGTGCCGCGCCATAGACGGGGTTGTACAGATTGGTGGCCAGCGCGCTGGCGGCCGGCTGCGAGTAGAAGGCGTTCTTGCGCTTGTCCGAGAAAGCCGAGGCCGCCAGCACGATGCTGTGGCCAATGCTGCCGGTGGTCAGCTTGCCGCGCAGGCCCACTTCGCCGGTAAAGATGTCATCGGCGCGGGTATTGTCAAAGCGCCCTTGGGTGCCGCTGCCGGTGCTGCCATTGTTCAGGGTCAGGCTGGCGAGCGAGTTGCGCTCGCGGCCAAAGCGTGCACCGCCTGCCGCCCAGGCGGTGAGCCGGCTGTTGATGTCGTACTCGGCGCGCACCGAGCCAAAGCTGTCGCGCTCGTTCGAATAGGTCCAGGGCTGGGCAAAGTTGCGGCTGTTGTCCGGGGCGCTTGGCACCTGGGTCACCGCGGCGCCCAGGGTCACATTGGGGCGTGGCGTGGTCAGCTTGTGGCTTTGGTAGCCCACATCGGCCGACAGGCGCAGATTGCTGGAGCGCCAGTCCATCCCCAAGGACACCACACTCAGGTCGACGCCTTCGTCGTCGATCGTGGTATCGCCCTTGCGCTTGGCCACGTTGAGGCGCAGGCCGGTGGCCTGGTCGGGACCAAAGCGGCGGCTGATATCAGCCGCGGCATAGCCTTGCGCGCCGCTGGAGCCGCCCACGCTGACCCGTGTCAGCGGCTCGTTCGATGCACGCTTGGGCAGCAGGTTCAGGGCGCCGCCAATGCTGTCACCGGCGGGCGATGCCCCATTCAAAAAGCCGCTGGCGCCGCGCAGCAGCTCTACGCGCTCAAACAGCTCGGCCGACACATACTGTCGCGGCAGCAGACCGTAGAGGCCGTTGTAGGCAATGCTGTCCGAGCCCAGCACAAAGCCGCGCACAAAATACGATTCCTGGAAGTTGCCAAAACCGCGCGAGACCCGCACCGAGGCATCGTTTTGCAGCACATCGCCCACGCTGCGGGCCTGCTGGTCGCGGATCAGATCCTGGGTGTAGGCCGTCGTCGAGAACGGCGTGTTCATGATGTCTTCGGTGCCCAGAATACCCACGCGGCCGCCGCGCGCCACCTGGCCGCCAGCATAGGCCTTGGACAGGCCCTGCGCCGATGCGTCGGCACTGGCGTTGACGGTCACGGTCGGCAAGACGCTGTCTTCGCCGGCAGCTGGCGCCGCTGCGGCGGTGGCTGTGTCAGCAGCGCCCTCCTGGGTTTGAGCCAAAGCGGGGACAGCGGTAAAAGAAACCAGCAGAGCAACTGCGCCCGCCACCGGGTGGAGCGCAAAACGGGAAGAGAACAACATACAAAAACCAGCCAAGAAGCAAATGAGACTGATTATCAATCATGCATTTGCACGGCTCGGAAAACTGGCGCAAATCAGGGGCTTTGCCAGAGGGAAGTGTTGCCTGTAGCTGACAGACTGGGCACTGGCGCCAATGCACCGCCCTGCCCCCAAAAAGCAAAGGCCGGATACGGTGCAGCGCACCATCCGGCCTTTTTTCTGATCAGGTGTACCCGGCGATCACGCAGGGCAGCCGCTATCAGGCGAAATTGCTTTCCGCAAACTTCCAGTTCACCAGCTTGTCGAAGAAGGTTTCAACAAACTTCGGACGGGCATTGCGGTAGTCGATGTAGTAAGCATGTTCCCACACGTCGACGGTCAGCAGTGCCTTGTCGTCAGTGGTCAGCGGGGTGCCAGCAGCGCCGGTATTGACGATGTCCACCGAGCCATCGGGCTTCTTGACCAGCCAGGTCCAGCCCGAGCCGAAGTTGCCCACGGCCGAGGCCTGGAACGCCTTCTTGAACTCGGCGTAGCTGCCCCACTTCTTGTTGATGGCATCGGCCAGCGCGCCGCTTGGCTCAGCGCCGCCGCCGGGGGTCATGCAGTTCCAGAAGAAGGTGTGGTTCCAGATTTGAGCGGCCTGGTTGTAGATACCACCGGTCGCCTTCTTGATCACGGCTTCCAGCTCCAGGTTCTCGAACTCGGTGCCCTTTTGCAGCTCGTTGAGCTTGTCCACGTAGGCCTTGTGGTGCTTGCCGTGGTGGTATTCCAGCGTTTCCTGGCTGTAGGCAGGGGCCAGGGCATCAATCGCATAGGGCAGTGGTGGCAGAGTGCGTTCCATCGTGGTTTCCTCGTGGTTGGTATGGTTTCAAAGCCGGGCCAGGCGGTGTTGGCAAACACCGGCCAGCCCGCAGCCTCAGTCGTCGATTGTAAAAAGGAAAATCGACCCGTTGATGAATACGGGTTCAGCCCATTTACTATGACGACGATAGCATGCAAGCCAGGCAGCACGGCGTCAGAAAGCGCCGCCAATTGCCATCACGCGGGCTGGCCGCCGCAGCGGCGCAAGCGCGCGTCCGCCCCCAGGCCTGCGCAGTGGCACCTTGGCGCAGCGCTAGACCAGCAAGCGCTGGGTCGCCACCACATCGACACTGCCATCGGCCAGCTCGGCATGCAGGGCCTTGCCCGGTGTCGCCTGCGTTACCGAACTCACTACCTGGCCTTGCATGTCGGTCAGCAAGGCATAGCCCCGCGACAGCACCTGGCGCGGGTTGAGCAGCTCCAGCCGCGCATGCAATTGCGCCAGGCGCTGCTCACTGCGCTCCAGATGGCGCGCCGCGCCAGAGGGGAATACGCTGGCCAGGTGCTGCACGCGCTTGTCCTGGCCATGCAACTGGGTTTGTGCAGCGCTTTGCAGGCGGCGGCCAAGCCGGTCCAGCATCTGCTGCTGGCCGTGCACCAAGGATGACGGCCTGCCGATCTGGCGCGCCGCCATGTCCAGGCGCTGCTGCTGGCGGTCCAGATGGCGCTCGACACCATCGACCAGGCGCTGCTCCGCCAGTTGCAGCGCGCCCAGCCAGACATCGCGCGGCTGGCAGACCAGCTCGGCAGCGGCCGTGGGCGTGGGCGCGCGCAGATCGGCGCAGAAATCGGCGATCGTGAAGTCGGTCTCATGCCCCACGCCGCTCACCAGCGGCACCGGGCTTTGCACTACGGTGCGGGCCAGTTGCTCGTCGTTGAAGGCCCAGAGGTCCTCCAGCGAGCCACCGCCGCGCACCAGCAAGATGGTGTCGATGGGCACCGCCGGCGCGTCAATACTCAGGCGGGCGTCATAAGCGATCTGGGCCTCGGCCAGGCGGTAGAGCTTTTGCAGCGCCGCCACCATCGATGGCGCCGCCTGCGCGCCCTGTACCAGCGCTGGCACCAGCACCACCGGCAGCTGCGGCACGCGGCGGCGCAAGGCCGTCACCACATCGTGCAGCGCCGCCGCGCCCAGCGAGGTGACGATGCCGATGCCGCGCGGCATCAGCGGCAGCTGCCGCTTGCGCTCGCTGTCAAACAGGCCTTCGGATTCGAGCTGCGCCTTGAGGCGCAGGAACTGCTCAAACAACGCCCCCTGCCCGGCCCGGCGCATGCCTTCGACAATCAGCTGCAGATCGCCGCGCTGCTCATAGACCCCCAGCTTGCCCACCACCTCGACCAACTCGCCGTCGCGCGGGTTGAAGTCCAGCGCCTGCGCGGAGCGGCGAAACATCGCGCAGCGCACCTGGCCGTTGGCATCCTTGAGGTTGAAGTAGCAGTGGCCGCTGGCCGCGCGCGAAAAACCGCTGAGCTCCCCGCGCACCTCCACCGGGTTGAAGCGCGCCGCCAGCGCATCGGCCACCGCCCGGCACAGCGCGCCCACCTCCCAGATGCGGGGGCTGGGGGCGGCGTTGGCAGCGGCAGTGGGCGGGTAGTGTGTGGTGTCCATAAAAATGGCCGGCTTGGCGGCAGGCTCGGCGCGGCAGAAATCAGGAGAGGTGAGTGTTGGTTGCGCCGCAACGCGGCATGCAGCAGACATGGTAGCGGCTGGGACTTGCGCCAGGGATCCAGCGGGCTGGCCATCCACCGTCAGGTGCTGCCATTCCGCTATCGAAGGGGCTGCCAATTAGCTGCCAACGCAACCACTGGCAGCGGCATTTTTTCCCGTCACAGCAACGACATAGAGGCCAGGGAAGGCTCAAAAGCCGGCTTTTCCCACACCTCCAACACGCAGTAGTCCACAAGAAAGCGGCTCTGTGACAGCGTCATGCATACGTCATACTCTGTAGCACAAAATATTGAACCTACGTACAAGCTTTTGATTTTTCAATATTTTTATCAGCTTATTTTTTAAGCAATCTAAGAAAAACCCCGTAAATTGGGCAATTTTTCCGGCTGATGACACATTACCCACAAAGTTATCCACATTTTTTGTGGATGACTGGGCCTTTCCGGCATTCTGGGACTGTGGGTTGGACGCAGCGCCAGCGCCGATTTTAGGCGGACCGGCAGTGGCCTTGGGCCATAATGGCCGCTGAAAAAAGAAAGAGCGGAGAGAGAATCTTGTTTTCCATCATCCAAGCAGCAGGCTGGCCCATCTGGCCCTTGATTGCCTGCTCCATCCTGGCCCTGGCATTGATCGTTGAGCGCTTTGTGGCCCTGAAAGCTGACAAAGTCGCCCCTGCCAACCTGCTGCAGGAAGCCATGTCCGTCTCAGCCAATGGGGTGCCCAGCGCCGAAGTGGTGAACCAGCTCGGCCAGAACTCGTCGCTGGGCGAGGTGCTGGCCAGCGGACTGCGCACCATCACCTTGGAGCCCCGCATCTCGGAGGCCGACCTGCGCGCCACGCTGGAGAGCACCGGCCGCCGCGAAGCCCAAAAGCTCGAAAAGTACCTCACCGCCCTCGCCACCATCGCATCGGCCGCGCCATTACTGGGCCTCTTGGGCACGGTGATCGGCATGATCGAGATCTTCGGCTCGCAGAGCGGCGGCGGCAACAACCCCAGCATGCTGGCCCACGGTATCTCGATTGCGCTGTACAACACCGCTTTCGGTCTGATGGTGGCCATCCCGGCCCTCATTTTCTGGCGCTACTTCCGCAGCCGGGTCGATGGCTATCTGCTCACCCTGGAGCTGTCGGCCGAGCAGTTTCTGCGCCACCTGAACAAGCTGCGCCGCAGCTGATCGCCGGGCAGGAGCCAGCATGAACTTTCGCCCCCGCACCACGACAGAGCCCGAGATCAACCTGATCCCGTTCATTGATGTGCTGCTGGTCGTGCTCATCTTCCTGATGCTCTCGACCACCTACAGCAAATTCACCGAGCTGCAGCTGACCTTGCCGACCGCCAATGCCGAGCAACTGCGCGACCGGCCCAAAGAGATCATCGTCTCCGTCGCTGCCGATGGGCGCTATGCCGTGGGCAAGGTCGCGCTGGAAGGCAAGACCGTGGCCGATATGGCCGAAGCACTGCGCAATGCCGCCACCGCTGGCAAGGACAGCGTGATCATCATCAGCGCCGATGCGCTGGCGCCGCACCAGTCGGTGGTCTCGGTGATGGAAGCCGCCCGCCGCGTTGGCCTGCAGCAGATCACCTTTGCCACCCAGACGGCGGCACGCTAAACCCCAGGCACTGCGCCTGGGCAGTGCTAGCATGCAGCCTGCATGACCGTCCCGCCTCCCCCTCCATCCACGCCTGCCGCGCCCCCCAGTGCCACGCGCCCCCGCTCGGCACGCATCACCGATGCCTGGCAGCGCAAAGGCCTGCTGGCCATCGCGCTGCTGCCGCTGTCCTGGTGCTATGCAGCGCTGGGCGCGCTGCGCCGCGCCCTCTACCGCACCGGTCTGTGCAAGGCCTACCGCGCGCCGGTGCCCGTGGTGGTGGTGGGCAATGTGATCGCCGGGGGCGCGGGCAAGACGCCTGTGGCCCTGCACCTGGTGCAGGCCTTGCAGGCCCAGGGCTGGCGGCCAGCGGTTATCTCGCGCGGCTATGGGCGCGACAACAGCAAAAATCCCAACGCGATAGCCGTCACCCCCGGCAGCGACCCGCGCCTGGTGGGCGATGAGCCCTTGCTGATCGCCCAGCGCAGTGGCGTGCCGGTGTATGTGGCTGCGCTGCGGGCCACGGCCGCCCAGGCGGCCCTGCAGGCGCACCCCGATGTCGATGTGCTGGTCTGCGACGATGGCCTGCAGCACCTGGCACTGGCCCGCGATGTGGAGATTGCCGTCTTCAACGCCCAAGGCATTGGCAATGGCTGGCAACTGCCGGCCGGGCCACTGCGCGAGCCCTGGCCCAGGCGGCTGGACATTGCGCTCTACGCCGGCCCAGCGCCCCAGCAGCTGGCAGCCACTGGTGCAGCGGCCTGGCCGCTGCAGCGCAGCCTGGCCTGCTATGCCGTTGGCCAGGATGGCCGCCACCATGCGCTTGCCGATCTGCGCGGCCGGCCAGTGCATGCGCTGGCCGCCATTGCCTATCCGCAGGAGTTTTTTGCGATGCTGCAAGCCCAGGGCCTGCAGCTGGCCCGCAGCGATGCACTGCCCGACCATGCCCCGCTGGACGACCCGGCCTGGCTGGCAAGCCTCGGAATCGCCGCGACCAGCGCACCTACAATAGGTGCACCCGATGCACCCGTGCTGCTGTGCACCGAAAAGGATGCGCACAAGCTCTGGCGCATTGCCCCCCATGCACTGGCTGTGCCGCTGGAGGTCGCCATCGACCCGGCCTTTGGCCAGCATGCCGATGCACTGCTGCGCCAGCACCAGCCCGCATCGCCCCCTGTTAAGAAAGACTGATTGCTGCTATGGACCCGAAACTGCTCGAACTGCTGGTTTGCCCCGTCACCAAAGGCCCCCTGCGCTATGACCGCGAGCGCCAGGAACTGGTCTCGCGCAGCGCGCGCCTGGCCTACCCGGTGCGCGATGGCATGCCCATCATGCTCGAAGGCGAAGCGCGCCCGCTCAGCGACGAAGAAATCGACGCTTTAGCTGCGGCAGATTAAGGTTTGATGAAGTTGCGGCCCCACCGGGGCCGGCATGGCCGTCCGCACAGGCAAACCCCAATAGCGGTTTTGTAAAAAAAAGACACAATTTGCTGAAATTTTAGGCACAGCGCCTCCGGGCAGGCCTTGTGGATTGCATCCATTTTTTTCAGCACATTGCCATGCATACCCTGATTCTCAAGAAAACCGACAAAGGCATGGAGGCGCTGCGCGCCCGGGATCCCTCGTTGCCGCACCGCATGCGACCGGCCTTCATCATGTTTGATGGGCAAAAAAGCATTGAACAGGTGATGGCGCTGGCGCCCTCGGCAGGTGGACAGCTGCAGGTGCTCGAAGACATCAAGCAGCTGCTGCAGCAAGGCCTGCTGGAGCTTTTGCGCCCCAGCGACGCAGGCCAATTGCCCGCGAGCGCCAGTGCCATCATTGACAACCTGACCGACCCTGCGACCACGCCGCCACCCGCTGCTGCAGCCGCCCCAGTTGCCGCGCAGACCGCAGCCAGCAATGCAACTGCTGCCATCAGCAACCCCAGCGAGCGCTATATCAAGGCCTATGCCGCTGCCAGCCAATTGGTCAGCGGCCTGGGGCTCAAAGGCTTTCGGCTGCAGCTGCAACTGGAAAAAGCCCAGGGCTACGACGGCCTGGTCGCCGTCCTGCCCAAGCTGCGCGAGGTGATCGACGCCAAGAAACTGCGCCCCATCGAGGCCATTCTGTTTGGCAGCAACGAGACCAATACGCCTGTCAAGCCTGCACCCTGAGCGCGGGCGCCGCAGCAGCGGCGACTGCCTGGTAGGTGGCTTGTGGCTGTCGGGCCTGGCCGGCGGCGACTAGCTGGGCGCACCTGGCCGGCCGCACCTCGTCGGCTACACCTCGCTGGCAGCGCCTGGCCGGCCGCACCTCGCCGGCCGCACCTCGCCGGCCGCACCTCGCCGGCCACCCTCCTCGCTACAATTTAAGTTGGCTTCACTCTCCTCTCCTTTAGCACCATGGCATCCGCACCCGCGCCGTTTACTGTCTTGATTCCTTCGCGCATGGCCTCCTCGCGCCTGCCCAACAAGCCCCTGGTCGATATCGCCGGCCTGCCCATGGTGGTGCGCGTGGCCAGGCGCGCGCAGGAGAGCGCCGCCCAGCGCGTGGTGGTGGCTGCAGATGACGAGCGCATCATCGACGCCTGCAAAAAGCATGGCGTGCAAGCGGTGATGACCTCGCCCAAGCACCCCAGTGGCAGCGACCGCCTGGCCGAGGCCTGCAATGTGCTGCAATTGGGCGGCGATGACATCGTGGTCAATGTGCAAGGCGACGAGCCCTTGATCGCGCCGGCGCTGATCGATGCGGTCGCGGCGCTGCTCAGCGACCGGCCCGAGGCCAGCATGGGCACGGTCGCGCACCCGATTGCTGATCTGGAGTCGCTGCTCAGCCCCAATGTCGTCAAGGTGGTGCTCGATGCACAGGGCCTGGCCAGCTATTTCAGCCGCGCGCCCATCCCCTGGGGCCGTGATTTTGTGAATATGGCCTGGTGGAAGAACCCCGGCACCACCGGCACGCCCGGTTTTGCGCCGCTGCACCATATGGGCATCTACAGCTACCGCGCCCAGTTTTTGCATACCTTCCCTACGCTCAGCCAGGCCCCGACCGAGCAAATCGAGATGCTCGAGCAGCTGCGCGCGATCTGGCATGGCCACCGCATCGCCGTGCATGTGACGCGGCAGATCCCTGGCTCGGGCGTCGATACGCCCGAAGACCTGGTGCGCGTGCGCCAGCTGCTGGGCGCGGTGATGTAACCCGCGTGCCTGCCCTGCACCGCAACGGCCACCGATGCAAGCGCACCGTAAGCTAAAAGGCGCAGCATGCCTGTCTTGCGCAGCCGAGACACGGTATTGGTGCCAGTTCGCTGACAATCCCCTGATGCGTGATATGCTCAAGCCCAGTTTTTTTGTGTAAAAGCGGGCTTTAGTGCCCGCTTTTGCCGTGCAAGTTTTTTATTCTCCAAGGACCGTCATGAAATTAATTCTTTTGGGAGCACCCGGCGCCGGCAAAGGTACGCAAGCTGCCTTCATCTGCCAAAAATACGGTATTCCCCAGATTTCCACCGGCGACATGCTGCGTGCTGCCGTCAAGGCTGGCACGCCGCTGGGCTTGCAAGCCAAGGCCGTGATGGACGCCGGCCAGCTGGTCAGTGACGATCTGATCATCAATCTGGTCAAGGAACGTATCGCCCAGGCCGACTGCGCCAATGGCTTCCTGTTTGACGGCTTCCCCCGAACCATCCCCCAGGCCGACGCGATGAAGGCCGCCGGTGTCAAGCTCGACTATGTGCTGGAGATCGATGTGCCGTTTGAGGCCATCATCGAGCGCATGAGCGGCCGCCGCAGCCACCCCGCTTCCGGCCGTACCTACCACGTCAAGTTCAACCCGCCCAAGACCGAAGGCCTGGACGATGTGACCGGCGAGCCCCTGGTGCAGCGCGAAGACGACAAGGAAGAAACCGTCAAGAAGCGCCTGGATGTGTACAGCAACCAGACCCGCCCCTTGGTGGACTACTACAGCAGCTGGGCCGCCCAAGACCCGGCCGCCGCCCCCAAGTACCGCGCCATCAGCGGCATGGGCTCGGTCGAAGAGATCACGCAGCGCGCCATTGCCGCGCTGCAGGCCTGATAAGTTGCTCAGACTTATCCGCACAGCCACTGTCTGGCGACAGTGGCTTTTTTAATGCCTGCTCATGCCATCAGCAGACCGGCATGCGGCGGCTGCTTTAGGCCTTGGCTTGGACCTGCGCCAGCGCCAGTTGCAAGCTGACCCGGCATTTGTAGGGCGTCAAGGCCACCGCCACGTCCTTTTCCAAATCGGCCACCCCGGGCAGTACCGCATCGCTGATCACACCATCGCTGCAGCGGCTGCTGCGCCATACCGGCAGACCTTGCTGGCGTGCGCGCGCTATTGCCTCCAGCAGCACCTGATGCACGGTGCCATTGCCGGTGGTTGCCACCACCAGGCCGTCGATGCCCTGGGCCTGTAGGGCGTCCACCAGCCCGGGGCGCATACCGGCATGGCTGGTCACGATCTCCACCCAGGGCCAGGGCTGGCTGGCGGGGGCAGACAACGCGGCCAGCCACTGGCCGCCGCTGTAGCCATCCGCTGCGCCTGGTGCCGGCGAGGCATGGCCCTGGCGCAGGCGCACGTGCACACCATCCACCCAGCCCAGGGGCCCCTGCTCGCCCGATGAAAAGGCCAACAAACGGTGCGGATGCACCTTTTGCAGCCAGCGCGCGCTGTGCAGCTCGCCGCCGCCCGTCACGGCCACGACCTCGCGCAGCAGCGGCTGGCCATCCGCATCCAGTGCCGCAGCAGCGGCCACGGCGTCTTTCAGGTTCTGCGGGCCATCGGGCATCAAGGCATTGGCCGGGCGCATGGCACAGGTCAGCACCACGGGCTTGGCCAGGCGTCCTAAAACGCAATGCAGGAACCAGGCGGTCTCTTCGAGCGTATCGGTTCCGTGGGTGATAACAACAGCACGCACGGTCTCGTCGTGCATGGCCGCATCGCAGCGCTTGAGCAGCGCATGCCAGACCTCGTCGTTCATGTCCTTGCTATCAATTTGCGCTATCTGCACCTCATCCAGCGGGCCTGCCGCAGCTGTCTCAATACCGCTCACGCCCGCCAGCAAGGCCGCAATGGACAGCTGGGCTGCGCGGTATTGGCCGGGTTTCTCGGCGTCATCAGCCATGCCGGCGATAGTGCCGCCGGTGCCGATGATCAAAATTTTTGGCTGCAAGGCTTGCCTCCTGCAAAAAACTGGTTAAAAATACAGGTACTGGATTGATATACAGGTGTTGGGATGCACAGTGGCTTTGCTTCTGCCCGGCACCGCAGATCACACGGAGATCTTATGCGAGACCATCCCAAACTGACCGCGCGCCAACAAGAAATTCTGGACCTGATCCAGACCGCCATTTCGCGCACCGGCGCCCCGCCAACGCGTGCCGAGATTGCCAGCAAGCTGGGCTTCAAATCGGCCAATTCGGCAGAAGACCATCTCAAGGCGCTGGCCCGCAAGGGCGTGATCGAGCTGGTCAGCGGCACCTCCCGGGGGATTCGCCTGCAAAGCGATACCGTGCGCTCCATCAATGCCGCACGTGGCACGCGCTTTTCGTCGCCGCTGGCAGGCGTGTCCAATGCCACGGCCGGCCTGGGCCGTGTGGTGCAAGAGCTCGCCCAGCTGGCCCTGCCGCTGATCGGCCGCGTCTCGGCCGGCTCGCCCATCCTGGCGCAAGAGCATGTCGACCAAACCTATACCGTGGAGGGCGGCCTGTTCCAGCAGCAGCCCGATTACCTGCTCAAGGTGCGCGGTATGTCGATGCGCGATGTCGGCATCATCGATGGCGATCTGCTGGCCGTCAAAGCCACGCGCGAGGCCCGCAACGGCCAGATCATCGTGGCGCGCCTGGGCGATGACGTCACCGTCAAGCGCCTCCAGCGCACCAAGGACGGCATTGAACTGCTGGCCGAAAACCCGGATTACCTGCCCATCATCGTGCAGCCCGGCGAGCCCTTTGAGATCGAAGGCATTGCCGTGGGCCTGATCCGCAACACGATGCTGAACTAGGCCTAGCGGCCCCCTCGGCCCTCCCTTTTCTGCGCAACCCCAGGTAGCGGGCGTTGTGGGCTCTTGGCCCACAGCCCTGGGGGATGCGCTCGCCCTGCGCAATCCTGCTGTTACCCGTATACCAAGGAGTCTCCTATGCTTGTAGCAGATGCATTGCGCGCGCTTGCGCCTTTTTCCCTCGTCGCCGGCCTGCCCTGGTTCCAGTCCATCCAGCGTGCCATTGTGCGCAGCAACCGCCGCCGCCCCGGCCATGGCGCCGCCAATGACGGCCAACTGGCCGCCCAGGTGCACTGCTTTGCCACCGCGTCCTCTGCCGCTGTACAGCGCGGCGCCGCCCAGCAGCTGAGCTTGCTCGATGGCCAGGGCCTGAACATGTCCGGCGTGGATACGTCAGGCGCGGATACCTCCTGCGTGGACACACTCCGCGTAGACTCGCCTGCCGATGGTGCACCAGTGCAGCGCCCCATCGACCGCATCCGCCTGCCGCGCAAGCCCGCTGCGCGTCGCCGCCTCTCGGTAGGCGCACAGTCCCACACCCGCCCCTTCCTTTCGGTGCAGCGCTGCAGCGCCCAGGCCGCCAATGATGCACCCATCAAGATGTACTGGGCCCAACCGGCCAGCCTGCACCGCCAAAAGGGTATGCGCTGGGCCATGTCGGGCAGCATGGCCGATATCTGTGCCGAGCTCGAGCGCCTGGAGCGGCTGGAACATCTGCACGCGGTCTAAGCTGCTGTTCGGGCGGGCATCAAGTCTGGCCGCCAGCATGCGTTGAACGCCGCAAACAGGGCCAGACTAGCCGAAGGTTTGCGCATGGGGCTCAGCGTCCCCGGCGCGGCATCTTGCCGCAGGCAGACCCGATTGCCGCTAGGTGCGGCCGGCTAGGTGCGGCCGGCTAGGGGTGAGCAGCGATGCAACGGCCTACCGGAGGGTTTCCAGAACGACGCTGAGATAGTCTGGGCAACATGCAAGACAGGTGCAACGGCAGTACAGACCTGCCCAGTCCAGCAGCACCCCTCCCTGCCGTCCAGGCCAGGCCTTGGTGGTGCAAGGCCCATGCGCTGGGCACCCGCGCTGTCAGCCATCGCTCCCTGCTGCCCACTTGCACCAGCTACGCGTGCTGTCAGCGCGCAGCAGCGACCACCTCCAGCGCCTGCTGCTTGAAGGGCGCCAGCTGCTCCCGCAAGGTATCTCTTGCGCTATCCACCGCAGCGGCGACGGCATCGGGGCCAAATACCAGGCCTTGCAGCAATACAAAATGCACATTGCGGATGCCGATGGAGGCCAGCGCATAGCGCAAGTATGGCGTCAGAAAATCTTCCTGCCGGGCCCGGGGGCCCGTGTGGAAGCCGCCCGAGCTCACCAACACCAAGGTGGGCCGGTCTTTCATCAGGCCGATCTTCCCTTCAGGCGTGGATGCAAAGCTGCGGTGGATGCGGATCACATGGTCCAGCCAGAGCTTGAGCGTGGCCGGCACCGCAAAGTTGTGCATGGGGGTCAGAATCATCAGCAGATCGCTGTCTTCCAACTCCTTGATCAGCGTTTCGGACCAGGCCAGCGCCGGTGCATCCGCGCTCGCATTGGCGGTGATCGCCAGCGCATAGTCGCGGCTGATCGGCGGTATCGGGGTGGCCACCAAGTCGCGCTCGCGCAGCGGCTGCTGCGCCAGGCCCAACTCGGCGAGCATATCGGCCGCCAGTTGGTAGCCATGGCTGGCCTGGCCATGGGGGCCACAGTTCAAGAGCAAGGTACGGGTCATCAGTCGTCCAATCGTTTGAAAATAATCACACCCCGGTGTCCAGCCAATGCCTGGGGCATCAAGCCGCACTGCATTTGCAGACCCAGGCCGCCAGCGTGGTCCGCCCCAGGCGAGCGGGTCCCGTGGGCAGCAAGCTGTCACCGTCCAGCAACGCCCCCCGATACAGAGCGTGGGCATCGCCCAGCACTTCCCGCGGGTTGCCGCGCAAGCGCAGGTACTGCTGCATCCAGTCGGCCATCGCCATCTTCTGGGGCCCGGCCACCTCCATGCAGCCATCCAACGGCTGCGCCAGCGCGGCATCGGCCACCAACATCGCCAGGTCCTCTGCGGCCATCGCCTGCATACGCGCTACGGGCATGGTCAGCGCCGTACCGGCAGGGCTGCCCTGTGCCAGCCGTGCCAGACTTTCGTACAGGGGTGCGGCACGCAGCACCGTATAAGGCGTGCTGCCTGCCTGGATCAGCTGCTCTCGCAGCGCCAGCGCCTGGTAGTAGCCGCTGTGCTGCAAGCGCTGCAACCCCAAGGCCGACAGCGCAATATGGTGCGCCACTGCTGCAGCGGCGATGGCGGCATTTAGCTGGCGGCATATGCTCGCCCAGCTCGCCAGCGCATCGGCCGTCTCCATCACAGGTGGCTCGCGCACATCAATCAGCACCTGGGCGCCATGCAGCGCAGCTGGCAGCCTGGGGTCCACATCCGCAACCACCGGGTAGCCCAGCTGCCGCAGATTGCTGACCACCTTCGCGCCCAGCAGCTTGCAGCCGCCCAGAACCAGGACTTTCATAGGCCGTCTTGCGCCACGCCGGGAGCTAGCTTCTTAAACCGGCATCTTGCGAAAGGCAATCGCAAAGCGGTTCCAGCTGTTGATCGAGGTGATCACCGCCGTCAGCTCCATCAGCTCGGCATCCGTGAAGTGGGGGCGCACGGCCTCCCAGACGGCATCGGGCACATGGTTGTGCGACACCAGGGTCAGCGCCTCGGTCCACTCCAGCGCAGCGCGTTCGCGGTCGCTGAAGAACGGCGTCTCACGCCAGGCGGCCACGGTGGCCAGGCGGCGGCTGGATTCGCCGGCCTTGACCGCATCGGTCACATGCATGTCCAGGCAAAAGGCGCAGCCATTGATCTGCGAGGCGCGCAGGCGCACCAGTTCCTTGAGCAGAATGTCCAGGCTGCCCTTGGCAATCTGGTTTTCCACGCCCATCAGGGCCTTCATGATGGCGGGGTCGGCGGTGTAGAAGTCGAGTCGGGTTTGCATAGCTATCTCCATGGCTGGGTTGCGTCGGTGAATTCCGTTGCTGATAGGCAGTATGCAGTTGTCTTGGCCAAGCCAAAAGAGCCAAGAAATGCAAAAATGACTAGGCCATGATTTCTGACCCTCCCAATTCCCACCCTGTGCCAGCGCTGCAGCTGCACATCGACCGCAGCCTGCAGCTGCCCATGTACCTGCAGATCTGCCAGCGCTTCAAGACCGCCATTGCGCAAGGCCATCTGCGCGCCGGCGACCGGGTGCCTGCGTCGCGGGCGCTGGCCACCGAGCTGAACCTGGCGCGCGGCACCGTCGATCTGGCCTACCGCATCCTTGCCGACGAAGGCTACTTCCAGGGGCGCGGCGCGGCGGGCACCGTCATATCACCGAGCCTGCCCCCGGCTGCCACGGCCCCGGCGCCGCAAGCCATCGCCCAGCCACCGGCCGCCGATATCGTGGACCACGACGGCCTGCAGCCCCGCCCCTTGCAGCTGGGCCTGCCCGCGATCGATGCCTTTCCGCGCAAGGTCTGGAACCGGCTGGTCACCCACCGCCTGCGCAGCAGCGAGCCCTACCGCCTGGCCTACCCCAACCCGCAAGGCGATGAGGAGCTGCGCCAGCGCATAGCGGCCTACTTGGCGGTCTCACGCGGCGTGACCTGCGTGCCCGAGCAGGTCTTTGTCACCACCGGCCTGCGCAACACCCTGGAGCTGAGCCTGCGCAGCCTGGCCAGCCCCGGCGATGCCTTCTGGTTCGAGGACCCGGGCTATATCCTGGCGCGGCCGTTTTTGCAAAATGCCGCCGTACAGATCGTGCCCGTGCCCGTCGATGCCCAGGGCCTGCAGGTGGATGCGGGCCGGCAGCTGAGCCCCTATGCGCGGTTTGCGATGGTGACGCCTTCGCACCAAAGCCCGCTGGGCGTGACTCTGTCGCTGGAGCGGCGCATGGCGCTGCTCGAATGGGCGAGCGAGGCGGGCAGCTGGATCATCGAAGACGACTACGACAGCGAGTTCCGCTACCAGGGCCGGCCCCTGCCCGCCCTCAAAAGCCTGGACCGGCAGGACCGCGTGATCTACGCCGGCACCTTCAGCAAGGTGATGTTTCCCGGCCTGCGCCTGGCCTACGCGGTGGTGCCGCTCGAGGTCGTGCCCCGCTTTCAGGCCGTCAGCTCCAACCTCAATGCCGGCTGCCCCTATCTGCTGCAGGCCAGCGTGGCCGACTTCATGGCCCAGGGCCACTTTGCCCGCCACCTCAAGAAGATGCGGCTCTTGTATGCCGAGCGCCGCGCAGTCGCACAGCGCAGTTTTCAGCAAGTGCTGGGCGATCGCCTGCGCATTGACTTGCAGCCCGGCGGTCTGCACTTGCTCGGCCAGATCCAGGACGGCGACAACGACAGCCTGGTGGCCCAGCGCGCCCGCGTACAGGGCCTGGCCACGCACCCGCTGTCGCGCTGGTATATCGACGCAGCCCCTCGCCAAGGCCTGCTGATGGGCTTTGCCAATATCACCAGCGAGGCGCAGGCCTTACAGCTGGCGGGCCAGATCCAACAAGCCTTCGGCTAGCGGAACGCGGACCAGGAAGACGGACTGCTTAGCCCTTGAACGCAGGCGTGCGCTTTTCCAAGAAGGCAGTCACCGCTTCGCGGTGGTCAGCCGTCTGGTGGGCCAGCGCCTGGTAGGCGGCTGACAGCTCCAGCAGCGAAGCCAGGCTCTGGTGCATGCCTTCGCGCATCAGCTTCTTGGTCATGCGGGTGACCTGGGGCGGGTTGGCCGCAATCTCGCTGGCCAGGGCGTTGGCGGCGTTCAGCAATTCCTCGGGCGGCACCACCTGCGAGACCAGGCCCCACTGCAAGGCGGTGGCGGCATCAATCATGCGGCCGGTCAGCGACAGCTCGGCCGCGCGCGCCATGCCGATCACGCGGGGCAGCAGCCAGGCACCGCCGTCGCCGGGGATGATGCCCATCTTCACAAAGCTCTCGGCAAACTTGGCCTTGTCCGAGGCCACGCGCAGATCGCACATGCAGGCCAGGTCCAGGCCCGCGCCCACCGCCGCTCCATTGATCGCCGCGATGGTGGGCACCTCCAGGTTGAACAGCGCCAGCGGCAGGCGCTGGATGCCACGGCGGTAGTCATCGCGGATGCGCATGCCATCGACATCGCCAAAGGACTGCTGCTGCATGGTCTTGATGTCGCCACCCGACGAGAACGCGGGGCCCTCGCCCGTCAGGATGACGGCCCGCACGCTGCCGTCGGCCGCAATGGTCTCGCAGGCGGCCAGGATCTCCGCCACCGCCGTGTTGCCGGTCAGCGGATTGCGGCGCTCGGGCTGGTTCATCGTCAGGGTAACGACATGGCCTTGCTGTTCGTACTTCAAAAATGCAGTCATGGAAAGGGCTCCTGGTTCCGGGTAGGTCTCGATGTGGTCAGCGCTGTGCGCCGAATGAGCCAGAGCATACGGTTAAAGCCCGCATGCGCCTGCATATCAGCTGAGTGCAATTTGGTATTGGACGCTGCCCAAAAACGGCCCTAGCCTGCATGGATGCTGGGGCAGGCAGCGCCCCACATGCCGATAACTACATGCTGCCTAGGAGACAGTTGATGCCCGTATCCCGACGCCAGTTCCACCACCGTCTTGTGCAATGGGGCGCGGCCGCCAGCCTGGCCAGCCCCTGGCTGGCACGCGCGGCCGATGCCCCCTTGCGCTGGGTCGTGCCCTACCCCGCAGGCGGCGCCGCCGACCAGATCACCCGCATCGTGGCCCAGGATGTGGGCCAAAGCACAGGGCAGCCCATCGTCATCGAGAACAAGGCCGGCGCCGCCGGCATGATTGCGGCCGAGACCGCGCTGCGCGCCCCCGCCGATGGGCTCACCTTCTTTGTCGGCTCCAATGCCCCGCTCGTCATCAACAGCGCCATCTACGCCAAGATGAGCTATGACCCGGTCAAGGATTTTGTGCCTGTCGCGGGCCTGGGCAAGGCGCCTTTGCTGCTGGTCACCCGCAAGGACCTGGGCGCCAGCGATCTGCGCGCGCTGATCACGCTCGCCCAGCAGGCGCAGCGCCAGGGCAAGACGCTCAGCATGGGGTCGGCCGGCAGCGGCAACATCACCCACCTGGCGGGCGAATATGCCGCCGAGCGCATGGGTTTTCAGGTGACGCATGTGCCGTTTTCCGGCAGTGCACCGGCCATCACCAGCATGATGGGCGGCAATGTGGACATCATGTTCGACGCGCTGCCCTCCTGCATGCAGCAGGCCATTGGCGGGCGCATCGTGCCACTGGCGATTCTGGACAAGCAGCGTTTTGCAGCACTGCCCCAGGTGCCTACCCTGGCCGAGCTGGGCTTTGGCGATACCGAGGCGAGCGCCTGGTTTGGCGTGGTGGCCCGCAGCGGCACGCCCGCTGACGCGGTGGCGCGCATGGCCCGCGCCATCAACCAGTCCCTGGCCAAGCCTGAGGTGCAAGAGCGCCTGCGTCGCATAGGTGCGCAGCCGATTGCGGCCAGCACCGCAGAATGGGGGCAGTTTGTGGCCTCCGAGCGCGAACGCTGGATACCGGTGGCCCAAAAGCTGGGTATCCGCGCCGAATAGCCCCCGCTCCCGCCGCTGGCTTGCCTTACCGTTTTATTGTTGAAAACCGACTGATATGACCGCCCTGACCCTGAGCATGCATGGCACCACCGCCGTGCTGACGATGAACCGCCCCCAGGCCCGCAATGCGCTCGACGAGCAGATGCGCGAGGATTTCACCCGCCTGATCCCACAGGTGCGCGATGACCGCGCGATCAAGGCCGTGGTGCTGACGGGGGCCGGCGGCCATTTCTGCGCCGGCGGCGACATCAAGAGCATGCAAGCGGCCGTTGCCGGCAAGCAGGATGTGTTTGACAGCCGCAACCGCATGCTGGGCCTGCACCGCTGGTTTGACGAGCTGCTGGACATGGAAAAGCCCGTCATCACCGCTGTGCAGGGCAGCGCCTTTGGCGCCGGCCTGTCGCTGGCCCTGGCAGGCGATTTTGTGCTGGCCGCACCGTCTGCCAAGTTCTGCTGCGTGTTTGCCAAGATCGGCTTTGTGCCCGATCTGGCCGGCATGTATTTGCTGCCGCGCCTGGTGGGCCTGCAAGCGGCCAAGGAGCTGGCCTTCACGGCCCGCGTCGTCGCCGCCCCCGAGGCGCAGCAGATGGGCATGGTCTACAAGATCACCAGCGAAGACGTGCTGGCCGACGCCCTGGCCTTTGCCGAGCGCTTTGCCAGCGCACCGACCGAGGCCATGGGCTACACCAAACGCGTGATGAACCGCGCCTTTGAGACCCAGCGCGACGAGATCTACCAGCAAGAAGCGCTGGCCCAGACGCTGTGCCGCGAAAGCGCCTTCCACCAGGAGGCCATTGCCCGCTTTGTAGCCAAGCAGCCGCCGCTGTTCCAGTGGCAGGACTGAGCACGTGATCGGAAGGCGCAGCTGCAGCAGCCCTGGTGGGCTGCTGGTGCGTCAGATCAGTACTTCACATTGACAATCGTCGCCTGCAGTAGCGCCACCACCTTGGGTGGCACTGCCGCATCTGCGCCATAGGCCAGCACCTCGCCGCTGCACACCGTCAGCAGCTTGCCGGCGTTCACCACCTTGCCAATGGCGACAAAGCGCTCGCCAATCGCCGGGCGCATCAGGTTGATCTTGAACTCGGCCGTGACCACCTCATAGCCCTGGGCCGCCACCGTCAGCGCCGCATAGCCTGCCGCGCTGTCCACCACGCTGCTGACGGCGCCGGCATGCAAAAAACCATGCTGCTGCGACAGCGCCTTTTGGTAGGGCAGCGCAATCTGCACCTCCCCCGGCTGCACGGACAGCAGGCTCGCGCCCAGGGTCTGCATCAGCCCTTGGGCATGGAAGCTGGTGGAGATGCGTTCAAACACTGCGTTCATGGTGGTATGCCTTTGTGGCCAAGCCTCGATAGCGATCAGCCAATCTAGCATGCAGCGCAACTGATGGTGCAGCCCTGCGTCCTGCACATGACAGCTGCCTTTGCCACTATGCTTGCAGCCATGGACAGCCCCCAACTCCTGATCGTCTACCACAGCCACACGGATGGCAGCCGCCAGATGGCCGAGGCCGCGCACGCCGGTGCGGCCAGCCAGCCGGGTGTGCAAGTGCGCCTGCTGTGCGCGCCCGATGCCGGGCCTGCCAATGTGCTGGCCACCAGCGGCTACCTGTTTGTCTGCCCCGAGAATTTGGCTGCGATGAGCGGGCTGATGAAGGACTTTTTTGACCGCTGCTACTACGCGGCGCTGGGCCGCATTGAGGGCCGGCCTTATGCCGCCCTCATCTGCGCTGGCAGCGATGGCAGCAACGCGGCAAGGCAGATTGCCCGCATCGCAACCGGCTGGCGGCTCAAGCCCATTGCCGAGCCGCTGATTGTCTGCACCCATGCCCAAACGCCCGAAGCCATTGCCGCGACCAAGCAGATTGGCGCGGACGATCTGCAGCGCTGCCGCGAGCTGGGCGAAGCCTTGGCAGCAGGCTTAAGCATGGGTATTTTTTAGAGTCACTGATATAACCCTTGATACTTCGTTCTCAAGCCTTGCCGTACCTCTGTACTGTCTGCGGCTTGAAGCCTCGTCTCAACCGCAAACCTTCGGTTTGCTGGGCTATGTTAGCGCCTCTCAAAGCAGGCCCGCATCCCCAGCCGGGGCGGCTTGGCGCGTACCATAGCGCATCCCCACACAAAACTAAACGGCGCCCCCCCGATGCTCTACATCATTCTCAAAACCGTGCACCTGTTGTCCATCATCGTCTGGCTGGGCGGCATGGCTTTTGCACATTTCTTTCTGCGCCCTGCGCTGCAGCAGCTCGAACCCCCTCAGCGCCTGATGCTGATGCGCGATGTGCTGGGGCGCTTTTTTGCCGTGGTGCTGGTCATCATCGCCGCCGTGCTGCTGTCGGGCATCGGCATGATGGCCCTGGTCCACCAGATGGCCGCGCAGGCCAGTGCCAAATTCAGCATGCCCGTCTCCTGGATGGTGATGGCCGTGCTGGGCCTGGCAATGATGGCCGTGTTTGGCCATATCCGCTTTGCGCTGTTCAAGCGCCTGGACCGCGCCGTCAACGCCCAGGACTGGCCGGCAGGCGGCAAGGCCCTGGGCCAGATTCGCCAGCTCGTCGCGCTGAACCTGGCGCTGGGCGTGGTGATTGTGCTTTTCTTGCGCGTACCACTGTAACTGGTACAAAGCTGCGCGCCGCCGCCAGCACCTGGCTGGCAGCAGCGCAGGCCTGCCTCAGAACTTCAAGTCGCCCCGCAGCCACAAGGTGCGACCCGGCTCATGGATGCGCACCCCACCGGGGAAACCAAAGCCCGCATTGCCAGCCAGGTTCAGGTGCTCGGCATAGGTCTTGCCAAAGACATTGTCGATGCCGGCCGTCAGGCGCAGTTGCTCGCTGATCTTGTAGCCGGCATTGAGCGACAGCACGCCAAAGCCAGCACTGGGCCCCAGATCCTGGCCCACGACATTGCCCTGGCCGCTGGCATAGCGGTGCTGCGCGGCAACCAGGCGCCACAGCGCGCCCGCGCTCCAGGGGCCTTGCCGATGGTCCAGCCCCAGCTTGGCTTCGAGCGGCGGCACCTGCGGCAGCGGCTTGCCATCGCTGCGGTTGCGGGCCCAGCTGTAGGCCAGGGTGGCCTGGGCGGTCAGGCCGGGGCTCAGCCGGTAGCTGCCACCCAGCTCGGCACCAGCGGTGCGCGCCTGCACATTGCGCACGTTGGCGGCCATGCCGGCATAGTCAAACAGCAGATAGTCCTGCACCTGGCCGACATAGGCCGAGGTCCACAGCTGCCAGTCCGCCCCCTTCCAGCTCGCGCCCACATCGATCTGCGTGGTTTTCTCCGGCTGCAGGCGGTTGAAGGCATCGCCCTTGTCGGCTGCGCTGTTGCTCGGCGATATCAGCTCCCAGTAATCCGGGAAGCGCTGCACATGGCCGATACCGGCGTAGAGCGTGCTGCCATCGGCGCGGGCGCGTTCCCAACGCAGAAAGCCACTGGGCATGGCGCTGCGCTCGCGGTGGTTGCTGGCCGTGGCGGCCATGCTGCCATCCATGCCCGCCATGGCCTGCATGCCCGCCATACCACCCATATCACCCATCCCATCCATGCCACCCATACCGCCTTTGCTGGGGGTGCGCCAGGCCTGGGCGCGGTCCAGCCGCAGGCCGGCGACGAGCTTGTCTTCACTACCCAGCTGCTGCGTGGCCTGCGCAAACAGGCCGTGGTTGCTGAACTTGGCATCCCGCGCCCTGGGCTTGCTGCGGTAGGAGTGCATCTCCGTGCCCGATCGGCTGTCGTGCGGGCTGCCCATGGCATCCACGCCCAGCACCGCTTCGGTGTGCGGGCCCAGTTGCCAGGTGCTTGCGACCCGCATGCCGGTGGTGGTGCGCCGCACATTGGCCGCCATCGGCATGGACATGCCGCCTTCCGGCACAAAGGGTCGCAGGCTGAAGTTGTCCATCACATGGTCGGCGCGGTGGTAGTACAGCTGCGCCTCCAGCTTGGTCCAGCGCTCGCCCAGGTTCTTTTTCTCCAGCCGCAGCCCATAGCTTTCGCGCTTGAACTGGGTGCCGTCCATGCCCCGGCCGCCATAGCGCGCCTCGCCATCGCCTTGGCCGGCGCTGAGCTCCAGCCAGGTGTTGGCATCGGGCGTCCAGCCAAGCGCGACATCGGTGTTCCATTTGTCCCAGTGCGAGGGCACGCGCTGGCCATCGCCGTCGCGGTAGTCCTTGCTTTGCGAATGGTTGGCCGTGAGGCGCAGGTAGTACGCGGCATTGCCGGCCAGCAGGTCGATGTTCTGGTCGCTGCGCGCCGCGGTGCCGCCTTGCAGGCTGGCAGACAGGCGCACCTGGCCGCTGTCCAATTCGGGCCGTTCGCGGTCAAAGCGCACCACTCCGGCCGATGCACCCGGCCCCCAGATCACCGTCTGCGGGCCTTTGACCACCGTCAGCACATCGTAAGTCTCGGGCGAGATATAGGAACTGGGCGAATCCATGCGCGCCGGGCATGCACCCAGCAAGGTCTGCCCATTGGTCAATACCGGCAGGCGTGAGCCAAACTGGCCCCGGAACACCGGGTCGCTGTTGGAGCCCCCACTGCGGATGGCCGAAAAGCCTGGAATGCTCTTGAGATAGTCAGCCGCATCGCTCGCCGGCACCGGTTGGCGCGGTTGCTTGGGATCGGCCACCACCTGCAGTGGGGAGTGTTCATGCACCGCTGTCACCACGGTCTCCTGCAGGCTGATCTCAGGCCCGCTGGCCGCAGGTAGCGATGGTGCAGCAGGGCTTTGCGCCCAGGCAGAGCTGGTGGCCAAGACCAGCGCGGATAGCGCCATCTGCGGTCGCTGCAAGCGGGCGCGTGGCGGGGCAGGCAGGCGCAGTCCAGGCGCTGCTGCCAAAAAGAAGGAAGTCATCAATGTCTCTCGCAGCAAGCGCTGCAGGGCGCAGCGGCTTGCATCAATGTGGTGGAGGCACTCGCAGCCATGCCCAGCCGGCCGCAGCGAAGGCGGCTAAAGCAGACATGACGAAGAGGCCCATGGGCCGCAAGGTTGCGCGGCTGCCCTCCCCGCGCGATGGGCGCGGAGAGCAGCGGCAGCATCACTGCGGCATAAGTGCGTTAGACAAGGACGGGAGGTGGGCCGCGCGCGGGCAGCGGTGCGCCCGGCGCCTGGGGGTTGTGCGCCGCCTGGGCCTGCCACTGCGCGTGGAAGGCAGGGGCCGCTGGCCGGTGCACATCGGCGACAAAGGCCAGTGGCAGCGCCATGGCGATACACAGCACGCAATCAGCGCCATGGGCGCTGTGCGCGCTGTGGCTGGCATGGCTGTCGCTGCCATCGGCCAGCAGATCATCCAAGGTCTGGTGGTCACCATGGGCCAGCGCCACATCCAGCGCCGGCGCATTGACGCTGCAGACATCGGCCGCCAGCACCGCGGCAATGGGCTGCGCCAGCACACGCACCTGCACGCCCGCCACCGATGCCACGAGCAGCAGCAACGCAAAAACCGCCGTGATGACGGCGGAAAAGCGTGGGCGGCTGCGCAGGCGTTGGAGCATGGTCAGGCAGCAGTGTAGGTGACTTCCAAACCTGTATGTTCAGAATTTATTAAATTATCAGTTCAATCAAGAACGGGCCGGATTTAGCAAAGCTGGCCTGCATCAGCTGGGCGCAGTCCTCCATGCTGGTGGCGCGCGCCGCTTCCACGCCCATGCCTTCGGCCAGCTTCACCCAGCCAATCGACGGGTTGCCCAGGTCCAGCATCTGCATGGCGGTGGCGCCCGGCGTGGCGCCCACGCCCTTATATTCGCCAATCAGGATGTTGTAGCGGCTGTTGTTCAGCACGATGGTGGTGACAGGCAGCTGCTCACGCGCCTGCGTCCACAGCGATTGCAGCGAATACATCGCCGAGCCATCGGCCTGCAGATTGATCACCCTGCGCTGCTTGCCCGCACCAATGGCCGCGCCGGTCGCCACCGGCATGCCATCGCCAATCGCGCCGCCAGCCAGGTGCAGCCAGTCATGCGCCGGCGCGGCATGGGTGTGCGGGTAAAAGCCCCGGCCGTAGGAGATGCTCTCGTCCGAGACGATGGCGCCCTCGGGCATCAGCGCGGCCACGGTACGCGCCAGGCCCTCGGGCGTGGGCGCGCCAGTCGCTGCCTCGGGCCGGGGGCCCGCATCGGGGATGGCGGCCTGCGGCGCCTGCAGCGCATCGACCAGGGCTTGCAGCGCGGCCAGCGGCTCCTGCTCGGGGCGCGTCAGCACATGCAGCTGGGCGCTCGAAGGGTACTGGGTCGACGGCAGGCCGGGGTAGGCAAAAAAGCCCACCGGCGGCTTGGCGCCCACCAGGATGATGTGCTCAAACCGGGCCAGGGTCTTGATCGCGGCCTCCATGCCATAGGGCACCCGCTCCAGCGCCATGCGGCCCTGGCCGCGCTGCAGGTGCGAAGCGCCGTACTCGGCCAGCACGGCAGCGCCGCTGGCCTGCGCAAGCCGCCACACCAGCGCCTGGGCCGGCGCAAACACCGCCGCGCCCGACAGCAGAATCAAGGCCTTGCCGCCCGCCTGGCGCAGCACCTGTGCCACTTCATCGATCGCATGGCCATCCACTGCGGGCGGCGCAGGCAGGGGCAGCGGCTGCGCCACCACACCGCCCTCGTCCCAGGACACATTGGCCGGCAAGATCAGGCTGGCGATCTGCCCGGGAAAGGTCGAGGCCGCACGCACGGCCATCGCCGCATCCTGGCCCAGGTCCGCACTGTGCGTGCTGGTATGCACCCAGCCCGATACGGCGCGCGCCAGGCCATCGGTATCAGCCGTCAGCGGCGCGTCAAAAGGCCGGTGGTAGGTGGCCTGGTCGCCCACGATATTGACAATGCCACTGCGCGCGCGGCGCGCATTGTGCAAATTGGCCAGGCCATTGGCCAGGCCCGGGCCGCAGTGCAGCAAGGTGCAGGCGGGTTTGCGGGCGATGCGGTAGTAGCCATCGGCCATGCCGGTGACCACGTTCTCTTGCAGGCCCAGCACGCAGTGCATGCCGGGGATCTGGTCCAAAGCTGCTACAAAGTGCATCTCGCTGGTGCCGGGATTCGCAAAGCAGGTATCCACACCTGCAGCCAGCAAAGTTTTGACCAGACTGTGTGCGCCATTCATCTCTATGTCCTTATGGGGTTGCCTATCACTGCGCGACACCTTAGCCGCAACAGCGCAAAAACCGGGTCGCCAAGATGAAAGCGGGCCAGGCCGGGCCATGGCCGCGTGCCGCACAAGCGCATGGGCACAGGGTCTGCCCGGTTTTGCATCGAACCACTATGTAGGCCAATTCTCAAGCCCTCTTACGGCATCGGATGGCCCCACCTTGGCCGGCCGCGCGCCACAGTAGAGGTCCACGCAGAGCGGCATCCGATGAAGATGCCTGGCTCGCCCGTTCTGGGCTGCGAGACAGGCGCCGAAAACGGCCCTCCGCCCCCACTTTTAGCCCCTTCATCTGAACACCAAGTGTTACCACCAGCGCGCCCACTGCGCCTAGGATGGCCCGATGCAAAACCACACCAAGGAAACCCGCATGCACCGTATGTCCCGCCACGCCCTGTTGTCCACCGCACTGGCCTGCGCCGCTTTGGCGGCCCAAGCCCAAAGCAGCCAGGGAGCGGCCAACCCAGCAGCGGCAGCCACGCCGCCCGCAGCCGAGGCAGCGCCCCAGGCCCCTGCGCCCAACCCGGCTGCTGAAAAGGCGCTGGCCCAGCGTTTCCAGGCGCTGCTCGCCGCCTTTGAAGGCAAGGCCGCCGTGCCCGATGCCAAGACTTTCACCGAAGACTTCAACAAGCAGGTCACGGCCGACCAGATGAAGCAGGTGTTCAACGACGTGCACCAAAGCGTGGGCAGTTGCAAGGTCGGCGCGCAGATGACCAGCCCTACCCCTTACATCACCAGCTACCTGCTGCAGTGCGACAAGGCCTATGTGCCGATGGACATCGGCATCGAGGAAAAGGCTCCCTACCGCGTCCACAGCCTGCTGATTCGCCCAGGCTACTGGAAGAAGTAAGCGCGGACGTTTCGACAAAATAGACGATCAAATCGACCGTCACAACCCATACTTATTAGTGTTTCCCTGGATAGGGCGTAAAAATTGACGCTTCAACGTCGATTTTTGCGCTCAATGGCCGTTTAGGCTGGTGATAATGCGCACAAGCTCGCCGCTTTGCCACAAAGCACAGCGCAGAGCTGTCGCCGGGTCGCCACAAGCCGATATCAGAGCCCGACGGCGGGCAGCAAAAGCACTAGCATGCTAGCCACCTTATCAACATTCGGATCCGAGGATTCACTATGCGTAAAACCTTGATCGCACTGGCAGTGGCCGCTATCGCCGCCCCTGCTTTTGCTGCAGACCTGAAAGTAGCTGTCGACCCGACCTACGAACCGTTTACCTACAAGACGCCCCAAGGCGAAGTCACCGGTTTTGACGTGGACATCGCCAAGGCGGTGTGCGAGCAGATCAAGCGCAAGTGCGTGTTCGTCGAGCAAGTCTGGGACAGCATGATCCCCGGCCTGCAAGCCAAGAAATACGACGTCATCGTCAGCTCCATGTCGATGACCGACGAGCGCCGCCGCGTGGTCGATTTCAGCGACCGCTACTACAAGACGCCCAGCGCCGTGGTGCTGAAGAAAAGCGTGGAATACAAGGGCCCGGCTTCGGCCAAGGGCCTGAAGATCGGCGTGCTCAAGGGCTCGACCCAAGAGAAGTGGGCCAATGGCGAGCTCAAGCCCGCAGGCGCGACCATCGTGCCTTATGAAGCCCAGGACCAGGTCTACCTGGACATCAAGTCCGGCCGCCTCGACGGCACCGTGGCTGACAAGGTCGAAGTCAACGGCGGCTTCCTGCGCAAGCCCGAAGGCGCTGACTACGGCTACAAGGGCCCGGACCAGTACGAGACCAAGTACTACGGTGATGGCATCGGCATTGCGCTGCGCAAGAACCAGGGCGACCTGAAAAAGCAGATCAACGAAGCGATCAAGACCATCCGCAGCAATGGCACCTATGCCACGATTGCCAAGAAGTACTTCGATTTCGACCCCTACGGCAACTGATCTTTGCAAAACGCGGTGGCGCGCCTAGCGCCACCCGCGTCCTCGATCAGGGCTAACACCAAGCGGCGCGCTGCTCCAGAGTCTTCATACTGGATGAATCGCGCCGCAATTCCATGGTGCCAGGCCTTTTTGCAGCGCCCACCCAAGGCAACACCAGGCCACCGATGGGCCCGATTGCACAACGCGATCCCGGCGCCCAAGGCCAAAAAATATGAGTGATTACTTTCAATCGATCCTGATGGGCTCGCTGCTGACGGTAGCGGTCTCACTGGCATCAGCGGCCATTGCCACCGTGCTGGGCCTGCTGGGCGCCAGTGCCAAGCTGTCGGGCCGCCGCCCGCTGGTGGTGCTGGCAACGGTCTACACCTCCATCGTGCGCGGCATCCCTGAGCTGGTGATGATGCTGCTGATCTTCTACGGCGGCGCCATCGGCCTCAATACCTTGCTCGAGAAGATGGGCAGCGAAAGCTCGGTCGACCTCAACCCCTTTGTGGCTGGCTCGTTCACGATCGGCTTTATCTACGGCGCCTACATGACCGAAACCTTCCGGGGCGCGATCCTGGCCATCCCCAAGGGCCAGATGGAAGCGGCCTGGGCCTTCGGCATGAGTCCGGTCAAGACCTTCTTTCGCATCACCCTGCCGCAGATGGTGCGCTATGCCCTGCCCGGCTTTACCAATAACTGGCTGGTGCTGATCAAGGCCACCGCGCTGGTCAGCCTGATCGGCCTGCAAGACATGACCTACCTGGCCAAGCAGGCCAGCGCCGCTGCGCGCGAGCCCTTTATCTTCTTCCTCTTCACCGCTGCGCTGTACCTCGTCTACACATCGGTATCACTGTGGGCGCTGGGCCGCCTCAATGCCCGCTACAGCTTGGGAACCGAAAAGGTGCAGCTATGAACTGGGACGTCATTTTTCAGCCCGACACGATTGCGCTGTACGGCGAGGGCCTGGTCACCACCCTCAAGCTACTGCTGTCCAGCCTGGCCATTGGCGCTGTGCTGGCGCTGCTGGGCGCGCTCGCGCTGGTCAGCCGCTCCTGGATGCTGCGCAAAACGGTGGGCGCCTTTACCTATTTCATGCGCGGCACGCCGCTGCTGATCCAGGTCTACCTGATCTACTACGGCTTCTCGCAGCTCGAATGGGTGCAGGCGCGCTGGGATGCGATCTGGCCCTGGACCTACTTCAAGGAGCCGTTCTTCTGCGCGTTCCTGGCCTTCACCTTGAACAACGCGGCCTACACCGCCGAGATGCTCGCCGGCTCGATCCGCGAGACCTACAAGGGCGAAGTCGAAGCGGCCCGCGCGATGGGCATGAGCCGCTGGCAGCTGATGCGCCGCATCGTGATGCCCAGCGCCATCCGCCGCACCCTGCCCGCCTACAGCAACGAGGTGGTGATGATGCTGCATTCGACCAGCCTGGCCTCGACCGTGCCGTCGCTGGTGGACCTGACCGGCGCTGCCAGCCGGGTGTACTCGGACTACTACCTGCCGTTTGAAGCCTATATCGCGGCAGCTGCCATCTACCTGAGCATCACCTTTATCCTGATTGGCATCTTCCGCCTCGCCGAGCGCCGTTTCCTGGGCTACCTGGCACCGCGCAAGGCCTAAGACATTCGAGCATCGAGATATGAACGCATCCAACTACAAACTGCAGGCGCTGGACATCCACAAGAGCTATGGCAGCAACCAGGTGCTCAAGGGCGTCTCGCTCAACGCCTGCGCTGGCGACGTGATCAGCATCATCGGCAGCTCCGGCTCGGGCAAGAGCACCTTTTTGCGCTGCATCAACCTGCTGGAGCAGCCCCAGCAAGGGCAAATCATCGTGGCTGGCGAAAGCCTGCAGCTGCGCACCGGCCGCAATGGCGCGCTGGACGCGGTGGACCCCAAGCAGCTCCAGCGCCTGCGCAGCAAGCTGGCGATGGTGTTCCAGCACTTCAACCTCTGGGCGCACATGACGGTGATGCAGAACATCATCGAAGTGCCGGTACATGTGCTGGGCATCAGCAAGGACGAGGCCGTCGCCCGCGCCCGCAAGTACCTCAAGCTGGTGGGCCTGGAAAACAAGGAAGACAGCTACCCCAACCACATGAGTGGCGGCCAGCAGCAGCGCGTGGCCATTGCACGCGCGCTGGCGGTCGAGCCCGAGGTGATGCTGTTTGACGAGCCCACCTCTGCCCTCGACCCCGAGCTGGTCGGTGAGGTGCTGCGTGTGATGCAGGTGCTCGCCCAGGAAGGCCGCACCATGCTGGTCGTGACGCATGAGATGGGCTTTGCCCGCGAGGTCTCCAACCATGTGATCTTCCTGCACCAGGGCCTGATCGAAGAGCAAGGCCCGCCGCGCGAGGTGCTGGCCAACCCCAAGAGTGAACGCCTGGCACGCTTCCTCTCGGGCAGCCTCAAATAAGCCGCGCAGGCCGAGTTCTGCCCGCGACAGGATCACTGCCATCCAAGCGCCGGGCAGGCGCACAATCTGCGCTTGAGGTGCTGATCCACACAGCGCCCCAGGCAACCAGCGCAGATTGATACCCACCTTACCGCGACCATGGGCACGCCCAACTCCCCTCCTCCCGCATCCGAACCGGCCCTAGACAGCGACGCAGCATTCTCGCTGCGCCGCATTGCCGTGGCGGCCTTTGGCCCTTCGCTGCTGTTTGGCATTGGCGAAGGTGCGGTGCTGCCGGTGATCGTGCTGATGGCGCGGGACCTGGGCGCCTCAGTCTCCATCGCAGCGCTGGTGGTGGGGCTGGTCAGCATTGGCTCCTTGCTGAGCAATATCCCGGCATCGCTGATAACAGCCCGCTGGGGCGAGCGCTGGGCCATTGTGGCCGCAGGCCTGTGGAGCGCCATCGGCATGGCCCTCTGCCTGGCCACCCAGCAGCTGTGGCTGTTTGCGCTGGGCTGCCTGATGGTGGGCATGTCGCAGGCGGTCTACAACCTGGCGCGGCAAAGCTATCTGACCGAGGCCGTGCCGGTGTCCTACCGCGCGCGGGCGCTGTCCACCTTGGGTGGGGTGATGCGCATCGGCATGTTCATCGGGCCCTTTATCGGCGCCTGGGCCATGCATGCCTTTGGCCTGCATGCCGCGTTCGCGGTGGGCATCGTGGGCGTGCTCTGCGCCGCAGCCATTGGCTTGCGTGTGCCCGATCTCGCGGCGCCCGCCGCGCTGCCGGGACAGCCGGTGCCCACCGAGGCTCCGTCCATCGCCCGCATTCTGCGCGATCACCACCGGCTATTTCTCACGCTGGGCCTGGGCGTGCTGCTGGTCAGCGCCGTGCGTGCCTCGCGCCAGGTGGTCATTCCGCTGTGGGCCGACCATCTTGGCCTGGCACCCGCTGCCGCCTCGCTGGTCTACGGGCTGGCGGGCGCCATCGATATGCTGGTCTTCTACCCTGCGGGCAAGCTCATGGATCTCAAAGGCCGGCGCTGGGTGGCCGTGCCGTCGATGCTGGTGATGGGCGCGGCCATGCTGCTGATGCCGCTGACGGCCAGCGTGACGACCTTGCTGCTCGCAGCCATGGCGCTGGGCTTTGGCAATGGCATTGGCTCGGGCCTGATCATGACCTTGGGGGCCGACCACGCGCCGCGCCATGCGCGGGCGCATTTTCTGGGGCTATGGCGCCTGGCGGCCGACCTGGGCTCATCGCTGGGGCCAGCGCTGCTGTCGTTTCTGGCAGGCAGCCTGTCGCTGGCCAGCGGCATCGCCTGCATCGGCTTGCTGGCCTGGGGTGCGGCGGCTGCGCTGGCGCGCTGGATACCGCCAGCCAAGCGCTGAGCCCTTTAGCCCGCGCTGGCGCAGCTACCAAACGACGGGTTCGGGCTCCAGCTGGATGCCAAAGCGCTCATAGACGCTGGTCTGGATCGCGCGCGCCAAGGTCACCACCTCACCGCCGGTCACGCTGCCTTCGCCCTCGCCCAGGTTGACCAGCACGAGGGCCTGGCGGTCATAGACACCGGCCTTGCCAATGCTTTTGCCGCGCCAGCCGCAGGCATCGATCATCCAGCCCGCAGCCAGCTTGATGCTGCCGTCCAGCATCGGGTAGTGCACAATTTTGGGCTCGCGCGCAATGATGTCCTCGCACTGGTCGGCGGTGACCTGCGGGTTCTTGAAAAAGCTGCCGGCATTGCCGATCTGCGCCGGATCGGGCAGCTTGGCGCGGCGGATCTCCACCACCCAGTCAAAAATATCCTGGGCCGTGGGCTGCGCAATGCCTTTTTCGGCCTGCTTGCGGGCCAGGTCCAGGTAGCCCAGCTCGGGCTTCCAATCCTTGGCCAGGCGCAGGCGCACATGGGTGATGACGGCGCGGCCCGCCAGCCCCATGCCCCGGGGCTCGGCCACGCCGGTGGCGCGCGCAATCATGGTCAGCGGCATGGTCTCGGCCGGCGCATGCTTGAACACCGAATCCCGGTAGCCAAACGCGCACTGCGCCGCCTGCAGGCTGAAATGCTCGCCATTGCTCAGGTCGATCGCATCGAGCGAGTCAAAGCGGTCTTGCAGCTCCACGCCATAGGCGCCAATGTTCTGCACCGGCGCGGCGCCTGCGGTGCCCGGGATCAGCGCCAGGTTCTCCAGCCCGGGGTAGCCCTGGGCCAGGCTCCAGGCCACGACCTCGTGCCAGACTTCACCAGCGCCCACTTCAATGATGTAGTGCTTGTCGGTCTCTTCGACCAGGCGCTTGCCCATGATCTCCATCTTGAAGACGGTGGGCTCGACATCGCCGGTGATGACGATATTGCTGCCGCCCCCCAGCACCACCACCTGGCGGCTGGCGCCCAACGGGGGCTGGGCCAAAAAATCACGGATATCCTGCGGGGCCTGCACGCGCACCAGGTTCATGGCCCGCGCCATGATGCCAAAGGTGTTGTATTGCTGCAGCGGGGCATTTTTCTCGACTAACATCGCTAGATTGTCGCACTTGTCGCGACCCACTCAGGCGCTCAGCCTGGCCTGCAAGGAGAGTATTTATGCCATCGTTTGACACGGTTTGCGAAGCCGACTTCGTCGAGGTGAAAAACGCTGTTGAGAATTCCGCCAAGGAAATTGGCACCCGTTTTGACTTCAAGGGAACGTCGGCCGGGATCGAGCTCAAGGACAAAGAGATCATCATGTACGGCGATGCCGACTTCCAGCTGGTGCAGGTTGAAGACATCCTGCGCAACAAACTGACCAAGCGCAATGTGGATGTGCGCTTTCTGGACAAGGGCGATGTGCAAAAGGTCGGCGGCGACAAGGTCAAGCAAGTGATCAAGGTGCGCAATGGCATCGAGCAGGAGCTGGCCAAGAAGATCCAGAAGCTCATCAAGGACAGCAAGATGAAGGTGCAGGCCGCCATCCAGGGCGATGCTGTGCGCATCACCGGCGCCAAGCGCGACGACCTGCAAGCAGCGATGGCACTGCTGAAGAAAGACGTGACCGACGTGCCGCTGTCGTTCAATAACTTCCGCGACTGATCCGCACTCGATCAAAAACAAACAGGCCGCGCTGCAGGGATTGCAGCGCGGCCTGTTTTTATGGCGGCTGGGCGTTTAGAACTGGTAGTTCGCGCTCAGCAGAGCACCACGCGGCGTGCCGGGCATGCTGCTGGAACGCCAGTATTCCTTGTTGGTCAGGTTGGACACTGCCAGGGTCACGGTCCAGGGCGCTGCGCGCCAGCCCACCAGGCCATCCCAGCGGGTGTAACCCGGCACACGGCTGGTGTTGGCGTCATTGGTGTAGCGCGCGCTGGTGTGGGTCACGCCCAGCTCGGCATACCAGTTGCCAGCAGGCGCATAGCGCAGAAAGACATTGCCATTGCGGCGCGCGGTGTTGGCCAGGTAGTTGCCTTCCAGGGCGGGGTTGGCCTTGTTCTCGGTGACCTTGGCGGCCATGATGCCGACGCCGCCGCGCACATACCAAAACGGTGCCACACGGCCAGACGCGCTGAACTCGATACCGCGTGAGCGCTCCTTGCCACGCACGGCCCAGGTGAAGGGGTCGTTGTCCGGATCGGGGCGGTAGCGGATGTTGTAGTGCTCCAGCTGGTAGACGGCCAGCTGCGTGGACAGCGCGCCGTCCAGCCAATCGCTCTTGACCCCCATCTCGAACTGCTGCGAATGCTGGGGCTCGTCATCCAGCACCGCGCCAGCGCCGGTATCCACCGACAGAATGCCGCGCCCGCCATAGGGCGAGAAGCTGCGGCTCCAGGACGCGTACAAGCTGTGCTCGCGCACCGGCTGCCAAACGAGGCCCGCGCGCGGGCTGACGGAATTGCCGTCGGTGCTGCGGCTCGCATGGGTCAGCTGGTTCGTGCTGTTGAAGTCAAAGTTGTCGTAGCGCGCGCCCAGCAGCAGCTTCCACTGCTCGCTCAGGCTGATCAGATCCTGCACATACAGCGCGCGGGCCGTGCCCTTGTGCAGGTTGTGCTGCGATGGCGCGCCTTGGGGCGGGCGCACGGCATCGAACACCGGGTTGTTCGGGTCGATATAGCCATTGCTGTTGGCGGTGCTGAAAAGGCGCGGCGCGCGCTCTTCCTCGCTGTGCTCCACACCCAGCAACAGCTCATGGCGCATGCCGGCCAGGTCCAGCTTGCCGGTCAAGTCTACGGTGTGGGTGGTGGTGCGGTTCTCGGTTTGCTGCCAGGCATAGCTTTGGCGCAGCAGGCCGGGGTTGGCGCACTTGGCGCCCGCCGGCGTCAGGCCCTGGGGGTTGCAGTAGGTACCGGCAAAGTAGTGGTCAAAGTCCTGGCTGGCTTCGCGCTTGCTGGCCACCCAGCGCACACTCCAGGCCTTGTTGAACTCATACGACAGGTCCGAGCGCAGCACGCGCAGGCGGTCTTCGACAAAGTCGCCCGGCTGGGCAAAGCCCTGGCGCAGCGACATGCCCGGCGGCATCTGGTCGTAGGAAGGCCCCCGGTCCGGCACGCGCCAGACATTGTCATAGGTGTACTGGCCGGTCCAGCGCAGGCCCGTGCGCGTATCCACCAGGATGCTGGGCGAGACCATCTCGTTGCGGTTGCGGATGCCGCTGCGAAAGCTGTGCGCCTGCTCGCGGTCGGCCGTCAGCCGCATGACCACGTTGGGGCTGATCACCCGGTTGATGTCGATGGTGCCGCCCACGTTCTCCCAGGAGCCGCCGCGCAAGGTCACGCTGCTCACGCCATCAAAACGCGCCTGCTTGCTGACCATGTTGACGACACCGCCACCCGCGCCACGGCCATACAGCACCGAGGCCGGGCCTTTGAGGATCTCGATGCGCTCGACGTTGGCCGTGCTGCGGCGCACCTGGCCAGATTCGCGCACGCCATCGCGGTAGATGTCGCCGCTGTCGGCATTGAAGCCGCGGATCATCACGCCCTCGCCACGCATGTCATAGCTGGTGTTGACCCCCGGCACACCATCGAGCATGACCGACAGGTCATTGATGCCATAGCTCTTGTACTTGTTGACTTCCAAGGTGTCGATGGTCTGCGGAATGTCCTTGGGCGCCATATAGGTCTTGGTCGCCGTGGTCACGCCTTCGGGGCGCACATCATCGGGATCGAACTGGTCGGCAGACACCTGGACCGTTGGCAAGGTATGCTCTTGTGCCATGGCCGGCACGGCGGCCATCATCAACAGCGCGGCGACCGACAGGCCGGCGCGCTCGCCTCTTGTACGCGCGAGCGTCTCGCTGCGAAGGGCTTGGATCATTGAAAACTCCTGAAACAATAATTCCGCTTGGTAAACGGCTTGTAAATTTGAGTCAGGAATGCTAATGATAACGATTATCAATAGCAACATATTAACCTTAAGCGGCTGCTTACTTTTCAAAAAAACAACGGGCTAGACTTTGGGTCAAAAAATAAATCGCAGCTTTTGCTGCCACTCGCATGATTTAGGATGTAAAGCAGCCGACCTGCCTGTGACCCGCGCTAGACTCGGCCCCGCCCTGTTTGTATGCACCACCATGCTGCCCCGCGACCCATGAAGCTTTCAGTCCCCAAGCCTTGCCCCGCCCCAACCCGCCTGCACCACTGGGCGTTGGCACTGGCCCTGTGCGGCAGCGCCAGTTGGGCCGTCCATGCACAAGATGCCGCCGAAGGCCCCCGCTCGGTGGCGCTGGCCGGCATCCTGGGGGACAAGGCCTTGCTGGTCATCGATGGCCGGGCGCCCAAGGCCGTGGCAGCGGGCAGCAGCTACCAGCAGGTGCAGGTGGTCAGCGTCAAGGATGGGCAGGCACAGGTCAGCATCGCGGGCGCCCTGCACAGCCTGCGCATGGGCGAGTCGCCGGTCAGCGTGGCCGATGCGGCGCTGCCCGTCAGCAACACGGGCCGCATTGTGTTGGCGGCCGATGCCAGCGGCCACTTCATGACGGCCGGCATGATCAACGGCAAGGCCACGCGCTTTCTGGTCGATACCGGTGCCACAACGGTGAGCCTGGGGATGAGCGAGGCGCTCAAGCTGGGGATTGACTACAAACAGGGCCGTGCAGTGCGCATGGGCACGGCCAATGGCGTCAGCAACGGCTGGCACCTCCAGCTGAGCAGCGTGCGCATCTCCGATGTGGAGCTGCGCAATGTCGATGCCGTGGTCACCTCGGCCAACATGCCCTATGTTCTGCTGGGCAACAGCTTTCTCAATGCCTTTGAGATGAAACGCGCCGGCCCGCAGATGACCTTGGACCGGATCAAATAGCGTGCAACGGCTGGGCCGAAAGCCAGCAAAACAAAAGGGCTGAACCCGCTATGGGGGTTCAGCCCTTTTGCCATCTGCCCGTCGGCAGCGCGACGCATCACTTGCTTTTCTTTTGACCCAGTTTGGATTCCTTGCCTTCGACCAGGCGCTGGATGTTGAGCTTGTGGCGGTAAACCAGCAAGGCCGACATCACCAGGATCGCGACAAAGATCTCGGCGTGGAAATCCCAGAGCTCGCCGCCGATGAGGATGTAGAACACCGGCGCCAGCACCGCCGCCACCAGCGACGACAGCGACGAATAGCGCCAGATGGCAGCGACCGCCACCCAGGCCAGCAAGACCAAGAGACCCAGCCAACCGCTAAAGCCCAGCAGCACGCCCAGCGCAGTGGCCACGCCCTTGCCGCCTTCAAACTTGAAGAACACCGGCCAGAGGTGGCCCAGAAATGCCGCAATTCCCACCAGGGCGACAGTGCCCTCTTCGAGGCCATAGGGCTTGCCCAACCAGACCACCAGCGCCACCGGCAGCCAGCCCTTGGCGGCATCGAGCAGCAAGGTCACCACGGCCGCCGCCTTGCTGCCCGAGCGCAGCACATTGGTGGCACCCGGGTTTTTGCTGCCATAGGTGCGCGGGTCACTCAGGCCCATCGTGCGGCTGACGATCACCGCAAATGACAGCGAACCGATGAGGTAGGCCAGGATGGTGGCCAGGATGGAATAAACGGTACTCAAATTGCTCCCCTTGTCTGCGCGCCTGGGCGGCCGGTGCGCACTGGTATATCTAGGTCAAAAACAGGCATCATTCTGCCAGTGCGCATTGCACCGGCTGGGCACCGAGCACCTCCACGCATGCTTTGGGGTCGATCTGCACCAAAAAACCACGCCGCCCGCCGTTGATGGCGATACGCGGCAGCGCCAGAATCGTCTCCTGGATATAGACCGGCATGGCCTTGCGCAGTCCAAACGGTGAGGTCCCTCCCACCAGGTAGCCGCTGTGGCGGCTGGCCACCTCGGGCGTGCAGGGCTCCACGCTCTTGGCGCCAATCTGGCGCGCCAGGCTCTTGGTCGACACCTTGCAGTCACCATGCATCAGCACGATCAGCGGCTTGGCATCCTGGTTCTGCATCACCAGGGTCTTGACGACGACATGCTCATCGAGCCCCAGCTGGCGGGCCGACTCGGACGTGCCGCCATGCTCCACATAGTCGTAGGGATGCTCGGTAAACGCCACCTTGTGCGCCTTCAGAAACTGGGTGGCAGGCGTTTCGCTGATATGGTTTTTTTTGCTCATCGGTAAAGAGGTGGCCACAAGTGCCACACAAAATCTGCCCCTATTGTCCCGAAAAATAAGCGGAGGGCGCCGCCAAGCATAGCGGCCTTGGCAACGCCAAAGGCCCTGGTTTGCACCAGGGCCTGCAGGTCAGCGCCTTTCATCAGCCCCGTCAGGGGCCTCAGAACCTGTTGGAGACTTATTGCGCCGGATCGCCCAGCGCCCAGCGCAGTGCGTCAATCTCCTGCAGCAAGGCCTCGGACAGCTGCGTGCCCCAGACGTTGAGGTCCTCGTCCAGCTGCTCCATCGTGCGCACACCGATGATGGTGCTGCCCACCTGCCATTTGTTGTAGCAAAAGGCCAGTGCCAATGCAGCCGGGGTCAGGCCATGGTCGCGCGCCAGCTGGTTGTAGCGCTTGGCGGCATCCAGCGCCTCGGGGCGGCCCCAGCGCTGCTTGCGCACCGATTCATAGCTGGCAATGCGCGCGCCCTGCGGTGCCTGGGGGCCGGTAATGCCGCTGTCGTCGTATTTGCCGGTCAGCAGGCCAAAGGCGAGGGGCGAGTACGCCAGCAGCGACACGCCCAGGCGGTCGCAGGTTTCGTCCAAGCCGTTTTCCCAGCTGCGGTTGATGAGGCAGTACGGGTTTTGCACGCTGGCCACGCGCGGCAGGCCATGCTGCTCGGCCAGGCGCACAAACTCATGCACGCCATACGGCGTCTCGTTGGACAGGCCAATGTGGCGGATCTTGCCGGCCTTGACCAGGCCAGCCAGCGACTGCAGCTGCTCGCCAATCGTTGTCTCGCTGGTTTCCTTTTTCGGGTCGTAGTACAGATTGCCAAAGGCGGGCACATGGCGCTCGGGCCAATGGATCTGGTAGAGGTCGATCACATCGGTCTGCAGGCGGCGCAGGCTCGCCTCGCACGATGCCACGATGTCGGCCGCCGTCATGCCCTTGCCTTCGCGCACCCAGGGCATGCCGCGCGACGGGCCCGCCACCTTGCTGGCCAGCACCACCTTGTCGCGCTGGCCCGGGTTGGCCTTGAACCAGTTGCCGATGATGGTCTCCGTCGCACCATAGGTTTCGGCGCGGGCGGGCACCGAGTACATCTCCGCCGTGTCCCAGAAGTACACGCCGCGCGCCAGCGAATGGCTGAGCATCGCATGCGCATCCGCCTCGCTCACTTGCTCGCCAAACGTCATCGTGCCCAGGCAAATGGGCGAAACCTTCAAATCACTGCGGCCAAGTTGGATGTCTTGCATAAGAAAAATTCAGCGGTGTCGGTCAAAAAAACCAAGTGTAAAAGCATTTTTTGACACCTCGCTGGCCATGGCCGCCATGCGCGCCAGGCAGAGACGCCCATCGACACGGGCATCACCGCCGCTCAGCTAGCACCGCGCAGCAGATTGAGGCGCTGTCAAGCGTTATTCATCGCTCTTTTGATCCGCATCAGTCGCCAATAACCCGTAAGTTCTGCTGAAGCTTCATCTTTTATTATTTATAAAAAACTATCGAGATCATTAATCCGTTCAATACAGTTATAGCGACAGCCCCCGATGTTCCAGCCGCCCAACCCCCACAGCCACCCTCCCCCCGCACCCCGGCCAGACAAGCCGCGCGACCCCAAGCCCGAGGACGGCAAAAGCATACCCACGCCTTGCACCCAAGCCCATTGCCCTCAGTGCGCGCCCCATGGCAGACAGGCGTGGGCCTCCAGCAGCACGGCGCAATACGCACAGCACCACAAAGGTCCAGTTGCGGGGCAGGCAATGTCCTGGCCCAAGGGCAGCGCCCAAGGCATCGTGCATTGCATGCTGTGCGACGCCAGCGGCCATGCACATGGCACGGTCCGGCTGATCTTTGAACCGCAAGCCCCCCTGCACTACCACCAGGGCCAGACCCTGCGGGTACTGCTGCCCGGTGGATGCGGCCCTGAGATACTCATTACCTCCCAGCCTGGCGATGCCGGCGTGATGCATGGCCGCCTGCTGCTGACCCCGGGCGAGCCTTGGCCTGCCCAGTTCGGGCCCGATGCGGGCTTTGGATTGATGTTCCAGGTCTGCCTGCGCCACAGGAGCCGCTCCAGCTGAACCCTTAAAGTCCCGAACACCGCCCCCTGTCTCTCTGGCGCGCCGTAGCCGGCCGGGCCGCTTCTACAATGCAGCAGCCCTATGACCCATGCCATGCCCCTGAGCGACGCCCTGCGAACACGCATCCACCACAGCCTTCAGCATTTTGATGTGCAGCGCATGGGCGGCGCCGGCCAGTCCCAGGCCGCCGTCGCGCTGGTGCTGCTGGACGAAGGCCCGGGCGCCGGGCTCGAAGGCATGCCCCCACCCGCGCAGTGGAGCAACGAGGCCGCACTGCTGCTGACGCGCCGCGCCCTGCACTTGCGCAACCACCCGGGCCAATGGGCCCTGCCCGGCGGCCGCATCGAGGCAGGCGAGACCGCCGAGCAGGCGGCCTTGCGCGAACTGCATGAAGAAGCGGGCCTGCTGCTGGCGCCCAGCCAGGTGCTCGGTTGCCTCGATGACTACGCCACGCGTTCGGGCTTTGTCATCACCCCGGTGGTGGTCTGGGCCGGTGCTACCGCCCAGCTGCAGCCCAACCCCGATGAAGTGGCCAGCGTGCACCGTATCCCGCTGGCCGAGCTGCTGCGCAGCGATACGCCGATGCTGGAAAACACCGATGCCTCGCCCCACCCGGTGCTGCGCATGCCCATGGGCAAGAGCTGGGTGGCCGCACCTACAGCCGCATTTTTGTACCAGTTTCGTGAGGTTTGCCTGCTGGGGCACCCCACCCGCGTCGCGCATTTTGACCAGCCCCGGTTTGCCTGGAAGTGAGTCCCGCCCCGACTGCCGCCACCAACACTGCGCAGCGGGAGCAAAAACATTATTAAATCAAGCATATGCCCTAAAGCACCACTGGCCGGCCAAGCGCTGCCAGCATGCGACAATAACGGGCTAGACCGCAATAATAGGACACAGTGACATGGAAGCAGAACGCATCAACCAAATCGGCAACACCCTCGAAGACCTGTCCAGCCGGACAGAAGAGCTTCGGAGGTATCTTTGACTACGATGCAAAGTACGAACGACTGCGCACGGTAAACGCCTCGCTGGAAGACCCCAGCGTCTGGAACGATCCCAAGAAGGCCCAGGAGCTGGGCAAGGAAAAGAAGGCCCTCGACTCCGTCGTGCTGACCTTGCAAAAGCTGACCAGCGAGCTGGCGGACAACACCGAGCTCTTCGAGATGAGCAAGGAAGAAGGCGATGACGCCGGGCTGGAGACCATCGAGGCCGAGGCTGCCAAGCTGCGCCCGCTGATCGAGGAGCTCGAGTTCCGCCGCATGTTCCGCAACGAGGCCGACCCGCTCAACTGCTTTGTCGACATCCAGGCTGGCGCCGGTGGCACCGAAGCCTGCGACTGGGCCAGTATGCTGCTGCGCCAGTACCTCAAGTACGCCGAGCGCAAGGGCTTCAAGGCCACCGTCGAAGAAGAAACCCCGGGCGACGTCGCCGGCATCAAGAGCGCCACGATCAAGATCGAGGGCGAGTACGCCTTTGGCCTGCTGCGCACCGAAACCGGTGTGCACCGCCTTGTTCGCAAGAGCCCGTTCGACTCCTCGGGCGGCCGCCACACCAGCTTCTCGTCGCTGTTCGTCTACCCCGAGATTGATGACTCCATCGAGATCAACATCAACCCCTCGGATGTGCGTACCGACACCTACCGTGCCTCGGGCGCGGGTGGTCAGCACATCAACAAGACCGACTCGGCCGTGCGCCTGACCCACATCCCGACCGGCATCGTCGTGCAGTGCCAGGATGGCCGCAGCCAGCACAGCAACCGCGATGTAGCCTGGCAGCGCCTGCGCTCCAAGCTCTATGACTTTGAAATGCGCAAGCGCATGGAAGAGCAGCAAAAGCTCGAAGACACCAAGACCGATGTGGGCTGGGGCCACCAGATCCGCAGCTACGTGCTGGACAACAGCCGTATCAAGGACCTGCGCACCAACGTCGAAGTCTCCGCCACCCAAAAGGTGCTGGACGGCGACCTGGACGTGTTCATCGAAGCCTCGCTCAAGCAAGGCGTTTAAAAACCTGTGGCACCCCCCATGCAGCGCAGCCTTGCAGCGGTGCATGCGGCGTGCCTCAGCCCCTCTATCGATTGGCTGGGCCTCCCAGCCGATACGGACCTGAAGACAAGCCCAATGCCTGCGATCGAAGCGCTGATTTTTGACATGGACGGCACCATGGTTCACTCCATGCCCTGGCACACCCAGGCCTGGGTGGAATACGCAAGCCGCCACGCCATGGATCTGGATGTGCCCGCCTTCATGGCGCAAACCACCGGCAAGAACGCCTTTGAATGCGCCTGCGCGCTGATGGGCCGCACGGTGAGCGCCGAAGAGAGCGAGCGCATCACCGCAGAAAAAGAAGGCATTTACCGCGAGCTGTTTGCCGCCCATTTCTGCGCGGTCGATGGCTTTGACCGCTTTCATGCCCAGGCGCGAGGCATGGGCCTCAAAGTGGCCATTGGCACTGCGGGCGACCAGGACAATGTACGCTTTGTGCTGGACAACCTGCAGATGCAGCCCCCGGCCCAGGCGATTGCGCGTGGCGACGAGGGCCTGCCCGGCAAGCCCCACCCCGATATTTTTCTGAAGGCGGCCGAGCGCCTGGCAATAGACCCGGCCGCCTGCATCGTGTTTGAAGATGCGCCGCACGGCATTGAAGCGGCGCGGCGCGCCGGCATGCGTGCGGTGGGCATTGGCACCACGCACGATGCCCAGCAACTCAGCGGCCCCCATGTTCTGGCATGGGCGCCCGATTTTTCGACCCTGCTCAACAACCAATTTTTGGAGAAGCTCCATGATGCGTGAAGGACAAGCACACACCGTGTACCGCGCCGACTACCAGGCCCCGGCATGGTGGATTGATACGGTCGACCTGACATTCGATCTGGACCCGGCCAAGACGCGCGTGCTCAACAAGATGCGCGTGCGCCGCAACCCCGATGTGCCGGCCCAGCCGCTGCACCTCAATGGCGACGAGCTGAACCTGGCCCGCGTGATGGTCAATGGCGCAGCGTCCTCGTTCAAGATGGACGGCTCGGACCTGGTGCTGGAGAACCTGCCAGAAGGCAGCGACCCGGTCGACCTGGAGATCTTCACCACCTGCATGCCCGAGAAGAACACCAAGCTGATGGGCTTGTACACCAGCAATGGCTCGTTCTTCACGCAGTGCGAGGCCGAAGGCTTTCGCCGCATCACCTATTTCCTGGACCGTCCCGATGTGATGGCCATGTACACCGTCACCCTGCGCGCCAACAAGGCCCAGTTCCCGGTGCTGCTGTCCAACGGTAACCTGGTCGAGCAAGGCGACTTGCAAGGGCCTGGCAACGAAGGCCGCCACTTTGCCAAGTGGGTCGATCCGCATAAAAAGCCCTGCTACCTGTTCGCACTGGTGGCCGGCAACCTCGTTGCCCGCGAGCAAAAGATCAAGAGCCGCGCCGGCAAAGAGCACCTGCTGCAGGTCTTTGTGCGCCCGGGCGACCTGGAGAAGACCGAGCACGCGATGAACTCGCTGATGGCCTCGATCGCCTGGGACGAAGCCCGCTTTGGCCTGAGCCTGGACCTCGACCGCTTCATGATCGTCGCCACCAGCGACTTCAACATGGGCGCGATGGAGAACAAGGGCCTGAACATCTTCAACACAAAGTACGTGCTGGCCAGCCAGGCCACCGCGACCGATGCCGACTACGCCAATATCGAGTCGGTGGTGGGCCACGAGTACTTCCACAACTGGACGGGTGACCGCGTCACCTGCCGCGACTGGTTCCAGCTCTCGCTCAAGGAAGGCCTCACCGTCTTCCGCGACCAGGAGTTCAGCATGGACATGGCCGGCAGCGCCTCGGCCCGCGCCGTCAAGCGCATCGACGATGTACGCGTGCTGCGCACCGTGCAGTTCCCTGAGGACGCCGGTCCCATGGCCCACCCTGTGCGCCCGGACAGCTACCTCGAAATCAACAACTTCTACACCGTCACCATTTACGAGAAGGGCTCGGAAGTGGTGCGCATGCAGTCCACCCTGGTGGGCCGCGAAGGCTTTGCCAAGGGCATGAAGCTCTACTTTGAGCGCCATGACGGCCAGGCCGTGACCTGCGACGACTTCGCCCAGGCCATTGCCGATGCCAACCCCGGCTCGCCGCTGGCCCAGCACCTGCCGCAGTTCAAGCGCTGGTACAGCCAGTCGGGCACGCCCCGCGTGGCCGCGCAAGGTGTGTACGACGCAGAAGCGCAGACCTACACCCTGACCCTGACCCAGTCCTGCCCGCCCACCCCGGGCCAGCCTGGCAAGGAGCCGTTTGTGATCCCCGTCACCCTGGGCCTGCTGGCAGCCGATGGCCGCAGCCTGCCGCTGAACATTCGCCCCAGCCAGGCGCTCAGCAGCATCGCCCACAGCGCCACCAACCACACCGTGGTGCTGACCGAGGAATCGCACACCATCGTCTTCGACGGTGTCGAGCAGGCCCCTGCCCCATCGCTGCTGCGCAACTTCAGCGCCCCTGTGGTGCTGCAGATCGAAGAGAGCGACGACGCGCTCCTGCACCTGCTGGCCCACGACGAAGACGCCTTCAACCGCTGGGAAGCCGGCCAACGCCTGGGCCTGCGCTTTGCGCTGCAAGCCATTGCCGCACGCAGCGCCGCTGGTGCCGATGCTGCTGCGCCGCAAGCCAATCTGCTGCCCGCATCGTTTGTGCAGGCCATGCGCGAAGTGCTGCGCGATCCGCAGCTCGACGCCGCCTTCAAGGACCTGGCGCTGACCCTGCCATCCGAAGGCTATATCACCGAGCAACTCGACCAGGTGGACCCGCAGACCGTACACGCGGTGCGCGAAGCCATGCGCCAGCAACTGGCCACCGAGCTGGCTGCCGACTGGGCCTGGGCCTACGACGAATGCAGCCACACCGGCGCCTATGTGCCCGACGCGGTGAGCGCCGGCAAGCGCGCACTGGCCGGCCATGCGCTCTTGATGCTCTGCGTGGCCGCCCGTGAATCGGGCGACAAGGTCTGGCCTGGCAAGACCCTGCAGCGCTACAAGGACGCGGGCAACATGACCGACCGCTACAACGCCTTGAGCGCGCTGGTGGTGAGCGGCAGCCCGCTGGCCGACGCAGCGATCCAGAGCTTCCACCAGATGTTCAAGAACGACGAGCTGGTGCTGGACAAGTGGTTTGCGCTGCAAGCGAGCGCACCCGATATCAACGGCAGCGCCCTGCCCGCCGTGCGCGCGCTGATGAAGCAGCCCGACTTCAACATCAAGAACCCCAACCGCGCCCGCAGCGTGATCTTCAGCTACTGCAACGGCAACCCCGGTGGCTTCCACCGCGCCGATGGTGCTGGCTACGCCTTCTGGGCCGAACAGGTGGTGGCGCTGGACGCCTTCAACCCGCAAGTCGCTGCCCGCCTGGCCCGCGCGCTGGACCGCTGGAAGAAGCTGCCCGAGCCCTACCGCAGCGCAGCGGGCGACGCGATTGCCAAGGTCGCCGCCAAGCCCAAGCTCAGCAACGACGTGCGCGAGGTGATCACGCGCGCGATGGCGGACTGATGCGCCAAGGCATGCGCCAACAGCTGCTGGCCCAGGGCATTGCCGCCCTGGCCAGCTTGGCTGCCGCCATGCCCCTGCTGGCCAGCGCGCAAACCGGCCGCAATGCCGGGGCGGTGGCCACCGCCGCGCCCGAAGGCCTGGCGATCACGCCCAGCAACAATTTTGAAAAGCGCTTTGCGCCGCTCTATGCCGCCGTGTTCAGCGAAGGCGGCCGTTTCAGCGGCAGCGCGATGAGCGCGGATTTGCAGGCGCTTGAGCCGATCCTCAAGCGCACCAAGGCGCCGCCGCTGGATTTTTTCCGCCTTTATTACACCCAGGCCACCGTCTTTAGCCGCCGCGCCATGCCTGCCGAGGCGGGCCAGGTGGCACAAAAGGCCTTGGTGGCCATGCCCAAGCCCAGTGATCCGCAATGGGCCTACCCGCATCTGGAGCTGAGCATTGCCAGCATCCGCTGGCTGGCCGAAGGCGGGCGTTATGAGGCCGCGCTTAAACAGGCGCAAACGCTCATCACGCGCTACCCGCTGCAAGAGATTGCCAGGCTGCCCGCGCAGATGCGCTGGGACAACAGCACCCCCATCCCGCAGGCGGCCGACTACCCCACCCAGCTGCAGATACTGGGCGTGTACGAAGACCTGGGCTATGTGCTGCACGAGCAAGGCCAGTACCGCCAGGCCCTGCAGGCCAACCAGCAGCTGCTGCCTGTGGCGCGCGAGCGCCTGCTAGCACTGGGCGAGACCCCGCGCCTGCGCGGCCTGCTGGCCAACCTGGCGCAGAACAGCTACATGCTCGGCCAGGTGGACGCCGCCCGCAACTACCTGCAAGAGCGCCTGCAGATCGCCATCAGCGCTGGCGACCATGACACCGTGTACGACAGCTATTTCCAGCTGATGGTGCTGGCCCATGAGCAAAACCAGCCGCAGCAGGCGCGGCAGTGGCTCAGCACCTATGCGCAATATGCCCGCGCCCAAGGGCACAGCGACCAACTGGCCCGCGCCCAGCAGCTGCGCGACGAGCTGAACGGCCGCGAAGCAGCGCCCCCGCCGCAACAGCCGGCCCAATCGCCAGCCCCACAGGCACGGCGCCAGCCCAAGCGCTGAGCCCACCCAGATTGACCCAGTTTGAAGGAGTTCCACCCATGAAGAAAAACATCACCCTCAGCCGCTACCTTGTCGAGCAGCAACGCGTAGACGGCCTCATCCCCGCCCAGCTGCGCCTGCTGATCGAAGTGGTGGCCCGCGCCTGCAAGCGCATCAGCCACAGCGTCAACAAAGGCGCACTGGGCGATGTGCTGGGCACGGCTGGCAGCGAGAACGTGCAAGGCGAGGTGCAGAAGAAGCTCGACATCATCGCCAACGAAGTGCTGATCGAAGCCAATGAATGGGGCGGCCACCTGGCCGCCATGGCCTCCGAAGAGATGGACAGCATCTACCTGGTGCCCAACCGCTACCCCCAAGGCGAATACCTGCTGATGTTCGACCCGCTCGACGGCTCGTCCAACATCGATGTGAACGTGTCCATCGGCACCATTTTCAGCGTGCTCAAAAAGCCCGAAGGCCACCCTGGCGTGACCGAAGACGACTTTCTGCAGGCAGGCGCCCAGCAAGTGGCCGCCGGCTACTGCGTCTACGGCCCGCAAACCACCCTGGTGCTGACCTTTGGCGACGGCGTGGCCATGTTCACCCTGGACCGCGAGCAAGGCAGCTTTGTGCTGACGCAGGAGAACGTGCGCATCCCCGAAGACACCAAGGAATTCGCCATCAACATGAGCAACATGCGCCACTGGGATGCCCCCGTCAAGCGCTATGTGGACGAATGCCTGGCTGGCGTGGAAGGCCCCCGCAACAAGGACTTCAACATGCGCTGGATCGCCTCGATGGTCGCCGACGTGCACCGCATCCTCACCCGCGGCGGCGTCTTCATGTACCCCTGGGACAAGCGCGAACCCAACAAGCCCGGCAAGCTGCGTCTGATGTACGAAGCCAACCCCATGAGCTGGCTGGTAGAACAAGCCGGCGGCGCCGCCACCAACGGCCGCGAACGCATCCTCGACATCAAGCCCACCAAGCTGCACGAGCGCGTCAGCGTGGTCCTGGGCTCGAAGAACGAGGTCGAGCGCATCACCCGCTACCACACCGAAGCATAAATTCTGCAATTTGGTCTGAGAGCAAAAATTTCACGCTATAATTTCTCTCTAACGCCGGTGTAGCTCAGTCGGTAGAGCAGCTCATTCGTAATGAGAAGGTCGGGTGTTCGATTCATCTCTCCGGCACCAAGTCAGTAAAAAGCCCGCTATCTTTTAGATAGCGGGCTTTTTCGTTGTTCGGCTTTTGCAATTACTCTGCGGTTTTAAAAGATTCAAGTCACCTGCTTATTGCCAAGTCATTTGACAGCACACCAGCGCAATCACGGTAAGAGGTGCTGCTGGGCAACACCAATCCACTTTGCGCAAGCGGACCGCTGCAGTCACTTTCGCGCAGACCACTGCACGCCTGCACAGAGAGGTTCCCAAGAAATCATCAGAACATAGATAAATAACCTTATCATCTGTTCAAAATGAACATGTTGCCTTCTGAAGCAGCGAGAGCACTTTAGCCCTACAGGCAGCATCGCTTCGGATGCCCAATTCTCGTGATCAGTTTGAACCGCAAGCTGAGACCAAAGGTATGACCCGTGGAAAAAACTCTTGTTAACGTTGACGGCGCCGCTCAAGCATTGAGGCAATTTGCTGAAGAGCGAGATTGGCATAAATTTCACTCGCCCAAAAATCTGGTCATGGCGCTCTCCGGAGAAGTTGGCGAACTCACCGAAATATTTCAGTGGATGTCGGAAGCGGATTCGCTCAGTGCTGCGACCTCACCAAAAACATCCCAAGCAGTGCGCGATGAGCTCGCGGACGTCGCGCTTTACCTTGTGCGACTTGCCGACGTGCTTGGGGTTGACCTGAATGCCGCAGTGAGCAGCAAACTCGCTTCCAACGCTGCCAAGTACCCGATCGAACTCTCTAAAGGAGTGAGTACCAAGTACGACCAGTTGCCAAAGCCATGATCGTCTATCAAGCTGACAAGAAGGAATTCTTGGTTGACTACAACGATCGTGACATCGAGGACGTCATTTACGAAAAGTACCGCGCTGCCACAGACCGAAAAGTGGCGCAGGCAGAGATCCGATCCTGGCGAGAATCCCTGGGCTACGTGGCACGTGTCCTGAGTGACCCGGAAATTGCCGACGATGTTGGGGTGGCAGTGGAATTCATCCTTCCGCAATCTGCCAAACGCATCGACGTCATTCTTGCTGGGCATGCTGATGATGGTTCGCGACGTCTGATTGTTGTGGAGCTAAAGCAGTGGTCCTCTGTTAACGCTACGGACCGCGATGCCATTGTCTTGCTACGTCATGGCGGTCGCTCAGACCAAATGCGTGTGCATCCCAGCTACCAGGCATGGTCCTACACCGCATTTTTGGAAGGCTTCAACGAAGCTGTCTACGATGGCGGTTTGCAAGTACGCCCTTGTGCCTACCTGCACAACTACGCTGCGGATGGAATCATCGACGCGGCTCACTATCAACCATATATTGAACGTGCGCCACTGTTCCTGAAAGGTGATGATGATCGCAAGCGACTCAGAGAATTCATAAAACAGCATCTTCGCCATGGACGAGGTCGTCAGGTGCTGTTCGATCTAGAACAAGGCCGTCTTCGCCCTTCCAAAGCGCTTGCTGACGTCGTCGGGAAGCTTCTCAAAGGCAACGAAGAATTCGCGTTGATCGATGATCAGAAGGAGATTTTTGAAGCTGCAAAGGCTGCATGCCGTCAGGCGAGCTCTTCCGAAAAACCTCGTGTCGTGATCATTGAAGGCGGTCCGGGAACCGGCAAATCGGTCGTTGCAGTAAACCTGCTGGCCGCCTTGCGAGAAGGGCTGACTGTTAAATACATCTCCAAGAATGCGGCACCGCGTGCCGTGTACAGCGAAAAGCTCATCCAGACCCGAGAGAACGCGCATCTGGTCAATCTGTTTGGTGGCTCGGGCTCGTTCACTGAAACAAGCACGGATGCCTTTGACGTGCTGGTAGTTGACGAGGCGCACCGCCTGACCGAGAAAAGTGGTTTCTATGGGAACCTGGGTACACACCAAGTCCAGGAGCTTATCAATGCAGCCAAGTGCAGCATTTTCTTTATTGACGAAGACCAGCGCGTAACGCTCAAAGATGTAGGAACCAAGGCAGCCATCCGTAAGTTTGCGGCCGCTCGCGGAGCAGAGGTTGAGGAGTACGCTCTTGCCTCGCAGTTTCGCTGTGCAGGTTCAGATGGTTACCTTGCCTGGGTGGACGATGTGTTGCAAATCAGAGCGACTGCGAACGGCAGCCTTGAGGATATTCCGTTTGACTTTCAAGTTTTCGATGACCCCGAGGAAATGCACGCAGCGATTGAGGCAAAGAACAGCGGCAACCGAGCACGCGTGGTCGCCGGATATTGCTGGCCATGGAACAGCAAGAAGGACTCCAAGCAGATGGATGTGGTGATCGGCGATTACCAGCGTCAATGGAATCTTGACCAAGACGGCAGTCTTTGGATCATGGCACCCCATTCAGTGCAGCAAGTGGGCTGTATCCACACCTGCCAAGGCCTGGAAGTGGACTACATCGGAGTGATCATTGGTCCTGATCTGGTGATGGACGGAGAGAAACTTACCACTCTACCCAGAGCGCGCGATCGGCACGATAAAACCATGAAAGGCTTCGTGAAGATGTCCAAGGAGCAGCCTGCTGAAGCTGCACGGCAGGCGGACATGATCATCAAGAATACGTACCGCACGCTAATGACACGTGGAATGAAAGGGTGCTATGTCTATGCGACTGATGCAAAGCTGGCCGCCTATCTCAGGTCCCGTGGCAAGCAAAAACAATTCGCTTAGCCTCCAGACCGCATTGAGACTTCAGCTCTAGCAGTTCAAAGGAGTCGGTCGCTCCCATGGGTATGCGCCAACCGAGCTCTTACCCCCTGCAAATTGATGAATAGTGAATGGGGCGCACGCGACTTGCAGCCCCCCTCACCCAACGCCACAAGTGCCGGCATCCACTAATGCCGCCTGTTGGCGCGCTGCTTGCTTTTAAGCAGGGGTAGTGCTGCAATTCATGCTACGCCATCCTTCCGCGCTTCGGCAGCCTTCTCATTAGCCCGACACAGCACCCCCTGCGCATCCTCCGTCAGCGCATACAAAGCACTGTGCAGACCGCCTTGCAGCCACTTGCTCAGCTTGAACGCCCCGCCATCATCTGCACCCATCAGCAGCGCCGATATGGCACTCAAGCCATACAAGCGCGTGTTGATCGCTTGGGCTTCGCACTCCGTCAGCGCCAGGTCGTCCGTAAAGCCGCCAGCCCTGCGGAGCCTGCAGATGTCGTGAAGATCCAAAGGCTGGTCGCCATGGCCCGCGATGGCCCGGATGGCATCGGCATAGGCGCTATCCAGGCTGGAGGTATCCGAGCGGGTATCCATGCCTGGGTCGGCTTTTGCTGCCGAGCGGGCAGCTTGGGGCTTGCTGTTCATCATGACGCCTCCTGACTCGGGGACAGGTTGCGCAGTGCAGGCAGTAGTGCCTGTACGGCCATGTTCAGCGCGTTGTGCGCGTCGGGATGCGGTTGGATAAGGGCGCTTTCGCCCAGGCAGGAAGTGGGCGCAGAGATGCGCGCGAGGGAGGACTGAGCCATGGTGGACTCCAGGTGGTTCGGTTTGCTAAAACCACCACCTCCCACGCCAATAGAAGGCGGTGGCTCGAACAGGTTGGCGTACCGGGAACCTCCTGCGAGAACCGGCGGAGCTTTCGCTCCCCCATCCGAGCCACCATAAACCGGGGCACAGACAAGGAAGCCGCAGACTCTGCGAAATGAGACCACGGCTTGCGTCGTGGAGATTCAACGGGACGCCAATCCCGGCTGCGCTTTACGGGCGCAGCGGCGTAACTGTAGCACGGCAGGAATGGGGGTGTTGAGGTGTGGCGCATTATTGGCCCCCTCTTCCGCCCGAGCCGTTCGGTCCTCTTCAATGAAGCGGTACCGGCCCGGCTGGATCGGTAAGCCGTCACCGTCTATGGCATTGATGCGCTTCAACCCACTGGCATGTATGGGGTCAGTGCTTGGGCGTAAAAGGAGATAACCTCAGCGCCCTCAGGCTGGCGTTAGAGGACTTTTTTGTACTTGGTATTGCTTCGTCGCGCGTAGGCGTTTCAATAAGCCCTCATAACCGCATTCCCAACCAGATGACGGTTTGAGTCGATGCAGCGACCAGCGGAGTCAACACTTTGGGCCAGAACTGGCCAGGCGCCAGATGCACCACCGACTGCTCCAGATGCTGCTCTTCATCTGCCACGATTTTTGCAATGGCCGCAACCGCTGCATCATCCTCACCTTCCAGCAGGTGGATCTGATGCTTCAAGTGGCCCAGCACGACGCGCTCTACCGCAGCGGTCGTTGCGGCAATCGCCTGCATTCCAAAAAGTGCCGTTATCGAGCCCAGTGCAAATCCACCCAGTCCGCACAACCAGTAGCTGCGGCAACGGCTGGTACCTCTGCGCTGAAGCTCGTCCCAGAAGATGGTGCGATGCGATTCTTCATGCGCCTTGAATGCCTGGAGCGTTGGAACGATGGATGGCGCAGTCCATCGCGCGACCAGGATCTGAGCGGCATAGATATTGACAGCCCCATGCTCCCCTGCATGGTTCACCTTAAGCACTCGCTCGGCAAAGTTTTTGGCCTTCATAGATGGATGAATTGCCTGATGCCCTGTGTTGAGAAGATCCTAGGGCTATCAGGCCTTCGGCTCGATGGCGTGGATACCTAGACGCCTTCAATAATTTCTTGGTACCAAGACGAGGGACAGGCACTCACAAAAGCATTTCGAGTCTGATCTGCTTCATTGCTTCTCCCTGCAAGTCTCAAATCATAGATATTTGAAATGGCAATCTGGCATTCTTTATTCCATTCGGTGTCAGCCGTGGCAATTTTTAGAACCAATACATCCATGTCCGCTAGAGAGAATTTCTCATCAGACAAGAGATCTGCGCAAAGTAATTTCAAAAGACCGATCTGCGCATCGTCAACGGTGGTGCCTGGCAGTATTTCACCTAGCTTATAGCGCGCGATGAGCGCAAATGCGCTTGACAAATCATCGTCTCCCACATGCACCTCCAGACAATTGTCAGAACCCATCAGTCTAGCCCCCACCCAAGGCCACCACCGGCTCCAACCGCGCCGCCTGCCGCGCCGGCATCCACCCAAACACCAAGCCGGTCACCACCGCGCACCCAAAAGCCAGCAGCATCGCACTAACAGAAAGCACAACAGCGCCCCCCAAAAAGACCAGCACCGCGCCAATCAACACCCCAAGAAACACGCCGACGGTCCCGCCCACCATGGTCACCAGCACCGCCTCGGTCATGAACTGGCGTTGAATATCCCACTGGCGTGCGCCGGTCGCCATGCGGATGCCGATCTCGCGGGTGCGCTCTTTGACGGCCATCAGCATCACGTTCATCACGCCGATGCCGCCGACCAGCAGCGAGACGGCGGCGATCAGGCTGAGCATGGTGGTCATGGCATCCTTGGCCTGGGCTGCAGCCTGCAGGCGGGCGGCGGCATTGGCGACGTAGAAGTCTTCGCGGCCGTGGCGCAGGCGCAGCAGGTTTTCGATCGCCGCTTGCGCGGGCAGCACGCTTTGGGAATCGCGGGCCTGGATAACGGTGTAGTGCGGGTCAAAACTTTTGCCGTTGGGGAAGATGCGCAAGATGCCCGAGCGGTAGGGAACAACGACCAGGTCGTCCTGGCTCTGGCCGCCATCGCCGGCGCCTTTTTCCGACATGACACCCACCACCTGAAAAGGTGTGGTGCCAATCAGCATCAGCTCACCCAGCGCTTTGCGGCCTTCAAAAAAGCGCTCATGCACCTTCTTGCCAATAACCACGACGGGGGCCAGCTCCGCATCCTCGGCGTCGGTAAAAAAGCGCCCTTGCGCCACGGGCCAGTTGTGGATGGCTGGCCAGGCGCTGGTGGCGGCGATGGTGTCGCCCTGCCAGGCCACATTGCCGTAGCGCACGGTGGCCGGGTCGCGCGCTACGGGCATGGCATGGGCCACCTCGGGCAGCATTTCCACCGCCTCCAGGTCGGCCAAGGTGGTTACGCCGATGGGCCCGCCTTGGGGCGGTTGGCGGTTGTTGATGTACATCACCGTCGCCCCCATCGCGCCCATGCGTGCCACCACCTCCTGGCGGGCGCCCATGCCGACGGCCAGCATCACGATGACCGAGGCCACGCCAATGACGATACCCAGCAGGGTCAAGGCCGTGCGGGCGCGGTGGATGCGCATCGAGCGCCAAGCCGAGCGCAGCGCTTCGCGCAGGTCGGCCAAGGGTTGGCTGCCTGACTTCTGCATTGCCTCGTCCATATCCGGCGGCGGCAAGGCGGCCTGCGTTGGCGCTGTGCAAGGGCTCGGCTCGCTGTCGCTGACGATGCAGCCGTCCCGGATCTCGATCACGCGGCGGGCCTGCGCCGCTACCTTGCGGTCATGGGTGATCAAGACGATAGCGTGGCCGGCATCGGCCAGCTCGTGCAGCAGGGCCATCACCTCGGCGCCGCTTTGGCTGTCCAGCGCGCCCGTGGGTTCATCGGCCAGGATGATGCGGCCGCCATTCATCAAGGCCCGCGCAATCGATACCCGCTGCTGCTGCCCGCCGGACAGTTGGTTGGGCCGCAGATGCCGTTTGCCTGCCAGCCCCAGCCGGCTGAGCAAGGCCTGAGCCCGTGCTGCGCGTGCAGGCCTAGCGCTGCCCGCATAGATGGCGGGCATCTCCACATTTTCTTGCGCCGAATCGGTCGCTATCAGGTGGTAGCCCTGGAACACAAAGCCAAAGGCCTCGCGCCGCAGCCAGGCCAGCGCGTCGGCATCCAGCGCCGCCACATCCCGGCCGTTGAAGTGGTAGCTCCCGGCACTCGCCCGGTCCAGGCAGCCAAGCAGGTGCATCAGCGTGGATTTGCCCGAGCCCGATGGGCCAACGATGGCGACAAACTCGCCCGGCAGGATGCTTAGGTCAATGCCATGCAGCACCTCCACCTCGGGCCGGCCCGTACTGCCACCGCCATAGCGTTTGCGGATGCCGCGCAGTTCGATCAGCGGTGGGGGCAACGGTGCCTCCGGGTGCTGGTGCCGAGGTCCGCATCAGCCGCCTGGATCGCAGTCTCTGGCAGTCGCTCAATAGTCATAGCGCAAGGTCATCGCAAAGCTGCGCGGCGTGCCCACAAACACGCCGCCGTAGTTGTTGTTGGTGGGGATGGACTGGTAGTAGTGCTTGTCCAGCGCATTGCGCACGTTCAGCTGCAGGCGCAGATGGTTGTTGAACTGGTAGGCCGCATGCAGGTTGAGCAGCGCATAGCCGCCTTGCTGGATGCGATAGCCGCTGCCGCTGTACGACATGGCGCTTTGCGCCTGCACATTGCCGCCCAGGCGCCACTGTCCACCCGGCAGGCGGTAGTCGGTCGATACCTTGAAGATCCTGCGTGGCAAGGTGGTGTTGTAGGGCAGGCCGTCATTGGGGCCGGCCACGTATTTCGGGTCGCTGTAGGTAAAGCCGGCGGCCAGGTTCCAGCCGGGGGTGGGCGAGCCCGATACCTCCAGATCAACACCCCGGTTGCGCACCTTGGCGCCTTCGGTGTAGCAACGGGTGGCCCCCGTCAGCCCACAGGTCGAGGCCATGTTCAGGGCGACCGGCAGGTTCAGCTGGTCGGTCTGGAACAGGGCCACGGCCGTCTGCAGGCGGCCATCGAGGAACTGGCTCTTCATCCCCACTTCGTAGTTCTTGCCCTTGACCGGCGCCAGCAGGCCGTTGGGGCTGTAGTACTGCTGGATCGAGTAGATGTCGGTGTAGCTGGCGTAGAGCGCATGCGCAGCGCTCAGGTCATAGACCGCGCCGGCATACGGAATCACCTGCCGGCCCGAGTCGAAGGACGCGTTGGTGTAGGGGCTGCGCGATGCATAGTCCGACCAGCTGAGGCGGCTGCCGATGATAAAGCTCAGCGCATCGGTGGCGCGCAGGCGCGTGGCCACGGCAGCGCCCTTCTCATTGCGCTCCAGCGCATAGGTGGTGGGCGTGCTGCTGAAGCCCGGCACCCGGATCGACGAGAAGTCAAAGCTGCTGATATCGATCGTCTGCGAGCCCTGGGCCGCAAAGATGTCGTAGTCGAAGTTGTCGCGGCGGCGGCTCAGGCTCAGCATCAGCTGGTGCTCGCGGCCAAACAGCGTGTAGGGGCCGGTGGCATGCAGGTCAAAGGCGACTTGCTTGTCCTGGTACTCCGCATCCACCCAGGACAGGGTCTGGCCGGTGTCCGATACCCGCGCCGGGTAGTTGGCGACAAAGCTGGCGTCGGAGCGCACGGCATTGAAGGCGGCCGTCAGACTCCAGCCATTGTCCAGGCGGTGCTTGATGTCGCCAAAGACACTGTAGTTATCGCGGTTGAGGTGCGCGCCCGCGCCAGACAGCGAGGCCGAGCGGTCCAGATCGTAAAAGGTGCCATCGGCGCGCGTGTTGAAGCCGCCCCAGTCATAGCCCTGGTGGTTGTCGCGCTGGGCGCTGAAGCCCAGGCTGGCCGTGGTTGCGCTGCCCAGGTCGGCCTCTACGATGGCGTAGAGCATGCGGTTGTCGGCTTCGGCCCCCTGCTTGAAGCTGTTGGCCTGGTTGTCGAAGACCACGGCACGGCCACGCACGCTGCCTGCGGCGTTGAGCGGGCCGGACACATCGAGCTGCGCGCGGTAGTCCGCCCAGGAGCCCGCGCCCAGCTCGGCGCTCATCTGGAACTCGCGCGTAGGCCGCTTGCGCACCAGGTTGATGACGGCCGACGGATTGCCCGAGCCTTGCAGCAGACCATTGGCGCCGCGCACCACCTCGACCCGGTCATAGATCGCCATGTTGTTGAGCGACATGGCATCCGCGGAAAAACTCTCGGCCATGCTGGTGGACATGCCGTCGATCTGCAGGTCGGTGATCTGGAAGCCGCGCGAATAGAAGTACGAGCGCTCGGTGCCCAGCTTGCTGTAGGTCACCCCGGGCAGCGCGTCGATCACATCATCGAGCGACTGCATATTGGCGTCACGCATCTGCTGCTGCGTCACCACACTGACCGACTGCGGCGTCTCGCGGATGGACAAGTCCATCTTGGTGGCCGTGCGGACCTTGTGGGTGGTGTAGGCGCCTGTGCCCTCGGTCACGCCACTCGCGTCGGACTGGGCAGTGACGGTCACCGTCGACAAGGTAGCTGCATCCCGGGCATCGGCGGTCGGCGCTTTTTTGACGATCACCTCGGCACCCTGCAGCTCGGCGACCAGGCCGCTGCCCTGCAGCACACGATCCAGCGCCTGCCGGGGCGTCAGACTGCCAGCCACAGCGGGGGCTTGCTTGCCGGCGACCAGGTCAGGGTGCACCATCAGCTGCAAGCGGGCCTGGCGCGCCAGCTCGTTCAAGGCCGTGCCCAGCGGCTGCGCTGGCACGGAGATGGGCATGGCGGCCCCGGCCTGGGCATGGGCGGGCAAGGCACTGATTGCCAGCAACGGCAGGGCAAGCACGGTGGCCAGGGCGAGGGACGCGAGTTGGAAGCGCGGTTGCGGCATGAATGCGATCTCCACAGTAGAAAGTTAGGTTCCTAGCTGTGCTGACGCATGACTCGGCAAGGTGTTGAGGTCGCAGAGGACAAATTTTTTAAAATTTTTTTGTCCCCTTCCCATCCACCCTTGCATGCCCTGCATTTGCGCCGCCCTCCGCTGCTTCCACCATGGCCTCAACCACCACGTGCAGCGGTAATTTCCGTCTTGCCTTCCTTGGGCACCAGCCGCACCGGCAGCACCCGGGGCAAGGCCCGGGCAAAGGCGGCCAGCTGCCGCAGCTCAAAACTGCCATGCACCTTGAGCGCGCCGACGGCCGGATCGCGGATGACCAGACCGGTATCGCCATAGCGTTCAAACTCGGCCACCGCCTGGGCCAGCGTGCTGCCGTTAAAGCTGACGCGGCCTTCGCGCCAGTTGGCAGCAGGTGCGGCCTCGTGCTGCACCGGCCCGGGCAGACCGCTGGCATCGGTGCTGACGGACTGGCCTGCGACCAGCTCCACTGCGGCGCCGGCACCCGCCAGCTCCTGCGCGCTCTGGCGGCTGGCCACGCGCACGCGGCCCTGCTCCACCGCCACGCTGACGCGCCCCTCCTCCCCCAGCCCACTGCGCGTGTTGCGCACCGAAAAGCGTGTGCCCACGACCGTGACGCGCGTCGCGCCGGCCAGCACATCAAAAGGCTGGGCGCTGTTGGTCTGCACGGTAAAGAAGGCCTGCCCCTCCACCAGCCGCACCTCGCGGCGCTGGCGGTACAGGCTCACCTCCACCTGCGTAGCGGTGTCCAGCCACAGGGTGCTGCCATCGGGCAGCGCCAGCTGCCGCTGCTCGCCACGGGCCGTCGCCAGACTTTGTGTAAAGGTCGGCTGCTGCTGCCAGATATTCCAGCCATACCAGCCGCTGCCCACCATGCCCAGCGCGACAGCGGCCACGCCAGCCTGGGGCAGCAGCCAGCCCAGGTTGGCCAACCAGGCGCGGCGGCCGGGCGAGCTTGGCGCGCCTGATGGGCGGCGTCTCTCGCCCGCAGCGGCACGGTCCGCCATCGGTGGCGGCGCCAAGGCTGCTGGGCCTTCAGCGCTGGGTGGCAAGCCCGCCTTCAGCGCATCCACGCCGGCTTCGGGTAGCTCGTCCATCCGGCCCCAGACACCTTCGGCCTGCTCCAAGGCCTTGGCATGCTCGGGGTCGCGCTCCAGCCATTCCTGCAATTCCGCCTCTTCTGCGGCAGTCAGCCCGTCCTGGCGGCGCACCATCCAGCCGATGGCCTCGACCTCCAGCGGATCCTGGCCGGCAATGAACTCGGCATAGTCGCGCGCATCGGCCGCCTCCTGGGGGGAAGCTGGCAGCGATCGGCTGGGCGCGCTGTGGCGGTGGTGGAGGTCTTGCTGGCTCATGGGCGCTGAACCTTTGTATCGGCGCCATGGCCAGCGGGCGCGGCTGCTGCAACGCGCCCATGGAAACGGTCATCGCAGGCCTTGCAGACCAGGACGGCGCGAATCACATGCTGGGCCACCATATTGCGGGAGATGCCCATGTGCTCGGCAACTTGCTGGTGCGACAGGCCATCAAAACGGTTCAGTACAAAGGCCTCACGGCAGCGCGGTGGCAGGCTTTCAATCGCCAGGTAAACGGCCCTCGCATACTGGCTGAAGGCCAGCACTTCCTCGGGCTGCAAGTGCCTGGGTGCCAGAGGCTGCTGCGCGTCGTCCAGCGCTTCGAGGCTTTGGTGGCTGCGCACCTGCTCACGCCGGTACTCGTCCGTCAGCAGGTTGCGCGCCGTGCGAAACAGCAGCGCTCGCGGATCTGCCACCTGGGTGCCCGACTGCTGCACGCCAAAGAGGCGCACATAGGCCTCCTGCACCAGATCAGCCGCCGAGTCGCGGTCCTTCAAAGTGCGGGCGCAGAAGTTCAGCAGTTCTTTGTAATAAGCATGCGCAGCCACAGCGAATCGAGCCCCATCCCTTGCATTGGTATTGCCCGTCAGGTGGCAAGCAAGATGTGGCGGCCGCTGGATCTGTAGCGCGTAGCGAGACGGTAAGCCGAATATTATAAATGCAAATGAGAACTTATCTTATTTACATTGCGGCTTAATACGGTGCCTGATGCACGGCTCGGCAGCGCCAGATCCAGTGCCCGCGCACCAGGCGCTTCAGGCATTTCTGGCGAGCTCGCCGCCCACCGTGCAACGCTCTCAGACCAACACTTTTGTATAGTTTTGTACACTGCCTCTCGCAGCGCTACATTCGGTCAGACAACCCCTTTGCCAAAGCGCTGCGGGCTTGAACAATCGCTCCGTCAGTTTGACAAAACAACAGCTCCACAAGGATTTGACCATGAGCGCAGCACAAGACAAGGTTCTCTACACCGGCCGCACAACCACCACCGGCGGCCGCTCCGGCACATCGCGCAGCGATGACGGGCATCTGGATATTCGCCTGACCCAGTTTGGCACGGCAGGCACGGGCACCAATCCGGAGCAGCTGTTTGCTTCGGGCTGGTCGGCCTGCTTTATGGGCGCGATGGCGCGGGCGGCACAGACGCTGGGCGTCAAGCTGCCAGCAGACCTGGCGGTCGAAGCCGAGGTGGACCTGGTGCAAAACGCCGAGGGCTTTGCGCTGGCCGCGCGGCTGAACGTCAGGGTGCCGGGCGTGGCGCATGACCAGGCGCTGGCCGTGGTGCAGGCGGCGCACCAGATCTGCCCATATTCCAAGGCGACACGCGGCAATATCCAGGTCGATCTTTCCGTGGCCTGATCGCCCCTTGGCTCCCCACCCGGCTTGACCTCCATGCGCAGCATTCTTCAACGGCTTGTCCCTTCCACCCTGCTGGCGCGCGTCGCCTTGCTGGTAGTGCTGGGCATGGGGGTCGCCCAGCTGCTCACCTATATGGCCATTCGCCATGAACGTGAGCAGGCGCTGATGCGGCTGATGATCAGCGGGGTCGAGCGCGATATTGCCAGCTCGGTCGCGCTGATCGACCGGCTGCCGGCGGGCGAGCGCCAGGACTGGTTCCCCAAGCTGGAGCGCCCCAACTACAGCTTTTCTCTGGAAGGTGCGGTCAGCAACGCCGCGCCCACCGACCCGGCGCTGGCCCGCTTTGCGCAGGTGGTGGCAGATGCCTTGCAGCCTTTTCCGGTGCTGGCGATGGGCCAGTTGGGCGATAGGCCCGATGCCGTGCGCATGCAACTGCGGCTGAGCGATGGCTCCCCGCTCTACATCGTGGCGCGCCGTGTGCCTATGCCCGTGTCGGGCTGGGTCACCTGGCTGCTCGGGGGCCAGCTGCTGGTGCTCGCAGGCCTGGCCTGGCTGGCGGTGCGCCTGGTCACGCGGCCTTTGGAGAGGCTGGCCACAGCGGCCGACCAACTCGGCCCCGACCTGCAGCCCACCGTGGTGGCCGAGGCCGGCCCCGCCGAGGTGGTGCGCGCAGCGCGTGCCTTTAACGCCATGCAGCAGCGCATTGCCGGCTACCTGAACGAGCGCATGCAGATCCTCGCGGCCATCTCGCACGACCTGCAGACCCCCATCACCCGCATGCGCCTGCGGGTGGACCTGATGGACGACATGCCCGATGCCGACAAGTTTCGCCAGGACCTGGAGGCCATGCGCAGCCTGGTGCAGGAAGGCGTCAACTACGCCAAGACCCTGCAAGGCTCCGACGAGAAGGTGCGGCGCCTGGACCTGGATGCGCTGCTGCGCAGCATCGTCAACGACTATGCCGACACCGGCAGCCCGGTAACACTTGATGGCGCTGCGGGCCAGCCCATCCACACCCGCCCCCATGCGCTGCGCCGCATTCTGGGCAACCTGATCGACAACGCGCTGAAGTACGGCCAGCGCGCCGATGTGCATCTGCGCCTGCAAGCGGGCCATTGCTACATCGATGTCTGCGATGCCGGGCCCGGCATCCCCGAGGAACAGCTCACTGCGGTGCTGCAGCCCTTTTACCGGGTGGAGGCCTCGCGCAACCGCGACACCGGCGGCTCGGGCCTGGGCCTGGCCATTGCCCACCAGCTGGCCCTGTCGCTGGGCGGCACGCTGCGCCTGCACAACCGCCCCGAAGGCGGCCTGCGCGCCAGCCTGCAGCTGCCGGCCACCCGCTGATACCACCCATATCACCTGACATCCACTGACACCACCGCCACCTTCTGCCATGACAAGCACCTCCCCTGCCAGCGACCACGTTCTTTTGGTGGATGACGACCGGGATATCCGCGACCTGGTCAGCGCCTACCTGCAAAAAAATGGCCTGCGCGTGACCACCGCACCCACCGGCCGGCATATGCGGCAGCTGCTGGAGACGGCAGGCCCGTTTGACCTGGTCATCCTGGACCTGATGCTGCCCGGCGAAGACGGGCTGACCTTGTGCCGCGACCTGCGCGCCGGCAAGTTCAAGACCACGCCGATCATCATGCTGACGGCACGCGGCGATGAGACCGACCGGGTGCTGGGCCTGGAGATGGGCGCCGATGACTATATGCCCAAGCCCTTTGCCGCGCGCGAGCTGCTCGCGCGCATCAAATCGGTGCTGCGGCGCACCCGTATGCTGCCACCCAATATGCGCAGCAGCGAGGAGGCGCGGTTTCTGGCCTTTGGCGAATGGCGGCTCGATACGGTGGAGCGCGTGCTGCTGGACCAGGATGGCGTGATGGTGTCGCTGAGCGGCGCCGAATACCGGCTGCTGCGCGTGCTGGTGGACCACCCGCAAAAGGTGCTCAGCCGCGACCAGATCCTGTCCATCACCCAGGGGCGCGAGGCCGAGCTGTTTGAGCGCTCCATCGACCTGATGATCAGCCGCCTGCGCAAGTGCCTGAACGACGACGCCCGCGAGCCGCGCTATATCAAGACCGTCCGCAGCGAGGGCTATGTGTTTGCCGCTCAGGTGGAGGCCCAGGATGTTTAGGGTTCGCAAATGGCTGTACACATGGATGTTCTTGCTGGGATGTGCGGCTGCTGAAATCGCCTCGCCCGCAGGCCGGCCCTGCCCCTTGACCAGCAGCAGCACCCCGCTGCGCAAGCGCGGGCCCCGCGCTTAAAACGCCCGAGCACCCCCCACCACCCCCAACACCGCCACCTTTGAGGTGGCGGTGGCGTTTCCGGGGTCGGCCATCACGGCTTTGTATAGCTGTGTATCTGCCCGCGCCGCATGCTACACGGCCATGCATTTGGGGGGTGCGCATGACACATGCCACATACATGGCGGCGGTCTACTAGCTGACAGCCAAGACACACAAGTTTCGGCGCCCAGCTATCCAACCACCTTCATCATGCAAAGGCCCTCCATGAACCCGATCACCACCTCCTCCCGCCGCAGCTTCTTGGGCCATGCCGCCCTGGGCCTGGTCCTGGCGCCGATGGGCAGCTTGCTGGCCAGCAGCGCACGCGCCGCCAGCCCGGCAAGTGCCACCAGCTTTGGCCCGCTCAAGCAGATCGATGCCGGCGACCTGCGGGTGGAATACGCCGAAGCGGGCCCCGCCAACGGCCCCGTCGCCATCCTGCTGCACGGCTGGCCTTATGACATCCATGCCTTTGTCGATGTGGCGCCGCGCCTGGCGGCTGCGGGCTACCGCGTCATCGTGCCCTACTTGCGCGGCTATGGCGGCACGCGTTTTCTGTCCGCCAGCACCGCACGCAATGGCCAGCAAGGCGCAGTTGCCCAGGACATCATTGCGCTGATGGATGCGCTGGGCATTGGCCAGGCCGTGCTCGGCGCCTTTGACTGGGGCGCGCGCACTGCCTGCATCATGGCGGCGATCTGGCCCGAGCGGGTGCGTGGTCTGGTATCGGTGAGCGGCTACCTGATCGGCAACCCGCAGGCCAATGCCAAGCCCCAGGCACCCGCTGCCGAATATGCCTGGTGGTACCAGTCCTACCTCGCCACCGACCGGGGCCGCGACGGCTATGCCGCCAACCCCGCCGCCTTCAACCGCTTTATCTGGCAACAGGCCTCGCCGCAATGGCAGTTTGACGATGCCTCCTACCAGCGCAGCGCCCAGGCCTTTGACAACCCGGACCATGTCGCCATCGTGGTGCACAACTACCGCTGGCGCATTGCACTGGCAAAGGGCGAATCGCGCTTTGATGCGCTGGAGGCCCGGCTGGCCAGCGCGCCCCGCATCACCGTGCCCAGCATCACGATGGAGGGCGATGCCAACGGTGCGCCACACCCCGCGCCGGCTACCTATGCGGCCAAGTTCAGCGGCCCCTACCAGCACCGCAACCTGGAGGGCGGCATTGGCCACAACCTGCCCCAGGAGGCGCCGGCGGCCTTCGCCCAGGCCGTGATCGACGTCACCCGCCTGTAACCCCCCAACCAGCCACCAATGGAGCTGCCATGGCCTTGTACCTTGCTGCCTTTGTCGCGGGGGTGCTCAGCGTGCTGAGCCCCTGCATCCTGCCCGTTCTGCCCTTTGTCTTTGCACGCCAGGGCCAGCCCAGCCGCCACGGCAGCCTGCCACTCTTGATCGGCATGGCAGTGGCCTTTGCAGCCGCCGCATCGCTGGCCGCCGCAGCCGGTGCCTGGGCGGTGCAGTTGAGCCAGTGGGGCCGCGGGCTGGCGCTGCTGGCGCTGGGTGTGTTTGCAGCGTCCTTACTGCTCCCCGGCCTGGCCGCCTGGTGGAGCCGGCCGCTGGTGCAGATCGGACAAAAGCTGGCTGCCCAACAGATCCAGCGCCGCTGGCTGCATTCGGCACTGCTGGGCGTGGCCACGGGTCTGATCTGGTCGCCCTGCGCCGGCCCGGTGCTGGGCCTGCTGCTGTCCGGTGCCGCACTGGCGGGGCCGGACACTGCCACCAGCGCGCTGCTGCTGAGCTATGCGGCCGGTGCCGGCCTGGCATTGTGGGCGGCCCTGCGCATCAGCGCCGGAACCCTGGCTCGCCTGCGGGCCCAATGGCTGCCAGGCGAGCGCGGTCGGCGTTTTGCAGGCGCCGCGATGCTGGCCGCCGTGCTGGCCGTGGCGACCGGGCTGGACAGCCGCCTGCTCGCCCAATCGGGTGGATGGGCCGGCTTGGGCAGCAACGGGCTGGAAAGCAGTCTGCTGCAAGCGGCCATGCCCTCGGCCCAGGCGGCCGAGCGGGCGGGCAATACCGCAGCACAGCTGGGTGACGGCGCCCCTTACACCAGCCCGCTGCCGGTGGAATCGACCCGCCCCAGCCTGGAGGGTGGCACGCAATGGCTGAACGCCGAGCCGCAGTCCATCCCCGCGCTGCGCGGCAAGGTGGTGCTGGTCAATTTCTGGACCTACTCCTGCGTCAACTGCCTGCGCACCCTGCCGTATGTCAAGGCCTGGGCGCAAAAGTATGCCGATAGCGGCCTGGTCGTGGTGGGGGTGCATGCGCCCGAGTTCGCGTTCGAGAAGGACCGCCGCCATGTCGAAAAGGCCTTGCAGCAGCTCAACATCAGCTACCCCGTCGTGCAGGACAACGGGTTCCGCATCTGGCGCGCCTTTAACAACCAGTACTGGCCTGCCCTCTACCTGGTCGACGTGCAAGGGCGCGTGCGCCACCACCAGTTTGGCGAAGGCGGCTATGCGGCCACCGAGCGTGCGCTCAACGAGCTGCTGCGCGAAGCCCAGGCACCATCGACTGCAACGGCGCCTGCGCCTAACGCCAACACAGTCCCCGACACCCAAGGCCTGGGCATGGCCGCCGACACCGCCAGCCTGCGCAGCCCGGAGCTCTACCTGGGCTACGACAAAGGCGGCAGCCTGCGCCTGGCAGGCCGCCCCGCCCCCGACAAGGCCGCCAACTACCAGCCAGCGTCGCTGCACCTCAACACCTGGACCTTGCAGGGCAACTGGACCTTGATGCCCGAGTGGGTGCAAGCCAATGAGGCGGGCGGACGCCTGGCGCTGCGCTTTGAGGCCCGCGATGCCAACCTGGTGTTGGGCGCTGCCGGTGCTGGTCCCTTGCGCTTTCGCCTCACCATCGATGGCCAGCCCCCGGGCATCCACCACGGCAGCGATGTCGATGCCCAGGGCTACGGCCAGGTCGATGCCACACGGCTCTACCAGCTGGTGCGCCAGCAAGGTGCAGTGAAGCAGCGCACGCTGGAGATCGAGTTTCTGGATGCGGGTGCGCAGGGCTATGCGTTTACGTTTGGCTAGCGCTGGTCCTCGTACCAGTGCTCGTGCTGGTGCATGTGGGTGGGCATGGAGCGCCTGCTAGGATGCCTGCTGCCCCCTCGCGGGCAATCCACACCAGCACCAGAAACACCCACAGGCACGCGCGCATGGACCCCACCCTGACACAGCAGCTTTCACAACAGGAGGCCCTGCTCCACCGCCCGGAGATCCGCAACCAGCCCGGGCGCGTGTCGCAACTGTTGCACCCGGCCTTTGAAGAGACAGGCCGCTCCGGCCAGCGCTATACCCGAGAGCAGGTGCTGGAGGCGCTGCGCAACGAAGCAGACACTGCCGAGATCGAGGCGGACGGCTATGCCGCGACCGAGCTGGCCCCCGGTGTGGCGCTGCTGACCTACCGCAGCACGCAGCGCGACGCGCAGGGCCTGCGCAGCAAGCACACGCTGCGCTCGTCGATCTGGTTGCTGACAGATGGCCATTGGCAGCTGCGCTACCACCAGGGCACACCAGCCCAGGACATTTGGTAGCCGGTGGCAGGTTAGCCAGGCAGCGACGCTCTACAGACAGCGCCCGGGGGCAATTCGCCGTACCATGGCACAGCGCCAGTGCCCGCTCACCAACATAGTCGCCAGTACCCTGCGCGTGACTCCCGCCCCATCCCCCTTTGCCCCGCCGCCACCAGGAGCCTCCATGCCGATCGAACTGTGGTTTGCCTTTGTCGCAGCATCTGCCGTGCTGCTCATCATTCCGGGACCGACGATTCTCACGGTCATCAGCTATTCGATGGCCCAGGGGCGCCGCGCCAATGTACCGCTGGTCGCAGCAGTGGCGCTGGGCGATTCGACGGCGCTGGTGGTGTCGCTGCTGGGGCTGGGGGCGCTCTTGGCGGCGTCGGCCTGGTGGTTCACCGCCGTCAAATGGGCAGGCGGCCTCTACCTGCTCTACCTGGGCATCAAGCTCTTGCGCGCTGGCATCTCGCCGTCCGAGCTGGCTGATGCGTCTGTCTCCAGCTCCCGCTGGAAGCTGTTTGCCAACACCTACCTGGTCACGGCGCTCAACCCCAAAGGGATTGTGTTCTTCGTGGCATTTTTGCCGCAGTTCATCAGCGCCGAGGCACCGCTTGCGCGCCAGCTCTGGATTCTGGCCATCACCTTTGTCGTGATGGCCACCCTCAACGCCACGCTCTATGCCGCCTTTGCATCGTCTGCCAGAAAGCTGCTGTCTTCACCCAGATCGCTGCGCTGGTTCAACATGGCAGGGGGTGGCCTGCTATCAGCCGCCGGGGTCTGGGCGCTCTTGGCGCGGCGGCCAGGTTAAGGCTCAGAGCCGAGGCTTGCGGCCGGTAGGCCGCCCGCTTGCGCTGCCCCGTTGCACCGCCCGTCCCGTCGCGGCGCCACATCAAGCCGCAGAAAACGCCGCCAGCATATGGCGCAGCAATTGCGACGCCACCGGCGACAGCGGCCGGCCGCTGCGGGTGACCACGTGCAGCTGGCTGTGGTTGAGCACCGGGCTGGCCAGCGGCAGCGACACCAAAGTCTCCAGCGCCACCCCTTGGAGCGGAATGGAGCGCGGCGTCATGATGTAGCCCAGGCCCATCACCGCAAAATCCCACAGCACCTTGAAGGAGTTGGTGGTCAGCATCGGCTGCAGGCGGATGTTCTCCTCCAGCTCGGCGGCCTGGATGTGCTTGCGCACGCCAAAGGATTCCTCCAGCGCCGCGCCCGGGTAAGGCGCCAGATCGGCCAGGCTCAACGGGCCCTGGTGGCTGGCCAGCGGGTGGCCCTTGCGTACATGCACCCGCACGGGGGCCAGCCGGGCATGGTGGGAACGCAGGCGCGCATCGGCCGGCGGCTGGAACACGATGCCGATATGCGCGCGGTCCTCCAGAATGCACTGCACGGCCTCTTCGGTGCCGGCCACCTTGATGTGGTAGCGCACCTCGCCATGGGCCCGCACAAAATCCTGCAGCACCGGGCCCATCACCATGTCCAGGGTGCCCTCGCCCAGCACCAGGTCCAGGTGGCCGGATTGGGCGTTCTTGAGGCTGTTGACCTCGGCGACAAAGGTGTCGTGCAGGTCCTGCTGGCGGCGGGCAAACAGCGCCAGCATGCGCCCGGCATCGGTCACCACCACGCCCCGGCCGCGCCGCTCCAGCAGCACCAATCCCGTGTCCTGCTCCAGCCGGGCCACCGTGCGGCTGACCATCGACGGGTCCACGGCCAGCACCTCAGCGGCGCCGCGCACCGAGCCGGTTTCCATGATCTGCAGCAAGCACAGCGCCCGCTTGCGGTCCAGCACATCGTCCATCCCCAGGTTCAACATCGCTTGCCTCCCCCAATTGTTGCGATTCTTACAACGTTTGATTGCCGGCGTTGTCATGGACGCGACGGATGGCAGTTTCGATAATGGTTTGACTTTTTTGTGACGGCCCCACCATGAACGCACCTATCCAACCCCCCTTGCTATCTGCCGTACAGGCCCTTGCGCCTGAGTTTGTCGGCATCCGCCACCAGATTCATGCTTTCCCCGAGCTGGCGTTTGAAGAGCTGCGCACCAGTGACCTGGTGGCCGAGCGCCTGCAGTCCTGGGGCTATGAAGTACACCGGGGCCTGGGCAGCACCGGCGTTGTGGGCCGCCTCAAAAAAGGCCAGGGCAGCCGCAGCATCGGCATTCGTGCCGACATGGATGCGCTACCGATCCAGGAAAAAACCGGCCTGCCCTATGCCAGCACCTTGAGCGGCAAGATGCATGCCTGCGGCCACGATGGCCACACGGCCATCTTGCTGTGCGCCGCGCGCTACCTGGCCGAATCGGTGGACTACAGCGGCACCCTGAACCTGATTTTTCAGCCAGCGGAAGAGAACGAAGGCGGCGCGCTGCGCATGGTCGATGACGGCCTGTTCGAGCAGTTCCCCTGCGATGAAATCTATGCGTTGCACAACACACCGGGCCTGCCGGTGGGCCAGATCGGCATGATCACCGGCCCGGCGATGGCCTCGTTTGACCGTGCCACCGTCACCCTGACCGGGCGCTCGGCGCACGGCGCCATGCCCCACCATGGCATCGATGTGATGCAGGCCGCTGCCAGCATCGTGCTGGGCCTGCAGTCGCTGGTCAGCCGCGAGGTCGATGCCCTCAAATCGGCCGTCATCACCGTGGGCTCCATCCAGGCGGGCGCCACCTACAACATCGTGCCCGAGAGCGCGACGATCAAGATCGGCATCCGCGCGCTCAACCCCGAGGTGCGCAACCAGATCGAAACCCGGCTGCGCGACTTTGTCAGCGCCCAGGCGCAGAGCTACCAGCTCCAGGCCGATCTGCTGTATGAGCGCAAGTACCCGGTGCTGGTCAACCATGCCGCGCAGACCGAGCGTGCCCGCGAAGTGGCCGCAAAACTGCTGGGCGCCGACAACGTGGTCACGCGCGGCCCGGTCATGGGCAGCGAGGACTTTGCCTACATGCTGGAGCACCGCCCCGGCGCCTATGTGCGGCTGGGCAATGGCCTGGGGCAGGACGGCGGTTGCATGGTGCACAACCCGCTGTATGACTTCAATGACAAGGCCCTGCCCATCGGCGCGGCCTTCTGGGCCAGCCTGGCACACAGCTATCTGCAATAAACCCACCTAGCGAGAGCACCATGACCGCAACCGATCGCCGCCAGTTCCTTCAATACGCCAGCGTGCTGGCAGGCGCCCCGTGGCTGGCCACCCAACCGGCCTGGGCCGCCGATGGCTACCCCAGCAAGCCTCTGTCGCTGGTCGTCCCTTACCCGGCTGGCGGCGCCAGCGATACCGCCGCCCGCATCTTTGGCGAATCCATTGGCAAGACGCTCAAGCAGCAGGTGGTGGTCGAGAACTACGGCGGCGGCACCGGCCTCATTGGCGCCAACAAGGTCCTGAGCGCGCAGGCCGACGCCTATACGTTCTTCCATGGCTTGATCAACGAAGTGTTTCTGGCCCCGATGCTCAACCCCTCGGCCCGCTATACCCCTAAGGATTTCAGCCTGGTGGCGCCGATCAGCGAAGCGCATATCGTGCTGCTGGCCCGCAATGGGCTGCAGGCCGACTCCCTGGACAAGGTGGTTGCGCTGGCCAAGCAAAGCAGCGCCAAACCGCTCACCTATGCCACCGTGGGCATTGATTCCATCTACCACCTGATGGGTGAGGCCTTGGCCACGCGCGTGGGGGCGCCCTTGCTGCATGTGCCCTACAAGGGCGGCGCCCCCGCCTTGCAAGGCGTGGCCGGTGGCGAGGTGGACCTGGCGATCCTGCCTTACCAGACCAGCTTTGATGCGATGCAGGCCCAGGGCCGGCTCAAGGTGGTCACCAGCTTTTCCAAGGAACTGCCCACGCCGCTGGCCCATATCCCGCTCATCGGCCAAAGCCAGCAGCTGCCTGACTTTGCCTACACCATCAGCGGCGGCTACTTTGTCAAGCAAGGCTGCCCGGCAGAGCGGGTCAGCCTGCTGCGCAATGCCATTGGCGCGGCGCTGCAAAACCCCGAGATCCGCGCCCGCCTAGAGGCCGAAGGCCGCACCGTTGCCCAGCCCACCGGCAGCCAGGCTGCTGCCAACCAGGCCTTTGACCAGTACCTGCTGCGCGTGGGTGAGCTGATCCGCACGGTGGGCCGCAAGCCCGTGGCCTGAGTCTGCCTTTCACGCCAGCCCTTGCATCGCAGGCTGGCCTGCTTCTTATGAACCCCTCCCCCATGGCGCCATCTAGTCCGCACTGTGGCGCACAAGGGCTGCGGCATGCTGTCACCCGCTGGGCAGCATGCCGCTTTTCGCTGTCGAAATTAGTACATAATATTGCACCACCAACAATCAGTTGCGCCAACTGCGTGCTAACAGGCAATGCATTCAGTAACGATTGCCACAAACCAGCGGGGCGTCCGATCCCTTGATTTGACGCGGATGTTGTGGGAAACCCTGCGAGCTCGCAGGCAAGCATTGAACTATTTATTGATTCGACCACTTGATAGCATTTAGCATGACCCGGGTGGATGTCTGCTTGGAATCCGCTAAGCTTTCGAAAAGCTGACATTTGTTGAATTTATGATTATTCAACAGTCATAGTTTTGACATATGATCTCGATTCCTCTGGAGGGAGGTAGAAGTAGAAGAAAAGGAAAACGACCTTGGAGCCCGCAGTCATGCGGGCTCTTTTTTTTGTCAATTGCTGACGATTGCTCCAGGCATTCCCCTATTGGGCGCCAATAGCCGTCCTAGAATTTGACCATCGCTTTCGCCGAGTTCATGCGTACCCTCCCTCCCTCTCTTGATTTGCATGGACACCCTGTTTGACAGGATCGGCTTTCTTCTTGAATGCACTGCCGCCCCATTGGGGCGGCATTTTTTTTGGGCCACACGGTTGCCAGGAGCACTGTCAGGTCCTTGCGCCGTATCAAGGCAGTTGCGCGGGTGGCGCTCCAGCTCAGACCAGCGCCGTTGACAGGCCCTGCCTGGTGTGCACCGGCAGCTGCCACTGCCCGCCATCGTGCTCAGCCACCACCCCGATGCGCGGCGCATCACTGGTGACGCCGCCAAAGATGGTCGCGAACGCCGCATCGGCGGCATCACGGCCGGTAGCCAGCCGCATCATGCCCATCGGAATGGCGGTACCTGAAGGGTCAAACATGTACCAGCGCCCGCCCAGGTAGACCTCGACATAGGCATGGAAGTCGGGCGGACCCAAGGCCGGGTCGGCGCCGTAATCGGTGCCTGTCACAAAGCGGGCAGGCAGGTTGATGGCGCGGCACATGGCAATCATCAGGTGCGCAAAATCGCGGCAAACGCCGACGCACTCGACCAAGGTATCGACGGCCGAGGTGGTACCGCTGCTGCTGTTGGAGCGGAACTTCACATGCTGCTGCACCCAGTTGCACACGGCCTGGGCACGCGCATAACCCGGGGCCTGTTGGCCGAACAGATCGTAGGCATAGGCGGCGAGCCGGTCGGACTGGCAGTAGCGGCTGGGGTAGATATAGCGCAGTGCCTCCAGCGGCAATTGGTAGAGCGGCACCTCGGCAATGCTCTCGGGGTCGTCGCTGTAGTGGCGCATCTCGACGGTGGCCTGGTAGTTGAGCTGGAGCGGGCCGCTTTGCGCCTGCAGCCGCAGGCTGCGCTGACCGTCGGCATCTTGCTGCAGCTGCCAGGTGGCACCGGCCTGGTTGACGCTCAAGTGCTCTTGCACCACCGACTGCTGCGGGGTGAAGGCGGGGTGGAAGTTGAAGAAAAAGTCGGCGCTGGGGGTCAGCACCGTATAGGCAAGCTCCAAAGAATACTGCAATCGGATCATGGCGTGGGCTTCTGGGCCATCGTTGAGGAAGATTCCTGGCTGGGGGCAGATCCAGCCCGCATCCAAGTGGCAAACGGCTGCGCTGCAACCAGTGTGCAGCCAGATGCAGACGCCGTCTGTCAGGCAAACGCCCTGCTGCCTTGTGGTCCGCCGCTACCTGGCTGCAAGGCGGTGGTGACAGCCCCGCGCAGGTCCGTCGTACCAGCGCTGCTGCGCTTGTCCTACGGCCCGGGCGCGGTCAGCGCCGCACCATGGAGACACCAGGACCCAAGTCCTCCACCAAACCCAGGAGCACAGCATGACCCATCCTCAAGATCCCAAACTCAACCCCGATCCCATCACCGATGAGCCCGGAGCCCATCCCATTGGCACTGGCATTGGTGCCGCCGGTGGCGCGTTGACCGGCGCGGCCGCAGGCTCGGTCGCAGGGCCTGTCGGCACCGCCGTGGGCGGTGTCGTGGGCGCCGTGATTGGCGGCCTGGCGGGCAAGGGCGCTGCCGAGGCCGTCAACCCTACTGCCGAGGATGCCTACTGGGCCGACGCCTACCAGCGCGAGCCCTACTTTGCCGAAGGCTATACCTATGACGACTATGCGCCAGCCTACCGCGCCGGCTACCAGTCGGTGCGTGATGGCCTGGTCGATTGGGACGATGCGCGCAGCGACTGGGAGCGCCGCTGGCAGCAAGAGCGTGCCCAAAGCCGCCTGGGCTGGCCAGAGGCTGAGCCTGCTGTGAAGGCTGCGTGGGAACGCGCCAACCGCGCCTACAAGCAGACCAACCAGGGCTAAAACAGACTGCCCTTGAGACAACAACGCCGCGCTGGGTCATTGCCTGGCGCGGCGTTGTGCGTTCAGTAGGCGATGGCCGCTGCCAGTAGCCCGGAGGCTGCGGCAGCCAAGGCCAAGCGACTGGCGCGCTCGGGCGCATAGGTCAGCACCAGGCCCCAGGCCATCGCGGCCAAGGTCAGCAGGCCCAGCCAAGCGGCGATGCCGACCGAGGCGTTCCAGCGCTGCAAGCAGGCCATCAGCGATAGCAATAGCAAGGCGCTGCCGCCCGCCTGCCAGCCATGGCGCTGCGTGGCGGCGAGCGCGGCGGTACCCAGTGGTTCATCATGGCGGTCCATGGCGGCCGCCAGCGCCGCAAAACCGGCAAAGGCCCACAGCAGACTTGCGATGGGGATCATCGTTGCTGCTCCATCGCGCTGGCCACGGCGGCATGCGGCGCCAGCAAACCGGTATCCGTGGCGGCTGGCTTGGCAGCGGCTGCCGGTTGGCGCGCTGCAGGGGTCGCAGTCTGCCCACTGCGCGCCAGCCACCACACGACCCAACCATGCAAGGCGGCCAGCGCCAGCATCATCAAGTCAAAACCGGCAATGCTCCACTGCGCATGCGCAATGCTTTGGGGCAGCCATGCACCGCCACTGAGGCCATTGAGCAGCGGCAACAAGGCCAGCAGCACGGCGGCCAGCAGCATCTGCTCGCGCCAGGCCTGGCGGTGCGGGCGCAGCAGGGGGTGCAGCAGGCATAGCGCCCACACCGTAAAGAAGCCGCGAATCTCCCAATCGCTGCGGCCAACCAGATCGGCAGGCAATAAGCGGTTGAACCAGAAGAACGAGGCCGTGGCGACCGACAGACCAGCGATCGCGCCCACATTGAGCACCTCCACCAGGCGGTGGCCATGGGGCGTGCGGCCGAGCTTGCGCCGCTCGGGCAGGCGCTTGACCACCCAGAGCACCATGCCGGTGGCTGCCATCGTGGTGCCGACCACGCCGCTCAAGAACAGCAGCCAGCGCACCAGCGGCTCGGCAAAGCGGCCCAGGTGCAGGCTCGATACGACATTGCTGGTCGCACGCGGCCACGAGATGGCAGCGGCCTCTGGCGCCTGGCGCGGCTCGCCACTCACGCCGTCAAACAGCAAGCTCGATGCCGCGCCCCGGTTGACCAGGCTGGAGCCCCCGCCCTCGCGCAGCTCCACGGTCGCGCGGGCAGTGCCGGGTGCATTGACGGTGATGCTGCCCACGCCATGCGCCGGCCACTGCCGCAAGGCCGCCTCAACCATCGGGCCCACGGGTGCCATTGCGACGGTTGCGACGGGCGTATCGGCATCGGCATGGGCCTCGCGGCTGGCACGGCCGCCCTCACGCGGGCCATTACCGCTATTGGCATTGCCCGCGCCCGGCTGTGCCTGGCGGTTGCCCCGCAGCTCGGAGAAATAGGCACTGCTGTCGCCGCTGTAGGCGGTCTGCACGCCCCAGGGCATCAGCATGTTCATCAGCAGCACCAGGCCGCTGAACGTGATCACCAGGTGAAAAGGCAGCGCCAGCACGGCCGTGGCATTGTGCGCATCGAGCCAGGATCGCTGGCCCTTGCGCGGGCGAAAGGTGAAGAAGTCGCTGAAGATCTTCTTGTGCGTGATGACGCCGCTGATGATGGCCACCAGCATCAGCATCGTCGCAAAGCCCACAATCCAGCGGCCCCAGATGCGCGGCATCGCATAGAGCTCGAAATGGAAGCGGTACAAGAAGCTGCCGCCCCGCGTCTCGCGCGGCTGCAGCTGCTCGCCGGTGCCGGCATCCAAGGTGGCGCGCTGGGTCCCGGCCCGGCCAGCCGCAGCACCGGGCTCGCGCCAGGAGGCCTCGATCGCCGTCTGGCGTTCATTGGGCAGCGACAAGGTCCAGGTCGTGGCCTTGGGCGCAATCGCCTGCATGGCATCCAGCCCGCGCTGGGCGGTGTCCGCATCGGGCACGGACTGGTGCAGCTCGGGCCGCATCCAGTCGGTGATCTCATTGCGAAAAAAGCTCAAGGTGCCGGTAAAGAACACCGCATACAGCAGCCAGCCCAGCAGCAGCCCGCTCCAGGTATGCAACCAGGCCATCGACTGCCGCAGGCCCTCGGGTTTGCCGTCGACCCTCATGCCGCTGCTCCCGGCGCCAGCACCCAGGCGATCAGCGCAAGGGTCGCCGCTGGCAGCGCAATGCCCAGCCAGGCGCGCACGGCCGTTGCACAGGCAAAGGCCCACATCGCCGCGATCGCGTAGACCACAAAGGCCAGCATCGTGGCCGCCATCGTCGCATCCACCCGGGCCATGCCCAGCGTTTGAAAGCCCACGGCCCCCGCTGCGGCAGAAGCCGCTGCCAAGGCATAACCGCCGCCAATGGCGGCGATGGCCCGCGACGCGACACGCGTGCGGTAGCCCAGCAGGCCGGCTGCAGGTGGGGGGGTGGGGGCTGTTTGCATCTTGACCATCCTGTGAACAGGGCCCGCCACAGCGGCATGGCCCGGGGCGCCTGAGCATGCCTGTGATACCGCAGGCCTGGCAGTGCCGCGCGGTATTTTAAATGAGAATGAGTCTTGATAAATGTTTGGACATCGATAAAGCTGCGGCTGAGCACCACCCGCAGGCATTCACGTCAAAAACGGCCCCGAAGGGCCGTCTCAAACCACCAGCGCTGAATTTGACCGGCTGCTCAACCCCGCCCGCGCTGCAGCAGCAGCCCCAGCGCCGCCAGCAGCGCAAAGGCCGCGCCGCAGACAAAGGTGGCCTGGTAGCCAATGGCATCCCAGAGCAGCCCGGCCATCACGCTGGCCAGCAGCAAGGCCACACCGGTGAGCAAATGGAAAATGCCAAAGGCCGTGCCGCGCAGCTCGGCCGGCGCGCTGTCGGCAATCATCGCGTTGAACAGGCCCTGGCTAAAACCCATATGCAGGCCCCACAGCGCCACGCCCAGCCCCAGGCCCAGCACACCGGGTACCAAGGCCAGCACCAGATCGGCGGCCACCAGCAAGAACAAGCCGGCGAGCAGCACATCCTGCCGGGGGCGGCGGTCCGACAGCGCCCCGGCCGGATAGGCCGACAGCGCGTACGCCAGCCCCATGACCACCAGCACCGCAGGCGCCCACATGGGCGGCAGGCCGGCCGACTGCGCGCGCAAGATCAAAAACGCCTCGCTGAACCGCGCCAACGTGAACACCAGGCCCAGGCCCACCACCACCCAGTAAGCCCGGGGCAAACGCTGCAGCTCGCGCCTGCGCAAGGGCAGCTGGCGCGGCCGTTGGGCGACCGGCGTTGCGGGCTCTTTCACAAAAAACACCAGCACCACCACCGCCGCAAACGCCGGCAGCACCGCCAGCCAGAACACCAGTTGGTAGTTGTCCGCCGTCCACCACATCAGGCCGATGGCCAGCAAGGGGCCGGTAAAGGCGCCGATGGTGTCCAGGGTCTGGCGCAGACCGTAGGCGGTGCCGCGCAAATGCGGTGGCGTCACATCGGCCACCAGCGCATCACGGGGCGCGCCGCGAATGCCTTTGCCCACCCGGCCCACAAAGCGCGCGCCCACCAGCCATTCCAGGCCGCCCGCCAGCGGAAACACCGGCTTGGTCAGTGCGCCCAGGCCATAGCCCAGCACGGCCAGCAGCTTGCGTTTGCCAAAGCGGTCGCTGATCGCGCCGGAAAACACCTTGACGATGGAGGCCGTCGCCTCGGCGATGCCCTCGATCAAACCCACCGCCAGTACCGAGGTGCCCAGCACCGCCACCATGTAGATCGGCAAGAGCGCATGCACCATCTCGGACGAGATATCCATCAGCATCGAGACAAAGCCCAGCGCCCAGACGCTGCGCGGCACTGCGCGTGCGCCGCGCTGCAACGCGCTGTCCGCTGCGGGCTCGGGGGTTTCAACGGTTTTCGTCATGCGCGTCATACACCCGTTGGGCGTAGGCCTCCAGCAAGGATTCGCAGTGCTGCAGGCGCTCGGCCGCCGTCACTGCCAGCGGCGCGTCGTAAAAGTCCAGCTTGCGGATCTTCTCGTACCAGGCCTGCAGTTTTTTCAGATCGGTCTCTTCTTCATCCAGCTCGGCATAAGTGAACTTCTCGATCGCGATCTCCTTGGCGATCTCGGCCTCGAAATCCTGGCAGCGGCCCAACAGTTCGCGGTACTGGTCGTCGCGGTCGGCCTTGAAGCGGGTGATGACCTTGTCCTCCTGCCGCCGGTCGAGCGCAATGGTCTCCAGCAGCACGCAGTCCCCGTCCATCGCGGCAATGTCGTTCTCCAGCACCTTGAGCCGGCGCACATGGTCATCGGTCTTGGGCAGCAGGCACACACCGTTTTGCAGGTACACGGCCCCCAGGGCCTTGAGGCGCCGCCACAGCGCCATGCGTTTGGCTGTGGGCTCGGCCGGGACTTTATAGGTCAGCAGCAACCATGTGATGGAATCCATCGATCATCCTAATTTGTGACGACCGTTTCATTTTAAGATTGACGAACAACTCCTAACAGCTGTGTCAGATGAATTTTCTATGACCCCTGCGCAAAGTCCTGCGCGGCATGCAGGCGTCAAAAAGCCCCGCGAGCGGGGCTGGCTGGGGGGCTGTGCGCGGCACTAGGTATCGGACTCTGGCGCCAGATCGCAAGGCCCGACCGAGAGGAAATCGTCTTCGAAAGAGGCCACGGCCTCGTCCAAGGCCCGCGTGATACGCTTGGCCACCTCGTCGCTGGCGACCAGCGCACTGTCGGCATCAAAAATGGCGGCCGCATCGGTGACCCCTGCGAGATAAGCCATCTTGAACAGCTTGATCTGGTCCGGGGTAACCACGGTGATTTGCAGCTCCGACAAAGACTTTGCACGGGATCTCATACGGCCTCCTCTGCGGGCGCATCGCCATGAAAAATCAGGTTTGCAACACACCAGCCTCCGACGGTCAGATGTTGTCATCCTGCAGCTGTCACAAACATAGCATAGCAGTACCTGCTTGTTTCATATACAGCCCCCAATGACAGTCACTTGCGGCAATGGCTGACAGCAGGCGCGCCATCGGTGCGACAGCATGGACCACCATCTGGGAGGATGAAGATGCCTCTCCGAGACAGACGCATGGGGGGTCGCGTGTGGAGTGCCTTGTCGGCAACCGCTCCCACCTCTGCAACGGTCAACCCACACCGCATATGGGGTATTTTCAGATTTACTAGACGACCGGTCTATTTTTTACTACCATTGAGCCCATGACCTTGACCCCAAAAGCGCAAGCCACCCGCCAGCACATCCTCGACACCGGGCACCAGCTCGTGCTGCGCAAAGGTTTTGCGGCTGTGGGCCTGCAGGAAATCCTCAAGACCTGCGGCGTGCCCAAAGGCTCGTTCTACCACTACTTCCCGTCGAAAGAGGCCTTTGGCTGCGCGTTGCTGCTGCAGTATGTCGAAGGCTATGGCCGCAAGGTCGAGGGCCTGCTGGCAGCCGATGGCACGGGCTATGAACGCCTGATGCGCTACTGGGACGCCTGGATCGCAGCGCCCGGCGATGCGCACTGCGGCTGGGCCGAAGAATGCCTGGTGGTCAAGCTCGCGGCCGAGGTTGCTGACCTGTCCGAAGAAATGCGCCAGGTGCTCGATGGCGGCGTGCAGCGGCTGCTGGCCAGGATCGCTGCCGTCATTGACGAGGCGCGCAGCGATGGCTCCCTGCCTGCGGGCCCGCCGTCGCTGGTGGTCGCGCGTGTGCTCTACCAGATGTGGCTGGGCGCGGCGCTGCTGGCCAAGCTGAGCCAGGACCGATCGTCTCTGGTGCAAGCGCGGGCCGCCACCGTGCATTTGCTGACCTGCAACGCATCCACCCTCTCCTCTCCCCAACCCCTCCCTTCATCCCCCAAGGAGTCCCCATGAAAGTTCTATTGGTACTGACCTCGCACGACCGTCTTGGCGACACAGGCCGCAAGACCGGTTTCTGGCTGGAAGAATTTGCCGCGCCCTACTACGTATTCCAGGACGCAGGCGCCGAAATCACACTCGCATCCCCGCTGGGCGGCCAGCCGCCACTGGACCCCAAGAGCGACGAGCCCGATGCCCAGACTGCCGCCACCGAGCGCTTCCGCAAGGACCCGCAGGCACAGGCCGCGTTGGCAGCGACCACGCCACTGGCCCAGATCCAAGCCGATGACTTTGATGCCGTCTTCTACCCCGGTGGCCATGGCCCGCTGTGGGATCTCGCCAATGACGCCAAATCGATTGCACTGCTGGAGGCCTTTGAGCGCGCAGGCAAGCCGCTGGGTCTGGTCTGCCATGCGCCGGGCGCCCTCATCAAAGTTAAGGCCGCCGATGGCCAGCCCCTGGTGGCAGGCCGCCGCGTGACGGGGTTTACGAACAGCGAAGAAAACGCAGTTGGCCTCACTGCCGTGGTGCCCTTTTTGATTGAAGATGAATTCATCCGTCAGGGCGCCGACTACCACAAGGGCCCGGATTGGCAGGTGCATGTCGAGGTCGACGGGCGCCTGGTCACCGGCCAGAACCCCGCCAGCAGCGAAGCCGTGGCCCAGGCCCTGCTGTCGATGCTGGCCCAATAAGGACAGCCCCCATGCGCAGTGCGATTCACTCCACCTTTGGCGAGCCCGCCGAAGTCCTGACCCTGGGCGAGCAGCCCATGCCCCAACCCGCCGCCGGCGAGGTTCGCATCAAGACCTTGCTCGCCCCCATCCACAACCATGATCTTTGGACCATCCGTGGCCGCTACGGCTACAAGCCCGAGCTGCCCGCCATTGGCGGCAGCGAGGCCGTGGGCGTGGTCGATGCGCTCGGCGCTGGTGTCGAAGGCGTCACGCTGGGGCAGCGCGTCGCGGTAGCCGGCGTCCACGGAACCTGGGCCGAGCACTTTCTGGCGCCCGCGCGCCTGCTGGTGCCCGTGCCCGAGGCCATTCCCGATGAGGTAGCCGCCCAGCTCATCGCCATGCCGCTCAGTGCCTTGATGCTGCTGGAGTTTTTGAACGTGCAACCCGGTCAATGGATTGCGCAGAACACGGCCAATGGCGCCGTCGGCAAGACCCTGGCCATGCTGGCCAGCGCACGCGGCGTGCAGGTGCTCAACCTGGTGCGCCGCGATGCAGGTGTGCAGGAGCTCAGTGACTTGGGCATTGCCAATGTCCTGTCCACCGCGCAAGCGGACTGGAAGCACAGCGCCAGCGCGCTGCTCGGCCCCCAAGGTGCTTACGCCGCCGTCGATTCCATTGGCGGTGCATCCAGCGCAGCGCTATTGGCCCTGCTGGGCGAAGGCGGCACGCTGGTGTCGTTTGGCACCATGGCCGGCGAGCCGATGCAGATTGATTCGGGCGCGATGATCTTCAAACAGGCCACCGTCAAAGGCTTTTGGGGCAGCAAGGTGAGCGAGGCCCTGTCCGCCCAGGACAAACGCCGCCTGATCACTGAGCTGATCCAACGCATTGTGGGTGGTGAACTGAAGCTGCCGACCGAGGCCATCTATGACCTGGGCGATGCCCCCCAAGCGGCCACAGCCAGCCTGCAACCAGGCCGCAAGGGTAAGGTACTGCTCAAACCTTGACGGTGGCCCATGCCCTCAGGCGACCGGCACCACCGTCACAAAGGGGTGGTTGCCAAAAGCCTGCACGGCATGGCTTTCGGGCGCGGCATCGGTGATCAGGGTCCACTGGCGGTGAATGGGCGACCAGTTCATCTGCGACTTGCGGCCCAGCTTTTCAGCAGTGGCCAGCAGATAGACCTCGCGCGTGCGGCGGAACAGCTTTTCCTTGAACCAGGCCTGCTCGATCGAGCCTTCGCAAACGCCAAACTCGGCATCGATGCCATCGGCGCTGCAAAACACCTTGTCGAATGTGAGGCGCTCGAGCGCCATGTCGGCGAGCGACCCGTAGACGCTCATGCTGCCCCGGCGCAGGTCGCCGCCGATCAAGGTGACGGGGATATCACGGCTGCTCAGCGTGTTCAGCGCCAGCAGGTTGTTGGTGATGATGCGCAGGGAATCGTCCTTGGGCAGTAGGCGCGCGAGCGCATCGGTGGTGGTGCCGCCATCGATAAAGATCGTGTCGCCCGGCTCGATCAGGCTGATGGCCTTGCGCGCGATCGCGGCCTTGGCCTCGCCGTCATGCACCTTGCGCAACTCCAGCGATTCTTCGGGCTCATGGCGGATGGGCGCCGCCACGGCGCCACCGTAGACGCGCAGCAGGCGGCCGTCCTGCTGCAGCGCCTGCAGGTCACGGCGCACGGTGGCCTCGGAGATGGCAAACCTCGCGCACAGCGCGGCGACATCGGTCATGCCCGAATGCACGGCATGCAAAATGGACTCTCGTCGGTTGGCGACCTTCATGGGATGCGTGGCTGGCTACAGCGCAATAGCGATAACGGATAAGAGCTTAACCGAGTCCGCAACGCCTCAACCCGATATGCCATGGGCCTGCAGGATTTCGCGCATCTGCGCCTCCTGCTCGGCGCTGATGCGCACGGGGTACTTGCTGTTGCCCACGTGGTAGCCCAGCAGTTGCACCGCGCGCTTGACGGCGGCTGGCGCAAAGCAGACCTTGTAGAGCGCCTCGCGCAGGCTAGTGACCCTCTCTTGCTGCTGGCGCGAGCCGGCAATGTCACCCGCGGCAAAGCGCGTCCAGATCGCATTGACCTCGCGCGGCGCCGCATTGGCCAGGCCCGATACAGCGCCGGCGCAGCCTTCGACAAAGCCTTGGTGGATCAGGCTGTCAGGCCCGTTGAACACGACAAAATCCGGCACTTCCTTGGCGACTTTCAGAAAACCGCTCAGGCTTTCATGGCTGCCGGCGCTGTCCTTGATACCCGCGATATTGGGGTGCGCGGCCAGGCGCTTGGCGGTCTCTGGCGCAATGGTGTTGCCGGTGCGCGCGGGGATGTTGTAGAGGTAAACGGGCACCTCCAGCGCATCGGCAATCGCGCTGAAATGCCCATGCAGCTCATCCTGCGACAGCGGCACAAACCAGGGCGTGATGGCGGCGACCGCATCCACACCCAGGCGGGCAATCTCGCGGCCTGCGCGGATGCATTCGGCCGTCGATACCTCGCCCACATGGCCGACCACGCTGGCGCGCCCAGCGACTTGCTCAATCGCCACCTCGGCGACGCGGCGCTTCTCCCCCTCGGTCAGCGCAAAGAATTCGCCATTCGTGCCGCCGCAGAAAATGCCGTTGCCCGCCTTGATCTGGCGGTCGATCTGCTCGCGGAACGGCGCCTCGGCAAAGCGGTCCTCCGCGTCCATGGGGGTGATGATGGCCGTCAGAATGCCTTGGAGTTTTTGCTTGTTTGCCATGGTGTTGTCTCAGTTAAACAGCTTCAGGTAGACCTTTTCGATATCGGCGCCCGTGACGGCCCCGGGCACATTCTTGATGAGGCGCTGCACATCGAGCGCGGCCTTCACCAGATCGGGCAGGTGATCGCGGCCAATGCCCAGCTCTTGCAGGCTGGCCGGCAGGCGCAGGCGCTGGACCAGATCGGCAAAGTAGGCCACCAGCGCATGCGATTTGCCTTCGTCGTCCAGCGCCATATTGGCACCGGGCACCAGCTCGTAAGCGCGTGCCAGCTTGGCAACGCACAGCGGGCGCAGCCATTCAAAGCAATGCGCGAGCAAGATCGCATTGGCAACGCCATGCGGGATGTGGTACTTGCCGCCCAGCGGGTAGGACATGGCATGGACCAGGTGCGTGCCCGCATGGGCAATGCAGGCGCCGCCGTAGTACGAGGCCCAGAGCATATTGAGCTTGGCTTCGAGGTTGTCGGGTTCGGCTAGCGAGAGCTCGATGTTCTCGAACAGCTTTTTCATGCCGATCATCGCGTAGTTGTCGGCGACCGGGTTGGCAATGCTGGCGGTAAAGCACTCGATCAGGTGGCAGAGCGCATCGACCCCGGTCGAAGCCGCAATTTTGTGCGGCATGGTCACCGTCAGCTCCGGCGCCAGCGCCACATAGTCGGGCAGCAGCACCGGGGAGATGATGCCCTGCTTGGTCTCGCGCGCAGGGATCGCCAGGATCGCATTGGGCGTCGCCTCCGAGCCCGTGCCCGCCGTCGTCGGCACCATCAGCGCCTTGACCCGCTGCGTGACCTTGGTGCCCGCCAGCAGCTCGGCCAAGCTGGGCGATTCGGCATGCGCCAGTGCCGACAGCAGCTTGGCCACATCCAGCACACTGCCGCCGCCCACGCCGACGACAAAGTCCACGCCGCGCAGATCGCGCTCTTGCAGAATCCGCTCCACATCCGCATCCGATGGCTCGGGCGGCACATCGTCAATCACCTGCACCTCGGCGGCCGCGCGCCGCAATTGGGCCAACAGCGCCTGCACGCCTGCGATGCCGGAGATGTTCTGGTCGCTGACAAACAGCAGCTTGTGCTTGCCGCTTACCAGGTAGGCGATGTCGTCGAGGACCTTGTGGCCACTGAGGACGGTGCTGTGGATACGCATGTCTTTGTCTCCTGGATTTTTTAGCTGCGCGTTGCGAGTTCTGCGCCTTGGCGCAGAGCTTCGAGCAGGCTGCGCTCATCGGCAATGCCCTTGCCGGCAATGTCAAACGCCGTGCCGTGGTCCACCGAGGTGCGGATCACATCCAGCCCCACGGTGATGTTCACGCCCGCCTCCAGGCCCAGCACCTTGACGGGGCCATGGCCTTGGTCGTGGTACATGGCAACCACCAGGTCGAAATCACCGCGCCCGGCGCGGAAGAACAGCGTGTCGGCCGGCAGTGGGCCTTCAATGTCCATACCCTTGTCGCGCAGCTTCTGCACGGCGGGGATGATCTTTTCTTCTTCCTCACCATAGCCAAACAGGCCGTTCTCACCGGCATGCGGGTTGATGCCACACACTGCAATCCGTGGGTTGGCGATGCTCGCCTTGCGCAAGGTGTCGTAGCCGCGCTGGATGGTGCGCTCGACCAGGCCCGGCTCGATCTTGCGGATGGCATCGAGCAAGCCGATATGCGTGGTCACATGGATCACGCGCAGATTGGGCGCAACCAGCATCATCGAGACCTCTTCCACGCCGGTGAGGTGCGCCAGCATCTCCGTGTGGCCGGGAAACTTGTGGCCGCCGGCATGCAGTGCTTCCTTGTTCAGCGGCGCGGTGCAGATAGCGTCGATCTTTTGGGCCTTGGCCAGCTCCACCGCGCGCTCGATAAAGCGGAAGGCGGCATCACCGGCCACGGGCGAGAGCTTGCCAAAGGCCAGGTCATCCGGGATCAGCTGCAGATCAATGCAGTCGATGACGCCCCGCTCAAAGGCTGCATCGGCAATGTCCTCGATCGCCCGCACACGCACTTGGGTGCCCAGCAGCGCATTGGCCTTCTGCAGCCGCCTGGCGTCGCCAATGACCACGGCTTTGGCCAGGCTGTACAGGCTGTCGTTCGCAAAGCTCTTGACAATGATTTCAGGGCCCACGCCGGCAGCGTCTCCCATGGTGATTCCGATGACGGGCAGGGAATGGCTCATCTTTGCTTGCTTTCTGTAGGGAGTGGGTCGGTGTGGCCGCCATGGGTGCTGGCAGCCAGCAATGAATGGATGGCGCGGCTTGCGCGGTGCAACGATGCGGGATGGCCAAAGGCGCCGGCCTTGGTGGCAATCCACTGGCGCGGGGTGTCTTGTTCGATGTCCTGGTTCTCGGTGATGCACAGCACCACGCCGGGCTCGCTCTCGGAATGCACGCGCAGGCGGCGCAGTTGCAGTTCTTCCAGTACCGCCCGGGCCGTTTCACCGCCGGTGATGACAAGACCTGCGGCGGCGGCCATGGGCGCGTGCAGCAAGCGGGCCAGCTGCCGTGCCAGCATCGGGCCTTCGGCCGGGTCGGTCTGCGCATCTGCTCCCAGGCTGACCACGACATCCAGGCCCTGGGCCACTTCGTCGCTGATGGTCTGCACCAAGGTTTGTACCAGCGTCTGCACCAGTTTCTGGCCTTGGGTCGTCTGCGCGTCGCTGCGCAACCAGCCAGGATGCACCACATGCAGCCGCGTGCCTGGCTGCTCGGCCAAATACGTGAGCTGCTGCTGCGCAATCGCCGACATGCTGCCAACGACGGTAACCACGCTGGGCAAACGCCCGGCGGCATGCGGTACATCCAAGGAACCGACCGATGCCGGCAAAGCCGGCACCTGCTGCGCCAGCGCATGCGACAGGCCGGCAGAGCACACGCAAAAAGCCTGCTCTACCTGGAGGCTAGCCTGGGCCAAGGTCTGCAGATGCTGGTCATGGATCACATCCAACACCAGCGCCTGCACGCCCTGCTCACGTGCATGGGCAATTGCTTGTGCGGTCGCTTCTGGGCCTGCATCGAGCACGCTGGCGGGCAGGTTGTCGCAGCGCAGGCCGGCGGCATGCAGCTGCTGCGCCGCGCGGTCCTCGCGGTCTGCATGCTCCAGCTGCCAGGTAGCGGTATCGGCCAGGCGCACGCCGTGCACATACACCACGCCGCCCTGCATCGTGCGGCCCATCTGCGGGAAGGCTGGGGCCACCAGCGCAATGGCATGGAGCGCGCTTTGCAGCACCGCCACCTCCTGCGCCCAACCACCCCGCAAGGTGGAGTCGATTTTCTTGAGCACCCGGCGGCCCTGGGATGCTGGCGCGGCCAGCACTGCCTGCAGCTTGGCAGCAGCCTCAGCCGCCGTATCGCGCCGGCTATTGGTGTCTACCGTCAGCACATCCACATCGCTCTGGGCACCAGCGCTGGCTTGCGCATCCAGCAGCACGCTGGTGGAGAGACCAGCGCTCGCAAACCCCGCAGCGCAGTCGGCTGCACCGGAGAGGTCATCGGCGAGAACGAGGTAACGCGGGAGGGAACGCGGGCTCATGCAGGTGCTTTCGGTCGACTCAGTCATCACACCAAGCCTTAAAATTGATTGATTCAATCATAATTCAATCAAAGCGGGATAAAACAAGGGTTAACCCTTGATTCAACGCACCAGAAATGATCGATTTGATCGTGGAAGCAGTGAGTTTAGGTCGAACCCCATTACATCTGGCCCCATACGCACCGCCAATGTGCAGCGATTCCGCACCATGGTGCATGCACCAACTCGGGGAAAGTCCTGATTGGAGACTTTGGCAAAAAGAGTTCTGATCGAAGCGTTCAAAAAATTATCAATTTTGATTGTTTTGATCAAATAACCACCAAGAACCATTGCGTCTTCAGCCCTGAAGTCATATTTGAACCACCAGCCCTTGAGGTGTCCCACCATGTTCGCTTCCAACCCTGCTTCTGCCACCACGCGCCGCCGCTTCCTCCTTGCCAGCAGCCTGCTGCTGGGCCTCGCCCCGCTGGCCAGCCAGGCGGCAGACGCCGCCTATCCCGCCAAGCCCATCACCTTGATCGTGCCCTACCCGGCAGGCGGCGCCAACGATGCGGTGGGCCGTATCGTGGGCCAGAAGATGGGGGAGATCCTCAAGCAGTCCGTGATCGTTGACAACCGTGGCGGCGCGGGCACCACCATCGGCACCGCGCTGGCGGCCAAGGCGCCCGGTGACGGCTACACGCTGGTGCTGGGCTCCCTCTCCAGCCACGCGATCAGCCCGCACCTGTACCGCCAGCCCGGCTATGACGCGATCAAGGATTTCGCCCCGGTCGGCATGATCGGCGAAGCCCCCATCGTGCTGGAAGTCGCCACCAACTCGCCGTTCAAGGATGTCAAGCAAGTCGTGGAACAGGCGAAAAAAACGCCGGCCACCCTCACCTACGGCTCGGCCGGCAATGGCTCGCCGCTGCATTTGAGTGCCGAGCTGTTCAAGCGCGCCGCCAGCGTGGACATGACCCATGTGCCCTACAAGGGCGGCAATGCCCACACCATGGACCTGATGGGCGGCCGCATCGACATGATCTTTGACACCTTGACCAGCGCCACGCCACTGATCACCTCGGGCAAGGTGCGGCCCCTGGCCGTTGCCAGCACCGAGCGCCTGCCCGAGCTGCCCAATGTGCCCACCTTCGCCGAAAGCGGCTACCCCAACTTTGTCGTGAACGCCTGGTACGCCCTCTACGCCCCCGCCAAAACCAGCCCCGAGGTGCTGGCCAAACTCCACCAGGCACTCAACGAAGCCCTGGCCGATGCCGACGCCAAGGATCGCCTGACCAAGCTGGGCGTGCGCAGCAAGGCCAGCACCCACGACGAGCTGGCCAAGTTCACCAAGGCCGAGCTGGACCGCTATGGCTCGGTGATCAGCGCGATTGGCTTGAAGATTGATTGATGGTTGAGTGGTTTTGTGTGGAGCCGATCGACCAGATCGGCTCCGTCAGTGCCAGCCAGCTGGATATTTGCTGCCCAGCAGCGCGGCGTTCAGAGCCCCCGATGCCTCTGGCCAGAACTACAATGCCAGGCCGTTCGACCCCATCCCCAGCGAACACGGTATGGATCTGGAGCCCCCGCATGTTGATTCGCCCTGCCCGTCTCACCGACGCCGCAGATTTACCAGCCATTGAAAAGTCTGCCGCCCAGCTGTATAGCGGTGCCGCCGGCCTGGCCTGGCTGGCAGACGGCCCGCTGATAGCGCAGGCTGCGCATGAAAGCCGCATCCTCCAACAATCGGTATGGGTGGCCGAGACGGATGAAGGTGTGCTGACCGGTTTCATCAGCACGGAGATTGTCGACACCGAGCTTCACATCTGGGAGTTATCCGTCCACATGGACTGGCAGCGCAGGGGCATCGGCGGCCTGCTCATGGCCAGTGCGTACCAGCACGCCCTGGCACAGGGGCTGAGCGCGCTGACCTTGACGACGTTTTCCGATGTGGCATGGTGTGCCCCTGCTTATGCCAGGCTGGGTTTTCAGCAGCTGCTGCAACCCGGGCAACGCCTCCAGGAAACCCTGGACGCCGAAGCCCTGCATGGATTGCCCCCAGGCAGGCGCATCGCAATGCGGCTGCCCATCGGCATGTTCACGCCGCGGCACTGATCAAGCTATGGCGCTTGCGGCGAGCCCTGCCCTGCCTCACCGCCGAGCGTCTCATCCGGTCAATCCGGATTCTTCATAAAGTGAAACCGCATCAAGGTCCGCTCACGCGCCCGGCCGTGGTCCACCACCGGCTGCGGGTAATCGCGCCCCAGCTGCAGACCGCAGGCCTGCTGCTCCAGCGGCTTCATCGCAACGGGAAAGTGGATATACCGGTCAGGCACCTTGGCGAGTTCTGGCAGATAGCGGCGGATGAACTTGCCGTCCGCATCAAAACGCTCGGACTGGGTGATGGGGTTGAAGATGCGGAACCAGGGCTGGGCGTCGCAGCCCGTCGACGCCGCCCACTGCCAGCCGCCATTGTTCGATGACAGGTCATAGTCATTGAGGTGCTGGGCAAAAAAGCGCTCGCCCGCGCGCCAGTCAATGCCCAGGTCCTTGGTCAAAAAGCTGGCCACCACCATGCGCAGGCGGTTGTGCATATAACCGGTCTGCAGCAGCTGGCGCATGGCGGCGTCCACCAACGGGTACCCGGTGCGTGCCTCGCACCAGGCCTGCCACAGCTCAGGGGCATCGTCCCACTGCACCTTGTCGTAGATGGGGCGGAACGACTGGGTCACCACCTGCGGGTGGTGCCAGAGAATCATCGCGTAGAAGTCACGCCAGGCCAGCTCCGACAGCCAGGTTTGCGCGCCCTCGCAGCCCGTGCGCGCCTGCGCCACGGCCAGGGTGGCCAGCTGGCGGATCGACACGGTGCCAAAGCGCAGATGCACCGACAGGTAGGAGACGCCCTTGACCGCCGGAAAATCCCGCGCGTCCTGGTAGGCCGCCATGCGCGGCAAAAAATCCTGCAGCAGCAGCTGCGCGCCCCGGCTGCCGGTGGGAATCTTGAGCGACGCCAGATTGCTGGGCTGAAAACCCAGATCGGCCAGCGACGGAATCGCCTCGCCCTTGGGCAATGCCGCCAGATGCCCGGCATAGCGCGCCACCGGGTAGGCCTTGCACTGGAAGGCATCAAGCTTTTGCAGCCAGGCGCGCTTGTAGGGCGTGAACACGCTGTAGGGATGGCCTTGCTGGGTCAGCACCTCATCGCGGTCCAGCAGCACCTGGTCCTTGTAATCGCTAAAGGCGATGCCGGCGGCTTGCAAATCGCCGGCCACGCGCGCATCGCGGGCAATGGCCTCGGGTTCGTAGTCGCGGTTGGTCAGCACCTCTTGCACGCCCAGTGCCTGAGCCAGCTGCACCACCTCTTGCGCAGCCGACCCATGGCGCACCAGCAGACCCGCACCCGGCGCGCCGCTGCCCGCCGCCAACTGGCGCAGGTCCTCGTCCAGCGCCAGCACACTGGCATGGATAAAGTCCACCCGCCTGTCCTCGCGCGTGGGCAGCAGATCGAGGATGTCGGTGTCAAAAACGAAGACGCAATACACCTGCTCGAAGCGGCGCAAGGCATGGTAGAGAGCGGCATGGTCGTCGCAGCGCAAATCGCGACGCATCCACACCAGGGCGCGGCTGGCCATGGTTGATGGGTTTCCTGTTCTGGTTTTTGATGCAGCGGATGGCAAGGCGGCAGCATGTAGTCCCAAGCTGGCCCCGCCATCCCAAGGGCGCTATTGTGCCGTGGCAGCGCGCCGCTGCATGTCAGCCAACAGGCTGGATGCCGCTTCCTTCTTGGGCTCGCGCGATGCTTTGCCTGGTCTTAGCGAAGCCGCGATCCGTCCGGGTTCTGGGCTTCTTCGTCGCGCCGGCTGGGATAGAAGGGTTTTTTCTCGTCAAGTCCATAAAACAGCTGGCCATGGATGCCCATCGCCTGCGCCTTGGCAAGCCGCCGGGTCCATAGGCTATCAAAGGCTTTGTCCAAGGCCGCCGCATCGGGTGCAGCTGCATAGACGTCGTCGATGAAGGCGATGTCCTGGCCGCTGGGGAAGATCAGCGCGAACTCCTGCTCCGTCGCAGCAAAGATGTCGTAGACGCAGTTCAGCGCGCCATCGATGACCTGGATGTTTTTCATGGATGTCGTGGTGCGGCAGCTGGGCCGCTGGCCAGCAACCGCGCTGCCCGGCTCAGTCGTCCGCAGCGGGGGCTGTTTCCAACCAGACGATGCTAGCCGGGTGGTGTTGCGCTATGGTGTCGAGCGCGCCAGCCAAAGTATCTGTGTCTTTCGGGTCCAAGGCGTAGTCAAAGCGCGAAAGGCCGCTCCCTGCCATAGCGCTAAACGCCTCTTGGGAAATCGCATTCAAGCCGCACCACAACGGCTGGCCCGTTTTTTCTGCTGCGATCAAGGCCTGCTGAAGGCCTTCGGGGGTGATTGCCAGGAAGACCATGGTTGTCCGTTTCTGCTGATCAGTCTTTGCGAGGACCCGAGGGGCCCTGGGTGCCATAGCATACTGTGCGTCCGTAATCAGCTCCAAGCACCAATATGAGTACCTGGGAACCCGTCACCGTCGATGCGTTGGAAGCGATTGTTGAAAAGCAACTCTCCAACTGCAGCACAGCGCAACAGGCGCTTTTCACTGGATGTCGGCAGCCTTTTTACCCGGTCCCCATCCATCGCCTGGGCCAGCTAGAGCAGGTATTGGTCGTCGCCCACCTCCCCCACGGCCTGCTGTATTTCGAAGATGTCGAAGACGGTTTTGAGGTGGGGGAGCTGCAGCAGGACGGTGCACTCCATCCCCACAGCTGCGACCAGTTGGAGCTCAGGCATGTACTGCCACGGGAGAACGACTGAGGTTTGCGCCGCCTGATCGCCCCATCAGCGCATCACCAAGCCCCCATCCACCAACAACACCTGCCCCGTCATAAACCGGCTCAGGTCCGATGCCAGAAACAGCACCGGCCCGGCCACATCGTCGGGGCTGGCCAGGCGGCGCAGCGGGGTGGCAGCCATCAGCGATTCGCGGAAGGACTCGCGGGTTTGCGCGCTGCCCTGGGTGGGGTAGACGAGGCCCGGGGCGACGCAGTTGACGCGTATGCCAAAGGGCCCCAGCTCGCTGGCGAGGTTGCGGCTAAAGCCCACCAGCGAGGCCTTGGCCGTGCTGTAGTCGTGGTAGGCAACGACAGGGTGTTCCACCAAGTTGCTGCTGATATTGACAATGCTGCCCCGGGCGCGCTGGCGCATCTGTGGCAGCACGGCGCGGCAGACATGGAAGGCGCCGCCCACGGCGGCATCGAACTGCGCCTGGTAGTCGCTCCAGGCCAGTGCATCGAGCGGCTGGCGGCGCTCGGGGTCAAAGGCATAGGGGCGCAAGGCGTTGTTCACGACGATGTCGATGGGCCCGGCCTCTTGCGCAATGGCCTGGGCCATCGCGTCCACCGCGGCCGGGTTGCCCACATCGGCCTGCACCGCCCAGGCGTTGCCGCCAGCGGCCTGGCAGGCGGCCACGGTCTGGGCGGCGGCGGCCTCATTGGCCAGGTAGTTCACCGCCACGGTGGCGCCTTCGCGCGCAAAGGCCTGGGCGATGGCCGCGCCAATGCCCCGGCTGGCGCCGGTGACCAGCACCACCTTGCCGCGCAGATTCAAAGCACTGCTCTCCAGCATCTCAGGCCCCTGGCAGCCAACGGCTGTCGACCACATCGGCCACCTTGATGGGCTGCTGCACCATGCCCAGCGCATGGTAGGCGTCAGCCCCCTTTTGCAGCGCAGCCAGGTCAAAACTGCCCAGCGGCGCGACCTTGCCCTGCACCCGCAGGGTGGGCTGGGCCGAGGCATTGCGCAGCGCAATCACATCGAGGTTGATATCGCGCTGGGTGCCATCGATCGCGCGCTTGGTGGCCAGGGTGGCGGCCTCTTCGGGCTGGGCGATCATCCATGCCGCGCTGTCACGGTAGCCGCGCAAAAAGGCCTGCAGCAATGCCGGCTGCTGCTCCAGCGTCTGCCGGCGCACCACAAACATGTCGCTGGACATATTGAGGTAGTCGCGCACGGGCATCACATGGACCTCGCCCATGCCCTTGCGCAGGCCCACGGCCAGGCCGGTGTCAGTGGCGGCGGTCGCATCGACCTGGCCTTGCATCAGCGGCGCAAAGTTCAAAAGGCCGGTGACGACAATGCGCACATCCGATTCCTTGAGCCCCGCCTGGTGCAGCATCACCAGCAGGTTCTGGCGCGTGCCACTGGCCAGGCTGTAGACGCCAATGGTCTTGCCCTTCAGATCCGCCGGGCTGCGGATGCCGCTCGAGCGCAGCGAGACGACATTGAACACGTTCTGCGGGTAGATGTCGTAGATGGCGACCAGCTTCTCGCCCTTGTCCAGCGCCATAAAGAACGAGCCCGGGTCGGTAAAGGCCACATCGCCCTGGCCGCTCAGGATATTGCGGATCGCGTCGCCACCGCCCGCACCGGGCAGGTAGGTCAGGTCCACCCCCTGGGCTTTGAAAAAGCCCTTGTCCGGCTCGGCCAGGATATTGGTGATCTCGCTGATCGGCTTGCTCCAGCCGGCCAGGCGAATCTTGCCGCTGACCGGCGCTGCAGCGCCCGCTGTGATGCCCGTACCCGCCAGGCCCAGGCCCAACAGGCCGGCAGAGGCGCCCAGCCAGCGGCGGCGCGAGAGGGAGGAAGTCAGAAAAGGTGCAGACATAAGCGGTCCATCCAGAAGCAATCGAGCAAAAATCTAAAAATCAACGGCGCGGGCCTGCCGGGGCGCCAGCGACTGCATGGCCACGCAGCAATCTGCGCTCCAGCAGCAGGCAGGCCTGGTACAGCAGCAAGCCCAGCGCCGCAATCAGCAAGAGCGCGGCAAACATCAGGCTGGTGTCCATCATTCCCTGGGCGGCAATCACCACCGCGCCCAGCCCTTGGCTGGCGCCCATGAACTCTGCCACTACCGCGCCCACCAGCGCCAGCACCACGGCCACGCGCAGGCCCGCCAGAATGGCGGGCAACCCCATGGGCAGCTTGAGCCGCAATAAGGTCTGCAGCCGGCTCGCCCCCAGCATGCGAAACAGCTGCAGGCGCTGTGCATCGACCTGGCGCAGGCCCGTCAAGGTGTTTTCCATCAGCGGAAAAAAGCAGACCAGCGCCGTGATCAGCACCGTGGGCAGCATGCCAAAACCAAACCACAGCACAAACAGCGGCGCCAGCGCCAGCTTGGGGACCACCTGGCTGACGACCACATAGGGCCTGAGCACGCGCTCCAGCAAGACCGATTCGGCCAAGGCCATGCCTGCCAGCAAGCCAAAACAGGCACCGGCCGCCAGGCCCAGCAGCACCGCCTGCACGGTGGCCGCCACATGCGGCCAAAAGTAGCCGGACGCGAGCCCCGTCCACAAGGCCTTCAGCACCGCAGATGGCACCGGCAGCACCAGCGCCGAGATGCCGCCCAGGCGCCCAGCGCCCTCCCACACGGCCAGCAGCAGCACCAGCAACGCAGTGGCCCAGAGCCGGGCTATCAAGAGAGGGTTCATGCGCTGGCCCCATCCATCGCGGCACGCACCTGGGCCGCATAGGCGTTAAAGGCCGCGCCATGGCGCATGGCCTGGGTGCGGGGCGTCGGCAGGTCAATGGCGATATCGGCCACCAGGCGCCCGCCATGCATCAGCGCGACCCGGTCGCCCAGGTAGACCGCTTCGTTGATGTCATGGGTGACAAAGAGCACGGTGGTGCCACGCGCACGGCAGCTGCGCAGCAGCTCATCCTGCAGCTCGGCGCGGGTGATGGCGTCCAGCGCAGCAAAAGGCTCGTCGAGCAGCAGCAAGGCGGGCTCACGAATCAAGGCCCGCGCCAGCGCCACCCGGCTTTGCTGCCCGCCAGACAGCTGGCCGGGTTGCTGCCGGGTCAGCGCCGCCAGGCCCAGTTGGGCCAGCAGTTGCTCGGCGGCGTCACGGTCCTGCGCTGTCGGTTTGCGCTGCAGCGATAGCGGCAGCAGCACATTGTCCAGCACCGTCAGCCAGTCCAGCAAGGTGGGGGACTGGAACATCACGCCCAACTGCGGGCCGGGTGCGGCCAGGCTACCACCAGCCCGCACAATGCGCCCGGCCTGGGGCTGCAGCAGGCCAGCGACCAGCTGCAGCAAGCTGGTCTTGCCGCAGCCGCTGCGGCCCAGCAGGCAGTGGAAGGCGCCTTGCGCCATCTGCCAGCGCACGCCATCCACGACAGGCGGCTGGCCCGGGTAGGCAAAGCTAAGGTCCTCGATATCAATCCATGCCATCGCGCCGCCCTTCAGTCTGCGTAGCGCGCCAGCGGCTGGGCGGCGGCCTCGGCAGCGGCATCGATCTCGGTCATCCGCACCAGGTCGAGCAGGCTAAAGCGCCCGTCATGGTGCCAACCGGCTTCGGGCATGCCCATGGCGCCCAGCGCGCTGATGCGGGTGACGCCGGCGGCCCCCAGCAGGCCGGCGAGGCGGTACAAATCCTCGGGGCCCACGGCCAGGCCTGCGCTCTGCAGGTAGTCACGCTGGGCTGCTATCAACGGCACCACCTGCTCCAGGCTGTCCACCCCCACGACGACAATGCTGCGGTAGAGCGCCGTGGGCGCCAGCGGCTCCAGGCTGTCGCTATAGGCCACGCTCCAGGGCGCATCGGCCGGGCCAATCAGCTGCGGGGCGGCGCCATCATCGGCGGGCGCACGCCACTCCAGCGACTGCTGCCAGCGCGCCATGCCGGCGCCCTCTTCCAGATCCAGCGGGCGGCGCGCAAAGCGCTGCTGCAGGTTGGCGAGCTCGGCGGCCAGGTAATCGGCAAAGGCGCGGGGTGAGACCGTGGCGCCCCGCTCTACATAAAACACATGGGGCGAGTAGCAGCCTTGCTGGTCATAGCGCATGACATCCCAGGCTGCCAGCCGCGCATGGGCCGGCGCTTTGACGGCATCCAGTGCCGCCCTACCCACCATGCCAAAACCCAGCTTGTGGCCATGGGGCAAAAAACGCGTGGTCACCGGCAACTGCTGGCGCAGCGCGGCCAGGGTCTGGTTGCTGCCATAGGCCATCACGGTATCGGCCTCGGCGTAAAGCACCTGCGCGCCTTCGGCGCTGTCGCCCGTCTGGGCGCCGCCGGGCCACCAGACCACGGCCAGGCAGTCGGCCAAGGGCGGATGGACTTCGACCAGCAAACGCGCAAACCAGCCGGCAAACAGCGGCTCGGCACTGGCCAGCTTGCCGACGCTAGGCGCTTTGACGAGCAGGCCGCAAACCAGGCTCCACAGCGACAGCGCCGGCACATTGCCGGCCCAGCTGTGCAGCAGCAGGCCGGGGCCATAGGCACGCACCGCTCCGCCCTTGGCGGCGGGCACAAAGCCGTCCAGCACAAGGGGGTTGGCAAAATCCTCGCCCACAAAGCGCCACAGCTGGGGCGCGCGAAAGGTCTTGAACAGGCCGTTGAGCCCTAGCCACACCATCGCCGCGTCATAGCCGCACACCAGCGGGAGGCAGGCATCGATCTGGCGGCGATAGGGGTCGGCCGGGTCCAGCAGGCGGGCGATGGCGCGGTCAATCGCCGCCACAATCTCGGCCAGCGGCATCGGCTGCAGCTGGCGCTGCGCGGCGGCGCGCACCCGCTCGGTGAGGGCCTGCATCTGCGCGCCGGTCAGCACCGGCACCTCGACCTCCAGGCGCTGGCCCGAGCGCTCAAACACCAGCACCTGCCAGCGTACCTGACTTTCCTCCAGGCCTGGCAGGTAGCCGGCCCGCATGCGCCCGGCCATGCGCTCAGCGGCTTGCGGCTGCATCATGCGCGCGCCGCTTGCACAAACTCATCGACGGCCAGCGAGCAGCCTTTGGCTGCGGCCCCTTCGGCCCGGCCCAGCAGCAAAAAGCCGCCATCGGCCCACAGGCCCACGTCTTCGGTCAGGATGGTGCTGACCGCGTTGTAGTTGGCCAGGTCGCAGTGCACCAGAATGCCGCGCTCGCCAGGCGCTACGCTGCGGCCGCTGACGGGCTCGACCAGGCGCGAGCGAATCCAGTGCGGGCCGGACTTGACCGAGGGCAACGTGGCATTGCCGTTGTCGTAGAACTGGGTGCTCAGCTCGGTCATGCCATACATGTTGATGCACAGCTCGGGCGGCACGCCCAACAGTTCGGAAAGGCCGGCATAGAAGTCGGCCAACGGCAGCTCACGCGACTGGCCCTTGTAGCCGCCGGTATCCAGGATGCGGCTGCCCGCTGGAAGATGAAAGCGGCGGCCCTGGGCACGCAGCGCATCCATCACATGTACGAGGCTGAAGCTGGCGCCCAGCAGTGCATAGGGCTGGCCGCTGCGCTCAGCCGCTTCCAGCGCGGCGCAGAGCCCGGCCATATCCAGGCCCTCCGGCCCGAGAAAATAGCGGCTCTCCGGTGTGCCAAAGCTCGACTTGGCCAGTGCTAGGTAATGCGCCAGCGACGAGTTAGGCATGGCCGCCTCATCAGGGAACAGGATGCCCATTGGCATGCGCGCTGTGCCCTGCATAAAGCGGGTGGCGAAATGCTGCTGCATCGACAGGTCATACACCTGCAGTGCAGGATGAAAATGCCGGCCCCGTGCCGCGCGGCCCGTGGTGCCACTGGTCATGAAGACACGCTCGGTGGACGACGGCGGCTCGCTGCGCAGCTCCAGTGCCTTGAAGGCGTCGATGGGCACAGCCGGGATATCGCTCCAGGTCTTGAACGTGCGGGGGCTTGCGCCACGGCGCTGGCAAAAGCTGCGGAACGGCGTATTGGATGCGTATTGGTAGGCAAAAAGACGCAGCGCGAGCTGGTCAAACTGGTCATCGGTGCAGCCATCCATTGCGATGAATGCAAGCAGGTCTGCGACCAGCGTATCGGCCTTGTCCATGGAATTCCTTCGAGAGCGGTGAGGTCATGCTCCGAAGGCTCCCCCCATGCGCGCAAGGCGCCCCTGGCAGGGACTTGGCTCTTCTTCCGCCGGAATGACCCGGTTCAAGTTCTCGGGTGTAGATCTCAGCACTGGCGTGCACCCCGGAGCAGGCGCCATCTTACCCCAGGGCTGCTGGGTCACCGCCATCCACACTGTCAAGCCAAGGCCTGCACCACGGCCAATCCAGCCACCGGGGCCAAGCCCAAACCAGGGAAAACACCAGGGCCACCGCGATGGTGCAAGGCGCCGAGGGCGCAGTCGCACACGCACCAAGCCAAGGCATTTTTTGCGCATTCCTGCACCATATCCAGGCAAGGACATCACCACCTAACCCATTGTGGTGCTTTGCAAATTTTCTGCGCCAGGTCAAAGCGCGCCTGCTGGAAATCACCTAGTCCGCAACCCTTTCCATCCGCGATTCAGTCTGTTAACTTATGTCCTGTCGACAGACGACTGTCGCTAGACGACATAAATTTAATGAGGACAACAATGCTTGCAATGGCTGATGCCGACGTCCAATCCGGCTACGACAAACCGCATACCGACAGCGAACAGCGCGTTCGCGAAGACCTGGCCGCCGCCTACCGCCTGATGGCCCATTTCGGGATGGACGACAGCATCTACACGCACATCTCGGCGCGGGTGCCAGGCCGCACTGACCAGTTCCTCATCAACCCCTTTGGCACCCTGTTCAAGGACATCACGGCCAGCTCGCTGGTCAAGATCGATGCCGAGGGCCGTATCGTCGAGGACACGCCCCACGAGGTTAACCCGGCCGGCTTTGTGATCCACAGCGCTGTGCATGCGGCCCGCCATGACGCCGCCTGCGTCGTGCACTCGCATACCGAAGCGGGCGTGGCGGTGTCCTCACTGCAATGCGGCCTGCAGCCGAGCAACCAGTGGGCGCTGCAGTTCTACAACCGCGTGGCCTACCACACGTTCGAAGGCATCGCGCTGGATCTGCATGAGCGCGAGCGCCTGGTCGCCGACCTGGGCAGCACGGCCAAGGCCATGGTGCTGCGCAACCACGGTCTGCTCACCTTGGGCCACAGCGTGGCCGAGGCCTTCATCCTGATGCTCAACCTGGACCGCGCCTGCCGCGTGCAGCTGGCCATCCAGTCCAGCGGCCAGGCCATCAACCCCGTGCCGCCCGAGGTCTGCGAGCTGACCGCCCGCCAGTACGAGAGCGGCGACACCGATGTGATGCCCGGCCAGCCCAAGCGCGCCGACCCGCATGAGCGCGAATGGCAGGGCCTGCTGGGCTTTTTGCAGCCCCCGGGCCGCAGCCACTACCGCGACTGAGGACCTCTCGACCCTTGCATGCCGCCGCCTTTGCGGCCCCACCGCCGCAAGCCCAGCCGGGCCAGGCACCCCTTGATACCAAGACAGGAAGCAACCATGATCAATCGGCGTGAACTTATCTCCTACAGCCTGGCCGGTGCCGGCCTCAGCATCGCGGGCGTGCCCATGGCAGCGTTGGCGCAGCAAACCAAGGGAACGATCAATGTGATGGTGCAGCCCGAGCCCTCGGGCCTGATGCTGGGCATTGTGCAAAACGGCCCCACCCAGCTGGTCTCCGGCTATATCTACGAAGGCCTGCTGCGCTACGACGACAAGCTCGAACCCCATGGCCTGCTTGCCACGGCCTGGAGCCGCTCCGACGACGGCCTGACCTACACCTTCAAGCTCAAGTCCGGCGTCAAGTGGCACGACGGCAAGCCCTTCTCTGCCGATGATGTGGTGTTCTCGGTCGACAAGTTTCTGCGCAAGACCCATGCCCGCCTTCGCGCCTCGCTCGAGCCGCTGGAGAGCGTGCGCGCCATCGATGCCAACACGGTGGAGTTCAAGCTCAAGTACCCGTTTGGGCCCTTCATCAGCCTGTTCGATACCGGCTCGATGCCGATGATCCCCAAGCACATCTACGAAAACACCGACTACGCCACCAACCCGGCCAATGCCAAGCCGATTGGCACGGGCCCCTTCAAGTACAAGGAATGGGTGCGGGGCTCCTACATCCAGCTGGTGGCCAATGAGCTCTACCACACCAAGGGCGAGCCCATGGTGGAGAACCTGTACTTCCACATCATCCCGGATGCGGCCTCGCGCGCAGCAGCGTTTGAGTCCGGCAAGGTCGACGTGGTGCCCGGCGGCGCGGTCGAGTTCTTTGATGTGGCCCGCCTGGCCAAGCTGCCTGGAGCAGCGGTCACCACCAAGGGCTGGGAGTTCTACTCGCCCCATTCCTGGCTGGTGCTCAACAACCGCAAGGCGCCCTTTGACAACCCCAAGTTCCGCCAGGCCGTCATGTATGCGATGGACCGCGAGGCCATGGTCAAGGTCGCCTGGCAGGGTTTTGCCAAGACGGCTGCCGGCCCCTTCAACCAGCATGTGAAGTTCGCCTCGGGCGACGTCACCAAGTACCCGCGCGATCTGAACAAGGCCAAGGCCTTGCTCAAGGAAGCCGGCTACAAGGGCGAGACCGTCAAGCTGCTGCCGCTGCCTTATGGCGAATCCTGGCAGCGCCTGGCCGAGATGATCCGCCAGAACCTGATCCAGGCCGGCATCAAGGTGGAGACCACCGGCACCGATGTGGCCGGCTGGAACCAGCGCACCGCCGAATGGGACTTTGACATGGCCATCATCTATGTCTACCAATACCCCGATCCTGCGCTGGGCGTGGCGCGTACCTACACCAGCCACACGATTGCCAAGGGCTCGCCGTTCAACAACATCGAAGGCTATGTCAACCCCAAGGTGGATGCACTGTTTGACGCCGGCGCCAAGGCCCTGACCGATGCCGACCGCGCCAAGGCCTATGCCGAGGTGCAGAAGATCCTGACCGAAGAGGTGCCGGTGGCCTGGTTGCATGAGATCAACTTCCCCACGCTCTACCGCACCAAGATCAAGAACCCGATCAGCTCCGGCGTGGGCTTGAATGACAGCCTGAGCCGTGCGTCCATAGCTTAAGGCCCCGCCGGTTGCGGCCTAGGCCGCAGCGCCTCTCTTCTTGCTGAACTCTGCACGCTGCCAGCCCCCGCTGGCGCGTGCGGGATGGCAGCGCTTTTGTCTCGCTCCAAGGTCTCCCCGCTATGAACCGCCTCCGCTACATGTCCGTCCGGGTGCTCCAGGGTCTGCTGGTGCTCATGTGCATAGCCACCGTCAACTTCATGCTGATCCGGGCAGCGCCCGGCGACCCGGTTGCCGTCATTGCCGGTGAAGCCGGTGCCTCGGACCCGCAGTTTGTCGCTCAGCTGCGCGAGCAGTTCGGTCTGGACAAGCCCGTCACCACCCAGCTGGCCAACTACCTGGGCCACATCACGCAGCTGGACCTGGGCTTTTCCTACCGGCAGCAGCGCCCGGTGCTGGATCTGATTGCCGAGCGCCTGCCCGCTACCTTGCTGCTCACCGGCAGCGCGTTTGTGATGTCGCTGATCTTTGGCGTGGCCTTGGGCGCCACGGCCAGCCGCCATGTCGGCAAATGGGTGGACAGCGCCATCACCTTTGTGGCGCTGGTGTTCTATGCCACGCCGCTGTATTGGCTGGCCATGATGGCGGTGCTGGTGTTCTCGGTGCAGCTGAGCTGGCTGCCCGGTTTTGGCTACTTCACCGTCGGGAGCGACGCCACCGGCTTTGCCCGCGCCTGGGACATTGCCCAGCATCTGGTGCTGCCGTCCCTCACGCTGGCGCTCTTTTATATGGCGGTCTATGCCCGCATGACCCGGGCCTCGATGCTCGAAGTCGCGCAGATGGACTTTGTCAAAACCGCCCGCGCCAAGGGCGTGCGCATGGGCCGCATCCAGCGCCAGCACATTCTGCGCAATGCCTTGCTGCCCATCGTTACCTTGGCGGGCATCCAGGCCGGCGGCCTCATTGGCGGCGCGGTGCTGACCGAGACGGTGTTTGCCTGGCCCGGCATTGGCCGCCTGATGTTCGATGCCCTGCTGCAGCGCGACTACAACCTGCTGCTGGGCTGCTTCCTGGTTGCAGCCGCCGTGGCGGTGCTGTTCAACCTGATCACTGATTTTGTCTACACCCTGGTCGATCCCCGGATCGAGCTGGGCTGAAACGGAGCCTTGCGATGACTGCTATTTCCGAGCCGGCCCTGGTGGCCGCTACGCCTCCCGCCAAGAACAAGCACCGCTCGACCTTCTGGAGCCGCTTTTGCCGCAACCGGGGCGCCCTTTTGGGCCTGGCCATCTTGCTGGTCGTGGCGCTCTTGGTCTGCTTTGGCCCGCTGCTGGCCGCGCACAACCCCTGGGACATGGTCGAGCAACCCTTTTTGCCGCCGATGGAGCGCGCAGGCTTTGCGATGGGCACCGACACCATGGGCCGCGACATTCTCTCGGGCCTGGTGCTGGGCGCGCGCATTTCGCTGCTGATCGCCGTGATCTCGACCCTGGTGTCGCTGCTGATTGGCGTGGGCATTGGCGCGGTATCGGGCTACTTTGGCGGCTGGGTCGATGCCAGCCTGATGCGCTTTACCGAAATGTTCCAGTCTGTACCCAGCTTTGCACTGGCCCTGGTACTGGTGGCGATTTTTGAGCCCTCGGTCAACTCCATCATTGTGGCCATTGCGCTCGTCTCCTGGCCGCCGGTGGCGCGCCTGGTGCGCGGCGAATTCCTGACCCTGCGCCAGCGCGACTTTGTCGCCGCCGCCCAGCTGGCTGGCCAAAGCACGCCCCGCATCATCCTGGCGCAGATCCTGCCCAATGCCGCCTCGTCCATCGTGGTGATGGCGTCCCTGATGGTGGCCACCGCCATCCTGCTCGAATCGAGCCTGAGCTTTATGGGCCTGGGTGACCCCAATCTGATGAGCTGGGGTTACATGATCGGCTCGGCCCGCACCGTGCTGCGCCAAGCCTGGTGGATGGCCGTGTTCCCCGGCGTCGCCATCCTGCTCACCGTGCTGGCCTTCAACCTGGTGGGCGAAGGGCTGAACGACGGACTCAATGCGCGCCAGGACGGGAAGACACGATGAACGCCTACTCACACGAAGCCCTGCATATGCTTGCACAAATGCCTGCCGAGTCCGCCACCCCAGAGCCGGTGCTGACCGTACGCGGCCTGGACATCCGCCTACCGCTGGGCGCCGACCGCGCCTTGGCCGTCACCCAGGCCAACCTGCAGATCCTGCCCGGCCAGACCTTGTGTGTGGTCGGTGAATCGGGCTCGGGTAAGTCGATGATCGCCAACGCCATCATGGGCCTGCTGCCCCGCCCCAAGGTCGAACCCGTGGCTGGCGAGATCCTGTTTGACGGCAAAGACCTGCTGAGCCTGACCGAAGACCAGCTGCGCGAGCTGCGCGGCAGCCGCATGGCCATGGTGTTCCAGGAGCCGATGACGGCGCTGAACCCGGTGATGCGCATTGGCGAGCAGATGGCCGAGGCGCTGGACGCCCACCTGCAGCTGCCCGCTGCGGACAAGCGCCGCCGCATCATCGCGGCCCTCACCGATGTGGGCCTGCCCGAGCCAGAGCGCCTGATCGACGCCTACCCATTTCGCTTGTCGGGCGGCCAGCGCCAGCGCGTGATGATCGCCATCGCGATGCTGCTCGAGCCCAGCCTGCTGATCGCCGACGAGCCCACCACGGCGTTGGATGTGACCACGCAGGCGCAGATCCTGCAGCTGATGCGCGCGCTGCAGAAAAAGCGCGGCATGGCCATGCTGTTCATCACCCACGACTTTGGCGTGGTAGCCGAGATTGCCGACCATGTGGTGGTGATGCAAACCGGTGTGGTGGTCGAAGCCGGCCCAGCCGGCCAGGTGCTGCGCAACCCCCAGCACGCCTATACCAAGAAGCTGCTGGCCGCCATTCCGCATGGCAATGTGCGCGAGACCCAGGCCAGCACGGCGCAGCCGGTGCTGCAGGTCAAGGACCTGTGCAAGGTCTACCGCACTGGCGGCGGCTTTTTGCGGCCCGCGCGCGAGGTGGTGGCCGCCGAGCGCATCAGCTTTGAGCTGAGCCGTGCCCAGACGCTGGGCGTGGTCGGAGAGTCGGGCTCGGGCAAGTCGTCGCTGGGCCGCTGCATCGTGGGCCTGGCACCGTTTGACAGCGGCGAGATCCTCTTCAACGGCCAGCGCCTGAGCTCGGGCGCCGCGCTGCGCCGCCAGGCCAAGGGCAAGATCCAGATGGTCTTCCAGGACCCCTATGCATCGCTCAACCCGCGCCACAAGATTGGCGCGGCCATTGCCAGCGGCCCCATTGCCCAGGGTGTCCCCAAGGCCGAGGCCCTGCGCCGCACGATGGAGCTGCTGGAGCTGGTCGGCCTGGGCCCCGAGGCAGCCGAGCGCTACCCGCATGAGTTCTCTGGCGGCCAGCGCCAACGCATTGGCATTGCCCGCGCGCTGGCGATGGAGCCTTCGTTGCTGGTGGCGGACGAGCCGGTCTCCGCGCTCGATGTGTCCGTGCAAGCTCAGGTGCTCAAGCTGTTTGCCGAGGTGCGCGAGCGCTTTCAGCTCAGCATGGTCTTCATCACCCATGACCTGCGCGTGGCCGGCCAGATGTGCGACCACCTGGCCGTCATGCAGCGGGGCCGCATTGTGGAATACGGCCCGACCGCCCAGGTGCTGGGCAATCCCCAGCACCCCTATACCCAGACCTTGATCGACGCCATTCCCTCGCTGGAGCACCGCCGCGACGAGGTGGACGCGGGCAACGCAGAAACGCGGAGCCGCGCATGAGCATGACCACCATGCCCACCACCGATGCCCAGGCCGCTGTGCCGGGCCGCACTGCCAGCCACGCCAGTGACATGCCCCGCAGCATTGCCTTTTTGAGCAAGAGCATTGCGATGGACTTTTTGCTGCCCGCCTACCAGGCCCAGTTCCCCGGCAGCCGGCTGCTGCTGGGCGCCGAGCTGCAGGCGCTGCTCGACGCCGGCCAGCACAGCGATATCGAGGTGGCAGTGTGCTGGCACCCGCCCGCCGCCCAGCTCGCGCAGCTGACCCAAAGCGCAGGCCTGCAGCTGGTGCAATCGATTGCCGCCGGCATTGACCATATCAACACCCAGGCCCTGTCCGCCAGCACCCCCGTGTGCCGCATTGTGGACAGCACCATGGGTTACGGCATGACGGCCTTTGTCACTTGGGCCGTCATCCACCACCAGCGCCATATGGACCGCTATGTGGCCCATGCGGCGCAGCGCCAGTGGCGCGAGGAGCCCATCGTTGCGCCCAGCCGCCACCGCGTTGGGATTGCAGGCTTGGGCACCCTGGGCCAGGGCTGTGCCCGCGCGCTGCTGGCCATGGGCTACCAGGTGCGCGGCTGGAGCCGATCGGCCAAGCAGGATCTGCCCGCCGGTCTGGAGGGTTTGCAGACCTTCCACGGCCAGGCTCAGAAGGCAGAGTTTTCGCGCGGCTGCGACACCCTCGTCTGCCTGCTGCCGCTGACGGGCGAAACCCAGGGCTTTCTCGATCTGGCCTTAATGCGCCAGCTGCCGCGCGGCGCGCACCTGATCAATGTGGGCCGAGGGGCGCACCTGGTCGAGGCCGATTTGCTGACCGCGCTGGCCGAGGGCCAGATTGGCGCGGCCACGCTGGACACCTTCAGCGCCGAGCCGCTGCCAGCCGACCACCCGTTCTGGCAGGACGCGCGCATTCTGGTGACCCCGCATATCGCCACCCGCACCGATCCGCGCGTGATCGCCCAGCAGACCGCCCACAACTTCAGCCGCATCCGCGCAGGCCAGGCCGCCGAGGTGGCCGTGGACCTGGGGCGCGGCTACTGATGCCCCTGCACCCAGCCACCGCGCAAGAACACACCCACCCGCTAGGAGATTTGGACATGAACGCAGCAGACAACACCCAAAAACGCAGCACGCTGGACGCCCAGGACATTGGCGCCCACCTGCACCCCTACACCAACCTGGCCGCACACGAGGACGTGGGCCCGCTGATGATCACGCGGGGCGATGGCATCCATGTGATCGACGAACAAGGCCGCAAATACATCGAAGGCATGTCGGCGCTGTGGTGCAGCTCGCTGGGCTTCAGCCACCCGCGCCTGGTGCAGGCCGGCATCGATGCGCTCAAGACCTTGCCCTACTACCACACCTTCAACCACCGCTCCAACCCGGCCGTGGCCCAGCTGGCGGACCGGCTGATCCAGCTGGCCCCGGCACCGATGGCCAAGGTCTTCTTTGCCAACTCGGGCTCGGAAGCCAATGACACGGCCATCAAGATCATCTGGTACTACCACAACGCCATTGGCAAGCCCGCCAAAAAGAAGATCCTCTCGCGCCAGCGCGGCTACCACGGCGTGACGGTCGCAGCCGCCAGCCTGACAGGGCTGCCCGCCAACCACCAGGACTTTGACCTGCCGATTGCGCGCATCGGCCATGTGGAATGCCCCCACCACTACCGCTATGCAAACCCCGGCGAGAGCGAGGCCGACTTTGCCACCCGCCTGGCCGATGCGCTGGAGCAGCGCATTCTGCAAGAAGGCCCCGACACCGTGGCCGCCTTCATTGCCGAGCCGGTGATGGGCGCGGGCGGCGTCATCGTGCCGCCCGAGACCTATTTTGAAAAAATCCAGGCCGTGCTGCGCAAGTACGAAGTGCTGATGGTGGCCGATGAGGTGATCTGCGGTTTTGGCCGCACCGGGCAGATGTTTGGCTCGCACACCTTCGGCATCCAGCCCGACATCCTCACCTGCGCCAAGGCACTGTCCTCAGGCTATGTACCGATCTCGGCGGTGATGGTCGCGCCCAAGATCTACGAGGCCATGGCCGCCAACAGCGGCAAGATCGGCACCTTTGGGCACGGATATACCTATTCCGGCCACCCGGTGGCGGCCGCCGTGGCGCTGGAGACGCTCAAGGTCTACGAGGACGCGCAGATCCTGGCCCATGTCAACCAGCTGAGCCCCCTCTTCCAAGGCCGCTTGCGCGGCTACCTGGAGCGCGCCTATGTCGGCGAGGCCCGGGGCGTGGGCATGATTGGCGCCATCGAGCTGGTCGCCGACAAGGCCACGCGCCAGCCTTTTGACCCCGCCCTGAAGCTGGGCTACCGCCTGGCCCAGTACGCGCAGGAAGAAGGCCTGATCGTGCGCGCCATGGGCGACGCCGTGGCACTGTGCCCGCCGCTGATCATCACCGAGGCCGAGATGGCCGAGATGTTTGCCCGCCTGGACCGCGCGCTGGACAAGCTGCAGGCCACTCTGCCATGAGCGCCACCATGCAAGCCTTCTACAGCCCCGAGCAGGCGCTGCACCACCCCAGCCAGTTCATGCGCCTGGGCAAGCTGGTGCCCGCGCCCGATCTGCCCAGCCGCGCCGAGACCCTGGCCGATGCCTTGCAACAGGCTGGCCTGGCCGTCAGCGCGCCGCCCGACCTGGGCCGCGCCCCGCTGGAGGCCGTGCACGCCCCGCACTACCTGGACTACCTGCAAAACGCCTGGCCGCGCTGGCAAGCGATGCTGGCGAGCGGCGCCAATGCCGGCCCCGAGGTGATGGCCAACCTCTCGCCCTACGCGGGCGTGCCCGCCGGCCAGCGCCGCCCGCCCTGCCCATCGCCCGCGCTGATACCGCAAACCGGCTACTACCTGGGTGACCTGTCCTGCCCGCTCGGGCCGGACAGCTGGCAGTCCATCTTGCGCTCGGCCCACAGCGCCGTGGCTGCGGCCGATGCGGTGATTGCCGGCGAGCGCATGGCCTATGCGCTGTGCCGACCTTCGGGCCACCATGCGCACTGGGACCGGGCCAGCGGCTTTTGCTATGTCAACAACAACGCCTGCGCTGCTGCGCGCCTGGCCGCACATTTTGGCCGGGTGGCTGTGCTCGATGTCGATGCCCACCATGGCGATGGCACGCAGAGCATCTTCTACGCGCGGGACGATGTGCTGACGGTCTCTACCCATGCGGAGACCAGCAGCTACTTTCCGTTCTACACCGGCTATGCCGATGAGCGCGGCGCCGGCGCGGGCGAGGGCTACAACCTGAACCTGCCCCTCGCCCATGGCAGCGGCAACGCGGAGTTTTTGGCTGCGGTGGACACCGGCCTGGAGGCTGTGCGTGCCTTTGCCCCGCAGGCCGTCGTACTGGCCCTGGGCTTTGACACCTTCAAGGATGACCCGATCAGTGTGCTCAAGGTGGACTTTGAGGCCTACCGCGCCGTAGGCCAAAAGCTGCGTGCGCTGGAGCTGCCCTTGGTGGTGGTGCAAGAAGGCGGCTACCTGGTCGAAGCGATTGGCCCGGGCCTGCAGGCTTTCTTGGAGGGCCTCCATGGCTGAGCAGGCCGTGCAGCCCAGCAACCGGGCAGCAGCACTGCGCGAGGCCGATGCCACGCGCCGGCTGCGCCAGGGGCTGGGCCTGTTTTTGGCAGCGCTGCTGTGCTTTGCCTGCTACGACGCCTTTGCCAAGCACATGCTGGCCCGCTATCCGGCCACGGTGATGAACCTCTCGCGCTACACGGCCATCGGCGTGCTGGCGCTGTGGGTCATGCACCGGCATGGCGACTGGTCGGCGCTGCGCTGGGGGCGCCTGCGCAGCGGCAAATTGCTGCTGCTGCGCAGCCTGATGCTGGCCATTGTGGCCACCTGCTTTATGACGGCGCTGGCCACGATGCCGCTGGCCGAGGCCACCGCCATCTACTTCACTGCGCCGCTCATCATGGTGGCGCTCTCGCCCTGGCTGCTGGGCGAGCGCGTCGGCCGCGTGCAATGGGTGGCGGTGCTTCTGGGCTTTGCCGGCATGCTGCTGATCGTGCGTCCGGGCAATGCGCTGCCGCTAGCCGGCACCGTGCTGATGGCCATCTCGGCCGTCTGCTATGCACTGTTCCAGGTGCTCACCCGCAAGCTCTCGGGCCTGGTGCCCACGGCCGTGCAGTTTGCCTATATGGCGCTGTTTTGCCTGGTCATCACCAACCTGCCCGCCCTCTTTCACCCGATCACCGAATGGCCCGATGCGCCGCAGCTGGCCTTGCTGCTGGCCGGTGGCTTTGTCAGCGGTGGCGCGCAGCTGCTGCTGCTCCAGGCCTTCCAGCGCGCCTCGGCCTCGACCCTGGCGCCGATGAATTATGTACAACTGTTGCTGGCGGTGTTGATCAGCACGTTCTGGTTCCAACGGCCGCCAGACAGCCTGGCCCTTTATGGCATGCTGATGATCAGCGCTGCCGGTGTGTACCTTGCATGGCCCCGGCGGCAAAAGTACCCCGCTCACCAGGCATCCCGACATGACATCTGAGACCCTTACTAAAACCATCGCCCTGCAGGGCGAGGAGACAGACAACCCTGGCTTTTCGTCGATCCGGGTGCCCGATCTGGTGGAGCTGGTCGAGCGCCAGCTGCTGCAGGCCATTTTTGAAGGCCGGCTGCCACCGGGCTCGCGCATCGTGGAGGCCGAGCTGTCGCGCCAGATGGGCGTGAGCCGCGCCCCGCTGCGCGAAGCAGCGCGCCGGCTGGAAAGCCAGGGCGTCATCGTCTCGACCCCGCGCAAGGGCTTTACCGTGCGCACCTTCAGCCCCAAGGAGATCCAGGACCTGTTCCAGGTGCGCCTGGGCCTCGAAGTGATGGCCGCGCGCCTGGCCTGCGAGGCGGCGACCGATGCGCAGCTCGTAGCGCTCAAGGCCTATGCCGATGACATGCTCGAGCGCGCACCGACCCTGAGCAATATCGAGCGCGTCACGATGGACCTGGGCATGCACACCGCCATCTCGCGGCTGTCGGGCAACGAGTACCTGCAGCGTATCTTTGCCAACATGCAGGCCGAGATCCGCATCTGCCAGGGCTTTATCGAGCGCCAGTACCGCGACCCGGTATTCATCGCGCAGTCGCATTTCCCGGTGGTCGATGCCATCTTGCGCCGCGATGCCGATGCCGCAGAAAAAGCGCTGCGCGTGCACCTGGTGGACGCCCAGGACAAGGCCCATGCCCAGGTGCTGCACGGCGACCAGGCGCCGGACGCTGGTGCCGGCGCTGCGCCAACACCGGCCACCCCAGCCAAGGCCAAGCCCGGCGCCACCGCCTCCCCCGTTTCTTCCTCCCGACGAAAACCGCCTAGACCATGAAATTCATCTACAGCCACGAGCACCGCAGCCACGACCCGCAGCAATTCATGGTGCGCGGCCAACTCAAGCGCAGCAACGAGCAACCCGAACGCGCCGAGATCCTGCTGCGCTCGGCGCAAAAGGCCGGCCACCAGCCGATGCTGGCCGAAGACTTTGGACCCAGCCCGCGCGCCGCCGTCCACACCCCCGAGTACCTGCACTTTCTGCAAACCGCCTGGCAACGCTGGCAGGCGCTGCCCGATGCCTCGCTCGAAGTGCTGCCCAATGTCTTCCCCTTCCCCGGCCAGCCCTTTACCTACCCGGACCACCTGGTCGGCCAGGCCGGCTACCATATGGGTGACTGCGCCTGCAGCATGGGCGAGCACACCTGGCACGCGGCGATCAACTCCGCCCACTGCGCGACGCATGCCGCCGAGCTGGTGCTGCAGGGCGAACAGGCCGCCTACGCGCTGTGCCGCCCACCCGGCCACCACGCCTATGTGGACCGCGCCAACGGCTTTTGCTACCTGAACAACGCCGCCATCGCCGCCCAGCACCTGCGCAGCAAACATGCCCGCGTCGCCGTGCTCGACATCGACGTGCACCACGGCAACGGCACCCAGGGCATCTTCTGGCGCCGCAACGATGTGCTGACCGTATCGATCCATGCCGATCCGCATTTCTGCACCCCGTTCTTTACCGGCCATGCGCATGAGCGCGGCGAAGGCGAAGGCCTGGGCTACAACCTGAACCTGCCCCAGCCCAAGGGCACCACCACCGACCAGTACCTGCGCGCACTGGAAACCGCCCTCACCACCATCCGCCACTACGCCCCCGGCGCCCTGGTGCTGGCCCTGGGCCTGGACGCCCACGAACACGACCCCTACCAGGCCCTGGCGATCGACACCCCCGGCTTCGCCCGCATCACTGAAAAAATCGCGCAGCTGGGGCTGCCGACGGTGATCGTGCAGGAAGGCGGGTATCTGAGTGAGGACCTGGGCTTGAATCTGGAGAGTGCGTTGCGGGGGTTCGAAACGGGAGCAGGCGACAGGTAGGCTAGAATTTGCCAACCGGGATAGCAGCCTCCCGGCCCGCAAGGGTAGACGGTGTCCCGTCCAAGTGCTGGGTATTCTCTATGGAGTTTTTATGGACACCGGTTTGCCCAGATCAACGGACCCCGTTGCACCTACGTCTCTGTCGCTGTCTGAAGCTTTACGCTTCTGGCTGAAGCTGGGGTTCATCAGCTTTGGTGGCCCTGCCGGTCAAATCGCCCTCATGCATGAGGAGTTGGTTGACCGCCTCCGGTGGATCTCCGAAAAGCGCTTTCTGCACGCCCTCAACTATTGCATGCTGCTGCCCGGACCGGAAGCGCAGCAGCTGGCCACCTATCTGGGTTGGTTGCTGCACCGGACCTGGGGTGGTGTCCTGGCCGGCATTCTTTTTGTTCTGCCGTCACTCTTTCTCATCATTGCGCTGGCGTGGCTGTATATGGCCCATGGTGACATGCCCGTCATTGCAGGTTTCTTCTATGGCATAAAGCCGGCAGTGACGGCGCTGGTGGCCCAGGCCGCCTACCGCGTGGGGTCCCGTTCACTCAAGAACCGCTGGCATTGGGGCATTGCGGCCGCTGCGTTCATGGCCATCTTCGCGCTGAATGTTCCGTTTCCGCTCATTGTGGTGGTGGCAGCTGCCGTCGGCTACCTTGGCGGCAAGGTCCAGCCGGAGGCCTTTGGTGGCGCCAGCCATGGCCCAGGCGCCGCAGTTCGGCATGGAGGACATGCACTGATAGACGACAACACCCCCACGCCGCCGCATGCCCGATTTTCCTGGCGGAGATTCTGGTCCGTGGCGCTGGTGTGCCTGGCACTGTGGGCTGGCGCCATGGCCCTGTTTGCGGCGCTGTTTGGGCGGGATTCCGTGTTGGTGCAAATGGGCTGGTTCTTCACCAAGGCAGCGCTGATGACCTTTGGAGGCGCCTATGCGGTGCTGCCTTACGTCTACCAAGGAGCCGTGGATAACTTCCACTGGTTGACCGCGCCCCAAATGATGGACGGGTTGGCCTTGGGTGAGACCACCCCTGGCCCGCTCATCATGGTGGTGTCCTTCGTGGCTTTCGTCGGGGGTTGGACCAAGGCCATCTTCGGTGCGGATTCGCTGCTGCTGGCGGGCATGGTGTCGGCCGTGGTGGTCACGTTCTTCACATTTCTGCCCTCGTTCCTTTTCATATTGCTGGGCGGCCCGTTCATCGAGTCCACCCACGGCAACCTGAAGTTCACCGCGCCATTGGTAGGCATCACCGCAGCCGTTGTCGGTGTCATCGTGAATCTGGCTGTCTTCTTTGCCTACCATGTGATGTGGCCCCAGGGCTTCGCAGGAAACCTGGATGGGGCATCCATTGCCATAGGGCTGGCAGCGGCCATTGCCTTGCTTCGCTACCGGGTCAATGTGGTGTATGTGATTGTGGCTGCGGGCTTTGCCGGTTTATTGGTGCGGCTGTTGCTCTGACTGTCCCCACCGCATGCAGGCCTGGGTCGGCATGGCCATCGCCAGGCGCAGCAGCGGGGCCTGAGCAACGGACGACAACGCATAGCGATGGCTAGCGCGCCTGTGGCAACGCACCAGCGGCCTTTGACTCCAGGCCCGGTAGGAGGGCATCGAGCGCAACGGCCTCCGCCATGGCTCTATGGCCTGCATCGCCGGGGTGCAAATGGTCTCCCGAGTCGAATCGCGAGGCGATGCGTGCCGGCTTCGCTGGATCGCGCAGCGCCGCATCAAAATCGATGACGGCATCAAAGGCTCCGCTGTGGCGGATCCAGTCGTTCACCTGTGCGCGCAGCGCGTCCTTGCCGGGTTGGTAGTAATCGGCGAGCGGCGTGCCGGGCAATGCGCCCTCGAATGGCGTCAGTGTGGCGCCTAGAACGCGAATGCCCCGGCTGTGCGCTTGCGCAATCAATTGGCGGTAGCCTGCCGTCAGGGAAGCCAGGGTGGGCGGCTCTGCATGCTTTGCAAATGCGGTACCGGGCCAGGCTATGTCGTTGATACCCAGCAGCACAATGACGCTTCGCACCCCCAGTTGCGCCAGTACATCACGCTCCAACCGCGCCAGCGCATTGGCGCCCATGCCATCGGACAACAACCTGGCCCCTGAGATACCCGCATTGACCACAGCCACGCCATGCGGCGCCAGCCGGGCAGCCAGAAAGTCCGGCCAGCGGCTGTCCTTGTTCAAGGTGGCTGCTGCGCCATCGGTGATGGAATCACCAATCACTGCCACAGCGCGCGCGGCGGGCCCGGTCTCCACCGCGATCCCCGTCAGCAACGGTCGGGCCGTGGTGCTTTGCCTGTCGGGATCGGCGATCTGTAGGCTGGTCGCCTGAGTTTGATCGCCAGACACGATCCAGCCCGTCTGGCGGCCATCCCAGTGGAACGTGCTGATCGGCGTGGCCTGGGGCAGGTACAGGCTCACCGCCACCTGAGACAGCGCGGGCACCGGGAGTGCCACCGGATCACTGACCCAGGATGCCCCTGGCGGGATCGTCACGCCCTCCTTGCCGCCAAAACTGACGGCCCGCAGGCTGCCATCGGTGACCGCGCCAGCTGCGCTGGCTTCCCGAAAACGGGCCACCGTCGCCTTGCCCACAAAGAGCGGCTGCTTGCCGTAGGCGTTGGACAGCACGATGCGCAAGCGCTCGCCCCCCAGGCTGATGCGTGCCACCTGGCGCACGGTTTGCGCATGCAACGCGGCCGGAAGGTGGGTCGGAAACAGAAAATCCGTGCCCCACACGGGCTGGGGGCTGGCCTGCCAGGTGGCCACCCAGCCGTTGCCGGTAGCAGCATCCGCGGCCCGCGCAGGCGTGATAGGCACGGCGCCTAGCGTGAGGGTCAACGCCAGCATCGCAGCGGCTCCAGCGCTTGCAAGCGGCACAGTCAGTCTTTTCATATCAGTGAATTCAAAGTCCTTGGAAGAACAGATGATGAATTCAAAGATCAGATTGGAATAGACTGGCCGCAAGAACATCATTTGTGAATTGATCTCAACAAGGAGGACCGCATGGCGCGTCTGGAAGTCAATCGGTCCGGCGAACTGGAGGTGTTCGTGCGCGTGATTGAATCAGGGGGCTTCTCCGCCGCTGCGCGCGCCGTTGGCATGACGCCGTCTGCGGTCAGCAAGTTGGTAGCTCGCCTGGAACAGCGTCTGGGCACTAGACTGGTGAACCGGTCTACCAGGCAGCTCCAACTCACGCCCGAAGGCTGCGTCTTCTACGAGCGCGGGGTACGTATCCTGGCCGATCTGGAAGAAGCAGAGCACTGCGCCAGTACGCACACTGCGCCGCGCGGTCGGCTGCGCGTCAATGCCAACGTACCCTTCGGCCACCATTTTCTGCTGCCGCTTGCGCCTGCGTTTCTGGCGTCCCATCCCGACGTGACGCTGGATATCGTATTGACCGATGAGGTGATCGACATCCTGGAGCAGCGTACCGATGTAGCCGTGCGTGCCGGGCCGATGAAGGATTCCAACCTGGTGGCGCGGAAGTTGGGCGGCACACGCATGCTGATTGTGGGAGCGCCCAGCTATCTGGCCCGCCATGACATGCCCACCACGCCGCAGGAACTGGAGCACCACAACCGCCTGGGAGCAAACTATGCACGGGCGCAACCCGGCTGGCCGCTGCGGCATGCCGGTGAAGATGCCGTCCTTCCCATCAATGGCAATGCGCAGGCCAGTGACGGCGAAGCCTTGCGCCAGTTGGCGCTGGCGGGGCTGGGTTTGGCGCGCCTGGCCGCCTTCCAGGTACGCGAGGACTTGGCCGCTGGACGCCTGCTGCCGGTTCTCGAACACTGCAATCCGGGCGATATCGAAGAGGTACACGCCGTCTATGTCGGACAAGGCGGCTATCTGCCGCTGCGCGTGCGCGCTTTTCTTGACTTTCTGGTCCAGACGGTTGATCTCGACAAGCATTGAGGCAGACCCGGGGCCAAAAAGGAGTTAGGAAATTCCTAACAGCGGTCAACGATCGGCTCGCGGTGTAGCCCGTCCAGAGCTGCAACAGTGCGCTATTGTCGTTCAGGCAAGCATTCGTCAGTACCAGCACCGGAAAGCGCAGCCGATGTTTGTGCCTCATCCATCTGAACCCAGCAGTCCGCAAATGGTGATCCTCAATTCGTCTCGGCGAATTAGAAAGAAGCGCCGAATTGTAAAGACCCAAAATTTGTGAATCCACCTCGCCTACTGCTGCGTACAGCGCAAGTAGCAAGAGCCGACGTCATCAGTCTCCACTGACCAGGCTTTTGTGCTGAGCTGCTTCTTGCTGCACCGTGTGCTGTCTAACGACGGCGCATTCCTGTGTAGGTAGGCGCGTTAAGCGCAACTCGAAAGGAAATCACATGTCTGACGAATCAGTGTTGATAGGTGTATTGCAACAGCGGGCCAGGAAATTGGAAGACCGGCGTCAATTCTTCAGAAAGACGGGAGGCGTGGCAGCAGGTATGGCGGGTGGGGCCATTTTGACGGCTTGCGGGGGTGGCGGCAGTGATGCCAATGCCCAGAACAACGGCCCGACCGATGTGGAGATCCTGAACTTTGCGCTGAACCTGGAATATCTGGAATCGCAGTTCTACCACTACGCAGTGTTTGGCACGGGGCTGCCCGCCAATATGCAGTCGGGCACCGGCACGCAGGGGGGCATCACCGGCGGGCGGGCGGTGGCGTTCAAGGATCCGCTGGTAGCGCAGTACGCCAAGGAGATCGCCCAGGACGAGGTGGCCCACGTGGCCTTTTTGCGCAAGGCCCTGGGCTCGGCCGCAGTGGCGCAGCCGCAGATCGACATTGGCGGCACGGACCCGAATGGGGCCTTCTCGGTGGCAGCGCGCGCTGCCGGTCTGGTGGGTGCGGGCGTGGCTTTCGATCCCTATGCCAGTGACGAGAACTTTTTGCTGGGCGCCTTTATCTTCGAGGACGTGGGCGTAACGGCCTACAAGGGCGCATCGCCGCTGATCACCAACAAGACCTACCTGGAAGCTGCTGCCGGCATTCTGTCTGCCGAGGCCTACCATGCAGGTCTGGTGCGCACGGTGCTCTATGCCAAGGGCCTCGCCACCCCCGCGCTGCGCTCGGCAGCCGGCGCCATCTCCGATGCGCGCGATAGCCTCGATGGCTCCTCCGATGTGGACCAGGGCATTACGGGGGATGACAGCACCTCCAATATCGTGCCCCTGGATGCTGACGGCATTGCCTACAGCCGCTCGCCAGGTGATGTGCTGAACATCGTCTACCTGACCAAGGACTCTGCCACCAAGGGCGGCTTCTTCCCAGCCGGTGTGAATGGTGCGTTAGTGATGAGCTCAGCCTTTGCTTAACTCGTAGCAACATCCTGCCCCGCTCTGGGGCAGGATTTCTACCAGGCGGGCCCGAGACCGTGGTATCTCTGCGAAGGAGTTGCGATGAAGTCCTTTTTTCCTCAATCCTTTGAAGCAGGCGCCCCCAGCAAGACGCGGCGGCTCAAACCCGGCATGTTGGCGCGCCGTTGTGTGGGGAGCTTGATCGTCTTGGCCGGTGCCGCCATCGTCACCGGTGATCTGCTGGCAGCTCTCAGCAATGGGGACACGGCGGCAACACCCCCCTCCACCACGCCGCACCAGGCACCAACGGCCAGATAAGAGCGTCCATGCCGCCGCCCACCTTCACCACACAAAGGCCCTTGCACAATCCAGCGCCCGAGCCAAGGCCAGAACGCTGTGGCGCCGTTGATCCAGACAATGGGAAGCTAGGCGATCCCAGTCTGCCGCAGGTCCACCGCAGCATTGCGGTGCCGCGCGGCACTGGCCGTTCGGCCAATGCACGGCGCATGCTGGCATTTGCCGGGCCCGGTTATTTGGTGGCGGTCGGGTATATGGACCCTGGCAACTGGGCCACCTCGATTGCGGGCGGTTCGCAGTTCGGCTACTCCTTGCTCGCGGTCATCTTTGCCTCCAATTTGATGGCGATGCTGTTCCAGGCGGCTGCTGTGCGCCTGGGCCTGGCCAGCGGCCGCGACCTGGCGCAGGCCTGCCGCGAACAATTTGCGCCACGCATCAACCTGATGCTGTGGTTCTTTTGCGAGATCGCCATCGTGGCCTGCAACCTGGCAGAGGTGTTGGGCATGGCCATCGGCCTGAACCTGTTGTTTGGCCTGCCACTGATCGCGGGCGTGTGCATCACCGTGGTCGATGTGATGCTGATTCTTGCGCTGCAAAGCCGGGGGTTTCGCGCGCTGGAATCGGTCGTCATCGGGCTGGTGGCCTTGATCGGCATTTGCTTCGGTGCCCAGCTGGTGTGGCTGCATCCACCGCTGGCCACGGTGCTGTCCGGGTTCATTCCGCGCTCCGAGATCGTCACCAATCCGGAGATGCTCTACCTGGCCGTCGGCATCGTCGGCGCAACTGTGATGCCGCACAACCTGTACCTGCACTCGGCCATCGTGCAGACGCGTGAACACAGCAAGACGCTGGAAGGCACACGCCAGGCGATCCGCTTTGCCACCATCGACTCGACCGTCGCATTGGGTTTGGCGCTGTTTGTCAACGCCGCCATCCTGGTCGTGGCGGCAGGCGCATTTAATCGCCCGGGCACACCACCCGTGACCGAGCTGTCAGACGCCTACCATTTGCTGTCGCCTGTCTTGGGCGTCGGCATTGCCAGCGCAGTGTTTGGCACCGCCCTGCTCGCCTCGGGCCTGAGCTCTTCAGTGACGGGCACCCTGGCGGGCCAGATCGTGATGGAAGGCTTTTTGCAGATTCGCCTGTCGCCCTCGATGCGGGCGCTGCTGACCCGGCTTATCGCCATCGTGCCCGCCGTCATCGCCACTGCCTGGTATGGCAGCGAAGGCGCCACGGCGTTGCTGGTGTTCAGCCAGGTGGTCCTCAGCATGCAGCTGCCCTTTGCCATTGTGCCGCTGTTAATGTTCACCACCCGCCGTCACGCACTGGGAGCGCTGACTTTTGGCAGGCCTATGGCCATCCTGTTGTGGAGTTGCGCCGCCGTCGTGGTGTCGCTGAACCTGTGGATGCTGCAAAGGCTGTTTTTCGCGACGGCGATATGAACCGTATCGAGCCTGGTGCCCAGGCTGTGAGGGGGAAGGCAGGAGACAGCGCAGCCTGCATCGGCGGCTGCTGTCAGCCCCATATAGGCTGCTAACGACATGATAGCTAGTACGGCACGATGCAGGCATTCAGCTACAGTTCATGCCTGTGGATCGCCCGTCGCGCTTGCAATTGTGCTGAGGTGCGCACCGCAGTGCGATCCAAACTGTGAAGTAGAAAAGCATGTCCTTATTTGACCTCGATGCCATCGCCAATGGTCTGCCTGCTGCGTGGAACTCCACCGTGCTTGGCACCGTGGGATCGACCAACATCAAACTCGTGCGGATGGACCAGATGCCTTATGGCGAGGAAGTGCATGACTACGACGAGGCATTGCTGGTCGTGAGCGGCCAGATGATGCTGGAGGTAGCAGGCCAGGCCCTGTGCGTGGAAGCCGGTCAGATGTACATTGCCGAGGCAGGCATTCCTCATGCGGTTTTAGCCGGCAGCCAGGGCAGCCTGGTGATTGTGGACCTCTGAACTACGGGACCTGAGGTAATGAGCAGCGCTGCAAAAGCTGGGTCATCCCCATCCCCAACCGACCTATCGACGCCGCTCTGGCGGCGCTTCCCCAAAAAGGATCAGCATGAAAGTAGAAGGCCGGTGCCTATGCGGCGCCATTGAATTTGAGGCAGAAGTGCAGCCAGGCAGCATGACCATCTGCCATTGCCTCGATTGCCAAACGCACTCAGGCTCTGCCTTCAGAGCCAATATCTCCGCCCCTGCGGCCAGCTTCAGACTGACCAAGGGCATGCCGCGCACCTTCGTCAAGACAACGGCCAGCGGAAACAAGCGCAATCTTGCATTCTGTGAAAACTGTGGCAGCCCGCTGTATGCCTGCGCCGTGGAAAATCCGCAGGCCTACTCTCTGCGTACCGGCGTGCTTCAACAACGCGAGGCGCTAGGACCCCCACAGCGAGAGATATGGACAAAGCGACGGAGAACCTGGGTGGCACTAGCAGGGGTGAGTGAAACGCACGACGGTCAACCCTGATGCAGTGGTTTTTGTGGCAGAGTGGCGACGAGGAGCATGTGTGCCGACCGGATCAGCGGCATATGCGGCAGACAGCCAGCACATGGGTCCACTGAACGTCAGTCCCTGCGAGAGTCCGCGTCCGTTGAGAGCCCTACGCATCCATGCATTTCGCCATTCGTCAAGCAACAGCATCCGATGCAGAAGCGGCCCTCCACCTTGTCATCGGCTTGGCGCACCACTTCCTCTCTGATCCGGCTTCTGCGGAGACCCGGCCTTTTATGGCCGGACTCACTTCTTCCGCCAGCGCTGAGTGGATCCGCTCCTCGCAATCCAAGCATTAGGTTGCAGAGAACACTGCGGATTATGTGGCGTTGCGGCGTTACGCGACCGGATACATGTCTACCATCTTTTTGTGAGGGCGGATGCACAAGTCCAGGGTATAGGTCGCGCACTTTGGCAGCATGCCCGGCTTCGGTCAAACCATTCCACCTTCACCGTCAACAAATCTCTTAACGCAGTCCCGGTGTAGCTGTCTGCGTCTGACATTTCTTTGATGGACCTTGGCCCAAAGCTGGTACATCCCTGACAAATGGTTCCGCATCTCGTCCCGAGCGAAGTAGTTGGCAGTCACCGCGCGATGCCCCGATACACCGCATCCCGCAACTCCGTCACAAACCGCCCCGACATCCCCTCGTACAAGGTATTCGTCAGCGCTACCACCGTCAGCCCTAGGGGCCGGTCCACCCACCAAGCATGGCCGTAAGCGCCACCCCAGCGCCAGGTGCCAAGCGATTCCGGCGACTGCGCCAGCTCAGGATCGCGCAGCACCGAGAAACCCAAACCAAACCCCAATCCCGGGCCGGCCGCCAGATCTCGCCCCTGGGTTTGGTCGCGTGCCATCTCGGCGATCAGGTGCTCCGGCAGCCAGCCATCTTGGCCAGTGCGCAATGCTTCCAGTAGGCACAGCACATCATCCGCTGTGCCGACCATGCCGGCGCCCCCGGAGGGAAAGGCGCCCGCATCCAAAGCGCGGGATGGGCTGTAGCGGATGCCCACCGTACCGTCGAAGGGGGCAACCACCTCGCCTTCCTGCAAGCGGTGTGGCACGGGGCCGCCGTTGACATAGGGCGTTGCCAGGCGCGCGGCATCGCGGCAGACAAAGCCGGCATCGGCCATGCCCAAGGGCTGCGTGACCAGTGCTTCCACTGCCAGCGGCAAGCGGGTGTTGCACACCGCTTCGACCAGGGCGCCCAGCACATCCACCGCCAAGGAGTAGCCCCAGCCGGTGCCGGGCTCGTAGAGCAGCGGCACGCTGGCGATGCGGCGCAGGTTCTCCTGCAGATCGATGCCGCTGGCATCCATGCCATCGGACACACCGGCTTGGGCATAGGGCCCTTGGTCGTCTGCCTCAAAAAAGCGGTAGCCCAGGCCAGCGGTGTGGCTCAGCAGCTGGCGCAGGCTGATGCACGCCTCGCGCCCATCGGGCAAGCGGGGACGGAAGGCCGGCAGCCAGGTGGTGATGGGCTCGTCCAAGCCCAGGCGCCCATCTGCTACCAACCGCATCACGGCGGCACTGAGGACGGGCTTGCTGACGGAGGCCCAGCGAAACACGGTGTTCTCGGCCATCGCGGTGCGCGCCTCCCGGTCTGCCCAGCCTGCTGCGATGCGGCACAGCGCCTGACCATGCTGGTAGACCAGCACCACGGCGCCCACTAGGCGCTGCTCGGCCAGGGCCCTATGCAACACCTCGGCAACCGGCGCCCACGGCCCAGTCAAGCCAACAACTACCTGCGGCACACCACTGCCGGGTGCGCCAGAAACTGAAAAATCCATAGCATCGCTACCTTGGTTGGAACACAGCCATTAGCTTAGGCAGCCTGCGATCTCAGAAAAACCAGGATAGAGTTCCATACTTTCATGACATTTATGTCCGCAATGAACCCAGGCTATACGGGCCAGAAACGCAGGTGAGAACACATGGATAGCCTCAACGCATTTACGGTGTTTGTGCAGGTGGCAGAGACGCGCAGCTTTACGGCAGCGGGCCGGCTGCTGGGTATTTCTGCCTCGGCCGTGGGCAAGAGTGTGGCGCGGCTGGAAGACAAGCTGGGCGTGCGCCTTTTCCACCGCAGCACGCGCAGCATTACGCCAACGGCCGAAGGCCTGCTGCTGCTCGAGCGCAGCAGGCGCATCCTGGCGGAGATCGAGGCGGCGCAAACGGAGCTGTCGCAGGCCTCATCGGCGCCCCGGGGGCGGCTGCGCGTGAGCCTGCCCTTGGTGAGCACCTTGGTGCTGCCGGTGTTGGCCGATTTCATGCGCGACTACCCCGATATCCAGCTGGACCTGGATTTTTCTGACCGCTTGGTGGATGTGGTGGAAGAAGGCTTTGATGCCGTGGTGCGCACGGGCGAGCCTGCCGATTCGCGCCTGGTGGCCCGCAAGCTTGGCCATTTCAAGATGCTGCTGGTGGCGTCGCCAGGCTACCTGGCCGCCCACGGCACCCCCCAGAAGGTGCAAGACCTGGCCTCTCACCGCTGCATGCATTTCCGCTGGCCGTACAGCGGCAAGCTGGAGGCCTGGCCGCTTCCCGCCGCGGACGATGGCGAGCCCGTCAACCTGCCGGTGTCCATGGTCTGCAACAATATCGAAACCCGCGCCTACTTTGCGTTGCAGGGGCGCGGCATCGCCTGCCTTCCGGACTTTGCCATCAGCGACGCGCTGGCCGATGGCAGGCTGGTGCAGGTCATGCCCGGGCTGGCCGAGCGCACGGGGGTGTTCCACATTCTGTGGCCTGCGGGCCGGCATGCATCGCCCAAGGTCAGGGCGCTGGTGGACTATCTTTGCGAGCGGATGTTTGCGGCTGCGGACACGAAAACGCAGCCCGGCGGGGCAGGCAAACGGCGCGCTTGATCGCTGATGCGCTGCGCGACCTTTCCCCGATCGCCCTCGCCTGCCCATGCCCATGCCCATGCCGATGCCGATGCGCTGTGCTGTGCTTATGCGGATACGTAGGCGGACGCAGCCCTGCTCTGCAAATAGTCCAGCATCGCACGCAGTTTGGGCGGTATGTGCGGCCCGGGGGCATGCAAGGCGTAGGCCATGCGCGGGGCGTAGCTGCCCGCCAGCTGCCAGCCGGGCAGCACCTGCACCAGGCTGCCGTTGGCAAGATGGCTGCGCGCGACAAAGTCGGCCATCAGCGCGATGCCAGAGGCAGCGCCATGCTGCAGCGCATTGAGCAAGCCCTGGCTGCTGGCAATGGTGATGGGGGTGTTCAGCCGCAGCTTGGTGGCAACAGTATTGGGCGCATCGGCTGGCACCAGCTCCACCAGGTTTTGGAAGGGGCCGTAGCCCAGGCTCATGCAGGGGTGGGCGAGCAGATCCTGTGGTTGGTTGATCGCCTGCCGGGATTGCAGATAAGCGGGATGCGCCACCAGGACATAGCCCACGCGCTGCAGCGGCCGGGCCACCATGGCGGGCGGTAGCGCATCGGCCGCAGTGATGCGGATCGCCAGATCCAGCCCTTCGGCGGTCAGGTCGGCCATGGTGTCGCTCATGCTCAGTTGCACCTGCACCTCGGGAAAGCGCGCGCAAAAGCCGGGCAGCAGCGGTGCCAGCCACCAATCGCCAAACACCAAGGGGGCGTTGATGCGCAAGATGCCCTGCGGCTGCTGGCGGTGGGCCGTCGCGCGTGATACCGCCTGCTCGGCGCTGTGCAGCATCAGCAGGCAATCGGCATGCACGGCCGCCCCCACTTCGGTCAGCGACAGGGACCGCGTCGTGCGGTGCAGCAGCTTGACGCCCAGTGCCGACTCCAGCCGGCCAATGCTGCGGCTGACAGCGCCGGTGGTAAGGCGCAACTGCCGCGCCGCGCCCGCAAAGCTGTGCTGGGCGACAACCTGTACAAAGACCTGCATATCGGCAAGCGGGAGGGTATCGGGGGTCATGGCATCTCAGTGTTGATTTGAAGACAATAATAAATTGAATCAAAGCCGTATTGTTTAATGATTGCGTATGCATGACCATCGGAGCCATTGAATCCATCGAGATACCGCCATGAACGCCTCCAGCGCAGCAGCCATGCCCCAAGCGGCAGCGAACCCCACCAACAGCCACAGCACCGGCGGCACCTGGCGCATGGTCGCCGCGATGGTCTTGTCGGGGACGATTGGCCTGGCCGTCATCGAGAGCGGTTTGCCGGTGGAGCGCGTGGTGCTGCTGCGCTGTTTGCTCGGTGCACTGGGCCTGGGGCTGTGGCTATGGTGGCAGCGGGCCTGGGTGCGACCGGACCGGCGGGCCTGGACGGCGATGCTGATCGGCGGCCTGGCTTTGGTGGCCAACTGGGTGATGCTGTTCCACGCCTATGCCTATGTGGGCATCGCCATTGCCACGGTGGTCTACCATGTGCAGCCTTTTATGCTGGTGCTGGCCGCCGCCTTAGGGGGCGAGGCCATGGGCGGGCGCAAGCTGCTGTGGATGCTGCTGGCACTGGCGGGCGTGGTGCTGAGCAGTGGGCTGGGCAGCGAGGCCGCTGCCACCATCGCCGCGCAGGCGAGCGCGCCGGTCTGGGGCATTGTGCTGGCGCTGCTGGCCGCCGCCCTCTACACCGTGACGGTGGTCAGCACGCGGCGCGTCCAGGGCATTGCACCGGCGCAAATTGCGATGGTGCAGATGCTGGTGGGGGGCGCTGCGCTGGCGGTGTGGTCTGCACCGCAGCTGGTGCAGATGGTGGGGCCCAGCGCCCACCTGCCATCGGTCAAGACGCTTGTCTGCGTGCTGGTCTTGGGCCTGCTGCACACCGCGCTGATGTACGGACTGATGTATGGCGCCTTTCAGCGCCTGGGCCCAGCCGCCATTGCGATGCTGAGCTTTATCTACCCGGCAGTGGCCCTGGCCGTGGACTTGCTTTGGTTTGGTGCCCACCCCAGCACGCTCCAATGGTGGGGCATGGGCTTGATTGTGGCGGCGGTACTGGGCTTTCGCTGGCAGGATCTGCGGGGCGGAGAACGATCCACATAGATGCCTGCTTGGGGTTGAATCCAGACTCGTCCGATCCGCCGCACTGTCTTCGCCGGCAATAATTCAGGCTCGCTCTCAAACGACGCCTTTGGCCCCATCCCCATCCGCTGCCAGCTTACGGAGCAAGAGTTTTGCAGAGACTGGTGGGTACCGCCGGGTCCATATAGTTGGCCGTTCACTCCACCAGCCCCATCGGCAGCGCAGCCGATTCATCCATGGCTTTTGAGGGTAATCAAGGTCTTTTTGACCTGGCCCCGGTAGGACAGCTCGTCGCCGTCATAGGCCGCCCGCTCCTTCCAGGTCTGGCGGGCAGGAGGCGCATCTTCCGAGTAGGAAATGCGCTCCGTCTCCAGCCGTGATTTCTGGATATCTGTCATCTTGGAGGGCTTGGCCTTTAGGTTGAGTTTCATGACCCGTTGATCCTGTTCAGTGCGGGGGTAGAGAGTCCGCCTCGCGGGCATCTCATCGCCCCTGTCTTCATGCTGAGATGAAATAGATTTCGTGCAAGCGCTCTGCCACACGCCGCTCGGCCTGCAGGCGATAGCCTTTGGATTTCCAGATATCAACCTGTGCCGTGGTCTGATTCTTGGCCACCCGCCGCGTGTTTCTGGCGCCCAGTCGGCCCAGATAGATGTCGTAAAACGTCTCCATCCCTACTCCTGTAAAAAGGCAAGCGCCGATGCTGGCAGGCGGGCTGAGCATGGGAACATGCGGCCCCCCGGTCTCGTGCGGGTACATCAGGAAGGATTGCCTCACCCCACGGTACTCCTTTTAATGACCTTAAACCGCGCAACCCCAAAATCTCTGCCGGACGCAGGCAGCCCAACAGTCCGAGCCCGCCATGGTCTGGACGGAGGAGATTTCTTTTCGGCTTGTCTCACTTGGATTTCTCGCCGCTCCATGCCCGACAAAAGACGGCTGACTGGAAGGCGGTAATCACCGTTGAAAATGCCCAGTTTGGCGTTGGACCCAAGAGCGCTAACTGCATAAAACGCTGCTATGTGATCTCACGAAATCGTCCATGGACTCGCATCTGCGCCCAGCTCTCACATAACCAGGCATTCGATGCACCTGGCCATGGTCTGAACGCGGGCTTGTGCAATCCGCTCGCCATCCTTGAGAAAAATACAGCTGCACCCGCTGCAATGCCACCCCGCTGACTTTATAGCCATCGCTGCATTATTGGCAATTATTGACCCGCATCAAATACCACATCAACCGCATCTACCACGACACAGGAGATTCATCATAAAAAATCACTTACGCGCTGGAAACCGTTTTATCCCCGATGCGCTTCATTTAATTAAATTCAGGATAGCCATTTGAGTGGAATTATCCAAACTGAGATGCTGGTTACAGCAGCAATGCAAAAAATATGCATTTTTATGCTTTTATTCTCTTTGCTTTGCAATATAAGTGGCGTTTCCGCATTTATTTTTTGAGAAAGTGTGTGAGCTTGCTATCCAAAAATATGGCCTACGCCATTTGTCTGCTGGTGGGAGGGCTTGTAGCAACGCCCGCTTGGTCGGCTGATTGCGTCAGCGGCGTCAATACGGCCAATTGCAGCGTACCGGCTGGTCAAGCTCGGTCGTAATCGAAGTCTGGGGCGGCGGGGGTGGATCGGGAGGCGGCGATATCGGCATCGATGGCGGCGGCGGCGGGGGCGGTAGCGCCTACTGCAAGGGCAGCTTCAGTTTGGCCGCTGCACAGAGCTGACGATCAGCACTGGAACGGGTGGCACTGGTGGCGGCCTCGATGGCACCGCGGGTACCGCATCGACGGTGAGCTGGACGGGCGGCTCCATCACCGTCGCAGGGGGCGATGGCGCTACAGGCTCAACCGGTGGCGCAGGCGGAGCAGCTTGCAGTGGTTCTGGATTGACCGGTTTCTCAGGCGGCGCAGGCGCGGCTGGCGCGCCCACACCCACGGTGGAAGGCGGGGGCGGCGGCGGCTCTGCAGGCTCGGCGGCCAATGGTCTGCCCGGTGTCGGCTTGGTCGGCGGCATCGCCGTGGCAGATGGTGGCAAGGGCGGGAATGAAGAAGCGGCCGGCGGCGCGCCAGGCGGTGGTGGCGGCGGCAGCCGGGTGGGCATCGGCTTTGATGGTGGTGCCGGTCAAGTCAAGCTGAGCTTTGTCTCGCCTCCGGTAGCCAGCCCTACTGCGGTACCCACCCTTGGCCAGTGGAGTGTTCTGGCACTGAGCGGGACGCTGGCCATCGCCCGGCTTGGCAGGTCTGGGCCGCCGCAAACGCCAGTAAGGTCAGGACAGGAGGCAGTGGGCAGAGCGGCGGCTGCCCCTCCTCACAAGGGGACAGGCTTCGGCTGCCTTGCATCCTCGATGGGGCGCTCGCCACGCTCTTGACAAGAAATTTATCGCACACCGTAGTGGGCAAGCAACTCAGCGCTCCAGACAAGCCCGAGGAGACGCCAGAATGCTGTCGATGCGCTTCAAGTCTCAGCCCTCGATGGCATGGAACAAAGGCAAGGCCCACCTAAAACACCACTACGGTAGCGAGATGCTCTTCAATATTGACCTGAAAGCGATTCTGATTGCATTCGCCGTGAGTTATGGCGCAGTCACGCTGCTGCTGCAAAACATCACATTTGCGCTACTGGCCGCGTTGTTGCCCGATACCGCCCTCTATGGATTCGCCCCGCTTTTTCTCCTCGCGCTGTTCCTGTTGTTCACGCCCGTGCTCTCGGGCTATGTCGTGGCCAAATTGGCACGCAACCGGCCGCAACTCCATGTGTTGCTGAGCGCGCTGCTGGGTGCAGCGTTGTATGCGATTTTCAGCAAGTCGCATCCCCTGGTCTGGGCTTCTATCCCTTTGGTCTTGACCTGGCTGGGCCTCGCCCTCCTGGCCTGGAAGAACAAACGCCACTAGTGATCCACGCCTCAAGATGGGCTTGTTTTGCCAGAGGCCCGGCGCTCGGCATACCCAATGGCCAGCCCCATCACCACCACACCAGCTATCTGCAGCGCCCCCAACCTGTGGCCAAAATACTGCCAGTCCACCACGATCGCGATTGCAGGGTAGACAAACTGCAGCACTGCAATGCGCCCCGTCGTTAGCCGGGCCATGCCGGTGTAGATCAAGGCATAGGCGGTGGCGGTATGCACCAGCCCCAGGGCAGCCAACCAGCCCCAAGCGGCACCCCAGGCCGGCCAGCCTTGGGTGGCGGGCGCCAGCCACAGCACGGCGCTGCCAACAGCGCATTGCCACCAGGCCAGCACACCGGCCGGCATGGCACGCAGGCGCCGCGCGATGACGGTGATCGCAGCAGTCAACAATGCGCCCAGCAAGCACATGCCCACGCCCCATCAGTACTGCGGCTGGGCGCCCTGCTGCGATGCGGCCTGCTGTAAAACGCCGGTGGCCAGCACCAGCCCGAGCATAGCCAGCGCGACTGCGGCCACCCTGTGCCTGCCCGGCCGCTCGCCCAGGCACAGCGCGCCAAGCACCAACACCCACATCGGCTGCATATGGAACAGCACCACCGCTACCCCGGCGGAGATGCGCTCCATCGCCGCGAAGAACAGCACCCAGCCCAGCACCATCAAGGCGCTGGCCAGCAGCACCCAGGCCGCCGTGCTGGGTGCCAGCCGCAGAACATGCAGCTGCTGGCGCCACAGCAGCCAGGCCGTCAGCCCCAGAAGCCCGAAGGCACAGCGGAACCAGGTCGCCGTCAGAGCCCCGGCCTGGGCCATGTGTACAAAAATGCCGATGCTGCCCAAGATCGCACTGCCCAGCACAAAGGGCAGCACGCCGCCCAGGGCCTTGCCCTGCGTAACAGATACAGTGGGTGCGGATCGGTCCATGTTTGCAGCGGTCATGCGCGCAGGGTGGGGATGTGGGCTCATGGCCGCCAGTGTGCTGCGCAGACTACTTATCGAAAAGCGCATAATTCATGCATCAGCTATTCGTTTATCGAAACCCCATGCCAGCAAGCTCGCAAGACCTACAGATGGATTGGCTCAAGTGCTTTGTCGCCGTGGTCGATACCGGATCCCTCTCGGGCGCAGCCGGCGAGGTGCACCGCTCCCAGTCTGCGGTCAGCATGCAGCTCAAAAAACTGGAGGCCGCTGTCGGCCACTGCCTGCTCGAACGCGACAGCCGCAGCCAGCAACTCACCGCAGAAGGCCAGAGGCTGCTGGGCTATGCGCGGCGCATTCTGGATCTGCACAGCGAGGCACAGTTTGCGCTGCAGGGAGAGGCGCTCAAAGGCAGCGTGCGCCTGGGGGTGCCCGATGACTATGCAGCCAGGTACCTCACGCCCGTGCTCAGGCGCTTTGCACCCCGCCACAGCGGCGTGGAGATCGTGCTCAGCTGCGAGCAATCGACCGCGCTGATTCCCCGTGTGGCGGCCGGCGATCTGGATCTGGCCTTGGTGTCGCGCGACCACGCCCGTAGGGGCACCCTGCTCTTTCATGAGCCCATGGTCTGGGTCGGCTCCGAGCACTTTGCACTGTGGCGGCGGGACCCGCTGCCCATCGCGGTGTATGAAGAAGCCAGTCTGGCGCGACGCGGCGCGCTGCACTCGCTGGCCCTGCAAGGGCGCCAGCACCGCGTGGTCTACAACAGCTCCAGCCTGGCCGGGCAGATTGCCGCGGTGGAGAGTGGCCTGGCCGTCGCGGCACTGACCCAGTGCAGCGCGCCGCCCCATCTGCAGGTGCTGGGCAGCAAGCACGGGTTGGGCCCCTTGGCACCGATGGAGGTTGCCGTCTACCGCAGCAAGGAATCACGGCGCTCCAAGGCGGTAGACAGCTTGTACCGCCTGCTGGTGCATACGCTGAGGCAGGCGCAAGCGCCGGGGTAGTCCCAGGCAAGTGCCGTGGCGAGCAATGAATTCATAATTCATATAGAATTCTTGAATTATTCAGACCTCCTGCCATGCCCAGCCCTTCACCTCAGCCATCCAACGATCTGCACCAGGCTATCGAGCGCGCACTGGCCAGCGGCCCTCGCTCTGGCCAGCAGCTGGTAGAGGCGCTGGGCATCAGCCAGCCAACGCTGTCCCGAGCTATTCGCGAACTATCGACCCGCGTCACCATGTTCCGTGAGCCGGGCCAGCGCACACCGCAGTACGCGTTGCTGCGCAAGCTGCCACTGGGGCTCAAGCCGCGCCAGCGCGTATACCGCTTTCTCTCCAGCGGCCACATCGTTCCCTATGCGGATCTTGAATTTCTCGTGGGTGGCGGCACGCTCGAGCGCGGGGATGCGAGCGCCATTCGCCTCTACGAAGGCCTGCCCCCCTATATGCTGTTCGCTGCGCCATCGGGGTTTCTGGGCCGGCAGCTCGCGCAAACGGCAGCCCTGCACCAGCCCTTCCCCGCCAGCTTGCGCGACTGGAGCGACGACCACCGCATTGCGTTTCTGTTCACCCAAGGCATGAATCTGCCGGGCAACCTGATCTTTGGCGATATCCCCTTGCAGCGGGAAATGGATTTGCTGCGCCAGCCCCGTCCACAAACGCAAGACAAGCTCGACGTGTATGTCGCGCTGGCGCAGCAGCTCAAGAACGAATCCTATGGCTCAAGCGCCGGTGGCGAACAGCCCAAGTTTCTTTGGGTGGCCGAAGACACGGGATCGGTGATCGTCAAGTTCGCGCGCAGCGGCAGCCGCATGGCAGAGCTTCTGCCGCTTGAGCACCTGGCGCTGGCATCACTCGCCAACGTGGGTGTGCCCACCGCCAAGACCCAGCTGCTGGCGCGCGGCGAGTTTGTGTTTTTGGAAGTGCAGCGCTTTGACCGCGTTGGCAAGCAAGGGCGCCTGGGCATGCTCTCGGCCGGCGCCGTCGATGACGAGTTCTTTGGTGCGCGCGATACCTGGCCCGAGTTCGCCGCACGCTGCGTGAACGCAGACTACTTCAGCCCCCAGCATGCCGAGCATGTGGCCGTGATGGCCGCGTTCAGCGAGCTCATTGGCAATACCGACCGGCATTTCGAGAACATTTCGCTGCTGATTGGCGACGATGGCGAGTACCTGGGCATTGCCCCGGCCTACGACATCCTGCCGATGCGCTACGCCTCCATCGGCGGCGGGCTGGACCCCGAGCTGGTACCGATCGAGCCCAAGGTCAGCACCATTGGCGCCATCCCCAAGGTGTGGAGCCTGGCCGCACGTGCGGCCGATGCCTTCTGGGAAGCTGCCAGCGATGCCCAGCTGGCAGCACCGACCTCTGCGGCCATGCGGGCGCTGGCGCTGCGCAACCGCGAGGTCGCGCGGGCGTTTGCAGCGCCGCTGTTGCCGGGCTAAGAACCTGTTCTAACACCCTAGCGGCTCAAGCCCTGCCGGTCAATGTCAGCAAATGCCCGCCTTTGCGGCGCATCTGCCCTACCCACTCATAGACGATGGGCTCCTGCCGGGACACCTGAACCTGGAGCTCGACAATCAGCACGCTGAGCACGGCGGCAAGCTCAACCAGCGCAAAGCTGCGCCCGCCGCAGACCCGCTTGCCCCAGACAAAGCTGGAGATGCTGCCGGTCCCCATGCCAAACCCCTCCTGCAAGGCCGCATCCAGGTCCAGCTTCCAGGGGTCGGGCCGCTCCAGCGCCTTGTGGTTGACGCCCACCAGCGAGACCACCACCACATCCCCGGGCTCAACCTGCAGGTCGGAGAGCTGGTCACCCTCCTGGGCTAGGCGGGTGATGAATGGCAGCGGCGGATACAGCCGCAAGAGTTCGGCCACAAAACTGCGCAGATCGGCATGCTGCGCGATGGCGCTTTGCAGCGCCTGCCGGTCATGGCCATGCTGGGCGTACACCTGGCGCAAACCCAGGTGCAGCCGCTCTTGCACCTCAGGGTGCGTGGCCAGCAGGTGCAAGGCCCAGCCGATGGAGTAGGACGCGGTGTCGGTACCTGCGCCAAACAGCATGGTCAGCTCTTTTTCAAATGAGAAATCAAAGCCGGGGGCCGTCTCTGCCTGGAGCATGGCCGCCAGCATCGGGCTGCGCGGCACGCTGTCCCCGCGCAGGGTCTGCAAGGCCGCGAAGATGGTCTTGCGCAGCTGCAGAATCTCGCGAATATGCGCCTTGTCGCCCCCCAGGCCCTCTTGCCCGGGTGCCACAAAGGCATAGGCCGAAGCCAGCTCGATCAGGCGCGATGCACTGCCATGGGCCATGGGCAGGCTCGACAGCTCCACGTCCAGGAACATTTGCGTGAAGATGGACAGCATGCCCTGGTGGATGAGCGCCTCGTCGAGCACTTGTGACTGCGGCGCCAAGGCCAGGTGGCGGGCGATGTGCTGGCCATGCAGGGTGCTGAGGGCAAAGGCACGGCTGGCATCGTATTTACCCAGAAAGGGCTGCGAGAGTTCCTGGCGAAACCGCCAGGGCTCGCCATCATCGGTGAGCCGGGAGTTGCCTGCGACTTGGGTAAACCAGCGAAAGTTCTTCAGGTAGTTGTCGGCATTGCGCCGCATCACCCGGTCCGCGTCATCCAGGTTCTGGATGACCAGCATGCGGCGGCCATCGTGCTGCGGGCGCACGGTATTTTGCCGAGGCCGCTCACGCGCCAGCGCGTACAGATCATGGCAGAACTGGGAGGAAATATCGGTAGCGCTCATCACCGTGGTGGCCTCGTTTACACCGGCAGTTCAACAATGGCCTGCTTGCCAAAATGCGGACCATCGAGCACCTGCAGCACCGTTTGCGCGGCCTGCTCTGCACTGCGCAGCCGGCCGGCCAGCTGCAGCTGCCTGAACTGGTCGGCGGCGGGAAAGCGCTGCGCAGCCGTCTCGCGCATCTGCAGTTGCATGCCCGTGTCGATCACCCCAGGATGCAGGGCGCAGACCCGGGCCCCGTGAGCCTTGGCCGCCTCTTCTTGCGCCAGGCAGCGCGTGAACTGGTCCAGCCCCGCCTTGGCCGCGCTGTAGGGCGCCATCGAGGCCACCGCCAGCCGCGCCAGGCCCGACGATATATTCAGCACCTTGCGAACAAGCCCCTGGGCAGCGCTGGCCTCGGTGGCCTGCAAAAACGCTGCCGTCAGCAGCATGGGCGCTTCAAGGTCCACGCGCAGCACCTGGCGCAGCGACGATGCGGCCGTCATGGCCACTGGCGCAATCTGCTCGGCCTGTACTGCCGCGTTGTTGATCAATCGGATTTCACCCCAAGGCCCTTGCTGCTCGCCCAACCACTGCGCCAGCTGCGCTGCTACCGGCTGGGCATCGGCCAGATCGGCCTGCCATTGCCACAGGCTTGCGCCCTGCGCGGCGGCCGCTTGTGCCAAGGGCTCGCTGGCGTGGCGGGCGATGTGCAAAACGCCGGCCTGCGGCTGCGCCAGCAGTTGCTCGGCCATGGCCTGGCCCAGCCCACGGGTGGCGCCGGTGATGATGGTCAGCACATCGCAAGAGGCCACAGCTAGGCTCCTTCGCGTTGCGCTGCCTTCAATTGCTCCAGCAAATCGGCCAGGTCCCCCACCGTCTTGGCGGGCATGAGGCTGACGGGGTCGATGGCCTGGCCTGACTCCGTCTCCATTGCCACGATGATCATCTCGAACGACAGGCTGTCGATATTGCGCAGGCTCGCAATCGGGTCTTCCAGATGGATGCTTTGCGCAGGAATCAGCAGACTCTCGGCGATGATGCGTTGAATGGCAGCAAGCTGGGGATGGGACATGGTGGCGGAGCCTTTTGGGGTGCAGTTGGGAAAATCGAATCAATCGGGTGCGTCGGAGTCCGCGAGTATCGGAATCAGCCCTTGCTCAAAACGTCGCTGGGTGGCTGCCCGAGCCTTCTTGCCTGACGAGGTATGACCAATCGATCCGTTGGGAACCATGCAGGCACGCACTGCCGCACCGGCCGCAGCCGTAGCCGCTGCAGCGGCGAACTTCAAAGCATCGGGCTGGCACGACTGGCGCAGCGCCTTCTCGTGCACGAGCAGCACCAGCGCAGGCAGTCCGCCGGTCAGTTCACGGCATTGCAGCATCAGCATCTGGTCTGGCGCAATCTCCGCATTCTCGCTCGCCGCCGCCTCCACATCCAGGGGCCATACATTGCGGCCATGGATGACCATCAGGTCTTTGCTGCGCCCGCTTACAAAGAGCGCGCCATCGGCCGAGACAAACCCACGGTCACCCGTCTCGATGGCTTGGTCGGCAGCAACGGCGCGCAGCTCGCCCGCGCTGAAAACCCCCGACAGCTGCGCCGGCCCTTGGAGCCAGATATCGCCCTCCATCCCTGCGGGCAAGGGCTGCCCTGCAGCATCGCGCACCTGCAGGGTCCAGCCTGGCAATGGCCGCCCGCAGTTGACCATGGGCTTGGCGCGCGCGTCAGCCGCTGGCAGTGCATGCACCACCTGCCTGTCGTCGATATGGAAATAGCCGCGCAAGCGCTCAAAAGGCGCATCGCTCATCGTCACGGCCAAGGTCGCTTCTGCCAAGCCGTAGCTGGGCTTGAACGCATCGCGCGCAAAGCCCTGTGGCGCAAACGCCTGCGCAAAGGCCTGCAGTGCTGAATCATGCACATAGTCGCCCCCCACCCCTGCAATGCGCAGCGCATGCAGCCGGGCACCTGGCTCCAGCAGCGCTTCGGACTGCGCCGCCATCTGCCACGCAAAGTTGGGCGCATAGGTAATGGTGCTGCCCCGCGCAGCCATCAAGCCCGGCCACAAATGTGGCCTGCGTGCAAAAGCCGATGGCGCCAGATAGTCCACGCTGACCTGCCCGCACAGCGGGGCCAGCACAAAGCCCACCAGCCCCATATCGTGGTAGAACGGCAACCAGGAAAAAGCGCGGTCCTCCGCCGTGAGCGCCATGCCGGCCTGAAGGATCGCATCGATGTTGTGCATGAGCGCCGCGTGGGAGATGGCCACCCCCTTGGGCTGGCCGGTAGAGCCCGAGCTGAACTGCACATAGGCAATCGCCTCAGGCCCAGGCGCCGGGGGTATCGGCAGTGCAGCGGGATCCGCATCGACAGCCGCTGCCGCTAGGTCCTCAAAGGCCAGTATGGGCACATCCAGCTGGCCGTCCGACTGCAGCTGTGCCAGCAACTGCTTGGGCCCCATCAGCAGGCCAATGCCTGCCGCCTGGCACATGTTGCCCAGTGTCTGGGCATAGCGCGTCACGTCCTGCAGCGGACTGGGGGCGGGCAGCGGACATGGCACGCCACCCGCCCACTGGCTGGCACACAGGAGCGGCAAAAAATCGGGTCCGGTAGTGGCCACAATGCCCAGCCTCGGCCCCATGCCATCCGGGGGCGCTGCGAAGCGCTCCAAGCGCTGCAGCAGTTGGGCGGCATAGGCACGGGTTTGCTGAAATACCTGCGCATAGCTGCGTGTGTGCTGCAGCCGGCCCTGGCCATCGAACCAGCACAGCTGCTGACCAGGAAAGGCTGCCGCATATGCCAGCGCCTGCAGCAGATGCGCAAAACCGCCAATTTGCCGCTCAGGCATGGTGGGCAGGAGCCGGGCTCGCTTTTTTGGGCCGCAGGCTCAGGTCCTTGAAGCAGGACAGCACCATCACATCCAGGCGTTTGCCATCCTTGCCGGCAATCTCCTGCTTCAAGGTGGCTTCGTAGACGAAATGCTCGGTGTCGATCAGCGCAAACAGCAGCTTGCGGTTGGTGGTCAGCACGCGAGAGGTGATCTTGTCGATACCGCGGTGGTCAAACATCTCATCGCACAACGGAAACCAGGATTCCCAGAAAACCTCACGTCCGATCTTGATATGGGGGTCGGCGCCCAAGGTCAGGGTCGCCACACGGTGCTGGGGCGCGACGCTGAAGTTGTAAAAGCCCAGCAGCTGGCCTTGCGGCTTGCTGAAGATGCCGATCAGAAAATGTTGGATATTGTCAAAGCTCGCGACAAAGGCGCGCAGGCCATCGACCGAAAAGTTCAGCGGCGCGAGATTGAGGCCCTGGAGCATCTGGGCATCGTTGAACCACTGGGCAAACTCGGGCGTCACATCGGAGGCCAGCAGGCTGCGGGTCACCAGATGCGGGGTCTCGATATGCACCCGTGCGGCGGGAGACGCTTGCGCAGCAGCGGGCTGCACGCCATGCAGCGGAATCCGAAAACCACCTGTACTCATGCCACCACCTCACATACGCCGTTCAAACAAGCCACCGCCTTATCTTATCCATTCTGGCTGCGGTGCAAGGCAAGCAGCCGCTCCCAGTTCTGCTGAACGGAGATATGGTGCAAGGCCACAAGCGATGCCCATCCCTTGCGCACCCAAGAGGCCAGCACCGCATCGGGCAGGCGGTGGTAGGCATCCATATCGACCATCCGAAATCCACCCAAGGTATAGGGCTTGCCGGGTTGCAGCTCCACCGTCGCCTGGCGTTCCACCAGCAAGCGGTGGTGCTCCAGCGCCTGCATGAAGGCATAGCTGTGGTTGGCATCGTTTTGGCATTGCTGGCAAAACTGCACGATCTGAGCCAGAGTCTGGTTGGGATTGCCCTGGTAATCAAAAAGAGGCCGGGCGTCGGCATATTCGTGCAATGGCACCACCTGCTGCGCATGCGGGTCGAACCAGAAACTGGCGTTTTGGCCGTCCGGGTCGGGCTGCATCCAGAACGGATAGCGGCGCAGCCAGGCCGGCACATAGCTACCGGCCAGCCACTGCCCTGCAGCATCGACAAACAGGTTGCGCCCCTCCACCAGTGCCGTGATGGCGATGGGGATCCCACTGGCACCGGCTGGCCCGAACACGATGGGGTAATGGGCGCTGGCATGCCAGAACTCCCCCACCCCTAAAGGCACGGCATTGGCCGCAGCAGCGGCAGAGAAATGGGCTTGACCGCGCAAGCCCCAGCCCAGGTGAAGGGCTGGATCGAGCGCGGTCAATCCGCGGTAGAACATCGGCACAGCGGGCTGTGCAACGGCGGGGGTCATCAGTCAATCAGGGCTATAGGCCAATGCTAAGCAGGCACGGTGGAGGTTACCCCTGGTCCGACGCACGCCGACGCAGCAGGTGCGATGAGAAGGCGGCAAGCAGCCCCCCCAAGCCCAGCAATCCCAGCCAGGACATCGCAGGCACCGCCGCCGGCGCGATGGGAGGCCCCACATAAGGGATGGATGCCAGGTACCAGTTATTGCCCACTTGCTTGAGCTGGTACTGGAAACCACCCACGATCACCGGCGCGGCCAGCGCAAAACTGTTGGCAGGGTTGGCGCTGTCGGCCTGCACCACCAAAATGCCGTCGCCCGTGGTCTGCGCACCTGCACCACCCAGATTGCTGATTTGCAGCAAGGTCGTGCCGCTGATGGCACCGGCAATGTGCAGCTTGTCGCTGGCACTGCCATCGCCAGCCAATACCGTATCGAGTTGCACCGTACCGCCGCCTCCGGCCCAGGTACTGGCATTGGCCGTATCGGTGGCGCCAGGCGCACTGCCCCCGGTCAGCTGCAGCACCCCGCCGGTCTGCGTTACCGCCCCCAGGTTTTGGTTCGTGCTGCCTTGCGCCAGGGTACCCCCTGTGATCTTGGTGCTCGTCAAGGCAGGCAGTACGTTCGTCGCGGGAAGCTGCAAAATCCCTCCACGCACATCCAACCCGCCCGCAAAACTGGACTGGTCTGCCGGGTAGCTGGCAGCGACTGCGGGCACGCAAGGTGCCTGGGTATCAAATGCCCAGACGGCCGGGTCGAGCGCTGGCAGACCTGCCAAGGTGGGCGATATCACGGTCGTTCCCGCCTGCTGCACCAACTGGCCATTGCCGCTCAGTGGAAGGTTGAAATTTAAACTGCCGGTATGGTTGAACTTCAATTGGGCTGTCGACGCTTGCAGATTAATCTGCGACGCCTCAATCTTGCCCGGAGCGACCGCCGTTGCAGTCTCAGAGCCATAGACCACACTGCCGGATCCTGCAACATTGACGGGACCTAGCCCGCCCTGGAAGGTCTCGGTGTAGTACTGGCTGCCGGCAGGTGGCGATTCGGCATAGAGCCGACTGACGCCGATTTTCACGGTTGCGTCCACCGCCGCGACCAAGGTGCCCCCACTGCCTATTTGAACCTTGCCAATTGAATGCTCCTGGATCAGGTGAGCAGTCGACGAGTTGTAGTCGCTATGAGATTTGCCCGCCACCAGCAACTGTGTACCGCTACCGGTTGCCCGAACCAAGCCGGCGGCCGAACCGTCTGCACTGATCAACAGTGGCGCAGGTGCATTAGGGTATTGAGCAGGATCGGAGGCTTGACAGTAACCGGAGGAACCATACGTTGAGCCATTGCTGACCAGCGATTTTCCGCCTGCCAATATGTCCAATACACCATCGCCACCATTAGCGCCTACGGCCAATCCGCTATAGAAGTCTGCTTGGTTGGCAAAGCCGCTGGCGGTCGCCTGGACGGTAACTGTGCCTACACCCGCATCTTTGCCAATAAAACTGAACGGTAGCAAGGCACCTTTTTGAGATGTATCACTGTAGACCGGATTGCCAGATGCGAGTTTGCCATTGCCCAGAATGTCTACCGAGCCATTGCTCGCTGCGCCGTCGCCCACGGCAAAATAGCGCAGAGGCTCCGTCGAACTGGGGTAATTCACCTCCCCTGTCTGAAACACCAAACCAGCCCCATCAATACTGACCTGACCTTGGCCACCCATCTGGCCGATCAACGTGTTTTCCTGCGGGTATCCAAATACCACCGCATTAGGGGAGTTGTAGCCCAACTGCTGCGCGGTTTTGCCCGCACCCAGCACATTCACCAAGCCAGAGCTGCCAGCCCCAAGACCAACACCTAGCCCCGTCGAACTGGTCTGTATCCGAGCGCTACCCGATGAGGATGGAGAGGTACTAACATCGATCGTTAGCGTGCCTGTACCCCCCGCATCACCCACGCGGAAAAGCGGATCAACCAGCGAAAGAGCTGGCATGTCAGGATCGGGGTCGGTGCCCACCCCAAAGTAAATAAAGGAAGCATCGGCGTTGGCAGTGATGTCCAACGCACCAGACTGTCCATGTCCGACATACAGCCCATGCGATGTACTAAAGCTGCTATTGGCGTTGGTCACATTCCATGGTGCTGCAGGAGACGCGACATTGATGACATTCGCACCACTGCCATTTGCGACACCGAAGGACCAAGCTGCATCGTCCGTGATCTGACCAGACCCCAACCAGACATTGGAAGCCGCCTGCACCTGCGCAGCACATGTCATCGAAAAGACAAGCATCAACGATTTGCTTATCAGTGTTGGCTTGTGTTTGCCCATGCGTGGTGTTTGCATTAGATGCCCCTCTTCATTCACGTACCCGACCATTCAAATTAGATACAAACATGGCTCTGGCACCATGCAGCATCCATCGAATGGATATCTATTCAGCCTACGGCACAAGATGCCTCCAAGTCAACGCCTTTGCATGGCTATCCGATGCGGGTATATCAGGACTGAAAAACACAGAAAACCACAGAAAGTGGAGGCCAGCACGTTAGCAAAACACCGTTTCAAGATACACATATTCCATCATTTGCAGCGAGCATCATTCGACCTTTGGCCTACAAATGCCTGGCAAACAATTGTCATCTGTATCGACAAAGATACATTTAAAGCCATGGATGTCCGGCTGCAGCACGGCTCAAGCCGAGGGCAGATCTTGAGACCTGGATGTCGCTGCAACGGGCCGGAGGTCCGCCGCCACATGCAGCCCGCCAGGGCCTTCAACCCGCCCCGTGCTCCTCGACCACCCGCCCAAACCGCTCATAAATCGACTGCCCCCCCGATAGCAAATCGGTCTGGATCGCCACGCGCGCGGCATGCGCGTCGTTGCGGCGCAGGGCTTCGACAACGGGGTAGTGGTGGTCGATCATGCTGCGGCCGCCTTCGCTGTAGCTCTGGGCGATCAGCGGGCCCATCTTCAGCCACAGGCCGTACAAGATATCGGACAGCAGCGGCATGCGGGCCAGCTGGCACAGCGCAAAGTGAAAATCCTGGTTCAGCGCAATCGCCTGGGCAAGATCACCGCGCCGCACCGCGTCCTCGTTGTGCTGCACCTGCTCGGCCAGGCGCTGCACTTCGTCAGGCGTGGCGCGCACGGCGGCCTGGCTGGCGGCCATGCCTTCGAGCTCCACACGGATGTTGCGGATCTCCAGGTACTCGTCCAAGGTCAGGCGCCGCACGCGTATATCGCGGGGGCTGAGCATCACCAGCACGCCGTGCTGCACCAGGCGCAGGATGGCATCGCGCACAGGCGTCACGCTGGTGCCCATCTGCGCGGCCAGCTCGCGGATCTTGAGACGCTCACCCGGTAGCAAGTGCCCTTTGACCAGCGCCTGCGCCAGCTGGGCATAGATCTGATCGCCCTTGCTCTCGGTGTTGACGCTCTCGAATCGGTCTGCCATCTGCCATTGCTCCTCGCGATGCTTGTTGTGATTTCGGTCTGCCAAGGCGGTGCTGACCACCCACCGTTTATGCAGCAAGATGCATCATAAGCCTTCATTGGCGCATGCAGGTTTACCCCGATGTCATTGATCACGGTTGCTGTTTAAATCCTCTTATTCAATTTATGATGCATCAAACATCAAATAGAGGTGTGCGCTGCTTTGACCAGACTGATCGCCCTTTGCGCCAGTTCTGACCAAGCAGCGCACCCTTGCACCACCGGCCGCCGCATCCCATGAACCGCTCCCCTTCCGCTCCTACAGCCCTTACCCCAGCAGATGAACCGGATGCCTTGGCCCAAGCCAGCCAGGCCTTTTTGACGGCCGTGCCCCAGGTCACCACAGAACAAGCGCAGGCACTGGCCTGGGAGGCCTATGGCATCCAAGGCAATGCGCAACCCCTGTCCGGAGAGCGGGACCGCAACTTTCTGGTTCGCACAGCCGACGGCAGCGCCGTGACCCTCAAGTTCATCAGCGCGGCCGAATCCTTGGCAGAAACAGAGATGCAGATAGCGGTGCTCAAGCACCTGGCAGGCCGCTGCGCCGTGCCGGTGCCACTGCACCATCCGCTGCGACTGCCCACCGCTACCCAAGCCAGCGCCCGCGTCTACACCAGCCCCCTCACCAGATCAGTTACCAGCCCCGATTGGCTGGACTGGCGCAGCCCGGCGGGCGAGCATTTGCGGGTGCGCTGCTACAGCTTTCTCGATGGCAAGGCGGGCAGTGATCTGCAGCGCAGTGGCGCCGCCTGGCAGGCCTGGGGCCTGGCGATTGCCCAGTTGCATGGTGCCTTGGCAGACTTTGCCCACCCGGCCACCGAGCGCCCCTTTTTATGGGATGCACGCCGCGCACCAATGCTGCGACCCTGGCTGGAAGTGGTGGACGATGCGCAACTGCGCGCGCAGATTGCAGCATTCTGGGCCGTGTTTGAACAGCGGCTGGTACAGCTGGGTCCGCAGCTGCCCACGCAGACCATCCACAACGACCTCTCGCCCAGCAACCTGCTGGCGAGCGACAACGGCCTGGGCATTGCCGGCGTGCTGGATTTTGGCGACATGCTGCTGGCCCCGCGCGTGGCCGACCTGGCCATTTCCGCCTCTTACCAAATGCCGCTGACCGACGCGCCCGATGCCGCGCTGGCCGCGATGCTGGCGGGCTACGAAAGCCTGCTGCCGCTGACGGCTGCCGAGCATGCCTTGCTGCCTGATCTGATCCTCGCACGGCTCACGCAGCGCATGGTGATTACCGCCTGGCGCGCCCGCCTCTACCCCGACAACCGCGTCTATATCCTGCGCAGCCAGGCCACGGCCACGGCCTTGTTCCGCCGCATGATTGGCGACTGGCTGCAAACCCATGGCGCGCAGGCCGACCACCGTGCCGACACCCATCCCACCGCCGCCTGACCTCACCCGGAGCACCACCTGATGCCAACCCTCTCTGCCGACGACCAGCGCCTGCTTGCGCGCCGCCAAAGTGCGCTGGGCCCCTCTTACCGCCTGTTCTACGATGAGCCCCTGCACCCGGTGCGCGGCGAAGGCGTCTGGCTGTTCGATGCCGATGGCCGCCGCTACCTCGATGCCTACAACAACGTGCCGGTGGTGGGGCATGCCAACGCGGCGGTGAACGCGGCGCTCATCGCGCAAAGCCAGTTGCTCAACACGCACACCCGCTACCTGCATGACAACGTGGTGCAGCTGGCCGAGCGGCTGCGCGCGCTTTTTCCCGTAGAGCTGGACACCAGCGTGTTCACCTGCACCGGCAGCGAGGCCAATGACCTGGCCTTGCGCGTGGCGCAAGAATTTACCGGCCGCCGGGGCCTGATCATCACCCGCCATGCCTACCATGGTGTGACCATGGCGTTGGCCCAATGCTCGCCCTCGCTGTGCCCGCCAGCAGACCATGTCGAAGTCATTGATCCGCCCGCCTTCCAGGGCGTGGATGCCCAGGCCGCCGCAGCCGCCTTTGACCAGCGGGTCGATGAGGCCGCCTCCGCGCTGGAGGCGCGTGGCACGCCGGTCAGCGCCCTGCTGCTCGATACCGTATTTGCCAGCGACGGCGTGCATATGGATGCCGCGCCAATTTTGCAAGCCGCAGCCCAGGCGGTGCGCAGGCGCGGGGGCCTGTTCATTGCCGACGAGGTACAAGGCGGTTTTTGCCGCACCGGCCGCTGGTGGGCCTTTGGCCGCGAATCGGTGGTGCCCGATATGGTCACCATGGGCAAACCGATGGGCAATGGCCACCCGATTGCGGCCCTGGTGCTCAAGACGCCGCTGATGGAGGTATTTGGCAAGCGCTGCCGCTACTTCAACACCTTTGGCGGCAACACGGTATCAGCCGCAGTAGCCATGGCGGTGCTCGATGAGTTGGAGCGCATCGATGCCCCCGCCCATGTGCGCCGCGTCGGCTGCCATCTGCAGCAGGCGCTGCAGTCGCTGGCGGCGCAGCACAGTGCCATCACCCAGATCCGGGGCGAAGGCCTGTACTGGGGCGTGCAGTTGGAGAGCGGCAGCCTGGCCAGCGCCGTTGTCAACCACCTGCGCCAGGCCGGCGTGCTGATCAGCACCAGTGGCCCGCTGGGCGATACGCTCAAGATCCGCCCGCCGCTGCCCTTTGAGACCGAACACGCCGATCTGCTGGCCGGCGCGCTCGATGAGGCCTTGCGGGCCCGGGCCTGAGGGTGCGGCCCATGCCCAGTGCAAGCACATCTGCCTCATCGCAGCCCGTGGCCCTGGTCAGCGGCGCCGGGCGCGGCCTGGGCCTGGCCATTGCGCAAGAGCTGCTGGCCCATGGCTGGCGCGTCAGCATAGGCACGCGCCAAGCGGTACCGCAACTGGCACGCCATGGCGCTGCACAGCTGCAGCGCAGCCACTTTGATGCGCTCGACGCGGGCAGCGAAACCCGCTGGATCGCCGAGGCCGCCGCACATTTTGGGCGCATCGATGCCATCGTCCACAATGCCGGCGTGCTCAGCACCGACAGTGTCTTGACCGCCAGCGATGGCGAGTTTGACCGGCTGATGGCCATCAATGTGAAGTCACCGATGCGGCTGACGCGCCAAGTCTGGCCTTATTTGCAGCAGTCACCCAATGGCAAGGTGGTGGTCATGGCGTCGCTGGCCGGCAAGCGGGTGCGGGCGCCCGAGGGCTCGCTCTACGCCATCAGCAAGCATGCGGCCCTCGCGCTGGCCCATGGCATACGTCACTGCGGCGGGGCCGACCGCATCCGCTGCACCGCCATCTGCCCGGGTTTTGTCGACACCGACATGGCCGATGGCGTGCAGCCTGCGCTGCGCGCCCAGATCAGCCAACCGGCCGATATCGCCACCCTGGTGCGCACCGTGCTGGAGCTGCCTGCCAGCGCCAGCGTGGCCGAGATCGCGGTGAACTGGCAGGTGGAGTCGCAGTACTAGCTTTGCCTCAGCGGGCCGTCCAGCTGCGCTACACTCAGCCGCTGCGGAACTTTCTGCCCCTGCCCTGTCTCAACCCTCCATGCGTGCCTGTCTGTCCCTGTTGCTGATGCTGATGCTGGCCCTGCGCGGCCTCATGGGCGACGCCATGGCGATGGGCATGGTGGCACCGGTGATGCCTGCCGCCATGGCCGCACACCACGCCAGCAGCATGGCGGACCATGCCGACATGGCCACAGACCATGTGATGGCGGCCAGCAGCCACGGCGGCAGCGGCAGCCCAGTCGCCCACCACAGCGACCCAAGCAACCCAAGCGACCACAGCCAGCACGACCCGGCCCAGCATGGCGCCAGCTGCTCGGCCTGCGGCATCTGCCACTCCGCTGTGGATCTGTTCAACGGCGCGGGTTTTGCAGCCCTCGCCGCCCCTTCGCTGGCCCGCGCCAGCGGCAGCGCGCTGTTTGCCAGCGCCCTGCTCGCCCAAGCCTCCAAACCACCCATTTCCTGATCGCTGACACCCGAGGTGCGTCCGCATGGCAGCTGCCGTGCAGGCGTCTTTTGACCACGCTTTCAGGAGAGTCCTATGCGCACTGCGCATGTCTTGCGCTGGCTTGCCGGCGCCGGCGGCCTGGCTGTTACCAGCTGGCTATCTGCCCAAACGGCGGCCCCGCTCGCCACCGACCCCCACGCGCCCACATCAGCGCTCCAGCACCGGCCCCTGGCCAAGAGCGGCCGCATTGTCGACGAGCCCGGCGATTGGCGCCAGGCCAATGCAGCGGTGGCTGCTTTTGGCCGTGGCCATGCCGACGTCATCGCCTGGGAAAAGGCCCAGGCGGGCCCCGGCGGCGCCCAGGCCATGCCGGCCAGCCGGGTGGATGCCCGCCGCCATGAAGCGCATGGCGACCACAGCGCGCACGGCCAGCCCCGCGCGCAGGGGGGCCAGCGATGAAGCGCCTGAGCCTTCGCCTCTCGTCCCTCGCCACTGCATTGCTGCTGGCCGGCTGCGCCAGCGTCTCGCCCGATGGCCTTCGCAGCGATGTGGCAAAACAAATGGAGGGCCGTCTGCCCGCCCAGGCCCAGCTGCCCGCAGCCGATGCACAGAGCCAGCAGTCGGCACAGACGCACATTGATGCCTGGCTGCAGCAGCCGCTGGATGCCGATACGGCCGTGCGCATTGCACTGTTGAACAACCCGGGCCTACAGCTCCAGCTGGCGCAGTTGGGCATTGCCGATGCCCAGCGGGTGCAGGCCATCACCCTGCCCAACCCGAGCCTGACCTTGGGCTGGTTTCGCAACGGCCGTGAGCGCGAGATCGAGCGCAAGCTGGGCTTTGGCCTGGTCGATCTGCTCACCCTGCCCTGGCGCAGCCGCTGGCAAGGCTGGCAGTTGGAGCAGGCCACGTTGGAGGCGGCGCAGCAAACCTTGCTGATGGCCGCAGACACGCGCCGCGCCTGGTTGAATGCCGTGGCCGCCGAGCAAGCGCTGGCCGCCCACACCCGCATGCATGATGCTGCTGCACTGGGCGGCGAGCTGGCCCGGCGCATGGCGGCCGTGGGCAATTTCAGCAAACTCGACCAAGCGCGTGAGCTGGCCCAGCAGCAGCAAGCGGCCGCGCAGCTGGTGCGGGCCGAGTTGGTAGCGCAACAGGCGCGCGCGCAATTGGCCCAGCGCATGGGCCTGTGGGGCCCGCAGCTCGATTTTGTGCTGCCCCAGGCCCTGCCGCCGCTGCCCAAAAGCGCCAGCGATTTGCGCAGCGGCGACGATGCCGAGGCCACCGCGCTGCGCGAACGCCTGGACCTGGGCGCACTGCGCCGCAACCTGGAAGTGAGCACCGATCGCCAAGGCTGGGCCGCCTTGGGAGCCGTGTTTGGCGACATCGGCGCCAGCTACAGCCGCAACACCAGCACCGAGCGCGATAGCGGCCACCAGGATCGCACCCGGGGCTGGGAGCTGGATCTGCCCTTGCCGCTGTTCGACTGGGGGTCGGCCGCCAGCGCCATGGCGCGCCACCAGGTGCAAGCCAATGCGGCGCAGCTGCGCGAGAGCGCCATCCGGGCGCGCAGCGAGGCCCGCAGCAGCTGGCGCGCTTACCGCACCGCCTGGGACCTGGCCCACCAGCAGCAGACCGAAGTGCTGCCACTCGCGCAACTGGTGCAGCAAGAGACTATCTACCGCTACAACGGCATGTTGCTCAGCATCTGGCAGCTGCTGGCCCAGGCCCGCAGCACCACCCAGGCGGTGCTCACGGCGACCGAGGCGCAGCGCGACTTCTGGCTCGCCGAGACCGATCTGCAACTGGCGCTGAGCGGCACATCGCCGCAACCCGCAGCCGCCAGCGCGCGCGCAGCCAGCAACAGCGCCGTGCCTGCCGCCCCCGCAACCCAACCACAGGGCCACTGATATGCAACGCCGTCAATTTTTCTCCGGCGCCGCCTCGGCCTTGGCCGCTGCCGCCGTCAGCCCAGTGGCCATGGCCGCCCTGCCCGAGCCCGTCATCCAGACCAGCGCCGATACTGCCCCACCACTGGCGCCGCCCAACGGCCGGCCCTACCAGCCGGTGGTCACCCTCAATGGCTGGACCCTGCCCTGGCGCATGAACGCTGGCGTCAAGGAGTTCCACCTGGTGGCCGAGGCCGTAGTGCGCGAGGTGGCACCGGGCTTTTTTGTCAATATGTGGGGTTACAACGGCCAGTCGCCCGGTCCCACCATCGAAGTGGTCGAAGGCGACCGGGTGCGCATCTTTGTCACCAACCGCCTGCCCGAAGCCACAACGGTGCACTGGCATGGCCAGCGCCTGCCCAATGGCATGGATGGCGTGGGCGGACTCAACCAGCCCCACATCCCACCGGGCAAGACCTTTGTCTACGAGTTCGAGGCGCGCCGGCCTGGCACCTTCATGTACCACCCGCATTCGGACGAGATGGTGCAGATGGCGATGGGCATGATGGGCCTGTGGATCACCCACCCCAAGGGCCGCCACCCGCAGATTGCCGAGGTGGCGCGTGACTACGCCTTTCTGCTCAGCGCCTATGCGGTGGAGCCCGGCGCGATGACGCCCAAGGTGGCCGAGATGACGGACTTCAACATCTGGACCTTCAACAGCCGGGCCTTCCCTGCGATCACGCCGCTGGTCGCAGGCCTGGGCGAGCGGGTGCGCATCCGCGTGGGCAACCTCACGATGACCAACCACCCCATCCATATCCATGGCCATGAGTTTGAGGTGACCGGCACCGACGGCGGCCCGGTGCCGCGCAGCGCGCGCTGGCCCGAGGTGACCACCGATGTGGCCGTGGGCCAGATGCGCCAGATCGAGCTGATCGCCGACGAACCGGGCGACTGGGCCTTTCACTGCCACAAAAGCCACCACACCATGGGCGCCATGGGCCACGATGTGCCAACGATGATTGGCGTGGACCACAAAGGCCTGGTCGGCCAGATCCAGAAGATCGTGCCCGACTACATGCTGATGGGCGAGCGCGGCATGGGCGACATGGGCGCGATGCAAATGCCGCTGCCCGACAACACCTTCCCGATGATGACCGGCAAGGGCCCCTTCGGCAATATCGAGATGGGTGGCATGTTCACCAGCTTCAAGGTGCGCCGGGGCCTGGCCGCGCAGGACTACCGCGACCCCGGCTGGTATGCCCAGCCCCAGGGCACCGTGGCCTACGAGTGGCCGGGGGCGCCGCTGGATGCGCAAGCGCCGCGCCAGAGCCTGCCCGGCACGGCGCCCGGCGCGCCCAGCGTGCACAAGCCCGCCGCAGGCAGCGGCCATGCCAACCATTGAACCCCGGAGTCATCCCATGAACACCATCCCAAAAATACTGGCCTGTGCGCTGCTGGCCAGCGCCAGCAGCGCCTTTGCCCATGGCAGCGAAAGCCATGCAGCCACCCCAGCAACCGCCCATGCCACCCTGGCGGCCACCAAGGAACAAAAGGACTGGGGCATCGCCGGCGATCCCCGGCAGGCCACACGCAGCATCGCGCTGAACATGGGCGATGACATGCGCTTCTCGCCCGCGCACTTCACGGTGAAAAAGGGCGAAACCCTGCGCCTGCGTGTCGTCAACCAGGGCCAGGTCATGCACGAGGTGGTGCTGGGCACCAAGGCCTCGCTTGCGCAACACGCGCAGATGATGCTCAAGTACCCCGGCATGGAGCATGCCGAGCCCTACATGGCGCATGTCGCTCCGCAAAAAAGCGAGGACCTGGTCTGGCACTTCAACCGCGCCGGCAGTTTTGACTTTGCCTGCCTGATCCCCGGCCACTACCAGGCCGGGATGGCCGGCACCTTCACGGTCACCGAATGATGACGCGCCACAGCCCAAGACCAGCGATGCCCAAGCCCCACACCTACCAACGCCGCCAGACCCTGCAGATGATGGCCGCCGGCCTGGCGACAGCCATCGCCGCCCAGCCGGCGCTGGCAGCCACGCCCATGGAAGTCTGGAAAGACCCGAACTGCGGCTGCTGCAAGGACTGGATTGCGCGGATGGAAAAGGCCGGTTTTAGCGCCACCGTGCACGACAGCGGCAACCAGGCAGTGCGCGCCAGGCTGGGGCTACCGCTGCGCCTGGGCTCCTGCCACACCGCCGTGGTGGGCGGCTATCTGGTGGAAGGCCATGTGCCGCCCGCCGATGTGCGCAAGCTGCTGCAGCACAAGCCCAAGGCCCTGGGCATTGTCGTGGTCGGCATGCCAGTGGGCAGCCCCGGCATGGACGGACCCGCCTACGGCGGCCGCAAGGACCCGTTTGATGTGCTGCTTGTCAGCAAAACCGGAGCAGGCAGCGAGGTGACAACCCGCGTTTTCAGCAGCTACCGCGACTGAGCACACCACGATTTTTTATAGACATTTGGAGCACTGAATGAACACCACCACTTCTACCCTCGCCGCCTTCACCCTGGCTTGCAGCCTGCTGACCCCAGCGCTGGCCCAGAACCATGCCGACCACGCCAGCCATGGCAGCGCAGCACCGGCCACCGCGCCAGCAGCGGCCGCCACGGCCGAGGCGGTGATGACTGCCGGCGAGATCACCCGCGTGGACAAGCGCGCGAGCAAGCTGACCATTCGCCATGAGGACATCAAGAACCTGGACATGCCGGCCATGACCATGGTGTTTGGCCTCAAGGACAGCACGCAGGTGGCGCAATTCAACCCGGGCGACAAGGTACGCTTTCATGTGCAGGACGAAGGCGGCAGCCTGACCATCACCCGCATTGAGCGGGCCGAGTAACCGCTGCTGGCGCTATCCGGCCCCGTCTGGCCCTAGCTGACCCTATGGCACCCCAGATCCAGCCAGATCTGGGGCGGGCCTGCGCTGCCAGCACCTACACTGTGCAGCCATGCAAAGCCTCCAAGCCTTCCAAGCGCAGCTGCACAGCGGCGCGCTGCGCGGCGCCCGCCAAATCAAGCTGTCGGCGGGCCTGCGCGAGTTTCCACGCGAACTTTTTGCGCTCGCAGACACCCTCGAAGTGCTCGACCTCTCGGGCAACCAGCTCGCCAGCCTGCCCGATGACCTGAGACGCTTTGGCCAGTTGCGGGTGCTGTTCGCATCGAACAACCCGTTCACCGAGCTGCCCCGCGTGCTGGGCCGCATGCCCCGGCTGGAGATGGTGGGCTTCAAGGCCTGCCAGATCCGCACCGTGGCGGCCGATAGCCTGCCCGCGCAGCTGCGCTGGCTGATCCTGACCGACAACCAGATTACCGAGCTGCCTGAGACCCTGGGCGAGCGCCCGCGCCTGCAAAAGCTGATGCTGGCCTGCAACCAGTTGCAGGCTTTGCCGCGCGGCCTCGCCCGCAGCCCCCGGCTGGAGCTGCTGCGCCTGGCCGGCAACCGCTTTACCACCCTGCCGCCCGAGGTGCTGGCCATGCCGGCGCTGGCCTGGCTGGCGATGGCCGGCAACCCGATGACCCAGCACAGCGAGCAGCAGGCGCTGCAAGCGCAGGCCCTACGCGCCTGGCGCAGCCAGGATCTGCAGCGGCATGAACTGCTGGGGCAAGGGGCCAGCGGCCATATCTACCGCGCCAGCCCTGTGGATGGTGCTGCCGATGTGGCGCTGAAAGTGTTCAAGGCGGGCCAGACGAGCGATGGCACACCCCAGTCAGAAATGGCCGCTGGCCTGGCAGCTGGCGAGCACCCGCATTTGCTGACACCGCTGGCGGTGCTGCAGCCGGATGCAGCGGCTGAAATCGACCCATCCATGTTGGCGATGGTCCTGCCGCTGCTGCCCCCCGGCCTGCAGCCCTTGGCCGGCCCGCCCAGCCTGGCGAGCTGCACGCGCGATGTCTATGCCGACTGCGCCCGCTTTCCACGCCCTGCCGCGCAGCGCCTGCTCGCGCAGGTGCGCAGCGCCGTCGCACATCTGCATGGCCGGGGCATGTTGCATGGGGATCTGTATGCCCACAATATCTTGTGGAACCCGGACACTGGCGACGCGGTGCTGAGCGATTTGGGCGCCGCATCAATGCTGGGCGAGTTGCCAGCGGCGCAGCGCCTGCAGCTGCAGCAGATGGAGCTGCGCGCGCTGCAGCATCTGGAAGCCGAGGTGCAGGCGCGCACGCGGTAAATGCGCCGGGCCTGCCCGGCGCAACGCCTTACTTCAGGAAAGCAGGCTTGGCGTAGCCGGGGAACTGGCTGTCCACCACGGCCTTGAACTCGGGCGAGCGGTAGGCGGCAGCCAGGTCCTGGGCCCAAGCGCTTTTCTCGTTGCCGGTCTTGACGGCGACCACGTTCAGGTACTGGTCGGGCGTGTTCTCCAGTGCCACGGCTTCGCTCAGCTTCAAGCCCGAGGAGACGGCAAAGTTGCCGTTGACGACCACGTAATCGGCGTCTTCGAGCACGCGCGGCAGCTGGGCTGCTTCGAGCGCCACAAATTTGAGCTTGTGCGGGTTGGCCGCCAGGTCCAGCTCGGAGATGCGGGCCGGGTTCACACCCTCTTTCACCTTGACGAGGCCAGCTTGCTGCAGCACCAGCAGGGCGCGCGCCAGGTTGCTCGGGTCATTGGGCAAGGCCACCTTGGCACCGCTTTGGATATCGGCCAGAGTCTTGTGCTTTTTGCTGTACACGCCCATGGGCGCCACCGGGCCTTGCACGATGGCCGTCAACGCCAGCTTGCGGTCGGTGGTGAACTGGTCAAAGTAGGCGCGGTGCTGGAAGAAGTTCGCGTCCAGCGAGCCATCGGACAGCGCCAGGTTGGGCTGCACATAGTCGTTGAACTCGATCAGCTTGATCTGGTAGCCCTTTTTCTCCAGCTGCGGCAGGATGCCTTTTTGCAGCAGGTCGTAGTTGGAGCCGGCAGTGGCGCCAATCTTGAGGCTCTTCTTGGCCGCATCCTGGGCCATGGCAGGCAGGGACACAGCAGCAATCAAGGCCAGGGCAGCGCCAGCCACCACGGCACGGCGCCCAGCGGCGAAGGAAAAGCGAGCAGACATCAAAAACTCCGAGCAATCTGAAAAACAGCTGCTGACCCGACAAAACGTTTCTAAGTTTTTCTCAGCAGTGCAGCAAAGCAGCGAGTATGAACCTGCCAACTGCCTCTCACTCAGAAATTATCGAAATCAGCTCATTACAAACACATATATAGAGCTAGTGTCTCGGGCGCATGCAGCAAAAAGCCGCCTGTCGCGAGAACAGGCGGCTCGTCATAAAACGGCCGGTGCCATCTGGCATCGACCGGGAAGCTGAAAGACTCAGGGGCGGTTCCAGACCTGGATCACGCCTTGCATCATATGTGCCAGCGAGTCTGCTGCAGCTGCGCTGGTGCCTGGCCAGATCGTTAATGTGAAGGCCAGCAGCACGGCCAGCACCAAGGCAATAAAAGAGGCTGCATCTAACCAATGGCTGTGGTGGTGAAACATGGTGAACCTCCTTTCCACCGAGACGGGAACTGCTGAACAGAGGCCTCTGCCACCCCGACGCGGGATGGGTACTGTGCAATGACTCTATTGCACCATGGGGATTTCCCCCTGTCTGTCAGAAAACGTCTGTGCTTGTACGGTTGTTTGTTGAACAAATAGCCCAGGAATCGGCCGGATAACCCCACAGCCAGCTTGGCACTTTTTGGGAATCGATCTGCATACTAGAAGGCGATCGTCCACAAGCCCTTTATCCACCACATTTATTGCTATTCTTTTTGATATCAGTTCAGCACTCATCGGCAGGCCCGGTGGCCGCGAGAGCCTGCATGTTGCCGCGGTGTTAAGCGAACTTGTAGACATCTTTACTTCAACGTCTGGCAACTTCCCGCAAAGCAGTGCCCAAAAACAAGAGGCCCATCGCTGGCTAGCGCCCTGGTCCAGCCCTGCCCCTGGCCGGCGCTTGGTGCGACAATACGGCCCAGCCCTGCAAGCTGGCCGCAAGCCGCGTCTGTATGGGCTTTGCCAGCCATGAGCGGTTGGCCAGCCCGCTTGTCGCCCAGCCATCACCGCCACCGGATGCGGGGTACCAAACCTGCCACTCCGCTGGAGCCATGGTCGCGACATGCAACTTGTATTTTTTGAAACCAGGCGGCACCGCATGCGTCGGTACCTCCAGCAGCTGACATGACCCTCCCTTTGGCCCAGCCCCTCTCCACTGCAGACATCCGCCTGAGCGATGTGCACCTTAACCGAGGTGCGCGGACGGTGTTTCAGGGTCTGAGCCTGCATCTGACGCAGCAGCGCATTGGGCTGATCGGCGACAACGGCGCGGGCAAGACCAGCCTGTTTCGGCTGCTGTGCGGGCTGGAACATGCCCACCAGGGCAGCGTGCAGGTCGCAGGCTGCGATGTGCAGCGCCAGCGCGAGCAATTGCCCGGCGTGGTGGGCCTGATGTTCCAGAATCCCGATGACCAGATCATCTTCCCCACCGTGGAAGAAGAGCTGGGCCTGAGCCTGCAATACCGTGGCGTGGCTCGCAAGGCGGCCATCGTGCAGGCGCGGGAGTTTTTGGCCGCACGGGGCCTGGCCGACTGGGCGCCGCGCGCCGTCAGTGGCCTGAGCCAAGGGCAGCGCCAGCAGGTCTGCTTTTTGGCAATGCTGATGGCCGCCCCGCAGGTGATGCTGCTCGACGAACCTTTTGCCAGCCTGGATCTGCCCGGCCAGGCACGCCTGGCGCGTGAGCTCGATGCCGCTCCGGCCCAGGTCATCATCTCCACCCATGTGCTGGACCATGTGCGCCACTTCGAGCGCGTGCTGTGGCTGGACCAGGGCCAGCTGCGCGGCGACGGCCCCGGTGCTGCCGTCTGCGCGGCCTATGAGGCCGATGTGCAAGCGCGTATTTCCCATCAGCGGGATGCGGCAGCCGCCGCCCCCAACACGCCAGGGGCGCCGTGATGGGCACGCTCTACAGCGAAATCCCCAGCTGGATGCACCGGCTGCCTGCCGGGCTCAAGCTCTTGCTGCTGGCCCTGAGCAGCATGGCCTTGCTGGCGCTCAGCGATCTGCGTATACAGGCGCTGGCGTTTGCTGCGATTGCCTTGTTGTACGCCAGCCTGGGCGCGGCCTCGCGCCCCACGCGCCGGCTGGTGGTGGTGGCCGTGATTGCGTCGGCGCTGGTGGGCGGCCTGCATGCAGCCACCGGCCAGCCCTGGCTGGGCCTGACCAGCGGCCTGCGCCTGGTCAGCACGACGATGCTGGGCGCGATGCTGACGGCAACCACCCGTTTTGGCGATCTGCTGGGCGTGGCCGAATGGCTGCTGTCGCCGCTCGCCCGCCTGGGCCTGCCAGTCGAGCGCCTGGCGCTGCAGCTGGGGCTGATGCTGCGCTTTTCCGAACAGTTCTTTGTGCAATGGCAGCGCCTGGCCGATGCCTACCGGGTGCGCACCGGCCGCCCGGGCGGCTGGCGCTTGCTGGCACCCCTGACCATCCATATGCTCATCACCGCCCGCAAGGTGGCCGATGCGCTGGCCATTCGCCTCAAGCTCTAGCTGCGCTGCGCCCTCATCCACTCTTAGAAAGACACAGACATGCCTATGACCGCCGAGCACCGCTCCGAAACCCGCGCCCAGCGCATAGCCCTGGTGGCCCTGTTTGCGGCGCTGATGGCCGCTTTCGGCCTGATCCCCAAAATCGATCTGCCGTTGGGGGTGCCGATTACCGCGCAGACGATGGGCGTGATGCTGGCCGGCTGCATGCTGGGAGCCGCGATGGGCTTCCAGGCCCTTTTGCTGTTTCTCGCGGCAGTCGCGCTGGGCCTGCCGTTGCTGTCCGGCGGCCGGGGCGGCATGGGCGTATTTTTCTTGCCCTCCGCAGGCTATCTCCTCTCGTACCCTTTGGCGGCAGCTGTTGCTGGGCTGGTGATGCGCAACTTGGCTGGCAAGGGCCCCTCATCGCCCATGCGCCTGGCCGCGTGCGCCTTTGTCGCATCAGTGCTGGGCGGTATTGTGGTCGTCCATGTCTTTGGGGTGCTGGGCCTGATGCTGCTGGCCAAGCTGAGCTTGGTGCAGGCCGCCGTTGGCACCCTGGTGTTTGTGCCCGGTGACCTGGTCAAGTGCGTGCTGGTGGCGCTGATTGTGCACACGGTGGCACGCGGCCTGCCCGACTGGCGCTTTGGCGGGCGCCGCCTGTGAGCGGTTTGGCAACGCCCCTGCCGCCCTGGCAGCGCCTGGTGCATGGCCCGCTGGCCCACTGGGCGCAGCAGCGGCCCGATGCTGTTGCCATTGATGACGGCGTGCAACGCATTGGCTTTGCCGATCTGCATGCCTCCGTAGCGCAGCGGGCCCAGGCCCTGGAGGCCCGGAATGCACCGCACACACGCCTGCTGGATGCCAGCCAGCCGCCAGCAGCGCTGATCACCGATTTTTTGGCCACCAATGCCAGCGGCCGCTGCGCCGCACTGGGCGACAGGGCCTGGTCGCCCGCGCAGCAAGCGCAGGCGCAGCAATGGATTGATGCGCTGGCCGCCACGCCCCGCGACCACTACGCCGATGCTGCGCTGCAACCCTTCTACATTGGCTTTACCTCGGGCAGCACCGGGCTGCCCAAGGGCTTTCGGCGCCACCACCAGTCCTGGAGCGAGAGCTTTCGCGTGTGCGTCGATAGCTTTGGCCAGGCCGCCAACGGCTGCGTGATGGCCCCTGGCAGCCTGTCGCATTCGCTGTTTTTGTTTGGCGCGCTGCAGGGCATCTGGACGGGCGGCGGCATGCAGCTGCAGCCGCGCTTTTCTGCCAGCCAGTGCCTGGCAACCCTGCGCCAGCGGGCCACGCCTTGCCTGGTGGCCGTGCCCAGCCAGCTGCTGGTGATCCTGCAACTGGCCGAGCGCCGTGCGATCGCGCCGGTAGAGTCGCTCCAGCTGCTGATGATCAGCGGCGCACGCTGGATGCGCCAGCACACGCCGGCGCTGCAGGCGCTGTTCCCCCGTGCGCGGATTGTCGAGTTCTATGGCGCCTCGGAATCGAGCTTTATCGCCTGGATGGATGCCGATGCCGAGGCCTCGCCGCAGGTGGTGGGGCGGGCCTTCAGCAATGTGCAGCTGCAGATCCGCGATGCCGACCTGCAGCCACTGCCCAGCGGCAACGTGGGCACCATCTGGCTCAAGAGCCCCATGCTGTTTATTGACTATGTGGGCGCGCAGGCCGATGCGACGGCTGCCCTGCGCGATGGGGATTGGCTCAGCGTGCGCGATATGGGCAGCCTCGATGCGCAAGGCCTGCTGACCCTGGTGGGACGCGAGAAGCGCATGATCGTCACCCAGGGCAAAAACCTGTTCCCCGAAGAGGTGGAAGCGGTGCTCTGCGAGCACCCGCGCGTGGCCGCTGCATCGGTGCATGGCGTCGATGATGCGCTGCGCGGCAAGCAGGTTTGGGTCGCGCTGCAATTGCGTGACGATGCCAGCCCCTCGCCTGCGCAGCCGCCACTGCAGCCGCTGGCCGATGCCGCGCTGGCCCGTGAGCTGGCCGACTGGTGCCGCAGCCAGCTCGAAGCGCACAAATGCCCACGCCGCTGGTTCAGCGCCACGCCCTGGCCGCAAACGGCCAGCGGCAAGACGGACCACCCCAGGCTTGCACAATGGCTGGCAGATGCGCTAACCAGCGCCGACAACCCCGCCTGATCGCGCAACACCACCATGCCCACTTCCTCCGTCTTTATCGCCAGCCAGGCCCGCAGTGCCGTGGTGCCGGTGGGCGGCGCCTTCAAGCAGCTACAGCCGCATGAGTTGGCCGCGCCCGTGCTGCAGGCCTTGCTACACCGCGCAGGGCTGCCCGCCGATGCCGTCGATGCCGTGGTGCTGGGCAATGCCCTGGGCGCCGGCGGCAACCCGGCACGCATGCTTGCGCTAGCGGGCCAGCTGCCGCTGCACTGCGCCGCCTACACGGTCGACACGCAGTGCTGCGCGGGGCTCGACGCTATCGCGCTGGGCGCCAGCCTGGTTGCCAGCGGCCAGGCCGAGGTGGTGGTGGCCGGCGGCGCCGAGGCCTGGAGCCGCGCCCCCATCCGCGCGACCCGCCCCTTGCATGCGGGTGACAGTGCCCAGTCCTATGAGCGCCCGCCCTTCGCCCCGCCGCCGCATGAGGACCCGGATCTGCTACTGGCCGCCGCCCGCTATGCCGCCAGCGCCGGCCACAGCCGCGCCGCGCAAGACAGCTATGCGGCCGCCAGCCATGCACGCGCGCTGGCAAGCGCCGCTGTGCTGGCGCGCGAGATCATCCCCGTGGCCGGTGTCGTGCACGATGCCTTTCCGCGCGCCTTGCGCCAGCGCCAGCTGGACCGCATGCCGGTGGTCGCGCAGACCGATGCCGACCTGGCCGATGAGGCGCGCCGCGACCATGCCGTGAGCACCGTCGCCATCTCGCCCAAGGCCGATGCCGCCGCGCTGGTGCTGCTGGTCAGCGAAGCCGTCTGCCGGCGCTGGGGCCTGCAGCCCGGCGCGCAATGGCTGGGCCACCAGGGGCTGGGCGGCTCGCCTGCGATGCCCTTGGTGCTGGCCTTTGAGGCTGCCCAGGCCTTGCTGCAGCGAGAGGATGTGGGCTGGTCGCAGCTGGCCGCCATCGAATTGCACGACGCCTTTGCGGTGCAGGGCCTGCAATGGCAGGCGCTGCTGCAAGACCAGGGTGCGGATACCAGCCTGCTCAACCGCCATGGCGGCGGCATCGCACGCGGCCACCCGATTGGGGCATCGGCTGCGGTGGCCTTGGTCCGCGTGCTGGCGGATCTGCAGCAGGTATCGCCTGCAACGCCCGGCGCACTGGGCCTGGCGGCCGTGGCCGGTGCCGGCGGCCTGGGCAGCGCGGCGCTGGTGCGCCAGGCAGCGCTGCTATATTGACTGCATGCTCAGCACCTTAGCCATTGCCAACTACCGCTCCTTGCGCCAGCTGCTGGTGCCGCTGGGGCAGCTCACCGTCATCACCGGACCCAATGGCAGCGGCAAAAGCAGTGTCTACAAGGCCCTGCGGCTGCTGGCCGATATCGCCCATGGTGGCGTGGTGCGCTCCTTGGTGCGCGAGGGTGGGCTGGCATCTACCCTCTGGGCGGGGCCCGAAGAAATCACGGAGCGCATGCGCCGTGGCGACGTGCCGGTGCAAGGCACGGTGCGGCGCAAACCGGTGCAGCTGCAGCTGGGTTTTGCGTCCGACGATGAGGGCTTTGGCTACGCAATCGATATCGGTATGCCCACACCTTCGGTCGCGCTGCAGGCCTTTGCGCATGATCCGGAAATCAAGCACGAAGCGCTGTGGGCCGGCCCCCACTGGCGCCCCAGCGCCACCCTGGTGGAGCGCCAGGCTGCCCAACTGCGCCTACGCGGCAGCGGACGCTCGGCGCAAGGCTGGCAGCCCGTCGAGCGCCCTATCCCGCGCTGGGCCAGCATGCTGACCGAGTTTGTCGACCCCGTTGCCGCGCCCGAGATGCTGACGGTGCGCGAGCAGCTGCGCTCCTGGCGCTTTTACGACCATTTCCGCAGTGATGTGGATGCCCCCGCGCGCCAGCCGCAGCTGGGCACTTATACGCCGGTGCTCAGCAACGATGGCGCCGATCTGGCAGCGGCCTGGGAAACCATCCACGCCATTGGCGACCACGAGGCGCTGATGGCAGCGGTCGACGATGCGTTTGCCGGCGCCACCATCTCCGTACACCAGGATGGCAGCCGCCTAGCGCTGCTGATGCACCAGCCCGGCCTGCTGCGCCCATTGCACACCAATGAGCTGTCCGACGGCACCCTGCGCTACTTGCTATGGATTGCCGCGCTGCTGACACCGCGCCCGCCGCAGATGCTGGTGCTCAATGAGCCCGAAACCAGCCTGCATCCCGACCTGCTGCCTGCCTTGGGCCGCCTGGTGGCGGTGGCTGCGCGCCAGACGCAGGTGATCGTCGTCACCCATGCCAACCGGCTGCTGGCTGCGCTGGAAGACGCCGCAGCCGAGCTGGACTACCAGGCCATCCATTTGGAAAAGAATCTGGGCGAGACCCATATTGCCAATATCCCGGCGAGCGAGCTGCCGCGCTGGCAATGGCATGAGCGTTAGACCCAGGTGCCTGCCTCAGTCCAGGCGCTTGAAGTACGCGTCGATCTCGGCGCGGGCCGTCAAGGTCTGGTTCACCGCTGCTCCGGTATCTTCGTAGCCCAAGGCCATGCCGCAGACCACGGTTTGCGTGGCGGGCAGCGCCAGCGCATCGCGGATCAGACCCGGGTACGAGGCCATGGCGCCAATGGCACAGGTGGCCAAACCGCGTGACTGCGCCGCCAGCATCAGGCCGTAGATGGCCATGCCCAGGTCCATATAGCCACCCGGCCCAAAGCCGCTGTCGATGGTGATGATGAGGGCCACGGGCGCATCAAAAAAGCGAAAGTTGCGCCCAAACTGCGCGCCCCGCCCCGCTGCATCGCCCCGCTCCACGCCCAAGGCGCCATACAAAGCCTGGGCCGCTGCCACCTGGCGCTTGCGCAGCGACAGCGGCAGGGGGTTGGGGAAATAGCCATAGTCCTCGGCCTCTTGCTCGCCCGCCGCATAGGCCTGCCGCAGGCGGCCAGAGAGCTGCTCGCGCCGCGCGCCGCACACCTGCCAGAAGTAGCCGGGCTGCAAATTGGCGCCACTGGGCGCACGCCGCGCCTCCTGCAGGCAATCGTGCAGCAGTGCATCGGCCACCGGCTGCGGGGTAAATCCACGCACCGAGCGGCGCAGTAGCGCGCTGCTGGCAGCTGGCGAGTCGGTGGTGATAAGAGAGGCAGACAGGGGCTTGTTCATGGCAGTGGCCGCCATTGTAGTGAATGGGCGCTTTGCTGTGCCATCCAGCCCGCTTGCGCCACGCGGGAAGCGCTGCGCGGGAAGCGCCGCGCAGGCAGCGCCGACTTGCAGCACAATCCATGCACTTCTGTCCGTTCTGCCTCGCCCTTCGCCATGTCGACCTCTTCTCCCTCTTCTGACCAAACACAAGCGGCCCCCAGTGGCAATATGCTGCTCTGGATCCTGTTGGCGCTGGCCCTTGGGTTCGCCGTCTGGCAGCCGCGCAGCCCCCAGGCGACCATGGCGCTGGTCGATTGGCAGACCATCGGCGCGCTGGCGGGCCTGCTGGCGATCACCCAGGCGGTCGAGCGCAGTGGCATGCTGCAGGCCACGGCGCAGCGGCTGCTGACGCGGGTATCGACCTTGCGCGGCCTGGCACTGCTGCTGACGGCAACAGCAGCGCTGCTGTCGGCCCTGGTGACCAACGATGTCAGCCTGTTTCTGCTGGTGCCGCTGACGGCCGTGCTGGCAGCGCAGGCCCATTTGCCGTTGGCGCGCCTCGTGGTGCTGCAGGCCTTGGCGGTGAATGCCGGCTCTGCCTTGACCCCCATCGGCAACCCGCAAAACCTCTACCTCTGGCACCGCTCTGGCGAGAGCTTTCTGGGCTTTATGGCGATGATGGGCCCGACCGTCGCCATCATGCTGGCCTGGCTCCTGGTGGCAGTGTGGTGGCTGGTGCCGCGCACCGCCATCACGCTCAAGCCGGCTACTGCACCCGTTGCCGTACAGCCGCGTCTGCTGAGCATCGCGGTGCTGCTGTTTGTGGCCTTTGTCATCGCGCTGGAGCGCCACTGGACCTTGGCCGGCCTGGGCCTGGTATTTGGCGTGTTTGCGCTGGCAGCGCCCCGGGTGCTGCGCGGCGTGGACTGGGCCTTGCTGGCCACCATTGCGCTGATGTTTGTGGTGCTGCGCCAGGTGGCGGAGCTGCCTGCGATGCAGGCGCTGCTGCTGCAGTGGCCGATTGCCGAGGGCTGGCGCGCCTACCTGGCCGCCATTGTGGCCTCGCAAGTGATTAGCAACGTGCCCGCCACCATCTTGCTCGACGGCACCGTGCGCGACCTGCCCGCCCTGGCCGCCGGGGTCAGCGTGGGCGGCTTTGGCTGCGTGCTGGGCTCGCTCGCCAACCTGATCGCGCTGCGCCTGGCGCGCCTGCCCAACGGCCTGTGGGAGTTTCATCGCATCAGCATTCCGTTCTTGCTGGTGTGCGCGGCCTCGGCGGCGTTGCTGCGTTTGGGCTAATACGGCGCCCAGGCTGTGTATACAATACATACCATTGATTTTATGTGGCAGCTCTGCGATGAAAATAGCGACTTGGAACGTCAACTCCCTCTCCGTCCGCCTGCCACAGGTGCTGGAATGGCTGGCGGCCAACCCGGTCGATGTGCTGGGCCTGCAGGAGCTCAAGCTGACCGATGACAAGTTTCCGCATGAGGCTTTGGCGGAGGCCGGCTACCGGGCAGTGGCCTTTGGCCAGAAGACCTACAACGGCGTGGCCCTGCTCAGCCGGGGCGAGCTCAAGGATGTGGTGCGCGCCAACCCGCAGTTTGCCGATGAGCAGTCGCGCATCATCGCCGGCACGGTGGCCAGCCCGGCTGGCGATATCCGGGTGATCAACTGCTACTTCGTCAACGGCCAGGAGCCCGGCTCGGACAAGTTTGCCTACAAGCTGCGCTGGCTCAGCGGGCTGGAAGCCTATGTGAAGGCCGAGATGGCCTTGCACCCGCGCCTGGTGCTGGTGGGCGACTTCAATGTGGCGCCGGAAGACCGCGACAGCTACGACCCCGATGGCCTGCGCGACACCATCCACCACACCAAGGAGGAGCGCGATGCCTTCCAGGGCCTGCTTGCCTTGGGCCTGACCGATGCCTACCGCCTGTTTGAGCAGCCCGAAAAAAGCTACAGCTGGTGGGACTACCGCATGCTGGGCTTCCAGAAAAACCGGGGCCTGCGCATTGACCATATCCTGGTGAGCGACGCACTCAAGGGTGCGGTGAGCGCCTGCACGATTGACCGCGCACCGCGCAAGAACAAGCAGCCCAGCGACCATGCGCCGGTGGTGGTGACCCTGGGCTGAGCGACGCAAAAGCGCAGCCGCACCATGCAAAAACGGGCTGCAGCCCGTTTTTTGTTGTCTGCGCTGCGCCGGGCACAGCACCCCCATCAAGCCTTGGGATCGGTCTCCGGCAGCGGGTGCATGGCCAGCGCGGCCTCGGCATCGAGCTTGCGGCTCAGGGCCTCGGCGTCTTCTTCGGACAGCAGCTCGCCCTCCCACTTGGCGACCACGGCAGAGGCCAGCGAGTTGCCCACCGCATTGGTCGCGGAGCGCCCCATGTCCAGGAAGGTGTCGATCCCCAGGATCAGCAGCAGACCTGCTTCAGGGATATTGAAGTGGCTCAAGGTGGCGGCAATCACCACCAGTGAAGCGCGCGGCACGCCGGCAATGCCCTTGGAGGTGAGCATCAGCACCAGCAGCATGGTGATCTGCGTGGCCAAGGACAGCTCGATGCCATAAGCCTGTGCGATGAACAAGGTCGCAAAGGTGCAGTACATCATCGAGCCATCGAGGTTGAAGGAGTAACCCATCGGCATCACAAAGCTCGAGATCTTGCGCTTGACGCCAAAGCGGTCCAGCGCGTCGAGGATCTTGGGGTAGGCCGCTTCCGAGCTGGCCGTGGCAAAGGACACCATAAAGGCCTCCTTGATGAGGGTCAGCAGCTTGAACACGCGCTTGCCCAGGAATGCCATACCGGCCAGCACCAGCAGCGACCACAGGATGAACAGGCCCAAGTAGAACTCGCCCATGAACACGGCGAACTTGAGCAGAATGCCCAGGCCATTGATCGCCACGGTCGAGGCCATGGCCGAGAGCACCGCCAGCGGCGCGAGCTTCATCACATAGCCGGTGATCTTGAGCATCACGTGTGATAGCTCATCAATGGCGGCCAGAAGCGTCTTGGCCTTGTCGCCCAGCGCGGCCATGGCCACACCAAAGAACATCGAGAACACGACGATCTGCAGGATCTCGTTGTTCGCCATCGCTTCGGCAAACGACTTGGGCACCGTGTGGTTGATGAACTCGCGCAAGGTGAACTTGCCGGTGGCCAGGTTGGTGGCCGCGCTCACATCGGGCAGCGGCAGACCGAGGTTGGCGCCTGGCTGCAGCACGTTGGCCAGCACCATGCCCAAGAGCAGCGACACGAGCGATGCGGTCAGGAACCACATCATCGCCTTGAAGAACACCCGCCCCACCGAAGCAGCATCGCCCATGTGCGCAATGCCCACCACCAGGGTCGAGAACACCAGCGGCCCGATCAGCATCTTGATCAGGCGCAGAAACACATCCGAGACGATAGCGATATAGCCAGCAATATCCTTGGCAGCGGCTGCATCCGCAGCGCCTGCGTTGACTGCGTAGCCCAGTGCAATACCGGCCAGCATCGCCGCCAAAATCCACAGCGCCGATGAAGAGCCCTTTTTGCCCGTGAGAGCCATAACCAATACCTTTGATGTCTGTGATTTATGGTGCTGTCCAGGGCGATCTGGGCCTCGTATGCGGCACATCAGCAAGGCGTTCATGCTGGGCTGTGTGCGCTTTTTCCAGCCCGGGCAGGCTTTGCTGCCGGGAGCAAGCGGCGGTTCGGCCGCAAAAGGGAAGAGCGATGAGGCTGCCTTGGACGGCAGGATTGCAGGTTCTGCGGGCCCGATTGTAGCCGCAAGTTTTTACGGGTAAACGCGTACGCCTTGAGAAAGTGGGCACCTACATGGTAATTTTTTCCCAATTCACGGGAAATATTACAAAGCTGCCAGGCAACTTACGGCGCAGTGCGGGCGGCTTCACAGGCAGTCTGCCCGCTTTCGCATAGACGTCTTGTAACAGCTTATTCAGAACGCGCGCGCTAGCGCGCGCGGGCGTCCTGCATATGCTGCAGCTCATCGGTATAGCGGCGCAGTTGCTGCGCCTGGCCTTGCAGCAGGGGCCGCACATCCAGCGGCAGGGCCGATTCCAGCACGCGTTGGTAGCGCTCGGCCACCAGCACCAGGCAGAGATTGCACTCGGCAATCAGGTCGCGGTCGCTGTGGAGGTTGGCGCGCTGCTTGAACTCGGTCCAGCCGCGATGCATGCGGCCAGCAGCACTGAGCCCGGGCCGCTCGACCAGCGGACTGGGTTCAGCCAGTTGCAGCTGCACATCCTGCAGCTGCCAGTCCATGGCGCGAAACTGCTCGGCCAGTGCATACAAATGGCTGCGCAGCGCAATCGCCCGGGCTTGCTCGCTGCCCGCGACCAGGCATTCCTCGCAATCGGCCAGGCCTTGCTGGAGCACGCGCACCGCATGCTGCACCTGGACGGCAGACAGCTGTTCGCCTTGCAGGCCGCTGATCGCGTGGTCATAGGCGGCACGCGCAATGGTCTTGGCTTCGGTCCAATCCATGGGATTGCTGCCGCGCACATGCTGCCACTGCACCTCCAGCTGGGTGGCCAGCGCATCAAAGCCCGAGGGATTGCGCTGCGCCGCATACCAGCCCAGCGCGAGCGCCGGGCGGTAGGCTTCGAAGGGCTGACCCGCCACATAAAAATCCATGCTTTGGTAGTGGCTGCGCCAGTAGCTGTCTTCACGCGCAGGGTTGCCCCACAGGGCCTTGGCCTTGGGCGGCAGACCGCCGGCCATCGCGCCGTGCAATGCATCGCCCGCCAACTGGGCCATCCCATTGGCGGTCGACGCTGCCAGCCGCAAGGTATTGAGCAGCGCCGAGCGCTGGCGGCCAATGCGTTCGGGCGAGTTGCGGTACGCCTGGGCCGAAAACACCGAAGTCATCTTTTGCATGGATTGCACCACCGGGCAGACAGTAATGGCCCATTGTGGCACGGTTCAAACCGCATCGATGGCTGGCCTCTGTCAGCGAAACCGCCGCCTTGGAAGGCGGCGGTTGGTCTACCCTTCAAATGCGCTTACGCATCAATCATCGCTGGCCGACAGCCCCAGCTCCTGGATCTTGCGGGTGATGGTGTTGCGGCCAATGCCCAGGCGTTGGGCCGCTTCCATGCGCCGGCCATGGGTGGCGGCCAGTGCACTCTTGATCAGCTGCGATTCAAAGCGTCGGCTGAGCACATCCCAGACCTCGGTGCTGCCCGATTGCAGCAGCACATCGGCCTCGCGGGCCAGGCCGCCCTCCCAATCACCGCCCTGGGCTGCACCGCTGGCCAAGCCATGGACGGGCATGGACACGACGGGCTGGCTGGCAGGCACCTCAGCGGCAGCGGGCCGGTAGCTGTGGTCTTGCGGCGCGGCCTGCACCGGTTGCGCTGCGCTGGCCAGACTGGCGGAGGCCAGTGGCGCAGCCGGCGTGGCCTGCAGCACCTCGGGCGGCAGATCCTGCACGGACACCCATTGCGCGGGCGCCATGACGGTGATCCAGTGGCAGATGTTCTCCAGCTGCCGCACATTGCCCGGGAACGCAAACTGGGCCAGTTGGGCCAGTGCCGCTTCCGACAGCTGCTTGGGCTCCACCCCCAATTGCTTGGCGCTGGCTGCCAGAAAGTGGCGCGCCAGCATCGGAATGTCTTCCTTGCGCTCGCGCAGCGGTGGCAGGCGCAGGCGGATCACATTGAGGCGGTGGAACAAATCCTCGCGGAACACGCCCTTGTGCACCCGGTCTTCCAGGTTCTGGTGGGTGGCCGCTATCACGCGCACATGCGACTTGACCGGCACATGGCCGCCGACGCGGTAGAAATGCCCGTCAGACAGCACACGCAGCAGCCGGGTCTGCAGGTCAAACGGCATGTCGCCGATTTCGTCCAGAAACAAGGTGCCGCCCTCGGCCTGCTCAAAGCGGCCCCGGCGCTGGGTCTGCGCGCCGGTGAAGGCACCGCGTTCATGGCCAAACAGCTCGCTCTCGAGCAAGTCCTTGGGAATGGCGGCGGTGTTGATGGCCACAAACGGGCCACCCGCCACCGGCGAATGCTTGTGCAGCGCGCGCGCGACCAGCTCCTTGCCCGAGCCAGACTCGCCCGTCACCATCACCGTGACATTGCTTTGCGACAGGCGGCCGATGGCGCGGAACACATCCTGCATCGCCGGGGCCTGGCCCAGCATCTCGCCATTGCCGCCCGACTGGGACAGCTCAGGCGCCTGGCTTTCGCTTTGCTGCACGGCGCGCTTGATCAGCTCCACGGCCTTGGGCAGGTCAAACGGTTTGGGCAGGTATTCAAAGGCCCCGCGCTGGAAGGCCGAGACGGCGCTGTCCAGGTCCGAGTAGGCGGTCATGATGATGACCGGCAGCTGCGGATGGTCCTCATGCACCTGTTCGAGCAACTGCAGGCCATTGCCACCCGGCATGCGGATGTCGCTGACCAGCACTGACGGCGCCAGTGCCTGGTCGCTCACATTGTCAAAGGCTTCGAGTACTTCCTTGGGATGCACAAAGCTGCGCGTGGGCAGCTGCTCGCGGGCGAGTGCCTTCTCCAGTACAAATCGGATCGACGGGTCATCATCCACTATCCAGATTGGTTTCATTGTCGCTATCACCCTACCCTTACAGTTCTACATACCGTGGTCCTGCAGCAAGGGAAGCCAACTGCCCCCTAGTCTGTCAACGGCAGCATGATGCGGAAATCCGTGCGCCCGGGCTCGCTCTCGCATTCAATCAGGCCTTCATGCCGCTGCACAAAGGTCTGCGCCAGCGGCAAACCCAGGCCCGTGCCACCATCACGTCCGGTCACCAAGGGGTAGAAGATCCGCTCCTTGATGTCCGGCTCGATGCCAGGACCGTTGTCGATGACATGCAATTCCAGTGCCAACTTGTGCCGCTTGCGGCCCAAGGTCAGCTGCCGGGCAATGCGGGTGCGCAAAGTAATGCGCGCATTGTCCTGGGCCATTTGCGGCACCAGCACCTGCGCAGCATTTTGCACAATGTTCAGCAAGGCCTGGATCAGCTGCTCGCGATCACCACGGATCTCGGGCAGCGAGGTGTCGTAATCGCGCTCGATGCGCAGGCCCTGCGGGTACTCCAGCAGCACCAGCTGGCAGACGCGCTCGCAGACCTCGTGGATATTCACATCCCCCACCGTGTGCGGGTGGCGGTGCGGCGCGAGCAAGCGGTCGACCAGCGCCTGCAAGCGGTCGGCCTCGTGGATGATGACGTCGGTGTATTCCTTGAGCTGGGCATCGGGCAGCTCCAGCTCCAGCAGCTGGGCCGCGCCCCGTATGCCACCCAGCGGGTTCTTGATCTCATGGGCGAGGTTGCGGATCAGCTCCTTGTTGGCAAGCGCCTGCTCGCGCACACGCTCCTCGCGGTCCTGCCGCACCTGTTGCTCCAGCGGCCACAGCTCCACCAGAATGCTCTCCTCCTCTTCCCACCAGGAGAGGTTGGCATGCACGGGAAAGGCGTCTTGCAGGCTGCGCCGCAATTGCGCCTCAAAGCGCAGCGACGAAAAGCGCTGCGCCCGCGCATCGACCAGGGCCTTGTGGATCAGTTCATCGTCCTGGAAAAATCCACCAAAGTAGTGGCCCAGAATGCTTTTGCGCGAGACGCCCAGCGCATTCTCCAGCGCTGCATTGACCCGCACAGCGGCGCCATCGAGCCGTATCACGGCGACCAAGGTGGCGATGTGTTCCAGCGCCTGCCATTCGCGATCCATGGCACGGAGGTCAGACATGGGATATGCCCCAAAAGGTTGAAGCTTTGATTATGGGGCCGGCAGGCGTTGGAGCTCACGCTGGATGCCAGCGATATCGCTGTCGTTGCGCGTGATTTCTTGCTTCAGATCGGCCACGCGCTTGGTGTAGAAGGCGGGGTTGCGCATCTCCAGCGCGTTTTTCTCAGGCTCGCCGTTGTTGTACTCGCGCGCCAACGCAATCTTTTTGTCCTGGGCTTTTTTCAGCTCGGTCTCCAGAATGAGGCGCGCGTCGGAATCGCGGGCGCGGCCTTCGGCCGTGGTGGAGCGTGGCGCGGGTGTCGCAGCAGCGGGCGCACGTGCGGGGCGCGGGGCAGCTGCGGGGGCATTGGGTGCGGGTGCCGGGCTGGCAGCGGGCGTGTGCGGGCGCGTGCCTTGCACGATGGTGACATTGGCGCCTTCGACCACGGCGCAGCCCTTTTGCCGCGCCTTGGCCACATCGTTGGTGTATTCATTGCCACAGCGATAAATGCGATCCTGCGCCACCGCGCCTTGCGCACATGCCACTGCCACCATCAAAAACAACAACTTTGTATGCATAACCCCGTTTCGCCCGTTCACTCCACTTTGCCCGTATGTCCGTGACAGCCCGTTAGCGGCTTTGCACGATGGCCCCTCTCTGCAACCCGCAGTGTAGCTACAAAGGAGGCCGATCATGCCGAACAGTTCCTGCTGTTACAGATTCGCCGCTGTCCGGCCATGCCCCCTGCCCCGAGAACATCCATAAAAAAACGGCCTGCCACCTTCGCAGGTCGGCAGGCCGTTTTGCCCAAAGGGCCAGGTCACGAGGACCTGGCCAGCAGGGGCTTACAGCGAGTAGTACATGTCGTATTCGACGGGGTGCACGGCTTGGCGGAAGCGGGTCACTTCGCCCATCTTCAGCTCGATGTAGGCGTCCAGCATGCTGTCGCTGAACACACCGCCCTTGGTCAGGAACGCGCGGTCGGCATCCAGTGCCTCCAGAGCCTGGTCCAGGCTGTGGCACACGGTAGGCACCAGCTTGTCTTCCTCGGGTGGCAGATGGTACAGATCCTTGGTGGCGGCTTCACCCGGATGGATCTTGTTTTCCACGCCGTCCAGACCGGCCATCAACAGCGCTGCAAAGCCCAGGTAGGGGTTCATCAGGGGATCGGGGAAACGTGCTTCCACGCGGCGGCCCTTGGGGTTGCTCACGTAAGGAATACGGATCGATGCCGAGCGGTTCTTGGCCGAGTAAGCCAGCTTCACGGGCGCCTCGAAACCAGGAACCAGGCGCTTGTAGCTGTTGGTGCCAGGGTTGGTGATGGCGTTCAGCGCGCGAGCGTGCTTGATGATGCCGCCGATGTAGTACAGCGCGAAATCGGACAGACCAGCATAGCCGTCACCGGCGAACAGGTTCTTGCCGTCTTTCCACACGGACTGGTGCACGTGCATGCCCGAGCCGTTGTCGCCCGAGTAAGGCTTGGGCATGAAGGTCGCCGTCTTGCCGTAGGTGTCTGCCACGTTCCAGATCACGTACTTTTGCACCTGGGTCCAGTCGGCACGCTCGACCAGGGTCGAGAAACGGGTGCCCAGTTCATTCTGGCCAGCGCCCGCCACTTCGTGGTGGAACACTTCAACCGGGATGCCCAGCGATTCGAGCAGCAGCGACATTTCAGCGCGCATGTCCTGGGTGCTGTCAACAGGAGGCACAGGGAAGTAACCGCCCTTGACGCGTGGACGGTGGCCACGGTTGCCGTTGTCGAACTTGGCGCCGCTGTTCCAGGGTGCTTCGTACTCTTCGATGTCGAAGAACGGGTTGTTGGGTTCGGTGCTCCAACGCACGCCGTCGAAGATGAAAAATTCTGGCTCTGGACCGAAGTAGGCGGTATCGCCCAGGCCCGATGCCTTCAGGTAGGCTTCTGCGCGCTTGGCAACCGAGCGTGGGTCGCGGTCGTAGGCCTTGCCGTCACCGGGCTCGATCACGTCGCACTGCAGGAACATCGTGGTTTCGTCAAAGAACGGATCGATGTTGGCGGTGTTGGGATCGGGCATCAGCAGCATGTCGGATGCTTCGATACCCTTCCAGCCAGCGATGGAGGAGCCATCAAACGCGTGCCCCGAAGTGAACTTGTCTTCGTCAAAGTGCGAGATAGGCACCGTGACGTGCTGTTCCTTGCCACGGGTGTCGGTGAAACGCAGATCAACGAACTTGACCTCGTTCTCGTCCAACATGCTCATCACATCTGCAACGCTCTTGGCCATCTAATGCTCCAAAGAAAATCGTGAATAAAAAGGGCTGTGCCAAGACTAAAGCAGTTTACGTGCCAGTTTTATGACATGCCCATGCCAACCAGAAGATGCGGGCCTGCCAGAACGCGAACGCACCCGGACTTTGCCCAAAGCCAGACTGTAACGCGCTTTTGGCCTGGGGCCCCGGGGGGCGCTGAGGATTTTGCAGCCAACGGCCCAGATCTGTGCAGGCCATGGCAGCCGATGCCGCATCAGCACCAAAATGGTGCAAATCTATATCAATTTTGCCAGCATCACTGGCGCGCACCAAATTGGTTGTTTGTGCACTTTATTGGTGCGTTGACAACATAGCCACGGTACCAAGCCATCGGCATCGCACCCCGCAGCGCGTCTTCGCCGCTTATCTGGGCGCCGCCGAATCGGGCAGCAGCGCACCGTCGGCAGGATCGGCCACCACCGGCTCCGTCCCGGGCAGCTGCGCGCCAGGGTCACCATTCTCGATCCGCAGCTGTTGCAGCGCGGCCAGGCAAAAGTGGATGAACCACAGCGAGGAAAAAGCAAACGTGATCGCATAGATCCACACCGCGATGGGTACGAGCACCACAAAGCCAATGGTGAACACCATGCCCGAGGCCCAGACGACGCTGGGCGCAATGCCGATGTAGCCCGAGATGATGCCCATCAGCAAGAGCGGCCAGCGGTAACGCTGCAGCAGCGTGTCGCGCTCAGCCTTGCTGGCATGCTCTGCCAGTGCATCGACACTCATCACGCGGTAGGTCAGCCAGCCCCAGATGACAGGCGGCACGATCAGCACCAAAGGCGGGATCAGCCACAGCGGCATGGTAACGACAAAGGCCACAATGGCCACCGCCGAGGTGCTCAAAGCCCAGAGCACGCTGGTGACCAGGCCCATGCCTTTTTTCTTTTCCAGCTGGGCAAAGCGCTGCTCGGTCACCATGTTGACCAGGGCTGGTGTCATCAAAAGCGCAATCACCAGCAGCGCGACCACCGCCGCTATGGGCGTGATCAAGATCAGCACCACAAAGGGTGCGATGCCGGCCGCAAAGCCTTCCGTACCACTGCTGCCAAACCAGCTGAACACCGTGCGCAGCCAGCCAATGGTCTCCACCCAATGCTGCATCGTCGCCACAGCACCCGACCAGTAGAAATAGCTCCAGCCACCCAAGGCCACCAGCATCACCACCAGTGGCAGCACGGACAGCAGCATGACCCGGGGACGGAAACAATAGGCAGCGGCACGCCAGAAGGCATCAAACATCAGGCGGGAGCCCGCAGACGCGAGGGGCATGGGGTGAACTCCTTGTGTATCTGAGCGGGGTGGTCAGGCCAACCAGCCGCTCAGTGGTTCGGCATCAGCCGGTTGCGCAGCACTCAGGCGCGGCCCAAAAGGCGCAGCAGCCCGCGCCATTGCTGGCTCCAAAAGCCGCGTCCGTAATCGCGCAACTGCCCTTGCCGGTTGGGCTGCACCTGGTCACGGATACCGGTAGGGTCATAGCGTAGCTCAAAGTTGGCGGTGCCAAAAAGCATATCCCACCATGGCAGCAGCACACCGAAATTGCAGCCCCCCAAGCGGGTGCGTGGCGCAGCCTCGCCGGCCTTCACCGCCGTGTTGGGCGCTGCGCTGGCAGCGGGCGATTCATGGCCGATGCCAATGGCATGGTGGCGGCGGTGAAAGCGCGGGCTGATCCACAGGCGCTCGCCCAGGCGGCCAAACCACAGGCGCAGGTTCGCGTGCTGCAGGCTTTCACTCAGCTGGGTGATCGCGACAATCGCCACAAACTGGCTGGGCGCGACACCGATCAACACGGCCACGAACACCAGAATGCTGTCATGCACCAGGTCATCGAGCAGGTGGTTGCGGTTGTCGCTCCACATCGTCATCTGCTGCTGCGAATGGTGCAAGGCATGCAGCCGCCACCACCAGACAAACTGGTGCTGGCCGCGGTGGATCCAGTAGGCCACAAAGTCGAACACCACCAGGTAGACCAGCAGGCTCACCCAGCCCAGGTCGGTCACACCAGGCCAGAGCGCATCGAGGTGCCAGGTCTCAAAGCCGCGCACGCGTAGCGCGCCCACCACCATGTCCCACAGCGGATCGATGGTAAAGAACAAGGCCAGGCGAAACAGGCCCAGGCGATGGATAAAGGTGTAGAGCATGTCCACCCGGATCGCATGCCGGTCGGTCACAGCCTCGACCGGCCGCCAGCGCTGCAAGGGCGCAATCACCAGCACCATGATGAGAATCTGCAGGCAACCCACGAGGAACCAGCCCGCTGCCGTGTAGCCATCTTCCAGATAGCTGGCCAGGCCCAGGTTGAACAGCAGAGGCTGCAGCAACTGCTCAAAGAGCCACTGCTGTGCGTTGTCAAAAAGCGTGCTGAGAAATTCCATGGCAAACCATCAATTCAAACCAGACCACAAGCCTTGCAGCGGCCAGTGTGCGCTACGGCAAGCGCTCTCAGCCACCATGCTGACGAATCCATTCTTGGTACTGGGGATGTTCGCGCAGGGTGGCAAAGCAAAATCCCTTGGCCTGCAGGCCTTCAATCAAGGGCTGCAGCACGGCAGGCGCCCAGGGGTCCTTGCGGTCCCAGATGCCCAGGTGGGCCAGCAAGATATCGCCGGGGCGGATGTCGCGCAGCGCCTTGTCCAGCAACTGCTGGTTGGGGTACTTGTCGCTGGGCAGTTCATCGCCGAGAAAGCCCGCTGGCGACCAGCCCACATGGGCATAGCCGCAGCGCCTGGCCGCCGCAATCAGGCTGGGCGAGGTCTTGCCACCGGGAGCCCGGAACAGCGGCAAAGGCTTGACACCAGTGATCTGGGCCAGGCGGTCTTCGGATTGCTGGATCTGCGCGCAATACTGCGCAGCGCTCCACTCAAAACGCTGCCCCGCCTGCGGCCCTTGCGAGGGCTGCACCTTGAAGCGGGGTGCAGCGCCTGCAGGCCCTTTGATATCGCCACGCCAGTAGGTGTGGTCCCAGGTGTGCGAGGCAAAGGCATGGCCTTCTGCGGCGCGCGCACGCCACCAAGGCGCCCAGTGGTCGCCCAGGCTGCTGTCACCCTCCTTGGTGCGTTCATTGGCGGCAAAGAAGGTGACCTTCACCTGCGTCTTGCGCAAGACGTCGGCAATCTGGTTGGCCACGCCCATGTGGCCGGTGTCCAAGGTCAGATACACAGGCTTGCTGCAGCTGCCTGCCGCAGTGGCTGCAGCGGCAGGCGCTGGAGCAGCAGGCTGGGCAAAGGCAGCAGCGCTGCCCCAACTTGCGGCCAAAAGCCAGAAAAATGTGCTGCGCATGGCGTGGAGATCCCCTCTGCTACTGAATCAACTATGCACGGGCCATGCACTAGCGCGGTGCGTGGTCCAGCACCCAGATGCCATGCGGCGACTTGCCCACCTTCACCTGGTTGACCACCTTGCGCTCGACCGTATCGATCACACTCATCTTGCCCGCCCAGCGCGAACTGAGGTAGATATAGCGGCCATCCGGGCTCACATCCATGCAGTCAGGGCCGCTGGGGCCGGGGTAGCGGTCCACGACGGTCTGACTGACCATGTCGAGCTTGCTGATGGTATTGGCTACCCGGTTGCTGACAAAAAGATGGCGGCCATCGCCCGTTGCGCGGAACGCGTGCGCGCCCTTATCAGTCTTGATGGTCTTGACCAACTGGGGCTCTGCGCCGCTCACATCAAACACCTGCACGCCGTCGCTGCCGGTCAGCGCGACAAAAACGAATTTGTCGTCCGGGCTGCCATACAGATCGGCAGGCATCTGCCCTGTCTTGGTGCGCCATTTCAGGCTCTGGGTGGCGATGTCGATGGCCACCAGCTCGTCGCTGTCCTGCATGGTCGAGTAGATCGTCCGGCTCTTGCTGTCGATCCACAGGTGGCTGGGCGTCTTGCCGGTGGCAATGCGCTTGACCAGCTTGGGCTCTTGCCCATCCCAGCGGTAGATATCGATGTGGTTGAGACGGTTGGCTGCGGTCACAAACCACTTCATGTCGGGCGAAAAACGCAGATGGTAGGGATCGGAGATGCCCTGGATCACGCGCTGCACCTCGGCCGTCTTGGGATCGACAAAGGTCAGCGAGTCGCCGGTTGCATTGGCCACGATCACCGACTTGCTGTCCGGCGTCAGGTACAGGTGGTGGGGCTCCTTGCCCGTAGGAATGCGCTTGACCTCTTTCCAGGTGGTGGGATCGATCACGCTGATGTTGGCGTCCAGCGAATTGAGCACCAAAATGGGGTTGGCTGCATGCGCCGCAGTGGCCGCAAAGGCCATCACCGCGACCAGAGAACGGGCAAAAACGAAAGGCTTCACGAGCTATTCCTACTAGTAACGCAGCGAGTGTAGCTGCCCGCCATAAATTGCAGCACCACCAAGAGGCGATTGGCGATGTAAATAGTTGTGCAACTTGCGCCAAAGCCACACATGGTCAAATACCGTCAGGGCTTGAGCAGTGCCATCTCGTCAGCGGTGAGCCAGCGCCACTCGCCTGGCTTGAGCTCGTCGGTCAGCACCAAACCGCCTATCTGTGCCCGGTGCAGACCTTCCACGCGGTTGCCCACAGCCGCCAGCATGCGCTTGACCTGGTGGTATTTGCCTTCGGTCAGCGTCAGATCCAAGGTGTTGTCACCCGTCTTCACGCAGGCCGCAGCCTTCACTGGCTTGGGGTCGTCATCCAGAACCACACCCGCCAACAAACGCTCGATCTGCTGCTCGGTCACCGCATGCTTGGCCGTCACCTGGTAGCGTTTGGGCACATGCCTCTTGGGTGAGCTCATACGGTGGATGAACTGACCGTCGTCGCTCAGCAGCAGCATGCCAGTCGTGTCCTGGTCCAAGCGGCCCACGGCCTGCAACCCCTGGATGGCGTTCTTGTTGGGGCGTGTGCGCAGCGGCACTGGCAGCAGGCTGTAAATACTCGGATGGGCCGAAGGCTTCTGCGAGCACTCAGTGCCTGCTGGCTTGTTTAGCAGCACATAGCCCAGCGCATGGTATTCCCACTCCACGCCCTGAACCTTGAAGCGCAGGCCTTCAGGATCTACGTCGGCGGTCGAGTCCGTCTCCGCAACCCATTCGTTCGCCTGTGCATCCCACAACTGCACCCAGCCTTGTTGCACCAGGCCCGAGCACACGCGGCGCACACCAAAACCCTGCGAATACAACATATCCTGCAACTGCATCCCAACCCCTTCACGCCAGCCACAGACCGCTGCTGCAGCGAGATAAAAAGAAAAACCCCTCTACTCGGGTAGAGCAGAGGGGTTGATCAGTATAAAAGCCTGACGATGACCTACTTTCACACGGGAATCCGCACTATCATCGGCGCGAAGTCGTTTCACTGTCCTGTTCGGGATGGGAAGGAGTGGTACCAACTTGC